>BNJS01003723.1_pt1 | contig 1480505 bp, 1365 predicted proteins | sample 8540461 | NCBI WGS metagenome assembly BNJS01 (sample SAMD00202454, study PRJDB9452) | human saliva metagenome | isolation source: human saliva | place: Japan
TGCCAGTTCATGGACTCCATCGAGATCATGATGCACCTGCCTGTGTCCGAGCAGTGACACGGTCGTTTCGCGGCTTCTGCTTTCCACCAAGTTATCGCGACAAAGACATCCCCGTCTACGTACAACAACTGGTGCGAAAGCAAATCACCTTTCCGCTTGTAGTGACGTTAAATCTGCGTACGATACTTGCCAACTGTCAAGCCCAGATATACTGAGCAAACATCTGACACCGAGCCCCCGCTCGTGTCCCCTTCGCTCGACAACCTGGAGTCACTGTGCCCGCAACGCTCTCGATTAACGCCATCCGCGAAAGGTGCGTCAAGTTTGCTTACGACTGGAGCGATTGTGTAGGGGATGAGAAGCAGGACGGACACGAGTTCATGCGCGAACTCATGAAGTGTTTCGGCATCACCAAGCGCAAAGCGATTTCCTACGAGAGGCGCTCAAACCGTGCATCGACGGGGCGCCAGGGATACATTGACGCTCTCATCCCCGGCAAGGCACTCATCGAGATGAAGTCCGCGGGGAAGGACCTCAACAAGGCGGAGGAGCAGGCGCTCGATTACATCCACGACCTCGCAGACGTCGAGACTCCACGCCTCCTCATCATCAGCGACTTCCGCCGCATTCGGATCGTCGATCTCGGCAACGATATGACGACCACTGACGGTATAGATTCAGGGCACACGGAGTTTGAACTCTCCAAACTGCCCGATCACGTCGACGACCTGAAGTTCCTCGCCGGCTACGGCATGGTCCAGGTCGGTTCGCGCGAGCAGGAGGAGGCGTCGATTCGGGCAGCACGCGTCATGGCCGACCTCTACGAGGCCCTGGATGGGTCGGGCTACAGCGATCACGATGCGTCCATCTTCCTCATCCGCACCCTCTTTTGTCTCTACGGTGACGACGCCGGCCTGTGGGAACGCGACCTGTTCGCGGAGTTCCTGGATACCCGGACCCGTGAGGACGGCAGCGACCTCGGCGCTCAGCTCGCACTCCTCTATCAGACCCTGAACACACCAGTGGAGCGGCGTCAGTCGACCCTCGACGAGCTGATTGCACGTTTCCCCTACGTCAACGGCGGAATCTTCGCGGAGCCCCTCAGCATCCCGAGTTTCTCCTCTGCAATGCGCGAGGAGCTCGTGCGCGCGTGCGCCTTCGACTGGTCGAGCATCAGCCCCGCCGTCTTCGGATCGCTCTTCCAGGCCGTCAAGTCCCCCGAGGCACGCCGCGAGCTCGGCGAGCACTACACGAGCGAGACGAACATTCTCAAGACGCTTGGCCCGCTCTTCCTCGACGAGCTGCGCCAAAAATTCGCAGACCACGTGCACGACGCGAAAAAGCTAACGGACCTTCGTAAAGAGCTCGGCGAACTGCGGATCATGGATCCCGCCTGCGGCTGCGGCAACTTCCTGGTCGTCGCCTACCGCGAACTGCGCAGCCTGGACACCGAGATCCTGGTGCGAATCCGGGAGCTGGAGCTCGCCCGCAAGGATAACGACGAGTTCCAGGCCACGATGTTCTTCGACGACCGGGGAGAACACGCTGAGATCATGGTCCAACTGGACCACTTCTTCGGCATCGAGATCGAGGAGTGGCTGGCCCGCATCGCCCAGACGGCCCTGCACCTGGCCCACCATCAGGCGAATCGTGAGATGGAGCGGCTGCTCGGCCAGGCCCCCTCGATCCTTCCCCTCAGCACGTCCGCCCACATCACGATCGGCAACGCGCTGCGCACGGAGTGGACAGAGGCGTGCCCTCCCTCCCCGTCCGTCAGAATCGTCGGCAATCCCCCCTTCGTCGGTCAGTTCATGCGTTCCGAGGAGCAGACCGATGATCTGCGCATCGTGTGGGGCGATGGTTACGACGGCTACCTCGACTACGTGACCGGATGGTTCATCAAGGCCTCCCACTACTTCCAGTCCGTCCCAAACGGTGGCCGCTTCGCCTTTGTCTCGACGAACTCGATCGCGCAGGGCGCACCCGTCGCGGCCCTCTTCCGCCCCCTCCTCGAAGGGGGTTGGAGGATCCGGTTCGCGCACCAGACCTTCGCGTGGACGTCCGAGGCGCCGAAAGCCGCCGCCGTTCACTGCGTCATCACGGGCTTCGACCGGGGAGCCCCGCACGAGAAGGCACGCCCCGTGCTCTTCACGTACTCGGATCTCAAGGCACAGCCCGAGGCGCTGCCCGTCGACCACATCAACCCCTACCTGGTCGAGGGGCCCGATATTTTTGTCAATGCGCGAACAGCCCCTCTATCATCTTGTCTTCCATCGGTTCACTATGGATCAAAACCTGTGGACGGTAAGCACCTCATCGTCGAAGTTGAGGACTATCCCCGATTCGCGGCTGACCCGATCGCGGCGAAGTACCTGCGCCCCTTCCGGATGGGACGCGAACTGGTTCGCGGCCTCGACCGCTGGTGCCTGTGGATGGCTGGGAGCGACTTCGATCCACACGATATTAATCGGAGCGCTCTACTCACCGAGCGCGTCCGTGGCTGCAGCGCCTTCCGAGAAGCATCAAAGAAAAAGGCGACACGCGAGAGCGCAAAGACCTCTCATTTATTCCAAGAGAACCACCAGCCTTCTGCGCCTTACGTAGCAATCCCAGCTGTTGTCTCAGGCACACGTCTGTTCTTCACAGCCGCACATCTCACTGAAAACTTCATCGCTGGAAATAAGATTTTCACTGCCATTGATACAGACGGTTTCCTCTTCGCCATTATCAGCTCGTCGATGTTTATTACGTGGCAAAAGGCCGTAGGTGGAAGACTTAAGTCTGATCTCAACTTCTCCAACAAGATCGTGTGGAACACCTTGCCGCTACCCGCGGTATCGGACAAGCAGCGCACCGAAATCATCGCGTCCGGCCAGGGGGTCCTGGACGCTCGCGCCGAGCAGCCTGGGGTGAGCCTGGCGGACATGTACAACCCGCTGGCGATGGCACCGAGCCTGCTCAAGGCTCACCGCGGCCTCGATCGCGCGGTCGATCGGGCCTTCGGCGCAAAGAAGCCCTTGGAGACCAACGAGGAACGCCTCGCCCTCCTCTTCAAGCGCTACCAGGAGATGACGGCGACAGACAGCTGATCGCACGTTTTCGACCGAGTGACCCACGGATAGAGAAACGGGCGGGCCGCGCTTTCGCGCAGCCCGCCCGCCTCAGTAACAGCACTCAGTGCTTGGAAACGCTCACGGCGAGCTTGTCGCCGGCCTCGACCTCAAGCGACAGAGCGAGGGTCTCGGCGGCGATCATGTCGCGCCAGGTCTGAACGTCGGCCACGTGATCAGAGGGCACCGTCAGCGACAGGTCGATGCGGTCCGCGATGTGCAGGCCAGCGTTCTTACGCTCGTCCTGAACGGCGCGCACGACGTCGCGGGCGTAGCCCTCGGCCTCGAGCTCGGGGGTCAACTCCGTATCGAGAACGACGAAGGTGCCCGACGCCAGCACGTCAGCGACCTGGCCCTCGGCGGCGTCCACGGAGGTGGACACGGAGAACATGTCGCCCGTGAGCACCAGCGGCGCCCCATCCAGCTCGACGGAGGCGAAACGGCACTCGCCGTCCACGACCTCCCACTCACCGGACTTCTGAGCCTTGAACAGCTGGCTCGTCAGCTTACGGACAGCCGGATCGAAGGCGCGCGGGTTCAGCGCCAGCTCGGTACGGACGCTCAGGCCCGAGTCCTGCGGCGCAGAGAACACCACGGACTTCACGTTCACCTCGGAGGCGATCAGATCCGCGAAAGGCTCCAGCGCAGCGAAGTTCTCCGACACGACCAGCAGGGAGGCCAGCGGCTGGCGCACGCGCAGCTGGTGCGTCTTGCGCAGCGCGTGGGCTGCCGACACGATCGAACGAACCTCATCCATGGCAGCGACCAACTCGGGGGCGTCCACGGCCTCGTCAATGACGGGGAAGTCGACGAGGTGCACGGACTCGCCGCCCGTCAGGCCGCGCCAGATCTCCTCGCTCAGCAGCGGCAGCAGGGGCGCCGCCAGCTCCATGAGCGTCACGAGGGCCGTGTACAGCGTATCGAAGGCTGCGCCGTCCTCGTCCCAGAAGCGCTGACGCTGGGTACGCACGTACCAGTTCGTCAGAACATCCAGGTACTCGCGGATCGCCTCGCACGCGCCGGCCACGTCGTAGCCGTCGAGCGCGCCGCGCACGTCCTCGGCGAGGGTGCGGGTGTGGGCCAGCAGGTAGCGGTCCATCTGCACCAGCGCGGCCACGGCCTCGGGCGAGGACAGATCGACACGGGAGGCCTCGTAGCCCTCGCCCTTGTTGCAGGCGCCCGCGTACAGCGTAAAGAAGTAGTACGTGTTCCAGATGGGCAGCAGCACCTGACGGACGGTGTCGCGGATCGACTCCTCCTTGACGATCAGGTTACCGCCGCGCACGACCGGGCTCGACATGAGGAACCAACGCATCGCGTCGGAACCGTACTTGTTGAACACCTCGGCCACGTCCGGGTAGTTACGCAGCGACTTACTCATCTTCAGGCCGTCGTCACCCAGCACGATGCCGTGGGAGACACACGAGCGGAACGCGGGGCGATCGAAGAGCGCGGTCGCCAGGACGTGCAGCGTGTAGAACCAGCCGCGCGTCTGACCGATGTACTCGACGATGAAGTCGCCCGGGTAGTGGTTCTCGAACCACTCCTGGTTCTCGAAGGGGGTAGTGAACCTGCGCGAAGGGCATCGAGCCGGACTCGAACCAGCAGTCGAACACGTCGGAGATACGGCGCATCGTCGACTTGCCCGTTGGGTCATCCGGGTTCGGGCGCGTCAGGGAGTCGATGAAGGGACGGTGGAAGTCCGTGACCTTCACGCCGAAGTCGGCCTCGAGCTCCGCGATGGAACCGTAGACGTCGGTGCGCGGGTATGCTGGATCGTCCGAGACCCACACGGGGATCGGCGCGCCCCAGAAGCGGTTACGCGAGATCGACCAGTCGCGGGCGCCTTCCAGCCACTTGCCGAAGATGCCGTCCTTGGTGTGCGCGGGGGTCCAGGTGATTTCCTGGTTGAGCTCCACCATGCGGTCGCGGATCTCGGTGACGCGGACGAACCACGAGGACACGGCCTTGTACATGAGGGGCTTGCGGCAGCGCCAGCAGTGCGGGTAGGAGTGCACGTAGGACTTCTCGCGCACCAGCACGGCGCGGATCTCGGGGGCGCGGCGCGCGATGGGGCCACCCTGCTCGCGCAGGTCGGCGACCACGTAGCGGTTCGCGTCGAAGATCTGCATGCCCTCGTAGTCGCTCACCTCGGAGGTGAAGACGCCGCCCTCGTCGACGGGCAGAACGACGCCGATGCCGTACTCCATGCACGTCCACATGTCGTCCTCACCGAAGGCGGGAGCCTGGTGGACGAGGCCGGTGCCGTCCGTGGTCGTCACGTAGTCGGCGGCGATGATGGACCAGCCGTTGGGGCCGGGGGCGCCACCCTCGGCGCGGCGCTCGGGGGTGTCGAAGTAGTCGTAGATCGGGTGGTAGTGGATGCCCACCAGCTCCGAGCCCTTGTAGGTGGCCACGACGGCGGGTTCCTCGCCCAGCTCCTTGGCGTAGGCGGGGATCAGGTCGGTGGCGATGAGGACGCGCTCGCCCGCGAGGACGCCCTCGTGGTCGGAGGCGACCTCGACGAGGGAGTATTCGATCTCCGGGCCCACGGCGACGGCCGAGTTCGAGGGCAGCGTCCAGGGCGTGGTCGTCCAGATGAGGGCCAGCTCGGGGCGCGCCGAGTCCTCGCGCAGCTTCGTCTCGAGGCGCAGGCCCACCGTCACCGTGTTGTCGGTACGGTCCTGGTACACGTCGTCGTCCATCTTGAGCTCGTGGTTGCTCAGCGGCGTGCGGTCGTTCCAGCAATAGGGCAGGACGCGGTGACCCTGGTAGGCCAGACCCTTGTCGTAGAGCTGCTTGAACGCCCAGATCACGGACTCGGTGTAGGACATGTCGAGCGTCTTGTAGTCGTTCTCGAAGTCCACCCAGCGTGCCTGTCGGGTGACGTACTCTTCCCATTCCTTCGTGTAGCGCAGGACGGAGGAGCGGCAGGCAGCGTTGAACGCCTCGATGCCGACGCCACCCTCACGGGTGATCTCGGTGACGTCCTCGATGCCGAGCTGGCGCTGCGCCTCGAGCTCGGCGGGCAGGCCGTGCGTGTCCCAGCCGAAGCGGCGCTCGACGCGGTGGCCCTTCATGGTCTGGTAGCGGCCCACCACGTCCTTGACGTAGCCGGTCAGGAGGTGACCGTAGTGGGGCAGGCCGTTGGCGAAAGGCGGGCCATCGTAGAACACGAACTCGTTGGAGCCATTCTCGCCGGCGTCGCGCATCTCAATGGACTTGCGGAAGGTGTCGTTGCTCGCCCAGAACGCCAGGGTGCCCTCTTCCATCGTGGGGAAGGAAGGGCTGGGGTCCACCTCGTCTTGCCGGTGGCGGGGGTAGAAGCCGTGCTTCGTCATGAGTGTCCTCGTCTCGCGCCTATACAGGGACGAGGACCGGCGTCGCCGGCACCCGCGGTACCACCCCGCTTGCCGCTCCCTCGCCGGGCGCGGCCGCTTCGTTGGGGCTGTGTCGGGCCCTCCCGTCCGGTTCTACTGGAGGGGGACGAGGCCGTGGTCGGCTTTCGCGTTCCTCTTTCTTCCGGATGCTCCCCGGTGATACCCCGCGTGGGCGGGCCGGATCGTAGCGAAAAACCAGTGTAGCGAAGAAACTCCCCTGCGCCCACCGGGCGGCGAGTCGCTCTGCCCACAGCGCACAGAGCGTCGCCCGGCGCGTGGTCGGCCTCGGCTAGCCGCCACTGCCCTAGAGTTATGGGGTGATTGTGATGGAAACGAAAAGCCCAGCGCGCCCGTGGGGGGCTCTGATCGGTGCGCTTGTCCTGGTGGCGTTGATCGCCGTGTGGGCGGCGCAGGGCGTTCTGGCCGGAACGGGCGTGCCCATTGGCCGCGCCGCGACGATTGCCGTGGGCATGACGTTGCAGGCGATCCCCTTTTTGCTTCTGGGCGTGTTTGTCGCAGAGCTCATCGAGGCTTTCGTGTCCCCGTCGCTCATCGCTCGCGTATTCCCGACGAACCCGGTTGCCTCCGTGTTTGCCGCCCTCGTCGCGGCATTCCTCCTGCCGGTGTGCGATTGCTCGGCGGTGCCTATTTTCCGTTCGCTGCTACGCAAGGGTGTGCCGCTGTCGGCTGCAACGACCCTCATGCTGGCGTCCCCTGCAATTAATCCCCTGGTGATCGCCTCGACCTATTACGCCTTTGGGTCGTGGTCGTTGGTGGTGGCGCGTATCGGGTTGAGCATCATCGTCGCGCTCACCGTCGGCCTGTCCATGTTGGTCTCCACTCCGCGCGCACTGCGCGAGGATCATAATCTCCATGAAGGCGATACCTGCGGGTGCGAGGGCGGCTGCGCGGTCCCCGATCGATCGTTCTCGGGCGTGCTGGGCGCGACGGGCCAATCTTTCGGCAGGATTCTCCCCTACCTGCTGGGCGGAGTCGCCGCCTCGACGCTTGCTCAGGTCTTCTGGCCGGTGTCATCTCTCCTCGCAGGCATGCCGGCAGCTGGCGCATTGGCGCTCATGATGGGTGCGGGTTTTGCCCTCTCCCTGTGTTCGTCTTCTGACGCGGTCATCGCCCGATCCCTCGCATCTCTCGCCCCAACCGGCGCGCTCATGGGATTCATGGTCTACGGGCCGATGATGGACGTGAAGAACGTGGCCCTCCTCGCTTCGCAATTCCGCGGCGCGTTCGTGGCACGTTTGTTCGTGACGGTCACGGCGGTAGCTGCCCTCGTGATTGGCTGCGCCTGGTGGGCGGGGGTGCTCGCATGAAGCTTCTTGATCGCCTCGCTCCGGTTGCGGAGTCCCTGTCGCTGGCATGCCTAGGTGCCGGGCTGCTTTGGCTGTCACTGTCGGGCCGCTACGCGTCCTTCGTTCCCCCGTCCGCACGCCTGGGGATCATCGTCTCGGGGGCCGGCTTGCTTGCCTGTTCGCTTGCTTTGTCCTCTCGGCTTGGGGCGGGCGAGCACGAGCACACCGACAGTGAGCACGGTCGTCGCGCACTGACGCGTGCCCTGGTCGCGCTTCTGGCGAGCGCACTCATCGTTCTCCCCTTCCGAGTCTCTCCGTCGGAGTTGGCGTCCACCGCGTGGAGTGCCCGCGGGGCCGATGCGGGCCCGGCCTCCGGCCTTGACGCCGGGGATGACGAGGGCGCCTCCGCGTCGTCTTCCTCTTCGGAGGGCGACGCTTCCCCCGCCACTACTAGCCAGAGCGGGGGCACGTCTCAGGTGCCGCCGACCGGGACGCTTGAGCTGACGACAGATAACTTCTACGGCCAGGTCGAGGAGTTGATCGCCAACGGGCGCGCCCACGACGGCCAGCGCATCGACCTCGTCGGTTTCGTGGTGAGCCCAGAGGCTGCCCGCGGCCAGGCCTCGATCCCCCGCGTGACGGAGGATGAGAGCTTCGCGGTGGCACGCATGGCGATTTGGTGCTGCGCGGCTGACGCCTACCCGGTCGGCTTCGCGGTGCGTTGGAGCGGCCCCGTTCCCGAGGCGGATAGCTGGGTGCACGTGAGCGGTACGCTGCGGGTTCGTGGCACGAAGGCACTCGTCATCGAGGCTGATTCTGTCGAAGTGACCGAGGCTCCAAACCCCGAGTTCGTGATTCAGTCACGATAAACCCAATTGGTAATGCGGCTCACTCTGAGTCTTTTTGTCCGTCTCAGTGGACGCAAAACCATGCGCGTACAGTGAAGTGTGAGCGAGCGTACGCTGTTCGTCGCCCGCCACTGGGAGAAGGAGTCACTGATGACCCACACACCGCGGGACATCCCCGACAACGTGCGCAACGTCCTGGTCATCATGACCGACCAGCATCGCACCGACACGATCGGCTGCCTGGGCAACCCCCATGCGCGCACCCCCGTCATCGACGCGATGGGCGAATCCGGATTCGCCTTCACCCACTGCTTCACCCCCACAGCTATCTGCACGCCGGCACGCGCCTCACTGCTCACCGGCAAGCGCCCAGGTAAGCACCAGGTGCTGGCCAACCCCGAGTGGAATATCGCCTACCAGGTCTCGATCCCCGAGGGAACGTGGACATACACGCAGGAGCTGCGCGACGCCGGATACAACGTCGGCATCGTCGGCAAGTACCACTGCGGCTACAACCTGCCCGACAAGTTCGGCGCGGACGACGACACCTACTGGGGCGCCGAAAATCCCGTGGCCAACGAGTTGTACGTCGCCTGGCTCGAGGCCAATAACCTCCCGCCGGTGCGCGCCCACGACCTGTGGCGCGGCAAGCTGCCCGGCGGGCGCGACGGGCACATCATCGCCGCGCGCTTGGATCAGCCCGAGGAGGCCACCTTCGAGCGCTTCCTGGCGGACCGCGCGATCGAGAAGCTACGCGAGTACGCGGCCGACTGGAAGGACTCGGGACAGCCCTTCTGCCTCGACGTGCACTTCTTCGGCCCCACCTGCCCTACTTCCTGCCCGATGAGTGGTTCGACCTCATCGATCCAAGCGACGTCGAGCTGCCGGAAAACTTCGGTGACTCCCTCATCGGCAAGCCCCCGATCCAGGAGAACTACGCGACCTACTGGTCCACGTCCTCGTTCACGAACGAGCAGTGGAAGAAACTCATCGCGGTCTACTGGGGATATGTGGCCATGATCGACTTCGAGATCGGGCGCATCATGGCGGCGGCGCGCGAGCTGGGCATCTTGGACGACACGGCGGTCTTCTTCTGCGCGGACCACGGCGAGTTCACGGGCTCGCACCGCCTCAACGACAAGGGCCCGATGATGTACGACGACATCTACAACGTCCCCTTCATCGCCCACATCCCCGGCGTCTCGACCGTGGGCCGCTCCGACGCGTTCGTCTCCCTCATCGACCTGCCGGCCACGGTGCTCGACATCGCAGGCCTGGACACTTCGCTCGTGGAGGACGGCCGCTCGATTGTGGACCTGACGCGCGGCGAGGACGTCGAAGGTTGGCGCGAAGACATCGTGTGTGAGTTCCACGGCCACCACTTCCCCCTCCAGCAGCGCATGCTGCGCACGCGGGACTTCAAGCTCGTCATCAACCCGGAGTCGATCAACGAGCTCTACGACCTACGCCTGGATCCGGCAGAGATGAACAACGTGTACACCGTGCCCGTCTACGACGAGATCCGCAGGGAGCTGGCGACGAACCTGTACCTGCAGCTGCGCGAGCGCGGGGATCACTCCTTCGCCAAGTGGATGGCGGCGATGACGGACTTCGACATCCCGCTGGTGAACACGGCTCGCTCCGACCTCGACGAGGTCATGAGCGACTAACCCCATGCCTCGGCGGCGGGAGGACACGCGCGGTCCCGCCGCCGAGGCGAACGCGCGCCCTGCATACCCCTCACAGTGACGCGTATCATAGAAACTGTCAACGAGGCCGGAGCGCCCCGAGCAGATACCAACGACGAAGCGCCGGGAAGGAGAGGCATGCACTACCCCACACGCACACCACTGCCTACCCTCGAAGACCGCATCGTCGCCCACCTGGCCAAAGCCCCCGCAACACGCTCCCAGCTGTGCGAGGCGCTCGACACCTCGCGCACGAACCTGGGGCGCGCACTCACCGCCCTCCTCGACGAGGGATCGGTGACCCCGGTGCGCACGAACGCCCCCGGACGAGGCCGCCCCACCCAGCTCCTCACACTCAACTCCTCGGCGGCACACTGCGTCGGCCTGAACGTCACGCGCACGACGTGCGCGGGCGTCATGCTCTCGCGCGCAGGCGCCGTCCTGGCAGCCGTCCACATCGTCTCCCCCGCATCCCCCTCACTCCAACTGTCCCTCGAGCAGACCTGCGAGGCCCTGGCCGCGAGCGCGGCCCGTCAGGGCATCGACGCCTCGACGGTGCGCGCGGTGGGCGTGGGAGCGCCCATTCCGATGGGGCGCAACGCCAGGCTTTCCTCGGACACGTACCCGACCATGGAGGAGCTCAGCGCTCTCACGCGTCGCTGGTGGGATCCGCGCCCCGTCGTCGACAACACCGTGCGCATGGCGGCGCTGGCGGAGGCGATGTGGGGCGCGGGCGCGGACATGTCCTCGTTCATCTATCTGCGCCTGTCAGGAGGAGTGGGCGGCTGCGTCGTCTCCGATTTCGCCTGGTTGGCGGGGCGGGCGGCCTGGCCGGGGAGCTGGGGCACATGACGGTGGGCGCCAATGACTCGCCCTGCGCCTGCGGCAAGCGCGGTTGCCTCGAGACGCTCGCCTCCGTTCCCGCCCTGTGCGAGAGCGCGGGCGTTGCCGATGTCGCTGAGCTTCGAGCCGCGGTATTGTCGGGCGATACGCGTGCGCGCGAGGCCTTGGAGCGTGCTGCCCGGGCTGTCGGCTATGTCCTTGGCTCGGCCGCGCTCCTCATTAACCCGAGGGCCATCATCGTGGCCGGCGAAATCGTCGACGCGTTCCCCTCCCTGCGATCCGACATCGCGGCTTCCATGTACGCGGAGCTCCTTCCCGTCATGGAGTGGGACATCGACGTCGTGGGGGCATCGCTGGGGCCCCTGGGTGCCGCTCAGGCCAGCGCCTACATTGCTGCCCATCCCTTCGAAGAGGACGCCGAGGCTGCCCACTGCCCCGAGGAAGGCTCACCCCGGGAGGCGGGGCCGGCCTCGTCGGCGGAAAAGCGCACCGATCGCGAGGAGCGGCCGTGACGCGCTCGATCCCCTTCTCCGTCGTCACCAAACCGACGGGGGCCGCCTGCAACCTGGACTGTCAGTATTGCTTTTTCCTGTCCAAGGAACTGCTCTACAACGCTGCCGCTCAGACCATGTCCGAGCAGACCTTGGAGCGCTACGTCGAGGCGTTCCTGGAGTCGAGCCCCGACGGCGAGGTCACGATGCTGTGGCAGGGAGGGGAGCCGACCCTGCGCGGACTGCACTTTTTTGAGCGCCTTATCCAGCTGTGCGAGCGCTACCGTCGCCCCGCCCAGCGCGTGCGTCACACCCTGCAGACCAATGGCACGCTGGTCACCGACGAGTGGGCGCGCTTCTTCGCCGATCATGGCTTCCTCGTGGGTGTGTCCATCGACGGGCCCGCTCCCCTGCACGACGCCTACCGGATCAACCGCGGTGGGCGCGGCACCCATGCGATGGTTGTGCGCGGCTGGGAGGCCCTCGAGCGCGCTGGCGTGGAGACGAACATCCTGTGCACGGTCAACGCCGCCAACGAGGAGCACGGGGAGCAGGTGTACCGCTACTTCCGCGACGATCTGGGGGCCCGGTACCTGCAGTTCATCCCGATCGTGGAGCGCGTGCGCGCCGCCGACCTGGCCCAGGCCGAGCGCGGCTGGCGCTCCGGGACCAGCGCGCTCCTGTATCGCCAGGATGGGGACTGCGTGACCAGCCGATCCACCTCCCCCACCTCCTACGGGCGCTTCCTGTGCGAGGTGTTCGACCAGTGGCTGGCCGCCGACGTGGGCGAGGTCTTCATCCAGGACGTGGATTCGACCCTGTCGGCCATGTTCGGTTCAGCCACGGTATGCGTGCACGCGCCCCAGTGCGGGGCGAACATGGCGATGGAGTTCAACGGAGACGTGTACGCCTGCGATCACTGGGTGGAGCCGGACTGGCTGGTCGGCTCAATCAACTCCTCGTCCTTCAAGCAGCTGGCGGCCTCGGACAAGATGCGCTCCTTCGCTCGTCTCAAACCCGACCTGGACGAGCAGTGCCGCTCGTGCCCGCACCTGCGGCTGTGCTGGGGCGGGTGCCCGAAAGATCGTTTCGTGCGCCGGGGCGATGGGGTGCACAACTACCTGTGCGAGGGCTACCGGGCGTTCTACGAGCACGCCACCCCTGCCCTGCGCGCGATGGGCATGCTGATCGCGGCGGGCAGGCCGACCTCGGACATCATGGACCCCGCGGTTTCATCCTCCCTTGGACTACCTCTCACCACGTCTATTCGGAATGACCAATGATCATTGAAGCGCTCCTCATCGGCGCATTCGTCGGCATCGTCGTCGGCTCTCTCGGCGCGGGAGGCGGCATCTTGTCCGTGCCGATCCTCGTCTACGTTCTGGGGCAGGATCCTCACCAGGCGACGGGCCTGTCCCTCATCATCGTGGGGCTGACGGCCGCCGTTTCGCTGGCGACTCGTGCGCGCAGCGGGAACGTCGCCTGGCGCGAGGGCACTCTCTTCGCGCTGGCTGGCCTCGTGGGCACGTGGGCGGGTTCGACGCTCGGCCCGCTTGTCCCGGCGCGCGCCCTCATGCTTTCCTTCTGCGCGCTCCTGGCAGCGGTCGCGGTCTTCATGGTGCGCTCCCAGCTGCGACCATCCGTGTCGCCTTCGTCGGACGAGGCCGGGGACGGAAGCGGCGATAAGGGTTCCTGGACGCTTGCGACCGTGTGCCGCGTCGTCGCTCTGTCAACGCTGACGGGTTTCCTCACGGGATTCTTCGGCGTCGGCGGAGGCTTCGCGATCGTGCCCGCCCTGCACCTGGCGCTGCGATACCCGATGAAGCGGGCATCGGCTACATCCCTGCTGGTTATGATGATCACCGCCGCCTTCGGTCTGGTGTCGCGCACGATCGCGGGGACCCTGACGATCACCGCCGAGGCCGGGGCAATGGTCGCGCTGTTCGCCGCAGCATCGATGGGAGGCGGCATCGTGGGAGCCAAGCTCACCAAGAGAGTCTCAAACCGGGTGCTCGGCCTCGTGTTTGCTGCGCTCCTCGTGTGCGTGGCCGCCTCGACGCTGGTGGCGACGCTGACATAAAGGGCGCGCGAGACGGATGTCGTCTCGCGCGCCCTCAGCGCTCAGCTGGCGGTCGACCCCTCATTCTGGGTGGAGGTGTCCGCACCGCCCTGGCTTCCAGACTTGCTGCCGGGGCCTCGGCCACCCTCCGGAGGACGGCCCGGGCGTGTGCTGCCGGTGTCTCCCTGCTGGCTGCCAGGTCCCTGCTGCTGACCATTACCCGGGCCTTGCTGGCTGCCGGGACCCTGCTGCTGACCATTACCCGGGCCCTGCTGGCTGCCAGGTCCCTGCTGCTGATCGCCGGGCTCGAAATCACCCTCCTCGTCGCCGTAGCCCTGGTCGTTGTAACCATCCTCGTAGCCTTGCTCGTAGAAGTCCTGTCCATCACCCATGACGGCCGCATGCGTGATGATACCCGCGCCGAAGCCGACGGACAGCAGTGCGGCTGCAGCCCCGGCGATAGCTGCGCGCTTGCCCCACGAGGTCTTCGTCGATGCGGGCCTGGCCGCAGCGGGGCTCGCTACCACGGCCTCGTCGCCTGCCTGATCCTCGGCAGCAGACCCCGCGACAGACTCCAGGGGCGTGCCGGCGAACGCATTGCCGCTTTCCTCCTGGGCAATCGGTGGTAGCTGCGCCGTTTCCGCCTGAGATGCATGGGTGGGCAGGACTTCGGTCCGATCCGAGGCCTGCGGCTCCGACTGGGGCAGGATCGAGGTGCGCTCGGTGTCACCCGCCAGGTTCTTGTTGTCGTCCGCCATGGGGACGCTCCTTTCTGCTGATTTGTGCATCATTGCTTCGCAGATTAGGGACGACAACTAAGCGGACGTTATGGCGAAACTGTGAAAACACTATGAAATAACAGGTGTCGCGCATCACCTTTCGGAGCTTGATTTATTTGTCAGCTCACAAAGGCCACGGGCATCGCCGGTGGCAAGCACGTCATCCTCGCCTGGAGCGAGTGACACAGACCCGAGGCCGGGACCGCGACGCGCACCCCATCGCGCGAGCGGCCCCGGCCTCGTTCCATGCATACGACCGGCGCGGCGGTGTTACTCTCTCCGCTGGTATCCCTAGCGACGAGGGTGTTCGTCGCCTGAGCCACCGGGCGCACGATCATCGAATCGATATTGACGTGGGAGGGGCGCTCCAGGGTCCACGCGATCGCCTCCGCGACATCTTCGGCCACAAGAGGGGCAGAAACGCCCTCATAGACACGGTCGGCGGCTTCCTGGGAGCCGAGCCGGTTGAGCGAAAACTCCTCGGTGCGCACCATGCCGGGGGCAATCTCGATGACGCGCACGGGCTCGCCCACCAGCTCCTGACGCAGCGTATTCGCGATAATGCGCTCGGCGTGCTTGGCGGCCACGTAGCCGCCGCCTCCCGGGTAGGTGTCGTGCGCCGCGGTCGAGGTCAGGAACACGAGGTCTCCCCCGCGCTCACGCATTCCCGGCAAGAACGCACGCGAGCAGTGCAGGGCGGTCAGCACGTTGCGTTCGAACATCGCGCTCCACCGGGCGGGATCCCCCCTCCGCGACCCGGTCAACGCCGATCGCTCCCCCGGCGTTGTTGACGACCGCATCCACGGGGCCACCCTCCAGGACGCGCGCGGCCATCTCCTTCACCTGGGCCTCGTCGGTCAGGTCGGCCGCCCAGTACTCGCAGCCAATCTGCTCTGCGAGGGCCTCGAGGCGCTCGCGGCGCCGGGCTACGGCGACGACCCTCCACCCCCGCTTCGCCAACAGGCGGGCGGTAGCCTCCCCGATTCCGGTGGATGCTCCAGTGACGACGACGCGACGAGAAGTGTTCATGGCTCAACAGTAATATCCCCGGGTACGCACCGTCGTGTGCGCCCGGGGATATTCCGCTGGTGTCTCAGCCGTTGGGCAGGCCGTAGGCCTTGTGGATCAGCCAGATCGGGTGGACGACGTTCGCGCCCGTGGCCGTGCGCAGCTGCCAGCGGCACGTCTCCGTGTCACAGGCTGCCAGCTCGGCGTTGACCTGCTTGATGAAGTCGAAGACGGGGGCGCCCACGGCCTGGGCGATCGCGTACTTCTCCTTCTTCATGCCGTAGGTGCCCGCGATGCCGCAGCAGGGCTGCTCGGAATCCTTGACGGTCACGCCGGGGATCAGGCTCATGAGCTCGATCGCCGGCTTGCCCAGGCCCTGGGACTTGACCTGGCAGGGGGCGTGGTACGGGATGGTGACGTCGATGCGCTGGAAGTTCGTGTCCAGTTCACCCTTGTCGTACAGGTGCAGCAGGAACTCGCTGATGTCCCACGTGCGGGAGCCCACGTCGCGCAGCTCCGGGGTGTCCATCTCGAGGATCTCGTGGGCCTCGTGACGCAGCATGCCGCCGCACGAACCGGACGCGGAGATAATCGGGGCATCGCGGTTGACGCTGCGCAGGTCGTTGGTCAGCTTGGAGACGTACTTGCGCGCGTCGTCGTACAGGCCGTTGGACTGCAGGGCCAGGCCGCAGCAGCCGTGCTTGGGAACCAGGACCTCGTAGCCCAGGTGTTCGAGCACCATGACCGAGTGGATCGAGGTCTCGACCTCGAAGTACTGGCCTGCGCATCCGTGGAAGAAGATGACCTGGCCGCGCGTGCCCGAGTTCGGCAGGGGCGTGTGCTTCTTGAACCAGGACTCGAAGGTGCGTCCGTAGGCGCGCGGCATGGGGGCCGAGCGGTGCACGCCAATGATGGCCTCCATCGCCATGCGGATCGGCTTGACGTCGAGCGCCCAGTTTGCGATTGGGGCGACCGGGGTCATCATCGTGCCAATCAGCGAGGTGCGCCCAATGAGGCGGTCGCGCATGGGGATGCCGTGGGCTTCCTTCATGGCGGTGCGGCGGTGGTGGATGATCTCGGTGACCTTCACGCCCTGGGGGCACACGAGCGAGCAGGTGCCGCACGAGGAGCAGTAGTCGATGGACTTGTCCACCATCTGCCCGTCCTTGCGGAAGCGCTCGGCCTGCGGGCCGGAGTACTTGGGGGCGGCGAACAGGTCGGTGACACGCATGACCGGGCACTGGGTCTCGCAGATCGTGCACTTCACGCACGAGTCGAGGCTGGCGCGCAGCGCGGCATCACCACTCAGGGCGAAGACGTCCTCCTCTTCCACGCCCGGTCCCATCAGCGTTGACATTTCCAGGGTCATTTCAGTTCCTCCACGATCGAGTCGACGGCCGCGAGCGCGCTGGCCAGCGCGATTCCTTCGCCGCTCTTTTCGCGCCAGCGGGTGGCGCCGGCCAGGTTGCCTCCGGCGGCGTACAGGTTGGGGCACACGGGTGTGCCTTCCTCGTTCAGGACGCGCATGTTGTCGTCCACGGCCAGGCCGGCCAGGAAGAGGGGCTGGTCTTCGCCCCAGAAGTCGGCGTGCAGGAGCTGTCCGGAGGCGCCCATGACGGGCAGCCCGCAGATTGTGTCGCGCACGGTTCCGTAGGAGTCCATGTCAAGGGCTCCGGATTCGAAGCCGCCGGCGGCCAGGATGAGGGATCGGGTTTCCACGATGGTGGAGCGTCCCGCGCTGGCGTATTCGACGGCGCTCACGCGTCCATCAGTGGTGTGCACGGCCTTGATCGGGGATCCGAGGATGACGCGGCACTTGTCGGAGGCGATGCGGGTGAGCAGGGCGTTGAGGCGCATGCCGGGCACCGACGGGGGCTGGATCGGAATCTCGAAGACGGGGTGTCCGATCTTGTCCGCCAGGTCGCGCCACGCGTTCGGATCCTCGAGGCCGAGGACGGCAGGCAGGCCGACGATCTCGCCATCCTCGAGGAGGGGGCGGATCTGGTCTGCCAGGCGCGCGCGGTTCTCCTCGCGGTCGAGGCTGCGCGCGTGGTTGGTGCCGGTCGAGTCGATCTCACCCTCGCGCACAACGTAGTCGACGGACAGGGCGCGTGCCCTGATCGGTGCACCGTCGGGGCCGTTCTGGCGCGTCAGGTTTTCGGCGACGAGGCCGGGGTAGAAGTCCTTGAAACGGGTCAGTCCCACGATGGCGTAGCGGGCGCCCGCCTGGGGGATGCCGGCCTCCATGGAGGGCGGGATCAGGCAGGTGGGGCGCAGTGCGCCAACGCCGGTGGGGATGCGCACGTTGCGGGTTTCGTCGCCGATGAGCACATCGGAACTGACGAGGTCTCGCAGCCACGCGACGGATGCGCCGACAAAGTCGGGGGTAACGTGGCTGTAGGGGTGTGTGGGTCGAGAGGCCACATGGGCTTCGAGCGCCTCGAGGGGCGCCTCCACCGGCTCGGGGCGGTAGCCGAGGATGTCGACCGTGCCCGTGCCGAGCTGAATGCCGCCGACGCCCTTCGTGACGAGGGTGACACTCAGTCCTGCGTCGGCTGCCTTGATTGCGGCGGCCAGGCCTGCCAGGCCAGCGCCGATAACGACGACGTCTCTCATCGAACAACCTCCTCGCTGGGTGCGGGCAGGTGCTCGACGTCGAGCGTGCCCTCGTGAATCCAGGCGTCCAGTGCGGCCTGCCTGGCTTGCTTGCCGAACATGATGGGCCACAATCCGATCCAGCGGTTCTTCAGGAAGAGACGCAGGAGGGAGTTGGCGCGGACCGAGTCGATGTCACCGCGCTCGTGGGCGATGCCCGCGGCGCGCTGGGAGCAGAAACCGCCCTGGCAGGGTCCCATGCCCAGGCGCATCTGGCGGCGAACATCATCGAGCTGGCCCTTGGGCAGGGTGTCCATGACGTTTTCGAGCATGGCGCGCGTGGCCATCTCGCACTCGCAGATGATCTGCTCGTGGGAGGGGGATTCGTTGCGCGATTCGACATTGTCGAGGCGGTGGCCGATCGTGTAGAGGCGCTCTTCCTTGGCGGGCGGGACAGCCTCGTCGGCGGTCTTGCAGGCGCGCTTCTCGCCCATCTCCTCGCACATGATGTCGACGATGCGCTCAGCCATGAGGCGGTAGGTGGTGAGCTTGCCGCCCGCGATGGTGAGCATGCCGTAGACGCCGTCGCGCGTGTTGTGGTCGATGATGCTCATGCCGCGCGCCATGTGGCGGGTGTCGGTCGCAGACACGCGCGAGTCCTTGACGAGGGGACGCGCGCCGGCCCAGGCGTGCACGGCGCGAGACTTGCGGAAGCCGGGGATCATGGCCTCGCCGGAGTCGAGCATCTGCTGGACCTGGTCGGCGGGGATGGAGAGGCGGTCCGGGTCGTCGGCCTTGAGGTCGGTCGTGCCGATGATGCACACGGTGTGGTCGGGCACGAGGATGTCGCCGTCGGCAGGCCACACGCAGCGGTTAATGACCGAATGGCTCAGTCGGTGGTTCATCGCGATCATGATGCCGGCGCCCGGGACGACGTCGACGCCGTGGCAGTCGGCCATGGCGGCAATCTGTCCGGCCCAGGGGCCGCCGCAGTTGAGGACGAAGCCGCATTCGATGCGCACGTCTTCCCCTCCGCGCTCATCGTGGACGATGACGGCGCTGATGCGCTCACCCTCGCGTTCGATGGAGGTGACGCGGTGGTAGGTCAGGACCTGCGCCCCGTACGCCTGCGCGGAGCGGATCGCTCCCCAGGTCATCTGCCATCCGTCGACCGTGCCGTCCTGAACTTCGAAGGCACGCTTGATGCGCGGGTCCAGGCGAGGTTCACGGCGCAGCGCCTCGGCGATGGAGATTTCCGCGGCGGGCACCTTTGCAGCCGCTGCGCGGGCCAGGAACTGGTCCGCGTACTCTTCATCATCCTGGGCGGTCACGACGAAGAGGCCGCCGGTGGCCTCGACGGCGTTAGCGTTGATGCGCTGGACGATCTCGTTCTCTTCGGCACACTCGGTGGCCGACTCAGGATCAGATGCGATGTAGCGGCCGCCCGAGTGGAGCAGGCCATGGAAGCGACCGGAGGTTCCCTGAGCGATATCCGCCCGGTCGACGAGGACGGCTGAGAAGCCGCGCATGGCGACGTCGCGGACGACGCCGGCACCGGTGGATCCGCCACCGATGACGCACACGTCAGTGCGAAGTGTCTTCACCGTTAAAAATCCCTTCACCTCTTGATGAGGAAGTGCCTCATTGCTCCCTCCATAATGCCCTTTCCCCACCCATTTGCACGAATGTACACAAGACTCTGCACATATGTGCACAATGAGCGTACGTCACACTCACATTCGCACTCACCCGCACAATTCCAGCCAAAAATGACGAATTACATCCCATGAACATGACGTAAATACGGGTGGATGTTGCCCGGGGACCACTCACCTCACCCCATCCCCGTTTTTCCCCCTAGAGTTAAGGCATGACGAACACACTGTTGGCCCGAGTCCTCGACACGGCGTACACCGATTCGGCGGTGCGTCCCCAGGACGACTTCTACCGCCATGTCAACGGCACCTGGCTGGCGACGCACACGATCCCCGCGGACCGCCCCATGGACGGGGCCTTCCACACGCTGCGCGACGCCTCGGAAAAGTACGCCCGCGCCATCGCCCAGGATGCCGCCAATGGCACTCTCGATGATCCGGACGCGCAGCGCATCGCCACCCTGTGGACTCAATTCCTCGACGAGGACACCATCGAAGAAGCAGGAGCCACTCCCCTGCGCCCCGACCTCGACGCGATTCACGCCTGCACCACCCACGAGGAACTCGCCCGCGAGATGGGCCGCCTCATGCGCGAGGGCATCGGGGGCCTCGTCGGCGCATACGTGGGCACCGACCCGCATGACTCGTCGCGCTACATGGTCTCCCTCGTCCAGTCCGGTATCGGCCTGCCCGACGAGGCCTACTACCGCGAAGAGGACTACGCTCCGATCCGCGAGGCCTACGTCGCGCACACCGCCCGCCTCCTCGGCCTCGCCGGTATGCCCGACTCCGAGGGCGCAGCGAAGCGCATCATGGAGCTGGAGACCGAGGTCGCCTCGCACCACCGCGACTCCGTGAGCAACCGCGATCCCCTCCTGTCCGACAATCCCACGCCGTGGGAGCAGCTGGCCACACAGGCCCCCGGATTCGACTGGGACGCATGGGCTCAGGGCGCGCGCATGCCCGTCGCCGGCCTCGTCGTCAACGTCGACCAGCCCGACTTCCTGTCGGGTGCCGCCGCCCTGTGGGCCGCCACTGACCTGTCCGTGCTCAAGGAGTGGTTGAGCGCCTCGGCGATCGATTGCCACGCCTCGCTCCTGTCGAGCGATTTCGTCAACGAGAACTTCGACTTCCACGGTCGCACACTGTCCGGCACGGAGGAGCTGCGCCCGCGATGGAAGCGCGCTCTGGGTCTCATCGAGGCCTACCTGGGCGAGGCCATGGGCCGCGCGTGGGTGTCCCGCCACTTCCCACCCAACGCCAAGGAAGCGATGGATGCCCTGGTGCGCCGACTCCTCGACGCCTACGGCGAGTCGATCCGCGGCCTCGACTGGATGAGCGAAGACACCAAGGTGAAGGCCCTGGCCAAGCTCGCGACCTTCAACCCCAAGATCGGCTACCCCGTCAAGTGGCGCGACTACTCGACGCTGCGCCTGGACCCCGAGGCTACGATTGTCGAGAACGTGCGCGCCGCCAACGCTCACGCGACCGACCGCGAATGGGCCAAGCTCGGCCGCCCGGTGGACCGCGACGAGTGGTACATGACCCCGCAGACGGTCAACGCCTACTACAACCCCACCCAGAACGAGATCGTCTTCCCCGCCGCGATTCTTCAGCCTCCATTCTTCGACACCGAAGCCGACGACGCGGTGAACTTCGGCGCGATTGGTGCGGTCATCGGCCACGAGATCGGGCATGGCTTCGACGACCAGGGATCGCGCTACGACGGGGAGGGAAACCTGTCGAACTGGTGGACGGATGAGGACCGCGCAGCATTCGAGGAACGCACCCACGCGCTCATCGAGCAGTACGACGCGCTCACCCCGGCCATCCTCCTCGAGCAGGCAGAGAGCGAGGAGGGCGACGAACGCACGCTCCCCCACGTCAACGGCGCGCTCACGATCGGCGAGAACATCGGCGACCTCGGTGGCCTGACCATCGCGTGGAAGGCTTGGGCCGCCTCGCTCGCCGAGCAGGGGCTGACCCCGAGCACCGCTCCCGTCATTGACGGAATCTCGGGTCCGCAGCGCTTCTTCTACTCGTGGGCACGCGCCTGGCGCACGGCCACGCGCCCCCAGTTCGCGCGCCAGATGCTGGCGATCGACCCTCACTCGCCCGCTGAGTTCCGCTGCAACCAGGTACTGCGCAACCTTGACACTTTCGCCCGGGCCTTCGACGTCACCCCCGGCGACGCGATGTGGCTGGAGCCCTCCCAGCGCGTCACCATCTGGTGAAAGCGTGTCCCAGCCGACAAAATGCGGCGCGCCCCGCGCATTCACTCCCAACACATGACAACATAGGAATGTTGAGCGCAACAGCGCCCCCATTCCATCGACGGAAAGGCAACCCATGCCAGGCCTGAACCTGACTCGCGAGGAAGCGACCGAGCGCGCCTCGATCATTTCCTCTGTGACCCGCTATGAGATCTCCCTGGACCTCACACGCGGAGACACCGACTTCGGTTCATTCACCCGCATCGAGTTCGACGCGCGCGAAGGCGCCTCCACCTTCGCTGACCTCGTGTCCAACAACGTCCACTCGATCACGTTGAACGGCAACGCCCTGGACCCCTTCTCGGTACACCAGGACAACCGCATCGCGCTGGAGAACCTTGCCGAACACAACGTCCTCGAAGTTGAGGCGTCCTGCCAGTACATGCACACGGGCGAAGGCCTGCACCGTTTCGTCGACCCGGCCGACGGCCAGGCCTACACCTACTCCCAGTTCGAGGTCCCGGACGCCCGCCGCGTCTACACGACCTTCGAACAGCCCGACCTGAAGTCCACCTTCACACTGACGGTCAAGGCCCCCAAGGGCTGGAAGGTCTTCTCCAACGCACCGACCCCGACCCCCGAGGAAGAGGGCGAGGCCTGGGTCTACCGCTTCGCGACCACCGAGGTCATGTCGACCTACATCACCGCGATCGTCGCCGTCCCCTACGAGGGCACGACGGCCACGCTGACCTCCTCCGACGGCCGCACGATCGACCTGGGTGTCTACGCCCGCGCCTCGATCGTCGAGCACCTGGACGCCGACGAGATCATCGAGATCACCCGTCAGGGCTTCGAGTTCTTCGAGGGCGCCTACGGCATCGCCTACCCCTTCACCAAGTACGACCAGATCTTCGTGCCCGAGTACAACGCGGGCGCCATGGAGAACGCCGGCTGCGTCACCTTCCGCGACGCCTACGTGTTCCGTACCCGTCCCACCGAGGCTCAGATGGAAGCTCGTGCCAACACGATCCTGCACGAGCTCGCGCACATGTGGTTCGGCGACCTGGTCACCATGAAGTGGTGGAACGACCTGTGGCTCAACGAGTCCTTCGCCGAGTTCATGAGCCACCTGGCTCTGGCCGAGGCCACCAAGTACACCGAAGGGTGGACGGGCTTCATGGTCCGCAAGGACTGGGGCCTCAAGCAGGATCAGCTGCCCACGACCCACCCGATCACGGCCGAGATCCGCGACCTGGCGGACGTCGAGGTGAACTTCGACGGCATCACCTACGCCAAGGGCGCCTCCGTGCTGCGCCAGCTCGTCTCCTACGTGGGACGCGACGCCTTCTTCGCGGGCCTGCACGAGTACCTGACGAAGCACTCCTACGCCAACGCCACGCTGGACGACCTGCTCTCCGAGCTGGCCGCCGCCTCGGGCCGCGACCTGGCCTCGTGGTCGAAGGTGTGGCTGGAGGAAGCTGGCGTGACCCTCCTGCGTCCGGTCATCACGACCGCCGAGGACGGCACGATCGAGCGCCTCGAGATCACCCAGGAAGCCTTCTCTGAGGGCGCCTCCCTGCGCCCGCACCGCATGGGCGTGGCCGGCTACTCGCTGACCGAGGAGGGCACGCTGACCCAGGTCTTCCGCGAGGAGCTCGACATTGACGGCGCTTCCACGGTGATCGATGCTGCCGCGGGCATCGCCCGCCCGGACTTCATCCTCGTCAACGACGGAGACCTCGGCTACGCTAAGGTCCGCCTCGACGAGCAGTCGCTGGCCTTCGCGATCACCAACATCACCAAGTTCACCGATTCGCTGACCCGCGGCGTCGTCATGGCATCCGCCTGGGACATGACCCGCGACGGCGAGATGCCGGCACGCGACTACCTGAACCTGGCGCTGCGCGCAGTTCCCGTCGAGGACAACATGAGCCTCCTGACGCTCACCCTGCGTCACATCGACGAGGCCGTGCGCACCTTCGTGGCACCGCAGTACCGCGCAGAGGCCGCCGAGGACACGGGCCGTCGCCTGCTCCTCCTGGCTCGTACTGCCGCCTCCGGCTCCGACGCGCAGCGCATGCTCGTCGCCGCCGCGGCCCGTAACGCGACCAGCCCCGAGCAGTTCGAGGCCATCCGCGCCCTCTACGACGGCGCCCAGACCCTGGACGGCCTGGACCTCGACGTCGACCTCAAGTGGGACCTGCTGATCGCTCTCGTGCGCGGAGGCGCTGCCACCGAGGAGGACATCGCAGCCCTGGAGGCCACCGACGACACGATGACCGGCCACCAGAACGCGGCCGCCGCTCGTGCAGCCCGCGAGGGCGAGTGGATCAAGACCGACGTGTGGGACAAGGTCCTCACCGACACCTCGATCCCCAACGACACCCGCTGGGCGATGATCTCGGGCTTCTGGGCTCAGGCGCGCACCACGCCGTCGGCTTACGCCAGCTACGTGGGCGAGTACTTCGAGGCCCTGGCGGGCATCTGGGAGACCTTCACCTTCCACACCGCCGAGGACCTCACGACGCTACTCTTCCCGAGCGCGCTGGCGGGCTACGCCCCCGAGGTCGACGTGGTCGCCTCCGGCAAGGCCTGGATCGAGGCTCACCCGGACGCGTCCGCCGGCACGATCCGCATCATCCGCGAACTCATCGACGTGTGTGAGCGTCAGATCGCCAACCAGGCGGTGGACGCGGGCTGATCAGCCCCACAACGACGCCGGGGGGCGTGGCCGCGTGGCCACGCCCCCTTCGTCTACCTCATCCACGTCTACGTGCTACTGCAGTTGCAAGCCCGTGTACGTGACACAGATACAGAGGAGACTTCCTCCCCCGAAGGCCGCCAGAGTGAACTCACAGGGTCACCAGCCGTATCCGAGCTTGTAGGCAATTCCTCCATGCCCCGCACACATACCCCGATAGTCAGATGCTCCCGGAGACGAGAAGCTCTCTGTCCCATCGTGACAAATTGCCTTGTAGCGGTTGCCGGTTGCAACATCTACCGCTCCAGATCCACCGCCATTCGAGGGGACCGGGTACAGGCCCCACCACACGCCCGAGTCGTAGAACCAGTGACGCTCGCCGCCGATCCACTGGGTGCCTGTCACCATAACGCCGGACGCGTTCAGGTAGTACCAGGAGCCTCCCTGGCTCAGCCAGCCGGTCACCATTGCACCCGACTCGTTGAAGTAGTACCAGGAGCCGCCGATCGCGTTCCAACCGCTCACCATGACGCCCGAGCCATTCAGATAGAACCAGGTACCGCCCTGGCTGAGCCAGCCGGTCTTCATGGCACCGGAGGAGTTCAGGAAGTACCAGGAGCTGCCCTGCTTGAGCCAGCCGGTCGTCATCGCGCCCGACTCGTTGAAGTAGTACCAGGAGCCGCCGATCGCGCTCCATCCGTGCACCATCGCGCCCGAACCACCGAGGTAGTACCAGGTGCCGCCCTGGTTCAGCCAGCCGGTCACCATCGCACCCGAGGCAGCCAGGTAGTACCACGTGCCATCAACCATAGTCCAACCCGTGCGCATCACTCCGCTCTGCAGATCCAGGAAGTACCAGGTTCCCGACACATTGGTCCAGCCACGGGCCTGCGCGCCCGAGGGGGCGTAGTACTCCCACGCTCCCCCACGATCAAACCAACCGGTGACCATGTAGCCGCTGCCGTTGAAACGGTAGGTTGCACCGTCGATGTCTCGCTTCTCGTCACGTGCGTACGAGCCATTGTCCAGGTCGTACCACCAGCCCACAGAGTCCATCTTCCACGAGGGCTTAGGCGCGGGAGCAGGCTCGGGGTTCGGTGCGGGATCCGGGTTGGGTGCGGGATCCGGGTTGGGTGCGGGATCCGGGTTGGGTGCGGGATCCACCGTTGGTTCAGCCGTCGGATCCACAGTCGGCTCCCCCGCCGGAACCTCAACAGCGACGCCCGCAGGGTCACCGTCTTGGCTCGACACGACTGGGAAAGCGTAGGCGGGAGCCAGCGGGCCAATGACGAGGGCAGCGGCACCCAGGGCTGCCATCGCGCTCCTGCGCATATTGATGGGACGCATATCTTATTCCTCTCTGAACAGAAGGCAACGAGTGCGTGATTCCGTTCAGCAGAACAGTCACACTCGATCGACGAATGCACATTAGTTTCGCAGCATTCCTTTACCGACTATACACAGAAACATGTGACGCACAAAATAAAATGCAGCCCTCATTGGCAGTTGCAGCAAAGAGATATCAATAGGCATGAAAAAGCCCCGCCGGTGAGCACTCTCACCGGCGGGGCTTGAAAACGTTGCGTCAGCGCTTGGCTCGACGCGATGCCACGACCGCACCGATACCAGCAACAAGGACGGCGACCGCCCCAACGCCAACCCACACGCCCGACGCACCGGTAGCAGCCAGCGTGTCACGACGCGCCTCGGCCGGGTTCGACGCAGGTGCGTCAGCCGGCGCCGGGTCAGTAGCAGCAGGCGTCACCGGAACCTGGACAGAGGGTACCTGGGTAGCCGGATCCTGGGTTACGGGGTTCTGGGGAGCGGGGGCCTGGGTAGCTGGGTCCTGCGGGGCGGGAGCCTCGATACCGGGGGCGGGCGTCTGCTCACCACCAACGGAAGGATTCGAAGGAGCAGGAGCCGGAGTCGTCGGATCCTGCGGCGCCTGCTCACCCTCACCGATCGACGGGTTTGCGGGATGCGAGGCTTCAATTCCCAGCGTTGTGCAGCGCGTCAGAGCGTCACGATATTCGGCGGCGGTGAGGTAACGGCCCGACTGGTCACCGGACTTCAGAGTCACACCACCGTCCTTTTCCGGACGGACGGAGGTCTGGGCGGCGATGGAGTCAGCGACACGATCGAGCTCCGCATCGATGTCAGCGAGGCTCACGGTCGGCTTTTCATCGGCCACGGAGGCGAGGTAGGCATCGAGCGCTCCCTGAGCCTCGTTCACGGAGGCCTGGGCGTCGATCACCGCCTGCTGCTTATCTGCGTCCGCAGTGGCCGCAGCGGGAGCGGGCGTTGAGGTCGAGGGGGCGGCGGATCCAGCCTTAGCGGGGAGCGTCGAGACATCGACCGGCAGGGCAACGCCGGGCAGGGCGCCCACCTTGTTCTGCCAGGAGTTGGCGCGCTGCGCGTCGCCGCCGCCGGCCAGGCCGGAGACATAGTTCGTGTTATCAGCATTGAAGGCGCCGCCATTGAAGCCATAGGCAGAGGCGGTGTCACCCGTGGTGTGGAAGCGGGAGACATTAGGCGAGCCACCGGTGATCGCGTAGAACTTCTGCGTGCCGTAGATACGGGTGAACTGGCCATGCTTAGCGATGTGCACACCCACGCCCACCACGTTGTTCTGAGCGAGCATGTTCTTGTCGTGGCCCGAGGAGTTCTTCCACTGATCGAAGAGGGCGTCCGCAGCCTGCATCGGATTCTTAGTGGTGCCGTAGGCGCCCCACTTGTCCCCGAAGTTCTCACGGTGGTTGTAGGCAATGTTCTCGCCCGCGTAGGACGTGTCCCCACCGTCAAGCTTGCCCGCACCGAAGTACTTGTAGTCGGGGTCATGGCTGAAGTTGTCCGTGTCGGACATGTGCTGGCTCCACGCACGCGCATCCGTCGTCACGGTGTCAGAAACGACCAGCTCGGGCAGGCCGGCATTTGCACGGTAGGCGTTCATCTTCTGAACGATGAGCGCTTCAATGATGCGAGCCTGGGTGGCATCATCAACCTGAGACCAGTCAACCCAGTCGAGGCCACGGTCAGCCGTGGCCGACGGAGCGGCAGCAGCGTCACCGGTCGAAGGGGTGGACTGGAGCGCAGCTTGCTGAGCGGCCTCGAGGGCCGCCTGAGCGTCAGTCAGAGCTGCACGAAGCTCAGCCTCGCGCGCCGGATCGGCGGAAGAAACAGAGGAGTTGCCTGCGGCTGCAGCGGCGTAGCTGGCGAGCAGAGGGTTATATTCCGCGGTAATGCGACCTTCCGCACCGGACAGAGAGTTGCAGAATGCATCCTCGGACGTCGCCGTCCCCTCAGCGAGGCTCGGGATAACAACGAGGGATGCCGCGATCGTCGTGGCGGCGAGAACCACCGAGGTGTGGGTGCGAGTGAGCTGGAACGACATTGGCTACCGGCTAACACTATGAGACAAAGACAGGTAAATCTTTCCATGCGGTACGCCGATTTTCAAGGTTTTTTCAGTAATTCATTACAGGACAATATACGGTTTTTCAACGCTTTCAAGGTTTGACAGATTTTGAACATCCCACATGTCGATACCAAAACGTTATTTTTCAGAACAATTCCCTGACCAATCAGTAATCGAAGCGCTCGCAGCAGGCAGACCGCGCGTAGCGCCAACACCCCACAGTGCAGCACCCACACCTGAGACAACCCGAAAGAAAGGCCCACAAAACGGCCGCTTGAATAACAAAAAACCGACACTCACAACCTGAGTGCCGGAATTTTTTGTGGAGCTAGGGGGATTCGAACCCCCGACCTCTTCCATGCCATGGAAGCGCGCTACCAACTGCGCCATAGCCCCGTTATTTAGTTCGTCGCCGTGGCGACCTGATAAATAATAGCGGACCCTCGGACAATTGCGCAAATCCAATTACGTGCCCCTCGTCACAGCATGTGAAAACCTCGGTTTTCTGCGGCAACGAGGGGCCCAGTGTCCTCACGCCCCCAGGATGTCCTCGCGCGAGCCGATATTGTGCGAGGCAAGCCTCCACCCGCTCACCGCAGCACTCTTCGACGTCGACATACCCACGGGCACGAGTTCCGACCAGTGGCAGTTGTCCACGCCTCGAAGTCCATTGAACACGGCGGGGTCCAGACCCAGCAGGGACACAATGCCACGAGCAATCGCAGAGCCGTGCGAGACAACAATCAGCGACTGATCATCACGGCACGCCTGCGCAGCTTCCAGGACAGCGTCACGGACACGTTCACCCACGACCTCGGAGCGTTCCACCTCGGCGAGGTCGCACTCTCCGTCCGCGCGGTACCGAGCGTAAGCCTCGGGCTGCTCACTGGCGATCTCCTCATAGGTCTTGCCCTCGAAGCTGCCGTAGAAGCGCTCGGTGAGCCGCTCGTCGAGCTCCGGCCCCTCGCAGGGGTAGCCCGCGATGTCGAAGACGCGTGCGATGATCCGCGCGGTATCGACCGCGCGCCCCAGGGGCGAACTGACGATACGCACTCCCCCGTCGTCGTAGCTGCGTCCCTCTTCGGCGGTAATCATGCCCACCTCGGCGCTCGGCTCGCACAGGCGGCTCACCAGCACGCCGGCTGCACCCGCCGCCTGGGATCGTCCGGCCTCGTTCAGGGGCTTATCGATGCGCCCTTGGAAGCGCCGCGCCAGATTGAAGTCCGTCTGTCCGTGGCGCAGCAGGACGATCCGCGACGCACTCACTGCGCGGCCTCCGCGCCGTGCGCGGCCGCACGCTCCGCGGCAGCGGCACGAGCCTCGTCAGTATCAACGTCGATCGGCACAGCCGGGCAGTCACCCCACAGGCGCTCAAGAGCGTAGTATTCGCGCTCCTCCTCGGACAGGACGTGGACGAGCAGGTCGGAGTAGTCCAGGAGCACCCAGGTGCCCTCCACGCGCCCCTCGATATGTGCAGGGCGGCGCTGATGCTCGGCCCAGATACGGTCCATGATGTCCTCAGCGATGGCACGAACCTGACGGTCCGTCGGCGCCGAGACAACCACGAAAGCATCCGCCAGGGCGAGCTTGCTGGTCACATCGACAAGCACCGGGTTGATGCCGCCGCGGTCATGCGCGGCGCGAGCAACCAGGCTCGCCAGTTCTGCGGTAGCGTCGGGAAGGCTCACGTTTCTCCTTGAGTTAGGACCGGTACAGGCCGTATTTGTTGATGTATTGGACGACGCCGTCGGGCACCAGGTACCACACCGGCTTACCCTCTTCGACGCGCGTGCGGCAGTCCGTCGACGAGATCGCCATAGCGGGGACCTCCAGCAGCGACACAGACTCGTGCGGCAGACCAGGATCCGACAGGTTGTGCCCGGGGCGCGTCACACCGATAAAGTGCGCCTGCTCGAAGAGCTTGTCGGCATCCTTCCACTGCGCGATCTGCGCCAGCGCGTCAGCACCCGTAATGAAGTAGAAATCCGAGTCCGGATATTCGCGCGACAGATCCGACAGCGTGTCGATCGTGTAGGTCGTCCCACCGCGGTCAATATCGACGCGCGACACGGCAAAGCGCGGGTTCGAGGCCGTGGCGATCACCGTCATCAGGTAGCGGTGTTCAGCCGAGGTCACGTGACGGCCCGCCTTAAAGGCTGCATTGCGGCCGGAACGAACACGACCTGATCGAGGCCGAAGACGTCCATGACCTCGGAGGCTGCAACGAGGTGGCCATGGTGGATCGGATCGAAAGTGCCGCCCATGATGCCGATCGCGCGGCGCCGACGCAGCGCACGCGGTGGATGCTGAGGCAAGGCCGGGGCTGCGGTCGCCCCTGCCGTGGCCTCGGTGGTCTTTTCGAGTGCGATCTCCTCCGAGGCCTGCTCCGTCTGCGTGTTCGTGATACTCACGGGCGAATCGTTCCCTCCCCCTCGTAGATCCACGTGGTCGTGGTCAGCTCCGTCAGACCCATGGGGCCACGCGCGTGCAGCTTCTGCGTCGAGATACCCACCTCGGCACCCAGGCCCAGCTGGCCACCGTCCGTGAAGCGCGTCGACGCATTCACTGCGATAGCAGCCGCGTCGATGCCCGAACGGAACGCATGCACGGCGGCGACATCAGACGCGACGATGCCCTCGGTGTGGCCAGACGAGTAGCGACGGATATGCTCGATCGCCTCATCGACGTCGGCAACGACGCGCACCGCCAGGTCCATCGACAGGTATTCGGTCTCCCAGTCGGCCTCGGTGGCATCGACAATCATCTCGGCGTCGATCGAGGGCTGACCATCGACGATGGCCCGGGTGGCCTCGTCTGCGTGGATCGTCACGCCCGCCGTCGTCAGGCGGGTAACGGCAGCGACGAGGAAGCGCTGGGCGACGTCGGCGTGCACAAGCAGCGTCTCCGCCGCGTTGCACACGCCCACACGCTGCGTCTTCGCGTTCATGATGATGGCCTCGGCGGCCTCGAGATCCGCGGAGGCGTCTACGTACACGTGGCAGTTGCCCGTACCCGTTTCGATGACAGGAACGCGCGACTCTTCCACGACGGCATTGATGAGACCCGCTCCCCCGCGCGGAATCAGTGCGTCAATCGCACCGCGCGCACGCATCATCGCACGGGCACCCGCGCGGCCCCACGGATCCACCGTGGTGATCGCATCAGCAGGCAAGCCAACAGAGGTCAGCGCATCACGGCACACCTCGATGAGGACGCGGTTCGAGGACTGCGCGGCGCTTCCTCCGCGCAGCACGACCGCGTTTCCTGCCTTCAGTGCAAGCGACGCCGCATCGATCGTGACGTTGGGGCGGGCCTCGTAAATGATGCCAATGACACCCAGGGGGCACACGCTCCTGCGTGACACGCAGACCAATGTCGGTGCGCATACCGCGAACGACCTGACCAACCGGGTCCGGAAGACCTGCAATCTCGCGAACGGCCTCGGCAATTCCCCGAATACGATCAGAGGTAAGCGCGAGGCGATCCAGCAGACCCTCGCTCATCTGCTCCGCGCGACCGCGGGCAACATCCTCAGCGTTAGCTGCCAGGATCTGATCACTGCGCTCCATCAGCGCAGTGGCAATCGCCTCAAGACCGCGATTCTTCGCCTGCGTGGTCGCATTCGCGAGAGCGCGAGCAGCCGTGCGAGCGGCATCCGTCACCTGGGAAATATCTGCAGCAGTATTCACTCGGCCATGATGACACACGTCAGCGCGTCAAGCCGCATCAGTCAGCGCTCAGCGCAGAAATGCGTCGCCCAACACCGCCAGGTCGTCACGGTGAATCGCGGGCCTCGGATGCTCCTGTCCGGCTGCTGCCAGCTCGGCAGTCCCCGACCCGGCAATCTCGGCCAGGGTGTCGGAGTCGTATCCCGACACCCCTCGAGCGACAAGACCCGTCGGAGAGGCCACGTCGACGACGTCGCCGGCCTCGAAGTGACCGAGCACCGAGCGCACGCCGGCCACCAGCAACGACTTCTTGCCGACCGTAATCGCGCGGGCAGCACCCTCGTCAACGATGATCTCGCCGCGTGACGGCGCCACGTGAGCGATCCACAGGCGGCGCGAGGCCGGACGCTCCTGGGAGGGCTCGAACCACGTGCCAACGTTCTTGCCCGCGAGCACCGACTCCAGAGCATCCGCACAGGCGAGCTGCACGCCGATGCCGCTGGTGGTCGCCAGCATCGCGGCCTGTACCTTCGTCGCCATGCCGCCAGTGCCCACGCGCGAACCCGCACCGGTCACGAGCACGCTCATGAGGTCGTCCGCACTCTCGACGCGTTCAATCAGCTCCGAGCCCGGGTGATCCGGAGGAGCCGTGTACAGGCCGTCCACGTCCGTCAGCAGCACGAGCGCATCGGCTTTGATCATCTGCGCGATGAGCGCAGCGAGACGGTCGTTATCACCAAAACGCAGCTCACGGGTGGTCACCGCGTCGTTTTCGTTGAGAATCGGGACGACACCGAGGCCGAGGAGACGCGTCAGCGAGGCGCGCACGTTCGTATAGTGGTCGCGGCGCATGACGTCGTCCGTGGTCAGCAGCACCTGGGCAGCATCGAGATGATGCGCCTGGAAGGCGGCCGTCCACCTGGCCATCAAAAGGCCCTGGCCCATCGCGGCCGCAGCCTGCACGCTCGGCAGATCCTTCGGCTTGGAGGTAAAACCGAGCGGATCAAGACCCGCGGCGACCGCGCCCGACGACACAATCACGACCTCGCGGTCCGCCCCGCGCCAACGCGCAACGAGGCGAGCCACCGAGTCGATACGATTCAGGTCCAGACCGCCGTCCTCGCGCGTCAGCGACGAGGAGCCGATCTTGACGACGATGCGAGAAGCCGCAGCCACTCCGCTCATGACTGATCCGAGGCGTCGGTCCAGTGGCCGGCCTGACGCTCCGTCCACAGCTCGTCACGGGCAGCGGTCTTGGCGTCCATGACCTGGTGGTACACCTCGCGACGCTCTTTGCGGCTCGGACGCGCGTTCTGATCCAGGCGCAGGTCGGTACCGCGCGAACCCAGCAGCTCCGATCCGGTCGTCAGGGTCGGCTCCCAGTCGAAGACAACGCCTCCGTCCAGGTCACCGATCACAACAGTGTCGCCGGCGACCGCGCCGGCCTTCATCAGCTCATCCTCGACGCCCGCGGCGTTCAGGCGATCCGCAAGGTAGCCCACGGCCTCGTCGTTGGCGAAATCGGTCTGACGCACCCAGCGCTCCGGCTTGTCGCCACGCACCTGGAAGACCTCTTCGCCGTCCTTGCGGGTCTTGCGCACCGTGATCTCCACGCTGCGACCGACAGCCTTCGGACGGATGACGGGGCGGGCAGCCTCGAGGGCGGGACGCTTCGCGCGTTCCTCCTCGACGATCCCGGCCAAAGTAAAGGACAGTTCCTTGAGGCCCTCGTGGGACACGGCGGACACCTCGAGGACGGGCCAGCCGAAAGACTCCAGATCCGGGCGCGTGATCTCGGCGAGATCACGACCATCCGGAATGTCGATCTTATTCAAGACGATGACGCGGGGGCGCTGCATGATCGGCACGTAGCCCTCGACCTGCGTCAGGTCGCCCTGGTACGCCTCCAGCTCAGCCTCGATAATGCGCAGGTCCTCGACGGGCTCTCGATCAGTCTCAAAGGCAGCGGTGTCCAGGACGTGCACGATGACAGCGCAGCGCTCGATGTGGCGCAGGAAGTCCAGGCCGAGGCCACGGCCCTGAGAGGCGCCGGGGATCAGCCCGGGAACATCGGCGACCGTGTAGCGCGTGTCGCCGGCCGACACGACGCCCAGGTTCGGAACCAACGTCGTGAAGGGATAATCGGCGATCTTCGGGCGCGCAGAGCTCATGGCGGCGATCAGCGAGGATTTACCGGCCGAGGGGAAGCCGACGAGCGCCACGTCCGCGACGGACTTCAGCTCGAGGATGACATCGCGCTCCTCACCGGGCTCGCCCAGCAGCGCAAAACCGGGAGCCTTGCGGGCCTTCGACGCCAGTGCCGCGTTGCCCAGGCCACCGCGGCCGCCCTCGGCAACCACGTACCGGGCGCCCGCACCCGTCAGGTCGGCGAGCAGCTCACCCGACATCGACTTGACGACCGTTCCCTCGGGAACAGGCAGGATGATGTCCGCGCCGGTCTTACCCTGGCGGAAGTCACCCATGCCGGGCGTGCCGTTATCCGCACGACGATGCGGGCTGCGGTGGTAGTTCAGCAGCGTGGTCTCCTGCTCGCTCACCTCAAGGATGACCGAGCCGCCATTACCGCCGTCTCCGCCGTCGGGGCCGGCCAGCGGCTTGAACTTTTCACGCTTAATCGAGGCAACGCCGTTACCGCCATTGCCACCCATTGCGTGCAGAGTCACGCGATCCACGAAGTCTGCCACTGTTGCTCCTGACGACTGAAAATGAATGTTGAAAAGGGCGCCCGGCAACGCCGGACGCCCTTTATGCGCGCGGTCTCAGGCAGAGACCGGCGAAACGCTGACGACCTTGCGATCGCGCTTACGGCCGAACTCGACCGCACCGGCGCGCAGGGCGAACAGGGTGTCATCCTTGCCACGGCCAACGCCGTCGCCAGGGTGGAAGTGGGTGCCGCGCTGACGAACGAGGATCTCACCAGCGTTGACCAGCTGGCCGCCGTAGCGCTTCACGCCGAGGCGCTGCGCGTTCGAGTCGCGACCGTTACGGGAGGAACCAAGGCCCTTCTTATGTGCCATCAGTTGCTACTTTCTGCTCGTGGGAACGTCGGGTTCAGGCGATCTCGGTGATCTTGACGACCGACATCTTCTGACGGTGTCCCTGGCGCTTGCGGTAGCCCGACTTGTTCTTGTACTTAATGATGGAAATCTTGGGGCCCTTGGCCGAGTCAACAACCTCAGCCTTGACGGAAACCTTGCCCAGCTTGGCTGCGTCAACGGTGATGGCGTCGCCATCCACCAGCATCAGCGGCTGGAGCTCGATGCTCGAACCGATTTCTTCTGCCAGCTTGTCGACGACGACGACGTCACCGACGGACACCTTTTCCTGCCGGCCGCCAGCCTTGACGATCGCGTAGACCACGTTGGAGCTCATCTCTTCTCGTATTCGTAACCGGAATCGCGCCTCGAAACTGCCGAGGACTTGTCTCATTGTCATGATTCCGTTGGCGCTTGTTGCGCCGACGATCAAATTTAGCCGATTCGCACGCCGGATTGCAAGCCGGCACGGTCACGGGCGGGTGTGAAGTGCTGTGCGATTCCACACCCTACGCTCGGGGGAGGGATGATCGCCCCTCCCCCGGCGCGTGGAGCATTAGCCGGCGTCGACGATGCCGGTCGATGCGGCGCGACGACGACGCTTGACGCGAGGCTGATCGCTCGCCTCGGGAAGCGCGATGTCATCGGTCGACTTGGTCGGCACCACCGGGGTGCTCGCCTCGGCGCGCGCGGGCAGGTCGATGACGACGGGAGCGGGAGCCGCGTCGGGCTCGACGATGCCGGTCGAGACGGCTGCGCGGCGCTTGCGAGTCTTGCGCGGCGCGGCGGGCGCTTGGGCGGGAGCCTCCTCCACGACCGGAGCGCTCACCGGCACGGTGGCCGGAGCCTCATCTGCCTGCACCTCGGGAACAGCCGTCTGCACCGCGGCGCGGCGGCGTGTCTTCTTCGGCGCGGGAGCTTCAGTGGGCTCGCCGGACGAGGCCGTTGCCGCCTTGCGGGATGCGCGGCGGCGGGTCGCCGGAGCATTCTCACGGTGCTCGGGCAGCTGAATCTCGGAAGCATCCTTGGTGGGTGCCGCGGGTTCGTCCGAGTGATCGACCGGCTCGGGCAGGTCGATGTGCACGGGAAGCTCGGGCAGCGGAGCGGACTGGGCGACGCGACGGCGACGACGAGGACGCTTGGTCGCGCTCTCCTCAGACTGCTCGGCGCCGGACTGAGACGTGGGCGCCTCGGGAGCCTCAGTCGAATCGACCTGCTCAGCGCTCGAGGCCTCGGGCTCCTTGGCCTCGGCCGACGCGGCGCGCGTGCGACGCTTCTTCGTGGGAGCCGACTCCTCGGCCACGCTCTCCTCTTCCTTACGGGTCGACGCGGCCGCGATGGCGCTCAGGGCTTCCTTGGCGCGCTCGTGGTCAGCGTTGTCCTCAATACGGCGAGGCTCGGCCTTCTTCTGCTGCTTCTTCGATCCCTTCGCCCCCTTCGAGGACTGCTCGGAACCGGAAGTCTCCACCGGATGCTGATGCACGATGAAACCGCGGCCCTCGCAGGCCTCACACGGGGATGAGAAGGCCTCGACCAGGCCCTCACCCACGCGCTTGCGCGTCATCTGTACCAGGCCGAGGGACGTAATCTCAGTGACCTGGTGGCGAGTACGGTCGCGTCCCAGGCATTCCACCAGACGGCGAAGCACGAGGTCGCGGTTGGACTCGAGGACCATGTCGACGAAGTCGATGATGACGATGCCGCCAATGTCTCGCAGGCGCAGCTGACGAACGATCTCTTCGGCGGCCTCGAGGTTGTTACGGGTCACCGTTTCCTCAAGCGTGCCGCCGGCACCAATGAACTTTCCGGTGTTGACGTCGATGACGGTCATCGCCTCGGTGCGGTCGATGATGAGGGTGCCACCCGAGGGCAGCCAGACCTTGCGATCCATGCCCTTGGCGAGCTGCTCGTCAATGCGGTGCGCGTGGAAGACGTCGTCTGTGCCCACCCACTGCTCGACGCGGTCGGACAGCTCGGGGCTGAGCTCGTCGACGTACTCCTTGACAGTCGCGTAGGTGTCGCGGCCCTCAATGACGAGCTTGGTGAAGTCCTCGTTGAAGATGTCGCGCACGACGCGCACGGCCAGCTCGGGCTCACCGCGCAGCAGCGCCGGGGCGCTCTTCGTGTTGGTGCGCTTCTTCTCGATGTCCTCCCACTGACGGGTCAGGCGCGCGACATCGTCGCGAATCTGCTCTTCCGTGGCGCCTTCCGCCGCGGTACGAACAATGACACCCGATCCCGACGGCACGACGGCCTTCAGGATCTTCTTCAGGCGAGCGCGCTCCTTGTCCGGGAGCTTGCGGGAAATACCCATCATGGACCCGCCGGGGATCAGGACCAGGTAGCGGCCAGCCAGGGTGATCTGCGACGTCAGACGCGCCCCCCTTGTGTCCGATCGGATCCTTCGTCACCTGAACGAGGACAGGGTCACCGGACTTCAGCGCCGCCTCGATACGACGGGGCTTACCTTCCATACCAACGGCGTCCCAATTAACCTCGCCGGCGTACAGGACAGCGTTGCGGCCGCGGCCCACGTCGACGAACGCCGCTTCCATCGACGGAAGGACGTTTTGGACGCGGCCCAAGTAGATATTGCCGACCATCGAGGACTGCGTGCGACGCGCGACGTAATGCTCGACGAGCAGGCCGTCTTCAAGAATGGCGATCTGGTCAAGGCCGTCCTGGTCGCGGATGACCATCATGCGTTCGACGGACTCGCGGCGTGCCAGGAACTCAGACTCGGAGATCGAGTGGCGGCGACGTCCCTCACGACGCCCTTCGCGGCGACGCATCTTCTTAGCCTCGAGGCGCGTGGAACCCTTGAGGGCCTGCACCTGATCGGCGGGATCTCCGCCCTCATCCGAGGACGAGGAGGACGAACGGGCGCGACGACGGCGACGACGGCGGGTAGAGGAATCTTCATCCTCCGAGGAGTCCGAGTCGGCAGCGGAAGCGTTCTCCTTGTTGACGTCATCCTCAGCGGGGGCCGAGGCTTCCTCCGCCTTCTTGGAGCGGCGGCGACGACGGGTCTTGGGCTCGGCGGGAGTCTCCTCAGCCTGCTCCTCGGCAGCGGGAGCCTCGGGAACATCGGCAGCCTCGGCCTCATCCGCTGCCTTCTTGGAGCGACGGCGACGCTTGGGAGCTGCCTCCTCTCGAGGAGCCTCCTCTTCTACGGCGGCGGGCTTGCGACGGCGCTTGGGCTCAGGCTGGTCCTCAACGATGGCCGCAGGGGCAACCTCGGGGGCAGCCTGGAAAACGGGCGCCTGGAACAGCAGCGAGGCGGCGGGCGCCACGGGGGTTGATTCGGTTGTCACGATTCTCCAATGGTGGGCGCGCGCCCCGTGCCTGGACGCACCCTTTTTCATCGCCCGCAAGGGGCGGAAACCTAGTGGAGCGCAGTTGCGCAGCTGCCGGCGGCTCATGAAGACGTCATCGCTCGGCTCTCGTCACGGGGGCACTCCCGTGACATCCATTCATCCCCTATTGTCGCACAACACAACGATTCATCGACGACAGGGTGATCAGAACAACGCAGGACCAACAAAAATCTATTGGATAAACCCGTAAAAAATAATCGGACACATATGTCACAAAAGCGCCTCAGAAGCGGCATTTCAACCACTGAGCACCTCATTGTTGGGCTACATTAATCTCAACCCGTGACATAGGTCCTAGCGACCCACGACACGGAACAATCGACCCCAACCCCAACACGAGAAGGTCCCATCATGACCCTCGCGCAGACAGCGCTTGACGCGGTCACCGTCGGACGATGGCAGTTCGGTGTCACCACCGTCTACCACTTCGTCCTCGTGCCGCTGACGATCGGCCTGTCCCTGCTGGTTGCCATCATGCAAACCGCGTGGCACCGCACCGGCAAGGAATACTGGCTGCAAGCAACTCGCTTCTTTGGCAAGCTCCTCCTCATCAACTTCGCGCTCGGTGTTGCCACCGGTATCGTGCAGGAGTTCCAGTTCGGCATGAACTGGTCCGAATACTCCCGCTTCGTCGGCGACATCTTCGGCGCTCCCCTGGCCGTTGAGGCCCTCCTCGCCTTCTTCCTCGAGTCCACCTTCCTGGGCCTGTGGATCTTCGGCTGGGGCCGCCTCTCCAAAGGGCATGCACCTCCTGACGATCTGGTGTGTCGCCCTGGGCACTATGTTCTCCGCGGCCTGGATCCTCGCGGCCAACGCGTGGATGCAGCACCCCGTGGGCGCTCGCTTCAACCCCGAGACCGGCCGCGCCGAGCTCGACGGTGTCAGCGGCTTCATGGAGCTCATCACCTCGGGCGTGTACCTGAGCGAATACGCACACGTCATCACCTCCGCTTGGCTGGTCGCCGGCTCCTTCGTTGCCGGCATCTCCATCTGGTGGATGGTGCGCACCGCCCGCGAGGGTTCCGACGAGGCCATGGCTCAGTCGCGTGACATCTGGCGTCCGATCGCCCGCTTCGGCCTGACCGCCGTCCTGATCGGCGGCCTCGGCACCGCAGTCTCCGGCCACATCCAGGGCCAGGAGATGGTCGAGGTTCAGCCCATGAAGATGGCCGCTGCCGAAGGTATCTGTATGGACACCGAGGGCGCGGCCTTCACGGTCGCCCAGTTCGGCTCCTGCCCCCTCGGCGACGACGGCGCTCAGCCCACTCAGTTCATCAAGGTTCCCGGCGTTGCTTCCTTCATGTCGCACAACTCCTTCACCGCCACCTCTGAGGGTGTCACGGACGTTCAGGAGCGCATGGTGGCTCTACTCAACTCCGATCCGAACTTCACCGCCAAGTACGGCGATGCCTCGCAGTACGACTTCCGTCCTCCGCAGATGGTCGCCTTCTGGTCGTTCCGCTTCATGATCGGCCTGGGCATGCTGGCCTTCCTGCTGGCGGCGTGGGGCCTGTGGGCCACCCGTGGCGGCCGCACCTCCTCCAACAAGTGGCTGAGCGTCCTCGCCCTGGTCAACCTCCCCCCTGCCGTTCGCAGCCGCTTCCTTCGGCTGGATCTTCACCGAGATGGGTCGCCAGCCGTGGGTTGTCGTTCCGAACCTGCAGGCGCTGTCCATGGGCTCTGACCTCGGCTCCGTCAACATGATGACCGACATGGGTATCTCCCCCAACGTTCCCGCTGGCCAGATGCTCGCCTCGCTCATCCTGTTCACCCTCCTGTACGGCGTCCTCGGCGTCATGTGGTACATCCTCATGAAGCGCTACGCCGTCGAGGGCATCCACTCGACCAAGGCTGACAAGGCCGAGGACGAGGCTCCGACCGACCTGTCCTTCGGATACTGAGAGGAACACCGATCATGACTCTGTCTATCCTGTGGTTCGTTCTCATCGCCGTTCTGTGGACGGTCTACCTGATCCTTGAGGGCTTCGACTTCGGTGTCGGCATGCTCCTTCCCTTCGTCGCCAAGGGCGACCGTGAGCGCACCCAGACCGTACGCACGATCGGCCCCCACTGGGACGGTAACGAGGTCTGGCTGCTCACCGCCGGTGGCGCCACCTTCGCCGCGTTCCCCGAGTGGTACGCGACTATGTTCTCGGGCATGTACCTCGCCCTGTTCCTGATCCTCGTCTGCCTGATCATCCGCGTCATGGCCCTCGAGTGGCGCTCCAAGGTCGCCACCGAGAAGTGGCGTCACGCCTGGGACTGGGCGCACACGATCAGCGCGTGGCTCGTCCCGATCCTGCTGGGCGTTGCCTTCGCTAACTTCGTGCAGGGCATGAAGATCGAGGTCGTCGACGTCGCCACTGGCACCGTCATCGACCCGACTCTGGTGGATCAGTCCCTCGCGGCCGCGACTCACCAGCTGACCGGCGGTTTCTTCTCGCTGCTGACCCCCTACACGATCCTGGGTGGCCTGGCTGTCATGGCCGTGTGCCTGGCTCACGGCGCGCAGTTCCTGGCATTGAAGACGACGGGCGAGGTCCGTGACCGCGCCAACGCGATTGCCGCTCCTGCGACGATCGCCGCGACCGTCCTGGCCGCCGCTTGGCTGATCTGGGGTCAGTTCGCCTACACGACGAACGTTCTGGCGTGGATCCCGCTCGTGGTTGCCGCGCTCGCCATCATCGCCTCGACGGCTCTGTCGCAGGCGTCGCTGCGTCGTGAGGGCTGGTCCTTCGTGGCCTCCTCCGTCGCGATCGCCAGCACTGTCGCGTGGGTCTTCGCCTCGATGGCCCCCGCGGTTCAGAAGTCGTCGATCAACCCGGCATACTCACTGACGATCGATCAGGCCTCGTCGACGACCGCCACGCTGACAGTCATGACGATTGTCACGGTGTGCCTGCTGCCGATCGTCCTCGTCTACGTCTTCTGGTCCTACTGGATGTTCCGCGCTCGCGTGGGCGCCGAGGACGTTGAGACGCGCACGGGTCTGCTCCTGAAGAAGGTTCGCGTCGGCGAGAACTTCCTCGCTGGCTAACCTCCTCACCGATAGATGCGCCCGGTCCCTCACGCAGGGGCCGGGCGCATTCGTCTACGCAGCACGGGCGAGGCCGGGGACCTTTGGCCCATGACGAGGCTTTCAGGCACAATAGATACGTGCGTCCCTTTGATCCTCGTTTGTTGCGTTATGCCCGCTCAGCCCGTGGGCCCATCGCATTGACAGCCTTTCTGGGAACGATCACGGCATTGCTCGTGCTCGCCCAAGCGCTGCTCATTTCCGCGGCCCTCTCCCCCGTCGTCTCGGGGAGCGCGACATTACGCGACGTCCTACCTATCATCGGTGGCATCGCAGCTGTCTTTGCATGTCGCGCGCTCGTTGTCGCGGCTCGCGAGGCAGTCAGTACGCGCGCGGCGGCAGCAGCGGTGTCCGAGCTGCGCGGACGCGTCGTCGACGCGAGCATTGCCCTTGGCCCGCGCTGGCGAGCGACGAACGGCGCCGAGACAACGACGCTGCTGTCGACCGGCTTGGAGGATCTGCGCCCCTACTTCGTCTCTTTCCTGCCGCAGCTGGTCCTTGTCTGCACCGTGACGCCGGCAGCCCTCGGCGTCATTCTTCTGCTCGACTTCTGGTCTGCCCTCATCGCACTCCTCGTTATCCCGCTCATCCCGATTTTCATGATCCTCATTGGGCGCTTCACCCAGGCAGCCTCGGAGGACAAACTCGCATCGATGAAGCGCCTGACCGCCCAGCTCCTCGACCTCATGTCCGGACTGCCAACGCTGCGGGCGCTGGGACGAGAAAAGGCCCCGCGCACCCACCTGCGAGCCCTCGGAGCCGCGAACACGAAAGCCACGATGGCAACCCTGCGTGTCGCTTTCCTCTCGGGCGGCGTACTCGAATTCTTGACGACACTGTCTGTGGCTCTTGTCGCCGTCGAGGTCGGCATGCGCCTCGTATTCGGAAACATCTCGCTGTTCCACGGACTCGCCGTTATCATGCTCGCGCCCGAGGTTTTCGAACCCCTGCGCCAGGTCGGCGCCCAGTTCCACGCCTCCGCAAACGGCGTCACGGCTTCGCGCGCCGCCTTCGACATCATCGAAGAGGCTCAGTCTGTGGACTCCCCCGGTGCCGCCACCTGCCCCAACCTGTCAACGACGCAGATCGTGCTGGACGGCGTCGGCGTACGTGCACGCGGCACCTGGGCCCCCGCCCCGACCTCGGGCATCATCGCCCCCGGCATCGTGACGGCACTGTCCGGCCCTTCGGGTGCCGGAAAGTCGACAATCGTTGCCTGCCTGCTGGCTGACATGACCCCGGATGCGGGTCGTATCCTCCTGCGCCAGACGGCCTCGCCCTCCAACGGTGAGGAGACCGCACTGTCGGATATCGATCCCACCTCCTGGCGCGATCAGATCTCCTGGGTTCACCAGTCCCCCACCCTCGTGCCGGGAACGATCCTGGACAACATGGGCGGCCTGCCCCTCGAGGACCTTGATACTGCAGCAGCAGCTACCGGCTTTGATACCGTCCTGGCCACCACCCCCGACGGGTGGAATACCGTTATCGGGACCGGTGGCGTCGGCCTATCCGTCGGCCAGCGCCAGCGCCTGGCACTGACGCGCGCTCTCGCAGCACGCTCCCAGCTGGTCATTCTTGATGAACCGACCGCTCACCTCGATGCCTCAGCGAGGAGACCGTCGTACGCGCTATCGACGACATGCGCCGCGAGGGACGCACCGTGATCGTCATCGCTCACCGCGTGGCCATGATGGACGCCGCCGACGCCGTCATCGACGTCCACTGCGCCGCCGACGAGGAGGCACACGCATGAACCTCTTCCTGACCCGCACTGAGTCGAGCGCGCTGCGCCGCTGCATCTCCATGCTGCAGGTGTCCCGCTCCGGGTTTGCTCTCTCCCTGCTCCTCGGTGTCACTGCCCTCGGATCGGCTATCGCGCTCGGCGGCACCGCCGCATGGCTGATTGCACGCGCGTCTCAGCAGCCACCCGTCCTGTATCTGACCGTCGCTGCCACCGCGGTGCGACTGTTTGGTGTCTCGCGCGCCCTCGCCCGCTACCTCTCGCGTCTCGCCTCGCATAAAGTCGCGTTAGCGGGCATGGACGCGCTGCGCGGTAACCTCTACGATCAATTGTCCGAGGCCCCGACGGCAACGCTGACGACGCTGCGACGCGGCGACTCATGACGCGCGCGGGTTCGGACGTCGACGAGGTGGGAAACGTCGTCGTTAAGACGCTGCTGCCTGCCCTCGTCGCTGCCATCGTGGGCGTGGGAACGGTTGGAGTCGTCACCATCATTTCTCCCGCAGCTGGGGCAATCCTCGCCTGCGCTCTCATCGTCTCCGGAATCGTGGCGCCCGCTCTCATCGCGCGATCGGTTCGACTCGCCGAATCGCAGGGGGCGCAGGCTCGCACCGACATCGCGGCGACTACGCTCGCAGTGCTGGAGGGTGCCACTGAACTGTCTCTGGCGGGCACGCTCGACCACGCGAAGCACTCTCTCGCTCGCTCCGAAAACGACCTGTCCGCTGCTCTCGCCCGTTCGGCGCGTCTGTCTGCGTTGGCTCGAGGCCTCGACGTGTGTGCGATGGGCGCAGCCGTCGTCGGCGCCCTGCTCATCGGCATTCCACAGACCACGTCGGGCGCTCTCGCTCAAGTGCTCCTCGCTGTCATCGTCCTTATCCCGCTATCGTCTTTCGAGGGAGTCGCCGAGCTGACCCCCCGCCGCTGCTCAGCTGGTGCGAAGTGCCCAGGCTGCGACCCGCATCTGTGCCCTTCTCGAGGATGAAGCACCCCCTGAGCCGCACGACATTCCCGACGGACAAACCGTGATCGAGGCACGCAACCTGTCCATCGGCTGGCCGGATGGTCCGACGCTGGCCACCGACATTTCACTCACGCTGCGTCCCGGTTCCTCGCTGGCCGTCGTGGGAGCCTCCGGCATCGGGAAGACCACGCTACTGGCGACGCTCACGGGCGTGATCCCGCCCAAGGCAGGATCTGCTCTCATCAACGGCGTCCCCGCGTGGGGAGCGAAGCGCGACCAGCTCACCAACCACATCACGATGACGGCCGAGGACGCCCACGTCTTCGCGACCACCATCTACGAGAACCTGCGCGTCGCCCGTGCATCGCTCACCCGCGACGAGGCCTCGGACCTCCTGACGCAAGCTGGCCTCGATCAGTGGGTCGAGTCTCTGCCGGACGGGATCGACACGGTCATCGGGTCCGGTGGAACGACCGTATCGGGAGGCGAGCGGCGCCGCCTGCTCATGGCCCGCGCCCTTGCGGCTCCCGCTCCTATCCTGGCGATCGACGAGGCATCCGAACACCTCGACGCCGCCACCGCGGACCGCCTCATGGAAACGCTCCTCACTCCGTCCGCCGACCGCGCTACCCTGGTCGTCACGCACCGACTGAGCGCACTCGACCAGGCCGACCACGTCCTCGTCCTGGCTGCCCCCGAACCCGGCGGCTGCGCACGCGTCGCCGCGCAGGGCACGCACGAGGACGTGACACGCACTCTGCCCGCCTACCAGTGGGCTCTCGAGCAGGAGGAACAATGAGCCACGAACGCATGGAATTCACGCTTCTCCAGGCGGCTCTCGACCTGACAAGTTCGCTCGACCTGAAGTCGGGACTGCAGATCTTCGTTGATCAGGCCTGCGCCCTCACCTCCTCACCGCACGCCACGATGTGCGTGCTTGATACCTGGGGTGCCACCACCCTGCGTCTGGAGCACCACGACTCCTACCCTGCTCCGTCCATCCCCGAGTCGCTGCCGGCGGTCATCCCCGTCAACACCCCACTCCTCGTCAACTCCCCGCAGGACGCACCCGACATTGATCTGCCCGCCTCCACCCCACCCTTCCTCGGCGTCTCCGTCCTCGTACATGAGCAGGTCTACGGACGCCTCTACCTGATGGGAAAGCCCGGCGGCTACACGGACGAGGACGCGGCCGTGGTGTCGGCCCTGGCCCCCGCCGCCGGCATCGCCGTCGAAAATGCACACCTCTATGCGGACTCCAAGCGCACTGCCCGATGGATTAGCGCCTCCCAGTCCCTGACAACGACGATGTTGGAGGGCGCGGACGAGGAAGAAGCTCTCGAGCTCATCGCGAAGACGGTGCGCGAAGTCTCCCACGCTGACACTGCGATCATCGTTCTTCAGTCCGTCGGCGACACGTGGGCCGCCGAAATCGTCGACGGCAAGAACGCCTCCGCCCTACTCGGCCTGACCTTCCCGCCCGAGGGACGCGCGATGAGTGTTCTGCACGAGGGCACCGGCATGATTGTCGACTCAATGGCGCGCGCTCAGACGATGCGCGTGCCACAGCTGGCGGCCTTTGGATCCGCGCTCTACGCCCCTCTGCGCTCACGCGGCGTCGCCTCCGGTGTCCTCATCCTCCTGCGCCAGATCGGCGCTCCCGAGTTCGATGCCTCGGAGCTCTCCCTCGCGGAGTCTCTCGCTTCCCAGGCGACGCTTGCCCTCGAGCTGGCATCCGCTCGCCACGCGCAGGACGTGGCCGCGCTGCTCGACGAGCGTGACCGCATCGGGCGCGACCTGCATGACTTCGCTATCCAGCAGCTCTTCGCGACCGGCATGGCCCTGGACGCCGCGAAGCAAAAGGTCGCAGCTGGTCAGGCCGATCCCGCCTCCGTCGAGGCGCTCATCGATTCGTCCCTCGCCTCCATCGACGAGGCGGTCCGCCAGATTCGCACGATCGTGCACAATCTGCGTGAACGTGACAAGGCAGTAGGCCTCGTTGAGCGTATTCGCCGCGAGTCGTCGCTCACCCGGTCCGCTCTGGGTTTCGCGCCATCTCTGGTGATTACCCTCGACGGAACCGCCATCAACTCCGACCTGGACAACGAGCTGGTCGTCATCGATGAATTCGACGGACGCGTCGACCCCGACCTCTCCGACGACGTCGTCGCAATCGTGCGTGAAGGCCTGTCGAACATTGCCCGTCACGCCCATGCGACTGCCGCGACCGTATACGTGGACGTCTCCGGGCAGGGAAAGTCCGGGCGCGTTCGCATCACTATCGATGATGATGGGCGCGGCATCGATCCGAGCCGGACACGTAACTCCGGACTCGCCAACATGGCCGAACGCGCCCGTCGGCACCATGGCAGCTTCGACACGGGCACGGGCGACGGCGGTGTCGGCACACAGATCACCTGGATTGCGCCGCTTGAGGACTGAGACCAGTCGAGCATGGAGACGACGGTGGGGGTGGATGTTCCGATTGGAACTCCACCCCCACCGCTTGCAGACGAGAGCTATCTTCTCCCGGCTCTCAGCTGAGCGTCAGCCCAGCCACCGGCCGTCGCTCCCGAAGGTGTACCAGCGCCAGCCAATCCAATGGCCGCCCGTGTACATATCGCCTCCGGTCCCGAAGTAGTACCAGGTACCGCCGATCTGCTGCCAGCCGGTGGCCATCTGGCCCGAGGCACCGAAGTAGTACCAGGTGCTTCCCATCGGAACCCATCCGATGGTCATGGCGCCGCTGTCGTTCATGAGGTACCAGTGCGAGCCCATCTGGAGCCAACCGGTGTGCATCGCGCCGCTAGGATCGAGGTAGTACCACGCGCCGCTCGTGTAGAGCCAACCGGTTGTCATGACGCCGTTGGAGGCGAAGAAGAACCACTTGTCCCCCACCATCTGCCAGCCGGTAACCATCGCTCCGGTCTCGGGTGTCAGGTAGAACCAGGATCCTCCGAGGTTGATCCAGCCGGTCACCTGAGCGCCAGCCCCGTTGTGGTACCGCCACGCACCGTCCCAGTACACCCAGCCCGTCAGCATGTAGCCGTTCTGGTCGAAGCGGTAGACGTTGCCACCGAGCGTGAGCGTCTCGTTCTTGGCGTAGTCGCCGCCGGTGATCTTCCACCACCAGCCAACGCCATCATTCATCCACGTGCCGACAGTGTGATCGGGAGCGGGCGCAGGGTCCGGGGTCGGGTCCGGGGTGGGAGCGGGGTCCGGGGTCGGATCAGGCGTGGAGCCGGGTCCGGGGTCGGATCAGGCGTGGGAGCGGGATCCGGGGTCGGATCAGGCGTGGGAGCGGGATCCGGGGTCGGATCAGGGGTGGAGCCGGGTCCGGGGTGGGAGCCGGGTCCTCGGCCAGGGCAAGGGTCACGAGACCCGATTCGGCGAACCCGGCCTCGTTCATGGCCATGACACGGATGACCGAGCCGTTGTTCTCACCGTCGATCGTGAGGGTCAGCTCGGGGCCGTTCTCCTCTTCGACGATGGCCCACGAATCGGAGCCCTCGCGCTTGATCTGCCAGAACAGGGTCGGAGCGGGCTTGCCGGTCGCCTCGGCCTTGATCGTAACCTGCGTTCCTTCCTTCGCCGTCACGGTGCGGAAGGCACCATCGCCGGAGATCTGCGCGTCCTCCGCGGGGTTGGCCGTCACGGTCAGCGGCTTGATGACCGGGGGCTCCTGGTCATCGGGATCCGGGGTCGGCGCGCAGCAGCCGCGAAGGCCTCGACCTCCGCGAGCGCGAACTCGCCGAACTGAGTGGGCTGGATGACGCGGATGAAGCGAGCGTCGAAGCCCTCGAAGTCGACCGCACTCGGGCGGCCGCCGACTCCGTCGACCTTAATCATGTGGACGCCGTCCACCGCGCCGGCGGTGGCCGGGTTGAAGTTGCCGGACAGGCGCGTCGTGGAGGCGACGACCCAGAAGTCGTGCAGGCGCTGGTCGCAGGAGATCCCCTGGCAGTTGTCGGAGGATGAGCGGTTCCAGACGTTTACGACGCCCAGCGGGTGGGTTTCACCGAGGTCGACCTCCCACCAGGGGTTCGCCTGCTTGCCCGTGTGGGCGACCGATCCGTTATCCCACACGCCGTCCGTGTTGCCGTCGACGGCGCGTGAGGCGGTGCCGCCCCAGCCGACCGACGACATGGACGCCGTCTTGTTGAGGGCCAGGTTGTCGCTGCCCTTGGTAACGGTCAGGGTCGCGCGCGCCGAGGTGGTGGAGCCGTTGGCGTTCGTAGCGACGGCGTAGAACTGTGCGCCGTCATCCTCGAGCGTTGTCGTCAGGGTGTACATGGCACTCGTAGCGTCCGGAATCGCCGTTCCTTCGCTTGCCCCCTTGGGGACCCGGTACCACTGGATGGTAGCGGCCGGACGGCCCGATGCAACGACGGTGAAGGTGGCGCTCTCCCCCCGCCTTCACGGAGACCGAGGAGGGGTCCGTGGCGATGACGGGAGGCTGGGTGGCAGCGTTCTCGCCGTAGACGTGCAGGGTCGCGCTCACGGAGCGCAGGCCGATCGGGTTGGCGTAGTAGGAGGGGTGTGCCAGCTCCAGGCGCAGGGGTGTGACCTTGCCGGGCTCGAGGGTGAGGCCCTCGCCGACTTCGCCGGCCTCGATCTGTGCGCCGGTCACCTCAATGGACGTGGTCCCGAGGGTGATCTTGTAGGTCGTGGAGGCATCGAAGTTGCCCGAGAACTTCAGGGTCAGGTCGGTGATGGCCTTGTCCGTCTTGTTCACGAGGTAGGCGTCGTACGCCTGTGCGCCGGAGTAGCGCAGTGCGGAGGCGCGTCCGAAGAACTGATCCGAGGAGATGGTCGCGCCGTCGACGGCGGTCACCGTCTGCGTGGGCACGTACGTCGGAGCACCATCGAAGGTCACCTTGACAACGGGGCGCAGGTTCGGCTCCGGGTTCTCACCCGACATGGTCACCGTCAGCGTGGTGCCGTCCTGGGTGAATTCAAGCGAGCGGTCGGTGCCATCCACGGTCACGGCGGTGACGTGGCCGCCGACGCTGGGAAGCGTCAGGGTCTTGCCGGGGCTCCACAGTTCGGGGAAGAAGTACAGGTCGTTACCCTTGGTCATGACCTTGCCCCAGTTGGGGGCCGGGTACCACGTCGGGCGGGCTCCCGTGATGGCGTCGGGGTGACGCTGCATCCACTGGCCGACCTCGGTGACGACGCCGGAGTCAAAGGCATCGATCGTTCCGTCGCCCTTGGGGCCGATGTTGTAGGCGAACTGGCCGCCCGAGGCGACCGTGCCGATGAGGTTGTTGACCAGCTCGCGTTCCTTGTAGCTCTTCGCACTCTCGTCACGGTTTGCCCACGAGCAGTATCCCCAGCAGGCCGGGTAGATCGAGCGAATCGACTCCCAGGGACCCATGTGGAAGTCCGTGGTCACCGAGTTGTCTCCGCCGACCTCGAAGTCGCCGACCTTGTTCCACACGCGGGAGTTGACCATCGTCTCGGGCTGGAGCTCGTGGACCCACTGGGCCATACGCTGAGACTGCTCGGCGGTGGGGCCGCCCATGTCGAACCACAGCTCGGCAATCGGGCCGTAGTTGGTGAGCAGCTCGGTCAGCTGGGGCTTGATGACGGTCGTCATCAGGTCTTCATCGATGGGGTTGACGTTGCCGTAGGGTTCGGGAGTCTGCTTGGTCCAGTCGATGATCGAGAAGTAGAAGGCGAGCTTGACGCCGAGCTTGTTGCACTCGGTGGACAGCTCCTTCATCGGGTCCTTGGCGTAGTTGGACTGCTTGACGATGTTGTAGTCGGTCGTCTTCGTGTCCCACATCGCGAAGCCGTCGTGGTGCTTCGACGTGATCATCAGGTACTTCATACCCGAGTCGTGGACTGTCTTGCAGATGGCGGAGGCGTCGAAGTTCGCGGCCAGGTCCTTGGCCTTGAGCAGGTAGTCGTCGGTGGGGATGTTCTCCCAGGCCTTGATCTGCTCGGGGTAGCCCATGCCCTGGCGGTGGCCGTTGTAGTAGCCGCCGTAGACGGAGTAGACACCAAAGTGCATGAACATGCCGTACTGGAGTTCTTGCCACTTGGCGATCTTGGGGGTGGAGCTCAGTGGGACTGCTGCGGGGACGCCGGTGGGCGCTGGTGGCGCGTCAGCAAAGGTGGGGGCGCTCAGGGGTGCGAGCACCAGTGCCGTAGCGACCGCACAACCGGCAAGCATTCGCTTGAGGTTCACGGGGTGTCCTTTCAAGGGGTAATGGTGGACGACAGTGTCCGTCCTCAACGGTGAGGATGAGGCGAACGTTACCCCACAGACCTTTCCCATGAATCAGTTTGGTAGTAGCTTTCTCACAAATCAGGGATTCCCCTGTTTGTACCGAAACTAAAACGACAATACAATTCACGCTTCCCTCCGTGCGGACATACGAGAAGCGGGCCGGATGGTCCGACCCGCTTGACGTCTTCTCTCCCCGCAGGGACGAGGTATTGGCTCAGTTACGCCACGCGGCAGCCCTCTGCCCGGCGACCCAGGCGGCAACCTGCGTGCGGCGCTGCAGGCCCATCTTGGACAGCAGCGACGTGATGTGGTTCTTCACGGTCTTCTCCGCGACGCCGAGCTTCTCACCGATCTCACGGTTCGAGAGGCCGTCACCAATCAGGTCCAGGACCTTGCGCTCGGAGGGTGTTAGATCAGCCGTCGGGTCCTCGTGATCGACGCGCCGACGCGTCAGCGTGCGCTCGTCCAGCAGGACGCGGCCATCCGCGACCGCCTTGATGACGTCCGTGATCTCCGCTCCGCGCACAGTCTTGAGGATGTACGCGCGCGCACCAGCATCCAGGGACTCAGCCAGGGCCTCGTCGTCATCGAACGACGTCAAGACGACCGGAAGGATCTGCGGATGAGAGGCGCGCAGGCGGTTCATAATGTCGATGCCCGTGCCGTCGGGCAGCTGCAGGTCCACGAGGATGACGTCGGGGCGCACCAGGTCAGCGCGACGCACCGCATCCGCAACGGACCCAGCCTCAGCGACAACCTCGAGAGCCTCGTCTCGATCAACGATCTCAGCAATGCCGCGTCGGACGATCTCGTGATCGTCGACGATCATGACGCGCGTACGCGCAGCGGTATTTTCACTCACGTGTCTGATTCTAACGGTCAGGAGGGCAAACGCCCTCGGTTACTACTGTTTAATGCCCCGGAGACAGGCGGCTCATCGCATCCTGCGCGGCCGCGTTCTCCGCGTGCTTCTTCGACGAGGCCTGTCCGGAACCGATCGCGTCCGAACGCTCAGAGACGAAGGCTTGCGCCGTGAAGACACGCTGGTGATCCGGTCCCTCGCCCTCCACCTCGTATGAGACCTCACCCAGGCCATGCGCCTGCGCGTGCTCAATGAGGATCGTCTTCCAGTCCTGGTGCTGCCCGCGCGAGGGGGCATCCACGAGCAGGAAGCTCAGGCGCTCGAGGATAACGCGGCGCGCTTCTTCCAGGCCACTGGTCAGATAGGTCGCGCCGATCAGTGCCTCAAAGGTGTCGGACAGGATGGAATCCTTGTCGCGCCCACCGTGCGTCGATTCGCCCTTGCCCAGGAATACGAAGTCTCCCAAGCCGATGCGTCGGGCCGCCGCAGCGAGGGGTTGCTGCGAGACGGTGGCTGCGCGCATGCGCGACAGGTCCGACTCGGCGACGTCGGGGTACTGCTCGTAGAGCTTTCCGCGATGACGATCGACAGCACCGAATCGCCCAGGAATTCGAGGCGCTCGTTGTTGGCGATCCCACCGGCCTCGTTTGCGTAGGAACGATGCACGAGAGCGAGCTGCAGGAGGGGGGCGTCGATGCGCGTCCCCCATGCTTCCACGAGGGCATCGGTGTCCGTGCGCGGCGGTACCGGCAGGTGTTTGGAACGGCCCATCAGGAGCGCCCCAACTCGGAGTCCTCCCCCAGCAGGGACGCCAGGGAAGCCAGGCGCGGATCAACGACGAAATGGTCGTGGTCCTCGGGCAGGTCTGCCCATTTCTCGCCGCACACATCGCACAGGCCCGCGCAGTCGGGCGCGCACAGCGGGCGGGGATCAACAAGGGGGGACAATGGCGTCGCGCAGCTGGGTCTCGATAGAGATCGTGTCGCGCTCGCCGATGACGAACAGGTCTTCGGCTTCCTCGTCCTCGTCATCCGTGGGAGTCAGGGCGGGGGCACCGGGTTCGAAGTAGACCTCGGCGCTTGAGACATCATGATGGTCACGCACTTCGTCGAGGCAGCGCACGCACTCCCCGACGAGGTCGACGGAGGTGGCCAGCTGGACGAGAACCCCGTCCTCGACGCTGGTCATGTCCACGGAGATGTCCAGTGGGACGCCCGGAACTGCAGACATGGAGGGAGTCCCCAGGTCATCGGGAGTCTCCCACACGAGGTCCTCGTGCAGGGTAGACCCGAGCGCGCGGGGCAGGCGCGCCAGGGACAAAACCAGCGTCTTGTCACTCATTGGTCAGGTCCACATCGGTGACGTCGACACCGCGACGCTCGGCAATCGTGCGACGGCCAGCATCCGTGCGGCGCGCCAGATCGGAGATGAGGTGGGCGAGCTCGTCGAGAGAGTTCGCAACGTAGTCGTCGGCGCCCTCACGCAGCGAGGCTGCCGATCGCTTCGCCTCGGAGACGATCTCACGCGCGCGGTCCTCAGCCATGCGCACGATGTTCTCGGTGGAGACGATGCGGGCGGCCTGGGCGTTCGCGTCGGCGATCGTGGCCTCGGCGTCCGAACGCGCCTGAGAGACCAGAGCGGTCGCCTCATCCTCCGCGCGCGAACGCGTGCGCTCGGCTTCTTCCTGCGCATCGGAGAGGATCTGTGCAGCGCGCTCGTTGGCCTGCTCGAGGGTCGAGGAGGCGCGCGAGTTCGCCTCGGCGATGCGGGTCTCGGCGGCCGAGTCCGCGCGCCCCAGCACGGCGTCAGCGTCGGCGACGACGGCGTCGGCGGCGACGAGGTCCTCAGGCAGAGCCTCGCGGGCCTGATCCAACAGGTCGAGCAGCTCAGCCTTGTTGATCATGATCGAGGCCGACAGGGGGACGGTACGCGAGGACTCGACAAGGTCCTCGATCTGATCGAGGGCGGCGATCACCGTGGAGGGACCGTAAACGGTTTCCTCGTTCCACTCGTCCTGAGTCTGGTTGTCGGTCGTGTCAGCCATGGCTGCCTCCTGCGTTCCACCGGGCATGATTCAGCTTCTATTGTCGGTCAGATACCGCTCAATCGCTGGCGGGACATACCGAGAAATATCCTTTTTGAGACCCTAATAACTCACGGATGGCGCTCGACGAGACGTGCGCAAGGGCGGGACGGGTGGGGATCCACCACGTGTCGATGCCGCCGACCTCATCGTTGAAGAAGGCTTGGGGCGCCTCGTAGTCGAGGTCTATCGCCGAGCGCACACCCTTGACGATGAGGGCTGCACCGAGGCGGGAGGCCTCGTCCATCGTGGCGCCCCGCAGCAGGACCACCTCAACGCCGCTCAGGTGAGCGGTAGCTTCCCGGATGAGCGCGACGCGCTCTTCGGGGGCGATGAGTCCACGCTTCGCAGGGTTGGCGCCGACGCCGATGATGAGCCGCTCGACAACGGCGCTCACGCGCTGCGCGACGTCGAGGTGCCCGTTCGTAAAGGGGTCGAAAGAGCCGGGAAACAGCGCGATCATCGCGTTTCCTCCTCATTCATCGACGAGGCCGGGGCATCCGCGAGCGCATCCGCACCGTCCTCTGGTTCATTCTTGGGCAGCGGCGGGCCGGCGAAGTAGGCGACGGTTTCGCCCCAGGTGCGCTGATCCTCCAGGACGAGGAACGGGGGCCACGTCGGGGCGGGAGCGCGGGTCGAGCGTTCGACGACGACGAGGGCGTCCGGGCCGATCCACGGGCCGAGGGAAGACAGAACCGTCGTCATGTCGTCTTCGACGATGTCGTAGGGCGGGTCGATGAAGACCAGGTCGATGTCTCCGCGCAGCTCCTCCCCGGTGCGCGCGCTCAGGTAGGTGCGCGCGTCGGCGGTGACGACGCGGGCGGGCAGGCCCGTTGAGCGGACGTTGGCGGATGCGACGCGCGCCGCCGCGGAGGATTTTTCGACGAGGGTTGCGTGGGCACTCCCACGCGAGAGGGCCTCCAGGCCGAGCGCGCCCGTCCCGGCGTACAGGTCCAAGACGGTGGTCCCGTCGAGGACGTTCATGTGGTCGAGGCGCGAAAAGAGTGCCTCACGCACGCGCTCGGACGTGGGGCGTGTGCCGGACTTGGGCACGGCGAGGATACGCCCCTTGGCGCTACCTGCGACGATTCTGGTCATACCTCTACCCTACCGGGCGCGCCTCACGAGCGTTGCATCCACTCGACCTGCCCTTCGGATGCACCGCGCAGGGCACGCGCCAGCTCCGGGTGACTCTCGAGCATCGGATCGGCGTCGAGGAGAGCATCGGCTTCCTCCTTCGCCGAGCGGATGAGCGACTCGTCGCGACGAACGGAGAGGAATCGCAGGTGCGTGGCTTTACCCGACTGGCCGGCTCCCAGCACGTCGCCTTCCTTGCGCAGGCGCAGATCGGCCTCGGCCAACTCGAAACCGTCTGTCGTCTGCGCGAAGGCCTGCAGCCGCGCGAGCCCCGAATCGGTGAGTTCGTGTCGATGCATGGCGATGCACAGGGAGGGCAGTGAGGACCGCCCGACGCGGCCGCGCAGCTGATGAAGCTGAGCCAGACCGAATTGCTGAGCGTCGAGGATCACCATAAGGGTCGCTTCGGAGACATCGACGCCGACCTCGATGACGGTCGTGGCAACGAGGAGCGGGGCACGCCCGGCAGAAAAGTCCTCCATGATCTGCGCTTTCACGGGCGCGGGCGTGCGCCCCGTCAGCTCATGAATGGCCACGCCTGCAAGCGCGCCGTGTCCGCGCAGGTAGGCGGCGACTTCTTCGACGGAGGCCAGCGGTCGCGCGTGCTCTTCGTCGGCGTCGCTCACCTCGTCGCTGGCGTCGATGCGCGGGCAGACGACGTAGACACGGCGCCCCTGCGAGATCTCCTCAGCGGCTCGCGCCCATGTGCGCTCCACCCACGCGGCGTTTGCAGCGTCGGCGAGGTAGGTGGCCACGGGCGTACGGCCGCGAGGCATGCCGCTCATGCGGGTCTCATCCAGGTCGCCAAACACCGTCATCGCGATCGTGCGCGGGATCGGAGTCGCCGTCATGACCAGCTCGTGGACGCCGCGTCCGTCTTCCCGAGCGCGACGCAGAGCTGCGCGCTGCTCGACACCAAAGCGATGCTGCTCGTCGACGACGACCAGGGCGAGGTCGGCGAAACGCACAGATTCTTGGAACAGGGCGTGCGTGCCGACGACGATCAGCGGCTCGGCGGAATTCATGGCCGCTTGAATCTCGCGGCGCGCCGCCGGGGTGGTCGAACCCGTCAGGAGACGCACGTCGGGCGCCTCGTCCCCCAGTGGGGCAAGAAGGGCGCGCAGGGACGCCGTATGTTGCTCGGCGAGCACCTCGGTCGGGGCGACGAGTGCGCCCTGATGGCCGGCTGCGACAACCTGCAGAAAGGACATGAGCGCAACGACGGTCTTTCCCGACCCGACGTCTCCTTGGAGGAGCCGCTGCATCGGGATCTCGCGCTCAAGGTCGGCGCCGATCTGCGCAACGGCGTCCATCTGTGAGTCGGTGAGCTGGAAGGGCAGGCAATCACGGAAACGGTCCAGGAGCGATGAGCTGCGAGGGGAGGCAACCGCCGGGGTCGCGCGCGCTCCGCGTCGGCGCATCGCTAGCCCCACCTGGAGCACGAATGCTTCCGTGAAGGCCAGGGCGCGGCGTGCCTGCTGGTAGTCCTCGTCCGTCTCAGGCTGATGCAGACGACGCAGGCACTGAGCGTGTGCCGGGATGCGAACGCGTTCACGCACCTGCGTGGGAACCGCGTCGGGAACATCGGTGTCATCGAGATGGTCGAGAACCATACCGACGGCGCGGGCGATCGCCCACGATGCCAGGGATCCGGTCGCCGGGTAGATCGGGATCGGACGGGATGCGATGCGCTCAATATCTTCCCCGTCGACTCCCTCGAAAGACGGGTGAGTGAGCTGCAGTTTGCCGCGATAGGCGCCCACCTTGCCCGCGAAAGAAAGGACTGGCCCGGAGTCAAGATCCTCTCAATCGGCGCGAGCTTGTACTGGTTTTTCGCAAAAAACGTCGCGGAGAGGAACTGAACGCCGTCGGTGAGGGTGACCTCCAGGCGCACGCCCGATCCGGAGCGGTTCGCGATCAGGTGAGCGGAGGCAACCTCGGCGAGGATCGTGACGTCTTCGCCCTCACGCAGGGAGGACAGGGGCGTGAGCCGACCCCAGTGGTAGTACCTGCGAGGCGCCACCATGAGCAGGTCACCGACCGTCGCAACGCCGCCGCTCTCGAGTGCCTTCGCCGTCTTTTTCGGCAGGCGCAGGGACAGGGGGACGTCGAGTCCACTCACGAGGCGCACCCCGCGACCAGGCTCGGCCCGCTCTGCCCGCCGTCCCAGGTCTCCAGGTCAATCGTCGACGACGCGTCGCGCGTGGAGAGCAGCTGGCGAACGGTGGCCACGGTGTAGGGGCCGTCGTCGTCACGCGAGATAAGGAGGCGCCAGGCATCGCTACCGCCACGCGAGGCCTCGGCCAGGGCCTCGGCGATGCCCTCCGGGTCACCACCCGGGGGCAGCGGGGCGCTCGCGCACGAAGAAAGGGCGTCGTGCGCGCCGTCGCGCAGCATGCGCGCCAGCGTCGAAGCGGCCTCGACGCCGCCCGGCTGGGGTACGAACAACGGGGCGCAGGCACGCGCGACCGCGAGGACGTCCAGGTCATCGCGGCTACCCGCGCGCAGAATCGCGGGAACACCCGGGGCGGGGGACGGTAGCACCGAGGCCACGGTACCGACCAGGGAGGCGCTGGCCTCGTCGCACGTGGCCACGAGCGTCACGCCCGTGCGCGAAGTGGCCGCCGACACGATGCCCGCGGCATCGCTGGAGTTCAGGTCCAAGAACACGACCGCTCCTGCGCGCGCGAGGTCTTCGACGAGGCCGGGGGCTCGCGTGCAGGCGATGACGCGGGCGCGCTCGACGCGGCGCATCGGGCGGCGCTGCAGCAGGCGCACGCCACGGTGGCTCAGTCCCTCGTCGGCCAGCTCGTCGATGCCGATCTGTGCGTCAGGGCGGGCGTCGCAGACCTGGAAGCGGATGACCTGCCCCGAAGTGGGGTGTGCGGCCAGAGGAGCCGAGGTGTCCACGTGCAGCCTCCACTCCCCCATGCCGAACAGGTCGACCCTGCCCACGTAGGACAGGCGCGCCCCCAGACCACCGAGGCGCGCGAGCAGCGCACCCAGGTCCTCCTGCGTCCCCTCCAGAATGATGTCGACCGTGAAGTCGCGGCCGGGCGGAGGAGAGGCGGCCTCAGGCGCACGCGAATGTCGCTCCGCAAGATCGGCCAGCATCGCAGTAAACGACTGAAGGATTCCGGCATCGGCTCGCATCGAGGCGTCGATGCAGGCCAGGACGAGAGCGATGAACGCGCCGCCCGGGTCGATGCGCCCCGTCGCCTCATTCGTCGCCTCGACAAGGCCGATCTGCGCCTGGGAAGAGAAACGAGAGAAGACGTCTTCGGCCTCGGGGAGCGTCGTCCCCAGGTCCTCGAGCTCGCGCACCGCCCCGCCGAGCATTTCTACGAGGGCGTCGGACCACTCAATGGAGGAGGCCACAGGAGTCAGGGATGCGGCGAGCATGCGGCGCAGCGCGAGCGGCGTGACGTGCTGCTCGTCCCCCAGCGCTCCGGCCCATGCCTCGAAGAGAGCGCCAAGGGCCAGACCGCTGTGCCCGAGTCCGCGGCGAATAATCGTCTCCACGGCCGCTTCGAGCGCGTCGCGCAGGTGAGCGCGCGGGTCCAGGGATTCCATCGCGGCCTCCAGGGCGGCCATCGTCGCCGCTCCGTTCGACCCGGTGTCACAGTCGGCGCCATCCCATCCGTCCAGGTCATCGAGGAAAGGCGCGAGCCTGGCAGCCTCCTCAGCCCCGGCGCGACACGCCTCGATAATGACAGATGCATTCAGTTCCATGACTCCCCTTTCAGCCCCCTCCCATTGTCCCTGCGAGCCTCGGTGTGTGCGACCTGACACGACCGATCACGCGTGCGACTTGTTGAAAGCGCGCATCATCCGCTATTCTGTCATGGTTGCCTTCGGTTCAAACACCGAGGGATGCGCTCTCCGCAAGCGCGGAGACAAAGACTGAACTGGAAGACATACCGAGGAGAACATCGTGGCTGCCGTTTGTGACGTGTGCGGTAAGGGACCCGGCTTCGGCAAGAGCGTGTCGCACTCACACGTTCGCACCAACCGCCGGTGGAATCCGAACATTCAGCGCGTTCGCGCCCTTGTCAATGGGACGCCCAAGCGCCTGAACGTCTGCACCAAGTGCCTGAAGTCCGACAAGGTCGCCCGCGCGATCTGAGTCGACACTGACGTAACGCTGGAGGGGCGAGCCTTTTGGCTCGCCCCTCCAGCGTTTCTATCATCCACTCCCCCGCCCGCACTCCACACGCTTATGGGTCAGCGCCCACGACAAGAAGTCGCGGGCGCTGACCCATACCTTGCGTGTCCGGGTTCCCCATCCGCTCTCAGGAGGCGAGGCTCAGAGGAGATCCGCAGCCAGGTCGAGCGGGGTTCCGAAACGGTGGTTCGTGATCGAGACCGCCTGCTCGCGCAGGAAGGGCAGCAGCTCCGAATGCGGGCACGGCGTCACGTCACCGGTGTACAGCGCAACATCGGGGCTTCCCGAGCTCGCGCGGCTTGCGCGTGCCCAGCGTTGTGCCGATGTCTCGTCACGCGGGCCAAGGACGCGCACACGCATTCCCAGGCCACCCGAGTTCGCCACCATCGACAGACGAGAATCCCACGACGCCTCATCCTCGCCAGTCACCTCGATGCCCAAGGACTCCAGCAGCTCCAGCACGGGCTGAGGCAGCGTGTCGGCGACCGACAATCCGATGGGACCACCCGCGAGGAGGCCAGCTGCCAGGACACGAACAGTATCCACCAGCGGCGTTCCACTGCCCGCTCGCACGAGGACCGGTGTGGGACGGTAGCGCAGGACGTTGCGCTCACACACCATGCCGGTGACGTCGCGGTTCGCCCCGTATTCGGATGCCCAAGCAGCGCCGTCCGCTGCGACGGCACGACTCAGTTCGGCCACATCATCCGCGTTCAGGTGAGGACCGGCCGCTTGGCACAGGGCGAGCACACTCGGCTCGAGCGCCCCCGCCGGAGCAGTGGAGGCCCCCACGCTCGTCTCGCGGGCAGGCTCAACCTCGCCCAGACCCAACAGGTACGAGGGGCCGCCGGCCTTCGTGGTCGATCCGATGGCGGAGCGCTTCCACCCGCCGAAGGGCTGGCGGCGCACGATAGCACCGGTGATGCCGCGGTTGACGTAGAGGTTACCGGCCTCGATACCCTCCAGCCACGTGGCCAGCTCGGCACTATCGAGGGTGTGGAGGCCCGAGGTCAGTCCGTAGTCGACCTCGTTGACGGCGTCGATTGCATCCTCGAGGGTGTCCACGCGCATGACTCCGAGGACGGGGGCGAAGTACTCGGTCAGATGGAACTCACTGCCGGGGACCACACCCGCGCGGATGCCCGGAGTCCACAAGCCGTCACCCAGGTACCGGGGCCTCAGCACCCAGTGCTCACCCTCACCCAGGGTGGTCAGGCCTCGCACCGCCTTCTCGTCGTCAGGCACGACAACGGGACCAACCTGAGAATCCAACGATGCCGGCAGGCCCACGCGCAGCGAGGCAGCCGCGTCCACGAGCTGGCGCGCAATACGCGAGGAGCGTCCCGCCGAGCCAACGAGGATCAGCAGGGAGGACGCCGAGCACTTCTGTCCCGCGTGCGCGAAAGCCGAGTGGACGATGTCTCGCACCGCCAGATCGGGGTCAGCGGACGGCGTGACGATGATGGCGTTCTTGCCGCTCGTCTCACCCAGCAGGTGCATGTCGGGCTTCCACGAACGGAAGAGACGCGCCGTGTCGTACGAGCCCGTCAGGACGACGCGATCGACACCCTCGTGGGTCACCAGGTAGCGCGACACGTCCCCGTCGTCGAGCGGGGCGAGGGCCACGAGCTCCGGGGGCACTCCGGCCTCGTGGAAGGCCGCAACAAGCTCCGCGGCGCAGCGCTTAGCCGGCGGGGCCGGCTTGAGAATGACGGAGCTGCCGGCCGCCAGCGCCGCGGCGACGCCGCCCACCGGAATGGCCACAGGGAAATTCCACGGTGACGCAACGACAGTGACGTCGACGGGCACGAATCGCGCGCCCGCCATGTAGGTCTCATCGGCGAGCTGCAACGACGCATTCGCGTAGTGATGGCAAAAGTCGATCGCTTCGCTCACCTCCGGGTCCGCCTGATCGATGGTCTTGCCGGCTTCGGATCCGGCGACCTCGATCAGCTCACCTCTGCGTGCCGCGAGGACGTCACCAACACGGTGCAGCATCGCGGCGCGTTCGTCGGCAGACAATGCCTGCCAGGAGCGTGCGGCGTGAGCGGCATCCTTGACGAGGGCATCGACCGCCTCGTTTGTGGCCAGAGCCTGCTCGCCGGCGCGCACGGCGTCGATGCCGCGCGTCGAGCCGGGGATAGCCGCGGCAATGTCGCGTGCCCACTGGCGGTTAGCAGCCAGAGCGGGATCGGAATCCGCCTCGGAGGTGAAAGGACGACGCGCGCGCTCGGCGAGGCTCCCCCGCTCGGCGGGCACCCCTGCCTCGCGCTCGGACAGACGGTCCTGGGCCCGGTTAGGCCCGGGCACGGGCGCATCCGGATCAACGTCCGACAGCGCGGCGAGGAAGCGGTCGCGCTCGCGGGCGAAGACATCCTCGTTTGTGGCAATGTCGAAGACCCCGGACATGAAGTTCTCGGGCGCGGCGTTCTCCTCGAGGCGGCGCACCAGGTAGGAAATAGCAACGTCGAACTCACGAGGATTAACGACTGGGACGTAGAGAAGGAGGGAGCCAACGTCGCGGCGCACAACCTCTTGAATGCCGGTGGCCATGCCGGAGAGCATCTCGAACTCGACGCTGTCCTCGACACCGCGTGCGGCGCGCAGCTCGTAGGCGAAGGCAATGTCAAAGACGTTCTGTCCTGCCACTCCCAGACGAATCGCGCGGGTGCGTTCGGGCGTCATCGCCCAGCTCAGCATCCGCTTGTAGTTGGTGTCGGTGGCCTGCTTGGACGGCCACGTCGTCAGTTCCCAGCCGTGGATCTCGGCGTCCACCCTCTCCATGGACAGGTTCGCACCCTTGACGATGCGGACCTTGATACGCGAGCCCCCCGCGTCCACGCGTGCGCGTGCCCACTCCTGGAGACGTTGGAGGGCACCGAGCGAATCCGGCAGGTAAGCCTGGAGGACAATGCCGGCCTCGTAGCCGCGCATATCCGGCTGATCGAGGATGGCGGTGAACACCGCGATCGTCAGGTCGAGGTCCTTGTAATCCTCCATGTCGAGGTTGAGGAAGGTCCCGTTGTCGCGAGCGAGGCGGTAGAGCGGCAGGAGGGCGCTCACGCCGTGGTCGACGACCTCCTCGAAGCCCCACGGGTTGTGGGGGCCTGTCACCGCGGAGACCTTGATGGACACGTAGTCGACATCCTCGCGGGTCACGAGGCGCGAGACCTCGGCCAGGCGGTGGGCCGCTTCCTTCTCGCCGAGGACGGCCTCACCGAGAAGGTTGACGTTCAGGCGGTGACCGCCCTTGCGCAGGCGTGCGAGCGCGGGTCCCAGGCCCTTGTCGGTCGCGTCAACAACGAGGTCACCGACGATCTCACGGAACACTCGACGTGCGGTAGCTGTCACCGTACGAGGAGCGAGGAGCGAAGCAGTCGAGCCGAGGCCCATTGCCGCGGCAAGGGCCGGTGGCAGGAAGTTCTTGCGACCAGCCGACAGACGCTTCATGGCCGCACTGGCCACATCCAGGTCCGCGGGACGCACGACGTCGTCGACGAATCGGGTCGTGAAAGTAAGTCCGTCCGGATCGGCGAGGATGCGGGACAGGAGCTTGGCCGAGCGCGGCGTGGGCTCAAACGCCGATTCATCGGCCCAGCGGCGCGCGCGGATGATCGCCCGCTCCCCCAAGGCCCACAGGTCATCGGGGCAGCGTCGAGCGTTGGTTTCGTAGTGGGACGGGGTGGGAACAGCGGCGTTCGCCATGCGTAGACCTCCAGGCGTGGATGTGCGACGGACTAGCGGCCTCGCGTGGAGCGTCAACGCTGGACACGCTCAGCACAACTCCCGACGTTGTGAAGGATGCTGGTTTGTCCATCGTAACGCGCGTCAGGCCTACCTGTGAGGGCATCACATAACGCCGATACGATCCACCAAGGGACCTAAGCCCCAAACCGCACGAAACGCCCACAAAGTCAGATTACGAGTGTCGCTTCTCACATACGCGTCGTCACCCGACACGACGCCACTCCTGCCTCACTCGGAGCGAATGAGCCACCGCTCCTTCATGTCAACGGCGACGCCAGCCATGACCTCGTGCATGTTGAGCGTGCGACCACCGTCCGCGCGCGAGCAGAGCCACTGGACCTGAAGCCCATCCGAAATCGCAACGAGCCGGGCGCGCGATCTGCTCACTCGGAGCATCCTCACGCACCTCGCCCGTGGTCTTGCCGTGCTCGAAAGCCTCAACCAGGTAGGAAATCGCACCGATCAGGTGCTCACGGAACCAGGGGTGTGCCTGATGCTTCGAATCAATGACGGCCGCCGACATCGCCGTGTACAGCGCCACGCCGTCGGGGTGACGCTGATTATGGGCCACCATGTCCACCCAGGCATCCAGCGCGGCCTCGGCCCCCTCCTCTGGGCGCGGAAGTCGGCTGACGATGCGGCGATCACGCTCGTCCAGGACCGCGGCGAGCAGCTGATCCTTCGAGGAGTAGTGATGCAGGAGCCCCGCCTTCGAAATATCGGAGGCGCGAGCGATGTCTGCAAGCGAGGTTGCCACGTAGCCCTGCGTCGAGAAAAGGGTCAGCGCCTCCGACAGAATACGCGCCTTCTTATCCTCACTACCAGCCTTCGGACGGCCGGGCCGACGGGCGCTCGTTGCCTTAGCATCGTTGCTCATGCGGGCTGCTCCATGTTCAGTGTGACAGAGTTACCAACAACCCATCATAGCGTGCAACCGCCTATGCGCCACCGGGTATGCGAACTTCTTTCGTCGAGTCCGCATACCCGGTGCGCCGATGGCCTCATTCGAGGCCTTACTATCCGAATCGAACATCGAACTGGGGCTTGCCCGACGCGTCCAACTCGGGGATTCCGTCCTTATCGGTCTTCAGCTTCGCGGTCACACGAAACGTCATGTCATGCCGCTTTGCCCCGATCAAGGTGCCCTGGATCGTGTACGTCGGCTCGGCGACGTACACACCCCCATCCGCCACACTCACGGTCGTGGGCATCGTCTTGAGCTCCAGGAAGGACAGTGGCCGAGAACTAATCGCGCCCGGGCAGGCGGTATCAGTGCGGCCAGAGACGGTCGCACACGAGTTGATCAGCGGACCCATAGCCTCGAGCGCGGCGGCAGCCACCTTGTCGTTATAGACGCCCTCCAGGTATACCCGTGGGCCGGTGCGCGTGCTGTCAAAGTCCTCGTTACCTCTAACCAACACCGTCTGGGGCTCAGCGTCGATATACTCGCCCGTCTCCTCCGGGGTGACTGTGTAGATGCCCGGGTAAAGCACGATGTATGCACTGGAGGATTCCATCAGCGTCGCGACCGACATCTTTTCACCACCGATCGAGAAATGCGTGACCTTTCTTGGCTCCACAAACACCCGCTCAATCATCGCGTTCTCAATCGTCCAGTTGTTCAGCAGACCTAGGGTCTTCTTCCCCTCACTGACGCGGAACCAATGGGTGAAGCGTTCACCGTCGAGGCGCACCGTCGCCTTCACCACGCGCTCCTTGGAGTTCTCCTCGTCGTCAACAGTCACGTCCTCCACCTCGATGCGGGCACTCGCCGAGGCCATGACCTTATCGGAGAGGAAGCCTCGCTGGTCGTCGGGCAGCCCCGGATCAACCATCGCCGTCGCAGCGCTGGCCTTACCGTCCGCGAGCAGATCAAGATACTGGCGCACCTTCGCCTCGGGCGTACTCGCCCAGTTCGCGACAGTAAGGGCAATGGTTCCGACGATCACGACAGCAACGAGGGCCACGGCGCCCATGACGATACGCTTGATAGGATGGCGGCTCTTGTCCGGCTTCGGCGTGAAGGTCACCCCGGTCTGAGGCACGTCGGCCACAGGGTCGGCCGCGGACTGGGGGTCGCTGGGAGCAGGAGAAGGCGTCGGAATCCCCGAAGTGTCCAGGGGCGGAGACACCGTGCCTTGATTCGAGTCGTACTGCTGCTGAGACATTGCTTGTCCCTCACTCTCTTCTGCACAGATGGAATACTCCCGACACGGTTGAATACTCGCCCAATGGCGCATCGGAGCCGCTAAATTTTCTCATACGGTATTTATTTCATCAACTGTATAATTGATGCACGAACGCATCGTGGATACCCGCGTGTCACCCCAGGGAGTTGCACAGTCTCGCTCACGTCAGCACCGGAGATGAGGGGTGCCACTCCCCACTCACCGTCGGATAGTCACCGCCGCTGACGCGACTCTGCAATTGTCGAGCCGTGTCAGCACAAGAAGACCAACTGGAGTCGTGGCAGATTCAGCGCTTCTGCATCGTCACGGTGATGCTCGGTTTCCCGTCGATATCGACCTCCGGAATACCGTCCGCATTCATGCTGACCGTCGCCTGTACGCGGACCTTCAGGTCGTGAGGGCTCTTGTCGGGGAACCACCCTCCCGTGTCCTGGTAACGAAACACTGCGTCGTCAGCCTCATAGTGACCATCGTCCGTTGCCCCCGACAGTACGGAGGGCAGTGCGACCAGTTCAAGACTACTGAGGGTCGACGAGCGCACCTCTGCAGGACAGGATGCTTCGGCATGAGAGTCCCATGTCGCGCACTTCTGGACGGCTTGCTGCATGGCTGTCAGGACGTCAGCGCGTAACGAGCCGCTCAGAGAACCATCGAAGGTCACCTCTTTGGTTTCATACTCCGATGTATACGTTCCATCTTCGACGACTACCTGGGCTGGCTGTGCGGTGACATAGGGGCCGAGTCCGGCAGGCTCGAAACTGTAGACGCCCGGAAAAAACAGGTATTCTACTCCGTCAGACTGGAGCTGGCCCGTGGGCGCGCTCACGCCCCCAACGCTAAAGGAAGGCACGCGCACCCCAGAAACGGGAACCGTCACGAACAAGCCGTCTCGAATCACCCACCGGTCAACGATACTGTCCTCGCGGTCCTTTCGATCAACCTGGAAAACGTGCGTGAACCGATCTCCATTGAGACGCAGCGTGGCAGTGACAGCCACGGTATCCACACGCTTGGCGCCCGTGGGCTCGGGTTCTACGGATTCAATAAGAAGCCGAGACGAGGCAGACGCCATGACCTCGTTCGTCAAGAACAGACGCTGTTCGTTCGGCACCCCGGGATCGACCATCGATAATGCACCCTCCGCATCCCCCTGAGCGAGGTAGGTCAGGTAGCGACGCACTTCTCCCTCGGCACTTCCCTCTGCTTTCGCCATCCACCAGAGGAATCCCATGCATACGATAACCCCGAGGATCAGGAATCCCGTACTCACCGAGTCCCGAGGCCCCCATGATCTGCGCCCGATCACCTCGCGCCTCTGCCCAGCCCTTGCGTTCCCGAGGACGGCTCCGGGAACGCCGAACTGCGGTACCGCCTTCTTCCTCCACATTGAGAAGCCCCTACATCCTCGGTAACTACTTCGTAGGGTTAGCGTACGTCATCGTGCCCCACTCCACAACGAGTGTGGCCTCGCAGGGCCCGCGACATGTCTATTTCTTGTCGACGGTGAAGCGCACCGAGGTATTCTCAGCCGGGGAAGTACCCGTGCCATCCATGATGACCGCTTGCTGAGGGGCTGCCTTGTCTCCTTGCGCCAGGCCTTCCGCCGTGAAGGTGTACACGCCGGGGAAGATCCTCAATTCCCTCGATCCATTTTTGAGGGGAATCGCGTCAGCGCCGCTACCCATCACGCTCACGCCCGGCACCTGGTTGCCGGAGATATGGATCGTCACCAGAAGATCATCGAACAAATACCATTCCGTCGGCTGATCCTTCGTCGGCTTATGGTGATAGACAGTGAAATCGTGGGTGAAACGCTCGCCGTTCAAGCTCATCGTCGCACGCACCGTCGCACGAGAAGCCGCACGCCACTTGCTCGTGAGGCTTTCGACCGATTCGATGACGATACGCGATTCAGCCGCGCCCAGCACCTCGTTCGTCACGAGTGGGAGCTCGTCGTCCACGAGCGGCGCCGTCAGCATGGCCCGAGCCGACTCTGCGTCGCCCTCGGACAGGTAGGTCAGGTATTGGCGCACAGTGTCTTCGGGATTTGTACGCGGCACATCCATCAGATAGAACACGCCGAACACGAACAAGCCAAAGATAACCACGAGGATGACTCGCACCTTGGTATCAGCCTTGCGCTGCTTCGTCGATACGACAGGAGGCGGCGCCGAGGACCATCCTCCGACAGGCTGCCCCGGTTCACCCACATGCATCGCGCTCATCGCACCCTCTTTCTCAAAGCTCCGCTACGAGCGATCTCAGTCAACTGCGTCGTCGTTCGGATCAACGACGGGCAACGCCTTCGTCGGCGGCACGCACGCATCGCCTGCAGCGCGGGCAGGGACAGGCCGGCGGTCGCCGGAATCTCCTCCGACGACTCCGCGAGCTTGCGCGCCACACGCGACATTGGACGGGACGAGGCCTGGGAGCCTTCCGTCGCTCGATTCATCCTCACACTATTCCTCTCTGGCAATCTGTGCCACTCACGTCATCCAACAGCAAGGACGTATTCCTCGCGGCCCACATCACACTAGTCTACGGAATCTGCCGAGAAATGATCCCACGCCCCGCGCAGGACCGCGCCATCCATCATCGCTTGCGGTTCTTCCTCGGCGAGGCACGCGCGCACCGCGCCGACGACACGGAATCCGTCGGGTAGCTGCGCATCCGGCGGGAAACGGCGATCATGCCATGTTCCTCTCCGCCCTGTAGGACCCACCGCACGGGATCGACCGCGCAGACGCGGGCTGCGGCAGCCAGGTGAGACGCCTCAGCCTCGATAGCGTCACGATCAAACTCGATGATGACTCCCGAGGCCTTGGCGATGCGCGCCGCGTCCGTCGCGGGCCCATCCGACAGGTCCATCATGGCGCGAGCACCCGCAGCCGCGGCGGCCACGCCAGAGCCCAGCGGAGGCGTCGGCGCACGGTACGTCTCGATGAAAGGAGCCAGATCGCCCAGCTCATCAATGCCTCGTAACGATGGATCGACGTGTCCACCCTCCAGGAGATCGAGGCCGGCGTAGGAGTATCCGAGGGTGCCGCTGACCGCCACGAGGTCACCGGGGCGCGCGCCGTCACGGCGTACCACCGGGCCCGGGCAATAGCCGAAGGCCGTGATCGAAATGACGAGCTTCTCCCCCCGCGCTCAGGTCTCCGCCGACGACGCCCGCGCCCACCTCTCGCGCGCGATCCCCGAGGCCTCGGACAACGTCCAGGAACACATCTGCGTCCATGTCGCGGGGAGCCACCACCGAGGCGACGAGCGCCGATGGGCGTCCGCCCATGGCATCGATATCCGCGAGGTTCTGAGCGGCCACGCGCGCGCCGACCTCGTATCCGGTCGACCACGAGAGGTGGAAATGCTGGTCCTCCACCATGACATCCGTCGTCACGATGAATGATCCTTCGGGAGCCGCAACCTGCGCGCAGTCGTCGCCAATGCCAATCATTGTGCGCTCGCCGCGCGGGAAAGAATCGCGGAAATGAGACACCAACTGTGCCTCGGACAGCTCAGCTAACTTCATAGGAACTACACTAGTCGCGGTCGCTCCGGCGCGCCGCGAAGCCGCCTCAGTTCTCGACGCCTCGCACAGTCTGGGAGGCAAACAGGCAGGTCGCAGCCGCGCTGGCTACGTTTAGGGATTCCGCGTCCCCCGTCATCGGGATCGACACGAGCGCGTCGCACAGGCGCATCTCATCGCCCGACAGGCCCCGCGCCTCGTTGCCGAACACCCAGGCGTGGGACTGGGACAGACGCGAGCGCGCCGACACGCCCTGCACGAGGAGGTCGGACAGACTCAACGATCCGGCGCCACCGCTGGTGCCCAGCAGGGCCGCGCTACGGCCGTGAATGAGCGTGCGCGCATCCGCAAAAGAGGGCACGACACACACGGGAATGTGGAAAACGGAACCGGCACTCGAGCGCACGACCTTCGGGCTGGCAGCATCCACCGTGCCCGCGACGGCCACGACACCGACCGCACCAAAGGCGTCAGCCGTGCGGATGATCGTGCCAACGTTGCCGGGGTCTCGCCCCTGAGCGAGCACGACAATCGTCTCGCCCACGCTCGGCTCCGGCAGGTCGCGCGACAGCGCGTCCAGGGAGGCAACCGCGCAAACACCCTGCGAGTCACCCGACAGGGCCGCCGACACCTCGGCGGTCACGGGGTGCACCCAGCGCGTGGCGCGCCGGGCGACGTCCACGACGTCCGCGTGGGTCTCCCACGCGTCCTCGCGAACATACACGTCGCGCACCGCATCCGGTCGATGCGCGGCAAGTTCACGCACGGCCTGCGGCCCCTCAACGAGCATGAGGCCCGAGCGCGAACGCGCCGAGCGCCCAACCAGACCCGACACCCTGCGCACGCGATCGGCGCGGGGATTATCGAGAACGGTCAGGCGCTCGGCGAAAAGGCTCACCTATCAGGCCTTGGGGGCGTTGATGTCGGCGGGCAGCGCGTCCTTGGCGACCTTCACCAGGGCGTTGAACGCGTTGATGTCGTTAACAGCCAGCTCGGCCAGCATGCGACGGTCGACCTCGACGCCGGCCAGGTTCAGGCCCTGGATGAGGCGGTTGTAGGTCAGGCCCTGGGCGCGGGACGCAGCGTTGATGCGCTGGATCCACAGACGACGAAAGTCGCCCTTCTTGGCCTTGCGGTCGCGGTAGGAGTAGACGAAGGAGTGAGTGACCTGCTCCTTGGCCTTGCGGTACATGCGCGAGCGCTGGCCACGGTAGCCGGAGGCCTGCTCGAGTACGGTACGACGCTTCTTCTTGGCGTTGACAGAACGCTTAACACGTGCCATTTTCTACTGTTCTCCTCTTACTCGAGCTCAGATGCCCAGCATGCGCTTGACGCGCTTGACGTCAGCGGTCTCCAGGACCTGGTCGGTCGCCAGACGGCGGGTCTTACGGCTGGACTTGTGCTCCAGCAGGTGGCGGGCGCCGGCCTGCTCGCGCATGATCTTGCCCGAGCCGGTCGTGCGGAAGCGCTTCTTAGCACCGGAATGAGTCTTGTTCTTCGGCATTTCTATTCCTTCGTTGTCAGGCGATGAGTATCGCCGTCAGTCCTGTTCGTCAGCCTTGTCGGCTGCCACTCGGGCCTGGTCCTTGCTGGCGCGCTCCGCGCGCTTGCCTCGACGTTCGGCGCGCTCGGCCTCGCGGCGCTTGCGCTGCTCAGTCAGGGCGTCAGCCTTGCGCTGGTGGGGGCCAGCACCATCGTCATGTTGCGCCCGTCCTGACGGGGCATCGACTCGACGGTGGCGAGGTCACCAATCTCCTCGGCGAGGCGCTGCAGGAGGCGAACGCCAGCCTCGGGGCGAGACTGCTCTCGACCGCGGAACATGATCATGACCTTGACCTTGTCGCCGGCGGACAGGAAGCGCTCCACGTGGCCCTTCTTGACGCCGAAGTCATGATCGTCGATCTTCAGTCGGAAGCGGATTTCCTTCAGCTGCGTGTTCGCCTGGTTGCGGCGGGCATCGCGGGCCTTCTGGGCGGCTTCGTACTTGTACTTGCCGTAATCCATGAGCTTTGCGACGGGCGGCTTGGCGTCCGGCGCAACCTCAACCAGGTCAAGTCCGGCCTCTTCGGCCAGACGCAGCGCGTCCTCAACTCGGACGACGCCGACCTGTTCACCTCCGGGTCCCACGAGGCGAACCTCGGGGACTCGAATACGCTCATTGATGCGAGTCTCGCTGATGAGCGGCTCCTTCCACAGAATCCTTATGCGCGAAACGAAAAGCCTCCGTTACGCGACGCGCACGGAGGCTTCCATAGGTCAACACGCACGGGTGTTGACCGCCGAACCCGATCCCCTGCGCAACGCCCCTGCGGGCGGCATCCTCTCTGTCGAGAGGCGGGTATCCAGGTGGGATTTCTCCGCTTGCGTTCCGGGCTTTCGCCCAGACGGTCGTATCTACACTACCAGAAACAGCGCACAAGCGCCAGATCAGCAAACATTGCGCGCCTCACGCTGTACAAGGAGCGCTCGATGCCGGTTCAGCGCAGGACGGGCGCGATCTCGACCCGGTCGGCAGATGCGATGAGGCGCGGGTTCGCTCCCAGGGCGTTCAGGGCGCCCGACAGCGTCTCTTTCATCGCCGAGGCATCCTCCCCCCTGCGCGAATAGCTCACGGTCCACGGACACGACGACGCGCGTGAGTCCGTCGCCCGCGTAGGCGATCTCGACATCGACGATGGCCGGGCACGCCGCGGCGGCCTCGGCGAGCAGGAGCTCGCGCAGAGAGCCGTCGCGCCACGCTGGGAGCCACTCATCTCCCTGCGCGAGCGCAGCGACAGCGGGGCGCGGCAGCAGCACCGCGTCGGTGCCCGGGTTGACGACGATGCGCCCACCCGTCTCCACGAGGGCGGTCAGCCCGATCGTGCGGAAGTCGAGGGCCATCGGCCGGTCACCGGGGCGGTGTGCGGACAGTGCCTGCGCCGACGAATAGATGGCGAGTGCCTCCCCCGCCGGGGTCTGCGCGCGCACGAAGTCGATCGGGTTATGACCGTTTTCTCCGGCGTGAACGCCCGTCACGCGCGGGTCGGGTTCAACATCGATGGGAACGATGACACGTTCAAAGACAAGAGCATCGACGAGCGCCTCAAGCCTGGCCGCCCCCGCGTCACTCCCCTGCCCCAGCGCGAGCGCCCGGGCGGTACGAGGCAGCCCCTGACCGACGTCCGCGCGGTCGTGGCTCATCATCGACAGGCGCTGCGCCAATCGATTCTTCTGTTCCTCGGTGAGAGAAGGGGGGCGTGGGATTCATGAGAGCTCCTCGTATCCGGCGACGTCCAGCGCATCCGCCAGGGTGAATGCGCCCTGGTACAGGGCCTTTCCGACGATCGCACCCTCGATGCCAAGGGCGCGCAGGGCCTCGATATCGGTCAGGGAGTTGACCCCACCCGACGCGATGATCCGGGCGGGGGTCTGGTCCGCGACGCTGGCCAGCAGGTCTCGATTAGAACCGTTCATCTGACCGTCACGCGTCACGTCTGTGACGACCAGGCGGGCCACACCCGCCTCGTTCAGTACACGCAGAGACTCCCACACGTTGCCGCCCTCGCCGCGCCCACCGCGCGCGGCGAGGCGATCGCCGCGCACGTCCAGGCACACGGCAACGCGCTCACCGAAAGTGTCAATGGCCTCGCACACCGCGTCGATGTCGTCGAGAGCCTGCGTCGCGATGTTGACGCGCTCGGGACCCATGGCCAGCCCAGCCTCAATAGCCGCTCGGCTCGTGATCCCTCCCGACAGCTCGACGCGCACGGGAACCTCGCGGATCACCCGGGCGAGCAGCTCAGAGTTCTCGCCGCGACCGAACGCCAAGTCCAGGTCCACGAGGTGCACCCAGCGGGCCCCAGCCTCGTGGAAGGAACGGGCGACATCGATCGGGCTCCCCCACGAGCCCTCGTCGATCGACCCGGAGGACAGGCGCACGGCCTGCCCGCCCGTCACATCGATCGCGGGCAGCAGTTCGAGGATCGTCATGATTGCTTGCGTCGCAGCCAACCGAAAGGTCCGCCACCCTGGCAGCTACCGTCAGCAGCCACGGAATCCTTGTAGTCGGCGGGCGTCGTACGCCCCAGCAGGAGATCCTCCGTCGCTGCGGGCATCGCCCCCAGCAACAGGCCCGCGGGAATCGTCTCCTCGGGCTCGCCACCCACGTAGCGCTGGGCGGAGATACGACCCGAGACGCCCGGCTCCACACCGTCGCCTTCCACGAGCCAGCTCATGAGCGCAACCGCCCCGTACTTCGACAGGTTCGAGACGGCACGGGCCACGCGATCCACAGCGTCGGGCATCGGACGCTGGCCGGTGAGCAGAGCGTCGAGCTCCTCCTCGTCCGTCGGCGTCGTCTCGACACGCAGCCACACTGCGGTCCACGGCTTGAGACGCACGATCGACTCGCGCACACCCGTCAGCGCGAGCAGCGAGTGCAGCGCCTCCGGGTAGGAAATAGGGGCGAGCACGAGGGCAACCGACAGGCGGCCACCCTCCAGGTGCAGGGACTCGTCAACGGGAGTGTCGTCCGGATCGAGGGACGGCAGAGAATCGCCCGCAGAGGGCGTCGACCCCAGCGATGCAACCAGCGACTGGAACTCCGCGTCGATATCGTCGTTGTGAGCGCTCACCGCTCCTCCTTATACTGTGTGTCTCTACCCAAGGATACTGTTCATCCACGCCCTCGCGCGTGATGCGCTCTCCACCAGCGAAAGGATTCACCATGAGCACCCCGACGATCCCCGTGCGTGGGGAGATCAAGCTCGGCCAATTCGTCAAGCTCGCCTCCCTCGCGGAGGACGGCGCACAGGCCCGCGAACTCATCCAGGCCGGCGACGTGACCGTCAACGGCGAGGTGGAGACGCGCCGCGGCCATCACCTGAGCGCCGGCGACCTCGTCGAGGTCGACGCCCCCTGGGGCAAGGCCGCCGCAATCGTCGGATCCGCCTCCTAAGCACGCCCGTCGACGACGCGAGCCGAGTCCCACCGGGTCCCGGCTCGCATCATATTAGGACGAGGTGACGACACCGCCCGCGCCGACGACTGCCTTGATGTGGCTGAAGAAGGCGCTCGTCTGTTCGACGCGCAGCTTCGGATCCAACTCGACGACCGTCGTGCGCCCCGGCTCCGTGAGGTGCAGGCGCACCGGGGATCCGCCGGGATAGGACTCGAGCACACCTCGCAGTCGGTGAGCAGCTCGGGCGTACACCTGGCGGCCGGCAGGCGCAGGTCGAGGGGCAGGTCCGCGCCGCCCGACAGATCCAGGAGGGTCATCGACTGGCCGTAGATGGTCATGCCCTCCTCGCGCACATTCACCTTGCCCTCGATTTGGACGATGATGTCCTGGGCGAGGTAGGTCTGAATCGACTCGTAGGAGCGCGGGAAGAAGAGTACATCCACAGACCCCGACAGATCCTCGATCGTCGCGATCGCCCACGCATTGCCCTGCTTCGTCACCTTCGTCGTCACGCCCGAAATGAGGCCGGCGATCTTCACGACGCGGTCCGCCATCGCCCCGTCGGAGCCGACGACCTGGGCGATCTCGTAGTCCTGGTGGCGAGCGAGCGCCGCCTCCACGCCGCGCAGCGGGTGGTCGGAGACGTACAGGCCCAGCATTTCGCGCTCGGCCGCGAGCTTCGTCTTACGGTCGAACTCGGGCAGGTCCGGAATGTCGATCGTCAGGCCCGAGCCCGTGTCCTCGTCCTCGCCCAGAGCGCCGAACAGGTCGAACTGTCCGATCGCCTCGTTGCGCTTGACGTCGATGATCGCATCCACGGCCTCGTCGCAGCGCGCGAGGAGGGCGCGGCGCGTGTGACCCATCGAGTCGAAAGCGCCGGCGCGGATGAGGGACTGGATCGTGCGCTTGTTGCACACCACCTGGGGCACCTTGTCCAGGAAGTCCTGGAACGAGGCGAAACGCCCCTTCTGCGCACGAGTCTCCACGATGGCGTCGACGACCGGGCCGCCCACGTTCTGGATGGCGTTCAGACCGAAGCGGATCGCCTCGCCGTCAGGCGCAAAGTTACCCATCGAAGCGTTCACGTCCGGGGGCAGGACCGTGATGTCCATGTGGCGGCACTCCGCCAGGTACAGGGCTCGACGATCCTTGTTGTCCTTCGTCGAGGTCAGCAGGGCCGCCATGTACTCCGTCGGATAGTTCGCCTTCAGGAACGCCGTCCAATAGGAGACGAGGCCATAGGCCGCCGAGTGGGCCTTGTTGAAGGCGTAGGCGGAGAAGGGAACGACGACGTCCCACAGGGCCTTGATCGACTCCTCGGAGTAGCCGTTATCGACCATGCCCTGGCGGAAGCCCTTGAACTGCTGATCCAGGACCTCCTTCTTCTTCTTACCCATGGCCTTACGCAGGATGTCTGCCTGGCCCAGCGAGTAGCCCGCCAGCTTCTGGGCGATCTGCATGACCTGCTCCTGGTACACGATCAGACCGAAGGTCGTCCCCAGAATGTCCTTAAGCGGTTCTTCCAGCTCCGGGTGGATAGGAGTAATTTCCTGACGCCCGTTCTTACGCAGCGCGTAGTTCGTGTGCGAGTTCGCGCCCATCGGGCCGGGGCGGTACAGGGCGCCGACGGCGGAGATGTCTTCGAAGTTGTCGGGCTTCATGAGCTTGAGGAGGTCGCGCATGCCGCCACCATCCAGCTGGAAGACGCCGAGGGTCTCGCCTCGTCCCAGCAGCTCGTAGGTCTTCTTGTCGTCGAAGGTCAGGTGGTCCAGATCCGGGTCCGGCTTGCCGTTGAGCGCGATGTTCTCGAGCGCGTCGGACACGACCGTGAGGTTACGCAGGCCCAGGAAGTCCATCTTCAGCAGGCCCAGCGTCTCGCACGTCGGGTAGTCGAACTGCGTGATGATCGCGCCGTCCTGCGGGCGCTTCATGATCGGGATGATGTCTGTGAGCGTGTGGGAGCTCATGATGACCGCACACGCGTGCACGCCCCACTGGCGCGTCAGACCCTCGAGGCCGAGCGCGTACTGGACGACCTCGTGCGTGTCCGGGTTCTCCTCGTAGAACTTACGGAACTCCGAGGCCTCGGCGTAGCGCTTGTCTTTCTCGTCGAAGATGCCGTGGACCGTAATGTCCTTACCCATGATCGCCGGGGGCAGCGCCTTGGTGAGCTGCTCGCCGACCTTGAAGTCCTTGCCGAGGATACGCGCGGAGTCCTTCAGGGCCTGCTTGGTCTTAATCGTGCCGTAGGTGACGACCTGGCTGATGCGATCCTCGCCGTACTTGCGCTTGACGTAGGCGATGACCTCGTCGCGCCTGCGTTCGTCGAAGTCGACGTCGAAGTCGGGCATCGAGATTCGTTCGGGGTTGAGGAATCGCTCGAAGATCAGGCCGTGCTCGAGGGGGTTGAGCTCGGTGATCTTCAGGGCGTAGGCCACCATCGAGCCCGCGCCCGAGCCACGGCCCGGCCCCACGCGGATGCCCTGGGACTTCGCCCAGTTAATGTAGTCGGCGACGGTGAGGAAGTAACCGGGGAAGCCCATCTTGATGATGACATCTTCCTCGTACTGGGCCTGCTTGCGCACGTCGTCCGGAATACCGTTCGGGAAGCGGTCGCGCAGGCCTCGCTCGACCTCCTTGATGAACCACGAGGTCTTGTCTTCACCCTCGGGCACCGGGAAGTCGGGCATGTAGTTGGCGCCCTCCTTCGTGGTCGTGAAGTGCACGTCGCAGCGCTCGGCAATCTCGAGGGTCGAGTCGCAGGCGCTGGGCAGCTCGCTCCACAGGGCACGCATCTCGTCCGAGGAGCGGATGTAGTAGCCGTCGCCGTCGAACTTGAATCGGTCGGGGTCGTTGATGCGCGAGCCCGAGTTGATGCACAGGAGCGCGTCCTGGATTTGCGGTCCTCGCGCTTGACGTAGTGCGCGTCGTTGGTGGCCACGAGGGGCGCGTTCATGAGCTTGGCGATCTCGAGGACCTGCTGGTGGGTGCGCCGCTCGATGTCGATGCCGTGGTCCATGACCTCGACGTAGAAGTTCTCCGCTCCGAAAATATCGCGCAGATCCGCCGCCTCAGCCACGGCCTCGTCCCACTGCCCCAGGCGCAGACGCGTCTGCACGGCGCCCGAGGGGCAACCCGTGAACACGATGAGGCCCTCGTGGAACTGATTGAGCAGCTCCTTGTCGGCGCGGGGCCACTTGCCGAACTGGCCGTCCGTCGAGGCGTAGGACCCCAGGCGGAAGAGGTTGTGCATGCCCGTCGTGTTGTAGGCGACCAGGGTCAGGTGGTTGTAGGAGCCGCCGGCGCTCACGTCGTCGGCACGCTGCCACGGCTCGCCCCACAGGACCTTCTGGCGGTCGAAGCGCGAGGTCCCCGGCGTCACGTACGCCTCCAGGCCGATGATCGGCTTGACGCCCGCGTTCTTGCAGTTCGTGTAGAAGTCGAAGGCGCCGAAAAGATAACCGTGATCCGTCAGGCCGATCGCGGGCTGCCCGAGACGGGCGGCCTCCTCCGCCATCGCTTTCGTCTTCGCAGCTCCGTCGAGCATCGAATACTCGGAGTGGTTGTGAAGGTGCACGAAGGAATCAGCCATGCGTCGATTCTACTGTCCGAGGCGCGCGCACCCACAGTGAACGCCCCGAGCGGAGCGGTCGTTCATCTCACGGCGGACGGCCTCGACGAGGCCGGGGACGGGAGGCGGGAAAGCCTCACCATCGGAAGGATCAGTCGCGCGGGTGGCGCAGCTCCTCGAGGGCATTGGCGAGATCATCCGGATAGGGGCTGGACACGCTCATCGGCATGCCCGTACGGGGGTGGGCGAATCCGAGGCGAACGGCGTGCAGCCACTGGCGGGTCAGCCCCAGGCGCTCCGCCTGGGACGGGTCGGCACCGTAGAACGTGTCACCCACGCACGGGTGCCCGATTGCGGCCATGTGCACGCGAATCTGGTGCGTGCGTCCCGTCTCCAGGTGCACCTCGGTGAGCTGGGCGCCCGCCATGAGCTCGAGCGTGTCGTAGTGGGTGACGGCGCGCTTACCGCCATCGATGACGGCCATGCGCCATTCGCGCGATGGGTGACGACCGATGGGCGCATCGATCGTGCCCGAGGCCGGGTCGAGGTGCCCGGCCACGACGGCGTGGTACACCTTCTCGATCGTGCGCTCCTTGAACGCGCGCTTCATGACCGTGTATGCAAGCTCGGACTTGGCGACCATCATCGCACCCGAGGTACCCACGTCGAGCCGGTGCACGATGCCCTGGCGCTCGGGAGGGCCGTAGCTGGTAATGCGATATCCAGCCGCCTCCAGGTTGCCCAGGACCGTGGGCCCCTCCCATCCGGGGCCGGTGTGTGCGGCGACGCCGACCGGCTTATCGACGACGACGATATCCTCGTCGTCGTACAGGATCGCCATGTCCGTGACCGGTGTCGGCTTACTCTCGGGTTCGGGGATGTTCACCTCGATCATGTCCATCGCGCCGAGGCGATCGGACTTACCTGCGGCGACGCCGTTGATGAGGACGTGCCCCTCCCCCGCCAGTTCTGCGCAGCGCGAGCGCGACAGGCCGAGCATGCGGGCCAGAGCGGCGTCAACCCGCTCGCCCACGAGGGCGTCCGGAACGGGAAGCATTCGCGAGCTCACTGCGCGTCCTCCTTCGACGGCTCACGGGAGAGCGCGAATGCAAGCAGCGGCGCTCCGAGAACGATCCAGATATCCGCGACGTTGCCGACGAACCAGGTGCCGTAAGCGATGAAGTCGGTGACGTGTCCGATGCCGAAGCCCGGAGAGGCAGTGAGACGGTCAATCAGGTTACCGACGGCCCCACCCGCCAGCAGCGCAATCGCCAGCAGCGTCGACGCACGATGAACGCGGCGAGCAAGCACGACGAGAACGCCGATGATGACGACGGTGAAAATGGTGAGAATCCACGTCTTGCCGGCACCGAAAGAGAAGGCAGCACCCGAATTGTGCACGAGGGACAGCGACAGCCACTGCCCGATGAGCGGGCGCGGCGCTTGGCCGTCAAGGGCTGTGCGCGCCCACATCTTTGACGCCTGATCAGTGGCAATAGCGGCAACGAACACGAGGCCCGCGTACATCCACGTCGCGCGCGCGTGGGTCGGGTGGGAGGAGTCAGCCATGGTTACCTATCTTAAACGAGCGGCGGCGGCGCACCGCGAAGTGCACCGCCGCCGGTCAAAGCGATCGCGATCAGTTCTCGCCGTTCTCGACCTCTTTGAGGAGCGTCTCGAGGTGGTTGCGCAGGTTCGAACGGTACTCGGCCTCGAAGGTGCGCAGGCCGTTGATCTTGTTCTCGAGCAGCTCGCGCTCCTGGTCGAGCTGGGAGAGCAACGAGTCCTTCTGCTTCTGGGCGTCGGAGATGATCGCGTCGCGCTCGGCGTTGGCCTCGGCGATGATCTTCGCGGCCTGCTCTTCGCCGTCGCGCACGTACTCGTCGTGGACGCGCTGGGCGAGGGCCAGCATGGAGGTGGCGGACTCCGCATCCTGCGGGCCGGTGACGGCCGGAGCGGCGGGGGCCGGGGTCTCGACGACCGGGGCAGCCACGGGGGCGGGGGTCTCGGCTGAGCGTGTAATCGGAGTTGGACAGCTCGGCGATGCGGCGCTCAGCGGCCTCGAGCTTTTCCTTCAGATCCTGGTTCTCCATCTGCAGGGAGTAGATGGTGGAGACAACCTCGTCGAGGAACTCGTCAACCTCGTCCTGGTCGTATCCCTCGCGGAACTTGACGTACTGGAACTTCTTGTTGAGGACATCCTCGGTGGTGAGCAGGGCCATTTCTTCGCCTCTCGGTCGTTTCGATTGGACGCGCGGGAGCCGCGCGTCTGGACGACCGGGAAGGCCGCCCGCTATCACGTCACGAAAATAATAACTGAAATTGTCACACTAGCAACATCCATCACGAGAAGAGGCCCACTTTTGTGGGGCCTCTCATCTCGAGATTTAGGTACTACAGGCTCATGAAGTACAGAACATTCGCCAAACGCTGCGTAATGATGAGGACCAGGAACAAAACCATGAAACCGACATCAATCGCCATGCCGCCACCGACGCGCAGCGGTGGAACATAGCGCCCAATCCAACGAATCGGAGGATCGGTCAGCGCGTAGAGAACATTCGCGACGACGAGCAGAATTCCCGCGGGACGCCATCCGCGCACGAAAAACGGGATCCAATCCAGAATGACGCGCGCGAACAACACCATCATGTACAGGTTGATGAGGACGCTCAGCCCCCACCCAAACCAGCCGAGGATGATCACAGAGATTCTCAGCCCTGGTTGTACAGCGAGCCACGTCGGCCCGACGTGTTGTCACCCTGAACCTCGACAGAAGCCGGGGACAGGAGGAACACGCGGTTGGTGACGCGCTCGATAACCCCGTGCAGGCCGAAGGTCAGGCCGGCGGCAAAGTCGACGAGGCGACGCGCCTCCTCTTCGCCCATGTCGGTCAGTTGATGATGACAGGCGTGCCATCGCGGAACGCCTCGCCGATCGTCACGGCATCGGAGTAGGCAGTGGGGTGGATCGTCACGATGCGCGTGAGATCCTCGACCGGCTCCTCGCGGCGAATGCTCGTCAGGGTCGGGCGGGACACGGGAGTAATGTCGGCCACGGGTGCTACCTCTTCCACCTCATCGAATTCTTCGAATTCATCGATGGGCTCCTCGGGTGAGTACCAGCCCATGAACTTACGTGCGCGTGCACCGAACGACTCGCTCATTGTTCCTCCTTCAGCCGATGCATAGCCACAAGCTACAGTTACCAGGCGGCCGCACCCCCGCAGGGCGCTCGGCGCGTCGCGAGGAGGGCGCTGGCGACCCTCATCACGGGGTCATTCATGCCGAGGCCGGGGCACAGCGCGGCACGCTCACGGAACCCGCGTGAACGGGATCCGAGGTCAGGCGGGAACGATAATGAGCGCCTGGCGCCCGCACGAAGAGTCGCGGCGATAGGAGAAAAGAGAAGAATCTTCACGGGTGCATCGCTCATCGATATCGACGTCCACCTCCAAGCCTTCAAGAGACGAGGCCGCGGCATGGGGCAGGTCGAGCGCTGGAGTTCCCCAGGACGTCAGAGTACGAATGCCGGGCATGAGGGCCTCGCTCTCCTCAGCCATTCCCGCGGGTACCTCGTAGCAGCTCCCACAGATTGCCGGGCCAATGAGAGCATCGATGGGGCTGGCTTCGAGGGAACGGATGCGTTCCACGGCGCGAGTGAGGATTCCTCCGAGGAGCCCGCGCCTGCCCGCGTGCACGGCGGCGACGATCTGACCGGAAGCAGCAGACAAGACGACGGGGAGGCAATCGGCTGTTTGAACAGCGAGGGCGGGAGCCCCCTGACAACCGCGAGCATCGATGACGACACCATCGGCGTTGACAGGCCCCCACTCCCCCGGCGCTGGATGCTCCAGCACGGCCTCGGTATCCACGTTGATGAGCTCATCGGCACGCACCCGAAGAAGCCCGACCCGCGTCGAGTGAGTTTGATCCATCCAGACAACGTCGCGACCCAGCCGCTGCGAGAGCAACCGGCGCCGCTCACGAACGAGCGTCGGATCATCCCCCACATGCAGACCAACATTGCCGCATAGCGCACCGGTGCCCGGGTCCACCTCAGTGAGGTGGACCCGGGCACCGGCCCAGAGCTGTTTAGTCATCAGCGAAGGAAGGGGGGAATATCCAGCTCTTCCTTCTCGGGAGCCTCGGGGTAGACGCGAGGAACCTCGAAGGAGTGCTCGGACTCGGACTCCTCGTATTCCACGGCCGCAGGCGCCTCGACGGGGGCAGGACCGGCCTCGCGAACCGGCGCAGCCACGTCGGCGCGGTGCTGCGGGCGACGCGTCGACACCTGGCTGATACGAGTGGTCTCCGCAGCGGGAGCCTTCGCCTCGGGAGCTGCCGGACGCTGCTGGGCCACGGGTGCCGCAACACGGGCGGCGGTGGGGCGCGACAGCTGAGCGTCGGCCGCATCGTCGAAGCCGGCAGCAATGACCGTGACACGGATCTCGTCACCGAGGGCATCGTCGATGACGTTACCGAAGATGATGTTGGCCTCGGGATGCGCGGCCTCACGCACAAGCTGCGAGGACGCGAAGACCTCCTGCAGGCTGAGGTCGGAGCCGCCCTGGAAGAACATGAGCACGCCGTGGGCGCCGTCGATCGACGCCTCGAGCAGCGGAGACGAAATCGCGCTCTCAACGGCGCGCAGCGCGCGATCCTCGCCGGTCGCAGCACCGATGCCCATGAGGGCCGAGCCGGCATCCTTCATGACCGACTTGACGTCGTTGAAGTCCACGTTAATGAGGCCCGGCGTGGTGATCAGCTCGGTGATGCCCTGAACACCCGACAGGAGGACCTGGTCGGCAGCGCGGAAGGCATCGAGCACGGAGATGTTTGCGTCGGAGATCTCCAGAAGACGATCGTTCGGGATGACAATCAGGGTGTCGACCTCTTCGCGCAGCGTTGTCACGCCACCCTCGGCCTGAGCCGCGCGGCGGTTGCCCTCGAACGAGAAGGGACGGGTCACAACACCGACCGTCAGCGCGCCAGCGTCGCGGGCGATCTTGGCGACGACGGGGGCCGCACCGGTACCGGTGCCACCGCCCTCACCGGCGGTCACGAAGACCATGTCCGCACCCTCGAGCGCAGCGGTGATTTCGTCGATGTGGTCCTCGGCAGCCTTACGACCGACCGCGGGATCCGCGCCGGCTCCCAGGCCGTGCGTCAGCTCGCGGCCGATGTCGAGCTTCGTCTCAGCATCGGACATGAGCAGAGCTTGCGCGTCAGTGTTGACCGCGATGAACTCAACGCCCTTGAGGCCGACCTCGATCATTCGGTTCACGGCGTTAACTCCGCCGCCGCCGACGCCGACGACCTTGATCACTGCCAGGTGGTTTTGCGGTGTCGCCATGGATGTCTCCCTTGCATCAGACCCTCAACCTTTAGTTGAAGGTTGATGTTTAACGTGCTTCGTGTCGGAAAGAAGTTAGGGGTCCGCGAGCAATCCTTCAAGCCAACACGCGGGCAATAAAGAAGGCTTAACTGGTCACAGGGTGATTCGGCGATGACACGTCGTAGGTGCTCGCCTTCACATTCGCCAGCAGCGTGGCAAGCACGCGCGCCTTTTGCGGCGCATCCGCGTTCGTTCCCCACTTGACAGTCTGGCCACCACGCAGCGTGAAACTCACCTGCGTGCCCGTCGACGTCACAGTCGCCACCTGCGAGCGCGTAGCGTCATCCAGCGCACCGAGCGCCGAGGCGATATCGGCAGCACCAACACCGCGATCCTCCGGCAGCGTCACCACCGGGTAGTCCCCTGCACTGGCAACCTGCTGGAACGCCACGCCCTGATCATCCACAAGCTGAAAGCCGCCGGCGGTTGCCTCCACGCCCATCGCGGTGCGCATACTGACGGAGATACGCAGGCTCGTCGGCCACCGGCGCGAAACGGTCGCCGAACGCACTGCAACATTCGATTCGACCGCACGCGCCACCGCGGACGTGCTCAGACGCGTCAGCGGTACGCCCTCAAAAGACGCAATCGACGCGCGCACGGAGTCAGCCGTCACAAGCGTGCCGTCCTCACCCGACACAATGACCGCCGACGGGGAGAAAGCAAAGACCGGCGAAAAGAACGCAACCCATACACCGCCACCAGCCAGAGCGAGCGTCACGATTGTGAGTGCGATACGACGCACGAGGAGCATGCGACGCGCACGATGACGCTCACGCAGGCGATCACCCAGGTCCGTCGCTTCCTCGCCTCCCAGCACAGACGCGGCATCGGCAACCGGCAGGGGCCGGTCAACCGCCGCACGTGCGCGGCGACGCTCCACCAGCGAGACGGGACGACGCTTCGGCTCCTCCGCTTCCTCGGCCTCGTGCGTTGGAGCGATAATCTCGTCGAAGGCGGAACCAGCCTCACCCGCATCAGACGGACGCTCATCGCGAGGGCGTGAGCCCCCCCGGACGCCTCGGAGAAGGCGGCCTCATGCCTCCATCCGCTTCCACTCATCCAGCACGTCCGCCGCGCAGTGAGTGATGGAACCAGCACCCATCGTCAGACACACGCCGCCCTCGGGGGTCAGCGAGGCGGCCAGACGAGCAGCCTCGTGCATGTCCTCGACGTAGGACGCGCCCTGCACGCGCGACGAAATGAGGGTCGAGTCGACTCCCGGCTCGGGATCCTCGCGGGCGCCGTAGATCCCCGCAAGCACGACATGGTCCGCGCCCGACAGCGCCTGAGCAAAACGCTCCGCGAAGATGCGCGTGCGCGAGTAGAGGTGCGGCTGGAAGACAACGCTCACCTCGCCGTCGCCGGCGACGACATGCGCCTCGCGGATCGCGGCCTCGACCTCTGTCGGATGATGGGCGTAGTCATCAAACAGACGACGCGAACCGACCTGGCCGCGTGCCTCGAAGCGACGTGCCGCACCGGTGAACTCTCCCAGCCCGTCGGCGATCGCCTGAGGTTCAAGCCCGCATTCGATGCCTGCCACCCACGCGGCGGCCGCATTGAGCACGTTGTGCTCGCCCGGCACGCTCAACGCCAGCGACGCGCTGCGTTCTCCCCACGTCAGGGACGCGCCCGGCCCCGTGAGCCTCCACGCGAACATTCGAGATCACCACATCGGGGGTGCACAGCGAACGCTCGACGCGACCGTAGGTGACGACTCGCAGCCCCTCGGCACGCGCCGATTGCGCCAGGCGAACGGCGCCATCGTCCTCCGCACACGTCACCAGGAGGCCACCGGGAACCAGACGGCGAGCGAACTCGACGAAGATCTCTTCAAACTCCTCGCGCGAGTGGTAGCGGTCCAGGTGATCGGGCTCCACGTTCGTGACGATCTCGATCGCCGGAGAGTAATTCAGGAACGAACCATCGGACTCGTCAGCCTCGGCAACGAACACGTCGCCGGCCCCCAGGTGAGCACCCGTGCCCAACTGCGGCAGCACGCCGCCCACGGCGACGGACGGATCCAGACCACACGCCGCCAGCGCGATCGCCAGCATGCCGGAGGTCGTCGTCTTCCCGTGTGCGCCAGCAACGCCCACGAAGCGCATGCCCGACGCCGCCAGCGCGAGCGCCTGTGAACGGTGAATCACCAGCTGGCCGCGCTCGCGCGCGATCACCAACTCCGGGTTGTCGTCGCGGATCGCAGTCGACACCACGACCACGGAACTCGGATCCACGTGCGCAGCCTCGTGCCCGACGAATACGCGCACCCCGACGGAGCGCAGGTGTTCCACAACAGCGGATTCCTCGCGGTCCGAGCCCTCCACGGTCGCACCGCGCGATGCCAGCAGCTCGGCGACGACGCTCATGCCGGCGCCGCCGATACCGATCAGATGAAAACGATCCTGCAGCGTCGGCTCACTCATGGCCGCCCTCCTTCACCTGTTCCAGGGCCAGATCGGCCAACGCGCGAGCCGCGCCCGCGCGGCCCAGGGACTGCGAGGCGGCAGCCATGTCTGCCAGACGGGTCGAGCCCAGCAGCGGGAAGACATTGCGGCGCACGAAGTCGGCCGTGAAGTCCTTATCGTCGATGAGCTGCGCTCCACCGGCAGCCACATGGTCCGACGCATTCAGGCGCTGCTCGCCGTTACCGATCGGCAGCGGCACGTAGATGCATGGCAGGCCCAGGGCCTCCATCTCGGCCACGGTTCCCGCACCCGAACGGCACACGACGAGGTCCGCGACAGCCAGCGCATCCTCCATCGTGGTCAGGTAATCAATGACGTGCCAACGATCCGACAGGCCCGCTGCCTCGACGGCGGCGCGCACGGGCTCGTCCTTGCCCCGGCCCGTCAGGTGCACAACCTGGGCACCCTCCGGCAGCGCATCGGCGGCCCCAGTCATCGACTCGTTCACGTGCAGAGCCCCCAGTGAACCACCCGTAACCAGCAGAGTCGGCACATCGGGGTTCACGCCCAGACGCTCGGCAGCCTCGCGGCGTGCCTGCGCCGCGCCCTGCGCGTCCGCGCGGCGGCTCGCCAGATCTGCGATCGCCGCACGCAGGGGCAGGCCCGTCACAACCGTTTTGCCGTTACGCGCACTCAGAGGGGTCGACGGGAAGGTGAGGGCGACGACCGCCGCATTGCGCGCTCCCACCTTGTTGGCCAGGCCCGGACGAGCATTCTGCTCGTGGATGACGATCGGAACACCCGCGCGCTTCGCCGCGATGTACGCGGGCGTCGACACGTAACCGCCGAAACCGACGAGGACATCGGCCCCTTCCAGGGCACGCGCGCAACGCTTCACGGCGTCCGAGAAGCGCGACGGCAACGTGAAGAAAGCGAGAGAGGGACGGCGCGGCAAGGGCACGCGAGGAATCTCCACCAGCGGGAAGCCGGCAGCCGGAACCAGATCCGACTCCAGACCAGCCGACGTCCCCAGAACCACGACCTCGGCGCCGCTCTCACGCAGCTGTGCCGCTGTCGCAAGCAGAGGATTCACGTGACCGGCGGTCCCGCCGCCAGCCATCACAACCTTGACCATAAGCGTCTCCTTTACGCGTGCGTAGCCCCAGTTTAGCGAGCCGCGCGCCGACGGGGTGCCACGCGGGGGTCGCGCCCCGCAGATGCCTCGTCCGGCCGGCCGATCATCCGCATGCTTCGGCACGGGCGCGCGCAAACGACGCCACGACCGCGATCGCGGTGATCGTAAAGAGGAAGGATGAGCCGCCGTAGGACACCAGCGGCAGCGGAACGCCGATAACAGGACCCAGGCCCGTCACCGACAGCACGTTAATGATCGTCTGAACCCCGATCCACGAGGCAACGCCCGAAGAGACGACGACAACAAACAGGTCCGAGGACCCGCGCGCTACGCGAATCATGCCCCACACCAGCAAGCCCAGGCACACAAGGACAGCGAGGGTGCCAAGCAGGCCAAATTCCTCGCCGACAATGGCGAAGATGAAGTCCGTGTGGGCCGCTTGCAGGTAGTTCCACTTCTCGCGCGACGCCCCGGGGCCGAGTCCGGTCAGACCACCCGAGCCCAGCGCCCACAGCGAATGGTCGATCTGTTCGGGAGCGGATTCGTCCGGGCCCTTCGATGTGCCCGGGAGGATAGCGAGGATACGGCGGATGCGGGTCGGGTTCGACAAAACGAGCAGCACCATGGTCGGGACGGCGATCATGATGAGGCCGCCGAACCACCGTTTGGGCAGGCCAGCCACCCACACAGCACCGAGAGCACCCACCGCAACGACCATCGCCGTGCCCATGTCACGGCCAAAAGCATGACCGCGCCCAGGGCGATAAGGATGGGGAGGCCCACCGCTACCGCCATCGCGCGCAGATCCGAACGCTTCGACGCCGACTTCGAGACCATCAGGGCCAAAAAGACGATGAGCGCAAGCTTCAGGAACTCCGACGGCTGGACCATGATCGGGCCGACCTTCACCCAGTTCGCGTTACCGCCCTCAGACCGGCCCAGCGGACTCAAGACCAAGGACTGGAAACCGAGCGCCCCCACAAACATGACCGGCGCGAGATAGACGAACCAGCGCTGGGGCACCAACTGGACGATCATCGCGATCAGCAGGGACACGACGATGATGAGCAGCGGGCGCGCATACGCCGTGTAGGGGTTCTCCCCCCTGCGCGATCGAGGTCACCGTTTGCGCAGAAAAACCCATCACGAGGCCGAACACCGAGAGCACGATGGCCGGCAGGACGACGAGATAGTACGTCGTCACCGGATCCTCTTGACGCTCCTGGCCGGACCCGAAACGGATTCGAGGCAACGTGACCGTTGGGATGTGCCACCCGCGCTTATTCGTCGCCACCGGCGCTCCCCCACTGGGCAGCCAGGCGCGACACCGCGTCAGCGAAGGCATCGCCGCGCTGACCGTAGTTGTCGAACTGATCCCACGACGCACACGCGGGTGCGAGCACGACGGTATCGCCCGGCATGGACAGTGCCACAGCCTCGTTCACGACGGAGAACATCCAGTCCTCGTGGCCGTCAACCTCAACGAAGGGCACCTGAGGGGCACCTTCCGCCAGGGCGCGAACCAGGGCGGAGCGGTCCTCGCCGATAACGACGACGCCGCGCAGGATCGGCTCGACCTGCGTGATGAGCTCCGTGAAATCCTGGCCCTTCGCGTCGCCGCCAACAATCCAGATCGCGCTGCGAGGAGGCAGCCCCGCCAGCGAGGCGCGTGCGGCATGCGCATTCGTGGCCTTCGAGTCGTCCACCCACGTCAGGTCCGCCGCCCGGGCGATGATCGCGCGGCGGTGGCCTGCCGGACGGAAGGAGCGCAGCCCCTCTTCCACGGCCTCGGGCTCGACGCCGTACGCGCGGGCAAGCGCGGCAGCAGCCAACGCATCGCACAGCACGGCGGCCGACGGATGCGCCCCATAAGCCCCCGACAGGTCGGACACATGCGCGAGGGCGGCCGCCTGACGCGCACGATCCTCCACGAATGCGCGGTCGACGAGGAGGCCCTCGACGATGCCGAACTGCGACACCGAAGGGGCTGCGAGCGTCAGGCCGATGGCGCGCGCACCCTCGACGACGTCCGCGTTCTCCACCATGGCCTCAACGCGTCGATCGGACGCGGGATAGATACACGCCTTGATCGTGTTCTCGTAGACGCGGGCCTTGTCGGCCGCGTAGGCCTCGACGCTGCCGTGCCAGTCCAGGTGATCCGCGTCCACGTTCAGACAGATCGACGCCAGCGGCGACACCGTGTGTGCCGTGTGCAGCTGGAAGCTCGACAGCTCGACCGCGAACACCTCGGCGTCGGAATCGATGGCCCGCGTGATCGGAGTTCCGATATTGCCGACCTCTTCCACCTTGACGCCCGCGCTTCGCAGGATCTGACCGAGCATACCCACGGTCGTTGTCTTGCCGTTCGTGCCCGTCACCGTCAACCAGGGACGTCCCGCATGCGGGCCCTCCTCCTGCAGACGCCAGGCGAGCTCCACCTCTCCCCACAGGTCGATACCGGCCCGCTCGCAGGCTGCAAATACGGGATGGTGCGCGGGTACGCCCGGGGATACGACGACGAGGTCGGGGCCAGCCTCGACGATCGCGCTCACGAGGGCGGTCGGATCCTGCTCGGCGTGGACCTCGACATCGGCAACGTCGTCGAAGAAGAGCGATTGCCCGCCGCGCGCGTCAAACGCCCGCACCCGCCAGTCGCGGGCAAGCAACGCTCCCGCCGCACCCTGACCGGACTTGCCCCAACCGACAACAGCAGCGAGACGACTCATCGACGAGACACCCACTCCGCGTAGAACATACCCGCGCCGGCGACCGCGACGATCGCAGCAATCAGCCAGAAACGAATCACGATCGTCACTTCCTTCCAGCCCAGAAGCTCGAAGTGGTGATGCAGAGGAGCCATGCGGAACACGCGCTTTCCGGTGGCTTTGAAGACGCCGATCTGGATGACGTCCGACAGCACGACGGCCACGAAAAGACCGCCGACGACGATGGCAAGCAGCTGGGTCTGAGTGAGGATCGACAGGCCGGCGACCGCACCACCCAGTGCGAGAGCACCCGTATCCCCCATGAAGATCTGCGCAGGAGACGCGTTCCACCACAGGAAGCCCGCCAGCGCGCCAATCAGCGCGGCGCAGAAAATCGCGAGGTCAAGGGGATCGCGCGTCGAGTAGCAATTCGCCTGATTTGCTCCCAGCTGCGTACATGCCTGAATACGCTGGAAGTAGGTGATGAAGGTGTAGGCCCCGAACACAAAGATGGACACACCCGCCGCGAGGCCGTCCAAACCATCGGTCAGGTTCGTCGCGTTCGACCACGCCGTCACGATCAGGTTCGTCCAGATCAGATACAGCGCGATGCCCACTCCGAGGCCCGCGAATCCGAGCGTCAGGGCCGTCGGACGAGCGAAGAAATCGAGAGCGAACCCGCGTACTCACCGAATTCGTTCGGCATGATCAGGGTCCCCAGTGCAAAGAGTGACGCGACGGCGACCTGTCCGATGATCTTTCCCGACGGGTGCAGACCGAGGGAACGCTGACGCATGATCTTGATGCCATCGTCGAGCAGGCCAATGACGCCCAAGCCCACGAACAGGAACACGAGCAGCAGGCCGGACCACGACGGTCCCGCACCGGCAACCGCGGAGCCGATCAGCCACGCGACGACGGTCGCCAGAATGATGACGACGCCACCCATCGTGGGAGTGCCACGCTTGGTCAGGTGCTGGGTCGGACCGTCCTGGCGAATGAACTGACCGTATTGGTGCAGCACCAGGAAACGGATGAGCAGCGGCGTGCCCGTCACGGACAGCGCCATGGCGATAATGAACGCCGAGATAAGTCCAATCACCGGTTCGTTCCCTTCTCTCGCAGGATGTCTGCGACTGCCACGAATGTGACCCGTAGGAGCCTTTGACGAGGATGACGGCGCCATCCACGGCGTGTTCAATCACCAGGCGCGCGGCCTGCTCGGGATCCGAGGCGACCTCACGATGAGGCACGCCTGGCGCTCCCTCTAGATAGTAGTGGGCATCCGAGCCCAGGCCAATGAGTGTGTCGACACCCGCATCGGCGATCAGCGCACCAACCTGGCCGTGCAGCGGCTGGGAGTCATCACCCAGTTCCAGCATTTCTCCGAGAACCGCAATCTTTCGAGCATCCGAACCGATCGAGGCCAACGCCGCGATGCCCGCGCGCATCGAGTCCAGGTTCGCGTTGTAGGAGTCATCGATCAAGGTGATCGCGATGCCATCCACGATGAGCTCGTGCACGTCCATACGATGGGGGCTCAGGGCGCGGGCGCTCGACAGGACCGCTGCCACGGTCTCCAGCCCGACACCGAGGGTCAGCGCGCCGGCAGCGGCGGCCAACGCGTTCGCCACGTGGTGCCGTCCGACGATCTTCAGGTCGATCTGCGCCTGGCCCTGAGGGGCCACGAGAGTGAAAGAAGCACGATCCGCACGATCAAGGCGAACGTCGAGTGCGCGCACGTCGGCACGCGGATCGCCCGATGCGGAGAAGCGGATCACCTCACCGGATGCCAGAGGTGCCATTGCCTCGACGTTCGGGTCGTCAGTATTGAGAATGACGGGACCACCCGGACGGGTGCCCCGAATAAGCTCGGCCTTTGCTGCCGCAACTCCCTCGAAACCACCGAAGCCACCCACGTGGGCATGCCCCACGCACAGCTCAATGGCCACGTCGGGGGCGACGATGTCCGTCAGGTAGGTGATATGGCCAGGGCCCGAGGCACCCATCTCGAGAACGAGGTGACGCGTCGATTCATCAGCCAGGAGAACGGTCAACGGCAGGCCGACCTCGTTGTTAAAGGAAAGCTTAGGGGCCACCGTCGGCCCGTCCTCGCTCATGATCTGGAGCAGCAGGTCCTTCGTCGTGGTCTTGCCCACCGAACCCGTCATAGCGATGACGTCAAGGTCTCCCCCGCTGCGCAGCTTATCGACGTGCGCCCGCGCCAATGCTCCCAGCGCCTCAGTCGAATCATGCACGACGATCTGAGCCACGGCCTCGTCAACTTCATGCTCAACGATGACGGCAACGGCACCGCGCTGAGCGGCACCCGACACGAAGGAGTGCCCGTCGGCGGCCTCGCCGCGACGCGCGACGTAGAGCGATCCCGCGGCCGCCTCACGCGAGTCGGTGACCACCGGGCCTGTCACGAGTACATCGGGACCGACCAGGCGACCCGACACTGCCTCAGCAATCCACTGTGCTGATGCCTGCATGTTCTACTCCTTCAGACTCACGGCGTCGTCGGATATAGGTTAGCTGACGACGTGGAGGCGGGGATACCCAGGTTGCCAACGGCGGTGCGCGCAATGTCGCCAAACAGCGGCGCCGACGAATCGGATGAGACTGACGCCACCCTCGGGTTGTAGAGCACGACCGCGATCGCCAGACGCGGAGCATCCGCGGGAATAATGCCGGCTGTCGTGGACACAAGGCCCGACGCTCCGTCAATGATCGTTTCAGCGGTACCGGTCTTGACGCCCACTCGGTAGCCCGGCACCTTGGCCGCACCTGCGGTGCCCAGGTCGTCTTCGACGACGGATTCCATCATGGTGAGCAGCTGCGAGGCCGCCGTTGCGTCCATCACCTGCACCGGCTGGCTCGTATCGGGAACCTCGACCGTTCCATCCGCATTCGTCCAAGACTTCACGATATGCGGAGCAATGCGCACTCCCCCGTTCGCGATCGTCGCCATCGCGGATGCCTCCTGCATCGCGGTGATCGCGTAAGCCTGACCGAACATCGTCACGTAGCGGTCACGGCCCTGCCACTGATCCGCACTGCGCATCAGGCCAGCGGATTCGCCGGGCAGCTCAATGCCCGTCTCCTCACCGAAACCGAAGGCGCGCATCATGGAGTAGCGCTGCTCATCGCTCATCGTCTGACCGATCAAGACAGTGCCAGTGTTTGACGACTCCGCAAGAATGCCCGTCGCCGTCAGAGTCTCGCCATCATGCTCATGGAAATCGGTGATGGGACCGCCCGCGTCAGGCAGATCCAGCGCGTAGGGTACCTGGAAGACGCTGGTAGGCGTGATCGTCCCCTGGTTGAGGGCTGCGCCCACGGTGACGAGCTTGCCCACAGAACCAGGCTCGAAGGTGTCCTGAACGGCGTGCACCTTCTGGGGGTTAGCGTTGTCGGGTTCCTTGGAGTTCGAATCCGCCATCACGAGCACGTGACCCGTTGCCACATCCTCGATGACGACCGCACCCCAGTCGGCCTGGTGCTTCGCCACACGCGCATCCAGCAGGTCCTGTACTTGATGCTGCAGGTCAGCGTGCAACGTGAGCTCCACATTGCCACCGTTCTTCGGCTCGACGGTCGTCTTCTTGCCGCCGGGCATCACCGCGCCGTTGGGCGCAATCTCAAAGGCCTGCGCGCCGGGCGTACCCGTGAGCAGCGCGTCGAACTGGGCCTCCATGCCGGAGGAGCCCTGCCCCTCGGCGTTGACCGTGCCGATAACGGGGGCTGCGACGTTGCCGTTGGGGTATTCGCGCTCGAAGACGGACTCCCACTCAATGCCATAAATGTCAAGCTTGCGGATCTCGCGATAGGACACAGCATCCACGTTGCGCTTGATGTACACGTAGGTGGAGTCACCCAGCATCATGCCGCCAAGCTCCGCCTCATTCATGCCGAGGATGGGGGCCAGGAGGCGCGCCGCTTCCGCGGGACCTCGACCGACCTCGTGACCGTCATCGTCTCGGTGAACGAAGGCGCGAATGTTCACCTGGTTCACCGCGATGTCATACGTCTGGATCGAGTTCGCCAGGACGACGCCCGTGGCATCGGTGATCGTGCCGCGTGCAGCCGCGACCTCCGTCGAGGAGGTACGCACACGCTGGCCCTGAGCGGCCAGAGACGGCCCCTCGATGATCTGCAGCTGAACCAAGCGCACGCCACAGATACACAGAGCACCAACAAGGATGCCTACGATCCATCGCGAACGGGTGATGACGGTATCCATAGGTACTCGCCTTCCGGGTTACTTCGCGGGAGTCCCAGCCTCGACGGTACCAGTTTCGAGGGTGATGAAGCCCGACTTACCCGCGGGCACCATGCCGTTTGCCTTGGCAGCCTTTCCAGCTCCGTCGGCGAGGCCTTGCGATCCAGTTCCGCGCGCATCGTCCACGACTGGGCCTCAAGCTCGTTGAGGACGAGCTGCTGCTCGCGAATCTCGAACGAGGTCTGAGCCATACGCGTGTTGAGAACCATCGACGCGACGACGGAGGCCAGGGCGACGGCGACGAAGAGCATGAGGATCGCAGCGACCGAACGGCGAGGACGGGTTCCCTCGACGATGCGAAGTTCATGGGCTTCTTCACGACGCAGCTCGGGACGCGCTGCGGGACGTGCCTTCGCAGTTGCTGCACTCATGAGAGGTCCTTCCATTCGCGGATGAGCTCCGCACCGCGCAGTCGCACGGATGCGGATCGGGGGTTGTGGTCTTGTTCGGCCTGATCGGCCTTGTTTGCACCCTTCGTCAGCAGGCGCAGGCTGGGAGCCATCTCCTCTGGGATGATCGGCAGTCCGGGAGGAGCGCTGCTGGTCGACCCTCGACGCAGCACTTCTTTGACTATCCGATCCTCGAGACTCTGGTAGGACTCCACGACCAGGCGCCCACCTACTCGCAGACTCGCGAGGGCTCTGGGCAGCGCCCGCTCGAGAATGGTCAGCTCGTCGTTCACGGCGACGCGCAGCGCCTGGAACGTGCGTTTGGCAGGGTTACCGCCGGTGCGCCGCGCGGGGGGCGGGAATCGCTTCGCGGATAATGTCCACAAGCTCTCCGGTGCGCGTGATCGGTGCTGTGTCGCGGCGACGAATGATGAGCCGAGCGATGCGCGGCGCAAATTTCTCTTCTCCGTAGGTGCGCAGGATTCGGATCAGTTCACCTTCCGAGGCCGCGGCCAGCAGGTCGGCTGCGCTGGGTCCGGTGGTTGAATCCATCCGCATGTCCAGGGGCGCGTCCTTGGAGTACGCGAAGCCACGCTCGGCCTCGTCGAGCTGCAGGGAGGACACACCTAGGTCCATGAGGATGCCATCCACGCGCGCCCCCTGACCGAGCTGGTCCTCGACTGCCTCATCGATGTTGTCGTAGGTGGTGTGGACCGCGCGGAAACGCGTCCCAAAACGCTCGAGGCGCTCAGAGGCCAGCTCGATGGCCTGCGGGTCGCGGTCGATGCCGATCACGGTGAGCCCCTCGAAGCGCTCGAGCGCGCCCTCGGTGTGTCCACCCATCCCCAGGGTTCCATCCACGAGGACGGCACCGGGGCGTTCGATCGCGGGGGCCAGCATGTCGAGGCACTCCGTGAGGAGCACGGGAACGTGGCGTTCGCTCGCGGGGCGCGACGAATCGCGCACCGACTCCGATGCATCGCGCATGCCGCGCCTCCTTTACGTCTGTTGTCGTTTGATCCGTCCACCCAGGTCCCCCACCGTGCTCCGCCATCGGGGAAGTGATGTCGGAACAGCGGGCGGAGACCTGAGAGCACGGATCAGAACATTCCCGGAATGATCTCTTCTGCTGTGTTGGAGAAGACCTCTTCCTGGACCGCGAGGTACTCGCGCCAAGCCGAGGCGTTCCAGATCTCGGCTCGCGATCCCGCGCCAATGACGGCGAGTTCGCGATCCAGGCCCGCGTACGCACGCAGGTCCGCGGGGACGCTAATGCGCCCCTGCTTGTCCGGGATCTCCTTGTAGGCTCCCGAGAGCATCACGCGGATCCAGTCACGCGCCTGCTTGGACGACAGGGGCGCGCGGCGCAGTTCCGCGGTCATGTTCTCGAATTCCGCGGCAGGGAATGCGTAGATGCAGTGCTCTTGGCCGCGAGTGAGGACGATTCCGCCCTCCATATCCTCGCGAAAGCGCGCAGGCAGGAACATGCGACCCTTGTCGTCGAGCTTGGGCTCGTACGTACCGAGGAACATGTCACCGCCCTCCCCTGTTCGGAACTTTCCCCCACTTTAACCCACCACACCCCATGTTTACGGAGAAACTTCCGGCGTGGCGTAACAAACAGAGCAAGAAAATGGCGTGGTTTCAATAAAAAATTCAGGTGGAGAAAAGTGGGGGAAATCTTGCACACATTCGGTGCGTCGCGCCCACGACACCACCTCCCACCACACACCACAACATCACCCAGACGAGGCCCTATTCATTGCAATTGCGGCGTTTTTACGAGGCTTGGGCGCACTCAGAGAACAGCGCACCCCCTCTCGGGGAGGACAGTGGGGAGCAGGGGTGGAGAACCCCGGGGAGCGGGGTGGGGAGCATTGTGGAGCAGCCCCGGGGAGTCGGATGGAGAACCCTGGGGAGCAAGGTGGAGGAACACCGAGCGGTCCACACAACACCACAGAGCAAGGAATCAAGTGGGCAGATCCGGCGGAGCATCTCAGCCCGCAATCGCATTCGACGAAGAACGAAGTGGGGCGCCCCGGTCTCCCGGCGCGCCCCACTCTCGACAGCTGTGTGCGTACGACGTCAGTCGTCGTCCTTGCGATTATCCCAGCGTCGTTCCTGATCCTGGATGAAGGACTCCCAGCCACCGCCCTCGTTCTTCTTGTCGGAGGCAGGCTCATCGGCGCCGTTCCCCTTGCCCCCGGGTCGCGAGAGCGCATAGAGCACACCGGCGACGGTCAGAGCAAAACCGGCAACCCCCAGGAGGATCGACGCCACGGAGTAGCCCAGAGAGACAGCAGCGACGAGAACGATCATGCCCAGGACGGCACCCGTCAGGCCCAGCGCAATACGCCGAGGACCACGAGGTGCCGCAGGCGCCTCGGATTCAGGTTCGTCAGAGACGGGGGCAGACATCTGCGAGGCCAACGCCGGGTCCTCCTCGCGCAGAGATGCTTCCATCTGCTCAAGGATCTTCTTCTCATACTCGGTGAGAGCCATTGGGCGCCCCTTTCACATGGGTGTTATCGACAGCTTAGCGCGTCCACGATGTCGGATACTAACTGGCCTTACAGGAGGGTCCCCTGCTGCGGCTCGCCGCCGCCCACCCCCGGCCCGTCCGCGCCCATGCCTCGTCGGTCGGAGGAAGCCTCAGCGGAAGAAGCCTGCCGATCATCCGCACCGAAGGACCTCCTCTCGGGTGTCTTCTTACCGAGCAGGGTGGCGGGAGCGAGTGCACCCGCGCCAAACTTCGTGCGAATCTGGTCCATCGCCCGTTCCGAAGCGGCCGGGCGCTCATCACGGTCCAGAGTGACGGCCACTCCTCCGGAGCGCGACTGCAGACCCTCGACACGCACACCAAACAGGCGCACCCCACCGATCGGCATGTCCTCGCGCACAAAGAGCTCACGCGCGGCCCTCGCGATGTCTCGCCCCGTGTCCGTGGGAGCCACGAGGCTCACGCTGCGCGTGATCGTATGAAAGTCGGCGCCGCGCATCTTGATCCCGATCGTCCACCCGACGACACCACCCGCGCGCAATCGACGTGCGCAATCGTGGGAGGCCGCCAGGATGAATTCCTCAATCTGCGCCCGCGAGCGCACGTCCTCCTCGAAGGTGCGTTCCATGCCGACAGATTTTTCGGCGCGCGCGGGGGCCACCGGGCGCGGATCGATGCCCCACGCGAGGTCGTGCAGGTGATGGGCGGAGGCGACCCCGAGGAGCTTCGTCAGGCGCGCAAGGGACGCGTGGGCGAGGTCGCCAATCGTATCGATTCCTTCGCGGTCGAGAACCGCTCCGGTACGTCCACCCACTCCCCACAGGGCTCCCACGGGGAGGCCGTGGAGGAACTCGACCGTGGCCTCGTGCGGGATGAGGAGTAGGCCATCGGGTTTTGCGTGCGAGGAGGCGATCTTCGCAACCGACTTGGTGGAGGCGATGCCGACGGAGGCGGGAAGGCCAACGCTGTCGCGGATGCGAGTACGGATGAGGGTCGCGATCTCGAGGGGTGATCCGAGGCGCCGCCTCGCCCCGGATACGTCGAGGAAGGCCTCGTCGATGGAGACCTGCTCCAGCGCGGGAGTGATCGTCGCGAGGATCCCCATGACCTCCTGGGAATAGCGCCGATACAGGGCGTGGCTGCCGGGGACAAAGCCGCGTGGGGGCACAGGGCGCGGGCGCGCGAGGTGGGCATGCCGGCGCGCACACCCAGGGCACGGGCCTCGTACGTGGCGGAGGTGACGACTCCGCGTCCGGACGTGCCGCCCACGATGATAGGCCGGCCAACGAGGCTCGGATCTTCGCGCATCTCAACCTGGGCGAAAAAGGAGTCCATGTCGACGTGGAGGATCGGGGTGGCGCTATCGTCCGATCCCCAGTCGCGCTTCGCGCGCGCGTCCCTGGGAGCGTTTGACATGTCACCTCCTATGCCTGTGGGCGTTCTGCGTGATTACAGTGTCCACCATGGCACGCTCATCTTCGTCACGCGACATCTCCTTCGACACGGATTTCGGCTCGGCGCGTATCCGGTGGGATGGTCCGCGCGCGACGCTGTTCCTGGGGGACGTGGAATCGTCGGCGGTCGACACCTCGGATCCCACCTACCTGGAGTTCGAGTACATGCAGCACATGGACGCCGTCGTGTCCTCGCTCTGGGGGGCCCAGGAGCGCTTCCGTGCGCTTCACGTGGGTGGCGCGGCGTGCGCGCTCGCGTGCGCTTGGTCGGCGTCGCACCCGCAGTCCCGACACGTCGCCGTCGAGGTTGATCGTCTGCTTGCCGAACAGGTCCGTGAGCACTTTCCCATCCCCAAGGCCCCGCAGGTCAAGATCCGCGTTGGTGACGGGCGTGCAGTGCTTGATCAGACTCGCGAGGATTCGTTCGACGTCGTCGTGCGCGATGCGTTTGCGTCGGGGGTCACGCCCGACCACCTGCGCACGGTTGAGTGCGCGCAGCGGGCACGCGCGGCACTCACCGCGCGGGGCGTCTACCTGGTGAACTGCGCACACGGCGGACCGGCGAACGCACGCCAGGACATCGCGGCGCTGCAAGAAGTCTTCCCCTTCGTGGCGTCTATCCAGGACCCGAAGGTCGGACGGAGTGGACGTCGCGGCAACGTCGTCGCCCTGGCGAGCGCCACAGACGTCGTCGACGTTGACCGCATTGATCGCGCTCTGCGCACGCTGGCGCTTCCTGCGCGCATCACGAGGCCTCGGGACCTGGAGCGGTGGGTGGCTGGGACTCCCGCGCTCACGGACGCGCAGGCGGGGTATCCCCGGGCCGAGTAACGAGGCCGGGGCGCGCAGGCGGAGGCACTGCCCTCAGGCACGGGCTCGGCCCGCCGCCGACGCCGCTGCCTTAGGCGCGGTGGCGCGGCGAGGAAGGACCGGGGCCCTCTCCCCTACGGCGCGCCTCGACGCGAGCGAGAACGTCCTCGAGGGTGTCGGGCTTAGAGGGTTCCTCGTCCTCTTCGGTGCGCGGCGCACGCTGGACGGACGCGATTTCTTCGTCCTGAGCGCGCGAGACCTGCGCGAGGTAGGCCTCGATGACGTCACCGATATCCTTCGAGGTCTTCTCCTCGGTGCTGGTCGCGGGAGGCTGTCCCATACCCGGCAGCGGGATCGCCCCCGCACCACCGGTCCACGCATCGAAGTGCTCTTCGAGGGCGGACACGGTATGCGAGATCTCCGGGTTCCCCTCGACGAGCTTCTCGATGCTTTCCTGGTCCTGAGCGGCACCCTGTTCGAGGTCGCCGACAGGCAGCGACAGGTCCGCGAACTTGGCGAACGAGGTCAAGAGGGCCGAGGACGCGGCCGGGTAGCCGGTGTCCGCCATGTAATACGGCACCGCCCCGAGCAGTGCGAGCCCACCGATCCCCTGCTGTCCCATACGGATCTGCATGAAGGTCGACAGCGGCGAAGGAAACTGCATGTGATTCGAGATCGCGTTGGACCCCGATGGCAGGAGCGACTCATCCGTCGCCTGGACGTGGACGGGTGTGGGACGCGTGTGCGGCACACCGGAGGGAACGCCATGCAGCGAGAAGGTAATTTCCACGCCCGCGCGTTCGCAGATATCACGGATGGCGGCGGTGAAAGACTCCCAGTGGGCATCCGGCTCGGCGCCATGCAGGACCAGGATCGGATTGCCCATATCGTCTTCAACGAGGTCGAGGACGGTTTGCGGCATCACCATGTCCGGGGAGGACACCCAGTTATCCACGGTGACGATGGGCCGATGCGAGCGGTAGTCCATGAGCGTGTCGGCATCGAAGGTGGCGACGCGCTCGTTATGCAGGGAACGCAGCAGCTGGCGGATTGCCATGCGCCCCGCCGCTCCGGCGTCAATCGCCCCGTCGAAATGGATGAGGAGAATCTTCGCCTTCGCACCGGCGGCGGGACCGTCGGCATACAGGTCAGTGGCGTTAATACTCACGTCTCCTCCTCATACTCATTCTTCTGCCTCGTGTCTAACGTACCCGTGCCGCACCCGCCACGTCACGCGGGAATGATTTGAGCTTGGGGCGAAGTCGTGCACACGTGTCGGACAGTGGAGGCGCCGACGGCAAAAGTAGGGGACAATAGAGGGCCACATAAACGAGGAGGAGCCATGGCCACGAGCACTCATGACGAGTCGTCGACCGACCTTCCGTTGCCCGAACAGGATTTCGTCGACCGTGCCTACGAGCGCCTGGACGCGCTGCGGGCCTCGTACCGCGAGCGCCAGGGCCGCGTCCACTCCACCCACGGCGTCGGCAACGCTCAGGGATGGACCGAGCGTGAGGCCCTGTCTGCTCACCTGGGCGAGATGGCTGCTCGCCTCGAAGGCGTGGAGGAACGCCTCGTATTCGGTCGCCTCGACATGGTGGATCGGTCGGTACGTCACGTGGGTCGCCTGTCGCTGTCTCACGAGGATGGCACTCCTCTCCTCGTGGACTGGCGTGCGCCCGCCGCGCGTCCCTTCTACCAGGCCACATCGGCTGAGCCGGACGGCGTCGTTCGCCGCCGCCATATTTCGACGCGCGAGCGTCGAGTGACCGGCTTGGAGGACGAGCTGCTGGACGCATCGAACGCGTCAGGCCTGGAGCTCCAAGGCGAGGGCGCCCTCATGCATGCGCTGAGCGAGCACGCGACGGCCGTATGGGCGACATCGTCGCCACCATTCAATCCGAGCAGGACCGTATCATTCGTGCGTCCGATAAGGGCCTCATGGTGGTCCAGGGCGGTCCCGGTACAGGTAAGACGGCGGTCGCGCTGCACCGCATCGCCTACCTCCTCTACGCCCACCGCGAGCGCCTCGAGCGTTCGGGCGTCCTCCTCGTGGGTCCCTCGCGCCTGTTCCTGCGCTACATCGAGCAGGTGCTCCCCTCCCTGGGTGAGACGGGTGTCGTCTCGGTGACGTTGGGCGATCTGGTGCCCGGCGTGAACGCGCGCGGCAGCGAGGACGAGGCCGTGGCCCGTATCAAGGGCCTGCCGGCGTGGGTGAAGATCGTCAAGGAAGCCGTGCGGGCGCTGGCCAAGCTCCCCGACGGCGACCAGGTCCTGCGCGTGTGGAACCGCGAGGTGACGCTGACGCGCGCCGACGTGGAGAGCGCGAGACGCCGGGCCAAGCGCTCGGGCCGTCCCCACAACGTGGCACGTGAGTCGTTTGCGCGCGAACTCATGGATGTGCTTGCCCTGCGCCTGGCGCGCGAGGCCGGGGACGCCGACTCCGAGGGCGGTGTCGATCCGGAGGTCAAGCGCTCGTGGCTGATCGAGATCCGCGATTCGGTGGATTGCAGGCGTGCGATCAACACGGCGTGGATGCCGACGAGCGCTCAGACGCTGCTGCGCCGCCTCTACGCTCGTCCCGAGGTACTTGCTGCGGCAAACCGCAAGGCCGGCTCTCCCCTGCGTCCCGACGAGCTGGCCGCCCTCGTGCGCCCCCGCTTAGCGCCGTGGACGGTGTCGGACGTGCCGATCCTGGATGAGTGCGAGGAGCTGCTCGGCCCTATGCCCTCGTCTTCCTCCTCGTCGCGCGAAGCTGACGAGGGAGCGATCGAGCGCGCCCGCGAGGCGATCGAGGCCCAGAACCTGGGTGGTGGTGGCATCGTGACCGCCCAGATGCTCGCCGAGCAGGTGGCCGGGCAGGACACCTGGACGCCGCTGTCCGAGCGCGCCGCCAAGGACCGCACCTGGGCGTACGGCCACATCGTGGTCGACGAGGCCCAGGAGCTCTCCCCGATGGCCTGGCGCGCCCTGCTGCGTCGCTGCCCCTCACGTTCGTTCACAGTCGTGGGGGACCTCGATCAGCGGCGTGGGAACAAGCGCCCCCCGACGTGGGAGAAGGCACTCGGCCCGGCGGCCCGCGCCTGGCGGCCGAGTACGCGCTGACGGTCTCCTACCGCACGCCCGCCACCCTGACAACACTCGCCGAGGGTGTGGTTGCCCGCGCGGGAGTTCCCGTCCTCTACCCGATGACCGCGGTGCGCGACGTCGAGGGCTGCTACCGCGTGACCCACGTGGATGCGCCCGAGGATGCCCCGACCTCGTCGAAGGAAAACAGCCCCCTGTGGCGCGCCGTCGCCCAGGCCCAGCGTGAGGCCGAAGAACGCCTTGATCGCGAGGCGGGTACCTCCCGCGGCCGCGTCGCCCTCATTGTCGGGGCGCAGCGCGCCCGCGCGTGGGGAGCCGACGTGGACGGCGAGACGGCCCTGTCCGAGCGTGTCTCCCTCCTGTCGGCCGTTGCCTCCAAGGGCCTCGAGTTCGACTCCGTCATCCTCGTCGAGCCCGCCGAGATCATGAACGACGGCGTCGGCGACCTTTTCGTCGCCCTCACCCGCGCCACCCACGACGTGCACGTCGTCCACAGCGCCCCGCTTCCTGCCGGCATGGAAGAGTGGTAGGAGCAACCACACCCTGACACCGCGTGTCCCTTTCGGCTCCCGTCTGCCATGATGGGGGGCATGACACGCGCACTGCTCCTGGAAAACCCGCACGACGTCGCCGACGATATTTTCGCCAAGTTCGGCATCGAGGTGAGGCGCGTGACGGGTGCCCTGTCCGAGGACGACCTGATCGACGCGCTCGAAGGCGTGGACTACCTGGGCCTGCGTTCAAAGACCGAGGTCACCGAACGCGTGCTGCGTGCGCGCCCCGAACTCAAGGCCATCGGTGCCTTCTGCATCGGTACGAACCAGATCGACCTGGCCACCGCCACCGAGATGGGCGTCGCCGTCTTCAACGCCCCGTACTCCAACACTCGTTCCGTCGTCGAGCTCGCGATCGGCGAGATCATCGACCTGTCGCGCCGCGTCACCGTGAAGAACTCGCGCCTGCACCGCGGCGTGTGGGACAAAAGCGCGGACGGCGCCCACGAGGTGCGCGGGCACACCCTGGGTATCATCGGCTACGGCAACATCGGTACGCAGCTGTCGGTCCTCGCCGAAGCCATGGGCCTCAACGTCATCTTCTACGACGCAGCCGAGCGCCTTGCCCTGGGTAACGCGACGCAGATGCCGACCATGGAAGCCGTCCTACGTGAGGCCGACATCATCTCCGTGCACGTGGACGGCCAGGAATCCAACACGAACCTCATCGGAAAAGTCGAGTTCGAGCTGATGAAGCCCGGCGCCCTATTCATCAACCTGTCGCGCGGTCACGTCGTCGACGTCGACGCGCTGCACGCGGCGCTCGTCTCGGGCCACCTGGGTGGCGCGGCCATCGACGTGTTCCCGGAGGAGCCGCGCGCCAACGGCGACCCGTTCAACTCGCCCCTGGCGACCCTCGACAACGTCATCCTCACGCCCCACATCGGCGGATCAACGGAGGAAGCACAGTACGACATCGGCCGTTTCGTGGCTGCCAAGATTGGCGAATACCAGGCCAGTGGCTCGACCGACATGAGCGTGAACCTGCCGAACCTGACGATGAACATCGGCAAGCGCTCGCGCTACCGCGTGCGCCTCATCCACCGCAACGTTCCCGGCGTCATGGCGCGCGTCAACCAGATCTTTGCCTCCTCCGAGGCGAACGTCGACGCCCAGATCCTGGCCACCGTGGACGAGGTCGGCTACGTGCTCACCGACATTTCGGCGGGCCTGGGGCGCGAGGCGCTCGAGGAACTCAGTCACCTGCCCGAAACTGTCCGACTGATCGCCACGCCGCTGTAAAACTGTCGCGTTCCTCGCGTTTCCACCTGGTCAATGGGAACTCTGGTTACGGTATCGTAGGTATATCGTTCCCAAAGGAGGACAGATGGACCTCACGTCGCAGTTGCGTGCCCTGTACGCGCCCGGTGTTGCCTACGAGATCGCAACCCCCGAACGCCCAATCCCAGAGATGGTCCTGGAGGTCGCCTCCCGCTACCCGAGGCGCGCCGCGATCGACTTTTTCGCGCGCCAGCTCACATACGCGGAACTCGCTCAGGAGATGCGCCGCTGTGCGGGCGCCCTCCATCAGGCGGGCGTGCGCCCCGGCGACCGCGTCGCCCTCATCATGCCGAACTGCCCGCAGCACGCCGTCGCCGTCCTGGGCACGATGCTCCTCGGCGCCGTCGTCGTCGAACACAATCCCCTGGCGCCCGAGGGCGAGCTGGAGGGCGAGTACGCACGCCACGGCGCGCGCGTCACGATCGCATGGTCGAAGACGCTAGAAAAGCTCACCTTCCTCGGCCGCGGCCACACCACCTTCTCGATGGACCTGACGACGGCTCTGCCCACGGCCTCGCGCCTGGCCCTCAAGCTTCCGATCAAGGCCGCGCGGGAGAAGCGAGATCAGCTGTCCAGCCCACGCCCCAGTTGGGCGCGCTCCTGGACGCGAGCCATGCGCTCGGCCACCCCCTGGCAGGGCGACTGCCCCTCCACCATGGACGACGTCGCCCTCCTCATCCACACGGGCGGCACGACTGGCGTCCCGAAGGCCGCCGCGCTCACGCACGCCAACCTCATGGCGAACGTCGAAGAATCGATTGCGTGGGTCCCCGTCCTGCACGAGGGCGCCGAGGTCTTCTACTGCATCCTGCCCCTCTTCCACGCCTTCGGCTTCACAATCGGTTTCCTGGCGGGCCTGCGCCTGGGGGCGACGATCGCCATGTTCCCCAAGTTCGACACGGCAATGGTCCTGGCGGCGCAGCGTCGCCTACCGTGCACCTTCTTCCTGGGTGTTCCACCCATGTACGAGCGCCTCCTGGCTGCAGCCGAGGGCACAAACGTGGACCTGTCATCCATCCATTTCTCTCTGTCGGGCGCGATGCCACTGTCGGCCTCGCTGGCCGACCAGTGGGAGCAGGCGACCGGTGGCCTGATGATCGAGGGCTACGGCATGACGGAGGCCTCCCCGATCATCCTGGGATCACCGCTCGCTTCCTCGCGAGCACGCGGGGCGCTGGGCATCCCCTTCCCCTCCACCCAGGTGAAGATTGTGGATCCGGAGAATCCGAGCCGCGAGGTCACCGAGGGCGAGGTCGGTGAGCTCATCGCGCGCGGCCCCCAGGTTTTTTTCGGGCTACTGGAACCAGGACGATGAGACCGCCGAAGTATTCACTCAGGACGGCTGGCTGCGCACGGGCGACCTGGTCCAGGTGCGCGACGGCTTCATCTACATGGCCGACCGTCGCAAGGAGATGATTAACTCCTCCGGATTCAACGTCTACCCCTCACAGGTCGAGGAGGCCGTGCGCTCAATGCCCGGTGTCCTCGACGTCGCGGCCGTCGGCGTGCCAGCCGGCGAGTCCGGCGAAGACGTTGTCGCAGCGATTGTGCTCGAGGCCGGTGCTTCCGTGACGCTGACCGACCTACGCAAGTGGGCGGAAAAATCCCTGGCACACTACGCCCTCCCCCGCCAGATCGTCGTGATGACCGAGTTGCCGCGTTCGCAGCTCGGCAAGGTCATGCGTAAAAAAGTGCGCGAGCAGATCATGGGCGCGCAGGCAGCAGCGACGGACGCCGTGGCCGGGGCGCGCGAGGCCGTGGCCGGGGCCCGCGAGGCAGTCTCCGAGAAGGTCTCCGAAGCACGAGAGGCAGCGTCCGAGGCCATGGCCGGGGCCCGCGAGTCCATGTCCGAAAAGGTGGCCGAGGCACGAGAGGCAGCATCCGAGGCCATGGCCGGGGCCCGCGGTACCGTCTCCGACGCTGTCGCAGGAGCCCGCGAGTCCATGTCGGAAGCCGTCGCAGGAGTTCGCGGAGCAATGCACGATGAGCGGCCGCATCCCGTGACTGACGCTCAGGCAGACAGCTCGGAGGCAGCCGAGCAGACGAGCGAGCACTAGACCGCACCTGTTGCACGAATGAAAAAGTGCCCGGTTCCCCGTGCGGGGACCGGGCACTTCTCATGTCATGTAATCAGTCATCTCCGAGCAGCGTAGGCGCATTGGAGACGGCACGCTTGCGAGGGGTGCGAGCCTTGCGAGGCTTCTTCGCGGGCGCAGGAGCGGGATGCGCAGCATCGGCCACTACCTCGGGGACGTCGGCTGTAGCCTCAGCACCCTGAGAGCGCTCGCGCAACGCATGAATGGCCTGCTCAAAATCCTCGAGGGTATCGAACTGGCGATAGACCGAAGCGAAGCGCAGGTAGGCGATCACGTCGAGGTCCCTCAGGAATGGCAGAATCGCCTGACCGACCTCGTTCGTCGACACGTTGGAGACGCCGGTTGAGCGCAGCTGCTCCTCGACCTGCTGAGCGAGAATCGCGAGCTGATCATCCGAGACCGGCCGCCCTTGACAGGCCTTCTTGACGCCCGACACAACCTTGTTACGGGAGAAAGACTCGACAACGCCGGAGCGCTTGACGACCTGAAAGGATGATGTTTCGAGCGTCGTAAAACGCTTCTTACAGTGCGTGCACTCACGACGGCGTCGAATTGAGGCGCCGTCGTCCGCGATGCGCGTATCGACGACGCGCGAATCCGGGTTATGACAGAAAGGGCAGTGCACCCTTCAACGGTACACGCTCAGACACCCATCTGTCACAGGAGTCCCACGCGTCACCGTCATCGGACGGGAACGACCACACGCTGCCCCGGCTGCAGAGCACCCTCAACATCATTGAGGCGCTCAATGTCGGCCACGACCTCTTCGAGCGGACGATCCGTCTTCACATTCTGAGCGAGCGACCACACGGAATCACCACTGACGACAGCCTTCGTCACCGTCGGACCATCGTAGGCATCGGGCTGGATCGCCAGCCCGAGAGCGCCCGGCCCCGATGGAGAGAACGACCGTCGCGAGAGCGCCGGCGATAATGGCACGGCGAGAGGAGCGGGCGCGACGACGCGGCACAGCTGGAGCACGAAGGTACGACGGGTCATCACCGCGCTGAGCATCGAGACGACGACGCGCAGACGGAGCGGTGGAGATGTCACGAACGCTCGCCAGCGGCGCATCCTCGACAGCACGAAGCGGAGAGCGACGCGCAGGGAACGAGACGGCAGTCTGCGTTGTAACGGGAACACTCATGAGAACCTCCAGAAAACTCAATCGAACATCTGTTCGTCGAACACTTGTACGATAGCACGCTCTACACACAATGTCGAGGCACACTCGAACATATGTTTCATTTTGCGCGAAATCGGCTTATCCTTGACGTATCCAGTGGACACCGACCCATGCACATCTGCGTCCACCCCGATGCGAAGGAGAGGCCATGACGGAGCGCTCGATCAGCGATCGACACCGTGCGATCTTGCGAGTTATCAACGAAAAGCTGGCGTCGAGCGGCTTTCCTCCCTCTGTGCGCGAGATCGCATCAGCAGTTGGTTTGGCGTCACCGTCGACCGTGAAGCATCACCTCGACGCGCTCGAGGCCGACGGCTACCTGGTCCGCGAACCCGGCCTGCCGCGCGCCCTTGATCTCACCGATCGGGCGCGTTCCCTGCTCGGCATCACTCCCTCGTCGCAGCCTTCCGAGAAGGTTGTTCGCATTGAGGTCCCCGTCTCCCACGTGGAAGAGGAGGGCACGGCGATTCCGCTTGTAGGTCGTATTGCCGCCGGCGCCCCCCATCACGGCTGAACAGCACGTGGAGGATGTCTTCCACCTGCCCACGTCCATGACAGGTCACGGTGATCTGTTCATGCTCGAGGTGAGCGGCGAGTCGATGGTCGATGCCGGCATCTTCGACGGCGACTACGTCGTTATTCGTTCCCAGAACGAGGCCCGCAATGGCGAATTTGTGGCAGCCATGATCGACGGCGAGGCGACGGTCAAGGAACTCTCCGTCACGGGCGGTCACGTGTGGCTACTCCCCCACAACCATGACTACTCCCCCATCCCCGGCGACGAGGCCACCATCCTTGGCAAGGTCGTGACCGTCATCCGTTCGCTCTGACGCACGACATAAGACGGTGGCACCACCCAACAAGGGTGGTGCCACCGTCTTATGCAGATGAGACTCAGAAGCCCAGGTCGCGGGCAACCTGACGCAGGCGCTGGGCCGATGCGGTCAGGCCGTCGCGCTCGTTGAGCGTGAGCGGCGGGTTCAAGACGCGTCCGGCGCCGTCGCGGCCGACGATCGTCGGGGCCGCCATGACCACGTCCGAGATGCCCTCCCAGTCCTCGAGCAGCGTCGAGATGGTGAGGACGCGCTGCTCGTCGCGCAGCACCGCACCCGCGATGTTCGCGGCAGACAGGCCGATCGCGTAGTTCGTCGCGCCCTTACCCTCGATGATCTTGTAGGCGCTCTGGACGACCTCCTGCGCGATGGAATTACGCAGAGCCGAGTCGAATACACCGCCGGACAGGTCGGACCCCACTGCGACAGCGGGACGTTACCGATCTCGGCGCTGGACCACAGGGCGACCTCGGAGTCGCCGTGCTCGCCGGCCACGTAGGCGTGGATGTTCTGGGTGGCCACACCGGTCTCGCGCGAGACCAGGTAGCGCAGACGGGAGGTGTCGAGCACCGTGCCCGAGCCGAAAACCTGGTTGCGGGGAAGGCCCGTGAGCTTCAACGCGACGTACGTGACGACGTCGACGGGGTTCGTCACGAACATGAAGCGGGCATCCGGAGCCACGTTCTGCAGGTTCGGCACGATCTTCTTCATGAGGTTGACGGTCGAGCCGGCCAGCTCCAGGCGGGATTGCCCGGGCTGCTGCTTCGCGCCAGCCGTGACGATGATCAGGTCGGAACCACGAACGATCTCAACGTCATCCGAGCCCTCGATCGAGCCGGCGGGCGTGAACTGGATGCCGTGAGCCATGTCGAGGGCCTCGGCCTCCACCTTGGCCTTGTTGATGTCCTGAAGAACGATCGAACGGGCGTCGCCGCGCATCGCACAGGCGTAAGCGACGGCCGTACCAACGGCACCGGCGCCGATGATGGCAATCTTAGAGGGACGGCCGGAGGACTTTGACGGGTACAGGGTCTGGGCTTTATTTTCCACGAGTGTCTCCTAGAGTCTGCGGGCACCTCTATTGTCTCAGATAGGGGCTTGTCCTCGCCCGTTATTTGCGCGACGTTTTCGGCGCTCAGGGAACACTCGACTCTATTCGTCGCTGCCCTCGGCGAGGCGTCGCAGCGCACCACGAACAACCTGAGGATCCGTCGTCGGCCACATGGCGGGCAGGGAACGCATGATGAAGCCGCCGTAGCGCTTGGTCACCACGCGCGGGTCGAGGATCGCCACGACACCGCGGTCGTCGGTCGAGCGCAGGAGGCGCCCCACGCCCTGGGCCATCATGAGCGCCGCGTGCGTGAGGGAAACCGACACGAAACCGTTGCCTCCCCTGCGCTCGACATCCATCGAGCGGGCTCGCGAAACGGGATCGTCCGGACGTGGGAACGGAATCTTGTCGATGACGACGAGGCGGCAGGCATCCCCCACAACGTCGACCCCCTGCCACAGGGACATCGTGCCCACCAGGCACGAGTCGCGTTCCTCGCGGAATCGCTGGATCAACTGTGCCAGGGTCTCTTCGCCCTGCAGGTAAACGGTCAGGTCCGTACGCTCGCGCAGAGCGCGTGCTCCCGCCATCGCCCCGCGTCGCGACGCAAACAAAGCGAGCATCCCGCCGCCCGAGGCCTCGGCAAGCTCAACGAGCTCGTCCAGCAGCTCCTCGGAGGGGCCGTCTCGCCCCGGCAGGGGCAGGTGGGTGGCCACGTAGCGGATGCCCTGGCGACCGTGGTCAAAGGGCGAGCCCACGTCGATGCCGTGCCACGGCACCCCGGAGACGGCCATGCCAGCCTGGGCGGCTATGAAGTCGAAGTTTCCGCCGAGCGCGAGGGTCGCAGACGTGAGGATCGCGGGTCGTTCGCCGATGCCGGTTCCACCGATCGCTGCAGATACGTCGAGGGGGCCCACCGTGAGTCGCGCGTTGTCCGATTCGTCCTTCGTGATGTAGGCGATCGACTGGTCGGGGTCGCGCCCCCACGCGTCGAGAGCACCGATGAGCTCGTCGACGGCCGCGCGGGCCAGGAGCTTGGCGGCGGGTTCTCCCTGCGCCTCGGACACCTCGTGGCTGGCGCGCCGGGCCGCGCCGTCCAGCACGATCATCGCGTCGACGAGAGCGCTCGGTCGATACTCGAGGAGCCCCGCCTCCAGGGGAGCCATGGCCGCTCCCAGCCCGGCCCCGGCCTCGTCCAGGTCAGTGGAATCAATCGAGAGATTCGAGCGCAGGGAGCGGGCGACGCGACTGACGCGGGCAACCGTCAGGTCGGCGGCCGCCTGGGAGCGCACGCGGTCGGCTAGCTCGTGGGCCTCGTCGATGACGACGGCGTCGTACTCGCCGAAGAGCTCGCCCTCGCCGCACGCATTAATGCCAAACAGCGAATGATTCGTCACGACAACGTCCGCCTCGGCGGCCTCCACGCGAGCCGCCTGCGCGAAGCACTCGTCGATGAGCGGACAATGCTTGCCCAGGCACTCGGGTTTGGCGACCGACGCGTGGTGCCAGGCGCGATCCGAGACGCCCGGAACCAGGTCGTCGCGATCCCCCGTCGTGGTCTCGCTGATCCATTCGCGGATGCGCAGGATCTCCTTGCCGAGCTCACCCGTCGGACCGACGCTGATGTCCCGATCCTCAAACAGCGTGCCCTCGGTGGGGTACCCGCCGTCCAGCTTGTGCAGGCACGCGTAGTTCGACCAGCCTTTGAGCACCGCGACCTTCAGGCGCGCGCCCGCCACAGAGGCGACCGCGTCGACGACCACCGGCGCGTCCTTGACGAGGATCTGGCGCTGGAGCGCGAGCGTCGCCGTCGAGACGACCCCGCGCACGCCGTTCGTCGCGCAGTGCGTCAGCAGCGGGACCAGATAGCCCACAGACTTACCCGTGCCCGTGCCCGCCTGCACGAGAAGGTGCTGGCGATCCTCCAGGGCCGCTGCACCTTCGGCGACCATCGAGGCCTGCCCCTCGCGCGGGGACCCGCCCATCTGGGCGACGACCGCGTCGAGGACGCGACCCGAGGCCTCGACCAGGTCCGCGCTCACTCCCCGCTCACCGCCGCGTCACCCACGGTGCCACCCACCGCCTCGCGGGCGATGACGGCGGCCAGGGCCTCGTCGACGCGCGCGACGATCCGGGTGCCCGTCTCGACGTATTCCTCGCGCTCGACGTCGCCCTCCTCGTGGATCCGGTGCACGAGGGAGCCGGCCGAGTACGGCAGGATCGCGTCGACGGCCACGCGTGGCCGGGGCAGCATATCCTCGAGGGCCGCGCGCAACGCCTCCACGCCCCAGCCCGTGTGGGCGCTGAGCGGCACAGCGTTCGGGAAGACCGTGCGCAGCAGCGCGATCTGCTCGGGCGAGGCCAGGTCGGCCTTGTTGAGCGCGATCAGCTCGGGGATCTGAGAGGCTCCCTCGATCGTGTCGATCACCGAGCGCACGGCCTGCACCTGGGAGACCGGGTCGGGGTGGGCGGCGTCCACGACGTGCAAGATGACGTCGGCCTGGCCGACCTCCTCCAGGGTCGAGCGGAAGGCCTCGACCAGCTGCGTGGGCAGGTTACGCACGAAACCGACCGTGTCGGTCAGGTGTACTCGCGACCGTCTGCGGCGCGCGCACGGCGCACCGTCGGGTCCAGCGTCGCAAACAGCGCGTCCTGGACGAGGACGCCCGCGTCCGTCAGGCGATTGAGCAGCGTCGACTTACCCGCGTTCGTGTACCCGGCAATGGCCACCGACGGCACTCCCCCACGGCGGCGAGAATTACGCTGGGTGCGGCGGGCGGGTTCCATGCGCGCGATGTCCGCACGCAGCTTCGCCATGCGCGTGCGGATGCGACGACGATCCAGCTCGATCTTGGTCTCACCGGGGCCCCTGGAGCCAATACCCGCGCCGCCCGCGACGCGACCGCCGGCCTGACGGGACATCGACTCACCCCAGCCGCGCAGACGCGGCAGCAGGTATTCGAGCTGCGCGAGCTCGACCTGGGCTTTGCCCTCACGGGACTTGGCGTGCTGGGCGAAAATGTCGAGAATGAGGGCCGTGCGGTCGACGACCTTGGCGTCGACGACGTCCTCCAGCCCACGGCGCTGGGAGGGGGGCCAACTCCTCGTCGACGATGACGGTGTCGGCCTCGACGCTACGCACGATGTCGGCCAGTTCGCGCGCCTTGCCAGACCCCAGGTAGGTCGCGGGGTCGGGCTTCATGCGGCGCTGGATAATGCCGTCGAGCACACGCGAACCGGCGGTCTCCGCGAGTGCGGCCAGCTCGCGCAGCGAGTTCTCAGCCTCTTCCTCACTCTGCGTGGTGCGCAGGCCCACGAGCACGACCTTTTCGAGTCGCACCTGGCGGTACTCGACCTCGGAGATGTCCTCGCGGTCGGAGGCGCCCGTGTCGACGCGGCGCGTGCCCGCGCGGGCCTCACGTTCGAGGTCACCCGCATCCTGGGAGGTGTCCTGACCCGTCGTCGATGCGAGCGCCGTTCCCGAGCGCGCGAGGATACGCGCGACAACGTCGTTGACGCGCTGGTCGCGCTCTTCTTTCGAGGAGTCCGCACCTGTGTGGGTCGTGTCCATAACCATCCTTTTCCTGGGGGCTTCTAGTGTCGCACGCGCCGCCCCCATCTGCGCCTGCGCGCGCGGGCGCGATAGGCTTTCTTCCGTGGACGAACAGTATTTCACCGACTCTTCCCCTGCGAGCGCGGAGGAGATTCGCACGATCGAGGTGAGCGCGCGCGGCTTCGACCTGTCGATGCGCGTGTCGTCGCGCGTGTTTTCGGGTTCGAAGCTCGATCTGGGTACGCGTCAGCTCCTGGAGATCGCCCCGGATCTGCCCGAGGGCGGGACCTTCCTGGACCTGGGCTGCGGGTGGGGTCCGCTCGCGACGATCATGTCGTTGGAGTCCCCCAGCGCCACCGTGTGGGCGGTGGACGTGAACTCTCGCGCGGTGGATCTGACGCAGCGCAACGCCCAGTCCAACGGCGCGAGCGGCGTGCGCGCGCTCAAGGCCGAGGAAGCGCTGGCCGCCTCGCAGGAGTCGGACACGCGCTTCGACGTCATCTGGTCCAACCCGCCCGTGCGCATCGGCAAGGACGCGATGCACGAGATGCTCCTGGAATGGCTGGGCAGGCTTGCCCCCACCGGCGTCGCCTATCTCGTCGTCCAGCGCAACCTGGGAGCGGATTCGCTCATCACGTGGCTGAACGGCCAGGGCCTCCAGGCCTCGAAGTACGCGTCCAAGAAGGGCTTCCGCATCATCGAGGTTCGCCCCGCCTGACGCGCTCTTCCCAATCGACGAGGCCGGGACCTCGTCGCACTGTCCGGCACCTTTTGCCGGGGCGGGCTCAGGGTAGGCGGATCTCGGCGACTCGGGTCGCGGGTCCGGTGAGGAACACCGACGCGTCCGTGATGCGGGGGTGCTCCCCCGCCCAGTCGATGACGCCGTCGAGGCCGACGATGACCCTGCCGCCCGGAATGTCGACGACCCACTGGGTGGGTGCACCGGGGCCGCGTCGCAGCGCGGTGGCGAGAGCCGCCGCGCAGCACCCGGTGCCGCACGCCTGGGTCTCCCCCACGCCTCGTTCCAGCACGCGCATCGCGATGTGCCCACGCTCGGCCCCAGGTTCGGTCAGGTCGACGACCAGCTCGAGGTTGGTCCCCGCCTGGGGCGCCGGATCGTAGGAGGGGCGCTGGGCCTGCGGGATCTGGGAGACGTCAACGGTCGGTAGGAACACGCCGCGCAAGCTCTCCTCGTCGGCAAGCTCGACCACCGTGTGCGGGTTGGGCATGTCCACCCAGATACCGCCCAGCACGCCGTCGATGCCAGGAACTCGCACGTCGATCGTCTCGCGCGCCGGAGAGGCCGCCGGCCCCATGTCGACGCGGTAGCTCGCTCCCTGCCCCTCATCCTCGGACTCGGGGGTGACGCGCTTGATGCCACCGCGCGTGGCCACGTCCAGAGTCTGCCCGACCGGCAGATCCACGAGCCCCTCGCGGCGCAGGTGATCGACAAAAACGCGCACGCCGTTGCCACACATCTCTGCCTTCGAGCCGTCCGCATTGCGGTAGTCCATGAACCACAGGCCGTCGCGCTCAACTGCCCGGATGAAGCCATCCGCGCCAATCCCGAAGGCCGGTGAACACAGCGTCGCGACCTCGACCTCGCTGGGGTCGTAGGCATCGTATTGGTCCGTAGCGACGACGAAAGAATTACCGGCACCGTGGGCCTTGACGACGCGGGCGTGGGCGGGCAGCTGCGTGTTCATCATGGCTCCACCGTAGCCCCCGGCTCCCGGGCGCGCAGCCCCCGCCCGTGTTACGAGCGTCCCAGGGCGGCCTCGGCCTCACGCTGCGTCAACTCGACGACGTGGCGCACCACGGCCTCGTTCGAGTCGAAGTCCTCCACGTCCAGCCAGTGCACACGCGGATCCGGCCGCAGCCACTTGACCTGGCGGCGCGCCAGCTGGCGGGTGGCCAGCGCGATGGATTCCACGGCCTCATCCTCGCTCATCTGCCCGTCGATGACGGCGAGCGCCTGGGCGTATCCCGTCGCACGGGACGCGGTCTTCGCCTCTCGCAGGCCCACGTCGATGAGGGCGCGCACTTCCTCAATGAGTCCGCCCTCCATCATGGCGCGGGTACGCACCGCGATGCGCTCGTCGAGCTCCTCCATCGGGCGGCGCAGCGCCACCATGAGCGCTGGCGCCACGAACTCGTGGCGGGGCATGGACGCCGAATAGGGGCGCCCGGTCAGCTCGATGACCTCGAGTGCACGGATGATCCGGCGGGCGTTATGCGGATCGATGCGCTGCGCCGACACCGGGTCCAGCTGGGTCAGCCGATCGTGCAGGCCGCGCGAGCCGAGCGGCCCCTCGGCTTCCTCTTCGAGGCGGGCACGCACGGCCGGGTCCGTGCCCGGGAACTCAATGACGTCCAGAAGGGCACGCTGGTACAGGCCGGACCCTCCCGCGACCACCGCAACGCCTTCGCGCTCGTGAATACCCGCCACATCGGAGCGCGCATGCTTCTGGTAGGCGGCCACCGAGGCCTCGTCCCGAACCTCGAGCACGTCGATCTGGTGATGGGCGATCCCGCGGCGTTCCTCCACCGGAGTCTTCGCAGTCCCCACGTCCATGCCGCGGTAGAGCTGCAGGGCATCCGCCGACACGATTTCTCCCGCGCCCGCGGCTCCGAGCACCCCCGGGAGCACGCAGGCCAGCTCCAGGGCCAGGTCCGACTTGCCCGAGGCCGTGGGCCCCACAACTGCGCACACGACGTCCGACGCGCGCCTCACCGATGTCTCCATGGCCACCAGTGTACGGGTGCCTCCCACAGATACCACCCAACAACGGCTAGGCTTAAGACCATGAGCACAACTGACACTCCCCCGGTCACCTTCGACCGGGTCATCGAAGCGGTCGAGGCCGTCGGACTCATCCCGTTCGTCTCCTTCACCGGACAGGTCGCCGCGATCCTGCCCAACCGCACCGTTCGCATCGCCGTGCCCGAGGGCCACCCCGTCCAGGGAGTCGCGGACTACCCGCGCTTCTTCGACCCCTCGCACGCCGACGCCATCGCTTCCGCGGTGCGCCGCCTGAACGCCTCGACCTACCTGCCGAAGATCACCTCCGGCACCACCGAGACCGGCGCCATCGCCCTGCACCTGCAGCACACCTTCAACTGGGTCGTGGGAGCAACGGACGCGCAGGTTCAGGCCGAGGTCTCCCAGTTCATCATGGCCTCCATCGCCATGATGAACCAGCTCGACATCATGTTCCCCGACCAGTGGACCAAGGAGGGCTCCAATGCCTGAGTGGAAGAGCTTCACCTTCGGCGATGACGGCGAGGCCAAGGCCTCACCGCTGCCCGCCCCCGCCGCCCCCTCCCCCGCGATGGAAGCCGACGAGTACGCAGCCAAGTGGGGCACCGAGGTGTCCGAGCTGACGATCGAGCGCATCGAAAAGGTGCTCGAGGGCGATGGCCTGCCGCACGGTTCGAATGAGTTCATCGCCGTCACCCAGCTGGAGGACGTGCAGTTCCAGATTCATCGCGAGCCCGCGGACGCCCCCTGGGCGCAGATCGAGACGCGCATTGCTGTGCCCGGTAAGGGGCACACGGAGGTCTCGCTGCAGGAGAAGGCAAACCAGTGGAACAACGCCCACCTGCAGCCGACCGTCTTTCCGATCGAAGATGGCGAGGGTTGGGTCCTGATGGCTGCGTCGCGCTTCTTTGTCGGAGAGGGACTCTCGGATCGCCAGATCCACGCGATGCTGCGGCGCGGCCTGATCATCGGTCTGTCCGCCGCTCAGGAAGTCCCCGCGCTCTTCGCGCAAGGCTCCGAGGAGTAACTTCCTCATTCCAACGCATGAGTAGTGCCCCGTTCCTCCACGTGGAGGAGCGGGGCACTCTCGGTTGAGTGTGCGCCGACTACATGCGAAGGCGCGGCGCGTTCCGCGTGTGCGGTGGTGGCCACGGGTCGCATAGGGGGGCTCGAATCGACCCGCACTACCGAGAGTGCTCCCGCATGTCGATCGCCTCGTCTTCGTGACGATCGCCACGACACAAAAGTAACTCAAGCGTCGCGCGTCACACATTTGTTTGGAGGAGACATTTTCCCATTTGTGCCACCGTCAAGCGATCAAACGTGCAGCATGCCTGGTGAGCAGCATATACGTGAGCCTCCCCAGGTCGCTCACCTGAGGAGGCTCGAAGCGGTAGGGCACCCGATCAGCTCGGGGCACCCACGCGCAGCGTGGGAATACCCAGCGACACCGTGTTGTCAGGCTCTTCCTTGGCCTGACGCGCCTCCCAGGCGTCTCCCGCGCGCGTGCGGCGCACCTCGAACAGGCCACCCTGCGCACCCGAGTCGGCGATCAGGTGGTGCGGCGCGCCGTAGGTGACGGTCGCGCGGATCATGTCGCCCGGGCGCGGGCGGTCGGCCTCCGCCAGCCCCTCGGGCAGGGCGACGTGCACGAGGCGGTTGTCGCGGGCGCGACCCGAGATGCGATGCGTGGCCCCATCCTTACGGCCATCTCCCTCAGACACCAGGACCTCAACCTCGGTCCCGGCCAGCGCGGCGTTGTCCTCGGCGCAGATGCGCTCCTGAAGCTTGATGAGGCGCTGGTAACGCTCGAGTGCAACGTCGTCCGGTACCTGATCCTCGCGGTCCGCGGCGGGCGTGCCGGGGCGCGGCGAGTACAGGAACGTGAAAGCGGAGGAGAAACGCGCCTGCTCGACGACGTCGAGGGTGGCCTGGGAAATCCTCTTCCGTCTCGCCGGGGAAGCCGACGATGATGTCCGTCGTGATCGCAGCCTCCGGGATGGCCGCGCGCACGCGATCCAGGATGCCCATGAAACGCTCGCGACGGTAGGAGCGGCGCATCTGACGCAGGATCGCGTCGGAACCCGACTGCAGGGGCATGTGCAGGCTCGGCATCACCGTGGGGGTCTGTGCCATCGCCGCAATCACGTCATCCGTGAAGGCTGCGGGGTGAGGCGAGGTGAAGCGCACGCGCTCGATGCCCTCGACGCGGCCCACGGCGCGCAGCAGGTCAGCAAACGCGCCTCGCTCGCCGAAGCCCACGCCGTAGGAGTTGACGTTCTGTCCGAGCAGTGTCACCTCGATAGCGCCCTGGGAGGCGACGGCCTCGACCTCGGCGAGAATGTCGCCGGGACGACGGTCGCGTTCCTTGCCGCGCAGGTGCGGGACGATGCAGAACGTGCAGGTGTTGTTGCAACCCACGGAGATCGACACCCAGGCGGCGTACGCGCTCTCGCGGTGAGTGGGCAGGGTCGACGGAAAGACCTTGAGGGATTCCTCGATCTCGACGGCGGCCGCGCGGTTATGCTCGGCGCGACGCAGGAGCGCCGGGAGCACGTCAATGTTGTGCGTGCCGAAGACAGCGTCCACCCAGGGAGCCTTCTCGACGATGCCGTCACGCATCTGCTGGGCGAGGCAGCCGCCGACGGCGATCTGCATGCCGGGACGCGCACGCTTGACGGAAGCGAGCTGGCCAAGGTTGCCAAAGAGGCGGGTTGCTGCGTTTTCGCGGACGGAGCAGGTGTTGATGACGATGACGTCGGCGCCCATGTCGCCGGCGTCGGTCGCGCGGGCGGCAGCCTCGGGGACCTTCTCAACGGGGACGAGGCCGACCTGCTCCAGCAGACCCGCCATGCGTTCGGAGTCGTGTTCATTCATCTGGCAGCCGAGCGTACGCACCGCGTAGGTGCGGGGCGTAGCGGCGCCGTCCTGCGTCATCGTATTCATCGCAGTGAAGTCTAGTCGCCCGTCCCCACGGCGGCGAAGTCGAGCACGTCACGCACGAGAGTCAGGGCAGCGTCAATAGCGCCCGCACGCACAGCAGCGCGATCGCCCTCCAGGTGTAAGAGGCGATGCTCCTCCCCCGCCGGATGAACGCACGCAATATGTACGGTTCCCGCAGGGAAACCATCAGCGGGGCCCGGGCCAGCAACCCCGGTCGTCGATATGCCGATGTCGGCGCGGAACAGCTCGCGCACCCCTCGGGCCATCTGGCGAGCGACCTGCTCGTTCACAGGGCCCGTCGCCGCCAGCTGGCTCTCCGAGACGCCGAGCACCGAGGCCTTGGTGTCGACCGCGTACGTGCACGCGCCCCCGCGCACGACGTGAGAGGCACCGGGCACATCCACGAGACGCGCGACGAGTCCGCCTCCCGTCAGCGATTCCGCCGTTGCGACCGTCAGGCCGCGCTGGGTCAGATCTGCTACCAGGTCAGCAAGAGCATCGTCACTCATTGAAATCACAGTCCCCATTGCCAGGCCTCCTCAGCTCCGCTCTCCTCCTCGCCCCACGAATCGAGGGCGTCGCGCACGGCGGCAGACGCGACGGACGGCGAATACCCCTTGCGTGCGAGCATGGAACTCAGTCTACGGTAGGCGGTTTCGCGCGGGACGCCAGTGAGAGAACGCCGCTTGCGGGCCACCAGTTGAGCCGCGCGCTCGACCTCATCATCGCGATCAATCTGAGACAGAGCCCGCTCAATGGTCGCGGCGTCGAGCCCCTTGCGCACGAGAACCTCGCGCAGGGCTCGACCGGACGCACCCGTCCCGGAAAACCGCGACCGAACGAGCGCGTCCGCGTAGGCCTGATCATCGACGAGACCAACGGCCTCAAGGCGGTCGACGACGCGGGCGGCGATCTCGGCGCTAAAGCCGCGCCCTTCAATCGCGCTGGTCAACTCAGCGCGAGAACACGCGCGCGCGTCGAGCTTGCGCAGGGCAACTTCGCGCGCGGCCTCTATCGCCGCTGTGCCTGTCAGGGCCGCATTGCGTTCACGAGCGCGAGCCAACCGCTCGCCCGGGGAGGAACGCCTGCGGCGATCCTCCCCCAGCTCGGGATTATCTTCGGGATCCAGATAGCGGACCACGACTCAGAAGCCCGCATCCTCATCAGGATCGATGTCGGGCACGTCCTGGGATGCCTGGTCCACATCCGGCGCCTCGCCAATACCCAGCGAGACGAGGATCTTCTGTTCGATCTCGTTGGCCAGCTCGGGATTGTCCACGAGGAACTGGCGCACGTTCTCCTTGCCCTGGCCCAGCTGGTCATCCCCGTAGGTGAACCAGGAGCCGGACTTGCGCACGATACCGGCCTCGACACCCATGTCGATGATCGAGCCTTCGCGTGAGATGCCCTTGCCATAGACGATGTCGAACTCAGCCTGCTTGAAAGGCGGGGCCATCTTGTTCTTGACGACTTTAGCGCGGGTGCGGTTACCGACGGGGGCACCGGCCTCCTTGAGGGTCTCGATGCGGCGCACGTCGATACGCACGGATGCGTAGAACTTCAGGGCCTTACCGCCCGTCGTGGTCTCCGGGGAGCCGAAGAAGACGCCAATCTTTTCACGCAGCTGGTTGATGAAGATCGCGGTGGTGCCGGTGGCGGACAGGGCACCTGTGATCTTACGCAGGGCCTGGCTCATGAGGCGGGCCTGCAGGCCGACGTGGGAGTCGCCCATCTCACCTTCGATTTCCGCCTTGGGCACAAGCGCCGCGACGGAGTCGATGACGATGATGTCGATACCACCCGAGCGGATCAGCATGTCGGCGATCTCGAGGGCCTGCTCACCCGTGTCGGGCTGGGAGACCAGGAGGGAGTCCGTGTCGACGCCCAGGGCACGTGCATAAACGGGATCGAGGGCATGCTCGGCGTCGATGAAGGCCGCGTTGCCGCCGACCTTCTGGGCGTTGGCGACGGCGTGCAGGGCGACCGTGGTCTTACCGGAGGACTCGGGGCCGTAGACCTCGATGACTCGGCCGCGCGGGAGGCCGCCGATACCGAGGGCGACGTCGAGAGCAAGGGAACCCGTGGGGATCACCTGAACGGGCGGACGATTGTCATCGCCCAGGCGCATGACGGAGCCCTTACCGAACTGCTTATCGATTTGCGACAGGGCGACTTCGAGAGCCTTGTTGCGATCGTTGGTCGCGGGCTTTGCGGCGGGTGCTTTACGGGCTGCCATGGTGATCCTTTCGTCTGCGGCCTCTCCGGCCTGCGGGTGTCCTGGCCTGGAATGCCACCCCTCTCCGAGGCGACATGACGAGTATGCGACCGGCCATCGTCATCTGCGTCCCGCACCCATCACCCCTGTGGATGACGCGCGTCGGAGCGTCGTCGCCCACAAGCTTAGATGGAACACATGTTCGACCGCTGTTCGACACGCCGTCTGCGCGACTTGCAGGTATCGATCACACGGATCAGTAGGACAGAGGTTCAGCGCCCTCGCTCGCGCGGATCGACACGATGAATCCAGCGCGCATCCTCACGCCCGGTTTCCCCACACAGCGTTGCCCAGACCTCGTCCGGATTGACACCGGCGGACAGGGCGTCGCGCGCAGTGGCCCCCAGCGAGGCGAGGTACAGATCGGAAACATACGAGCGGCCGAGGGCCGACCCGAAGGTCGCCTCGACCGCCTCGTAAAACTCAGAGTGCTTCACGCGTCAGGAAATCAGCGTGACGGGCATGATGTCGTCGGGCACCGCGTCGGGGACGACCGCGCCATCGATGATCGCCATGCGCTCGGAGACTTCGCGCAGGACAAACCACAGCGGAACACGCAGTGCCGAGGTGATGGCCTCGAGCAGTTCCGAGGAGGCTTCCTTCTGACCGCGCTCGACCTCGGACAGGTAACCGAGGGAGACCTGGGCCTCAGAAGAGACTTCGCGCAGGGTACGACCCTGGCGCTGGCGGATGCCACGCAGAACATCGCCCAGTTCGCTGCGCAGCAGCGGGGTTTCGCTCAGTGTCTTTTCCATAGTGTTACTGTAGCCGTTCTGTTGTGAGGATCGCAGCGCTAGTTCGCGCATCGAAACGCTGTGACGCTGTACGTTCACTCCTCGCCTTGCATTCATACCCACACAACGCGAGGCCTATCAGGCTTATTCCACCGGTGAGTCGATGAGTGTATGGGTTGCGTCACCCACACTCAACTCTGGACGTGCTGCCCGGCAAGACCATGCTTCGGAGACTCCGTCGCGGCTTCTCGGGTCGCAGGCGCCTGGGGATCTGGAGCCTCGACGTCACCCGTAGACGAACCGCGCATGAGGCGCACGCCGTCGATGACGTACATGACGCCCGAGTAGAGCGTGAGCGCCAGGGCGACGCCCGCAAAAATCTGGCCAAGGCGAATCAGAATAACGACCCACCACTCGTTCGCTTCGTTCATCGCCGTGAAGTGCGCCCACGGAATCAGCAGCATGCCGAGAGCCACCATCTGCATGAAGGTCTTGAGCTTGCCCGCCTGGTTGGCGGACACGACGACGCCGCGGCGCAGGAAGAAGGTACGCATCGCGGTGATGCCCAGCTCGCGCACGGCAATGAGGATCGTCAGCCACCAGGGCAAGAAGCCCTGGTAGGACAGCAGACCGAAGCCGCACAGCGTCAAGGCCTTGTCGGCGATGGGGTCGGCGATGCGCCCAAAGTCGGTGATCTGCCCCCACGAGCGGGCAAGTTCTCCGTCGAAGCGGTCCGTGATCGCGGCGATGGCGAAGACGACGAAGGCCGCCCACAGTGCGCTCCACGACTGACTTTGCAGACCAAGGACCACGAACACCGGAACGAGGACCAGGCGCAAAACGGTCAGCGCGTTGGGTAGGTTCACCACGGGAACCTTGCTGTCACGCTGCACGCGCGACACGTTCTCGCTCATGACCCGGTCCTTTCCTCTCAGCGGCCCGTGAGCTGCCAAGCGTCCTCGTTGTCCTCGGGCTCCTCGTCCACCCAGTCGGGCGAGGACCCACCAAAGTTATGACCAGAGTACGGGTCAACCCCACTGCCGCGCGAATCGCCGGCGCCAGCCGTGCCCATTTCGTAACCCGATGCGGACGCAACAACGGCCTGCGAGGAGGCCGACTCCTCCGCCGCGACACCCGCGGCGGAGCCGATGGCCGGGCTGGGCGCCCCCTCGGGAGCGACAGCAGCAGGCGCGGGGGTGGGCTCGGGTTCGGGCTCGGCGATGCCGGCGGACTCGCCGCGCAGCATGGCGAGGACCTCGGGCAGCTGTTCGGGGGTGACGAGCACCTGGCGCGCCTTGGAGCCTTCGGAGGGGCCGACGATTTCGCGCGACTCGAGCAGGTCCATGAGGCGACCGGCGCGGGCGAAGCCGACGCGCAGCTTGCGCTGGAGCATCGAGGTGGAGCCGAGCTGGGTGGACACGACGAGTTCGGCGGCCTGCAGCAGGTCTTCGAGATCGTCTCCGATGTCCTCGGCGACCTTGGCTTCCTTCTTCTCGGGCACGATGTCGTCGCGGTAGTGCGTCTCCATCTGGCTCTTGACGTGAGAGACGACCTGGTGGATCTCGGATTCGGAGACCCAGGCACCCTGAACACGCATGGGCTTGGAGGCACCCGCGGGCAGGTAGAGGGCGTCACCCTGGCCGATGAGCTTTTCGGCGCCAGGCTGGTCGAGGATCGTGCGCGAGTCGGTGAGCGAGGAGGTCGCGAACGCGAGGCGCGAGGGGATGTTGGCCTTGATGAGGCCGGTGACGACGTCGACGGAGGGGCGTTGCGTGGCCAGGACCAGGTGAATACCGGCGGCGCGCGCGAGCTGCGTGATGCGCTGAATCGACGCCTCGACATCGCGCGGGGCGACCATCATGAGGTCGGCGAGCTCGTCGACGACCACGAGCAGGTACGGGTAGGGGTGCAGCGTGCGCTCCAGCCCGGGCTTGGCCTGGACCTGTCCGGCGGCCACCGCCTTGTTGAAGTCGTCGATGTGCTTGAAGCCGTAGTCCGACAGGTCGTCGTAGCGCGCGTCCATCTCCTTGACGACCCATTCGAGGGCCTCGGCAGCCTTCTTGGCGTCGGTGATGATGGGCGAGATGAGGTGCGGGATGCCCTCGTAGATGGTGAGTTCCACGCGCTTGGGGTCAACGAGGATCATGCGCACCTGCTGGGGCGTTGCACGCATCATGATCGACGTGATCATGGAGTTGACGAAGGAGGACTTACCGGAGCCGGTCTGGCCAGCCACCAGCATGTGCGGGGTCTTGGCCAGGTTGGTGACGACGTAGCCGCCTTCGACATCCTTGCCGACGCCGACGACGAGCGGGTGCTGGTTGCGGCGGGCGGCAGCGGAGCGCAAGACATCGCCGAGGGCCACGTTTTCGCGGTCGGCGTTGGGGATCTCGATACCGATGGCGCTCTTGCCGGGGATCGGCGCGAGGATACGCACATCGGCGGAGGCCACGGCGTAGGCGATGTTCTTCGACAGGTTGGTGAGCTTGTCGACCTTGACGCCGGCGCCGAGGACGACCTCGTAGCGGGTGACTGTCGGGCCTCGGGAGAAGCCGGTGACGCGCGCGTCAACGTTGAAGTCCGCGAAGACCTGTCCCAGCGCCGCGACGACCTGGTCGTTGACGGAGGATCGGGTCATGTGGGGCGGGCCGGAGACCAGGAGGTCTTCCGAGGGAAGCGTGTAGCTGATCGAGTCGTCGAGGTTGGGCTGGAAGGCCCCCTCGGGCTCGTCGGTGATCGGCGGGGGCGCCGGCTCGTCCTCGAGCTCCGGTTCGGGTTCGGGCACGTGCGCGGGCACCTGGACGGGGGCAGGGGGCCACGGCGGGACGCATCTGGGTGAGCATCTCAGTGGGGGCGTCCGGCGTCGACTGACGAGGCCTGGGCGCGGGAGCCGGGGCGGGTGCGGGAGCGGCGATGGGGCCGGATTCGAGCAGACGGGTCTCCCCACCGACTCGGTATCGGTGGCCTTGCGGAAGGACTCGTCTCCGTCGTATTCGTCGAGGAACGCGTCGTCTCCGGCCGCGAGGTCTTTGCGTGCCTTGCGGCGGGCTTCCTTGGCGGGATCGCCGCCGGCCTGATTCGTAGCCTCAGCGTCGCCCTCGGGGCGCTCACCGCTCAGGTGGGCGGCGAGGTCGCGCAGGCGCGCTGGCACGTCGGCGACGGCAGTGCGCGTGGCGAGAAGAATCGAGTATGCCAGGAGCAGGATCATCAGGGCTCCCGCTCCCCAGCCGGACAGGAGGAGGACCAGGGGGCGCGCGACGAACCAGCCGAGCAGGCCACCGGCCGCCTCGATGCCGGGGTCGGTGCCCATAGCGGGGTTGCCGCGGGAGATGTGCACGAGGCCCGTCAGCGCCGCGGTGATGCCGATACCGCCGGCCACGTGGTGCGGAAGAGCCGAGCGCCCGGAGCGTGCAGAGACCAGCTCGACGGCGAGGGCGATGAGAACGAGGGGGCAGGACAACCGAGAAGATGCCGAACAGGCCTGCCGACGCGTGGTGAATGGCGTCCCCGGCCTCGCCGGAAATCTGGAACCACTCGCGCAGCGCGATGACGATGGCTGCGGCAACCGCGACGAAGGCGGCGGCGTCGCGCTTGACCTGTGAATCAGTCGCCTTCCACATGTGGACGGCGCCAACGAGCGCACGACCGACCGCCGAGAAAAAGCGCGCCAGGAAACCCGGCTGCGTCGGCTCGGGCTGGGGCGTGTGAGCGGATCGAGAGGCCCCTCCCTTCGCGCGCGGGCGCGCGGGAGCCTTACCTGACGAGGAGCGTGGAGACGATTGTGCCATGATCGTTCCACCATATCGCCCGCGATGCCCCCGCTCAGACAGGCGCGCCGCGCGAGATCAGCGCAGGATGTTCGTAACAACCCCTGTTTCAAGCACGTTCTCAACCTGATCGCGGGTGGGGACGGGCAGGGCAGACTCGTGGGAAATTGCCAGGGCCGCGCCCGCGTTTGCCATCAGGCACGCGGTCTCCAGGTCGTAGCTCATGGCCAGGCCCGCACACACATCTCTCCGATGTGGGTATCGCCCACGCCCGCGGTGTCCGCGATGGGCGCTTGGAACGCGGGAATCGAAATGACGGGGGCGTCAGCGAACTTCTGCAATTCGCAGCCTCGGTCCCCCGAGCGGCGCACCGTGGCAGCGTCGGGACGCATGTAGGTGCGGATCGTCGATCCGTGCTTGTTGGCGTCCAGGATGCCGGCCAGTGCAGCAGCCTCCCAGCTGTTCATCGTGACGACGTCGGCGCGGGGGAAAATCGTTTCCCAGGCCTCGACGGGCACCTGGGCGACCGCCGGGGACACCGAGACGACGAGGGTCACGTAGGGAGGCAGGGCGGCGGCCCACTCGCTCAACTCGGAGGCGGCATGCGCGCTCGTCATATCCGATGCGGCCACGTGCACGATGTCGCCCTCGCGCAGCTCAATACGGTTGAGAGCCTCGCGCGAAGGCTCAGATTCGACACCGGCGGTCACGACCGAGCGCATCGAGCCATCCTCAACGATCAGCTGGATGACCACGCCGATGTCACCCACCAGTTCGGGGGTCAAAACATCGACGCCGGCCTCGACCAGCTGCTGACGAACCGCGAAAGAGTTCGGGCCCGTGCCAAGGGGCGAGGCAGCAGCCGCGGTCACCCCCATGGCAGCTGCGGCGCACAGGGTCGTAAAACCGCCGCCGGGACGTGAGCTAGCCGCATCCGCGTGAACGGACCCTCCTCGCTCCGGCATGTACGCGATATGCATCGGCAACACAAGAGCGACAGAATGCGTCGAAATGAAACGACCCGACACGTAGATTCCTTCCTTCAAGCGCGCGCTACCGCCCAGCACGCCAGGGCCTCGTCAATAAAGAATGCCTGCCTACTGCTCGGTGACGACCGGAACGATCATAGGACGACGACGCAGACGGCGCGCCACCCAGCGACCGATCACACGGCGCATCGCCTGCTGCAGGACGTAGGGATCCTGCCCGCCGGGCGCCGCCGCATCCTTGAGCGCCTGCGTGACGTCGGGGAGGATCTCCTCGAACACCGAGTCATCCTCGGCCATGCCAATCGCGCGGATCTCGGGACCAGCCAGGACCATGCCCGAATCGCGCTCGACGACCGCGAAGATCGAGATAAAGCCCTCCGACCCCAGGGTGCGGCGGGTCTCCAGCTCGTCCTCGGAGATTTCTCCGATCGAGCGGCCGTCCACGTACACGTACTCGCAGGGCACGATACCCGAGACGCGCGCGACGCCGTCCTTGAGGTCGACCGTCACGCCGTCCTCGGCCAGGACCACGTTCTGCGGGTCGATGCCCGTCTTGACGGCCAGCTGACCATTGCCCACCAGGTGGCGTACCTCGCCGTGGATGGGCATGACGTTCTTCGGCTGAACGATGTTGTAGCAGTAGATGAGCTCGCCGGCGCTCGCATGACCCGACACGTGCACCTTCGCGTTCTCCTTCGACACGACGCGCGCACCCAGGCGGGTCAGGTCGTTGATGACGCGGTACACGGAGTTTTCGTTGCCCGGGATCAGCGACGAGGCCAGCACGACCATGTCGCCCGGCTCGATTCGAACGGTGCGGTGCGATCCCACCGACATGCGCGACAGCGCGGCCATCGGCTCGCCCTGCGAACCGGTCGCCATGTAGACGCGCTGGGAGGGCGGCAGCTCACCGATGTCCTTGAGGTCCACGATAATGCCCTCAGGGATCGACAGGTAGCCCTTCTCTTCCGCGATGCGCATGTTGCGCTCCATGGAGCGGCCCACGAAGGCCACACGACGCCCGTGGTGGGCGGCCGCATTGATAACCTGCTGGACGCGGTGCACATGCGAGGCGAAGGAAGCGACGACGATCTGGCCCGTGGCCTCGCCGAACACCTGGTCGAGGACCGGGCCGATCTCGCGCTCGGGGGTGATGAATCCGGGCACCAGGGCGTTCGTGGAGTCCACCATGAACAGGTCGACGCCCTCCTCACCCATGCGGGCGAAGGCACGCAGGTCGGTGAGACGACGGTCCAGCGGCAGCTGATCCATCTTGAAGTCGCCCGTGATGAGGACGTTGCCCGCATCCGTGCGCACGAAGACCGCGAGCGCGTCGGGGATCGAGTGGGTGACGGAGACGAACTCGAGGTCGAAGGGGCCGACGGTGAGGCGGTCGCCCTCGGCGACGACGTTGAGGCCCGGGTCGGGCAGGCGGTGTTCGCGCAGCTTGGGGGCGACGAAAGCCAGGGTCAGGTCGGATCCGTAGATCGGAATATCGCCACGCAGCTTGAGGAGGTAGGGCACGGCGCCGATGTGGTCCTCGTGGCCGTGGGTGAGGACGAGGCCGACGACGTCGTCCATGCGATCCTCGATCCAGGAGAAATCCGGCAGGATCAGGTCGACGCCGGGCTGGGTCTCCTCGGGGAAGAGGACGCCACAGTCCACGACCAGGAGCTTGCCCCGGTACTCAAGGACGTTCATGTTGCGGCCGACCTCGCCGAGACCTCCCAGCGGGATCACTCGCAGTGCGCCATCTTCCAGGGGCGCGGGTTCGCTGAGGTTCTCGTACAAAGACTTCATGGTGCCAGTCTGCCACGTTGGCACCGCTTTGCCCGCATCGGGAGACATGTTGGGCAGGTCGGTCCCCTCACATTTGGCACGTTCGGGGGCACCGAGCCGTTAGTCCTCGCTCAGGTGTCCGTCTTCCATGGCGTAGCGGCGGTCGGCGAAGCTGCGGGCCTCGGCCTCGTGGGAGACGACGAGGACGGCGGCCCCCCGGTCAGCTGCGTCGCGCAGGAGGGTGAGGACGGCGGTCGCGTTCGCGTGATCGAGGCCGGCGGTCGGCTCGTCCGCGAGGACGATGGCGGGGTCCATGAGGAGAGCGCGCGCAATCGCCATGCGCCGCAGTTCGCCGCCCGACAGCTCGGTGGGCGCAGCCTCGGCCAGGTCACCCAGCCCCACGCGTCCCAGGAGCTCGCGTGCACGCTCGGCGGGGGCCTCGTCCCTGTTGTAGAGGACCGCGGGCAGCAGGACGTTGTCGAGGACCGTCAGGGCGCGCAGGGCGGTGTGTCCCTGGGGGACGAGGCCGATGCGCTCGTTGCGTAGGCGCGAGCGTTCCTCGTCGCCCAGGGAGTACAGGTCCGTGCCGTCAATTCGCACGCTTCCCGCCGTGGGCGTGAGGATGCCAGCGAGCATATTCAGCAGGGTGCTCTTGCCACTGCCGGAGTGCCCGGAGACGGCGGTCAGTGATCGTTCCTCCAGGCCGATATCCAGCGGGTGGACGGCCGTGAAGAGGCGCTGTCCCCCGCGGGCTCGAGCAAACTCTTTCGTGAGTCCCGTTGCCTCGATGATCATGTCATTCCCCTTCCTTCAGGGCCAGGCTTGCATCCATCGTCGTGACGTACCGTAGCGCTATCCACGAGGACACGAGGGCAACGAGGCCCACCGCCGCGAGCGCTCCCAGCGCGAGCAGCGCCAGCGTGGGCAGCGACGGGACGAGGAAACCCCCCTCCCAGGCTTTGGCGCACGAGGCCGGAGAAGGACACGAGGAGGACGCCCGACACGACGATGCCACCGACGCCTCCGACGATATTGACCGCGAGTGCCTCATGGATGATGATGCGCGAGATCATGCGACGGTGTGCACCGGCGACGATGAGGGTGGCGAACTCTTTCCTGCGCTCGACGATCATCAGGACGAACATGAGGGTGATCATGAGCAGGCCGACGCCCCACGCGACACCGATGAGGACGGTGACGGTGCGCGAGGTTGCGTCCAGCGATTGCGCGATGCCGCTGACCAGCTTCGTGGAGGTCGCCACCGCGACGCCTGGTACCTGCTCGCGAATCTGGGCGGCCACGGCCTCGGCGTCGTATCCGGGTGCCACCTTGACCATGACCGAGGAGATGATGCGGTCGGTTTCGAGCGTCGAGTACTTGTTGAGTCCCTTGCGCAGGGAGGAGTCGATGACCTTTTTCGCGGTCTCAAAGTTCATGTAGACCGCGTTGTCGAGCGTCGAGCCGGTCGGGTCGAATTGGCCGACGACGGTGAGCGTGTTGTCGAAGAGCTGGAAATTATTCGGGTCGTTGGCGAGCACGTTGGCGCCGACGATCACCTCGTTATCGCCCAGCTGTGTCTGTCCCACGGCGTCGCTCATCCACGGCTGGATCGTGAAGTCGGTGGCCGGGTCGTAGGCGATCACTGGTAGCGCCCCGAGCAGCAGCTTGCCCTCGCCGAGGCCAGGAACAGCTGAGAGGAGGCGGCTTCGACCCCGTCGACCGCGGCGACGGCCTCGCGCGTGGACGCGTCCATGTAGAAGTAGGACGGTTCGGCGCTCACGAGGAAGGTCTGTGCATCGAAGTCGGTGTCTGCCTCGGCCGGGGTGACCATGATGTCCGCTCCGAGGCGCGACTGGGTCGTGCGCAGGCCGTGCTCGATACCTTTGGACGACCAGCGTTCCGCCGAAGATCGTCATCGTCATGAGCATCGAGAACACCATCAGGGTCCCCGTCCGCACGGGATACCCGCGCAGGTTCATCCACGGAAGTCGCGAGAGCGACAGCATTGCGTCATTCCTCCTTGACCGTTGTCCCTAGATCAGGACCAATTTGTTCCCCGCGGCCGCGCGGCTGACCCGAGTGAGCGCGAGCCGAGTACCGGCGATGCCCACGCAGGTCACGACGATGATCGACAGCCCGACGAGAGGCAGCGACGTAGCCGGGACACGAAGGGCCTCGACTACGCTCTTCTCCCCCACAAAGGGCAGGACGAGGGCCGCGAGCCCTGTGCCCACGAGTGCACCCGCCGCATGGAGGAGCGCCGATTCCCCCAGCATGATGCGACTGACGATGGCACGCGAGGCTCCGATCGAACGCCACACGGCGAGTTCCTGTCGACGTTCGTTCATGAGGCTGAGCTGAGCGACGGCGAGCGCCCCGAGGAGCACCACCCAGATAGCCCCCAGGACCCCGATTGCGACGAGGCGATGCGATCGGATGCCCGCCCCCGCGTCAACAAGGGCCTCGCTGCTGCGCACGGCTCTCACCTTGCGCACATAGAGGTTGATCCAGTTGGTGACGCTCTCGATCGCGTCACTGTCCGAGGCACGCACGAGCGCCGCGGAGTAGTCGGTCGCCGGGTCGAGGGAAGCGTCGACGTTCTCCCCCGCCGCGCGTGCATCCGCCATCATGTCCGTGAGGGTGTCCATGGACACGAAGACGGCGCTGTCCAGCTCCGAACCGGTGGCAAGGAGGTGAGCGCCAATCGGGCGTTCACGTCCGAAGACGGAGAGGGTCTGTCCATCTGCGCCGGGCACGGCGGCGCCGACGACGATGCTCCCGCGGGGTAGTGACGTCCCTTCCCCCTCGGCAATCCACGGCGAGAGCACGAAATCCGTCTCGGGTTCGAAGCCGACGATCCACCGAGTGGTGCCATCCGCCAGCGTTTCGGACACGTAGAGCTGGTAGGACACCGCGGCGATGTCCTCGTTGGAGGACATGCGCGCCAGGGCCGAGCGCGGCTGGTGGCAGCCCACCGGGGTTCCGAGCATGAGGAGGCGCTTCTTCTCCACCTGGGTCAGGCAGCTCGTCGGGTACACGACGAGGTCGGCGCCGAGCCTGCGCTCAGCGAGGGTGAGCTCCGCCCGCATCGCGCCGACGAGGATGAAACCACCGAACACACAGGCTGCCTGGGCGAGCGCCAGGATCGCAACGACGAGGGATCGGATGGGATGGGCGCGGATGTTCATGAGGGGAACTCGGCGCAGCGACAGCGCCTTGCTCATCGGCTCTCCTCACCGGTCCCGGCGACGTTTATCCACAGGGCCGGGCGCACCCCGTACTGCAGGTCGACGTTCGCTCCGCTGAGCGAGGGGGTGCCCGAGGCATCGACGAATTGCGTCGCGAATCCGTAGGTTCCGGGAGAGCGCAGCCACCAGTCGGCCGCGCCATCCTCGCTGACACTCAGCGGCCCGGCGGCGGCGTGCTGGCTCGCGAGGGCCGCGCCGATGTCACTGCGCGCAGCGGCAGTGTTGAAGTAGATGACGCTCTCGGTCTCGCTGAGCGCAAAGACCCGATCGTCGGTCGCGGCTCCGCCGCTTGCACCGGTGATGGACTGATCCGCGTTCTCGTTGTGTACCGTCTCGATGAGGCCGCGCTGAACGGGGGTGAACGCGCCCTCGTAGAAGTCGCCGTTCATCCACGCGCGCAGGTCGGAGTTCTCCCACGTGACCTCCTCGAAGGGCACGTGATGGTACTGGCGCGCCTCGAGGATGTCGGCGCTCAGGAGCAGGAGCCGGCCATCGATCTTGTCCAAGACAACCCACTGAATTGGCTCCGGCCCGTTATCCGCGTCGCCATCTTGCTCGTAGACGCCGAAGGATACGGTATCTCCCTTGGACGCGGATCGGTACGGCAGCGCAGGATCGGCTTCGACGAGGGCCTGCGCGCGCTGCGCCGCATCACTGTACCCGCCAAGCGCATGGAAGATCTCGTAGGCACCCTGGGCGTCCCCGGCCTCGTGGCGAGCGACGGCCTCGCGGTAGCGCACCGCGTTGCGCACGACGATGCCAAGGGCGAGGACGAGGGATAGCACGAGGAGACCCGCACCGATGCGCACGGTTTTTGAACGTCGTAGGGACCTCACGCCGCCATTGTCTCCCATCTGGGGCGATACGTCAGGCGGAAGGCTTCGCGTCCTTCTTCCAGGACGCCACCAGCGCACCGATACCGCTACCGGCGACCAGGACGCTCATGATGCGCACGAAGGGCTGGAAGACGGTGTGGCAACGCATCGTCTTCATCGCGCACAGCGGGCAGATGCCGCCGGGAATGAAGAACACAACGACGCTGGCGATCACCGCGAGCGCGAGCAGGGCCAGGCGCACAGGCTTGTTCTTGACGAGGGAGGAGGCACCGTACAGCGCGATGAGGCCGACGGCGCTGCCGGCCACCATGTTCTGGCACTGGTGGCAGTGCATCCACGAGCCATCGGGCCGTTGCTCGCACGCGGAGAAGACGGTGACTCCTCCGGCGAGCAGCAGGGCGCTGAGGGCAGCGGGGACCAGGGGAATGATGACGTCCTTCTTTGCCACGATATCCATTCCTAAGAGACAACGACCAGTGTTGATGAGCTTTACCTAAGTATATTAAGCCTAACTAATGACAATCGTCAACGACCATTGAAGCCGCCACAGCTCCCCCACCGCCCGGCGGCACACACACGTCACCCCCGCCGGGTCTCGACGGGGGCGAGGCGTGTCAGAGCAGGCCAGCAGCGCACAGGGCGCGACGCAGGGCCGACACCTCATCGTCACTGATGCCCACCATCGGCAGGCGCACGGCCGGGTTGTCGATGACGCCCTGGAGCCACAGGGCGTACTTCGCCATAACAGCGCCCTGTCCGCCGCCCATAATGGCGTGCACGAGGGGACGCAGAGAGTAGGACAGCTCGCGGGCCTCCCACACCTGGTCGGTGTCGAGCAGCTCGATCATGCGGCGGTACTGGGCCGAGGCCACGTGCGCGACCACGGAAATGAAGCCCGACGCGCCGCCCGTCATCCACGCGAAGTTCAGGCCGTCGTCGCCCGAGTAGTACTCCAGGCCCGTACGGTGCATACGCTCCACGCCCGTCTCCACGTCGCCCGTCGCGTCCTTGACGCCCAGGATCCGCGGGTGCTGAGCCAGGATGTCGAGCGTCGAATCAGAGAACGCAATACCCGTACGACCCGGAATGTCGTAGAGCATGACCGGCAGGTCGGTCGCATCCGTCACGGCGCGCACGTGCGCGCGCAGGCCCTCCTGGGAGGGGCGGTTGTAGTACGGAGAGACAATCAGGATGCCGTCGGCGCCGTGCTCCTGAGCACCCTCTCCGATGCGCACCGCGTGGGCGGTGTCGTTCGAACACGCGCCGCACAGGATGAACGCGCGATCCCCCACGGCTTCACGGACGGCATCCGTCAGGTCGTTCTTCTCCGGCTGGTGAGTCGTCGGTGACTCGCCCGTCGTGCCGGACAGCAGGATCGTGTCACAGCCGTCGTCGACCAGCTTGATCGCCAGGCGCTGCGCGGAGGGCAGATCGATCTCACCGGTGGCGGTCATCGGCGTGACCATGGCGGCTGCGAGGGAACCGAAGCGGCGGGGAGGAATGTTACTCATGCGTTCCATGATACGCACGGCCCCTCGCAATGGGCGCACTGCGTCCCCGAGGTGGACGGCGCCCACGCAGGCACCCGCGTGGCGTCGCTCGCGCCGTGGGTCCTTAGTCGCGCTCGGCCCACCACATGTGCTGCGTGGGCCCATCGCCCATCACGCGCACCGCGCCGGAGGGCGCAAAGCCCGCCGACGTGTAAACGCTGGCGCTCCTCATCATCCACGCCGACCCACACGCGCAGCTGGCCGTTCGTCAGGTCCGCGATCGCCGCCAGCAGGCGCGACGCGTGCCCCGACCGGCGGAAGTTCTTATCCACCGTCAGCTCGTACACCTGCGTCGCGGCCACCGCCGCCTCACCCGGTGAAACGGAGTCGCCCAAGGTGGCCCCGGCCTCGTCGGGACCGGCGAGCGCAAAACCGACGATCGTATTGCCGTGCAGGGCGACGAGGAGGGCGGTGCCGCCCGGCCGCGGAGAAGCAAGCGTCGCCTCCCACTGGGCGGCGAGGGCCTCCTCCGTGATGCCCTGGGCAGCGAGAGCCTCCTCCCCCATGAGGGAGCGCCAGGCCTCGCGCTGCAGGCGAGCGATCGCGCGCGCGTCACCGCTCTGAGCGGGGCGCACGGAGCGGTCCGGACCCGCGCTCTGGCTCACAGGCCCATCACCTGATCGAGGCCGATCGTCAGGCCCGTGCGGCCGATCACGCGGCGCACGCCCAGCAGGACACCGGGCATGAAGGACACGCGGTCGAAGGAATCCGTGCGGATGACCAGCTGCTCGCCCGCGTTGCCCAGAAGGATCTCCTCCGAGGCGGTCAGGCCGCGCAGGCGCACGGCGTGGACCGGAATGCCGTCCACGCGGCCGCCGCGACTGCCGAGCTCGTCGGTTTCGGTCGCGTCGGGCATCTCGCCCAGGCCGGCCTCGGCGCGCGCCTTCGCGATGCCACGCGCGGTCGCCACGGCGGTACCCGAGGGCGCGTCCACCTTGGCGGGGTGATGCATCTCGATGACCTCGGCGGACTCGAAGTAGGGGGCAGCCATGGCGGCGAACTTCATGGCGAGGACCGCGCCCATCGCGAAATTCGGGGCGATCAGGACGGCGCGCCCGGCGGCCTCGGCGTGCTCGCGCACGCGGGCGTAGGACTCTTCCGTCCACCCGGTCGTACCCACGACGACGTCCACGCCCGCGTCGAGGAGCGCGTGCACGTTGGACTCTGTGACGCTGGGGATCGAGAAGTCGACGGCGACCTGCGCGCCGTTCACGCTCTGCGGCGTGATCTCATCGCCCGCATCGAAGAGGGCAACGACCTCCATGTCGGGGGCGTCGGTGACCGCCGATACGACGGTCGAGCCCATGCGGCCCTTGGCTCCTGTCACTGCGACGCGAATCATTGCGCTCTCCTTCTTGCGATTATCTGGCTGTCTTTAGAGTATTCCCGCGTCCGTCATGACGAGCGCGGATGGACAGGGGGTATCTCACTCCCCCGCCCCTCACTGAGCGGGCAAGACGAGGGCCCGGCAATCGAGCTTGGTGATGAGGGACGCCGCCAGGGCGCGCACGTCGGTGGCTTCCACCGCGTCGAACTCGGCGAGAGACTCGTCGATGGGGCGGTAGCGCCCGATGATCTCGGAGCGGCCCAGTCGCATCATGCGCGACCAGTTGTCTTCCAAGCCCAGGACGACGCCTCCTCGCACCTGTCCGCGCACGCGCGTCATCTCTTCCTCGGTCGGCCCGTCCGTGGCGAGGTCTTCCAGCTGAGCGCGCATGATGGCCTCGACCTCGTGAACCTTGTCGGGGCTGCAGCCCGCGTACATGCCGAAGGTTCCCGTGTCGGAGTATGCGACGTCGAAGGCGTAGGTCGTGTAGGCCAGGCCGCGCTTTTCACGCACCTCCTGGAAGAGGCGCGACGACATGGAACCACCCAGCACCGACAGCAGGACGCTCATGGTCGGCCCCGCCGGGTCCGTTGCCGACAGGCCCTCGCAGCCGATGATGACGTGCGCCTGGGTCACGTCTCGCCTGCGCGTGATGTCCTTGTCGTGCTCGGGAATCGGGGTCACGGCCGTGGATCGACGAGGCCGGGGCGAGGCCGCGCTGCGCGCATCCCAGGGCGATCCCTCCAAGGCGGCCTGCACGCGCTCGCACACCGATTCGTGATCGACGTTGCCGGCGGCTGCGACGATGAGGGACGAGGGGCCGTAGTGGGCCTGGTAGTGCTCCCACACATCCGCGCGCTCGACCTCGCGGATCGCCTGGGGCGTTCCGCCGACGGGACGGCCGATCGGGCGGTCGCCGTGGACAGCCAGCTGGAAGGCGTCGTGGACCGTGTCCGTAGGCGAATCCTCCCCCATCGCCAGCTCGTCGAGGATGACACCGCGCTCCATCGAGAAATCTTCCTCGTCGAGCCGCGAGTCGGTAACCATGTCGGTCAGCGTCTCGATCGCCATGTCGAGGTCCGCGTCGCGCACGCGCGCCCAGTACGCGGTGTGCTCGCGAGCGGTCTCCGCATTCGACTCCCCACCCACGCTGTCGAAGGCAACCGCGATGTCGAGGGCGGAACGCTTATTCGTACCCTTGAACAGGAGGTGCTCGAGGAAGTGTGTCGATCCGGCCGTGCGCGGCACTTCGTCACGCGACCCCACGGGCACCCACAGCGACACGCCCGCGCTCTTCGTCGCGGGAATCTCCTGGGTCAGGACGCGCGTCCCAGCTCCCAGGATCGTGCGATCAATGCGGGTATCGCCATCCTCGATGGACAGGCGGGCCTCGTCGAGCGGCAGCGGCTTGGGCGTCATACTTCTCCTCTTGCGTCCCCATCATCCGGGGGTTGGCACGAAACGTTCACAGTGTAGCCGTAAAAAGGCCGGTGGCCGGGCGGAGCACACGCTCCATCCCGGCCACCGGTCCGATTCAGCTAGCGGGAGCTACTCACTCCTCGGAAGCGCCTTCCTCGCGCTCGTCGTCGCGGCGACGACGGGTGCGGGTACGGGGGCGACGCTCGCGACGCTCGGAGCGGTCGCGGCGCTCACGGCGCTGCTCGGTCTGCTCGCCCTCGGCGGCCTCGAGCTCGCCGGCCTCGCCGTCGATGACGGCGTGCAGGCTCAGCTTGCCGCGGTCGCCGATCTCGGCGATCTCGACCTCGACCTGCTGGCCGACCTGCAGGACATCGTCCACGGAGTCGATGCGCTTGCCACCCACGAGGCGACGGACCTGCGAGATGTGCAGGAGGCCGTCCTTGCCGGGGGTCAGCGACACGAAGGCGCCGAACGACGTGGTCTTGACGACCGTGCCGACGAAGCGCTCGCCGACCTCGGGCATCTGCGGGTTCGCGATCTGGTTGACCATCGTGCGGGCGGCCTCGGCGGAGGCGCCGTCGGAGGAGGCGATGTAGACGGTGCCGTCGTCCTCGATGGTGACGTCAGCGCCGGTCTCGTCCTGGATCTGGTTGATCATCTTGCCCTTGGGGCCGATGACCTCGCCGATCTTGTCGACGGGGACCTTGACGGTGATGATGCGAGGAGCGTTGGGGCTCATCTCATCCGGGCCGTCGATCGCCTGGTTGATCAGGTCGAGGATCGCCAGGCGGGCGTCGCGGGCCTGGGCCAGAGCGGCGCGCAGCACCTGGGAGTCGATGCCGTCGAGCTGGTGTCCAGCTGCAGGGCCGTGATGAAGTCACGGGTACCGGCAACCTTGAAGTCCATGTCGCCGAAGCCGTCCTCGGCGCCCAGGATGTCGGTCAGGGTGACGGCCTTGAACTGGCCATCGACCTCACCGGTCATGAGACCCATCGCGATGCCCGCGACGGGGGCCGCGCAGCGGCACGCCGGCCTGGAGGAGGGACAGGGTCGAGGCGCAGACGGAGCCCATCGACGACGAGCCGTTGGAGCCCAAGGTCTCGGAGACCTGACGGATCGCGTAGGGGAAGTCCTCACGCGAGGGCAGGACGGGAACCAGGGCGCGCTCGGCCAGGTCGCCGTGGCCAATCTCGCGGCGCTTCGGGGAACCGACGCGGCCGACCTCGCCCGTGGAGAACGGGGCGAAGTTGTACTGGTGCATGTAGCGCTTGGCGTTGACGGGCGACAGGTTGTCGATCTGCTGCTCCATGCGCAGCATGGCCAGGGTGGTGATACCCAGGATCTGGGTCTCGCCACGCTGGAACAGGGCGGAGCCGTGCACGCGGGGCAGGACCTCGACCTCGGCGGAGAGGGAACGGATCTGGCGCGGCGTACGGCCGTCCATGCGGATCTCTTCGCGCAGGGTGCGGTTACGGATCGTGGCCTTCTCGAGCGAGCGGAAGGCAGCCTTGAGGGCCTTCTCCGACTCGGGGAAGCGCTCGGCCAGGGCCTCGAGCATCTCTTCCTTGACGGCGTCAACGGCCTCGTCGCGGGCGAGCTTGCCCTCGGTGAGCAGAGCCTGGGCAACCTTCTCTGCCGCGTATTCCTCGACCGCCGCGTACTCTTCGTCGGTGTAGTCCAGGAACAGCGGGAAGTCGACGGTCTCCTTGGATGCCTTCTCGGCAACCTTGAGCTGAGCCTCGCACAGGACCTTGATGAAGGGCTTGGCGGCCTCGAGGCCGTCGGCCACGACGTCTTCGGTGGGGGCGGTGGCGCCAGCCTGAATGAGCTCCCACTGGTTCTTGCCGCCGCCGGCCTCGACCATCATGATCGCGACGTCTTCGGAGCCGTCTTCCTTGGTGACGATGCGGCCCGCGACAACGATGTTGAACACGGAACGCTCGAGCTCGCTCCAGCGCGGGAACGCGACCCACTGGTCGTCGATGAGCGCCAGGCGGGTGCCGCCGATCGGGCCGGTGAAGGGCAGGCCGGCGATCTGGGTGGACATGGAGGCGGCGTTGATCGCCAGAACGTCGTAGGCGTCGTCCGGATCAATCGTCAGGACGGTCTCGACGACCTGGACCTCGTTGCGCAGGCCCTTAACGAAGCCGGGGCGCAGCGGGCGGTCGATGAGGCGGGCGGCCAGGATGGCCTCGGTGCCCGCGCGGCCTTCGCGGCGGAAGAAGGAACCGGGGATGCGACCCGCGGCGTACTGACGCTCTTCAACGTCGACGGTCAGCGGGAAGAAGTCGAACTGGTCCTTGGGGTTCTTGCCCACCGTGGTGGCGGACAGAACGGTGGTGGAATCGTCCAGGTAGGCCAGGGCGGAGCCGGCGGCCTGCTTGGCGAGACGGCCGGTTTCGAAGCGCACGGTGCGCTTGCCGAAACGGCCGTTGTCGATAATCGCCTCTGCGGCGACGATGTCGGAGCCTTCCATCATGGGGCGTTTCTCCTTGGTTTGTTGGTGTCGCGCTCCACTTCGGCCTTCGATCGAAGCCCACGGATAAACGCTCCGTAGGCCACTGTCGAAAACCGGCGGCTTTCGCGCGAAATATAACGGTTTGCCCGAGGCGGGCGTGTGAAAACCGGCCCGTCTCCGCTACGGGAGGCGGGCCGGCCCAAAATCAGCGGCGCAGGCCGAGACGCTCGATGAGCGAGCGGTAACGCTCGATGTCGATGTCAGCCAGGTAGCCCAGCAGGCGGCGACGACGGCCGACCAGCAGCAGCAGGCCACGACGGGAGTGGTGGTCATGCTTGTGGGTCTTGAAGTGCTCGGTCAGATCCTTGATGCGGCGGGTCAGCAGCGCGATCTGCACCTCGGGGGAACCGGTGTCGCCCTCGTGGGTCGCGTACTCGGCGATGATCTGGTCCTTGACGTCCTTGCTCAGCGGCACAGGCTTCTCCTTTGTGTTCGTTGCGCGGGGCATCCGGGCTTTTCCCGGGTGCTGACAGTCCGCGGCCGGTGTACGGCCTTTCTACAGTAGCATGCCACCGGTGTTATCCCCACAATGAGCGACCAACCTAACGATTCTGCCTTCTCACGAGTCTTTCTCCCCTTCCCCCGCCCACGCTCCCCGGCCTCGGGCTGGGTGCATGCGCCCCCTTGGGCGCGAGACTGAGCGAAGCGGAGGGTGCCCTATCGCGCGGTGACGGATTCCGGGTCGACGCGGCCAGCGACGCCGATGCCGAGGACGGAGGCCGTCTGGCGCAGGTCGTCGTCCATCTGGGTGAGCAGTCCGTCGAGGGACTCGAAGGAAAGCATGGGGCGGATGCGCGACACGAAGGTCACCGCGATGCGTTCGCCGTACAGGTTGAGGTCGGAGCGGCCCAAGACGTGAGCTTCGACGGTGCGTTCCTCGCCGTTGAACTGCGGGTTGGTGCCCACGGAGATGGCGGCGGGGAGGAACTCGGCGGATTGGGTGCCGGGAACGGCGCGCACGACCCAGCCGGCGTAAACACCGTCGGCGGGGATGACGCCTTCGACGTCCTCGGACAGGTTTGCGGTCGGGAAGCCGAGGGTGCGGCCCCGCTTGAAGCCGTGGCACACGGTGCCGCGGATGCGGTGAAGGTGGCCGAGGACGCGGGCCGCGCCGGACACGTCGCCGGCGGCGAGGAGCTCGCGCACCCAGGAGGAGGACCAGCGGCGTCCCTCGGGTGCCTCAATGTCGGTGACCGTAATGACGTTGAAGCCGTAGCGGCGCCCGAGCTCTCGCAGCGTGTCGATGGTGCCCGCGTTACCCCGTCCGAAACGGAAGTCTTCGCCGACGACGACCTCGCGCGCACCGCAGCGCTCCACCAGGTATTCGTAGACGAACTCTTCGGCTTCGAGGCTGTAGACGCTCGCGTCGTAGTGGGCGACGAGCGTGGCGTCCAGTCCGGCGGCGGCCATCGCGTCGAGGCGGTCGCGCAGCGGGGAGATCAGCTGGAGGCCTACCTCCGGCTTGTGGACCTGGATGGGGTGCGGGTCGAACGTAATGGCCACGGCGTCGACGCCGAGCTTATGGGCTCGCTCGATGCAGGTGGAGATGACCTTCTTGTGTCCGTTGTGCATGCCATCGAAGTTGCCGATGGTGACGACACTGGCTTCGTTGCCGGGAATGTCAGAGAGGGAATACCAAACGTTCATGAGTCTCTTTCTAGAAAACCAGGACGGTGCGCAGCCGTGCCGCGTCGATGCGAAGCAGGCCCAGAACGGTGCCGTCGGGCGCGACGGCGGCGATCGGCGCGGCCTCCTCCTCGGACGCGTTGTCCGGGCGGTATCCGACCTCGGTCGCCCACTGGGCCAGCTGATCGCGCGAGCGCCTGGGCGCCTGGCCGTGCGCGAACGCCCCGGCCTCAGCCTCGGTCAAGAGCAGGGAGGGGAACATGGTGCGCGCGGCCTCGCCCAGAGGAACGAGGGGCAGGACCGGTTCCGCGTCCGGCTCCCCTTCCGGGGTGGCTGCCTCGACGGCGGCACTCACTTCCTCAAGCGTCATCGCCGTCTCCAGGGGCACGTCGCCCACGCGCGTGCGGCGCAGCGCGGTCAGGTGGGCGCCCACGCCGAGCGCCTCGCCGGCGTCGCGCGCGAGGGCGCGCACATAGGTGCCCGAGGAGCACTCAACGACGACGTCGACGTCAACCACGCGAACGGGGCCGGAGGGTACCTGTTCGTCGGGCACGTTGTCGGCGTCGCCTTCCTCAAGGACGCACTCCGCGGGGCGCGGGGGCGCGAGGACCTCCAGGCGAGAAATACGCACCGGACGCGCCGCCAGTTCAACGTCCTCACCCGCGCGGGCGAGGGCGTAGGCGCGCATGCCGTTCACCTTGATCGCCGAGACGGTCGAAGGCACCTGCATAATGTCTCCGCGCAGCGGCGCGAGCGCGGCCTCGAGCTGTTCCTCGTTCAGCGAGGCGCAGCCAACGGCCGCGATCGCGACACCCTCGGCGTCGTCCGTGTTGGTGGCGACGCCGAAGCGGATCGTCGCCCGATATTCCTTCGAATGACCGCTCACCCAGGTGAGCAGCTTCGTCGCCTTTCCGATGCCGATCACGAGGACTCCCGTGGCCATCGGGTCCAGGGTGCCGCCGTGCCCCACCTTGCGGGTGTGGGCCAGGCGTCGCACGCGCGAGACCACGTCGTGGCTGGTGAGCCCCTGCGGCTTGTCGATGACAAGCAGGCCGGGACGAGGATTATCGGGTCGACGAGCCATGAGGGGTCAGGCCCAATCCTTCGCGTCTGCCTCGTCTTCTTCGTCGTCGTGACGGTAGGGGTCGGCGTCGCCAGCGTAGGTGGCGCCCGCGGACGCGGCGGCGATGGCCTCGTCCTTCGCCTTGGCCTTGGCCAGGGCATCCTCGAGCGCGGCGGCGCTCTCGGGCAGCGCGTCGGGGATGAACTCCAGGGTCGGGGTCAGGCGCAGGCCCAGGGCCTTGCCCACGCGGGAGCGGAAAAGACCCTGCGCGGACGCGAACGCGCGCGCGGCCTTCTCACGCTGTTCGTCGTCGCCGAGCACCGTGTAGAAGATGGATGCGTGCTGCAGGTCGCCCGTCACGCGCACGTCCGTGATGGTCACGAGCTCCAGGCGGGGGTCCTTCACGTGGCGTCCAATCATCGACGCAACGGTCTGCAGGATTCGCTCCTGCACCTTTCGAACGCGAGCTTCGTCAGCCATCGCGCCCTCCTTCCGGGCGTTATCGCCCTGGTCAAAACACTTGGGTGAGAAGATCGGGGTCCGAGCGTGCCCGGACCCCGATACTTCAAGCCATGCGATCAGTCACGAGCCTTCTCGCGCATCTCCCAGGTCTCAATGATGTCGCCTTCGGCGATGTCCTTGTAACCCAGCGTGATACCGCACTCGTAGCCCTCGCGGACCTCGGTAACGTCGTCCTTCTCGCGACGCAGGGACTGAATCTCGAGGTTCTCGGCGACAACCACACCGTCGCGCACCAGGCGAGCCTTGGTGCCGCGCTTGATCGTGCCGGAGCGGACGATCGAACCGGCGATGTTGCCGAACTTGCCGGAGCGGAAGACCTGACGGATCTCCGCGGTACCCAGCTGGACCTCCTCGTAGATCGGCTTGAGCATGCCCTTGAGGGCAGCCTCAATGTCGTCGATCGCGGAGTAGATGACGTTGTAGTACTTGATCTCGACGCCCTCGGCTTCCGCCATCTCGGCCACGCGCTCGGCGGGACGGACGTTGAAGCCGATGATGACCGCGTTGTCGACGGTTGCCAGGTTGACGTCGTTCTGCGTGATCGCACCGACGCCGCGGTGGATGATACGCAGCGCGACCTCGTCGCCCACGTCGATACGCAGCAGCGAGTCTTCCAGGGCCTCGACGGCACCGGACACGTCGCCCTTGATGACCAGGTTGAGGGTATCGACCTCGCCCTCGGCCAGGACCTTGTCGAAGTCCTCCAGGGAGACGCGCTTGCGGCGCTTGGCCAGCAGGGCCTGACGCTCGGCAGCCTCACGCTTGTCGGCGATCTGGCGGGCCGTGCGGTCATCCGGCGCGACCAGGAACGAGTCGCCGGCGCGCGGGACGGACGTGAGACCGAGGACCGCGACGGGGGTCGACGGGCCGGCCGCGGAGACGTCGTTACCGGCGTCGTCGAACATGGCACGCACGCGACCGTAGGACGAGCCGACCACGAGGGAGTCGCCCACGTGGAGCGTGCCGCGCTGGACCAGCATGGTCGCGACGGCGCCGCGACCCTTGTCCAGGTTCGCTTCGATAGCGACGCCGCGCGCGGCGGTGTTCGGGTTGGCCTCGAGAGTCAGAGCCGCGTCGGCGGTCAGCAGGACGGCCTCGAGCAGCTCGCGGATGCCCGTGCGCTGCTTGGCGGAGATGTTCACGAACATGACGTCGCCGCCGTACTCTTCCGCGACCAGGCCGTACTCGGTGAGCTGGGAGCGGATCTTCTCCGGGTTCGCCGTGTCCTTATCGACCTTGTTGACCGCGACGACGATCGGCACGCCAGCTGCCTGCGCGTGGTTGATGGCCTCAACCGTCTGGGGCATGACGCCGTCATCGGCCGCGACCACGAGGATCGCGATGTCGGTGACCTGGGCGCCACGGGCACGCATGGCCGTGAAGGCCTCGTGACCGGGGGTATCGATGAAGGTGATCGGGCGGGCGGTGCCGTCCTCAGCCTTGACTGTGACTGATAGGCGCCAATGTGCTGGGTGATGCCGCCGTGCTCGGTGTCGACGACGTCGGTGTGACGGATCGCGTCAAGCAGCTTGGTCTTACCGTGGTCGACGTGACCCATGACGGTGACCACCGGCGGACGGGGCACCATGTTCTCGGCGTCGTCGAGTTCTTCCGCTTCGAGGTCGATGTCGAAGGACTCGAGCAGCTCGCGGTCCTCGTCCTCGGGCGAGACGACCTTGACGTCGTAGCCGAGCTCCGCGCCCAGGGCCTCGAAGGTGTCCTGGTCGAGGGACTGCGTGGCGGTCGCCATCTCGCCCAGGGCAAAGAGGACCGTCACGAGCGCTGCGGGATTAACGTCGATCTTCTCGGCGAGATCAGCCAGCGATGCGCCCTGACGGATGCGAATCTGCGCGCCATTGCCGCGCGGAATCGACACGCCGCCGATGACGGGCGCATTCTGCTGCTCGTACTCTTGACGCTTCGCGCGCTTCGACTTGCGTCCGCGCTGCGAGCGGCCGCCTCCACGACCGAATGCGCCCGGCGTGGAACCGCGACCGCCGCGGCCACCGCCGCGGGGACCGCCGAAGCCGCCGCCGTTGTTCTGGGGTGCGCCGCCGCCTGCACCTGCACCTGCACCGCCGGGACGGGCACCGCCGCGACCGCGTCCACCGCGGCCGGTGCGCTCGCCGCCGCCGTTACCGGAGGCAGAGTTACGCGCGAAGTTCGCCTGACCGGGCATCATGCCCGGGTTCGGACGGTTGCCGCCAGGGCGCGGGGCGCCGGGACGGGGGCCGCCGTTGCCGGAAGCACCCTGACGCGGGGCGCCGGGACGGGGGCCGCCGTTGCCGGAAGCACCCTGACGGGGTGCGCCGGGGCGCAGGGCCACCGGAGCCTCCGGGGCGCGGCATGCCCTGCGAGGAGGCGTAGGGGTTGTTGCCCGGGCGCGGGCCACCGGGGCGCGGGCCACCGGGGCGAGCCGGGCGCGGAGCGTCGGTGCGACGCGGCGCGGGCTTGGGGGCTCCAGCCTCCGCCGGCTTACGACCGGCGGGCTTGGGGGCACCTTCGGGCTTCTTGCCACGAGGCTTGGGCGCACTCTTCGCGGCCGCTGCGGGCTTGGGTGCGCCGGGCTTGGGGGCGTCCGCCTTGGGAGCACCAGCCTTGGGGGCCGCTTCAGCGGTCGATTCTGCGGGGGCCGCAGCCTTCTGTGCAGCGGGCTTGGCCGCGCTCGGCTTGGGGGCCTTGGCGGCGGGCTTGGCATCCGCCTTCTTGGTCTTGGGGGCCGCCGCGAACTTCTCGCGCATCTGCCGCACAACGGGCGGCTCGAGCGAGGACGACGACGACTTGACGAATTCACCTGCTTCCTTCAGGTGACCCATCAGTTCTTTGCTGGTGATTCCGAGCTCTTTGGCGAGCTCGTGGACACGCAACTTTGCCACATTTCTCCATTCCGGAAGCGCCTCCGGTCCGGAGACGCCTTACTGATATTGCTGGCAGCTCATCGCTGGGTACTCATCGGGTGCCCATCAGCTTCCAACCCGCTTCCATTTTCTCGGCGTTGATGGCCCGTGGCCATCACTGGTGGTTGATCAACTCCTCCACGTCGTCCCACACGCCGTCCGTTACGTTTCCCGTTCGGAACGAGCGCGCAAGGCCGCGTCTGGCTCGGGCTTTCTGGACGCACCCCGCGTCGGGGTGGATCCAGGCTCCTCGGCCTGGAAGAGTCGCCGTTCGATCGAGGTGAATCGATCCGTCCGGCGAGCGAACGATCCGCACGAGGGCGCTTCGGTTCGCGTGCGTACCGCATCCAATGCAGGTGCGCTGGGGCCCAGGGGTGGGCACTGGCGGCACAGAATACGACACAATCCCCTAGCTTAGTCCAGCTAGGGGATTGCTCGTCTCAGATTCTATGAGCGACTTGTCACGTCGTCGGGGGTCGAGACGCGCGAGGCGATCGCGTCGTCGCCGGTTTCCGTGTCGGCGTGGATGTCGATGTGGTAGTTCGTCAGGCGCGCGGCGAGGCGGGCATTCTGGCCTTCCTTGCCGATGGCGAGGGAGAGCTGGAAGTCCGGAACAATAGCCGTCGCAGTGCGGTTGTCCACGGAGTGGACGACGACGCGGGTGACGCGGGCGGGAGACAGCGAGTTGGCGACGAAGCGCGCCGGATCGTCGGAGTAGTCGACGATGTCGATCTTCTCCCCGCCCAGCTCAGCCATGACGGAACGCACGCGGGCGCCCATCGGGCCAATGCAGGCGCCCTTGGCGTTGATGCCCTCGCGGGTCGCGGCCACGGCGATCTTCGTGCGGTGTCCAGCCTCGCGGGCGATGGCCTTGATCTTCACGAGACCCTGCTGGATCTCGGGAACCTCGCGCTGGAAGAGGCCGGCGACGAGGTTGGGATGGGTGCGCGACAGGGTGATGCGCGGGCCGCGCTCGGTGCGCTCAACGCCCACGACGTAGGCGCGAATGCGGTCACCGTGGCGGTAGGTCTCACCGGGGACCTTCTCACCGTCGGGCAGGACTGCTTCAAAGTCGTCGGAGACCTGAACCATCGTAGGGCGTCCGGGACGCGGAGCCTGGACGGTGCCCGTGATGACCTGGCCTTCGCGTCCGGCGAAGTCGCCAAACACGCGCTGGTCGTCGGCGTCGCGCAGGCGCTGCATGATGACGGAGCGCGCGGTCGACTGTGCGATGCGACCGAAGTTCTTCGGAGTATCGTCGAATTCGCCGATGGGGTTGCCGTCTTCGTCTTCGTCCATGGCCATGACGGTGACGCGTCCGGTCTTCTTGTCGATTTCGATGCGGGCCTGGGAGATGGCGCCGGGCAGGTTGTGGTACGCCTTGAGCAGCGCCTCTTCGATGGCGTCGACGAGGGTCTCGAGGCTGACGCCCTTCTCGTTTCCACCATCCGCAGAGCGGTCATATCGATTTCCATGGTCTCCTACTTCCCCGTTCCAAAGTCGACGCGGGAGCGCGCCTTCCTCATGTCAGAATAGTCAATGGTAGTCGTTTCACCGTCAACATCGATCGTTGCGCTGGTCTCGTCCGCTGCGACGACACGTCCGGAGACGTAGCCACCGGCGCGCAGCTTGATGCGCACGAGGCGTCCGATCTGTCGCATCCAGTGTCCGACCTTCGTCAGCTCGCGTTCGGCCCCGGGAGTCGACACTTCCAGCAGGTATTCACCGTCGATCGGATCCGCCGCGTCCAGGGCTTTCGACACGGCGCGGGACACGTCCGCGAGCGTGTCGGAGTCGATTCCGTCGGCGCCGATGGGCGCTTCGACGATAACCCGCAGGAGCGGCATCGCATCGGAGCGTGAGCGGGTCACTGAGTCCAGCTCCAGTCCCGAGCGTGCAACCACGGGAGCCAGCAGCTCCTCGAGCGGTCCCTCTGACGTGGACGATGCCATATGCGCCTATCTTTCTCTCGCGTACGCGGGTCAGTTCCCTATCCTACCCGGGGGTGTGGGATGATGCGGGTGTGCGTTTCGCAAATCTGACTTTGACCACACACCGCTTCCCCGGCCTCGCCGTGACCGGAGCGGCGCTTTTCGCGCTGTCCGCATGTTCGTCCTCGTCTTTGCCGACTCTGTCCGGTTTTGACGCGGTGCGTGACCAGGCCGCGCGCACGGAGTCTGCCGCATCCGATCGGGCGACCCAGCTCGCCGAGGTCGCGACGGACTGCGCGTCGTGCTCGGCGGCTCTGCGTGCCGTCGCGTCGGCATCGGGCGAGCGACTCGAGGTGTTGGGAGGCCTGTGGGATCCGTGGGGCGGATCGACACCTGAGGGTGCTAGCGCCCCGGCTGCCGTGTCCGAGGCACCCACCGACGTGTCGGCTTTCGTCTCGTGGCTGGCCCGTACGGCCATCCGCGACCTGGAGATTGCCGCCGACACGAATCGCACGAGCTCCGAGGAGGCCCGCACGCTGTCGGCTGCGGCACTGGGCCGTTACGCGAGCGCCGTGACCCTCGCCCAGGCGTACGGCATTGAGCTGGATGCGGGCATGGATCAGGCCCTTCTTATCAATGATCGCGTGAATGCAGCCTCGCGCCAGGGTGTCCAGACCTGGTCTATCGATCTCTTTGATGCACCGTCGCTGACCTCATCATTCGCCCCCTCGGGCAAGAACCTGGCCGCCTCGCAGGAGCTGTCGACCGCGGTCGCGACCTGGGATTGCACGGCATCAACTCTGCCGAAGGCCCAGGTGAGCGCGGGCACCGTGACCGACGCGTACGCCGTGTCGGGTGAGCTTTTGGTGCGCGCAGACGTCGCCCTGCGCGCCGGCGCGGCGGATATGCGTACGCCCCGCTGCGACCTTGGTTTCCTCGATGCCCCATCCCTGGCCTCAAACCTGCTGGCGGCTGATGCCGCGATGCTCGCGAGCGACTCCGCCGACGTGCGCGCAGCGGGGGCGAGCGCGGCAATGGCAGACATCGAACAGTGGGCACCTCGCACGACCCTGCCCGCTCTCATCGGCACGCGCTAAGGATCACGACCAGCGCCGAGCAGGCGCAAGGTACAGCACACGACAGGGCCGCTCCCCTATCCGGGGAGCGGCCCTGTGTCATTGCCTGGGCTCAGACCCTGGCTGCGATGTCGTCACCGATCTGAGAGGTGGAACGCACGAGGGGGCTGCCGCTGGCCGCGGCCTCGGCGCGGGCGGCCATGTCCGCGTCGATCGCGGCGCGCACGCGCTCCGCTTCGTCGGCGTATCCCATGAAGTCGAGCATGAGCGCGACCGAGGAAATGGTCGCGGTCGGGTCTGCCTTGCCCTGCCCTGCGATATCGGGGGCGGAGCCGTGCACGGGCTCGAACATGGAGGGGAATTCACGCGCGGGGTTGAGGTTGCCGGACGCGCTCAGGCCGATGCCGCCCGTGACTGCCCCGGCCTCGTCGGTGAGGATGTCGCCGAAGAGGTTGTCCGTGACGATAACGTCGAAGCGACCCGGGTCGGTGACCATGTAGATGGTGGCGGCGTCGATGTGGCAGTAGTCGACGCGCACGTCAGGGTATTCCTCCCCCACCTCGTCGACGATGCGGCGCCACATGTGCCCGGCGTTGACCAGGACGTTGTGCTTGTGGACGAGGGTGAGGTGCTTCTTGCGCGAGGCGGCCGCCTCAAAGGCGTAGCGCACAACGCGCTCAACGCCGTAGGCGGTGTTGACGCTGACCTCGGTGGCGATCTCGTGCGGGGTACCCACGCGCACGGCCCCGCCGTTGCCGCAATAGAGGCCCTCAGTTCCTTCGCGCACGACGACGAAGTCGATGTCGCCGGGGTTGGCCAGGGGGGCTGGGCACGCCCTCGTAGTACTTCGAGGGGCGCAGGTTCACGTAGTGGTCCAGGGCGAAACGCAGCTTGAGGAGCAGACCGCGCTCGAGGACGCCGGAGGGCACGGAGGGGTCACCGACCGCGCCAAGCAGGATGACGTCGTGGCGCTTAATCGCCTCGAGGTCCTCGTCGGTCAGGGTGTCGCCGGTGGCGTGCCAGCGCTCGGCTCCCAGGTTGAAGTGGGTGGTGGCGTACTCGATGCCCTTGTCCGCCAGGACGCGGTCCAGGACCTTGAGGCCTTCGGGGACGATTTCCTTACCGATGCCGTCACCGGGGATTACTGCGATGTTCAGTGTCATGTCTCCATCTTCCCCTGCGTCTCCCCCACGCGTCCGGGTGGGTCCAACCCGTGGTCTCTTTGGGCCGTGACGTCCCCCATAGACGATGCCGGGGCCGGGAGGGCACTCGCGCTCCCCCGGCCCCGGCCGAGACATCAAGTCCGATCAGATCCACGCACCCGAGGACGCGAAGTAGTACCAGCGTCCGTCGATCATCTGCCAGCCGGTGACCATGTGGCCATCACCGGCAAAGTAGTACCAGGTGGAACCGATGTGCTGCCAGCCGGTGAGCATGGCACCCGAGGGGGCCAGGTAGTACCAGCTGCCGGCGTGCTGCCAGCCGGTGCGCATCGCACCGGAGGCATTGAAGAAGTACCAGGTGCCGTCGACCTGCACCCAGCCGGTCGCCATAACGCCGGTTGCGGGATCCAGGTAGTACCAGCTACCGGCGTCCTTGAGCCATCCGCTCACGCGGGCGCCGTAGGCGTTGTAGTAGCTCCACATGCCACCCTGGTTATCCCAGCCGGTGACCATCATGCCGTCCGCTCCAAAGCGGTAGGTGGCGTCACCGATGGTGATCGTCTGGTTCATCGCGTAGCTGGAGTCCTCCAGCTGCCACTTCCAGCCCGTGCCAGTGTTCACCCAGTGCGCGGGGGTGACCGCGGGGGCAGGCTCAGGGGTAGGCTGCGGGTCCGGGGTCGGGTCAGGGGTGGGCTGCGGGTCCGGGGTCGGGTCCGGGGTGGGCTGCGGGTCCGGAGTCGGGTCCGGGGTCGGCTGCGGCTCGGGAGCGGGCTCCTCGCCGGGGTCGGTCAGGCCCAGGTAGGCAGCGTCCAGACGCATGAACTCGATGTTCTTGTAGCCGCCGGACTCGTACAGCAGGCCCCAGGTGCCGTCACCGAGGGGGTGCAGCGTCGAGTAGGCCATCTCGCCGCTCTCGAAGACCTTGCCGTCGTTCCAGGTGAAGCCATCGTCGTAGGAGACGCGGATGGTGCCGTTCGCGCGGGCGCTGGAGGAGTCGGCGTTGGAGAAGAGCAGGACGCGAGCGCGCGCGGAGCCCTCGGGAGCGTCCGGGTAGGCGCGCACGATGGAGGCGTTGTTGCGCGGGTCGGTCAGGTCCCAGTTGTGGCGGAAGGGACCCCAGGTCTGCCCGCCATCGTAGGAGATGGCTTCGAGGCGCTGGCCGGCGGTGCCCTGCGTGCGCGAGTTGAGGAGCAGGCGGCCGTCGGAGAGCTCGACGACCTTATTTTCGTCGGCGCTGCCCTCGGTGGGCTCGCCGGGCTTCCAGGTCGCGCCGTGGTCGTCGGAGTAGACGGAGACGGCCATGAGCGAGGTCGTGCCGGAGTTGGCGACGGCGTACTGCTGGATGAGGCGGCCGGCGTGGGCGCCGTAGCGCAGCTGAATGCCTTCGCCGGAGGAAGCGAAGCGGGTGAACCACTGGCCCTCGTGTCCGGCGGTCACCTGGTCGGTGATGGTGCGGGGATTGACCCAGGTTTCGCCGTTGTCGTGAGACTCGACGACGTGGGCGTGCAGGATGTTACGGGCCGCGGGATCGGTGCCCAGCTGGGACTGGAAGAGGCCGGCGTCGTAAGACTTGACCGAGAACAGGAAGATCGTTCCGGTGGTGCGGTCCACGACGAAGGAGGGATCGGAGTAGCCGATCTTCTCCGCGCCGGGGGTGCCGGCGAGGGCGGTCTTGATGGGGGTCCAGGACTTACCGCCGTCCTTGGAGATTCGGTAGACGATGGAGTTGGCCTGGGGCGCGTCCTGGCAGGTGTTGGGGCGACCGTCCCACGAGGCGATGATCCAGCCGTTGGTGGCGGTCGTCAGAGCGGGGATGCGGTGGCAGCTGAAACCGGCGAGGCCGGGGGACGCGAGGCGCACCTTGTCGCCGATCGCGTAGTCCTGCGGGGTCTCCAGCGGGTCCGGGGCCGGGGGACGCGCGCCCTGGGCGACGGTCACGGGGTCGGCGTTGGCGGTGATACCACCGGCGATGACGTCGGTGCCGTTGCGGTCACGGGTGGCCGCCCACGTGGTCATCGGGGTGAAGGTGCCGGCCGCGACGTCGTCGGCGGTCACGGTGTGCGTGGCGGTCGTGCACTGCTTGGTGGTGTGCGCGGCGAGGTTGTGCCAGCGGCAGTTAGGAGCGCCGGTGGTGAGGACGCCGGACAGGTTTGAGTCCACCGGGAATACGGTGAGAGCGCTGTCGGTGTTGTTGGTGTAGGTGACGGTGACGGTGATCAGGTCACCTTCGTACACCTTGTCTCCGTGGGAGTCGGTGCGCGTGACGGTGACGGTGATGGGGGCCGAACCTTCGTCGGCTGCCGAGGCCGCCACCGGAGCAGCTGCACCGGTGTCACTGGTCGGGGTCGCGAGCGCGGGAACCGAGAGAGTCGCGCACAGCAGCACGGCTCCCGAGGCAGCCGCGAGGGCGCGCCCGTAGTGGCGGAGGGTCATCATTGGTCCTTCCGATATGGGTTGTCAATCAGCGGTCAGTGAGTCATGACTCACTATCCACGAGATTCATCATACAAATTTAGATGCTCGCTAACCAGTTATACGACAGACAACTTTTATCGACGTCCAGGTCAATTGCGCTAGAAACGCCGAAATCCATGCACGTCTGTCAGACCCCCAGCCCACAACAGACCATCGGACTCACACCCCCAGCCTCCACGCCACCCGATAGCACCACCCCCTCTTCTGTCAAACAAACCGAGCCGCCGAACAATCCAGCCCACCAGGGCATGCCGACCAACATTGAGCAATGAAACGGGTCATAGGTAATTGCTTAGCAAGTATTTACCTGTAAACTACTACTGTCAATCAGTCTTTCAGAGCAAGGAGCTACCGTGCGCCCCTCCCGTCGAACTCTGACTCGCGTCGCGTCAGCCGCCGTCGCTTCCCTCGTGATCGTTGCACCGATCTCCACCGTCTCCAACGCGGACGCCCTCTCCCCCGCGTCCCTTCCCTGGACGAACGGCGCCGACGAAGCAGCGGCGAACTAACCCTCGCAAAAACACTGTCGAGCGTCACTGCGCCTTTCGGCACAAAAGAGCCCTGGCCTCGTCCCATGTTGGGAACGAGGCCAGGGCTTGAAGCTATCCGAAACGGAGCTCGAGATCAGCGCGCGGCGCTGCCCTCGGTGTAGTCCTCGTCGGAGTCGGTCCAGCCGAAGGCCTTGCGCAGCTTCTGGCCGGTCTTCTCGATCGGGTGGGCCTCTTCCTCGGCGCGCAGCGCCTTGAACTCGAGGGCGCCGTTATCCTGATCGGCAATGAACCTGCGGGCGAAGGTGCCGTCCTGAATGTCGGCCAGAACAGCCTTCATGGCCTCCTTGGAGGACTCGTTGATGACGCGCGGGCCGGAGACGTAGTCGCCGTACTCAGCGGTGTCGGAGCAGGACCAACGCTGCTGGTGATGCCGCCCTCGTTGATGAGGTCGACGATCAGCTTCATCTCGTGGCAGACCTCGAAGTAGGCGATCTCGGGCTGGTAGCCAGCCTCGACCAGGGTCTCGAAGCCGGCCTGGATCAGGTGGGAGACGCCGCCGCACAGGACAGCCTGCTCGCCGAACAGGTCGGTCTCGGTCTCTTCGGTGAAGGTCGTCTTGATGACGCCGGCGCGGGTGCCGCCGATGGCCTTCGCGTAGGACAGGACGAGGTCCCAGGCCTGGCCGGAGGCGTCCACCTCAACGGCGACGACGTCCGGGGTGCCCTTGCCCTGCGTGTAGGTCTCGCGGACCTTGTGGCCGGGGCCCTTGGGGGCGACCATGACGACGTCGTGGCCCTCGGGGACCTCGATGTAGCCGTAGCGGATGTTGAAGCCGTGCGCGAAGAGGAGGGCGGCGCCTTCCTTCAGGTTGGGGGCAACCTGCTCGGCGTAGACGTAGCGCTGGACCTGGTCGGGCAGCAGCAGCGAGACGACGTCGCCCTCGGCGACGGCCTCGGCCACGTCCTTGACCTCGAGGCCGGCGGCCTCAGCCTTGGCCCAGGAGGAGGAACCGGGGCGCAGGCCGACGACCACGTCAACTCCGGAATCCTTCAGGTTCAGCGCGTGCGCGTGACCCTGCGAACCGTAACCAATGATGGCAACCTTCTTGGACTGGATCAGCGACAGGTCTGCGCCGTCGTCGTAGATGATTTCTGCCATTTGTCATTTCTCCTTCAGTTGATCCGTGATCGAGCGCGACCCGCGGCCGATGGCCACGGCGCCCGACTGGACGAGTTCGGTGACGCCGTAGGGCTCCAGGGCCCGCAGCAGCGCCTCCAGCTTGGGTAGGGAGCCGATCGATTCGATAACGACCGACTCGGGTTGCACGTCGACGACGTGTGCGCGGAACAGGTCCACGATCTGCAGGACCGAGGTGCGACGGGTCTCGTCAGCCTGGACCTTCATCATGAGCAGACGCCGTTCGACGGAGTCTTCGGGTTCAAGCTCGACGACCTTGAGGACGTTGATGAGCTTGTTGAGCTGCTTGACCACCTGCTCGATGGGCGCGGAGTCGGCGTCCACGATGATGGTCATGCGAGAGATTTCGGGATGTTCCGTCTCTCTCCCACGGTCAGCGACTTGATATTAAAGGCGCGGCGGGCGAAAAGCGCGGCGACGCGTGTGAGCACGCCGGGCTTGTTCTCGACCAACACGGCCAGAGTGTGACGATTCGTCATCAGTCTTCCACCTCCCAGTCGGGCGCCATGCCCTTGGCGTAACGAATCTCATCGTTGGACACGCCCGCGGCGACCATCGGCCAGACCATCGAGTCCTTGGAGACGCGGAAGTCAATGAGAACGGGGCGATCGTTGATCGACATGGCCCATTCGATGGCCTCGTCAACCTCGTCGATGGAGCGAACGGTGCGCGCGGCCATGCCGTAGGCCTGCGCGAGCATCTCGAAGTTGGGGATCTGCTCGCCCTCGACGGGGTTGAGCGTCGTGTTCGAGTAGCGCTTGCCGAAGAACAGGGACTGCCACTGGCGCACCATGCCCAGCACCGAGTTGTTGATGAGGGCGACCTTGATCGGGATGTTGTTGATCGTGCAGGTGGCCAGTTCCTGGTTGGTCATCTGGAAGGATCCGTCGCCGTCGATCGCCCACACGACCTTGTCGGGGGCCGCGACCTGGGCACCCATGGCTGCGGGGATGCAGTAGCCCATGGTGCCGGAGCCGGAGGAGGAGATGAAGCTGCGCGGGTTGTCCAGCGTGATGAACTGGGCGGCCCACATCTGGTGCTGGCCCACGCCCGTCACATAGATGGCCTCGGGGCCGACCTTGTCGGAGAGCTTCTTGAGGACTTCCTGGGGCGCCATCATGCCGTCTTCGGGCTCGGCCCATCCGATCGGGTACTTGGTGCGCAGGCGGTCGAGGTAGCGCCACCATCCGGAGATGTCCGCCTTGTTTTCCGACGAGGCCTGGGCGATTTCCTCGGTGAGGATCGGCAGGGCGGTCGCCAGGTCGGCGACGATCGGAATGTCGGCGTGGCGGTTCTTCGAAATTTCCGCGGCGTCGATGTCGATGTGCACGACGGCGGCGCGGGGCGCGAAGGAGTCGAGGCGGCCCGTCACGCGGTCGTCGAAGCGGGCGCCAAGGGCCACGATCAGGTCGGCGCGCTGGAGGGCGCCGACGGCCGCCACGGTGCCGTGCATACCGGGCATGCCGAGGTTGTGGCGATCGGAGTCAGGGAAGGCGCCGCGGGCGGTCAGCGTGGTGACGACGGGGGCGTTCGTGATCTCGACGAGGTCGGCGAGAGCGTCGGTGGAACCGGAGCGCACGATACCGCCACCCACGTACAGCACGGGCGCCTGAGCGTCAGCAATCGCGCGGGCAGCCGCGCGCACCTGCTTCATGTTCGGCTTGTCCGCGACACGGTAGCCGGGCAGATCGAGGGCGGGAGGCCAGGAGAAGTCCATCTCTGCGACCTGCGCGGACTTGGTGATGTCCACGAGGACCGGGCCGGGGCGGCCGGTGCCCGCGAGGTGGAAGGCCTCGGCCAGGCGCGCGGGGATCTCTGCGGGATCGGTGACGAGGAAGGAATGCTTGGTGATGGGCATCGAGGCACCCACGACATCGGCTTCCTGGAAGGCATCGGTGCCGATCAGGGATGCACCGACCTGGCCCGAGATCACGACGATCGGGACCGAGTCCATGCAGGCGTCGCCCAGAGCGGTGAGCACATTGGTGGCGCCGGGGCCAGACGTCACGATCGCGCAGCCGACCTTACCGGTGGCCAGGGCGTAGCCTTCGGCGGCGTGGCCCGCACCCTGCTCGTGACGGACAAGAATGTGGCGGATGGACGTCGACGCCAGCAGTGGGTCGTAGGTCGGAAGAATTGCGCCGCCGGGCATACCGAACACATCGGTGACGCCCAGGGCCTCGAGGCTGGCCACAATTGCCTCGGCTCCGGTCATGCGGGTGGTGTTGGCGGTGTCGCTCACCATTCGTCCTCTCAATCGTTGGGACCGTCTCAAAGAAAAAACCCCGTCAGATCCGGCAGTGGCGGATGCGGGGAATTCGGCGTGCGATCCATCCTCACGTTACACGGCAGGCATCGCACGCCCGGGTACGATGACCAGGGCGAGGATTCCAATTCCGTGAGCGTTAAGCATGCCTTTACCGTATCTCTCCTGAGCGCCGCGCTCTTCTTCATCTCATTGTGCGGACCTTTGGGCTCCGATCGCCATCTAGGACGATGGACTGAGATGCACAGCACGTATTACTGGTTTAATTGACTCATACCTCATATCACAATCCACAACACGGAGATTTCATCGTGCATCAGGTGTTCGAGATTCTGAGCGAACAGCCAGTTCTGTTCCTCTTCATTCTCATCGGTATAGGCATGGCGTTCGGCCATGTGAAAATCAAGGGCATTAGCCTCGGCGCTGCCGCCGTTCTCTTCTTTGCCATCGCATTGGCTGCGTGGGCGCAGTCCTACGGCATCGAGCTGCGCGTTACCCCCCAGTTGGGCACGCTGGGCCTGACGCTGTTCACGTTCGCGATCGGCATCAACTCGGGCGCGTCGTTCTTCCACAACCTCAAGACCGCCGTCGGCCCGATCCTGACGATGGTTGCCCTCTACGGCATCACCGCCACCGTCGGCCTCTACCTCGGTAAGGCCATGGGCATGGACGTTCCGCTGATCGCCGGTACCTTTGCGGGTTCGGTGACGAACACGCCCGCTCTGGCCGCCGCCGGTGAGGCATCCGGCGATCCGGCCCGTGCGACGGTCGGCTACTCGATCGCCTACCTCTTCGGCGTCATCGGCATGCTGGCAGCTTCGATGGCGGCCTACACTACGGTCGTAACGACAAGGACGCCCCCTCTCCCCTGTCGAACCGCACGATCCGCGTCGAACGCGACGACCACCCCTTCGTTGGCGACATCTACGAGAAGCTCGGCGAGAAGGTCTCCTTCTCCCGTCTGCGCCGCGGCGAGACCGGCCCGATCACCCGTCCCCAGATGTCCGACACCCTGGATCCCGGTGACCTCGTGACGGTCGTCGGCCCCCGCGAGCTCGTCGCTCGCGCCGCCACCGAGCTGGGCCACGCCTCCTCTCACTCCCTCATGCAGGATCGCTCCTACCTGGACTTCCGCCGCGTGACGATCTCCAACCCAAAGGTCGCCGGCCGCACGGTCGCCTCGCTCGGCCTCGCCAAGGAGTTCTCCGCGACGATTTCGCGCGTGCGCCGCGGTGACGTCGACATGGTCGCCGAGCCGGGCCTGGTCCTCCAGCAGGGCGACCGCGTGCGCGTCGTCGCCCCCACCTCCAAGATGACTGAGATCACCAAGTTCTTCGGCGACTCATCCCGAGGCCTCACGGACCTGAACCCCATCGCGCTGGGCATCGGCATGGCGCTGGGCATCGCAATCGGCGAGCTGCCGATCCTGACTCCCTCCGGCGAATACTTCTCGATCGGTTCCGCGGCCGGCACGCTGATCGTCGGCCTCATCTTCGGCCGCATCGGCCGCATCGGCCCCATCGCGACGGCTCTGCCCTTCACAACATGCCAGGTGATGGCCGAGCTCGGCCTGCTGATCTTCCTCGCGCAGGCTGGCGCCAAGGCAGGCGGCCAGATCCTCGAGGCCTTCACCTCGGGCGACTGGATCCGCATCTTCGTTCTAGGCATCGTCATGACGTCGATTATGGCGGTCGGCCTATACTGCACGATGCGCTGGGTCTTCAAGATGGGCGGTACGAAGCTCGCCGGTCTGCTCGGTGGCGCGCAGACCCAGCCCGCCGTCCTCGCCTTCGCGAACGGCCGCACCAACGCCGATCCTCGCGTATCGCTCGGCTACGCGCTCGTCTACCCTGTCGCCATGGTCGGCAAGATCATCGTCGCCACGGTCTTGGGCGGCATGTAGCGGCAACATCCGTGGGTTCAATCCCGCGACGCAAATGGGGCCGGCCCGAAAGGGCCGGCCCCATTTCGTATGCCTCCGTGTCGTCCCCTCAAACCATCAAGGCAACCGCGAAGCTCTCAAGGGCGCTCGGCCTGCGGTGCCCGTATCCCCTGAAAGAACCTACTCCCTCAAAGTCGCACGTAATTCGATTGCATGATCTTTCAACAATGCCCGAAAACGTTGCAATTTCAACACCTTGAGTTCATATCTTGAAACAGTCGCAGGGGAATTACGTGCGAAATTGCTGAGAAGATCGAAAGCCACCAATACGATCACTAAAAGCCGGCGCATGGCCACCGAGGCCTGGCTGCGGTGCCCATGGGCAGTGGCGGGGCCTCGATCCCACAACGCAGCCCCACTTACTGTCTGCTCGTGCCCCCTCGCGGCGTCGGCTTTGTTCCGGGCGCCGCATGGCCTGCCCGCCCGCTCGGCGCGTCGTCTCGAAGCCCGGCCAGGCCCTGCAGGCCCTGCGGCGCCCTCCACAAGGCCGACGCCTGCTCAGTACGGTGTAGTGGTTCTCCCCTACCTACCTTGCTCAGCGTCCGTATACATAACGAGGCCGCGACCGGTTTCCCGGCCACGGCCTCGTCGATGAATGAGCGTCAGCGCGAAATCAGCGCGACGAGCACTCGAGCGGTTACCGCCGCTACGCACACGATCGCGATGTTGCGGCCGACGGCGCGGATCTCGTCGCGGTCGATCTCGTACTCGACCTCGAACGACGGCGGCTTCAAGCCCGCTTCGATTTCAAACTTCATGCGTTTCCTCCTCGTACTCCCACAGGTTCGGGACTCGTTCTTGCTTTTCGACGAGCCAGTTCTTATCCGTCAGCATACGGGAAAGCGCCAGGCCCATGCCGATCGCGACAATCGTGAACATGACCGTGAAGAGCGCGGCCAGCGCTTCGTCGGTCTGCTGGTTGTTCAGGTAGGTGAGCGCGCGGTACAGCGGCACGCCCGGAATCATGATGACCACGGCGGGCACGGACAGGGTCACGCGCGAGAAGCGCGTCCTGCGGGCGACGAACACGGCGAGAAGGCCAGCTGCGAGCGCGGCGAGGCCGACGGCTGCCGGGGCGGGAACACCGAGTTCGAGATGGAGCGCGATGCGAGCCGTGTTGATCAATGCACCGATGAGAGCGGCCGTCGCGCACACGCGTTGCGGTGAGTTGAAAAGCATCGCGAACCCGTATGCGGCAACAAAGCTGGCAAGGAAGCGCAGAAGGTAGTGCAGCCACGGAACGAGCGAGACGCCGTACTCCGGGGTCACCGACCAGCCGAACACAGCGGAGATCGCCCAGACGGCCACACCCGCGGACATAACAAGCATCGTCACATACACGAGGCGCCCCACACCGCCCTGGAAGTCCTGACGCACCAAATCGATCAGGCCCGTCACCAGAGGGAAGCCTGGGACCAGGAAGAGTAGCGCCGAAATGAAGCCGGCCTGATGCGTCGATTCGATGCCGAGGAACTGCTGGGCCGGTGCAACGAGCAAAATGTAGATCATCGCAGCAAGGGCGCCACAGGCCATCCAGACGCCGAAGTGGTTCATGTGGCGGATCAGCATCTGGCGGCGCAGAGCCTGCCCGAAGAACGAGGCAACGGCGACAGCAGAGCACTCGACCCATCCCCCACCGTTGAGGAATGCGAACGCCGCACAGGCGAGGCCGGAGGCAAGCGCGTTGGAGAACCAGTCGTAGAGGCCGGGAACCTTCGCGATCTTGTCGAGCTCGTCCGACACGTCCTCGACTCGCACGGACTTGCCGTTCAAAGACGCCACGTAGTTGTTGATACGGTCGATCTTGTCAGCGTTGACACCCATCAGTCGCTGCTCAGCGAGCTCCGTGCGGAATGTGCCGTTCGCGTACGCAGTCGCAATAATCTCTGTGTACGTGACCTGTGCTCGGTGCTCAGAAATGCCGACTGCGCGTGCGAGATCAGCCATCGACTTCTTGACGCGGTACGCACTCGCGCCAAAAGACAGGAGCATTTGACCGAGTCGAAGTACGACCTGAGACTGATGGGCAAGGCGATCGTGCGCCGCCATGCGCTGAGCGAGAACCTCGTCTTTGCCACCGTGGTGGTGAGGTCCGTGCGAATGTGCAGAAGTGACCATGGGAATAGCATCGCACGCGTAGCGCAGTTATGTGGGCGACGTTGGTCCGGGACGTGGGAATTTTCATCTCGTGGACATGGGCTGCGCCCGACGCCGAAAGACAGGCCAATGATCGGCGCTGCACAGGTGGCGTCGGCAGTCGCCGGCGTGCGAGATCATGGACGGCTTCGGTCGGCCGCCTACTTCGCCTGGCAGAATACGAAGGAGCGGCCAGAAACCATATGGTTTCTGGCCGCTCCTGTTACGTGTGTTGTGGCGGTGTCCTACTCTCCCACAACCCATCGGTTGCAGTACCATTGGCGCTGCCGGGCTTAGCTTCCAGGTTCGGAATGGAGGCTGGGCGTTTCCCCGGTGCTATGACCACCACAAGTCTTGTGTGTTCAACACGTTCCCCCACGGTGTTGGTGGGGGTGTGGGTTGATCGTGGTTTGTATAGTGGTTGCGGCGTGTTGTTCACGGTTCTTTTTACCCACGGGCACTTGCGTGTGTGGGTTGTTGTTTAGTGTTGGCCCATTAGTACCAGTCGGCTCGCGAGCACATTGCTGTGCTTCCACCTCTGGCCTATCAACCCGCTAGTCTGGCGGGGGCCTCTCACCCCACGGGGGGCGTGGAAACCTCATCTTGAAGCAGGCTTCCCGCTTAGATGCTTTCAGCGGTTATCCCTTCCGAACGTAGCCAACCAGCCATGCACCTGGCGGTACAACTGGCACACCAGAGGTTCGTCCATCCCGGTCCTCTCGTACTAGGGACGGCCCTTCTCAAGTTTCCTGCGCGCACAGAGGATAGGGACCGAACTGTCTCACGACGTTCTGAACCCAGCTCGCGTACCGCTTTAATGGGCGAACAGCCCAACCCTTGGGACCAACTCCAGCCCCAGGATGCGACGAGCCGACATCGAGGTGCCAAACCATGCCGTCGATATGGACTCTTGGGCAAGATCAGCCTGTTATCCCCGGGGTACCTTTTTATCCGTTGAGCGACCACGCACCCACGTGCCATGGCCGGATCACTAGTTCCTGCTTTCGCACCTGCTCGACCCGTCGGTCTCACAGTCAAGCTCCCTTGTACACTTGCACTCGCCACCTGATTACCAACCAGGCTGAGGGAACCTTTGAGCGCCTCCGTTACATTTTAGGAGGCAACCGCCCCAGTTAAACTACCCACCAGGCACTGTCCCCAACCCGGATCACGGGTCTAGGGTTGAGGTGACCGCTTGAACCAGAATGGTATTTCAACGACGACTCCACCACCGCTGGCGCGGCAGCTTCACAGTCTCCCACCTATCCTACACAAGTCCAAGCGAACACCAATACCAAGCTATAGTAAAGGTCCCGGGGTCTTTCCGTCCTTCTGCGCGAAACGAGCATCTTTACTCGTACTGCAATTTCACCGAGTTCGCGGTTGAGACAGCGGAGAAGTCGTTACGCCATTCGTGCAGGTCGGAACTTACCCGACAAGGAATTTCGCTACCTTAGGATGGTTATAGTTACCACCGCCGTTTACTGGGGCTTAAATTCACCGCTTCACACCCACAAGGAGTGTTGACGGTTCCTCTTAACCTTCCAGCACCGGGCAGGCGTCAGTGCGTATACATCGCCTTACGGCTTCGCACGCACCTGTGTTTTTGATAAACAGTCGCTTCTCCCTATTCTCTGCGACCCCACAACCCCACCCACGCGCACGGCGCGGGGAAGTCACGGGGTCCTCCTTATCCCGAAGTTACGGAGGAATTTTGCCGAGTTCCTTAACCACGATTCACTCGAACGCCTCGGTATACTCTACCTGACCACCTGAGTCGGTTTAGGGTACGGGCGCGTTATGCCCTCACGTCGAGGCTTTTCTCGGCAGCTTAGGATCACCACAAGTCCACACACGCGTGTGTCCCTCATCAGTTCTCACCCACGTGTCCCCCGGATTTGCCTGGAGGACGGGCCACAACCTTAAATACGCACAACCATCGGCGCACTGCAGCTACCTGTCTGCGTCACCCCTGTTAACACGCTTGCCTACAATCACCGGGGCCCCAAGACCCACACACACCAACAAACCCGAAGGTTACGTGGGTGCGTGAGCAAATTGGTTAGCACAATGACTTCAGCATGGGCGGTCATAACGCGGTACCAGAATATCAACTGGTTGTCCATCGACTACGCCTGTCGGCCTCGCCTTAGGACCCGACTAACCCAGGGCGGATAAACCTAGCCCTGGAACCCTTAGTCAATCGGCGCTGCGGATTCTCACCGCAGATTCGTTACTCATGCCTGCATTCTCACTCCCACACAATCCACCAGAAGTTCCCTCCAGGCTTCACCTCGTGCAGGACGCTCCCCTACCCAACAACACACCAGCACTCCAGTTCCTGGCGCCAGCATCACGTGTTGTTGCCACAGCTTCGGCGGTACGCTTGAGCCCCGCTACATTGTCGGCGCAGAACCACTTGACCAGTGAGCTATTACGCACTCTTTCAAGGATGGCTGCTTCTAAGCCAACCTCCTGGTTGTCACCGCGACTCCACATCCTTTCCCACTTAGCGTACGCTTAGGGGCCTTAGCTGATGATCTGGGCTGTTTCCCTCTCGACTACGAAGCTTATCCCCCGCAGTCTCACTGCCGCGCTACACCTAATGGCATTCGGAGTTTGGCTGACGTCAGTAACCCATAGGGCCCATCGGCCATCCAGTAGCTCTACCTCCACCAGGGACCACGCGACGCTGCACCTAAATGCATTTCGGGGAGAACCAGCTATCACGGAGTTTGATTGGCCTTTCACCCCTACCCACAGTTCATCCCCCAGGTTTTCAACCCTGGTGGGTTCGGTCCTCCACACAGTCTTACCTCTGCTTCAACCTGACCATGGGTAGATCACCCCGCTTCGGGTCTAGAACACGCGACAAACGCCATCTTTCAGACTCGCTTTCGCTACGCATACCCCACACGGGTTAAGCACGCCACGTATCACTAACTCGCAGGCTCATTCTTCAAAAGGCACGCCATCACCCCACAAGGCTCTGACGGCTTACAGGCACACGGTTTCAGGTACTATTTCACTCCCCTCCCGGGGTACTTTTCACCATTCCCTCACGGTACTATGCACTATCGGTCATCAAGTAGTATTTAGGCTTACCAAGTGGTCTTGGCAGATTCACACGAGATTTCACGAGTCCCGCGCTACTCGGGTACCACATCCACACCACACAACACCAGTCCATCTACACGACTCTCACGCTCTACGGTCAGACTTCCCAGACTGTTCAACTCCAAGCATCACATGGCGCGACCCTCCGGCAGAAGAGTCCAACATGGCCCCACAACACCAAACACGCAACGGCCGCCGCCTCTCACACGCATCTGGTTTAGCCTCCTCCGCTTTCGCTCGCCACTACTCACGGAATATCTTTTCCTGCGGGTACTGAGATGTTTCACTTCCCCGCGTTCCCCCCACCACCCTATACACGTTCAGATGATGGTAACCCAGCACAACCCAGGTTAGGTTCCCCCATTCGGACACCCTCGGATAATAACGCTCGCTCGCCAGCTCCCCGAGGCATATCGCAGGCCGCAACGTCCTTCATCAGCTCTTGATGCCAAGGCATCCACCGAATGCCCAATAAAACTAAACAAAACACAAAAAACAGTACAGAACAAATATGCTCGCAACCACTATACAAATCACAAACAACCCACCACACACAACCCACACCCAAGAACAACATCCCTGAGCTGGTTGTGCGGGCAACCACCACAATGAAGTGGCGGACGCCAACACGGTGTTGAACGTGAACCCGACAGTGTGTCTGCTCGCATAAACCTTTTATGCCTAACCCAAAAACGCACCCACACCCACCACCCACGGACGGGCAGTGAACACATGCAGGCACAAGAAAACAACCAGAACACCCACCCCAACGGGCAGACACACTAGCTGTTTCCCACAAGTGGGCTCCCTAGAAAGGAGGTGATCCAGCCGCACCTTCCGGTACGGCTACCTTGTTACGACTTCGTCCCAATCGCCAATCCCACCTTCGACCACTCCCCCCGCAAACGCGGTTAGGCCATGGGCTTCGGGTGTTACCAACTTTCGTGACGTGACGGGCGGTGTGTACAAGGCCCGAGAACGTATTCACCGCAGCGTTGCTGATCTGCGATTACTAGCGACTCCACCTTCATGGGGTCGAGTTGCAGACCCCAATCCGAACTGAGACTGGCTTTAAGGGATTCGCTCCACCTCACAGTATCGCAACCCTCTGTACCAACCATTGTAGCATGCGTGAAGCCCAAGACATAAGGGGCATGATGATTTGACGTCATCCCCACCTTCCTCCGAGTTAACCCCGGCAGTCCCCCACGAGTCCCCACCATTACGTGCTGGCAACATAGGGCAAGGGTTGCGCTCGTTGCGGGACTTAACCCAACATCTCACGACACGAGCTGACGACAACCATGCACCACCTGCACACGACCAACTAAATGCCACCACATCTCTGCAGTGTCGCCGTGCATGTCAAGCCTTGGTAAGGTTCTTCGCGTTGCATCGAATTAATCCGCATGCTCCGCCGCTTGTGCGGGCCCCCGTCAATTCCTTTGAGTTTTAGCCTTGCGGCCGTACTCCCCAGGCGGGGCACTTAAAGCGTTAGCTACGGCGCAGAAACCACGGGTGGCCCCCACACCTAGTGCCCAACGTTTACAGCGTGGACTACCAGGGTATCTAATCCTGTTCGCTCCCCACGCTTTCGCTCCTCAGCGTCAGTAACGGCCCAGAGACCCGCCTTCGCCACCGGTGTTCTTCCTGATATCTGCGCATTCCACCGCTACACCAGGAGTTCCAGTCTCCCCTACCGCACTCAAGTCAGCCCGTACCCACCGCACGCCCCCAGTTAAGCCAGAGGATTTCACGGCAGACGCGACCAACCGCCTACAAGCCCTTTACGCCCAATAATTCCGGACAACGCTCGCGCCCTACGTATTACCGCGGCTGCTGGCACGTAGTTAGCTGGCGCTTCTTTACCCACTACCCTCACCACAACCAAACGTTGCGGCTTGACCATGAGCGAAAGAGGTTTACAACCCGAAGGCCGTCATCCCTCACGCGGCGTCGCTGCATCAGGCTTTCGCCCATTGTGCAATATTCCCCACTGCTGCCTCCCGTAGGAGTCTGGGCCGTATCTCAGTCCCAATGTGACCGGTCACCCTCTCAGGTGAGCTACCCGTCAAAAGCCTTGGTAGGCCATCACCCCACCAACAAGCTGATAGGCCGCGAGCCCATCCCCCACCAGAAAAAAACCTTTCCACCAACCCCCATGCGAAGGCCAGTGAATATCCAGTATTAGCACCCGTTTCCGGGCGTTATCCCAAAGAAGGGGGCAGGTTACTCACGTGTTACTCACCCGTTCGCCACTCATCCACCCAGCAAGCTGGGCTTCAGCGTTCGACTTGCATGTGTTAAGCACGCCGCCAGCGTTCGTCCTGAGCCAGGATCAAACTCTCCGAACAAAAACAAAAACGTTAAAGCCCAGAAAAACCAACCAAACAAAAAACGTCCGGCCAGCAATCCCAACCAAAAACACTCAAAAACAAAAAACAGGCATAAAAAAACAAACAAACACACTATCGAGTTCACAAACAACACCCACACACCCCAGAAAACCAAGCCAAAAACCCAGCCACCAGAGCAGTGAACCACCACCACAAACTCACTCACAAGCTCGCGGCGACAGGTGAATAATTTACTCACCCCCACACCCAAAGTCAAACCAAAACACCGTGACCCCCACCACACACAACACAAACCCAACAAACACAACGAAAAGTCGGGTTGATTTCGATTTGCCCAGTGACACCCCGGGTACGAAATGGCGGGCCCGACCGCGCATCACCAGCGCGATCGGGCCCGCCAAACAGCCGAAATGACTCTCAGTTCACATCCATATCGGGCTGAACGGGGATATCCACGGTCGGAAGGTCACGCACAGCGCGACGCACGGCCTTGGACACGGCGGGGGCAACCCTCTTATCGAAGGCGCCGGGGATGATGTAGGAGGGCGAGAGCTCGTCCTCGGAGATCACGGACGCGATAGCCACAGCGGCAACGCGCAGTACCTCGGTCGTAATCTCCTTGACCTTGGCGTCCAGGAGGCCGCGGAACAGACCCGGGAAGGCCAGAACGTTGTTGATCTGGTTCGGGTAGTCGCTACGGCCCGTCGCGACGACGGCGGCGTACTTTCCGGCGCCGATCGGGTCAACCTCGGGCGTGGGGTTGGCCAGCGCGAAGACGATGGCGTCGTCGGCCATGGTCTCGACGTCGGAAGGATCAAGGATATTGCCGGAGGAGACACCGATGAAGACGTCGGCGCCCTTAAGGACCTCCTTGAGCGAACCGTGGACGTGGCGGGGGTTCGTCGCCTCGGCCAGGGCCTTACGGGAGGGGTGCATGCCTTCGGTGGCGTCGCCGGAGAGCGCGCCGTCGCGGCCACAGCCGATGATGTCGCGCGCGCCCTGGGCGAGCAGCAGGCGGATGATCGCGTTACCGGCAGCACCGACGCCGGAGACGACGATGCGCACGTCTTCGATCTTCTTGTTCACGATCTTCAGCGCGTTGATGAGCGCGGAGAGGACAACGATCGCGGTGCCGTGCTGGTCGTCGTGGAAGACGGGGATGTCGAGCTCGGCGCGCAGGCGCTCTTCGATCTCGAAGCAGCGGGGCGCGGAAATGTCCTCCAGGTTGATGCCACCGTAGGCGGGGGCGATGGCCTTGACGATCGAGATGATCTCTTCGGTGTCCTTTGTGTCCAGGACGACCGGCCACGCATCCACGCCGCCGAACTCCTTGAACAGGACGGCCTTGCCCTCCATGACGGGCAGGGCGGCCTCGGGGCCGATATCGCCCAGGCCGAGCACAGCGGTGCCGTCGGAGACGACCGCGACCGTGTTGGCCTTCATGGTCAGCAGGTGAGCCTTCTGGGGCATGTCGTGGATCGCGGTGCACACGCGGGCCACGCCGGGGGTGTAGGCGCGCGAAAGGTCGTCGCGGTTACGCAGCGGCACCTTGGAGTGGATCTCCACCTTGCCGCCGATGTGGCTCATGAAGGTCTGGTCGGCGACCGAATCGGCGGTCACACCGGGCAGCGCACCGATCGCGTCGCGCACCTCGCGGCGGTGCTCAGAATCGCGCATGTCGCACGTCAGGTCGATGATGATGCGCCCGCGGTCGGAGTCGGCCACGTCGAGGCCCTTGATCTCCGCTCCAGTCGAAGAGACTGCGTCAACAATGGACGCGATGGAAGTCGTCTTCTCATCCACCTCGATACGGTAGGAGGCGGTGTACGACGGCGATGTGCGCATGTCTGTCCTTTCGTTGGGCGCCCGGCCACAGGCGGCCCGGCTGTCCTCAAGCGCTCATCCTAGGTAACTTTGCACTCCCCCCGGAAGGGGAAGGCCACAACGTGGACACGTGCGAATGATCAGGGACGAGGCCGGGGCACTTCCTCGGGAGAGCGCGCACGAGGCCGGGGCGGACAGTCCGGAGACGACGATGGGGGCCGGGATCGCATTGATCCCGGCCCCCCCGTGACGCTCGTGCGCGCTAACCTCAGGCGCCGACCATCTCCATGATCAGCTCACGCACGCGGGCGGCGTCAGCCTGTCCGCGGGTGGCCTTCATGACCGCGCCGACGAGGGCGCCGGCCGCCTGGACCTTGCCACCCTTGATCTTCTCGACGATGTCGGGGTTGGCGTCCAGGGCCTCCTGGACGGCCGCCGTCAGGGCGCCGTCGTCGGAGACGACCTCGAGGCCTCGGGCCTCGACGACCTGCGTCGGATCACCTTCGCCCGCGAGGACACCCTCGAGGGCCTGGCGCGCCAGCTTGTCGTTGATGCGGCCCGCATCGATGAGGCCTGCAGCTCAGCGACCTGAGCGGGGCTGACCCCGGCCTCGTCGAGGGAAACCTCGCGCTCCTTGGCGCGACGCGAGATCTCGCCCATCCACCACTTGCGGGCGGAGGCGGGATCGCAGCCGGCGGCGACGGTGGCCTCGATGAGCTCGAGTGCGCCGGCGTTGATGACGTCGCGCATCTCCATGTCCGCATACCCCCACTCGGCGCGTAGACGGCGACGCTTGGCGACGGGCAGCTCGGGCAGCGAGGCGCGCAGCTCCTCCACCCACTCCCGATCCGGGCGGATCGGAACCAGGTCGGGCTCGGGGAAGTAGCGGTAGTCCTCGGAATCCGACTTCTCACGACCGGACGACGTCGAGCCGTCCTCCTCGTGGTAGTGGCGGGTCTCCTGCAGGATCGTGCCGCCCTCGGACAGGATCTGGGCCTGACGCTGCATCTCGTAGCGCACCGCCGAGGCGATGCCACGGAAGGAGTTCACGTTCTTCGTCTCAGTACGCGTACCCAGGGGCGACTCGGGCGTCGGGCGCAGCGACACGTTGATGTCGGCGCGCACGTTGCCGCGCTCCATGCGAGCCTCGGACACGTCCAGCGCGCGGAAGATATCGCGCAGGGCCTGCACGTAGGCGGCGGCCACCTCGGGCGCACGCGCGCCGGCACCCTCGATCGGACGAGTCACGATCTCCACGAGCGGCACGCCCGCACGGTTGTAGTCCACGAGCGAGTGATCCGCGCCCTGGATGCGACCGTCCGCGCCACCGATGTGCGTGTTCTTACCCGCGTCCTCCTCCATGTGCGCGCGCTCAATCTCCACGCGGAACATGGTGCCGTCCTCGAGCTCGACGTCCACGTAGCCGTCGTGCGCGATCGGCTCGTCGGACTGGGAGGTCTGGAAGGCCTTCGTCAGGTCCGGGTAGAAGTAGTTCTTACGCGCGAAACGGCAGTACTCCGCGATCTCGCAGTTCAGGGCCAGGCCGATCTTGATGGCGTACTCGACGGCCTTGTGGTTGACAACCGGCAGGGAGCCGGGCAGACCCAGCGACACGGGGGTCACGAAGGTGTTCGGGTCGCCACCAAACGCGTTGGGGGCCGCGTCGAACATCTTGGTCTTGGTGCCCAGCTCGACGTGCACCTCAATGCCGAGAACCGGGTCGAAGCGGCGGGCCGCCTCGTCGTAATCCATGAGCTCAGTCATCACTTTTCCTCCCAGTTAGCTGCGGGGCACTGACCCGCGACATCGTCGCTGAGCGCCTCCACCAGGGACGCCACCTTGTACATGACCAGGTCGCCGCGCGCGGGGGCCAGCACCTGGAAGCCGATGGGCAGGCCCTCGGAGGACACCGCGTTGGGCACGTTCACGCCGGGGATGCCCGCCAGGTTCGCGGGGATCGTGGCGACGTCGTAGAGGTACATGGCCAGCGGGTCGGAGGTCTTCTCACCGAACTTGAACGCCGTCTCGGGTGCCGTGGGCGACACGAGGACGTCGACCTGCTCGAACACCGCGTCGAAGTCGCGCTGGATGAGCGTGCGCACCTTCTGGGCGCTGCCGTAGTAGGCGTCGTAGTAGCCGGCCGAGAGCACGTGCGTGCCCAGGATGATGCGGCGCTTGACCTCGTCACCGAAGCCGGCCTCGCGGGTGGCGGCCATGACGCGCTCTGCGGTCACGGGGCCCTCGGTGGGCTCAACGCGGATGCCGTAGCGCATGCCGTCGAAGCGGGCCAGGTTCGAGGAGACCTCGGCGGGCATGATCAGGTAGTAGGCGCCCAGCGAGTACTCCAGGTGCGGGCAGGAGACCTCGACGATCTCAGCCCCGGCCTCGCGCAGCTTCTCGACGGTGGCGTTGAAGGCGTCGATGACGTCCTGCTGGTAGCCCTCGCCGCTCAGCTCCTTGACGACGCCGACCTTCAGGCCCTTCATGGAGCCTTCCGCGGCGACGGACTCGACGGCCTCGGTAAGCGCGGGAACTGGCTCGTTCAGGGAGGTCGAATCATTGGGGTCGTAGCCGCCGATCAGCTCGGTCAGGGCGGCCGCGTCGGCGACCGTGCGGGTGACGGGGCCGATCTGGTCCAGGGACGAGGCCATGGCCACCAGGCCGAAACGCGACACCGCGCCGTAGGTGGGCTTGGCGCCGACCGTGCCGGTCACGAACGCGGGCTGGCGAATCGAGCCACCCGTGTCGGAACCGAGGGCCAGAGGCACCATGTAGGCCGCGACAGCAGCGGCCGAGCCGCCGCCGGAGCCACCGGGGATGCGCTCGGTATCCCACGGGTTCTTAGTCGCGCCGAAGGCGGAGTGCTCGGTGGACGAACCCATGGCGAACTCGTCCATGTTGGTCTTGCCGACGATGGGCAGGCCGGCTTCCTTGATCTTCGCGGTGACGGTCGCGTCGTAGGGGGGCTTCCAGTCGCCCAGGATCTTCGAGGCGCAGGTGGTGCGCAGGCCGCGCGTCACCACGTTGTCCTTGACGGCGATCGGCACGCCCGCCAGGCGGTGCAGCGTCTCCCCCGCCGCGCGGCGTGCGTCCACGTCGGCCGCGGTCGCCAGGGCGCCCTCGCGGTCGACGGTGATGAATGCGTTCACGCGGTCCTCGATCGCGTCGATGCGGTCCAGGCACGCCTGGGTCAGCTCGACGGAGGTGATCTGGCCCGCGGCCAGCATGTCCGCCAGCTCGAGGGCGCTCTTCTTCAGCAGCTCGTTCATCAGTCCTCCCCCAGAATCTGCGGAACCAGGAACATGCCGTCCTGGGCGGCGGGCGCCTGAGCGAGCACCTCGTCGCGGTCGACGGTTTCGCCCACCACGTCCTCGCGCCACACGTTGGTCAGCGGAATCGGGTGGGACGTGGCGGGAACCTCGGGCGTGGCGACCTCGGACACCTTGGAGACGGCGTCGGCGATCGCGTCGAGCTCACCCGCGAAACGCGTGATTTCCTCGTCGGTCAATGCGATGTGGGCCAGGCCCGCAACGCGGGCGACCTCGTCAGTACTAATGCGTGACATGTGTGGCATCCTACCCGTATGGCCTTTTCACAGCGACGCCAACTCACCAGGCAGACGTGGTCGATCGTCAAAAAAGCGGGAATCGCGCTGCTCGCCGCCCAGGCGGCCGCAGTCGTGACCGTCCACGCGATCGACCGCATGCGCACGGCCCGTATCCCCGGTGGCGTGCACGGTTTCCCCACTCTGCCTCCCGCCGACACGCAGATCGGCGGCACCGTGGCGCGCACGTACACGGAGGGAACCTCCCTGTACGCGGACATGCTGGAGGCCATCGAAGGGGCGACGCATCACATTTATTTCGAGACTTTCATTTGGCGCTCGGACCGCTGGGGCCAGCGCTTTAAGACGGCGCTGATCGACGCGGCCAAGCGCGGCGTCGAGGTGTTCTGCGTGTGGGATGGCTTCGGCGTCCTCAACCAGGATCCGCGTTTCTACAAGTTCCCCGTGATGCCGCATCTGCACGTGCGCAAATTCCCAACGCTGCGCTCGGGCTTCTTCACCCTGAACATCCGGCGCACGGGCCAGGATCACCGCAAGATCCTCGTGGTCGACGGCGAGGTCGGCTTCGTCGGCGGGTACAACATCGGCGATCCCTTCGCGAACGAGTGGCGCGACACCCACGTGCGCATCACGGGCGAGGCCGTGTGGGAGCTGGAAAACGGCTTCGTCGACTTCTGGAACCATTTCCGCCCCAAGACGTGCCCGGAGCTGCCGGATCAGGGGGCGCGCGCATGGAGTGCGGACGTGACCGCACAGTTCAACCTGCCGCACTACCTCCTGTACCCGATCCGCGGCATGTACATCGACGCGATCGAGCGCGCGACCGACCGCGTGCTCATCACGACGGCATACTTCATCCCTGATCGCGAGGTCCTCGGCTCCCTGATCGCCGCCGCCCGCCGGGGCGTGCGCGTGCAGGTGCTGATCCCCGAGTATTCCAACCACATCTTGGCGGACTGGGTGGCTCGCCCCTACTACGGCGAGCTGCTGCGCGAGGGCGTTGAGATCTGGCTCTACCGTCACGCGATGGTGCACTCAAAGACGATGACGGTGGACGGGCGCTGGTCGACGATCGGCACGGCGAACATCGATCGCCTGTCGATGCGCGGCAACTACGAGGTGTGCCTGCAGTTCTTTCCCGCCCGCTGGCCGCGCGCATGGAGGAGATTTTCGCGAACGACCTGACGACGGCACGCCGCCTGACGATCGACGAGTGGGAGAAGCGCTCGATGATCACCCGCGTCGGCGAGGTGCTGCTCGGCCCCTTAGAGCCCTTCGTCTAAACCGAAGTATGCCCACACCGACCTCCAACTGCATCGGGAGCGTATTACGGGACAAAATTATGATTCAAGCATGACGCACTAGCCTTGATCCGCCCTCTCCTCAGCATCGCTATCCCATATATCCCCTATCCTTTGGTAAACGTCAGCAAGCGAGTCAAGAACCGTTGCCGTCTTGGGCCAACGCACACACATCTGCTGAGCGTATGCCCGATATTCGTGCATCAGCTCTCGCTCTGAGTCACCTCCCTCATACATCCCCTTCACAGTAGGTCCGTACAACGAAATATGACCCGCGACTAGACCAGTCTTGAGTACGTCTGATCCGTACTTTTCAATGAGGTTACGAACATCTTCCACGGGCCACATTCCATCGGATCCTACTGGCGACGATGCAAGAACACGTCCAAGTTGCTGAATGCCATAATCGAAACAATCAACCTGACTCAACAGCTCAAAACAACGCCCGAACCAATTTCGCAAAAAATTGCCATCAAGAACGTCATCCTCACTCAATCCAGGCAAACGATTCCACTGACGCATAATAGCAAGCCGAGCGTCACAAATCTTCTCATCCGAAAGCCACTCAGGACACCCCTCTGGCACATACCGACCGCAGACCAGGGAAACAAATCTCTGAGGATCTAAAGAAAAATGCTTATACAACGTAAGCAGAGACAGATCATTATCCCCTGAGGCGAAATAGAGAAACTCGACAAGTACGACATCAGGTTGATCGAGCGTCAAAGAATCAACCCACTCAAGCAATTCCTTGACCAAAGAGAATACCGGATCGCCAGGCAGAAAGACGTACGACTCAAAAAAGAACATAAGAACATCAATTATCGCTTGGGCATTGGCAGGATCTCCGCGAGGAACCTTACACGACAAAAGAACAATAGCCTTGTCCAGATAGCCTAATGACATAAGCTCCGGAACCAATTCAGATGCATCGTCGGAAGAAAGGTCCTGAATCTCGAACAGATCGAAACTCTCCCAATACGGATGAAGCAAGGAACAATCAATCTCATCGAGCAGAGCATGCCACTCTTTACCTACCGGCAGACTAGCAACAAAGGACGCCTTTCTCGCCTCTTGAAACTGATCTGATGTTAATACAGACCTAACCCAAGAAACCCCACAAGAAGACGCCTTTTCCAACACATACTCTCTTGCCACCTCACATACACGCGAAGCACTCCCATCAATCCAAGCGAGAACCAAGGAATCGAGATCTTCTTCAAAATGCGCCATTGCTTGACCGATACAGCTACGATCAGCAACACTCTCAGCAAGTAGTTTGAGATCATCAACATCATTCTGCCAAATGTGCCGAAGAGCTTCCAATTGCCTCGCCTTGACACTTATTAACTGATCATCAAATGAGTGCTGAGAGCACCCCGCAACCAAAGGGTCATCACACATGAACAAACGACTAAATTTTACAATATCATGAGCACTCTCTAGCGAGGAGATAAGTCCTTCAAGCTCCGCATTAAGCAGTTGTCGTGCACAGTCCTCCACACAAGTGTGCGAATCACAGATGCCGATATACCTCTGCAGAACATTACTCAATTTAACAGCTTCCGACTTCGACAAAGTGCTTGGCTGCACCCTTTGTTGCAGCTCTTTTACAACCTTCTGGAGTTTATGACACCCATATTTCGCAACAGCATTCAACAAAATTTCCCAGCGGCTCACATCACTTTCCGCAGTCAACACCGCTACATCAATTATCTTTTCCAGATAGATAGCAACACATTTGTCCGAAACGCAATTCTCAACCGCCCAGTCACGATAGATGGGCCGACGAGGCACAATATTATTGAACATTTTTGGATGCATAATACCCGTCAGAGCATTCCAACCTACCTTCGGATACTTCGAAAGCAATGTCTGAACGATTGCACCTTTATCATCAACACTCGCATTACCGAACCTTGAGCGCACACCAAGGGTCTTACACAAGCCCAAACATAACGCCCCACACAAGCCGTCATCACACATTATGCACCCAATGGCAGCAATGAGAAATATCGCGCGCGCGCAGTACTGACGCGACCATGTCAAGCACTCCAAAGCATCCACCACGTTAGTAACGAAGGGCCCGTTTTCTTCGCTAGATAAAACCGCTCTCGTCAGCATATTTTGCGGTTCTACTGTCTGGACCAGACCATCTATTCTACCCAAAAAGAGATCCGGGAGAGCCTCAGCAAAAATACACAAAGGCCCACGACAGATCAATCAAGCCAATAGAATCTTCTGACTCGAATCCCGCATCGAAAAAAACCCGTTAACCATCCTCTTCATGGCCAACAATAGCGGATGCGCAGACCCAGCATTTCGTTCAGCCCAAGCCGACACCAACGGCAAACTACGCATCACATGTCGCTGTAGCGTCGCCGAAAGAGCTCCAATATTCTGCGCAAATTGTTCCGCAGTGGTACATCCTCTTCGCATCGCAACTCTGCGCATCTCAGAAAGCACAACACGGTTCACAAGGTCTTCCCAGCCACTCACGTGCTGTTTGGACACTTTATGGAACATCAGGTCAGCTGCGCCAAATGGGTCAACGCTACTCCACCTACCCCTGATCGAACGAACGGCGCATTTTGATTGATATCTTTCACTAAGATCTTCTAGAAGAGCATTAATTTCCTCATTTGACACACCTACGAGTTCCTCAATCGCTCGACAATCTCCCACATGCTCAAACTCCCATGCTCCGACAAGCATTAGGGGCACTAGGACTCTCGCAATTTCTGCATTCATCGACCACTCTGGCCTCCTTATTTTTTTGGGTCGCGCGATATCGCTCGATAGAACGCGCTCATACTTCTGCGCGCTAAAGCGACCATTTTATCTATATCTAACGATGCGAATTCACCACGACGTAAAACACGCACCGCCACCTCTCTTGATATCTTAGGTAGACGGATTCCGGTATCCCTATCCAGTATGTATGAAGAGTCATCTACAATTTGAACCACATTATGCCCTCTTGACTGCGCTAATCCGATGTCAGGGTCATCGAACATAGGGATCAGAAGGAGAGGATCTAATTGACAAGTGACTTTGTCCCAGGAGTCAGCATCATGCACAAGGAGGGTCTTTTCGAGCATTTTTTCGTTCTCATGCAAAACTACTGCATGATAGAAAGCAAGCGCATCGTTGCGCCATGCTGATTGAACGGTGGGCACAGTTCTTTTCAGCCCCAAGAGATGCATGAGGCGTTCCGATTCATTGTGTCGCCCTGCAGTGTGAAACTCCGGAGGCACATCAATCTTGCAATTTCGACGGAGTTGTTCCCACCATGATGTGAGGGTCTGGGCACCCGAGACAGGCTTCCCACGTAGCTCAGATAGCCACAAGTGGACGGCTGGCACCGACTGAAGCCATCCTTCTAGTCGATGCGCATCAAAGGCTTCTACCGATGCAAATTTGTTTTCGCTGCTTCGTTCCTTCGCCCACTCGGCAGCTCCAGCCCAGTTTCTGGGTGTAGCAAAGACAAAAATTTCGTCCGACTTTCCAACGATTTCGTCGGCTCGCTTATTGTAATCTTCGTTGGCCTTGGATTTCGGCTGCTGGTTCGTACCGAATTCAAAGCGCAGCTCGCCCTTGGGTAAGAATGAAGACCCGTCGGACGTAGCCGTTCCATCCCACCCCGGTGCTGCGGTCCCTTCACGAGCACGAATGTCGATGTTGGTAACGCCCGGCGTCTGCGCGAGCAGCCTCCGCATGAGCTCGGGGAATACCCCCCTTTGATTCTTGGGTGTCAGCCCAGCGATCCAAATCTAGCGCGTTGACCAAGAGCGGGTTGCTATCCATATCAGCAACCTACACCGACGCCTCTTCTTCTGTTGTCTAATCAGGCAGCGGGGTGAAACTATACTACGTTCATCAACCTGTCAGGCCCATATTCGGCCCCTTCGAGCCCTTCGTCTGAGCCCCGGCCTCGTTATAGGCCGACTCCCGCCAGTCCTCTCTCGAGGAGGTCGGCGAACTGCTGCTCGGTAATGACCGGGACGCCCAGGGCCTCGGCCTTCGCGGCCTTCGATCCCGCGCCGGGGCCTGCGACCACGAGCGAGGTCTTCTTCGAGACCGAGCCAGCCGCCTTGCCGCCGCGCGACGTGATCGCTTCCTTGGCGCCCTCGCGGTCGTATCCGGGCATCGCGCCAGAGACGACGATGGTGAGGCCCGCGAGCACGTCCGAGGTCGGCTCGGGCACCTCGTCGGCCATGCGCACGCCCGCGCGCGCCCACGCGTCAAGCACCTCCAGGTGCCAGTCAACCGTGAACCAGTCGCGCAGGGAGCGTCCGATTTCCTCGCCCACGCCCTCGACGGCGGAGAGCTCCTCGACCGAGGCGGCGCGCAGGGCGTCCATCGACAGGAATTTCTCTGCGAGCGCGCGGGCGGCCGTGGGGCCGACATGTCGAATGGACAGGGCGACGAGGACGCGCGCGAGGGGCTGGCTCTTGGCCTTCTCCAGCTCGGCGAGCATCTTCTCGGTGCCCTTGGAAGCGCTGGGCTCGATCGGCTCGAAGACAGTCTGACCGCGCAGCTTGCGGGGCTTGTAGGCTTTCGTCCAGAAGTAGCGGACCTGCTTGAAGTCCCCGGTTTCTTCGCCCTTCTTCTTGACGGGCTTCCACACCATGACATCGCGCAAGTCCTCGGCGCGCAGGTCGAAGAGCGCGGCCTCGGTGCGCAGTGCGGGGGCCTGCGGGGCGGGCAGGAGCTCCTCGGCGCGGGTGATCTGCTCGCCGTGGGGCAGCTCGCGGCCGCCCTCAAGGGTGAGGACGGTGCCGTCCTCCAGGGTGACGCTGTGTCCGGCAACCAGGGCGGCGGCCACCTCGTCGCGGTCGTTTTCGGGCTGGGTCATGGCCAGCGCTGACTCATCCCCGAGGCCCTCCACGTCCAGGGCGCTTCTCGCGCCGACGTGGGCGAGGCGCTCGGTGATCTGCGCGGGGCACAAGCCCTTGTTCGGGCAGCGCAGGTCGACGTCGCCTTCCTTCTCCTGGACGAGCGCGGTCCCACAGGAGGGGCACTCGGTGGGCATCACGAAGGGACGCTCGGAGCCGTTGCGCGCGTCCTCGACGGGGGCGACGATCTCGGGGATGACATCCCCGGCCTTGCGCAGGACGACGAGGTCGCCGATGAGGACGCCCTTACGGGCGACCTCCTGCGCGTTGTGCAGGGTCGCGCGCGCGACGTTCGAGCCCGCGACCAGCACGGATTCCATGACCCCGGAGGGTCACGCGGCCCGTGCGGCCCACCTGGACGCGGATGTCGAGCAGGCGCGTGTGGACCTCCTCGGGCGGGAACTTGTAGGCGGCCGCCCAGCGCGGCGTGCGCGAGGTCGAGCCGAGGGAACGCTGCAGGTCCAGGTCGTTGATCTTCACGACGACGCCGTCAATCTCGTGGTCGAGGCCGTGGCGGTCCGCGCCGATCTCGGCAATCCGCTCTTCGACGGCCTTCCGGCCCGTGAGCACTCGCGTGTAGGGCGAGACGGGCAGGCCCCAGTCGCGCAGCTGCTCGTACCAGCCCATCTGGGTGGTCGGCTCGGTGAAGTCCTCCCCGGCCTCGACGAAGCCGATGCCGTGGGCGACCATCGCGAGGGGGCGCTTGGCGGTCTCGGCCGGGTCCTTTTGGCGTAGGGATCCGGCGGCCGCGTTGCGCGCGTTGACGAAGGTCTTTTCCCCGGCCTCGACGCGGGCCTCGTTGAAGGCGGCGAAGTCGGCGACCGGGAAGTAGACCTCGCCGCGCACCTCGATGCGGGCGGGGACGGCGCCGGTCAGGGTCTGCGGGATCGACGCGATCGTTCGCGCGTTGGCGGTGACGTCTTCGCCGACGTAGCCGTCGCCTCGGGTCGCGGCACGCACGAGGCGGCCGTTCTCGTACAGGAGGTTGATGGACAGGCCATCGACCTTGACCTCGGTCGTCATCTCGAGGTCGGAGATGCCGGTGGCCTCGGCCATGCGGGTCTCCCAGCCGGCGAGCTCCTCGAGGGAGAACACGTCATCGAGGGACATCATCTGGGCGAGGTGGCGCACCTCGGAGAACCCCGAGTCGACGCTGCCGCCCACGCTCATCGTGGGCGAGTCGGCGCCGCGCAGCTGCGGGTAGCGTTCCTCGATCTGTTCGACCTCGCGGTACATGCGGTCGTAATCCGCGTCCGCGAGGGTCGGCGAATCACGGTCGTAGTAGGCGGCGCGGGCCTCGTTGATGCGGTCAACGAGGTCGTTGTAGCGGTCGCGGGTCGTCTCGAACGTGGAGTCAGCCATGAGGACCATTCTTGCATTTGAGGGGGCTGGCGGACCGGCGGGCGTGGCGCTTGGGCGGCGGAGGTGGCCATAGCCACAAGCCTCTACGGCGAGGTTATCCACAGGGGTGTTCTCTTGTCCTCGGTTATCCACAGGCCTTCTCGCGCCGCTTGATCGCCCGCGAGCGCGGCGGGATCGTTGACGCATGAAGGATTCCGGTTGCCTCGCCCGATCAGCCTTGCGCGCAGACGTTCACCTGGCCTGCGTCGCGGGCCCGGATGTCGGTGTCGTGGTCGCGCCCGGCACGGTCGGGCGTGCGGGGGATGTGCCGCTGACGTGCGCCTCCGTCGCCAGGGAGCACCTCCGCCTGTCGACGCGGGATGGTCGGGCCGTCTTGCGGGTGTCGCCTGGCGTCTCCCCCGTGCGCGTGCGTTCGCATCTGCCCCTGTGGCGCCGATATCGGGAGGCTCAGCCGCTCCCCGCGGGGACCCGCATCCACCTGGGGGAGGACGTCTTCGAGCTGCGGGCCCGGCCTCGGCGCTTGGCCTGGCCCGCAGCTTCCGGACGAGGACGGGGATCGCTGACGGGTTCGTCTCTCCTGCGGGGAGCTCCCCTGGTCTCCGTGCTCGTCATGGCCGGTTTTCTGTTGTGGAGGCTACGCTCGACCATCTCTCTACCCTCCGTGCTCGTGCCGGCCTGCGCGGGCGTTGCACTGGTCGCGGTCGTCGCCTCGATTGCCTTGGCGTGGCGGACACGCCGGCGCCGCCGGGGCTGGGACGGCGGGGCGCTGGCCCTGATCCTTGCGGGGCTTCCGGCCTCGTCCTCTCCCCCGCGGGCTGCGCGGGCTGCCGTGTGGCCGGGTCGGCCCACGCGCGTGGGGCGACGCGTGCGGCTGTCGGCGTCCGCTGACGGTAGAGAGCCGGGCGAGTGCGAGGCGATCGGAATTGTCGGCGCCCACGCGTCCCAGTGCGCGCTGTGGTGCGCCGGCCAAATCGCCGCTCAGCTCGGCGGGGCGCGCGTGTGGTGGAACAGCGCCGCTCCCGTACTGATTGGGCACGCGGGCGTGGATATCCACGTCAGCGACCGCGATTCCTGCCCGCACTGCACGCGCGACGCCGCCCGTCCGACGCTCCACATCGGATACGCCTCCTCGCTGTCGCTCCTTCCGGCCTGGTGCGCGCAGGTGTGCGTCACCGATGACGAGCCCGTGAGCTCGCACTGGTGGTGGACCGTCACGCGAGCAGACGCGCAAGACAGCCTGCCGACACGGCTCGACTGGGACCCGTCCTCAGCGAGGGGGCGCGGCGGTGGGCTCAGCGTCCGGATCGGGCTCTCAGAGGAGGGGCCCGTCGACCTGGACCTGGTCGCCGACGGGCCGCACGCCCTCGTCGCGGGGTGCACCGGATCGGGAAAGTCCGAAGCGCTCCTCGGGTGGCTTGCCGCTATCGCGCACTGCTACAGCCCCGAACAGGTCCGTTTCATCCTCATCGACTACAAGGGCGGGGCGACCTTCGCCCGCCTCGAGGCGCTCCCACACACCCAGGCGCTCCTCACCGACCTTGACGCCGGCGCCACGACCCGAGCGCTGGACGGAATCGCGTCGATCCTCCAGCGACGCGAGGAAACACTCGGGGCGCTCGGCTTCCCTGACCTCGCCACGTGGGAGAGTGCTCACAAGTCCGATCCGCTGAGCGTGACCGCTCCCCCGCCTCGTCTCGTTGTCGCGATCGACGAGTTTCGCGTTCTCGCCCAGGCCCATCCCGATTCGATGGAGGTCTTGCTCCGCCTCGCCGCGCAGGGACGCAGCCTCGGTCTGCATCTCATCGCAGCCACCCAACGCCCCTCGGGCGCTGTGAGCGCACAGATGCGCGCAAACATGGACATTCGACTGTGTCTGCGCTGCGTGAGCGCCTCGGACTCCACCGACATCCTCGGGGACGGACGAGCTGCCTCACTGCCGCGCATCCCCGGCCGCGCCATCCTGGCGGACGTGGGCACGATCCAGCTGACCTACCTCGCCGACATCGCGTCGGTGGTCGCACGCTGCAACGCCACGTGGCCTCGCTCGGGCACCGAACCCCTGTGGGCGCCAGCCCTACCCGAGGCGCTGACCTGGGAGGACGTCGACGCCGTCGCGCAGCCACTTCGCGATCACGCCCCGCAGAGGAACGAGGCCCGCGACGCACTCCCTGGCGACGCCGCCGTGTCTCTCGGCCTGGCGGAGGGCATCGAGCGTCACGATCCCATCGTCTGGGACGGAGGAAGCATCCAGATACAGACCAGCGCACACGAGGCGCGTCTCGCCGCGCAATGGGCGCTGTCCCTCGCGACGCGAATCGCGCACCGCACCCGCCACCCTCTCCACGTCATCGGTGAGGAGAGGGTCGAATGCGCGGCCTCCCAGCTGCCTGTGGACGCACCCAGCGTCATCGACCTGCTCGAAGGCATCTGCGACCACGGGCCCTCAGTCCTGGCGATCACGGATGCCCCGCAGCTGCGCTCATATCTGTCTCACGCGCTTGCTGCTCCTCAGGCGGAGGCGCTGTGGACCTCACTCCTGGCCACAGCCAGGCGCGCCGGCGTCGTCATCGTCGCCGCTTTCGCTGGCAGATTCACCCCGTCGAGCGCGGCACTGGGCGCATTCTCGACGCGCATCGTGCGCGCCAGGGACGCGGACGAGGCCGTTCACGCCGGGATCGCGCCCGGGGAGCTGCGCGCTCTCGGAGAGGGACAGGCGCTCATCGTGCGACCGGGAGAGCGTCCGCGCCTCGCCTGCATCCCCCGGCAGGCCGTTCGCCTGCACGGCGACCACCTGGCGGCCGAGGGCGATTGGCACATCCCCTCCCCGTCACAGGTCGCAGCGATGGTCAGAAATACACGCTCCCCCATCCTGATCGGCCCCACCTACAGCGCCCCCACCTGGGCTCGCTCACTGCCGTGGATCATCATCGGACGCAGGGACGACGCCCGGATCGTCGAGGCCATCCACGCCCACCTCGGATGGGAAACGCCAAAGATCTCTGACGTAATTCCCGAAGAAGCGTGGACTCGTATCACCAGATGGGACAAGCACAGGGTCCTCGCGCTCAACCCCACACACAACGTTATTCGCGCATTAATTCAACACAGCCACACGCCCCCACTCGCCCTGACGGCACGACGGTGGGAGTCGACCTGCGGCGTGATCAGCGAGGGTGATACCGTAACCACTGTCCAACTGACCGTAGGGTCAGTTAATACTAGGTCCCACCTTTTTGGTCGGTCGTGAGCAGACGCATAGTGACATCCCCATTTCACTGTTGACTCAACCTTGCGCGACTAAGATGGCCTAGCGGACACTGAAAAACAGCACAAGAGACCCAGGCGCACAGGACGCGAGGAGCGAAAGACAGATCATGGATTGGCGCAGTAAGGCAGCATGCCTGACCGTAGACCCGGAACTTTTCTTCCCCATCGGGAACACGGGTCCGGCTATTACGCAGGTCGCCGAGGCCAAGGCCGTATGCCGTGAGTGCGAGGTCGTGAGCGTGTGCCTGCAGTGGGCAATCAACAACAACCAGGACTCCGGCGTGTGGGGCGGCATGAGTGAGGAAGAACGCCGCTCCCTCAAGCGCCGCGCCGCGCGCGCACGCCGCGCGGGCTGCTAACACACCGCCGCGCCCGCGCGAGCCGCACGAACAATCAAGGCCGGAGATCCACACAGGATCCCCGGCCTCGTTCATCTGCGCACAGCGCCGACCACACCCGTCAGGCGGGGTCCAGGTTGGCGTGGAGCGTGACAAGCGTGCCGCCTCCCTCGCGAGGCGTCCACTCGATCGAGCCCTTCAGCTCACCGCGCACCATCTGATGCACGATCTGCGTGCCCAGGCCGCTCATGGGCGTGCCCGGCACGAAGCCCACGCCATCATCTGCGACGGTCACTGTCATGGATGTTCCCTCGCGCTCGGCGCGCACCTCGATGAGACCGTCGCGGTCGGCGAGGCCATGCTCGACCGAGTTGGCGACCAGCTCGTTGAGGACGGTCGCCAGGGCCTGAGCCTGGTCTGCCTGAATGGTGCCAAAGCTACCGGTCGTAATGACCTCGACACTGTGATCCGTGGAGGCAATCGCGCCGGCCATACGCACGATCGTACGCGCGACCTCGTCGAAGTCGACCGACTCGTCCACGTTCTGCGACAGGGCGGCGTGCACGGTCGCGATGGCCTGCACGCGGCGCTCGGCCTCCGCGAGCGCCACCTTGACCGCCTCCTCGGAGGAGCGGCGCGACTGGAGGCGCAGCAGGGCGGACACGGTCTGCAGGTTGTTCTTGACGCGGTGGTGGATCTCGCGGATCGTCGCGTCCTTCGTCATGAGCTCCTGCTCGTGGCGGTGGACCTCGGAGACGTCGCGCGTCAGGATGACGGCGCCCAGGCGCTTGCGTCCGTTGACGAGGGGCAGGGCGCGCATGCTGACGGTGGATGCGCGCGCGGCGATCTCGACGCGCCAGGAGGCGCGACCCATGACGACGACCGCCATGGATTCCTCGATGAGGGTGCCGTCGCCGATGACCTCGGTGATCTCCTGAGCGAGGACCTTGCCGGTCACGTGCGTGCGGATGCCGAGGCGGCGCAGGCACGACACGGCGTTGGGTGTCGCGTGCTGGACGCGGCCCTCCGCATCCAGCAGGACGGCGCCGTCGAGGACTCGCGGGACGCCGTGGGACGTGACCTGCGGGGTCGAATCGTAGGGATATTCGCCGCGGGCCATCATTTGGCACAGGGTGTCGGCCGCCGCCACGGTCCATCCTTCGAAGCCCAGCGACAGTCGCGGGCTGGACAGGTTGGCCTCGCGCGTGACGACGGCGATGATGCGCCCGTCGTGGCACACGGGCACGCAGGTTTCCATCATCGAGTAGGTGCCTGCCCAGCGCGCGGCGGGTGAGCGCACAACCTCGCCGGACTGCAGGGCGCGGCGCAGGTCGATTTCGCGGGCGGCGGGCAGGTGGAGGCCGATGATGTCGTCCACGTGGACGGTCGTCGAGGTCGCGGGGCGACAGTGGGCGGCCGCGATGAAGCGCCCGTCGTCGGCGGGCAGCCACAGGACAAGGTCGGCGGCCGCCAGGTCGGCGAGCACCTGCCAGTCCGCGAGGAGGAGGTGTAGCCAATCGATGTCCTGCTCCGACAACGGCGTCGAAGAAGCTTCTTCAGCTAACTGCATGAGACTACGCATGCATCTACTCTAAGGGGAGAGGGGCCGCGAGGGCGGACCTTCGTTGTAAATGAGCGCCGGGACACGCTTCGGCGCCGCTTTTTTCGCAAGGAGAGCCATGCAGTTCACGCAGTCCGTTTCGTATCCCGGTACGGTCGACGAGGTCGTCGCCATGTACCTGACCCCCGCCTACCTGGAGCGACGCTTCGGCCAGTTTGTCGTGGAGGGTTCTGCCACCCTGTCGGTAGAGGGCGAGCGCGTGTCCTTTGCGGGCACCGTGCGCCCGGAGCTGATTCCTGCGGCGGCCGCGCGCTTTGTCAAGTCCGATCTGCGCATCTCTTTCACCGAGGAGTGGGCGACGAACGAGACCGGGGCTACCTCGCGCACGTCCGTGACCGTGGACGGCGCCCCGGTGTCCGTGGAGGCCACATCCACCCTGGCTCCGGTCGAGGCGGGAAGTGTTCGCGTGGTGACCGGCAACGTGTCGGTGCGCGTTCCGCTGCTGGGCGGGCGCATCGAGAAGGAGGCCGTGGCGCACCTCGGCCGCGTCGTGGAGCGTGAGCAGGCGCTGGCCGCGCAGTGGCTGGAGGAGCATCGCTGAGCCCACGCTACGCTCTGCGAGGAAACCCGCCCGCCCAGCGTTGCATTTCGGGCGGGCGGGGTCTTTTCGCGACACAATAGGTGCCATGAGTGATACCCCTAAATCTCTGTACATGCAGCGTACGGGCGTGCGTCAGTACGTCGCCCGCAACCAGGACGGCGCCGAGATCCGCATCGGTCATGGCCCCGGCCTCTTCTCCCCCGGTGACCTGCTCAAGCTCGCGATCGCGGGCTGCAACGCGATGAGCTCGGATGCCCGCATGGCGGCTCGCCTGGGCGACGATTTCGAGCAGTTCGTCGGCGTCTCCGGCGACTACGACCAGCAGAATGATCGTTTCACGCACGTGGACGTCGAGCTGGTCCAGGACATGTCTGCCCTGTCCGACGAGGAGATCGAGGATCTCAAGCGTCGCGCCGATGCCGCAATCAAGCGCAACTGCACCATCGAGCACTCGGTCGTCGACCAGGCGCTCCCGGCCTCGCACACGTGGACGAACGAGCGGATCAACTGACGTGAGCGCCGTCGACCGCCAGTACGAGGACCTGCTGGCGCGCATTATGCGCGAGGGCACCCCCAAGGGTGACCGCACCGGCACGGGCACGCGTTCCTTGTTCGGGGCGCAGTTGCGCTACGACCTGTCCAAGGGCTTCCCGCTGATCACGACGAAGCGCGTGCACCTCAAATCGGTGGTCGGAGAGCTCCTGTGGTTCCTGTCGGGGTCGTCGAACGTGTCCTGGCTCCAGGACAACGGGATCCGCATCTGGAACGAGTGGGCTGACGAGGACGGCGAGCTGGGCCCGGTGTACGGCGTCCAGTGGCGTTCGTGGAACGCCGGGGATGGCCGCCACATCGACCAGATCTCCCAGGTCCTCGAGACGCTGAAGACGAACCCGGATTCACGCCGCATGGTGGTCTCGGCGTGGAACGTCGGCGACCTGCCGCAGATGGCGCTCGAGCCCTGCCACGCGTTCTTCCAGCTGTACGTGGCTGACGGCCGCCTGTCGCTGCAGCTCTACCAGCGCAGCGCGGACATGTTCCTGGGTGTGCCCTTCAATATCGCGTCCTACTCGCTGCTCACCCACATGTTCGCCCAGCAGGCGGGCCTGGAAGTCGGCGACTTCATTTGGACGGGCGGGGACTGCCACATCTACTCCAACCACACGGAGCAGGTGAGAGAGCAGCTGAGCCGCGAGCCGTACCCGTTCCCTCGCCTGGAGCTCGGACACGCTCCCTCGATGTTCGAGTACTCCTTCGACGATATTTCGGTGACGGACTACCAGCATCACCCCACGATCAAGGCTCCGGTCGCGGTATGACGAAGCTGGGAGCGATTTGGGCGCAGGATCGCAACGGGATCATTGGGACGGGCACGGCCATGTCCTGGCATGTTCCCGCTGATTTCCAGCACTTCAAGGAGTCCACGATGGGCTGCCCGATCATCATGGGCCGCCGCTCGTGGGAGGCTCTCGGGCACGCCCTGCCGGGCCGTACGAACATCGTCATCACTCGCACCCCCGGGTACGAGGCCGAGGGCGCTCTCGTCGTCTCCTCCGTCGATGAGGCCCTTCAGATCGCACGCGAGGAAACGGCGCACACGGACGCCCCCTACATCTGGATCGCAGGCGGGGCTCAGCTCTATGCCGAAACCCTCCCCCTCCTGGACGAGGCCGTGGTGACCGACCTGGAGCTGGACGTGGCCGCGAGCGCTCCCGAGGGATCGACCTTCGTGTACGCGCCGCCGCTGGATCCGGCGCTGTGGCGCCAGGATGTGGAGCGCAGTGACGCGCAGTGGCGTGAGCGCTCCGGGGACGCTCGCTGGAAGGTGAGCACCTGGGTGCAGCGCTGAGCGACCCTCCCCCCCCCCCGTTTCGATACCTATCCGGCAAGGCCCCGCGCATCGCGCGGGGCCTTCGTCGTAGGATGCACTGTGCCCTCATCACCTTTGCTGACGAATCCGACGCTGCGCGCGCTCGTGGCGATCGCGCTGTTTACGTACACGGCGCAGAACATGCTCAACGTGTCGATTGCTCCCCTGTCGCGCGCTCTGGACCTGCCCGAGTGGATCGTGGGCGCGGCCGTGTCCTTGGCGGCCGCAGCGGTGACGGCGCTCAGCCAGTTCTGGGGGCGCCGCTCAATCGCCTGGGGACGCAGGCGCGTCATCCTGTTGGCGCTGTTCTTAGCGCTCACGGCGGGCACACTCTTTTCGGCGGCCGTGTGGGCGCGAGCGGCCGGTTACATCGGTGCTTTCCTCGCGGCGGGCGCCATCATGGCGGCACGCGGCCCCTTCTTCGGCGCGGCCGTCGCGGCGATCCCGCCGACGGGCCAGGCCCTCGTCGCCGAGGTGACCCCCGACGAGGCCTCGCGCGTGCGCGGCACGTCCGCGTTCTCCGGCGCGATCAACCTGTCCGTCATGGTTGGCTCCCTCGTCTCTTCGGCGCTGGGTGCCTGGTGGATTTCGGCCCCGTGCACGCCACGCCGATCTTTGTCCTCATCGCGCTGGCCATCGCGCTCATCTGGCTGCCTCGCGACGGAGCATCGACGCGCCTGAGGAGGCGCTTGCCCCGCCTGACGGCCAGGGACACGGAACCCGAGCAGGCGACCCCGGCCTCGTCGACATATACGACGGAGCAGGAGAGCACGAGCGGAGCGAAGGCCACCGCCGACCTGCCCCCGCGCGTGCGGTGGACGGACCGGCGCATCGCCCCGTGGATCGCCTCGGTGTTCGGCATCTATTTTGCGAACGGCGTCGTTCAAATCACGATGGGGTTCCTCGTCCAGGACCGCGGTGGACTCGAGCCCGCACCCGCTGTTTCCGTGACCGCCCTCATGCTGCTGGCCAACGCCGCCGGAGCCATGCTCATGCAGCTGATCGTCGTGCCTCGCCTGGGCTGGACTCCGCGCACGCTACTGCGCACGGGCATGACGCTCGCCCTCGTGGCCCTTACGTGCCTGACCATGGCGCCGTCGCTGTGGGCGCTGGCCACCTCGACGTTCGCGATGGGCGTCGCCTCGGGCATGGCCTCCCCCGGCTACTCGGCGGGCGCGTCCCTGGCGGTGAGCGCGCGCGAGCAGGGCGGCATCGCCGGTGTCATCAACGCGACCGGCGCGATCACGTGGATCGTGGCCCCCGTGAGCGCCACGGCCCTGTACGGTTGGATGCCGCTGTCGCCCTTCCTGCTGGCACTCTCACTGGTCGCGCTGTCGTGCGCGTGCGCCTGGTGGCTCCTGCACCGAGCGGACATTGAGGCACGCGCGCGCGACTAGGACGAGTGCCCCACGCCTCACAGCGCGCGCAGCGCTATCCTAGAGAGGTACGTAAGCCCTACGCGAAGGAGCCACCTGTGGCACAAGAAACCCGTACCGAAACCGACTCGATGGGCGCCGTTGAGGTCCCCGCGAACCGCTACTGGGGCGCTCAGACCGAGCGTTCGCTGCACAACTTCGACATTGGACGCAACACCTTCGTGTGGGGCCGCCCGATGGTCCGCGCCCTTGGCATCCTGAAGAAGTCCGCGGCCCTGGCCAACGCCGAGCTGGGTGAGCTGCCCGCCGACATCGCGAACTACATCGCGCAGGTGGCGACGAGGTCATCTCCGGCAAGCTCGACGACAACTTCCCGCTCGTCGTCTTCCAGACCGGTTCGGGCACGCAGTCGAACATGAACGCCAACGAGGTCATCTCCAACCGCGCCATCGAGCTCGCGGGCGGCACCATGGGCACCAAGTCCCCCGTGCACCCCAACGACCACGTGAACCGCGGCCAGTCCTCGAACGACACGTTCCCCACCGCCATGCATATCGCGGTCGTCTCCGAGCTGCACGACATGTACCCGCGCGTGCGCCAGCTGCGTGACACCCTGGACAAGAAGGCCAAGGAGTTCGAGGACGTCATCATGGTGGGCCGCACCCACCTGCAGGACGCCACCCCGATCCGCCTGGGCCAGGTCATCTCCGGCTGGGTTGCCCAGATCGACTTCGCCCTCGACGGCATCGAGTACGCGGACACGCGTGCGCGCGAGCTGGCCATCGGCGGCACCGCCGTGGGCACCGGCCTGAACGCTCACCCGAAGTTCGGCGAGCTCACCGCCAAGAAGATCTCCGAGGAGACCGGCATCGAGTTCAAGCAGGCCGACAACCTGTTCGCCGCCCTGGGCGCGCACGACGCGCTGGTGCTGGTCTCGGGTGCGCTGCGCGTCCTGGCCGACGCCCTCATGAAGATTGCGAACGACGTGCGCTGGTACGCCTCCGGCCCGCGTAACGGCATCGGCGAGCTGATCATCCCCGAGAACGAGCCGGGCTCGTCCATCATGCCGGGCAAGGTCAACCCGACCCAGTGCGAGGCCATGACCATGGTCGCCACCCAGGTGTTCGGCAACGACGCGACGGTTGGCTTCGCCGGCTCGCAGGGCAACTTCCAGCTCAACGTCTTCAAGCCCGTCATGGCCTGGAACGTCCTGGAGTCCATCCGCCTGCTGGGTGACGCCTGCGTGTCCTTCGATACGAACTGCGCGTACGGCATCGAGCCCAACTACGAGAAGATCCAGCACAACCTGGACATCAACCTCATGCAGGTGACGGCCCTGAACCGCCACATCGGCTACGACAAGGCCTCGAAGATCGCGAAGAACGCGCATCACAAGGGCCTGTCACTGCGCGAGTCCGCCCTCGAGCTGGGCTTCCTGACGGCCGAGGAGTTCGACGCGTGGGTCGTTCCCGCCGACATGACGCACCCCAGCGCCGCCGACGAGTGATCCGCCCGTCGCGCTGACGCTTCGGCCCCGGCCTCGTTCATTTTTGAACTGCGCCCCGAAACTTGGACGCGTTTAATGGTAGCCGTTATGCGGCTTCCTGTAGGGCCTGATCCCGGTATTCTGCCGGGGTCAGGCCCTTGAGCTTTACTTGGCGTCTTACTGTGTTCCAGTGTGTGATGTAGGTGGCGAGGTCGGCTTTGAAGCTCTCGAAGGTCTGCCAGTCTTGGCCGCGAAAGAACTCGTCCTTGAGGTGTCCGAAGACCTGCTCAGTGGCGCCGTTGTCGATGCAGTTACCTTTGCGTGACATGCTCTGGATGAAACCGTTATCGGCAAGCGTGCTGATGTAGGTCTCGTGCTGGTACTGCCATCCCATGTCTGAGTGCAAGATCGGCTCGACCCCTGCTGGTTTGGCGTCCATGAGTATCTGGAGCATCTCTTGTTGCTGGGCGAGGTTGGGGCACATCGAGATGGAGTAGGCGACGATCTCTTTGCTGGCAAAGTCGTAGACCGGAGCGAGGTAGGCCTTACCGAAGGAGAGCTTGAACTCGGTGACATCGGTACCCAATTTCTGCCAGGGGCCACTCGCCGTGAAGTCGCGGCCGATGATGTTCTGGAAGCTTTGCCCCACGTCCCCCTTGTAGGAGTTGTACCTGTGGTAGGCCCTCTCGCGGCGTATGCCGCAGCGCAGCCCCATCTCGCGCATCATCTTCAAGACCGTCTTATCGGCGATGCGCTCCCCTTCCTCAGCGCGTAGGCACATGGCGACCTGCCTGTGACCGCACCCGTTGGGGGTTCGTGAAAAGATTTGGGCGACCTTGGGACGTAGCTGCGCTCTGGTTGGCTGCTGGGGGTGAGCCAGCGCGTAGTAGTAGCTCGACCTGGAAAGGCCAGCGGCCTCGAGGAGATCACGCACCGCGTGTCCCTGCCCTGAAAGCTCAGCGACCACTAGGCTTTGTCCCGGTTTGGGAGCGCCTCTGCGCCTTCAGGGCAATCGATTTTTTTAGGTACGCCACCTGCGCCTCAAGCTTGCGCACGCGCTCGGCGAGTTCCTCCTCACGCGTTGGTGGCGCCGCCCGCACCGGCCCCTTCGGCCTGCCCTTGGGCTTGGGCTTCAGCGCCTGTGCGCCGCCCTCACGGTACAGCCTGCACCACTGCTTCAACGGTGTCGCACTCGCAATACCGAAACGCACCATCGCCTCAGGCTTACTCATCCCACCGTCAACCACGGCCCTCGCTGCGGCGACCTTGGTCTCATAGTCGTATCTGGCCCGATTTACTCCCATGGCAAGAAGCCCGCCCCTCCCGATCGCGCGGTACATCTTCTGCCACTCTCTCACAGTCTCGGCAGACACACCAAGCCTCCCGGCGGTCAAACGATAGCCAAATCCCCCTCTCAAACATCTCCACCGCCTGCTCCCGAAGCAAACGATCATGCCTCAACCCCAGATCCACAGACACGAAAAGCCTCCCATTCCCTGGACTTCAATTTCGATGTCCAAGAAACGGGAGGCAGTTCATTTCGAGGCCGGGGCCGTGTCACGTTGTCAGCCGCGCCGCGCTCACTTCTTCCAGGGGGTCGCCCCCACGGTGATGTCCCCGAATTGTGCGTGAAAGTCTTTCCAGCTCATGGTGAAGACCGGGCCGACGGTGCTCCCGCTAGGAGCGTTATTTTTCCCCCACGGGTTCAACAGTGTCACCCCATGTTCGTCGGCTCCAATGACGGTGTACACGTGTCGGTCTGCCAGCGTGATCTGCACACGCTGTCCATCGACGGTCACCATGATGTCGTTGTTCGGTGTCACCCAGCGCGGCAGGGCTTCCGCGACGACGGGCTGTCCGTCTCGGACGGCATTGATCGCAGCTTGCTGCGCGCGCTTCTTTCCCCAGAGGAAGTCGGCGTGAAAAGAGGATGGCTGTCCACTGATCTGTTTCATTGTCATGATGGCGAAGCTGCCGGATGAGCCTCTGCTCCAGAACGCTGACTTCGTTCCTCCGCGATGGGCCTTCACGTAAGCCATCTCGAAAATGGAAGCGACGTCGAGGCCTCCCCCCGAGCTTCTTGTTGCCATGCTGAAGGACTTCCTTGACCAGAATGGGGGCCCCGTTGTTCAGGCCCGGGAATCGCACGAGGAAGCCCTCCACAGTTCCGTTCACGCCGTGATGTGTAGTGATCAGGCCTGCGAGGTATGCGCGTCCTTCTGGGGTACGGTCATAGGCCTCGAGCGAGGCGAGAAGGTGACAGTTGCCGACACTCCCCTGTGCCAGGTCCATGAGGGGCTTGGCGGGGTCTGCGAGCGAGGCGAGGATACGCTTGATCTGGTACTTCGTCAGCGGTTGCGTGTCCCCCACGTCAATTGTCGTACCGTCAGCGTTTTTCTTGATGTGCTCGGGTGTGAAGTAGAGGGCCGCTCGTAGTTCCGCGGCGGTGACGGCGGCCTGCTCGTTGATCCCGTCGACGGCCTCGTTGTAACGCAAGGTCATGGATGCGACCGTGGAGGCGTAGAAACGCTCTTCCTGCGCGCGTTCCGTGTCTGAGAGCGAGCAGTACTGCTTCCACAGTTCGTCGGCCTGTGCCCGGATCTCGTTGATGACGCGAAGTTCGGCCTCAAGGACTGTGGTGTAGCGCCGCAGCGAGGCGGCTGCCTCGTCCGTGCCGCTGTCCCAGATCGTCAGTTCCCGCTTTTCCCGCTCGAAGCTAGACTCAAAGGCCTCGCGCGCTTTGCCCACCCACCCGGAGATTCGGCTGATGGCCGACGAGATAGTGTCCGCGCGGTCGCGTATCTTTGCGGCGCGGTCTGTGAGCTCGTCGCAGCAGCGTTCGAGGGCGGACACGTCACCGGGCACCTCCGGGAACTTCGTACGAAAATCTCTCAGCATTGCATCCTTTTTTCCTCAGAGTTTCGGGTGAATCTCACCGAAGATACGCGCATCTGATTCGTCGGACTCTTCGTTACTCTTCGCTGCCTGGGCGAGGCCGAGAGAAGAGTGGATCAGCCAGTCGCTCGTTGCTCGCGAGCGTGCGTTGTACGCGACCGTGAGGGCCTTCAGCGCCTCACTCACAGCGGCACTGCCGGTTGTGATGGAGGCGCAACACTCGCGTAGGTCCAGCTCCCGCATGTTGTTGCGGATGTCTAATAGGACGGTGGACGCCTCTGCAATATGCTCGGCATTCATCGCGTAGTCGCTCAACGTGTCCTCCTTGATGTGGAAGGTAACGGGACATCATAAGCCACGTGTGCGCGTCCGCAAAACGACGGATGAAGCCGGGGGCGACGGGGATCTGGGCGACCACGGTAGTGGCTGGTTCGGCAGACGCCTTCCCTGATCACACGGGAAACTCGCACACTACCCACTATTCCGGACCGAATCGCTCAGCCCTGGGCGCGCGCCTTCTTACGCATCTTCAGGATCGTCGACGCGATGATGGTCATCAGGAAGATGTTGAAGAGGATCGCACCCACGCTCGGGGACACGAGCGTGGCGACGAGGCGTCCGGCGGGGGCCGTGGCCGCCGCGGATACTCCGACGATGAGGCCGACGCGCAGGTCGACCATGCGGTGGCGCAGGTTGGTGACGGTGCCAGCGATGCCGGTGGGAATCATGACGAGGAGGGACGTGCCGCGCGCGATGAGGTCTCCCGCGCCGACGGCGAGTTCCATGCCGGGCACGATGACGGATCCGCCGCCCACGCCGACCAGGCCGGAGAGAATGCCGGCGCACAGGCCGACCAGGATCATGAGGGCGCACGAGGCCGGGGTCAGCGAGACGGTTCCCTGACGCGTGGGGACGTGCAGGTATTGGGAGACGATGACGAAGACCGTGAAGCCGATGAGGATCCAGGGCAGCGCGGGTGCGGGGAGGCGGCGCAGGAGCCACACGCCGATCTGGGAGCCCGCGAGCGCGCCGACGACGAGGAGGGCGGCGCCCGCCCAGGAGACCTCGCCGTGCAGGGCGTAGGTGCCCGAGCCGACGGCGGCGGTCACGATAATGGCAGCAAGGGACGTGGCCGAGGCTCGGCGCTGATCCATGCCCGGGACCGCCATGAGGGCGGGCACGATGACGAGGCCGCCTCCCACCCCGAAGAGTCCGGAGAGGAATCCAGCGCCAACGCCCGTCGCGATGACGAGGGGGGATGCGGCGCATGGTGAGGTGCTGGGAGTCGGTGTTAGCCATGCTTCTACTGTAGTGCTGCGTCTGTTTGCGTTCTGGGACGGGGCATCTGCCCTGCGACCAGACAGGACGCACAAGCCGGCCCCGGCCTCGTCCATTTACGAGGCCAGGGCCGACTCGCCTTCACACCAAATCTGACGGTTGTGTCCGTGGCTCGCGCCTACTCCTTCTTCCTTTTCTTCGGTGCGGGCAGCTCCTCCCACATCGCGTCAACGACGTCGTACAGCGCATCGCGGTCCTCGATCTCGACGAGGAGCATCTCCTTCGCTCCCTCGTAGGGGATGGCACGCGGGGCGTCGGGCAGGAGGCGTTCGGAGGCGGGCGTGACCTTGAGCAGGAAGCCGTCGTCGTAGACGCCGCCCACGACCTTGCCCCGGTAGTAGAGGACGTATTCGCCCATCATCTTGCGGTGCGCCACGTTGTCCAGCTCACCCAGCAGGTCGAGCACGAACTCCAGGTATTGGTTGGTGGACGACATCGTTCATCCTCGCTTTCCCGCTCAACGACACGCTCGCCTGAGCCTGCGCTGCATTGAGCGGCCGGCCTCTTTTATGGCGTATGAAAACAGTGTAGAGCCTTAGATCGGGCCCGCTAACCGCGTTCGTTCATTGATCAACAAGGCCGGGGCAGGGATTGGAAGCAGGGCGAGCTAGAATCGCCTGATTCTAGGGGCTTGAGGGGCTGGAAATCGCGCCTGAGGGCCCCGTTAGGATGGGGGCATGACAGATAAGCGTGACCCGCGAGGGATTGGTAACTTCTTTGTCCGGTACCTGGTGCTCCACGTGATCTTCTTGGTCGGGCTCCCGCTCTCCTATGCCATTGACCTTGCCCTCATCTACTTTTTTGGCTTCATGGGCTTCTTCACCTTCTTCCAGGTGCTGATAGCCGTCACCCGAAAGTTCCTCGACAAGGCGGGATCGTGGAAGCCTGTCGCAATCGCGGGGGCTGTATTCTCCGACGTAGCGGTCCTGTGGTGGCTGGGAAACCTGCTGGGAGGCGCACTTGACGGCTCTTCTGACTGGGGGCTTGTGACTGCGTGGCTGCCCTACCACTTCGTCGCTGCTTTCTTCGCGTGGGGGCTCCGCGAGATCTTCCATGCGCCGGATCCTCAACGAAATGCCACGTCCAGCGCCCCTGACAGCACCGTTGAGCCTGGCGACAGCGAGAACCCCGGCGATCCCGAAGACGAGTCGGACGCCCCGACGGCCACCCCTGCGAGCGCGGAAGCCGAAGCAGACAAGCAGTAATCCCTTTTGGGAGCGGATATCACCGCCTGGATTGCAGGGCCGCAACCACGAGAGCGCAAGCCTCCGCATCGGAATCCGCACGGTGATGATTGAGCTTAAACCCCGGCACCAGAGCCTTCGTAACGGTCGGCAGCTTGTAGTTTCCAGGCCAGGGACCATGTGCTGAGCTGTCCGATAGGAACAGAAGAAGCTCCGCGGGAGGGTGTGAGTCCCAAAGAAGGCATCGAGTTCCCTCCACACCCCAGCGTCGAAGGCTGCATTATGCGCGTACACCGGAAGCCCGGCATGGAAGCCAGCCACCCAGGCAGCAATATCTGGCCACATCGGAGACCTGCGCACGTCGCGCGCAGAGATCCCATGCAGATAGGTGAATTCAAACCGATCAAAGCCCGGCGGCGGCTTAATCAGTGTACTCACTCGTTCAACAACCCGCCCCCCTGAGATTTTCACCAGCGCAATCTGACAGGCAGACTCCCCGCCTTGCCTATTCGCGGTCTCGAAGTCCACGGCTACAAAAGACGGAAGCGCAAGGACCTCGGGCGGCGCCACCCAGCTAGAACGCTGTCGAGACTTGGGGCGCGCGTATGAAACATCCGGCGACGCAGCGGACCGGCCAGTCGCTGACATGGGAGCCGAGCCCTTCTGTGCAGCCTTTGCCTCTTTCTCGAGCTCCACAAAGTGCTTCCACTGGGCGTTGTATTGACTCGGGTCTTCGCCACGCTGCTTTGCGAGCATCTCGTGTGCCTTCGCCAGGCGCTTGCGTAGCTCCAGTCGAAAATCTTCGCGCGGAGCCGGCAGCCCCAGCGCCAACCAGCGCTCAATCGTCTCGACTTCGCCCGAATAATCCTTTTGCTTGTGTTGAATGATCGCGACCTGAGTGACGTAGTATTCCGCAACGTTCACCGGGTTCAGGCGAGCAGCGGCGATCATCGCATCCATACAGCCACGAGCGATGACAAGTGCCCTGGACAGATCCCCTGACCGCTTGAGCGCAGAAATGTCACTCCCCCAGTCACAGATGTCGCGGCCGCTGTATGTGGGCATGAACCACCCGTCAGGCCCCACGTTCGGCCCATTGTGCGCTCCGAAATAGGTAGGGGCTGATGCTGCAGCCCCTAAAGCACTCTGCCCATTCTGGAGCGGACGACTCAGCTGAGGAACGACAATCCCGGAGGGACGCTGACCGTATTGCGTCGGATAGTTCCGCTGAGGAGTGAGCTCACGGCGCAACCAATCAAACACACCCATAACGTCCGCTTTCCCTGATGCGAGGCACCACTGCGCCCCGCTCATCTCATCTGTTCTGCGCATACACACCAGCTAATGGTGGCGACGCACACACTTTAGCTTACTGCATAAGTGACCAGCTAGGGGGCGATCACGCTCCCGATTTCCACCCACCCCAGCCCCCGCCTCGTCAATGAGCACGGGGCAAGTAAAACGGACTCACAAAACCCGACTTTTCAGAATACTCCCCCAAGGCTCTCCCGTTAGACACTTTCAGAAAATAACGACAGGCTCTCTCGCAGACAAGCAACCAAGGCAGCAGCTTACGAGCGCACAACACCTGGCAAATGCTCAGAAATTCAACCAATCCGCGATTTTACTTGTCCACACTGCGGGACATTTTTACTCAGCGTGACCATATTGTCGGTTAATTTACTGAAAAATCGCTTTACCGTTGAATGGGCGCATTTTCACGCGCATGACTCCCCCACCGGGTAGTCACGTCAACGATTTCGAGGACACACGTCATGGAGACACGACATCCCCTGACCATCCCCGCCGCCATCGTGCTGGGCACCGCGGTCGTCGCCACCGCCCTGCCCCTGCCGGGCAGCACACCGGCCACCGCCACGGGCACGGCGCACGTCACCCGCGCCTACACGGACAAGTCCACGCACGAACCAGGTAAGCAGGCGACGATCACGGCCGAGGCCTCGACCGGGGGAACCGTCCACTTCTCCGTCAGCCACCTCGGGGTCGAAATCGACTCGGGCGACGCCACCGTGACCAACGGCAAGGCCACCTGGGCCTACACGACACCGAGCGAGAACAACCAGGGGTACCTCGTCACCGCGACGGGCGGGGACGGCACCCATGCAGAAACGGCCATCGACGCATCCACCAGCTGGAAGCGCTTCCCGCGCATGGGCTTCCTCTCCCACTTCAAGCCTACCGCCCCCGACGGCTTGGCCGAGAACGCCACCTACGAGCCCTACCTCTTCCACAAGCCGTCCGACTACGTCACGAAGCTCAGCCAGGACTACCACCTCAACGCCTTCCAGTACTACGACTGGCAGTATCGCCACGAGAAGCCCGTCGCGACCGGGGACATCAAGGAGCAGTGGCCACTGTGGTACCGGGACACCTATGCCTCCGCTGCGACCATCAACAGCTACGTGTCCAAGGCTGACGAGGTTGGTGCGGCCTCACTGGCCTACTCCATGGCGTACGCGGTCAACGACGGCTACGACACGAGCGCCATCAAAGAAGACTGGATCCTGCGCGAGGACAACGGTTCCTACTGGCAACGCGACTTTGGCCACCAGTGGTGGCTCCATTTGCCCCCCCAACACGCCCACGCCCCAGAACCACATGACGATGATGAACGTCAACAACGAGGGCTGGCGCACCTACATCACCGGGCAATACGTGACGCAGAAGAACGAGTTCAAGTTCGACGGCACGCACATCGACACGCTCGGGCAAACCCACAAGAAGGACGCCTCCGGCAACGATCTCGACCTGACCGAGGGCCTGTCGGCGCTCGTCAACGAGACCGCCACACAGACACAGGGCGCGGTCGGCATCAACCTGCCTGACGGCGCCGGCAACGACAAGGTCATTCCCAGCTCATCCACGTACCTGTACACGGAGCTATGGGATAACAATGAGACGAACGCGCAGGTAGCCACCTACCTGCAGGGCGTGCGCGCCACGGGTACGAAGAAGCCGATGGTGGTCACCGCCTACGCGAACGACTACGATCCGACAACCCGCTACTGGGACGCAGCGGCCAAGGAGTACAAGCACCCCGAAATCGCTGCCGACAACGGCGTACGCATCGAAGCCGAGTCCGACCAGGCGCGGGTGAGCGGCGACGTCACCATCGTGTCCGGCGACGCATCCGCGTCGGGCGGCTCTACGCCTCGGGCATTTCCAAGGACGGCGACGCTGTCACCTTCACCGTTGACGCAGGCCAGGGAGGCACCTTCACCTTCTCACCCCGTTACTCGAGCCCGCAGGCCGACGGCGCGAACCACCAGGTGATGATTGACATGGGCAAGAAGGGGCAGCAGAAGCTCCTGAAGTACGTCACCTTCAACAAGACGCAGAGCGACTCCGACTGGCGCGAAGATATCTCCATCAACGTGGAGCTCACCCCGGGCACACACACAATCTCTTTCCCGATCGACAAATACGAAAAGTACGCGCCCGTCAACATCGACTGCATCACCTTCCGAGAGTTCAACGCGGACTCCGTCAAGCTCGCCGACGCGGCATTCGCGGCGAACGGCGCGCACCACCTGGAGCTCGGCGACTACGGGCGCATGCTGGACGATCAGTTCTTCGCTGAATCCGGCCGCGGCATGTCCGCGGACTGCTGGCGTGGATGAAGAACTACTACAACATTTCCACCGCCTACGAGAACCTGCTCTTCGGCGACAACCTGACGCGCAAGGAGCGCCAGGTCGAGGTCTCGACGAACGGCGTGGGCCTGCCAACCTCGACGGACGGAGCCGCGAACACGATCTGGGCGAACACGATGACGTCCAACGCGGGCACAGCCCTGCACCTGATCAACCTGCGCACCAACGACAGCGAGGGCAACGACGAGTACTGGCGTAACGCCGCCAAGCAGATCCTGCCCTTCGACAACACGTCCGTCACCTACCACCTGGAGGACGGCGAGGCGGTCCCCGCTTCGATCTTCGCCGTCAGCCCTGACGACGACGGCGGCCGCCCGACCCCCCTCGACTTCACGACGGGCACGGATGAGCAGGGCCGCACGACGATCACCTTCAACGTGGGTCGCCTGTCCTCGTGGGACATGGTGGTCTTCTCCCCCCTCCACCTACGCGGATCGCGCGGCCCCCGCACCCCAAGCAGTGGACACGTCCGACAATGCCGCTGCAAGCGACGTGGATGACGCGGCCCTGGTGCCCGCGACGATGGTCGGCCAGCTGCGCAACGGCCTCGGCCAGTGCCTGACCTCCCAGGATCCGGCAGGAGCCGACGGCACCCCCGCGTGGAACAGCAACTGCTCCGGAAATAGCGCCGCGCAGACTGTCATCTACGAGGGTGACGGGCACATCCGCATCGGCGACCGCTGCGTCGACGTCCTGGGCGGCTACACCAAGGAGGGCACGGTCGCGCACATGTGGACCTGCTACCCGGCTCTGGAATCCCAGATGTGGGATCTCAACGAGAACGGCCAGCTCGAAAACCACGCGTCCGGCCTGTGTCTGACGATCCCGGGCGACACGACGCGCGAGGCCACGCAGGCGGTCATCTCGCAGTGCTCCGACGCCTCCAAGTCGCAGCGCTGGACGCTCACCGAAGCATCCGGGCAGTAATGGCCTCCCCTCCCCGGACCGGGCACATCCGGGGAGGGTGCAGCGCCCACGCGGACTGCATAAGACTCGGCCCCGGCCTCGTCGTCAATGAACGAGGCCGGGGCCGAGTCTTGCGGGAACGCGCCGTCAGGAACGGGCGACCTCGACGGCGGGAGACTGCACCAGGTTCGACAGGGCAGTGATGTAGGCGCCGATCTGCTTGCGGTTCAGGCTGTCCTGCATGAGGTTCGGCATGCCCTTCGTCGTGCAGGTGACCTCGACGACGGTGCTGCCCTCGGAGGGGGATAAAACCAGCGATGAGGTTCTCACCCCACGACATCATGCCCATCGGGGTGTCAAAGGTGATCACGCGACCGTTCGGGTCGGAGCGCGTCAGCGTCGCCTTCTTGACGGCCTGCACGGCCTGGGTCGCGGCCGGGAAAAGCTGATCGAACGGCACGTTGAACTGGAACGACTGCGTCGTGGAACGCATACCCATGGGAGTGTCTCCTTAAAGATCTCAGTGTGCGCAGTCGGCGCGCACAGGTCACGCGTCGACCGGTGAAGAAGGGGGTCACGCGCACCGACGCGGTCGCCTCGGTGTGACGCTGCGGGTGCGCGACTTCTTCCAGCTGGTTCAGCCTATCAGCACGCGCCCAAATCTCATATTCGCTTCCGTCGACGCTCAGGTAGCAGTCTGCCGGGCACCCTCACGGGCACCCGGCAGCGCTGCGTCTACGGAATCAGGAACGCGGCTCGAAGGGGCTCACCGACACCGAGGGCATCTCCTGACACACGCGCAGGGTCAGCTGCAGGCTCGTCGCACCGGTGCCAGCCTCGGGCATGATGTCGACCAGCTCAGAATCGGCGGGGTTACATCCGTCGACCCCATCCGTCGACTCCGCCGTCAAGGTCACACCCACGCGGCCGCCCTCGGCAATCGTGTAGACGTTGCCAGGGTCCTCGCCGTCGCGCACGGCGGTGGAGATGACGGAGCCGCCACCGGAGAAGATGACCTGCGGGAAGCCGTTAATCCAGCACGAGGGTCCCTCGTTCGTGAAACCAATTTCCACGTAGGTGGTGCCGCCCACCTCCTGCTGGGAGTCGATAGCGGGCTGCAGGTTCGTCAGGTCGCAGCGCTGATCGTTGTCGGCGACGTTCACCTCGGGGGCCTGGTTGCCATCATCGGGCACGCCGCTCTGGGGGCCGGCACCACTCTGGGCGGGCATGCCGCTCTGCGAGGTGGAAGCGCTCGAAGAATTGGACGAGGCCGTGGACCCCGCCTCGGGCTGGGTGCCCTTCGGTGAGCAGGCAGCAATGCCCAGGACGAGGGCCGGCAGGGAGGTCACGGCAAGAATGCGTCGCGTGTTGATCATGCGCCCATCCTATGAAGCGCCGCGCCCCTCGCGCACCGCCACGCCGGGCAGCGCCCAGGGGTGACAAGCGGCGCACCTGGGCGTGCCCGCCCACCGCGCCCCGGCCTCGTCGATGTCAGTGCGTGACGGGTTCGATCTCGACGGGTGCCACGTCCATCTCTTCGAGGGACACCGTGCGATCCTTACGCGCCACGTGGTAGCCCCACCACACGACACCGAAGAGCGGCAGGCCGATGTAGGAGGAGGCGACCTCCCAGACCTGGCCATGCAGAACGGCTTCATAGTTCTGTCCGGCCATGACCACCAGGCACATGACGAAAGCGATGATGGGACCGGCCGGGAACAACGGCGATCGATACGGCAGGTCCTCGAGGCGATACCCCTGCAGCAGGTAGGCGCGGCGGAAGCGAATGTGGCTCACCGCGATGCCCAGCCACATGATGATGCCGGAAATACCGACGATGTTCACCAGCCAGATGTACGCGTCATTGAAGACCAGCTGCGTGAGGAAGCCACACGCCGCGGTCACCGTCGTCACGGCCATCGCATAGGCGGGCACGCCCCCCTTGGTGACGCGGGCGAAGATCGCGGGCGCCTGACGCTTGAGGGCCATCGAGTGCAGCATGCGCGAGGCCGCGTACAGGCCCGAGTTACCTGCGGACAGGATCGAGGTCAGGATGACCGCGTTCATGACGGCGGCCGCCGCGCCGATACCCATGCGGGCAAACACGAGCGTAAAGGGCGACTGCGCGATGTTGTTCGCCGAGTCGTCAGCCGCGCTCAGGAGGCTCGGGTCCGTGTACGGCAGCAGCGTACCGATGACCGCGATCGCGCCGATATAGAAGAACATGATGCGCCAAAACACCGTGCGGATCGAACGCGGCACGTCCCTGCGCGGGTTCTCGGATTCACCCGCTGCCACGCCGACCAATTCGGTGCCCTGGAAAGAAATCCGGCGATCATGAAGACCGCGATGACGCCCACGAAACCGTTGTGGAAGGGCGCGTCCCCAATCGTCCAATTAGACAGGCCCGGAGAGTTTTCACCCATCACGCCGGCGATCATGAAGACGCCCGACAGAACGAAGACGATGACAATGACGACCTTGATCGCGGCTAACCAGAACTCGGCCTCGCCGTAGACTCTCGCCGAGAGCGCGTTGAGCCCGACGACGATGACGAGGAAGCCCACCGCCCAAATCCACGAGGGAACAGACGGGAACCAATAGGCCATGACCAGGCCCGATGCCACGAGGTCCGCGGCCACCGTCACCGCCCAGTTGAACCAGTAGTTCCACCCCATGGCAAAACCGAAGGACGGGGAGATGAACTTGGTGGCGAAGGTCTGGAAGGAGCCAGCGACCGGCTGGTGCGCGCTCATCTCGCCCAGCGACTGCATGAGGAGCAGTACCATCAGGCCAATCGCCGCGTAAGCGAGAAGGGCACCGCCCGGACCGGCGTTCGCAACCGTCGCACCGGAGGCCAGGAACAGGCCCGTGCCGATCGCTCCGCCGATGGCGATCATCTGCATATGACGCGACGCCAGGCCACGCTTGAGCGCCGTGTTGGAGCGCTCGCGCACATCGCTGGCGATGTCGTCGGGAGTGGGGGTAGCCATGAGTCGGTTCCTCATCTGTCGATCGTCGAGTCCCATCTTAGTCCCACAACCGCTTGTGGCAACGTTGACAGTTTCTTTTCTCATTCTTTAACGAGGCCGGGGCTGGCTACCGCGGGCACGCGCCCCTCCTCAGCCCCGGCCTCGTCGCAACAAACGAGCCACCCACACGCGAGCCGGTTACACTAAACCCACCCACGCCACGCAGGAGGTTCCTATGACGCAATCCCTCATGAGCATCGGTTGGATGCTCCTCGCCCTCATCCTCTCTGCGTCCATCGGCCTCGAACGACAAATCCGCGGCAAAAGCGCGGGCCTGCGCACCCAGGCCATTGTCGGCCTCACTGCCTGCTCGATGATGCTCATTTCCAAGTACGGATTCTCAGACATCCTCGTCGACGGCATCACCCGCTACGACCCGTCGCGTGTCGCGTCGCAGATCGTGTCGGGCATCGGCTTCTGGGCGCGGGCATCATCCTCACCCGGCACGGCGCTATTCGAGGCCTGACGACTGCGGCCACCATCTGGGAGACCGCCGCCATCGGCATGGCATGCGGCGCAGGCCTGTGGTGGCTCGCCGTCGCCGGCACCGTCCTGCATTTCATCGTCATCGCCCTTCTGACCCCGCTCGTCCAGTTCATTTTGATGCGCGCGCACGGACACAAGGTCACGTTGACGGTCCACTACTCCCCCGGACACGGGGTACTGTCCTCGCTACTCAGCCAGGTATCTGCCCTCGGCTGGACGGTTTCCACGGTATCAACCCACACGGAGTCCAACGGCCGTGCGACAACGGCACGCTTCACCGCAGCCACGCGCCAGGATCTCTCGCGTTCCCTGCTCGTGACAACCCTCGCGGACCTCGACGGCGTCGCAGGCGTGGACATCAGCGAAGACGACGACGAGTAAACGCTCTCGACACGGTGGGGGGCCCGCGGCGTGCCGCGGGCCCCCCACTTATGTCATCTCAACGCGTCACGAACGCGTCCCAAAGGGGTTGTAGGGCTTATCGCCCTGCTGCCCCTGACTGTAGCCCTGCTGGCCGTACTGATTCTGACCATACTGCTGCTGGCCGTACTGCTGCTGGCCGTACTGCTGCTGGCCCTGAGCCGCCTGGGGAGCCTGGAAGCCACCCTGGGGCTGAGCGCCCGGGTAACCGCCCTGCTGTGCCTGAGCGCCCGGGTAACCGCCCTGCTGTGCCTGAGCACCGTACTGCTGCTGGCCATACTGTCCCTGCTGGGACTGGAAGCCGCCCTGCTGCGGCTGGAAGCCGCCCTGCTGCGGCTGGAAGCCGCCCTGCTGGGACTGGAAGCCGCCCTGCTGGGACTGAGCGCCCGGGTAGCCGCCCTGCTGCGGCTGGGAACCGTACTGAGACTGGCCCTGTGCGGCCTGGGGAGCCTGGAAGCCACCCTGGGGCTGAGCGCCCGGGTAACCACTCTGCTGGGACTGAGCACCGTACTGAGACTGCTGGCCAGGCTGGTTCATGGGTGCGCCGGTGGAGGCACCGCCGAAAGCGTTCGGGTTGTCAACCGGCGCAACCTTACCGTTCTTGAGCTCCAGGAGCAGGACAATACCGGAAGCAGCGAGGCCGATCGAGAAGATCAGGAAGAGGATGCCGCCGAAACCGAGCGAGGCCCTAGCAAGAACACTGAGCACCTGGAGAATGCCAATCAGGGCGGTAAGGATCGCGACGATGCCGGAGGACAGGAAGGCCCACTTTTGATTCGTAAACCAGTAGGCAGCTCCCAGGCCAACCGCAATCAGCATGAGGAAGATATGGAAGAAGGCGTAGCCACCCGCAGAGAGCATCGTGAAGGAATCGCCGTAGACCGACCCGAAGGGCAGGGCCATCGAGATGATCGACAGGACGAAGGATGCGGCCATACCAATGAGCGCGTAGGTGGCGCGCACGGAGCGGCCCTTCACCTTGCCAGTCTCGGTGACGACCGTACTCTGGAACTGGTTGAACGCCGTGTTCGCGGCTGCGCCGAACTGCTGGGCGGCAGCCTCAAACTGCTGACCCGTCGACGCGCCCGGCTGGCCGCCCGGAGCGGCATACGGGGACTGCTGACCCGACGGAGCATATCCCTGAGCACCGCCCTGGGCGGCGAACTGGGACTGCTGGCTGGCCTGCGCGCCATACTGCGCCTGTGCAGGATTCTGTCCGTAGGCGGCGGCCTGCGCCGCGGCATTCTCTTCCGCGACAATCTCAGCCATAGAGCGCTCGCGCGTCCCGTCAATGATCGTACGCTCAAGTTCCTCGTCCGAAATCGACGGAGCCGAAGCCACGGGCGCTTCCATCAGGGGTGCGACCTGAGCTTCCCCAACGAAAGGCTGGGCATCTTCGACGATATGCTGGGCTTCATCCGCGACAGGCGCAGGCTCAACGACCGGCTCGGGCTCGACGATAGGCTCCGGCTCAACCACGGGAGCAACAGCCTCAACCTGGGAAGCACCCCACGCATCAGACTGAACGGGCTCAGTCTGCGGAGCACCCCACGCATCAGACTGCACAGGCTCGGTCTGCGGAGCCCCCCACGCATCAGACTGCACAGGCTCAGCCTCTACAGCGGGTTCAACAACAGCGGCAGGCTCTTCAACAACCGGCTGAGCCTCCTCCACCACGGGAGCAACAGCCTCAACCTGGGGAGCACCCCACGCATCAGACTGCACAGGCTCAGTCTGCGGAGCACCCCACGCATCAGACTGCACAGGCTCAGTCTGCGGAGCACCCCACGCATCAGACTGCACAGGCTCGGTCTGCGGAGCCCCCCACGCATCAGACTGCACAGGCTCAGCTTCCACAGCGGGTTCAACAACAGCGGCAGGCTCTTCAACAACCGGCTGAGCCTCCTCCACCACGGGAGCAACAGCCTCAACGACAGGCTCGGGCTCAACCGCAGGAGCTTCCTGTGCAACGGGCGCCGCCTGAGCAGCGGGCTGCTCCACAGGCGCCGCAGCCTGAGTGTAGGGTTCGACCGGTTGTGCCGGGGCAGCGACGGGAGCAGGCTGCGCAACGGGAGGATGAGCGGGAACAACACCCCGGTTTGCCAGCCACTGGGCAAGCGCAGGATACAGCGACGGGTGCGTCGCCACGTAGGGGTGCAGATCCGCGCGAGCGGCGGTGATATCAGCGAGATCCTGCGCTGTCAGCGCCGGATTGCTCATGTCAGCAGCGGTGAGCTGCGACAGATCAAGAGTGCTCATCTCTATTCCTCTCGCACCCGAAGGCGCAGTTCATGATGGCGAACATGCAATACTATCGCGTCGAGACGCGGATTAGTCAAGGCGTTTGCCCTCTGAAATACAAGTGACAAACAAAAGACCCGGCCCCTCACGGGACCGGGTCTATGGTGGTAGCGGGGACAGGATTTGAACCTGCGACCTCCGGGCAATGGTTGTCGGTGCTGTATTTGCTGGTTTCGCTGCACATGCTGCATTTGCTGTATGGTCTCGGAGGTTTTGGACTTGTTCGTGAGCTCGCGCCGTCGCGGGCATTCATCCTTGGTGGATATGGACAAGGATCACATTTTGACGAAGTCGGTACCGGCCGAGTGGGCGGCTGCTCTGGATCGGTGGGAGCTGTATCTGCGAGCGGGTGGCCGCAGTGAGCGCACGGTCGAGACGCGCATCCGGCACGTGCGGCAAGTCGCTCGGGGCCTTGGCACGGCGTCACCTCGCGGCGTGGATACGGACATGCTCATGCGGTACTTGGGGCGTCAGCGTTGGGCTGCCGAGACTCGGCACGGATACTACGAGTCGTTGCGTCTCTTCTATCGGTGGCTGTATCCGAAGGGTGGTTCACCTGCGGAGTGGCTACCCGTGGTGCCCAGGCGTCCTGGTGCTCCGCGTCCGGTGCCACTCGATGTACTGCATGAGGCCGTCGCGGTCGCTGATCGGCGCACACGGCTCATCTTGTGCCTGGGGGCATGCGCTGGTCTGCGGGCCTCGGAGATTGCCGCCGTCCATGGTCGGGATGTCCTCGATGACGGGGCTGGCGTATCCCTCATGGTTGCGGGGAAGGGTGGTCGTGCTCGTCGGGTGCCGTTGGCGGATTGGCTGGCAAGAGCTGTGGTCGCTGCATGTAGCGCTGGGGGCGGCTGGTGCTTCCCGTCGAAGTACGGCGGGCATCTTTCGGGGGCGCATGTCTCGAAGCTCGCGGCCGTCGTGTTGCGGGATGAGTGGACTCTCCATACGCTGCGGCATCGGTTCGCGACAGCCGCTTATTCGGCTGAGCGGGATCTTCTCGCCGTTCAGCGATTGTTGGGGCATGCGAGCGTGGCGACAACGCAGCGTTATGCTGCCCCTCCTGAGGATGCCTTGCGCCGGGCGATCGAGGCCGCCGATTTCACCCGTGAGGCGTGAGTAAGCCTGGCCCTGTCTCTGGGCGGGTGCTGTACATGCTGCATTTGCTGGTATCGCTGCAAATGTCTCGTTTTTCTTCTGTTTTCAATGAAAGGACTCATGATGCTGACTATCGCCATAACAAACCAGAAGGGTGGCGTTGGCAAAACGACCACGACGTACCATTTTGCGCGGGCGGCGAGCCTGCGCGGGCTGAGGGTTCTGGTGATCGACCTGGACCCCCAGGGCAACCTCTCGGACTCGTTAGCCGAGTTGGAGGAACAGCAGGCCGGTATGGCTGATGCGCTGTCCACGAGATCGGAGTGTGGCCTTGGGGATGTTATCGTCCCAACGAACTGGGATCGGGTATATCTTGCCCCTTCGGGCGCGGATGCCCTGGCGGCCGTGCGCGATGAGCTCGTGACGGTGGCGTTTGGTCGGGAGCGGCGACTGGCTGCGCAGCTCGAAACCGTGGCAGACGCATTTGATCTTGTCCTGATTGATTGCGCTCCTGCGCTTGATACGTTGACGGCGAACGCTTTGGCTGTGGCTGATGGAGTGCTTGTCGTGACTCAATCGCGGTTGTACTCGGCGTCGGGGCTCGCGCACTTGCTTGATGCTGTTGAAGCCGCGCGCGCCTACTACAACCCGGGGTTGCGGGTTGCTGGCGTGTTGGTGAATCAACACAAGGGACGTACTCGCCAGGGCGCGTACTGGTTGGATGAGCTATCGACCGCGTGCCAGGAGCGTGGCCTCATGCTCCTGGATCCACCTGTACCCGATATGGTGGCGATCTCCGACGCGGCCGAGGCCGGTGTCGGCCTCGATGAGTGGGCTGGCAACGCGGCCGACCTATGCGCTCTGTACGATGCGCATCTCGCGTCCGTGCTCGCGACGATGGGTGAGGGGGTGGAAGCATGAGTGTCCGTCGTCCTGAGCGTCGCAAGTCTGCACTGAGTAGCGGCGTTGCATCGGTGATCGCCCCTCCCCCGGTGGCCAGTGAACCCGCTCGTAGGCCGGGATCTGTATCTAAGGCTGTTGCTGAGACTGCACGCCTCTCGATTCGTGTGGATGCGGCGCTGCTTGGGCAGGTGCGTGCGGCCTGGTGGTCGACGGCCGCGTCGACGGGCACGCGCTCGATGAGCGCGTGGATTATCGAAGCTTTGGAGGATCACCTGCGGCGTGCTGAGGCTGAGTTCAACGGTGGCGAGCCGTTCGCGCCGCTTGATGCGGGCGAGATTCCACGGGGGCCAAGATAGAGACACGAAAGGTGGCCGCAGTTTATTGCGCTACGGCCCCTTTCGCACACAAAAACATTGCCATGTGATGAAACTCACATGGCAATGTTGAGTGTAACCCTTCATAGGGTTGCATTCCGTGTTATAATGAAGGGCGGTCGTGACTGGTGGCACAGCTCACGATCAAGCAATATTTCGATCTCGGGGACAACTGTCCCATGTTTGTGGCAATCCACCACAGAGAGGATGGCTCTATGAGCAACCATGCAAACAAGAAGAATTACTCCTTCGAACTTGTCCACAAAAGTATATCACATCCTGTGGATGATGCTAATCAGTCTTCGTCAACTCGTCAACCCGAACCTACGATGACTGCGCTCACAAAAGGGCAAGGTTCTCGGCTTGTGCCAGTCGGCGGCAGCAGGTGCCTACCCGCCTGGATGATTGCAAGCTCTCCTTACATTTTCAGTGTTTTTCTAGCAGGATGCTTGTACTTCTTTGGCCAGTCATTCGTCGGCATGGTGTTGACAGCAGTCTGTTCGCTGGGTGCATATTGCATGTGGATTCGGTCTGTGTTCACACCGTGATTGACTGCCCGTTTCTAGTTAATCCGTTGTGGATTAGCTTCTAGTGGTTGCGCGTCGGATGGTCGAGGGTGAAACCTTGAGGATTCTGGCGATCGCGGCCACGCTTTTTCCCTGGGTGCGTAGTTGTCGTGCGGTAGTGCGTTGCTCAGGGGTAAGTGCTGGGGGGTCGGCCGATTCGTCGGCCGGCCCCTCTTGCGTTGTCAAGGCCGGCGCGCGTGCGTTCGCTGATGAGGGTTCGCTCGTATTCCGCGAACGCGCCTGCGAGCTGGTAGAACATGCGCCCTAAGGCGGTTGAGGTGTCGATTCTTTCTTCGAGGCTGCGGAACTGGATGCCTCGCGCGTGGAGGTTGTCGAGCGTGTCGACGAGGTCGACGAGAGAGCGTCCGAGGCGATCAATGCGTACGACTACGAGCGTATCTCCGCGTCCTAGGCTGCGGTTGCACTCGGACCATTGTGTGCGTTCCATGGTGATGCCACTGGCGTGTTCGATGTAGATGGGGTCGCATCCGGCGGTGCGAAGGGCCTCGATTTGGGGGGCTGGATCTTGGTCTGCTGTGCTTACTCGCGCGTAGCCGGTGTTGCTCATGATCAAAACCCTACGTGAGTTGTTGTGGTGCGCATAGGGTTTTGGCTGGGGGTTTTGGCGCGGCGTGTCGGACCGATCGTCGCTCCTGGCGGTGGGGTGTCAGAACCGGCCGGTTGTGGACACCCTGGCGGCTGCGGACAGGCAATGCTTGTACGGGATTTGCGCGGCCGGGTGCTGTACATGCTGCATTTGCTGTACTTGCTGTACAGGGTTATCGGTAGTGACGGTTCCCATCTCCGCACAGTCCTAGTGCGTAGCCGACGATGGAGAGGAAGGCCAGGAGTGAGGCTGCCCAGAGGATTGCTCGGATGATGAGTCCAACGAAGCGGAGGATGTGGCCTGCACATGAGAGGCCCCAGCTGAGTGCTCGACTGGCTGTGTGGGCGGCGGTGCGTGCTCGCGGTGCCCAGGGGCGTGTCTGTGTCCATGCGTAGATGCTCGCGGCCGCTATGACGGCGGCGGTGAGCGTGATGATGGGGCGCATTTCGGGTAGGGTCACCCATCCTGCGACGGTGGCGGGGATGAGGGCGGGCGCTGCGCGGCGTATAGGGACGGCGGCGGGCTTACGGTGGGTGCTCATTCTTGGCCTCCTTGCTTGATGAGCTGCATGTGCGGTGAGGATAGCTGAGAGCGTGCTCGTTTGCGTCCACCTGACCTGACCGGTGTCCTGCCGCGTGGCAGGACACCTCCCCCGGGTGTGCTGAGGATGCCCGTGGGCGTCCCCCACCCCGTGTGGGGTGGGGGTGGCCGGGGTTAGATGAGCCATTCGGCGGCGTCGTATCCGTCAAGCCAGGCGATAACGCGCTTGCGGAGCTGCTGCATCATGAGGTGGATCGGGTGCGTGTCCCAGCTAGCGTCAACGCTGCATTGGTACTCGTAGCCGTCGATAGCCTTGAGTACTTCGATGGGCTCGTGGATGCGGGTCGGGATCGAGTAGGAGTAGACGTAGACCTCAGTAGGTTCGAGGTAGCGGCGTCCGTAGGCGTCGAGGTTGGCGTCGAGCATGAGTTGTCCGATGCGGTCTCGGTTGCTGCGGGTGAATGTCCACCACTTGCCTTGCGCGAACCACTCGAACCCTTCTTCGTCGGCGTCTCGTGTGGCCGCTTCGAGGATGACGTTGATGTGTTCTGCGGATACGATTGCGGTGCTCATTGTTCTTTCCTTTCGATGAGCGTTTGGCGGTAGGTTTGGTGCCGCCTTCCCCCTGTCTGGGGTGCCCCCTAGGTGGGGCGTGGCGCGCCGTGGGTCAACTGAAATGTCCCGCAGGCGTGGCGCGTGTCTGTTGCGCATAGCGGCGCAAGCCGCTGTGGGCAACAACATGCGACAGGGCGCGGGCTCAGTTGACGCGCGAGTGCGACACGGCCACGATGGGCGCACCCAGACAGGGGATTAACCCAGCCACCCGTGTGCGCGGCCCCTCGACGGGGGCGCGCACACAGTCTTTGCCACGGCCGCGAAGCGCCCGGCCCCGGCACGGGGCCGGTGCCTGCCCAGCCCAGTTGGCGTGAGCGGGGCCGTCCATAGCCGGGGCGCAACTGATTGCGCCCCGATGCTGTGGTCGGGCCCGCGTCCGCGCCCGATCGCGCGGCGTGCCCATTGTGGGCGGGCAGGACACCCCCCAAAGGTGTCCGGCCGTCCACACTGGGTGCGCCGCCCCAGCCACCACCACCCACACAAGCAAGCCTCTGGATGTCCACAGCCGACGGCACGGCCGTCGGGCCGCTGTGGACAACCAGAGGCGAACACATACGGGTAGCCCCCGCCCTTGCGGGCGGGGGCGGCGTATCTTAGTCGAGTGGGTAGTCGATCGGCTCCATCAGCTCATCAAAGAGGCTAAACTCTGGGGAGCCGCCGCCCTCCTCGTCGGGGAGATCTGCGAACTTGATGCCTTTAGAGTAGGCGTCGCGCAATGTCTGGTACATCTCCTCATGTGCGAGCATGTAGTGGACCATGCATTGCAGGTTGTGGGCGGTAAGGCGGATGTCGTCGCTAGACGTTTCGACTGTGCATCGCTCGGTGTGCTTGATAGCGTAGTAGACCTTAGCTCCGAGTTGAGCGATCTTGTTGATCATTGTTCTTTCCTTTCGATGAGCGTTTGGCGGTAGGTTTGGTGCCGCCTTCCCCCTGTCTGGGGTGCCCCCTAGGTGGGGCGTGGCGCGCCGTGGGTCAACTGAAATGTCCCGCAGGCATGGCGCGTGTCTGTTGCGCATAGCGGCGCAAGCCGCTGTGGGCAACAACATGCGACAGGGCGCGGGCTCAGTTGACGCGCGAGTGCGACACGGCCACGATGGGCGCACCCAGACAGGGGATTAACCCAGCCACCCGTGTGCGCGGCCCCTCGACGGGGGGCGCGCACACAGTCTTTGCCACGGCCGCGAAGCGCCCGGCCCCGGCACGGGGCCGGTGCCTGCCCAGCCCAGTTGGCGTGAGCGGGGCCGTCCATAGCCGGGGCGCAACTGATTGCGCCCCGATGCTGTGGTCGGGCCCGCGTCCGCGCCCGATCGCGCGGCGTGCCCATTGTGGGCGGGCAGGACACCCCCCAAAGGTGTCCGGCCGTCCACACTGGGTGCGCCGCCCCAGCCACCACCACCCACACAAGCAAGCCTCTGGATGTCCACAGCCGACGGCACGGCCGTCGGGCCGCTGTGGACAACCAGAGGCGAACCCGCCGCCGCCCGTGATCGTGGTGTCGGGCTGCGCGTGTGGCTTGCAGGTGCCCTATCGGGTACCTGCAAGCCACCTCCTGATGCAGGCTCATGCCCAGTCGGGGGCGTCGGGCCATGCTTCGGGCGCGTCTACGGCCGGGGCGGTCTGGGGGGCTGGTTGTGGTGTAACGTGCTGCGGCCTGGCTACACATGCTGTATTTGCTGGTTTTGCTGGCGTCGCTGTATTCGCTGTACATTCATCGTCGGTAAGGGCGTTGATGTGGACGCGCTCGATGCGGGTGTCGGCCGATGAGGCGTTGATTGTGCCGGAGGGGACTTTTACGACGAGGTATGCGCCGCCCTGCGGTAGTGACTTGATGTCGTTGGGATGAAGGATGAATTCGTCGACTTCTCGGAGGCTGCCGACGCCGCTTGCGGCGTGCATGCCTCCCAGTGCATCCCAGTCGTCCTCTACCTGGACTGTCTCTTTCCATGCGAGGCGGCTGCCGATGTCGCGGGCGATCGCGTCGGCGGCCTCGCCGCGTGTCTGTCGTAGCACTAGCCACACATTCGCATTGGTGCGCACGCTGGCCGCGAACTGAGGGCTAACGGCTTCGAGGTCGGCGTCGAGGTCTTGCGTAGCTAGTAGGACGGCTCCGCCTGCTGATCTGGCGCGTGCGTACAGATCAGCAACCCTGGGGGTGCCCAAGGCGCTGAATTCGTCGAGGATGACTGGGCACATGTGCTCCTTTCCCCAGCCGTCGCGTGCGAGTCGTCCGAACACGGCACACAGGTCTTGCACTGCGAGCGTGCCGATAGTGCGCGCGGTTTGGGGTGCGCCTGCGGCGTCAAGGGAGAAGCACACGATGTCTCCGGCGCGAATCGCGCTCTCCATCGTGAACCCGCTGGCGTCGAGAGCGCGGCCTGCTGCTGTATCCACGATAACGGCGACGCGGTCTCGCACATCGCCTACGTCGCCCTCGTTTTTCGAAGCGTCGAGGTCGGCCAGGTAGCGCGTGAGCGACGCTGCCACGGCTGGGGAGAGATAGGGGGTGACGCTGCGGAGGGTGTCGAGGTTGAGGAGGTCGGCAACGTCGGCAAGGCCGATCGTCCATGTGCCGCCCCCGACACGAGCGACGCGGGCGTCGGCTAGGTCGACACACACGCGGCACGCCTGTTGCAGTAGTCGACGTGACAGAGTTGCGTAGTGCATGTTGAGCGATTTGTCGGCCGCGAACAACGTTTCGTAGAGGGCATCGGACATTTCGTCGGCGGTGAGTCCGGCGAGGGGGTTGTAACTGGTGCCCGTGGCGTCGACGGTGACGTGGTGAAAGAGGCGGCCGGTTTGCTTGGCGATCGCGGCGAGGGTGGATGCGAGGTCAGGGTCGGCTTTCATGTCGATAACAACGGCTGGCAGGTGTAGGTCTCGCGCGGCCGGTGCCCCGGTGAACCCGTAAATGACTCTTTCGAGAGCCTGAGTTTTGCCGACGCCGGTCGGACCGATGACGACGCCGTGCGTGCGCAGGGCGGCTGCGTCGAGACTCACGGGGTGGGCGGCTTCGTCGACGCCGATCGGCACGTCGAGGTCGCTCACGGTCGCTGCGGCCGGGGCTTGCGCGGTGGCCGCGCGTTGCTTGGCCTTAGCTCGATGCACGCGCTTGGGACTGGCGGGGCGTTTGGTGCGAGCTCGTGGCCCCGCGTCGTCGTCGTTCTCGCGCCAGGTGGCGTCGAAGCGACGGCGGTAGGCGAGGTAGATGCCCGCGACGAGGATCCCGGCACAGACGGCAAAGGGAGCTTGGGCAATCGCCCATGTCTGCCAGTTGGCGTGGATGACGCTGGTTGTGCTTTCGCGCCGAAGGAAGGCACTCCAGAGGTCGTGTAGGACGGTGATGTAGGTGTCGCCGTAGGTGGTGGCCCATCCCATCCAGATTCCCAGACCGGTGGCGAGTGCTCCGGCGGCGCATATCCACCAGGCGTGGATGCGGTCGCGGCCGATCCGGCCGAGCGCGACAATTGCGCCTGCAATTGTGGCGGTCAGGGGATTCAGAATGACGGCCGCGCCGATAATGAATCGCGCGACTTGTTGTTTTTCGGTGTGAACGACATTTCGAGTGAATCGAATTCGTGGCGCACTCATGATTCCCGTCCGGTCTCGTTGTGTAAGATCTTTGCGAGTGGATAGACCGCGATGGGTCTGCCCATTCCTCTGGCTTCTAATGTTGTGTTGGCTTCTTCTGCGGCTTCACTGACGACGCGGTGTGAGTCCGGCGTTGTCAAGTAGACGCCGATACGGTAATTCTCTGAGTATGCGTATCCGTGCATGAGATGAATGAGTCGTCGTTTGTTTGGGGCTCCACTCAACTTCATATCCGATGTAGCTTCCTCGCTCACCGCTTACGATATCCGGCCAGGCTATTCCTCTTTTGCCGCTTGCTCGTGTAATTGCAATCGCGTATGGATTCTCTGCGGGGTCTGTTGTAAGTGCTCGCGCCTCTCGCTCCGTTATGAGATGCGGCCTATCTCCTCTATGCAGTAAAGCGAGGTACGCGTCAATGCATGCGCGGTCGTGCGCGTATTCTGCGAGCTTGACACCCGCACCCGGTCCGCCTTCAACGCCCATAAATTCTGCGCCCCCTTGGGTGAGGGAATGAACCTGCGATTTCCCGAGAACGTACTCGGATTGCACGAACCCAAGGTCACGAAGATGTTTCAAACGACGTGAGACATATGGCTTCACCGACGACGTGCGCTGATGCGCAAACAACTCGGCTCGGATAATCTCAACGGGAACAAAGCGGAACTTCGCGAGAAACGACAAGATTCGTTGATCGGATTCGCTCACTAGCATGGTGCCTCCAGAGATTGAACGGAACATTCTGTATTCACGCGATTGTTCATCTGTTTACAAGACTAACATTCGCTGTGGACATCTTTGTCTGCTGTATTTTGCCTATTACATCTCTCTATACTGCTGACTTGCCACGCAACCAACGATACGTAACCGCCTTCCCCTCTCCACTACCACCTCATCTACTCTTAATCTCTCACTTCACACCCACTTTCTTTCTTCCTGCCCTCCCGACGCTCGACCCCCCTCTCACAACACGGAGTCGTTGGGGGAAGGGGGTCGAGCGTCGGGAGGGCAGGTTCCCCTGGAGTTTGGTGGGTGTGGTGACAACCCAGATTGTCATCGTGTTGTCATCTGGGTTGTCATGGTTCTTGAGGTGGTAGTGGGGAGGGGAGCAGGAAGGATGGTGCTTGACAGCAGCGGGTATGTACTCGTGGTTGCGGGGTTTATTCTTTGGGGACTTGAATGTGTTCTGCGGCGTCGTAGTCATCTCCCCAGGCTTGTTCGACGGCCTCTTCGATGAGTTTGTAGAGGGCGGTGCCGGTGGTGAGTTTTTTCCATCTGAGAATGTAGTAGCAGCGCTCTGATACATCAGCACTGAGAGCGCGGGTTATTTGGTCTCGGTAGGGCTTATATTCTCGTCGTGCATCAGCCATGATGGTCCTTTCAGTTGGTTGTGTAGGTGCGAAATATTATGTGTTGATCGCGGCCCCAGATAGATTCGATGTTGATTCCTTGTGCGGGTGAGTCGGCGGATATCATTTGGCCATTACCGATGTAGATCGCTGTATGGTAATAGGATCGGCCATCGTTGGTTGACCAGAAAATGAGATCGCCGGGCTTTGCTTGGGATTCAGGTATTTCGAGTCCCATTCTGGCTTGCGAGTCTGCAAAAGTGTGGGAGAGTTATTCCTCTGCGTGCCATGAATTGCATGGTAAAGCCCTGAACAATCGTAGTGTTCGGGTCCTTCTGCTCCCCCATACGTATCCGTGCGAGTCGTCATTTGCTATTGATTGCGCCCATGCGATAGCGTCTGCAACTTCGCCGCTTCCGATTCCGCTTTGGGAGGCGAGGAGCAGGCTTCCGTCTGCTCCTTGGTATGTGGGAATAGCGTTCATGATCTTTGGTACGTATTTTTCGGTTTCGCCGTTGGTGGGGATTCCGCCTGCATTTTCGACGGCTCCTGTGCCTGCGTTGTATGCGGCGAGCGCCAATTCGATGCGGTTCCCGGTGACACTTTGAGCGGACAGTAGAGCGTCTATTTCTTTGAGTTTTGCGCACATATAGTGGCCTTGACTGTAGATAGCGTCGTGTGGATTAGTTATCTCCGCTTTTCCGTCGCCGTCACCGTCCATTCCTGCGCCGCCATTCCAGGTGGCGGGCATGAACTGACTAATGCCCTGTGCGCCCGCGTGCGAACCGGCGTTTTCGTCCCAGTTGGATTCGGCTGCAATTTGTGCCGCAATCAGGGCGGGTGATATTCCTTCGCATATGCTTCCGGCTTTGAGGATGTCGTCGCGGTATGCGGCTGGTACGGCGTCGCTGACGCCGGTGGCTGCCGCCGCGCCCATTCCAGATCCGGTGTTTGTCAGGGCCACGAGTGCGGCGGGGGCCATGAGGAAGATCAGGGCGATGAAGGCAACCAGACCTGCGAGCGCCCATGCCTTGATGCTAATGAGGTGTGCGCCTAATGCGAGGGCTCCGCGTGCGTTGTCGTTCATTGGGCGCTCCATTTCGTGACCCGCCAGCCTCCTTGGGCTGGTTCTAGGGTGATGCGGCCGGTCCCGGTCGTGTTGTCTGTGCGCGTGTAGCTCACGGCGGCGCTCCATGTGGACGGGTGAGCTGGGTCTTCCTCGATCTGGGAGAACTCAACGGACACGAGCCGTGTGCCGGGGGTGACGCCCGCGGTTTGCGCGTCGGGCGTGTTCACGAGGTACACGGCCAGGGGTTTGGAGGTGTACGGGCTGATCGCTTCTTCGATGCTGGCCCACGGGGTGTCGGCTGCTCGGTTGTCCATGAATGCGTGCATCCATGCTTCTGCGGCGCTGCGGGCAGGTGCGAACACGTCTGGCGAGGCGCTTGGTGTCTCGGGCGTGCTCGGTGCTGATGTGGCGGGTGCTGGCATGGGGGGTGTTGCCGGGTCCATGGCTGGCGTGCTTGACGGTGATGCCGCGGGCTCGGGTGTGGGGGCGGTAGTCCACTGTCTCCATACGAGGACGGCCGCGCCCGCCACGATCAGCGCAAGGAGCGTCAGGGCGATGATGGTCGGGCCACGTCGGGGGGCCGGGGCGCACTGGTGGTGTGTGTCCGTTCTGGCCTCGTCGAGGAGCCCATCCCATTTGCTTGGCGTCATGCGCGTGCTCCCCTCTTCGCGGTCACGTCGATGGTGCGTCGACGCGGCGCGTTACGTCGCAGGTGTGCGTTACCGACACCTGATCCGACGCGAGGCGCGGGGCGTGCCGATTCGGGTCGTCCGACATTCCCTGTGCGGGGCATCTGGTAGGTGCGCGGCGGGAGAGCGCGCCCGGTGTTTTGGGGCCGCATCGCGGTGGTGTCAACGTGTCCCAGTCGGCTATCGCGTTCGGGGGTAGAGTCGTGGGTGTGGTACGCGAAGGAGCGGTGGGCGCACCCGTTGGCTTCTTCTGTCGTTCCGTGGGGGCTTTAGCCTCTGCGGGCACCTGGCCGCTCGCGCGCGTGTAACGGCCTCGGGGCGTGTGCTCGGGTGCGGCTTGCTCGGTGGTGTGCTCGGGTGCGGGCGCTGCGGTTGCACCAGTGGTGCCACCTGTGGGAGCTGGCCCCAGACGGCGCGGCTTGTTGGCCCCGCCCATGCCGCGTGGACGCACGATTCCTCCGTCGGGCGCATCAGGTAGTGATGCTCCTTGCGTCTTGTCGCGGGGTTGCTTGGGGGCGCGGGGGCGCGGGCGTTTGCGGCCCAGTCCTCGCAGCAGGTATCGGACGGCGAACGCGGCCCCGAGAACTCCACGTGCCTTGGATGCGAGCCCTGTATCGCTGGCTTGGAAAATGCGTTTGAGGTGGGCGAGGAGAACGAGCGAAGCGATCATCGCTGTGATTGTCAGGATCAGTGAGGTGAACCATCCCATGGATGAGGTCAGGCGCATGGCGGCCATGGCGACAGTGAGAACGATGGTGAGAACCAGCTGAACGAGGAAGCTCATGACCGTGAAATTGAACAGCAGCGTCAACCAGTTGTTGGCCCATTGGCGCGGTGCGCCAGGGATTGCCCACAGGCAGGCAAAGAGCCCTCCGATGACCAGCATCATGAGAGCCAGCATGAGGTTGAAGGCCACAAGGCAGTTCAGGACCAGGATCATGACGGCGAAAATGAAGGCGGCGATTAAGGCGGTGATTGCTGTCGCGAGCCTGATGGGGGCGTTGTGGCCGGTGATCGTTGCATATGCTTCGGAATCTTCGCCTACGGCGCTCTTGAATGTCGAGCTGTCCAGGTAGGCACTCCTAGTCTGCGCGTCGGTGGAGAACAGGGGTTTGCTCAGCACGGTTGCCCCGTGTTTCTTACAGCCTCAATGCTTCCGAACTCGCCTTGACACCAGGGGGTGACAACGAAGGTGCGCCAGATCGCGTCGCCCATTTGGCGCATGGCGTTGCTCTGGTCCGTGCCGGTGAAGGTCGGGGCGGCGGCCTCGATTGGCTCGGTTAATCCATCGCTGGCTCCGACGGTGGCTGCCGCTGCTGTTTGCGTGCCCGCGTCACGGAAGGCGTTAATGCCGTTGACGTAATGCTCGGGCGTGGTCGCCAGACTGATCGCCACGACGCCAGCGGCTAGGCAGCACCCTAGTTGGGTGGCGAGCTGGGACGGGGATGCAGATGCCCGTCCCCATGCCACTAGTGCTCCGATGGCAAGCGTGGAGGGCAAAAGCCATTGGACGAACGCGTTTGAGACAGTGCCGATTGCGCCGGTGAGCTGGGTTCCAAGCGCTGTGTATGCGTCGAAGCTCATGGTCTGCCAGCTCATGGCGATCGCGGCGAGGGTCCAGGACTGCGCTTGCATGAACGTTGAGTTGGCCAGCGTGTTGATGTTGCGGTCAACCGTGTTATCCAGGATTTGGGTGACGCCGCTCTTATCGACGTAGTCCCACTGGTAGGCCCACACGGGATAGGTCTCGAACAGGGTTGGTTCGTCGCTGTCTTTGAGGTCGGGGACGGTGATCAGGCTCCCGATGCCGTCAACCTCGTATTGCCCGCTCTGTGCGGTGTCATCGTCTGCCCATGCGGCCGATCCCGACCACATGACAGCGATCGCAACCACGACGGCCGTCAAAAACAGGCGAGCGGTCTTCACCATTCGTCGGTGTCGAAGCGCCATGATTCGTCCTCCCAGATCATCGTGTAGCGGTCTTCTACGGTTTTTTGTTTGGCGTTGATGTATCGGATGCGGATCACGGCCGTGGTTTCGGTGTAGCTCACGGTGTCCGTGTCGATAAATGTGCCGGGGCTGTCTCCGTGGGCATCGATGGGATTGGCGCACGTGCGCTGCATCCCATACGTGCTGGCGAAACGGCGGGTGATGAGCATGTCGCAGTACTGACGGACCATGTCGGCCGTCCTGTAGGAAGCGTGGGTGTAGTCCCACGCGGCGCGCGCTGCCGCTTGTGCGCCCACTTCGTCGTGCGAGGTGGTCGCCTGTGCTGCTGGTGAGGACACGGGGACTGGCGTGTGCGCGCTCATTCGCCCAATCCCATACCCAATGACCGCCACGATAATCACTCCTGCAAGGGCTGCACACACGATGCCGATCGCTCGGCGTTTATGCGGCGGTGTCGTCTCGGCCGTGTCGGCCCCGCGCTGCGGTGTCGAGGTCATGTCGAGTCTCCTTCCTAGGCGGCGTGGTGTCGAGAGCTTGTCGCACTCGATCATTGGGGATAGCGATTTGGACGGTGGCCACGCGGCGGCGGGCGTCGCGCATGAGGCAGTGCCCGTGCCACACGTCGCCGCTGGTGGGATCAACAGAAACGCTGTCGATCATGGCTCGCACATCGGGTGAGGGTTCCAACCCGAGTAGGCGCGCGGCCGCGTCCTGCTGCTTCTCTGTACTCTGACTGAACACGAAGGTGGTTACAATCTGTTCCATGATTCCGTCGTGATCGGCAATCGAAGATGGATCTTGGCTATCAATCACAAGCGAGACGCCCAGAGCGCGCCCTAGTCGCGCAATCTGGTTAAGGAATGTCGCACCGTCCTGGTTTGCCGTGAGAAGGTGCGCTTCGGGAATGACCACGAGCTTGCGCAGGCTGCGCATAGCTTGCGTTTTTGCCACCGTCATAACCCACGCGAGCGCCCCGCGTGCGACGGCCGCACCCACGCGTTGGGTGGTGGTCCACTCGGCGGGTGCGGTGCCCACTTGTGGCAGGTCAAGCTTGGGGAACTGAATCAACGTAATGCCAGGTTCTGCTGTCAGCGTTTCTTCTGTGCGCTGGCCGATGATCATGCGGCCGATCGCGTCTCCCTCATAGGTCCGCAGCTCTCGGGCCACACGCTGGGCAATGTCCTCGCCTGCCTCCATGCGCTCGATGAGCCGGTGGCTCGATCGTTCGTCACCGGAATCAAGTAGGGCGGCGATGTGCTCCATGAGCACAGGATGCGCCGCGAGCCGCAGGCTGTCCGAGATAAGGAGCATGAGCTGGCTGTGGGCGTGGGTGCGTGCGTCCTCGGGGTCCATTGTGGCCAGGAGGTCGCAGGTGCCCGCGTAGCGTGCCGACATGTCGATACGGCGCGCGTTGATACCCATGCTAGTTGCGGCTGCGACCAGCCCGCCGTGTTCGTTGTTAAGGTCGCCTTTGAAATCGTAAACGATCGTCATTGCTCCCTCCGCTCCTGCATCTAGTGCGATGAGCTGCGCGGCTGTGGTTTTTCCTCGCCCGCTTCGCCCGATGAGAGCGGTGGTAGCTGTGTCACCTCGCAAGGGTGCTTGAGTGGGGTGGAAATGGACGAGGGAGCGTGTGGCGCCCGTGGTGTATCCGATTACCGGCCCTTCGCGGTCGCCGGTGATGGATCCACCCCAGAACCAGGACCCAAAGAATGCCGTGGCGTCCATGACGTGGTTCATGTCCTCGATGCGCACCGTGTCGCCGGGCAGACTAGAAAGCCATGCTGCGTCTTGTTCGTCGGCGCATACGTCCACGGTGATTCCGTCATGGGCGTATGCCGCGACCACTGCATCAACGGCCAGGTAGAGGTCATCGAGCGTGGTTTCGGTGACCGTGAGGATCGGCCAGGCCTCCACTAGAGAGGTGCGGCCGCGCTTGATCTCCAGACCGAGTGAGCGCATCTCGTCCTCGGCCAACAAGATGTCTTCGTCGGCTTCTTCAACGTGGGATTCTTCGGCGTCCCTGCGCTGACGCTTAGCCTTCTTCTGAGTCTTGCCAACGCGTTTCATGGCACTAGCCTGGCTCCTGAAGCTAAACCTCACGGACGCTTCTGGGAGCACGGCTTGTGCGCCGTCCATCGTGGGTCGCGCGATGTTTGACAGCGCGAGGAGCCATTGCCCGTTGCTCAGGGTATCCACGGTCTCGGGGAACTCGGTGATCATGAGGCACGCGGTGTAGGCCACTTCTGTGCCTTGGGCGTCGTAGAAGCGCAGGTGATCCCGGAAAGGCACGACGCGGCCGCGTCCAAGCCTGGCCAGGGGCGCGCCGGTGATCGTGCCCTCGCGAGGCGTGGCTTCGCTCGTTCGGAAGGTCTCGCGGCCCACCATCCATGCCAAGGTTTCGGCTGGGACGGGCAGGGCCTGGAATGGTTTGCCGGTCATGCGTCCGATGATTGAGCGCATCTTGCCGTCGAGGAATTCCAGCTCCTTGACGGGAATCGCGTTGTGATTTCCGCTGATCCAGTCGGCTGCTGCGTTGATCGTGGCGACCGCTGCGGGCGTGGTGCGGTCTTCCACATCCACCCCGATGAACACGTGACGTTCGGGCAGTTCCCACGCGTCGATAGAGTCCGCTCGCGCCTGTGCCCACGCCATGGCCTGCGGTTGTGTGAACGTGGGGGTGTCCTCTCGGTAGGTGTCTGAGGTGATCGCACCCCACACGATTTTGAGCTGACACTCATAATCAGCAAGTGCTCCTTGCGCTTGGGCGATCGCGCTCATGACCTGGGCGTCGAGCTCACCTGCTGACGCCGTTTGCGTCGACGCGGGCGTGATTTCCATCCAGACCGTCGCACGATCAGCGGTAACGATGATGCCGTCGGCAATCGCACGATAGGTCGGGAATGAGCGCCCCATCTGGGGATACAGGCCAACGACCCGTTTGAGTGAGTCAAACATGACGGCGGTTCCTCACTGTCTGCATGTGTTCGAAGCTGTACAGGCGCACCACTACCTGTGGTGTGATCGGCTGGCCTGCGGGGAAGGGGCGGCGTGAGCCCTTTGTCGACGATTCCCAGAGGTGTTCGTCGTCCTTGTGGAGGACGCGGGTACGCCACCAGGCGGCCACGTCGATGCGTTCACGGGGAGTGAGAACGCCTCCGCGTTCTCCCACTCGCTTCCCGGCCACAATCGGGATGTGGCCAACCAGGGCGTAGCGGGCAGCGAGCATCCACGCCACCAGGCGGCGGCGTCGCGCATGTTTGGGGTCGGGCGTGAACCCCCAGTACACGATGACCACGGGGATGGTCACGTACAGAGGGAAGGTGACCTGCGTGGGCAGACCAAACAGGAGCGTGAGAGCCGCGAACCAAGCCACAAGGAAGAGCCCACCGATTTGAGGAAGTCGACTTCGAGGCCGTCTTTGAGGCCCATCGGGCCAATCTGGTAGAGCTTGCGCGGAAACTCAAAGCTCCGCGTGTGAATGCGCGCCTCACTCATTGAAGATCCTGCCTGCCAGGTTCGTCAAGAAGGTGAACACGGTGTCGTAGTTGAAGATGATCGCGGCGACAACCGCCCCTGACAGAATGTATACCGCGAGTTTGCCGTGGCGATCAGATGCCCAAAAGTACAGGCCGCCTATCGCGAGAATGATGACGAAGATGTTGCCTGCGCTCGTGAGGGTCCATTCTTTGAGCGGACCGAACATGAGAGTCTCCTTTAGTTGGTTGTGGTGATTGAGAAGATTTGCCAGCGCGTGGCGTCGTGGGCTTTAACCGGCACGATCGTCACGGTGTATTGGCTTGTGAGGGTTGCATCTCCGAGCTTCCAGGCAACGCTCATCGTTCCCTGTCGGCTCTCAGAGTTTCCGGCGTTGACGCGCCACGCGGTGACTTTCGCGCTGGCCCCGGTCAGGGCGGGGGCATCCACGGTGCCACCGGGAGCGACCAAGGCATCGACGTCCCCACCCGGCCACGCACGTACAAACGCTTCGATGTCGGCGCGGGTGGTTTCCGTGAGCTCTTGATCGGTTTCGTGGGCGATCGCGGTGTTGCTCGATGTCGGAGCCGCCGGGAGCCCCACCAGCGCCGGAGCCCCGGCCACCGAGGGAGTCGTGGTCGGGTTAGCGATCGGCACCAAGACCCCCACCCACCCGGTTGTTGCTGTCTTCGCCTCTGGCGGGGGTGGTGACCTCGACGGCTACCAAGACGTTGACGCGTTCGCCCTCAACGGTGGTGGAAGCAACATACGAATCGGTAACCGAGAGCTTGCCTGCTCCGTCCCACCCGGCGCTACCGGCGCTCGCCCACGTCTGCGACAACGCGGCCGTGCGGGCAGATCCATCACCCACCGACACGTAATCGCGAGCAACGCGCTCGGCCACCGACGCGGCGGCCGTCATATCGACCCCCCACGACTGGGGTAGCTCTACGGGAGCCTGGGCCTCGGGGGCGCGCGTAGGGGCAACGAACACGCGCCACACGCCTACGAATGCGAAGAACCCTACCGACGCAATCACGACAGCGCGCGCCACACGCTGTCGACGTGAGGGGGTTGCCACCTCCCACGGCAGTCCACGCCGCCGCGAGCTCTTCTCCTCAGTCTCGCTCACATCCCCCTCGGGGGAAGTGGTATCGACAGCGGCGGGCTGGGATACGGTCGGGTCGGGATCGGAAGCACGGTGAGGGGGCGCGGGTATCCCCGCGACCCTCTCCCCCGTCGGAGGCGTTGACGGCAGACTCACAGTCCCGCCTCCGCAGCCGCATCAATCACGCCCGCAAGGTCCTCGCCGTCAGGCTGGGGGTCTGAGCCTCAGACCATTCAGGCGGTGTCGGCGTGGCCGGGACGGAAGCGCTCTTGCGGCGCGGGATCGCGACGTTGTGGCCAACGGCCTCAATTGCGACCGTCGTGCGGTGCCGAGTCTGCCCAGATTCATCCATCCAGGAGTTAGCGACGAGCTCGCCCACGAGTACAACGGGGTTGCCCTTACGAAAGCCCGCTGCCGCGACGGCCTCAGCGCGATCGCCCCAGGCATAGGCATCCCAAAAAGTCGGGTCCTTGGAGCGCCACTCGCGTGCCTTGATGCTGTAGTAGCGCTCCGAACAGGCGATACGCAGGTGAACGCTCGCGCGCCCATCCGAAGCAGGACGGAACTCAGGATCAGCGGTGAGATTACCGACAAACGTGTGGGTAGTCATGATTTCGAACCTTTCTGTGTGGTTTTGGTTTGGGGATCTGGACTGTTACAGCTGGAAAGTGAGTTCAGGCGCTACGCACGTCCGAGAGTTCGTTCAGCTGGTTCATGGCCTCGTGCACGAGGCCAACGAGTTCGGCCTTGCTGGCCTGTGGATGTGTGGCGCGCATGTGGTCCCACATCCGCTTGTGAGCCGCTTCTCGGGCGCGTTCTTCGGGGGTTTTGGCAGCTTCGGCGGCGGCGTCGATCGCGGCTTCCTGCGCCTGTCGCGCGGCGTCGATCGCGGCTTCCTGCGCCTGTCGCGCGGCCGCCGTGCGGGCTTGGGGCGCGTCGGCAACGCCCACGTTTTCGTCGAGCCGGTAGGCCACGAGGGAACTCATGCGGCGCACGCCATTGGCGGGCTTTTCGCCCATGAGGCTGCGAATCTGGGCAGGTGTCCACCCCGCAGCGATCCGCTCAGCGAGCATCGCTGCGACCTGGCGAGTGCCCGTTCGGTCCATGGCCTGCATCCACTCGGGCAGGCACGAGCCGATGAGGGCACCCGCGTCCTCACTGGTCGCGGAGCTTGGCGCTTGCTTGTCGTGGCGAGATCGTGATGTAGCTTCAAAGTCCTGACCGGACCCGACCTGACCTGATCCTGGCACCTCCTTGAGGGCCGGGGAGGGTTGGGTAGGGTTGGGGGTTTGAATATTGGGGGTTTGGTATATAGAAGCAACCGGCATCACGGTGCCGGTTGCAACCGGCACCACGGTGCCGGTTGGGTACCCAACCGGCATTTCGTGCCGGTTGCTTTGATTGCAACGAAAAGTCGGGTTATCCACAGGCTCCGGCTCGGAACCTTCAACCCAACCGGCATTTCGTGCCGGTTGCTTTGATTGCAACGAAAAGTCGCACCCGATGTTGAGGCGATAGACATTCGTTTTCCGGCCTTGCGGAGTCGCACGCCGCGACACCGACAAGAGCCCCGCTGCCTCCAATGACCGAATCTGGTTGCGCACAGCCCTGTCCTTCAAGCGGGCCTTACGGCCGATCTCTGCCTGGGAAGGCCAGCACACGCCCTCATCGTTCGCGGCATCAGCGAGCGCAAGCAGGACGAGAGTCTGGGACTGGTCAAGGTCAGTCAGTCCCCACGCCCATGTCATCGCCATGATCGACACAACACATCACCGCCCAGCTCGACCCAAACCAGGAATCGGAACATCGCGCAACTGCGTGCGACCCTCCTGAGAAACGGGCTCCAACAGCGCCACAATCGCCGATCTGCGGAACAAATAACGTCCCGATGGGAGACGTGTTGCTTCTACCTTGCCGCTCTTAGCCCACCGAAGAAGGGTTGGCGCGGATGTTGCAGGCAGCAACGCAGCTGCTTCTGAGGACGACAACCAGTCATCATCAACATCATGTTGCATGTCGTGCACCTTCATGTCAATAAGCATACTCGACATTGGCGTGCATGACAATACATCTTGTGCATATGCTGCAACATCGATATTATCGACATATGCAACATGATGAAGCTCTGGGATTTGCGATCAACCAGCAGATGTTCGCTGAACGACTCACGAACATCGACCTCGGTCATGCACTCGGCATATCCAAGTCGACCGTTAGTCGCAAGGTTCGCGGACATGTCACCTGGTCAGCTGAGGAAGTCTCACTCGCAGCACACCTATTCGGCATCCCCGTTGATGCTCTCATGCCCACCCCAGACGGATCGGGCGGGTGGGTGCCCGCGCCTTACATACCCGCCGGGACCGCTCAGATACGACGAGACCCGGCCCCTTACGGGACCGGGTCTGTGGTGGTAGCGGGGACAGGATTTGAACCTGCGACCTCCGGGTTATGAGCCCGGCGAGCTACCGAACTGCTCCACCCCGCGTCGGCTCTAGATAGTCTAGAGCATCATCCGGGTGGGCACAAACCGAACGCGGTGATGTACGTCCTAGCGACGGAGCGCTGTCAGGAAGCGCAGAATCGACGACCTATTCGGAGGCCTGCGCAGGATCTGTCGGCGTTCCAGGCACGATCGGGGCACCGCTCGGAGGTGCAAGCACCGGGCTCGAGGCCTGAACCTGCACGGGAGCACCCTGGGGCGGCGCGGGCTGAGTCGCCGGCATCTGCACGGGAGCACCCTGGGGCGCCGCAGGCTGGGCCGGTGCCGCCGCATGGGGGTAGTAGCCGAGTGGCGCAGCGCCCGGAGCGGGCACAGCCCCCTGCTGCGACACCGTGGAAGCCTTGCGGTCCGGGATCACCAGGACGAAGGAAGATACGACGCACAGCCACTTGAGGATCCACATGAACAGCGATCGCAGGGAGTCCGCCACTTCGCCGACCTCCCACTCTGGCGGAGTGAAGGTGATCAGCCAGTCCCCGCCCAGGAAGTGGATCCACACGGGCAGGATGATGAGGTAATCCACAAGAACGATGGCGGCGGCGACATATCGCAGAGGCTTGATCCCCATACGCAGGTACAGGAGCAGGAACACGACGATCACAACGTCGAGCAGCAGCCACGTCCAGAACATGACATCCGTGAACCTATCAAAGAAGAACTCAAGGCGCTCACCGCTGTAGGGAATGAAACGGTTGACGATGAAAATGAGCTTGACAGCAAGGACCAGCCACGCCGCGATTCGGCCGTGGACGGACAGCACGGGGCGCTTCGGGTTCGGCGCAGTCGCGTAGGCAGGGGGCGGCGCAAAGACGCCCGAGGTCGGAGCGGGCATCGTCGGAGCTGGCGCAACCGGAGCCTCGAACGGCTGGGGCACACCCGTGGGAGCAGGCAGAGAGCCGCGGGGGTCAGTCATGGGTTTCCTTCCACATCGTTGACGAGTCCGCACTGCGGACGCTTCGCACCATAGTAGTGACACTGAACGAAGCACACAGGGCAGTCTTGCAGCGAGCGCCGCTACCCACAAAGGGAAAGGCCCGGCCCCGCGTCACAGGTTGACAGCGGGGCCGGGCGCAACGGCGCGCGGCTGCGATTATGAGCCGCTTTGCGTTCCCGATTGGGCCGACGTGGTCGGACTCGGGCTGGGTGTCGGCGAGCTCGAGGCCGCCGACGAAGAGGTGCCGAGGGCCGTCTGGGCAGCCTCCGCGCGGGCCAGGGCATCGCGCAGTCGCGTCTGGGCCTCGCCGTAGGCGGTCCAGTCAGACTTGCTCATCGCCGCATCCGCGTCGCGCAGCGCCTGCGCAGCGTCGCTGACGGCCTGCGCCAGCTGAGCGCTCGCATCGCTAGAGGTCACGCCCGACTGCGAGGTATCCCCCGTTGAGGGGCTCGTCGCGCCAGACGATGCGGACGAGTTTCCATCGTCGGAGACGAGCTGGCGCAGCGATTCCTCGAGGGTGGGAGCGAAGCCCACCTTGTCGCCGAAGGCCGTCAGAACCGAGCGGAGCACGGGGTAGGACGCAGATCCGGTGCCCTGCACGTAGACGGGCTGGACGTAGAGGAGGCCGCCACCGACCGGCAGGGTCAGGAGGTTGCCTCGAATCACCGTCGAGTCGGCTTGGTTCAGCAGGTTGAGCTGGGTGGCGATCTTCTCGTCGGAGTCGTACTTGTTCTGCACCTGGCCGGGGCCGGGCACGGTCGTCGACGAGGGCAGGGCGAGCAGGCGGAGCTTGCCGTAGCCCTCGCGCACCTGGCCGGGCGTACTACCCGTCTCGGAGTCGACGGCGAGGAAGCCGGCCATGGCCTCGCGACGCCCCTCACCACCGCCACCGGGCACGAAGACCGAGGTCAGGGAGAACTCAGCGCTCTCCTGGCCGGGCATCTGCATAGTGAGATAGTAGGGGGGCTGGAGGGCCGTCGGGGCAGGCAGAGGATTGCCCATCGCGTCAACACGCGGGCTCGAAGCGGTCGAGGAGGCCGCACCGTAGGTCGAGGTCTCCTCGGCCAGGCGCCAGCGGTCACCACCGGAGTAGAAGCCGGCGGCGTCGGTCACGTGGTAGGTGGCCAGCAGGTTGCGCTGCACCTTGAACATGTCCTCCGGGTAGCGCAGGTGGCTCATCAGGTCACCCGAAATGGAGGAGATGGGCTCGACGCTACCGGGGTAGATCTTCTCCCACGTGCGCAGGATCGGATCCTGGTCATCCCAGCGGAACAGGCGCACCGAGCCGTCGTAGGCGTCGACGATGGCCTTGACGGAGTTACGCATGTAGTTGATCTTGTTCGCCTGGACGTACTGGCCGACCTCAGTGGACCGAGAGTCCACGGTGGCGTCCGAGAGGGTCTCGTGCTGAGCGTAGGGGTAGTTGTTCGTGGTCGTGTACGCGTCGACAACCCACACGAGTCGCTTGGGGGTTGAGGCGTCCCCGTCCATGTCGACGACCGCCGGGTAGGCGGATTGCTCGAGCGTCAGGTAGGGGGCAACCTTCGCAACGCGCTGGAGGGGATCACGATTGTAGAGAATTTGCGAGGCCTCGTTCGTCTGCGAGGAGAAGAACAGGTCCGTGGATCCGAACTTGATCGCGTACAGGAGCTTGTTCCACACGTTACCCACGGAGGGACCACCGTTGCCGACGAAGGTCGTGGAAACCTGGCCACCGACCGCAGTGTCGTCCGGGTAGTCGAGTTCCTGCGGCTCGGCGCCCTCGGGGGCTCCGACAATCGAGTAGTCGGGCGAGCCGGGGCTGAAGTAGACGCGTTCCTCGTAGTCGCCCATCTCGCCGACCGAAGGCACGGACTGTTCCCAGTATGACGGCAGGCCGTCGCTGGTCAGCTGGTTACCGTAGGCGGCGACCGCGCCGTAGCCGTGCGTGTAGACGGTGTGCTGGTTGACCCACGTCTGCTGCTCGGCAGACAGGCCCGAGAGGTTAAGCTCACGCACCGAGATAACGGTGTCGCGGCGCTCGCCACCGACGTTGTAGCGGTCGACCTTCATCCCGGAGTTGAAGCCGTAGTACAGACGCGACTGCTGGAGCTGCTGGACGGTCTTCGTGATGACCTGGGGGTCGAGCAGACGCACCTGGGAGGTCAGCGATTCGTTATCGAACTGTCCCGCCGAAGCCGTGGTGGCCGCGTCGTAGTTGGTCTGATAATCGACGTCCTGCAGGCCGTAGGCGGCCAGGGTGGCGTCAATGTTGCGCTGGATGTAGGGAGACTCGAGGCTGCGCTGGTTGGGGCGCACGCGGAACTGCTCGACGAGGGCGGGGTACGCGCCAGCAAGGATGAGCGCGGCGACGACCGTCACGGCGACACCGGCGACGGGCAGGCGCCACGTGCCCTTAAAGGCCGCGACCACGAAGAGGAGTGCAACGAGGCCGGAGATGACGGCCAAGATCGAGTGAGCGGGCAGCGTCGCGTTGATGTCGGAGTACATGGCGCCGTGGATGGAACCCGAGTCCGAGGTGAGCAGCTCGTAGCGACCCAGCCAGTAGTTGACGCCGATGAACAGGGACAGGCAGGCAGCCATCATGCCGGTCTGCAGGCGCGCCTGCTTGGAAGCGTGAGGGCGCGGAGTCAGGCGGATCGTGCCGTACAGGTAGGACACGATGATCGCCGCGACTAAGCCGATGCCGGTGACCGTCATCAGGAAGGAGACGAGCACCTTGATGGCGGGCAGCACGAACACGAAGAAGGAGATGTCCAGTCCGAACTGGGGGTCAACCTGCCCGAAAGAGGATCGGTTGAGGAATTGCAGGAGCGTCTGCCATTCGGTGGCCAGGCGGGTGCCGTTGGTGAAGCCGAAGAAGAGCGCAACGCCCCAGAATGCGAGGCGACGCATGGGTTCGAGGGCCTCCTGGTATCCGCGCAGGGCGGCGGAGGCCTCGCCCCTCGACGAGGAGGTGCGGTGACGGTAGGCGAAGGCCATCGAGAAGTACACAAGCGCGGTCGCCACGATAAAGCCGACGACGAACAGGCCGATGTGCGCACCCCACTGGGTGAGGATGACGCGAGTGGCGCTCATCTGGCGGAACCACAGGATCTCGGTCCACACGATGGAAGCCGCATAAACGACAGCTCCGATGATCAGCAGCGCTGCGATCGTGATGCCGGCGGGACCGGGCTTACGCACCTGAGGTTTCGCGGGCGCACGATCGGGGTCTCTCGGAGCGCGAGCTCCACCCGGGGGGAAAGACTGAAAAATCGAAGCTCACGGCATTCCTCTCTGTCAAACCGATAGCTTCCAACCAGTGTAGCCGCGCACAGGTGTAACTTCGCCTCGGTCTTATTCGCTCTCCGTGAGATTATGGGAGGCATGACTGTTGAGATGATGCCGAGTGCGCGCGAGATCGCGCTGGCCAATGTCGTTGTCGATATCGAGAAGGGCGCCGCCCGTGTGGGGTGGGATCACGCCCCGTCCATCTACGCGCTGGTGCCGACGGCGATGCTGTTGGCGGATCCGAATCTGCCGGCCGACATCGCAGAGCAGCTGCGTTCGGGCTGGGACGGCACCGATGATCACCTGAGCGCGATCATCCAGGAGGACCTGGCTGACGACGACATCGAGCAGGTTCTGGCCCACCTGGCGTGGCCGGAAACGGTGCCGGGCGCGGCGATCACGGTCGAGCGCATCGTCGTTCCGCCGGAGGTCGAGGACGAGGCTCCCGAGGACCCCGACGAGGCCCTGGCCTTCATCTCGAATCATCCCCTGCGCACGGATGTGCGTCTGGCCGTTGGCGTGATGCGCACGGGCGAGTCCTGGTGCGCGCTGCGTACCCGCGCCTTCGACTCCGACGACAAGGTCGGGCAGGCTCTGCGCTCGTCCCCGCGCTGGTCGACGCCCTGCGCGCGTCTCTCGAGCCCGTGACGGACGAGGACGCCTAAGAACATAGAGGAGGCCCCGACCTCGTCCGGACCAGATGGACGAGGCCGGGGCCCTTTGTCACCCACCTGACGTGAAGCGGTGGGTGGGCTCGAGAGCTGCGGCGCTACTGGCAGGTCGGCAGGGTATCTCCTGTACCGTCGGCGATGGAACGAACCGCGGATACCGCCTCGTCGAGGGTGGATACCGACACAACGTGCAGGCCGTCGGGGACGTGTCCGACGACCTCGGAACAGTTGGTGCTGGGGGCGAGGAACCACTGGGCCCCGTCGCGATGGGCACCCCACAGCTTCTGCTGGATGCCACCGATGGCACCGACCTGACCGTCGTAGGACATGGTGCCGGTTCCAGCGATTGCGTTGTTACCCGTCATATCGCCCGGCGTCATGCGGTCAATGATGGCCAGGGAGAACATCATGCCTGCGCTGGGCCCTCCGACGCCATCGAGGTTGAAGGAAATCGTGACGGGCAGGGCGGGCTGCACGGACAGATAGATGCCCAGCTTGGATCCGCTTTCCGTGGCCGAGGCCGCGACGGAGTCGAAGGAGAGCTCGCGAGTCTCACCGTTTCTCTCGACCGTCAGTGTCATCTGCGATCCCGCGGGGACCGTGCGCATGAGGGAGAAGGGCGTACTGGCATCCGTCACATCGTGGCGAGTTCCATCCGGGGTGGTGATCGCGCGGAGGATGTCTCCTTGCTCGACGATCCCTTCGGCGTTGGATCCCTGGACCGCGCCCTCAATCGTGACGGTCGCGGGGACGTCCCATCCAAGGTATTCGAGCGCGGCAACCTGGGAGGTCGTCTGCGAATTACGCATCATCGCCAGCTGAGCCTCGTTGTTCTGCTCGCGGGTGGTTCCCTCGGGATACTTCAACTCGTAGTCCACGATCTCGCTGTGAGGATCCAGGTACGCAGCAATGAGCTGAGCAAAGTTCAGGCGACTGTCTGGGGATCCAGATTCGGAGACCGTCACCATGCGCAGCTGGCCCTGCCCCGGCTTCGCAGGCGCCTCGTACGGGCTGGATTGAGGCTCGTCCTCTTGCACAGGTTCCCCCGTCTCGGGATTGGTTCCTTCGACAGTAAGGACGGGCACACCTTGTTCGTTGGACGCCAACACATTGAATGTCGGTCCGGGGCTGGAGACCACGAAGGGGACGGGGATCACGAAGAGAATGACGACCATCGCGAGGGCGGCCAGGAGTGCTGTGAGGATGCGCCAACTGACGATCGGCGCACGTTTCGTCGGGGCTTGCTCACAGTCCAGTAGACGGTCAACTGACGAGGTCATCTCCATGTCACTCACCGTGTCATTGTGTCGCACGCGGGGCGCGACCGCACGCGCGCACCGCCAGCCACGTTCAGCTCTCAGCGTTTTTGCAGAGATTTGTCAGCCCGGTTGCACGCGCGCTCGCTAGGCTGACGTCATGAACGAGAACGAGTCCGGCACCCCCTTTGAGGATTTCCTGCGCTCCGTGTTGGGCGACGAGGCCGCGGCGGAGGCCGCTCGCGCTCTGCAGGCCCAGGGCTTTGATCCCGCGAACCTGCCCGCGGAGTTTTCCGATCCTGCGCGCATGCGCGCGGCGATGGGCCAGTTCCAGTTCCTCATGAATACGACGGCCGGCCCCGTGAATTGGCGCCTGGTGGAGGACGGCGCGAAGCAGGCTGCCTACGCCAGCGGCGATCCGGCCCCCACAGCCACCGAGGCCGAGGCGGCGCGCCAGGCGATGACGGTCGCCGACCTGTGGCTCGACGCGGTCACGGATTTCGCTTCGGGGCCCGTGACCCGAGGCGTGTGGAGCAGGGTGTCGTGGGTGGAGAACACGATCCCCACGTGGAAGCGCATCTGCGAGCCGATCGCCCTGAACGTGTCGCGCGCGCTCAGCGCCGCACTCTCTGAGCAGTTTGGCGAGGGCGGCCTCGAGGATTCCTCGTCGCTGCCCGACGGCATGGCTGCGATGCTGGGCAAGACGCAGGAGATGATGCCGCGCCTGTCCGCGATGATGTTCTCCGCGCAGATCTCGCGTGTCCTGGCAGCCCTGGCAGGCGAATCCTTCGGCACCTACGACACGGGCATTCCCCTGTCGGACACCTCACACGCGGCTCTCCTGCCTCACAACATTGCCCAGTTCTCCGAGGGGCTCGACATCCCCTTCGACGAGGTTCGTCAGTTCCTCGCTGTCCGCGAGGCCGCCCACCGACGTCTCTTCGCGTCCGTGCCGTGGCTGGAGGGTGACCTTGTACGCGCGGTCGAGCGCTACGCCTCTCAGATCGCGATCGATACGGAGGCGATCACCGAGGCGGCCCGTTCGGTCGACCCCTCTGACCCGTCGTCCGTAGAGTCGGCGCTCAGCGGCGGCGTGTTTGCATTGTCGACGACGCCGGACCAGCGCCGCGCGCTCACTCGTTTGGAGACCATGCTGGCCCTCATCGAGGGCTGGGTCGAGGTCGTCACGGCCCGCGCGACACTACCCTACCTCCCCCACGCCGATGCTCTGCGCGAGATGATGCGTCGCCGCCGCGCCTCGGGCGGTCCGGCGGAGGAGATTCTGGGGACCCTCATGGGCCTCAAGATGCGCCCGAGACAGGCTCGCGGAGCCGCCTCCATCTTTACGTTGGTGGAGGCCGACGGCGGTCGCGATGCCCGCGAGGCCCTGTGGTCGCACCCGGATATGGTGCCTTCGGAGACGGAGCTGGCCACGCCCGACACGTTCCTGACGCTGCGCCGAGCGGCGGCCGAGGAGGACGCGGATATCGATGCCGCGCTCAACTCGCTTCTCGATGGAACGCTCGGCTGGGCGGACGGGCTGGAGCCGGGGGACGAGGCCTCGGCCGGCTCAGATGAACCGTCCTCGGAGGGCGGAGAACCGGACAATTCGAGCGAGACGAACTGATTCGTTCCAAAAAGATCTGACAAGTTTTCCACAGATTTTTCAAACGCCCCCGCGCGCTCACCACACGGGTTCATGATGGCTCCATCAGCTACAAACTGAAGGAGACAGACATGAACCTGGCACATAATACGGCGGTCCTGTGGCGAGGCCCGGGCAGCGTACAAGTTGGCGGCGACCGTGCTCGTCACGTCCTGCTCGACAATCTGCACGCGAGCGACCAGCTCTGGCTGAGCCATCAGGCGCACCCCGCCCGCGAGCGCGACGAGGTTCAGGCCTCGCCCGAGCTTCTCGCGGCTCTGGAGGAGGCGCGTCTCACCGACGGACGCGAGGCGCTCCCCCACCTTGCGCTCGGCATCGTCGGAGCGGTTCCGGCGACCCTCCTTGCGCTCCACAGCCTCGTCGACACGCTGTCACTGTCACTGTCGATCGAGACTCACTCCCTGGTCGACGAGGACTGGGATCGCGTATTCGGCGGGCATTACACGGGCACCCCCCGCCACCGCGCGGTGCGACGCACGCTTCGCGATCTCATTCCGTTGCCCAGGCTGTACGCCCAGTGTGCGCCCGAGCTATCGATCGTGTCGGCGGATCGAGTCGTCGATCCGGGGATACCGTTCGAGCTCACCGCTCACGACACCCCTCATCTCATCGTGACGCGCGGCGAGCACTCCTACGAGGTGGGGCCATTCGTCATCCCGGGGGCGACACCCTGTTACCAGTGCTCGCAGCTTGCTCACGCAGCTCAGGACCCGTTCCATCTGACGCACCTGCGCGAGCTGGAGGCGTGGCCGCTCGCGCCGCTGGCTCTGCTGGCTCACTTCGCGGCGGCCCAACGCGTGGGACAGTTGGTGATGGACTTCGTCTCGGGCGCACTCACCGAGGCGCAGTGCGCGCAGGTAGCGACCATCTGCGATGACGGGTCGATACGCATCGAAGACGTGGAACCCGCCAGCCGCTGCGTGTGCGGCATCAACGGGCTCGCTTCCTAGCTCAGGCACCTTCGTCGACGATGACCTCTTCGCCGCGCACGAGCGCGAGGACGGGGGCGGCAAAACGCTGCACTTTCACGTCGCCGATGCCGCGGATGACACGCAGCTGCGTCGTATTCTTGGGCATCGCCTGCGCGATATCACGCAGCGTCTGATCCGTGAAAACCGCGAAGGGCGGCACGCCCGCCTGACGGGAGACCTCGAGACGCCACGCCTTCAGGCGCCCGAAGAGCTCGATGGCCTGGGGCGACGCCTCCTCCTCAAAGGCCTGGTTGAGGGCGCGCGTGGAGGGCGCGCGTCTTCTTCTTCGGAGCGCCCACGCCCACTTCCTCGGGCCAGATACCGTCGAGCAGGCGGCTGCGCTTGCGTTTGCCGCGCCCGTCCGCACCCCGCGAGCGCGCCCACGACAGGGTCAGCAGGTCGCGGGCACGGGTAACGGCCACATACAGCAGGCGACGCTCCTCCTCGCGTGCGGCCGCGGTCTTTGCATACGAGATCGGCAGGAGACCTTCGGCGACGCCTACGAGGAAGACGGCGTCCCATTCGAGGCCCTTGGCGGCGTGAATCGTGGCCAGCTCGACACCGGCCTTGTCCGGTTCGACCTGGTAGGCGACGCGTTCGTCGAGTTCGGCGACGAAGGCGGCGAGCGTCTCCGCCTTGGGAGTCGTCCGCCCAGCCGACGATCGCGTTCATGTTCGACCAGCGCTCGGAACCCGCCTGGCCGGAGGGAGCCTCGGGCGCCCAACCGACGCCGGAGAGGACGTCGCGCACGATCTCGCCCACGCTCCCGTCGTCGGTGGCGGCTGCGGCCGCGGCCCGCAGGCGCGAGATGGCGGTGCGCACGTCATCGCGGGCGAAGAAGGGTTTGCCTCCGGCAACGGCCACGGGGATACCGCGCGCACCCAGTGCCTCTTCGAAGGCTTGGGACTGGCCGTTGGTGCGCATGAGGACGGCAATCGAATGGGGTGCCATGCCACCCGCGATGAGGTCGGAGATCGAGGCTGCGACGCCCTCGGCCTCGGCTCGATCATCGTCGTAGGTGCGGTAGGTGACCTGGGCGCCACCGTCGCGCTGGCTGGACAGGCGCACCGTGCCCTCGCGCTGGGTCGAGCGCGCCAGGACGTCGTTCGCCACGCTCACGATCTGCGGGGTCGAACGGTAGTCGCGGGTCAGCTCCACGATGCGCGCCCCGGGGTGCTTGCGGCCAAAGCCCGTCAGGTAGTCCGGGGATGCGCCCGTGAAGGAGTAAATGGTCTGCGCGACGTCGCCGACGACGCACACGTCGTGGCGCCCACCCAGCCACAGGTCGAGCAGGCGTGCCTGGAGGAGGTTGACGTCCTGGAACTCATCGACCACGAAGGAGCGATACTGCTTGCGCACGATGGAGGCGACGTCGGCGCGCTCCTGCAGCATGCCGCACAGGTAGATGAGGATGTCCTCAAAGTCGATGACGCCGCGTTCGTTCTTCGCGTCCTCGTATACGTCGAGGAGGCGCGCCATGTCGCCCGCGTCCAGCCCGGCGGGCACGTCGCGGCGCAGTCGAGCCACACGCGAGGCGTAGTGCGCGGCGTCGATCATCGACACCTTCGCCCATTCGACCTCGGCCGCGATGTCGCGCACGTTCGTGCGGTCGATCGTGATCCCGAGCCGCGCGGCGGAGGCCGCGACGAGGGAGGCCTTGTGCGGGATGACGTCGGGCAGCGGACCGCCCACGACGGTGGGCCAAAAATGGCGCAGCTGGCGCAGCGCGGCGGAGTGGAAGGTGCGCGCCTGAGCCTTCGGGACCCCCAGCTGGGCCAGGCGGTGACGCATTTCGAAGGCCGCGCGCTGCGTGAAGGTCACGGCGAGCACGTTGGACGGGTCGAAAGCACCGACGGCCGCACCGTACGCGATGCGGTACGTGATCGCGCGGGTCTTGCCGGTGCCCGCGCCCGCCAGGACGGCGAGAGGGCCTGCCACCTGCGTGGCGACGGCGCGCTGATCGGGGTCCAGGGCGTCCAGCAGTTCCTCGGGGTTCATGGTCCCCATTGTTCCATCGCCCGCCCTCGGTTGCGTCCCGCGCCGTCCGGGCCGCTCGGCAGATCAGCGCCGTACCATTCCCGAAGCAGCGCGTAGGCGATCGAGGCGCGTCCGGGGGCGCTGATCTCTCCAGATTCAAGCGCGCGCGTCAGCTCATCGCGGCTGTAGAAACGCGCCCACTCGATTTCCACGCCGTCCGCCTGCGGGGTCGGGCGCGGCGAGGCGGTGCGAGCCCTGTAGCCCATCATCTGCGAACGCCCGAAGGGCCACGGCTGCGTCGCGACGTAGGTGGGCGTCTCGATCTCGACGCCAACCTCCTCGGAGACCTCGCGGGCAACCGTGACGTCCGGGGACTCCCCGGCCTCGACGTAGCCGGCGATAATCGACACGAAGCCCGGACGCCACAGCGCGTTGTGCGCCAGGAGCACGCGCCCGTCATGATCCTGGACGAGGACGATGATGGCCGGGTCCTGGCGCGGATACTCGAGCCGGTCGCACGTCTCGCATCGCGCGGCCCACCCGCCGGACACCAGCTGCACCGGCGCACCGCAGCGCGGGCAGAAGCGGTAGTTGGCGTGCCAGCCCGCGAGCGCGAGCGCGGTCAGCGCCAGAGCCGCATCGTCACCGTCGAGCTGCCACCCGACCGCGCGCAGGTGCTCCCAACGCCCCCACGCCTCGTCCCGGCTCGTCTCAATCGCGACGACGGAGCGGCCACCCACCACCCCGATAAACGAGGCCGTGGCCCCCTCGAGCGCACGCGTGGCCTCATCCCTGACCATCCGTCGCAGGACAGGAGCGTCCGAGGACGACGCCCCGGCCTCGTCGAGAAGGACAAAGCCGGACGGGTCGACGACGATGACATCGGCCTCACCGGCGCGCACCAGAGCCGCGGGAGCCACGGATTCGCGCAGCGCGACGGCCGGGTCGACGTGACCGCGGACGAGAGGTAGATCAAGACTCATAACTCCACGGTAACGCGGTGGGCTACCCTAGGCACTATGACACATACTCCCCTGCGCGCCGATGGGCGCACCCCGTCCCAGCTCCGTCCCGTCTCCATTACCCGCGGCTGGTCGGGTACAGGTGAGGGCTCCGTCCTCATCGAGTTCGGTAACACCCGCGTCCTGTGTGTCGCCTCTTTCACCGAGGGCGTGCCGCGTTGGAAGCGTGACTCCGGCGAGGGCTGGGTGACCGGCGAGTACTCGATGCTCCCGCGCGCAACCGAGCAGCGCTCCTCCCGCGAGTCCGTCAAGGGCAAGGTCGGCGGCCGCACCCAGGAGATCTCGCGCCTCATTGGCCGTTCCCTGCGCGGCATCGTCGACGTGTCCGCACTCGGCGAGAACACCATCGTCCTGGACTGCGACGTCCTGCGCGCCGACGGCGGCACCCGCACCGCGGCGATCACGGGCGCCTACGTGGCCCTCGCCGACGCGGTGACCTGGGCGAAGGAGCAGGGCATCCTCAAGCCCTCCGCCAAGGTCCTCACCGACTCGATCTCCGCAATCTCCGTGGGCGTTATCGACGGCACCCCCATGCTGGACTGCCCTACGTTGAGGACGTGCGCGCGCAGACCGATATGAACGTCGTGCAGACGGGCGATGGCCGTTTCATCGAGGTGCAGGGCACCGCCGAGCACGCCCCCTTCAACCGCGATGAGCTGAATGAACTGCTGGACCTGGCGACCCTGGGTAACGCCGAGCTCGCCCGCGCGCAGAAGCTGGCGCTCGAGGCTCCCCTCATGGAGCGCGTCGAGGTGCGTCCGTGAGCGCGCGCCTGGTCTTCGCGACCTCCAACGCGCACAAGGTCAGCGAGCTCGAGGCCATCCTGGCCCCCGCGTGGGAGGGCTTCGAGGCCGGCTGCGTGGCGCGCATGAGCGATTTTGACGTGGCTTCCCCGGTCGAGGACGGCGTGACTTTCGAGGAGAACTCGCTCATTAAGGCCCGTGCGCTGGCTCGCGCCACCGGCCTGGCAGCGATTGCCGACGACTCCGGTATCACGGTGGACGTTCTGGGCGGGGCACCCGGCATCTTCTCCGCGCGCTGGGCGGGCTCCCACGGGGACGACGCGGCGAATCTTCGTCTGCTCATCGATCAGCTCTCCGATGTTCCCGACCGCCACCGCGGGGCGGCCTTCGTGTCGGCCGCCGTCCTCGTGACCCCCGATGGTCGCGAGTTCGTCGAACGTGGCGAGGTGCGCGGCACTCTGACGCGTTCCCCGCGCGGCGAGGGCGGGTTCGGCTACGACCCGATTTTCGTCCCCGAAGGCTTCGAGGTCACGACCGCACAGATGAGCGCCGAGCAGAAGAATGCGATCAGCCACCGCGGCATTGCCTTCCGCGCTCTCATGCCCCACATCGTGGAGTACCTGCGCGGCTGAGAAGCACCGCGGACACAAATGTGCCGGGCACCCGAGGGTGTCCGGCACTTTGTGTGTTGCGCCCGCAGGCGCGCCATCAACGGGCGACGAGGTTACCGAAGATGGGGCGGTCCATCGAGAACTGCAGGGGGTTGCGCTGTTGGCGCCACCTGCGGTGATGGGCGAGGCGATGAAGGAGTGATGCGACAAAACGAGACATTGTGTGCTCCTCTTTGAGTACAGTGCGATGGATCTGTCACCGCGTCGTACTGACATAGTGCGCCTCATTGTCGGTTTTTTCCATCGATAATTTCTTATTTTTCTATGAAGCGGATCTTACGGACTTTTCCTTGGCGCTGCTTGGAAAATTCTTGACCAAAGAGGGTTTCTTCACTTAATTAATCAGGCGGTGGATACGGTGAGGGGGCAGGCCCACGGCCTGCCCCCTCACCCCCCCAATTCAACGAAGAGTCAGCGAGCTCGCGCCAGGCGCGCACGACGCGGCCGGAAACGGCGCACGTCGAAGAAGCGAACAACCTGCATGATGCGGCGCGCGAGACGGTCGCGCACGCGCCAGATCATGGTGCAGCCAACGCCGATGAAGATGGCGTTAGTGAGGAAGGACGGCCACGCGCCGGTGGATGCACAGGCGAGGGCCAGCAGGATGCAGCTGGTGACATTGAGGGAGTGGTAGCGCAGAGAGTCGGGAGCGAAGCGCTTGGAGGAGACCAGGTAGTAGGCGGCGATGGAGGCGGCCGCGCCCAGCCAGCCGAGGACCGGAATTGCCAGAGATGAGATCGTCATGACTCATATGATGCACCTTCCGGTAGTCAAGCACAATTGAATGGTTCTATAGTTATCTTACAGTTTCACTTAACGAAGGAGTTCGCGTGGATATCGACCCCCGCCGCCTGCCGTTCCTTCTGTCCGTTGCACGAGAAGGCGGCATCGTTGCCGCCGCGGACATCCTCATGGTCTCACCCTCCGCAGTGTCCCAGCAGATCCAAAAACTCGAGGAGGAAGTCGGACTCAAGCTCGTCGAGCGCACCACGTCCGGCGCAATTCTCACCCCGGCCGGCACGATCGTCGCCGAGGCCGGCGAACGCATCAACGCCGACATCGAAGAGGCCCTCAAGGCCCTGCGTCCTCTGACGGGACAGGTGACGGGAACGGTCACCATCGGGGCCTTCCTGACAATCTGCAGATCGACCCTCATCCCCGCTCTCCCAGACCTCCTCGACGCACTCCCAGGCGTCGACCTGCGCATCGAAGAAACGGAGGAGACCCCCGGAATGGCCGCGCTGCGCACGGGCCAGTACGACATCCTCGTCATCGAACGAGACGAGGATCCCGGCCTGCCCCCTCGCGGTTACACGGACACCCCCTTCCTCGACGAGCCCTGGGTGCTCGTCACCCCCGACTCCGCTCCCCCGATCGGCTCGATTGAAGACCTCGCGGACCTCACCTGGCTGCGCGTCAATCCGGGCACCAGCGGTGACCACGTCATGCGCCGCATCACGAAGGCGTTCCCAGATACGCGGTGGGCACCCCACCTCTACGCGACCTACGAGGCCGCTCGCGCCCTCGTGCGTGCCCGCACGGGCTCGACAATCCTTCCCGCCATGGCGCTGGCCGGCGCACACACAGAGGGCATGCGCATCACGCCTCTTCCCTCGCTGGGCACTCGCAAGATCCTGCTGCGCCACAAGAATCACGGGTGGTCCGAGGCTTCAGGCCCTGCGCGCGTCGCCACATACCTGGCGGAGTGGAAGCGCCACAACGCCTCGTACTCGACGTCCAGCGACTGACCGAGGAGCCGCCGCGCCTCGCCCATCGGTGGGGCGCGGGATGGCTCAGAGGCTGACCTGCATCCCGGAGGTCGCGAAGTCGAGGGGACCCGACCAGGTCTGTCGCACTTCGGCGGCCACACGGTCGCGGGGCGTCCACGGCTGGATGTGGGTCGCGATCATGCGGCCCACTCCGGCTCGCCTGGCGAGCTCGCCCGCGCGCGTGCCGTCCATGTGCATGTCCGGCTCGGTCTCGTCGCTCGTGAAGCCAACCTCGCTCAGGAGGAGGTCAACCCCGCGGGCGCCCTCGATCATCGTGTCGCACAGGTCGGTGTCGCCCGTGTAGAACAGGGACACGAGGCGCTCGGGGTCCTCCTCGGAGGGGCCTTCGATACGCAGGCCAAAAGCCTCGACCGGGTGGAGGGCCCGGTAGGGGCGGATCGTCATGGGACCGACCCGGTAGCCTCGCCTACCTGCATGTGGGTGAAAGCGAATTCGACCTCGTACGCCTCATCGTCCGGCGCGTCCTCAATCTGGCGCACGCGGCGCAACGTCTCGGCGGGACCGTACAGTGGCAGCGCAGATGCGGCCGCTCCGGGCCCCCACTTGCGATAGACCTGGAGGGAGATGATGTCGCCCATGTGGTCGGCGTGGCAGTGAGACAGCGCCAGGGCGTCGAGCTCGCACGGACGCACGTGAGCCCACAACGCACCGAAAGACCCCGGCCCCATGTCGCACACGAGCGAGAACATCCGCTCCTCACCCGATCGCGGGTCGATGCCGCGAGCCTGAACCAGGTAGGACGAGGCCGGCGATTCCGGGCCCGACATCGACCCGGTAGCGCCGATGACAGTCAGCTTCACGCGATACCACCACCGGTGTTCACGCGGGCAACGGAGCCCACCTCGGGGCCGAGGAAACGACGAGCCAAATGCGGGAAAGACTCGGAGGCACCCGTGGCGAGGAACTGATGCTGCGGCCCCTGCCCAGCGGGCCACGGGTCATGCAGGAGTCCGCGGTCCACCAGCTCGTTATAGGTGACATTCGCGGTGGCCTCGGAGGAGGTGACGAGGGTGACCCCTTCGCCCATGATGCGGCCGATGACGCCGGTGAGCAGCGGGTAGTGCGTGCAGCCCAGGATCAGCGTGTCCACGCCCGCTTCCTTCAGAGGCGTCAGGTACTCGCGAGCCACGGCCTCGATCTCCTCGCCCGTGGTCACCCCGGCCTCGACAAAGTCGACGAAAGCGGGGCACGCCTGCTGGCTGACCGTCAGCCCGGGGACGGCCGCGAGCGCGCGCAGGTACGCCTCGGACTGGATGGTGGCCTTCGTACCAATGACGCCGACGTGGTGGTTGCGGGTGGCGATGACGCTCTGGCGCGCGGCAGGAGTAATGACCTCGATGACGGGGATTCCCGCATCAATCCAGTAGCGTTCCCGGGCATCCGCAAGCGCGGCGGCTGTGGCGGTATTGCAGGCGATGACGAGAGCTTTCACGCCGCGCGAGGCCAGCTCATCGAGAGCGGACAGCGTCAGCGAGCGTACCTGCGCAATTGCGCGCGGACCATAGGGCGTGTGCTCGGTGTCGCCCAGGTAGATGATCTCTTCGTCGGGCAGTTTATCGATGACTGCGCGCGCCACCGTCAGCCCACCTAGGCCCGAGTCGAAAATTCCGATCGGGGCGTTGTTCATGTCTCGACCTTATGCGTTACTCAGAATTATTGACGGCTTCGAGGAGTGAGTCCTGCCACCATGTTACGAGCATATAGATCGCTGCGACAGTCTGCGACCGTTCTCCCGTCGGCTCGCGCATCGCTAGTTCTTCGATGCGCTGCGCGTCGCTCTGATCCGATAGGCCCAGCTCACCGGCCAAGCCGAGCCTGATGTCATTGAGGGCACCCAGCCACGACCACACGTCGTCGGGACGCACGACGAGGGTGTCCGACTCACCGTGCACGATGTGGTCAAGATCGCTCACGATTGAGCGCAGTCGGACCGACTTCTCGCGGCGCAAAAGATCTTCGGTGAGGGCACGCATCCGAGCGGCGTCATCCCCGTCCTCGCTCATGGAGGGAAGAAGCATCTGCAGGGTTCGTTCGCGGGGTTCGTCTCGGCGCTGTTCGGTCTCCGTGGCGGCATTCACCATGGACGAGGTCACCCCGAAATCGCCGGGATCGTCGAGGACGACGAGAACCTCGGTGGCCAGCTGACGCAGGAGCAGTGCTTCGCCGCTACTCATCGACGAAGCAAAACCACCGTCTCGAGGAGCGAAACCTTCCATCGCTCAGTCTCTGTCCTCTTCGATGGTGGCGCGCAGCCCGTAGGAATGCATCGCCATCACGTCGGCCTCGATGCGCTCGCGCACTCCCGTGGAGACGGTGGCACGCCCGCGCGTATGAACAGCCATCATAAGTTCCTCGGCGCGAGCGCTGGAATAGCCAAAATACTCGCGAAACAGCGCTCACGTAGCTCATGAGATTGACAGGATCGTCCCACACGACGGCGCGCCAACGCGGCACCGCGGTGGGTGCCTCGTGCGTGCGGGACGCAGGTTGGAAGATCGTTGTCATACGTCAACACTAAGACGGATTTGTGTATCAGGGAAGGAAATTCGCACCCCGGTGACACGCTTCTCAGGGTAGGCTCACAGTATGCCTGCATCGACATCTACTTCATTGCTGACTGATATGTACGAGCTCACGATGCTCGACGCCGCCCTGAAGGATGGCACCGCGCATCGTCGCTGCACGTTTGAGCTCTTTGGGCGCCGCCTGCCCGCCACGCGCCGCTTCGGCGTCGTGGCCGGAACCGGCCGAATTCTTGAGGCCCTGGAACGCTTCGAGTTCGACGCGGAGCAGATCGATTGGTTGAAAGACCAGGGGATCATCTCCGAGGAGGCCGCACAGTTCCTGGCCTCGTGGCGCTTCACGGGCGACATCTGGGGCTACGCCGAGGGCGAGTGCTACTTCCCCGGCTCTCCCCTGCTCACCGTTGAGGGCACCTTCGCGGATTGCACGCTCCTGGAGACACTGCTTCTGTCGATCCTCAACCACGACTGCGCGGTGGCTTCGGCCGCCTCGCGTATGACGATTGCCGCCCACGGCCGCCCCTGCATGGATATGGGCGCGCGCCGCGCACACGAGCGCGCAGCCGTCTCCGCTGCCCGCGCCGCCATCATCGGCGGTTTCCCAGGGCACATCCGACCTCGAGGCCGCCAAGCGCTACGGCATCCGCTGCATCGGCACCGCCGCCCACGCGTTCACTCTCCTGCACGACAGCGAGCGCGACGCCTTCGACTCCCAGGTTGCCAAGCTGGGCCCGGGCACGACCCTGCTCGTGGACACCTACGACATTCGGCAGGGCGTCATCAACGCGGTCGAGGCCGCGCGCGCTGCGGGCGGCGAGCTGGGCGCTGTGCGCCTGGATTCGGGCGACCTGGTCGCCGAGGCGTTCAAGGTGCGCGGACAGCTCGACGCGATGGGCGCCACCACCACGAAGATTACGGTGACCTCCGACCTGGACGAGTACGCGATCGCCGCCCTGGGTGCCGCCCCCGTGGACTCCTACGGCGTGGGTACCAAGCTCGTGACGGGCTCGGGCGTGCCGACGGCCGCCCTGGTCTACAAGGTCGTCCAGCGCGAGGACGGCAATGGGGCCATCGTGTCGGTGGCCAAGAAGGCCGAGTCGAAATCCACGGTTGGTGGGCGCAAGGTCGCCGGCCGCATCATGGGTGAGGACGGCTACGCGACCGAGGAGCTCCTGCTCGTCGGAACCTCCTTCGAGGAGGGCCAGGCTCTGCTGGCCGAGCGCGGCGCCCGCCCGCTGCAGGTCCAGCTGGTCCGCGGCGGCGAGATCGACGCCGACGCCTGGGGCCCCGAGGCGCTGTCCCGCGCCCAGGAGCACCACCTGCGCGCACGCAACGAACTGCCCTACCAGGCCTGGCGCCTGTCCGAGGGCGAGGTTGCGATCCCGACGCGCTACGAGCAGGTCGACTGACCCTCAGCTCTCGCTCAACGAAGTCCCGGCTTCGTCCTTCTCAAGAGGGACGAGGCCGGGGCTCGTTTCGCGTAATAGCTCCGCGGGACGCTGGCGCGGCTCAGTGGCGGCCGACGAACCACTCGCGCAGCAGGGCGATACGGGCCTCGATCTGCTCGGTCGTCGCCTGGGCGACCTCGGGGCCGCCGCAGCGCGAGCGAAGGCGCGAGTGAATGGTCGCGTGGGTTTCTCCGGAGCGGCGCGACCACGTGGAGACCAGGTGCTGGAGTTCCTTGCGCTTGGCGGCTCGCAGCTTGTGGGCGGGGATGCCTGCGTTCTCCTCGCGCATCTTCTGCGCTGCGCGGGTCTTCTTCTGCGCGGCAACCTGGTCGGCCTGGCGAGCGCGCAGCAGGGTCGTCACCTGATCGGCGTCCAGCAGGCCGGGAATACCCAGGTATTCCTGCTCTTCCTCGGAGCCGACCTCGGCACCCGCACCCCACGCTGCTCCGTCGAAGAGGACGCCGTCGAACTCGGCGTCCGCGCCCAGGACCTCGAACTGTGAGAGCAGGTCGGAGGATGCTTTCTCCTCACGGTTGGCGGCCGCGACGAGGGCGTCCTCGGGATTCCACATGTCATCTTCGCTGGCCTCGTCGCGCTTGGGGCGGTCCAGCGCATGGTCGCGCTCAACCTCCATGCCGCCGGCGAGGGTCAGCAGGGGCACGACGGAGGGGATGAAGACGGTGGCCGTCTCGCCCCGGCGCCGGGCTCGCACGTAGCGGCCGATCGCCTGGGCGAAGAAGAGGGGCGTGGAGGCGTTGGTCGCGTAGACTCCGACCGCGAGGCGGGGCACATCGACGCCCTCGGACACCATGCGCACGGCAACCATCCACTTATCGGTGGAGTCGGCAAACTCGGAAATGCGGTCGGAGGCGTCCGCGTCGTCGGACAGGACGATCGTGGGAGCCTTGCCGGTGATAAGACGCAGGTGGCGGGCGTAGGCACGCGCGTGCTCCTGATTGGAGGCGATGACGAGGCCGCCCGCGTCGGGCACGGCGCGGCGCACCTCCTCGAGGCGCAGGTCAGCGGCGCGCAGGACTGCGGGGACCCACTCGCCCTTAGGGTCCAGCGCGGTGCGCCAGGCCTGCTTCATCATGTCCTTGGTGAGCGGCTCGCCCAGACGGGCGCTGACCTCGTCGCCCGCGCTGGTACGCCAGGCCATCTGCCCCGAGTAGGACATGAACAGGACAGGACGCACGACGCCGTCCTTGAGGGCATCGCCGTAGCCGTAGGTGTAGTCCGCGCGCGAGCGTCGGATACCCTCCTCGTCCTCCTCGTAGGTGACAAAGGGGATCGGCGAGGTGTCGGAGCGGAAGGGCGTGCCCGTCAGAGCCAGGCGGCGCGTCGCGTCCGTGAAGGCCTCACGCACGCCGTCGCCCCACGACAGGGAGTCGCCGGCGTGGTGGATCTCGTCGAGGATGACCAGGGTGCGGTAGGCGCGGGTGCGCGCCGCGTGAACGGCCGGGTTGGAGCCAATCTGCGCATAGGTGAGCGCCACGCCGTCGAAGTGCGAGCCGGCAACGCCCTGCGCGTTTGTGAAGTCGGGGTCAATGTGGATGCCGAAGCGCGCGGCGCTCGAGGCCCACTGGCCCTTGAGGTGCTCGGTGGGGCACACGACGGTGAGCTTGTCGACGATGCCGCGGGCGATCAGCTCGGTCGCAAGCGTCAGGGCGAAGGTCGTCTTACCTGCGCCCGGGGTCGCGACCGCCAGGAAGTCGCGCGGGGAGGCCGCCATATAGCGATCCAAGGCAGCGGCCTGCCAGGCGCGCAGCCTGCCAACGGGTGCGCGCCGGGTCGTCTCGCTCACTTGTCGGAGCCCTTTCCGCCGTCGGAGAAGGGCCAGTTACGCCCGTTCTTTCCCATCGAATCGCGCAGTTCCTTGCAGGTGGGGCACACCGGGTACTGCGAGGCGTCGCGGGTGGGGATCCACACCTTGCCACACAGGGCGACGACGGGCTGTCCCGTCACCATGGACGAATTCGCCTTGTCCTTGCGCACGAAGTGGGCGAAGCGATCGCCATCCCCGCCGGTGCGCTCTTTGCGGGTCTCGGTACGCTCCAGAAGGCCGGTCGAGGACGCGGTGGAGGGACCGGAGGGCGCGGAGGGGCCGGTGGGTTCGTCGAGGGCATTACGCATGGGGACCATTGTACGTGCCTGGGGGTGCTTCCAACGGGTGGCACGCGTGCGCCGGGAGCGAAGAAAGACGTCACAGTGAAGCCCCGGCCTCGCGCAGTTCATTCATTCACTGGCGAGGCCGGGGCTCAGTCGGATGGGGAACCTATCTCACAGGTGTTCCTTCTCCCAGACCTCCTTGTAGAAGTCCGCGAGCTCGAGCTTGGAGGCGGCAGCCTCGTCGAGGAGCACGGTGACGTCGGGGTGGTGCTGGAGGATGGACGCGGGCCAGCGCTGGGTGACGCCGCCCTCGATCATGGCCTTGACCGCGTCAGCCTTACCTTCACCCGTGGCGATGAAGATGTGGGCGCGCGAGTCCATGATCGTGCCCAGGCCCTGGGTCACGCAGTGCGTGGGGACCTGGTCGATGTCGCCGTCGAAGAAGCGGGCGTTGTCGCGGCGGGTCTGCTCGGTCAGGACGCCCACGTGGGTGCGCGACGCGAGGGTGCCGCCGGGCTCGTTGAAGCCGATGTGGCCGTCCGAGCCGATGCCGAGGACCTGGATGTCGATGCCACCGTCGGCCTTGATGGCCTCGTCGTAGGCGGCAGCGCCGGCCTCGAGGTCATCGCACCAACCGTCGGGGCCGTGTGCCGCGCCCTCGGGCATGTCGACGAGGTCAACGAGGTTGCGGTGGATGAAGTTCGCGTAGCCCTCGTAGTGGTCGCGGGGCAGGCCCACGTACTCGTCGAGGTTGTAGGAGCGAACCTGGGCAAAGGAGATCTGACCTGCTTCGTAGCGGCGCACGAGCTCTGCGTAGAGCTTGAGCGGCGAGGAGCCGGTGGCCAGGCCGAGCACAAAGTTCGGCTTAGCGCGGTACACCTCGAGGATGCGGTCCGCTGCGAGGGATGCGATCTGATCTTCGTCGTTGAAAATTCCAATTCTCATGTGTTTAACCTTACACTGCCGACGTCGATTTGTCAGACGAATCGATGAAGATTTCGAAAATGTGTGAGCCACGTTATCCGTGCAGGGCAGCGACGATTCGCTCGACCTCCGCCTGATCGGTTCCCGACGTTCCGGGGGCGCGCATGTGGACCTCTCGTGCGCCCGAGGCCGCCACGACCTCGGCGACGTTGTGAGCGCGCAGGCCGCCCGACACCAAGATGATGATGTCGTCTCCCCCCGCGCTTGACGAGGCGGGCGAGGGCATCCGGCTGAGCGACGGCAGGATCCCCGCCCGTCGTCAGCACGCGGTCGTACCCGAGTTCCATGAGGACGTCGAGGCCCCGATCCTGGTCCACGACCTGGTCGAAGCCGCGATGGAAGGTCAGCGGCGCATCCTCGGCGGTATCACGCAGGCGCGCGGCCGCATTCACGTCGATCTGCCCATCGCGGGTAATGACGCCGACGACGAAGCCGAGGCGCACCGGAGCTCCCCGACCGATCGACGAGAGGGTCACGATATCGGAGGCGATGCGGTCGACCTCCTCGCGCGTATGGACGAAGTCCCCGGGGCGCGGGCGCACGAGAACCTGAACACCGCCGGCGGGCGCCACCTCAAGGGCGGCGGCCACCTCGTCGAATGCGGGGGTGAGGCCACCGCACGACAGGTCGGTGCAGATCTCGATGCGATCCGCTCCCCCGTCGCGCGCACGGCGCACACCCACGGCATCTTCCACGCAAATCTCTACAGTCGTCACGGCTGCCACCTTTCGTAGCACGTCGAGCCGCCCACCCGGGCGGCCAGGATCGCGGCACCCCAGCGGCCGCCCGATCCCCCGAGGGAGGCGCGGACGATCTCGGGAGCGTCACGGAATGTCAGCATGGATGCGAATTGTGCCCGCAGCGGCGCCAGCAGGTTCTCCCCCCGCGTGCGACAGACCGCCGCCGATGATGATGCGCTCGACGTCGACGGTGAGCGTCATGTGGGTCAGTGAGAGGGCGAGGGCACGCACGGCCGTCTCCCATACCTCGGTCGCGACCGGGTCCGTACCGATGCCGGCTTCGATAGCCTTCGCACCGATATCCTCGCCGGTCGCCTGCGCGTAGCGCCTCGCGATGCCCTTCGCGGAGGCGTAGACCTCCAGGCAGCCGCGCGATCCGCAGCGGCATGATTCGCCGCCGGGGAAGACGGGCGCGTGCCCCACTTCGCCGGCGCTAAACGTTGCGCCACTCCACAGGTTATCCCCGAGCATGAGGGCCACGGAGATGCCGGTGCCGATGGGCATCATGAGGAAGGATGAGGCACCGCGCCCCGCGCCGAGGAGTCCCTCGGCCAGGCCGGCGGCGCGCCCGTCGTGCATGAGCGCGGCGGGTACGCCCGTGGCCTCCTCGACCGCGCGGGCCAGCTGGACGCCGCGCAGCTCGAGGTTCGCCGCATACACGACGGTCCCCCTCGCCTCATCGACGAGGCCGGGGCAGATCAGGCCGAAACCGACCAGTCCCGGGTAGTCGCTCGCGAGGCGCGCGCCGATGCGTCCCACCTGCGCGGCCACGGCCTCGCGGTCGGTCGGCTCATTTCCCTGGGTGAGGATCGTGCCTGCCTCATCGACGATCATCCACTTGATGGATGTGCCGCCGATGTCGATGCCCGCAAATACCGGGCCCGGGGAATCCTTGACGGCGCTCATGGTACGACGACCTGTGCATGCAGATCGGGATCTGCCATATCCGGATCGAAGGGGAACATCGGGCGCTCAATCTTGTGGTGACCGAGGCGGATGAGGTCCTGATCGACGCCGCCGGGGGTCAGCGCCATGAGCCAGCCCTTCTGAGTCTCGTACAGGTCGGGCTCGAGGTAACCGATCTTGACGACGACGACGTCGGCGGTGGTGATGTCCACGCCGAGCAGCTCGAACTGGCTGTACATCGTGTACTGGTTGCGGTTCGTCGTGATGATGAAGCGCAGACCGCCCGTGCGCAGCAGCGCGGTGTGGCCACCCATCGGGTCGTCGGCGAGGGCCTCGACCGTGGCGTGGACATTCAGCGGCCCAGGCTCGCGGGTGTCGATGTGTCCGCCAACCTCGAGGTCGACCTCGGCGCCGACGCCGGCCTCCCAAGCGACGGCGACCGCGGCAGGATCGATGATCGAGGCGTAGACGACGTCGAGCGTGGCCTCCTGGACGGGCTTCCACTTCAGCAGGGCCGCGAGCGCGACCGTGACATCGTCGGCGCCACCGGCGCCCGGGTTGTCGCCGGAGTCGGAGATGAAGAAAGGCTTGGGGCCCTCCTCGGCGGCTGCCAGGCACTCTTCCATGGAGGCGACGGGGGCCACGAACTCGAAGCGGTCGTGCACGTCCCAGAAGTACTGGCCGATACGCTCGGCCTGTTCCTTGACGAGGTCCGCGTCGTCACCCGTGACGACGACCGCTCCCTTGCAGCGCGGCTGGTCGGCCCACGCGAAGCCGATCCAGATCGCGGCGTCCAGGATGCCGTCCATCTCTTCGATGGGGTCGATCATCTTGTACAGGGACTTGGCGGGTTCGATGCGGGTCGAGGTCTTTTCGCCCGGCAGCAGGACGGGGACGTGGACGAGGGCCTTGACGGGCTTGGGCTGGCCGTTCAGGAGGCGCATGCCCAGGTTGTAGGCGGCGCGACGGCGCGACTCGAGAGCATCCTCGTGGGGTGCGAGGCGGTAGCAGGTGAGGATGTCACAGCCGTCGAAGAGGTCCTGAGAGACGTTTCCGTGCAGGTCCATCGAGGCGCTGACCATGGGCTCGGGGCCGATCACGCCGCGGATGGCGTTGATGAGGTCGCCCTCGGCGTCGTCCATGCCCTGGACGCTCATGGCGCCGTGGATATCGAAGAAGAGGCCATCCAGGGGACCGGCGGCTGCGAGGCCCTCGAGAATCTCGGCCTTCCAGGCATCGTAGGCGCCGCGCTCGACGACGCCGCCGGGCAGGGCGCGCGAGTGCAGGACGGGGATCCACTCGATCTGGGTGGCCCAGTCCTCGTCGCGCCAGTAGAAGCGCTCCATCAGCTGCTCACCGCGGGTGACGATGAAGTCGTCGGCGGTCGAGATATACGGCGTGAACGTCGAGGATTCGATGTGGATTCCGGCGACCGCGATGCGGGGCTTGGTCATGAGCGATTCTCCTTTGAGATCTTCGAGGGGGTGAGTGTCGAGAGCCCCCAGAGCGCTGCTTCGCGCCCTGATCGAGACGATTCGATCACGAGGTGTTCCATGATCGAGGGGAGGCAGGATTGGTGGAGTGCCGCGCGCACTCCGGCTGTGAAGGCGTCGACGGCGGAGAGTGCTCCGCCGACGATGACTCCCTGGGGTGCCAGGAAGGACACCAGGTGGGCGACGCAGTGGCCCAGGAGGGTGCCCGCCTGGCGGATGGCCGTCGCAACTTCGGGGATGCCGTCGCGTGCGGCGGCCAGAAGCTGTGCGTTGTTCTCATAGACGAGGCCGGTGGCGGCCAGGTCTGCTCGGATTGAGTCGGCGGACGCGATCGTCTCGAGGCATCCGACGTTGCCGCACTTGCAGGGGCGGCCCGCGGCGGCCTCGACGGGGATGTGCGAGATATCCCCGGCCAGTCCGCCCTGCCCCACTTCCGGCACGCCGTCGACGAGGTAGGCACCGCCGATGGCGGAGCCAGCCTTGACGTAGATGAGCGTATCGATGGGGGCCACGCCCCGAAGGCGACGCCGGTACACGGATTCGCCGATGGCGCCCGCGCGCGCGTCGTTTTCAATGAGCGCGGGCAGCCCGCACTGCTCGGTCACGGCCTCGGCGACGTTGATGCCGTCCCACCCTGGCATGCGGGCGGGGCGAATCACGCGCGAACGCTCGGCATCCACGGGACCGGGCACCGCCAGGGCGATGCCACCGACCCGCACGCCGGCAGCTTCTTCCTGGCGGGATACCTCGTCCATGACGGCACTGAGAACCGCCTGGGGACCTTCCGCGATATCGATAAGGAGGCTCGAGGCCGGCCCGACTCCGCGGGTGGGGTCCGTCAGGGCGACGAGGCCGTGGTGGGCTCCCAGCTCGACGAGGGCGAGTGCTCCGGCGCCGTCGGAAGTGACGAGGCGGCGTGCGCGCCGCCCGCCCGTGGACACAGAGTGTTCCGCTTCCGCGATGACACCGGCTTCGACGAGGCGAGACACAGCGGCCGACACCGTTGATGGTGCGAGGCCCGTTTGCTTGACAATCGCTGGCCTGGTGTCCGCTTGACCGGACCCAATCAGCGTCAGGACAGTCTCGTCGACGTCATGCGTGGCCATGACACCTCCTCCAAGTACATATGCAGTAACTACAACGTTACACCGCGCTCATCGTTGAGAACATAATTAATTATGCCTCACCGAAGAAAGTTCGACACTTCTTTCGTCGAAATATCTTGTTATTTTTTCGTAACATTCCACATTTTGGCCAAAGTGGCAACATTCGCCAACAATCTGTCATATGATGAATGTCATCTGACAGGGTTGTCATCCGTCAGTGTCCCTGATCAACGTTGATTTGGAGCAGTCATGAACCTTAGAAAGAAGCGGTGGATGGTCACCGGCGCGGCCCTCGCAATGGTCGCATCCCTCGGCCTGTCCGCCTGTGGCGGCGGCGGCAGCAGCAGTAGCAGCGGCGGCCAGGCAGCCAACTCGGAAACCGGAAAGAACGAGGTCACGATGGCCTCGCGTACCCCCAACTGGATCTTCCCGGTCTCAGCAAAGGGCTACACGCAGGGCGAGAACGGCCAGTTCATCCAGGCGATGTACCGCCCGCTCTTCGCCTACAAGTCCACCTCTGAAACCCCCTACAAGATCAACCTCCCCAAGTCCCTGGGCACCGTTCCCGAGGTCTCTGAGGACGGCCTGACCTACACCATCAAGCTGCGCGACGACGCCAAGTGGTCCGACGGCACGCCCGTCACCACCCGCGACATCGAGTTCTGGTGGAACCTCGTCACCAACAACAAGGACGAATGGGCCTCCTACAAGAAGGGCTTCTTCCCCGACGGTGCCGATCTGAAGATCATCGACGACCACACCTTCTCGATCACCACCGAGACCAAGTTCGCCCCGGCCTGGTTCATTGACAACCAGATCAACAAGGTCGCACTGCTCCCCCAGCACGCCTGGGACAAGACCAGCGCCGACGAGACTGTCTCCGACCTCGACCGCACCCCCGAGGGCGCGAAGGCCGTCTTCGCCTACCTGCAGGGCGAGGCCAAGAACCTGTCCTCCTACGCCACCAACCCGTTGTGGCAGACGGTGAACGGCCCCTGGAAGCTCAAGGAATTCACCCCCGACCAGGGCCTGACGCTCGTCCCCAACGAGAACTACTGGGGCGAGGACAAGCCCAAGATCGACGCGCTGATCTACAAGGCCTTCACGGGTGACGACGCCGAGTTCAACTCCGTGCGTTCGGGCGCCATCGACTTCGGCTACATCCCGGCCGCACAGTACAACCAGCGCAAGGCCGTCGAGGACAAGGGCTACAACGTCTTCCTGTGGCCCGGCAACTCCATCACCTACCTGGCCCTGAACTTCGCACCCCAGGCCCCCGGCTCGAAGTTCATCAACCAGAAGTACATCCGCCAGGCGATGCAGCAGCTCATCGACCAGCCGACCCTGTCTGAGAAGATCTGGTCCGGCACCGCCTCCCCGACCTGTGGCCCCGTCCCGATGCCCGCCGAAAAGACCGGCACCACCGAGGGCTGCGTCTACAAGTTCGATCCGGATGCCGCCAAGAAGCTCTCGAAGACCACGGCTGGAAGGTCGTGCCCGACGGCGAGACCACCTGCGAGAACCCCGGCACCGGCGCCAACCAGTGTGGCGAGGGCATCGCAGCCGGCGACAAGCTGAGCTTCAAGCTCGTCTCCCAGTCGGGCTTCGTCTCCACGCACCAGATGTTCGAAGAGATCATCTCCCAGTTCGGCAAGGTCGGCATCAAGATCGACATGAACGAGGTCCCCGACTCGGTCGGTGCCTCGCAGGCATGTGACGACGAGACCCCCTGCACCTGGGACCTGTCCTTCTTCGGATCCCAGACCTCGTGGGGCTTCCCGATCTACGCCTCCGGCGAGCGCCTCTTCGCCTCTGACGCTCCCGTCAACCTCGGCCAGTACAAGAACCCCCAGGCTGACAAGCTCATCGAAGAGTCGACCCGCTCCTCCGAGCCCAACGCTCTCCAGGCATACAACGACTACCTCGCGGAGGACCTCCCCGTTCTGTGGATGCCCAACCCGTACTACCAGATCACCGCGGTGAAGAAGACGCTCGACCTGGGCGAACTCGACGCCACCGGCGACACCTGGCCCGAGGATTGGTCGTGGTCGACCGAAGGTAAGTAAACCTTCGCCTTGACGCCTTACGGGGCAGGCGCCCGCACCCGCACATGCGGGCGCCTGCCCCCTTACTGTGGAGTTCGCAATGTTCCAATTCATCCTCAAACGCCTCGGCCAGGCAGTCGTCGTCGTCTTCCTGGTCACCATCATCACCTTCATCCTCCTCCAGTCTCAGCCGGGCGGCGCAGCCCGAGCAGCACTCGGTAAGGATGCGACCCAAGAACAGCTCGCAGCGTTCGACCACGAAAACGGATACGACCGGCCGATCCCCGAGCAGTACGTCAACTACCTGAACAAAATTGCGCACGGCGACTTCGGCTACTCCTACCAGCACAACCAGTCTGTGAACGACCTGCTGGCAGCCCGCCTACCGCGCACCATCTTCCTGTCTCTCCTGTCCACCATCCTGGCTCTCATCGTCGCGATTCCTCTGGGCGTGTGGCAGGCCGTCAAGAGAAATAAAGCGCCCGATTACATCGTGACGATCGCGTGTCTGCTGGCCTACTCGACGCCAATCTTCTTCGCGGGCCTCCTCCTCATCGTCCTCTTCTCTCAGGTGTGGCCGATCCTGCCCAACGATGCACCGCAGGGTGAGAGCCTGTCAGTCATGTGGGAGCAGTGGGATCACCTGATCCTGCCCGTGTGTGCCCTGTCGATCGGCACGATCGCCGCCTACGCGCGCTACGTGCGCTCCTCGATGGTGGATAACCTCAACGAGCAGTACGTCCGCACCGCTCGCGCGAAGGGCCTGTCGGAGTTCCGCGTCGTCTTCGTGCACACGCTGCGCAACGCGATGTTCCCCGTCATCACGATGATCGGCCTCTACATCCCCGCGATGTTCTGTGGCGCCCTCGTCATCGAGACCCTCTTCAACTTCAACGGCATGGGCTACATGTACTACCAGGCGACCGGCAGGCGCGACTACCCGATTCTCCTCGGCGTTGCCCTGATCGTCTCCTTCGCGACCGTCATCGGCGCGCTCCTGGCAGACTTCCTCTACGCCCTCGCTGATCCCCGTATCCGACTGGCAGGACGTGCCAAATGACCACCGCAACAGCACCCATCGCCGCGCCGGCCAAGGCGCGCACCGGCCGCAAGTCGACGAAGCTGCAGGGCCTGCAGGTCTTCATGGAGAACAAACTCGCCGTCTTCGGCGTGTGCCTGATCCTCATCCTGATGGCTTTCTCGTTCATCGGCCCCCTGTTCTACGTGACCGACCAGATCCACACGGACCTGTCGAACTCGGCCTTGCCTCCCTCGGCCGAGCACCCGCTCGGCACCGACATGGTCGGCTACGACCAGCTCGGACGCCTCATGAAGGGTGGCCAGACCTCGATCATCGTCGGCCTGTTCGCCGGCATTTTCGCCACCACGATCGGCACGCTCTACGGTGCGATCGCCGGCTTCGTGGGCGGCTGGATCGACGCGATCATGATGCGCATCGTTGACGCGCTCATGTCCGTGCCTGTCCTCTTCCTCTTCATGCTGATCGCCACGATGATCCCGCCGACCGTCCCGGTCCTCATCATCATCATGTCGGCCCTGTCCTGGCTGGGTACGTCCCGATTGATTCGAGGCGAGGCCCTGTCCCTGCGCACGCGCGAGTACGTCGTCGCTATGCGAGGCATGGGCGGCTCGATGCCCCGAGCAATCCGGACGCACATCGTCCGTAACACGATCGGCACCGTCATCGTCAACGCGACCTTCCAGGTCGCAGACGCCGTCCTCTACGTCGCCTACCTGTCGTTCCTCGGCCTGGGCGCGCAGCCTCCCGCCACCGACTGGGGTGCCATGCTCTCCAACAGCCAGTCGCACGTTTACTCGGGCAACTGGTGGCTGCTCTACCCGCCGGGCGTCCTCATCATTCTGCTGGTCCTGTCGTTCAACTTCATCGGCGACGGCCTGCGGGACGCCTTCGAAGTTCGACTGCGCAAGAGGTGAGCACTGAACTATGAACACTCCACTCCTTCAGATCAACGATCTGCACACCGATATTGAGATCCGCTCCGGCGTGGTTCGCGCCCTCTCGGGCGTTGACCTGCACGTGAACCCGGGCGAGACCCTGGGCATCGTGGGTGAGTCCGGTTCTGGCAAGACCATGACGGCGCTGTCCCTCATGGGTCTGCTCCCCCAGGGCGGCAAGGTCTCCTCCGGCTCGATCATCCTCGACGGCCAGGACCTGACGAAGATGCCGCTGCACCTGAAGCGCAAGATGCGTGGCACCAAGGTCGGCATGATCTTCCAGGATCCGCTCACCTCCCTGAACCCGACTATGAAGATCGGCCTTCAGGTGTGCGAGCCGCTGCGCGTGCACGAGAAGCTCTCGAAGAGGGAAGCTCTCGCGCGCGCCGTCGAGATCCTCAAGCGCGTCGGCATGCCTCGCCCCGAGGTGGTCATCAACAACTACCCGCACCAGCTCTCGGGCGGCATGCGCCAGCGCGTCATGATCGCCATGGCCCTCGTGTGCAAGCCGCGCATCCTCATCGCGGACGAGCCGACGACGGCCCTGGATGTGACGACGCAGATGCAGATCCTCGACCTCATCGACGAGCTGCGCGACGAGTACCAGATGGGCGTCATCCTCATCACCCACGACCTGGGTGTCGTCGCCGGCCACACCGACCGCGTCGCCGTCATGTACGCCGGCCGTATCGTCGAGACCGCGCCAACGAAGACGCTCTTCACCGAGCCGAAGCACCGCTACACGAGCTCGCTCATGGCGGCCCTGCCCGAGCGTGCCCTCGCGGCCGGTACCAAGCTCTTCTCAATCCCCGGCGCTCCCCCGTCGCTGACCAACCTGCCGAAGGGATGCCGCTTCGCGGCCCGCTGCCTGTGGGCCACCGACGAGTGCCGTGCCGGCTACCCGGACCTGGGCGGGGACGAGAACCACACCTTCTCCTGCTTCCACCCGGTGCAGGAGGGCGATGAGTCCCCCGCGGTTCTCCAGGCCAAGCTGGATTCCGGCAAGGCCGAGGACGCGGTCAACGCCGCCCCGCAGATCTCCCATGAGGTCCTCCTCGACGTCAAGGAAGCCTCGCGCGAGTACGAGTCGGCAGGCTCCGGCTTCTTCAAGCGCGATAAGGGCGTCGTCTCCGCCGTCGATCGCGTGTCCATCTCGGTCAAGAAGGGCGAGACCTACGGCCTCGTCGGCGAGTCCGGGTGCGGTAAGTCCACCGTTGGCCGTCTCATCGCTGGCCTCGAGCCCCCGTCGGGTGGCGCCATCGAACTCGATGGACGCGACCTGGCCACGCTCAAGGGACGCGATGCTGTGCGCATCCACCGCGACGTGCAGATGATGTTCCAGGACTCCTACGCGGCAATGGACCCGCGCATGCGCATCGACCAGATCCTGGCCGAGCCCATGAGCATCCAGAAGACCGGCAACGCTCGCCAGATCGCCGAGCGCATCATGGAGATCCTCGAACAGGTGGGTCTGACCGAGGAGATCCTGGACCGCTACCCGCACGAGTTCTCGGGCGGACAGCTCCAGCGCATCGGCTTCGCTCGATCGCTGACCCTGGCCCCCGACCTGATCGTGGCTGACGAGCCCGTCTCCGCGCTCGACGTCTCCGTCCAGGCGCAGGTCCTCAACCTCATGAAGGATCTGCAGCAGGAGCTGGGCCTGTCCTACCTGTTCATCAGCCACGACCTGGCGGTCGTCCAGTACATGGCGGACCGAATCGGCGTCATGTACCTGGGTCGCATCGTCGAGGAGGGGCCAGCTTCCGAGGTCGTCAAGAACCCGAAGCACCCCTACACGAAGGCACTCATCGACTCGATCCCCGTGCCGGACCCCGAGTTCGTGCACGATGAGAGCGCCATCAAGCTCACCGGCGAGCCGCCGAGCGCCGTCAACCCTCCCGAGGGTTGCCGCTTCCGCCCGCGCTGCCCGTTTGCTGGCGAGGAGTGCAAGGTGCAGCCCATGCTCACGGACGAGACGCACCGCGTGGCGTGCCACCACCCGCTCCTGACGCTGAGCGTCAAGGAAAAGGTGAACGCCTAACACAGTCGTTCATGCGAACTCCATGCGTTGCCCCCGGCCTGCATCAGCAGGCCGGGGGCAACGTCATACGGGCAGCCACTCTGCCGGGCCTTTCAGCGGCCACTAGGGCCTGGCGAGGCACCACTCCCCTGCCAGCGGCTAAGCAGCCCCCAGAGGCGCGCAGGTGAGCCTCCACGGCATCGCTGTCGTATGCCCGCATAGACGCGTATGGGGCGCGACCACACGGTCGCGCCCCATAGGCAATTCGCTGTCGTCAGCGCGTCACTTGGAGACGGCCTTCTTCAGGGTGGAGCCAGCGGAGAGCTTCACACCGTAGCCAGCGGGGATCTTGATCTCTTCGCCGGTACGGGGGTTACGGCCGGTGCGGGCGGCGCGCTCAACACGCTCGACGGAGAGCAGACCGGTCACCTTGACGGCCTCGCCCTTGGCCAGGGACTCAACGAGGACGGCCTGGAAGGCGGCCAGGGCCTCGTCGGCCTTCGCCTTGGTCAGGTCGGCGCGTTCGGCAATCTGAGCGACAAGCTCGGTACGGTTCACGGACATTGAGAAACTCATTCCTGTTCGTTCTTGGTTACCACTGTCGTGGCCACGAATGACACACTACGAAATCTTTGGCGATTTTGCCGACTTTAGGGCCAGATTTCGCGGATTTCACGAAAATATCTCGTTTTTTTGCTGAAAAACCGTCAATTCTGTGCGACAGCTCACTCGCACTTGCCGGGTGGTTGCAATTCCGCGGAACTCAAATGCGTCGCCACCGGCACGTTTTTCGGTAACAAGAACTTTGCCCCACGCCGAGGATGCACCCCCTCTCATTAGACCTGACAAACACCGCCGACCACGCACGCAGCTCCATGGGCATACACGAGGGCGGGAAGCGACCCCGCGGCCGCTCCCCGCCCTCGTGAGAAGCTTCGCGATACCTCAGGCCGAGGCGCGCTGCTTGTTCCAGACGTCGAAGGCGACGGCCAGGAGCAGGACGGCTCCCTTGACGATCTGCTGGGTGGAGGTGGAGGCACCCATGAGCTGCATGCCGTTGGACATGACGGCCATGATGAGACCACCGATGAGAGCACCGGACAGACGTCCGATACCACCGGTCGTCGACGCGCCACCGATGAAGCAGGCGGCGATCGCGTCAAGCTCGAACATGTTGCCCGCCGAAGGCTGCGCGCCGTTCATACGCGCCGAGTAGACGACGCCTGCAACACCCGCGAGGAAGCCCATGTTGACGTAGCACCAGAAGGTAACCTTCTTGACGTTGATGCCGGACAGTGCGGCGGCGGACTTGTTGCCACCGATCGCGTACACGTCGCGACCGAACATCGTCGAGGACGCAAGGGTTCCGAAGACGAGCACGAGGATCGCCAGGAGGATCAGCACGATGGGCAGGCCGCGCTCGGTGGAGAGCTTGTAGGCGAACCACATGACGACGACGCCCGTGACGACGATCTTCGCAATGAAGAGCCACATCGCTTCGACCGCCTGGTTGTAGGAGATGCGGGCGCGGCGGGTGCGCAGCTGCTGGTAGGCGAAGCCAGCCACGCCGATTCCGAAGATCACCAGGGTGAAGACGTCAAATCCGTTACCGCCCAGGAGGCCGTTGAGGAAGCCGTTGGCAATGTTGTAGTAGCCCTTGGGGAAGGGCGACAGCGAGACATTGTCGAGAACCTGGTAGGTCAGACCGCGGAAGAGGAGCATGCCGGCCAGCGTGACGATGAAGCCGGGAATGCCCACGTAGGCGACCCAGAAGCCCTGGAACGCGCCGATCAGAATGCCCATAACGAGGGCGGCAACGACGCCCACCCACCAGGGGTAGCCCTGCTTAATGACGAGGACACCACTGAGCGCGCCGGTCACGGCCACGACCGAGCCGACGGAGAGGTCGATCTGGGCCAGGACGATGACGAAGAGCATGCCGATCGCGAGGATCAGGATGTAGGAGTACTGCAGGACGATGTTCGTCAGGTTGCCCGACGAGAGGAAGGTGTCGGGGTTGAACGCCCAGAAGAGGACGACGATGGCGATGAACGCGATGAAGATGCCGCCCTGACGCAGGTTGGCCTTCAGCGTGTCAACCAGGCTGATTTCGGCGGTCATTTCTGGTCCTCCCTTGCGGGTTCGATAGTCATGAGTTCCATGAGTTTCCTGGGTGGCGTCTTCGGCCTTGACCTCGCCGGTGATGCGGCCGTACGCCAGGGTGTAGATGCGGTCCGAGACGCCGAGGACTTCCTCGAGCTCGGAGGAGATGACGATGACGGCCTTGCCCTCTTCGACCATCTTGTTGATGAGCGTGTAGATCTCGAACTTCGCGCCAACGTCGATGCCGCGCGTGGGTTCATCGAGGATCAGGACGTCTGCGTCCGTGTAGAGCCACTTGGACAGAACAACCTTCTGCTGGTTGCCACCCGACAGGGATCCGGTCGTTTGAAGGACCGAGTTGGAGCGGATGTTCATTCGGTCCTTGTAGTCGGCGGCGACCGCCAGTTCCTTGTGTCCATCGACGAGGCCTCGGCGTGAGAGCTTGAACAGGCCGGCGGCGGCAACGTTGTGCCGGATGTCGTCGATGAGGTTCAGGCCGTACTGCTTGCGATCCTCGGTCGCGTAGGCGATGCCATTCTTGATCGCGTCCGAGACGGACTTGACCGTGATCTCTTTGCCATCCTTGAAGAGCTTGCCTGAAATGCGCGTACCGAAGGAGCGCCCGAAGATACTCATCGCAAGCTCGGTACGTCCGGCACCCATGAGACCAGCGATGCCGACGACCTCGCCATGACGCACGTTGAAGGAAGCACCTTCGATCACAACGCGCCCGGCCTGGGTGGGGTGATAGACGGTCCAGTCTTCCACGCGGAAGACCTCCTCGCCGATCTCCACGTTGCGTTCGGGGTAGCGCTGCGTGAGGTCGCGGCCCACCATGAGCGAGATGATCTTTCCCTGCGTGGACGCAGGGTCTTTCATGTCGATCGTCTCGATGGTCTGGCCGTCGCGCAGGATCGTCGTACGATCGGCGATCTCGGCGATTTCCCCAAGCTTGTGGGAGATGATGACGATGGCCACGCCCTGGTCGCGCAGACTGCGCACAAGGTCGAGGAGCTGGGCCGAGTCGTTGTCGTTGAGGGCGGCGGTGGGCTCATCCAGGATCAGCAAGCGCACGTCCTTGGACAGAGCCTTTCCGATCTCGATGAGCTGCTGCTTACCCACGCCGAGTGTGCCCACCTGGGTCATCACGTTTTCTTTCAGGCCAACCTTTTCCAAGACCTTTTCGGCGCGGTGGTTGACCTCATGCCAGTCAATGAGGCCGAGCTTGCGGGGCTTGTCAGCGCCCAGGAAGATGTTTTCCGCGATCGACAGGTAGGGAACGAGGGCCAGCTCCTGGTGAATGATGCCAATGCCGAGCGCCTCGGAGTCCTTGATGGAGCGGAATTGGACTTCCTTGCCATCGAAGATGATGGTGCCGTCGTACTGCCCGTGGGGGTAGACGCCGGAGAGAACCTTCATGAGGGTGGACTTGCCGGCGCCGTTTTCGCCGCACAGGGCGTGGACTTCGCCGGGGCGGACATCAAGGTTGACGTGCTTGAGGACGGGCACGCCATTGAAGCCCTTGTCGATGTCACGCATTTCCAAAATGTTCTGCGTCATGTTTGCATTCCTCGAATCGGAAGGGGTGGGGTGCGGGGCGCTCGCCCCCCCCCCCGTCGTCGCTTACTTCTTCACGACGCCCGCATCAACGTCGGCCTGGGTGAAGTAACCGGAGTCGATGAGCTTTTCCTTGAGGTTGTCCTTGTAGATGGTTTCGACCTCGAGCAGGTAGGAGGGCACGACCTTCACACCGTTGTTGTAGGTGGTGGTGTCGTTAGCCTCGGGTGTCTTGCCCTCACCCATCGCCTTGACGACCGTCACGGCCTGGGCTGCCAGGGTACGGGTGTCCTTGAAGATCGTGGACTGCTGAATGCCGTCGTTGATCATCTTGGTGGAGGCAATCTCGGCGTCCTGGCCGGTCACGATGGGCAGGCCGTCCTTGATGGTGGGGCCGTAGCCGGCGCCCTGGAGGGCAGTGATGATGCCGCGGGAGATGCCGTCGAAGGGCGAGAGCACGCCGGCGAGGGGCTCAGAGCCACCGCCGTAGGTCGAGGTCAGCAGGTCCTCCATGCGCTTCTGGGCGACCTCCTGCTGCCAGCGCAGGATGGCAACCTGGTCGAAGCTGGTCTGGCCGGACTTCACGACGAGGGTGCCGTCGTCGAGGTAGGGCTTGAGGACGCTCATGGCGCCATCGAAGAAGAACTTGGCGTTGTTGTCGTCGGGCGAACCGGCGAAGAGCTCAATGTTGAGCGGGCCCTTGGGGGCGCTATCGAGCTTCTTGCCGTCCTTGTCGGTCAGGCCCAGGCCGTACAGCAGGGCGTTGCCCTGTGCGACGCCAACCTTGAAGTTGTCGAAGGAGACGTAGAAGTCGACGTTCTCGTTGTCGCGGATGAGGCGGTCATATGCGATGACCGGGATGTTCTTCGAACCCGCGGTGTCGAGCTGGCTCGACAGGGCCGTGCCGTCAATGGAGGCGATGACCAGGACGGTGGCACCGTTGGTGATCATCTGGTCGATCTGCTGGGTCTGGGTGGGGATGTCGTCGTTCGCGAACTGGAGGTCAACCTCGTATCCGGCTGCCTCCAGGCCTTCCTTCACCGCATTGCCGTCGGCGATCCAGCGCTCCGAGGTCTGGGTGGGCATCGCGACGCCGACCTTGACCTTGCCGCCGTTCGAGGCCGCAGCGCCGCTATCGGAACTGGAAGCGCCACCGGCACCGCCGCCCGCACATCCGCTCAGTGCAAGGGCGCCGGCCGCGAAGGTGGCCGCAACCGTTGCCATCTTTCCAAAGAAACCACGTGTCTTCATGGAATATCTCCTGTTAATTTCCTCGACATCACTGTCGATGGGTGTCACGTCTCCACACGTCCGTCGTGTGGTCTGACAACTTGTACCATATGAGAGAGGGGTCACCCTCGCATTGCCCAATTGATAACGTTCCGATAACAATTGTTAACGTTCACAACTTTAAGAACGGACATATTCACAAAGGAAAACCTCGGGAGCGTGAGGCGAAAACGCTTCACACTCCCGAGGTCGCAGGATTTTACAGCCCCTCGGCGAGGCGGTGGTACGCCTGGTTCCAGCGCACACCCGAGGCGAAGTCGCGCCGCGTCGTCGACTCGTCGATGACGACGAGTTCCATGTGCGCCAGCGCCGCGAAGTTCTCCCACACCTCGGGCTCAATCTGCGTCGACATGCACGTGTGGTGCGCCCCACCAGCCGTCAGCCACGCCTCGACGGAGGTGTAGAAGTCGGGTTCGGGGATCCACATCGCGCGGGCGACCGGGAGCTTCGGCATCGGCTGGGGAGGCTCGATGACATTGACAATGTTCGCGGTGAGGCGGAAGCGGTCGCGCATGTCGGACATGGCGACGACGACGCCGCGCCCCGGGGCCGCATCGAAGACCATGCGGACGGGATCCTCGCGGTCCCCGATGCCCAGGGGGTGAATCTCGATGCGCGGACGGGCGTTCGTCAGCGAGGGGCACACCTCGAGCATGTGGGCACCCAGGATCATCTCGGCACCCTCGACGAGGTTGTAGGTGTAGTCCTCCATGAGCGAGGCACCGCCGGGCAGGCCCTCCCCCATCACCTTCGCGGCGCGCACAAGGACCGCGGTCTTCCAGTCCCCCTCTGCGCTAAAGCCGTAGCCGGCCTCAGAAAGGCGCTGCACGGCCAAGCCGGGGAGCTGGCGGAGCCCTCCGAGGTCTTCGAAGTTGGTCGTGAACGCCATCGCTCCGCGCTCTTCGAGGAAGGTGCGCAGCGCGATCTCCTCGCGCGCGGCGTAGCGCAGCGATTCCGCGCGATCCCCACCCGGGGCGAGCTCGGGGGCAACGTCGTAACGCTCGCAGTATTCGGCCACGAGACCGTCGATGGCCTCCTCGTCCACGGCGTCAACGACGGCGACGAGGTCGTTGACCGACCAGGTGTTGACCGAGACGCCGAGACGACGCTCGGCCTCGGTCTTATCCCCCTCCGTGACGGCCACATTGCGCATGTTGTCGCCAAAGCGCACGACGCGCAGCTCGTTGGTCGCCGCGAAGCCGCCGGCCGCACGCACCCAGTTGGCGACGCGGCGGCGCGTGTTCTCCTGCGAGGCGTGACCAACCACGGTGGCGCGGGCCAGGCCCAGGCGCGTCAGGATGTAGGCGTATTCGCGGTCCCCGTGCGCCGCCTGGTTCAGGTTCATGAAGTCCATGTCAATGCTGCCCCAGGGGATCTCGACATTGGCCTGGGTCGCCAGGTGCAGCAGGGGCTTGCGCAGGACTTCGAGGCCTCGAATCCACATCTTCGCGGGGCTGAAGGTGTGCATCCAAGAGATGACACCGAGGACGCGGTCGTCCGCACTGGCCTCGAGCATCGCCCGCTTGATGGAGTCGGAATCCTTCAGGACAGGCTTCCACACGATCGGCGCGGGCAGCAGGTCAGATTCGTTGAGCAGGCGCACAACCTCGCGGGACTGCTCGGCGACTTGCGCCAGCGTTTCCTCGCCGTACAGGTCCTGGCTGCCGGTGACGAACCAGACCTCGCGGCCCTCGTAGAAACTGGTCACGGTGAAATCTCCTTTGATGTCAGTGCTGTCCGTAGACGTTTTGGTAGCGGTCGTAGAGAGAGTCGATGTGATGCTGTTCGATGGGAACGACGGGACCGCCCGCGCGCGCGACGTGCACGGTCTTGGCGACCTCCTCGACCATGACGGCGGCCTTGACAGCGGCGCGCGCGTCGCGCCCGATCGTGAAGGGGCCATGGTTGCGCATGAGGACCGCCGGCGAGCGCGATTCGCGCAGGGTGTCGACAATGCCTCGCCCGATGGAATCATCACCGATGAGGGCGAAAGGACCGACGGGGACGGGGCCTCCGAACTCGTCGCCCATCATGGTCAGAACGCAGGGGATCTCTTCGCCGCGCGCGGCCCATGCGGTGGCGTAGGTGGAGTGCGTGTGCACGACGCCGCCCACCTCGCTCATATGACGGTAGACGTAGGCGTGCGCGGCGGTGTCCGAGGAGGGAGTCCCCTCCCCCAGCACGAGGTTTCCGTCGAGGTCACACACGACCATCGCCTCGGGGGTCAGGTCGTCATAGGACACGCCCGAGGGCTTGATGACGAGGAGGTCCTGGCTGCCGTCCTCAGCCGCGCCGCGCACGCGCTGAGAGACGTTACCTGCCGTCCAGACGACGAGGCCCCAGCGGGGCAGCTCGGCGTGCAGGGTGGCCACATATTCACGCACGCGCTCGATCTCGCGCGCGAACTCGGGGGTCCATGTGTCGGGATTGCGGTGTTCCATTCATACTCCTCAATGAGTACCGATGAGCGATTGGGTTAACGTTAACATTCCCCCGCACGCGATGGCAAGCACGAGGACCAAAAGAGCCTTTAGCGAGCGCACGCTCCCGTCGAACCGCGCACGACGAGGCGAGTTGGACGCACGTACGTATCCACCGAGTCCTCATCGAGCGCGCGGCTGACCGCCTCAAGCGCACAGCGCCCAAGGTCCGCGAAATCCTGGCGCACCGTCGTCAGCCCCGGCCCCGCGTAGGCGGCTATCGGCACATCGTCGAACCCCGCAACCGACACGTCGCCCGGAACGCTCACCCCGGCCTCGGCGAAGGCGCGCAGGAGACCCACCGCGACCTCGTCGTTCGCGCACATGACGGCGTCCGGAAGGCCCTCCTCGACGAGGCTCTGCCCGGCGACGTACCCCCAGCGCGCCTCCCACGAGCCAACGAGCGGCTCGCGCTTCGACAGGCCCGCCCCATCCATTGCCTCGCGCCAGCCGGCCACGCGTTCGCGCGCCTCGAACCACTCCTGAGGGCCCGCCACGCAGGCAATGTCCCTGTGCCCCAGCGACATGAGGTGCTCCGCGAGCGCTCGCGCACCCCCGCGCTGATCCGCGTGAACGACGGACACCCCGCGACCGAACGCGCGCCCACCGGAGACCGCAACCACCGGCACGGACGCGCCCTGGGAGGCCACGGCCTCGGCGAGAGAATCCACCGGTGCAATGACGACGATCGCCTCGGCCGCCAGGGAGGAGAAGTGGTCGAAGGCGCTGGCCACGTCGTCCGCGCCGAAACGATCAAGGGCAACGACCGACGTGAAGAGCCCAGCCTCGCGGGCGGCAACCTCCAGGGCAACCAGCATCGAGGAGGGACCGAAGTGGGCCGAGGTCGTGGTCACGACGCCGATAATGCCCGAGCGGGCGGTCACCAGGGCACGGGCCACGGAGTTCGGGCGGTATCCCAGCTGATCAATCGCGGCCTGCACGCGCTCACGCGTCCGAGGCGACACACGCCCTTTGCCGTTCACCACGCGAGACACCGTCTGATGCGAGACACCGACCAATTCGGCCACGTCCGCCATCGACGGAGGACGACCATTGCGCGTCATACCGGCCTCCCTCCCCCATGCGTCCGGCTTTGTTCACATCGTAAACGACAAGCACCCGTAGCATATAACTCGCCACACTTTTTAAATAACTCGTAAAACGCTTACCCCGATCACAGAGAATGGAGGGGTCCCTTACAACACTTGGATAAAGGTCCAGGAGACACAGATGGCATCAAGCCCCTCGTCCGCTCCCCATCCCGTCGATCAAGTCCCTCCCTTTGGGAAACTCACCATTCTGGGCATTCAGCACGTCCTCGCGTTTTACGCGGGCGCCGTGGTCGTCCCGCTCGTCATTGCTTCCGGCCTCGGGCTCGACAACCACACGCTGGTCCACCTCATTAACGCAGACCTGCTCACCTGTGGCATCGCCACCATCATCCAGTCGGCCGGCATCGGCCGCTTCATCGGCGTGAAGCTCCCCCTCATCCAGGGCGTCACCTTCACCGCCGTCTCCCCCCTCATCGCAATCGGTGCGGCGGCCACACCTCCCGGCGCCGACCCAAAGACCGGCCTGGCCACCATGTACGGCTCCATCATCGCCGTCGGCCTTCTCGTCTTCCTGGCTGCCCCCTTCTTCGCGAAGCTCCTGCGATTCTTCCCACCGATCGTCACGGGCACGCTCCTGACCGTTATGGGCACGACGCTCCTGTCCGTCTCCGCCGGAGACATCGTCGCCTGGGCCGATCGGGCCACCGGTGACGCAGCGAAGGCAACCGCAACATTCGAGGCACTCGGCTTCGCTTTTGGAACGATCGCGATCATCGTCATCATCCAGCGCCTCTTCAAGGGCTTCATGGGCACTCTGTCCGTCCTGCTCGCCTTGGTCATCATGACAGCCGTTGCCTTTGCGATGGGTAAGACCGATTTCTCGGGCGTGGGAGAGGCCAGTTGGCTGGGCATCACCACGCCCTTCTACTTCGGCATCCCAAAGTTCTCGCTCACCGCGCTCCTTGCCATGATCATCGTCATGGCGGTCACCGCCGTGGAGACCACGGGCGACGTCTTCGCCACCGGCGAGGTCGTGGGCAAGCGCATCACCCCGCGCGACATCGCCAACGCCCTGCGCGCCGACGGCCTGTCCACGCTGCTGGGCGGTGTCCTCAACTCCTTCCCGTACACCTGCTTCGCGCAGAACGTCGGCCTGGTGCGCCTCACCCGCGTGAAGTCCCGCTGGGTCGTCACCGCGGCGGGTGTCTTCATGATCTTCCTGGGCCTCCTGCCCAAGGCTGCGGCCATCGTCGCAGCCATCCCGCAGCCTGTCATCGGCGGCGCCTCCCTGGCGATGTTCGCCAACGTCGCCGTCGTCGGCATCCAGACCCTGGCGAAGGTTGACCTGCGCGACAACCGCAACGCCGTCATCGTCTCCACGTCGATCGGCCTGGCCCTCCTCGTGACTCTTAAGCCCGGCATCGTAACTGTCATGCCCTCCTGGCTGCAGATCATCTTCGGCTCCGGCGTGACCATCGGCTCGCTGACGGCCATCATCCTCAACATCCTGTTCTTCCACATCGGACACCAGGCCTCGCCGGACGTGGTCGTGGTGGACGGCAAGAAGATCAACCTGGACGACGTCAACGCGATGGATCGCGACCAGTTCGTCGCAACCTTCTCCTCGATGTTCTCGTTGCACACGTGGCCGGTCGAGCGCGCCTGGGAGTCCCGTCCCTTCGCCTCCGTCTCCGAGCTGCGATCCTCCTTCGAAGACGCGGTCCTGACAGCCAGCCCGGAGGAGGCCGAGGAACTCATCGCGTCCTACACGGACGTCGTCTCCCTGATCCTCGACGGCGCGGGCGACAAGCAGGCCAACTCGGACACCTCGGCCCTGTCCGTCGGTGAGGTGACCACCGAGGAGGCCGAGGAGCTGCGCGCCCTGGCTGCCGCCTACCGCGAGAAGTTCGGCCGCCCGCTGATCATCTGCGTGGACAACGTGGTGGATCGCAAGCACCTGCTGTCCTCGGGCTGGCGCCGCGTCGAGCACTCCCCCGCCCGCGAGGCCCGCTTCGCGCTCGGCGAGGTCATCGACATCGCCGACCTGCGTTTCGATCAGCTAGTCGCCGACGCGAACCCCATGCGCGCCGCGTGGGACGCTGGTTTTGAGCGTCTCTGAGTAGCAGCGTCTCGCAACGACGGTCCCGGGGCGCGTCGGGCAATATGCCTGGCGCGCCCCGGCTTTTTCAAGCCCACAACACCCCAGCCAGACAAAAGTCGCACGTAATTCGACTGGATGAACATTCAACAACATCCAGAAACGCTGCAATTCCAACGATCACAATTCAATCTTTGAAACAGCCGCCGGAGAATTACGTGCGAAATTGGTGGGCAGCAAGAACAGCGCCCGAAACAGCGGAGTTCCAACAGCACACAGTTCCCACGACTCACTCCGGTTGCAGATACGCCGAGGGGCCGACCTGGCGGTCGGCCCCTCGGCGTATCCCATCAACACAGTGCAAGTTCTCCCAGAAGGCTCCTCAATAATGTCTCGTCGGCATTGCTCGGGCCCGGCCCGTGCCGCATTCGCTTGTGATGACACCTACTGTAGGAGCCCAACCTTGCGACAACGGAAAGATGAGCTGAGAAAACCCTGGGATTTTAACCCCGCAGATAATTGACTGATCACGAGTGTGCGCCCCCGGTTACCCGGAGGCGCACACTGCGTCACGCTCGTTCAGAGCGTTGCGTCAGATCTCAGCCGTTCCACTGGCCGTTTTCGGCGAAGTAGTACCACTTCCAGCCAATCCAGTGACCACCGGTGTACATCGCACCCGAGTCAGTGCTCAGGTAGTACCAGAAGCCACCATCCTTTACCCAGCCGGTCATCAGCGCACCACTAGGAGCCATGAAGTACCAGGACGACCCATCCTTCACCCAGCCGGTAGCCATCGCACCACTGCCAGGCATCAGGTAGTACCAGGTCAGCCCATCGAGCAGCCAACCGGTCACCATGCGACCCGTCGCCGGGTCCAGGTAGTACCAGGAGGACCCATCCTTCACCCAGCCACTCGCCTGAGCACCTGACGCATCGTGGAAGAACCAGGCACCATCCTCGCTCACCCAGCCGGTACGCATGTAGCCGCGAGAGTCGAAGCGGTACGTGGAGTTGCCAATCTGCACAGCCTGGCCAGCCGGGTAGGAGCCATCCGCATAGCGGTACCACCAGCCGATGGAGTCACTGATCCACGCTCCGCCCTGCGGGGCAGGAGTAGGCGTCGGGTCCGGGGTCGGATCCACACTCGGAGCAGGCGTGGGCTCAGGCGTGGGCGTCGGATCCACACTCGGAGCAGGCGCAGGATCACCCTGGAGGCGCACCTCCTGCTTGACGGGGTTGACGCCCCAGTCCCAGGCGAACAGGTACGGGGCCACCGGGGCCTCGTCCGTGCGTCCCTGCGCCGCCCACGCGGCCTTCAGCTCCGAGATGGGCACGTCGAAGTGGTAGCGGTGCGTACCATCGGCCAGGATCTCGCCGTCGTCCTCGACGAGCTTGCGGTAGTACCACGTGCCGTCGGCGTCCTCGTGGAAGTCGATGCCGGCCACGGGGGAAGCATCGGTAACGTCAAAGGACACCGCGGAAGCATCTCCCTCGCCGCTCACCGTCAGGTTGGAGATGACGGGGGCCTGCGTGTCCAGCGTGAACTCGTAGCTCATCTGGTGGGTCTGCGAGGACGGGCCGTCCGTCGCGGCCTCAATCGTCAGCGTGTAGCGACCATCGGGCAGTGCGTTTCCGGATCCGTCATACCCATCGAAGAAGGGCTCCTCACCGGCGAACTCGCCCGGCTTCGTCCATCCGGTCTCGAGGTCGTAGAGGGACTTGCGCACGCGGTTGATCGTGTAGGAACGCACGGACTGCCCCGCGGAGTTGCGGTAGGTGAGAGTCATCGACGGGACGGAGCGCAGCATGCCGGTCAGCGGCGCGATCTTATCGGGGGCACCCGCCCACTTGGCGCGCGACGTGATGAGGCGCTGCGTGTTGATCGTGGTGACCAGGTTCGAGTCCTGCTTGTCCGACAGCGGGTTCAGCGCTCCCAGCGGGATGGACGAGTGGGCGTTGACCAGCGCCGAGCGGTAAACGTGCACGGGCGTCGTCTCGTCGTCCGACCACTTGCCGTCGAAGACGCTGGGTGCTCCCCACGAGCCGTAGAAGCCCAGGTAGGGCACGGTCAGGCTCGGGGTCCCGTCCTCGCTCGTGAAGGTCACGGCGCCGTCGATGAAGGTTCCCTTCGGGGTGTTCGCCGAGGCGAAGGTCGCGAACTCGGACTCGGGGGTCACGGTGACGGTCACGGTGGTATCCGACTTCGCGGGGACCGTGATCTGCTGGGCATCCCCGGCCTCGGCCACGCCGTCACCGGAGAAAGTCAGCGAGATGCCCGCGCCCGCCCAGTTCTGCGAGTGCTCGAGGAAGAGGCCCTCCTCGACCATCTCGGAGAGCGCCTGGCCGCCGAGGGTGTAGGTGTGGGCAGCATCCGAGAGGTTGGTCAGGCGCACCTGGAAGGTCCAGCCCTTCGTTCCATCGCCGAGGTCTGCCTTGGGTCGGGAGGGATCGGCGGCTCCGACGACGGTCGGGTAGACGGTCGCGGTGGTCGCTGCGAGCGCGTCAACAGCACCCGCGCCGACCTTGCGCGGCGAGTAGTAGGTGCCGTCGCCCAGTTCGACGTCGTTGAGCGGATGAGCGGTGCCCATGAGGAGGTTGGTGACGACGGCGTTCTTCTGCTCGGCGCTCATGCCGGAGAAGGCGGGATCGCTCGCGAGGCGCTGGCGCACGAGGGCGCTGATGCCGGCGACCTGCGGGGAAGCCATCGAGGTGCCCGACAGGCGCTGGTACTCGTTGCCGAGGTAGGCCGACATGATGTCGCCGCCGGGGGCCGCGATCTCCGGCTTGAGGGTCAGGTCGGGGGCCACGCCCCACGCCGAGAACTCCGAGGCCGTCGGGTTGTTCGAGGCCAGAACGATGCCGGAGTGCGTGACGGTCACGGTGACGTCGGCTCCGTTGGCGGCGGCCAGGGCCTCGCGGATTGCCTCGCCGTCCTTCTTGGTGATGGTGACCGTCGGCATCGAGGTGGTCGAGCCCAGGATCGCCTGGTAGGGCGTAGCGGCTTCGTCGGTGTCGGCGACCATGAGGGCCGCGGGAGCCGGCGAGAGGGCCGTCAGGTTGCGCGCCTTGAGCTCCTCGGTCATCGCCGAGCCGTCGCGAGAGTCCGTACCGCCCTTGTCCTCGAGGACGATCACACCGGACAGGTCGGTGCCCGCGTATTTCTCGAGCTGGCCTGTGCCACCGGTGCCGCCGTCGACGACGCGGTAGCTCTTTTCGGGGATGTCGCGCAGGCCGGTCACAGCCTCGCCTTGGCCGTCGAGGGCGCTGCGGTAGGCGATCTTGCGCTTCCCCAGGCTCACGTAGGACAGGGCCTCCTGGTTGTCGACCGAGGCGACGGCCAGGGTGGACTTGTATGAGGCGGGTTCACCGAGCGTGCCCGTGTCGGGGTCGGTCGCGAACGGCTTGTTCTGGCCGGAGTTGTTGCCGTATGCGTTGGAGAAGGCGTTGCCGCCCGCGGCGTTGACGGTGATGCCAGCGGCATTCAGCTTCTCGTACACGCCGGCGAAGACGCTGCCCGCGTCGCTGCTCATGCCGGAGTCGTCACCCAGGGACAGGTTGATGACGTCAGGCTTGATGACGAGCGCGTCATCAAGGGCTGCCAGCAGGGCGCTGTCGGGCATCGAGCCGTCCCCGTCCGAAGCGACCTTCGCGACGACGATCTGCGCGTGGGGCGCGGTGCCCTGCAGGACGTCCGCGTTGGCGGCCGCGATCGCGGTGACGTGAGTGCCGTGGGACAGGTCCTTCTCAGAATGGGGCACGACGTCGGCGTCGTTGTCCGCGTAGTCGTAGGCGAAGGGGATCTTGCTATTGACGTACGTGCCGGCTCCACCGTGCGGGAGCTTGCCCGCGAAGGCCTGCACGTCTGCCTGGCTCATGCGCACGTCGACGCCGTCCATCGAGCCGGCGAAGGCGTCGTGGTCGGTCTGCAGGCCGGAGTCGATGACCTCGATGACCTGACGATCACCCTTGAGGGGGACCTCGTTCGCGCGCGTCATCGCCAGGGACGAGGCGTTCTTGAGGACGGGCGCACCGCTGCCCTGCGCCGCAGTCTCCAGCGGCTTGTGGACGCCCTCGATGAACGCGGTCTTCACGCCCTCGACTTTTCGGATCACGGAGAGCGCGGAGCCGGGCGCCTCGATGGCAAAGCCGTCGAGCGCGTTCGTGTAGTCGCGCAGGTTCGTGACCTGAGCGCCCGGGAGGACTCCTTCCACAGCGGAGGCAATGCGGGCCTTCACGGCGTCGCGCGTAGCCTGCGCGGAGCTACCGGCAGTCCCGTCCTCCAGCTGGACGATGATCGTCGTCGGGGTGTCGTCGGCCGCCTCCTGCGCGGACGAGGCGTCGGGCAGGGTCACTCCCCCAGCCTCGGCCTGGCGGATGGACAGCTGCGCGTCCTCGACTCGCGTCCCCGTCTGCGCGTCCTTAGACGAGGCGTGGGCGGGGTTGGCGGGGAGGGCACCGCCCGGCTGTGGGCTCGCTGCGAGCGCCGGGACGCTCACGCCGGTCAGGGCGAGGGCTGCGGCGAGCGCGAGTGCCGGGGTGGAGTGACGGGACATCAATGGCTCACTTACGTATCGATGAGATGACGATCAAAAGCGCGTCCGGGTGACGCGCCGTCCTATTATGCGAAAGTTCTTCCAGTTGTGCAGTATGCATGTCCGATAGATGACTCAGTGTCCACACACTGACATTTTGTGCAGGCCCGCGCATAAGCCGAGGGACCGACCTGGCGGTCGACCCCTCGGCTTATCCCATCAACACAGTGCAAGTTTTCCCAGAAAGCTCCTCGAAAAAGTCTCGTCGGCATGTCCCGGACCCTCGTGGTCCGTGCCGTATTCCCTTGTGATGACAATCAGTGTAAAGAACGAACCTTGCGACAACGGCAAGACAACCTGAAAAAACCCTGGGAATTTTGGCGCTCGTTCGCTTGACACAAGCATCCAGGCCCGCACACCCCACATGTAGCAGAGCGTGCGGGCCTGGACGGCCAGTATCAGGGGCGACCTAGCCGATCAGCTGCCCCGTCTCGGAGAAGGTGTACCACGTCCAGAAGATACGCAGTCGGCCCGTGGCCATCGCACCGCTACCGGTCTTCAGGTAGTACCAGGCACCGCCGTCCTTGAGCCACCCCGTCACCATCTTGCCGGTGGCGGGATTGAGGTAGTACCAGGTGTCCCCGTCCTTGACCCAGCCGGTCGCCATGACGCCCGTCACCGGATCCAGGTAGTACCAGGAGATCCCGTCGAGGACCCACCCGCTCGCCTGCGCGCCCGATGCACTGTGGTAGTACCACGAGCCCTGCTCCCTCACCCAGCCGGTGCGCATGTAGCCACTCGCGTCGAAGCGGTACGTCGCTCCGTCGATCGCGAGGGTCGTATCGGCGGGGTACGTGCCGTCCTCGTATCGGTACCACCAGCCGCGACCATCGCGCTTCCAGGTACCGGCCTTGGGGGTGGGCGTGGGGGCACTGACATGGATGGTGGCGCTGGCGGACACGCTCGGCTGCGTCGGGTCGGAGACGGTGATGGTCGCGTCGCCCGCGCCCACCGCACTGACCTCACCGGTCGCGCTCACCGTCGCCACGGCCTCGTCCGAGGAGGACCAGACGACGCCGGTCACGTTCGCATCCGCGGGCTCGTGGGTGGCGCTCAGCGTGACGGTCTCCCCCACGCCGAGCGTGGCCGACTGGTGCGACAACGTCAGCGACGTCATGGGGATCGGCTTGAGCGCAACCGGCGCCGTTGCCCCGTTGACCGGCCAGTCCCATACGTGCAGGTAGATCGTCGACGGGTCACCGCCGATGCTCGTCAGGGCGTCCTTGAGAGGCACGTCGAAGTGGCGGTGGACCAGCCCGTCCTCGCTGCGCCCGGTCGGGTAGACCTCGGCGCCGCGCTCAACGACCTTACCGTCCGGGGTTGCCGAGAAGCCCACACCGGCGATCGCCGAGGAGTCGGTGACGTCGAAGTGCAGGACGCGGTCCTTGCCTTCGCCCGACACCGTCACGTTGGAGATGACGGGATCCTTCGTGTCCAGCGTGACGGCATAGCTGATGCGCTGGGTCGCAGACGACGGACCGTAGGTCGAGGCCTCGATCGTCAGCGTGTAGCGTCCATCCGGCAACTCGGTGCCGTCCGGCGCGTAGCCGTTGAACCACGGGTCGCAGCCCGGCGCGGAGTCCTCGACCGTGCGCGGCGAGCGCGTGTGCACGTCGTAGATGGACCGATCCGCGCGCCCGCACATGAAGGAACGGATCGTCTCCCCGGCCTCGTTGGTGAAGGTGTAGGTCAGGGAGGGCACGGAGCGCAGCAGCACCGTGCCCGGGGTGACGGAGGTGCGAGCATCCTCATCCGTGGAGCGCGAGATGACGAGGAGGTCGGGGTTGACCCCGTTGATCATCCTCTCGTCTTCAACATCAAAGGGACTCTGCTGCCCAAAGGGCAGGCGTCCGCTCATGAACGTCGACCCGTACCCGCTGATGTGGTTGTCGGGGGTGACCAGGTCGAAGATCGCGGGGGCACCCCAGGAGCCATAGAAGCCCACGTAGGGGACGGTGAGGTTCGGAGCACCGTCGGTGCTCGTGAAGGTGACGGCGCCGTCGATGAACGTGCCCTTGGGTGCGTTCTCCGCCGCGTACGAGGCGAAGGCCGAGCGCGGGGTCACGGTGACGGTCACGGTGGTGGCTCCCTTGGCGGGCACGGTCACCGAGTCGGAGGAGAAGGTCAGGTCGATGCCCTGCCCAGCCCAGTTCGTCGAGTGACGCGTGAACAGCATGCTCGCGACCTTTTCGGACAGGGCCTGTCCGCCCAGCGTGTAGGTGCGGGCCGTGTCGGAGACGTTCGTCAGGGTCACCTGGAAGGTCCACCCGGAGGTTCCGTCGCCCAGGTCGGCCTTGGGGCGCGAGGGGTCCTGTGCCCCGACGACGCTCGGGTACACGGACGAGGTCGTGGCCCCCTGGGCATCCACGAGGCCCGCGCCCACGCGGCGTGGCGAGTAGTAGGCGCCGTCATTTTGCTCCGCGTCCACGATCGGACGGGCGGTGCCCATCAGGAGGTTCGTGAGCACGGCGTTCTTCTCGGCGGCAGACAGGCCCGCAAAGTCCGGGTCGGAGGCGACACGCTGGCGCACGAGGGTGGCGACCGCGCCGGCCTGGGCCGAGGCCTCGGCCGTGCCGGAGAGGCGATCGTAGTAGTTTCCGGGGGTGGCGGACATGACCTTGCCTCCGGGAGCCGCCACCTCGGGCTTAAGCCTCAGGTCGGGGGTCACGCCGGTGGAGGAGAAGTCGGAGGCGTGCACGCCCTCGGGCACGGTGAGGATCGTGGAGGGAGAAACGTTTACCTCGATCGATCCGCTCTCCGAGGCCTTGATCGCGTCGTAGAGGCGATTGCGATCCGAGGTCGTGATGGTGGCCATCGGCAGGCTGAACCAGCGATCGACCGACCACTTGACGGGGGTCTCAGTGTCGTACCAGTGGCCGAGCAGGACACCGGCGGGCTTGCTGGTCAGGGACTTGAGGGCCTTAATCTTGTGCTTGACCTCCACCGACTTGCCGCCCGAGTCGTTGCCTCCCAGCTCCTCGAGGAGGATCGTGCGCGACAGGTCCCCGTAGTCCGCGCCGAGGTGCTTGGTTAGGTCCTCGCTCGAACCGTTTCCAGCGTAGACAACGCGGTACGTGCCCTCGGCGAGGGTGTCGAACCCGGGGCCGTCTCCCTTGCTCATGCGCCCCAGGGGCCGGTACCCGATCAGGCGATCACCGAAGGTGAGGGCACCCATGATCTCCTGCTCGTTGACCGAGGCCACGGCGAGGGTCGAGGAGAAGGCGGCGGGGAAGCCGAGCGCGCCGTTGTCGGGGTCGTCGGCCCGCCCGTAGCGCTCGATGTCTCCGGCGGGCGCGTAGACGGTCGCACCCTGCGCGCCGAGAGCCTCGTAGACGTGGGAATAGAGGGACTCTGCGTCGTCCGTCAATCCTTCGGTCTTGGAGAAGGAGACAGAGACGACGTCGGGCTTGAGGACCATCGCGTCATCGAGCGCTGCCAGGAGGTTGACGTCGCTCGCACTGTTGCCCGGATCCTTCGTCACCTTCGCGACGATGAGCTGAGCCTGAGGCGCTGCCCCCGCGAAGTGTCCGCCGTTGGCGGCCGCGAGCGCTGCGACGTGCGTGCCCTGGTAATTCGCGCTGCGCGCTTCATCTCCGCCGTATTCCGTGGCCAGCACGTCGGTGTCCCCATCACCGTAGTCGTAGGCGAAGGGGATCTTGGGGCTCACCCACACGCCGCTCTTGCCGGCGCCCAGCTGCGAGGCGAGCGAGGCAACCGAGTCCTGCGTGAAACGCAGCGACGCGGCATCCATGTCACCGGCGAAGGCCTGGTGCGAGGTGTCGATACCGCTATCGATGAGCTCGATGACCTGGCCCTGGCCCTTCTGAGCAAGGCCGTCGGCCCGCATCATCTGGGCAGCGGCACCGGTGGCTGCATCCGACTCGTCGCCCCCTGCGACGGCGCGGTAGCCTCCGGAGATCTCGTCATCCGTGGCGAACGTGTGACTGCCGTCGAGGAAGGCACCCGTGACGCCGGCCGTCGCCTTGATGGCGCCGAGCGTCGCGGCGGGTGCCTGGATCGCAAAGCCGTCAAAGGCGTGGTGGTAGTCGCGCACGTCGGAGATGGTCGCACCCGGAAGTGCTGCGGCTACGGCCTCGCCGATGCGCTTCTTCATCTGCGCGTAGTACGCGGCGTGGTCGGCCCCGGCGTCGCCCGCCTCGAGCTGGACGATGATCGTCGCCGGGGAGTCGTTCGCGCCCTGCTGAGGCGACGAGGCCTGGGTGGCGTCGGCCTCGTCCGCAAAGGCTGCGGGCACGCCGATCGTGGTAAGCGCGAGGGCGCCGGCTGCTATGAGCGTCAGCGCTGCGCGTCGGTAGTGGAACATTGTCGGCTCACTTTCTTCACACCTAAAGTGTTGAGCTGTATGAGGGTGAGGGATCGCGCGGCACATCCCTGTGGGCACGCGATAGGGCGGGTACGGCGTGTGGCCGCACCTCGCGTCGCCTTGCGAGCGCGCCCGCTCCCCCGGTACGAGTCCGGGTGGGGCGGGCGCGACGCATGGGTAGTCCTTCGGGTCAGTAGATCAGCGGATCAACGTGCCGTTGTCGGAGAATCGGTAGTACTTCCACACGATCCACAGGCGGCCGGTTGCCATCTGACCGCTACCGGGCTTGAGGTAGTACCAGGAGCCGCCCTCGTAGTGCCATCCGGTCTTCATCTTGCCGTTAGCGGGGTTCAGGTAGTACCAGTTCGCACCGTCTTTGACCCATCCCGTGGCCATCTGGCCGGTGCCGGGGGTCAGGTAGTACCAGGAGACTCCGTTGAGGACCCAGCCGGTGGCCTGAGCGCCGGACGGGGCGTGGTAGTACCAGGAGCCCTGCTCGAAGACCCAGCCGGTACGCATGTAGCCGTCCGCGTCGAAGCGGTACACCTGGCCGTCGATGGTCTTGCTCGTGTTCGTCGGGTAGGTACCATCCGCGTAGCGGTACCACCAGCCGCGAGCGCCCCACGTCCACGTGCCCTGAGCGGGAGCGGAGTCGGAGTCGGCCTTGACGGTGACGGCCACCGAGGTGACAACATGGGGATCCTGACGCACGTCGACGCGCAGGGAGACATCGGCGCTGGTCGGGGTCCAGGTGTAGGAGGCGGTGGACGCACTCTCGTCCGAGCTACCCTCCATCGAATCCCAGTCCTGGAGAACCGTCTCCGTACCGTCGCTGCCGATCTGCACCACGCGCACCTGACGTCCACCCAGGGTGCCGCCCTGCGCGGAGACCTTCACGGTCGTCGGAGTGCCCACAGCGGTGGTGAGCGTGTACCCGGGGCCGGCCTCGGCGATTCCGTCACCCGACACCGCGACCTGCGGGCGGGTGTACTCGAAGAGGTTGGCGGTGTTGTAACCGGCGTTCTTCATCGCTGTTTCGGTGAGCGTCCATGCCTTCGAGCCCTTGGGGGCGGCGACGTAGATCTCGGTGCCCGCCTTGAGGTCGTCGGCCATATCAGCGGCGAGCTTGATCTCCTCGACGGTCGAGGGCAGCACCAGGACGCGGGGAGTGTCGAACCAGAAGGTGAATCGGGTCATCCCCCTCGCCGAAGTAGGCGCTGTCCGGGCGGCCGTTGGAGGCCTTGCCCTCGTAGTAGACCTCGCCGTCGTTACCGCCGCGCACGATGATGTGGCGCGGGGCTGCGGTGTCGCGCGGGGTCATCCACAGTTCCGTGACCTTCGAACCCAGCTCGATCGTGTCCAGGCCGTTGTTGACCAGGCCTCGGGCGACCGTCACCGAGTCGGGGATGACAAGGTCGGTGAGGTTCGCGTCGCCGTCGAAAGCACCGTAGCCGATAGTCGTGAGGCCCTCGGGCAGGACGACGCGGCGCAGGGACGTGTTGTTCGCGAAGGCAGCATCAGCGATGGCGACCGTGCCGTCGGGAACCGTCACGTCAGTGTCCGTCTTCGTGGGAAGGTACAGGACCAGGGTGCGGCCCGCGTTGCCCTTGCTGTACAGGGCACCGTCTTCCACGGAGTACACCGTGTTGGCGGGGTCCACGGTCAGCGAGGCGAGGTTGTTCGCACCCACAAATGCGGATTCGCCAATGGAGGCAACACCCGAGCCCAGGTGGACAGAGGTCAGCGCGGTGTCGTTGGAGAAGGCACCCTTACCGATCGAGGTCACCGAGTCGGGGAGTGTGGCGGAGGTGAGCGCCGTGGTGTCGAAGGCGTAGTCGCCGACGTCGGTGAGGCGGTTCAGGTCGGGGCGGAAATTCACCTCGGCGAGCGCCTTATCGTAGCGGAACGCACTATCGGGCAGCGTCGTGGCGCCACCCAGATCGACGCGCTCCAGCTTGGGCATGTACCAGAAGGCCGTGTCGTCCATGGACTCGAAGCCGTCGGGCAGGGTCAGGGAGGTGACCTGCGACCCCACGAACGCGCCCTTGCCGACGTGGCGCAGATGCGAGGGCAGGGTCACGGAGGTGATCTGCGCAGAGGAGAAAGCACCCTCGTCGATGAATGCGGTTTCCTCGGCGACCGCGTAGGCCCCGCCCGCGTTCTTCGCCTGCGGGTAGGTCGCCAGGTGCGTCAGGCCCTTCGTGTACAGGACACCGTCGAGGCTCTGGTAGTTCTGGTTCGCCGCGTCAACCTCGATGCTCTCCAGGAGCGGGGTGCGCGCGAATGCCGCGAACAGGCCGTCGGCCTGGACGTTCGGGCCGACGTGGACGGAGCGCAGCTTCGCCATGTCACTGAAGGTCTCCAGACCTGCCATCGTGAGGGATCGCGGCAAAGTGATGTGCTCGATCGCCGTGCTCGCGAAGGCACGGTCCCCGATCGTCTCCAACTTCGAGGGGTGGGTGCCATCGTCCTGGAAGGTGACCTGGGTGAGCGGCTGGCCTGAAAAGACATAGTCGTCGATTGCGTGCACGCTCGCGGGGATCCACACGCTCGTCAGACTCGCGCCATTAAAGGCGTTCGTAGCGATCTCGGTGACGCCGTCGGGGATGCGGACATCCGTTGCAGTGCCCGTGTACGACACGAGCACGCCGTCGGCGTCGATGGTGAAGCCATCAGCGTCGACTTGCAGCGGGGCGGCTGCGTTCACCCGACCGGCGGCGCCGGCGTCTGCCGCGAAGGCGGCGGGCACGCTGACCACGGTCAGGGACAGAGCGCCGGCGAGCGCGAACGCCAGCACCGTTAACTTTCGATGGGACATCTGTGACCCCTTCTATTGACAGTTGGTAAGTGAAGGCTCCGTGTTGCAATCACGACCCCTTGTGTCAAACATATCTCTCAATAGGGTTTTCGGATACCCCCTGAGACACTCCTTCTCAGCATGTGTCGGTTGATGAGGCGGCATCTTTGCGCGTAGTACCATGCATCAACCCGAACCGATAGAGAGCACTCATCGGCGACATCACAGCCGCATATCACCCATTTTTTCTAGGGTTTCATGACATCTTTCCATCGAATCTGACAAATCAACCGACAGCCAAGATTTGCACCATATACACCCCTACAAGCAAGCGCGCGCGAAGCCATAGCACACGAGGCCCGACCTAGTGGTCGAAGAAGTGCCCGCGCCCCGGAGAGCCTCCGGGGCGCGGGCAAACAGTCTCGCAGCTATGTCAGCTGACGAGCTGTCCCGACTCGTTGAAGTAGTACCACTTCCAGCCGATCCAGTGACCGCCCGTGTACATCGCGCCTGAGTCGGTGCTCAGGTAGTACCAGGAGCCGCCGTCCTTCAGCCAGCCGGTGGTCAGCGCGCCGCTGGGGGCCATGTAGTACCAGGCAGAACCGTCCTTGACCCATCCGGTCGCCATCGCGCCGCTTCCGGGCGTCAGGTAGTACCAGGTCGGCCCATCGAGGATCCATCCCGTCACCATCTGTCCGTTCGCCGGGTTCAGGTAGTACCAGGAGGAGCCATCCTTCACCCAACCGCTGGCCTGAGCGCCCGAAGCGTCGTGGTAGAACCACGAGCCAGCCTCACTCACCCAGCCGGTGCGCATGTAGCCATCCGCGCCAAAGCGGTACGTGGAGTTGCCGATCTGCACCGTCTGGCTCACCGGGTAGGTGCCATCGGCGTAGCGGTACCACCAGCCGACCGAATCGCTGATCCATACTCCTCCCTGCGGGGTGGGAGCCGGATCGGGCTCAGGTGCCGGAGTGGGGTCCGGGGTGGGCTCGGGCGCGGGCGTCGGGTCCGGAGTCGGCGCGGGCGTCGGATCCGGGGTCGGCGCAGGCGTGGGATCCGGGGTCGGCGCAGGCGTGGGATCCGGAGTCGGGTCAGGCGCCGGCGTCGGGTCCGGCGTGCCCGGCAGCTTGATCACGAGGGTGCTCATCAGGTACGAGGCGTCGCGCACTTGAACCCGCAGGCTCACGTCCGCGGCAGACGGGGTCCATGGGAAGGTCACGGAAGCGGCCGCGGCCCGGTCTCCGTTGTCGCTCACCGTCGTCCAGTCGCGCACGAGTGTCTCGGTGCCGTCCGCACCGACCTGCACGGCACGCACCTGCTGCGTACCGGCGATGCCACCGGCGACCGTTGCGGTCACGTCGACCGACGCCCCGACCTCGCCCGTGTACGTGTACGCTCCCCCGGCCTCGGCAATACCAGCCCCGGACAGGGTCATCGACGCAGCCGTGAACGTGTGCAGGTGCGATGCGTCGATGCCGGCTGCCTCGAGGGCGTCCTTGGCGACGTTCCACGCCGGCTCACCCTCGGCTGCGGCGACGTACACGTGCGTATCTTCCTTCTTCTCATCGCTCAACTCCGGCTCGAGGTCGAGGCGGGTGAGCGTGGAGGGCAGGACGAGGACGCGCGGGACGTCCACGCCGAAGGACACGCGGGTCATGCCCTCGCCGAAGTAGGCGCTCTGGCGGCGTCCGTTCGTCGGGCGACCGTCGTACACGAAGGAGCCGTCCACGCCGCCACGCACGACGATGCGGCGAGGCATGGGAACCCAGCTGCCTTCCATGCGAATCGAGGTCACCTTGGATCCGTACTCGACGAGCTCCAGGGAGTTGCCGGTGACGCCGGTCGAGCGCTCGACCGACTCGGGGATGACGAGCTCAGTCAGGGCAGTCGCGCCCGCGAAGGCATCGTCACCGATGACCTTGAGGCCCTCGGGCAGGACGACGCGGGTCAGCGTCTTGTTGTTGGCGAACGCGCTCGCGCCGATCTCGACCGTACCCGCGCGCACCGTGTAGTCGGTGAGCGTGTTGGCGGCCGGGGAGAGCATCAGGTGCAGGCCATCGTCCGCCTTGCGGTACAGGACGTTGTGCTCGGCCGAGTACACCGGGTTATCGGCGGACACGGTCAGCGTCGCGATCTTGCGGTCGTTGTACAGGGCGGTCTCGGCAAAGGAAGTGACGCCCGCGCCGATGTGGAACGAGGTCAGGGCCGTGCTCTCCGAGAAGGCCTGCTCGCCGACCGTGGTCACCGAGTCCGGCAGGGTCACAGAGGAATGCGCCGTACGGCTGAACGCGAAGTCGCCGATCGTCGTGAGGCGGTTCAGATCGGGTCGGAAGTTGACCCCTTCCTTGGCACTCGTGGACTCGAAAGCACTACCGCCCAGGGAGATCGTGCCTCCCAGGTCGATGCTCGCGAGCTTGGCTGCCGAGCAGAACGCGCAGGTACCCACCGTCTCGAACTTCTCGGGCAGGGCCACGGAGGTGAGCGCGGAGAGGCGGAATGCTCGTCCTTGATCGTGCGCAGGCTGTCGGGCAGGGTCACGGAGGTGATGCCCGCCTTCTGGAATGCCTTAGGCGCGATTGTCGCAACCCCGTCCAGGACCGTGTACGAGCCTCCCGTGTTTTTGGCGGCCGGGTAGATGATCAGCGTCGAGTGATCCTTGGAGTACAGGACACCGTCCACGCTCTCGAAGTTCGGGTTCGCCGGATCGACCTCGACGCTCGTCAGCGCGCCGGTTTCCGCGTAGCCGCCGGTCACCGAGGAGGCTGCGACGTTGGGCCCCAGCTTGATCGTGGTGAGCGCCGAGTTGTAGTCGAAGACCTCCGCACCGATCGTCACCACAGAACGCGGCAGCTCGATGGCCTCCAGGCTCGTGTTCGCGAACGCGCGGTCGGCGATCTTCGTCAGCTGGGCCGGGTGGGCCTCGTCGTCAACGAAGGTGACCTTCTTCAGCGAGCTGTAGATGAAGGCCTCCAGGCCAATCGAGCGCACCGAGGCGGGAATCGTCACGTGTTCCACGGTGGAGCTCGCGAAGGCGCGCTCGCCGATGGAAGTCACGGTGTCGGGCAGGGTGACCTCGGTGGCCGATCCCTTGTACTTCACGAGGACGCCGTCCTCGTTGATCTCGAAGTCGTCGGCGTCGGCGGCGCGCACCGTGACGGGCACGGACGCGGTCTTGGCCACGCCGGCCTCGGTCGTGACGGTGGCGGTCAGCGTGCCAGAGCCAGCGCGGTCACCCGCAGTCAGCGTCGCCTTGCGCGTGTCGGTGTCGGCGGCGACCGTGGCCAGGTCGGCGGGCTCCACGCTCCACGTCACCGCGCGGTCCTTCAGCGAAGGCGCCAGGTAGGCCTTCACGGGAGCGTTCTCACCCACCTTGAGCGTCACCTGGGTATCGGCGAGCTCAATGCCCGCATCCTCGGGGATCGTGCGCACGCGGACCTGGACGCTGGCCGACAGGGCCGAGTTGGAGGCGTCGGTCGCGGTGATCGTCGCCTCGCCGGCAGCCAGGGCGGCGACCTCGCCGTTGTCGTTCACGGTGGCCACGGCCTCGTTCGAGGACGTCCAGACGAGGTCGGTGACGTTCGCGTTCGTCGGCTCGTACGAAGCGCTCAGCGCGACCGTCTCACCGGCGACGACCTCGGAAGCCTGCGGAGAAAGCGACAGGGAGGTCATCGGGATCGTGCGGAAGCGGATCACCTGGCGAGCCTGGTTCTTGCCCCAGTCCCACGCGAACAGGTAGGCGGTCGCCGGATCCGAGGAGTCCGCGCGGTCGATGAGGTCCTTCCACGCAATCTCGTAGTGCTTGGCGTAGGTGCCGTCGGCCTGACGGTTCGCGCCCACGGCCTCCTTCTCGTCGTAGTAGCGACGCGAGTTCGGAGATTCAGAGAAAGCGATGCCGGCCAGCGGCGAGTTGTCGGTGACATCGAAGGACACGACGCGCGCATCGCCCTCGCCGGTCACCGCCAGGTTGGAGATGACGGGCGCCTGGGTGTCCAGGGTGAAGTCCCAGGTCAGCTGCGAGTTAACGCTCGAGGGCGCGACCGAGGCCGCGTCGATCGTCAGCTTGTAGCGGCCCGCGGGCAGCTCCTTGCCGTCCTTGTCAAAGCCGTCGAAGACCGGGTTGTTGCCTTCTGGCTTTCGATCGGCTCGACCTTACTGGCGTGGTAGTTGAACAGGGACTTGCGGGCGCGCTCGAAGGTGTACTCGCGCACGACCTCGCCGGCCTCGTTCGTGTAGGTGTAGGTCACCTTCGGGGAATTACGCAGCAGGCAGGTGCGCGGCAGGATGCGCGAGGGAGCCTCGGGCAGCGCAGAGCGCGACATGATGAAGTACGCGGGGTCGACCGCGCGCACGTCGTCGATTTCCTGTCCGGCGAGGGGGTTCAGGGCACCCAGGGGAACCTCGGTCGAGGGGTTCATGAGGGTCGAGGAGCAGGCGTGCGCGGTGCTCGTCGTGCCGTCGTACCACTTGCCGTCGAAGACGGCGGGCGCGCCCCAGGAGCCGTAGAAGCCCATGTATGGGACGGTCAGGTCGGGCTGACCGTCGGCGCTCGTGAAGGTGACGGCGCCGTCGATGAACGTGCCCTTGGGCGCGTTCTCATTCGCGTACGAGGCGAAGGCGGAGCCCGGGGTCACGGTGACCGTCACGGTCGCGGCGCCCTTGGCGGGCACGGTCACCGAGTCGGCGGAGTACGTCAGGTCGATGCCTGCCCGGCCCAGTTCTTGGAGTGCTCGGTGAAGAGGCCGCCCTCGACGATCTCGGAGAGCGCCTGGCCACCCAGGGTGTACGTGTGGTCGGTGTCGGAGACGTTCGTCAGGGTCACCTGGAAGGTCCACCCGTTCGTGCCCTCACCCAGGTCGGCCTTGGGGCGCCACGGGTTGTATGCGCCCACGACGCTCGGGTAGACGGTCGTAGTCGTGGCCGCGAGCGCGTCCACCTGGCCAGCACCCACGCGGCGCGGCGAGGTGAAGGTACCGTCGTTCTGGTCGATGTCGAGCAGAGGGTGGGCGGTGCCCATCATGAGGGTGGTGACGATCGCGGCCTTGTCCGCCTCCGACAGGCCAGCGAATGCCGGATCGTCGTTAACGCGCTGGCGCACGAGGGTGGCGATGCCGGCGACCTGCGGGGTCGCCATGGACGTGCCCGACATGGACCGGTAGGTGTTGCCCAGGACGGCGGCGACAATGTTGCCACCGGGGGCCGCGATCTCAGGCTTGAGCTTGAGGTCGGGGGTCACGCCCCAGGACGTGAAGTCGGAGATCGAGGGGTTGGGCGACGCGAGCTTGAGGCCCGCGTGCGGGTTCGAGATGGTGATGGAGCCGGTCTCGGAGGCCTTGATGGCCTCGATGAGGGTGTCCTTCTCCTTCTTCGTGATGGTCACCGTCGGCATCGTGTGGGTGGCTTCGATGGTCGCCACGTAGGGATTTTCGGCCGTCTCGGAGTCGCCGATGATGAGGGCGGCGGGCTTAGAGGTCAGCTGGGTGAGGCCCTTGACCTTGGCCTCGTGGGTCATGTCCGCGCCCGTCGCGCTGTCGGAGCCGCCGCGGTCTTCGAGGACGATGACCTGAGAGAGGTCGCCGGGGTGCTCGGCGACGAGCTTCTCGAGTGCGGCCGCGTCACCGATGCCCGCGTAGACGAGGGTGTAGGTGCCCTCGGGGATGTCGAGGAGGCTCGGCACGACGGCGTCCTTGAGGCCGCGTGACTTCTTGTAGACAACCTGGCGCTCCCCCACCGTCAGGTAGGGCAGTGCATCCTGGTTGTTGACCGAGGCGACCGCCAGGGTCGAGCTGTAGGACGCGGGCTCGGAGAGTGTGCCGGCGTCGGGGTCGGTCGCGTAGGGCCTGTTCTTTCCGCTGTAGTTGGAGTATGCGCTCGAGTAGGAGTTACCCGCGGCGGCGTTGACGGTCACGCCTGCGTTCGCGAGGTTCTTATACACCTCCGCGTACATGGTTCCGGCCTCGGTGCCCATGCCCGCGTCTTCGCCGAGGGAGAGGTTGATCGAGTCGGGCTTGAGGAGGACCGCGTCGTCGAGGGCTGCCAGGACCGTGTTGTCGGGGATCGATCCGTCCTTGTCGGAGGCCACCTTGGCGACGATGATCTGCGCGTGGGGCGCGGTGCCCTGCAGGTCGGCCGCGTTGGCGGCGGCGATGGCGGCGACGTGGGTGCCGTGCGACAGGTCCTTGGTGGACTTGGGCAGCACGTCCGCATCGTTGTCCGCGTAGTCGAAAACGAAGGGGATCTTCTTATTGAGATAGGCACCGGTCTTGCCGTGCGCCAGCTTGCCGACGAGGGCCTCGACGTCCCCCTGGCTCAGGCGCACATCGACGCCGTCCATGGAGCCGGAGAACGCCTGGTGGGTGGCCTCGATGCCCGTGTCGATGACCTCAACGACCTGACGGTCGCCCTTCTGCGAGGTCTGGTTAGCGCGAGTCATCTCCAGGGAGGAGGCGTTTTGCAGGGCTGGGTCCACGGCCTCGGCGCCCAGCGCGCCCGCGTCACCTTCGACGACCATCGGCTTGTGGTGGCGCTCGATGAACGCGGCCTTGACGCCCTCGGTTGCCTTGATGGCATCCAGGGACGAGGCCGGGGCCTGGATCGCGAAGCCGTCCAGCACGTGCGTGTAGTCGCGCACGTCGGTGATCTCCGCACCGGGGACCACTGCTTCGACCGACGTTTCGATGCGATCCTTGACCGTCTCGTGCTTGGTCGAGGAGGACAGTCCAAAGACCCGCTGGTACCACGGGATGCCGACCGAGCCGTCTTCAAGCTGGACGATGATCGTCGTCGGGGTGTCGTCGGCGGGGAAGCTCTCGGGGGTGGTGGTCGGGTTCTCGGCCCCGGCCTCGTCGCCGATCCCCGACTGCGGGGCACCGGACTGGGCGTCGATCGACGAGGCGGTGGCTGGGGTGCCCGACTGGCTTTCCTCATGCGGGTTAGCCGCGAAAGCCGCCGGGGTGGTCACGGCGGTCATGGCAAGGGTGCCCGCGATTAGCAGCACCAGTGCCGATGTTGTGCGATGGGACATCTATGGCTCACTTGGTTGACGTCTGGGTCATGGGCAGGCCGCGGATACGGCATTACCCAGCGTCTAGGGTAGGGTTACCTATCCTTACCGCAAAGCCCCATCACGTTTTCTTCTCGCTATGCGTCAAGGTCTTTACCAGATCACTTTTCCGGCGTAAACTAACCCCTCTTAGCATTACCTTAGTAACAATAGTGGCCCTTTATTTTGACTGATTGGCACGGGGTTCGACAAACCCGCCAGCGAGGCCTCGAGTGGGCCTCTCCTGGCGGGTTGTTCTGTGCGTGCCAAGCGGTGCGCGGGCGTCCGTCACGTCAGAGAATGACTGCGGTGCCCGTCGCAATGGCAGCAAGCATTCCGTTGTCGGTGCCGGCGGTGAAGTAGTCGACCTTCACTCCGACAACCGCGTTCGCACCCATGGCCTGCGCGCGCGCGCACATTTCGTTGACGGCGGTCGCGGAGGCGTTGCCGATCTCTTCCTCGTACTGAGAGGCGCGGCCACCGAACATGTTGGACAGGCTCGCACCGAAGTCCTTAAAAAAGTTCACGCCGGCGAAGGTCTCGCCCGACACCATGCCGATGTAGCGCTTGATCGGTGCACCTTCAACGGTCGGGGTCGTCACAACAAGCATCATTCACTCCTTCATGCGGGGTTAACAGGTCAACCCTACCCGCGTTGCCGCGCGGCGGCTAGTAGGTCCGCTGCCGCGCGGGCACGGATCGTCTGATACCTCAGGGCAGACCAGAACCACAAACCCAATCGTCCGAGGACGCCGCGGTGCTAGCATCCAATTGTCAACTCACTTCACGGGCACAACGACGCGCCCGGCATTCTAATCGGGGCGACACCATGAAGATGCACATCTACGGGCCTTGCGAACAGGACTGTCCCACCGTCCTCATCATTCACCCGATGCTGTCCTCGGCCTCGAGCATGAAGGCCGCGCTCTGCGATCACATGGGCTCCGGCCTGCGCTTTCTCGTGCCGGATCTATCCGCCCACGGGGACGAGGCCGGGGTCCCCTACGTGTCGGCGGCGGCGGAGGCGGCGGCGATCCACGAGTGGCTTACCTCCCACGGAGGACGTCGCCTGTCTCTAGGATTTGGCGCATCACTCGGTGGGGTCATCCTGTTCGAGCTACTGCGATTCCCAGATCTTTTATTTGATCGACTGTTTATTGAGGGCGTGAGCTTCTACTCTGGCGGCCCCGTGGCCCGAGTCGGCGGCTCCATTCTCAGCCATGTGATGGTCGCGAAGCACCGGAAGGCCGCCCGCGATCCCGAGGCCGGAGCACGCAAGCTCGCACGCCTCTACGGCGAACAGGCCGCACGCTCGATGGTCGCTAGTTTCGCCACGATGACCGAGGAGAGCATCCGCGCGATCGCGCGCGACTGCTCGCACGTTAGGCTGCCGTCCCTCTCCCCCGCCACCCAGCGGCGCTGCACCTTCGCGTACGGGGAGAAAGACTCGGACCTGCGGCTCGCACGGCGCGTGATCCCACGCCTCTATCCGCAGGCTGAGCTGCGAGTCTGGCCGGGGTGGGGACATTGCGAGCGCATGAGCCGCGACTCGGTCGCCTACGGGGCGATGCTGCGGAACGTCGCCCTGGGCTCGGCATCTACTGATCGTTCGTGAAGGAGGCGATCACACAGGGAATTCGACCTCGCACGACGCGGTAGGTGACGCCCGTGCAGCCCATACGCTCAAAGAACGCCCGGTAGGACACCGGGTCGAAGTGCTCCTGGAAGTGCACGCCGAATCGGGAGATCACCCTCAGGAACATGGTGTGCGCCCACTTCTTGGGAATCACGTAGGTGGGCACGATGATCGTGCCACCCGGGCGCACGACCCGCTTAAGCTCCTTGAGCGCATCGCCCGGTTCAGGCAGCAAGTGGATGATGTTGCCCGCCACGACTGCGTCGAACGAGTCATTCGCGTAGCGCAAGTCGGTAATATCCGCCTGCTCGACGGTGACGTTCGAGCGTTTCGCGAGCTTCTTGCGTGCCTGCTTGAGCATCCCCTCGGAATAGTCGGTCGCAACCACACGCGCGCATGCGGGGGCGATGGCGGCGCTAATCGCGCCCGTTCCGCACGCACATTCGAGCACGGTGTCACCGGGGCAAATCAACCGGGCAACGGCACCGCCCGTCCCGTCGTACACCCTCCTATTGAGCGCGTTGACGGCGAGGTCGTAGAGCGGGGCAACTCGATCCCAGAACAATGCTGAACACCTCCGCATTCCCATGCATCGCACGAGGCCGACGCTGCTTCGCGCTACTGGAGATGATACGCCTGCATGGGAGATGCCGGGGCGGAAAGGGGTTCTGTACACAGGAACAGAACCACGAAGGAGCACGCGGATAGGTTATGCGGATCCGGATAGGTTATTCACTTGCGGATAGGTTAATAAGCTATCCAGATGTTCGTAACCTATCCGGATGTTCGTAACCTATCCACATAGTCGCGCGCGATACCCCGATCCCAGATCACATTATTCCTTCACTGTCGAACAAAGTGACAGGTCAACAAAATCTAGTGATACCCAAGTTCCAGAAACGCTTGAGGCGACTGCAGGGCATCCTCCAGAAGCCCCGCGCGGGCAAGACCCACCACTTTAGCCACAGTCCTTGCCTGACAGTTGATCGACCGCTCAGGATTATGTTCGATATCAGTGAATGCATCGAACATCATTACCTGCTCAACGAGCTTGTCATCACGACAAAGAGCCGAGGCGTACAACCAGTCGTAAAAGTAAGTCTTCGGCTCTAGCGGGAATTCATGTGCAAAATACTTGAAACCGACGAGCTTTCCGCTTTCCCTCAATCGCCGATCTGTTTTTGCTGCACGACTCGAGACATCGAAAAGATCAACAAACGGACCACCGTGCTCAAACACTTTTGAAGCCTGGAAAGCACATTCAACACTGTAACTGCCATGTCCCGGATGCTCAATCATCAAATTGAACGCGCTTAACTGAACTCCAAGGTCTCTTTCACTCTTGGATGACACTTCCAGAACGCGCGACGAAGGAAACTTAGCCACATACGACGCATGCAAACTCGCAATCGAACGCTGCTTCTGCTGAATAGATGATCCAGAAAATTGTTCAAATTCCAGAGACAATTCCGAAACATACGGACTCTCAGAGCCGGGCACAAATACCAGCCTACGAGCCATGACGAGACCCCTTTTCACTCAAAACGATATCCAAATAATCAAGGAAAGCAAAAACGCTCAAACTCTCGAGAATTTTCACTGTCCACTGACTGCAAATACTTTCATACTTATTCAGACTGCGCAACATTGCGCGCTCATTTTACGAAATTATCCTTCACGAACAAATCGCTTCGTTCCACTGCACAGCCAGCCTGATATCAGACTCTACTATTGTCCTCTCGCACGTTTGCGATAGGCCAGCACGCCGAGGCCGTGGGCCCCGAAGCCAAGCAAGCTATAGCCCACCCCGTAGATGAGGGCACTGTCGTTGAGGAACAGGAACATCGGCGCCAAGAAACACACGAAGGGAGCGAACAACCACAGGAGACTAAATCCCTCCTTCACGCCGTCCCACGCGCCGAAGGCCATCGCGAGGATCGGCAGGATCACGAGCAGGATCAGGAACACGAGGCTCTTCACGATCTCCATCGAGTCCGAGACGCGCGAGAGACTAAACCACGCCGCCAGCATCAGCAGGTAGATGCCGAACAGCACGGCGATACGAATCCACGTTGATTTTGTCGTCCACCTCATGAGTCGATGATAGCAGTGTTCTGCGGCAAATAATCCCGTTTGACACATTGAGTGTGCGGGCCCCGAAAACGGCGTACGGAACCTGGCGTCGCGGCGGGCGCGACGCCGGCAGCGGGGTGCAGGCTACCTGCAGAAGCTACCGAAGAAGCCGCTCTTCTTCTCAGCGTTGGCGTACTCCTCGTCGGAATGGTCCTTATCGCACCACTGATCCGGGGGCACCTGTTCCTTCACCGAGTCGATGTGCTTGCCGCAGCCCTTCCAGGTGGTCTTTCCACATACCTCGCAGGTGGTGGGTCGACACATGATTGTCTCCTTCATTGTTGCGCCGCGAATTCGTCAACGGATCCGCGCCATGGTGTTGCGAGCTTCCGCCCTCCTCAGGCCGGTTGCGCCGTCGCATGAGGCCAGTTGGAGGACCGAATGCTCGGATCTGTCGGTCGTTATGCTCCCGGTTTTGACAAGGAATTCTACTCCCTCGAACTCCGACGCGGATTATTTTCGAGGCCGGAATCCTCAGGCTTAGCCCTCCCCCGTGACGAGGACGGCCTCGGCCCGATCGCCGAGCCACGCGCGCAGCGTCTGAATGCCGCCCGACAGCATGGTGACGTTGAAGCCCGCGTGGCGCACGATGCGGTAGCCGATCCAGGAGCGCACGCCCGCGGCGCACATGACGACGAAGGGCTGGTCGCCGACGTTGGTCTCGACCCAGGTGCGGACCTCATCAAGGCGGTCGCGCAGCTGGGTGTGGGGGATGTTGAGGGAGTTCGGCATGTGCCCGGCCGCGTACTCGCCGGGCGTGCGCACGTCCAGGACCGGCATATCTTCGGTGAGGGCATCCGGGCCGGTGAGGACGAGCTCGCCGGTCACCACGTTGTGGGCGACCATGCCGGTCTGGTTGACGGGGTCCTTGGCCTGGCCGTAGGCGGCGCGTAGGCGAGGTCCAGGTCGATGAGGTCCGTCGCACTCAGGCCGGCCCGCATGGCGGTCGCGATGACGTCGATACGGCAGTCCACGCCGTCGGCGCCCACGGCTTGCGCGCCCAAGATCTGCCCGTCGGTGCCTACGTGCATGAGGATGTGGATCGGCTTGGCGCCGGGGAAATAGCCCGCGTGCTGATTCGCGTGCGTGTGCACCGTGAAGTACTGCGCGCCCGAGGCATCGAGGGCCTGACGGTTAGCGCCGGTCATGGCTGCGGTGAGGCTCCCGATCCGGACGATCGCGGTGCCCTGGGGGCTCGGGATGGGGCGCGCGGCGGCCGTCCCCTGTTCGGCGTCGGCGATCGCGTCGGCGACGAGGCGTCCCCCCGCGGTTCGCGGGTCCGGCCAGGGCGACCGGTCGGTCGTGGTCGCGGCCGACCGTGCCGTCGCCGACCGCGTAGACGTCATCCACGCTGGTTCGCCCGCGGGCGTCGACGAGGATGTAGCCGCGGCTGGTCTCAATGCCCGCGGCCTCGGCGAAGGCGGTGTCGGGGCGCACGCCGGTCGACAGGACGATGACGTCGGCGCTCAGCACGGTGCCGTCGGAGAGCGTCACGGAGTCGTGGTCGTCGCTGTGGGTGATGGACTGGGCGGCGACACCCGCATGGACGCACACGCCGAGGCCGCACAGTTCCTGCGTGACCAGCGTGGCCATCTCGACCTCGAGGGGTGGCAGGACGTGCTCGGCGAACTCGACGAGGTGGGTTTCGAAGCCTCGACGCGCGAGGGCTTCGACGGCTTCGATGCCGATGAACCCGGCGCCGAGGACGACGGCTCGCGTGCCCGAGGCCTCGCGCAGGGCGAGGGCGTCGTCGACCGTGCGCAGGGTGTGCACGCGCGGGGAGTCGAGGCCGTCGATCGGGGGCCGGCTGGCGAGCGCCCCGGGGGAAAGGATCAGGTGGTCGTAGGTGAGCGTGTAGGCCTCGCCCGTCTCCGTGTCGGTGACCTGGACGCTGTGAGCGCCCGGATTAATCGCCGTGACCTCGGAGTTGATGCGCACGTCGAGGTTGAGGGCCGCTTTGAGTGATTGCGGGGTGTGGAGTAGGAGCTTGGCGGGGTCTTCTATCTCGCCGCCGACGTAGTACGGGAGCCCGCAGTTCGCGAAGGACACGTACTTGCTGCGCTCCAGCACGATGATCTCGGCGCCCTCGTCGCGCCTGCGCAGGCGGGCCGCCGCGCTCATGCCACCCGCGACTCCTCCGACGACAACTACTCGCATGTGCGGCTCACTTTCTGGCTCGAGGATTGGTCTTCTTCGACTGCTCCGACCATACCCCCCGGGGCATCTGAAAACAAGGATCCAACACCTTCTGCACGCACCCGAACACAGCGAGGCTCTTCAGTGCTTCCAGATCCCCTGCGACAACTGGATAGGAAACAACGATCTGGATAGATTATGACGTTCTGGATAGGTTAATAAGCTATCCAGAACTGCGTTTCCTATCCAGAACTGTTTCCTATCCAGAACAGCGTTTCCTATCCAGAACTCACATCTACGCTCACTCGGCATGGACACAACGATGAAAAGGCAAGAGAAAACCCCGGGCTTCCAACGGAAGCCCAGGGTCTAGGTTCTAGCGGGGGTGCCCCTCAGCTTCGAGCAGATGCACGCGCTTCTTCAAGGCTGAGTCGATACTGCTCCGCTTCTGGTTCTTCGGTGAATTCAAGGAGGTTTCCTGCGATGTCTTTGAGGGCTTCTCGAACCTCTGCGGGGGGTGGCATAGAAGAACTCCCGCCGCGCGTTGATACGGTTGACGCGTTTTGCTGCGAAGCGGTGATGCAGCTCAGTTTCAACGCTTACGGCATCGTCGGAGAAGAACAAGGCATGGACATCGAAGTTGAATGGCACGGACGCGTCTCCGAGTTCGCGGACGCGATCCATGGGGTCGAGGCGGCGTGTCATGCCGATCTTGACCATACGTTCGCCGAAGGACCCAATGTTCGAGATGACATAGACATATCCGGCGCGGCTGTTAGCCTCCCTGTTTACAACATCGTTAATTCCCTCTTCGATCTCGGCGAGCTGCTGGCGAAGCTTCTCCGCTTCAGCGCTGTCGCCCGACTCCTCAACGGCTTTGAGGACATTGAGGTAGTGCTGGCGTTCTTTTTCGAGACGTTCGCGTTCGGCCCGGAGTTCCTTCTCAGCGCGCGCTTGTTCGCGTAGCCGCGCGCGCTCTTCACGCTCAGCTTCTTTCTCAGCTTTCTTGGCATTCTGGTACTGGAGCGTGAGTTCGAGTTCCTTGATGCGCAGCCGGTGGTAGTGGAAGTTGATCTGCAGGTTGATGAGTGCGCCAAGTTTGACTATCTGATCCCGCGCTCTTTCGAGTCGGTTGCGGGCAACATCCCCATTACCCGCTTTAACGGTGAGGACGCAGTTCTCCGCCTCGGCGTTGTAGGCGCGGAGCATCATTTTCGCCATGTCGCGCACGAACTTGCGCCCCTTCGCCTTAGAGTCATTGAAAGTGAAGGTTTCACTCGCATCGACTGCGGCACCTGTACGGATCATCTCTTTGATCGTGGCTCGAACCTCGTCAAGTTGTTCTTTCAGTGCGACCGACGAGGCGGCGGGACTTTCGTAGTCGGTCCACCCGACATCGAGCATCTTGACACCCTCGTCATAGCGGATTCCGAGGGCGTGCAACTTCTGCTTCTGCTCCACGGTCTCCGCTTTAGCACGCGCGAGTTGTGCCTCACTCCTAGCGGCTTCCTTGTTGATATCGCGAAGGCGCTTCTCGGCGGCTGCCTGCTCCTGAGCAAGTTGCTTGGCATACTGTTCGTGCTGCTGGCGCAGAGACGCGATAGCGGCTTCCTGCTCTTGGCGCGTCTGCTCGACGAGGGCACGCATTCTCGTAATCTCGCCGCCCCCTGCCCGCTCGATGAGGCCAGACAGCTCGGCGATGGTGCGTTGCGCGTCGTTGTACTGCTGTTCTCCAATCGCGAGTTTCTGCTGTAGCTCTGCGATTTGTTTGCCTCCGAAGATGGGCATGGCCTCTTTGCCTCCTCATAAGTTGTATGACGCGATTCACCGTATCAGTGACGGTTATCAGGTATAAGCATACCCATGTGCTGAGCATGAACATCACCTCGTCGACAAGGCAAACGAAACTGGGGGGCTTGGTTTTCGGGTTATGGACATGTCGTGTTTCTGGGGCTCGTCCGTCGCATGCCTTGGGTGTCCTTCTTGTCGTCGGAAGCCTGCTATTCCGATCCTGGGCACCCATGCCCACAAACGAAACAGGCGGTCCACGTGCGGAACAGAGGGGCCACGTGCGGGACGCGTTAGAGTCGTTGTCACCCTCGTCTAGCACGTGGGTAGGAGCGACGCAGAGGCTATTGGACGCGCAGCAGTGTGCCGTGGGGAGTCTGGTCTAGCCTGGGGTATCGCAACACAGGAGACCTTTCAGTTCTTCCCCAAAACTAGCCACCAGCGAGTTCAGCATCGCGGATACGACGCTTGTTCATCGCGCATTCTAATAAGGGGAACCGCGAAGAGATCCTTCTTCATGACAAACAGGGAGCGAGGCCCACTTCCGGGCCTTCTGACGGTTGATTATTTCACAACTAGCCCAGGGGGAATCCTCGCTCCATTCGCGAGAGTATCAAATGCTTCGCGCAAGACGTGCGTGCGCCATCAGGCGACACAACAGCACACCAGCTAGTGTCGACGCATGGACCACGACACAGTGACGGCGTTTGTTGAAGACGCCATCGAAGAGCTCGAGCAGCGCAACGCGCTCGAGGAAGTTGAATACCTGCGCATGATGCTCGAGTGCGACGGCCCGGACGTTGACGGCGCAGTCTCGTCGCTCGTCAAATACGGCGCGGTCACGGTCGCCTGGGTTGAGCGGCTCGCAGCGATCAACCAAAAAGCCTGGGACTCTTCGACGAAGAACTAGCAGAACTGCGCGAAGGGCTCTCAGGCGCCTAGGCTCACTTCACGCCAAAGCGGAGCGCCCAAAACGCAAACAAACCCCGGGCTTCCAACGGAAGCCCGGGGAGGGATGTTGTGGAGATGGGGGGAATCGAACCCCCGTCCAGTGGCCGGCCCCGAATTCTTCTCCGAGCGCAGTCTACGGTTTTATTTCTCAGCCCCCAGCATTGCGTAGACACACCGCTGGATAGGCTCAGTTGATTAAGTGTCGGAGGCGCCCCACCAACATGGGCGACTCCCAGTGGCTCCCTAGACGACGCCAGACACCGGGCCGGAAGCAACTCCCGGGCTGACGGACTAAAGGTTCAGGCTGCGATATCAGGCAGCGAGAACGTAGTCGGTGCGATTCTGTTCGGCACCTATTGGTTTGCACGCATCGTTAACGAGTTGAGCGTACATTCTCGGCTCGCTTCACTTCGATCGACGACCACTGTCGAAACCGATCATCCCCTCTTGAGTTTTCAACTCACCGACACCCTACGAAACCGCAGACCGTCGGACACATCAGTTTACGCCGCCGGACACAACCCGTCAAGGGAAAAACGAAGCATCAGAGCAGCTTCGTCGCCTCCAACTTTTCCACCATGCGGCGGTTATTTCGCACCAGCAGCGGGCGCAGCGCCAGCCCCAGGAACGCGGCAAACAGGATGAAAGAAGCCAGGAACCACATGGCGTCCGCATACTCGTGCCCCGCATATCCGGCGATCGACGCGCGCAGCGCCGTGATCGCGTGCGTGGCCGGCAGGAACGGCGAGACAGACGAGAAGAAGGACGGCAAGATCGCCAGCGGGAACGCTCCCCCGGCGCCCGAAATCTGCAGGACCAGGAAGAGCACGCCCAAGGCCTTGCCCGCGTTCCCGAACGTCGCAATAAACGTGTACATCAGGAGGGAGAACACGACGGCCGTCAGCCACAGTGTGGCCATGAACTGCAGCGGGTGAGCGTGCTGGACCTTCAGGAAGTACAGGTCCCCCAGCCCCACCACGGTCGCCTGGGCGAGCGCGATCGTCCCGAAAATCAGGTAGCGGCCCAGGTAGCCGGCGGCCAGGCCGACGGGCTTCGCGGTGAGGGTCGCGCGCAGCGAGTCACCCTCGGGCAGGCCTTCAGCGACATTGGAGTCCGTGACGTCCGAGCGCATAGACACGACCATGAGCACGGAGCCCACCCACAGGGCCAGGATCGTGTAGAGCGGCGCCATCTGGGAGCCGAAGTTCGCCACCGGGTATACGGGGATCTTGTCGACGCCTACTGGCGCCGCGATGGCCGCAGCCAGCGCCTCGGGATTATTCCCGATGATCGTCCCGAGCGTCGTCAGGTCGCCCCCGGCAAGCGCCTCGCTGATCGAAGAATGCAGGGAGTCGAGCTTTCCGGCCGCCTCGCGCAGGCTCGTGGCCGCACCGGTCAGGTTGTCGCGCAGCTGGGTCAGCCCCTCGCGCGCGCTCCCGCTGCCGTTCGAGGCGGTGGACGTCGCGCCCTCCAGTGACGTGCGGGCGGCACTCAGGGACGACTGGGCCGAGGCCAGGGTGGCAGCCAGCGATTCAAGCTGAGGACGCAGGTTGTTCTCATAGTCGGAGGACAGCCCATCGACCGCTGAGCGCGCCTGGGCGATCAAGCCGTTCACCGTCGCGTGCCCAGCTTCGGCATTCGCGACCTTGGAGTCCAGCTCGGACGCGGCGGCGCGCAGCCCATTCGCCACCTCAGTCAGCCGGTCGGAGGCCGCCTGCAGGCGATCCAGCGAGGCCTGGGAGACGGGCGAGCCCGGCAACCCCTCGAGCGTCGACTTGATCGATGCGAAGCTGGCCGCCTGCGTGTCCAGTACGGCGGCCTGTGAACGCAGCGTCGAGGCCGCGTCCGACGCGCTCGTCGATCCGTTCGCGTACACGTTCTCGACGGCCGTTGACAGGGAGGACAGCGAGGACTGGGAGGAGGAGATCGCGTCGGACACCGAGGAGACCGCCGCCGACGCAGCTGATGTCAGCCCACTCGCCCCGGCCTGGGCACTCGAGACCGCACCCTGCGCGGAGCCTTTCGCGTTCCCCAGCCCGTCCACGAGCGTGGCCGTCGAGTCAATGAGCGTCACCGAGGAGCCCACGAGCGACGCGTAGGCGTCCGCACTGTCCGCCGCCGTGCGCAGGCGTGAGGCGACGGTCTGCACGCGGTTATCGAGCGCCGTCACCGTATTGACTGCCGTCGGCGACGACAGCGCGCCCCCGACCGACGTCGCCGTATCGAGGGCGACCTCGGAGAGGGTCTGAACGAAGATCTGATTCACCTGGGCGCTCACGGCCTCGGCGCCCTGGCCGGCGATCTTCGGCGAAATGCCGTTCTTCTTCTCGTTGACGTAGTAGGTCATCGGCGCGGAGGATGCTCCCCCGTCGAAGAAGGTGAGCATCTCGCGCGAAAAGTCCGACGGGATGACGATGGCCGCGTAGTAATCGCCCGAGCGAGTCCCCTCGATGGCCGCATCCTCGGAGGCGATCACCCAGTCGAAGCTCTCGTTCTTGCGCAGTGCAGACACCACGGAATCGCCGATGTTGATGTGCAGCGGCACCAGGTCCGACTTGTAGCCCGCGTCCGTGTTCGCGATCGCGATGCGCAGGCTCTTCGTGTTGCCGAACGGGTCCCACGAGGCCGCCACGTTGAACCACGTGAACAGCGACGGGATAACGACCAGGCCGAAGACGACGACGCTGGCGATCAGGAACGATGCGCGCGACGCAGGTCGGCGCGGTAGATGGCCCAGATGGTCTTCACTGCTGCTCTCCCTTCGCCGCCTCCGGCGCATCACCTTCAGGGTCCTCATTTCCGAGGCCGGGGTCGGCCTCGTCCGTATCCTCTCCCCCGTGCTCACCGAGGGAGGAGGCCAGCGCCGACGAGATCGATGCGCCCACGGCGGCTGCCCCCAGCGCGATGCGCGAGCGCGCACCCTGCACGCGGCGGGTGAGCAGCGAGCGCACGTCCCCCTCATCCATAGCGCCGAGGAGCTGCTGACGTGCCAAGGCCTCGCGCAGGTACTGCAGGCCAATCAGGAAGGTGATGACGATGAGGACCCACACAATCCACGCGCCCAGCACGATCGGCACCTCCGCGACGTTCGCGACCGACAGGACGGCGAGCGCCACGGGCACGATGATGCCGAGGACGATCGCCACGCGGCGGATCCTCGGGTAGCGGCGCTCGAAGCGCGCGGCCCGGCGGCTCACCGAGCGCTGGAAGCCCTCGTGGTCCGCCAGGGCCGCCACGATCTGGGTGAGGCGGTAGCGGTTCGAGGGAACGCGCGTCGCCTCGGACAGGAAGAGACCGGAGGAGGACAGGTCGCGAGTGATCATCGCGTTCAGGTTCACCAAGAACGGGCGTAGCGCCAGGCCAATCGCGAAGGCGACCAGCGCCTCGGCGCCGAGAACCGCGAGGCAGGAGAGGTAGGTGTGCCCGTAGAATCCCCCGACGATCTCACGCAGCGCATTAATGCCATAGGTGAAGGGGAACAGCGGATGCAGGAACCGGAAGAAGGAGGGCAGCATCTCGACCGGGTAGAGGCCGGCCGAGCCGGGAATCTGCACGACCATGATGATGACGCACAGGCCCTTGCCGATGTGCTGGAAGCACGTCGAAAGCATGTAGACGATCGACACGAACACCGCCGAGATCACCATCGACGTCCCCACGAAACCCAGTCGGGACACCGTCTGCACGCCGATGACAAGGACACCGGTCGACACAACCAGCGCCTGGATGACCCCAAAGAAGGCGAGCAGCATCCACCGGCCCATGTACTTGGCGGCCGACGAGGTCGGGCCGATACCCTCTTCATCCACGTCGAGCTTGAAAAGGAGGACGAGCGAAAACGCGCCGATCCACAGGGCCAGGTTCGTGAACAGCGGAGCCATCGCCGAGCCGTAGGCAGCCACGGGATACACGGCCTTCGTCTCGATCTTGGTCGGCGAGGCCATGAAAGAGGCGATCGACTCGGCGTTGACCCCCAGGGAGTCCGCGAGGTCACGGAGCGTATTCGAGGAGGACAGCGACGAAATGTCGGTTGCCACCGAGTCGAGATCGGTCTTAATGGCAGCAACGTTCGTGGCGCTCGTCTGGGTCGCCGTCTTTGCCCCATCCAGGAGGGAATCAAGCTGGTCGAGCAGGCCCGACACCTGGTCGCGCTGACTGCGCAGCGTGTCCAGAGAGCCGCGCATCGATGAGGACGCACTCGAGAAGTCGTCGAGCGCCGAGGAGATCGCGGGCAGCTGGGAGGACACCCCGCTGCGCGCATTCGTGACCGCGGCCGACACGGCTGCGGACGCGTCAGAGGCTGAAGTCAGCGCGCCCGAAATCGACGTGGACGTGGCGGATAGGTCGGAGTTGAGGGTCGTCAGGGCGCCCAGGGACGTCGACAGCGCGGCGTTCTGGTTCGTCAGGTCGGTCAGCGCCGTGCCCGCCGCGGGCAGGTTCCCGATTCCGAGAGCATTCAGCTCCGCGAGGACGTCTCCCACCGAGTCGTTGATCGACGTTCCCTCGGTGAGCAGGCCACCCACGCGCCCGGACGCACCCTGCACGGCGCCGTCGAGGGTTCCCGCGTTCGCGGACACGCCCGCCAGGGCGCTCGCCGCATTCGACGACAGGCCGTCAAGGGCCCCGCCCATCTGGCTCGAGAAGGACGCCAGCGAGGTGCGCGAGTCACTCACCAGCTGGTCCGCCTGGTCCAGGGACGTCGACAGCTGAGAGGCGGTCGCGTCCAGATCGCTCAGTGTCGTGCGCGCCGAGCAACCGAGGCCTTCGCCGCGTCGATCTTGTCCCCCATGCCATCCAGGGTCTGCGAGGCGCTCCCCAGCTTGGCCGAGGCCTCGGACACCGACGCGGACACGTCCGAACGCTTCTGGTCAGCGTCGTTCGCGATACTGACCCCGGCCTCGGACGCCTTCTCTGAGAGCACCTTGGCCACCGTCGAGACGAACGCAGAGTTGATCTGGCGGTCGAGAGCCGTCGCGCCCGCGCCCGTGATCTTGGGGGCCACCGCGTTGTTCTTTTCGTTGACGTAATACTGGATATTCGGCTTGACGTACGTGCCATCAACGATGCCCGTCAGGTCGCGCGAAAACGACGCCGGGATCACGAATGCCGCGTAGGAGTCCCCGCGTTCCACCTCGGCGCGCGCCTCGTCAGCGCTCACGAAGTGCCAGCCCAGCTGATCGTTCTCCTTCAGCTGAGTCTCGAGCATCGCACCGACGTTCACGGTGCCGATCTGATCCTTGGTCGCGCCCTCGTCCTCGTTCGCGACGGCAACGCGGATGTGGGAGGTCTGCGAGTACGGATCCCAGAATCCCGCAATGTTGAACCACGCGTAGAGCGCGGGCACGAATGCCATACCGATGATGACAATCCACGCGGCAGGAACACGCACCAGCCTCAGAAGATCACGACGAAAAATCCTGACGGAACCTCGCACTGGGTCGCCTTCTTTCCCCTATCGGCGGGCCTGCTTCACGTAGCGGCGCATCGCCCGCTCGGCCTCGCGCTGATCCTGCTTTTCGCGCAGGGCCTGACGCTTATCCCATTCCTGTTTGCCCTTAGCCAGGGCGATTTCGACCTTGACGCGGCCCCCGATGAAGTACAGCTCCAGGGGCACGATCGTGTAGCCCTTCGCGGCCACGCGGTCCTGCATGCGGTCGATTTCCGCGCGGTGCAGCAGCAGCTTGCGCTTGCGCGTGGGCGCGTGGTTGGTCCACGAGCCCTGCGAGTACAGGGGGATGTTGGCGCCGTAGAGCCATGCCTCTCCCCCGTTGATCTCAACCCAGGCGTCCACGAGGGAGGCGCGGCCCATGCGCAGCGCCTTCACCTCGGTGCCCATGAGGGCCAGGCCGGCCTCCCAGGTGTCCTCGATCGTGTAGTCGTGGCGCGCCTTCTTGTTACGGGCGATCGTCTTCTTCGCGTCGGAGGCAGCCTTGGCGCGCTGCCCCTCCGTGGGCTTGGGCTTCTTCCATTCCTTGGGCATGCTGCCTCCTTCCAGACTCGTTGTCCGCACTCATGCGGAAAGACCCCCGCAGCGAAATCGCTACGAGGGTCCATCCTAACGCGGATTACAAATAATCCATCGGCTCAACATAACTTCCGTTCTGAAGAACACCAAAATGCAGGTGGCAGCCGGTCGCGTAGCCGGTCGAGCCGACCTCGCCCAGCGCATCGCCCGCGTTCACGTACTGGCCCGGGGACACGTACTGGGCCTGCATGTGCAGGTATTCGGTGATGACGGAGTTGCCGCCGACGAGGCCGTGGTTGATATCCACGTAGTTACCGGCCGACACATCCGAAGACACGGCGTTGACGTAGCCCGAGGCCACGGCGCGGATGATCGTGCCGCAGTCGGCGGCCATGTCGGTGCCCGAGTGGCCCTTCATGACGCCCAGCACCGGGTGGTAGCGCATGCCGAACGGGGACGTAACCACAATCGGGATGTCGAGGGGGTTACGGAAGCCCGAGGCCGACACGTAGGAGGCGCCCGACGCGCGGTTCGCCGCATCGATGGCCGCCAGCTCCGCGCTGCGCGCCTGGTAGTCGGCTTCCGCCTGACTCAGCGAGGCCTCGACCTGGCCCTTCTGGGCATCCCACTCAGCCTGCTTGGCCTGCGCCTGCTCCTTGAGCTTGTTGAGCTCCGTCAGCTTGGCGTCGGCGTCGTTCTTCGCAGCCTTCGCCTCGGCCTCGGCCTGCGCGGCCTTCACCTCGAGGTCTGCGATGCGGTCCGTAATGGCGCCCTGGCGCGTGGCCTGGGTGCGCTGAGACGATGACACGTCCAGCGCCGCCGTCATCGTCTGGCTCTCCGTGCGCAGCGCCATGTCGGCCGCAGCCGCGCGGTCCGTGATCGACTCCGTGCCGCCCGCCGTCAGGGCGACGGCGACCGGGTCGACGTTGCCCTCGCGGTACTTGCGACGCACGAGGTCGGCGATCGCGCGCTGCGCGTCGTCAGCCTGCGTGGTCGCCTGGCTGAGCGACTGATCGATACGGTTCTGCTCGCCCTGTGCGGCGCTCAACTCACCGAGGATCGTCGCGTGCTCACGCGACTTCGCGTCATAGGTCGCGGTCGCGGTCTCGTAGGCGGCCTGGGCCACCGGGATCTGCCCGTTGAGGGCCTGCAGGTCGATGAAGACCTGAGCCAGCGACGCGTCGATACCCTCGAGCTGCGACTGCAGGGCGTTGACCGTGGCTTCGGCCTCGGCGGCGGCATTCGCTGCCGCGTCGCGCTCGTCGTCGGCGCGAGCGGGCAGCGCCTGGCTCATCGCCGCGAAAGACGCGAGCGCCAGGGCCAGCGCGCCGAGGCGCAGCGCGCGACGGCCGGGACGATGCAGGAAACGGGACATGGGACTTACGCCTTCGTGTACTTCGCGAGCGAGAACGCCGAGGCGATAACCGCCAGCGCGACCGCCGCCAGGACGAGGATCGGCGTCATGATCGCCACCTCACCCATGCCGATAAAGTTCGTCCATTTAAATGCGGGAGCCATCCACCCTTGAACGATGAAGTGCACGCCCGCGAACAGCGATCCAATCGCTAAGGCGGCACCCACCAGCGCGGCCAGCGCGCCCTCAATCATGAAGGGAGCCTGGATAAACAGGTTCGAGGCACCCACGTAACGCATGATCTGGGTTTCCTGCTCGCGGCTCATCGCGCTCAGGCGAATCGTCGTCGAAATCAGCAGGATCGCCGCGATGACCATAATCGCGCCGAGGCCCAGGGCAGCCGTGCGGGCGGCACCCAGCACACGGAACAGGGGCTCAACGACCTCGCGCTGATCGCGCACCTCGGACACACCAGCGGTCCCGGAGAACTCCTCCTTGACCACCGAGTACTGCTCGGGGTTGACCAGCTTGATGCGGAACGCAAATTGCAGCATGTCCGGCGTCGTCCACTGGGTCAGCGCGTCGTTACCGTTGAGCCGCTTGAAGTTCTCGTAGGCTTCTTCCTTCGTCTCCTCGTACACGTTGGCCACGTACGGGGTCATCTCGGCGGACGCCAGCTTCTGGCGCACCGCGTCGATCTGCGCGTCACTCGCCTCGGTCGCGTTGCAGTTCGGGGCCGCGTCGTTGATCGCGCACATGTAGATCGTGACCTCGATCTTGTCGTACCACTCCGACTTCATCTTGGACACCTGCATCTGGGTCAGGCCCGCGATGCCCACGAAGAGGAGGGACACGAAGGTCACGAGGATGACGGCGACGCTCATCGCGCGGTTACGCGACAGGCCCTTGCCGACCTCGGACAGAATAAAACGAAGCTTCACTGGTCTTACCTCCCGGCCCCGTAGACGCCGCGGTTCTGATCGCGGATGACGTCGCCGGCCTCAAGCTCGATGACGCGCTTACGCATCTGGTTGACGATGTCCGCGTCGTGGGTAGCCATGACGACGGTCGTGCCCGTGCGGTTGATTCGGTCAAGGAGACGCATGATGCCCAGCGACGTCTCCGGGTCAAGGTTGCCGGTGGGCTCGTCCGCGAGCAGCAGCTCGGGGCGGTTCACCATGGCGCGCGCGATAGCGACACGCTGCTCCTCACCGCCGGACAGCTCGTGCGGCAGGCGCGATTCCTTGCCGGACAGGCCCACCAGCTCGAGGGCGTCCGGAACGGCGGTCTCGATCGCGTGGCGAGGCTTGCCGATGACCTGCATGGCCAGGGCGACGTTCTCGTACACGGTCTTGGAGGGCAGCAGTCGGAAGTCCTGGAAGACCGTGCCGATCTGGCGGCGCAGCTTCGGAACTGCCCAGGTGGACAGCTTGGACACGTCCTTGCCGAGCACCCACACCTTGCCGCTGGTCGCCTTCATTTCGCGCATGACGAGCTGCAGGAACGTGGACTTGCCGGAACCTGACTTGCCGACGAGAAACACGAACTCTTCGCGTTCCACCTCCAGCGAGACGTGGTCCAGCGCGGGCTGGGCACCTGGCGTGTACACCATGGTGACATCTTCAAAACGAATCATGGGACCGTCCGATCGGGGTCAATAGTCCCTGTCAGATTAGGTAACGATCGGGTCACGCCCCGGCTGCGACACGCGGAAAACAGGCGGTGTGGCGCTCAGCCCGCCACCCGGGGAGGCTTGGACACACGCGCGGCCCCGACCTCGTACATGAATCGACGAGGCCGGGGCCGGGTAACGCGCTGAGGAGAGGCTCAGTCCTGAGCGGCCTTCTGCTCGTTCTTGCGCCAGCGGATGCCGGCGTTGATGAAGCCGTCGATGTCGCCATCGAAGACGGACTGGGGGTTGCCAGACTCGTACTCGGTGCGCAGGTCCTTGACCATCTGATACGGCTGGAGGACGTAGGAGCGCATCTGGTCGCCCCACGACGCCTTGACGTCGCCGGCGAGCTCCTTCTTCTTCGCCTGCTCTTCCTCGTGGCGTAGCACGAGGAGGCGGGACTGCAGGACTCGCAGGGCGGCCGCACGGTTCTGGATCTGGGACTTCTCATCCTGCATGGACACGACGATGCCCGTGGGAATGTGGGTCATGCGCACGGCCGAGTCGGTCGTGTTCACGGACTGGCCGCCGGGGCCCGAGGAACGGAAGACATCCACCTTCAGCTCAGACTCGGGGATCTCGATGTGGTCCGTGGTCTCAATGAGGGGGATGACCTCGACAGCCGCGAAGGACGTCTGGCGGCGACCCTGGTTATCGAAGGGGCTGATGCGCACGAGGCGGTGGGTGCCGGCCTCGACGGAGAGAGTGCCGTAGGCGTAGGGAGCCTGCACCTCGAAGGTCGCCGACTTCAGGCCGGCCTCTTCTGCGTAGGAGGTGTCCATGACCTTCGTCGGGTAGCCGTGACGCTCCGCCCAGCGCAGGTACATGCGCAGGAGGATCTCAGCGAAGTCCGCGGCGTCCACGCCGCCCGCACCGCTTCGGATCGTGATGACGGCGTTGCGCTCGTCGTACTCGCCGTCCAGCAGGGTGCGGATCTCCAGGTCGCTCAGGTCCTTGCGGAGCTTCTCCAGGTCGGCCTCGGCCTCGGCGAGGATGTCGGCGCCCTCGTCCGGGTCCTCGGCGGCCATGTCCACCATGGCCTCCAGGTCGTCGATGCGCTCGCTCATCTGCGTGATGCGGTCCAGCTCGCTCTGGCGGTGGCTGAGCGCGCTCGTGACGGCCTGAGCGGCGCTCGGGTCGTCCCACAGGTCGGGCGCGGCCGCCTTTTCGTTCAGCTCGGCGATCTGCTCGCGCAGCTTGTCCGGCTGCACGACCGCGATGATGTTCTCCATCGTGGTGCGCAGGGACGGGATCTCTTCAGAAAATTCAATGGCCACGCACCCAGGGTAGCGGATCGGAAGCCCAACGAGGAACGCTAAGGGGCGACGGTGGCGGGGCTTACTCCCCTATCGGCCGCAGATACGACGGCGCCCCGACGCAACACAGGACGCCGGGGCACCGAAAAGAGAGCGGATCAGATGAGACCCATCGCGACCATCGCGTCGGCCACCTTGCGGAAGCCCGCCAGGTTCGCGCCCGCCACGTAGTCGCCCGCGACGCCGTATTCCTCGGCGGTGGCGACGGTGGTCGCGTGGATATCGACCATGATCTGGTGGAGCTTCGCGTCGGTCTCCTCGAAGGGCCACTGGGTGCGGCCGGAGTTCTGCTGCATCTCGAGGCCGGAGGTGGCCACGCCACCCGCGTTGGAGGCCTTGCCGGGGGCGTAGGCAACGCCGGCGGCCTGCAGAGCCTCGATCGCCTCGGGGGTCGTGGGCATGTTCGCGCCCTCGGCGACCAGCTGGACGCCGTTCTTGATGAGGGTCGCAACGCCGGACAGGGGCAGCTCATTCTGGGTCGCACAGGGAAGGGCGACGTCACAGGGGACATCCCAGATGGAGCCGCCGGGCACGAAGACGGCACCGGGGCGCTCGGCCGCGTAGTCGGAGACGCGTCCACGACGCACCTCCTTGACGTCCTTGAGCAGCGCGACGTCGATACCGGCCTCGTCCACGACGTAGCCGGAGGAGTCGGACACGGCGACGACGGTCGCACCCAGCTGCTGGGCCTTCTCGGTCGCGTAGATCGCGACGTTACCCGAGCCGGACACCACGACGCGCTTGCCGTCGAAGCTGGTGCCCTTCGCAGCGAGCATCTCGGCCGCGAAGTAGACGAGGCCGTAGCCGGTGGCCTCGGTGCGCACGTAGGAGCCGCCCCAGCTCAGGCCCTTGCCCGTCAGGACACCCGCGTCGAAGCGGTTCTTGAGGCGCTTGTACTGGCCGAACATGTAGCCGATCTCGCGGCCGCCCACGCCGATGTCACCGGCGGGCACGTCGGTGTCGGGGCCGATGTGGCGGGAGAGCTCAGTCATGAAGGACTGGCAAAAACGCATGACCTCGGCGTCGGATTTGCCCTTGGGGTCGAAGTCCGCGCCGCCCTTGCCGCCGCCCATGGGCAGGCCGGTGAGGGCGTTCTTGAAGATCTGCTCGAAGCCGAGGAACTTGATGATCGACAGGTTCACGGAGGGGTGGAAACGCAGGCCGCCCTTGTAGGGGCCGAGGGCAGAGTTGTACTCGACGCGGAAGCCGCGGTTCACGTGGATGTTGCCCAAATCATCGGCCCACGGGACGCGGAACTGGATCTGACGCTCAGGCTCGACGATGCGGTCGATGATGGCCAGGTCGGCGTATTCGGGGTGACGCTCCGCAAGGGGCGCGATGGTCAGGAGGACCTCGTAGACGGCCTGGTGGAACTCGGCCTGGGCGGGATCACGGCGCTGAACGGATTCAAACGGAGGCCAGCGCGGGGGGAAAGACGAGATGTATCAAAGCTGCTCATGGCCTAAAGTTTACGTTTCGTTTACTCGCACTTCGGTTACCATCCCACAATGTGACCGTCTCGGATGTCACTTTAGGGAGGCCACTACACCCCACGCAGACGTGCGCTCGAGGTCCTCACCAGCTCAGGAACCACCGCGTTGCTCAGCACCGGAGGCAGGAGGGAGACCCTCGGATGCGCCCTCACGCCGACCTCCATCTCCCCGCCACTCACGCTGACCCAGGAGACGCTCACCCCGTCCCCGACCCGGCACGTCGAGTCCGACAGCCCCACGAGCGCACGGTCGACGCGAGAGCTCGCCATCTCCTCGTCAACCCCGAAGTTTCCTCCGGCGAAGACCGTGGACGCAGAGGCTCCCGACACCCCGGCGCTGGCCAGCGCGTCGGCGCACGACACGAGGCGGCGGTCCTGCATCGCGACCTCGGTGAGCGCGATAGACACGAAGAGAAACAGACACACGAACGCGCACCCGGCGCACATGAGAATACCGACGCGCCCTTCCTCATCCATCGGCAACCACCTCCCGCACTGGGACGCGCGCACTCGAAGAGACGCCGATACCGGCACTCCCCATCCACGCGGGCAGGAAAGGAAGGGGCACACGCACCCCGACCCGCACCTCGACGACTCCGCTGCCCGCCTCGCACTCCTCGCACCTGGAGGCCACATCCGCCTGGGCATCGATCCCAAAGTCCTCGACGATCAGGGCGACGGCGTGGGACGCGTCGGACTCGCGCGCGGGATCTTCTGCGAGGATACGCGCGGCTTCACGAGCCCCCGCATCCACCGCCATCGCACCGGCGCTCACCTGGCCGACCGCGAGCACAATGTACAGGACCGGGATGACGAGGACGACCAGGATGCCCAAGAATTCGACGCTGGCGTCCCCGCGCTCGCTCACGGCCCCTCCACGAGGGCTCGCCCGTGCACAGTCAGCCACCGCGGCCCAAAACCAGCCACGAGAGGTAGACGCGTACGCACCGTGACGACGAGGATGTCAACGCCCGCGTCGCTCTGTCGATCCACGGCGATCTCGCGGTCCTTGGCGGCACCCACGAGCGAGTCGAGGAGCTCGCCCGTGCGCGCGGCGGCCTCGTCCTCGTCGCCACCCAGCAGACCACCACGACGCGCCCCCTCGGACGCGGCGCTCACGGTCATCGTGCGCACGTGCGAAGCGAAGGCGATCTGCGCGAGCAGGAGGATCACGAGGACGACGAGCCCTTGAACGAGGACCGTCGAGACGACCTCGGATCCCTCCTCAGATGCCCGAAATCGAGTCCATCGCACGGTTAAAGATCTCCACGAGACGTTCGGAGGCAACACCCCAGATGAGGACGACGAGCGCTGCCGTCATCAGCGTGATGAGCACCCATCCGGGCACATCACCGCGCTCTCCGAGGGGAGCCTTCCTGAGAAAGAGTTTCTTCATGACTGTTTCCTTCCTTCACGGGGTGAAATCCAGGGCGATAAGCCCCGGGTAGAGGGCAAACATGACGGTGACGGGCAGGATCAGGAAAACGACGGGAACGAGCATGGCGATCTCTCGTCGCCCACCCTCCTCCATGAGGGCTGCCAGGGAGCGCTCACGCTGATCACGGGCCTGATCATGCAGGACCGAGGCCAGGGGCGAGCCGCGCTCGATGGCGGTGGTGAGGGTGCGACTCAGGCGCGTCAGGGCTGGCGATTCGGTCCGCTCGACCAGGTCAGCCAGGGCGCGCACAGAGGGCGTACCGTTACGGATATGTCCGGCGGTCAACGACAGTTCCGCCCCGAGGGGGCCTCCCGCACACCCGGCGACGCGCTCTATGGCGGCAGGAATCGACTCCCCCGCCGCGACCGCGAGCGCCAGCAACTCCGCGCAGTCGGGAACGGCGACGTCGATGGCGCGCTGCCTTGCGCGGGCCCGGAAGGTGAGGAAACGGTCCATGCCAGCCACCCCCAGCAGTGAGCCGATGAGCGCGCATGCGCACAGGGGGAGGATCGAGGCCCGCAGAGAGGAAGCCGGACGCGCAGTCAGGACGAGGCACGCCAGGACGAGTCCGACGATTCCCGCGAGCGCCTGGCGAAGACGAAAGACGGAGACCTCCGGCGCCATGCCCGCCAGCGCGAGGCGTCGCGCGACGGATTCTGTCGTGGACCCCAGGGATTCGAGGGCACTCGCGCTCACACGACGCGCCCAGGTGGTCAGGGGTGAGGGCGCTTCCTCGCTGACGCGCCCCTGTGCGACGCGCGCAGCGAAGGAGGGCCGACGCGCGAACCACGCCGCGAGCACGAACGCGATTCCTCCCGCAGCCAGGATTCCTACCGCTACGTCGAGGACAAGGACGATCCAGGGGCTCACGGTGCACCTCCCAGGTTGCGTGGATCGGTGCTGAGTCGACTCAACATTCTCATTGCCAGGTAGGCGATGACGCAGATGCCTGCGCCCGCGCACAGGACGGCGATGCCGCCCGGGGAGTTCCACACGCTCGCGCTCCCTCCCCCGCCCGACAAGAGGAGGAGCACGACCCAGGGCGCCGCGATTCCCAGGCGAGCCGCCCCCACGGTCCACGATTGGCGAGCCTCGAGTTCGCCGCGCACGCGCGCATCCTCGCGTAGGAGCGAGGCGAGATCTTGGAGAAGGCGCGTGAGGTCTGCACCGCCCACGGAGCGCGCAATGCGCAGCGCCTCAATGATGCGATCAGCGACGGGATCCCCGACCTCTTCCTTCATGCGATCCAGCGCGGGAGCAAAACGCCCGTTGGCGCTGTAGTCGCGGGAGAATGCCTCGAAGGCGAAGCGCACGGGGACGGGCCCTTCGTCGGCGAGGTCGCACAGGACCTGGGGTAGCGAGGTGCCCGCGCGCACGCCGGAAACCATCGCGTCGATAACTTCGGGCCAGGCGGAGCGCACGGTCTTGGCGTGCGCTCTCACCCGAGAAACCACCCAGGCGTAGGGCAGACAGGACGCTCCGGCCGACACGATGAGGGCGACCGGCCAGGCGCCGGTCACGGCGAGAACCACCGCCGCCACGACCCCTCCGATGGCGAGGCTCAGCATCACGAGGCGCGCCGCCGTCAGCCCCGGCACACGAGCTCGCGCAACATCGTCGCGCACGCGCTTCCACGGTCCCCACGGCTTCCACGAGGGTGCGGGCGTGAACCACGGAGATAGAGCTAAGACGAGCCCTATCCCGAACACGAGACCACAGACGATGGCGATCACAGTCTCCCCCACTCCAGGAGAGAGGCCAGGTCGAAGCCGGCCGACGCGAATCGATCATGCAGGTCGAGCCCTCCGCTCCCACGCTCGCAGCGGGCGCCGTCGTACGTGAAAAGCGTGGCCGTCTCGATCCGATGTCCTTCGACGCGCCCGGGCACCGCGAGAATCTCGGCGACATAGCGGCGCCCATCCGCGCCACGCTCGACGTGACACACGAGGTCGATAGACGAAGCCAGGGTGGGCGTGACGAATGCGGTCGTCACATTTCACCGGCAAGCAGCGGCAGGATCGAGAGCTTGTCGAGGGCCTCCCGCGCCGAGTTGGCGTGCACGGTTGCCATACCCGGCACGCCCGCATTGAGGGCGACGAGGAGGTCGAGGGCTTCGGGACCTCGAACCTCGCCGACGATCAGATACTCGGGGCGCATGCGTAGCGATTCGCGCACGAGGTCACGCAGGGTGATCTCTCCCGTTCCTTCAGCGCCGGCGGGACGGGTCTGCATCGCGACGTGATCCCAGTTCGCCAGGCCCAGCTCGAAGACCTCCTCGCAGGAGATAACCCGGCGCGAACGCGGCAGTTCACCCGCAAGGGCACGCAGCAGCGTCGTCTTACCTGCCTGAGTGCCGCCGGATACGAGCACGGAGAGTCCGCAGCTGACGGAAGCTGCCAGGAAGTCACGCATCGGCGGGGCGATCATCTCCACCGCGACCAGGTCCTCAAGGGTGCGCGCTCGCTGGATGTGCTTACGAATATTGACGCTCCACGACGAGCCCGTCACCGGTGGAATGACGACGTGGAGGCGTTCTCCCCCGGCGAGCATCGCATCCACGAAGGGGCTCGACAGATCGAGTCGGCGGCCCGAATGGTGCAGCATTCTCTCCACGAGAGAGCCCGCACATCCTCGTCCGTGAGGATGAGGCTGGTCAGCTCGGCCACACCCGATCGAGCCACGAATACTCGTGAGGCGGCGTTGATCCAGATTTCCTCGACCGACGGATCGTCCATGAGCGCTTGGAGCGGGCCGAGGCCACAGATGTCGTCCATGAGGTCCGCTTCGACCTGCTCGCGGGCCGACGGCAACAGGTCGGGCGCATACCGATCGATGGCGCGATCAATCAGGGCGCGCACCGCCCGCGGGTCGCGAGCCGCGTCGATGCCGCTCGCAGCCAAGCCCTCGCGAACGCGCGACGCGAGGGAACGCGTCATGGCTTCCATCCCTGCGCCTCCTTGCTACAGACCGAGCCAATGTGTCGAAAGTAACAGGGTTTTTCGGCAAGGAGCAAACCCACACCCACCCAATCTCACGCGCCTCCGCGCGGGGAAGCGCGCCCGGGCCCAGGCCGCGATACGTTAAGGCAATGACTTCCGCGAAGAGCCCCCTCGAACTGGCAGCCCTGGCCACCGCCGCCGTCCCCGGCATGCGCGTCACCGCCCTGCGCCCACCCTCCTACAGCGACGAGCTCTCCACCGTGACCGGCATCGAAGACGCCGCCGGCAACCGCTGGATCGTCACCTGCCCCCACGAGGAGGTCTCCGGCCCCGCCCTCGAGGCAACCTCGGGAATCCTCGACCGCCTCGGGCAGGCCCACGACCACGACTACATCCCCTTCGACGTACCCCGCCTGGCCGGACAGACCAAGCTCAAGCACGGTGGGAGCGTCTACGTTCACCGCGATCCGGGAGGCTCCGCCCCCACCGACGAGGACCTCGACACCGATCCCCTGCTGCCCGCATCCCTCGGGCGCGCCCTCGCGTCCCTGCACAACCTCCCCGAGACCGTATTCTCATCGATCGGCCTGCCCACCTACACGGCGATCGAATGCCGGGACCGCAACCTCGCCCTCCTCGACGAAGCCGCCCGCGAGGTCGCCATCCCCGCCGCACTGTGGAGCCGTTGGGAGGCTGCCCTTGAAGACGTGTCCCTGTGGCGATTCCCCTCCGCGCCTGTCCACGGAGATATCCAGGAGCGCTGCCTGTCGGTCAAGCGCGGCTCACTCCTAGCCATCGGCGGGTGGACCAGCGCGCACGTGGGCGACCCCGCCCTCGACATCGCCTGGATCCAGGCCAGCGCCTCCGACGCGTTCCTCGAACGATTCCGCGAGACCTACGGGCACGAACGCCGCGCCACCGACCTGCACGTCTTCACGCGCGCCCAGCTCCTGAGCGAAATCGCCCTGGTCCGCTGGCTCGTCCACGGCCTCCACGCCGAAGACTCCTCCATCGTCGACGAGGCCCGCGCAATGCTCGACGACCTGGCCAAGGACCTGGACGGCGAGCCGCTGCTGCCCTCACACGCCTCCGCGATGGGAGCACGCATCTCCCTGACCCCCGTCAAATCCCCTGACGCCTCTCCGATCGAGGCCTCGGAACCAACGCCGCGCGCCACAGACGAGGACGACGAGGAGACCGTCGGCGAAGACACCGTCCCCGTGTCGCGCCCCGCCTCCGCCCTCAAGCGCAAGCTCGCCGAGGGAGAGGTCGACCCGGCCGCCCCCACCGAGCGCCTGAGCCTCGGCCCGGACGGTACGCTGCTGCGCTAACCGCGCCGCTCCGCCCACGGACCGGCCCACCCAGGGCGTTCCCACATGACGAACCGGGGCCCGTCAGGTATCCACCTGACGGGCCCCGGCCTCGTTGATTGTCGTGAAGGCGCACGCCTCAGCGGGACTGACCATCCCCCCGGCGCGACGCCTCAAGCGCGTCGACGCGGCCCTGCAGATCCTCCACCTGCAGGCGCAGGATCGCGGCCTCCTCAGTCAGGCGACGGCGATCCTCATCCGAGCGCGACAGGTCCACCGAGAAACGCAGCGACAGGAGCAGCAGCACCACGCCGGCCACGAAGAACCCGAGGTTCAGCGGGACGACGACGCCCAGCTGCATCGCGCTCCACTTCAGGATCGGCGGGAAGATGGACAGCAGCGCCGTAAAGAAGGCGATGCAATACCACCACAGGCCGTAGCGTTCCTTCAGGCCCGAGTTGCGCATCTTGACAAACACCATCACCAGGATGATGATCGCGAACACCAGTCCAAGCACGTAGGTGGGGCTCATGCGTTCTCCTCCGGTGCCTGGGCGACCTTCTCGCCGGGGCGCGACAGGGAGACCGCGAGGGCCATCGTCGCGCGCACCAGGAAGAGCGCCGATTTGATCGGATTGTGGGAAGGCTCACCGCCCGCGCGCGGGTGCATCTGCACACCGACCTCGCGCACGACCAGGTGCGAGCGCGCCGCGATGACGAGCGCACCGATCGTGTCACCCAGGTACTCGGCCGGGTAGTTATGCGCGAACAGCGAGAGCGCACGGGGCCCGTAGAGCTTGAAACCGCTGGTCGTATCGCTCAAGTGGGTGCCACACACGCGCGAGAGGATGACCGAGAAAAGGTTCATCGCCCACTTGCGCGGACCCCGCGCGTGGTAATCCCCCTTGCCCGCGAAACGCGAGCCGATAACGACGTCCGCATGCTCGCTCGAGGCGGTCTCGATGAGCGTGTCGATCTCGCGCGGATCGTGCTGGCCGTCCGCGTCGAGCTGGCACGCATACTCGTAGCCCATGCGCCGCGCATACTGGAATCCGGCGCGCATCGCGCCACCGACCCCCAGGTTCAGCGGCAGGTCGAGGACGGCCACGCCCGCGGCGCGCGCGATGTCGGCGGTCGCATCCGTCGACCCGTCGGAGACCACGAGGATGTCCGCGAAGGAAGGCTTCTCAGCCTTCACCATCTCGAGGACATCACCGAGCACCTCCTCCTCGTTCCACGCGGGAATGACGATGAGTAGGCGTGATTGAGCACTGGGGCGCGTCACTCAGCGGCCCTCTCGCTCAAGAAGCTCGAGCAGGTAGGCGCCATAACCGGACTTGACCAGGGGCTCAGCGCGCTGGCGCAGGCCCTCGTCGTCAATGAAGCCCATGCGCCACGCGACCTCTTCGGGGGCACCGATCTTCATGCCCTGGCGGGCCTCGACCGTGCGCACGAATGCGGTGGCATCCGCGAGGGAGTCGAACGTGCCGGTGTCGAGCCACGCGGTGCCGCGCGGGAGGACCTCGACCTTGAGCTTGCCGGCCTCGAGGTAGGAGCGGTTCACGTCGGTGATCTCGTATTCGCCACGCGCGCTCGGCTTGAGGTTGCGGGCAATCTCAACCACATCGTTGTCGTAGAAATACAGGCCGGGCACCGCGTAGTTCGACTTGGGATGCTCGGGCTTCTCCTCAATCGACAGCGCGTTGAACTCCTCGTCGAATTCCACGACGCCGTACTCACGCGGGTTGGACACGTGGTAGGCGAAGACGGCGCCACCGTCGGGGTCAACGTGGCGACGCAGCTGCGCACCCATGCCGGGGCCGTAGAAGATGTTGTCGCCCAAGACCAGGGCGGCGCTGTCGTTGCCCACGTGGTCAGCGCCGAGCACGAAGGCCTGCGCGAGGCCGTTGGGCTCATGCTGGACGGCGTAGAGATGTTGACGCCGAGCTGGCTGCCATCGCCGAGCAGGCGGTGGAACGACGGGGCGTCGTGAGGGGTCGTGATGACCAGGACCTCGCTGATCCCCGCCAACATGAGGGTCGACAGCGGGTAGTAGATCATCGGCTTGTCGTAGACGGGGACGAGCTGCTTCGATGTCCCCAGCGTAATCGGGTTGAGACGGGTGCCCGAGCCGCCCGCCAGGATGATGCCTTTCATGTTGCCTCCGCTTCCCGGCGCGTCCTCGTGTGGGTCGCGCGTCGTTGACAATTATCCCTACACAACAGTATTTTTCCACAACTTTGCACCTCCGCGCGCCCATGGGGCGGCGCACACCGCCGCGGGGGTGCAGATCGGATAGTATTTACATGGAATGTTGCGTCCGCACAAAAACCACGCACGTAAGGAAGAACCATGGCGCCCACCGCTAAGCCCCTGGGGATTACGACCACGCCGATCCCCGGCTTTTTGCGCATTGATCTGACTGTTCACGGCGATAACCGAGGCTGGTTCAAGGAGAATTGGCAGCGCGAGAAGATGGTCGCGCTGGGCCTGCCGGATTTCCAGCCCGTGCAGAACAACATCTCCTTCAACGACGAGGTCGGGGTGACGCGAGGCATTCACGCGGAGCCCTGGGACAAGTTCGTGTCGGTCGCGACCGGCCGAGTGTTTGGCGCGTGGGTGGACCTGCGAGAGGGACCTTCCTTCGGCACCGTCTACACGACGATCATCGATCCGAGCGTGGCGGTGTTCGTCCCCAAGGGCGTGGGTAACTCCTACCAGACCCTGGAGCCGAACACGGCGTACACCTACCTGGTCAACGACCATTGGTCGCCGGACGCGCGCTACACCTTCCTGAACCTGGCTGACGAGACGGCCGCCGTGGATTGGCCGATCCCGCTCGAACGCGCCATCCTGTCCGACAAGGACAAGGCTCACCCGCGCATGGCCGACGTGACTCCCTTCCCCGCGCCCGCCCCCGTGGGGCGCCGCGCGCTCGTGACGGGCGCGAACGGCCAGCTGGGCCGCGAGCTCATGCGCGCCCTGCCCGAGGCCGGCTTTACGGTGACGGGCGTGGACCTACCCGAGGTGTCGATTTCCGATGCCGAGCAGGTGGCCGCTCTGCCGTGGGACGACATCGACGTGGTGATCAACGCGGCCGCGTGGACGAACGTCGATGGCGCTGAGACGCCCGAGGGCCGCCGCGCGACCTGGCAGGCGAACTCGACGGGCCCGGCGGTCCTGGCGCGCGAGGCCACGGCTCACGGCGTGACGATGGTCCACATCTCGACGGAGTACGTTTTCGATGGCACGCAGGACGTGCACGTCGAGGACGAGGCCCCCTCGCCCCTGGGCGCGTACGGCCAGTCGAAGGCGGGCGGCGATGCCGCTGTGGCCTCGACGCCGAAGCACTACATCGTGCGCACCTCCTGGGTCGTGGGCGACGGCAAGAACTTCCTGAAGACCATGGCATCCCTGGCGGATCAGGGCACCTCCCCCTCGGTCGTGTCCGACCAGGTGGGTCGCCTGACCTTCACCTCCGACCTAGCCAAGGGCATCATTCACCTGCTGACCAGCGAGGCACCGTTTGGCACGTACAACCTGTCGGGCGAGGGCCCGGTCATGAGCTGGGCGCAGGTCGCCAAGCGCGTGTTCGAGCTGTGCGGCCGCAACCCGGAGGACGTCACCGAGGTGACGACGGCAGAGTACTTCGCGGGCCGCGAGGTGGCTCCGCGCCCCCTGTCCTCCGTCCTGGACCTGACGAAGATCAAGGCCGCTGGCTTCACTCCCGAGGATTCCTCGCAGCGCATCGACTCCTACGTCGCTTCCCTGCGCGGCTGATCGCCGCACTGACGAGGCCGGCCCCGGGCACCGACAGGTGCTCGGGGCCGCTGCTATGTCCGCATACACCCTGCCTGCGAGTAAGGCTACGGATCCTGCCCGCGTAGCCGGTGCTGCCCGCGTAGCCGGTGCTGCCCGCGTAGCCGGTGCTGCCCGCGTAGCCGGTGCTGCCCGCGCGTGCCCTAGGAGCGACGGTTGCGAATCGAGCGGCGCATCCGGATAGGTTACGACGATACGGATAGGTTACGAACATCCGGATAGGTTATTAACCTATCCAGATGCGCACAACCTATCCAGATGCGCACAACCTATCCAGATGCGCACAACCTATCCGCATGCGAGCGCCCCGCCAACGTCAGGCTTGTCACCGGACAGCGAGCGCAAAGCATCCGCATGGGGAGCGCCGCAGAAAACTGTTGAGGCGCGCAGCCGAATCGTCCCGAACGTGTGATCAGAGCAGCTGGCTCAGGATGTCCTGCGGGCCGTCGATCTCCCGCACCTGCGCGACGAGCACGTCCGCGAGCTTCTTCGCCGCCACATACTGCGTTGATTCAACGCCGTAGCGGCTCGCGATGTCCGCAAGGCGCGCAGGGATAGTCGTAGCGCTGCCGTCCTTCGACGTCAGCATGTCCGCCAGGTTGAGTACCAGGAGCTCCTCTGACCGGTAGGTGGCGTCGGGGTTGCCGTGGTGGAAGATCTCCGCCCAGTACGCGAACCCCAGAGAGCGCAGAAGGGCGCCTCCAAGTTCCTCGTGCTCGGACTGTTCATGGGCGAATTGATAGCCGACATCGTGCAGGTAGCCCATCACGAACATGTCGCGGCACTTCTCATCCGACCAGCCGAACAGGGTCCGCCCCAGCTCGGAGGCTTTCATCCCAACCCCGCGGCAGTGGCGCAGCCGGTCCTCGTCCATACCGATTGCGGGCGTCGAGTCAGTCATCATGCGATCCTTTGCGTGCCGTCGGCCAGATAGCGCAGGAGATCCGTCAGCCTGCGACACTGAGAGTCAGCGAGGCGCAGATCGAGGAGCTTGTCCTTGTGCACCCACTGGAAACCCGTGGATTCAGAGTCGAGAGACACCTCGTGGCCCGCAGACACCCCGTAAAACACGACGGTGAACTCCTGGCGAACTTCCCCGTCGGAGTATGCGATGCGCACGTCCGGGTCCGTGTAGGTGCCGACAATCCCGGTCACCTGCACGTCAAGGCCAGTCTCCTCCTTGAGCTCGCGGACCGCGCACTCGGCGAGGCTTTCACCGAATTCGAGGGTGCCGCCCGGGAGGGTCCAATTCCCGCTATCTCGGCGCTGGAGCATGAGGATGTGGTCCTCGTGCTCGATGGCGACCGCTGCCGCGGGGACGATCGAGTTGGCCGCCGGCGCATCGGGCGCGTGGGAGTAGTCCACACGCGTCGTCGTCAGGGCCGAGGCCAGCCACGCCTCGACATCCGGGCCGGGGGTGACGACGTTCTTGTCGTTCGTGGAGGGAACCTTGATGAAGAGGATCTGCGTCCCGCGCTTCGAGCGCTGCGCGTATGTCGTGCCGGGTTCGATGACGTAGAAGTCGCCCGCGCGAAACTCATACTCCTCGCCCGTGTCCGTATCCAGGTACTGCGTCCAGCCGGACAGCATGTACTGGTATTCGGTGGCCTGCGTATGGAAGTGTGGCTGCTCGCACGCGTCGTCGGCATAGGACGTGATCCCGATTTCGAGATCGCTCGTGTCGTAGTGCGCGACCGCCTGCGGGCGAGAGAGAGGTTGCCCGCCAGGTACTGGCGCGACACCTGCTCCAGCGCCTGCCGGATCTCGCCTGACGTGATGGTAGAGAACATCGTCATCGCCTCCTTGGGGCCTTATGTCGACTCTTGCGCAGCTGGCGCCTCAAGACAACGAGAACGCCGATCGCGACGACCACGCTCGCCAGGCACAGGGCAAGCACGAACCACAGCGAGGGAAGAGTCTCGCCCTGGTTGAGACCAATGATGGACATCGAGAAGAAAGAGATAATGAGCGTCGGGACGAAAAAGACTGCGGAGGCGAAGGTGAGGAACGTGTTTGTTCGTTCTGCGGCCTCGGCGTTTTCCTGGTTCGCGACGGCCTGGACAGACTGAGCGGTGTTCGCGAGCAGGCCGGATGCCCGCTCGAGCAGCCGTCGGTATTCTTCGATCGTCGCCTTGAGTTCGGCGACCTTGCGCGTCGCGAGGCTTTGCAGGCCTCATTCCCGGTCACGAGTTCGTTGACCTTGGAACGGCGTTCGAGGTTCCTGGACACGAGGAACGCCGTTGTCACGAACTGGGAGAGCACGCCGATTTCTCGCTGCGCGCGCCCGAGGCGCTGGGTGGCTTCCTCCGAATCGTCGCTGATCATGATCTGGAAGGGCTCGTTCTCCCAGAATTCGAACTCGATCCGCCAGTTCTCGAGGTTGTATTGCTCGTACTTGATCGGGATCGAGAACGCCTCAACGATGTCGCCCACGTCCGAAGGCTCGGTGAAGTACCCCTGCCCACGGTTCAGCCAGATGCCGTTGTGCGGCCAGCGAAGATTGTCGAGCTGGTCTGGCGTTACCGGCTGATAGATCGTGACGGTGCCGTTGCCCATGTCGAAGATCCGGCACCAGCGATGGAGAGCGCGAAGCGGCTCGGAGGTGTCGCCTGAACGGGCCGGCAGGTTCTGGGTCAGCAGATCAACGTATGCGATCCGTGTGTCGGCATCAATCTGCAGGGGCACGTTCGTTTTGTTCGCCGACACCCGCTGAATCATCTCCGGCATGGAGGCCATCAGTGCGTGAGCGACGGTCGGCGCCATGAGCTTTTCGAGGAGCGAGGAGATCTCCTCGTCGTGCGCGCCGTCGAGCGACACTTCGAGCTCGTACCTGTCGATCCCGTTCCACTGGTCCTCACGGCGGGTGTGCGCACCGATGAGGCAATACCGGTAGCCCTCACCCTCATCCAGCGGGGGCAGAGGGATCGGATTCTCGAACTCCATGGCCCGGCGATGCCATCCGGACAGAATCACCGCCTGCGTCCCATCCGCGTACTGGCACTTCAGCAGGAAGCTTGGGCCCACGTCCCAGAGCTGAGGATCAGACGCGTACGTCTTGCTGTAGGAGCTCAACGCCCGGGCACCTCCATTCGAAGTCGTTGACACATAGTTGTCCGGCGCAGACGGCCCGAGGCCGTGGGGACATAGCGCTCTTTGAGATTGTAGTCGTTTCCGCAGATACCGCGCCGGAGTGCTACATATGTGCGCGCCGCAGATAAACGAGGCCGGGGCCAGCCGCACTGAATCGCGCAGCTGGCCCCGGCCTCGTCACTGAAGAACTCTCAGAAGTACGCCTTCATCATGGACACCAGGTCGTAGCCGTAGTTCTTGGCTGCGGCCCAGCCGGTGCGGTTGGGGTTCTCCTGAATGCCCAGGTATTCGACCACGGGGGCCGCGCCCTTGCGCACGTAGGTGAAGCGCGGGTCGACGACTGTGTTTGCGAGCGAGGCCGTGGTCACCGAGGAGTCCGCGTAGGCGCGCAGGTGCTGAACCTGGGCGCGGATGCCGGTGCGCACGTCCGGGAAGGATGCGCCCTTCGCGCCGGCACCGACCGCGCCGATGCCGGAGAAGTTGTACTGGTTGACACTCACGTCGCCGCCGAATCGCAGCCAGCCCGTCTCCTTCATGGCCTGGACGAAGACGAGCTCGGGGGACACGCCCTCGGCCACGGCCTCGTCGTAGACGATGGAGGCGAAGTCACGGATCGTCTGCGCGCCCCCGGCGCTCAGGGCGCTCGGGTAGCTGTACCCAGCCTCGTCCCACGCCTCTTCCATGGCGTCGATGATCTCCGAGCGCGAGGCGGTGGGCGCGCTCATGATGAGGCGCTGACCGGACGCGTTCGTGACGGAGGCGCTGCGCGAAGCAGAGCGAGAAGCCGCCGGAGCCTCGCTGCCGTCCGCGTAGCCGAGCCACGCGCCGGAGGAAGCGAAGGTGGATGCGCGGCCTTCAACGGTGACCGTGCCGGTCGCCATAGCACCCGAGTTCGGGTCCAGCCAGTACCAGGCACCGTCCAGGAGCCAGCCGGTGGTCATCGCACCGGAGGAGCTCAGGTGGTACCAGGTGTCGCCCACCTTGGTCCAGCCGGTCTTCATGGCGCCGTCACCGTCCAGGTAGTACCACTTGCCTCCATCCAGGAGCCAGCCGGTGACCATCTGTCCGCTGGGTCGCATGTAGTACCAGCGGTTGTCATCCTCAGTCAGCTGCCAGCCTGTGAGCATGCGCGCGTCGTCCTCGAAGAGGTACCAGGCGCCGTCGATGTTGGTCCAGCCGATCGCGGCCGCGCCGTTGGCGCGGAGCCAGTACCAGTTGTTGCCGTCCTTGAGCCAGCCGGTGACCATGACGCCGTCGGCGTTCATGTAGTACGAGGAGCCGTCGACCTTCACCCAACCGGTGGCCATGTCACCGTCGGGACGCAGGTAGTACCACTTGCCGTCTTCCTGTTTCCAACCCGTCACCATGGCGGTGGAGTCATCGAAGAAGTAGCGGCGTCCGTTGATGGTGGACCATCCGCGGATCGTCTGCTTGTTGGAGCCGGCCCAGTACCAGCGGCCACCGGCGGAGAACCAGCCGGTCTTGGCCTCGCCGTTAGAGATGAAGCTCCAGGAGTCGCCGGCTGCACGCCAGGTGCCTTTGCTCAGCCCGTAAGCCTGGGCGATACCGGTCGCGTCGGCGACGCCGAGGGAGCGCACGAAGCTCTCGTTGCGCAGGAGGGCCGCATCCGAGGACGACGTGACGAATGCGTGCTCGACGATGATGCCCGTCATGTTCGCCTCGCGAGCCTGACGGATGATCGCGTAGTAGTCGCCAGTCGAACCGTCCGGGTAGTCGTAGTAGGGGTTGTCGCGCGTCTTGATACCGCGATCCGCCAGTCCGAGGCCAGTCAGCTGCTTCTGGATGGCGTTGGACAGGGTGCGTCCCTGGGTGTGGGTGCCGTAGTTGTACGAGGAAGAGTTCGCGTACCAGACCTCCGCACCCTTCGCGATGGGCGAGCCCGAGTTGAAGTGAATGGAGACGAGGGCGTCCGCATCCGCCGCCACGGCCATGTCAACGCGGCTGGACAGGTCGGTGCTGATGTTCTCCGAGGGACGGGTGTCCGTCGTGCGAGTCATGACGACACGCACGCCGTCGTAGCTTTCGAGTTCTTCTTTCAGGGCCAGCGAGACCGCGAGGGTCAGGTCCTTTTCACGCAGGCCATTTGCGACAGCACCGGGGTCGGAGCCGCCGTGCCCGGGGTCGATGGCGATCGTGATACCTGCTGCGTGCGCGGGCGGCACGAGGGCCGCAGCGGCTGCGCCGAGGGCCAGGGTGAGCCCGGCGACGATGGTCCTCCACGAGGAGCGCATAGTGATCCTTCAAGTTGCTAACGTGACAGTCGTGATTGTAGGTACTTATGTTGTAACTGTAAACATGAAAATAGTTACACATATAAACTGATACGAACTGAAACGATTGCTTTTTTGCATCTGAGACGAGGCCGGGGCCCTCGACACAATGCATCCTCTCCTCGGGACGCTCCGACGCGTCACCGCCAGCGCTCATGACAAGGAAAAACGCCGCGCTGCGGCATCAGCGCTGCAGCGACAAGAAAACCACAGGCCTACGCGAGCGCCGTGCGAACCACCGCGGCCGCAGAGCGCGACGAGGCCTCGACCGACCGATGGGTGCGCACCCAAGCGCGCACCCCCTCGGACCCCACCCAGGTGGTAGTGCCCGACGCGAGGGCCACCATGGCCTCGGCGATCTCGTCGGCGTCGAGGCCGCACGCAACCCCGAGCCCACCCTCCGCGACGTCACGGGCGGCCTGGCCAGGCCCCGCGTAGATGACGGGAGTGCCCTGCGCGAGGGAGGCGAGGATCTTCGTCGGGTAGGCGTAGTCGTACCCGCCCGGTCGCAGCGAGGCGAGGGTCGCGGCGGCTCGCGCCATCCACCGGTCCGCTTCCTCGGCGCTGACGGCGGGGATCATCTCGACGCTTAGCCACACCGCGCGAGCGCTCAGCGAGGGCATCCCACCCGCTCCCCTGCCCCACGAACACGAGGCGCGCGCCCCCGAGCCGCGCTCGAGCACGCTCGAAGGCGTCGACGAAGACCTCGGGGGCCAGCCACTGGGCGACCGTGCCCGCGTAGACGAAGACGGGACCGTCGCAGGCGGGGAATCCCTCGGGGGTGCCGGTGGCCACGGCGTCGGGCACGCGCACGCCGTTGGGGACGACCACGACATCGCGCGCCCCCAGGTCACGGGCGCGGCGCGCGACCCCATCGGAGACGGCGATGACGCGGCGGGCTCCACGCAGCGCGAAGGACTCCAGCCCCGCGACCGCGCGCACGACGAGGCCGGGCACGCCCGCAAGCGCGGCGGCGTCCGAGACGATGTCGGCGCAGTAGTAGACGTAGGGGACGCGGCGCACCGCGCACGCGAGGCGCACGGCGGCTCCGGTCGTCGGCGGGGGTTCGGAGACGACCACGTCCGGGCGGGGACCGGTCAGCAGCCGGGCGAGGAGGGGAAGGTCGAAGGACATGTAGGAGACGTATCCGCGTACCGCTCCCGTGCGATCGCGCAGGACGGGAGCGCGTCGCACGCTGACAAGGGCGCGCCCCTCCCCCGACTCAGCGCCGCCGTCTACGAGCTGTCGGGCGTCGCGGGCGACGGAGGGAGCCAGGCGCGAGGTGAGCACCCGGACCCTGTCGCCGCCTGCGGCGAGCGCGCGGGCGAGTGCCCCGAGGCGCAGCGCGGCGGCCGTCGGCTCGGGCGTAAAGGTGCGGGTCGCGAGAGTGACTAGCATGCGGGGGCGTTTCCCCCACCGATCGTGATGCGCGGCGTGCCAGCCCACGCCTCGGGTGAGGTGATAGCTCGGCCGTCGACGAGGAGGCGCACGCCGGGCAGGTCAGCAGGGGACAGGTCCCGGTAGGCGGCGTGGTCGGCCTGGACGATGGCGACGTCCACCGGCTCGCCGAGGTGGTAGGCGTCCCACCCGAAGGCCGCCAGCTCGTCGTCGGAGTACAGCGGATCGTGAACGCTCACCTGTGCCCCGGCCTCGCGCAGCGCGCTGGTAACGCCGAAGACACCGGAGAACGCGGTTTCCTTGACCCCACCTCGGTAGGCGGCACCCAGGACCGCGACGCGCAGGCCGTCCAGGGACCCCAGCAGGGCGGCGGCACGCGAGACCGCGTAGGCGGGCATGTCCGCGTTGGCGGCACGGGCTGCGGACACGACGGTCGCGTCCGGATCGCCGGCCAGGTAGAGACGCGGGTAGACGGGGATGCAGTGGCCGCCGACCGCAATGCCGGGCCGGTGGATGTGGGAGTAGGGCTGGGAGTTGCAGGCCTCGATGACGCGCGCGACGTCGATGCCGACCGCGTCCGCGTAGCGCGCAAACTGGTTAGCCAGGCCGATGTTGACGTCCCGATAGGTAGTCTCGGCGAGCTTGGCCATTTCGGCGGCCTCGGCCCCGCCCATGGGCCACACGCCGTTGGGGCGCGGCAGGTCGTCGCGCTGATCGAAGGAGAGGACGGCCTCGTAAAAGCGAACGCCGCGCGCCTCGCCAGATTCACGCAGGCCCCCCACGAGCTTCGGGTAGCGGGCCAGGTCGGCGAAGACGCGGCCTGTGAGGACCCGCTCGGGCGAGAACACCACGTCGAAGTCGCGGCCCTCGATCAGACCGGAGACCTCTTCGATGAGGGGCTTGTAGCGCCCGCGCGTCGTGCCCACGGGCAGTGTCGTCTCGTAGGAGACGAGAGTGCCGGGCGTGAGGTGGGCGGCCATGGAGCGGGTGGCGGCGTCCATGACGCGGAAGTCGGGGCGACTCTCGTCATCGACGACGAGGGGCACGACCATGACGACCGCGTCGGCGCCGGGGACCGCCTCAGCGTACTCGGTCGTGGCGCGCAGGGAGCCGGAGGAAGCGAGCGGGGGCAGGTACTCGGCCAGGTGCGCCTCTCCCGGGAAGGGTTCGACCCCCTCGTTAATGAGGGCGACCACGCGGGGGTTCACATCCACGCCAACGACGGTGTGCCCGCCGCGCGCGTAGTGCACCGCCAGCGGCAAACCGATCTTGCCCATGCCGACGACCGCGATGCGCATGCGGCTCCCCTTTCCGTCTCCGGCCTCGTTGTTCCCCTCCAGTGTAGTGCCCCGCCCCACCTACAATGGGGGCGTGGATCGCGCGCTCAATCTCCTGCTCTACCCGTCGAACCTGGCCTCGCCCGGTCGTCTGGTGAAGATCGCGCGTTCACTGTCCCCGCTTTTCTCCCAGACGCACGTCGTCGGGATCGATCAGGGCGAGCTCCCCACGGACGAGGCCGTGGCCCCCACCGTGCGCCTCACGCGGATTCGGGGAGCCTCCCTGGGTGCGCCCTTGGGCGGGGTGAGGGTTGTCGGGGCGTGGGGCGTGCGCGTGTATCGGCGGTTCGCGAGGCAGCGCGTCGCGGCCGTCTCCGCGCAGAACCTGTTCCTGCTCCCTCTCGCGTATGCGTTGGCGCGGCGCACGGGTGCGGTGTTTGCGTACAACGCGCACGAGTTGGAGACGGAGACGGTGGGGTCGGCGGGCCTGCGCCAGCGCCTCCAGCGCGTCATCGAGCGCCGCTATATCCACCGCGCGGACGTGGTATCCGTGGTCAACGAGTCGATCGCGCAGTGGTACCGCGAGGCCTACCCGGGCGTGGATCCGGTCGTCGTGACGAACGCTCCGACGGGTGCGGAGGGTGTCATCGACCTGCGCGCGCAGCTGGGGATCCCGGAGGAGGCGATCCTGTACCTGCATTCGGGTTACCTGGCGCCCGGGCGCAATATTCCCCTGATCCTGCGTGCATTTGGGCAGGTGACGAGCGCGCACGTGGTTTTCGTCGGCGCGGGCGCGCTTCTCCCCGAGGTCGAGCGGGCCGCAGCTGCCCACCCGAACATCCACCGCCTGCCTCCCGTGGAGCCGGACCAGGTTCTGGCCATGACGCGCGGGGCTGACGTGGCGCTGTGCCTCATCGAGTCCGGGTGCCTGTCGCACCGCATGTCCACGCCCAACAAGATGATGGAGGCTTTCGCGGCCGGGGTGCCCGCGCTGTGTTCTCCCCTGTCCGAGGCCCGCCGGTACCTGGGCGATCAGGCCGACACGTGGGTGCTGGAGGATCCGGAGCGCGACCTCGTTTCTGCGTTGGAGTCCATCACGCGAGAGGACGTCGAGGCTTTCACGGCTCCCACGATTCCCACCTGGGAGGAGGGGGGCGGCGCGCCTGCGCGAGGCCTACGAGCGGGCCCTCGCCGCGCGAGCAACACATCAATAGTTCCCCCAAAATCTCGCACGTAATTTGGGTTCACTACCTTTTCTTAGCACCGCTAAAAACTGCGGAATATCAACACTTTTAACCTTGCATACAAACGGACCGCATGGGAATTACGTGCGACTTTTGGGAGGGGCGTGTCACGCAGCCTGAGGACGTTCCCCATCCCCGCGGTCGTAGGCGCGCGCCGTCACGACAGCCATCGCCAACATCCCCACGAGCAGCGCAGCCATAAGAACGCCGAGCACCGCGACCGTGGCCTCGACGCCGTAGGGGCTGAACGAGAGCCACGCGAGGGGGGCCGCGCAGTACACGCACGCGAAGGCCAGCATGCGGCGCTGGTGGTAGGTCGCAACGAAGACATTCGACAGCGGCGAGGTTGCGACCGTGAGGGCGAGCCAGGGGGACAGGGAGCGCGCGAAGTATCCGGCCGCCTCCCAGCGCGCCCCGAAGACGAGGGGGAAGAGCGCGGGACTCACCCACGCGAGCAGGGCAAACACGGGGATCGAGCACGCCAGCGCAATGCCGCCGACCCGCACGACGACTCGGGTCATCTCGCCGGGAGGGGTGTCCGACAGGCGCGGCAGGTACACCTGCGAGAGCGCCCCCGCGATGAGAGCGACCGGGGCCTGCAGGGCCAGCCACGCCATGTTGAATTGGCCGAGCGAGGCCACGGAATACGTGGCGATGAGCATCGGGATCGCGCTCGTGCGCAGCGCGTCGACGACGACGTTGGGCACTCCCACGAGCGCCATCTTGCGGTAGCGCGAGGCCACCTCGCGCAGGGGCGGATCCTCAGCCTCGCGCTCGCGCGCGTCGCGGGCGTGCCACGACAGGTAGGCGACGGCGAGGCCCTGGCCGGCGATCGTCGCCCCAATCGCCGCACCCAAGCCACCGCCAGCCAGGAAACCGCACACCAGCTGCGCCGCCGCAATCCCGAGGGCGCGCACGACGGAAGAGCTTGCGATCGCCCGGAAGCGGCGGTGGCGGGTCAGCCAGTAGGAGCACACCTGCCCCTGTGCCAGGAACAGGACGGAGACGCCGACGGCGAGCAGCCAGCCCGCGAGCGCGCTTCCATAGCACGCGCTCACCCATGGCCATGCGGCGGCCGCAATCAGGGTGGCCAGCGCGGAGGCGACTGCCGCGCAGCGCGAGGCCAGGCGTGCCAGGGACCGGGCCGAGGCCTCGTCCCCCGGGGCGGGCAGGACGATGCTGAGGTCGAAGCGGGCGCCCGCGACGGCGGCGCCGAGCGTCGCGGCGGACGTGAAGATGCCCAGATACCCCAGGTCCGTGTCCGTGTAGATGCGGGCGATGCCGATCTGGGCGACGAAGGCGATGACTTGGGCGAGGAGGGTGCCGCCGAGGAGGGTGAGCACCTGCGCGAGGACGCCCGAGCGGGCGGGGCGGGCAGGTGCGTTCGTCATGGACTCATTTAATCACCTGGGGCGCGCGGCTTGCCCCTAGGATGGTGGCATGCCCGTTCACCGATCCGCGCTTGCCTTCGGGTGGAACTCGTGAGGGTCGCCCTGACGAAGGGAACCCTGCTGGTTCCCCCGACCTACTTCGCGCTCTCGCACGCCCTCGCGATGCCGGAGCTCGATTGGCGGGTCTTCACGCTCGCGGCGCGCATCACCGATCCGTCCATCACGATCCCCATCGACGAGGCCGCGCCCCGCGCGCTCGGAGGATCCCTCCCGCTTCGCGTGGCCGCGCAGGCACGAGGCCTGGGCCAGATGCGCCGCGCGATCGCCGCCTGGAATCCGGACGTCATTCACCAGCATCAGGCGACCTGGTCCCTGCCGGCTGTGGGGGCCGCACGCGACACGGGCGCACCCCTCGTGGTGACGCTGCACGGCGGGGACGCCTACCCGAGGCTCGGGCGCGGCGCGGGTGCCGCGTGGAACGCCCGCAACCGAAGGGCGGCCTTCGAGGGAGCGACCCGGCTACTGGCCGTCTCCCATTACCTGGCGGATGTCGCGTTAGGCGCGGGAGCAGATCCGGAGCGCCTGAGCGTCCACTATCAGGGCGTGGACACGCACTGGTGGACACCCGCCCCGAACGCAAGAGAATCGCGCGAGGAACCCGTCGTCCTGTTCGTGGGCGCGCTCAGTCGCCTCAAGGGGGTGGACGACCTGGCACGGGCGTCCGCCACCCTCGTGGGGCGCCGCCCGCATCGCCTCGTGCTCGTTGGAGACGGGCCACTGGAGGCGGGTCTGCGCGAACGCGCTCCTGCCCACGTGACGTTCGCGGGACGGCTGGATCGCGAGCGGGTGCGCGACTGGATTCGCCGCGCCCACGTCCTCGTCCTGCCCACGAAGCCGACGCAGGGGCGGCAGGAGGCCGCGGGACTCGTCCTCCTCGAGGCGCAGGCGTGCGGCGTTCCCACCATCGCCTATTCCACGGGAGGCACGCCGGAGATGATCGCGCCCGAGGCCTCGCTGCTCACACAGGAGCGCTCGCCGGACGCTCTCGCCCGCTCCATCGACGAGGCCTTGGCCTGGTCGGAGGACGAGCGCGCGGACCGCGGGGCACAGTGCCGCGCGTGGGTGGACAAGGAACGCTCGCTGCGGGCGTCAACCGAACAACTGCGCGCCATCTACGCCGATGTAACGCGGTAGGGCCGCACTCTACAGGTCGACAGAACGTCCCGTGGCGGCCGAGTCAAGGATCGCCTCGACGACGCGCAGGTTATCCAGGGCCTCGTCCATGGTGACGTGTTCGCTTCCCACACCGAGGATCGCGTCGCGGAAGCGCTCGTGCTCGAGCGCCAGGGGTTCGCGCTTGGTGAGCGCGTAGCGCACGACTTGGCCCTCACTCACCCCGCGGAAGGCGGCGATGGCGTCCCACTGCAGGGGCGCGTGGCCGTTCTCGTAGAAGGTCAGGTCCCCCATCGCGGTGTCGGCGACGAGCGCGCCCCGCTCCCCCGTCACGATCGTCGTGCGGTCCTTGTAAGGGGTCAGCCAGTTGACGAGATGGTTGACGAGGATGCCGCCTGCAAGTACGCCCGAGGCCACCATCATGTCCTCGTGCTCTCGCCCCGAGCGCGCGGACGTGCGCGCGTAGATGCTCTCGTAGGGGGCACCGGCAACCCACGCGGCCAGGTCCACGTCGTGCGTGGCCAGGTCCTTCACCACGCCGACGTCGCTAATGCGTGCGGGGAAGGGCGACTGGCGACGCGTCGCAATCTGCTCGATCTCGCCGAGCTGACCCTCCGCGATCCGCCTGCGCATGTCGATGAGCGCCGGGTTGCAGCGCTCGACGTAGCCGACGGTGCCGACGAGTCCCGCGGCCGCGAAGGCGTCGCGGATACGGCGGCCCGCCTCCACGCTCGTGGCGAGGGGCTTTTCGACGAGGGTGTGCACCCCGGCCTCTGCCAGCGCCAGGGCTGCCGCCTCGTGGTGGGCGGTGGGAGCGGCGATGATCGCCGCGTCGATGCCGGCTTCGATGAGCTCCTCGACACCGCCCAAGACGGGCAGGTTGCCGGCTACACCGAAGCGGTCGCCGCCCGGGTCAGCCAGCGCGACGAGCTCCACGCCCTGCGTGGCACGAGCGTTGCGCACGTGGTGTCGGCCCATCGAGCCGATGCCGAGGATTCCGAGGCGAATACTCATGTCAGGCCCCCGCTTCCGCGAGCGCATTCACGGCCTCGGCGATGCGTTCCAGCTCGGCGGGCGTCAGGGACGGGTAGATCGGCAGGGAGAGAACCTGGTCGGCGGCCTCGCGCGTGGCTGGCAGCTCCAGGTCGGGGGCGAAGCGGGCGAGGGACGGCAGCTCGTGGTTCGGGATCGGGTAGTAGACGCCCGACCCGACGCCGTATTCCTCGCGCAGGGCGGCGGCAAAGCCGTCGCGGTCTTCGGCCACGCGGATCGTGTACTGGTGATACACGTGGGTAGCACCGGGCGCGACGTGCGGGACGGTGACGCCTCGCAGGTGGGCGTCCAGGAAGGCGGCGTTGTCCTGGCGCGCGCGGGTCCACGCGCCAACCTTGGTGAGCTGCACGCGTCCGATGGCCGCGTGGATGTCGGTCATGCGGTTGTTGAGGCCCACGATCTCGTTGGCGTAGCGCGTCTCCATGCCCTGGTTGCGCGCAAGTTTGACGCCGCGGATGATCTCGGGGTCGCTCGAGGTGACCATGCCGCCCTCGCCGCTGGTCATGTTTTTCGTCGGGTAGAAGGAGAAGGCCGCGAAAGCGCCGAAAGAGCCGACCGCGCGCCCGTGCAGGCTCGCACCGTGCGCCTGGGCGGCGTCCTCGAAGACCATGAGTCCATGCGCGTCGGCGATCTCCTGCAGGGCGTCCATGGGGGCGGGGTGGCCGTAGAGGTGAACGGGCATGATGGCCCGAGTGCGCGGCGTGATCGCGGCCTCGACGGCGGCAGGCGACAGGGTAAACGTGAGCGGGTCGATGTCGGCGAACACAGGGGTAGCGCCCGTGATGGCGACCGAGTTGGCGGTGGCCGCGAAGGTGAAGGAGGGGACGATGACCTCATCGCCCGGACCGATCCCAGCGGCGAGCAGGCCCAGGTGCAGGGCCGAGGTTCCCGAGTTAACCGCGACGGCCCGTGTCCCGGGCACCAGGGCGGCGCAGAACTCCTCCTCGAAGGCGGCAACCTGGGGGCCCTGGGCGATCATGCCCGTGCGCATGACGGCTGCGACCGCATCGATCTCTTCCTCGCCGATGAGCGGGCGTGCGGGCGGGATGAACGGCTGGGTCACTGCTGGTCCTCGGGGGTCTGATCGGGCATCTCGGCGTCATGTGGGGACGAGGCCTGGGATTCCTCGGGCGACAGGGCACCGTCGCGCTCGACGTAGCGTCGGCCCGAGGCAGGACACACCCAGGTGCTCGCCCCGGCCTCGTTCAAGGGTTCGTCGGCGGGCACGAGGGGCACACCGGCCTCCCCGACCCACCCGACACGGCGCGCGGGGACGCCGAGGACGAGCGCGTAGGGGGCCACGTCTCGGGTGACCACGGCGCCCGCACCGACGCTCGCCCACGCACCGATGCGCACGGGCGCCACGCACACGGCGCGCGCCCCGATGGCGGCGCCACGCTCGACGGTGACGCCGACGCGATCCCAGTCGCTCGCGCTCTTCAGGGTGCCGTCAGCGTTGATCGCACGGGGGCAGTGGTCGTTCGTGAACACGGCCGCGGGGCCGACGAAGACGCCATCCGCCAGGGATGCGGGTTCATAGATGAGGGCGTAGTTCTGGATCTTGCAGCGCCCGCCGACTCTCACGCCTTCTCCGATGTAGGCGCCGCGTCCAACGATCGTCTCCTCGCCGATGCGGGCTTCCTCGCGCACCTGAGCGAGGTGCCACACGCGGGCGCTGGGCGCGACAATCGCGCTGGGCGCCACGTCGGCGCTGGGCTCGATCACTGGGACTCCCTGTCGTTGTCTGCGTGCGCGCGTGCGCATCGGGGCACTGCGTGCCCTTCCGGATACCCCACACTATAGGCGCGCGCCCATCCCGATGTGCGACACTAATCGAATGCAGATGCGCTCCGACACGTGGGTGATCATCCCCGCGTTTAACGAGGCGCCCGTGATCGGGGGCGTCGTCGCGGGCGTTCGCACCCTTTTCCCGCGTGTGCTCGTCGTCGATGACGCGTCGACCGACAACACTGCTGCTCTCGCCCGCGCTGCGGGCGCCTTCACTGCTTCCCATCCCGTCAACCTCGGCCAGGGCGCGGCGTTGCAGACCGGCTTTGAGGCGGCCCTCGCGCGCGGCGCGCGCTACGTCGTGACCTTCGATGCCGACGGGCAGCACGACCCGGCCGATGCGGCTGCGATGGTGGATCAAGCGCACGAGGAGGACCTCGCTTTCGTCCTTGGCTCTCGTTTCCTCGACGGTGCGAGCGCCCCCGTCGGTGCCGTCAAACGCGCCATGCTGCACCTGGGTGCCTTGGCCGCCCACGCACGCACGGGCATGGCCCTGACGGACACGCACAACGGTCTGCGGGTGATCCGCGCCGACGCACTCGCCCACGTGCACCTCACCCACGCGCGCATGGCTCACGCCTCGCAGATCGTTTCTCAGCTGGCTGGCAGCGGCTTACCCGGCGCCGAGCATCCCGTGACGATCTCCTACACGGACTACTCACGGGCCAAGGGACAACCCCTGCTCAACTCCGTCAATATCGTCGTCGACCTCGCGTTGGGGGGGACGATGAGCGCCTACCTCGCCATCCGTATCCTCTTGCTCGTCGCCCTCGCGTTCACCGCGTGGTGGCTGGTTCGCCCGGTGTCCTCGGCCTCGTCGCTGGCTCTGCGCCGCATCGGCATTGGATTCCTCGTGGTGGCGGCCATCGTGGCGATCCTCGTCCCCTCGCTAGCGAACACCGTTGCGCGCGCCATCGGCGTGGAGCGAGGGGTCAACCTGATTGTCTACGGCTAGTCGTGGCTTTCATCGCGCAGATGGTGACCGGTTACCGGCGCGAGGCGCGGGCAGAGGCGCGCATGGCGACCTTGGCCCGCTCGCTCGCCCTCGCACACGTGCAGCCACCCGACGATCAGGTGGATAAGAACGGCACTATGAGCAGCCCAGACAGCGAAACGCACGGAGTGGAACGCGCCGCTAACGGCCCTGATTCCCCGACAAACTCGCCAGATAACGATATGGTTACAAATGATGAGTAACGTGAATCTGCGACCGATCCAGCACTCGGCCGTCAACTACGGACGCTTCGGCCTCCTGCGCGGCGCACTCGCCGTGCTCCTGGCCGGCGTGCTCTTCGTGGTGTCATCGGCGGGTTTTGTGTACGCCAGTTTGAGCAGCCAGTTTGCCAACCGCGTCGTCAGCATCGACGACTACGCGAGCGACGAACAGAACAAGGCAACCCCAGACTCCTTCGACGGCCGCGCCGTCAACATCCTCGTGGTCGGCACCGACTCGCGTAACGGCGCCAGCGGCGAGCTGGGCGCGGGCGACGCGGATGATGTACCCGGCCTACGTAACGACTCGACGATGGTGATTCACGTCAGCGCGGACCGCTCGCGCGTGCAGATCATCTCCATCCCCCGCGACACACTCGTGGATATTCCGGCGTGTAAGCACCGCGACGGGACCACCAGCGAGCCGACCACCGACGACATGTTCAACAACGCGATGGTCTACGGCGCGAACGGCGGCGATGACCCGGAGGATGTCGCCCCCGGCATCGCATGCGTGCGTTCGACCGTCGAAAAGCTCTCCGGCATGTCCATCGACGCCTTTATGGTCGTTGATTTCGCTGGCTTTATTAACATGATCGACGCCCTGGGCGGCGTCTGGTTCAATATCCCCGAGCGCATCGATGACGACTCCGCACAGCTCTACATCGACGCGGGCTGCTGGAAGCTGTCGGGAGTGCACGCGCTGGCCTACATGCGCTCGCGTAAGGGTCAGGGCGACGGCTCCGACATCTCCCGTATCGGCCGCCAGCAGCAGCTGATTTCCGCAATGCTGCGCGAGCTGCAGGACAAGAACTACGTGACGGACCCCGGCTCGCTCATCAACTTCCTGCAGGCTGCGATTTCCTCCGTGAACGTGTCCCCCAACCTGGGCAACGCCAGTTCGGACGCGTCCCTCCTCATCAACGTGCTGCAAAACATCGACCGTTCCAACATCCAGTTCGTGACGATGCCCGTCGAGGAGCCCTCCTGGGATCCGAACCGCCGCATCCCCTCCGAGCCGATGGCCCGCAACGTGTGGAACGCCCTGAAGAACGACCAGGCTCTGCCCGTGGGTACGACCTACACGGACGGCAACGGCGCGCAGCTCGTTGTTCCCGATCCGACCGCGACGACGGCTCCTTCGACGCCCACTCCGACGCAGGCTCCGACGACCGACCCCAGCTCGGATGAGACCTCCACGGATAACACCGAGCAGTCCGCCTCGGTCGCGAATAACGCGGCGAACGAAGAAGCCGCCAAGCAGACAGCCGCTACCTGCCCGCCGAAGAACCAATGAGCAATCCTCCTTCCTTTACGCCCGATCCGAAGCGGCGCCGCCCGGGATCCGATGACGCTCACGTCGTCGGCGAACAGGTGCGTGGCAGTGCGCCCACACCCCCGCCCGAGGCCCTGGCGCCGCAGATGTGGAGGATCTCCGACGACGAGGCCGACGCCTCGCGTCCGCTGATGCCGCGCACGCTGGACCAGCCGCAGCGCGACTCTCAGTCGATTTTCCCGCGTCGCGCTCAGGCCCAGCAGCCGCCGTCCTTCCAGCCGGCCTCGGCGTCGAACCCGCCGTCGTACGCGCCGGGCTCTGGTTCCGCTTCGGGTTCGAACACCTACGCACCGTCTGGAAACGGGCCTCGCCAGGTGACGATCAATCGTTCCCAGAGCGTGCCTGCGGCGGCCCCGCGCCCGCCGCGGCCCCCGTCGCCCCTTCCGCTCCGGCCGCCAAGCCGCGGCGCAGGAAGCGCCGTCACCCGATCCTCAAGACCCTGTGCCTGTTCCTGGTCCTCGTCCTCGCGTGGGGCGGTTTCCTCGTGTGGGACGCCAACACCAACATGGGCCGCGTGAGCGCCCTGTCGGGGGCTGCCGACACTGCGGGAACGACCTACCTGCTGGCTGGGTCTGACTCGCGAGCCGATGGAGCCGTCAAGGATGGCTTCGACGAGTCCGAACGAGCCGACTCGATCATGCTCGTCAACGTTGCCCCGAACGGGCAGGCGGTTGCCCTCTCGATTCCCCGCGACACCTACGCGGAGATCCCGGGAGTCGGCTGGGACAAGATCAACGCTTCCTACGCCTACGGTGGCCCGCAGCTGCTCGTGGAGACCGTGGAGAAGCTGACGGGCCTGACCGTCGATCACTTCGTTCAGATCGGCATGGGTGCTGTGCCAGACATGGTGGATGCCGTCGGCGGCGTCGAGCTGTGCTACGACAACGACGCGGACGACCAGTATTCCGGCCTGAAGTGGACCGCCGGATGCCACACGGTGGACGGCACGACGGCCCTGCAGTTCTCGCGTATGCGCTATCAGGATCCCGAGGGCGATATTGGCCGTACGAAGCGTCAGCGTCAGGTGATTTCGAAGGTCATTTCTTCGGCTGCCTCGCCGTCGACCCTCGTTAATCCCGCGAAGACCCTGCGCGTCGAGCGCGCCGGCTCCCGGTCGTTCACTGTGGACGAGGACTCCTCCGTCCTCACGGTCGCATCCCTCGTATGGGCACTGCGCAGCGCGTCATCGAATCAGATGATGGGCGTTCCCCCGATCGAGTCGCTGAACTTCACGACAAACGCTGGTGCCTCAGCGGTGCTCCTGCGCGACACGACCGCTGATGACTTTTTCGCCAAGCTCCGCTCGGGAACACTCACGACATCGGACCTCAACCAGGTCGACGGACTGTAGGAACGCAGCCCCGCGCAGTCACCTACCGACAACGGCAAAGAACACCGGCCTCGTTCCCACTGTCAGGAACGAGGCCGGAGCTTTGTCTTCACTGAAACGCGCTCAGGAGCCGGGGACAGTGATCGGGCGCGGACCCGCCTGCCAGCCTTCCCACGCGGAGGTGAGGATCTCATCGAGGCCGTTGTTGGCCTTCCAGCCGAGGTCCACGCCGATGGACAGCGGGTCGCCGATCAGCTTGGGCGGGTCGCCCGCGCGGCGGTCCAGCTCCTCGACCGGGAAGTCCCATCCGATGACGCGGCGCAGGCCGTCGATGATCTCGCGCACGGAGGTGCCCAGGCCGGTGCCCACGTTGTAGGTGTGGTGGTCGGGCTGGCGCCCCTCGGCAAGCACGTCGAGCGCTGCGATGTGGGCCTCGGCCAGGTCCAGGACGTGGATGTAGTCGCGCACGCAGGTGCCGTCCGGGGTGTCATAGTCGGTGCCGAAGATCTTGGCGCTCTCGCCGCGCTCGATACGGTCGAGGACCATGGGGATCAGGTTCATGATGGCCGGGTCGGCCAGGTCGGGCCAGCCGGCACCCGCGACATTGAAGTAGCGCAGGCCGATCCACTTCAGGTCCCAGGCGCGCTCGCAGTCGGCCATCATCCACTCGCCGATCAGCTTGGTTTCGCCGTAGGGGTTGATGGGGTGTCCGGCCATATCCTCGGTGACGACCTCGGCGGTGGGGATGCCGTAGACGGCGGCCGAGGAGGAGAAGATCATCTGGTCGACGCCGGCGTCCTCCATCGCGGCCAGCACGTTGGCCATGCCGCCGATGTTCTGCTGGTAGTACCAGGCGGGGCGCTTGACGGACTCTCCGACCTGCTTGCGGGCGGAGAAGTGGATGACGGCCGTGACGTCCTCGTCCACCATGAGGTTGGAGAGGACGGAACGGGCTTCATCGGTAGCGACATCGAGGCGAACGAGGGGCGTGTCCCCAATCCTGGCCGCATTGGAGGTGGAGAGGTCGTCGACGACGACGACGCGATCCCCGCGCTGACGCAGGAGGCGGACAACGTGTGCGCCGATGTAGCCGGCGCCGCCACAAACGAGAATGCTCATGGCTTCAGGATACGACGCGCCGCCCCCTCGCGGCTACCCGCGCGGGGCTTGAGTTGTGCGGCCTCAGCGCGCCTGGGAGACGCGCTGTGCGAGGGCCGCGCCCTTTGCGCTGGCCACGTCGCGAAGATCCTTCTGGAAGCTACGCATCGAGGCGCGCAGGGATTCGGCGCGTTCGCCTTCGCCGGCGCCGAGGATGCGCGCGGCGAGCAGCCCCGCGTTGCGTGCGCCTGCAATGGAGACGGTCGCGACGGGAACGCCCGCGGGCATCTGGACGATGGAGTGCAGGGAGTCGACGCCGTCGAGGTGCTTGAGGGGCACGGGCACACCGATGACGGGCAGCTCGGTGAGTGCGGCGAGCATGCCGGGCAGGTGGGCCGCTCCCCCGGCTCCGGCGATAATGACGCGCAGGCCGCGCTGCGAGGCGGATCGACCATAGGCGACCATGTCCTCGGGCATGCGGTGGGCGGAGACGACACCAACCTCGCAGGCGATGCCGAATTCGGCGAGAGCGCCGACGGCGGCTTCCATCGTGGGCCAGTCAGAGTCGGAGCCCATGACGACGCCGACGAGCGGGTCCTCGCCGGTGGCGGTCAGCTGGATGTCGAGCTCGGTGGTCATGGACGGTCCTTTCGGGAGGGAACGAGGCCGGGGCACCTGGTCCCTCGGCCGCGGACAGGTGGGAGAGTTAGTCGGTGGGGGCCTCGCCCTGCAGGGCGCTGACGGCCGCCCGTGCACGCTCAAGAGCGAGGGCGGGATCCGCGTCGACGACGGTGACGTGGCCAAGCTTGCGGCCCGGGCGCACCTCCTTGCCGTAGAGGTGAACCTTCGCTCCCGCTCCCCCGGCTGCGAAGGCCTCCGCGAGGGCGCGCGCGGGCTGAGCGTGGGAGGAGCCGAGCAGGTTCACCATGACCGCGTACGTGCCCGGGGCGCGCAGCTGCGTGGAGCCCAGCGGCAGGTCGAGGACGGCGCGCAGGTGCTGCTCGAATTGGCTCGTGACGGCCCCGTCGATGGTCCAGTGTCCCGTGTTGTGGGCGCATGGCGAGCTCATTGACGAGGACACGTTCGTCCGCGCCCTCACCGACGACGAACATTTCCACGGCGAGGACGCCGGTGACGCCCAGCTCGTCGGCGATGCGCTCGCCGATGCGGCGTGCCTCGGCGGCAGTCTCGGGTCGGATGCCAACCGCGGGAGCCGTCACCTCGGCGCACACGCCACCGACCTGCACGGTGGAGGCGACGGGCCACGAGGCGATCTCGCCCGAGGGGGTGCGCGCCAGAAGCGCCGCCACCTCGCCGGTGAAGGGAACCAGCGCCTCGGCAAGGAGAGGGGCCATTGCCCCACCAGGAGGCCACGTCCGCGGGACTGTGGGCCACTGCCACGCCGTGCCCGTCATATCCGCCGCGCGGGGTCTTCACGATCAGAGGCCAGCCGATCGTGGCACCGAATTCTGCCAGCTGAGCCTCGTCCTCGACGCGCGCCCACGCCGGGCACGGGATGCCCATGTCGGTGAGGCGCTCACGCATAGCCAGCTTGTCCTGCGCGTACAGGAGGGCGCTCGCCGGTGGCTGAACGGACACGAGGCGGGCCGCCTCCTCCATCGTGGGGGCCGGGATGTGCTCATGCTCGAAGGTGAGGACGTCCGCGCGGTCGACGAGCGCGCGGACCGCGTCCAGGTCGGCGGGCTCTCCCACCGCTTTGTCGACGGTCACCTGACCGGTCGAGCCGTCCGAGGCCTCGACGAGGGCCCGAAGGTTAATGCCGAGCGCGACCGCGCTCTCTTGCATCATGCGTGCCAGCTGTCCGCCGCCGATGACGGCAACGGTGGGAGGTGTCAGCATCTCGTGTTCCACGCCTTTCAATCTACTCCGCTGCTAGAAGCGCCGCGAGCGGCGTCCCATGGACATGAGGGGGCCTTCGGGCATGACGCGATCGGGGTCGAGGGACGCGGGGATCGCGGCGACCGACACGGTGAAGACCGGCGGTTTGTTCGTCTTGAGCTCGAGGCGCCCGCCCATCGCCTGCGCGAGGTCGTGGGCGAGGGCCAGGCCGATGCCCGTCGAGCCGTGCCCGGAGACACCTTTCGAAGATATCGGGGGCCAGCGACTCGTCGATGCCTTCGCCTTCATCACTGACCTCGATGACGACGCCACGCTTGGACGTGCCCGCGTGCGCCCACACGCGCGTGGTCCCGCCGCCGTAGCGTAGCGAGTTTTCAATGAGTGTCGCCAGGACCTGGCCGAGCTTTCCGGCGTCGGCCAGGATCGGACGCTCGGCCTCGTCGAGGAAGACGAGGGGGCGCCCGGCCGCCTCGAACTGGTCCTCCCACTCCTCGCGGGCCGTGTTGAAGACTTCGAGAATGTGAATGGCTTCGGTCTGGCTGGTCTGACGCTTAGAAACGTCGAGCAGCTCCGTCACCACGTTGGTCATGCGCTCCACCTGTTCGAGGCAGGTGCGGGCTTCGGCGCGCACCTCATCCTCAGTGGAGATGAGTTCGATTTCCTCCAGGCGCATGGACAGGGCGGTTAGCGGCGTGCGCAGCTGGTGGGAGGCGTCGGCGGCAGCCTGGCGTTCGGCTGCGAGTCGGCCCGCCATTCGTTCGCCGGTGCGCGCGAGTTCCTCGGAGACCAGATCGATCTCTTCGATGCCGGACTTTTCCACGCGGGCGCGCACGCCGCCCGAGCCAATCTGCTCGGCCTGGGCAGCCAGGTAGATGAGCGGGGCCGACAGCTCACGCGACAGTGAGCGCGCGAGCACCCAGCCGATCGCCATGGAGGCAAGCATGCCCCCGCCGAACATCGCGCACGTCCACGCGATGCGGTTCAGAGCGTTCGACGCCGACGTCGTCAGCTGCACGGAAACGCCGCTCGGAGACGAGGCCAGCGCGGTTATGGTCCGCCCAGGGAACACCTTACTGTTGGTGACGAGGTTGGCCTCGGGAACCTTAATGCGGTAGCCGAGTTCGTCGCCGCGACTGTTCGCCTGATCCGCCACGAGCGAGGCCAGGGTTGCGGGGTCGTTCCCCTCCCCTGCGGCGCGCCTGCGCTCGATGTTTTGGAGGATCAGCTGCGCCTGAACGTCGAGGTTGCGCTGTTCAGAGGACCAGATGGACACCGACGCGAAGAACGCGCCGGGCAGCCCCATCAGCACGCACACGACGGCGACGATGGAGACGATCATCCTCACCGCGCGGGCGCGCATGGCGGGCCTGTCTCAGCGACGCGCTCAGCGCGCGTTCTCGAAGCGGAATCCCATCCCTCGCACTGTCGTGATGTAGTGCGGGTCGGTCGCGTCGTCACCAAGCTTGCGGCGCAGCCACGACACGTGCATGTCGAGAGTCTTCGTGGAGCCGGTCGGGTCCGAGCCCCACACCTCACGCATGAGGGTGTCGCGAGCAACGACGGAACCGGCCTCGCGCAGCAGCACGCGCAGCAGGTCGAATTCCTTGGCCGTCAGGCTCAGCTCAACGTCACCGACGAAAGCGCGGTGCGCGGCGACATCCATGCGGATGTCCTGGGCACGCAGCTCGCCCTCAGCGGGCTCTGCAGCCTGGCGGCGCAGGAGGGCCCGCACACGAGCGAGGAGCTCCGCCAGGCGGAAGGGCTTCGTCACGTAGTCGTCTGCGCCCGCGTCCAGGCCGACGACCATGTCGACTTCGTCCGTGCGCGCAGTGAGGATCAGAATCGGGACTCGATTGCCGGAGGAACGGATCTCGCGGGCGACATCCAGGCCGTCCATGTCGGGCAGGCCGAGGTCCAGGACGACCAGGTCAACGCCGCGAACATCCGCGAGGGCTTCAGCGCCCGTCGCGTGCGCACGCACGTCGTAGCCCTCCTGCCCAGTGCGCGGGCGAGGGGCTCAGAGATGGCCGGATCGTCTTCAACGAGGAGAACTGTAGTCACGCTTACATCTTAGCAATTCTCAACCAAAACTTGCACCTTTCTTGACCCGCTATGCGAGCTGATCAGGCACTCGTTCACACTGCGAGATGAACGTTATTTGACAACGCTTGAGAGCAGGTACGGCGAGACAGGACCGAAACCGCGCAAGTCTGCGGTCGGGAACTCTTCGAGTTCATATCCGTCGCCAACCTCGCCGGCGGCGATGGCAGCAGCCGTGGTCGGATCGGTGAGGATCTTACCCACCGGAGCAATGTCCACGAGGCGAGACGCGAGGTTCACGGTGGGCCCGAAAACGTCACCCGATCGCGAGAACACGTCGCCGCGCACGAAGGAGGCACGTACGGGCAGCATCTCGTCGTCGGCGTTCAGCCGCTCGATAAGGGTTGTGGCCACACGCAGGCCGGTCGGCAGGTCGTCGGCGATATAGAGGACAGCGTCACCGATCATCTTGACGACGCGACCGCCCTCCTCGATGACAGCGTTACGACTCTCCTCCTCGAAGCGCTCAATGAGGCCCACGAGGGCATCGCCGAGGATCGTCGAGGACGACGTATAGGACACCATGTCAACGAAGCCGAGGCAGCGGTTGAGCGGGAAGCGGTTGTGCCGCTCCTCGTGACCACGCTGGGATATCTCGCGGTCGAAACGGGACAGGGTCGCCTCGAGCTGACGCCGCCAGGCGTATGTGAACATCTCCTGGAAGACGTCGACGTACTCGCGCATGTGGTCCAGCACGTACATACGGGCCGTCGTGTCGTCCAGCATGAGGCGGCGCATCGAATCTTCTACCAGGGCCTCGAACTGCCACAGGGCCAGACGGTCAGCCAAATGAGCATTCGCGCGCAGGAGAGAGCGTGAGGTAGCCGTGTCAATGCCACCGGATTCGACGAGGTCATGCCAGCGACTGAAAACTTCCAGATCGCGCTGAGAGAACACCTTGTCGTCTGCGGTGGGAGCCTGGAAACCGAGCGCAATCCAGAAACGAAAGACGCGTTCGATAGGCGTATCCGTCAACTCCGCAAGATCGCGGGCCGAATACGTCAGATGACCTCCGAGCAGCTGGGGAACGTAGCTTGTTGCGGTCAGGTCATCAGGAGTTGCATGGGACGAAGCCGCGTGCTCATCCATCGCAAATCCCTCCTCTTTGGGCTGACTCAACACCACATCAGCGGGTAACGGTATATCAGATCACTTTCAAAGTCACATCGAGATTGTGACCTCGTACGTAGACAATTGTAGTAGTCTGATGAGTTTTTCACCAGGGTTTTGCACGTTTACCTGCGAAAACCCTCCATCTTGCAACAAATTGCAGTTTGTCGACACGCTTCTCGCGCGATGGTCCACAATGTCCCTATGCGCCTTGTTCTTGCCTCCGCTTCCCCCCGCACGCCGCGCGACTCTCATTGCGGCGGGCATCACACCGATCGTCCAGGTGTCCACCATCGACGAGGACGCCGTCCTCGCTGTACTGCCCGGCGGGCGCGCATTCTCGGGCGGCACGACAACCCCGGCAGACGAGGTCACGGCGCTCGCCGCGGCCAAGTGCGACGACGTCTGCGAGGCCCTGAGCACCCCCGGTAGCAACGCCGAACTGCCCGAGGGCGAGGCCGTCCTCGTCGTCGGCTGCGACTCCATGCTCGAGATCAACGGCCAGATGCTCGGCAAGCCCCACACTCCCGACGTGGCCCGCGAGCGCATCCGCGCCATGCGCCGCACGAGCGCCACCCTGTGGACGGGCCACTCTGCCGCGATCCTGGCCCCGGCCTCGTCCCATGATGGGACGGTGGGCGAACGCACGGTCACCGCGACCGTCACCCGCTCCGCCTCGACCCAGGTCCACTTCGGGGACATCTCGGATGCTGAGATCGACGCGTACGTCGCTACCGGCGAGCCCCTGCACGTGGCGGGGTCCTTCACGGTGGACGGGCTGGGCGGCCCCTTTATCGAGGGCGTGACGGGCGATTATCACTCGGTCGTCGGCATCTCTTTGCCGCTGCTGCGCTCCATGGCCACCGAGCTCGGGGTGTTCTGGCCGGACCTGTGGGATGCGCCGCGCCGCTGAGTTTCGGGGCCAATCACCCGCCCGTCGCGCCGTACTGTAGGGGCATGGACAACAGCACCGCATGGGGCATCGGCCTCGCAACGATCACTCTGGACGGCACGACACTCGACACGTGGTACCCCGCCCCACACCTGGGCGAGGCCGGGACCGACGAGGAGCTGGCGACCTCGCTGTCCGTGCTGGAGCGCGTCGATGACGCGCGCCGCGTGCGCACCGTCGTCGTGACCACGACGATTGACCTGCAGGAAGCCCCCGCCTCGACGGAGGACGCCTACCTGCGTCTGCACCTGCTCTCCCACCGCCTGGTTCAGCCCAACACGATCAACCTGGACGGCATCTTCGCGGTGCTGCCCAACGTCGTGTGGACGGATGCCGGCCCGTGCGCCGTCGCCGACTTCGAGGCCACCCGCCTGCGCCTGCGCGCTCGCGACGGACACCCCGTCACCGTGCAGGGCGTCGACAAGTTCCCGCCGATGGTCAACTACGTGCTGCCGTCGGGCGTTCGTATCGCCGACGGTACGCGCGTGCGCCTGGGCGCCTACCTGTCCGAGGGCACGACCGTCATGCACGCCGGCTTCGTCAACTTCAACGCGGGCACGCTGGGCCGCTCGATGGTCGAAGGCCGCGTCTCGCAGGGCGTCGTTATCGGCGACGGATCGGACGTGGGCGGCGGCGCCTCCACGATGGGTACCCTCTCGGGCGGCGGCAAGCAGCGCGTGCGCCTGGGTGAGCGCTGCCTGCTGGGCGCGAACTCGGGCCTGGGCATCGCGCTCGGCGACGACTGTGTGGTCGAGGCTGGCCTGTACGTGACCGCCGGCGCGAAGGTGACGCTCATCGATTCTTCCGGTGAGGCCGAGCCGCGCACGATTGCCGCGCGCGAGCTGTCGGGCGCGTCGAACATCCTGTTCCGCCGCAACTCTCAGACGGGCCGCATCGAGGCCATCGCCCGCGCGGGCGTCGTGGGCATCGAGCTTAACGACGCGCTGCACGCATCGAACTGAGTTTTCTCTACGAACGAGGCCGGGGCCACCCGCGTACACTGCGCGAGGTGGCCCCGGCCTCGCCTCTGTGGCTGACGCGTCAGCGACCAGTCCATGCCTCGCGGATGCGGCTAGCAGCCGCCTGAATGCGCTCGTCGGTGGCGGTCAGGGCCACGCGGACGCGCCCGTGGGCTGCCGTGCCGTAGAAGTCGCCGGGGGCCACGAGGATGCCAAGCTCCGCCAGGCGGTTCACGAGGGCCCACGAGTCGGTCGGATTGGCGGGGTCCAAGACCCACAGGTACAGGCCGGCCGCCGTGTCGGGGTCGACGTCGAGGCCGGCGTCAGTCAGCGCCTCGAGGAGGAGTGCGCGACGCACGGCGTAGACGCTGCGCTGGCGCTCGACGTGCTCGGTGTCGTTGAGAGCGACGGCCATCGCGTGCTGGACGGGGGCGGGCACCATGAGTCCAGAGTGCTTGCGCACGCTCACGATCGGGGCAACCAGTGCGGGATCGCCGTAGATGAGAGCACCGCGGTAGCCCGCGAGATTCGACTGCTTAGACAGCGAGTACAGGACGAGGAGACCGCTCGCATCACCGTCGCACACGTCCGTATCGAGCAGGGAGGGCACTCCCTCGTTCACGTAGGGCTCCGACCAGGGCAGGGCCGCGTAGCACTCGTCGGAGACGACGACGGCACCGTGGGCGCGCGCCCAGGCAACGACCGCTCGCAGCTCGTCCTTGCTCATGACGTGCCCGTCGGGATTGCCCGGCGAGTTCAGGTAGACGAGGGCGGCCTCGGGCCAGGCATCGGGGTTCGTCGGGTCCACGGCGACGGGCGTGGCACCGGCCAGTCGAGCGCCGATGTCGTAGGTCGGGTAGGCGACCTCGGGCACGAGGACCGTGTCGCCCGGGCGCACACCCAGCAGGGCGGGGATCCAGGCGACGGCCTCCTTCGAGCCGATCGTCGGGATCACGCCGCTCATGCCCACATCCACCATGCCCCGGCGCGCACCCCATGCCAGGATCGCCTCGCGCACTTCGGCGGTACCAATCACAGTCGGGTAGCCGTGCGCGTTGGAGGCATCGGCGAGGGCCTCACGAATGAACGCAGGAGTGTCATCGACCGGGGTTCCAACGCTGAGATCGCAGATTCCCCCCGGGATGTTCAGCGGCACGCGCCTTGGCGGGCGCCAGCTGATCCCAGGGGAATTCGGGCAGGTCAAGAGGGCGGGGAAGGATCGTTGTCATGCCCCTACCCTATCGACTGTCAGAGATTCTCGGCCTTCCATTCCTCATTCTGAGGCGGCAGCGCGGCGATCATCGGATCGTCGAAGTCCTGGACGCCGGTCTTCTGGGCGCCGCCGGGGCTGCCCAGGTCGTTGAAGAAGTCGACGTTGGCGCGCAGGTAGTCGGACCACTCGGAGGGCAGGTCGTCCTCGTAGAAGATGGCCTCGGTCGGGCACACGGGCTCGCACGCACCGCAGTCCACGCACTCCTCGGGGTGGATGTAGAGCGAGCGGGCGCCCTCGTAGATGCAGTCGACGGGGCACTCGTCCACGCATGCGCGATCCTTGACGTCCACGCAGGGCTGCGCGATGACGTAGGTCATGAGACGTTCCTCCTGGTCAGTTCTAAAGACTCGTTGATTCTATTATTCACGTATGAGTAGCCCGCAGTCACCCCGCGTCCCCCACACCGCCGCGAGCGGCGAGAATACGCCGATTCAGCGCACCGAGGTCGAAGGGTCGCGCGAGGAAATTTCCACACGCGCGCCTGGCGCAATTCCGAGCTGCCGTGGATGAGCTTCGCCGTCGGCGAGAGGATCGTCATCCGCTACCGTCTGACAGACGGACTGCACGATGCCCTGGGAGAGGCGCTCGAGGTGGCCCCCACGCACGTCACGGTCGCGACGAGGCGTGGGCCGGTTCGCGTGGATGCCCGCACGATGGTGACGGGCAAGCGCGTGCCTCCCCCGCCCACCATCTAGCAGGCGGGGGCGCAAGCGCGGTTCAGCGGTTAGCGCGGCGCTCGCGAGCGGCGATCTTGAAGCGCTCCTGGGCGTCCAGGACAACCTTGCGCACGCGCACGGCCTCGGGCGTGACCTCGACGCACTCGTCGTTGGCCGCGAACTCGAGGGATTCTTCGAGGGTCAGCTTGCGCGAGGGGGTCAGCGACTCGTACACGTCGGCGGTCGCGCTACGCGTGTTCGTCTGCTTCTTCTCGCGGCAGATGTTCACGTCCATGTCCTCGCCGCGCGGGTTTTCGCCCACGACCTGGCCCTCGTAGACCTCGGAGGAGGGCTCGACGATGAAGGAGCCGCGCTCCTGCAGGTTCGTCATCGCGTACGGGGTGGCCTGGCCTGCGCGGTCGGCGACGAGGGAGCCGGTGAGGCGCTGCTCGATGGTGCCCTGCCAGGGGGCGTAGCCCTCGGAGATGGACGAGGCGATGCCGGTACCGCGGGTTTCGGTGAGGAAGCGGGTACGGAAGCCGATCAGGCCACGGGCGGGGACCACGAACTCCAGGCGGATCCAGCCTGAACCGTGGTTCGCCATGGTCTCCATGCGGCCCTTGCGGGCGGCCATGAGCTGCGTGACGGCGCCCAGGTATTCCTCGGGGATGTCGATCGTCATGCGCTCCATGGGCTCGCTGAGGACGCCGTCGATCTCCTTGGTGACAACCTGCGGCTTGCCAACGGTGAGCTCAAAGCCCTCACGGCGCATCTGCTCCACCAGGATCGCCAGGGCGAGCTCGCCACGGCCCTGGACCTCCCAGGCGTCGGGCGCTCGGTGGGCAGAACCTTCAGGGACACGTTGCCGATGAGCTCGCGGTCGAGGCGGTCCTTGACCTGGCGGGCGGTGACCTTGGCGCCCTTGACGCGGCCGGCCATGGGCGAGGTGTTGATGCCGATGGTCATGGAGATGGCCGGGTCGTCCACCGTGATGAGCGGCAGGGGACGCGGGTCCTCGAGGTCGACGAGGGACTCGCCGATCATGATGTCTTCAATGCCGGCGACGGCGACGATGTCACCGGGGGCGGCAGAGTCGGTGGACACGCGCTCGAGGCCCTCGGTGGCCAGCAGCTCGGAGATGTGGACGCGCTGGATGGTGCCGTCGTGGCGCGCCAGGCCCACGTCGGCGCCCTTCTTCAGGGTGCCGTTGTGGATGCGCAGCAGGGCGAGACGGCCCAGGAACGGCGAAGCGTCGAGGTTGGTGACGTGGGCCTGCAGCGGCATGTCCTCGTCGTAGGTGGGGCCGGGGATGCGGTTGAGGATAGTCTCGAAGAGGGGCTCGAGGTTCTCGGTGGGCAGCTGGCCGTCACCGGGGTTCTCCAGCGAGCACTTGCCGGCCTTGGCAGAGGCGTAGACGACGGGAACGTCCATGAGGGAGTCCACGTCGATGTCGATACCCTCGTTCATGAGGTCCTCACCCAGTGACAGGAGCAGGTCGGTCGTCTCGGAGACAACCTCCTCGATACGCGAGTCGGGGCGGTCGACCTTGTTGACGACCACGATGACGGGCAGGTGGGCCTGGAGGGCCTTGCGCAGCACGAAGCGGGTCTGAGGGAGCGGACCCTCGGAGGCATCAACCATGAGGACGACGCCGTCGACCATCGACAGGCCTCGCTCAACCTCGCCGCCGAAGTCGGCGTGGCCGGGGGTGTCGATGACGTTGATGGTGACACCATCCTCGAGGCCCAGGGCCTGGGCGGCCGGCCCGGTGTAGTGGACGGCGGTGTTCTTGGCGAGAATGGTGATGCCCTTCTCGCGCTCGAGGTCGCCGGAGTCCATGACGCGCTCGCCGGTCTTTTCGACCGTGTCGCGCTCGGAGAACGCTCCGGACTGCCAGAGCATTGCGTCAACCAGCGTGGTCTTTCCGTGATCGACGTGTGCGACGATCGCGACATTTCGCAGGTCGGGACGCGTGGACATATGTGGACTCCTCAAATGTGGATACAGATTTATGCGTGTGAGGGGGCAAAGAAGCCTCAGCCATGACCGGTTCGAACCGATTTCACGCACATACGCCTCTAAGAATATCGGCTAAACAAGGGGCGACGCGATCCCCATGTTGCGAATTCCACCACGTCGTGGACACGTGGCGGACATATGAGAGCCCATCGGCCGGTCTATTTGCTCGTTCACAAGCAATGGCGTTAACTGGCTTGTATGACTGACATCGCCACGCTCAGCGCAGACGTTTCCGCGGCCTCGCCCCTTGTCACCCCCTTCGGCGCGCACCTGCTGTCGTGGCGTCCCACGGGCCACCCGGACGTCCTGTGGCTTTCCTCCCGCGCAGTACTGGATGGCACAAAGGCGATCCGTGGCGGCATCCCCCCTGTGCCTGCCCTGGTTCGGCAGCCCCACCGATTCTCCGACGAGGCCCGGCCAAGGAGCGGGTGCCCACGGTTTCGCCCGCACGAGCACCTGGACGCTGCTGGGAAGCACCCAGCCCGCGGACAATGCCCCGGCCTCGTTCTCCTTCGAACTGCACCACACCGGCGAAACCTCCGCCCTCTACCCGCATTCCTTCTGCGCGCGCCTGGACATTACCGCCGGGGCCGAGCTGAACGCGACCCTCACCCTCACGAACGAGGACGACCACCCCTTTGCCATCGAGGCCGCCCTGCACACCTACCTGAATGTCGGCGACGTCAAGGACGTGACGCTGGAGGGCCTGGACGGTGAGCGCTACTACGACAAGGTCCGCAAGCGCTACGCCACCCAAACCGGCGACGTCACCTTCATCGGCCCAACCGACCGCATCTACACCTCCACCCAGCAGGTCCAGGTCGTCGACCCAAAGCTGGACCGGCGCATCATCGTGGACAAGAACGGCTCGGGCTCGACAATCGTGTGGAACCCCTGGTCACAGGGCGCGGACACGATGAGCGACATTGGCGAGGGCGAGTGGCAGAACTTCGTGTGCGTGGAGACCGCGGCAGTGCGCGAGCGGGCGCTGACGCTGTGGCCGGGGCACCCCCACATGATGACGCAGACCCTTGCTGTGGAAACGCTGGACTGACGGCCCGCGAGTAGGATTGGCTCCAGCTACGACCAGAAAGGCTCTCATGGCTCTCACCTCCGCGATCGCGTCCGCGTATCTGTCCGTTTCCCGGTGGAAGCTCGTCACTCAGCCCCTGCCGGACAAGGTCATCGTCATCGGCGCCCCGCACACGTCGAATTGGGACGGCGTTTTCATGGCGATTTCCATGTGGAAGTCCGGGCGCACGTTCTCGTTCCTGGTCAAGGATTCCGTCGTCAAAGCCCCGGTGCTGGGTTGGTTCGTGAAGAAGATCGGCGCGGTTCCAGTGGAACGCAGCGCCGCGCATGGCCTGGTCGAGCAGGTTGCCCAGCGCATCCGCGAGGCGGACACGTTCACGCTGTGCATCACGCCGAAGGGCACTCGCTCGCCGCGCGAGTTCTGGAAGTCCGGCTTCTATCGCATCGCGATGGAGGCGGGTGTGCCGATTCAGCTGGGTTTCATTGACCGCAACACCCGTACGTTCGGCTGGGGGCCGACATACCAGCTGACGGGCGACGTACGCGCCGACATGGAGGTCATCCGCGCGTTTTACGCCGACAAGGTCGGTATCCGCCCGGAGAAGACCTCGGTTCCGCGCCTGCGTTCGGAGGACGAGGCCGAATGAAGCTCGCGCGAGCGTTGCTCGGCACCGCTGGGGCGCTCGCCCTGGCGGCGGGTGGCGCTGCGGCGCATGCGGACGAGCCGACGCAGATTCGCCTCGTCGAGGTCTACGAGATGACGCCGGGCGTGAGCGTAACCCACCAGGTGACGCTGTCGACGGATCACGCACTGATCGGCGAGCAGTGTCAGTCGATGGGCACGGCAGCCAAGGCTACGTCGTCGCTCCTCGTGAGCGTTGACGGCGTGGACGGATGCCGCTTCACCTGGGACCTTGAGGACGATGGCGCCGAGGTCGTCTCAGTTGACGACGGCGGTGTCTTCCATTTCGAATCGACATCCGCACGCCTGCTCGAAGGGTTCTCGTCTCCCGATGCGTCAGCCTCCATCGAGTCGGTGACCTTGATTGCACACAGTTCTGTCATTATCGAGGCCTCTGACGGTGGACAGATCACCACCCCCGGGGCGTCGACGAAGACAGACGCAAGCACGGTCACCTGGCATAACGTCACCGCTAACGTGAGCGCGACGGGAACCGTCGACGCCAACGCATCCTCCACGTCCCCCTCCCCTTCCTCCTCACGATCTGTTGATGCCGCCTCCACTCAGAGGCGAGGCCACGCCTCCACCGCACGTTCGCTCACCCCGATTGTGGCGATTACAGGAGGAGTTCTCCTGATCGTCGCTATCACCGGCCTCGTGCTCCGATCACGGCTGTCTCGCCAGGCTGCCGCCGACGCGCAGTTCGAGCGGGATGCGGCGCTACGTGAGGCACAGCGGCGCTCCGCTTCGGCTGAGAAAACGGCTTCGGCCCCCTACGGCAAGCGCTCCCTCGCTCCGGCCTCGTCGAAGCGTGACGAGGCCACGCCCGCGAGCGCTCAGAGACCCGCTGGTTCCGACGCCGAGACGGACGCTGAGCGCTTCTCCCCGCCCGACCTCCCCTAGCAGGCACACGTCACGATGGGCCCCAACCTCTCGCGTGAGGTTGGGGCCCATCGTGCGTAGCGTTATCCGACGTGGAAGTAGCGCATCACCAGCTCTTCGACCGACACCTTCGAATCTGCCAGGTCGTCGCGCAAGTGCACGTCTCCCAGTTCCATGAGGCGCGAAGCCCACGAATCGATGAGTCCGGCTGGGAATACACCGAAGGCCTCGTAGTCCTCACGCTGGGCGAGGAGCCTGCCCGCCGCCTCGAAGCAAGAATCCGGGAGCTGATCCAGCCCCGGCGTCTGGGACGCATCCCCATCCACCTTTCGTTCACGCGCATAGTCGGCCATTCCCGGCTCAGTCAGGCCAATGCGGGCGGCGACGGTGATACCGGCGAGCAACAGGTGGATCGCTGCAGATCCATCGGGGCTGCGCAGCTCAACGGTCTGGGAGTCATTGGGCAGGTCTATGATCGGAGCCTCGCCAGGGTTGGCGTCACGGAACATTGAGTCGTCGATGTTTTGCCAGCCGAGGGGCACGCGCACGAGGACGGAACGGTTGCGGTCGCCCCAGCAGATCGAGGTCGGCGCCTCCTGATGGGGGACGAGGCGAAGGAACGAGGTAGGAACGGTATTGCCGAACGCGGTGAGCGAGGCTGCGTGCGATAGGTAACCGCCGATGACCTGAAGCGCTGTCTCCGTCAGCCCCGATCCGGTCGAGAACTGGTTGACACCATCCTTCACGAGTCGCGTGTGGAAGTGCATACCAGATCCGGCCTGGCCGACGGCGATCTTGGGTGAGAAGGAAACCTCGATGCCGTAGGAGTGGGCAACCTCGCGCAGCACCCACTTGGCGAGGACCATCTGGTCAGCGGCGTCCATCACATCGACGGGCAGGAATTCAATTTCCTGCTGAATCATCTGACGCCCATCAGCGACGAAGTTGCCGACCTCGGAGTGCGCATACTTCACGGCGCATCCCATGCTCACCAAATGGAGGAGGGTTTCGGTACGCACGTCTTCCCACTTCGAGAAGGGGCCTGACTCGTGGTATCCGCGCTGTTCTTCGACCGGATAGAGGTTGTCTTGCGCAGAGAACAGGTAATACTCAAGCTCTCCAAGAGCCTGCAGCTCGCACCCCGTCTGCTCCGTCAGGACACGCTGAGCTTTCCGCAGAATTTCCTGAGGAGCCGACGCGAGCGGCTTGCCCTCAACGTCATAGAAACCGCACAGGATATCGAGCGTCGGAATGGATGCGAAGGGATTGAGGAAAGCCGTCGACAGACGCGGGACCACGTACAGGTCCGAGGAGGTCGCCTCGACAAATGCGAACAGGGATGAGCCATCGACGCGCTCGCCGAGCGTCAGGACCCGGTCCAGGTGAGCTTTGGACTGGATCGCGAAGTTAAGCGTTTTGAGTCGACCGTCCCCACCGACGTATCGAAGATTCAGCATGGGGATGTGATTATCTTCGATATAGCCGATGATGTCGGCTTTCGTGAACTCTTTGGCAGGCTTTCCAAGGGCCTGTACAAGCGGGTTGGGGCTGAGAGACACCGTATCGGTCGACAGCATGAATCACTCCTCTTCGAGTATGACTGGCTTCACGCAATTGTGACACACTTGCGCGCCACAAGACAGCCGGTGGACAACTCAATTGACACCGCCGCCCATTGTGAAACCGCCCCACCACTTTAGTGATGCTTGTTACACTTTGACTAACCCACTCTTAGGAACCGCAATGGCGATGACACCCTCTCCCCCTCCCTCACGATCCGACCAGGCCACCCGCTTGCTCATGGCGAGGCCTCCTCGTCGATTCCGCGCGCACATTCTGGACCGTACCGGTCATGGAGCTCATCATCACTGTCATGGCCCGCTACCGCCTGAACGTGCTGCACTGGCACCTGACAGACAACGCAGGTTGGCGTCTCCCCGTCCCCGGCTACCCCGCGCTCACATCCACCGGGGCTCAGATTCCAAGAGCCCCGAAAGACTGGTACGACCGCGCGTGCGCGCCAGAACGGTCAGGCACATGGCGCACGTCGCCCGCGCACACATCACAAGGCTTCTATTCCGACGCAAATATTCGACACCTCGTCCACTTCGCCGCACAGCGCGACATCCGCATCATCCCCGAGATCTCAATCCCCCTCCCACGCAGGTGCCGCAATCCGAGCGTACCCACACTTGGGAAACCCCGCCCTCGTCCATGCGCCCGAACAGGAACACAACACGACGTTATGGCCCAACGCCGCGTCTCTCCAATTCATCGAGGCATCCCTCCACCACGTGTGCGACCTATTCCCATCCCCCATCATTCACATCGGCACACCCACAACCGAGTGGAGCCAGTGGGAAAACGACCCCGCGCTCAAGCGCGCAGGCCTGACGTCTGGACAAGACATCGAACGCTTATTTATCGAACGAGCGATGCGCACACTTCACTTCCACGGTCGCCGGGCAGCCACCTGGGACACGGTGACTCGCACCTACGACTCCCCGCCCCCGGGGACAATCCTTCTCTCATCGCACTGCGGCGGATCACACGTCACCGACGCCGCCTCGTCGGGAGCCCCCTGGATTCTGGCAGACTCACCCCTCCTCTCCCTCGGCCACCCCACCCACCCCAACTCACCCACAGGATCTCCTACGACCGCACGCCAGCTCTACGAACAGCTACCTCAGGCACTACACAGCGAGCGCCTCAAGGGGATCGAAGCTGTCGCATGGTCTACATCGGTCACGACCCCAGACCTCCTCTTCTACCATCTACTCCCCCGGCTCCTCGTCATCGCAGAAATCGCATGGCACGGCGACCACACCCTCCCATGGGAACAACTTGCCCCGCTCATTGACCGGGAGATGGCATCTCTACGCCAGCACCTCCCCTACTGGAATCCCCAGCGGGCATAATTGAGGGCCGCGCATCCAAAACGGATACGCGGCCCCGTGCCCCCTAGCGGGGCGGAGTTCGGAGCAGGCATGAAGGCCGCCCCACTAGGCTTTCATGAACGCAAAGACCACTTTTTCAGTCGCTCCGCGAGCGCGCGTGCATCAATATCCAAGCGCTCAGCTTCTGAGGCGTCGTCGCGCTTAATCGCACGCCAGTATGCAACCTTTGTGCGCAAGAACTCACGACGAAGCTCAATAATCTGGACCTCCTCCTGGAGGCGCGCATCCTGCTGCTCCAGCAGGGTCACAAACTCGGAGATATCCCTCTCCCCACCCAGGCCCGATCGGACATATTCGCGCATGTCCGCAATCGACATCCCGGACGCAGATAGACACGACACCCAGGTCAGCAGCTCAAGATCATCCTCTGTGTACGTGCGATGACCGCTGGAGGCATCACGAGCAATGGCCGGAATAACGTTGACATCCTCGTAGTAGCGCAGGGTGGACGCGGGCAACCCAACGAGCGCCGCTACCTCCTTGATGGAGTACGTGCGCCCAGAGCCGATTCTGCCATAGCTTCACCCTAAAAGACCTCAAGCCCTTGAAGTCAAGCGGAACTGCGGGACGTGCATCACGCGCTACGACCTGCAAAAAGACCGGTATTTACGTGCTCACGCACAGCCCAAGACCATCAGGCTGCCCAGGCAAGCCTCAGATGAGCTCGGCACGCCTCTGGAAGGACCAAATCGGACAGGTCTGTTCGCGCATGTGCACATCGAAGCGATCGAGAAGCTCGCACCCACCATTGAGGTAAAAGCGAGCATTCTTTTCAGTGGAGGTAACAAAGCCGTACGCGCGCCCACCGCGCTTCGCCACATAGTCCGGAAGCACCTGGGAGACCAGCCATCGACCAACACCGCGCCCCCGCATACTCTTATCAACCGAGAGCACCTCGAGATACCAATCGAAGTCACCTTTATCGATCGTTACCTGGTCAGCACGATCAACGACGTCGGAAAAATCCTTAATCAGCAGGGGCGACGCGTATCGATAGAACTCGTAGCCCCCATTGAGGAAGCTCTGCAGGACACCCACCTTGCGATCATGCATAAGCGCAGTTCCCACGATTCTCCCCTCATGCTCGACGACGAGAGCATGTCGGAGCCTCTGATAAGAAGCCGCGAGCATCCGATTGATCACAGTGAGACATTCCGGGTAACGCTCCGGGCGGTAGAGGTACGGTTCGAGCATGACATGAAGGGGATAATCAAGGAATCCCTCGGTGATAATGCGTGTCATCTCAGGGATATCAGCACGCGTGGCAATCCGACACTTCACAGGAGCCCTCCTCAACTCGTTCAGCTTTGACGAAACTAACCGTCGAAAACCTGACCCTAGGTAGATACCTGTCATCCTACGTGACGGATCGCGATTTCACCTTGTTAATAAGGGCCACTCACCTTTGACATGGCTTTCATTTTCATTTGACGACCGATCAGTCGATCGTGTACCTGTGGCCACTCGTTGCTTTGTATCCACGAAGAGACGATAATCGAGTGGTTCATATCAGGAGGACTGCATGCGATTCTTTCGCGCCCTGTGCGCCACGCTCGGGGCTTTGCTCATCACGTCGACGGTCGTATTCGGCGCTCACGCCGCGGACGGACCGACGCTATCCGAGACGTACGTTCTTACCAAGGATGGCCAGCTCGTTGACACGTTGACCGTCGTCGACCCTTCTCGCACGATGAGCGAATCCGCATGTACCCCGTACGTCGGCAGCTCCACAGACCAACACGTCGAGTTTGTGACGCGCGACGATGCCACGATCTGCCACATGCAGCTCATGTACACCCGAGCGCAGGACGAATCCGAGTTCACCCTTCAGGACTCGGGGGCGTTCGTCCTGTCGGCACGCACCGACCAAACCCTGGCCGCATATCGAAAGACCTTTGGCTCTTCCCTATCCTTCGCTTCCGTCTCCCTGAGCGTCGAAGGGGAAGTTAAGTCGGCGACATCTGGTGCTGCTACGTCGGCGACGACCTACGAGGGGCGAGCCTTGTCTGTGTCGACGTGGACGGATACTGTCCCGCAGGTCATCACGGTCAACGGCACGCTTTCTCCCGGCGGAAATCCGGCCGCAGCGGATGGCGCCAATGCGCTGAAGGATCCCTGGGGCACAACGCCCATCCCCGGAAACAAGAACGCGTCCGATAGCGCACCCTCTGCCACATCCGATTCTTCCTCCAGCCCCTCGCTCGGGCTCCTCATCGGCTTGATCGTCGGCCTCATCGTCATCGTACTGGTTGTCGTCATCGTCATTTACATGATTCGCTCGAAGCGCTCGACGCAGCCCACTACGGGCACGCAGCACAGCGCTACCCCCTCACATGTGCGACGCCCGTCCGCACCTCAGGGCGCGGGGGCTTCTGCACCCTATGCACCGGGGCAAACGATGGGCACCCCGGCACAGAGCAGCCCCGCCCCCGTGATGAATCAGAGCCGAGGTGGCACTTCCTCACCCGAGGCCTCTCGACGCGCCCCATCGACCACTTCAGCGCAGCCGGACCTCGCCTCGCTTCCGCAGCCCAAGCCGCGTGACACCGGCTTTGTCTGGGAGCATAAGTCACGCCCCGCTCCCACAGCTCTCACGCCCGTTGACCCTGTTCAGGCGGCCAAGCCCCCGAAGCGCAAGCGTTCACGTGATGGGCATCGTCCTGCTGTGTTCCCGACACAGCCGGTGCAGGCTATGCAGCCGACGCAGCCGACGCAGCCGATGCAACCGATGCAGGATCCGAACGCGGCCGCTGCACACTACGCTCCTGGTTTTCCCCAGGAGCAGGGAGCACCGTCGGCTGCCCACACGCCTCAGGCTTCGACTGACCGCTATGCACCGGCAGTCCCCGCCACTCCTGCTCCTGCTCCTGCTCCTGCTCCTGCTCCTGCTCCTGCTCCTGAGGATGTTCCCACGCCCGCACGCGGGATCCCAAGCCCTGGAGTCTCACAGATGGCAGCGCACGCTCCCGAGGCCGATCCGCAGCAAAGTGTCGCCGCAATTGAGCACTCACCCACCGACTCTTCTTACTCGTCTTCCGTGCCCGTCCCGCCCCCGAGCGTGGAGGATGCTCCCGAGACGATGCTGATCCCGAAGATTCAGCGTGCAGTCGTTCCAGAGCCGGAACCGGTCGCAATTCCGGAACCCGAGCCCGTCGTGGTCCCCGAACCCGAACCGGTCGTGGTCCCCGAACCCGAACCCATCGTCGTTCCCGAACCCGAACCCCTCGTGGTCCCCGAACCCGAACCCGAGCCCGTCGTGGTCCCCGAACCCGAGCCCGAGCCCGTCGCGGTCCCCGAACCCGAACCCATCGTGGTTCCCGAACCCGAACCCATCGTCGTTCCCGAACCCGAACCCATCGTGGTCCCCGAACCCGAACCCGAACCCGAGCCCGTCGCGGTCCCCGAACCCAAACCGGAATCAACTGCGACGCCGACGCATATTACGGTTCCTCAGCTGGCGCCGGTCGTGATTCCCAAAGGCTACGCCGAAGCCCGTCGCGGTCCCCGAACCCAAACCGGAATCAACTGCGACGCCGACGCATATTACGGTTCCTCAGCTGGCGCCGGTCGTGATTCCCAAAGGCTACGCCGGAGCCCGTCGCGGTCCCCGAACCCGAACCCCTCGTGGTCCCCGAACCCGAACCCATCGTGGTCCCCGAACCCGAGCCGGTCGTGGTTCCCGAACCCGAACCCGTCGTGGTTCCCGAACCCGAGCCGGTCGTGGTTCCCGAACCCGAACCCGTCGTGGTTCCCGAACCCGAACCGGTCGCGGTTCCGGAACCCGAACCCATCGTCGTTCCCGAACCCAAACCGGCCCCGGTCGTGGTTCCCGAACCCGAGCCCCTCGTGGTCCCCGAACCCGAACCGGCCCCGGTCGTGGTCCCCAAACCCGAACCCATCGTGGTCCCCAAACCCGAACCCATCGTGGTCCCCGAACCCGAACCCATCGTGGTCCCCGAACCCGAGCCGGTCGTGGTTCCCGAACCCGAGTCGGCCTCGTTCGTTTCGGTGGACGATGACGGCGAGATGCCGACCGCGCAGTTCCCGCGTGTTCGTCGGGTGAATTCCAGCGCCTGGTCCACGAACACGCGCAGCGAGTCCGCACCCACGGCAGCCGAGCCGGCATCAGCCTTTACGCAGACTCCCCCGGCAGCGTCTCCCAGCCAGGAAAGCGCTCCCGTAGCACCGGCGGTGCAGGCTCAGTCGGCGGCGCCCTACGTGCCCGCTGCTCTTCAAGCCATCCCGATGCAGCAGCCCCCGGTCGCACCCCAGCCCCCGGTCGCACCCCAGACCGCCCAGGCACCGTTCGTGCCCCAGCCCCCTGCCGCACCGCAGGCACCGGCAATGCCGCAGGCCCCAGTGACACCGCAGGCACCGGCAACGCCCGCCCCGCTCCAGGAAGATTGGAACTCCGAGTTCTCGTGGAATGAGGAGGCGCGCCGCGAGCAGGAAGGCGAGTCGAAGCGTCGCAAGCGCTGGGGTTGGGGCAAACGCCGCAAGCAGCGCGAGGACAACAATGAGCCCATCGAGTCAGAGACCGAGGAGCAGAGCGCGTCTGCGCGCATGCCGATGATTTCAGTCGACGCTCAGGACGACGACTGGAATGACTGGCAGAACTGGAACTCGAGGAGCTAACCCCATCGGGGCGCGCTAGCGGCGCTTTTCCGCCTTGGCGAGCTCGATGTAGCGCGCAACTTCCGTATCCAGATCATCTTCATCGTCTGCTTCTTCATGATCGGGCGCGGAGTCGTCCTGTCCGTATCGCTCGATCAGAAGACGTTCACGGTAGAGATGGTCGGCGGTCACACCGATGGTACGGATGAGGGACGCGTTGAGGACCATGCCGACGATGATGCCGATAAGCGGCAGATCTGCGCCATCTTCATGCCGACGAGACGAGCTCCGAGGGCCGCGAATAAGGAGTTCACAGACGCGGTCAGCGCGTTGTTCCCGACGCTCTCCATCGATCCGCGTTTGGTGAGCTTACGCACCACCTTGTTGAATATACGCATCGAGGTCTCCTTCTCGACGGCATGGTCATCAGCCGAGCTTCGCGGGGCGATCGCCTGGGATAAAACCATCGCGGAGAAGAGCTTTTCCGTCGGTTCCCTCGTGTCATACCCGTAGTACGCAGCCGTGTGTGACACAAGGCGCGCAGAGGAGATCAGGAACGTCGCGATATCAAGCCCGATCGCCGCTGCAATCACGCCGATACCGGGTGCCGAAGCGATGCCTAGACCGAGGATGGCCGCGACCGCCCCTCCCGTCGCGAATACGCTGCTCACCGCTCCTTCCGTCGCGGTAACGGCGGCATATCCAACCTTCAGGTGGGGCCTGACCAATTGGATCTCTGCCAGGTTCAGGTTTCGGATGTCCTCAAGACACTCCACGTCGTTACCGGCCCTGCGATGCGCCTTCACAATTCGTTCGCGTCGAACCGAGGATTCGGCGGCTGATGTCGCCTTCTCGACAAGCCCCAGGACAGCCGATGAGATCCAGCCTGCAATCGCAGCCCCGCCGGGGATTTTGCCCACGAGACCAACCACTTTTTTCACAGGGGTGAGCACGTACGAGCGGATGCGCTGTGTGATAACTCGAGGGCTGCGCGGGTTGACCTGGGCGGCCTTCCATTCCTGGATTGCATCCCACTGCGCGCGATCGTCGTCGGTCATGCGCTGACGAATATCGTCGCGCGTGCTGTGGTCTTCCTCCGGCTGATCCGTCATACCTCAAGCCTACCCGACCGAGATAAAGCGGCCCACAGCCTCGAGCGAGCGGGACGGCCGCTCTCCTACGGGCGGCTCTCGCCCTCGGCGAGTTCGACGTAACGCGCGACGTCGATGCTCAGCTCCTGAGACCCGGTCGACGGTATGAGGTCCGTCGACGCGCCGCTCGCATGAACGTGGCCGTAGCGCTCCGCCAGGAAACGCTCCCGGTACAGATGGTCGGCCGTATCCCCGATGGTGCGCATGAGCGCGGCGTTCAGGCCAGCGCTCACCACGATTCCGGCGACAGGGACTATCTGCGCGAGCTTGCGGGTGGCCAGGCGAACACCCATCGCCGAAACAGGGATTTCATGGCGCTGACGATAGCGCTTCCTCCCAGCATTTCGATGGATCCCTGACGAGCCAGATCCTGCATCACCTTGTTGAAAGCGAGCATGGTCGCCTGCTTTTCAACGATGAAATCGCGCCCCGCTCCGGCGGGATCGATCGCTTGGGAGAGAACCATCGTGGAGAAGAGTCGCTCGGTGGGGTCCTCTGAGTCGTAGCCGTAATAGGCGGCCGTGTGGGCGACGAGGCGCGTGGCCGCGGCGAGGAAGGTCGTCACATCGACGGCCATCGCCGAGGCCGTGACCCCCACGCCCGGCGCCGATGCCACGCCCATACCGAGAACGGCGGCGACGGAGCCACCGGAAGCAAAGACACCGCTGACGGCTCCCTCAGCGGCTGCCGTGCCCGAATACGCGAGACTCAGGCGAGGTTTCACCGCGAGCACCTGATCCAGGGGCAGCGCGCGGATATCCTGCAGCGTATTCACGTCGTGCCCGGCGGCGCGGTAGGCCTTGAGGATGCGCTTGCGCCTCACCGATGCCTCGGAGGCGGAAGCCGCCAATTCAACGAGCCCGAGGGCGGCGGAGGACACGGTCCGGGTCAGCGCTTCACCGCCGGGGACCTTGCGTGCGATGGAGACTGCTTTGCTCACGGGTGCCAGTGCGGCGGACTTCATCTTCTCGGTGATGGCGTGGGGACGCTTGTAGCTGAGCTGAGCGGCTTTCCACCGTTGGATCTCGTCCCACTGGGCGGCGTCGGCTTCACTCATGCGCGCACGCAGGTCATCGTTCATGCGGTGCTCGTTCATACCGATCTGGTCCATCCTGTCAGCCTACACAGTGAGCGTTCCTTTAGGAGCCTCGGCGCCTGCACCTACCCTGTTATGCTTGTGACCTGGCAGTCACATTCGGCATCGTTTGAAGGAGATTCCGTGGATTCTCGCTCGTCGCTTATCGACCAGATTAATCTCTTGCACGAGGAGAAGGAACACCAAAAGATCATCGCGCTCATCGAGGGGCAGCCTCCCTCGGCGATGGACTACGAGCTGACGAGCCTGCTGGCGCGCGCCTACATCAACTACGCGCAGCCCTATATGGATTCTTTCCGCGATCACATTAAGCACGCCATCGAACTACTGCGCAGTGTCGAGGCTGAAGGCATGGCGGATCCGCGCTGGTACTACCGCATCGGCACGGCCCTGTACTGGCAGGACCAGGAGGAGAGCGCGCTGACTTACCTGGAGCAGTGCCTCGCCATGGATCCGTCTAACGAGGACGCGCCGGAAATCATCGCCGAGTGCAAGGCTGCCATTCAGCGTCGCACGGTCGTGCGCCCCCTCGAGGTGCAAAGGCTCATCGATTACTTCGATCGCAACGACTTTAACTACAGGGTGGAAGATCAGAGCCTGCACATGGGCATCGGTCGTGGCTACTTCATCTTCTCGATCGCGAACGAGGGTACGGACCTGAGCATGTGGGCCGCGATCCCGGAGGACGTGTCGATGGAGCTGCGCCAGCGCCTCATCCAGGCGTGCAATGACTGGAACGGAGCCACCACGTGGCCGAAGGTCTACGTGGCGTCGTTGGACGACGGCCGTCAGCGCTTGTGCGCCGAGCAGTTCGTGACTGCCCGTTACGGCCTGACGGACGCGCAGGTCTCGACCAGCATCGAGCGTTTCGTCGCCTCGGCTGAGGCCTTCTTCAAGGATCAGATCGAACGCATCCCCGCCCTGGGCGGCACCCAGGAGTAGGGCACGTACTTCAACGTTCCCCGGCCTCGTCACCATGGACGAGGCCGGGGCTTGTTATGCGCTCAGGCGCGCGGCACGTAGACGCTGAGGCCGCCGTCGCTGACCACTCCGGTGAGCGTTCCGTCGTCCGCGACGCGCACGGACGGGTGGCCACCGATGATGCACTCCCACTCCTGGCCGGCGTGACGCTGGCCCACGTAGAGGGTTTTCTCGGCGCCCATTCGGTCGGAGAGGATGACGGCGCAGCCGGAGCCGGGGATCTCGTCCTTGCCTTCGCGGGCGAAGCCGACCACGTCGGGATCGTCGAAGGCGTTGTGCTGCGGGCCGACAGCCGCTCGGGACCGGATCCCCATGAGGATCGGCAGCTCGCGCACGGCAGGCAGGTCGTCAGACTCGGGGGAACCCAGGAGGTCACCCCAGAACACGCAGGGAACCCCGGCCTCGTTGAAGAGGATGAGGGCGTAGGCGGCCGCCTTGAACCAGGGGGCGACCGTGGAGGCCAGGGACTGGCCTGGCTGCGTGTCGTGGTTTTCGACGAAGGTGACGGACTTGTCGGGGCGGGAGGCCGTCAGCGTGTTCTCCCACAGGCGAGCAAGGTCCACGTTGCCGTCCGACACCGACGCGTCGTGCAGGTGAAAGTGCAGGGGGACGTCGAAGAGCATGACGTTGGGGACTCGCGCCAGGTAGCCTTCGAGTTCGCGCACGTCGCCGCTCCAGTACTCGCCGACGGCGGGCAGGCGGCGTCCCGTCGAGGCGCGCAGGTCCTCGAGCCAGCGGGCGTAGAAGTCGGAGCCCACGTGTTTGACGGCGTCCAGGCGCAGCCCATCCACTCCGGTCGTCTCGACGTACCACTTGCCCCAGCGGTCCAGCTCCTCGCTGACGCGGGGGTCGGTGACGTGCACGTCGCAGCCCATCAGGTAGTCGAAGTTGCCGAACTCGGTGTCGACGGACTCGTTCCACTGTTTGCCTTCGAAGAGCCACAGGCCGCTGCGCTTCGTGGCCTCGTCCCAGTCGATGCCATGGAAGCACGTCCAGTCCCACGTGAAGTCCGAGTACACGCCCGCGCGCCCCGGGAACGTGAAGCGCGTCCACGCCTCGATCGTCTCGGGCTCCCCGATCGCCTCGTGGCGATTATGGGGATTGATCGGTGTGGCGCGCACGGTCTCGGACGCGTCGGCGCCCATGCGGTGGTTGAGGACGATGTCGGCACACACACGGCGATACCCGCCTCGTGCAGGGCCGCGATGGCGGCCAGGTACTCGTCCTTCGTGCCGTACTTCGTGGGCACGGAGCCCCTCTGGTCGAACTCGCCCAGGTCGTACAGGTCGTAGACGCCGTAGCCGACGTCGTTGATGCCCTCGTGGCCCTTGTAGGCGGGCGGCAGCCAGATCGCGGTCACGCCCAGGTCCGCGATCTCCTGGGCGCGGGCAGCGAGGTACCGCCAGTGGCTGGCGTCCGGTGCCATGTCCCAGGCGAAGGCCTGCAGGATCAGGGGGCCCGCCTCCGTCATGGACGAGGCCAGGGCCGGTTCAGTCGTCTCATTCACCCGCATATCGTGACAGGTTTCCCCTCCCCCCGGGTGCGCGAGGAGGGCAAACAGTGGCGGGGTATACACGGTAACGAGGCCGGGGTTGAGCGCCACGGTTGAGCGCGGTCCCGGCCCGGGCCTCGTCGGTGATGTCGTTACTTGCGGCGCCCGAGACGTCCCTTGACGCTGGAGAAGCTGGAGGCGGCGCTCGAGGCGCCGTCGGCGATGCCGGAGGCCGCGCTCTTTGCGCCGACCATTACGACCTTCGCTTTGCCGCGCAGGCCCTTCTTGATAGTCGTCGCCGTCTCAGGCGTCCGCCCATTTGTGGATGCCCCCAGACGAAGCTGATCCCACTCGTCGACGTCGACACCGGGAGGAGGAATCTCGCGCAGGTGCTCTTTGAGGAGCGCAGACTGGGACTGGAGCGCCATGAAGGTGAGGCCGCTCGACACGAATCCTCCGATGACGGGGACGATCTTTGAGAAGCCCCTAGCGGCGGTGCTCTTCGTGATGTTGATGCCGATGAGACGCAGGCTGTGCTTGAGGACCGGGTACCAGGTGATGCTCATGAGGGCGCGTTTGGTCGCATGGTTCTGGTAGGCGGTCTTGACGGCCACGCGGGCGAAAGCCGTCAGGGACTGGGCGGCGCCCCCGACCCCCAGCATGACGCCAAAAAACACGGCGAGAATGCCGAGCGTGTCGTCGTCAGCATCTCGGCCGTCCGGGAGGAGCTCGCCCCAGCCGTACAGGTAGGCGAGCTTTTGCATGATCCTCAGCGCGTGCACGTAGTACTGCATCAGGTCCGCGGGGATCGTTCCGAGCATCGCAAATCCACCGGGGATACCCGCGACGAAGGAGATGGCCGCCGACTTGTTCGTCTCGTAGGAGATTGCCTCCTCCGCGAGTGTGTCGATCTGGGCCAGACTCACACCCGCCATCACGGGGTTTGAGCTGAGGGCTCGCGCAATTGCGTCCTCATCCATGCGGAGTTTGCGCAGCTCCTGGCGCAGGAACTCATCGCGGTTGACGCGCACGCCGGGCACGCGCACGACCTTAGCCAGGAAGTCGAGCGCTCGCTGTTCCACCTCGGGTTGCTGCCCGGAAGCATCGCCGATCGCTTCGCCATGTCGGGCACGGCCGTTCGTCGTGTCGGGCATCGGATTCCTCCTCGTCTGACGACGCGCTGACAGCGCGCGGGTGATCCCCACTTTAGCGGGTTCCTGCTCCCCTCAGCCCGGGATTGACGAGGCCGGGGCTAGGCCACGCTGTCACGCATCCCCCGCCCCGGCCTCGTGACCGACGATCGTTACTTGCGCCGGCCGAAGATGCCCTTGACACCATCCGCAATGCCGGAGGCCGCGGTCATCGCACCATCGGCGATGCCGGTAGCCGCAGTCTTTGCGCCACTCGCGACGGCCTTGGTCGTGCTCTCGAACACCTGCTGGGCGTTGTCCAGCACGCCCGACTCCTGATCGTCGGGAGTCGCGTCGCTGACAGCCTGCTTCCAGACTTCGGCGTCCACTCCGGGAGCCGGCAGCTCACGCAGGTGATTCTTGAGGCGGTGGGACTGGGACTGGAGCGACACGAAGGTCATGCCACCCGAGACGGCGCCACCGATGAGCGGGATAGCCTTGGAGACGCCTGTGCGAAGCCCTTCTTCGTGAGGTTGATGCCGATGTATCGCAGACAGTGCTTCATGACCGGGTACCACGAGGTCTTCGTCAGAGCTTGCTTCGTCACCTGCTTTTGGAAGGCGGGCACCGCAACCGAGCGCGCGAAGGCCGTCAGCGACTGGGCCGCGCCACCCACGCCGAGCATGACTCCGAAGAACACCGCGAGGACGCCGATCGTCTCGTCGTCGACCTCGTCCATGTCGCTGAGGAGCTCACGCCAGCCGTACAGGTAGGCGAGCTTCTGCATGATCCTGAAGGCGTGCACGTAGTACTGAGTCAGGTCTGCGGGGATCGTTCCGAGCATCGCGAAGCCACCGGGGAGGCCTGCGGCGAAGGACATCGCCGCGGACTTGTTCGTCTCGAAGGAGATGATGCCATCCGCGAGCTTATCGAGATCGGTCAAAGAGACGCCAGCGAGGACGGGGTTCGAGTCGACGGCACTCGCAATCGCATCGTCGCTCATGTGGAGTTTGCGCAGCTCCTGACGGAGAAACTCATCCCTCGTGATACGCACGCCGCGGATGCGCACGACCTTCTTGAGGAATTCGATCGCATATTTTTCCGCTTCGGAGTCCTGCTGCGCCAGCGTTTCGCGCAGCTCGGCGACCCCCTCGGTCACCTCGTCCGTGAGTTCCACTTCGCCACTCGTGTCGAGCACGATCTCTCGGCCGTCTTCCTCGAATTCACCGTTGACGCCGAGTTCGTCGAGGTTGTCGCTCATCTCATTCCTTTACACTGCGTTGTCACCTCACCACGAGGCCTGGATACGCGACAACTATAACCTAGTTTTCCTCCATGATGGCGCTCATGACACACCGTCATTGTGCTCGGGTGCAAGGATGCCAGGAACGGACATACTCTGGTCGCATGTGGATCCTCGTCGCCTCCCTGTCAGCCCTGTTCGCGGGGCTGACTGCCGTCCTGGCGAAGGCGGGCGTCGCGTCGACGAGCTCGACGGTTGCGACGGCGCTGCGCACGGTTGTCGTGGCCGTGGGGGCGTGGGGTATGGCGGCGCTGACGGGAACGGCTTCCGGCGTTACATCTATCGACGGAACCTCTGCGCTGTTCCTGGTGTTGTCTGGGTTGGCGACGGGGGCTTCGTGGCTGTGCTATTTCGCGGCGCTGTCTCGAGGGGACGTGTCCCGCGTGGCGCCGATCGACAAGCTGTCGACGGTCCTGGCGATCATCCTCGCGCTCGTTCTGCTGGGCGAGCCGGTGAGCGTGTGGGGCGCGGCCGGGATTATCGCGATTACGGCGGGGACGCTTCTGATGGTGGAACCCGCTGAGCTATCGGGCCTTCCTCGAGCGCTGCGCGGGGGCGGGAGCTGGCTGACCTTCGCGCTCGCGTCCGCTCTGTTTGCCGCGTTGACGTCGATCCTCGGGAAGGTCGGAATTTCGGGGGTTGATCCGACGCTGGGAACGGCGGTGCGCACGCTGGTGGTGCTGGCGATGGCGTGGGTGATCGTGGGCGCGCAGGGTCGCCTGGGCGAGGTTCGGTCGATTCCGGGCCGCGAGCTGGCGTTTATCGTCGCGTCGGGCGCTGCGACGTGCGCGTCGTGGCTGGCGTACTATCACGCGCTGAAGGACGGGCCCGCCTCGGTCGTGGTGCCCATCGATAAGCTGTCGATCCTCGTGACCGTCGCTGTGTCAGCCGTGGCGTTTCACGAGCGTTTCACGCCGCGCTACCTGCTCGGCCTCGCCCTCATGTGCGCGGGCACGGCGGCCATGGTGGTGGCGTAATTCGTACCTGCTCCGCACTTTAGTGGCCTTGTTTTTCTTCTGAGGTGTCGGTGTTGTTGACGATAAGTTGACTGAGCGGGAACGGTCCGGTCGTCTCAGTGGTGGTCACGAGGCCGTTGATGGTTTGGGTGTCTCCGGTGAAGGGGTTGGTGGCCGTGCCCGCCCAGGTGGTGGTCAGCGTGATGGTGCGCGTGGCCTCGGGGTAGGGTCCGTCGAATCGGGATCTCCACCCGTTTGGTGGCGTGTAGTAGTGGCGGATCAGCGCGGGGTCGGTGTTGGGATCCATGCCTTCTTGCCAGGGCATGCCCGGCGAGGTCGTGGTCAGGTCCGGGGTGTCGTCTCCCCAACTCCACGTGTAGGACGTGGCCGTGAGGGTGATGGTGATGTCGTGGCCCAGCAGGTTGATGACGTGGCTCTGCGTGGGATGAGTGGCTGCCACGAGCGTGGGAATGTACTTGTTCGTGTAGGACACCCCCTCGGGCCGCTTGTGCAGGCCGGCTCCGTCGGCATGGATGAGAGTGGATGCGGCGAGAAGGATCTCCCGGGTGGTGGGAACAGTATCGGAGTCGCGGGTGAATCCCGCCATGGCAAGTTTGGGTGGGAGACTACAGTCTTCATCAGATACTCGTGTGTTGTTCGGTGCGGATCCGATCGAAACTGAAGCACACTTTGCCCAATCCCAGTAGCGCTTTGCTTGATCAGGGATAGACGATTCGGCAGTATGCAGCGCCCGTTGGTCGCCGACAGTCGAGTTGTTATCGCCTTGCTGAGAAGAATCCTGGTCATGGTCTTCACGCCAGGCTCCGGCCTTTATTCCACCAGGTGTAGAAGATGCACAAAATCCAGATGGAGCGCCTGATTCAATATCACAGGATGTCGGTATACCATCGGCGAACGAAGCAGATGCTTGTCCAAGCATTAGCAGGGACCCCAAGGTCAAACCGATCAAGGACCGCGTTCTACTTATCGTTGCCATGAGGAATGTTCCCATCGGTGACAAGCCAGCGGTCACCCTGCCATGACATGAAGAGCGCAAGGCTCACGGTGTATTCATTATCGCTGACGACGATCCGCTGCCCTTGACAAGATGTTCCATTGGTAGTTGTTACGTGGAATAGAACGCCGATAGTGTTGGGCGGTGCACCCATTTCTGCCGTAACGGGTTCGACTTCCACAATGCTCGTAATGGTTGCAACATTCCCATATGCCCAACCGTTCGAGTAAAGCGAATTGATGGCGTTAATGTGCCCATCGGCAAACGGGACACTCTCTGCAGACAAGGTCGCCAAAGTTCGTGTGTCACCCGTGTTCCACGCATAGCTGAGAGTAGCCACGTAGTGCTCGGCTGCCAGTTCTGCGCCGCGTTCTGTATTTTCCTTTGCCGCCTCGGGTAGTTCGGGTTTGGTGTAGGTGTCCGCTGCGAACTGGGCTGGGCGTACGAGGACTCCGTCGGGGCCGATTTGGTAGCCGCCCGACATGGCAGGCTCGCTCGACACTGTGGGGGCGGGTGTGGGCTGGGCCGTGGGGCCTGTGGCCGCGACGGTGGGTGTCTCACCCCAGGCGTGCCACCAGCCTTCGGCGACGCCGTTGACATAGAGGGCGTAAAAGCCGCCAATCACCAGCCCCACAACTGCGATACGGATACCCCAATCGACAGCACCGGCACGCATCCAGGAACGAACCTGGGTGCGCCCTCCCGCGGGGCGCGTGCGGGTGGCTGCCCGAGAGGGCGGCGCGGGCTCGTGTGAGCGGCGCTCGTCGCGCGACCCCAGCTCAAGGGCCGCGTCGTCTTCGTCAGCGACGAATCGATCAGACAGGGGTGAGTTCTCCATGGTGTGCCCTCCACGGTGAGATGCGTGTTGGTCCGCCCCCGCCGTTGGGGGCGGACCCTTAGCTGTCAGAGTACGCGCAGAACCGACACGAAACACTAAGAATGCTGCGCAACCATCACGCAAATCCTCCCACCCGCATCCCCGAAACCGCACAAACGTGCACACTCAGCCCCGGCCTCGTCGCGAGCCATGGACGATGACGAACAGAAGCCGCCGCGACGGTCATCAAGAACATCGACCGGGCACCTAGGACGTCGCCTACAGGAGCCGATCCAACGCCTCGCGAATCTGGCGTTCCTCCCCGGATCCGATCGTGGGTAGACGCAGGACAGGAACTCCGTACGCGGACATGATCGAATCTTTGAGGTCGTCACGCTTCTGCTGTTTCTGACTCAAGCCGTGGAATTTCCAACCGTCCACCTCGATGGCGAGAAGAAGGCGCTTCGTGACGCGCGAGTACACCCCGAAGTCGAGCGCACTATCCCTGAACACGAAAGATCGTTGTTCCTCATTCAGTCGGCGCGTATTGGGCAACGCATCCCGAAGGAACACTTGGGCCTGATAGCCAAAGCGCGCATACCTGGGTTCCGCGAGCACGTCGCGCAGGCATTGTTCCGCGACATTCTCTGCGGGGGAACGCCTACGATCAGCCCACTTAACCCGAGAGTACCGCTCAAGGGACTCACTGTAGGCGTTGTAGAGGACATCGAAAATGGACACGATGTCCGACTGGACGATGGCGCTCGGATCGTACATCTCAATGTACTCGAGCAAGGCTCTCACGTTTCGGCTGAGCCGAACTCCCCCATGCGTGGTCACCACAACGAAGCGGTCTTTGGCGCGGGACACGATCACGTTCGTCAGGGCATCCGCGTCGTAGAAGTCTTGCGCGGCCAACCGGTCGTTGGCATTGAGGACTGTGGACAGGATGATCGTTCCCGCACCGCGCCCCTGAAATTTGTGCGCGGTCTCCGCCAACCATCTGGGATGAGCTCCTTCGCCGAGGTCGCTACGAATCTGCTTGCTCAGGTTCGTGGCCTGTGCCCGAAACGGAGTCACGACACCCAACACGAAGTCGCCCGACTCGTCTGTCCCCTCGAGCTCGACGCCGTCTCGGATGATGCGCATGTCCTCCAGGTCGGTGACGATATCAATTTCCCTCTGCGAGAAGAATCCACTCCCGCGCGACGGGCGCCGCGCATGGTTTCCGGGCGCAGCGTAGATGATCGCAAGCGGATCGGGGGCATCGTCCTCGGGGGCGCGCATCGGAATGAGCTGACCGCCGTAGTACATACGGTTGCAGAACTCGATGATCGCAGGGTGGCACCGGTAGTGTTCCTTGAGTAGAGTGCTCGGCATCTGCGCCGACTCCGGCATCATCTTGACAGAATCAAGCAACGACAACGAACGGACATCGAAGCGCGGCGCGGGCGGCTCCTCCTTACTCTCATCCCACCCATGGAAGATCGGACCGAGCTGCTTGTCATCCCCAACGATGACAGCGTTACGGGCCTTGCTCAGCGCTGCCATGCCCTCCGGAATCAGGACCTGTGAGGATTCGTCGATGATGATCCAGTCGAGCAGTGCTTCCTCGGCCAGGTTGTTCCGGATCGAAACACGTGGATGCGACAACCGGGTAGGTGCGCAGCAGGATATCCGTCTGCCGTTTCAGGCGCTCGGCTGGGCTGAGCCGGCTCGGACGCTCGCGCGTGAATCGGTCCAGTAAGGCGGCATCCAGCGCCTCGCGGGAGCGGCGGCGATACTGCGCGCTCACTTCGACGAGGCCGTGACGGGCTGCGCGGGCCTCGGCCTCCTCTATACGGTCGGATAGTTCTTGTTCGCGAGCCCGGTAAAAGGCGAACTGGAGCGCCGACTGGACGTGCGGGTCTCCCAGGTCAACGCCCTTCAAAGAGCCGTAGGCGAAGTATCGACGCACCCGCTCGATGAAGCCCCGAGGACCGCGCCCCGCCCTCGGCGCGCAGCGAGCGAGGGCAAGCAGGTCACCGATGACCCCAGAGCGGCGCCGCGAGATAGCCAGGTGAGAAATGTCCGCAATTGGGCGGCGGCTCTCCTGTATCTTTTCCTCAAAAAGCCGCCGCTCACGCTGGGCCGCCGTGAGCTGCGCGCGGATCTTCGGAATGTCTCGCGCATCCTCCCATAGAGTGACGAGGCGATCTTCTTCGACCCGCAGCGCAGCCTCGTCGGTTCCGGCAGGCGCATCCAACGACGCAGCGGACGCCTTGCGAGCCCACGCTTCGCGCCTCTGTTCAAGAACACCCTCACGCTGGTGAAACTCCTTGACGCGCTTCGTTTTCCCCAGGTTGGCGACGAGGAAGCCATAGCCCTCCTCCGTTAGCTTATCGACGACGTTATCCACCGCAGAGTTTGCGCCCGCGACGACGCCGACGGTCTTGCCTTGCGCGATCAGGGACGCGATGAGATTGAGGATCGTCTGCGTTTTACCCGTGCCGGGAGGCCCATCGATGATGGACAGTTGGTGTGTGAGCGCGGCTCGGATCGCGTTGCGCTGATCGATATTGGAGGGGAAGGGCATGATCAGTCGATCGCTCGCGCCCGTCTTCGTGGAGGATGTACCTGCGAGGAACGCTTCCAGGGCGGAACGGCGCGGAGACTGAGGGAGCCATTCCCACACGTTCGCGAGGATCGCCTCGGGCAGCATCTTCTCACCGCTCACCCAGCGGGGATATTGGGCTGTCGGGTCGAGCGCGGCCCCGGCTCGTCGAGCCTGCGCGCGCACTTCCTCGCGGACGTAGTTGAGGGTGGCGGCGTTGTGCCGATCTTCCGCGGTCGCGTACGTCACCCTCACTTCGTCGTGTCCGTAGCGATGAAGTTTGAGCGTGCCGTCAGTCGTGCGGTACGCGAGCGTGTAGCGGGGATCGCGCGGGTGGTCGGAGCGGCGGAGCGTCCAGATGATTTCGACGTTGGTTCGGCGCTTGCCGCAGAGACGAACCTCATCGAGTGCGTCGACTGTTCGACGCTCAACCTGGTCATAGAGGCGCACCCTATCCTCGCCGTATGGATACTCTTTGCCGTTGGCGTAGGTGACGACGACGCGGTTTCCGTCGCGGCGAACCTTCGCAACTTTCCAGGTCTCGTCCTGCCAGGTCAGCGTTTCTTTATCGCGAATCAGTACGTGCATCGTGCGCGGATCGACGGACTCCATGCCACTCCCCCTTGAGTTTTACACCCAGGATAGGCGAGTTATCAGACCATCGGTAGGTTGTTGAACACCCACCTCTCGGGGCCACACAGCACACACCAGAACAGCAAAGCCGGGCCACGCCCTCGCACACCCCGACCACTTCCTCGAAGAAGACTCGGACCTCTCAGTCAAGGTCCGCCAACACGCCCACGTCACGCGCAGCCTGGCGCAGGCGCTTATCGCGCGTCCACAGCACCACACCGGGGGTTACGAGAGTACTCGCCAGAAGTGCCACATCGACAGCACTGAGGCCCCTCCCCCATAGCCGACGCTCCTCGACGAGATGCCGCACGCCCTGATCATCAACACTGCGCACGATCATCAAGCGTTCAAGCGCTTTCAGGAAGATCGATCGATTCTTGAGATTCCCCAACGCGAGTTCAGTGATGACACTCTGATGCACGCACACCTGGTCACGCTCGAGCAGATCAACCAGAAGCGGTTCAGTTTTCCGCAGGTGATCGATCCAGATGTTCGTGTCAACGAGGACTCTCATGCGCGCTCTCGACTCCGAGGAGCGGCCTCCGCCGCAGAATCACTACCGCCGAGCGCAGCGAGCTGCCGACCACTCTCGATTCGAACGAGGAGTTCTACCGCTTCCTTGATCAACGCGGATCGTTCTTTGACCCCAGTCAGCTCCTCAGCGCGCGCAATCAGATCATCATCGAGTGTCACAGTGGTTCTCATAGCTACCTCCAACCCCAAGATAGCATCATAAGCACCATCATTTGATTCGACTATTGATGCTCATTGACGCTCACGCGCCCTCTCACCAACAGCAAAGCCGGGCCACGCCCTCGCGCGACCTCATTGCCGAGGACACTCCCGTCACCTGATATCACCATGTGTCAAACCTCAGTGATGTATCCCATTAATTGAGGTCTCAGAGCTTTCAACCGACTGCACCCATCACCTAGCGCAAAAATGGTCTCGGGAAGCAATACAGGGCGACCAGATCGGTCGCGGTGTCTACGATGACACGTCGCTGACCTGTTGCTTGAGCCGCGCATCACCCAGCGGCCCCCCACCTTCAATTCAATGAAAGAGGCTCACATGAGCGACAACAACGAGAACGTTGACCAGGACAAGACCCCCGAGGGTCCCCTCCAGACCGACCACGGCACGACCACCATCGAGGAAAACGTCGTCGCTAAGATCGCCGGCATGGCCGCCCGCCAGGTGCCCGGCGTGCACGGCATGGGCAACGCCGTGCGCCGCGCCTTCAGCGCCGTAACTGACCGCATCACCACCACCCAGACCAACGTCACCGGCGGCATCACCGTACACAAGGGCGAAACCCAGACCGCCATTGATGTCACTGTCGTCGTCGAGTACGGCTACTCCATCATCAACGTCTGCAACGACATTCGCAGCAACATCATCGAACAGATCGAAGGAACCACCGGCCTGGAGGTCGTCGAGGTCAACATCGACGTCACCGACGTCCACCTGCCCGAGGAGGAAACAAACGCCTCCGACTCAACCGATCTGAAGTAGTCGACCTCGACGCCTGGATCTGAGGAATTCTCATGAAGACAACGCACCTGGCCCTCCTCGTGGGCCTGTTCATGGGAGCCGTTCTCGCGTTCGGTTCCTTCGCCAGCTTCGTCCTCGTTGCCCTGTGCGGCGTCGTCGGATGGGCAGTGGGCCTCTATCTGGAGGGCCGGGTCGATGTCCAACGTATCCTCGATTGGCGAAAGAGGTGACGAGCGTGACCGCGTCTGACTCCGCAGTCACGCAGTCGAGGCCGTCGCACGAGAAGAGTTCCTCCTTGACGCAGCGCGGCACCACGACTATCCCGGCCACTGTAGTTGCCCAAATCGCCGCTCAAGCAGCGTTTGAGTTTGCCGCCGTAGGCTCGAACGCAGGCGGAGTTCTCGGGATTGGCTCCCATCGAAACTTCGGGTCTCGACCCGAGGCCACGTGCCAACTCTATGGGCAGCGCGCGATCCTCCATCTGGACCTCGGCCTCGTCTTCCCCACCCCCTTGTCCTCCACTCTCGAGGACCTGCGTGCGCACGTGAGCGGTCGCGTTGAGAAGCTGTGCGGGATGAACGTTGGCAAGATAACCATCGACATATCCTGGCTCAACCCGAGCAATCGCGTCAGGAAGCCCCTGAGATGAGAACACCCGTACCGGCAATCGTTTATCGCCCGACCCGGAGCGCACCTGCCACCCTGTTGGCGTTGCTGCTCCTCATTGTGGGAGGCCTCGGCACGTGGCTGACGGCGTACCGCTTCCTCAAGGGGGCCTGGCCACAGCGCGCCGTAACCACGCTTGACGCGGTTGGCGCGGCATCCCTCGGTTCCATCGCTGTGCTTGTGGCAGCCGGAGTCGCCGCCGCCTTTGGTCTCTTCCTCCTGATCGCAGCACTGTGGCCTGGCCGCCCCAAGCACGTCGCTTTTCTTCCCGACGTTATCCCCGGACAGACGGCGCTTAGTCGCTCCGACCTGGCAACCCTCGTGAAGAGACAGGTCGAACAGATCGCCGCAATTCGATCCGCTTCCGCCACCGTGCGCAGGTCGCGAGTCGACGTGGTCGTCTTCAGCGACGCGGATGATTTAGACGCAGTGCGCGAAGCAGCGTCCAAGAAGACCAACGAGGCGCTGGAGATTTTCCAGCCCGTGGGTATCACTCACGGTCGCGTCCGCGCCAAGCGCGTGAGCTGAAAGAGAGCCACTTATGCGTTCAGTTTCTGCCGCTCTTAACAGAGTTTTCCTGGCCTTCTTCGGCTTGTTGATCGTCTGCGCAGCCGCCTGGTTCCTTGCCTCCGGCCTTGACGTCGGCCACTACTCGGTACCCAGCATCGCTGCTTACCTAACAGCAGCGCAGGACGAGATCGGAGCATTACTCTCACCCCGGGCCCACTGGCTTCTACCGCTCGGCGTTCTGATGTCTGTCATCACCTTCATGGTCGGCTTGTTCCTGCTTCTCATGCAGGTGCCGCGCAGGCCTGCGAATTCTCCGCTCAGGCTCAGCGGCTCCGATGGCGATCTGGCGGCTACTCTCTCCCCCGATGTCCTGTCGCAAGCCCTCTCCGAGCGCGTTCAGGACCTTCCCGGTGTCGAGCGCTGTACCGTCTTCGTTACCGGTTCTCCGAGCAAGCTCTGGGTTCAGGCGGACACGAGCGTCGCACCAGACTGCGAGGTCAAGTGGATCGTGACCGAGCTCCGGAAGCTATTGAACGAGGACGTGGCTACGTCTCTGGGAACGCCTCCCAAGCAGCTCGACGTTCTCGTACGCCTGGCGCGCTCGGTGAGTTCGACGTCAACATCGAAGGCCGTCACAGGCCAGCCGTCGCCGGCAATCACAGGAACGGGAACAGGCGCATGAGACGTGGGGCAGGGCGGATGAAGCCTTGCCCCACGCTTATGTGTATCACGCGACCACATTCACGAGGCCGGGACTGAGCCTGTCGTCACGATTCGCCCAAAGTGCAGACCACCTCGCTCCGATGAGGCGTTTTTCGCAACGTTTTACCGAGGTGGTCTGCACTTTGGGCGCTTTGCCGATTTTAGACCACCCTCAACAGCGAAGCCGGGCCACGCCTTCGCGCGACCCGGCCACTGCCTCGTCAGACTGAGGCGGTTTAGGCAACCTCCACCGTCACAAGGGGAACGATTCCACTCAACGTATCACCCAGCGCATCTTCGGCACGATCAAGCTCGTAACGCATCTGCAGGTTCATCCAGAATCCTGGGGTGGTGCCGAAGTAGCGGGAGAGACGCATGGCAGTGTCGGCCGTGATTCCCCGCTTCCCATGGACGATCTCATTGATACGACGGGGCGGAACGCCGATAGCGACGGCGAGCTTGTGCTGCGTAATTCCAAAGCCCTCAATGAAGTCTTCCATGAGGACTTCGCCCGGGTGAATCGGAGCAACTGTTGCAACAGACATCGGTTCCCTCCCGTTCCTACAGCAAGCCTATACTCCCCCAAGCGCAGGTCTCAGGAATCCCGCCAGGCTCACACCCACAAGCATCACACACGCCGACGTGGAGCAGCCACAGCATCTCGATCACTTCCACCAAGAGCACACAGCTGGCGCCTACTTTCAATGCGTAAGAGAAACTCGAGGGCATGCTGAATCACCGCGGCTCGATCCTCAATTCCAGTGAGGGCAGCAGCGCGCGTAAGCGACTCGTCGTCAACGTCAATTGTCAATCGCATAGAACCCTCCAGTACCAGGATAGGGCCAATCTTCACAATCAGCCGATGTGCCGACCAGAACTTATTCGCGCTCACGCATTGCTCACAGCTACAAAGCTGGACCGCGCACACGCGCGATCCGGCCACTGCCTCACAGGGACGCCAGCGCTACTGGGCTGCACCTCCACTGGAATCGGCACGGCGCAGCTCGCGTCCGCGCACGAGCTCCCATTTCCGCGACGCGGCATCGACGAATGACACGCGAGTGATCATCTCTCCACCATCCCCCTTTGCCATCATATTGAGCTTCATATGAGCGGCATCCTGGTCAATGACAGCACCCCAGATGAACTTCGGATGAGGAGGGATAACAAACCTACCCGGAGGAAGCACCGCAAGTGTCAGCTGCGGATTCTCGCAGCTCTTATCAGCCTTCTGACTCTCAATGCGAACGTCGTAAATGGGCGCATCCGAACCATTCACCACCAGAATTGCGTACTGCTCACCCCTCGCAGCATCAGGACAATGAACGCCGACAACTGCCACATGCTTGGCCTGCCGACGCTCAGCCTCAGTCTCACGCTCCCGATCACGCTTATGCTCGAGCTTCACCACTTTCTCGCTCGTCTTCCATGAACCATACGCGGCACTGACGGCAAGCAGCCCACCGACGGCTCCCACCCAGTCAGCAAGTGTACCCACGTCCATCTGTCATCCTCCTTGATACCTGTTCCGAACTTGACAAGGTCACCATCGATCCCGTTAGACGGCACGAGCCGCTGGCTACCGAAACCGGGGCACAGTGTCAGGCCATTCATGAACGGTTTACAGGGATGCCATCACTTTTGTCAAACAGGCACATATGAGGGCATCGACTAGACACCTGTTTCACTCCCCCCAAACACATCCAACAGCAAAGCCGGGCCACACTCTCGCGCGACCCGGCCAATGCCTCGTTCAGAAATGATTAAACATTAAACCTGAACTCCACCACATTACGTACATTACATACGTTGCGAACGTCACACAAGGTCACAACACTTGCTCGCCACCACTCACGAGCGCTAGAATAGAGCCACAATCACATACCGCGTCGCTCCTTTGTGAGCCTCTTGGGCAGGGGGAAGGCGACGGTCCCATTGGGATAAGCCGGAATGCAATGTCTACCCCGGTTGAACGTCGCAAGCGCAGCTGTTACCCGACCGAGCCCATGCGGGAGAGCCGTCAGATACGTCTCTCTCAGAAGATGACCTGAAGCGCTTCGAGCGCCATCAAGCTGCTGGTCAAGTTGTACGCGTTCTTCTCGAAGGACGTACGACTATGCCCAGTTTGCATGACGAGCACCAGCTGCTCACCCTTTCAGAAGCCGCCGATCTTGGGTACGGCGGCTACTCCACCCTCCGCAAGCTCATCGCCGAGAACCGGCTGCCCGCCGTGCGCCTCGGTCGGCGCGTGAAGGTTCGCCGAGCCGATCTCGAAGCACTCACCCACCCGACGGGCGTCGATCCTCTCGAACGCTACGTGAAGGAGCTCGTAGACGCCGCTCCGCGCCTCTCGGACGAACAGATCGCTCGCCTCCGCTTCGCTCTCGGGGGTGATCAGCGATGAACACCAGCACCCCCTCTGGACCGGATGTAGCAGTTTTGCTCAAGAACTGCTACATCAGCGGCCAACACGATTGTCTCGGTTACCAGGAAACGCTTCCGTGTAGCAGATGTTGCAGATCCGCTCAAAAAATCTGTTACACGGTTTTGCCTGGTATCTCAGGTGAAACTCGTCGATGTAGCAGAATTTCGTGTAGCAGATTGTTTTCGCCAGCTTAGGGGCGGTTGGTCTGAAAAAGTGTACTTTTCTTGTACGCACTGTACTTTTTGGCTCGTATGCACCCCGGAAACGTTTGGATCTCAACGAATTCCGCGCGCACGCGTACGTACAGATAAGGGGTTCTACCAAGGAAAAGCCGCTGTACCCGTCTGTACTTCTGTACTTTTTTGCCCCTCTGCCAGCGTGGGGAGGGTTCTTTCATGACCACGATTGACCTCCTCAACTCCACCGCGCCCGTCCGAGCATTCCACCTCACCACGCATCTGAAGTCTGGCTACTCGGTCGCGCTCCTTGAGCAGGGCCTCGCCCACAAAACCATCAAGGGCTGGGCCTGGATTCTCCACGACCGCGACGAGACAACGGACAATCTGCACTGCGTCTTCTGGTGCGAGCGTGACCCTGGCCTGGAGACGCTTTCGCGCTGGTTCTCGCTACCTTCGACGCAGTTCGACCGCATCAAGCGGGGCAAGGCAGGTATCGCCGCGTGCGTGAAATACCTCTGCACGACGACGAGGACTCGCAGGCGGCGGGTAAGGCCCACTACGCTCCCTCTGACCTCCACGCGGCCCCAGGGTGGGACTGGCAGGAGTTTTTGCGGGAGATGGCCCTTAAGGAGGCGCTGTCTGGCAACTCGCGCCAGAAGTCGCGCGGTCTCGCTCAGCAGGTTGCCTCGGGTGAGATGAGCGTTCGTAAAGCCCTGGGGCGGGGCGCGCGCTCTGAGTCCCAGTTGCGCCGTTTGCGGGCGATGTACCTGGCCCAACAGGACCCGATCTCCACTCGTATCGCCTACTACGTCTACGGCGAGGACTATTACGCGGTCCAAGCTCTGAGTAAGGGCCTTGCTGAGGCGCTGGCCGGAGGACGCAGCAACGTCTTCGAGTTCATCTCAACCTTCGACCTCTACGACGGTGAGTCCGTCGTTCATGTGAGCATCGACGATCCGCTCGACTTGCGTGAGCCCTTTGGGGACGACCGGGAACGTGCGCGAGCTTTTGTGGCACTGTCTCCCATCCGCACATTGATCGAGACCCGGTACGGCCCCTCGCAACTGCTTCACGAGCACGTGGTCATCGCCGGTTGCTACTCGCCGGACTACTTCCAGGACAGGCTTGCGACGCTGATCGCAGGTTGGGAGATCCATGGACAACGGGACGGGTCATTCGTTGAGGCATATTTGCCGATCATCCTCGCGGTGAACGCCGACGAGTTGGCCGTGCAGGTGAACCAGGGCGTGCTCGGCGAGGGGACGTTCACTCAGTACCGCTCACTGGGCACGTTCCGTATGAATCTGAGGAACGTCATTGAACAGTCTCGCGGTCTTCCCGAGGACGAGCGGTTCGCCATCGAGAGCGCAGCAATGAGACAAAACCTTGCGCCTGCACTTGAGGCGAGGCAGGCCATCATCGACGCGACCACCGTCGCCTCATCTGATGGCGAGAGTGCTCACGCCGAGATCGAGCAACTGCTCGAAGAGGCGGGTCAGCGGATCGCCGACTGACCCCCGAGTAGACCCGAGAGCCAAACGGCTCTGCCCTTACGCCGGGTGGGCATCGGCATCCGAGCGACGAACACATCGCACAAGTGAAAGGAGTTCATCATGACGACCAACCTCGAACAGCTCATCAAGGACGAGCAGGCCAAGCATGCTGCAAAGCTGCGGAAGCTGCGTGAGCAGGCTGCGCGCGAGGAGCAGGAGGTGCTTGTCCGTGTCGCTCGCCTTGTCGAGCAACGCGAGCCTGAGCGTTTCACTCAGTATCGCGAGCACGCTGCCTCGCTTATCGAGCAGGAGCGTGTGGCACGGGCGGAGCGGGTTCGAGCCGCTCGCGCTCGTAAGCAGCAGTCGGCTGCTGCTTACGCCGATGAGGGAGGTGAGTCGCAATGACGACGGTCATGCGACCAACTCGCCTCTTGACGGCGAGCACTGTGCAGCGCGTTGCTATTCCTGCGACTCAGCAGGAGCAGCGGAGTGCGCGTCCCTCGGTTCCCACCGCTGCTGCACAGCAGCCGGTGGGAACCTCCCCCTCGCCCGCAACGAACGAAGTGCGTGAGGACGAGGGCCAGCGGCGCGTTGGAGGACAGAGGAGCTTGCTCCGATCGTCCGACAACGTGCCTGCTGGCACTACATCCTTCTACCCCTCCAAGGACGTGAGTTCCGGGGGTGGAAGGATGATTGAGCCTGCCCCACCGACGCAGGAGGAACCACAGGGGGCAGGCGAGCGCGTCACCCTCAACGCACATCTTGATGTGAGGGTGACGCGTGGGGAGCACGACGCCATCAAGCGTCGTGCGACGGTGCTCGGCGTGAAGCCGAGCACGTGGGCGAGAGCCGTCCTGCGCGACGCGCTGGACGAGCGCCGCCATGAGGTCGAGGCACTGGCCGCGCACGCGGCGGTGCCACGACCTGCGCCCGAGCTCGCGAGGGCGGTCGAACAGGTTCGCCGCGTCGGGGTGAATCTGAATCAAGTCATGCGCTCGGGCACTGCAGTTGACGAGGACATTCTGCGTGATGTTCTCGCTGCTGTACACGAAGTGCGCTCGCTGCTCGGGGACGAGGTGGCCCTATGAGTACCGTCAACGTCCAGCCGACCACCAGCGCGAGAGCAGCAGTCGCCTATGCGCTGCTCGGCACGGGCAAGCGACGCGCACAGCACGAGAAGGACGGCACAACTCGTGCCGCGCTGCTCTCGTGCACGCTCGACTCTCCCGAGGAAATCGTGCGACGTGCGGAGCAGGTGAGTGCTGCGTGCCATCGCCGAAACGAGATGTACACCTACACCCAGAACTTCTCCCCCGAGGAGTTCGACGTGAACAATCCCAAGCACGTGCAGCGTGTGCACGACCTCGGCGTGAAGCTCGCACGCCGGATAAACAGTGCCGATTACCTCGTCATCACTCACACCGACAGCGCAGGCAGGCATCTGCACAACCACATCTACGTCGTTAATCATGACAACCTCACCGGCAAGGCACTGTCTCGGTGCCGCTCGTGGTCACGAGGGCTCCGCCAGGTCAACGACGAACTCATGCGGGACGAGGGGTGCCAGGTGCTGCCATCGCCGGAGCAGCCGAAGGCTGACTGGGATTTGCGTCGCGGCGCGTTCAAGGACGGCGGCTTTGAACAGATCCTCGGCGACAAGATCACCGAAGCGCTGCTCGATGCACGCAGCGTCAACCGTGAGGCGTTTGAGCAAGTGCTCGCCGAGCACGAGGTTCGGCTGCGCGTCACCGACCGCGACGGATGGACCTACTCCATGAGACGGCAAGACAACGGCAAATGGGGGCGACGAAAGGCATCGTCCCTGTGTGACGACTTCATGAGCAGCAAGGTCGAGGATGTCTTTGACTTCCATCAACAGAACACAACTACGAAGGAGAAGCAGGATGAGCGCACTGGACAAGCTCAAGGAACAGCGGGCCTCGGAGACATCCGAAGCCTTGATGTCGAGGCTCGAAGACGTCGAGGAACAGACGAGACAGTTGACGAACGCCGTGAACAAGGTGAGTGGGTTCCTCAAGGCGATGGACGAAGCGCAGAGCGCCGAGATCAAGCGCCTGAGCAGGTCAATCTTGCAGCAGCACGAGCAGCCCTCGCAGACGCAGCTCGACGACGAGACAAAGAACAGGCTCAGCGAGATCGAGAAGACGCTGAGCGCAATCGCCGAGCAGCTGAGCGCAAGCGGCGCAGTGAAGCTGAGCGATGGAAGCACCGTGAAGCGGTCCGATCTGGACTCGTACTCGATGATGAAGCAGCTCAACAGCTATCTGACGAAGACGACTTCGGCCTTGGATGAACTCAAGCAGGTCGTCGGCAATGGCAGGACTGTCCGTGTAGACATCGACCGGCTTAGTGCCTACACGGTGGATGTGCTCGACCAGAGGCTCTCACAGGCTGTAGAAGCCCCTATAAAGCGCGTTGAGAGCACCCTCGAAGGGTTCGAGCATCGCGTAGCTTCTCTCGGGACTGAGAGGCTCTCAGAGGTCCACAGGGCGGTCGAGGAGTCGCTCAGCGAGCTCAACGAAGCCCGCCGGAACATCGAGGCAGTCGAACGCCGCGTGACCTTCGTCGGTATCTCGCGGCTCGCCCTCGCGGTGCTGCCGCTGTTCGCCTCGCTCCTGCTCGTCGGCGGGCTCGTATGGGGCCTCGGCAGCATGGTCGGCATCGGCCCGCTCTTCGGATGGGCCTGGGGCTCGTTCATGGCAGCCTCGCTGTGGTGGCAGAAGGCGCTGATCGCTGCTGCGACGCTCGGTGGGGCAGCGTTGTTCATCTGGGTAGTCCTGCGGGTGAGCCGATGGGTCTACGAGGAACTCAGGTGAGGAAGGAGGTGAGAAGGATGGTGAAACCTGTGATTGGAACGGGCATCAAACTGGGCAAGCCTCGCGTGCCCAATGAGCGCGTGAAGCGCTCTGAACAGCTCGACGGTAAGGTTCCTGAAGGCGAGGACGTTGCCGCTTACCAGCGCGGCGTCATGGGCCAGATCGCGAGCCTCATTTGGGGCTCTGATGAGGAGCCCAAGCCGTGAGTACGAGGAAACAAGACCCCGGCTACCGTGAGGTAACCGGGGTTCTTGTGTCATAACGATCTGTAGACGAAGACGCCGCCATCAGGGGTATCCGCGACGGTGTACTCGAACTTGAGGTCACGAGTCCATGCTTCCCAGTTGAAGTAGCGCTGCGCCTCCTCAGGCCATCCGTCCATCAGACAGATGTCCTCAGCGAGCTGTGTCGCGTAGTCCTCGAACGAGTCCCAGCAGCCACAGTAGCGCTCCTCGAAGTCAGAGACGCTCGGTAGTGTATCCCCACACGCTACGTAACAGCCTGTTTCAATCCATGCGAGCAGTGCAGGCCACTGTTCTTCTCCGATCTCATCGAAGACCTCACCCCAAAGCTGTGCGGTATCGGGCGACATTTCACCTGTTCCGCGAGGGAACCCCTCATGATCGAAGATCCATAGCTCGTCGTGATCTGTGGGGCCAAGGTGTAGGTCTTCAGGTGTTACCTCACCGGCTTCTTCTGCCGGGAACCATTTCCCGTTGAGTATGCCCTCACTGTAGCAAGGTAGACAGCCGATCCAGACTGATGGGCGAACCGTAGTTTGAGTAATCATTCCAACCTCCCGAGATAGGGGAGGTCGAGCTGCGGCAGTCCACTCGGGAACAGGACGCTCACATACAGCCCGACCTCCAGCCGTGTTCTCGGGGTCGCCATGCGACCCGCGCTCCCAGGCATGAGAGTTCTTAGACGCTCAACCACTTGGCGAGCTCGCTGCGCGAGCAACGCCCCTCAGCGCCCCTTCGGGGCGACGACGACACTCATCTGGATCGGCGAGACCTACCGCTCTATATCGAGCACGTGAGGGTGAGTGCACACATCTTTCTCACTCATTGCTATAGGAAGAAAACAGCGCCCAATAATTGCCCTATAGAGGACGTAATGCGTTCAGATGTGTGCAGTGTGTGCAACACCAAGTTTTCCTTGGTATCTCAACGAAAAGTGCTGCACACATGATGTGTGCACAATGTGTGCATGTGTGCAGTACCGTATGTTTCCGGTCTCATTCACATGTTGCCGACCAGACGCATGGGCATTTCACCTCACGAGCTCGTCTTCCAGCGCGGGTGAGCTCGCGCCCCGAAGGGGCGCTGTACAGTGTCGCCTATCGCGCCCGCCAGGGCGCGGTCTTGTGGGCTTCTGGATCCCCACCTGGAGCACCCAACGTCAGCACCCCGGAGCCACTTCACTTCCACACGATCTCAACCGACTCGGGATCAAACCCCTTCTTGCCCTGCTTTGCCCGTTTGAGCGTCACAGTCATGAGGGTGTCGATCATCGTTCGCTGTAACGCGATAGGGGCCGCGAGGAAGGCCGCTGCCGGATCTGGCGTCCCGAGGATGGGTGCGAGCACGGTCCCGGTACCGGAGGTAAGGCGCTCGGCCTCAAGTCGTGCGATCTCATCACGGGCAGCAGCGCGAATACGGGCAAGGTCAGCACCCTCGATCACCTCGGCGTCGTAATCTCGCTCAGCACGAGCAATGCGTGCGCGCTGTTGAGCGATACGCTCAGAGAATGCGTCCTTGACCTCGGGGGCCGCCTGCTTCTTGCGCCGCTTGAGGTCCTTCTTCTGGAGCCGGGCAACGACGAGAGTCCGAACGAAGTTGTCGATCGCGTCTCTGGTCCTGTTGAGATGCCCGGCGTTGCACGAGTAGTAGCGGGCGCGGGTTCGCACCGGCTCCCCGCACTCACCGCACCGGTAAAGCCTGCCCCCAGATGCTTGCGAACGGTGGAGCCGGAGCGGTTCGTCACGCGGGCAGGGTCGTCGAGGAGGTTCTGGACCGTCCACCACTGATCTGCTTCGACGATGGGCTCCCACTGACCAAGAACGAGTTCTCCGTTCTCATCCTTGACGAGGTTATCTCGCAGGGCCTTACGGCGCGATTCCCCGGCCTCCTGCCGACGAATGTCCTTTGAGGTGTACACCGAGTACCCCGCATAGCGCGGATTCCGAAGGATTCCGAGCACCGTAGACGCTGACCACGGCTTGTCATCGGGCACGGGGCGAGGCTCTTTACCCTCAGCCTGCCGCCGTGCGTTGCGTTCGAGGACGATCGTCCGACTGTGCAGGGGCACGCGCGGAACCCCTACCCCCCTCGCCGCCGCCCTGAGCGCCGCTCAGGGCACGTGCGATGCCGTGGAGCGAGTCACCTCGCAGAAAGGCTGAGTAGATAGCCCGAACAGCCTCAGCCTCATGCGGGATGAGTTCGCCTGAGGTCGTGTAACCCATTGGACGGACACCTTTAGGAGGTCTCCCCTGGCGAGCTCGTTGGATCTGCGCACGCGACTGTCGCGCTGCTTTACGTTCGATCTCGTTGCGGGCTACGGCAGCTTTAATGCGGGCGTACATGCGCCCGCCATCGGTACTGAGGTCGGCGTCCCCGTTCGCGGTGATGAGAAGGAGGCCGCGCTGTTCTGCCCTATCGATCCAGTCTTCGAGCTCGCGGGGCTGACGGGTGAGGCGGTCGAGGTCGTAACACACTATGGCGTCGAGGAGACCTGCCTCGTAGTCAGCGACCATCCGCAGGTAGGCAGGGCGCTTCTTGGTTTTATCAGAGGCTGAGATCGACTGATCGACGTAGGTCTCGACAACCTCCCACCCTCGGAACTGAGCGAGTTTCTCACAGTCCTCCCGCTGGCGGTCGATGGCAAGCCCGTCCATTTCACGGTCAAGCGAGATGCGCAGGTAGATCGCTGCGCGGACGGGCTGGGAGGAAGTCTGCTTCATGCCTCCAGTCTACTTCTTAGACGTAATCCCCGTGCGGAACTCCACACATTCCCCTCTAACTTCGAACCTTGCAGGCTACGAAGAACTCGACGCACTTGTTGATTACGCAACTAAACGCGGATCACGAGAATGCCCTGGCGGATCCGCCAGGGCATTCTTTCGCGCGACAGTCCAGGCTTACACAGTCTCCAGTCTCGACAACATCGCGTTCTCGAGCCGGTCAATCACGTCGGCTTCTACCCGACTGGCCTCAGCGAACTTCTGCCAACACTCGTAAGCCTCGTGCCCAAGATCCTCGTCCATCGGCGGCAACACGACTTCATTGAGATTGACAGGGTCGACAACGTCAACTACGGACCCAAAGGCGCTCGCCTTTACCTGCCGCTGTACATGGTCAGTCGAAAAACAGAGGTACAGCCAGCCAGGACTGACATTCGCTTTGGGACGAACCCGCATAACGTTGTGGCTTGCCAACCATGCAGCCCGATCATCGGTGATAAGCGCCGGGAGCGAGATACGTTCTTCGGCCCGTCCACGCGCACCGAACACGAGAGTTCCAGCACCCAACTCATACGCCTCGAAGTCGAGGGCACGGGCGGAGATGTATTGAAGGTTGACAGGCTTCATCTGCAACAGGTGTCGCCCCGACATGATCGGACGCCCGTGACCCTCGTCGACGTAGTAGCGCTTGTAGCGGTTCGGCATCGAAGTCTCGGCGATTTCCTGTACCCGCTTCCCACCCAACGCCAATAGGTCCGAGCGAATCTGACCAACAATCGGGTCGTGGACTGCGACATCGAGCCGTGATCTGAGGTCGGTGGCGCGTACGGTCCACCCCTCACGGAGCGGGGTTGACGACGGGATGGGCGGCAGATCTTCTACGAATTCGCGGACGAGCTGTTGGAGTCGGAGTCGTGACCGCTCGCGCGTCTTCACGACTCCACCCATAGTTTCGGCAATATCGTTCACCACCTGTGCGTCGAGGAACGGAACCCGCACGGACGCAAGATCGTCAGCCGAGAGGTGGTCGATTACGTTGCCAGTCTTGCTACGCGTCAGTAGAGCTTGCCCGGTCGGCGTACTAAGGAATGCCAGCACATAGAGGCGGTCAGTCTCGTCCGCGATATGCAACCTCAGCATGTCGTCGCTGACGACGAACTGACTGATGTATTCGTCCGCGTACGCAAGGGGGCCCAGATTCCTGCCGGAGCACGTCTGGAGGATCGTGCCCACCTCTGGCATCAGACTTTCTAGTCCGGCGCTCCCGCTCTTCGACAGCTGGCCTGCTGGCTGAGGGAGATAGTCGAACACGTCATACGGTCGCAGATACGGCAGTGACTCCTCACCTTGGGCCGCGTACACGCGACGAGTCCGCGAGGTCGCTCCGACCTGTCCGAGGCCACCGTCGCCACCAACCGTGCGAAGCACGACACCTGAAGCGCCGAGCATCTGCACGCGCTCGTTGGCGAGCACGCCCGGCGAACAGTAATACTTGGCATCGAGGCGACCTTCGGAGAACGCCACCTGCGATCGGACGGGCGCGATAATCACGGTTGAGCCTCCAGCCAACGGCGGTAGGCGTCGGCAACCTCACCGAGCTCATCGTCAACCTGACGCTCAGTGACCTCGATCTGGCGCACAACCTCGGAGCCCGTTACCTGGTCGATCTCGGAAATCGTCTCGATGCGCTTGACCAGAGCGTCCTCACCGTCAGAAGTCCGGCGGTAGATTACGTTGCCCCGCTTGTCGTGTCCGATCTTCTCCGCAACAGCCATAAACACCGGGTAGTCGAGACCGTTGGCCTCGGCCTCATCGACCTCAACATCGTCAAGTCGGCGCATCAGCACCATCGAAGTCTGCGTGTCGTTCTTCGGCTGGAAAAGATCGCGTTGCATGTCAACGACAGCAAGGATCTGAGCGCGCTTCAGAATCCAGCTTCGGATGTAGGCGTTGCCGGGATTGTTGAGGATTCCGTTAGGGATGACCATGGCCATCCGACCAGTCCCGGGCTTAAGCAGCTGTAGCGCCCGCTCGATAAAAAGAATCTCCGGCGGCTGCGACTTCTGCAGGACGCGGCTACCGTGCTTATCGAGCCTGATTGCCCACACGCCATTCTCGTCCTGGTCCCAGACGGCTGCCAAGTCGTACTGGGAAAGAATCTCTTCGTCGTCGATCGGGATCTTCGCACCGAATGGCGGGTTGGACACGATCACGTCGATGGAGGCGAGCGGGATGGACTCACGTAGCATCGACGACCACTTGTGCGGGTTCTCGAGCGTGTTGGCCTGGAACAGGCCGCCGGAGCCGTCGTTGTTCATGACCATGTTCATCTTCGCTGCCCGCACAAGCGCGGGATTCAGGTCGATGCCGAAGACGCACTGGCGGAAGTACTCGTCACGGCGACGGTAGAGCTCCGCCTGCTCGTACTCCGTGCCCCGGGCTGGGTCCACCCACTGGTCCCGCTCAGACTTCTCGATGTAGTCGAGCGCGTGGTTCATGCCTGTGATGAGGAAGCCGCCGGTGCCGCACGAGGGATCGAGGATCCGCTCACCCGGCTGCGGGTCGAGCATCGTGACGGCCATGCGGCAGGCGTTGCGCGGCGTGAAAAACTCACCGCGGTCTCCGCGGAGATTCGAACCGACGATCTCTTCGTAAGCGACGCCCTTGACATCAACGGGCGAGCGCAGGAGGGAGTAACCTTGTAGCTCGGTGACGACGTAGGCCACCACCTCGGGCTTGAGGTCGATGTCAACGTCTCTGGCCTCGAAGATTGTCGGGTACTTCTTGACGACGCGCTGCTCAAAAAGGGCTTGGATTCGCTTCTTCGCCGCTGAGGCGACCGTCGAACTACCACGCTCGGAAGGAGTGGCGAAGAAGTTCAGCTTGGGGGCGCGTTCGTCCTCGATTTTTGTGAAGATCAGCTTGAGCAGCTCCCAAAAGGCCTCTGTCTTCTGCTTTCCCTCATGGGCGGCGATGTAGTTATGGCAGCGCCGGAAGGCAAACAACAGGTTGTCGGCAGTGGCGACCTTGAGGTCTTTGCGACTCGGTCTCTGGGCGTCAGCCTCTGTCTGACCGAATCCGGGTATGTCGATAATCTCCTCGAACGTCCAGCCGCCCTTGCTGTCACCGCGCTTGGCAAAGCAGAACCGATCAGTACCGTTCGTCCACATCCCGTACCTGACATTGAGACTGGAAGCCATGTACGACTGTAGCTGGCCGACCCCCTCAGTGCGATGCGTGGGCTTGACGTCGGCCTTCTTGGTCTCGACAAGAATGTAGGCGTTCGCCTGGGTGTGGTCGGAGTCCTTGTTGAATACCACGATGTCCACGCGCTTACGCGAAGATCCAACCCTGATGGTGAACTCCGGGGTGCAATCGCCTGGGGGATACTTGTACTGTCGCACAAGCGCCTTCTCGATGTTCTGCCGAACGTACTCTTCGGGGGTATCTTTGACGAACTTCCCGGTGAGGAAGTCGGCTACCTTCCCATCAGGGACCGAACCGATGCGTTGAACGGAGGGGGCGGTTACTGAGGGCACACGGTTCATGACTATCTTTTCCCCCCAGACGTAAGCCCCGTACGGAACTCCACGACGTCACCGTCCGCCATCACATAGTCCTTGCCTTCCATGCGGACCTTGCCGGCGGCCTTGGCGGCGGCCATGGAGCCGGCCTCGACCAGGTCGTCGAAGGAGACGACCTCCGCCTTGATGAAGCCCTTCTCAAAGTCCGTGTGGATGACACCGGCGGCCTTGGGGGCGGTGTCGCCCTTATGGATCGTCCAGGCGCGCGCTTCCTTCTCACCGGCGGTGAGGTAGGTCTGCAGGCCGAGGGTGTCGAAGCCGACGCGGGCCAGCTTGTCCAGGCCGGACTCGTCCTGGCCGGATTCGGCGAGCATCTCGCGGGCATCCTCGTCGTCGAGCTCGACCAGCTCGGCCTCGAACTGGGCGTCCAGGAAGATGGCCTCGGCAGGCGCAACGAGGGCGCGCAGCTCGTCCTTCATCTCCTCGTTGTCCATCTCCGCGGCGTCCATGTTGAACACGAAAATGAAGGGCTTGGAGGTCATGAGCTGGAAGGAGCGCAGCGCGTCCTGGTCCAGCTTGGCGCCCTCGGGGCCAGACAGCAGCTCGCCGCGTTCCAACAGTTCAAGAGCCTGGCGCGCAGTTTCGAGGACGATCGGCTCGGTCTTCTTGCCGCGCACCTCCTTCTCGAGGCGCGGGATCTGCTTCTCGATGGTCTGCATGTCGGCGAGGATCAGCTCGGTCTTGATGGTCTCGATGTCCGAGGCCGGGTCCACCTTGCCGTCGACGTGCACGACGTCGGGGTCGGAGAAGGCGCGCGTGACCTGGCAGATCGCGTCGGCCTCGCGGATGTTGGCGAGGAACTGGTTGCCCAGGCCCTCACCCTCGGAGGCGCCACGCACGATGCCGGCAATGTCCACGAAGGACACGGTTGCGGGCAGGATGCGCTGGAGCCGAAGATCTCCGCGAGCTTGTTCAGGCGCGGGTCGGGCAGGGGGACGACGCCGACGTTGGGCTCGATGGTCGCGAAGGGGTAGTTCGCGGCGAGCACGGTCGCGCGGGTCAGGGCGTTGAACAGGGTGGACTTGCCGACGTTGGGCAGTCCAGCGATACCGATAGTAAGAGACACGCCCCCATCCTATCGGAGCAGGCCCGGTGGTGTTGTCCTACTTTGTGTGGTTTGGCCCGGCGACGCGGGGCGCGTGGGGTCGCGCGGGCACCATGCCGGCCTTCTTGAGGTCGGCGCGCAGGTCACGGGGCAGCGCGAAGGTCGTCGATTCGGTTTCGGTGCGGGCCACCTCGACGGTGGGGAATCCACGCTCCTGCAGCCATTCGATGACCTCGCGCACGAGGATCTCGGGCACGGACGCGCCGGAGGTGAGGCCCACGGTGCGGGCTCCCTCAAACCAGGATTCCTCGAGCTCGTCAGCCTTGTCAACGCGGTAGGCGGCACCCGCCCCGGCCTCGAGCGCGACCTCGACGAGGCGCACGGAGTTCGAGGAGTTCGCCGAGCCGACGACGACCATGACGTCCACCTGGGGCGCGATGTGCTTGACTGCGCCCTGGCGGTTCTGCGTGGCGTAACAGATGTCGTCCGACGGCGGGTCGATGAGCTGGGGGAAGCGCTGGCGCAGGCGGTCCACCGTCTCGCGGGTCTCGTCGACCGACAGCGTGGTCTGAGAGATCCACACGACGCGCGAGGGGTCGCGCACGACCACGTTATCGACCTCGTCGGGGGTGCCGACGACCTGGATATGATCGGGGGCCTCACCGAAGGTGCCCTCGACCTCCTCGTGGCCCTGATGGCCCACCAGAATAATGTCGTAGTCTTCCTTCGCGAAGCGCACGGCCTCGCGGTGCACCTTGGTCACGAGCGGGCAGGTCGCGTCGATCGTGGCGAGGTGGCGGGTGGCGGCGGCCTCGTGGACAGCCGGGGAGACGCCGTGCGCGGAGAAGACGACGCGGGCGCCCTCGGGCACCTCGTCGGTCTCCTGGACGAAGATCGCGCCGCGCTTGGTCAGCGACTCGACAACGAACTTGTTGTGAACGATCTCCTTGCGCACGTAGACGGGCGCGCCGTAGAGCTCGAGGGCCTTTCAACGACGTCGACGGCGCGGTCCACTCCGGCGCAGTATCCGCGGGGGGCGGCCAAGAGGATACGGCCGTTGCCCTCGCCGCGGGAGGAGGGCAGGGGGGACTCGGCGCTGGCTCGCAGGTCGACGTTTTCATTCATGCGTCCACCCTAGCGCCCACGGCCCGGGGCGTGCGCGCGCTCGTGGCAATCCCACACGCCTCTCATCGACGAGGCCGGGGCCGTCCACAGGCGCGGGGCGCGGCAGCGCGGCGGGGGCGCTCCTGTGGCATGCTGAGTGGCGTGACATTGCCTCTTCCCCCTGCTGCGCCGCCTCCGGGCGGCTCGCCCCAGCCTCGCCCGCCCGCCGCGAAGGCGGCTGACACGACGCGGGATAATCCGTGGCCGCTGCGCAGGCTGACGGAGAACATCAAGCTGTACGTGGACCGCATGAGCCCCCTGTGGGTGGAGGGCCAGGTCGTCGAGTACAAGGTGCGCCCGGGTGCGAAGATGCACTTTTTGACGCTGCGCGACCTTCAGACGGACACGTCGATGACGGTGACCGCCTGGGCGGGCGTCATGGATTCGACTCCGCTCACCGAGGGCGCGCGCGTGGTGACGCGCGTGAAGCCGGTGTTCTGGGAGCGCTCGGGCCGGCTCAACCTGCAGGCGGCGGAGATTCACCTGCAGGGCGTGGGCGACCTGCTGGCCCAGATTGAGGCGCTGCGTGCCCGCCTGGCCGCCGAGGGCCTCTTCTCGGATGCACGCAAGAAGCCGCTGCCGTTCCTGCCGCGCACGATCGGCCTGATCTGCGGCCGCAATGCGAAGGCGAAGGACGACGTCGTCGTGAACGCGTCGGATCGCTGGCCGAGCGCACGCTTTGAGATCCGCGAGGTCGCCGTGCAGGGCGATCACTGCGTGCCCGAGGTGGGCCGTGCCCTCCTCGAGCTGGACGCCATGGACGAGGTCGACGTCATCGTGATCGCGCGCGGCGGCGGCGCGGTCGAAGACCTGCTCCCCTTCTCCGACGAGCGCCTCGTGCGCGCCGTCGCGGACGCCCGCACTCCTATCGTCTCCGCGATTGGCCACGAGGGCGACTCTCCCCTGCTGGATCTGGTCGCCGACTATCGCGCCTCGACCCCGACCGACGCGGCTCGCCGCATCGTCCCGGACCGCGCCCGCGAGCGCGACGGCATCTCCCAGGCGCTGACCCGCATGCGCGGGGCACTGGGGGCGCGGCTGGCGACGGAGCGCTCGAACCTGACGCTGATCGCGTCGCGCCCGGTGCTTCAGGGCCCCGACGCGATCGTCGAGGGGCATCGCGCGGCCCTCACACAGCGGGTCACTGCACTGCGATCGGCGATCGAGCGCCGGCTCGCCTCGGAGCGCCAGCAGCTGACGCGTTCGCGCGCGACGCTGACCGCCCTGTCCCCGCAGGCGACGCTGGACCGCGGCTACGCGCTGTTGAAGACACCGTCGGGCGCGCTCATCACGTCCTCGGCGCAGATCAAGAAGGGCGACCTCATCGAAGGCATCCTCGCTTCCGGCCGCATGGTCGCCCAGGTCGTGGGTGCCACGAACCCCGCTCCTCCAACGGACGCGCCCAACACAGGCGCCTGACCCGCAGGGCCCGCCCCTGCCTCGTCCCCCAGACCTCTCACGCAAAGGAACACTCTCATGACCACGAACGACCAGCTCCCCGATCCCCAGTCCCTCGGCTACGAGGAGGCGCGCGACGAGCTCGTGCGCATCGTCCAAACGCTCGAGGGTGGTCAGGCTCCGCTTGAGGACACTCTCACGATGTGGGAGCGCGGCGAGGCCCTGGCAGCCCGCTGTTCCCAGATCCTCGACGGTGCTCAGGAGCGTCTTTCTGGACGCACCTCCACGCCCTCCCCCGAAGCACGCTAATGTACATTCTGTAGATCCGCTCACACGCAGGTGAGGAGACACCATGACGGTGCAATCTGGACCCCACGTGCTCGCAATCGGCGAGGCGCTCATCGATATCGTCATCACGTACGAGCAGCCCGAATGCCCCTTCGAGATCCCCGGTGGCTCTCCCGCGAACGTCGCCCTGACGCTGGGGCGCCTCGGCCGGCCTGTGGCGCTGGCGACCTGGTTCGGCGCGGATACGCTCGGCCGCCTCATCGACTTCCACATGAACGATTCGGGCGTGTACATCACCCCGGCTTCGCGCGGCGCCTCACACACGTCGACGGCCCTGGCGCGCTTGGATGAAAACGGCGCCGCCTCCTACACCTTCGATCTCGAGTGGGCCCCGGCTGCCCCGATCGAGGTTCCAGAGACCGCGCAGATCCTCGAGGCCGGGTCTATCTCCGCGATCATTGAGCCCGGCGCCTCCGCCGTCCTCGACGCGCTGGCACGGGGTCGCGCACACGCGCTCGTCTTCTTCGACCCGAACGCGCGCCCCTCGATCATGGGCGAACCCGCGGTTGCACTCGTCTCCCTCGAGCGTTTTATCGCCCTGGCGGACGTCGTCAAGGTCTCAGACGAAGACATCGAGTGGCTGACGGGCGGCGCGCCGATCGACAAGGTCGTGGATCGTTGGCTCCGCATGGGCCCCTCCCTCGTTGTCGTCACGCGCGGCAAGCACGGCAGCGACATCGCAACCGCCTCGGGCGTGCGCTTCACGAAGACCCCGAGCGACGTCAAGGTTGTCGACACGGTCGGCGCGGGCGACTCCTTCATGGGCGGCATGATCGACGCCATGTGGGGCATGGGCCTGCGCGGCGCCGACGCGCGCGAGACCCTGCGCGCCCTGCCCGAGGAGCAGGTCCGCGCCATCATCGACCGCGCCAGCGCCGTCTCCGACGTGACCGTCTCGCGCAAGGGCGCGAACCCTCCCTGGGCGCACGAGCTGTCCTGAGCACACCACACACGTGACGAGGCCGGTCCCCACATCGGGGTCCGGCCTCGTTCATCGAACGCGCGGCACGATTGGCGCGCGTTTACTTGCCCATGCGGCGCTCGCGCTGCGCGTAGGAGCGCAGGGCACGCAGGAAGTCGACGCGGCGGAAGTCGGGCCAGTAGACCTCGCAGAAGTAGTACTCCGAGTGCACGGACTGCCACAGCATGAAGCCCGACAGGCGCTGCTCGCCCGACGTTCGGATGACGAGGTCGGGGTCGGGCTGGTCCTTCGTGTACAGGTGCGCGGTGATGTCCGCGTCGGTGAAGGAGTCGGCGAGCTCGTCGAGGGTGCGCCCCTGGGCCGACGCCTCGCGCATCATGGAGCGCACGGCCTCGGTGATCTCGTGTCGGCCGCCGTAGCCGACCGCGATATTGACGGTCATTCCCTGCACGTCGGCGGTGCGCGCGACGGACGCACGCAGGTCCTCGGCCACCTTCTCGGGCAGCAGGGACAGTCGCCGACGACGGCCAGCTTCCAGCGCCCCTGATCCGCCAGGAGGGAGACAGCCTCGCAGATGATGCGCAGCAGCTCGCCCAGCTCGCCGGCATCGCGCGAGAGATTGTCGGTGGAGAGGAGCCACAGCGTCACGATCGACACACCCGCGTCGTCAGACCACTGGAGGAACTCGCTGATCTTTCCCGCGCCAGCGCGGTGTCCCTGCGAGGCGGTCGCGCCCAGCGACTTTGCCCAGCGGCGGTTACCGTCCAGGATGACACCAATGTGTGCGGGTACGGCGGCTTCAGACAGCTCGGCTTTGAGGCGACGCTCGTACATGTCGTAGAGCATGTTCCACTGGGCCATGATGTCCCTCCCTACTGTCGCACCCTGCGGCGCGGCGTACTCTTATGTCATTAAGGGTATCGCGCCGTGGGTCACAGGGAAACACATCACTCTCGAAGTGCGAGAACACGCCTATCGCAACAAGTTACGGCGTAGTAACCTACGGACTCGTAAGAAATATTGACAGGTTGACGGGGGAACGGATGAACATCGCATCGCTCAGGCCCAAGGAGTGGTTCTCGGGCCAGCTCGTGCAGATCAAGCCCAAGCTGCGCGGGTGGCTGCACCTGGCCGCCGCCCCGCTGTCCCTGGCCGCATCCATCGTCCTCGTGTGCCTGGCGCCCACGACTCCGACGAAGATCGGTTCCGCCGTTTACCTGGCGTGCTCCCTCGTCCTCTTCGGCGTCTCCGCTGCCTACCACCGCTTCTACTGGGCCCCGCGCTGGGAGATCATGTGGAAGCGCCTGGACCACTCCAACATCTTCCTGCTCATCGCGGGCACCTACACGCCGATCACGATCGCACTTCTGGACCGATCCGACGCGACGGTCCTCCTGTCGGTCGTCTGGGGTGGAGCAGCCGTCGGCATCCTCCTCAACCTCTTCTGGCCCACTGCGCCGCGCTGGCTAACCACCCTCGTGTACGTCGCACTCGGCTGGGTCGCGGTCTGGTACCTGCCGCAGCTGTGGGCGGGCGGCGGCCCCATCATCGTGTGGCTGATCGTCGCCGGGGGGGTCCTGTACACGCTGGGAGCGGTCGTCTACGGCATGAAGAAGCCCGACCCCTCCCCCACCTGGTTCGGCTTCCACGAAATCTTCCATGCCTTCACCGTCGCGGCGTGGGCCTGCCACTGCGTCGCCGTCTACCTGGCGGTCCTGGCTTCCTGACGCGCCGCCCGGGCTATCTGCGCCCGTGGCCTGGCGCAATGTTGCTACACTCGACACCATGCGCGCCGGCACCCGTGTGTCGGCGCTCGATTACTGACACGTCATTGGAGGAACCATGGCTGACACACAGTGGCTCACGCAGGCCCAGTACGACCTGCTCGCAAACGAGCTCAAGGAGCGCGTCGAGGTCAAGCGCGTCGAGATCGCGCGCCTCATCGATGCCGCCCGCCAGGAGGGCGACCTGCGCGAGAACGGCGGCTATCACGCCGCGCGCAACGAGCAGTCCATGAACGAGACCCGCATCCAGGCCCTCCAGGAAATGCTCGAGCACGCAGAGGTCGGCGAGACCCCCGCCGACGACGGCATCGTCGAGCCCGGCATGGTCGTCACGGCTCTGGTTGCTGGCCGCGAGCAGAAGTTCCTGCTCGGTTCGCGTGATGCCGGCGGCGACCTGGGCATCCAGGTCTTCTCCGCGCAGGCTCCCCTGGGCGCCGCCGTCATCGGCCACAAGGCCGGCGACAAGCTCTCCTTCGAGGCCCCCACCGGCCGCATGATCGACGTCGAGATCCTCGACGCCAAGCCCTTCGAAGGCTGAGTTCAGAGGCGAGCAGGCCGACCCGGCCTCGCCCCCCCTTATCAATGCGAAGCGGGTCCCACCACGTGGTGGGACCCGCTTCGCATTACATATGCGCGTGAAGAAGCCTTAGGCCTCCACATGGGGCGTCGGAGGCTCCCCCGGCTTCTGCTTCTCATCAGCTGGAGCTTTCTCCCGGTCCGCCTCGCCCTCCGACTCGACGCGGGCCTCGACGTGAAGATCGACCGAGGCCACGACCTCGTCCTCGTTCGACTCCGCGCGAGCCACGTAGGGACGCGTGTCGGGCTTACCGGCGTAGGAAGCGGCGATCTCCTCCTCGAGGATGCCGGGAGGGCCACCCGGGCGGTCCTTGGCGGTCGCGAGCTCGGGCAAGGGGTCGTAGCCATGCAGGTACATGACGGTCGCGTTGATAAACGCAGCGATCGGCACCGAGAAGACCGCACCAGCGATACCAGCGATCGCCGAACCCGCGGTGATGACGAGCATGACGGCGACGGGGTGCAGGGACACCGCGTTCGACATCATGAAGGGCTGCAGAATGTTGGATTCAACCTGCTGGACGACCAGGATGATCACCAGCATGATGATGGCCTTCGTCAGGCCACCGTTCACGGCCGCCACCAGCACCGCGATGACACCGGACGTCAGAGCACCCAGAATGGGCACGAACGCGGCGAAGAATGTGATGACACCGATCGGAATAGCCAGGGGCACGCCCAGGAAGAACGCGCCCAGCGCGATACCGATCGCGTCGATGGCCGCCACCTGGATCTGCGTGCGCACGTAGGAGCCGAAGGTCGCCCAGCCGCGGATTGCGCTCTCATGAACGGGGACACGAGCGGGCGCGGGAAGCAGACGCACGCACCACAGCCAGATCGAGCGGCCCTCTTTCAGGAAGAAGAACAGACAGAAGAGCATCGTCAGGCCGGACGTGGCCAGCGTGCCCACTGACGAGGTGATACTGAGAGCCCCAGTCGCCAGCGTCTCCTTGTTGGTGTTGAGCCAGCTGACCAACTCGGAACGCAGCTGCTCGGCCGCGGCGGTCAGAACGGTCGTGTCGATCTTGAGGGGGCCGTTCTGCAGGAACTCATTGTGCAGGATCGCATCGAGCAGGGCACGGAAACCCTCGGCGGCCTGCGTGGCCAACTGCGGGACCTGCTGGATGAGTTCGGCGGCGGCCTGGCTGAGCGCACCGGCGACAGCCGCAAAGAAGACGAGCAGGCCGACGGTCGCAGCCAGAGACGAAGGGAAGTGCAGGCGCCTGCGCATCCATGACACGAGGGGTTCGAGGAGGACCGTCACCGTCAGCGCAATCGCAACCGGCATGATGACGATCGTCAGGCGCGCAATGCCCCACAGCACCGCCATGACCAGGCCAGCGACGACCAGAGTGCGCCACGAGAACGCCGCAGCCACGCGCAGGGTGCGCGGGACGGCCACGGCGACATCGCGCTCGTCTTCGTGCTCCTCGCGTACCGACACCATGACGGGTGCGGGCGTCGGTTCATCAGTGTGCTTCGTGGGCAGCGCCGCAGAAAGCTGCCCATGAGGTCGGATAGTTTCCAGCGCGGCTGTTCCTGAGTATCGGCCACGGTCCCTCCTTTTCATTCTTCCCTAAGCATACCCGCCCACTCCCCCATTTCCGTCCGCGCACCGCGCCATGTACGCACACGAAGCGCATACTGTCAGATATGAGAAATATCTTCACGCTCGCGCAGACGGATGTTCATCCCACGACGCACGCGGTCCTTGGTTCGAACATGAGGGCCGAGGCCGGGGCCGGCCAGGAGGTCATCTACCTGGCCGCGGGGTGCTTCTGGGGCGTCGAGAAGGCCCTGTGGAACACGCCCGGAGTCGTCACCACGGCGACGGGTTACATGGGAGGCCACGCCCCCGATCCCACGTACGAGCAGGTGTGCTCACATTCGACGGGTCACGCGGAGACCGTGCGCGTCGTCTTCGATACCGCGCTCACCAGCGCTGCCGACCTAGTTCGCCTCTTCTTCGAGATCCACGATCCCACGCAGGTAGGCGGCCAGGGCAACGACATCGGCGACCAGTACCGCTCTGCCATCTGGACGACCACACCCGAGCAGCTGCGCGACGCGACCGCCCTGCGAGCGGCCTACCAGGAGGTGCTCACCGCACGGGGATTCGGCCCGATCCAGACCGTCATTTCTGCCGCCCCCGACGGGGACTCCACCGCGCGCTTCTGGTACGCGGAGGACTACCACCAGCAGTACCTCTTCAAGAACCCGGGCGGCTACGAGTGCCACGCGCGCACCGGCGTTGCCTGCCCGGCTCTCCCCCAGGAGTAGGCGGGAAGACTAGACATAATGCGGGGCGGGTCGGCACGTAGGTGCCGACCCGCCCCGCATTGGCGATGAGATCAGTTCACGCCCAGGATGTCGGTGACGAACACGAGGGTCGCGCCGCCGGGAATGCCCGCCTGCGGGACACCACGCTCACCGTAGCCGAGCTCAGCGGGAATGGACAGCAGGACGCGGTCGCCCACGTGCTTACCCACGAGGCCCTCATCCCAGCCGGGAATGACCATTCCGACGCCGATCTGGAAGGACAGGGCGCCGCCGCGGTCGAAGGAGTTATCGAAGTCGACGTCAGAGCCGAAAACCGCGCCGTAGTAGTGGCAGTGATCGTGTCGCCGGCCTCGACCTCCTGGCCGTCGCCGGCGTGGAGGACCTCGACGACGAGCTCGTCGGAGGGGTCGCCGTCGAAGGACAGGACGGGCTTGCGGCCGAATTCGCCGGACACAGAGATGTTTTCCATGGTGTCTTTCCTTAGGGTCGGTGAAGCGGCGCGTCAGTCGCGGCGCATGAAGTAGGACAGGATCTTGAGGATCTCGAGGTAGATCCAGATGACGTCAGTCATGATCGCGAAGGTGCACAGCCACGAGTACTTCTCAGGCACGTTGTTGGCGACACCCACCTTCACGGCATCAAAGTCGCGCACGAGGCACAGGACGCCGATGAAGACCGCGAGGACACCGATGATGACGCCGAGCGGAATACCGAAGATGGTGATGTTGCGAACGGCCGTCATATTCACGAGGCCGGTGCCCGACAGGAACAGGCTCACCATGTAGTAGATGAAGAATGCGAAGGAGCCGATGCCCGCGACTCGGGTGAGCGTGTTCGAGTTGCGCACGAAGCCCATCGTGAAGGCACCCAGAGTCACGCCGATGACGACGAGAGTCGCCAGAACGGCGCTCACCACGATGCCCGGATACATCATTTCGAAGGCGCAGGACAGCGCTCCGAGGACGAAGCCTTCAACGAGCGAGTAGGCGACGACTGCGCCGGGACGCACCTTCTTGGAGAACTGGATAAACAGGGCGAGGCCCAGCGTCACGGCGCAAGCAGCGAAGGCCACAAGCATGGCAGCACCCAGCGCAACGATGCCCGTCATCCAACCGGCCACCGCACCCACGAGAAGCAGGCCGAAGCACATGAGGGACTTGACCACGACGTCATCGTAGGTCATCGCCCCGCGGTCCACCGCGTCGGCGGCGGGCGCATTCAGCATCGCCTCGTAGGAGTCCATGGAAGTCTCGTAGCCGCCCTGCTGGCCCTGGGGGAGGCCGTAGACGGGCGCGCCCTGAGGCGCAGGGTAGGTGTTCTGTGCGGCGTATTCCGTCGAACCGGTCGCGTAGCCGTACTGCGCATCAGCACCGCCTTGCGCGTAAGGGTTCGTCGAGCCACCGTAGGGGTTCTGTGCCTGCTGTGAGGCGGGCTGGTAGCCGGGCATCGCAGGGTATCCGGCGGGAGTCGTCTGCTGTGTCGACCAGTCTTTGACGATCGAGTTCATCACCGGGTTGGCCATATTTCCTCCTTGGTCAGTGATGTGCTGCCTCTAGTGTCGCACGAGGCACCCACGGGTGGGAAACGCACCATTATGCGCGCAGCGCAACCCCGCGTCCACACGAGGGACGGTGAACGCATCACGGGCCGCGGCCTCGTCGATGAGGACTGCGAATGGTACCCCCGGTGGGACTCGAACCCACAACACACCGATTTTAAGTCGGTTGCCTCTGCCAATTGGGCCACGGGGGCGCGCACGTGCACATCCAGCCTACGGGAGGCTGGCGCTCTCCTCAAGCTCCGCTCAGATCATCGCCTGGGCAATGCCATCGAGGATGTCATGCTCGGAGGTGACGACCTGCTCAATCGGGTGACCGGCGGCCTGTGCGCGCGCGAGTACTCGCGTGACGATGCGGCTCCAGATGAGCGCTCCGGCGGCGATGACGTCTTCGCGTCCCTCCGGCATGAAGCCCAGGGATGCCTTCACGGACGTCGGCTGATCGACCATGAAGCGCACGGCCTCGTCGAACTGGGCGGCGCTGAGTCGGGCGCCATGGATCCGCTCGGGCTGGTAGGAGGTGAGCCCCAGCGCCTGGGCGGTCAGGGTGGTGACCGTGCCCGCGACACCCACGAGGCTGCGCACGCGCGTCAGATCCACGGACTTTTCGGCGCGATCGAGCTGCTCGTCGATCCACGCGATCGCGCGGCCCTGATCCTCGGCGGGGACTCCACCTGCCGGATCCACGTGGGAGAAGAACTTCTCGGTGACGCGCACGGCACCCATATCGATCGAGATCGCCTGCTCAACGCGGGTCGCGCCCAGCACAAGCTCAGTCGAGCCGCCGCCGATGTCGACGACCAGCATCGGGGCGCACGCGGACTCGCCCAGGCCGCTCACAGCGCCATTAAACGACAGGGATGCTTCCTCCGTGCCGACGACAACCTCGGGTTCCACGCCGATGACGGCCTTAATCTGGCGCACGAAGTCGGCACTGTTGGAGGCATCGCGCGTCGCCGAGGTCGCCACGAAACGGGTGCGGGTCGCCCCCAGTGCCTCGATCATGCGCTGGTATTCGACGGTGGCCTCGACCGTGCGCTCGATCGCCGCGGGATCCAGGTATCCGCGCGCATCGACCCCCTGTCCCAGGCGCACGATGCGCATCTGGCGGGTCAGATCAGCGAGTTGAGGGCGTCCGTTCTCGTCGATGTGTCCGTCGGCGACGAGCAGTCGGATCGAATTTGTTCCACAGTCAATGGCAGCTACGCGGGTCATTGCTTCGTTTCTCGTGAGATGAGTCCCGGACGAGGCCGGGGCGAACTTCGGAGGGGCCGCTCAGCAGGAGCAGCGCTCGGTGGAGAACAGGCCGCGCTCAGCGAGCATCGCGAGCGCACGATCCCCGATGGGATTGACGCCGGGACCCGCGGCCAGGGAGTGGCCAACGAGAGCGTGCAGACACTTGACGCGCGTGGGCATACCGCCCGCGCTGACGCCCGAGATCTCGGGGACGTCACCCAGGCTCAGGCGCGCGTCGATGTAGGCCTGGTGCGCACGCGCGTATGCGGCGCGCAGCTCCTCATCGGCAGCGAGTTCCTCATTGAGGGTCTCCATGACGTGTTCCGCCTCGAGGGTCGAGGCGCCCTTCACCGCGGCCGGGTGCGTCAGGTAGTAGGTCGTGGGGAAAGGAGTCCCGTCGGGCAGGCGGGGTGCGGTGGCCACGACAGTGGGCCGACCGCACACGCAGCGCGCGGCGATACCAACGACTCCGCGGGGCACGCGGCCCAGCTGGGAACGCAGGACCTCCAGGTCCTCTTCGGTTGCGTCGGTGGTCTTAACGAGGCTCATTCTCCGCTTTCTTGGCCGGTGGTAGTCGCCTGGCCCGACTGGCTGGCGTCAGCCGACGGGATGGGCGTCGTGTTGGGCGGTTGATCCGCCTTCCCCACTAGGATAGCGAGCTGCTGCACCCAGGGGCGCGCCGGTCCGGTCGACGCCGCGGCCGCCGCCAGGGCAGAGTCCTGGTATTGCGGCCCCGGATCCACCACCGTGTATTGGGTCTCACCGGGTCGCACGTAACCGAGGCGCTCGCGCGCCTGCGTGGAGATGTAGTCGGGGTCATTCCACAGATCCAGCTGTCTTTGCATGTCAGCGTTCTTCTGCTGTTGCTCGGCCACCTGGGCCTTGATTTGCGCCAGCTCGTGCTCCTGCTGCCACCACTGGTACAGGCTGGGCACCAGCATGACGGACAGGATCGCCGCGACCGTCAGGACGACAACAAAGCGAGTCGACACGTCCAGACCACCGATCGACAGGGCGGAAGGCCGCTCCCCAACGGGCCGCGTCGAGGCCTTCTTCTCCGTCCGCTCGCGCGAGCGGAAGAAACGGCGGCCCGAGCCCTCCTGCTTCGTCACCTTCACGCGTTTCTTCGCCGAGGCCTCGTCCCCCTTCGAGGACTTCGCGGCCTTCGCGGCTGCCCTGCGCTGACGCGATTTTTCCGCGTTGATCTCACGCGTCGTGCGCGCTGCATCCGAGGACGAGGAGCGGCGACGCGAGGAGGGACGAGAGGAAGGACGACGGCTAGCCATTCTTCTATCGTGCCCTAAGTCGGAGCATTTGGCTCCACCCCACGCCGAAAAAAGACTCCGCGCGGACCCTTGCGGGCCCGCGCGGAGCTATGCGGCTAGTTGCCTAGGCTCACTTGAAGCGAGGGAAGGCAGAGCGGCCGGCGTAAACGGCGGCCTCGCCCAGCTGCTCCTCGATGCGCAGCAGCTGGTTGTACTTGGCGACGCGCTCGGAACGAGCGGGAGCACCGGTCTTGATCTGGCCGGAGTTGGTGGCGACGGCCAGGTCGGCGATCGTGGTGTCCTCGGTCTCGCCGGAACGGTGCGAGGTCATCGAACGGTAGCCGTTGCGGTGCGCTTCCTCGACGGCGTCGAGGGTCTCGGTCAGCGAACCAATCTGGTTCACCTTGACGAGCAGCGCGTTCGCGGCACCCAGCTCGATGCCCTTCTTCAGGCGGGCGGGGTTGGTGACGAACAGGTCGTCGCCGACCAGCTGCACGCGGCCACCGATCTCGGAGGTCAGGGCCTTCCAAGCGTCCCACTCGTCCTCGGACAGCGGGTCCTCGATGGAGACCAGCGGGTAGTTCGAGATCAGCTTCTCGTAGTACTCCACCATGTAGTCGGTCGAGCGGCCTTCGCCCTCGAACTGGTACAGGCCGTCCTTGAAGAACTCGGAGGAGGCAACGTCCAGGGCCAGGGCGACGTCCTCGCCCGGCTTCAGGCCGGCCTTCTCGATCGCGGAGACGATCAGGTCGAGGGCCTCAGCGTTGGAGTCCAGGTTGGGGGCGAAGCCGCCCTCGTCGCCCAGACCGGTGGACAGGCCGCGCTCCTTCACGACGCCCTTGAGCGTGTGGTAGACCTCGGCGCCCCAGCGCAGAGCCTCACGGAAGGAGGGAGCGCCGATGGGGGCGATCATGAACTCCTGGATGTCAACGTTGGAGTCCGCGTGGGAGCCACCGTTGAGGATGTTCATCATGGGGACGGGCAGGACGTGAGCGTTCGGGCCGCCCAGGTACTTGTAGAGGGGCAGGTCCGCGTACTTCGCGGCAGCCTTGGCGACGGCGAGCGAGACACCGAGGATGGCGTTCGCGCCGAGCTTGCCCTTGTTGGGGGTGCCGTCCAGGTCGATCATGGCCTGGTCGATGTAGCGCTGATCGTCAGCTTCCTCGCCGATGAGCTCGGGAGCGATCTGCTCGACGACGGCGTCAACGGCGTCCTGGACACCCTTGCCGAGGTAACGGCCCTTGTCGCCATCGCGACGCTCGACGGCCTCGAACGCGCCGGTGGACGCGCCGGAGGGAACGGACGCGCGCGCAGCGGTGCCGTCCTCGAGGACGACCTCGACCTCAACGGTCGGGTTACCGCGCGAGTCGAGGATCTCGCGTGCACCAATGCCTTCAATAACTGCCACGTCATTCTCCAATCGATGTTGTTGCGTGGAAGCGGTCAGTACAACGGTAATACGGACCGCCATATGTGGTCACCCCCGGCGAGGGGGACGTTGTGGTGTGCGAGGGTTTCACCCCTCGTTTTGTGCCCAGGCAAGCGACATTAGTCCCTGCCGAAGGCACTGTGAGCGAATACTCACACGCTCATCAGTGGGCGGTACCGCCCATCAGCGCAGCCATGGGATCCTGCGGGCCGCCTGAGACAGCGTCGCCGAACAGAGGCGTCGCGGGAGCCTGACCTCCACCCAGGGACGGCTGGGTGAAACGCGGGTTAATGCGTGCGTCGGACGTTGCGCGGGCCTGCGCGAAGACCTCGTTCATGGTCGACGCAGCAGCCGGATTCGCATTTGCGAACTCGCTGAGCCTCTGGCCCAGGAACATGGAGCGCACGGCCTCACGCGTCGCTCGGCTAAGCTCGGGGACTTGACCGCCAGCCTTCTGCGCTATTTGAGCGATAGTGACATCGATCTGCTCATCGGTCACAGCGACGCCCACGGCGGCCCCCACGGCCTGGAGCTGCGGACCATTGACGAGGGAGGCACGCACCTGCTGTGCGCCGACCCCACTCTGCCCGCCCGTCACTGCATTGAGCTGGGCGACAGCCTCGTCAACTTCCGCAATGCTGTAGTCGCCGTTGGAGGTGCTGACTGCAGCGCCGGGATGGGCGGAGCACGCCCCCATTCCCAGTCCTGCGGCCACAATCAGGGCGGCGGTGGCGAGCTGGCGTGTGTAGCGCACGAGCATTCCTTCCTCAGATGTGTTGCGACGCAATAGACCAGTGTATTCCACCACAGGCACTACTCGCCAAAAGGTACGAGAATCTTGGTCACCAAAGTCTCCACCCACTCCAGGAGAGGGCCGTCGGTGAGCGGGGAACCACCGACTCGTGAGGTGAGCGGCAGGGGCACGAGGACCTGGCGAACGGCGGCTTTGATGACGGTTCCGGGGTGCAGGCGCTTGAGGCGCATGACCTGGGAATCGCGCAGCTCGACGGGCGAGACGCGCAGGTACTTGCCCTGCGTGACGATCTCGGTGATCCCGGCGCGACGGACGATTTCGCGCAGCCGTGCGACGGCGAAGAGGAGGTCAACCTGGGGTGGGATGGGACCGTAGCGGTCGACGAGTTCCTCGCGCACGTCGGCTTCCTGTTCGGGCGTGGAGATGGCCGCGATCTTGGCGTAGACCTCGAGGCGCAGGCGCTCGCCGCGCACGTACCCCTCGGGAATGTGCGCGTCGACCTGCAGGTCCATGCGCACATCGGTCTTTTCGGTGGGAGCGTCACCTCGGTAGGCGGCGACCGCGTCGGAGACCATACGCACGTACAGGTCGAAGCCAACGCCCTCGACGTGGCCGGACTGCGCCCCACCCAGGAGGTTGCCGGCGCCTCGGATCTCAAGGTCGCGCTGGGCGACAGCCAGGCCCGCTCCCAGCTCGGTGTTCGCAGCAATCGTCTTGAGGCGCTCGTGCGCGGTCTCGGTCAGGGCCTTGTCACCCGGATAGAAGAAGTAGGCGTAGGCGCGTTCGCGGCCTCGTCCGACGCGCCCGCGCAGCTGGTGGAGCTGGGACAGGCCAAAGGTGTCGGCGCGGTCCACGATGAGCGTATTCGCGTTGGAGATGTCCAGGCCAGTTTCGACGATGGTCGTACACACGAGCACGTCGAACTCGTGGTTCCAGAAGTCCTGGATGACGGCCTCGAGCTGGTGCTCGTTCATCTTGCCGTGGGCCGTGCGCACGCGCGCCTCGGGCACCAGCTCCGCGATGTGGGCGGCGACCGAGGAGATCGAGTCGACGCGGTTGTGCACGTAGAAGACCTGGCCGTCGCGCAGGAGCTCGCGCCGGATTGCAGCGCTGACCTGAGCGTCCGTGTAGGCGCCGACAAAGGTCAGGACGGGCTGGCGTTCCTCGGGCGGAGTCTGGAGGATCGACATCTCTCGGATGCCGGAGATCGCCATCTCGAGGGTACGCGGGATCGGCGTGGCGGACATAGACAGGACGTCCACGTCGGTTCGCAGGGCCTTGAGCGTCTCCTTGTGCTCGACGCCGAAGCGCTGCTCCTCGTCGATGATGACGAGACCGAGCTTCTTGAACGACACCGTGCCCGTCAGCAGCGAGTGCGTGCCAATGACCAGGTCGACTTCGCCCGAGGCCAGCCCCGCCTTGACCTCCTCGGTTTCCTTCGGCGTCGAGAAGCGCGAGAGCGTGCCGATGTGCACGGGGAAGCCCGCGTAGCGCTCGGCGAAGGTCTCCGCGTGCTGGGTGACCAGCAGTGTCGTGGGCACGAGGACTGCGACCTGGTAGCCGTCCTGGATGGCCTTGAAGGCGGCGCGCACGGCGATCTCGGTCTTGCCGTAGCCGACGTCGCCCGTGAGCAGGCGGTCCATGGGCACGGGCTTTTCCATGTCAGCCTTGACCTCGTCGATCGTGACAAGCTGGTCGGGGGTCTCGACGTAGGGGAAGGCGTCTTCGAGTTCGCGCTGCCAGGGCGTGTCGGGGCCGAAGGCGTGGCCTTTGGTCTGCTGGCGCACGGCGTACAGGCGGATGAGCTCCTTGGCGACCTCGTTGACGGCCTTCTTCGCGCGGGCCTTGGTCTTGGCCCAGTCGGCGCCGCCCATCTTGGTCAGGGAAGGCTCGTCGGATCCGGTGTACTTCGAGATCTGGTCCAGCGCATCAGTGGGCACGAAGAGCCGGTCGGCGGGCTGTCCGCGCTTGGAGGGCGCGTATTCGATGACCAGGTAGTCGCGCGTCGAGGCGGCGTCCCCACGCCCGATCGTCCGGGAGACGAGCTCGATGAAGCGTCCGATGCCGTGTTGATCGTGGACGATGTAGTCCCCGGGGTGCAGGGTCAGCGGGTCGACGCCCTTTGCGCCTGCGCGAGGGCATGCGGCGCATGTCGCGCGTGGAGGCGCCCGCTCGCCCGGTGAGGTCCCCTTCGGTGAGGATCGCGACCTTGAGATGGGGCGCGACAAAACCGACGCCGGCCTGCGCGGTCGTAATGGTCACGAGGCCCGGGTCGGGGCGCGTTTCCACGTTGTCCGCGAGCGCGGCCGGGCACGAGGCGTCGGTGAGGATGGAACGAATGCGACGTCCCGGGCCGGGGCCTTCGGTGGTGACGACGATGCGCCAGCCGTTGCGGGCCAGGTCGGTGAGGTCGGCGGCTGCGCGGGCGAAGTCTCCGCGGTAGGGGTGCACGTCGCGGGCACCCACGCGCATGAGGGTGGGCGAGACAACGACGGGCGCGGGGCCGTCTGATGAGGGCGAGTCGGCCTCGTCGATCGCGGAAGCGAGGTCGGCGGGCGGCAGGTCGGTGATCTCCCACCAGGGGCGTGTCCCGCTCCCCCACAGGTCGCCCAGGTCGAGGAACGAGGCCTTGGAGGCCTCGAGCGGGGTGTCCGCTCCCCCGGCGGCGGCGCTCCACGCGGCGGCGAGGAACTCCTCGGTCGTGGCGACGAGGTCGGCGGCGCGGGCGCGGATTCGTTCGGGGTCGGAGGCGAGGATCGGCGAGCCTGCGGGCAGCAGGTCGAGGAGGGATTCCATGCCGCCGACGAGGATGGGTGCCAGGGATTCGATGCCGGGTGCGGCGATTCCTTCGGCGGCGAGGCTGAGCATCTCGGCGGCGCCGGGCAGGCGGTCGGCGGCCTCGCGGGCGCGGGCGCGCACGGCCTGAGTGAGGAGGAGTTCGCGGCAGGGGACGGCCCACAGGCCGTCGGCAGCCTCGCCGAGGGTTCGCTGGTCGGAGACGGAGAAGGCGCGGATGTCGTCGACCTCGTCGCCCCACAGCTCCACGCGCAGGGGGTGGGGTTCCTGTGGCGGGAAGACGTCGAGGATGCCGCCGCGCACGCTCATCTGGCCTCGTCCTTCGACCATGTCGACGCGCTCGTAGCCGAGTTCGGCTAGGCGGTTCGTGGTCTCGGTGAGGTCCAGGATGTCGCCGGTTCGCACGCGCACGGGTTCGAGATCCGCCAGGCCGGAGATGATCGGCTGGAGGAAGGCGCGGATGGGGACGACGAGGACCGAAATCGGGCCGGCGCTGTCGTCTCCCGCGATCGGGTGCACGAGGCGGCGCAGAACCGCGATGCGACGCGCCATCGTGTCGACCTGGGGCGAGAGACGCTCGTGAGGCAGTGTCTCCCACGCGGGCAGCATGGCGACGCCCGGGATCCACGAGGCCAGGGCGTTGGTCAGCGATTCGGCGTCGCGCCCCGTGGCCGTGAGGACGACGAGGGGCGTAGCCGCGCGCGAGGCGACGGCCGCAAGCAGGGGCGGCCGTATGCCGACGGGCGCGACGATCGTGCCAGAACGGCCGGCTTCGACGGAGTCGGTGGCCGTCTCGATCGCGGGATCGGTGGTGATGTCCGGGAGGAGTCCGGTGAGTAGCACGCGCTGCCTTTCGCGGTGAGAATGCGCGGCGACGCAAGGGGTCGCCGCCTCGATCAGGACCCGGTATGCAGGGCCATCTGGGTGGGGGCAAATCCCTTGGTCACGATGTCTTCGACGACGTCGGCGGCCTGCTCGAAGGTGACGTCCCAGTCGGGACGCTCCTTAGAGGGCAGGGTCGCGAGTACGTAGTCGGCGGGATCCATGCGCCCCGGCGGGCGGCCCACACCGATGCGCAGGCGAGCGTAATCGCGCGTGCCCAGGTGCTGGCTGAGGGACTTCAGGCCGTTGTGTCCGCCCTCTCCCCCCACCGATCTTGAGGCGCAGCGTGTGCGCGGGCAGGTCCATGTCGTCGTGGATGACGAGGATGCGCGAGGGCTCGATCTTGTGGAAAGTGGCGAGCGCGCTGATCGGACCGCCCGAGGTGTTCATGTAGCTGTCGGAGCGCGCGAGAATCACGCGGGGTCCGGGCACGCCGCCGGGGCCGATTCCTAAGCGAACGTCGGCGGTGTGCGTGCGCGAGCGGTGCGAGGTCAGGGTCGCACCGCCGCGCGAGGCGAGCACGTCGAGGGTCAAGTACCCGACGTTGTGTCGGGTGGAGGCATACTGCGCGCCGGGGTTACCTAACCCGACGACGAGCCACGGTCCGTCAGTCGTCATACTCCGATTGTGCCACCCGCGCCGAGAGCATGTCCCACTGGGGGGCGTCCTCGACGACGGGGGCTGCCTCACGTCGAGACGTCGCCCACGCGTCGGCGAAGAGCTGCGCCCACTTGGTGTAGGCCGCCGAATTCGGGTGGAAGAAGTCCGCAGCGTGGTAGGCGAAGGTGTAGGTCGGCAGGGAGTATTCCTGCGTCAGGGAACGCAGGTCGACCAGGTGCGCGTCGCTGTCGGCGACGGCGGCCGCGATACGGTCGGACATGTCCTGCGCGCGGCTTTCCTGGGGCATGATTCCGAAGGAAGGGATCGTGGAGACGAGGGCGCTGCCGGGCAGGGATGCGAGGACCCGACGCAGGCGCTCTTCGAACTGACCGGGGGCCATGTCCTCGGTCATGACGTCGTTGCCGCCGATAGTCAGAGTGACCAGGTCGGGGCTGTAGGGGCCGTCCAGGAGGCCCAGGCCGCGCATTTGCGGGATCTGGGTGAGTTCCACGGACTCGATGGTGGCCCCCGACAGGGACAGGTTGAGCAGGAGGACCTCGCGGTCCATCTGCGCGGCGATCGAGGAGGCGAGGCGCGCCGGGTAGGACTCGGTGACGCGCGAGGCGCCCACTCCCTGCACGGAGGAGTCGCCGAGCGAGACGATCAGGTAGGGACGCTCACCCTCGGGATGCTCGTCGAGCTGACGCAGGCGGTCCAGGGTCGCCAGATTGTGGTTCTCCCAGGCCTTGCGGTAGTCACCGCGCTGGGAATCCAGGCGCAGGAGACGTCCGATCGCCAGGCCGCCACCGAAGAGGCTCGCGCCACCGGCTGCCGCGCCCGCCACCTGCCATGCTCGTTTGCTGATCCCCATTGGAATGTCCTTCCCTCGTGTCTGCTGGCCTTCAGTGTAACGAGGCCGGGGCCGGTGCTTCAAATGCTGAAGCACCGGCCCCTCGGTTTGTCACAGATTGCTCAGTCCAGACGTCCGGCGGGAGCTCCCGGGAGGGATCGGATGAAGTGGGGGAGGCTCCCAGCCTCGCTCCGCGTAGGCGGCTGCGACGGCTCGCGCCACATCCTCCACTGCATGCGCGTCAACGAGCGCGATCGCACTGCCGCCGAAGCCGCCGCCCGTCATGCGCGCACCGTGTGCGCCCGCTGCGCGGGCAGCCTCCACGGCCACATCCAGTTCCTCGCACGACACTTCATAGTCATCACGCAGCGAGTCGTGCGAATCGTTCAGGAGAGCGCCCGCGACCGCCAGGCGCGTGCCCTCCAGCGGTCCCTCGTCAAGAAGCTCGATGAAAGCGCGCGTCCGCGCGATTTCTGAGACGACGTGGCGCGTGCGGGCGGCCAGGCGTTCGTTGCCCAGCGCGGCCGTGGCCTCGTCCAGGTCCTCAACGTCCACGAGCTGGCCCACGCCGAGGATGCGCGCCGACTCCTCGCAGTCCGCGCGGCGCGAGCCGTACTGGCCGTCCGCCAACGAATGCTTGGCACGCGTGTCGATAACGAGAAGCTCCAGGCCGACCGCGCTCAGGTCGAAGGGAACCTGGCGCGTCGACATGTCTCGGCAGTCGAGAGCCAGCGCATGGCCCTCGCGGCAGCGCAGGGAAGCCGTCTGGTCCAGGCCGCCCGTGTTCGCGCCCGCCACCTGGTTTTCCGCGGCGCGCGCGGCATCCACGAGCACCTTGCGCCCCTCGTCGTTGGGGGCCTCGATCGTGCCCGCCAGGCCGAGGGCGCACACCTCGTCGAGGGCGACCGCCGTCGCACACTCGAGCGCGGCGCTCGAGGAGAGGCCACCGCCCAGGGGCACGCACGACCACAGGGCCGCGTCAAAACCGGGCAGGGGCCCGTATCCAGCCTGTTCGAGGGCCCACGCGACGCCCGCGAGATACGCGGTCCAATGGTTCGTCACCTCACCGGGGGTGCCCTTCGGGCCGATCACGTCCAGGTCGAGGACGTCGATCGCCTCGCGCGTCTGCGGCGAAATCAGGCGAATCATCCGATCCTCGCGAGGCGACAGCGCCACGTAGGCGCGGTGCGGCAGAGCGATCGGAACGCACGGACCACCGTTGTAGTCCACGTGCTCGCCGATGATGTTGACGCGCCCGGGCGCACTCCACACACCCCGAGGCTCGTAGCCGAATGCATCACGGAACAGGTCTGCGGCCTGCGCAGCCCCTTGATCGGGAGTAGCCGCATCGGCCCACACGAGATCAGTCACAAGATCCTCCTTGGTCTCACTGACTCAAGGCTACGTGAACGCCCTCACACCATTCAAGCGCTACGGCCTCATCTCGCGCGCCCCAACACCCGGTACAGTGGAGCCACCATATCCGCGACACAGGCAGGCCCCATGTTCCTCCCCCAACGACTCCCCGGCCAGGACTGGCTCGGCGTCGTCGTCGCAATCCCCGAACCGTGGGTCACGCAGCTCACCGAGCTGCGCCTGCGCCTGGGAGACCTGGCAGGATCACGCATCCCCGCGCACATTACGCTCATGCCGCCGACCCCCGTCGCACGCGAGGCTCGCGCCGAGGTCATCGACCACCTGCGCTCCATCGCCTCGCGCCACGCCCCCTTTCGCGTCACATTGTCTGGCACGGATTCCTTCCGCCCCATCTCCAACGTCGCGTTCATGACGCTGGCCGAAGGCGCCTCCGCCTGCACGGATCTGGCCGAGGAGATCCGATCCGGCCCCCTCGATCATGAGACGCGCTTTCCGTATCACCCGCACGTGACGCTTGCTCAGGACGTCGACGACATCGCCCTGGATCTCGCGCTCGACATCGGCGCAACCGTCGAGGCCTCATGGATCGTTCCCGGTTTCCGCCTAGACCGCATCGACCCCTCAGGCATCTACTCCTCGATGGCCCTGTTCGACTTCGACGCCTCCGGGCACTGAGTCCCTGCTAGCCAAGTTTTCGAGCGCTCTTTTCGCTGCTACTTTCCGCGCGGCCCGATCCCGTCGGCCCGCTCATCGCCCACTCATCACCCGCTCATCACGCGCTGGTGTTCCGGGCGCCGGAGGCCCCGGCCGCCCGCGAGGCTAGGCGACCTCACTGCGTTCGGCGCCGCGCCTCGAAGCCCGCCCGTGCCCTCCGGACCCTCCGGCGCCCTCCACACCGGCGCTCTCCTTACTGCGAGTAGCCAGCCCAAGCAACACCACCATCTGCAAGCACCGCCAGGACCCTCACCCCCATCTTCGGGGCATTATCCGGATAGGTTGCGCGCACGCGGATAGGTTATGCACATCCGGATAGGTTATTAAGCTATCCAGATGTTCGTTACCTATCCGTATGTTCGTTACCTATCCGGATGTTCGTTACCTATCCGGATGCGCATCGGCCCCGGGGACAGCACCCTCATCGGCAAGCACGTCAGACAGGCCCCACTAATTCCGCACGTAATTCCCTCGCGACTACTTCAAATTTTGAAGTCACATTGTTGGAATTACAACGTTTCCAGCGATTATTGAAACTTCATCCAAACGAATTACGTGCGAAATTTTGGAAAACGCTGCCACAACTCATACAACAGGTCGCCCGCAGACATGAAAGGCCGTGGCCACCCGCAGACATGAAAGGCCGCGGCCCGGGAAGCGTTCCCAGGCCGCGGCCTCGTCGCTGAAACGTCAGATCTCGTAGGTCACGGAGACCGGCGCGTGATCTGAGAAGCGCTCCGCGTACTCGTCGGCACGGCCGATCTCGAAAGAGCGCGCGCGCTCGCCCAGGGCGGGCGTCGCGTACTGGTAGTCGATGCGCCAGCCCGCGTTGTTCACGAAGGCCTGGCCTCGCCACGACCACCACGAGTAGGGCCCCTGCACGTCGCCGGCCAGGTCGCGCACGGTGTCACGCCAACCTTCCTCCACCCACTGGTTGAGGAAAGCGATCTCCTCGTCGAGGACACCGGCGCGCTTGTTGTGGTTCGGCTTCCAGTTCTTGATGTCGGCCTCGCAGCGCACGACGTTGAAGTCGCCGCACACGAGCGAGGAGATACCCCCGGCCGCCTCTTCGGCGAGCAGCTCGGCCATGCGGGCGCCGATGCGCGGCAGGTGAGCCATCTTGGCCTCCTGCTTAGGAGTGTCCTTCTCGCCGGAGTGGAAGTAGGCGGAGACCACTCGCACGGGGGTGTCGCCACCCTCGGGGCGCACGATGGCTTCGAGCCAGCGGCCGGAATCCACGTCCGTCTCGGCGTCGTCGAGAACCAGGCGGGGCTCGCCTTCCAGGACTGCTCGCCCGCGTCGCACGGCTACGCCCACGCCCGCACGTCCCTTGATGCGGCAGGGAACCCACACGCTGTCCCAGGCCTCGCCCATGATCTCGCGGGAAATCTCCTCGGGTGCACGCACCTCCTGCATGAGCAGCACGTCCGTGTCGGACCCCTCCAGCCAGTCGAGGAAGCCGCGCTTGTGGGCGGCGCGGATGCCGTTGAGGTTCACGGTGGTCACCGTCAGAGTCATCGTTTTCTCCTTAACAACAGTTTTCTTCAGTCTAGATGAACGAGGAGGCGCGGCGAGGAATGGATATCCTCACCGCGCCTCCGCAGCGTTCGCGCGACCTCCACATGTGCCGAGGCCACGCGCGCCTGTCAGTTCGCGCTGATTCCCGCCTGGCGTTCGGCAGCCTCGACGACGTTCGTCACGAGGAGCGCCCGAGTCATCGGGCCAACGCCGCCGGGGTTGGGGCTGAGCCAGCTGGCCACCTCATCCACGCCGTCCGCAACGTCACCCATCAGACGAGCCTTGCCGTCCTCGCCCTGCACGCGGCTCACGCCGACATCGAGCACGACGGCGCCGGGGGCCACCATGTCGCGAGTGATGATCCCAGCAGATCCCGCCGCCGCCACGATGACATCCGCGCGGCGCACGTGATCGGCCAGGTCGGTCGTGCCCGTGTGGCACACGTCGACCGTCGCGTTCACTTCCTTGCGCATGAGCAGCAGGCCGATCGAACGGCCCACGGTCACGCCTCGACCGATGACGCACACGTTCTTACCGGCCAGGTCGATCCCATGGCGTTCCATGAGCTCGATGACCGCGCGCGGCGTGCACGGTAGAGGCGAATCGATGGGACCCGAGCCTCGCAGCACGAGGCGCCCGAGGTTCATCGGATGCAGGCCGTCCGCATCCTTCGCGGGATCGATACGCTCCAGGACGGCGTTCGTATCGATTCCGCGCGGCAGCGGCAGCTGCACGATGTATCCCGTGCAGGCAGGATCGGCGTTGAGCTGATCAATCGCGGCTTCCACCTGTTCCTGCGTCGCGTCGGCGGGCAGGTCCACGCGGATCGACTCGGCGCCGATCTGCGCGCAATCGCGGTGCTTGCCAGCGACGTAGGCAACGGACCCGGGGTCCTCGCCGACGAGGATCGTGCCGAGGCCCGGGACGATCCCGGCCTCGCGCAGACGATCGACGCGCTCCTTCAGCTCCGCCTTAATGGCGGCAGCGGTCGCCTTGCCATCCAGGACCCCCGCGGGGCCCTCCCAGGGAGCCCTCACGATCAGAGCCCGGCGTAGAGCGGGTGCTTGTCCGTCAGCTTCTTGACGCGAGCGCGCAGGGCGTCCACCTCAACGTTGCCGCCGGAGGCACCCTGAGACAGCGTCGTGCCGATGATGTCGGCGACCTCCGCAAAGTCCTCGGCATCGAAGCCGCGCGTCGCGAGGGCGGGGGTGCCGATACGCAGGCCCGAGGTGACGGCCGGCGGACGAGGGTCGAAGGGGACGGCGTTGCGGTTGACGGTGATGCCAACCTCGTGCAGCAGGTCCTCGGCCTGCTGACCGTTGAGCTCGGAATCGACCAGGTCAACGAGGACGAGGTGCACGTCGGTGCCGCCCGTGACCAGCTTGATGCCAGCCTTCTTCGCATCATCAGCGCCCAGGCGCTCAGCGATGATCTGCGCGCCCTCGAGGGTGCGGCGCTGGCGGTCCTTGAATTCGTCGGTCTGCGCGACCTTCATGGCGATGGCCTTCGCGGCAATCGCGTGCATGAGGGGGCCGCCCTGCTGGCCGGGGAACACGGCAGTGTTGAGCTTCTTGCCCCACTGCTCGCCGCGCGAGGACAGGATCATGCCGGAACGAGGACCACCCAGAGTCTTGTGGACCGTCGTCGTTACCACGTCGGCGAAGGGGACGGGGTTCGGATGCAGACCCGCAGCCACGAGGCCCGCGAAGTGAGCCATGTCCACCCAGAGGGCGGCACCGACCTCGTCCGCGATGTCACGGAAGGCCTGGAAGTCGAGGTGACGCGGGTAGGCGGACCAGCCGGCGATGATGACGCGCGGACGCTCCGCAAGGGCAGCCTCACGAACCTTCTCAGGCTCAATGCGCATGGTCTCACGGTCAACCTCGTAGGCGACGGCCTTGTAGTTCTTACCCGAGAAGTTCAGGCGCATGCCGTGGGTCAGGTGACCGCCGTGGGCCAGCGACAGGCCAAGGATCGGGTCGCCGACGTTCGCCATGGCCATGAGCGCAGCGGCGTTGGCCTGCGCGCCGGCGTGGGGCTGAACGTTCACGTAGTCACCGCCGAAGACCTGCTTCGCGCGTTCGATGGCGAGAGACTCCGCGACGTCCACGAACTCGCAGCCACCGTAGTAGCGGCGGCCCGGGTAGCCCTCGGCGTACTTGTTGGTGAGGACCGAGCCCTGCGCCTCGAGGACGGCGCGCGGCACGAAGTTCTCCGAGGCGATCATCTCGAGGGTGTCACGCTGGCGACCAAGCTCGGCATCCAGAACGGCCTGGATCTCAGGATCCAGCTGCGCAAGTGTCATGTCATTGAGGGAATCCATGGGGTTCTCCTATTGATCATCCGATGATGGTTGGCAGTGGCCTCTAGCCCAGGCGGGCGGCTATCGATGCCGACGCGTCGCTCCCCGGTGGTGGCCCACCTGTTCGCCAGTCACGACACGCTGACCAGTTTATCGCTCGGCGGTTTTCTGCGCATTCTTCCAGGGTGTCAGCAAGCTACCAGCCGGTCATGCCGCGTTCAGATCTGACATGCACAACTCGCCAGGTGCACGAAATCACAGCCTTTTTTCGCTTGTACTTAACCCTTTGGTTAGCAACCAAGCTAACCATATGGATAGACTAGGGTTAACACCTAACGGTGACTGAGTTGCGCAGAGGTTATTTACTCAGTAAATAACCCAGTCTGGAGCGGTTTTCTCCGCTCTAACCGACATGCAGCATTTGAGTTTGAGGAAGTAGAAGGAAGACGCACAGATGACAACCTTGACGAAGCCCACTGCACGAGCCGCATCCACGGCTCTCGCCTTCGAGCACGCGTCGGATCTTGCCGCCTCCGCCGACAACGCCATCAAGCGCATGTGCGACATTTTTGCAGCTCTCTTCGGCATTATCCTGCTGACTCCGCTGTGGATCATCGTCGCTGCGATGGTGCGTCTGAACGACGGCGGCCCCGCTTTCTTCACTCAGGAACGCGTTGGCCTCAACGGCAAGACTTTTACCATGTTTAAGTTCCGCACCATGCGCGTGGACGCCGAAGAGCTCAAGGCCTCCCTCATGGAGGCCAACGAGGCCGACTCCTCGGCCGGAAATTCGATCATGTTCAAAATGGCCAACGATCCGCGTATTACGCGCATCGGAGCCTTCCTGCGCAAGACGTCGATCGACGAGCTGCCCCAGCTGTTCAACGTCCTGCGTGGCGACATGTCCCTCGTGGGCCCTCGCCCCCCGCTTCCCAGCGAGGTTGCGCAGTACGAACCCCGCGTGATGGGCAAGTTCGCCGTCCGCCCCGGCATCACCGGCCTCTGGCAGATCTCCGGCCGCTCGAACCTCTCCTGGGACGAGACGGTCCACCTGGACCTCTCCTACGCCCAGCACCGCTCCCTCACCCTTGACGCGTGGATCATGCTGCAGACCATCCCGGCGATCCTGCGTCACGAGGGCGCCTACTAAGCCTTTCTTTTCTGTGTGTGATTGGGTGCGGCCCGAGCCGATTGGCTCGGGCCACACTTTTATGTTCAACGCTCTACCAAGCTCTCAACAGCCCGCCAGTAAGCAAACAACGGCTCACACGTACACTCCTCGCACATTCTGAGATCGAGCCGTCAAACACACACCTCCGAATAGCAGCCTACGCACACCACACGTCAACAGGCACATAACGGGCAGGTCATCACTTGCACACGGGTGCGACACCTTCAGATAGGCGCCTCTTTATAACCCGCCTCACGGGCTTCCGTCACACCCTCATAATATTTTATGTGGGCCGCGCCATTCACCGCATAACCCTTTTCAAACATCCATCCGGAGGCATTTTGAGACACGTTCAGCGCCGTCCACTCCCCCGCGACACGTCGCTTTCTCGCCTCCGAAAGCCGACCACCGATCATGAACGAAAGAGGGGCTGACCTGAGGGTTTGAACGCCACACGAACCCTGCTGGCGCCCACTCTTCAAGACGCGTAACCGACCAAGACCAGCCACGCAATCAACCTGCCTCGCTCACAGGCCGGGCCGCAGCATCCATAGACGCTGAGAGCCATCAGCAGCCCTTCAAATCAGACGACAGAGGCCGGACCCCGCGGGGTCCGGCCTCCATCACAACGACGAGCGTCAACCTCGGTCAGCGACGCGCCGCACCGCCGACCAGTCCCAGATCGTCGAAGCTCCCCATCGCCTCTAGCCTCGAGATGAGCTCGGGCGCGTGAGCGACAAAGTCAAGGGCTTCGACGGTGTAGCGCTTCGTGAGGCGCTTGGGCTCGTGCGCGATGCGCCATGCCCACCCGAGGCGGGCGGCGTGCACCCAGTTCGGGAAATAGTCGTCGGCAGCGCGCGCGTACTGGTCGATCCACCCACCCGCGGTACACACGGAGGCCTCGGGCAGAAGATCGAGCACGAAGGATGCGACGACTTCCTGGAGGCCCGCCCCCAGGCCGACGATGACAAGTCGCGGGTCGAAGGCGGTCAGCACAGACGGATCCGCCTTCAATCGACGCAACCCCTCGTAGCCGTCGATGACCTGAACGTCGAAACGCGACAGGCGCGCGGCGGCAGCCTCGCCGGCCTCGGGGACGGCACCGATCAAGGTGATGCGAGTGCCGTCGCCGAGGCGGTCGAAGACGTGCGGCAGAACGAGGTCCGCGGAGGTGCGGGCGACCTCGTGGCCTGCTGCGCGCAGGCGCATCTGCAGCAGGGTCCCATCGAAGCCGACGGTGTTCATGCGCGCGAGCGCACGGAAGTCGGCGTGCAGGAGGGACCAGTGGTTCAGCCACGTGGTGGTGTGCCCTCGGGTGAGCACGCGCTGCGCCATCGCGTCGAACGCAGGGTCGGCTGGGGTGCCGACCGCGCCAGCGGCCTCGGGGCAGTCCGGGCCGCCGGCGGGGGTTGACATGCTAGTCATGGCACTCACCTCACCAGGCTTGCCTTGAGGTCGAAGGTCACGGATGCGGCGTTCGCGTAGTTCGCGTGGGACTCGACGGCGATGCGGTTGACGCCATCCTTGAGCACCTTGCGAGGCACCGTGACGCGCACGGTCTTGTTCTTCGCCGTCGCGAGGCCCACGTTGGAGGAGGCTCGCGTGTTGGCGTCGATCGTGCCCTCGGGCATGTTCACGCGCTTAATTTCGGTGCCGTTGACGTAGATAACTGCGCCATCGTCGACGCGGACGTCGAGGGTGACCTCGAAGTCTGCGCTGAGGGTACCGAAGTTGATGTCACGCACGAAGTAGTTCGTGATGGCTCGGTCCGCCGCCGGCATCGTGAAGGGCGTGCCGGCGTCACGGTCGCCCCAGCCGAGCGGGCTGGCGCCGTGCTTCCACGAGGACAGGTCGGCGGTGGAGTTCCACGCCGGGTCCGGCGATTCCTTGGAGTTCCAGTAGTTCCAGTACATGCCGGAGAACAGGAAACCACCAAAGTTCAGCGCGGACACGTCGAGCACCTCGAGGGGCTTGTCCGGGTCAGGCGTGAGCGGGGTATCGGGTTCAGGCTGGGGTGCCGGGTCCGGCTCCGGATCGGGCGCGGGAGCGGGTGCCGGCTCATTGCCCTTGGTGACGACCTGGACCATGCCGTCGATGGTCATCGACGAGCTGGAGCGGTAGTTGAGGTGCGTTTCGACGGCCAGCGTGTTCGTGCCGGCGACCAGCTTGTCCGCGGGGACGAAGACCAGCTGTCGGTCGGCACGCGCGGCGGGCGTCGAGACGGAGGCGTTCGCGTAGGTCGAGGCGTCAACCGTTCCATCGTCCATGCGCTGGCGGGCCACCTCGGTGCCGTTGACGTACACGACGGCACCATCGTCGGCCGTCACGGCGACGTTCACGCCGCCGATGGCGGTCGGGTCAGCAACCGTGAAGTTGATGCGCGCGTAGGTGGTGACTGGTCGGTTCTTGGCCGCGCCCGGGGTCAGCGTCGTGTTGATGCCCGGACCGCCGTAGCCGATCGGGGAGGCGCCGCGGCTCCAGGAGGAATCATCGAACGAGGTCTGGGCCCAGTTCTCAGCGACCGGCTCGCTCGACCAGTGGTATGCCCAGGTGTCGTCCTCGTCCACGAGCTGCGAAGACTCGTCGGGCTGCGCGGGCTTACCGTTGGAGTCGACCGTGTAGACGTGGGTCGAGGCACCGCGCAGGCCGTCGGAGGCCACCGCGCGCACGAAGAAGCGGTTCTTGCCGCCCAGAGGCACGGTCACGGAGTTCGAGGTCGTGGAGGCGATCGGACGATCGTCACGCAGGATGTCGTAGGAGACGGCACCGGGCACGGAGGACCACTTGAGGGTGACTTCCTTGGAGTTGCCGGCTGAGGCGCGCAGGTTCGCGGGCACCGCGGGGGCGGTGGCGTTGCGGGCGGGCATACGCACGAAGCCACCGGACCACTGGCCTGCCGTGAGGGACGTGTAGGAGTAGTTGAAGTCGCCGCCGGCCCACAGGGCGCCGTCGTCAGCCATTTCGAGGGCCCACGCGCCAGTGAAGCGCTGGGAGCCGAGGCGGTAGGGGGTCCAGCCGAGCTGGCGGCCCGTGGCCTCGTCCCAGCCGCCGACCCACTGGATCTCGTCGGCTCGGGTCCAAGAGGTACCGAGCGTCAGGTACTGGTAGGCATCCTGGAAGGTGTAGTCGGAGCAGTGGCACGACGCGTAGACGACGCCCGTGGCGGAGCGGGTCGACGCCTGGAGGTCGCCACCGTTGTTCATGGTGATGGAGCCCGAGGTGCGCGTCATCGTGTCGGAGTTGTAGCCGAAGAGCGAGTGCTGCGAACCGCCGAAGTACACGCGGCCATTGCGCGCGGTGACGGTCTGCTGGTACTTGCCGATCAGGTAGGAGTGGCGGAAAGTCCAGGACTGGTCGAGCTCGGCGCCGGCGGCGGTGGACAGTCGACCCGCATTTTCGACGACACGGTTGTGGGCGCGGGTGAAGTAGCCGGCCGCGTAGTAGTAGGTCTCGTTTTCGTCGACATCGATATCGATGACGGTGCCGTTGAACTCGGGGTTCCACGTACGGTCGGGCTTGCCGTTGATGTCGAGGCGCGCACCGTTACGGGCATAGGTCCACGACGCGCCGTTACCCTGGAAGTGCGTGAAGATACCGCCCAGGTAGATGTGGTCGTTGATGATCTTGATGGACTTGACCGAGACGCGGCTACCGTTGGTACCGGTGCGGGCCTGCAGGGTCCACGACGGGTCGATCTGGCCGGTCGCGGGATCGATCAGGACGGTGCCGACGTGGGTCTCACCGTTGACCTTCGTAAAGTCACCGGCGACGAGCAGCTTACCGTTGGGTAGCTCTGCGAGGTCCTTGACCTGGTTGTTGAAGGAGAAGGTCTGTCCGTTCCACTCCCCCGTCGTCGCATCGAAGCCGGCGAGGCCGGAGGATGCGATCTCCTGGCCGTTCTTACCCTTTTGCACGCCGGTGAAGTTACCGCCCACGTACATGGTCGAGCCGATCTGCTCGAAGGCCTGGACCTGGATATTGCCTTCCTTGTAGGAACCGTTGAGGTTACCGGTCACGCCCCAAGACATCGGGGAGGCGAACTCAGAAGCGGTGGCCTTCTGCTTTTCGGCGGCCGTGCCGCCGTCGCCGATGGCGCGGAAGCTGGAGTCCGTGGAACGCAGCTGCGGACGCACGTAGGCCTCGGCGTAGGGGTTGATGATCGAGCCGTTGTAGTGGAAGTACGACGTCGAGGAGGACGTGTCGGCCCACGACGTGGCGAGGGGGCCGTAGCCCCAACCGAGCGTGTACTTGTTCTGCGCGGAGGCGGTGAGGTTGACGTACCCCCACGCGGTGTTGGTGCCGAATCCGGCCCAGACGATGCCGCCGTTGACCCACCATTCGCGGTTGAACTTCACGTCCACCGGGTGGGCGCTCTTGAACGGCCAGATGAAGTCGCGCATCTTCGGGAAGCGCATGCGCACGGTCTGGTAGGCGGTTCCCTTATGGTTCCAAGCGCGCTGGACCATCAGGCCGTCCTCAAGATCGGACACGGAGGTGCCGCCGAGCAGACCGTTGACCGTCTGGTGCGAGGCCTGCACGACCTCAAAGTCCCCGGCGGTGCGCGGACGGGTCTTGAGCTTCTCCTGGTCACCCTGACCCTGGCTCCACGTCTCCCAGCCTTCACGGCCTCGTCCGATGAGGACCCAGCCGCCTCCATCCGTGGTCTGGTCGCAGAAGAACTGGCCGGGGGCCTCCATGGTGGAGGTCTGCAGCCAGTACGTTCCGTTCTGGGAACGCGGGTCGTTCTGCTTGATTTCCCAGCACGAAGCCGCAGCGGTGGCCTCGCTCAGACCATCGTGAAGCGGGTCGGCGGCCGCGTGGGCAGCCGGGGAGAATACAAGCACGCTCAGGCCGGTCACTGATGCCAGTCCGAGCGCCAAGCAACGGCGCATAAAACTCATGGGATCCTCACAGGTATCGCGTAAATGGTTACTTCTATAGTGTCACGATAATTGCCACCGTTCAACCACTTGGTTAGGACCGTGCGGGAGTCGTTTACCACATACAAGTCAACCCCCGCCACGAAGGCGGGGGTTGTACCTGTCAACACGATTCACGAGCCGAATCAAACCATTTTCAGCGGCTCACACCTCGCGCGAACTCGAGCGAAGAAAGACGATTCTTTCCTTATTTCGCAAGAGTCGCGTTCAGGTCGAAGGTCATCGAGGGCGAGCCCTTGTAGTTGAGGTGCTCCTCGACGCCGATGCGGTTCACGCCGCTCGTCAAGAGGCTCGCGGGGATGGTGACCTCGAGCAGATCGGAGGCTGCCTTGGCGGCACTCACGGCCGAGTTCGCGTAGGTCGCGTGAGTAATGTTGCCATCGGACATACGTTTCGTGTCAACGATCTTGCCATTGACTCGCAGGACGACGCCGTCATCCGCGCGCACCTTCACGGTCAGCGCTGTGTTCGGGGTGATCGCACCCAGGTCGATGTCGCGCGCGAAGTAGTACGTGATCGCACGATCCTTCTTGGCAATATCGAGGGCGGTCACGGCGGCGGAGTCTCCCCAGCCGATCGGGCCGGAGCCGCGGTTCCAGCTCTGGAGGGAGCCGGTCGTCGCCCAGTCGGAGGCGGGGGCTTCCGTGGAGGTCCAGTAGTTCCACTCGTCGCCGGTCTGGATGACCGTGCCGGACTTGATGGAGGCCGCGTTGATCGGCTGCGTTGCGTCGGTCGGCTCGTTGCTGCGCTCGGCGGGAACGGAGCCATTGTCGTCCGGAGTGCCTTCCACGCGGAAGATGGAGGCCTGCATCGAGACGGTCGCGGTGCGCATGTAGTTGACGTGCGTTTCCACGGCGATGACGTTGTCACCGGTCTTCAGCGCCGATGCGGGGACGAAGACCTCGGAGAGGGAGGCGGAAGCCGCGGCGAAGTTGGGCGCGGCGTCGGCGCGGGTCGCATAGCTGACCGTGCCGGCACCCATGCGGGTGCGATCCACCTCGACGCCGTTGATGTAGACGACGGCGCCATCATCGGCCAGGTACTTGACGTTGATGCCCTTGAGGGCCTTCGCGTCGGCCACCCGGAAGTGCGTACGGTAGTAGGTCGTCACGGGGCGCGAGCCCTTGGTCGCGATCTGGGTCACGATCGCGGAGTCACCGTAGCCCAGAGGCGCGGCGCCGGTCAGCCAGGCAGAGTCGTCGAACGAGGCCTGGGCCCAGTTTTCGGGGGCGGCGCTGGCTTCAGCGCGGTAGTTCCACGTCGCACCCGCTTCGAGGAGCACCGGGTTGGAGGCATCCGCCTGGCCGGGGCCGGGAGCAGTGTAGACCGCGGTGGTCGCGGAGCGGTTGCCCTCGGCGTCAACGGCGCGCACGAAGTAGCGGTTTTCGCCGCCGCGCGGCACCTCGACGCTGGTGGTCTCGGAGGTGGCGATCGGGCGATCGTCGCGCAGGATCTCGTAGGAGACTGCGTCGGAGACGCCTTCCCAGGCGAGGGTCACGGTGGAATCGTTCGACGCAGTGGAGCGCAGGAGGGAGGGCGCGTCGGGTGCGACGTTGTCGCGGTTGTCGTAGCGGGCGAAGCCGCCGTTCCACTGGGTGCGCGTGGCGTCGGTGTGGGAGAGGGTGAAGTCGCCGCCCACCCACAGGTTGCCGTAGTTATCAGTCGTCAGTGCCCAGGCGCCGGTCTTGCGGCGCGAGGAGAGCTCGAAGGGGGTCCACTTCAGACTCTCGCCGGTGGCGGCGTTCCACGCGCCAACCCACTTGATCTCGTCGACGCGCGACCAGGAGCCGTTCATCGCCCAGACGTACATGTCCTGGTAGGCAGCGTCGGAGCAGTGGCAGGAGCCGTAGATAACGCCCTTAGCAGACACGGTTGTGGCCTGCAGGTCGCCGCCGTTGCTGAAGGTCATCGCACCGGAGACGCGCTGGTTGGTGGCAGTGTCGTATCCGAACAGGTTGTGCTCGGAGCCGCCGATGTAGACGCGGTTTCCGGCCGTGGCGATGGTCTGCTGGTACTTACCGGCGGTGGCGCTGGACGGCACAAAGTCGAAGTCCGTATCCACGGCAGCACCCGGCTGGGTGGAGAACTTGGCGGCGTACCAGGCGCGCTGATTACCGTGCGCCGTGGTGAAGTGGCCGCCCGCGTAGAAGGCGCTGTTCGCCTCGGAAACGCCAACCGCCTGCACGGCACCGCTGATCTCGGGGTTCCACGAGCGGTCGGGACGCCCGCTCAGGGAGACACGTCCAGCATTACGCGCGTAGACCCGGGAGCTGCCGCCGCCGGAGAGGTGGGTGAAGGAGCCGCCCATGTAGACGTTACCGTCGTAGTAGGTCAGGGCGCGCACGCTCACGGCGCCGCCGCGCAGCGCGTTGGTGATCTGCAGGTCCCACGAGGGGTCGATCTGGCCGGTCGAGGGGTTGATGACGACGGTGCCCACGTGGGGCTCGCCGTTGACGCGGGTGAAGTCGCCGCCCACCAGGAGACGGCCGTCGGGCAGGGCGAGGAGCGCCTTGACCTGCGCGTTGAAGTCGAAGGTCTGGCCGGTGAAGTCGCCGGTGGCCACGTCGAAGGCCGCGAGACCACGCGAGGAGATCTCGGCACCCTTCTCGCCCTGCTTGACGCCGGTGAAGTTGCCGCCCACGTACATGGTGGAGCCGACCTGGGCGAAAGCCTGGACCTGGATGTTGCCTTCCTTCACGGAGCCGTTGAGGTTACCGCTCACGCCCCACGAGGTCTTGGCTGCGTACTGCGAGACGACGGCGGAGACCGTCGAGGCGCCGAGGCCCTCGTCGGGGATGCGGGCGAAGTCTGCCGAATCCGAGGAGATGCGCGGACGCACGTAGGCCTCGGCGTAGGGGAAGACCGTCAGGCCCGACTTGCGGAAGAAGGAGGTGGCGGAGGTGACGTCACCGGTCCAGTTGGAGGCGAGAGCACCGTAGCCCCAGCCCATCTTCCAGCCCGTGGTGCGGGCCGAGGGGTAGGTCTGCAGGCCGCTCCACTCGTTGTCGTAGCCGGTCAGGCCCCACATAAGGCCGGAGCGCCAGCCACCCTTGTCCAGCTGGACATTGACCGGGTGGGCCATCTTGAAGGGCCACACAAAGTCGGTCATCTTCGGGAACTGAAGATCCACGGTCTGGTAGGAGCGGCCCGACGCGCTCCAGGAGCGCATGACGCGCACGCCGTCAGCCTGATCCTTGACCGGCACGTTATTCAGGAGCTCGGTCACGGCCTTATTGGACAGCTGGACGACCTCGAAGTCATCGGTGGTGCGCGAGCGAGAGGTCAGTTTCTCAGGATCGCCCTTGCCTCCGCTCCAGGATTCCCATCCTTCACGGCCTCGGCCGATCATGACCCAGCCGCCACCATCTGTCGTCTGGTCACAAAAGAACTGGGCGGGGTGGTCCATCGCGGGAGTCTGGAGCCAGTAGGCGCCGTCCGCAGCCGCAGGATTCCGCTGCTTAATGTCCCAGCACGACGCGGCGGCGGTCGCAGCGCTCAGACCATCGTGAACGACAGACTGACCGGGTGCAGAATCGCCCTGACCTGCACCAACAGCGTGAGCCATCGGAGCGAGCGCGAGGGAAGCGCAGGCAACAATCGGCGCGGTTGCAAGGATCGCAAGGCGCGAAAGTGCGGAAGCCATGACACGACCTTTCGGAGGGAACGAAAACTTGTTGCATAAATAATTACACAACAATCCCTGTTCGATCAACCGGTTGGTCAAGGAGGACTTTCACAGGTGCATCACGCACCCCATTTTCACCCCCGGCGACGCCTCGCGAGGGACCCAAGTCCCGACAGGTGGAGGCGATCCCTAAACACACTGCAAACACAGGCAAACAAGGACCGAGAGGGCCGAAGCCGGCGACGGTTGCAACGAAGGAATCACGCCCCAGCCACCACGCTATACACCCACCCGGAATCACGGCTGACACGCCCACGACAAGGATCGGCTTGACCACCTCTGACAATTTCGGTGTCACACCAATAAACCGTGAGACCTGAACGGTCGCCATGGCCGCGTCAAGCACCATGCACACGGCCCAGACGGCGGCCGCCGCAACCATTCCTCCGCGAGGAATAAAAATGACGTTACCCACAACGTTGAGGGTCAGCACCACGATCTTGTTGACCGCAGCCCACCCGGAGCGCCCGCTCATAATGAGCAGCGAGTGAATATTTCCCGCCATGAACGTAACGATCGATCCGACGCACAGAACCACGAGGACGTTCGCGCCGGGCGCGAAGCCGTCACCGAGGATGCGCATGAGCGCAGGCGCGTAGATCGCCATCAGTGCGTAGATAGGGGCGGCGAACAGGACGAGCCAAATCGAGGCCGTGCTGTACAGGTCGCGCAGCTCCTTGACCTTTCCCTGGTGCAGGAGCTTGGAGAACTGGGGAGAGACGACGACGCGCAGGGCCGTATCGACGACCATGCCCGCCTGAATGAAACGAATCGCACCACCGTAGATGCCGGATGCCGCGTCGCCCGCCAGGAGACCGACGAGGAGGACGTCCAGCCACTGCAGCGCCTGCTCAAGGCCGGCGGTCAGGGTACGCGGCAACGCGAAGGACACGACCTGACGGCGCCGCTGCGCGCTCGGCCAACGTCCCACCGAATCCGCCGCCGAGGGCATGTGCCGCAAGAGCAGCCACCACGCGGCCACAAGAACGACGACGAAGGGCAGCGCCCAGGCCACCGACACGATGGCAAGCGACCCGGTGAACGCGGCCGCGAGCGCGACGAGGAGCGGACGCAAACCGGGCAGCAGGAGGTTCTGGACGAGGACATACTCGCGCATGTTTCCCAGAGCCCGCAGCGCGGCGGATGCAACCAGCGTAAGTGCACCGATGGGCACGAACCACAGCACCGCGCGGGTCGATGCCGTCACCTCAGCGTTCCAGATCAACGGAGCCACGGCCTCGAGAATGAGGACACAGACGGTGGACACACCCACCGTCATGGAGGCCATGAAGGACAGGGTCGCACGGATCTCCTCGGGCGCGTCCAGAGACAGGCGGGGCATCAGGTAGATCGCGGTGGAGTCGAGGCCGACCTTCGCCAGGGCCATGACGATCGCGAAGACGCCGGTCGCCTGGGTGACGATACCCGCTCCCTCGGCACCCAGCATGCGCGAGAGGATGATGGTGAACGCAAAGCCGAGGACCGCCGACGCGGCCGCTCCGACGAAGCCGACGATACCCCCGCGTGCGAGGGAACGCCTGGCTTGATTTGCCTCACTCATGATTAACCTTCCCGCTACCGCGCGGTAGCCTTTCTCTATAACCTACCGATGGGATACACATGGACTTCATCAACTCGCTCTCCCCTGCCCGCAAGAAGGGCCTCCTGGCCGCTGCGATCCTCCTGATCATCGCGCTCGTCATCGTCGGCTTCCTGCGCCTGACAGGCTCCTCCGACACCGATGCAGCCGCGTCCGCGGCGTCCGGAGCGCAGAGCTTCGACAACGACGCGCAGTCCGACATCCCGCAGTCTGTTGCAAAGACCACCGCCCCGCAGTCCGGCGGTCCCGCGAACGCATCCGGATCGCTAGCCACGGACGCTGAGGCCGCCGGGCAGGCCACCTTCGTCATGAACACTCTGTGGGGCGCATACGCCGATCCCGAGCAGGCCCGTGCGACCGACCTGTCCTCCGTGCTCACCGGCTCGGCGCTGGAGGAGTTCGACGCGCAGGCCTTCGAGTGGACACGCGACGGCACCCACACCACCGGCTCCCCCACTCTCGAGGACGTGCACATCCTCAGCGATGACGGGGCTGGAAACGTCACGGTCTCGGCGTGCGTCGACTCGTCCAATGTTCGCGTCCTCAACGACGCGGGAACTGCGCTGACGGACGACACGACCATGACCCGCGCCCTCACCTATTTTCAGTTTGTGAAGGACGGTGAGACGTGGAAGCTGTCCGGCTTCTCGTTCCCCGACGACCCGACTTGTTGAGTCGCGCAAGCATCGCAGTGGCAAAAGCCCCGTCGTTCGCGGCGGGGCTTGTCCATTGCCCCATGCGCACGGAGCGAGCCGCGCGGACGGTTCCAGCGACGGCTCCGGCGCTCGCGGAACTCTCGCGGTCGGCCTCAGCGTGCTTGATCGGGTCACTCTCCTCCTCGAGGTGACGCGACAGGAGCGCCACCGCGACAACTGAGATCATGAGGCCCGTGTTCATGCCGTAGTAGAACTGCTCCACGAGGGTGGCCAGGATGATGCCGCCCAGGATTGAGCCGTACACGTCCGTGGCCCGCCAGATACGCGGGAACATACGCAGGAAGAAGGCGAGGAACAGGGCCAGGCCGACCAGGCCGTAGGAGAAGATGACCGTCCAGAACTGGCCCTGCGTGCCCAGGGAGGGCAGCCACGGCGAGGCCGAGGGACGCGGGGCACCGAAGCCCAGGAGCGGGGACTGCTGGAGCTCGTACAGGGTCTCCAGGTAGTTGGAGGCACGGTCCTCCGTCGAGGAGGATGCGGCAACGCGCTCGAGGAGCGACTGCGAGGCCGGGGTGGCCAGCCAGGCGGCCACGCCCACGACGATGGCCGCGACGATGCCCAGGACGGTGCGCCAGGCTCCCGCGCGCAGGCGCTGGAAGCCCACCCACACGACGATAACGAGCAGGCCGATGTACATGCCGCGGTTGAGCGTCGCTGCGGCCGGGATGACCGACAGCGCGCACACGGCGGCCACGATAAACCGCCACTTGGAGCGCTCGCGCCACAGCACGTAGGCGAAGACGAGCGCAAGCGGGAAGATCAGCGAGTAGACGTTGCCGTAGGTGTTGGAATAAATGAAGGGGGCCGACGGGCGCGGGTCGGAGAGGATCCACGACGACGGGTTCCACTGGGTGGTCGCGCGCTTCGTGAACTCTTTGACGAAGTCGTTGGAGTGCAGGGCGCGCGGCACCAGGTAGTACATGAGCGTCTTGAAGCGCAGCGTCGGCGCAGCCATGGCGATGAAGCCGCCGATGGTGGTCGAAGCCAGGAAGCCCCACATCGTGCCGGTAATCGTGCGCACGCTCAGGGACTTGCGCGCGTTGTAGGCGTAGACCGCGAAGATGCCGGGCGAGATCTGCAGCAGGAAGCGGTAGAACGCGCCGATGACGCGCCCGCCCGTGTCGAGCATCGTCATCGAGGCCAGCACCCACGCCAGGAAGAACACCCACAGGATGGATCCGGGCGGGAAGCGCAGGCCGTGTCGGCCGATCATGAACACAAGCATGATCGATGCAAACAGCGGCCACATCAAGTCACCGGAGCCGAGCACCCACCACAGGAAGTACGCCGCATAGGCCACGACGAAGGGCCACGCGGGTAGATCCTGCGCGTCCTCTCGTAGCGGCCCGATTTGGGCGGGGGCGGGTTTGGCCCAGAGTCCTCGGCGCGGGCTCACGCGTGACCGTTCCCTTCGCCGGTCGTCTCCGTCACGGACGAGGCCTCGGCCTCCTCAGCGCTGCTCGGTGCGGTCACGCTGCCGCGCACGCTGTCCTGCTCGGACTGGCGCGGGGCGCCAAGCTTGTTGCGCTTGCGCGAGGACAGGTAGAGGAACGGGCCCTCGAGGAAGCCTTGATTTCGGACGTGGTGAGCGAGCCGGGCACGTCCTCGTCGGTGCCGGCGACGCGGGCACCACCGGGCTTGACGCGGCCCAGGACGCCGGGCACGCGGGTCGCCAGCGTGCCGAGCACGGAGGGCTTGGCGATGATCGCCTTCGTCAGGAGGGCGGCCATGCCGGAGCCGTTGCCCCGGATCTGCTTATCCAGGCCGGCCTCGTCCACGCGGTGACGGTGGTGCACGAGGGCGTCGGGCGTGTGGATGATGACGTCACCCGTGGCCAGGATGCGTGCGAACATATCGAGGTCCTCGCCGCCGCGCGTCGAGGTGCCAGCACCCAGCGCCGGGTCGAAGGGACCGACCTCCATGAGGACGTCGCGACGCATGGCCATGCACACACCTGCGCCCACGCGGGCCGTCGTGATCGGGAACAGCGGGCCGCCGTCGCCCTTCTCGCCGAGGACCTCCAGGCCCTCGGGGACATCGCCGACGCACCACACGCGCGGGGACATGTCCTTTTGGGGAAGCCGCCGCGCGACTCAAACCACCGCTGGGGAGCGTAGCGCTGCTCCAGGGGCAGCGCGATGCCCGTCGTCGCGGCCACATACGGCGAGGCAGTGAACGGGTCGATCATGGCGGTGAGCCAGTGCGGGTCGACGATCGCGTCGTCGTCCGTGAAGACGATGACCTCGCCGCGCGCCGCGAGCACGCCGCGGTTGCGGGCGCGAGACAGGCCGGGACGAGATGCAGAGACGATGCTCAGGCGAGTGTCCTCGATGCCCGCGAGCTTCTCGCGGGTCAGGCCCGTGTGCGGCGCGTTATCCACCACGACGAGCGTGAAACGCTGGTGATCCTGCGCCAGGATGGCGCGCACGGCGTCCTCGAGCATGTCGCAGGAGCCGACCGTGCACATGACGACGGTCGCGTCCACCTCGGCGCCGGCGCCCTCTTCCCAGCCGCGAGCGGGGGCCGGCTCGACCTCGAGCACGCGCGGATCCGTCTCCGGATGGTCCGTGCCCTCGATCTCAACGAACGCCGAGTTGCGGCCGTTGTCGCGCACGAGCACGAGCGCTCGCGGATCCGACGGGTCGCCCGAAATCAGCTGGGAGACGCGCGCAGTGCGGTCAACGTGCCAGATAGAGGCGGCCAGCTGATCGGCCGCGGTGGTCTCCTCGGCGCTCATTTCTTGCCCTTCTTCGAGGAAGTCTTGGCCTTGGTGTCCGACTTCTTGGAGTTGGACGTGTCTTCCGTTTCCTTCGACGGCTTGGACTCCACGACCTCCGAGGCGCTCTCTTCCGCGGCCTCTTCCTCAGGCTCGATGACCTCGACAGCAGGAGCCGGAGCTGCGGAAGCGGAGGCAGGCGCGGCCACCTGGTCCCCCAGGTAGATCAAGCCGTTCACCTCGCGGTTGATGATCGCCAGTTCGTCCAGGAGGGCGTGCAGCGCCTTCAGGTCGTGGCCCTTGCGCACGGCGACGAGGACGTGACGGGAGGGACGGACCTCGTCAAGGAGCGAGGCCAGAGGCTGCTTGATGTCGATAAGGCGCGGCGCGGGCACGCGGGTCTCGGCCAGGGAGGCGGACAGGACGCGGTGCAGGTCGCGGGCCTGCGGGTCTGAGGCGTCGACGATCAGGTCGACCCAGTGGTCGCGGTCGATCGCCATCGCGAGCATGCGGGTGGGAGCGAGCCACGGTTCGGGCGCGCCCTCTTCAGCGCTCCACACGGGAAGAGCCGTCAGGTCGGCGAGCTGCGTGGGCGAGATCAGGGACCGCGAGCGCGTCTCGCGGATGAGCACCAGGACCAGGCCTGCGAAGAGGCCGACCACGGTCGTGATGAGGATCAGGCGGGACTTCGAAGGCGAGACCTCGTCGCTCGAGGACGCGGCCGGGGTGATGACACGGCCGGCGGTGGCGTGATAGGGGGCGAGCTGCTCGGCATCCTTCGCAAGCTTCGTCAGCGCGGTGCGGATCTCAGCGGCGCGCGGGTTGTCCTTCGTGTTGCCTTCTTCGTCGGCCAGGGGCTGGAGGGAGGCAAGTTCGGTCTCGAGAGCCTCGATCTGCTCGTTGATGCCGGCGGCCATCTCGTCGGCGCGCTGCTCGACGAGGGCGGTGCGCTCGGTCAGGTAGGCGTTGGCGATCGCGTCGGCGGCGTCAACGGCCTGCTGGCGCGTGGGAGCCACGTACTCGATCTTGACGATCGTGCCGTTCGTGTCGCCCGACACCTCCATGTTGGAAAGAAGCTCCTCGGCGGTGACACCATTGCCGAGGCGCGCGGCCGCGACGTCGAGGACGGCAGCGGACTTCGCGATGCCCTGCTCGGTCACCATATCCGTCGTGTTCGACAGGGAGGCGCGCACGGCGGGGGCCGGCGTGATGGAGGGAGCGGTCACGGTCATCGACACGGTCGCCGAGTGCGACGCGGGTACGCCGAAGGCGGCGGCGACACCTACGACCAGGCCGGCCACGGTCCCCGCAACAATCGAGGTCCAGCGGCGTGCCAGCGCGTGACGAAGGATCTGCTGGCCGCCCGTGGGCGGAGGGGTCAGGATCATGACTGTTCTCCTTGGAGGTGAGAGCGCACCCACGCGGCGCGCGCATTGAGCCGGCGCTCGAGAGCGCGGCGAGACGGTGCGGGTCGAGACGCGACCCCCTGAGTGTAGACCTGCACGAATCGGTCGAGCTCACGCTCGGCCTCGTCGCGAGGAAGCGAAACGAGCGAGACCAGGCGCGGCAGCTCCTGGCCCGTCAGAGACACCGACAGGTCGGCGAAGGCCTGGGCCTGCTCGGGATTCTTCCACGAATCCGAGCGCCACGAGGCATTTCCGGTGACCTGTCCGGGGTGGATGCGGTAGAGCAGCCCCCAGGGCGCGATGCGGCGGATGCGCCCGCCTGCGGAGGCCACGCGCATCCACAGGTCGTAGTCCTCGGCGGGAACGCTGCGGTAGCCGCCGACGCGGTCCATGATCTCGCGGGTGGCGAGCATAGTCGGGTGACACACGGGGTTGGTGAGCAGCAGGTGCCAGCCCATGTCCTCGGGCGTGATCTCGTAGGGCATGCGCGGAACCGGGCGGGAGCCGCGCAGCTCGATCATCTGCGTGAAGACCATGTCATCGCCGCGCTTGATCGCGGCCATCGTGCGCTTGAAGCGCCCCTTGAGGGATACGTCGTCGGCGTCCATACGGCCCACGAGGCGCGAGTCGGTGCGCTCCATCAGCTGAGTGAGGACGCGGGAGACACCGCCCTCACCCGGGTTGATGTCCTCGATCCGCAGGCGAGGATCGACCACTCCCCCACGCGACGCGCCGCGGATGGCCTCGCCGACCGTCGAATCAGACGAGGAGTCGTTACCGACGACCAGTTCGGCGTCACGCGGCATGGCCGCCAGCGTCGAGGCCACGGCGCGCGTGATCGTGCCCGCTGCGTTGCGCGCGGGCAGCAGGACGGACAGCTCAGGCACGGGACTCCCCCTGCTTGGCGGCCTCCTTGGCAGCAGCGTCCAGGGCGCGCAGGTCGCGGAAGCGGCGACGCAGCGAGATCGAGGAGTGTGCGACGGCGACGACGGCGAGGAAGGTGTAGAGCACCATGAAAGGAACGCCGAAGCCCCAGAGCACGAAAGACCAGCACAGCACGCCAGGGTCGGTGGGCAGCAGCACGAAAGAACGCAGGTTCCCGCCGCGCGTCTGCTTGCGGCCCGCCGCGCGCACGAACTGCTCAGCGAGGATCTGGCTCATGAACTGGCCCGACGTCACCCAGCCGTAGACGAGCGCGACGATAGCCAGCCACCACGACTCGGGACGGTAGACCATGACGGCGACGGCGGTGCAGAAGTGGATCGCCGGGGAACGGAAGGCGTCGGCGACGTGATCCACCCACTCCCCCGTCTTCGAAGACGCACCCGTGACGCGGGAGACCTGGCCGTCCGCGGAGTCGAACATGAAGCCGACCGCGAGAGCCGTGCCCACGATGAGGCCCGTCCACCACGCGGGGTCACACGCGACGAGGACGATGAGGCCCAGCGTCGAGAAGCACACGGAAATGAAGCTGACGAAGTTCGGGGTCCAGCCGAAAGCAGCGCAGGCGGCGGCCACGACGCGCGCAGCGCCGCGGTTCACCCAGCGCATGTACGCGGGAACGCCCGCGCCCGGCTTCTGCGCGGCAGCGAGCGCGGAGCGGTAGGCGCTAAAACGAGTCCCCCACGAGGAACCCGGCTCGAGCACGACGGGCAGGCTCACTGCGCCTCCCCTTCCGCCTTTTCCGCGTCCTGCGCCGGGGCCTCGTCGGAGAAATCCTCGGGGGCGATGAAGCGGCGCAGCTTCGTCGACGACGTCGACGGCGTGTACGGCAGGTAGACGACGCGCGCGCCGACCTCCGCCATCTCCGCTTCGAGCTGAGCACCCTTGGGAGTGTCCTTCCAGTCGTCACCCTTGAAGAGGACATCGAAAGGCTGGAGGCGCCAGGCGAGGCGCTTGTCCTGGTCCAGGTCAACGACGACCGCGTCCACGAAACGCAGCGACGACACGAGGTCGCAGCGCTCCTTGAGCGGGATGACGGGGGCGCGGCCCTTCATGCGGATGAGGGCCTCGTCCGAGGTCACGCCGACGACGAGGCGATCGCAGCGCTCACGCGCGGCGCGCAGGATGTTGAGGTGTCCCTGATGGAACATGTCAAAACCCCCGGGCACGTAGCCGGTGATGGGGGTGCGATGCTGAGTCGTTTCGTCCACGTAACAAGTGTGCCATTTATCAGGCGGTCAATGCGACACTTACCCACTAAATGACCGAAAGATCACGTCTTAGCGTTCCCCACCAAGTGACAAGACAGCCCACACGAGGCCGTCATATCGAGCAAATATGACCAGATGGCCGCACGCGCCCTTGTTACAGGTTGCGACACGCCAGCGGGGTGTCACGAGGCCTTCGCGCCGGTCGGGCGGTCAGGCTCGACGTGCGCGCAGACCGCGCCCCGGCCTCGTCGGCATCCCTGTGAGCGGGCGTCAGCGAGAGAAGACGACCGTTCGGTTGCCGTTCATCAGGACGCGACGCTCCGCGTGGAAGCGGACGGCCTGTGCGAGGACGCGGCGCTCCACGTCCTGGCCGAGCGCCACCATGTCGGGCGTGGAGTCGGCGTGGGAGACGCGGGTGACGTCCTGCTCGATGATCGGGCCCTCGTCGAGGTCAGCGGTCACGTAGTGGGCGGTCGCGCCGATCAGCTTGACGCCGCGTTCGTGGGCCTGCGCGTAGGGGCGCGCACCCTTGAAGGAGGGCAGGAAGGAGTGGTGGATGTTGATGACGCGGCCCTGCATGGCGCGGCAGACCTCGTCGGAGAGGATCTGCATGTAGCGCGCCAGGACGACGAGCTCAACATCCTCGGAGGCGATCAGGTCAAGGAGCTGGCGCTCCGCCTGGGCCTTCGTGTCCTTCGTGACGGGAATGTTGAGGAAGGGGACGCCGTAGAACTGGGCGACGGGCGCCAGGTCCGGGTGGTTGCCAACGACCGCGATGACGTCAATGGGCAGGCCCTGCGTCTGCTGGCGATACAGGAGGTCGGTCAGGCAGTGGCCCTCGCGCGAGACCATGATGATGGTGCGCAGCTTGCGGCCCAGGTCATCGACGCGGTAGGAGGCATCGAATTCTTCGGCGACGGCGGCCAGGCCCTCGTCGATGGGCGCGCGGCCCTTCGGGGAGTCAACCTCGACGCGCATGAAGAAGGTACCCGTGTCAGCGTCACCGAACTGCTGGGACTGGATGACATTGCCGCCGGCCCCGCCGATCACACCGGTCACGGCATGCACGATACCGGGGCGGTCCGGGCAGGACAGGGTCACAACAAGCTGCGCGTTTTCAGTCATGCGCTCCAGTCTAACCAGCTTCATACCCACGAACGAGGCAGGGGCAGGGTTTGCGGGAGACGCCACGGGGTTGCTGGGTGGGGTTGTGCGCGGGGTTGTTGCTGGGCGGGGTTGCGTCGTTGCGGACGCGGGGTTGCGTGCGGGGTTGCGTGCGGGGTTGTTGCTGGGCGGGGTTACGCGCGGTGTTGTTGCGGGGCGGGGTTACATCGTTGCTGGCGGCGCCGCCGTCGTTTCACGCGCGTTTCACGATCGTCCAGCCCGCCTCTCCCCCAAATTTCTGCGGCCGCGCACCCGAGCGGGAGCCGCAATTACAGCCACCAGCCCGACGGGCGGTAAGCCGGCCCGATTGGTAGCACCCTTATCCCCTCAATGCGCACGTTAACCCCTTAAGTGGCAGCACGGGCACACCGCCAACACTGCCATCAAACGGGTTAACTCTCCTCCCAATGGGCCCACGGCGCCATCCACCGGGCGCACCACCAACGCCACCTATCATTGTGAGATGAAGATTCAAATCGCCTTCTTTGAGGACCTCGAGTTTATCGAGGGTGCGCATGCGCAAGCCCGCACGTTCATGCAGGCGAACGGGAATGCGACTCAGTGGCCCGACGGATATCCGGGCCGCATTGACGCTGAGGAAGACATCGCGCACGGACACTGTTTCATTGTGTCCGACGACGAGGGGGCCGCTCGCCGTCTTTTCTTTCGCTCCCGGGCCAGACGAGACCTACGCGTCGATCGATGGCGCGTGGCACTCCGACGCCGACTACCACGTGATTCACCGCGTAGCCGCGGTGCGCGGGCGCGGTGTAGCTCGGGTTGTCTTCGAGTTCGCGGCTGAGCACGCGGATCACCTGCGCTGCGACACCCACGAGGACAATGTCCCGATGCGGCGCGCACTTGACTCTTTCGGATTCCGCGAGTGCGGCGTGATCACCGTCGCCAACGGTACGCAGCGCGTCGCCTACGACTGGATCAAAGAGCCACTACCAAACGAAGGCACATCACGGTCGTAACGACCAGTCGGTCGCAGACGCATGCCGCACTTTCGCATGCAATTCCCTGCGGACACAGATTGAGGACACCTCAGAAACCGCATGATTCCAACGGTTCGGTTTCAAATTCTGAAATGCTGTCGTGGGAATTGCATGCGACTATTCCGGTGCTGCACCCGTTATGGAGCATTACACCCGATCAGTAGCATTACACCCGATCAGAACGGGTGCAATGCTCACTGATGGGGTGCACGATCTCGTTGGCGACAAGCTCTATCGCGGATGCGCTTCCTAAGCGGAATGGACACCACGACTAAACCCCATTCCACTCACCGACGCTCCAGCCAAGGCCGCAAACTTGACTCCCCAGCACCGGCCACGAGGCACATCCATGACAGCACGCCAGCCATTCCGTAAAAGTGCAGACCCATTGAGCAACAACAGCCGGATTTCAAGGAATTTTGGTGAATGGGTCTGCGGTTTGGCGAAAGACGCCACCTGGAACCGCTACGTACACGCCCATAAGCCCACATAGCCCGCTCCTAGCAACCAGCTGACCACACTCAAGCTTGTTCCTAAGTGGTGTTACACCACTTAGCGGGGTATTACACCACCTCGGAGATGGTGCAATGCTCCCTAACTGGTGTAATGCTCCCTAACTGGTGCAGGGCTGCCCGGCATGGCCCGGCTGGCATCTTGTTGGAGCAGCTACGGAGCAGATCTTTCCGCGCATAGGCTTGTTGCTCAGTAGCGTTGCACCACTTAGCGCAGCATTGCACTAGGTAGTACGCAGTGCATCGCCTCCCTATCTAGTGCAATGCCTCGCCATCTAGTGCATTGCTACCTCACCTAGTGAATCGCTCCATGCTGGGGGTCTGCCGCGCGTCACCGAAGCACCACGACGCACCATGCTCACAGAAAAACCCCGCAACAACACCGCACAACACCTGCACAGCAACCCACAACACCCACGCAGCACCGCACAACACCCACGCAACAACGCCCACAAGATCCACGCACCACCGCACTCCGCACAACACCCACACAACCCCCCCCATACACGCGGGCACGCGCCCGGCCAACCAGCCGGGCGCGCGCCCTTCCCACCAACCGCCACGAGGGCGGTAGCCTCACTTGATGAAGCCGAGCGCCTTGACGGCGTCGTACTCTTCCTGGAGGGCCTTGATGTTGTGGTCGATTCCGGCGCGGGTCGCGTCGGAGATCTCGAGGCCGTCGACGACCTGCCACTCGCCACCGTCGGAGGTGACGGGGAAGCCGAAGTTCAGACCGGCGGGGACGCCGTAGTGCGTGCCGTCGGACATGACACCGGCGGTGACCCACTCGCCCTCGGGGGTGCCGTGGATCCAGGAGTACATGTGGTCGATCGCGGCGTTCGCGGCGGAGGCGGCCGAGGAGGCGCCGCGCGCCTCGATGATGGCGGCGCCACGCTTGGCGACGGTGGGACGGTAGTAGCTGGACAGCCACTCTTCGTCCACGAGCTCGGTCGCGGGCTTGCCGGCAACCTTCGCGAAGGAGACGTCCGGGTACTGGTCGGCCGAGTGGTTACCCCACACGACGACGTCCTTGATGTCGGCGTTCGCGGCGCCGGTCTTGTGGGCGAGCTGCGCGATCGCACGGTTGTGGTCGAGGCGCATCATCGCGGTGAAGCGCGACGCGGGGACGTCCGGCGCAGCGTTCTGGGCGATAGTGGCGTTGGTGTTCGCGGGGTTGCCCACGACGAGGACGCGCACGTCGTCGGCGGCGCCGTCGTTGATGGCCTTGCCCTGGGGGCCGAAGATGCCCGCGTTGGCCTCGAGCAGGTCGGCGCGCTCCATGCCGGCGCGGCGCGGCATGGCGCCCACCAGGTAAGCAACGTTGGTGCCCTGGAACGCACGGTTCACGTCGTCGAAGATCTCAACGCCGGCCAGGGTCGGGAACGCACAGTCATCGAGCTCCATCGCGGTGCCCTCGGCTGCCTTCACGGCCTGCGGGATCTCGAGCAGGTGCAGCTTGACGGGCACGTCCGGGCCGAACAGCTGGCCGGAAGCAATGCGGAACAGGAGGGCGTAGCCGATGTTGCCGGCTGCGCCAGTGACGGTGACGATACGAGGTTCTGCCATGATTGGCGCTCCTTTACAGTTCCTGTGGGCGTGTGCCCTTCAGTCGCGGTGTTCCCCGCGCTCTGTCTCCTAGGATACGTCGTCCGTCACACTCAGACCCGGGCACCCAGTCCCAAGACAAGCCACCCAGACAGTGATCTACGACATACCGAGTGGTCGAGCCGCTCCGCACAGAGCCCATTCGGAACGTACAGTAGGAGCATGCCCGACAACCGTCCCAGCCCCTCCCCCAGCGCCGGTTCCGCGCGAGAATCAGCCCCTGCCTCGTCCCATATCGACGAGGCCGTGGCTCACTCCCACGGTCACGCACACTCCCGCGGTGGCGGGCACGGAGGGCACTCGCACGATCACTCCCACGCGGCGGCCTCGACCACGCGCTTGGGGTGGGCGCTCGCGGTGACGGGAGCGGTCGTTGTCGCGGAGCTGCTCGGCGCCTTCTGGTCGAGCTCCCTGTCCCTGGCTGCGGACGCCGGGCACATGGTCGTGGACGCCTCCGGCCTCGTTATCGCGCTGATCGCCGCTCGCCTCATGCGCCGCCCGCGCGACGAGAAGCACACATGGGGGTGGGCGCGCTCCGAGGTCCTGGCCGCTGCCCTGCAGGCCGGCATGCTCCTTATTATCAGTGTGATGGTCGCGTGGGAGGCCGCGTGGCGCCTGGCTTCCCCGCCCGAGGTCGAGGCTGGCCCCATGCTGTTGATCGGTGTCGTCGGCCTGTTCGCGAACGCTGTGTCGCTTGCGATCCTGGCGGGCGGACGCAACTCGAACCTCAACATGAAGGCTGCGTTCCTGGAGGTCGCAAACGACGCCCTCGGGTCCCTCGCGGTCATCGTCGCGGCCAGCGCCGAGTGGGCCCTCGGGTGGACGCGCGCCGACGCGATAGCCTCACTCCTGATCGCAGCGCTCATGGCGCCGCGCGCGCTGACACTCCTGCGCCGCTCCGTCGCAATCCTCATGGAGCAGGCGCCCGCGACCGTGGACGTCACCGAGCTGCGCGCGCACATGATGGACGTCGACGGCGTGCTCGACGTACACGACCTGCACGTGGCCGCCGTGTCCTCGCACCTCGTGACCGTCACCGCGCACGTGACCGTCTCCGAGGACTCCGATGGCCCCAACCGCGACCGCATCATCCACGAGCTGGGCGAATGCGCGTGCCACCACTTCCCCATCGCGCACTCCACGTTCCAGCTCGAATGCCCGCAGCACCGCGAACACGAGCACTTGGAGCACTAAGCAACCGCGCCATTTGACACGCGGTCAGTCAATTTGTAGGTTGATAGTATGAGCGCAGATGTAGGTTTCACTCCGGGCAAGCTGATTGAGGCTGCCCAGAGCATTCAGCCTGTCGCCGACCCTTTTTCGCAGTCAATGGCTCCTCTTGCCGATGAGGTCACTGCAGCGACAGCCGATCTCAACGGTCCTTTTTTGGAACCTCTCATCAACGCGCTCGGCACATGGGGCGACTCCCTCGAGGTCTTGTTCAATGACTTGGTGACTCTCGGCGAGTCACTCGTCGACGTGGAATGCAATTTTGCCGCCTGCGAGGAAGAAATCATCCAATCTCTCTCCCAAGCAGCAACAGGAGATGCGGGCGGCGGTGGAGACTCTTCCGGGGGGAGTTTCTACGACATTTTACGAGGCCTGGACGGGCAAGGTGCTGAAGGAGGCACAGAGTGAGCGGCGATTCCTTACTGTCTTTCAATGACGCATCTGCTACCTCATTGGCAAGTACTTTTGAGCAAAAAGCAGCTTTGGTTCGCGCGTTCATTCCCGATATCCGCGATAGTGTCACCAACGCAGTGGGTGATTGGACCGGCGAGTCGCGAACGGCTTGTGACGCTGCGATAAAGCGACTCGAAGAACGCGGGGAAGAACTGGCCGAATTACTGGTGTCTGCTTCTCGAGCCATGAAAGAAATTCGGAGTGCAGGCAACCATGCGGAAGCGAAAGCGTTCGCCTGCATCGATAGCTAAGGGAACGCGATGAGCGAATTTAAGGTTGACATTCAAGCCATGGCCGCACTCGTGGAATCCTTGAATTCCTTCGAGGAGAAGATGAAGGAATACGACGTGGAGGACTGGGTCCCGAACTCAGGCATGCTTGAAAACCCAGACGTGTGGGACCCGACCAACGCGTTCCAAGACACGTGGGAAAAGGGCCTCGCCGATCTGCGAGAAGACATCCGGGCTGCTGGCAGCGCTGTCGGCGGCGCGCTCGGCGCGTACGGGGAATACCTGGAGAAGTCGAAAGAGCACATGGATACCGTTGAACAAGCAGCACAGGCGTTGGGGCAGTCCCCCGTCGTCGGTTCGGGGGCATGATCGACTATGGGTGTTGTTGCACACGGCGCACCAGTATTTAGGATCGGCGGAGACCCCGGCGGCATTTCCACGCGCGCTGCGGTGATGATGGATCGAGCAAATGAGTTCGCTGACATTCACGCAGGCCTATCTTCGTTGACTTCTGACGGCTGGCAAGGCCGCGCCGCGGATCACTTCCGCTACAAATTCAACCTACAGATCAAGGGCTGGCTGGACGCACAGATTGCTTTTTCGGATGCCTCCACGGCATATCAGTCTTATGCGTCGACGCTGCTGTCGGCGCAAAGCCAGTGCGATGAGATTCGCTCACGATGGGAACAGGGGCGAAAGGCGGTCGAGCAGGCTCAGAACAACAAGGCTGATGCGCGCAGCCAAGCGGCTGCCGAGGGCGGCACACCCATGTTTGACGCCTCCTGTGATGAGGGGCCGGGCCGTTCGACGATGGCCGCAGCGGAAGCTGACTTCCAGACCCTGGTCAATCAGGTCAACGAATCCGGAACTCTCCTCATTAATGCTCTCAACTCGGGCATTTCGAAGCTCCCCGAGCGCACGTGGATGGATGCCGTCACGCGAACACTCAAGTCGGTGTATGACGGCTTCGTTGAAGCCACCATTGACTTGGTCAAACTGGTCTGGTTCATCGGGGGGCAAGCCGCCGTGTACGATATTGGTCGTGTTATATGCGGCTATATGACTCCCGAAGAGTTGGTGACAAAGTGGGTTGAACTGCCTATCGAGACAGTTGCTGGATTGACCAAAGCACTGTCTGAGAACCCCGGGGCATTCTTCGAGGGATTGACCAAGGGCCTTTTCGATTACGACACGTTCATCGATGATCCCGGCCGCTGGGTTGGCCACGCACTTCCCGATATTCTCATCACCATTGCCACGGCGGGCGCGGGAGGTGGCGCAAGTGCAGGTTCGAAGGCCGCGACGGGCGCTTCGAGAGCTTCCCGTATTGGGCGGGCCCTGTTTAAAGAGTTGACGCACATTGCCGACTTGGAAGACATTGCCAACCTCAGCAAACTAGCCTTCAATAAGCTCAAGAAAGTCGGCATTCATGCAGTAACCAGTCTGTCGGATATCGCTGAGAATGCAGCCGAACGCCTCCGACGACTCAAGGAAGCCGGCCATACCGGTCACCCCCCACTGTTATCGTCCGCAGATAACACCCCGAACGTGCCCAGCTCTGGTGCGCCCAGCTCCCCATCCCACGGCGCACCCAGCTACGGCACCGGTGGCACACCTAGCGCTTCCACTAGCCCCTCCTACGGGTCAGGCTCCACACCCAACACGTCCGGCTCGCCTGCCCCCAGTCACGGCAACGGTGGCTACTCAGGGAATCCGTCGCACGGAGGGGCCGGTGCGGTTGATCCGAACTCTCGATTCGCCCCTCCAGGCCAGCAGAGCAACGGTATGTCCGGCGCGGCCCATTCCGGTGACGCTGGTACCACCGACCCGACTTCGAAGTACGCCCCTCCGACTCACCAGCAAAACGGAACCCCCGGCGCAACCCAACCCTCTACCACACCTCAGGCATCCAGCGGTGGTAACGCCAGCCATGCCTCGCACGGTGGTGCGGATGTCAAGGATTCGGCTCTTCCGCCCACGGATCCGGGCCACCGCTCCAACGGTGTGTCGAGTGTGGCTCAGCCCGCCGCGACGCCTCATGCGTCCGCAGCTGGCGATGCTGGCACCGGCGGCCACGCGGCTCCCGCGAACACTGCACCCAGCGCGTCTAACGGCGCTCACAACAACGCGTTTATGAATGCGGATACCGGTGGCGCCACCCACGGTGCGGGAAGCACCACCAACGGCGCAACCGGGGCTCCTGCGACCGGCGCGGGCACACACGGCGCTCCCGCGGCGGGCGCTCCTGCCACCAGCGCACCCTCGACCGGCGCAGGTGCGCATGGCGCTCCCGCGACTGGCGCTCCTACCACCGGCACCCACGGAGCTGGCACCACTAGTGCCCCCGCGGCTGGCGCTCCTGCCGCCAGCGCACCCTCGACCGGCGCAGGTGCGTATGGCGCTCCCACCACCGGTGCACCCGCAACTGGCTCCCACGGTGCTGGCGCATCCGGTGCGCCTGCTGTCCCCGGAGCTCCCTCGAGCGGCTCGCATGGTGGTGCTTCTGGCCACGGTGCCGCTGGCGGCTCCCCCGCTGCTCCCGCGCGCAACAACGGCATGGGTGAGCACGTCGCTACGGGTAACCCCATTCCCCCGAGGAAGCCTACTGATCCGGACAAGCCGGCTACCGGCTCGGGCCGCGATTTCCAGTCCTCGATAAACAAGACCGATACGCACAGTGGCGGTAACCAGAAGAACTTGGATCATCTGGACTTCAAGCCCGGTGATTCGGACAAGGTTTCCAACGGTCAGTACCGTCCGATCGACCCCTCAGGTGGTCCTCACCGCGGCGGCACCGACGGAGCTTTGAGGGGTGACGACTTCGAACCGAAACTCGCTGTTGCGGGCGACGGGAAGCCTCCGCGAAAGCCGAACAGTTCGTGGGACTCCGATGGCTTCTCTACGAACCGGGACGATTACGATCTTTTCGGCGTTGAGAACAGGAAGGACTCTTCCTACCTGGATCACAGCTCGACCCACGCTAACGGTGAGGCGCGCGGTGCCGATGAGCTTGTCGGCGCGGGCGTTGGTCGTAGCGAGGCCAGCGTGGGAGCTCAGGGATCCCACGAGCGCGCTGGTGCCTTCGGTGGCAGCGATCCAAGCCGCGTCAGCCACGGAGCGGACGGCTTCGGCGGTACCGCTGATTTCGGCGCAAACGCCGGACATGGCGGTCATGGCGCGAACGGTGTCACCAATTCCGCCGATACCAGCGGTGGCCTAGGTAGCACGCCATCCAGTTCACACTCAACCGGGTCCTTCACAGGACATGGCGCCGGCCACGTCGGCGCTGATTCTGGTACCCACAGCGGCTCGTCGACACCTGCGCAGGGTTCATACCCCGCAGCAGGTAATTCTCACGGCACTTCGCATGCCGACTCCGGCTCCGGTGCTGGCCACAGTGGTTCCCACCAGGCCGGACAGGGCGCTAACGGCCATTCCGGGGCCTCGTCATCACACGACACACCTCACACGCCTAAGACAGAACCGTCTATCGCGGAACGCCTGGGCGGCGAAAACCACAGCCACCCAGGCAACGCAACACCCCACACAAACAACTCATGGTCCTCACCCGAGGAACTGCGCGACATACTCGATCCCGAGCACTCCCTCGCTAACAAGGACGACATCCACGGCACCAGCACGCCCGAAACAGAACCATCTATCGCGGAACTCCTGGGCGGCGAAAACCACAGCCACCCAGGCAACGCAACACCCCACACAAACAACTCATGGTCCTCACCCGAGGAACTGCGCGACATACTCGATCCCGAGCACTCCCTCGCTAACAAGGACGACATCCACGGCACCAGCACGCCCGAAACAGAACCATCTATCGCGGAACGCCTGGGCGGCGAAAACCACAGCCACCCAGGCAACGCAACACCCCACACAAACAACTCATGGTCCTCACCCGAGGAACTGCGCGACATACTCGATCCCGAGCACTCCCTCGCTAACAAGGGCGACATCCACGGCACCAGCACGCCCGAAACAGAACCGTCTATCGCGGAACTCCTGGGCGGCGAAAACCACAGCCACCCAGGCAACGCAACACCCCACACAAGCAACTCATGGTCCTCACCCGAGGAACTGCGCGACATACTCGATCCCGAGCACTCCCTCGCTAACAACGGCGGCCTCCACGGCACTGACACGCCCGCCCTCAATCCAGATTCTCCCGCTAATGCGCCACACGCAGGTCATGGCATCGGCAGCACCCACACAGCTGACGCCCCCGACACTGCAATGGATCAGGCAGACATGCCCACCAGAGAGATCGACGGCAACGCTGTCCGCAGGAGAGCAGGGGCGGCTGCTGGCAACTCGGCTGACTTCTCGTGGGACAATAACATCGTCAATAAATCTGGCAAAGCAGACGATGCTGGCCTGCCGCAGCACGCCAGTGATCCCACAGTAGGGGCAGACGCTCCCCATGCACCCCACGCAGGGGCAGATGGCGCGACGGATACGTCGCATGCAGGCCACGGAGACACCGCCAACCACACCGCCGATGGCAGCACCCACGCGACCGATCCCAACACGCGCACTCACGAGGTGGATGGGACAGCTGACGTTTCCACGGGCGACAAGGACAAGTACGGTTCTGCCGAGTCTGACGGTGCTGCTCACCCGACCACTTCTGACGAAGACCTGAAGAAGAACCCGTTCGATGACCTCCTCTCGAGCAACGAGTCTTCGCACGCCCACCACTCCACGCCAGACACTCCCCACGCAGGGGCAGATGGCGCGACGGATACGTCGCATGCAGGCCACGGAGACGGTCCTAGCCCCACCGCCAACGGCAAGGCCGACGACGCTGCTGACTCGGCGCGCCACGGCGACAAGACCGAGGCCGACAAGCCCACGTCGGACAAGTCCCACAAGGAAGACGACGCCGCACACCACGACGGCGACGAGCACCCCAAGGACACCGACGACAAGCACACCACCAAGAACGACGACGCCGACACCAACTCCACCAAGGACGAGGCCGACACGCACAAGTCCGACAAGGATTCGGTCGAGCGCGCGGACGCTGACCCCAAGGCGAAGGACCACTCCGCCAACGGCAAGGCCGACGACGCTGCTGACTCGGCGCGCCACGGCGACAAGACCGAGGCCGACAAGCCCACGTCGGACAAGTCCCACAAGGAAGACGACGCCGCACACCACGACGGCGACGAGCACCCCAAGGACACCGACGACAAGCACACCACCAAGAACGACGACGCCGACACCAACTCCACCAAGGACGAGGCCGACACGCACAAGTCCGACAAGGATTCGGTCGAGCGCGCGGACGCTGACCCCAAGGCGAAGGACCACTCCGCCAACGGCAAGGCCGACGACGCTGCTGACTCGGCGCGCCACGGCGACAAGACCGAGGCCGACAAGCCCACGTCGGACAAGTCCCACAAGGAAGACGACGCCGCACACCACGACGGCGACGAGCACCCCAAGGACACCGACGACAAGCACACCACCAAGAACGACGACGCCGACACCAACTCCACCAAGGACGAGGCCGACACGCACAAGTCCGACAAAGGATTCGGTCGAGCGCGCGGACGCTGACCCCAAGGCGAAGGACCACTCCGCCAACGGCAAGGCCGACGACGCTGCTGACTCGGCACGCCACGGCGACAAGACCGAGGCCGACAAGCCCACGTCGGACAAGTCCCACAAGGAAGACGACGCCGCACACCACGACGGCGACGAGCACCCCAAGGACACCGACGACAAGCACACCACCAAGACCGACGACGCCGACACCAACTCCACCAAGGACGAGGCCGACACGCACAAGTCCGACAAGGATTCGGTCGAGCGCGCGGACGCTGACCCCAAGGCGAAGGACCACTCCGCCAACGGCAAGGCCGACGACGCTGCTGACTCGGCACGCCACGGCGACAAGACCGAGGCCGACAAGCCCACGTCGGACAAGTCCCACAAGGAAGACGACGCCGCACACCACGACGGCGACGAGCACCCCAAGGACACCGACGACAAGCACACCACCAAGAACGACGACACCGACACTCACAAGTCCACCAAGGACGAAGCCGACACGCACAAGCCCGACAAGGACGGTGACGGCAAGTCCGACAAGGACGACGCCGACGGCAAGTCCGACAAGGACGACGCCGACTCCAAGTCCACCAAGGACGAGGCCGACACGCACAAGTCCAACAAGGATGACGCTGACAGCAAGTCCGACAAGGATTCGGCCGAGCGTGCTGACGCTGACCCCAAGGCGAAGGACCACTCCGCCAACGGCAAGGCCGACGACGCTGCTGATTCGGCGCGCCACGGTGACAAGACCGAGGCTGACAAGCCCACGTCGGACAAGTCCCACAAGGAAGACGACGCCGCACACCACGACGGCGACGAGCACCCCAAGGACACCGACGACAAGCACACCACCAAGAACGACGACACCGACACTCACAAGTCCACCAAGGACGAGGCCGACACGCACAAGCCCGACAAGGATTCCGGCGAGCGTGCTGACGCTGACCCCAAGGCGAAGGACCACTCCGCCAACGGCAAGGCCGACGACGCCGCTGACTCGGCGCGCCACGGTGACAAGACCGAGGCTGACAAGCCCACGTCGGACAAGTCCCACAAGGAAGACGACGCCGACTCCAAGTCCACCAAGGACGAGGCCGACACGCACAAGTCCAACAAGGATGACGCTGACAGCAAGTCCGACAAGGATTCGGCCGAGCGTGCTGACGCTGACCCCAAGGCGAAGGACCACTCCGCCAACGGCAAGGCCGACGACGCTGCTGACTCGGCGCGCCACGGTGACAAGACCGAGGCTGACAAGCCCACGTCGGACAAGTCCCACAAGGAAGACGACGCCGCACACCACGACGGCGACGAGCACCCCAAGGACACCGACGACAAGCACACCACCAAGAACGACGACACCGACACTCACAAGTCCACCAAGGACGAAGCCGACACGCACAAGCCCGACAAGGACGGTGACGGCAAGTCCGACAAGGACGACGCCGACTCCAAGTCCACCAAGGACGAGGCCGACACGCACAAGTCCAACAAGGATGACGCTGACAGCAAGTCCGACAAGGATTCGGCCGAGCGTGCTGACGCTGACCCCAAGGCGAAGGACCACTCCGCCAACGGCAAGGCCGACGACGCTGCTGATTCGGCGCGCCACGGTGACAAGACCGAGGCTGACAAGCCCACGTCGGACAAGTCCCACAAGGAAGACGACGCCGCACACCACGACGGCGACGAGCACCCCAAGGACACCGACGACAAGCACACCACCAAGAACGACGACACCGACACTCACAAGTCCACCAAGGACGAGGCCGACACGCACAAGCCCGACAAGGATTCCGGCGAGCGTGCTGACGCTGACCCCAAGGCGAAGGACCACTCCGCCAACGGGAAGGCCGACGACGCCGACACCAAGTCCCCCAAGGACGAGGCCGACACGCACAAGTCCGACAAGGACGAGGCCGACATGCACAAGTCCGACAAGGACGAGGCCGACACGCACAAGTCCGACAAGGACGACGACGCCGACGGCAAGTCCGACAAGGACGACGACGCCGACGGCAAGTCCGACAAGGACGACGACGCCGACGGCAAGTCCGACAAGGACGACGACGCCGACGGCAAGTCCGACAAGGACGAAAAGTACGAGGATCTACACGATCACTCGCACGATAAAGACGGTCCAGATTCCTCTTACAATCCAGAAACAGATCCTCACAGCAATCCGGACCCTGACTATGACAGCCTGCCGGATCCATCAATTGACCAGTCTGAAGGTTTTCCAGAAGGAGTTGACCCATACAGAACTCCCCCAAAGACACGACGCCAGCTTGAGGAAGCACTTGAGGCTTGGGAGTTCTATCAAAAGAAGCCGCTGCCAGACGATGCAGCTAAGTGGCATTCAGGCCGTTACGGTTTTGATGACGTAGTAAATCCTGAACGTGCACTGGGATACAATCCCGATGGGTCGCCACGTTCCATGGAGGACTTCATGAATGTCTACTATGACAAAGAAAAGAAGGAACCAGTTTGGCCGTGGGATGTCGAAGGACTCCGCAAGAATGGGGCGAAACTCAACGCAAATTACCACGAGTACACGTCGATTACCCCATTCATCAAAACGCACGGCAAGGATTTATGCCGACTCGGAGACCCCGGCGGTAAGTTCGCGGCCGCAGTACACAAGGACGGTACGCTTCCATCGTTTGGCGAGCGAGGATTGTTCCAGCCCTTCTCGCTGGGCGCACCGGATATGCGCGCACGCCTGACCGGAGAACTTCCCGAGGGACACATCGTCAAATACGGCGAGGTTGCCCCCGCTTTTGGCCAACCAGGAGGGGCAATACAGCTGCAGATTTGGGGACCTGACGAAAAGACGGGTATCATCAGGGAGTTGAAACTAAATGAGTGGAAGAAGCGGGGGATCATTGAGTATGTCAAACACGATTAGCGAAGATGAGTTCATCAAGACCCTGGTTTCCTTGCTCGAGCGAGAGCTTTACGTTGTCAGCGAGGATCACGTGTGGTTTCGGAGCAACGATCTTAATGTCAAGATCCACGCGTGGTACAAGGACGGTTTCTACTCGGGCGGGTCAAGCGAACGCCTCTCTCCCCCTGGCACCAGCATGTGGGCGGATTCTCTTACCCCCGTGAAGCAGTGGCTGGTCATGGACAACTTTGATCTACTGCGCTATTGCCTCGACCTCCAACCATTGGGCATCAGTTTTCGGGAGCTGCTGATCGCGCCGAACTGGTCGCACAGGCCCGGCACCAATCAGTACTCCCTTGAGCTGTGTCACAACGATCAGCCCACCGGCGTCTTCGCAGGCAAATGGTCTGACGAAGCCACCAACCTGACCTGGTTCCTGAACCACACGCCCGAGCGCCTCCTCGAGATCGCACGCATTGAGAGCAAAGAAGAAGCCTGTCAGGCTCTCTTCGGAACCACGCATATCCCCTACGGGGATGACGACTAAAGCAAGATTCAACACTGGGCTTAGGTTGGTGTTGTTGGCGCTTCGTGAAGCGGCGATGTCCGTCTGTAACAGTGAGGTATCTGTAATGGAAAATCATCGGCGTTATACGGCTCTTCATAATTGAGGATGTTGTTCGGGTCTGAATCCGCCGGTTTCGAGGAGTGCTCGGGTGATGTAGTGGGTGAGTTTCACAAGTTCTGGGGTGGAGCCGCGTAGGTGTTCGGGGCGACCGTTGATGACTTCGGTGGGATCGCCTGTGGTGTGGGGGTGGTTGAAGTAGGCCAGGATGTCCCTGGCTTGACGCTTAAGTGTCCTGCCTAGCGTGATGAGCTCCGTCAGGCCCCTCGGCACGCTCCTGGAGGTCAGTGTGTTGATTTCGGCTTCCGTCATGGCCTTACCCATGCGCGTGTTGGGTGCTCGGCAGGCATCAATGATGTTCTGATAGGCGCTCCAAGTGACATCAAGGGCGACGTGCTCCTCGATGGCAAACAGGTCGATTATCTGGTATTGCTGACCAAGCGTGAGTAGGCAGAATCTGGTGTGTAACATGCTGCGGGCCTTGTAGAGGGGTCCGTGGCCCGCCTGCGCCGGTGGCGGAGTTCTTGCTGAATGCGTCGACGACGCTCATCGACAGTATCCCTGGCGAGGTGTACGACGTGGAAGGAATCCATGACTGTCCTTGCGTCGGGGAGATCTTCGGCGGCGGCGCGCTTGGAACCGGTGAATCCATCCATTGCGACGATCTTGATGCGCTCGCGCCACGTGTCGGAGCGGAGGCCAGCCAGTTTTGAAGATCTCGTTGGAGCGGCCTGGGACCATGTCCAAGAGTCGGGAGGGGCTGCGGCGCTCTTGGATGGGCGTCAAGTCCAAGATCACGGTGACGTATTTGACTCCGTAGGGCGTTTAGCGCCACAGGTGTTCATCGACGCCGATGACACGCACGCCTTCAAACCGGGCCGGGTCGTTGATCAGTGAGCTCTCTCCTTCGGTCAGGACAGCGGTGTTGGCGGCTCTTCCAGGACGCACCTAGGGCCCGGACGATACGCGCCACTGTCAAACGGTGGACAACCATGCCCGTCAGCGCCCAGCGCACCGCCGCCCGCGAGAGCTTCGCGCGCAGAGCGGCCGCGTGGCTCATATCCTGACTCCACACGTGAGCGCACTCCTGGCACCGGTAGCGCGACGCACGCTCACGTGCAAGATCGTGGGGCACCACCCGTAGGGCTCGTGCGCGGGGCGCCTGATCACTATGTCGCGCGAGGCGCCCTGACTTTCACAGCGTCGACACCATCGGTCCGCACCAGCGATCCGGCAGGCCAATACTGCATGGTCTGACCACATGCGCTGGCCGGACAATTCCAGGCCCAGGTTATCCAGACGCGCGAACGCGCTCAGGTCTGGGAGATCAAAGGTAGTATGAGGCATGTTGAGGCCTTCAGATGGACGGTGCAGGAATCTCCATCATCGAAAGACCTCGATCCGTACACAACTACTACACACCCAACACCGCCCACCACACCTACACCCTCAAATGCGATGAGCCCGTTTTTCTCAGAACAATTTAAATCTCCACAGAAGGAAAAATGCTAGACAATAGTGCTCAAGAGTTTCTCGCTTTCCTCAAGAAGGTCTCCCCAACCGCTGCAATCACCTTCCGCGGTTACATCGACCGAACACCCACCAAACCTCGCCCAATTGGTGCGCCCACCCTTGTGGCAACATCGCACAGCGTGGCGATCGCGACGAACAACCTAGAGAAGCCCGAAGTGGCGATTTTCATCGGCGCAAACGGACGAGACCTTACGCCATTCCTCAAAGGGGCACCAGCCTACAACCTCCAAGAGGTCACCTATCTCCCGGGGACTTACTTCTATCAATATCCTCCCACGGAGTTCCTCGGGGTAACGATCCAAGTTCACGAAGAGCTACATCTGAACGAACAGACTCAGAAATACGAACCTACTAGGATCTTGAATGGCTGGGACCCCATCATCCTCGAGCTCGAGCCCCAGCTACGCGCCACGTACGCCAATCCTCTCGATCTGCCCGAGGGCGCATCGAAGCGTTTCCTGCTCCCGATCGAATAGCCCCACATGTCTCACCGCACGCGTTTATACCACCGCTCGCTGACCTGTTGAGCACGCTTCTCAAGGAAACGGTTCGACTCCACACAACACATGAATCGAGACCCCATTGTCCCTAGATTGCCCCGCCCCCAATACCGGCCGCCCGACTGACCCGGAAACTCGTTTCTTCCCCGTACGGGTGCCAGGACCGTGCGATGCCCTCACGTATGCGCCGAGCGGTCTGGGCAGTCGTTTCCGCGGAACCCTGGGCAAACCAGCTACCAATACACCGTATCGAGATGATGCAACTTCTAGACATAAGAACAGAATTCATCATGTTCGCGACAAAATCAGATGCAAAATAGTCGCAATCCAGTTTCTATCTTCACGAAATGACATCTATCGGTCTGCATTTGAGGAGAGAATAAGCGCTGCGGGTCAATACAGCACTAGCACTCATCACCAGAACACAGCATGCCAGAATTCGCCTCACCCAGCATTTGCATTACTGCTACAAATCCCATAATGAGGACAACGAGCCACCCTTAGCACCATACGTGCCCACTAACATTTCACCGATTGATTACTCATGGGAGTATGAATGACTCAAAATCAGGCCCAACAATTTCTTCAATTCCTCAAGTCACTACCGGAGACACGAGCAATCACCTTCCGCGGATATGTCGACGCTACTATCACGGAAGGGCGCCCTATTGTTACTCCTACCCTCGGAGCAACATCGCACAGTGTAGCGATTGCGACGAACAACCTCGAGAAGCCAGAGGTGGCAATTTTTGTCGGCACGAGTGGGCGAGACCTGACACCGATCTTGGAAGGGGCTCCAAACTATAATCTCCAGGAAGTCACATATCTGCCCGGCACTTACTTCTACCAGCACCCTGTTCAAGAGCTTCTCGGGGTAACGATCCAACTTCACGAGGAAGTTCGTCGAAACCCCGAGACCGAACAATTTGAAATCGCTATCAAACTGGACTCCTGGCAGCCCATCATCCTCGAGCTCGAGCCCCAGCTACGCGCCACGTACGCTAATCCTCTCGACCTGCCGGAGGGCGCATCGGAACGCTTCCTCATTCCGTTGGACTAGTACCCGTCGGCGTCGCAACTCCACTTGTGAACTGCTGCGTACGGTGTATAAAGAAACTATTCGTCTCCACACAACACATGAATCGAGGCCAACGTTGTCACTAGATTCGCATGTCCCCACCAACAGTCGCCCACTCGATCCCGAAACTCGTTTCTTCCCCGTACGGGCGCCGGGACCGGGCGATGCCCTCATGCATGCCTCAAGCGGGCTGGGGAGTCGCTTCCGCATCGGCAAAGATGTCGCTCTCGATCTCAAGGGCCAGTTCGCGCACGGCACGCACCCGGAGATGCGTTCGACGGCTGATTGGATGCGTTCGCAGTATTCCGTTCCGGGCAGCATTTCTCCGACATGGCGAGACGACATCGATCACGGAGCGCTTCCTCGATCAGACCGCTATTACGCGCACAAACAGCCCTTCATCGAGGACTTTCACATTACGGGGCTTGATCACATCGGGCATGTCGGGGCATTTCCCTCACCCCAATCATCGACGACGGTATTATTCCCGCGGATTGCCGGTCTGCACCGCCCGCGCATTTGAACGAGCTGTACCACCAATATCGACTCACTGACGACCCACTACCTGAGGGCGTCATTATCGAGATCTGCCTCCTCGCCGAGGACCATGGTTCGCGCGGGTATGCGCCGCAGGTTCGTTTCCTGGAGCGAGTCACATTCAATAATCTTTCTCCGCTATCCATCGACGAGCTCGTGACTCAACACATCATTGAAGGAGTTTCTACCCATGTTGGAGACGTTAAAGCCCCTGATTGGGAAGCTCTGTTCGGGTACTTCCGTAACGCACGAGAACTTTGAGAACGACTACGCCTTCTCGAGTTACAACACCGACTTCTTTGCGGTCTGGACCATCGAAGACAGGTTTTGCTTCAGTTGGTCCGAACGCCACCCAAGCGCCGCATTCTGCATCGACACCCAGAGCGCGACGATAGCCTCGTACATTGTTATCGCTGCGGTTGGAGCACTGCGCCGCGCGGACCTTTTCCAGGACGCCATCTCGCCTGCCATCCTCACCGATGAACTGCGTAGCCGGTGGGTTTCTTCCCCCACGCGGTGGCCTCGCGTCGCGAACTATCAGTACATCGCGAATCCGGAGCTGTCCCTCAATTCGACGAACTGCGCCGCGCTTCGACAGCTGCAGTTTGCCGTGCAGTTTTCGGTCGAGGACTACCTCAATTCCTACCTCAATGCTGACGCAGGTCCAGCCCTCACCCCGTTCAGGACATCATTCGAGCCGTATCTCCGCCAGCTCAGTGATGCGGGCGTCGACATCTCACGGATGAGTCCCCCGATGTCCGGCCGATAGAAAGGCTTCTAAGGGTCGAGGCCGTGGCTGCGTACCACTCAGAATGATGCACTCTCTACACGACGCACCTGCGACGCAATCAACTTACGCCTCTGGTAACTGCACCCACTGCGCGACAGCCGCTCCTCCCACAGGCTCTTTGTAAGACTCCAACAGCACATCAAAGCCAATTGGCATGACCTGCGAAAGAACATTAAGCTCGTAGTGATTTGGGAATATTGTCCGCATTTCCATAGGAACATACTCGCCCCTTACCGCAAGCCGCCCCGTAATGGGAGTTAACTGCTGAAATTCCCAGCCAGGATGAACATCCTCCAGGGCATACGGTACGTTAATACTAGGCCAACCTAATTCTCGTCTTGCGCGCTCCCCGATCCGAACAATCGCCCAGCGCAGCATAATCTCACCGTAGTCGGAGAGCATCGTAGGGACTCGCGGCTCCAGGTACTCGGTCTCACCATAGAGAGCCTGTGGATGCGTTCCCGCCTTATCCCAAATATGATACCAATAGCGGCCACAATCCCACGTTATACCTACGCCGTTACCACGCCAGATACGAACCTGCGCACCCGCATACTCGGCAAAATCAATCAAATCAGCCGTTACTGACATCACCCCTGCCCCTTACCTACAAGAATACCCAACTGCACACATTCACTTGCAGTAAGAACAAAGTCGCCTGCTAAAATCTGCACTTGCCGTGCGCCACCCGGAAGATCAAATTGGGGCACATTAATTCCTGTACGAATGAAGAAACCTTCAGGAAGATTTACAATCTCATATTGGAAGTACGGGTCATGTAAAGCAAAGATATCAAGCGATCGCGCTTCGAAAGAAAATGACTCGCCACTCTCTGGAAGCTGCCACAAATACTTACCGGACGGCATTCCGATGCGATCAAGATATGGTCCGTATGACTCACGGTACTTCAACAATGAAGAAAAAAATACTCGAGCGTCGATCGGTCCATACGAGCAAGTACGGTCTCACTATCCTCAACAAAGCGCAGAATCCCTTTGTTTTCGAAGTGAGGAGACCCCGTGCCAGATGGCTCAGTCGCAACCATTCATTCCTCCTCATCTCCCAATCAACAATCAGTATATTTCATCCACCATCACATGTAAACGTCCGCAAGACCATCCCATCGGTTCCTTGCCTTTTGAATACCTCTGGTTTCGAACCGTTTGTTGTGAGAGGGTTTTTCGGAGTAGTCCTGACCACCTGTGGCCGGGGAATTTCTGAGCGTCTTGCAATCCGCGTTGCCGAGCTGTCCCTGTCATCGCATTACAGGACCCACGCGCCGGAGGGACAATATACGTGCCTGAGCCCACCCGCGCTGCGACACCATTTCCGCGTCCACCGACTAAAAACACCCGTCTCCGAAGGCTTCGTCGGCGCAATCGAGGGGACCCAGCACACCCTCTCCACAGGCTCCGCTCCCTGCTACCGAGTCCGTCCGCCGGCTAACGCTCGTTCATTTCCCCTTACCGTGACGAGGCCTCGACCCCCTCGCTGGATTCGCTGCGGCCGTAGAATCGAGGTAGTTGATAGCGCACTCTGAGGAGGAGCAACCGTCACATGAACGAAGAACTCGCCGCATACATCACTCACCTATGCGAACTATCCGGGCCACACAACCCGGATCGACGATGATGTGATCCTGGTCGAGCCGGGTGAAGGATATACCGATGTCTACGAGGCGTTCACCATGGTCAAGGAGTACTACTCCTTCGGATATTTCGAAAGGTATTCATTCGGCGGGGCAGACTTCGGCTCCGCGTCCTTCGAGATCTTCAAGAAGTTCGCGATCCTGCATTTCGCCGCCGATATTCGTGCAGCACGCCAGCTCCCACCCCTCAGTGTCCCACCAGTGACCGACGTTCACCCCAGCTTTTCCATCGAATTCCTCGAACCGATCGCGTATCTGCTGACAAGCAAAGCCTCTCCCATTCCCAAAACATTCACAACCTTCTCGCCCGATGTCTTGGTGTCTCTGTCGTACCTGATGGGCACGTCAAGCGAAGACCTGCTCTCCCTCGTCCTCGAACCGTCCGGGGATGGATACGTTGCTCTCTTTCAGCGGTAACCCACATGCTGTCTCACCGTTGCCAAACGCTTATGCCCAAAGAATGGATCTCCCGATGCTAGAACAGTTGCAATCCCTGACGCAGAGGATCTCGCACGCAGACTTGAGCGTACAAAACATCGGAAATTGTGATTACGTACTTGACGCGCCTTACGCGCGGTACTACCGATTCCGATTCGCTGATGGATTCTACGAAGTAGGTTCATATGAGCGACACGCTCCCGATAGCTTCAGTTTTCAGACACGCAATGAAACTATTGCCCTCTATCAATTCACACGAATCATTGGAGGATTGTACCGAAGCGCCCAGAGTTACAAACAACTGGCCACACCGCCCAGCTGGGCTGCCCTTCAGCAGGGGTGGACTGTTGAGCGGCCAGACAAAGCATTTCGATGGTTCGACGTTACAGAAGATAATGCTCCGTCAATGCACTTTTCTACCTCTGAACCAGAATCCCACATTATATTGACGTATTTCATGTCTTTTCCTCTCGATTCACTGATCGATATTTTCCTTGATCCATCCGGCAGCGAGCTGGGCACCGATCATAGACATATCCACGCTCTCTCGTTCTAGTGGCCACCTATTACAGACGAGCATCAGCTCAACCATCAGTGAACCGACTCCAACGACCACACGACGAAAGAACAAAGCATGAACCCCGCGACGATCATTAAAACACTAACGAATTCTGCAGCACTCCGTGTTGACATTACTTCAGAGACCTACCACATCACCTGCGAGACCGACACAACTGCATCCATTTATATTGATCTGCACTCACAGAGCATCACGAGTACTTACGACAATAAACAAACCACCGTGAGCACACCAAATGTCACGGTCTTTTGTTTCGCTCTCGCCTTCCGCTTAGCACCCTTGTGGCGCCAGGCAGAAGGACTGAACACAATCCGCGGAATGCACACCTTCAGTAACCTTGAAACTGAATGGACAATGCGTCGAGAAAAACCGGAAGTCCCACGCTTTATCTTCCAAAACATTAACGATCCATCGCTCGTTTTCTCGACGACAAACCCAAATATGGACGCCGTCATCACGAAAGCAAGCTCACTAGATTTCAGCGCTCTCCTCACCGCCTTCACGCAGCATGAACCATCGCACGTCTACGCACTGATGTGAGGACACCGCCGAGCGCATAGACTCACCGACAAAGTACCTCACAACGACCAGGAAGGACCACCATGCTTGATCAGCACGCTGAGCTCAGCGAACGCCTTTTGCGCGGCTCGTTGACCAGAACAAGTGAATTCAACGAGGGTTGGTCTTTCACGAATGATGGCACCCTCTATTTCTCCGTCTGGGACGAGGACGGGAACACCTTCTTTGCATGGTCGGAGAGACAACCGGACACTGCTGCTTCCGTGTACACAGATAACGACACCGTCACGGCGTACTTGTTGACAATGGAGCTGGGAGCGAAGCGCGCCATGGCACTGCATTTCGACGTGCCGAGATTTCCCAGAAATCAGCCAACTCCGGCCATCATGGGCAGCCGAGAAGACCCAGCAGCCACCGACCTTGCACTACCACCGCACCGACGATACACGCCTGCACTTCTACTGCTCCTCGGAGTTCTACGGTGTACCCCTCACCCACGCGATGCAATACGACCTCGAAGACCTCCTGAAGAAATATATGGCCTAGGCCAACGACTACACTGACGAGGCCATCAGCCTCGCGACACGCAACTTCGAACGCACTTTCGACTAGCCGAGACACAACGAGGTACTCCCCGCTATGACGACAACAATTGCCCGAGACACATTCATCCAGTCTCTCGTGACTTCGCTGAAGCGAGAGCTGTATATAGAAACCGAGGACCACGTGTGGTTTCGGAGCAACGATCTTAATGTCATGATCCACGCGTGGTACGAGGACGGTTTCTACTCGGGCGGGTCAAGCGAACGCCTCTCTCCCCCTGGCACCAGCATGTGGGCGGATTCTCTTACCCCCGTGAAGCAGTGGCTGCTCATGTACAACTTCGATCTCTTGCGCGCTTGCCTTGACCTGCAGCCATTCCACATCAGTTTCAAAAGACTAATGCCCGCCCCCGGCTGGTCTCACCGGCCCGGCACAAACGATTATTCGGTTGAGCTGTGCCACGACGATCAACCGACCAACATGTTTACTGGGAAATGGTCCAAGGAATCAACCAATCTATCCTGGTTCCTCAACCACTCGCCCGAACAACTCCTCGAGATCGCCCACATCGAAAGCACCAAGGAAGCCTGCCAAGCCCTGTTCGGCATGCCACGCGTCCCCTTCGCCTAAGCCCACGGATACACGGCAGTAACACATGCCGTGGGAAGAATTGCGGCACAGGCCCAGCCCCGGCCTCGTCCCCACAAACAGCGAGGCGGCAGGAGCTTCACGCTCCCACCGCCTCACCGCAGGCACGACCCGGGGGCCACACCTTGCGGCGCGGCCCCCGAGGATCAGATGCGGTTACTTCGTGCGATTCGCGCGGTAGTACTCGATGAGAGCGCGGGTCGACTGATCCTGCGCGTCCAGGGCCTCGGACGATCCCTCGATGGCGGGAAGGATCTGCTTGGCCAGGACCTTGCCCAGCTCGACGCCCCACTGGTCGAAGGAGTCGATGCCCCACACGGCACCTTCAACGAAGGTGATGTGCTCGTACAGGGCGATCAGCTGGCCCAGGACCGAAGGAGTCAAAGCCGGAGCCATGATCGACGTCGTGGGACGGTTGCCGGTGAACACGCGGGCGGAGACGATGGCCTCGGGCGTGCCCTCGGCGCGCACCTCCTCGCTGGTCTTGCCAAAGGCCAGGGCCTTGGTCTGGGCGAAGAAGTTCGACAGGAACAGCTCGTGCATGTCCGCGTCTCCATCGCCCAGCGCCCACGTCGGGTTCGCAAACGCGATGAAGTCGGCGGGGACCATGCGGGTGCCCTGGTGGATCAGCTGGTAGAAGGCGTGCTGGCCGTTGGTTCCGGGCTCGCCCCAGAAGACCTCGCCGGTCTCGTAGGTGACGGGGCTGCCGTCGCGACGCACGGACTTGCCGTTGGACTCCATGGTCAGCTGCTGCAGGTACGCGGGGAAGCGGTGCAGGTACTGAGAGTAGGGCAGGACAGCGTGCGTGTCGGCGCCCAGGAAGTTCGAGTACCACACGTTGAGCAGGCCCATCAGCAGGGGCACGTTCTTCTCGGGCGCGGCCTCGGCGAAGTGGCGGTCCATCGCGTGGAAGCCGGCGAGGAAGTCGGCGAAGCCCTCGGGGCCGATCGCAACAGCCAGGGAGGTACCGACGGCGGAATCCACGGAGTAGCGGCCGCCCACCCAGCTCCAGAAGCCAAAGGCGTTGGCGGGGTCGATGCCGAACTCGGCGACCCTATCCAGGGCGGTGGACACGGCGACGAAGTGCTTGGCGATGGCTTCCTTCTCGGAGGCCTCGTCGGTGACGATGCCGCGCTCACGCAGGCCGTCCAGCAGCCAGGCGCGCACGACCTTGGCGTTCGTGATGGTCTCGAGCGTCGTGAAGGTCTTGGAGGCCACGATCACGAGGGTCGTCTCGGGGTCCAGGTCCTTCGTGGTCTCGCCCGCGTCAGTGGGGTCGATGTTGGAGATGAAGCGGCACTCCAGGCCCTCCTGCACGTAGGGCTTGAGGGCCTCGTACGCCATGACGGGACCCAGGTCGGAGCCGCCGATACCGACGTTGACGACGGTCTTGACGGGCTTGCCGGTGATGCCGACCCACTCGCCGGAGCGGACGCGACGGGCGAAGGCGTAGACCTTCTCGAGGACCTCGTGCACGTCGGCGATCACGTCCTGGCCGTCGACCGTCAGGGAGTCGGTCACGGGGCGGCGCAGCGCGGTGTGCAGGACGGCGCGGTCCTCGGTGACGTTGATGTGCTCGCCCGCGTACATGCGGTCGCGCAGCTCGAGAACACCGGTCTGCTCGGCGAGGGCGAGGAGGTGGCCCACCAGCGTGGGGCACACGAGGTTCTTCGACAGGTCGACGTGCAGGTCGGCAGCGTCGAAGGTGAAGGTCTGGGTGCGGTTGGGGTCATCCGCGAACAGCTTGCGCAGGTCGGGATCAAAGTTGTCGGCCAGCTGGTCGAGCGTGTCCCACGCGGGGGTCATCGTCGGGTCGATCACGGGGATATCACTCATGGGGTCTCCTGACAGTAGAGATTGTTTCGCACTTTAGTTTAGCGGGGTATGCTCCCCTGGTCACCCTCGTTTCTCGCTTCTGAAACGACGAGGCCGTGGCCCGCGAGCGTTCACGGAACCACGGCCTCGTACGGCGCCTGGAGCCCCTCCGGTCAGGCGACCGGATCGTCGATGGGGATGGGAGTGGCCTCGATGCCCGGGTTCTGCAGCGACACGATGCGCTGAACGGGGACGAGGTTGAGCCACCACTGGTGGAACGGGCGACGATTCTCGATATCGAGGTCGTCGAACATGTTCTTCACCGGGCGTGCCTCGACGGCGTTGCCGACCTGGCCGATGTAGTAGGCGCCGCGGTCGCCGCGGGCGAACTGGTCCACGAGCTGCTCGAAGGCGCGCGCCACGAGGCGCGTGGCGAGCAGGCGGTCGTAGGGCGAGGGCGAGCCACCCTGCTGCATGTGGCCGAGGGCCTGGTGCCGCACGTCGTAGATCCCCTCGGACTCGGCGTTGAACACGTCGGCCAGGAACTCGCGGTCGTAGTACTGGGAGGCCGACTCGTTGAGGAGTGTCAGGAACAGGCGTCGGCCGGACTTGAAGGAGGCGACCATCCGATCGGCGTCCGCGGCAATCTGCTCGAGGGAGGGGGACTCCTCGTTGATGTACATGTACTCCGCGCCGCTAGACAGGGCGCTCATGAGGGTCAGGTAACCGCAGCGGCGGCCCATCGTCTCGGCGATGAAGCAGCGCTTGGAGGCGGCCGCGCTCTCCTTGATGCGGTCGATTGCCCACGTCGCGTTGTTGATCGCCGTGTCCGTGCCGATCGCGAGCTCGCAGCCGGGCAGGTTGTTGTCGATCGAGGCGGGGATGAGCAGGATCGGGATCTGGAAGGCCGGGTAGCGGTCCTTCTCCGAGGTGATCGCGTGGACGCCCAGGTAGGCGTTCATGCCGCCGATGATCAGGAGGGCGTCGATCTCGTTGCGTTCGATGGCGCGGCCCAGCGCGTAGAACTGCTCGACCGGCGGAATGTCGCGCTTCGTGCCGAGCTCGGCGCCGCCCTTGAAGGCCCAGCCTTCCACGTCGGACCAGCTCAGTTCGCGCACGCGGTCATCCGCCAGGCCGCTCCACGAGCCCTCCACGCCGAGCATCGTCCAGCCGCGCGCGATACCCAGACGCACGGCCACGCGGGCCGCCGTGTTCATGCCGGGGGCCAGACCGCCCGCGTGCAGGATCGCGACGCGCTTGATCTCGCCCGTCGGCTCGGGGGTGAGCTGAGGGGGCGTGGAGAGGATCTGGTTGATGCCCACCATCGACGAGAAGGACGAGCCGCGCGAGGCCTGGGCCGCCGCGTAGTCGCCGGCCGCGATGAGGTCCTTGACCGCGCGCGTGTCATGCACGGCCTTCATGAGAGGGATGCGAGTGATTCGGTTGCGACGCACGCCCAGGATGACGGGCTCATCCTCGGCCGTGGACGCCAGGATCTCCTGGACGGCCGCGTAGCCCAGCAGCGTCGACATCCAGCGGTCGTAGGCCGAGGGAGTGCCGCCGCGCTGCACGTGGCCAAGGATCGTCACGCGGGCGTCCTCGCCCGTGCGCTCCTGGATCGTGTCGGCGATCAGCTGGGTCGACAGCTCGTTACCGTCGCGGTCGTGCGCGCCCTCAGCCACCAGAACGATGGACTCGCGGCGGCTGGCCTCGCGGCCGAGGCGCAGGTGCTCCGCCAGGTCGTCCTGCCAGCCCGGGCCCGCCGGATCCTCCGGCGTGAACACGTAGTCGGCGCCGCCCGCGACGGCCGCCATGAGGGGCAGGTAGCCGCAGTGGCGGCCCATGACCTCGACGACGAAGGTGCGCTGGTGCGAGGCAGCCGTACTGGTCAGCTGGTCGATGGCATCCAGGATGCGGTGCAGCGCGGTGTCCGCACCGATCGTCATGTCCGTACCCACCAGGTCGTTATCAATCGAGCCGACGAGACCGACGATGGTGAGGGCAGGGTGGGCAGCAGCGGTCTCGGGCGAGATCACGCCCTCGGCGGCCAGCTCGGCGACGTGCTGGGCCCACTCGCCGCGGAACTCGTTCGTACCCGACAGGGAGCCGTCGCCGCCGATCACGACGAGGTGATCGATGCCATGCTCGAGCAGGTTCGCGGCCGCGCGGTGGCGGCCTTCGTACGTGCGGAAGTCGGCGCTGCGGGCCGTGCCGATCACCGTGCCGCCTTCGGCCAGGATCGAGGACACGTCCGACCACTCCATCTTCTTGATGGAATCACCACCCACGCAGGCACCCTGCCAGCCTTCGTAGATCGCGTAGGCTGCGCGCCACGCGCCAGGGCCGTGCGCACGACGGCTCGAACAGCCGCGTTCATTCCCTGGGCGTCACCGCCCGACGTGAGGACACCGATACGAACTGTGCTCATTTTTCTGCCATCTTTCATTGACGGGGCGGGCCCCGAGGCCCAGTGTGCCTATCGTGTCCTATTCTACGTGACCTGTGCCTCCACCACTAGGGCCTAACTCCCATTTACCGAGCAAACGACAAGTGCGCGCCCGCCGAAAACGGCGGGCGCGCACTCACGCAGTCACTGGAAACTAGGCGACAGTTTCGCCGCCATTGCGGGCGGCGGACTCGGCCAGCTCCTCGGGGCTCACGACACCCTCGACGGAGACGCGGTCCAGGTAGGCCATACCGTCAAACGCCAGCTCGCGAGCGTTCTCCGGGTCACCCTCGTTGCCGATCGAGCCGTGGGCCATGCGGTCCACGATGAGCGCGATCGCACCGTCGCCCGTCACATTCGTGGCGGTGCCGAAGGAGTCCAGGGCGATGTAGGTGGCGATCATGAGCGCGACCTGGGCGTCGTTGAAGCCCAGCATGGAGCTGAGCAGACCCGTGGCGGCCATGATGGCGCCGCCGGGAACGCCGGGGGCGGCGACCATCGTGATGCCCAGCATGAAGATGAAGCCCACCCACTGCAGGGAGCTCACGGTCAGGCCCTGGGTCAGGACGATCGCAAACGCGAAGGAGAAGATCTTCGAGGTCGAGCCAGCCAGGTGGATCGTCGCGCACAGCGGAATCGTGAAGGACGCGACCGCGTCGGACACGCCGTTCTTCTTCGTCTGACGCAGGGTCACCGGGATGGTGGCCGCGGAGGACGAGGTGCCCAGAGCCGTCAGGTAGGCCGGCATCATGGTGAGCAGGGCCTTGATGGGGTTACGACGCGCGACAATGCCAGCGAAGCAGAACTGGGTCAGCAGAATGACGACCTCGAGGAGAATCACCACGACAACGACACGCAGCAGCGTGCGGATAACCGAGGCCGCCTCGCCCGTGTAGGTCAGGTTCAGGAAGATGCCGAAGATGTGCAGCGGCAGCAGCGGAATGATGATCGTCTCGATGAGGCGCGTAATGATGGCGCGGAACTCAATGAAGCCCTTACGCAGCACGCCGCGCGGAACCATCGACAGGCCCAGGCCCACGACGAAGGACAGGAGCAGCGCCGTCATCACCTGCAGCGGTGCGGGCATCTCGATGGTGAAGTAGGACTCCAGGGCACTGCCCGGCTCGGCCACATCGGCCAGCTGGGTGGAGGCGAGGAGACGCGGGAACAGGGACGCGCACACCAGGTAGGTGAGGAAGCCCGAGAACAGCGTCGACGCGTAGGCAATCGCCGTCGTGATGCCCAGCCACTTGCCCGCACCTCGGCCCAGGTCCGCAATAGCGGGGGTCACGAGACCGATGATGATCAGCGGGATCGAGAAGGACAGGAACTGGCTGAAGATCGCCGAGAAGGTCGCAAATACGGCCGATCTCGACGGGAACCAGGTGGTCGCCGCCAATACGGACGGATCCGAGGACGGTCGCGAGGATGATCGCAGCGATCACCCACACGAGGATTCCAGATTTACGCAGGAACTCGCGCATGTGTTTCACCTTGATAATAGGGATGATGGGTCACGCATAGCATGCCCGAACTTTACATAATCTTGAGGCGGTGGCCAGGATTCGGGATAGCTGCGGCAAAAATCACGTGATGAATAAAGCGCGGCCGTGAGGGCATTACCCCCACCCAACGGCGATTTTCCGTGGATTTAACGCACCGCAAGCGTCGACACGTACGGGGCAAACCACCAAATAATCGCGGCGAGGATCACGTACACCGCCACATCCATGAGGCGGGCTCGCGACGCGAACCAGGGGCGTCCCGGCGTCCACAGGCGCAGCGCCGCCATGCCAACGAGCACGGCGACCATCAACATGACCGCGCGGTGGCGGTGATCGCTCACGGCCAGCGCAATCACACCGAGGACACCACCCGCGCTGAGGGCAGCGCCCAAGCCAGCCGCCCAGTCGGGCGCGCGCGGTCCTCTCCTCAATATTCACGCCCCTACCCTATCGCACGAGCACACGAGACCATACGACCGTCCGCACCCACACCGCTGCACCAACCCCAGCCTCGTTCATACAAAAGAACGCAAAGGAATAGGAACCAGAGGGCATGCGGGTTTAGTATTGGTCCAAAGGTCCCTGAGACCAGCAACATATTTCTCGCACCAAAGGAGCATTCGAGTGTCCCGCTTTATTGTCGTCGCCCCCGGTTCGTCGGAGGCAGCCGCCCTCGCAACTGACGAGCTGGCCCGCGTTCTCGGCGTCGCCACCGTCGACGCCCTGGCTGGCACGACGGCCACCGACGCCGCCCTCCGTCCCGCCTCCGCCCTGCCCGCCGCGGTCGAAGCCGTCCGCGCCGCCGGCGACGACGTGCTCATCACCCCCGCCCGTGAGGCCTCGAACCGCGCCTTCGACCACGTGGCCTGGAACCTAAACCTCGCCGCCTCCACCCGCGCCGGCGTCATCCTCGCCTTCGACGCCGAGGGCGCCAGCGCCGAGCTGCTCTCCGAGGAGATCGCCGCTGCCCGCCTGCGCGCCGAAGCCGCTGCAGCCTCCGTCGTCGCCGTCGTTCTGACCGGTGGCGCCCCCGCGCTTCAGGCCGACGTCCCCGTCCTGACCCTGCCCCTGGGCGAGGAGGCCGCCGCCACCCTGCGCGCCACCGCCGCCCCCACCGCCGTTACCCCCCTGGCCTTCCAGGCGGACCTCATCGAGCGCGCCCGCGCCGACCGCAAGCGCATCGTCCTGCCCGAGCCCGACGACGACCGCGTCCTGCAGGCCGCCGCCCAGGTCCTCGCCGCCGGCATCGCCGACATCACCTTCGTGGGCGACGCCGACTACGTCGCCAAGCGCGCCGGCGAGCTCGGCCTCGACCTGAGCGCCGCCCAGGTCGTCTCCGTGCACGATCCCGCCTACCTCGAGCGCTACGCCGAAGAGTTCGCGCGCCTGCGCGCCAAGAAGGGCGTCACCCTCGAGCAGGCCCGCGAGAAGGTCACCGACGTGTCCTACTTCGGCACCATGATGGTCCACATGGGCGACGCCGACGGCATGGTCTCGGGCGCTGCCCACACGACCGCGCACACGATCGTCCCCTCCTTCCAGATCATCAAGACCGCCCCCGGCGTCTCCGTCGTCTCTTCCATCTTCCTCATGGCGATGAAGGACCGCGTGTGGGCCTTCGGCGACTGCGCCGTCAACCCCAACCCCACCGCCGAGCAGCTCGCCGACATCGCCGTGACCTCCGCGCGCACCGCCGCCCAGTTCGGCGTCACCCCGCGCGTCGCCATGCTCTCCTACTCCACCGGCACCTCCGGCTCCGGCCCAGACGTCGACGTCGTCGTCGAGGCCACCCGCCTCGCCCGCGAGAAGGCCCCCGAGCTGGCCATCGAAGGCCCCATCCAGTTCGACGCAGCCGTCGACGAGGCCGTCGCCTCCAAGAAGCTGCCCGGATCCGAGGTCGCCGGCAAGGCCACCGTCTTCGTCTTCCCCTCGCTGGAAGCCGGAAACATCGGCTACAAGGCGGTCCAGCGCTCCTCCGGCGCCGTTGCCGTCGGCCCCGTCCTCCAGGGCCTCAACAAGCCCGTCAACGACCTGTCGCGCGGCGCCCTCGTCGAAGACATCGTCAACACCGTCGCCCTGACCGCCGTCCAGGCCCAGGGCTGAACGGGACCGAGGTCCCGGGGTCCGGTTACCATTGAACGTAAACGGGCCCCGGCCTCGTTCTTCTACTCCCAACCCCACAACACGAAAGGCGAACGCGTGTCCTCGTCCTCCGTCCTCGTCATTAACTCCGGCTCTTCCTCCATCAAGTACCAGCTCGTCGACCCCGAAACCGGCGACGCCATCGCCAAGGGCCTCGTCGAGCGCATCGGCGATGCCATGGGCCTCATCAAGCACGTCCACGGCGACGCCGTCACCGAGGAAGAGATCCCGGTTCCCGACCACACCGTCGGCATGCGTGAGGTCCTGCGCCTCTTCGACACGGAGGGTCCGACCCTGGCCGAGGCCGGCATCGTTGCCGTCGGCCACCGCGTCGTTCAGGGCGGCCGCTACTTCGACGGCCCGGCCCTCATCACCGACGAGGTGCGCAATCTGATCGAAGAGCTGTGCCCGCTGGCTCCGCTGCACAACCCCGCCCACCTCAAGGGCATCGACGTGGCGCGCGAGCTCATGCCCGACGTCCCCCACGTCGCCGTCTTCGACACCGCGTTCTTCCAGCAGCTGCCCGACAAGGCCGCCCTGTACGCCCTCGAGACCGAGACCGCCGAGAAGTACTCGGTGCGCCGCTACGGCGCCCACGGCACCTCCCACCAGTTCGTCTCCCAGGAAATCTCCAAGATGCTGGGCCGCGACGACCTCAAGCAGATCGTCCTGCACCTGGGCAACGGCGCGTCCGCTTCCGCCGTCAAGAACGGCAAGCCGATCGACACCTCCATGGGCCTGACCCCCCTCGAGGGCCTCATGATGGGCACCCGCACCGGCGACATCGACCCGGCCGTCGTGTTCCACCTGCAGCGCGTCGCCGGCATGAGCGTCGACGAGGTCGACACCCTCTTCAACAAGAAGTCCGGCATGAAGGGCATGACGGGCGAGTCCGACATGCGCTCCGTGTGGGAAATGATCAACAACGATGACGCCCCCGAGGTTCAGCAGCGCGCCCGTACCGCCATGGACGTGTACATCAACCGCCTGCTGAAGTACGTGGGTTCTTACACCGCCGAGCTGGGTGGCCTGGACGTCATCACCTTCACCGCCGGCATCGGCGAGAACGACGACGACGTGCGCCGCGAGCTGGCCGAGGCCCTCGCTCCCTTCGGCGTCAAGATCGACGTCGAGGCCAACAAGGGCCGCGTCAAGGAGCCGCGCATCGTGTCCGCTCCCGACTCGGCCGTGACCCTCGTCGTCTTCCCGACCAACGAGGAGCTGGCGATCGCCCGCCAGGCGCTGACCTTCGCCTGATTCTCAGGCCACGACGAGGCCGGGGTTCCCACGCGGGGCCCCGGCCTCGGGCGTATCCTGGGACGGTAGCGAGCGAGGAGGCCCTCATGAACGATGACGTTTCGACCCTTCTAACGCATAAATTCTCACGTTGCTTCCAGGAAAGTTCACTACAAATTACAATTACAACAAAGCACCAAGATCCCAATAAGGCTAACTAACGAATACGTCATCTAAAGAATAGGATCACACACTATGCAAAACACTATTCACACAGGAGTCCAACAATGAACACTCGAAGCCATCTGTTTAAAGTCAAAAGAGGGCGCCTATACTACGACAATAAACCTATCGGAACATGCAAGTGCCACCCGGGATTTGAGCGCTTATATTTCGAAAAAGATCCACTCAGCGAAGAAGGAGCCAACGGCGTAATATTTCGCGCCTCGCACCGAATTCTCGACATTCAACAGGCAGTTAAGGTCTGGAGACCAGAGAAAGCTAGCGACTTCAAAAGAGCGAAAAACGAGGCAAAGAAGAATGCGAATCGAGACTTAGGGAACTCCGTAGCGCACATCAACGATGCCGGAATCTACGAATACCCGTCAGATATTTTCTTTGCGATTATGGAAATCGTGAACAACGCAAAGACCCTCAAAGAGTGGGTCAAAGTTCGAAATCTTTCACTACGAGAACTAGAAAGCGACGCAAAGACAGATAAAAAGCGTCTCCAGGATCTCAAGCTTCGCAGCTGCGCACAAGCACTAAATGTAACCAGTGGACTACTCTTATGCATTGGCACATTATACGAAAACGAAATGACACACGGCGACCTACACGCAGGCAATCTACTGATCCCGGATAACGAAAATACAAGAACTAATCTACTTCAATTCACAAACATCGGAACCCCCGGCTCTCTCATACCCGTAGACATTCGAATCATCGACATCGGAACAAGTGAAGCCACAGGAACAAATAGACAAATCGGAGAAATGAGAGATGTTGATAAAATAATTCAAATACGCGAGACATACTTTCGCCACTACTTACACACTTTAAGACATCACTCACCGAATGGCTAACGCTAGAGAACGTCAAGAAGAAGCCACAAGGCCTATCAATATGGAAACATGATAATGCGCCCATCTCTCCAGCTATCCTCGCCGGAGATCTTCTTCGACTTACCATTGTTCTTAATCTAATTTTTGGGTTCGCCACAAACGCACCCAACAAAAAAGGCTATCTAACACTCGAAAAAGATGAAGTCAGCGCCTTCAACGATTCCTTTTCATCAAAAATAATTAGCAACATGGAGATTTCTTTCAAATTTGGAGGCTCCCAAAACAAATTGGACTATTATTCAGAAATTTCTTCTGGACTCAGCATCAATTGGCCGAAAGTATGGGAGAGCATTGCTCGCAAGTATCCCGCCATCACCTCTTATTACATCACAGAGAGCGTGACAGGGGTTTACGAATTAAAACCCACGAAACAAGCTCAGAAAAGCTCCGAATAGCTACATGTCTCATTTTCGCACTAAAAGCTCGCCTTCACAGTCCCACATCTCCCATAGATCCATTCCGCACCCCAGCAGCGCGCCCGTACCGCCATGGACGTGTACATCAACCGCCTGCTCAAGTACGTGGGTTCCTACGCCGCTGAGCTCGGTGGCCTGGACGTCATCACCTTCACCGCCGGCATCGGCGAGAACGACGACGACGTGCGCCGCGAGCTGGCCGAGGCCCTCGCCCCCTTCGGCGTCAAGATCGACGTCGAGGCCAACAAGGGCCGCATCAAGGAGCCGCGCATCGTGTCCGCTCCCGACTCGGCCGTGACCCTCGTCGTCTTCCCGACCAACGAGGAGCTGGCAATCGCCCGCCAGGCGCTGACCTTCGCCTGATTCTCAGGCCACGACGAGGCCGGGGTTCCCACGTGGGGCCCCGGCCGCGGGCGTATCCATCAGGTGCATTGACTTCCCACCCACACGCCGACTACAATCAACAGTGGTAACGGCGAGCAAGTCCTCGCAGAGTGCCAATCCGCGGGCCCACGAGCGCACACGTTGCGCCGTGGGTTTGCGTCTCTCAGTGAGGAGAAACATGCTCATCGCTTACATCGACGAGGTTGGCGAAGCTGGTGCTTTTATTTCAAAGGATCACAGGAGGTTCAAAATCTCCCCTGTGTTCGGCTATGCGGGCTTCGTCGTCCCCGAACGGCATGTCCATGATGTCTCTCGCGACGTCGCGACAACCAAGCAGAAATTCTATTCGTTCCTCTGCGGGGAGGGCGAGGAAGAGCCAAACAGCTATGTCCCTACGTGGGAGCGTAAGGGATCTGACCTCCTGAGCAAACACGCGATGGGGCGTGCAGGCCGTCAGGAAGTAGTTGAGCTGCGTTCACTGCTGTCACGAATATCCAGTAGGTACGGCGGCAAGCTCTTCTACTTCGTGCGCGAAAAGCCAATCGGTTCCCCCGGACAGGTGTGGGGAAAAGACACTGGCAACAGTTGGGAGGCAATGCGGGAAGAAAGAACGCTTGAGTGTCTGAGCGAAGCAATTAATCGGCTCTGTAGGCATGCCGAACACGAGGATCAGAACATCCTCCTCTTCCAGGACATGATCAATGAGAAGCAACGCTTCCATCAGGTTAAACGCAGCTACGCCCACATCTACAGTCGTATCAAAGAGCACCAGGAGATGCTGCGGATCCTCGAAGCTCCCGCATATATTGACTCGGAACTCTCGACGAACATCCAGTGCGCTGACTGGGTCGCAGCCCTCATCAGTAGAGCGTGTGACTATCAGTTGATTCTCAACAGCTCCTACAGATGGGTTGCAGACTGTTTTTTCACAGATCTCCATGGAAGTTTCACGTATGAATCCACCCTCCAGTTTCATCGACGCAGCATCGACAATATCCACCATATCGGCATTCTCGACAGAGTCCGGCCACACCTCGACTCCCTGACCGGCATGTCTCCCGAGAATCTCTCCCGCCTTCAGCTCGTGCACGCACGCGCAAGCGCTCCCAGCCCGGGCAAACCGTCACGTTGAGCACCAGACTGCATTTTCGACGCGCACAGGCTCTCGCAGGGGGCTGGCGATCGCCCGCCAGGCGCTGACCTTCGCCTGATTCTCAGGCCACGACGAGGCCGGGGTTCCCACGTGGGGCCCCGGCCTCGGGCGTATCCTGGGAGGGTAGCGAGCGAGGAGGCCCTCATGAACGACGACGTTTCGACCCTGGCGGAGTGGATCGTCGACTCACCGTCTACCGTGTTTTTCGGCGGCGCGGGCGTGTCCACCGAGTCGGGGATCCCCGATTTTCGCGGGGCTAACGGCTTTTACTTTCAGGAGCGCGAGATTCCCCTGGAGACGGTGCTGAGCATCGACTTCTTTGAGCGGCATCCGCAGGCCTACTGGGAGTGGTTCCACGAGATCTACCGTCCCGTGGAACCCAACGGCGCACACAGGGCACTGGCCGCCCTGGAGGCCTCGGGTCACCTGGATGCGGTCATCACGCAGAACATCGACGGCCTGCACCAGCGGGCAGGTTCGCACGCCGTGTGGGAGCTGCACGGCAACTGGGAGCGGCTCGTATGCACGGGTTGCGGGGCCGTCACCGCGTTGGCCGATGCCATCACGGTTGACGGAGATCCCGTGCCCGCGTGCCCCTCGTGCGCCTCGCAGATGCGCCCGGACATCGTCATGTACGGGGAGGGCCTCGACCAGGGCGTCATCGAAGCCGCCGTCACCGCTATTTCTCGGGCGTCCGTCCTCATCGTGGCCGGCACGTCCCTCGTCGTCTACCCGGCGGCGGGCCTCATCAACTATTTTTCCGGGGACCACCTGGTGCTCATGAACGCCACCCCGACCTCGGCCGACGCGCATGCCGATCTGATCATCCGCGAGCCGGTCGCCCGAACGTTCGACCAGGTCATGGAGGAGCTACGAGCCCGGGGCGTCGTTCCCGCCTAGGTGTTGCGGCGCACGGGCGTTCGCTCACGCGGATAGGTTGTGCGCATACGGATAGGTTGTGCGCATACGGATAGCTTATTTTCCTATCCGCATCTTCGTAACCTATCCGTATCTTCATAACCTATCCGCATGTTCGTCACCTATCCGCCTCTCTGTTTCCTCACCAGAAGCTGCCCGCACCAAGCCGCAGGATCAGCCCTCCCCCAGGCCCGCGGGGTCCACGAGGGACAGGGCGCGCGGGGCGCGCGAAATACGCACGCTTTGACCCCACGTGAGCGTCAGTCGGTCGGACTCCATGCCATCGCCGAACAACACGAGGGATTCGGAGGCAACGACGAGGCCGAGATCTTCGCCCTCGTCCAGGATCCCCTCGGTGTACTCGACGCCGGTGAAGGGCGAGGGCCACGCCTCGCGCACGAACCACGCGAGGCAGCGCGAGGTCGGCGCGGGCAGGTCCCCCATGTGGCGGCCGCGCTTGAGGGAGGCTCCCCACCCGGTCGCCCCGGTCCCGGTTGAGACGACGACGCCCGAGGAGGACTGCCTCTCGACGGCGGCCCCAAGGGCCAGCTCGTAGCGGGCGCTCTGGTGGCTCGGATGCCCAATGAACACTTCGTTGAGGGCGGTGAGCGTGCGCGAGTCGTCGGCGGTTGCGCGGACCATCGTCAGCTGGTCCACCCGCAGGTCGGCGCCCGCGTCGATACGACCGAGGGCCGCAACCCCCTGGTCGGGAGTGCAACGCACGAGCACGCCGGCGTTCGACTGAGGAACCGAGTTGACGCCGACCACGGTCTGGTCGCCCGCGTATTTGGCGACGTTGGCGACCAGACCGTCGGGCCCCACGACGACGATGACGTCCTCGGGGGCGAAGAGGAAGCGCGACAGGGAGTCGCGCTCCACGTCGGCGCTCGCCCACCCATCCGGGATGCCCGCCCGCACGTGAGCCAGGGCGGCCACGTGCGACTCGTGTGCACGCTCAACGGAGGCGAGGGTGCGCCCGCGGCTGCGCAGGACGAATTCGACCTGGCCGCGCGTGGAGTAGCGGTCCATGAGCTCGTCGAACTCGGTGGGGCGTCGGACGATAACGGCGCGGCGACGCATGTCTACTGCCCCGCCTTCGCGGAGCCGGTGAAGGCAGCGACGAGGTCGCTGAGCACGTCGGCAGTGATGGTGATGTTCCCGAAGGACGGCATGTTCTTCGCCATTTCCTTCAGCGCGAGGGCACGGGCCACTTCGGGCCCGGCTTGTGCGAGCGCTTGGATGTATGCGGCGTCGTTCGCGATCCTGGCGCGACCCGCAGTGTTCCAGTCAGCCTCGTATGCCTTACCTTTTTCGACGATGCGGCGAACTTCCGCTTCCACCTCGATCGCGTCTGCTGCAGCCTTTTCTTCGGCTTCACGCCGGGCGTTGTGTCCTTCCTGATCGACGAGGTCGGCACGCTTGCGGGCCAGATCGAGCTTGGACTGCATCTCGTTTTCGGAGATTTGGGATTCGCGTTCGACGGCGAGTGCCCGGCGCTCGTAGAGTGCGCGGTCGGCCTCGGCCTGGAGCTGTTCGAGGAGAGGAGCACGTAGGGAGGATTCGACCCCCTCGTCCGGGCGCAGGCTGAGTAGGCGAGCATCGACGACGGCAACGCCAGTGGCGCGTAGCTGATCGTCCGCCTCGAAGGCCTGCACGAGCACACGACCGACCCGCTCCAGGGAGCCACTAATTGCGTCGGTGAGCGTCATCTCTCCGATCGCCGAGGCCAGTGCGGAGAAGGCGATGCGGGTGACGGTCTCGTCAATCTGCCACAGCCCCTGGGCGTCTGCGCCCGCTTCGCGCGGGTACAGGCCGAAGTCGTAGTGCACGGCGGCAGCCTCGGCGTCTTCGATGTGGTACGTGACCGAAACCTGCGCGTTGATGTTCTGCTGGTCGGCGGTGGTCGTCTGGACGAGGAAGCTGTGGGCTCGGTTGGCGGTGGGGACCTCCGCGAGCGCGCAGCGACCGGCTCGCAGCCAGAAGGACTGGCCAACGCCGGATCGGACGGTGCGTCCGGCGCGGATCTGGACGACGTGATCGCCGGCGCCTCCCTGGTAGCGGATGAGGAAGGGGTGGTGGTGCAGGGTTCCCATGATGGCTCCTTGGTTGGGTGGCGAACCACTTGTTTATGTCAGGATGACGATAACCCTGCAAGATATTTAATGTCAACTCGACACAAATAGGTTATGCTGACACCATGACTGAACCCCTCACCATCCCCGTCGCGGTCGACATCGTCGCCTTGACGGTCATCGAGCACACGCTCCACGCTCTCGTCGTGCGGCGCGGAATTGAGCCTTTCAAGGATCACTTGGCACTCCCCGGCGGCTTTCTGCGCGAGAACGAACAGACCGAAGAGGCGGCAGCGCGCGAACTTGAGGAAGAAACGGGCATCACTCCGCCAGGACATCTCGAACAGCTGCGTTCCTACGGACCGGAAGGTCGCGACCCGCGCGGCCCCGTTCTCTCCGTCGCCTACCTCCTCCTCGCCCCCTCGTTCTCACCAACCCGCTCGGGCGGCGACGCCGCGGGAGCCCTCTGGCATCCCGTCGACGCCCTCCTTGCCCCCACCTCGCCCCTCGCCTTCGATCACGCGACGATCCTCGCGGACGGAGTAGAGCGAGCCCGCTCCAAGATCGAATACTCTCCCCTGGCCACATCCTTCTGTGGCCCCGAGTTCACGATCACACAGCTGCGCACCACGTACGAAGCCATCTGGGGATCGGCGCTCGACCCGCGCAACTTTCACCGCAAAGCAACAAAAACCGCATCATTTATTGAGCCGACGGGAGGCACGGTGCGCGAGGGCGCCGGGCGTCCAGCAGCGCTCTACCGCCTCGTCCCGGGCGTCGACGAAACAGCCTTTGTCCTCGACCCACCCCTGCGCCGACCACCCGCCCCAGCCCCGGCCTCGTCAATGAAGAGCGCGAGCGCGCCGAGTGCGCAAGAATAGCCCAGTACCGAAGGAGAACCATGAACTTCCATTCCCTCTACGACCAGGGTTTTGCGCGCGTTGCCGCCGTGACCCTGCCCGTGCACCCCGCGCGTCCCTTCGAGAACGCGCGCGAGATCATCGACGCCGCCCGCGACCTGTCCGAACACGGTGTCGCCGTCGCCGTCTACCCCGAACTGTGTGTCTCCGGCTACGCCATTGACGACCTCTTCCTGCAGGACGTGCTGCTCGATAACGTCGAGAAGGCTCTCGCCGACATCGTCGAAGCCAGCGCCGACCTGCTGCCCCTCCTCATCGTAGGTGCACCCCTGCGCAAGGACAACGCCCTATACAACTGCGCCGTCGCCATCCACCGCGGACGCGTGCTGGCGATCGTCCCCAAGTCGCACCTGCCCAACTACCGCGAGTTCTACGAGAAGCGCCACTTCGTCACCATGCCCCCGCGCGCCTGCGAGCGCATCGAGGTGCCGTGGGGCGGCGTCGAGGAATTCAGCGGCGGCCCGGTGTGGGTTCCCTTCGGTCAGGTCCTCCTGTCCGCCGACGACGTGCCCGGCCTGACCATCGGCATCGAGATCTGCGAAGACATGTGGGTCCCCGTCACCCCGTCCACGGAGCTGGCGCTCGCGGGCGCGACCGTCCTGACGAACCTGTCTGCCTCCCCCATCACGGTGGGCCGCGGCGCGGATCGCGAGCTCATGGTGCGCTCGATCTCCTCACGCTGCTGCGCGGCCTACGTGTACACCGCGGCCGGCATGGGCGAGTCCAGCACGGACCTCGCCTGGGACGGCGAGGCCATGATTTACGAGGCCGGGGACCGCCTGGCGATTGGTGAGCGCTTCCAGGAGGGCGCGCACATCACGATCGCCGACGTGGACCTGGAGCGACTGCGCACCGAGCGCAAGCGCCAGAACTCGTTCACGGACAACGCCCAGCGTTACTTCGCGGGCGACGAGCGCATGGCCCCGCAGGAGGTCGAGTTCACGCTCGACCCGCCGCGCACCGACCTGGGCCTGGAGCGCTCCGTCAACCGCTTCCCCTTCGTCCCCAACGACCCCACGCGCCTGGAGCAGGACTGCTACGAGGCCTACAACATTCAGGTGGCAGGCCTGGTCCAGCGCCTGCGCGCGATCGGCAACCCGAAGATCGTCATCGGCGTCTCGGGCGGCCTAGATTCGACGCACGCGCTGGTCGTGGCCGCCCGCGCGATGGACCTGCTGGGCCGTCCGCGCACGGACATCCTGTGCTACACGCTGCCCGGTTTCGCCACGTCCGAGCGCACGAAGACGAACGCGACCCGCCTGTGCGAGTACCTGGGCACGTCCTTCCAGGAGATCGACATCCGCCCGGCGGCCACGCAGATGCTGGCCGACATCGGCCACCCCTACGGCGAGGGCGAGGCCACCTACGACGTGACCTTCGAGAACGTCCAGGCGGGCCTGCGCACCGACTACCTGTTCCGCCTGGCCAACCACCTGGGCGGCATCGTCCTGGGCACGGGCGACCTGTCCGAGCTGGCGCTGGGCTGGTGCACGTACGGCGTGGGCGACCAGATGAGCCACTACGCGGTCAACACGGGTGTGCCCAAGACCCTCATGCAGCACCTGATCCGCTGGGTCGTGGCTTCCAAGCAGTTTGATGATCGCGTCGGCGAGGTCCTCCTGTCGATCCTGCACACGGAAATCTCCCCCGAGCTGGTTCCCGCCAAGCCGGGCGAGAAGATGCAGTCCACGCAGGACAAGATCGGCCCCTACAACCTGCAGGACTTCACGCTGTACCACGTGCTGCGCCGCGGCGCGCGCCCCTCGAAGATCGCGTTCCTGGCCGAGAAGGCCTGGTCGGACGCCTCGGTCGGCTCCTGGCCGGTCGGCTTCCCCGAGGAGGACAAGGTCGCGTACTCGCTCGAGGAGATCGTCAAGTGGGAGCGCCTGTTCCTGTGGCGTTTCTTCAGCCAGCAGTTCAAGCGCAGCGCCTGCCTAACGGCCCGAAGGTCATGGCCGGCGGCTCCCTGTCCCCGCGCGGGGATTGGCGTATGCCCTCGGACGTGTCGGGCGCGGATTGGGTCGCGGAGCTCGACGAGGCCGTGAAGGGCCTGGTCGACTAAAGCACCGAGCTTCTTGCGTCAACTACCCAGGCACGAGCGCCGGGTTTAGCGCAGACGCCGCCGGGGCCCTTGGGAGCAACGCAGACAGCAAAGCGCTGCTCCCAGGGGCCTCGACTCACACAAACGTCATTTCTCTATCAGCCATAGCACTCACCCAGTAGCAGGAGGCGACACGATGCCCATCGCTATCAACGGAAACGTCAACGGAACTCAGATTTGGATACCCGACCACCACTGGTGGGATTACCCGTCCCTCTGGCCTCTCCCCAAGCGGCCCGAGGACGGCCAGCTCGACTGGGAGCGACTCTTCCCCCATCAGCGCGACGTTGTCCGTCGTTTTTCGTCGATCTTGCGCACGCTGTGGGGACTGCCCCCGACGCTGCCGCCGGTTCCCTACCAGCGCTTCGGAACGCCGAGTCCGCAGGGGTGGGTGATGCCCCTGCGGGAGGGCAGCCGAATCTTTCTGAAAATTGGCAAGATGAGCTGCGGTAGCTTTATCGAATCCCATCACCCCGTTCGAGGAACGGGCACATTTGCGCTGCTTGTCGACTGCGGGGGAGGCAATCCTTGGTTCGTCCTGCGCGCGGATGGCCACCCCTGGCACGACAATCCGTGCGCCAAACACACACGAGCGGCATCCATCTGGGTCAACGTTCTCGCGTGGCAATCCACGACAAAAAGAGTCCTACCTGATAGCACGATCGACATCGCCCCCCCTGACCATCCCCGGTCGAGCACGCACCGTCTACGGTGAGCGTTACCCCGACGAGCCAACTCTCTACGGCGCTCTTGACTCTCTGCCTGCACCGGTCGAGGAGCGCATCGAGGTAGAGGATGTCCCCGTGTGGTGGAAAGGATTACACAACCAGCTCTGGATGCACTTCCTGCGACCAGACCCCCAGAAACCAGAACGTTTCCCGTACGGAGCGAACTCGATCGACGAGGAGAATGCCTTCCAGTGCATCACCCAGTACGGATACCTCGTGAAGAAATGGACGGAGCCCTACGAGCCTCATCCTCGTTTGGCGGCGCGCTTCGAGGAGCAGGACTGATAATGAGCCGCGAACCCGTCATGGCATATGAAGGGCCTGGTCGACTGACCTAACAGCCACTCAGAAATCCGGGCTGTTTCCTGAGGGGCGGTGCTCACCCGAGCACCGCCCCTCAGCTTACTCGCAGTGGTCACTTCCGGGCTTCATCAGGTCATATGCTGCCCGCTCCACCTCGAAACTATGCTCGTATTCACACGCACGAGACCCTAATTTTCTGTATGGTTGCTTTTGACAGTTAGGTAAGCCTCGCTTTTCCTATTTCAGTCCCAACGCAGAAAACCTCTACGGAGAAATGATGTCTCGTACGACCACCTCCCTGGCCGCCATCGCTGCCGTTGCTGCTCTCGGCCTGGCCGCATGCTCTTCCGGCGCCACCACCTCGTCCCCCCAGTCTTCCGCTTCTTCGAGCGAGACCACGCAGGCCACCCAGGCCTCGTCCGTGACGGTCGAAGCGAACGACGGCACGGTGGAGATCAAGCTGCCCGTGACCCGCGCGGCTTCCCTTGACAACCGCACCTTCGAGGTGCTGGCGCAGTGGGACGTGCAGCTCGTCGCCGCCCCCAAGAAGCTGATCCCCACGACCATCACCGCGTTCAACGGTGAGGGCGTCGCCGACGTGGGCATGCACCGCGACCCCAACCTGGAGGCCCTGGTCGCCGCCGAACCCGACCTCATCATCTCCGGTCAGCGCTTCTCCAAGTACGACGCTCAGATCAAGGAACTGGCGCCCGATGTCCCGCTCATCAACCTGGAGCCTCGCGAGGGCAAGCCCTTCAATGAGGAGCTCATCCGCGAGGTCACCGAGCTCGGTGAGATCTTCGGTAAGCAGGACGAAGCCAAGAAGCTCGTCGACGACTTCAACGCCTCGATCGAGCGCGCAAAGAAGGCCTACGACGGCTCCTCGACCGTCATGGCGGTCGACGTCTCCGGCGGAAACATCGGCTACGTTGCCCCCGGCAAGGGCCGCACCTGGGGCCCGGTCTTCGACCTGCTCGGCCTGAAGCCCGCCCTCGAGGTCGAGGGGTCGACCGACTCGCACACCGGTGACGACATCTCCGTTGAGGCCATCGCCGAGGCCAACCCGGCGTGGATCTTCGTCCTCGACCGCGACGCCGCCATCACCAAGGATGGCTCGAACACCCCGGCCGAGACCGTCATCAACGACAATGCAGCCCTGCAGAACGTCGCTGCTCTGCAGAACAAGCACCTCGTGTACGCGCCCAATGACACGTACACCAACGAGTCCATCATCACCTACACGGAGATCTTCAACTCCATCGCGGACGCCTTCGAAGCCGCAAAGAAGTGACCCTCTAACACCCACGCGGGTGCCGCCTTCCGGGGCGGCACCCGCACCCCGTTTTCTTATGACGCACTCCCCACCACCGCCCCGCCCGCGGACGCGGCGCTCGAGCGCGAGGCCGCCCCGGCCTCGTCAAAACGCCGCCCCCTGGCGCTTGCCCTGGCCACGCTCGCCGTGGCTGCACTCCTCGTCCTGTCCCTGGCGACCGGCGAATACTCGATCCTCTCCCAGGACGACGGCTGGCAGATCTTCCTCGCCGTGCGCGTCCCGCGCACGATCGCGCTCGTCCTGTCGGGCGCCGCGATGTCGATGAGCGGCCTCGTCATGCAGCTGGTCACCCAAAACCGCTTCGCTGAGCCCTCCACGACGGGCACGACCGAGTGGGCGGGGCTGGGCCTGCTCGTCATCATGATCGTGTGGCCGGGCGCCCCGATCCTGGTGCGCATGACCTGCGCGATCGTCTTCGCGTTCGCGGGCACGATGGTCTTTTTCGCGCTGCTGCGCCGCGTCTCCCTGCGTTCCTCGCTGCTCGTGCCGATCATGGGCATGATGCTTGGGGCGGTCGTCTCCGCGATCTCGACGTTTGTAGCGCTCGAGACGAACACTCTGCAGAGCGTGTCCGTCTGGTTCCAGGGGTCCTTCACGTCGGTGTACGAGGGCCAGTACGAGGTCCTGTGGATCGTCACCGTCGTCGTGGCGATCGTGTTCATCATGGCGGACCGCCTGACGGCCGTCTCCCTCGGCGAGGACATCGCGATCTCCCTCGGCGTCAACTACCACCGCATGGTCCTCATCGCGACGGGGCTCGTGGCCGTGGCGACCGGCGTCGTCACCGTCGTCGTCGGATCCCTGCCGTTCTTGGGCCTCATCGTCCCCAACCTCGTGTCCATGTCGATGGGTGACAACCTGCGCACGAACCTCCCCTGGGTATGCCTGGCGGGCATTTCCCTGGTGACGGTCACGGACCTGCTGGCCCGCACGATCATCTCCCCCTTCGAGATGCCCGTGTCGGTCATCCTGGGCATCCTCGGCGCCTTCGTCTTCATCGCGCTCGTACTACGCCAGGCCAGGAAGGGAGCCGTCCTGTGAGCGTCATGACTTCCCCCTCACGACGCGAGGACACCTCCCCGTCCCCCGCCCCGGCCTCGTCCGCGCGCGCGAAGCGCCCCGCCCGGCGTACCGGCGCCTTCACGTCCCCGGCGGCCCGGCGCCGCTGGTGGATTCTCTTCGGGGTCGTGTGCGCGGTGGCGATCCTGGCCTGCATCGGCCTCATCGCATGGAAGAATCCCGCGCAGTTCGGCACCCCTGTGTTCTGGCGGCTCGCCCGCAGGCGCGCCTTCGCGGTCCTCGCGATCGGAATCGTCGCGGTGTGCCAGGGCATGGCGACGGTCGCCTTCCAGACGGTGGCGAACAACCGCATCATCACGCCATCAATCCTCGGGTTTGAGTCCCTGTACCGGGCGATCCACACCTCCACGATCTTCTTCCTGGGCGTCGCCGGCCTCAACGCGTCGGCGACGGTTGGCAACTTCGTCGGGCAGCTCGCCCTCATGATCGCCCTCACGCTGGTGCTCTACTCGTGGCTGCTCACCTCGCAGCGGGCCTCAATGCACGCGATGCTCCTCATCGGCGTCATGCTTGGCGCGGGCCTCGGCTCGATCTCCACCTTCATGCAGCGCCTGCTCACGCCCTCGGAGTTCGACGTGCTCACCGCGCGCCTCTTCGGGTCGATCGCCAACGCCCAGAAGGAGTATTTCCCCATCGCGATTCCCCTCGTCGCGGCCGCGGCCATCGCCCTCGTGCTACTTACGCGCCAGCTGTCGGTGCTGTCGCTCGGCCGCGAGACGGCCACCAACCTGGGCCTGAACCACCGGCGTACGTCCGTGCTCGTCCTCGTCCTGGTGTCGATCCTCATGGCCACGTCGACAGCGCTCGTGGGCCCCATGACCTTCCTCGGGTTCCTCGTCGCGACGCTGGCCTACCAGTTCTCAGACACGCACGATCACCGATACATCTTCGCGATGTCCGTCGCCCTGGGCGCAGCGATCCTGGCCAGCGCGTACTTCGTCATGAATCACGTATTCAATACGCAGGGCGTTGTCTCCATCATCATCGAGTTCGTCGGCGGACTCGCGTTCATCGTCACTATCTTGCGGAAGGGCCGCCTGTGATCTCCATCGATTCCGTCGTCAAGCAGTACTCGCCGTCGGTGCGCATCGGCGAGGTCTCCCTCGACATCCCCACGGGTGGCATCACGGCGCTCGTGGGCCCCAACGGCGCGGGCAAATCCACGATCCTCACCATGGTCGGGCGCCTCCTCGGCATCGACGAGGGCACGATCGAGGTCGGCGGCCTCAACGTGGCCACGACGAAGTCCTCCGAGCTGGCGCGCACCCTGTCGATCCTGCGCCAGGAGAACCACTTCATCTCGCGCCTCACGGTGCGTCAGCTGGTGGGTTTCGGGCGTTTCCCCCACTCGAAGGGCCGCCTGAGCGCGGAGGATGAGGCGATCATCGACCGCTACATCGGCTTCCTCGACCTGGAGGAGCTCGAGGGGCGCTACCTGGACCAGCTCTCGGGCGGCCAGCGTCAGCGCGCCTACGTCGCGATGGTGCTCGCCCAGGAGACGGAGTACGTCCTGCTGGACGAGCCCCTCAACAACCTGGACATCGCGCGCAGCGTCGAAATGATGCGGATGCTGGAGCGGGCGGCCCGCGAGTTTTCGCGCACGATCGTCATCGTCCTGCACGACATCAACTTCGCGGCGCGCTACGCCTCCCAGATCTGCGCGCTCAAGGACGGACAGGTCGCCTTCATGGGCACGCCCGAGGAGATCATGCGCGACGAGGTCCTCACCGACATCTTCGACACCCCCGTCACCGTCGTACCGGGCCCCAACGGCCCGATCGCCTGCTACTTCTGAGCGGGGCTGGCTCGGGCGCACCGCTTGGCCGCCGCTCGCCGCTGCGTTCGCGGCGACGAGGCCGGGGCCGGGTAGAATGGGCGCGCGGCCCTTAGTGAAACGGCCGTGAAACGCTTATCTTTCGAGGGGTTCCCGTGCACGTCGGACTAATCGTCCTCTTTCTGATTCTCGCCGTCGCTCTCATCGCAGGTGGCCTCTACCTGTTCGCGTCGGGCCTGACCGCGCGCGCCGGCGTGTGCCGCCCTCCCCTGGGGCTGCGCCTGGCAGGCGTCACCCCCGGCTCGCAGGAATGGGAGCGCGCCCACCGCGCCGCCTGGCCCATCCTCTTCGGCGGCGGCGTCCTGGGCACCGCCCACGGCATCGCCCTAGCCGCCACGACCTTCATGGACGCGCGCATCTCCGTGCCCATCGTCTTCGTCGTCTCTGGGCTCATCGTCGAGGCCGGCCTCTGGCTGGTCGCGAAGGGCGCCGGAAAGGCGTCGCTGACGTAACGCTTCGCGGGGCGCCGCCGCCCCGTCCGCTCCGCGCGGATACGACAAACGGGCCCCGGCCTCGTGCATCACCTCACGAGGACGGGGCCCGCCGCACAGTGTCGGAGCCTCAGGCCTTGGGGCGCTCGCGGCGATCCAGCATGTACAGGGCCAGCTTCGAGGGCTCGAGCGCGCGCACGGCGTGCGGCAGGCGCGTGCCGAAGTGGATGACGTCACCGGGCTTCAGGACGACGGTGCGACCGTCGGCTTCGATCTCGAGGGCACCCTCAAGGGTGTGCAGGATGACGGGCATCGCGGCGGTGTGCTCGCTGAGGATCTCGTCCTTGTCGAAGCTGAAGAGGACCAGGCGCACGCCCTCGGCGTGCATGACGGTACGCGAGACCGTGGCTTCCTCGTTGATCTGGATCATCGAGGCGATGTCCTGCAGGTCCGTCATGATGGGCGTGGGGACCTCGGTGTTCGATTCGGGCGACAGGCTCATTGGCTCTCCTTGGGTTTGCGCGCGACGATGGCGACGCCGCACAGGTGTCGGTCATATTTCTTAAACGTGCGCGCCATGGTCGTGACGCGTTCACGCAGGTCTTTGTCCCGCGCGACGTTACGCATGATACGCAGGGCTCCGCGCACGCCCTCGTCCGCGATCATGCGACCGGGCTTAAGCAGAGCCATGGGGGCCGTGCGGGTCTCTTCCACGACGAGGCCGACCTCTTCGAGCGCTCGCCTCCAGTCGGCGACGGTGAGGGGGCGGGCGTTGACGTTGATGGCGCGGGCGAGGGCGCGGCGGATCTCGGTGGCGGGTTCTTCCGGGATCGCGTCGGGACGCATCGCCAGCTCGTGGATGACGTAGCGGCCGCCGGGGCGCAGGATGCGCGCGGCCTCGCTCATGATGGCTCGCTTAGCTTTCTCTCCCTGCATGGAGAGCATGGCTTCGCCGACGACGACGTCCGCACTCTCGTCCGGCAGGCCGGTCTCGGCCGCGTCTGCGTTCACGCAGCGCCCCACGCCCGAGGCGATGGCGTCCACGCGCGCGGATGCGTTCGGATCGCGCTCCACGCCCACGTAGGAGGCGGGTCCCACGTCGATGATCGCCGAGGCCGTGACGCCCAGGCCGGGCGCGAACTCGACGACGTCCGAGCCGGGCAGGCTGGCGCGCTTGAGGGCCCAGGTACTGAGGGCGAGGCCGCCGGGGCGTAGCACCGTCTTTCCGGCGCGCGCGAGCACCCAGTGTCCGGGCGTCTTCTCGACGGGCCGGTCGGCGAAGGGCAGGGCCTCCGCCAGCGATTCACTGCTTGTTGCCATATACGCAAGTATAGCGTTATCTATTTCCTTACGCAGGGCTTTACCCGCAGAAAATGCGCCGACGGAGTCCCCTCATGGGCTTCTACAGGCCGATAATCTCGGCGAAAGCTCCCTTAATTGCCTCGAGGCGCTCGCGTGCCTGCTCCCAGGGCAGCGGCTCCCCCTCGGCGACCGGCAGGATCACCTCGAGGTAGCACTTGAGCTTGGGCTCTGTACCCGAGGGGCGCGCGATGACACGATCCCCCGCCTCGGTGAGTACCAGGACGCCGTCCGTGGGCGGCAGGCCGCGGTACCCCTGCGACAGGTCCGAGACCTCGACGACGGGAGAACCAGCCAGGACACTCGGCGGCTGGGCGCGCAGGCGCGCCATACCGCTGGCGATCTGCTCAATCTCCTCGACGCGGAAGGTCAGCGGCGAGCTCACGTGCAGGCCGTGCAGTCGCGCCAGGCGCTCCAGCTCATCCCACACGCTGCGCCCCTGCGCCTTGAGGGCGGCCACCAGGGAGGCGGCGACGACCGAGGTCGCGATGCCGTCCTTGTCGCGCACGTGGGCCGGGTCGGGGCAAAAGCCGATGGCCTCCTCGTAGCCGAAGCCGAGGCCCGGGGCACGGGCGATCCACTTAAAGCCCGTGAGCGTCGTGTGATGCTCCAGGCCGTGAGCGCGGGCGATGCGCGAGAGCAGGCGCGAAGACACGATCGAGTTCGCGAGCGAGCCCGTCAGACCACGCGCGGCCAGGAACTCACCCAGGAGCGAACCGGTCTGGTCGCCGCTCAGCGGACTCCATCCCGTCTCCGAGGCCGGATCGGGCACCGCGAGCGCACAGCGGTCCGCGTCGGGGTCGACCGCGATGATGAGATCGGCCCCCTGCTCGCGCGCCTGCTCGATCGCCATGTCGAGGGCGCCTGCCTCTTCCGGATTAGGGAAGGGCACGGTCGGGAAGTCCGGGTCGGGATCGGCCTGTGCCGCCACGAGGGAGACGTTGGAGAAACCGGCCTCGGCCAGGACGCGTGAGGTGATCGCGGCGCCCACGCCGTGCATGGCGGTCAGGACGATGCGCAGATCCTCGCGGGCGGAGGCCTCGCCCGAGGCCAGAGCGGACGCGCAGGCCACGTACTCCTCGCGCGGGTCCACGGCCTCGATGAGGTCGTCGTTCATCGGGACCTCGTCCGCGGGCGGCGCGGCCTCGATGGCGGCCGCGATCTCCGCGTCGAAGGGCGGAACGATCTGGACGGCGCGCCCGTCGCCCTGCGCGACGGTGCCGCCCAGGTAGACCTTGTAGCCGTTGTCCGGAGCGGGGTTGTGGGAGGCGGTGACCATGACGCCAGCGTCCGCGTCGAAGTGCAGCATCGAGAAGGAGGTCAGCGGGGTCGGATTGGCCTGGGGCAGCGCGAGAACGCGCACTCCGGCGGCGGAGGCCACGCGGCAGGCGGCCGTGGCAAACTCGGAGGACCCGTAGCGGGCGTCGCAGCCGACGACCAGCGTGGGCGTGCCCGTCGCGTGGCGCTTGACGACCTCGCACAGGCCGACGGTCGCACGGATGACGACCGCAAGGTTCATGCGCGACTCGCCCGGGCCCACGACGCCTCGCAGGCCGGCAGTGCCGAACTGGAGGGGGCCGTTCATGGCCGCGCCCACGCGGGTCGCCGCCTCCTCGTCACCACGCTCCGCGGCCTCGATGTCGGCGCTCAAGGCCGAGGCCGTGGCGGGGTCCGGGTCGTGGCTCGCCCACTGGCGGGCCCGCTCGAGCAGCTCCATGGTGTCAGTCCTCCAGTCCTGCCAGGATGGCGTTCGTTGCGGACACTCCCAGGCGGGAGGCTCCGGCCTCGATCATGGCCAGGGCGGTCTGCGCGTCTCGGATACCGCCCGAGGCCTTGACTCCCAGGGCGTCGCCGACCGTGGCGCGCATGAGCGCGACCGCGTGGGTCGAGGCCCCGCCCGCGGGGTGGAAGCCCGTCGAGGTCTTGACGAAGTCCGCGCCCGCCGCCATCGAGGCCGTGCAGGCGGCGACGATCTCGTCGTCCGTCAGCGCGGCGGACTCGATGATGACCTTGAGGACGCGCGGGGCGGGGACGACGCGGCGCACGGCCGCGATCTCCTCTTCGAGCTCGCGGAGGCGCGCGTCCTTGACCAGCTCGATGTTGATGACCATGTCGATCTCGTCCGCACCGTCGGCGACGGCCTGGGCCGCCTCGAAAGCCTTGACCTGGGGCTTGACCGCGCCTGAGGGGAAGCCGACCACACAGGCGACCTTCAGGCCCTCGGGAACGTCCAGGGGCAGCATCGAGGGGGACACGCACACCGAGAAGGTGCCGGCCGCGGCGCCCTCCTCGACGATGCGGGCAACGTCCGCCTGGGTGGCCTCGGGCTTGAGGATCGTGTGGTCGATGAGTGCGGCCACGTCACGCTTGTTCATAGAACTACTTTCTTGTCGCATCACAGCTGGGCCAGGGGCAGGGCCAGCTCCATCATGGTGGTAAAGGACGTCTGACGCGCCTGAGCGTCGGTGGCCTCGCCCGTGACCAGGGAGTCCGAAACCGTGAAGATACCCACGGCCTCGACGCCCGCGTGGGCCGCGGTCGCGTACAGGCCCGCGGACTCCATCTCAACCGCGAGCACGCCCATGCGCTGCCAGGCCTCGTTGAAGGTCGGGTTCGCGTTGTAGAACGTGTCGGAGGAGAGGATGTTGCCCACGTGGATCGGCACGTCGGCCTCGCGGGCGCGGTGCACGACGTCCTCGATGAGGCGGAAGGAGCCGATCGGGGCGTAGGAGCCGGGGATCTGGTACTGATCGAGGAACGCCGAGTTCGAGCACGCGGCCTGGGCGACCACGACGTCGTACAGCTTGACGTCTGGCTGCAGGGCACCGCACGTGCCCACGCGCACGAGGCGCGTGCAGCCGAACTCATGGATCAGCTCGTGGGCGTACAGCGAGATCGAGGGGATGCCCATGCCCGATCCCATGACGGACACCGGGGTGCCGCGGTAGGTGCCGGTGTAGCCCAGCATGTTGCGCACGGCGTTGAACTGCTGGGCGTCCTCCAGGTAGGTCTCGGCGATGAACTTCGCGCGCAGTGGATCTCCGGGCAGGAGGATCGTCGGCGCAATGGGGGCGGTGGGGTTGATGTGCGGTGTCGAGCGCATGTGTCCTCCTGTGGTGTCGAGGAGCCGGGGCTCCGTCGAGGCTTCTTTACCCTTGTCGCAAGGCTATGCCGTGCAATTGAAATGTGTCAACGAGTACTTTGACAAATGTTCTCATCCGCTTGGGGTGCTATCGCGCACCCCGCGCGGGTTTGCCCCACGTGGCCGTTCCAGCAGCGCGAGGGCCAGGTCCTGGTCGACCACCAGGTGCGTGGCCAACCCCATGTGAAGCGCCGTGTCCAGCGCCTCCGCTTTATCGCGCCCGCCAGCTACGAGCACCCGCACAGGGCGAGAGCGCAGCTCGTCGAGTGTGATGCCGACCGTCCTGCGGTCGACCGACGCCAGGGCGACGCCGCCCTCGCGCGTGAAAAATCGCGAGCACGCGTCCCCGACCGCGTCGCGCAGGAGAGCCTCCACCTCGTCGTCCTCGAGCTGGCCGAGGTTGAGCGAGAGGGCCTCGCGTCCCAGGGAACCGACGGTAAACACCGCCACGTCCACACCGCGGCCCTCCTCCAGGATCCGCTCGATCGCCCGGTCACGGCGCACGATCGAAAGCATCGCGGTGTCCTGGAAAATGACGGGCAGCGGCAGGTAGCGCGGCTGGGCACCGAAGGCCTCGCAAAAGGACCGCATGATCTCAAAATCGTGCGTCGCTCTCTCGGAGAAGGACGCCCCTCCCTTGAGCTGGACGACGCGCACGCCCACGCGAGGGGGCGCGGGGCAGGTGGGCCGCGAGCGCACTCATCGTGCGCCCCCAGGAGATGCCGACGCTCATGCCGTCGCGCACGAGCTGAGTCACCAGATCCGCACCGACGCGGCCGACCTGCTCGATGGCCTCGCCCTCGGTCATGTCGGGGCCGTGGGCAACTCGCGCGCAGGCCAGGCCGAAGCGCTGCTCCAGCCGCAGGGCGATCTCCGAGGCGTGCTCGCGCGGATCGTGGATCTCGATGGTGACGAAGCCGCGCTCGCGCCCATGGGCGAGGAGTTTGGCGACCGTGGGGCGCGACAGGCCCATGCGGGTGGCGACCTCGGCCTGGCTCAGGCCCTGCTGGTAGTAGAGCTTGACCGCCTCGATCGACTGTTCGTCGCGCCGTTCCACGATTCCTCCTCCCTGTGCGCTCGCGGCTGGCCGCCTTTAGGACACCGTCTCCAGGACGACGCTGCGAGGCTCGGGGGTCACCCCGTCAGCGATCTCGATGGCGCCGGAGAGGGATTCCAGGGCGCGTTCGATGCGCCACTCGTCGTCGGTGTGGAGCGTGAGCAGGGGCTGGCCAGCTACGACGCTTTCGCCCGGCTTGGCGTGGATCTCGACGCCGGCGCCCGCCTGCACGGGATCCTCCTTGACGGCGCGGCCAGCGCCCAGCCTCCACGAGGCCACGCCCACGGACAGGGCGTCCATGCCCACGACGGTTCCCCCGGCCTCGGCGAGGACCTGGTGAGTGTGCGCGGCGCGCGGCAGCGGTGCGTCCGGGTCGCCGCCCTGCTCGCGAATCATCGCGCGCCAGCGGTCCATCGCGCGCCCGTCCGCCAGGGCGGCCTCCACGTCGGCGTCGCTCACCCCCGCGAGGTCGAGCATGTTGCGCGCGAGCTCGCACGTCAGCTCGACGACGTCGGCGGGGCCGCCTCCGGCGAGGACCTCGACGGATTCCTCCACCTCGAGGGCGTTGCCGATCTTGCGTCCCAGCGGCACGGACATGTCGGTGAGGAGGGCGCGCGTGGCGACCCCCGCGTCGCGTCCGAGGTCGACCATCGTACGGGCGAGCTCGCGCGCGGCATCCAGGTCCTTCATGAAGGCACCCGATCCGACCTTGACGTCCAGGACGAGGGCTCCCGTGCCCTCGGCAATCTTCTTACTCATGATGGAGCTGGCGATCAGGGCGATCGACTCGACGGTCGAGGTGATGTCTCGCAGGGCGTAGAGCTTCTTGTCCGCGGGCGCCAGGCCCGATCCCGCCGCGCAGATAACCGCGCCGCAGCCGGAGCCCAGCTGAGTCATGATCTCGTCGTTGCTCAACTGCGCGCGCCACCCGGGGATCGCCTCGAGCTTGTCGAGGGTGCCGCCCGTGTGCCCCAGGCCTCGGCCCGACAGCTGCGGGACGGCCACGCCGAAGCACGCGACCAGCGGAGCCAGAGGCAGCGTGATCTTGTCGCCCACGCCACCCGTGGAGTGCTTATCGGCGGTCGGCTTGCCGATCCCGGAGAAGTCCATGCGCGCGCCCGAGCGGATCATCGCGTCCGTCCAGCGGGCGATCTCACCCCGGTCCATGCCGCGCAGGAAGATCGCCATCGCCAGGGCGGCCATCTGCTCGTCCTTGATGACGCCCTTCGTGTAGGCGTCGATCGTCCAGTCGATCTGGTCGGGGGTGAGCACTCCCCCGTCTCGCTTGACGCGAATGATGTCAACGGCATCAAAGAGAGCCATCGTGTCCTTCTTTCTCTTCCGACGAGGCCGGGGCCGCCTGGGCGACGCTCGACAGGTCGTGGGGTCCAAACGCACCGGGCAGCACCTCGGTCATGGGCGCGACGCCGTCAGGCATGAGGACCAGGCAGGACGGCCCGCCGTGCTCGTAGATGAGCTGGCGGCAGCGCCCGCACGGGGCCACCGGCTCCTCGTTGCCGTTGACGGCGACCACCGCGACGAGGGTGCCGCCGCCGGAGCGGATGAGGTCGGAGACCATGCCGCACTCGGCGCACAGAGTGACGCCGTAGCCCGCGTTTTCGACGTTGCAGCCGCTGACGAGCCAGCCGTCTGCCGTCAGGCCCGCGGCTCCCACGGGGAAGTTCGAGTAGGGGCAGTAGGCGTGCTTCATGGCCTCGATGGCTTCGGCCAGCAAGTCATCCCAGTCAATATCTGTTGGATCCATGCGGATTCTCACTTCACATAGGGGATGTTCTCAGCGGCGGGGGCACGCGACTTGCCGACGAATCCAGCAACGGCCACGATCGTGACCACGTAGGGGATCATCGAGACGAGGTCGGCGGGGATCGCGGGCTCGATGTTGGGCAGCATGCGCGCCAGAGCCTGCGCGAATCCGAACATGACGGCCGCACCCATGGCACCCAGCGGGTTCCACTTGCCCAGGATCATGGCGGCCAGGGCGATGTAGCCGTTGCCTGCGGAAATGTTGTCCGTGAACGCCAGGCCGGAACCGATCGTGAAGAACGCGCCGCCCAGGCCAGCGAAGGAGGACCCCAGGATCGTGTTGAGGGTGCGCGTGCGTCCCACGTTGATGCCGACCGTGTCGGCCGCGCGCGGGTGCTCACCGCAGGCCCTCAGCCGCAGGCCCCATCGGGAGCGGAACAGGAAGAAGGACAGGGCGATGACGGCCGCGTACATGAGGTACACGAGGATCGACTGGTTGAACAGGACCGGGCCGACGATCGGGATCTCCGACAGGACAGGAATCTTGATGTCGGACAGCGAGAACTGGTTGGTGTTCAGGCTCCCGGGAGCATCCTTCATGATCGTGCCGTAGAAGAAGGTCGTCAGGCCCAGCGCCAGGACGTTCAGGACGACGCCGACGATGATCTGATCCACCCCGTACTTGACGGAGAAGAGGGCCAGGAGGGACCCCAAAAGGGCACCCGCAAGGGGGGCCGCAACGAGGCCCGCGTAGGGGGTCTGGAAGTACGAGGCCGCCATGACGCCCGCGAACGCGCCGACCAGGAGGTCGCCCTCAATCGCGATGTTGACGACGCCCACGCGCTCCGAGATGACGCCCGAGAGGGAGCCGAAGATGAGGGGCGTCGAGATCGCCACGGTGGACACCAGGGTCGAGGTCAGGGTGACGACGCCCGAGGACCCGGAACCCGCATAGAACAGGAATCCCAGGATCGTGGACAGCCCGACGACGGCCATGCCGCCGACACGCGCCCACGCGGGCTGGGCGGCGCGCCGCAGGGTCGCCACGATCGTCCATGCGGTGATGGCGATCGTCAGGGCGGCCAGCACCCACACGATGGGCGCGCCCGCAGTGACGATGTCGGGGATCGCGTAGGACTGCGACTTGTCGTTCAGGCGCAGCGTCATGTCGCCTCGAGCAGCGGCCGCAAAGACCACGAGCAGCACGCAGGCGGCCACGTAGATGCCGGGAAGCTTCCAGGAGCGCTTGGCCTCGACCTGAGTAACAGCGCCGGACTCACTTGTGCTCATCGGCGTTCCCCTTTCGCGTATTCGCCGCGAGCGCGCGGGCGTCGGGCAGACGGAACAGCCACCTCACGAGGGCGGGCGCAGCAATCAGCAGAACGATGACCGACTGCAGGATGAGGATCATGTCGATCGGCACGCCCTTGGCCTGCATCGTGTAGCCACCCGCCTTGAAGGCGCCGAAGAGGAGTCCCGCGCCGAAGGTTCCCCACGTCTTGTTGCGGCCCAGCAGGGCCACCGTGATCGCGTCGAAGCCAATCGAACCGGCCACGTCACGCGAGACGTACCCGATCGTGCCCAGGGCCTCGTTCGCCCCAGCGAGGCCGAGGAACGCACCCGAGAGCACCATCGTGATCGCCGTGACGCGCTCGACCGAGATGCCGGCCGTACGTGCGGCGGCCGCGTTCGCGCCGACCGCGCGGATCTGGAATCCCAGGGTGGATCGCTCGATCAGCCACCAGAAGGCGACGAGGGCGACCAGGGCGACCAGGAACCCGACGTGCAGCTTGAATGGGGCGGGCAGGAGCCGCGCAAGAGCCGCGCTCTCCGCGACCTTGGGAGTCACCGGCTGATTCGTTCCGGGCACCTGCCAGGCCTTCTGTGCGAGGGTGTATCCCAAGCCCAGCGTCGCAATCGAGTTGAGCATGATCGTCACGATCACCTCGTTCGCACCCGTCTTTGCTTTCAGAACGCCCGCGATGCCGCCGTAGAGGCCGCCCGCAATAACCGCGACGAGGAGGGCCACCAGCGTGTGCAAGACCGGCGGCAGGCTCACCGAAAAGCCCACCCACACGGCCGCGAGCGCTCCAACGATGATCTGTCCCTTGCCGCCGATGTTGAACAGGCCGGCCCGGAAGCCGAGCGCCAGGCCCAGGCCCGAAATAATCAGCGGGATCGAATAGAAGAGAGAGTCCGTCAGCGGCTTGATCATGCGAACAGCGTTCGCCGCGTTCGGATCCACGATGGAGCCGCGGAACATCGCATAGTAAGCATCCACCACGGACGCCCCCGACAGCGCGATGAGGATCGCGCCGATCACGAATGCGATGAGGACGGCCAGCACCGACACAAACCACTGGGAGCCAAAGACCCGGGTCGCGATGCCCGGCCCGCTACTCGAACGTGCGCTCATTGCGCCTCCTTTCCAGGCACCCCGGCGTCCCCAGCGAATCCCGAGGAAGCCGCCACGGCCTCGTCCAGGGGGACGCCAGCCATCATGAGGCCCAGGACGTCGCGTCCCGTGTCCGCCGGAACGATGCCCACGATGCGGCCGCGGTACATGACCGCGATGCGGTCCGCGAGCGAGACGACCTCATCAAGCTCCGAAGAGATCAACAGGACAGCGCAGCCCTGATCACGCACGTCCACGATCCTGCGGTGAATAAACTCAATCGAGCCGACATCGACGCCTCGCGTCGGCTGATTCGCGACCAGCAGCGTCAGGTCACGCGACATCTCGCGGGCCACGACCACCTTCTGCTGGTTACCGCCCGACAGGGAGGACACCGGGTCCTCGATGGCCGTCAGGCGGATGTCGTATTCCTTTTCCTTGTCGCGGGCATTGCGCGTAATCGCACCGCGCTTGAGGGAACCAAGAGACGAGAAAGACGAGGAGCGGAACTGGTCCAGCACCAGGTTGTCCGCAATCGAAAACGAGGCGATGATGCCGTCCGTCGACCGATCCTCGGGGATGAACCCGACGCCCGCCTCCAGGGATTCGCGAGGCTTAGCACGCGTAATATCGGCGTCCTCGAGCCGGATGACCCCGCTGTCGGGTGTTTGCAGGCCCAGGATCACTTCGGCGAGCTCCGTCTGACCGTTGCCTGCACACCGGCGACCGCCAAGATCTCACCGCGGGGAACATCGAAGGACACGTGATCGAGCAGCGGCACTCCGCCCGCACCCAGCAGCGACACGTCCTCGAAGGACAGGCCGCCGCCCGCGGGGGCGCGCGGGCTCCTTCTCCACACGCATCAGCACCTCACGCCCGACCATCTGCGTGGCCAGCGAGGCCTCGGAATCACCCGGGGACGCGTGCCCCACGACCCGACCGCGGCGGATCACCGTGATCTCGTCAGCCACCGCGCGCACCTCGCGCAGCTTGTGCGTGATGAACACAATCGAGGTCCCCGCGTCGGCCAGCTGACGCATGATCGTCATCAGCTCGTCCGTCTCCTGCGGGGTGAGCACAGCGGTTGGCTCATCGAGAATGAGGACCTTCGCCTGGCGCGACAGCGCCTTGACGATCTCCACCCGCTGCTGGGCACCCACCGGCAGATCTTCGATGAGGGCGTCAGGATCCAGGTCGAAGCCGAAACGCGCCGAGACCTCGCGCACCGTCTGGCGGGCGCGCTCGCGGCTGATGATCCCAGCCGGTCCGGTCGGCTCGAAGCCCAGGGCGATCGACTCGGCAACCGTGAAGACGGGGATGAGCATGAAGTGCTGGTGCACCATGCCGATACCCGCCGCGACCGCGTCACCCGGGCCCTTGAACGTCACGGGCTCGCCGTCGATGAGGATCTGCCCCTCATCGGGGGCGTGCATCCCGTACAGGACGTTCATGAGCGTGGACTTACCCGCGCCGTTCTCCCCAAGCAGGGCGTGAATATGCCCCTCCTCAATCGTTAAATCGATCGAGTCGTTGGCGGTGAGGGGGCCAAACCTCTTCGTGATCCCCCGCAGCTCTAATTTCATTCCTTCGACCTTCCCCAGCAGGTGGGTGCACCCCCGATGCCCGTGTGGGGCCGGCAGCGTCACCGCCACCAGCCCCACACGCGCCGTATCACTTCGGGGCGTTCTGCGATTCGATCACGAGCTTGCCGGACTTGATGTCGTCCGTGAGCTTGGTCAGATCCGCCTTGAGCTCCGCGGACACCTTGTCATCGAAATCGTGGAACGGGGCAATCGAGACGCCGCCGTTGGCCAGCGTGCCCACGTACGGGGTCGAGCTGAACTTGCCGTTCACCGAGTCCTGGATCGCCTGCTCGACCGAGGCACCGATCTCCTTCATGACCGAGGTCAGCACGATCGAGGAGTAGTCGGGGTTGGCCTCGTACCAGTCGGAGTCAACGCCGATGATCCAGGTGTTGCCATCCGCCTTGGCGGCCGCAGCCGCACCCAGGCCGACCGGGCCCGCGACAGGCATGATGATGTCCGCACCCTGCGAGATGAACTGCTGGGCCTGCTCCTTGCCCAGCGTCTGGTCGTCGAAGGACTGCGTGAAGGAACCGTTCTGCGCGGCCTTGTCCCAGCCGAGCAGCTGCACGTTCGTGCCCTTGGCCTTGTTGTAGGCCGCGACGCCGTCAGCGAAGCCATCCATGAACACCGTCACCGAGGGGATCTGGATACCACCGAAAGTGGCGACCTTGCCCGTCTTGGTCATGCCCGCGGCCACGTAGCCGGCCAGGTAGGCGGCCTCAGCGGTGTTGAACAGCAGCGGACGCGCGTTGTCCAGCGTCACCGTGTTGTTGTTACCGTCGTTGAAGCTGGAATCGATGAGGGCGTAGTGCACATCCTTGTTCTCCTCGGCGGAGGTGTGGACGGCCTTCTCCAGGTTGAAGCCAACGCCAATGATCAGGTTGCAGCCGTCGGACACCATGGACTCCACGTTCGGGTTGAAGTCCGCGTCCGAGTTGGACTCGGCCGTGTTGATCTGGATGCCGAGGCTGGACTGGGAGGCCTTGAGGCCGTCGTAAGCGGACTCGTTGAAGGACTTGTCATCCCAGCCGCCAGCGTCAGAGACCGCGCAGGCCTTGAACGAGGTGGCGTCCTTCGTACCGCCGGACTGGCTGGTGGCGGTTCCACCGCCGCCACAGCCGGCCAAGGCGAGCGTTGCAACTCCCGCCGCAGCGAGGAGCTTCGTGAGGTGCTTCATGAGTGTTTTCCTCCGTTGATGTGAATTCTTCCTTGAACCGGTGGCGGCGCGGGCCGCGGATCGTGTCCGCGCAGCCACTGCGCGAACATTTGTCATGATCGACTTTTACGTCTGATCCGAGTCTCCCGCGCCGCCCCTGCCCTGTCAAGGGCTACTTGTTTTCGCTTTGGTAACGATTGAAGCGGCGCCGGGCGAACACCCCGACAACGCCGATCGCTCCAACAAACATCGCCCCGGCCATGCCACCGAAGTCCGCACCCGTGCGGGCCAGGGAGCCCTTGGGAGACTTCGTCTTCTTGTGCTGCGCGGACGGCGCTGCCTGATTGCCGGATTGGGTGTCACCCGCTGCGTCAGCCGACGGGCTCGGGGCGGGCGCCGCCGTGCCCGCGCAGGTCACGGGAATCGTCAGGCCGTCCCCGGCCTCGACGACGGTGGCGAAGTCGGTGGCGACCGTGACGGGCACGTTCGCGACCTCTCCGGCTGCCTTGCCCTCACATGCGCCCACGACCGTCACGTCCACGCTCGCCTGTCCCGCGCCATCAGTCGTGATGATCGAGGCCGCGTCGGAGGCGTGCGCGTCCACGAGGGAGTTATTGACCTCGGCCACGGCCTGCGCTCCCCCGGCGCTGACACGAACCTTCGAGGTGATGGAGGGGCCTTCGGAGAAGGACAGGCCGCGCAGCGGGATCGTCACCGTCGACCCGTCGGCGACAGGATCCGTGGGCAGGGTCAGGCCGATCGAGGACTTGGCCTCGCGCGGTGTCAGGCCTCCGGTGGCCTGGATCGAGCGGGCCGCCGCACCCGAGTGCGCGCCCAGGTAGGCGTTGAAGGAGTCGCGGTCCAGGTTTCCGTTCGTCGTGGCCGCTCCCCCGCGGGTCAGGGCCTCGAAGGAGTCGCCACCCGCCAGCAGGAAGGTCACGGAGCCGACCGTGTACGTCGCGTCTGCCTTCAGCGGCTCACCGTTGATCGTCACCGACGTGATGCGCTCCCCGTAGGGCTTGGCCGGATCGTAGGTGTAGCGCACGTTCGAGGACAGGCCCAGCTTGAGCATGGGCCGGGAGTTCTGCGAGTTCAGGTCCGTCTTCCACTGCTGCTCGAGCGCGTCCTTGACGTCCGATCCCTTGAGCGTCACGTACCCCAGCTCGTTGGAGAAGGGCTCGACCTCGTAGGTCTGCGCGTAGGTGATCGTCCCGTCCTCGTTCGGCACCAGGTCGGCGCGCAGGCCGCCGGCGTTGATCATGCCGATGTCGACGTTCTTTCCGTCCGGGGTGAGGATGGTTTCGCGCAGCGAGTCGGCCACCAGGTCACCCAGGGAGGACTCGATGCCTCGGTTCGATCCGGGATCCGTCGCCCCCTCGGGCGTCGTGAAGACGCCGCGCCTGAAGGGCTCCGTGTACCCGGTCGCGACGACGCGCTTGCCGGCTTCCTTCGAGTCGGCCTCGGCTTGATCGACGATCGCCTGGGTGTCCGGGTCCGCACCGCACTGGGCGACCTCGGCGGCGGGGATGAGGATCGAGTCGGCACTCGTGACCTGACGCGTCGCGGGGTCAATCGTCAGTCGGATCAGGCCCAGGTTGTCCGTGTAGGAACCCGACGCGATGCCCGCCAGGCGCGGGTTCGCGGACTCGAAGGACTCCACCGAGTTGACGTGGTCAAACTCGTAGGGCACGTGCGTGTCCCCGCCCATGAGTCCGTCGACGTCCTTGCCGACCTTCGTGTAATTGTTCTTCACGTCGTCGTCCAGCATGGCGATGACGACGTCGGCCTCTCCGCTAGTCTTCAGCTCGGCGGCCAGGGAGTTGATGCGCGCGATTGGGTCCGTGAACGTCAGGCCCGCCGTCGTTCCGGGGCTGAGCTTGTAGGGCACGTCCTGAGCGATCGCCCCGATGAAAGCCACCTTCATGCCCGAGGGCGACGTCCATACCTTGTAGTCCCCCAGGTAGGGGGTGCCGTCCCCGTAGGTGCCCATGCCCTCGATGTTGGCGCCCAGGTAGGGGAAGGTCGCCTGCACGAATTCACTGGGATTGGAGCCGTCGACGCGCTGCTTGAAGACGGCCTGACCCATGTCCAGCTCGTGGTTGCCGATCGTCGAGGCCAGCGGATCCATCGTGTTGAGGGCCGCGATGGTCGGATTGTCCTTGAGCGCCCCCGAAATGTAGGGGGACGCGCCGATGTTGTCGCCCAGCAGGGTGAACGAGGAGTTGGGGTTCGTCGCGCGCGCCTTCTTCAGGTAGCAGTTCATCGCGGGCAACCCGGCCTCGCGCACGACGCCCTTCTTGGCGACCTGCTGGATGTGCCCGTGCACGTCCGTGAGGGTGTAGAGGTCCAGGGTGATCGGCGAGGCCTCGTTCTGTGATGCTTCATCCTGTGGGGCCGCGAGCGCCGCTGCGGGCAGGGAAGCCAGGGAGAGGGCGGCCGCCGAGGCGAGCGCGAGGCGAGTCCATGGTCTGCGCATGGGTGTGTTCCTTTCATCGGGGGGGCGGCACCGAAGCCGCGTCCTGCGTGGTGGGTGTGGAGTTCGTGGTGTCAGCCGCGGCGGCGGCGACGGCGTGAGACGAGGATGAGCCCACCGCCGATGGCGGCGAGGAGAATCCCGATGCCGATTGCCCGGTCGGCGTCCGCACCGGTGCGCGCCAGGCCGCTCGCCGTGGCAGCGCGCGTGGGCGCCTTGCGGGACGAGGCCGTGGCCGCCCTCGAGGGAACCGGCGCGGGTGAGGCGGAGGGAACTGCGGCGGGCGGGGCCGCGCTGGGGGGCGCTGGTCGGGTCGGCGGATGGCTCGGTGCTCGGCGTCGGTGCCGGGGCATCCCCGCCAAGCAGCGTGAGCCCGATGAGCTCGGGATTGTGGTCCGAGGAGCGGTAGGGGTTGTCTGCCTCGACCGCCAGGTGGGCGTTCATGCCGGCCCTCGAGTATTCGAAGGCGATGGATTCCTGAGCGTTGACGGCCCAACTGGTGACGCCCGCCAGCAGCGGCTTCGCGGCCGCGTTGGCAAAGACGTGATCGAGGGAACCGGAGCGTCCCGCGTAGACGTAGGAGGCCTCGCCCGCGCCGGAGACGCGCTCCCAGCCCGCGGCCTCGAGGGCCTTGATCGGGTCTTCCTGCGAGTAGGAGTTGAAGTCGCCCACAAGCAGGGTCGGCTTGTCCGAGAATCGAGCGGCGAAGGACGCCAGGGCACCCGCCTGGGCGACGCGGATCGCGTTCGCGTTGCCCTGACCGTCCCCGCTGTCGGCGTTACCAGCGGGCGCGCCCTCAGGCACGGATCCCTTCGACTTGAAGTGATTGGCGACGACCACGAAGGTGGCGGACGCGGCCCTCTCGGTGGTCACACGGGCGAACTCCTGGGCGAGGGGCTGGCGCGCCAGGCCCGTGAACGCCGGGTCGTCATGGATCAGAGAGGGGCCGACGGGGGCCACGGTCGCGGGCTTGTAGATGAAGGCGATCCGGATAACGTCCTCGGCCTCGGGCACGGACCCGGGAGACGGCACGTACGCCCACGTCCCGGCGCCCGCGTCCTTGTTGAGGGCCTCGACGAGGCGCGCGAGGGAGGCGTCGCGGTCCGTTCCGACCCCCACGGCGACGGGGTTTTCAATCTCCTCGAGGGCGACCACGTCGGCCCCCAGGGCGTTGATCGCGGAGACGATCTTGGCCTCCTGGTTGGCGAAGGCCTCGCGCGAAAATGCGCCGCGCACCTTGCATTTCTTGGCCGTCACGAAGGCGCCCGTGCGGTCCGGGTAGCCCGTGCATCCGGCCTCGTCGACGCCCAGGTCGGAGAAGTAGTTGAGGACGTTGAACGTCGCCACGCGGGTGTCGCCGCCGACCGTGGGGGCGCTCGGGCGCTCCCCGGTGATGGTCACGGGAGAGCGGTCGGGGTGCCCGGCGACCATGGAGGTCGGCTGGAAGACGAAGGAGCCGTGCCGGGGCTCGAGGACCACGGGCTTGGAGAAAGCCACGTGGTAGCCGACGCGCGCGGGCGAGCCGTTGGCCAGGTAGGCGTAGGCGGCCTCGGTGGCGCTCCCCTTCTGGAGGTTCGTGTTGGTGCCGTCGTCGAGGGCGATGGCGCGGGCGGCGTTGGCGGCCTCGTAGTCGCGGGCCGCCTGCCCGGGAGCGACCACGTCCGTGGCCGAGCGCAGCGGGCTCTCACCGGGGGTGAGGGTCAGGGTGCCGTACTGGTTCGTCTGGTAGTTGTCGGTGATGGTCCACGTGCCCTGGGGTGCGAGGAGCATGGACTCGCGGGCCTCGGCCTCCTCCGGCGTGGGGACGCGGGTTGCCGGGACGGGCATCGGCGCCTGGCATCCCGCCACCTCGCTCACGGAGGTCGCAGCCAGCTGAGTGAGGCTCTGGGGGTTGCCCTTCGCGCTCGTCGCGGGGAACTCCCCCACCGTGCCGGTCACGCGCACGCAGGTGCCCGGAGCCGGAATCTTGCCCTTCTTGCCCGCGTAGACGAAGAGGCCGTCGGATCGAGTGCGCCCCGGCTCCCACGCGCCACCCGATCCGGGGGTCTGGATCGTGTAGCCATCCAACGTCTCGCCCAGCCCGGACTCGCCGGCCGGGTACGCGGCCGTCACGACGCCGAGAGTCGTCACCGTGGCCCCCACCATCGCGGAATCGTCCCCCACGCCCACGGCCTGGATGTCGGAGATTGGCGTATCGACGAGGCCGGGACTCTCCTCACCCGATTGCGCGGAGCTTGCGGGGCCGGAAGGCTCCGCCGCTTGCGTGGGTTGCACAGCTTGCCCAGCTCCCGACTGGGCCGATGTGGTACCTGACTGCGATGCCTGCGGACCTCCCGACTGCTCGACCTGGGCGGCATCCACCTGAGCGGACTGGGCAAAATCCGCCCGGTCTCTATCCACCGCCCACGCGGCGGGTACAAGCCCCATCGCGGACAGCGCGAGCGCGCCGAGTACAGCTAGTGATCGTGTCCCGCACTTCATCGGGATGTCCTCTCAACCTCACCTCACCGTGAGGGGCCGACGAGCCCCGCGCCGCAGGCATCTTTACCAACGGCAACACGAGTTATGACAAGTGTAAGCTCATGCACATACGTGCGAAAGCGATTGAGAATATTCCCGAAAATACAAGGCGCAAGCGGGCGGGCGTGCAGCCGCAAGAACGCGCCCGCCCCGGCCTCGTCAAACTCAGCCCGGTACCGCTGAGTTCCCCGGCCTCGTCAAACTCAGCTCCGGCCTCGTCACGCTCAGTGAGCGCGAGTCAGGACGCCGAGTACGGGGAGACGACCACCTGGGCGCGCTGCAGGTCCTTGACCTCGGAGTACCCCGTCGAGGCCATGGTCCGCTTGAGGGCACCCACGAAGTTCAGGGAGCCGTCCGCGCGCGTCGAGGGGCCGTAGAGGATCTGCTCGAGCGTGCCCGTCGTGCCCACGTGCACGCGCTGGCCGCGCGGCATGTCCGGGTGTGTCGCCTCGGAACCCCAGTGCCAGCCGCGTCCCGGAGCCTCCTCCGCGCGGGCGATGGCGGCGCCGAGCATAACTGCGTCCGCGCCGCACGCGATCGCGCGCGACAGGTCGCCGCTGCGGCCAATGCCGCCGTCGGCGATGACGTGCACGTAGCGGCCGCCGGACTCGTCCATGTAGTCGCGCCGAGCCGCGGCCACATCCGCGATCGCGGTCGCCATCGGCGCGTGCACGCCCAGGGACTGGCGCGTCGAGTGCGCAGCACCCCCGCCGAAACCGACGAGAACGCCCGCCGCGCCCGTGCGCATCAGGTGCAGGGCCGCCGTGTCCGTGCAGACGCCGCCCACGATGACGGGGACGTCCAGCTCGTAGATGAAGCGCTTGAGGTTGAGGGGCTCACGGCGCGAGGACACGTGCTCAGCGGACACCGTCGAGCCGCGAATGATGAACAGGTCGACGCCCGCGTCCACGACCGCACGCCAGTACTTCTGCACGCGCTGAGGCGACAGCTTGCCGGCGACGACCACCCCGGCCTCGCGCAGCTGCTTGAGGCGCGCGGTGATCAGCGAGGGCTTGATCGGCTCGGAGTAGACGCGCTGGAGGGTGGCGATCGACTCCTCCTCGCCCAGGTGAGCGATGTGATCGAGGATCGGGGTGGGGTCCTCGTAGCGGGTCCACAGGCCGTCCAGGTCGAGCACGCCGATGCCGCCCAGGCGACCGAAGGCGATCGCGGTCTCGGGACTCATCACCGAGTCCATCGGGGCGGCCATCAGCGGGATGTCGACGTGGTAGGCGTCGATCTGCCAGCCGACGTTGACGTCCTCGGGGTCACGGGTGCGCCGCGAGGGCACGAGGGCGATATCGTCCAGCGTGTAGGCGCGGCGTCCGCGCTTGCCACGACCGATTTCTACTTCGTCGCTCATGACCCGATTCTACTGCCTACTTCCCGCTTCTACCGTCTCCGAGACGCAGATGTGCCCACCCTCTGCCACACTGGTCTCACCGGCAAGGCTAGGAGCAATCATGAGCTGGATCGACGACCCGTGGATGGGTTTTGACACCGAGACGACGGGCGTGCGCGCGCTCAAGGACCGCCTCGTCACCGCCGCGCTGGTGCTTCGCATCGACGGCGCGTCCTACCGCAGCGGCGTCAGTGCCCCCGACCAGGTGGCCACGTGGCTGACCGACCCGGGCGTCGAGATCCCCGAGCAGGCCACGGCCGTCCACGGCATCACGACCGAGCAGGCGCGCCGCGACGGCCGCCCCATCGAGGAGGTCCTGCACGAGCTGGCCGGTTCCATCGTTGAGCACTGGCTGCGCGGCTACCCGGTCGTCGCATTCAACGCGACCTACGACATCACGCTGGTCAACCAGGAGCTGCGCCGCCACCGCCTAGGATCCTTCGAGGAGCGCCTGGAGGGCGCCCCCATGCTGGTCGTCGACCCGCTGGTGTTGGATCGCAAGCTCGACCGCTTCCGCAAGGGCAAGAAGACGCTGACGGAGATGGCGCCGGTCTACGGGGCGGTCGCCTCCCCCGACGCTCACACAGCCGAGGTCGACGTGGCGATGACGCTAGACGTCCTCGCCGGCATGGTGGACAAGTACCCGCAGCTGGGCTCTATGAGCGCCCTGGAACTCATGGACTACCAGCTCCAGGCTCACCGGGATTGGGCCGAGGACTTCGAGAAGTACCTGCGTAAGCAAGGCAAGGACGCGAACATCGACCGCGAGTGGCCCCAGATCACGCCGCGGGGTCGCGGCGACGATCAGGAGTAGCAACAATTCAGGCGGGGGTCGGCAGGTGCCGGACCCCGTTTTTCGTTGTGCCTGAGGTGTCCTCCGCACACAGGGGTCTTTACGAGGCAGTGGCCGGGTTCCGCCGGAAGCCTGGGCCTGGCGGGCCACGGCGAGACCAGAGCACGGCCACAACAGAATCACCGGGCTTTCCCGAAAAAGTCGCACATAATTTCCCACGGTCATTTTTCGAGTACCCCTCAAAACGTTGCAATTCCAACGATGTAAATTCAAGGTTTGAAGAAGCCGCAGGGGAATTACGTGCGAAATTGGCGAGGACGCTTTGAAAGCGGCGACGTGGCCCGACGGTGCGAAACACCGCTGACAGTGGCGTCACACCACTGAGCAACAAGCCCAAATGCGGACTCGTCCTGGAAAAGGGAGCCGAGGCCCCACGGATGCCATCACATCCGGATAGGTAACGAACATCCGGATAGGTAACGAACATCCGGATAGGTAACGAACATCCGGATAGGTAACGAACATCCGGATAGGTAACGAAGATCCGGATAGGTTAATAACCTATCCGGATGCGCATAACCTATCCAGATGTGCACAACCTATCCCGATAGGCCCAGAGGGGCAGGTCCGGGGAAACAGATGCTTCGCCCGAGGCAGTAGAAGGATCCGGCCTGGCACCACGCACCACACGCCACGCACCACGAGCCACCAGTGTGGAGGGCGCCGGCGGACAGCTAGGGCTCCCCCAAATGTCGCATGCAATTCGATTGGGCGAAGATTCAACCAAGTCAGAAAACGTTGCAATTCCAACGCTGTAAATACAAGGTTTGAAATGGTCACAAGGGAATTGCATGCGAAATTGGTTGAGTGCCCAGCAATTAAGGCGTGCGAGGGCTGCAGGTGAAGTGGGCCTGACCAATCAACACGCACCACGAGCCACCAGTGTGGAGGGCGCCGGCGGGTCCGCGGCCTGGCCGGGCTTCGAACCGACGCACCGAGCGAAGCTCGCAGCGCGGACGGTGAGCGGGCGGGCGGGCCCGACGGCGCCCGGAGCACCGGTGGCACAGCCAACAGAAACACCGGCAGCACAGCTAGCAAAAACACCGGTGGCTCAGCCAACAAAAAACACCAGTGGCACAGCCAGCAAGAACACTGGTGGCACGAAAAAGCCCGGAGGCGGAACTCCGCCTCCGGGCCTCTACGGAAGGCTCACTTTTCCTTGATGAGATCCAGCCACGTGCGGCGCTCGCCCACGAGGAAGCCAAAGTCGCGGTTCTGGTCCGCGATGGCGGCGTCTGTCGCGGGGTTCTTGATGAGCGCGGCCAGCACGTCGGGGGCTGCGGTGATGGCGCCCACGCCCTGGCGGACCAGCTCGAGGACCTGCTCGGAATTCTTGAAGGACGCGGCCAGGACGTCGGCCTTCAGGTCGTAGGTGCGCAGGGTGCGGTGGATTTCGGAGGCGACGCGCACGCCGTCGATGCCGTAGTTGTCCATGCGGTTGACGTAGGGGGCGACGTAGCGAGCCCCGGCCTTGGCGGCCATGAAGCCCTGCATCGAGGAGTGGATGCCGGTAGCGGTCACCTGCATGCCTTCGCGCACGATGCGCGGGATGGCGGCGAAGCCTTCGCGCGTGACGGGAAGCTTGATGAAGAGGTTGCCACCGATTTCGCCGCGCAGCGCCCGGGCCTCGGCGACCATGTCGTCGGTGCGCTGGGAGACGATCTGGACGTGCAGCTGGGCGCCATCGGGCAGGACGGACTTGATCGCGTGGAGGACCTCGAGGGGTTCCTTGCCTTCGCGGTACAGGATCGTCGGGTTGGTCGTCACGCCGTCGATGGGCAGGTATTCCAGGGTCTTGGCGATGGAATCGACGTTCGCGTGATCGATGAGGATGAGCATGTGAGCAGCTCCTTTGCGGGGTTGTGAGTTTTCGCACCCCTAGGATAGCGCGGGCGGGAGCAGCCCATCGACTGCTCCCGCCCGTCCCGAACGCTCTACCTGCGATTACCTCGCCGAAGAGGAGTGGTAGTTCGGCGCTTCCGTCGTCATCTGCACGTCGTGCGGGTGCGACTCGCGCAGGCCCGCGCTGGTGATGCGCACAAAGCGGCCGTTGGCCTTGACCTGGGAGATCGTGGAGGCACCCAGGTAGAACATGGTCTGGTGCAGGCCGCCGACGAGCTGGTAGATGACCTGGGCGAGGGAGCCGGTGTAGGGCACCTGGCCCTCGATGCCCTCAGGGACGATCTTGTCGTCGGAGGTGACGTCGGCCTGGAAGTAGCGGTCCTTGGAGTAGGACTTGCGCCCGCGTGAGCTCATCGCGCCGAGCGAGCCCATGCCGCGGTAACGCTTGAACTGCTTGCCGTTGGTGAAGACGACCTCGCCCGGGGACTCCTCGCAGCCGGCCAGCAGGGAGCCGAGCATGACGGTGTCGGCGCCGGCCACAAGGGCCTTGCCGATGTCGCCCGAGTACTGCAGGCCGCCGTCCGCGATGAGCGGGACACCGGCGGGGCCGCAGGCCTTGGCGGCCAGGTGGATCGCGGTGATCTGGGGGACGCCGACGCCGGCGACGACGCGGGTCGTGCAGATCGAGCCGGGGCCCACGCCGACCTTGACGGCGTCGACGCCCGCGTGGATGAGCGCCTGCGCGCCCTCGGTCGTGGCGACGTTGCCGCCGATGATGTCGATGCCCTCAAACGTCGGGTCGGCCTTGATGCGGCGGATCATGTCGAGGGCGAGCTGGGCACCGCCGTTCGCGGTGTCGACGACGAGGACGTCCACGCCGGCCTCGGCCAGGGCGGTGGCGCGCTCCCAGGTATCGCCCCAGTAGCCGACGGCCGCGCCGACGATGAGGCGCCCGCGCGAGTCCTTGGTGGCGTTGGGGTACTGCTCGGTCTTGACGAAGTCCTTGACGGTGATGAGGCCGGTCAGGTGGTCGTTGTCGTCGACGATGGGCAGCTTTTCGACGCGGTGCTCGGCCAGCAGGTGCTTGGCGTGTTCGCGGGAGATGCCGACCTGGCCGACGACCAGCTGGTCGCGCGGGGTCATGCAGTCGCGCACGCGCAGGGTGGCCCACTGGTCCTGGGGGACGAAGCGCAGGTCGCGGTTCGTGATGATGCCCAGGAGGGCGCCGTCCTCGTTCACGACGGGCAGGCCGGAGACGCGGTAGTGGCCGCAGAGGCTGTCGAGTTCGTCGATGGTGGCGTCGGGGCCGACGGTCACCGGGTCCTCGACCATGCCGGATTCGCTGCGCTTGACCTGGCGGACCTGCGCGGCCTGTTCCTCGATGGAGAGGTTGCGGTGGAGGATGCCGATGCCGCCCTGGCGGGCCATGGCGATGGCCATGCGCGCCTCGGTGACGGTGTCCATGGCGGCGGACAGGAGCGGGATGCGCAGCGAAATGTTCTTCGTCAGGCGACTGCTCGTGTCAACGGATGAAGGAACGACGTCCGTGAGCTCGGGTAGGAGCAGGACGTCGTCGTAGGTGAGGCCGGTCAGGCCGAAAGGATCATGTGTTGCGAGTTCTCCCATGGGCCAATTGTAGGCGGTCGGTGGCGCTTTCGCGTCCTCGCTTCCGCGCACGCCTGGAAGCCGGGCATCGGGGGACGAGGCCGGGGCCCCTCAGAGATCGTCAGGAGGGCGCGCTCTGGGTGGCCTGGGAGGCGTAGCGGGCGGCGGTCGCGCCGGTGACTGTGAGATGGATCGGGGCGGCGCCTCGTGCCAGCATGCGGGCGGCGGTGAGGGCGTCGGGGCGCCCCTCCCATACGAGCATGGAGACGGAGCCGTCGGGGGCGACCTCGTGGATCCAGCGGCCCATTCCGGCGCGCGCGTGGGAGTCGGCCCATGCGATGGCGCGGGCGTAGTCGACGGCGAGTTCCTCAGCGCGCGAGGGGTCCACGACCTCGGCGAGGACGCGGGCGGCGCTGGCGGCTCGCACACGACCCAGTGCATGTGTTGGGGGACCGCGACAACGCCGGCGGGGTCGAGGGTGTAGACGATGCCGCCCACGCCCTCGTCCGTCCAGCCGTCGGCCAGGGCACGATCGTAGAGGGCCGTCGCGGTGTCGATCATCCAGGGGCCGGGTTTTTCGCCCATGTGGGTGAGGATCGCATAGACCTGCCCGATGAGGCGGGCGGCCTTAAATCCGAGGCCGGGGAGCGTATCGCCGGGTCTGATGAGCTCGACGGGGGCCTGGTCGCAGGAGGCGGGCAGGGGGCGCCATTCTTCGTCGTAGAGGTCGGGCAGGGCGAAGCCGCTGCGCGCGGCGATCTCTCCGACGAGGCGCAGGATCGAGCGCGCGCGGTCGAACCAGACGCGCTCCCCCCGTCGCTTCCCAGGCTGCCAGGTAGGCCTGGGCGGTATCGAGGTTGGTGGAGAGGCGACGCAGGGGCGAGCGAACGCCAGCCTGGGCCTCGATCTCCTCGCGCACGGCGCCGGCGCACGGGTCCCACCAGCGCTGATCTTGGTCCGCTTCGAGGTCGGCGAGCAGGTCGCGCGCGGCCCCGTGCCCGACCATGGCGGCAGCAGCGGCCGCACCGATCATCGCTGACTGGGCCCGCTGGGAAAAGACCGCGCGAGGAACGGGGGTGGCGCTGTGCTCTGACGTGGGCACGACCTCGGCGTACCAGGAGCCGTTCGGTGCGCGCAGGGGACCGGCGAGGGCTGCGAGGCCATGGTCGACGAGGTGAGCGGCCCCCTCAATGCCTCGCATCTGCGCGAGCGCAAAGACGTGGGTCATGCGCGCGCTGATGCGCGCGTCGAGGGGGACGGCCGAGGTCCACCTGACCGTCGGCACGCAGGAAGGCGAAACCGACCCGCGCCTTCGACCGGGAAGCAAAGGCGACGAGCGCGTCAAAATCGGCATCAAAAGCGCGGCGCAGATCTTCGTTGTTCCAGGGGGCGTTCATGACTGTTCTCCTGCCGGTACGTGCCTTCACGGTATCACCTGTCCAGGTTCCGCGGGCGGAGGTGGGGGCCTCGTGCGCGCAGTTGAGCGGGCGATTGGGACCGATCCGCCACAGTCGTCAGGAGCGGCCGACCAACTGCAGATCTGCCTGGGGAGCCAAGAGAGCGAGAACCTCCTCGACACAGGCGCTGATGGTACGCACGCGCTGGACGAGGGGCGAGAGGACCTCGGGGGCGTCTGAACCCACCATGATCATGGGGACGCCGTAGCGGGCAACAAGGTTTTCGACGGTCTGCGCGCAGGAGGACCCACAGCCGAGGACGACGGTGAGCGCAGGCACGCCGGCGCGCACGTATTCACGGAAGCGTTCGGCGGTGCTGACACCGCCGTAGTTTTCACTGGACAGCATGCGCACGTCGCACCCGTACCAGGCCAGAGCGACGCCGACGACCTGCGCGGGCGTCTCGTGCAGGGCATCGCTGATGATCGCGATGCGGTCCCCGCCGATGAGGGCGCGCGTGGGACGCGACTGGTAGACGGAGCGGCACACGCGCTGGAAGGCGTTGGCCAGCATGAGGGCGGGTGCGCTACCGACGGGTTCGCCGCCCGGATCGGAACGCAGGGATTTGAGGGTGGGTTCGACGAAGCGCGACCACGTATGGACGAGGCCGTGGCTGGCGACGGCGGCCTCGATCACTTCTTCGAGGCGATGGTAGTCGTCGGAGAGGGCGACGGCGCGCAGCTGGGCAGCGTTCGCCGGGCCTCGACGGGGAAGGAGCGTGCTTTCTGCGAGGGCACGCTTGGCGGCTTCGGCGGCGGACATGCCGGCGCGCACGTGGTGGATCATGGCGCGCAGACGGTCAACGTCCTCGGGCTGGTAGCGACGTCGCTCGCCAGTCTCGCGCTGCGCAGGGCCGAGGCCGTAGCGCCGTTCCCAGGTGCGCAGGGTGGAGGGGGATACTCCTAGTTCATCGGACACGGAGGACACGGTGCGGGAGCGGTCGGTGTGCGCCGACTGCGCCAGTATGGCTCGTGGCATGTCCACTCCCTCCGGTCCTCGTCCCTACCTTGCTCTGATTCTTGCGTGTTCGCGGCGCGCACGCCACAGGAAGGGACAGGAGACTCACGATCAAGTTGTTCACAAAGTTATTCACAATCTGTTCACTCTGAGCACCACGCATTTCTCCACGTTTTAACAGTACGGGCACACACGATCTGAGAACTGGATCATAATTCGAGAAAGATCCTTGAATAACTACCGCACAAGTGTCTATTCTTGCCGACATCGTGTGCCGAAAATGTCGGCACGACAGACATGAAGGAGGCACCCAATGACTGACGTCTCCCGTCTGCCCGGACCCATGATCGACGCGTGGGAATGGCAGTACGAAGCGGCGTGCCGAGACCTGGACACCGAGCTGTTCTTCCACCCCGAGGGTGAGCGCGGCTCCACGCGCCGGCGCCGCGCAGCGAACGCCAAGGCGATCTGCGCGACCTGCCCGGTAATCGAGCAGTGCCGGTCCTACGCTCTGGCCGCTCAGGAGCCCTATGGCATCTGGGGTGGAATGACCGAAGAAGAACGACGCGAAGAGATCCGCTCCTCCGGACGCGGCCGCCGCGTCTCCTAACGCGCATCCATTTTCCGGTGCGGCATCGCCACCGCGATGCCGCACCTTTTTACTGCCCATCCATTCGCCACCAGCACCCGGGAGCTCGCATGACCAGCAACGACACCGAGGCCTCGCACAAGAAGGCCGAGGACGCCCCCACCAACCCGTACAAGACCCTGTTCTTCGTCACCGCGCCGATCACCGCAATCCTTGCGGGCGCATGCGTGTGGATGGGCGTTCAGCTCTCCTCCACTTCTCCGGCGAGCCAGGCGACCCCTGCGGCCACGCCGACCGCGGCGGCTCAAATGCCGCAGAACACCGAGACGGCGGCACCCAGCCAGACGAATCCGAGCAACCTGGAGATCATGAAGTCGTTCGTGCGTCACGAGGCTGATGACCCGCAGGCGAAGGGCGACATCAATGCTCCCGTGACGATGGTTCTTTTCTCCGACTTCGCGTGCCCCTACTGCACGAAGTACGCCCAGGACATCGACCCGGCACTGGCCGACCTCGTCGCGGACGGCACCCTGCGCGTGGAGTGGTACGACTAGCCCAGATCACCGAGACCTCTCCCCTGGCAGCCCAGGCGGGCATCGCTGCGGGCGAGCAGGGCAAGTTCTGGGAGTTCCACGACGTGGTGTACTCGGCGGCCGACCCGACCGGTCACCCCCAGTACTCCGAGCAGGCCCTCGTCGACTTTGCGGCCAAGGCGGGCGTGCCCGACCTGGATAAGTTCCGCGAGACGATGCTCTCCGACCACACCGCCACCAAGGTGAAAGCCGCCAAAGGAGCGGGCTCACCAGAACGGCATCACCGGCACGCCCGCCATGTTCATCAACAAGGCGTACGTCAGCGGCTACCACGACGCCTCCTACATCCGCAATACGATCCTCGACCAGGCGGCGCAGGCCGCTTCCTGACGCGAGGCCCCGCGCCGCGAGGATGCGTGGCACGGGAGACACAAACAAAAGGGGTGGCCCGGAAGGAATCCTTCCGGGCCACCCCTGTAGGGTTCAGCGTGCGAAGCGCTCAGCGCTCCACGACCGCCAGAACGTCACGCGAGGACAGGATCTGGAACTCCTGGCCGTCGTACTTGACCTCGGTGCCGCCGTAGCGCGAGTAGATGACGACGTCGCCGACCTTGACGTCGACGGGGATACGGTTACCGTTGTCGTCCACGCGGCCGGGGCCCACGGCGATAACTTCGCCTTCCTGCGGCTTCTCCTTGGCGGTGTCCGGAATGACCAGGCCGGAGGCGGTGGTCTGCTCGGCCTCAACCTGGCGGATGACGATGCGGTCCTCGAGGGGCTTGATGGAGATCGACATTGTCGCTCCCTTTCTTCTTTGTCACGAAGGTGCTCGTCCTTTCCCTGCCGTCGCGGGGGTCAGGTGCAGGACCGGTCGCGGGTGTTCCCGCGCTTCCTCCACGAGTGTAGGCGCGGTCCTGGCACTCGGGCAAGCTGAGTGCCAGGCGCGTTCACCCAGGGCGAGACGCCGCCCGCGCTCCGACCGCGCACCCCACACGGCCTCGTCCCGCAAGAGATGGGACAATGACCGGGTGAGCGCCCTGACCCCCATTCTGTCCTCCCCCGGCTGGGAGCTGCTGGAGTCCCTGCAAGCGAAGCAGGCCGCCAACCCCATCCCGCTGCCCGAGCTCGGATCCGCCCTGCGCGCCGCCGGCCTCGACGCGGAGCTAGTGGTCGCAGTCCTCACCCAGCTGGCCCTACGCCAGGCCGCGAAAGCCAAGTTCGGCCCCTTCGCCTCCCACATGGTGTTCACTCGCGACGGCCTCGAGCAGGCGACGCGCCTCGTCGTTGCAGCCCGCCACGCCCAGCGCTTCAGGGACTGCGGCGCGACGCGCGTCGCGGACCTTGGCTGCGGCATCGGATCGGACGCCATGGCGATCGCCGGCCTCGGCATGAACGTGCTGGCGGTCGATATTGACCCCGACACCGCCGGTGCCGTGGCCGCGAACCTGCGGGCCTTCGAGGGGTCCGAGGTGCGCCTGGGCGACGTCACGGACCTCGACATGGACGAGCTGGCCGCCGAGGGCGTCGACGCGATCTTCGCAGACCCGGCCCGCCGCACGGGCGCCTCGCGCGGGTCGGCGCGCATCACGAACCCCGAGCAGTGGTCCCCTTCCCTCTCGCTCGCCCTCGGCTGGGCCTCCACGATCGAACGCGTCGGCATCAAGGTGGCGCCGGGCATCGCGTACGAGCACATCCCCTCCTCCTGGCATGCGCAGTGGGTGAGCGTGGGCGGCGACCTCGTCGAAGCCTCGCTCTGGTCCCCCGCGCTCTCCCCCGAGGGCCGCGGGCGCTCCTGCCTCCTCTTGGACGAGGCCGGGGCTGCCCATTCGCTCTCCACACCCGAGGGGTACGCGCCCAACGCCCCCGCGCCTCGCGTGGAGGTCGCACCCCTGGGCACGATGATCGCCGAGCCCGACGCCGCGGTGATCCGATCGGGCCTCCTGGGACGCCTCGCGGACGAGGTCGGCGCGGGCATCGTGTCCGACAAGATCGCCTACCTCACCGGGGACGACCTGCCCGATTCCCCCTTCTACGACCGCTTCGAGGTCCTCGCGGTGACCAACCTGCGAGCAAAGGCGATATCCGCCGAGCTGCGCACGCGCGGCGCGGGCAGCGTCGAAATCAAGAAGCGCGGAGCGGACATCAGCCCCGACGACCTGCGCAAATCCTTGAAACTGGGCGGAGGCGACGAGCAGCTGACCGTCATCGCGACGCGCGTGGACGGGCGCCACCGCGCGATCATCTGCCGACGGTTGGCTAAAAACCTGTAAGAAAGCTCTCCACCGACATCACGTGCCGCCCTGCCACAATGGAGGAAGCTAGCGAAAGGATCGACATGTCTTTGCCCTTCGGTTCCTCCCAGCGTTCCACGATCGGTGTCGAGTGGGAGCTCCAGCTCGTTGACCGCGACTCCCACGACCTGCGTCAGAGCGCGGATGCGATCATCGACCGCGCCACGACCGATGGGAAGCTCTACCCGGGCGTCCACCGCGAGATGCTGCTCAACACGATCGAGGTCGTGTCCAAGCCTCGCTCGACCGTCGCCGAGTGCATGGCGGACCTGATGGACTGCGTCGACTACCTGACGCCCCTGGCTTCGGACCTGCGCATCGACCTGGCGACCGCCGGCACGCACCCCTTCGCGCGACCGGGCCGCCAGCTCGTCACCGATTCCGACCGCTACGCGCAGCTGGTGGAGCGCACCGCCTACTGGGGACACCAGATGCTCCTGTACGGCGTCCACGTGCACGTCGGCGTCGAAGATCGCGCGAAGATCCTCCCGATCCAGGCCGCCCTCACCGCCCACCTGGGCCACCTGCAGGCCATCTCCGCGTCCTCCCCCTTCTGGGCGGGCGAAGACACCGGCTACGCCTCCAACCGCGCGATGGTCTTCCAGCAGCTGCCCACCGCCGGCATCCCGCGGCAGTTCGCGACGTGGGAGGATCTCGAGGCCTACACGGACGACATGATCCGCACGGGCGTCATCGAGGGCTTCGACGAGGTCCGCTGGGACATCCGCCCCTCGCCGGCCTTCGGCACGATCGAGAACCGCGTGTACGACGCTGCGACGAACGCGACCGAGGTCGCCACCTTTGCGGCCTTCACCCACGTCCTCGTCGAGCATTTCTCGCGCCTGTACGACGCGGGCGAGCCTCTGCCGTCTCTGCCGGATTGGTTCGTCGCCGAAAACAAGTGGCGCTCGGCGCGTTACGGCATGGACGCGACCCTCATCGTCTCGCGCGACGGCACGACCGAGAGCGCGCGCGACGGCATCGCGCGACTAAAGGAAGAACTGGCCCCCGTGGCCGCCGACCTGAACTGCGCGCGCGAGTTCGCGGGCCTGGAGACGATCCTGACGATCGGCGCCTCCTACGAGCGCCAGCGCGCCGTCGCGGCGGCCGCGCGACCCGGCCAGGGCCTCGACGCGGTCGTGGACCTCATGCGCACCGAGATGAGTGCGGGACGTCCCCTGACTCTCGCCGAGTTCGCGACCCTGAACGCCTAACTCCGTCACGCCAGTGCCCCACGCTCACCCGGGCGTGGGGCACTGTCGTCACCGCCACACACTCCCAGACAGTATTCAGGTGGCTCTCAGAACGCCGCCGTATCCTAAGTTCCGATAGAAAACTGACACTGAGAGGACACTCGCCCGTGGTGCAGGAAGCAACACAGTCACCCGATAGCGACAGCGCACCATCTCCGCTGGTCAGGATCATCTCCCCCATCGGGACGACCCTCCAGACCGTCTGGCTTCTCATCTCCTCGCTGACACGACTCACCGTCCGATGGCTCTCGCGCTGCCCAGCCACCGCCGTTCTCACCGTCGCGTTGACGATCACGTCGGCGTCCTACTGGGTCTGGCGCGATCAATTCACAGCCCTCGAGGCCACCCCGTCCAGCCCTCACTGGTGGTCGGTCCTCTCCTCCGTCGGCGCGGTTCCCGGCAATTTCGTCGCCACGGCCGTGCTCGGCATCGTCGTGATGATCATTGCGGGCGGCGCGGCCGAGAGGCACCTCGGCACACGCGCGTGGGTGGCCGCAGCTGCTGCCGGCCAGGTCGTCGGCGTCGCCGCCACGTGGCTAACCCTTCCCCTGCTCACCAGGGTGTTCTCCATGTGGGGGCAGACGATTGATGCGGGGAGCCTGTGGGGCACGAGCCTCATCCTCGTCGCTCTCGTGGGCGCCGCAGCGCAGTCGCTGGCCTCGCACTGGCGCTGGCGCGCGCATTTCCTCCTCATCGGAATCCTCATCCTGTCGGCGGCGATCCTCGGATCGGCGATCTCGTATGCGCGCGTGTGGGCCCTCCTCGCGGGCATCATGGCCGCGCGCCTCGTCGGCGTGCGCGGGGAGCGCAGCGGGTCCAGAAGTGACATCACGATCGGACGCCAGCTCGCCTCCGTCGCCGCCCTATGCTGGGCGTGTGCGGCGGCGCTGACCGTTGTTTCTTCCGCCCCCGAGGGACCGCTCGCTCAGATGCGGTGGTCGCTGGGACCCGCGTGGTGGCTCGAGGGGCGCACGGGCGTCATCACGACTCTGCTGTGCCTGGCCCCCATCACGCTCCAGCTGATCTTCGCCTACGGGCTACGCAAGGGCAGGCGCGCCGCCTACTTCGGCACTCTGATCCTCCAGCTGGTCCTCGGCCTGTCGACGGTCGCGTCGACGGGTGTCGCTCTCACCCAAGGCACCGACGAGAACGGGATGGCCAGGCCCGAGCTCGTCACCACGGCCTCACTTCTTCTCGTTCCGGTCATCCTCAACGCCGCCCTGTGCGTCATCACGTGGTGGGTGCGCCGTTCCTTCACGATCCACGCGGAGCCCTCCACGACCTCGACCCTGCTGCGGCGCTGGCTACTCCTCATGGTCGGCTGCGCGGGCGCGGTTCTTGTCCTCGGATTCCTCACGAGCGACTCGTTCGTCCCCCTCGAGGCACTTAATGCCGACGACCTGACCGTCACCGACTACGCGACTCCCCTGCAGATCCTCCACGATTACACCCTCGCGCTGCTCCCTACGGCGACGGCCTCGATCTTCGAGCCGTCCCTGGTTCCGATGACGCTCTTTGCGGAGGCACCCGTCCTGTGGGTCCCCCTCGTCGCTTGGATCGGCACCCTCGCCATCATCCTGAAAGCACTGCTCGCTCGGCCTCGTATCCCGCTGTCCTCGCCGCTCGAGAGCCTCACGCCGCTCCTGCGCGCCCACGGCGCGGGCACCCTCGGGTGGATGCAGACCTGGGAAGGCAACCAGGTGTGGGTGTCTCCTTCCGGCGAGGCCGGGGTCGCCTATCGCGGATCGGGAGGCGTCGCGCTGACGGTCACAGACCTGGCATACGCGCCGGGCACGGCCTCCGAAGCAATCGCGCAGTTCTCGTCCTTCGCGTCCACCTCGGGACTGACCCCCGCGCTCTACTCGGTCCACGAGGAGCTCGCGCAGGCCGCTCGCGAGGAGGGCTGGACGATCATGCAGGTCGCCGAGGAGTCCCTGCTGGACCTGCCCGGCCTCGCGTTCAAGGGCAAGGCCTACCAGGACGTGCGCACCGCCATGAACCACGCGACCCGCGAGGGCGTCGAGGCCGTGTGGACCACCTGGGAGGAGTGCCCGGCGGGCTGGCGCGACCAGATCACCGTCATCTCCGATTCGTGGAGCGCCGACAAGGCCCTGCCCGAGATGAGCTTTACGCTCGGCGGCGTGCCCGAACTCGCGGTCCCCGAAACGCGCATCCTGGTCGCCATCGACGAGGAGTCGACGATCCATGCCGTCACTTCGTGGCTTCCCATCTACCGCGACGGGCAGGTCATCGGTCTCACCCTGGACGTCATGCGTCGGCGCGCGACCGGGTGGCGTCCCGCGATCGAGTTCCTTATCGGCAAGGCCGCCCTGTCAGCGCAGGAAGAGGGGTTGGAAGTCCTGTCCCTGTCGGGTGCTCCCCTGTCGCGTTCGGCCGACGACACCTCGGCCTTTGGACCCCTCACCGACGCGCTAGCGGCCATCATGGAGCCGCTCTACGGCTTCACCTCGCTGCATGCGTTCAAGCGCAAGTTCAAGCCCCGCACGCAGTCCCTGTACCTGGCGGTGCCGGATCCGGCCTCCCTCGCGACAGTCGGACTGGCCATCTCGCACGCCTACGTGCCCCACGTGTCCCCCGCACAGACCCTCACGCTCGTCGCCTCCGTCGCCGGGGGCCTCGCCAAACTCGCCGCAAAGGGCGTCGGCGACCTGCGATCGACCCGAGCAGCCTCCCGGGAGCGCGCGTCCGATGAGGGCACGCTCGCTGCCACGGCCTCGTCCAATGGGAGCGGAAAGGAACATCGATGAGCGCCCTGGGAAGCATTCCCCTCACCTCGCTTAAGACCCTCGCGGTAGTCGCAGTCCTGGCGGTTCTATCTGTGCTGGCTGGGGCGTCTGCGCTTGCACGTTCGGCCCCGGCGCGCTGCCCGGGACGCACGAGGCGGTGGCTGGGGCGCACGGTCATCCTCCTCGTGCCCACGATCCTGATCGCGTCCGCGGGGGCGCTCGTCTTCAATCGCTCGCTCGGGCTCGTAAAAACCAGCGGGGACCTGGCAAAACTCGCCACCTCAACCGTCGTCGGAACGACCGCGCAGTCGGGCGGCGAGGCCGACATCGACGCGCAGTCGGCCGCCGCATCCGAACTCGACGCGACCTTTACGACGACCGAGGACGGCATGCTCGAGACCACCTGGACCGGCCCGTCGAGCGGGATCACCCTGCCCGTTTTCGTCATCACCCCGCGCGGCTACTCCCCCACCGACGGCAAGACCTACGCGGTTATCGAGCTTCTCCACGGCTACCCGGGCGAGGCCGACGGCACGATGCAGGGCGCGCAGGTTCAGGAGGCGCTCAACGACGCCATCGACGCGGGGATCATCCCGCCGACAATCGTCGTCGGCCCCTCCCTCAGCGTTGACGAGGAGGCCCACGACTGCGCCGACATCGAGGGGCGCCCCGCCGTCTACACGTGGGTGTCCCACGACGTCCCCGAGATGATTCGACACAACTTCCCCAATACGTCGTCCAATCGCGACGCCTGGATGATCGGGGGTTTCTCCGCCGGCGCCTACTGCGCAATCTGGACGGCCCTGCGCACGCCCGAAACCTACGGCGCCGCCGCCTCTCTGTCCGGTTATGACACGCAGATCGAGGGGCAGATGACCAACCAGGGCGATCAGTACCTGGCCGACAACACGCTGTCGGTCATGCTGGCGAACCGCACGCCTGACGGGATGCGCATCTACGCGATGGCGGCCGGGGACGACGCGGTTGGCGGCGCCTACACCGCTCTTAAGATGGCGGCAGCCGTCAAGGAACCCGACAGCGTCACCACGGACGTTCCCCCGACTGGCGGGCACGCGGGCCCGCTGTGGCGCGAGCACATTCCGACGATGCTGGCGTGGTGGGGGTCCTCCGACCGGGTCTCGCGGGCCGTCGGTGCCCCTTCGACGGCGGCGACCGCACAGTCCTCCGAAGCCAGCGCGTCCATCGTCCCTGTGACGACCGTGACCCACGAGGTCCGACCGACCGCTCCGAACGGGTACCTGACGCTTGGACTCCTGATTGTCGGCGTGCTCGTCTCGCTCGTGCTCACGTGGCATATCGCGCCGCGCTGGCAGCTGCGTCGCCACGAGGACCAGCGCAATGAGGCCGACCACCAACACCGGGGCCGCCACCGCGCCCGGCGGCAGGGGCTCCTGGAGCGCCTTCCGCGCCCCGCTCTCACAGCGCTCGGGTATCTCGCTCGGTTGACATCCCTGTGCGCTGCAGCAGGAAGCGCCGCGATGCTCATCGGCATCGCCGCCAACATGGTGGGCGGCTTCTACACGTCGTGGGGGTCGGTCGCGCAGAGCTTCATGGACGGCCTGCGCTAGTTTCGACCCGCGCTTTCAGGCGCGCGGCGGCATGTAGGTCGTCGTCAGCTCCATGCCGGAGTCCGGGGAGAAGTCCCAATCCGACGGCGGCAGGCCTGCCGCGACCAGTTCGGATCCAATCGCGGCGATCTGGGCGCCGTTGTCCGTGCAAAAATGCAGCGGAGGCATGCGCACTGTGACACCCGCGGCCTCGGCGCGCTGCGCGAGCAGGGTGCGCAGGCGCGTGTTCGCGGAAAACCCACCGCCGACGACGATCGTGTCGCAGCCGGTGTCCAGTGCCGCGCGGACGGCCTTTGCCGTCAGAGAGTCGTTCACGGCCTCGGAGAAGGCCGCGCAGACATTTCCTTGCTGACGGTCTCGCCCCGCGCCCTCGCGCCCTCGATGTAGCGGGCAACGGCGGTCTTCAGGCCCGAGAACGAGAAGTCGTACTTGTGGCGTTCCTTGTCCTTGCCTGCAGCCAGGCCGCGCGGGAAACGGATCGCCTCACGATCACCCTGCTGGGACAGGCGATCCACGTGCGGGCCGCCCGGATAGGGCAGGTCGAGGAGGCGCCCCACCTTGTCAAAGGCCTCTCCCGCGGCGTCATCCAGAGTGCCGCCGAGTTCGACAACATCGGTCGCAATGTTGCGTATCTCAAGGATGTTCGAGTGACCACCGGAGACAACCAGGCCGATGAAGTGCTCGGGAAGCGGGCCATCGGCGAGCTTATCGACAGCCAGGTGACCGATCACGTGGTTGACACCGTACAGGGGCTTGCCCAGCGACGAGGCCAGAGCCTTCGCCGCGCAGATTCCCACGGTCAGAGATCCGACGAGGCCAGGGCCTGCCGCGACCGCAATCGCGTCGACGTCGGCAAGGGTCAGGCCCGCTTCATCCAACGCTGCGTTGAGCGTCGGCAGGAAAGACTCTAGGTGGGCGCGCGACGCAATCTCGGGGATGATGCCGCCGTAGCGGGCGTACTCATCCATCGACGTGGCCGTGCGGTCGACCAGCAGCTGCGTTCCACGCACGAGGCCGACGCCGGTCTCGTCGCAGGTTGACTCAATACCAAGGACCAGGGGTTCACTCACGTCCCCTAGTCTAAGCCGCGCTCAACTCTGCCGCCGCGCGCGGGGCGGATTGGAGCACGAATCCTCAGGAGTCAGCGTCCACCTGCGTGCGGGGACGCAAGTTTGCAACGAACATTGCGGCCCCGGCTACCCCCAGCACCAGCAGTGACCACGGGAAAAGCGAGTCGGCAATGGGCTTGATCGACGGCGAGCCGAAGAGGACTCCCAAGAGCAGGATGATCGACAGGATCGCAAAGACAACCATCGCGCCGATTCCAATCGTCGCACTCACCCAGTAGCGCCGCGTGTGCGTGTTCGGGCCGCTCTCATCGAATTGCATGGCAGAACTCCTCTCTGAGCCGATGATGCTTTCATCATACGCCGCGAGGCCCACCGTGATGGGCTTTTCACCAACCTCCGCCGCTGCTGCCACGGTGTGTCAACACACCGTGACTATTCGCCGAGCCACTGCCCCCGCGCATCATCAACGCTGGAGGGCCCGGCGCTTACGCGCCGGGCCCTCCGCGAGGCCACTCCAGCCGAATCAGACGCCCTTGAAGGCAGCCTTGCCGAGCTGGCGGTTGAGGTTTGCGATCACGTCGAGCGGGATCTGCTTGGGGCACACCTCAGCACACTCGCCGATGTTCGAGCAGGAGCCGAAGCCCTCCTCGTCCATCTGGTTGAGCATGCCCACGACGCGCTTGTAGTTCTCGGGCTTGCCCTGCGGGAGCAGGCCGAGGTGCGTGACCTTCGCCGAGGTGAAGAGCATAGCGGAGGCGTTCGGGCAGGCAGCCACGCACGCACCACAGCCGATGCACGCGGCGGCCTCGAACGCGCGATCCGCGTCCTGCTTCGGGACCGGGGTCGCGTGCGCGTCGGGGGCTGCACCCGTGTTCACGGAGATGTAGCCGCCCGCCTGGATGATGCGATCCAGGGCGCTGCGGTTGACCACGAGGTCCTTGATGATCGGGAAGCCCGATGCACGCCACGGCTCGATCGTGATGACGTCGCCATCCTTGAAGGAACGCATGTGCAGCTGGCAGGTCGTGGTGACCTCCGGGCCGTGAGCGATACCGTTGATGACGATGCCACACTGACCGCAGATGCCCTCGCGGCAGTCGGAGTCAAAGGCGACGGGTTCCTCGCCGCGTGCGAAGAGCTCTTCGTTCAGGACGTCGAGCATCTCCAGGAACGAGGACTCTTCCGAGATTCCCTTCACCTGGTATTCATGAATTGCGCCCTTGTCTTCGGGACCGTTTTGGCGCCAGATCCTCAGTGTCAGGTTCACTTGTAGCTCCGCTGCTTCAGCTCGATGTCGTTGTAAATCAGGTCTTCCTTGTGGAGGATCGGGGGCTCGCCTTCGCCAGCGTATTCCCAAGCCGCCACGTACAGGAACTTGTCGTCGTGACGCAGGGCCTCACCCTCGGGAGTCTGGGACTCCGCGCGGAAGTGGCCGCCACACGACTCTTCGCGGTGCAGCGCGTCAATGCACATGAGCTCGCCCAGCTCCATGAAGTCGGCGACGCGGCCGGCCTTCTCGAGGGACTGGTTGAGTTCACCGATCGACTTGCCGGGAACGCGAACGTTCTTCCAGTAGTCGGCACGCAGCTCGCGGATCATACCGATGGCCTTCTTCAGGCCTTCCTCGGTACGCTCCATGCCGCAGTACTCCCACATGATCTTGCCCAGCTCCTTGTGGAACGAGTCCACGGAGCGGGTGCCATTGATCGACATGAGGGTGTCGATACGGCCTGAGCCGACTCGAGAGCTTCCTTCACCGAAGGCGAGTTCTCGTCCAGCTTGGGCAGGTGGAAGCAGTGCGCCAGGTAGTCGTTGATCGTGTTAGGCAGGACGAAGTAACCGTCCGACAGGCCCTGCATGAGCGCCGAGGCACCCAGGCGGTTCGCGCCGTGGTCGGAGAAGTTCGCCTCGCCCGGCCACGTACAGACCGGGCAGGTTCGACTCGAGGTCGTAGTCAACCCACAGGCCACCCATGGTGTAGTGGACGGCCGGGTAGATGCGCATCGGCACCTCGTAGGGGTTGTCGCCCGTGATGCGCTCGTACATGTCGAAGAGGTTGCCGTACTTGGCGGACACGGCGGCCAGGCCCATACGGTTGATCGCGTCGGAGAAGTCGAGGTAAACGCCGCGGGCGACACCGTCGATCTTCGGGCCGACGCCACGGCCCTCGTCACACATGTTCTTGGCCTGACGCGACGCGATGTCGCGGGGCACGAGGTTACCGAAGGAGGGGTAGATGCGCTCCAGGTAGTAGTCGCGATCCTCTTCGGGGATGTCGCGCGGGTCCTTCTCGCAGTCCTCGGCGCGCTTGGGAACCCAGATGCGACCGTCGTTACGCAGCGACTCCGACATGAGGGTCAGCTTCGACTGCTGGTCGCCGTGCTGGGGGATGCACGTGGGGTGGATCTGCGTGAAGCAGGGGTTGCCGAAGTAGGCGCCCTTGCGGTACGCACGCCAGATGGCGGTCGCGTTACAGCCCATCGCGTTGGTGGACAGGAAGAACACGTTGCCGTAGCCGCCGGTGGCCAGGACGACCGCGTCAGCGATGAAGGTCTCGAGCTTGCCGGTGGACATGTCGCGGGCGACAATGCCGCGAGCCTTGCCCTCGTCGACGATGAGCTCGACCATCTCGTGACGCGAGTGCTCGGTGACTGTGCCGGCCGCGACCTGGCGCTCGAGCGCCTGGTAGGCGCCGATCAGCAGCTGCTGACCTGTCTGGCCACGCGCGTAGAACGTACGGGACACCTGCACGCCACCGAAGGAGCGGTTGTCGAGGAGGCCGCCGTACTCGCGGGCGAAGGGGACGCCCTGCGCGACGCACTGGTCGATGATGTTAGCGCTGACCTCGGCAAGGCGGTAGACGTTGTCCTCACGAGCGCGGTAGTCGCCGCCCTTCACCGTGTCGTAGAAGAGACGGTAGACGGAGTCGTTGTCGTTGCGGTAGTTCTTCGCGGCGTTGATACCACCCTGCGCGGCGATGGAGTGAGCGCGGCGGGCGGAGTCCTGGTAGAAGAAGCAGTCGACGTTGTAGCCCATTTCGCCGAGCGAGGCGGCGGCAGCGCCGCCCGCGAGGCCGGAGCCGACGATGATGACGCGCAGCTTACGGCGGTTGGCGGGGTTGACCAGCGCGGCGCTGAACTTACGCTGTTCCCAGCGCTGCGCGATCGGGACGTCGTGGGGAGCCTTCGTGTCGGCGATCTTCTCGCCTTCACGGTAGAGGCCGTGGATGAGTGTATCGGTCATGATTGCGTGCCCTTCCTCAGTGGATCAAGCCGGTGACGATGGCGACGGGCGGGGCCATGAACATCACGAAGATGACCAGACCGACCAGGCCCGAGAGGAGAACCAGCGGCTTGCGGGTCGCGGAACGCACCCAACCGAGCGACTGGAACATGGACCAGAAGCCGTGGGAGACGTGGACGCAGGCGCAGCCGACGAACACGGCGTAGAGGATCACCAGGACCGGCGACTGGAAGGAAGCGACCATGCGGGCGTAAGGCGTGGTGACGTCAGCGCCGAAGTTCGCGAGCTTCGCGGGCAGGCTCACGGTGGTGAAGTGAGCGATGTGGAAGATCAGGATCAGCAGGATGAGGACACCGCTCATACGCATGGTGCGAGCCGCGTAGGAGTCCGAGACGGACTTCTTGACGACGTACCGGGTGGAGCGAGCGCGACGCGAACGCTTCCAGGTGTAAGCGGCAGCCCACAGGTGGATGATGAGCATCAGCGCCATGGCGGCGCGGAAGACCCAGATGAATCCGCCGTGCGGGAAGATCGGCACGAAAGCCTCTTCATGCAGCCAGTGCGCGTAGTCGTTGTAGACCTCCGCACCCAGGAACATCTTGAGGTTGCCGTAGGAGTGGAACAGCAAGAAGAAAACGAAAACGAAGCCCGAGACGGCCATCAGCTGCTTAATAAAGACGCTGGTGGTCCACGCGCGGCGCTTCTTCGTTGCGACATTTTGAGTGGCCATGCCTTGAGCATATCGACGCTTTTCCTCCGCTTCGTAGGACCATGGCACGAGGCCCCGCACACCGCGTGGCGACACCCTGTCATTTTCCGCTATTTTCCGCGGCTATCGAGACACCTCACGCCCACGACCGCAAGGGAAAAACATGGGACCAACGGTCCTGCAAACAGTGCTCAAAAGACAGGAATTTTGATACACCGACCATACCTATTTAGTGGCGGTCGTCGCATTGCCTGAGATCAGGGAAGCCCTCATCTCGACGGCCTCTTCGACGGGGTTGCGAAAGTAGCGCGGTCGGCGGCCGATTTCGACGAACCCTCGCGTCTCGTACAGGCGGATGGCGCTCTCGTTCGAGGGGCGCACGTCGAGGAAGATCTCGCGTGCTCCGGCCTCGCGAGACCATGCCAGGAGGGCGTCGAGAATCGTCGCTCCGATGCCTCGACCACGCGCGTGGGAGCGCACCCCGATGGTCATGATGTCTGCCTGATCTCCACCAACCTTGGCGCCGCCGTATCCGACGACGTCTCCCGAGCCATCGGCAGCGATCCAGTAGCGCGAGGCCGGAGAGGAGAGCTCCTCGGCGATCATGTAGGGGGTCCAGGGGTCCTCAGGGAACACCTCGGCCTCGAGGGCAGCGAAGATTTCGAGGTCGCCCGGCCCGGCAACGCGCAGCGTAGCGTTCACAGGCGCGCGGTGGGCTGGCCCTGAATGTCGGGGCGGCGCAGGTAGAGGGGGTCGGTGCGCAGACGATCCTCCTCGCCGCGCGATAGGCGCGTGGCGACGATGCGGCTCATGACGGCGGGATCGAGGCTCACCTGGGGTCCGATGTCCGCGCGGGCGAGCGCGTCGGCGCTGTGCGCGGGAATCGGGGCTCCGGCGACGACGAGGCCGGGGGGGCGGTCCGCATGGCGCCCAGCAGCGCAGACACGTCCCCGACCTCGAGGCGCCCCTCAAGGGTGACGTCGTCGGGCCCGGAGGCCACGTACGAGCCCCAGTAGAGTTCGCGGCGTCGTGCGTCGGCAATCGCGTAGACGCGGGCGTCGGGAGCCAGGAGGTCGAGTCCCTGGCGGGCGATGACGTCGAGTGCGGACACCCCGTAGGCGGGCACGCCCGCGACGGCGGCAAGAACGCGGGCAGAGACGAGGCCGGCGCGCAGTCCTGTAAAGGGGGCGGGACCGGTGCCCACGAGAATGCGATCGATACCGGCGTGGGCGAGCTGCGCGGGCAAGCCGGCAGCCTCGAGGGCCTCACGCACGAGCGGGGTGATCGATTCGGCGTGGTGGCGCCCGGAATCGTTGTGGGCGCGGGCGATGACGCAGCCGTCGTCGACGATGGCGACGGTGGTGGCTGCTTGGGTGTCCAGGGCTATCTCTCGCACGGTGTGATCCTACTCGTCGGCGTCGGCCTCGTCGATGCGGCGTCCGCCGTGGGCAGCGACGACACCATCGAGCACGCCGTCCCAGCGGTGGCCGTAGGCGCGCATGACGATGCGCCGACGGCCGTCATCCATGTGCTCCAAGTCGATGACGTCACCGTCGTGGTCGGCCTCGCCGCCCGATGCCCGGCGCACCTCGATGGAGAGGCGCTCGGCGCTCATCGCCTCCGTCTTACCTTCGCCCCACTCAACGACGGTGACGGCCTCGTCGAGAGAAGAGTCGAGGTCGAGGGTCTCCAGGTCGCTGAGGTCCGTGATGCGATAGGCGTCAGCGTGGATAAGGTCCGGGCCGCCGTGAAGCGAGGGGTGCACACGGGCGACGATGAAGGTCGGCGAGGCGACGCGGCCACGCACGCCCATACCGACGCCGATTCCCTGGGTGAGGGTGGTCTTGCCGGCGCCGAGGCCGCCCGAGAGCATGAGGAGGTCGCCGGCCGCCAGGACGCGGCCGAGGTCTTCACCGAGGGCCCGCGTCTGGTCTGCGTCGCGCGTCGACACCTCGTAGGAGGCGATGGGCTGGGTCATGAGTTGCTCCCGAAGGTCGCGTCGGCGCCATCCCGGTAGATGCGGGGGATGTGTGCGCCCAGGTGGGTGACGATTTCGTAGTTGATGGTACCGGCTGCCTGCGCCCAGTCGTCGGCCAAAGCCTCACCGTCTGCTCCCGAGCCGAACAGGATGGCGATGTCTCCGGGGGCCGCGGGGGCGTCCCCGCTGCGTGCGGTCGGCGTTCCGGGGCTTGCCTGCGCGGGGCCTAGGTCGACCATGAACTGGTCCATGCACACGCGCCCGACGATGGGCGCGTTGAGGGGGCCGGAGGCGCTCTGGACGACGACGCGCGCCCGGTTGGAGGCGGCTCGCAGGATGCCGTCGCCGTAGCCGAGGGGAACCAGGCCGATCCAGCGGCGCGTGGGCGCGACCCAGGTTCCCCCGTACGAGGCAGGGGTCCCCTCTTCGATGACCTTGACGGAGGTGAGGGGGGCGCTCAGCTCGAGGGCGGGGATGAGGCCGAGTTCTTCAGCCGTAGCGACCGAAGGGTCGGGGCTCAGCCCGTACAGGCCAATGCCGGCGCGGACCATGTCGTAGTGGGCCTCGGGGTGCCAGAGGATGCCCGACGTGGCGGACAGGTGGCGGATGCGCGGCGTGATGCCCGCGTCGGCGAGGATCGCCAGACCCTCCTCGAAAATACGCACGTGGCTCGCGGTCGACGCGTTTCCCGCCTCGCTGGGGTCGTCGGCGCGGGACATGTGGCTCCATGCGCCCACGACGTCGACGAGGCCGTCGTCGACGGCCATCCGCAGGGCCGAGGCCAGGGCGGGCAGGTCGGCGAGGGTGGAGCCCGCGCGGGACATACCGGTGTCGATCTTGACGTGGACGCGCGCGGGGCGGCCGGCCTGCCTGGCGGCGGCACAGATGTCGGCAAGGACCCAGGTCCACGACACGGACAGGTCGATGTCGGCCTCGATCGCGGCGGCGAAGTCGGAGGAGGAGGTGGAAATCCACGCGAGGATAGGCGCGTCGGCACGGGCGACCCCGGCCTCGTCGAGGCCTCGGCGCAGTGCAAAGGCCTCGGCCAGCTGGGCGACGCCCAGCCAGTCGGCGCCACCGTCCAGGGCGGCGCGGGCGACCGGGAGGAGGCCATGCCCGTAGGCGTTCGCCTTGACGGTCGCGAGCTGGAGCGCGCCCGGGGCGGCGGCCCGCAGGACGCTGAGGTTGTGCGTGATGGCGGCCAGGTCAACGGCCGCGCACGACGGGTATCCCCGGCCCTCGCTTTGAATGTCTGTGACAGTCACTCCCCTAGTATCTCACGGTCGCGGGGACTCCCTCCACAGTCAGCGGGCGGGGTCTGCGAGTGCGAGTGGGATTGACGCTGCGATGTCCGAGGCCTGGATGGGGATGCGCCCTGCGCCGCGCTCGGCCGCGAGCGCGGCTGCGCGTCCGTGGAGGGCGACAGCTGCTGACAGGCGCGTGGGGGTGACGGCCTGCGCTCGTCCGTCCGGCCCAGGCACTGTCTCCGCCTCCGCGAGCGGTCGCGCGAGGACGCCGGCGAGGAATCCCGCGAGTACGTCCCCGTTTCCGGCGACGCCCGCCCAGGAGGTCGTCGTCTGGCCGACCGTCGGGGTGTAGGAGCGCACGAGGCGGCCCTGCGCCAGCGCGTCCACGTCGGGCCACGCTTCCGTGCTGTTCAGAGCGCGCTGGAAGGCCTCCTTGACGTCGGTGTCCACATATTCGAAGGAGTACACGATCGTGACGGGGCCTTTGAGGACGACGTGGCAGCCCGTGGCCTCGTGGAGCGCGCGGGCGTAGCGCAGAGGAGCGGCGGCCACCTCGGCCCGCGTCACCGGAGCGCCGAGGCGTCCCAGGAGGCGCGCGGCCTCGCCGTAGTGCGGGGTGAGGACGGTGACATCGGGCTTCAGCGAGCCGAGCAGCTCGGGGACGAGGTCGAGCGCCCACGCGTCGATAACGAGGGGCATGCCCGATTGCCCGCAGAATTGCGCGAGCTCGAGCGCATCCTCGCGCCGATCCTCGTCGAGGCCGGGGCCGATGAGGGCGGACTGGATGCGCCCGCCGACGGTGACGACGCCGGGTTGGTCGGCCAGCACGAGGTCTTGGACGCGCCTCGTGGAGTTCAGGCGCACCATACCCACGCCCGCAGCCAGCGCCCCGCGCGTCGCGAGAACGCCGGCACCCGGGTAGGTGTCGGATCCGGCGACGAGGCCGACAACGCCGCGGGCGTACTTGTCGTCTGAGAACGCGGGGACGGGGACGACTTCGTGGGCGGAAAAGGCCTCGTCGACGACGTAGAGGTCGTCCGCGCCGATCACCCCGTCATCGCCCTGGGCGCGGCCCGTCCCGCTGCTGTCCCAGTCCATCGTCACGAGGCTGATGTCCCCGGTGAACTCGACCGCAGGAGGCAGGACCTGCGCACGCTTGTACGTGCCGACCGCGAGGGTGTGGGTGGCGCGCAGGATCGGACCCGTGATCGCGCCGGCATCGTCGGTCAGGCCCGAGGGGACGTCGATCGCGATGACGGGCCGCGGCTTGATGGCGGAGAGCCCGTTGAGGAGTTCCACGGATTCCGCGAGCGCGCCGGTGAGCGGGCCGTGGGCGCCGGTGCCCACAATGCCGTCGATCCAGGCGTGCGCGAGGAACACTTCGGACCATGCGGGCGTGTTCTCGATGGAGCGCAGCGACTGGCCTCCCAGGTCAATGATGCGCACGCCCGCTTCTTGGGCGGCGGCGAGGGCGCGGCGATGGCAGCGCTTCTTCAGGAGGTAGGCGGTCGCTCCGATTCCTCCGCGCGCGAGGATCGCGCAGGCGTAGAGGGCGTCCCCACCGTTATCCCCACCGCCAACGAAGGCGGTCACACGGCTGGCGATCCAGTCGACCCCGTCATCCTCGCTACCTTCCTCCGCTTCCGCGCCTGGATCGGCGTCCTCGCCGTTCCAGCTCACGGGCAGGTCCGCGTAGCGCACGACCGCGGCCGCTACCTCACCTGCGACGTCGAGCATGTAGCGGTCCGGATCCCCCTCGGAAACCGCCTGATCGACGCACTTTTTCTCCAGTTCCCGCGCGTCGGCGAAGGACAGGGCAGCTCCATCAATCGTGAACATGCGCCATATTCTTTCACACCGCGCACACCCGGGGTGGCCGCTTGCACGACGACGACGCCCGACGCGCACAGACAGCCCGGGCCTCGTCCCAGATGAGGAACGAGGCCCGTGAGCGCTGCCGGGGCACCAGCCCCGCGCCGGCGGATTACTCCACCGTCACGGACTTGGCCAGGTTGCGCGGCTGGTCGACGTCGAGGCCCTTCACGGCGGCGAGCTCGCAGGCGAAGATCTGCAGCGGCACGACGGTCAGGAGCGGCGCGTACAGGGTCGGCACGGCGGGCACGCGGAAGACGGTCTCGGCGAACTCGTCGACGGAGGAGTCCCCCTCCTCGGCGATGATGATCGTGCGGGCGCCGCGGGCGCGGACCTCGGCGATGTTGGCCAAGACCTTGCCGTGCAGCTCAGGGCGACGCGGGGTGGGCACGATGACGATGACCGGCTGGCCCTCGTCCACGAGCGCGATCGGGCCGTGCTTGAGCTCACCGGCGGCAAAGCCCTCGGCGTGGATGTAGCAGATTTCCTTGAGCTTGAGCGCGCCCTCGAGGGCGACGGGAAAGCCGACGTGACGGCCCAGGTAGATCACCGAGGTCGCATCCTGCATCGTGCGGGCGAACTGGCGGACCGTCTCACCGTTCTCGAGGACGCGCGTGATCGCCTCGGGGACGCGCGCGAGCTTGTCCATGTAGTCGGCGATCTCGTCGGCGTACTTGTTGCCGCGCACCTGCGCCAGGTACAGGCCCAGGATGTAGCAGGCGGTGACCTGCGCGGTAAACGCCTTGGTGGAGGCGACCGCGATCTCGGGGCCCGCGTGCGTGAGGATCACGGCGTCGGACTCGCGCGAAATGGTCGATCCGGGCGTGTTCACGATGGCGACGACCTTCGCGCCCTGCTCGCGGGCGTGACGGATCGCCTGGATGGTATCCATGGTCTCGCCGCTCTGGGAGATGGCGACGACCAGCGTCTTTTCGCCGACGACCGGGTCGCGGTAGCGGAACTCGCTGGAGAGCTCGACCTCGACGGGGATGCGGCACCAGTGCTCGATCGCGTAGCGGGCGACCTGTCCGGCGTAGGAGGCAGTGCCGCAGCCGATCATGATGACCTTGTCGACGGAGCGCAGGACGTGCTCGGGGATGCGCACCTCGTCCAGGGCCAGGCGGCCGTGGGAGTCGATGCGGTCGGCCAGGGTCGCGCCCACGGCATCGGGCTGCTCGTGGATTTCCTTCTCCATGAAGGTCGGCCAGCCGTTCTTGGTGGCGCGGTCGGAGGAGAAGTCGACCTCGTACGCCTCTCGCTCGACGGGGTTGCCCGCGGGGTCGATGACGGTCACGCCGGTCGCGGAGACGACCACGACCTCGTCCTGGTCGACCTCGACGGCGCGGTTGGTGTGCTCGACGAAGGCCAGGACGTCGGAGCCCAGGAAGTTCTCCCCGTCCCCCAGGCCGATGACCAGCGGGGAGGAACGGCGGGCCGCGACGATGACGTTCGGGGACTGGGTGCTCAGCACCAGCAGGGTGAAGGTGCCGTGGAGCTGGGCGGTGACGGCGCGCATGGCGACGACCAGTCGGCGCGCCACCTCCTCGTCGACGCCGGTCAGTCCGGCGACAGCACCCTGGTACGAGGCGGGGTCCGCCTGGTCGTAGGCGCGGGCCAGCAGGTGGACGACCACCTCGGTGTCGGTCTCCGACGCGAAGGTCTCGCCGTCGGCGATGAGGGCGGCGCGCAGGGCGTCCGCGTTTTCGATGATGCCGTTATGGACGAGGGAGAAGCGCCCGTCCGGGCTGGAGTGGGGGTGGGCGTTCGCGACCGTCGGGCGGCCGTGGGTCGCCCAGCGGGTGTGTCCGATGCCCGCGTACGCGTCGGCCGGGGGCTGCGCGTCGAGTTCCTCGGAGAGGTTGACGAGCTTGCCGAGCGCGCGGCGCACGTCCAGGTGATCCGGGGACGCCAGGGCGATGCCCGCCGAGTCGTATCCGCGATATTCGAGGCGTGCCAGGCCGCCGAGGACAACCTCGCGACTACGCTGGGACGCTTTGCATGCAATATGTCCAACAATTCCGCACATAGCACCCATTCCAACACACCAAACCCCTCTTGCGGTCAATAACGTGTGTCGCTTCACGCTGTGAACAAGTGCGCACAACCACAAACATGTGGGGCACAATGGGAACGTGAGCATCACCGAGAGCCCCTCGACCATCCCATCCCCGGCCTCGCCAAGCGTCTCGCCTGACGAGCAGAACCCGGCCGCTGTGCGCAACGCCGCCAACCCCTACGCGCGCTTCGCCCGCTCCGAGTGGGACCGCCTCGCCGATCGCACTCCCCTGCCGCTCACGCAGGAGGACATCGACCGCATCGCGTCACTGGGCGACCCCATCGACATGACCGAGGTCGACACGATTTACCGGCCCCTGAGCGCGCTGCTGCAGCTCTACATCGACGGGCGCCGCCGCACCGCCGCCGAGCGCCACGCCTTCCTCGGAGAGCCCGAGGCCCACTCGACCCCCTTCGTCATCGGCATCGCCGGCTCGGTCGCCGTCGGCAAGTCGACGGTCGCGCGCCTCCTTCAGCTCCTGCTCTCTCGCTGGGATTCCACCCCGCGCGTGGACCTGGTGACGACCGACGGCTTCCTCTACCCGAACCGGATCCTGCAGGAACGCTCCCTCATCGCCCGCAAGGGTTTCCCCGAGTCCTACGACCGCTCGGCCCTCATCTCTTTCCTGGCCTCGGTCAAGGCCGGTAACCCGCACGCGAAGGCCCCCGTGTACTCGCACGTCACCTACGACATCGTGCCCAACGCCTACATCGACGTGGATCGCCCCGACATCCTCATCGTCGAGGGCCTCAACGTGCTCCAGCCGCCGCGCTCGGCGCCCGGTTCCATCTCGGTGGCAGTCTCGGACTACTTCGACTTTTCCATCTACGTCGACGCCGACGAGAAATTCATCGAGCAGTGGTACGTCGACCGCTTCCTCAAGCTGCGTGCGACCGCGTTCTCCCGCGAGGACTCCTACTTCAAGACCTACGCATCCCTCACGGACGACGAGGCCGCCTCGACCGCCCACGTCGTCTGGAACGCGATCAACCTGCCGAACCTGCGCGAAAACATCCGTCCCACCCGCGAGCGCGCGACCCTCATCTTCACGAAGGGCCCCGACCACCGCGTCGAATCCCTATCGATCCGCAAGGATTGATCCCGTCCACACACAAACGAGGCCGCAGCCGGAAAACCCGGCCACGGCCTCGTCTCATGTGGAGCTAACGGTTAGCCGATCCACGCGCCCGAGGGCGCGAAGTGGTACCAGGACCAACCGATGAGTTCCCAACCGGTGGCCATGGAGCCGTTAGAGCGCAGGTAGAACCAGACGGGTCCTTCCTGGTACCAGCCGGTGGTCATCGCGCCATTGGCGCCCAGGTGGTACCAGGTGCCACCGAGGAGCTGCCAACCGGTGGCCATGGAGCCGGAGGGCGACAGGTAGTACCAGGCGCCGCCGTCCTTGACCCATCCGGTACGCATGGCGCCGGAGGAGGACAGGTAGAACCAGGTTCCGTCGATCTGGGTCCATCCGGTCGCCATCTGACCGGTCGCGGGGTCGAGGTAGTACCAGGAGCCGCGGTCCATGATCCAGCCGTACTGCTGGGCACCGCTGGAGCCGTGGTAGTACCAGTGTCCGCCGTCGTAGACCCAGCCCATCTTGAGGTAGCCGCTCGCGTCGAAGCGGTAGGTCTGCCCGTCGATGACGAGGGTTTCGTTGGCCGCGTAGGTGCCGTCAGAGTAGCTGTACCACCAGCCGAAGTAGCCGGACTTCCACTGACCGGTACGAGGCTGGGGCGTGGGATCCGGGGTCGGAGCCGGGGTCGGGTCCACAGTCGGCTCGGGCGTCGGCTGCGGATCCGGGGTCGGCTGCGGATCCGGCGTGGGCTGCGGATCCGGCGTGGGCTGCGGATCCGGCGTGGGCTGCGGGTCCGGCGTGGGCTGCGGGTCCGGCGTGGGGGTGGGGTTCTCGATCGTCACCCAGTACAGGAAGCGCGAGTCGCCGCCACCGACGGCGCTCAGCACGACCTGCGAGGTCTCGCCCTCGCCGAGCTCGACTTCCTGCGTCGTCTTGTCCGCCGGGTTGACGAGCATCAGGTGGGCGTTCGCAGCCGGCTTCTTGACGGTCAGCGTGATGTCCTGAGCGGTCTCGGCCAGCGAGCCGTTGTCGGTGCGCGGGTCGAGGAGGTAGGACGGGTAGCGGGTCTGGCCGGTCAGAGCGTTGACGACCATGAAGCCCTTGGGGGCCGTCGTGGAGTCGCCGAAGATTTCGGCGGACTTGGCGGTCTCCAGGCCCTTCAGCTGTTCGAAGTAGCCGACGACGACGTCACCGGGCAGGCCGTCGTTGACGGAGCCGACGTTGGTGACCGACATATCAACCAGGCCGACGGCCTCGTTGGCGGCCTTAGCCTCGTCTCCGGAGGCGAAGTCACCGTACTTGTAGCCGCTCAGCGAGGGGGCGGCGCCACGAGCCGCGTACTGGCCGGGCTTGTAGGCGACGAACGTGGAGTTCATGGCCTTCGTGTAGTTACCAATGTAGGTGACGTTGCCGAAAATGTTGGAGAACTCGTAGAACGAACGCGTCGGCGCGCCATCGTGGTCGATGATCGAGGAGCGGTCGTAGCCGTTGTACTCCATGCGGAACAGGCCGAACCACTTCTGGCCGGTCGCCAGGCCCAGGGAGGGAACGATCGACTTTTCGGAGGCCGAGACGTTGGCGTCCCAATTGTAGTCCAGGTACTGGCCGTACAGGATCGGGCTGGAGCCGTCGCCGGTGAGGCCCTTGAGGCCGTATTCGCGCTGCTTCTTCCAGGTGTTGGTGCCCAGCAGGTCCATGACGACCCTGCTCGGGGCCGGGCCGCCGTTGGCGCCCCAGTAGTACTTGTCCCAGCTGAGCAGGTCGGGCTTGGCGTTCTCGACGTAGTAGCTCAGGTTCGCGTCGCGGTACCAGGACGGGTCGTCCCAGGAGTTGGCGTGGACGACGGCACCGGGGATGTTCTGCTTGGACCAGGAGAACCAGTTCTTGAAGCACTCCGACTCGACGCGGTTGAATCCGCCCTCATCGCCGTACTGGATGTCGACGAGCGTGGAGGCGTACGGCTTCATGTAGTCGTTCATGAAGTCACGAGGCTCGCCGGCGTTGCACATGCTGTTCTTGCCGGTCGGGGCCTTCGCGAGGGCCCACGGTGCGCCCTTGCCCAGGGACTCCATCATGGCGGTGTTGAACATGGGCAGGTCGTAGAACATCGGGAATGCGCCGCCCGTGAGGTCGCGCTCTGCCGCGTCGAAGCCGCCGCGGCCGTAGCCCTCGGAGGGGACCCACGCGGGCATCATGACGCCGTACTGCAGCGCGAGGGCCTGTGCGCGGTTGACGCCCCACTTGCCGTCACCGGGGTTGAAGCCGGAGTAGCGCTCGTACATGGAGTTGTCGACTGCCGGGGCGACGGGGGTCTTGCCGGCGGGCAGGCCCCACACCTCGACGTCGTTGAAGGTCACCGCGGTCGCGATATTCTGCGGCGTCTGGGGCTCGGTCTCGTCGTTCATCCAGATGCGGATGTTCTTGGCGAGGTGGTAGCTGTTGAAGTCCCAGTACCACAGGCCGCGCGCGTCGCGCGTGAGTGAGCCGTGGGTGACGATGGTCTTCCATTCGCCACCGTCGGCCTCCTGGACCGCAATGGCCACGGAGTTACCGCCGTGCCAGCCCTGGACGCCGGCGGGCAGTGTCGGGGTGCCCCATCCGTTGACGCGGTGCACGTAGCGGGCCTCGCCCAGGTGCAGCTCGATGCCGGTGACGCTGCTCGACCATTCGTTCGCGCGGACGAGCGGATTGGAGGTCCACGTCGTTGAGGGGTCGAGGTCGGTCAGTGCCGCGTTGTCAGCCTCGGTGCCGCCGTTGGCCGTGGCCGTCACGGGAATCATGACATTGCCGCGGAAGTCGGTGTCCACCTTGGTGATGTTGACGACGTAGGTGGCTTCCTTGCCGTCCTTGGTGACGGTGGCGGTGATGACGTTCAGGCCGGTGGTGAGGTCGAGGTTGGCGACGCGTCCATCGGCGTCGGGGGTCGCGCCATTGATGGTGACGGTGGCACCGTCGACCGTACGAATGCGGGCCGAGACAGTCTTGGCGTGGTAGTAGCCGGTGGCCTTGTAGGTGTGCGTGCCGGGGGCGAAGTCGACGGGCTTGCCGGGCTCGCCGTAGGGCAGCTGGTCGATGACGAAGTCAACGACGAGGTCGGACGCGCCCGATCCCTGCTCGGGGGCATCGGGGTGGGGAACGACGGGTCGGGTCGCTTCGTGATTGCCTCCCGTGTCCTCGTTGCCGTAGGAGGTGATGGCGTTGCCCTCGGCGTCGCAGGGCAGGAGTTTGATGTCGGACAGCGCCATGTCCTTCTTACCGGGGGCGAGGGAACGCAGACCCGTGAGAGCAAAGACGCGCTTCGTGGTCGCCGGGAAGGTGACGTACTGTTCCTTGTTACCGAACTGCAGGTCGCTTCCGTGCTTGACCTCGGTGCCGCCTTCCCACTTGCCCGCGGCGACGTTGGTCTTCCAGTCGGCGAAGGAGGCTCCGGCGGCGGGGTTACCGGGGTCCTCATCGAAGGCAAAGATGCGGTATTCGCCGGGGAATTGGTCGTTGCCCAGGGTCGAATCGTAGGTGGGGCGCGGGGTCAGGCCGAGGCCGCAGACCTGGGTGCCGGGGGTGGGGTTCTGAACGGCGAGGGCATGGGGGTATTCATCCATACCGTTCTTCCACTTGGTGGTCCAGAACGTCTTGGTCGCGTCGGTTCGCGCACTGTCGTCGTCGACGAGGGCTGCGATCGTGCCATTGGGAGCACCTTCGCCGACCTTCTCTTCGGAGGTCGCCCACAGGACGGTCGGGTGATACGGGGTTTCGGTGGCGGCGACGGCCGCGGCGGGTGCGAGGCCAAGCATGGTGGCCGCAAGAATCGGGGCTCCAAGTGCACCGATGATGGGTCTAGTCCCCATGAGTTTAACTCCTTCGTCAGTATGGGGGTCGTGGCTGGGATTAGCCGCTAGACGGCGACAAATCCACAATACCTAACACGTGTTAGTTAAAGAACCTCCTTTTAGGTAGAGAAGATCCCCGCGGGTGCGAGGCGCACCCGCGGGGATGAGGATCAGAACTTCAGACCGCCGTCTTCGATGCCGCGGAAGAAGAACTTCTGACTGAAGGCGAAGACCAGGACGACGGGGACCATCGCCACGACGGCGCCGGCCAGCACGAGCTGATAGGTGACACCCTGGGGCGAGTTCTGGATGGCCGTCAGCGTCAGCATCAGCGTCTGCTTATTCGGGTCGGGCAGCATGAGCAGCGGGAAGATGAAGTCGGACCAGGCCCCGATGAACGAGGTCAGACCAACGACAGTCAGCGTGCCGCGCACCTGGGGCAGGAAGATCGACCAGAAGCGACGCAGCTCGCCCGCGCCGTCAATGAGGGCCGCGTCCTCGATCTCGTCGGGGATGCCCATGAACGCCGCGCGCATCATGAGGATCTGGAACGGGCCGATCATGGCGACCATCCACACGCCGGGGAGCGTGTTGTACAGGTCCAGCTGCACCATCATCTTGAACAGCGAGAGCATGATCGACTCGAAGGGGAAGATCATGGCGGACAGGACCACGAAGTACATGATGTTGCGTCCGGTCCACCCGCGCCTCGACAGCATATAGCCGCCAATGCACGACAGGATGACGTTCGAGGAGACCGTCAGGGTCGCCAGGATCGCGGAGTTCTTGATGGACAGCAAGATGTTGGTGCGCTCGAACAGGACGTAGAAGGAGTCCAGCGACCACTGCTGCGGCAACATGGTCGCGCCCTGACCGAAGACGGATTCGCCCGGAGCCTTGAAGGCAGCCATGAGGGGCAGCACGAGGGGGCCGACCAGGATGAGAGCGACAGCCACGAGGAGGGCGTAGCGGGCGACGAGGGCACCGCCGCGCATCTGACGCGAGGCGACGTTGCGCCCCTGGCGTTCGAGTCGACGCTCCTTGCGCCACTGGGCGAAGCGCTCGCCAAAGGTCGCGGAGGTGCTCTGAGTTGCAGTGCTCATGAGTCTTCAGCCTTCCTCTGCAGGCTTTGCGAAGCGATGATGAAGCCGAAGGTGATGAGGAACAGGCACACCGACGCGGCGTCACCCTGTCCCAGCGACCCGAAGGTCGGGTCGACGATTCGATCTCGGATATACATCGTGAGGGTCTTCGTGGGCGAGGCGGAGCCACCCAGCAGGTAGACCTCGGTAAAGATCTTCAGGCAGCCGATCGTCGTGAGCGTGGCGACGAGGAACATCATGACCTTGACGCCCGGAACGGTGACGGTCAGGAAGCGACGGATCGGGCCAGCGCCATCAAGCTCAGCGGCCTCGTACAGTGACTTGTCGACGTTCGCGAGGGCCGACAAGTACAGGATCATGTAGTAGGGCAGGCCCTGCCACAGGGTGATGACCATGGCGCAGAAGAGAATCAGCCACTGGTTCGACAGGAACGGCACGGGGTCGAGGCCCCAGGACGCCAGCATGTTGTTGATGGGTCCGCGCTGGTCCAGGAGGTAGCGCCACGCGAGCGAGATGACGACCAGCGAGGAGATGGCCGGCAGGTAGTAGAGGGCGCGGAAGAAGCCGATGCCGGGCACGTGCGACTTGACGAGGAGGGCCAGCAGCAGGGGCAGAAGCACCATCAGCGGGACGACGCAGACCGCGTAGATAAGGGAGTTCGTCAGCGACTGCCAGAACTCAGGATCGCTGAGGACGGCGGAGTAGTTTTTCAGGCCGACGAAGGAGCCGATTTTGCCCATCGGCTTGGTCTTCGTGAACGACACGTAGACGGTCGTGATGAAGGGGTAGATGTAGAAGGAGATGACCGCGAGGACCGGGAGGGTCACCCACAGCCAGGGAACCCAGCCCGGGCGGAATCGGGCGGCGCCATTGAGGGAGCGCGTCTGCGCACTCTTACGTATCGGCATACCAAAGTCCTTTTTCAGGGATGCGCGGGGTCGTGAGCCGGCGGCCCGACGCTGGGCGAGGAATGCGTCGGGGGCCGAGGCCACGCCTCGGCCCCCGAGCGATCAATCAGTCTTGGAGAGCCTTGAGCTTCTCGTTCATCTGATCCTGAGCGGTCTTGAGGGCCGTCTTGGGATCGACCTCGCCGCGGATGGCCTTGTTGACGTTCTCGATGAGGGCGTCCTTCACGGCGCCGGTCGCGTAGAAGACGTCGGTGTAGGCCTCGGCCTCCTTGGCAGCCTTAGCAGCCTCCTCGTAGGCGGCCTTGAAGACCGGGTCGTCGGCGATCTCCGGCGGGTTGTTGACGAGCTTGTCGAGGGCCTCGGTGGCGGCCGGGAAGATGATGGCGCCGCCGTCGTGCGTCCAGGCGTACTCGTTCTCAGCGTTGGTGATCCACTCGGCGAACTTCATGGCCAGGGGGGCGTTCTGCGTGGTGACGGAGACGCCGATGTACTGGCCTTCGAAGACGGGCTTGATGCCGGGGTTGGTCGGGAACGGGCCGACGCCGGTGTTCTGGTACACCGTCTCGTTGTTCTTCTTGACGGACTTGAGGAACGAGGCGTTGGGGGTACCGAAGGCGAGGTTGCCGTCGGTGTAGGCCTTGCCCGGGTCGGGCTCACCGGTCAGGGAGTCCTTCGGGATCGCACCGGAGGCGTAGAGCTCAGAGAGCTTGGTAACGTACCTGATCGCGGCCTCGTTGTCGGCGAAGTCGAAGGCAGTCTTGTCAGCGTTGAGCAGGTTGACGCCCATGCCGTGCAGCTGAGCAACCATGTACCACTCGGGCGAGCCGTAGATGCCGTAGTCACCCTGTCCGTCGGCGCCGACCTTCGCGGCGGCCTCGAACAGCTCATCCATGGTCTTGGGCGGCATGTTCTCGTCGAGACCAGCGCGCTTGAAGACCTCCTTGTTGTAGGTGGTGATGTAGGGGCCGAAGTACCAGGGCAGAGCCGTGTGGTGGTCACCCGCGCCCAGGGCGGTGGAGTCCCAAATGGACTTCACGAACTTGTCGCCGATGCCGGGGGCCTTGACGTCGTAGTCCATGAGGAGGTTGGACTTGGACAGGGCGAGGATGGTGGAGGAGGGAACGTTGATGACATCCGCCATCTTGCAGTTCGAGGCCTGAGCGGTCACGGTCTGATCGAACTCGGCGCCGCCACCCTGGTCGGTCCAGTTGATCTTCACGCCGGGGTTGGCGTCCTCGAATTCCTTGATCTTGGCCTTGAAGAAGTCGCCGAAGTCGTTCTGCAGACCCTGGGTCTGGAACGTGATCTCGCCTTCGACCTTCGAGGTGTCGATCTTCGAGTCGTCGAGGTTGCCCGCGGGGATGTCGCACGCGACGTCGGGCTCGGGGATAGAACCGGCAGCGGACGAACCGCCGCTCGAGCTGGTGGTGGAGCCCGAGCCGCCATCGTTACAGGCAGCCAGGCCGAGAGTGCTGAACATGGCGAGGGCAACGACGCCTGCGGCCATCTTCTTCTTCAACATGCGAAACCTCCATTGGTCCGTTCTTGTTGGTCGATCGATGGGATCGAGTCACTAACTATCTCGTGTTAGTTGATGTCTGAATCATAGCGGCCTGTGACGCTTCGCGCATCATTTACCAACAACTTTGCGCATCGTTATCAAGCCGCAACATAACAGTTTGAGCCTTAATCACCCCCAACCTGGGCAATTACGAATGTCAGATCCGTATCGCGCATACAACCGGCAAACTCGGGCCGAGAGTCAGGCCCACACGAACGGGTGCCAATGCCATCCTGGAAGGCGTCGAGCCACAGGAACAGACGCTCACTGTCAGGCAGATCCTCCCAGTGCGAAGCACCGGCCAGCTCGCGTTCGGTCCACGGCGAGGCGCTCCACCCCAGGGGCGAGGCGGGGAGGATGAGCAACTCCCCAGCGTCGCCACGCAGAGAGAGAGCCTCCAGATCAAGTCGCTGACCGCCCTCCTGGGGACGTACACACACGTCCCACAGCTGCGAGACCTCGGCATGCCCGCACCCGCGAGCGCCACTCACGCGCATGTCGGAGTATCCAATGAGCGTGTCACCCAGCCACGAGGCCTCCCACTGCGATCCGGGCATCTCAATGCGCACGCCGAGACGCGGGACGCGCTCGGGCCAGGCCCCGTAGGGCGTGACGCGAGCCGAGACCGAGAGCGCGGAGATACCACCCACGCGTACCGGGCGATACTCCCAGGTGAGGGTGACGCCGAATTGTGCGACGGGCGGGGCCCAGCGTTCGATGACGCGCTGGCAGGCGCCGTCCTCCTCGATGGATACGAGGCGTCGGCGCAGCAGGTGCAGGCGGGCCTGCTCCAGCGGGCCGCGTGCGAGGTTCCATGCTCGCCGCGCCCGACCCCAAGGGGACCGAGGTCATCCTCGCCGATTCCCCAGTAGTCGATAGGGCCTCGTCCGCGGTCATTGTCGGTCGGCGCACGGAAGACACTCAGCTCGACAGACACGGGCATACCTCCGACCCGCACCAGGCGCCCACGCGAGTCGAGCGCATAGGGACGGTCGGCCTCGTCAATGGGCTGCACGGGTTCGACGGGGGCCGAGGCAAGGGAACGCAGGCGGTCATCGTCGCGTCCACTGCCCGCACGTTCGAGGGCCTGAGCAAGGGCTGGCGCGTCGGGGGCCATGGCGGCAACCCACGCCCAGGTGCCGGCGTAGGGTCGAGACAGCGCGTCGACGAGGCCGTCGCACACGAAGCTGCCATCGTGGACATCCTCGCCGAAGTCGCCACCGTAGGACAGGGCACGGCGCCCATCCGGGAGGGTGCGCCACAGGGCATGATCGCGCCATTCCCACACGAATCCACCGGCGTGGCGGGGGTGACTCATCTGCGCGGCATAACCGGCTGCATTTCCGGGGCCAGTACCCATCGCGTGCAGATATTCGCACATGATGTAAGGGGGCCCGGCGGATGCGTTCGCGAGCCGCGTTGTCGACCCGCGCGGCGACGTGCGTGGGGACGGCGACCTCGGCGTGGGGATCGCTCTCGTCGAGGACGGCGGCGACTTCTTCCAGGGTCGGGTACATGCGCGAGTAGATGTCCGCGTATTCGAGGCTGTGATCACCCTCGTAGTGGACGATCGCCCGCTGATTGGTGCGCTCGTGGACCCAGCGCGCGCAGGCGACCAGGTTCGCGCCGGTGCCGGACTCGTTGCCGAGGCTCCAGCTCATGATCGAGGGATGGTTCTTGTCGCGCTCGAAGGCGCGTACCGTGCGGTCCAGGTAGGCGTCTGCCCAGCGCGAGTCATCGGAGGGATTGTCGATCCACTCCCCCACTCCTTCAAATCCGTGGGTCTCAATATCCCCCTCGAGCATGACCCACAGCCCGATCTCGTCGGCCAGGTCGAGCACGCCAGGGTGGGGTGGATAGTGGGAGGTACGAATCGCGTTGACACCCATGGACTTCATGAGGGCCAGATCCTCACGCACCCACCCCTCGTCGAAGACGCGCCCCTCGTCGGCGCGCACCTCGTGGCGGTTAACCCCATTGAGGGTGAGGGGCTGCCCGTTGGCCGTCAGCACTCCATCCTCGATGGACACCCGACGGAAGCCGATGCGCAGAGAGCGGGCACCATCAACTGCCCCAGCCTCCCCTTCGACGCTCACCCGAGCGTCGTAGAGGACAGGATCGTCGGCGCTCCACGGGCGCACGCTGCCGATCTCGATGCAGCCACTGCGATAGACGCCCTCGTCGACTCGCTCAAGGGAGTACGCGAAGGACCACAGGCCATCGATCTCCAGGTGGCCGGAGAGGGAGCCACCCCCTTCCCCACGCACGCGGGCCTCGATGGTCGCGTAGCCGACCCCTGCCTCGTAGTCGGTGTCGATCCACAGGTCCTCGATGTCGCCGGACGCGAGGTGACGCACGCTCACCGAGCGGAAGATGCCCGGAAGCCACCACTGGTCCTGGTCTTCGAGATATGAGCCGGGGCTGAACTGATGGACGCGCACGGTGATCGTATTGACGCCGGGGCGCACGGCCTCGGTCACGTCAAACTCGTGGGCGAGTCGTGAGCCGCGGGCCATGCCGACCCACGTGCCGTTAACCCACACGCTGGCCTGGCTTTCGACGCCATCGAAACGCAGAGCGACAATTCCACCTTGCCACGTGTCCGGCAGGTCGAAGGTGCGGCGATAGTCGCCGACCGGATTGTCGTCGGGCGGGAAGGGCGGATCAACCGGGAACGGGAAATCAACGTTCGTGTAGGCGGGGTACCCGTAGGCGCCCTCGCCTCGCAGGACCCAGTGGCTGGGCACATCGATAGTGTCCGCATCATCGCCGACTGCAGGCTCATCCCAGGGCTGCTCAACGTTCACGAAGGGTGCCGGATCAGTGCGGTGATAGACGAAGGACCAGGTGCCGTCGAGGCTCACAACGCCGCGATCATCGGCCAGATGGGACCGCGGCGGCAGGAGAGCTCCCGCGCCGGGAGCATAGGAAGGTAGTATCGATATCACGTCTATGTGCCTTTCGGATGTCATCGTCGAAACTCCGATCGTCAGACATAAGACTAACACGTTATAGTTGTTGCGTTTCAACAAAACGCAACCGAGGATTGGGAGCCGCAGCATGGAGCGCGCAACCCGGGCCGACGTCGCCCGCGCGGCAGGCGTCGCACCGTCGACCGTCTCGCTCGTCCTCAACGGACGAGGCCGGGACGTGAAGATCGCGCCCGCCACCATTGATCGCGTCAAGCAGGCCGCACGCGAGCTCAACTACATCCCCAACGCTGCCGCCCGGTCGCTGCGGCGCGGCAAGTCCCACCTCATCGCTCTCCTCATGGCCGAGCTGCCGGATGACCCCTTCGTGCCCGTCGTTCACACGGTCCTCACGACAGCGATGATCGACATTCAGCGCCGCGGCTACCTCCTCCTCCCCCTCTTCCAGTCCGGCGACGGAGCCTCGGACGCCGAGGTTATCCGCGGGGTTCTGGGCGACACCCAGCTAGCGGGGATCATCCGCGAGACCACGTCGGCCGAGGCCTTCACCTCGCGCCTGCTCGCCAACCTCGGCATCCCCGTCGTCGCCATGTCGATGATCGAGGCCGATCCGACCGGATCGGAGTCCTCCCTCATCCGCATCGACGAGGGCGCCGGCGTGCACGACGTTCTCTCCGACTGCGCCCTCGTGGACCCGGCGACCGGCACGGGCAACGGGCGCGCCGTCTTCTTGGCAGGGCCAAACACAAATCACGCACGCCAGAACCCCATCGCGAGCGCGTTCGGCACGAAGTTCACCCTCTACTCGCTGCCCGACTGGGAACCCACCACGGCCTACCAGGCCGCGCTGCGCCTCCTCGACGAGGACCCGTCGATCTCGCTCATCGCCCTGGCCGACGACTCACAGGCCCCCGGCGTCTTCCAGGCAGCCGCAGATCTCGACCGCTCCGTTCCCGCCGACCTGTCGATTCTTGGATTTGGCAACCAAGACCACCGCAGCGCCTCAACGCTCGGCCTCACGACTGTCGAATGGCCTCTCAAGGACATGACTGAGGCCGCAGTCGCCTCAATCATCAACGTGATCGAGGGGCACTCCCCCATGACCGACGTCCACCCCAGCGCATCCATCGACGACGCACCCGACGGCACACCGATTGCGACAATCCCGACGCGCCCGGTGTGGCGCTCGTCGGTAGCTAGACGCAGCTAATCCTCTTCAGCCTGCACCCACCCAGAACTCGTCTATACCCGACGTCTATCGCCACATTCAGGAGAGTAGACTCATGACCTCTCACGACATCTTCGAACACGACCTGCCGTATCTCCAGCGCAGGCTCGACGAGGCCGGCATATCCGCTATGTTCGGTATCAACAAATCCAACAAGCATATGCTCCTGTTCCTCAACGATTCTGTGGAGTGCGATATTCAGGACCTGGTCATCGACCTCCTCAATTCGGACCCGGCGACGCACCGCAACACGGTGGAACTGTGGGTGTCCTACCTCATGGATCGCACCCGCATGAGCAAGAACGAGATGTACGATCCCGACGAGCTGCGCCAACGGGTCCGCACCGAGTTCGCCATCGGGAACCCAGCAACAGACCCTCGCTATTCCTACGCGCGCCCTTACCCCGGCGGACTCGCACTCACGCTCAGGGTCGCGCACGCGACCACCATGTCTCGGCTCAGCGACGAAGACCTGGCACACATTCCCCTCAGCGTCGACGAGCTGTTCTACTACGGGCAGAAGAACACCGACAACGTACCGATCGACTATCAAGAGCAATGCGGGCCCGTCACCTGCTTCTCCACGCAATCCGCATTCGTCTCAGCCAAGGCCGCGAACATGCCAGCACTCATGTCGCGCTTCGAGATCCACGCACCCCACGGCCTGTTCTTCATGATCCCAGCGAAGCATCTGCTGTACGTCGCCCCCGTGAACCCCGCGAACATTTCCCAGCAGCTCCTGTCCATCGTCGATTTCATCCGGTTCCCCATCATTGCCGCAGGCGAGGACAATCCCTCACACGCACTCAGCCGCGATATTTTTTACTACTCGCCGGAGGGGACGTACGAGACCATCACCCGCGCCCAGAATCCTGCGGTCCAGGAACTGCTCACCAATCGGCATATCGACAAGGCCACTTTCTTCTCGAGCGCCGAGCAGTATCTGTATTTTTCCCATGCTTTCGGGAAGCGTTTCTTCTCGCGCTAGCGCACACCATCCACGACAGACGCGTCCGGACAATGCAGCGGGAGGGGCGGATGCCAGTTGGCATCCGCCCCTCCCTCGCGTCCATGCTTCGCTCCGGAAACTTCGGATCTCTTACGCCGGATCCCCCACGCATAAACACCAGGGCTGCCACTACAGTGGCCCCATGGATCCCGAATATGTCTTCAATACGTCCCTGCCCTATCTGACGGGCAGGCTCGAAGATGCCGGCCTCACGGTTCAGGTTGGCTTCAAAAAAGCCGAGGGCACGATATTCCTCCTCCTCAACGATTCCGTGAAGTGCAGCATTCATGAACTCATGACTAAGCTGATATTTGCGGAGCCGGACGCGCACCGCGATCTGATGGATCTGTGGGTCCCGTACCTCATCCAGCAGACACGCATCGGGGAAACCATCCTGAACAATCCCGCCGAGCTACGTCGACGGGTGCACACCGAGTTTGTCGTCGACGATCTTGCCACAAACCCTCGCTATTCATATTGCCGCCAATACCCCGGAGAACTCAAGCTGATACTCAGCCTCACCGACGGCAACACCCAGTTCGGCCTGTCAGACGAACAGCTGGACCAATGCCCACTGAGCATCGACGAGCTCTTCCATTACGGGCAAATGAACACTGACAACGTGGCTGTTGACACTGTCGAGCAGGTCGGACCGCTAACGAGTCTGTCCGCACAATCCGCATACATCTCAGCGAAAGCGGCGAACATGCCCGCGCTCATGTCACGTTTCCAGATCCAAGCACCCCACGGCCTGTTCATCATGGCCCCAATGTCCCACCACCTGTGCTACAGCCCCATCGACCCCGCACATCTGCTCCAACAGCTCATGGCTGTTATCCACACAATTCGATACCCCATCGCCGCAGCAAGCAGGACACCGCATAAACTTCTCAGCCGCAACATTTTCTACTATTCACCGGAAGGAACATACGAGACAATCACGCAGCCAGACAATCCGAAGATTCATGAGCTCCTCACCAACGTAGACATTGATGACAAGACTTTCCGCAGCTGGAGCTACCACTACCTCGACCAATCCTCTGCGTTCATACGGCGCTTCCTCGCGCGCTAGGCATGTACCGGCCACGAGAGACGCGTCCGGACAATGCAGCGGGAGGGGCGGATGCCAACTGGCATCCGCCCCTCCCTCGCGCTTGCGCCTCGCGCCGAGCGCCTCCCGCACGCTCACAAAATGCGGGAGAGACGCCCGGCGACGGCGCCGTTACTCACCGAGGCCGCAGGCCCGGTAGATGTTGGTCAGCATGGCCAGGCGCTGCTCAAGGGACGCGTCCTTGGGGACGCAGACCTTCGCGCCGAGGTACTTGGCGCCGCCTGCGATGGCCCCCTGCGCGCAGCGAGCGATCTCGGCCTCGTCCATGAGCGAGGTCGGCTCGTCAGCCTGTGCGGGCAGGTGACCGTCGATCCAGGAGTAGCCGTACTGGGTTTCCTCCGGGCCCGCGCCCGAGAAGATGATGCCGTCCAGGACGCCGCGCTTTCCGGCCTCGAGCACGTGCTCGTAGGCGGTGTCCACGCTTCGCCCCTCCACGGCAGAGCGGCCCCAGTTGAGGTGGATGCCGATGCCGACCTCGGAGACGACGTCGATCTCAGATTCGAGGGACAGGAAGCCCTTTTCGGGGTTCTGCTCGGGGATGTACTTGTCGCAGTGCTCGATGACGAGCGTGGCCCCGCACCAGTCCCATGTGGCCACCTCGGCGAGCGAACGCTTTGAAAGCGTCCGCCTGCGCCAGGCGCGTGGGTGCCGAGTGCAGCTGCACGCGGGCGACCAGCTGACGGCCCGCCCGCTCACACAGGGCGGCGAGGTCGTCGCGCAGCGCGCGGGTGAAGTCGAGAGCGGCGGCGCGTCCGGCCTCGTCGGGCGAGGCCAGGCCGAAGTTCTCGTTCTTCCACACGTTCTGCATAGTCCCGGGGATCGCGGTGATCGTATTGAAGTCCCAGTGGGCAGCCAGGTGGCTGGCCAGAACCTCCCCCTGGGTGGCAAGCTGCCCCGGGTAGGGGATCTCGACGCCGCTCACCCACGGCTGATCTGCGAGGAGTCGGTAGTAGTCAGCTTCCAGCTCCGGTGCCGGATGCGACGCGTACGCGCCAAGGATGAATGGAAGTGCCATGATGGTCGCCCCTCTACGATGAAATTGTCGCACGGATCACTACAACGAACATACTCCTATTTCCTGTATATTCGCAGCGAAGTGACACGACACCCTGCGATTAGCCCATCGAGGCACGCGCGGGGCGGGCACCCACCGGTGCCCGCCCCGCGCGCGTACGTCTCTCAGACACTCAGACGCTCACAGCGCCAGGTTCTCTTGACGACGTCCGCCAAGGAAGCGGCGACAGAGTCAGCCTCTTCCTGCGTGGCAGCCTCGACCATGACGCGCACGAGCGGCTCGGTACCAGAGGGACGCAGGAGCACGCGGCCCGTATCGCCCAGGCGCGCCTCGGCGGCCGCCACGGCCTCGGCAACGGCCTCGTTCGTCGAGGCAGCCGCGCGGTCCACACCGCCCACGTTGATGAGGGTCTGCGGCAGGCGCTGGATGAAGGACGTCAGGTCGGCCAGCGAACGGCCGGACTCCTTGACCATGCGCGAAATCAGCAGCGAGGACAGGATGCCGTCGCCAGTGGTTGCGTGATCGCGGGCGATGATGTGGCCGGACTGCTCGCCGCCGAGCGAGTAGCCGGACGCCAGCATCTCCTCAAGCACGTAGCGGTCGCCCACGCCGGTCTGCACGGTATTGATACCGGCCTCGCGCATGGCGATCAGCAGGCCCAGGTTACTCATGACGGTGACGACAAGCGTGTCCTTTGGCGAGCGTGCCGCGCTCAAGCTCGTTCACGGCCAGCGCACCCATGATCTTGTCGCCATCGATGAGGTTGCCCTCGTGGTCGACGGCGAGGCAGCGGTCCGCGTCTCCGTCGTAAGCGACGCCAAAGTCGCAGCCGGCCTCGACGACGGCGGCCTGCAGGGACTCGGGGTGCGTCGAACCCGCGTTCAGGTTGATGTTGCGCCCGTCGGGGGACGCGTTGATGACGGTGATGTCCGCACCGAGCTCACGGAACACGGCCGGGCCAAGCTCCGAGGCCGCGCCGTTTGCGCAGTCGATCGCGATCTTCATGCCGCGCAGGTCGGTGCCGATGGCCTCGACGAGGTGCGCAATGTAGGAGTCCTTCGCCCATGCGTGATCAGCGTTGATCTCGCCGACTGCGTCGCCGGTCGGGCGATCCCACTCGGTGTTCACGAGCGCCTCGATCTGGTCCTCCACGGCATCGGCCAGCTTGTAGCCGCCGTGCGCAAAGAACTTGATGCCGTTGTCGGGCATGGGGTTGTGCGACGCGGAGATCATGACGCCCAGGTCCACGGTGTCCTCCGTGGCCGTCAGATGCGCGACCGTGGGCGTCGTCACGACGCCGATGCGGGTCACGTCCATGCCTGCGCTGGCCAGACCGGCTGCAAGCGCGTGGTCGAGGAACTCGCCCGAGATGCGGGTGTCGCGGCCGATGATCGCACGGGGCTTGGAGCCGTCCGCGCGCGGGGAGCCGCCGAACTGGCGGGCTGCCGCCTCGCCGAGCTGCAGCGCAAGGTCCGCGGTGATGTCAACGTTCGCCAGTCCTCGCACGCCGTCCGTGCCAAACATCCTGGGCATGGTCTCTCCCTTCAGTGGGTCATTCGACTGCACTAAGCCTACCGCGCCCAAGGCCTCTCCTTGGTACGAGGCCGGGGCACGGACAGCGGCGACGCTCACATCGCCGGTCATAGGACTCTACGTGTTGCTGGTCGCGTGACTTTTCGGTGCCGGCAGCGCAGCCACCGCACGCAACGAGAGGCGGGACCCTTCGGGATCCCGGCTCCGTCGTCTCCCTGGGCATATAGAGGGCGTCGGGACACCTGCGAGCTGTCAGGCCCCACTTCTGTTTCTGTGAACGCATCCTGCGCACGCGGGCCCTTTCACTCGCACGTTAGCCCGGTAGGTGGTGGCCTGGGCCCCTTCATGCGCACGTTAACGGGTTAACGCGCAGGTTCAGAGGTTCGCGTGCAAACAACACTCCACGACGGACACACTTGTGCCCAAAACGCAGTCCACCTCGCCCACAACCGCCCATTTTCAACGCCTTTCACCGAGGTGGTCTGCACTTTGGGCACCACACCACCTCAAACCGCGACCTCACCGCCACCAAACGGGGGAAATGACGTCATTAGAGATCCGACACGCCGGCGACACGCCGACACCCAGCTTCTAATGCTGCAAAACCCCCACCGCTGGCCTCGAGATCGGCAGAGGTTCGGAAGGTTCAACCTCATCGGGAAAATTCAACCCGATCAGAAGGGGTTGAATCCTCCCGATCGGGTGTAGGCCTCGCCGTAACAAGGACTTTCATGAATGTGGAGGAGGCACGCCTGCCTGACTGAGTGAGCGGTGGGCAGCCGTGTTACAAACGTCGTCAAACCGGAGCAATTTGAAGCGCCTTGCGAGGACTTCTGTTACAAACGTCGTCAATCTAATCCGAAAAACCACTGTTTTCAGCGAAAAAGCCGTCGGATTGACGACGTTTGTAACAACGGTCCAGTAATCCACACGAAAAACACCTCCGATTGACGACGTTTGTAACAACACACAGCCGAGAGCCCCAAAATCCCAGCACGACAAGCCAGACCACATTGGGGGACCGGAGAACCCGACTGCGGCACCCCGTGGTCTGCGGTGCCCGTGGGCGGCGGTGGTGCCTGGCCGGGCAACACACAGGCCCCCGACCGATTGGAGGCCGCCACGAGGCCTGCGGGGCCTGGCCGGGCTTCGAGCCGACGCGCCGAGCGAAGCTCGCGGCGCGGACGGCGAGCGGGCGGGCAGGCCGCGCGGCGGCCGGAGATCTGTCGGGGCAACAAGCCCCCCCCACGCATGCGACGTTGGCATAACAAAACCGCCCGGCCCCAATGGGGCCGGTCGCCCGTGGGGCCACATCAACACATAGTGTCCTATAACCCCACATCGCGGTACGCGCAGGAGGGTATACGAAAGGCCGCGCCCCGCAGGTGCGGGGCGCGGCCGACAGAAAATGTGCTGAGTAAAATCAGCGCTTCGAGAACTGCGAAGCCTTGCGGGCCTTCTTGAGGCCTGCCTTCTTACGCTCGGTGGCGCGGGCGTCGCGGGTCAGGAAGCCAGCCTTCTTGAGGGCCGGACGGTTCGCGTCGCGGTCGATCTCGTTGAGGGCGCGCGACACGCCGAGGCGCAGGGCGCCGGCCTGGCCGGAAACGCCGCCGCCGTTGATGCGGGCGATGACGTCGAAGCGGCCGTCAATGTCGAGCAGCACGAAGGGGGACTTCACCAGCTGCTGGTGCAGCTTGTTGGGGAAGTAGTCCTCAAGGGTGCGACCGTTGATGGTCCACTTGCCGGAGCCGGGGACCAGGCGAACGCGGGCGACGGCCTCCTTGCGGCGGCCCAGGCCCGCGCCGGGCGCGGTGATGGACTGACCGGCGCCGGCGGGAGCCGACTCGGTCTCGGACGTGTAAGAGCTGGGGACGATCTCCTCGTCCAGCTCAGCGGAAACGATGGTCTCAGCCACGGTTCTCCTCAGGGTCAAAGGCGTTCAGCGACCAAAGGTCACTGAGCCACCTGGGTCAGTTCGTAGGGAACCGGCGACTGGCCGGCGTGGGGGTGCTCCGGGCCAGCGTAAACGTGCAGCTTCTTGAACTGCGCGCGGCCGAGGGAGTTGTGAGGAAGCATGCCCTTAACGGCCTTCTCAACGGCGCGCTCAGGCGTCGCGGCGAGGAGGTCACGGTAAGCGGTCGCGGTCAGGCCACCGGGACGACCGGAGTGACGGTAGGCCATCTTCTGGTCCAGCTTCTTGCCGGTCAGAGCGACCTTGTCCGCGTTGATGATGATGACGTAGTCGCCCATGTCCATGTGAGGGGCGAACGTCGGCTTGTGCTTCCCACGGAGGAGGGCAGCGGTCTGGGCTGCCAGGCGACCGAGGACGACGTCGGTGGCGTCAATGACGTACCACTTCTTGTCCGCGTCCCCAGGCTTGGGTGAATAGGTGCGCACGGGCGTAACCTTCAATTCTTCTTGGTCATGGGACGCCGCGCCGGTTTTTCCGGGGGCATCCGCGATGAAACGGTTCGCGCGAGGCGTCGGCGAGCGCTCCTAGCGAGTGGGAGACACTAGGTACTCTGCTGACGCACAGCACTAGCCATATTATCTGTGCGCAGCCCGGTGGTCAAAGCGCGGCGAATACTGTGTCACATTCCTCAGCCGTCGTCACCACAGCATGTGTCACGCCTGGCCCGGGCTTGCTCGGCCCGCGCACCCCACTGCGAAGGATCGGGATACTCGACCCCTTCGAGGGTGAGTCCGTGCGCGGGGGCGATCGGCGCAGCCTCGGAGCGTGAACGAGCCCGCAGAATCTGCGCCGGGTAGTCGGTGTCGCGCGCGCCCGAGCCCACGAGGAGGAGAGCCCCCACCAGGGAGCGGACCATCGAGTGGCAGAACGCGTCCGCCTCGACTCGGAAAACGAGGCTTCCGTCGGAGTCGCGCTCCGCGCGCAGGGTGCGCAGCGTACGGATCGTCGTAGCCCCCTCGCGCGGACGGCAGAATCCCAGAAAGTCGTGTTCTCCGAGGAGGGCGGCCCCGGCCTCGTTCATGGCCGCCTCGTCGAGCGCCTCCTCGACCCACAGGCGGTCCCAGCGCCCGAGAGGCTCGGGCCGGTCGGACACCCGGTAGGCGTAGGAGCGCCCCAAGGCAGAAAAGCGCGCGTCGAAGCTGGGGTCGACGACGGCGGCCGAGTAGATGCGCACGTCGCAGGTGCCGCGTGCGGCAGCCAGGTCGCGCCCACGCGCACGCTCACCGTATCGTCCGGACAGGATCTTGTTCAGTCGGCGGACGATCGAGGCGGCCACGGCCTCCTCGTCGCACTCCCCTCCCCTGGGCGACAGACGAGCCCAGGCTGCCTCGGAAATGTCCGCGTGACAGACCTGGTGACGCGCGTGAACCCCCGCGTCGGTGCGACCGGCGACCGTCGTCACGATCTCTTCGCGCGAGGCCATGGCGAGGGCCGCTTCAATTTCACCCTGGACGGTACGCAGTCCGGGCTGTGCTGCCCATCCGCGAAAGTCGGTGCCGTCGTATCCCAGGTCGAAGCGCAGGCGGCGGGCGCTCACAGCTCCCACGCCCGAACGCCGCCGATAATGCCCGCGTCGTTGGGCACAACGATCACATCGTCGCCCATCAGGCGCAGGTTCGAGGCCGTGATGCGCTTGGAGTTGCCGCCACCCAAGTAGAGGCGATCCCACATGTACATGGGCCGCAAGCCGTCCACGACGCGGCGGACACGGCGCGACCAGTGCACGTCGCCCAGGCGCAGACGCTCGTGCTCGCCGATGTAGTCGTCGTAGGTCAGACCCCAGCGAACGGGCCCCTGCGAGACCTCGACGTGGGGCGCCAGCACTCCGCCGTCAAACACTGCGTTACCGAGGCCCGTGCCCAGGGTGATAATCATTTCGAGACCGCGGCCCGTTATGGCGCCAGCGCCGGCGACTTCGGCGTCGTTCAGAACCTTGGTAGGCAGGCCGAGGGCCTGCTCGATCGCCCAGCCCATATCAAAGTGGTCCCACAGCTCGACGAGCTCAGGCAGCACGCGCGAGCGCGGCCCGTCGCGCGTGATGTAGTGAGGGGTCGCGATGACCACGCCGTGGCGGATCATGCCCGGCATACCCATCGTCACGCGAGTCGCCGCGGGAAGCTCACGCGCGAGGCCGATAACGGTTTCCACGAGAAGCTCGGGAGGCAGCGGGTAGGGAGTGGGCACCCTGCGAGGCGGAGCCATCATCGTACCCCGCTCATCCACGACGGAACCTTTAATGCCACCGCCGCCGCAGTCGATCGCCAATGTCATCTCACGAGTCATGACTTCAGGCTACCGGATACGGCAAGGGCCGGACACTCCTTGCGGAATGTCCGGCCCGATGCTCGAGTTGGTCAGTGACTCACGGTCACTTCTCGTCGGCGACCTGCTCGGCGGCGTCAGCCTCCTTGCCGGCCTCGGCGGCAACTTCCTCGGCCTCGTTGGCCATGGCGAGATCGCCTTCCTCGCGAGCCTCTTCGGCGCGCTCGGCGGCAGCCTCGGCGGCCTTCTCGGCCTCTTCGGCGACGGCCTTGGCGGCGGCCTTCTCAGCAGCCTTCGCGGCCGTCTTCTCGGCAGCCTTCACGACGGCCTTCTTCTCGACCTTCTCCATGACGAGCTCAATGCGCATCAGGGGAGCGTTGTCGCCCTTGCGGTTGCCGACGCGGATGAGGCGGGTGTAGCCGCTCGGCGCGCTCGGAATCCATCGCGGGGACGAGCTCCTCGAAGAGGATCGCGACGATGCCCTTGTTGGGGATCTTCTTCATGACCGTGCGGCGGGCGTGCTGGTCGCCACGCTTGGCCTTTGGTGATGAGCTTCTCGACGTAGGGGCGCAGGGTCTTGGCCTTGGCCTCGGTCGTCGTGATCGCACGGTGTTCGATGAGCTGAGCTGCCAGGTTCGACAGGATCAGCTTCTGGTGTGCCGGGCTACCGCCCAGGCGAGCACCCTTCTTGGGGGTGGGCATGAGTTTCTCCTACGGATTCAATGCGTCCATCGGACGCACGGGGTCAGATGGACTGGTCGTCCGAAAAGATCGCGGCGGACTCCGAGTCGCCGAAGCTCGGCATGACCGAGTCCTTCAGCGTCATACCAAGGGCCGCCAGGGACTCCTTGATCTCTTCGATCGACTTGGTGCCGAAGTTGCGGATGTCGAGCAGGTCGGCCTCCGAGTGAGCAACCAGCTCGCCGACGGTCAGGATGCCGCGGCGACGCAGCGCGTTGTAGGAACGCGACTGCAGGTTCAGGTTCTCGATCGGGAGAGCCAGATCGGCTGCGAGGGTGGCGTCGGTGGTGGACGGACCCACCTCGATGCCTTCCGCTTCCTCGTTCAGTTCACGCATGAGGCCGAACAGCTCCACCAGCGTCTTGCCGGCCGAGGCCAGGGCATCGCGCGGGGTGATCGCCGGCTTGGTCTCCACGTCGATGACGAGGCGATCAAAGTCGGTGCGCTGCTCAACACGCGTCGCCTCGACCTTGTAGGTCACCTTGACGACGGGCGAGTAGATCGAATCAATCGGAATGCGAGAGATCTCGGCCTGCGGATCCTTGTTCTGAGCGGCCGACACGTAGCCGCGGCCACGCTCGACGGTCAGCTCGATCTCCAGCTTGCCCTTCTCGTTGAGGGTGGCAAGGTGCAGATCGGGGTTGTGGATCTCCACGCCGGCGGGAGGCGTGATGTCGCCGGCGAGAACCTCGCCGGGGCCAGCCTTCCGCAGGTACATGACGACAGGCTCGTCGTTCTCGCTGGACAGGACGATCTGCTTGATGTTCAGGATGATCTCAGCGACATCTTCCTTCACACCTTCGATCGTGCGGAACTCGTGGGGGACGCCATCAATACGGATGGACGTCACCGCTGCACCCGGGATCGAGGACAGGAGGGTACGACGCAGGGAATTACCCAGCGTGTAGCCGAACCCGGGCTCGAGGGGCTCCAGGGTGAAACGGGAGCGCAGGTCGCTGACCTTTTCTTCGGTCAGGATGGGTCGCTCTGCAATGAGCACGTCTATTCCTTTCTGGCCGGTGCCCGCTATATGACACCGGATATGGGAACCTGCTGAAGCAGGCTAAGGGAGTAAGAACCCGAAGGTTCAGACGTGGGGAGGGCAATGCCCTCCCGTCCGCAAGTCAGCCGCGGCGGCGCTTCGGCGGGCGGGTGCCGTTGAAGGCCTGAGGCGTGACGTCCTGGATCGAACCGATCTCGAGGCCGGCGGCCTGGAGGGAACGGATCGCGGTCTCACGGCCGGAGCCGGGACCCTTCACGAAAACGTCAACCTTCTTCATGCCGTGCTCCTGGGCGCGACGAGCCGCAGCCTCGGCCGCGAGCTGCGCGGCGAAGGGGGTGGACTTACGCGAACCCTTGAAGCCAACCTGGCCGGAGGACGCCCAGGCGACAACCGCGCCCGTGGGGTCCGTGAGGGAAACGATGGTGTTGTTGAACGTCGACTTGATGTAGGCGTGGCCGTTGGTGACGTTCTTCGAAATCTTGCGACGCGGCTTGCGGGCACCGCCCGAGCGCGAGGTCTTTGCTGCTGCCATTTCTGGTTCAGTTCCTTCTTGTCGCGGAAAGCTACCCCGAGGGGATGCGCTCTCCTAGGCCTTACTTGGCCTTCTTCTTGCCTGCAACGGTGCGCTTGGGGCCCTTGCGGGTACGCGCGTTGGTCTTGGTGCGCTGACCGTGGACCGGCAGGCCACGACGGTGGCGAAGGCCCTGGTACGAACCGATTTCGATCTTGCGACGAATGTCGGCCTGAACCTCACGGCGGAGGTCACCCTCAACCTTGAAGTTTGCCTCAATGTAGTCACGAAGCTTGACGAGTTCCTCTTCCGTCGCGTCCTTCACGCGAGTGTCCGGGCTGACGCCGGTGGCGGCGAGGGTCTCTGCCGCGCGGGTGCGGCCGACTCCGTAGATGTATGTGAGCGCGATCTCGAGCCGCTTCTCGCGGGGGAGGTCGACGCCGGCAATACGTGCCATGGTGATGTTGCTCCAGTTGTTCATCGGAGGTCGTCATCGCTCAGTCCGGGCGAGCAGCCCGGCCTCGGCCTCCGAACCGAGGGTCACCCACGGGTGGGTGCTTAGAGTGATGCTGTGGGGCTTGGTGCCCCGCGGGTCGCAGCGGGTCTCAGCCCTGGCGCTGCTTGTGCCTGGGGTTGTCGCAGATGACCATGACGTTGCCGTGGCGACGAATCACCTTGCACTTGTCACAGATCTTCTTGACACTCGGCTTGACCTTCATGGTTGTTACCTCCACTGCCCGTCGGGCAGTTTGTGTCGGGTCACTTGTAGCGGTAGACGATACGGCCTCGGGTGAGGTCGTAGGGGCTCAGCTCGACGACAACTCGATCCTCGGGCAGGATGCGGATGTAGTGCTGACGCATCTTTCCCGCAATGTGGCCGAGAACCACGTGGCCATTCTTCAGTTCCACACGGAACATCGCGTTAGGCAAGGCCTCAATGACCGTGCCTTCCATCTCAATGACGCCGTCTTTCTTCGCCATATCCTCCGTTTATCCTCTACATGTCTCGGATAGGTTGCGGCGGATGCCGCCAGGCATAGTGCACCAACAATTGCCGGATGCAGATACGCCCAAGGAACTACTCTACGGCATTGACGCCCATCGGCGGTAGTCAGGGTCCCTGTCGGTTCGCTCACGTTTAATGCGTCACATTTTGGAGAATCGCCGCCTTCGGTCGCCTCATAACGACGAGGCCGGGGTTCGCCATGCGCCACCAGTGTGGAGGGCGCCGGCGGGGCCGCGGGGCCTGGCCGGGCGTCTCACCGACGCGCCGAGCGAAGCTCGCTGCGCGGCCGGCGAGCGGGCGGGCGGGCCCGACGGCGCCCGGAACACCGGTGGCGCAGCCAGCAGGAACACCGGTGGCGCAGCCAGCAGGAACACCGGTGGCGCAGCCAGCAGGAACACCAGCGGTCCGGCCGCGACCTCGTCGACGAACGACTCGGGCCCGATACCTGCGTGAGGTACCGGGCCCGAATGCGTCTGTGATGTCAGTCGAGCGACACCGGGGTGACGCCGTAGGGCGCCAGACCGGCCACTCCCCCGTCGCGCGCAGTCAGGACGGAGACGCCATCCTCTGTGATCGCGATCGAGTGCTCCCAGTGGGCGGCGTCGCGACCGTCGACCGTGCGCACGGTCCACTCGTCGTCGTCCGTCTGCGAAGCGATGTCACCACGAGTGAGCATCGGCTCGACCGCCAGGACCATGCCGGGCTTGAGGCGAGCCTGAATGCCGCGGACGTTGTAGTTGAGGACGTCCGGGGGCATGTGCATCTTCGTGCCGATGCCGTGACCTACGAACTCCTCGATGATGCCAGCTTCCCAGCCGTTGATGAGAGCGTTCTCCGCGACAACTGTTTCGACCGCGTTGCCGACCGCGCTGATACGCTTACCGGTCGCCAGTCCCGCAAGGGCGGCCCACAGAGACTCGCGCGTGACGGCGTCGAGCTGACGACGCTCACGCAGGAGATCCTCGTCCACCCCAGCAATGGTGCCGGTGGCCCGCTCTCCCGCAGCGAAGTCAGCGTCCGACACGAAGGTCTCACCGACGATGACACTGAATGCAGCGTCTCCGTGCCACTGGCGACCGCCGCGCTCCACGTACGCGCCGCAGTCGAAAGACACGATGTCGCCGGGAGCCAGCTCATAGTCGCCGGGGATACCGTGAACGATCACGTCGTTCACCGAGATGCACACCGTCGCCGGATAGCCGTAGTAGCCCTTGAAGTTGGAGGTCGCTCCCCCGTCGGCGATCGCCTGGGCGCTGACCTCGTCCAGCTCGCGCGTCGTAATGCCGGGACGAATGGCGCCGCGCAGGGCCTCGTGGATCGACGCGACGACCAGACCGGCCTCGCGCATCCATCGAAGCTCCTGCGCGGACTTCAGTTCAATGCGTGGCATCGCTTAGTTCTTTGCCACCGAGTCGAGGATCGCGAAGATGCGATCCGTGACCTCGTCGACCGTACCACTGCCATCGACAACCTCCAGGAGATCCTGGTCGACGTAGTAGGTGGCGACGGGCTCCGTCTGCTGGTGGTAGACCTCCAGGCGGTGACGCATAACGGGCTCGGTGTCGTCCGTGCGGTGCTGCTCCTGAGCGCGCTTAAGCATGCGGTCCACGACCTCGTCCTCGTCCACCTGGATCTCCAGGACGACATCGATGGACTTGCCCAGATCGAGGAGCATGTCGCGCAGGACGTGCGCCTGTTCCAGGGAACGCGGGTAGCCGTCAAGGAGGAAACCGCCCGCAGCGTCGGGGGCTGCGAGGCGCACCTTCACCATAGCGTTCGTGACCGAGTCCGGAACGAACTCACCACGGTCCATGTAGGCCTGCGCCTGCTTGCCGATCTCCGTACCTTCCGCCATGTTGGCACGGAAGATGTCGCCCGTCGAAATAGCCGGGATACCGAGGCGCTCAGCGATACGCGAGGCCTGGGTGCCCTTGCCGGCTCCGGGAGGGCCGAGGAGGATGACGACTGTCATTTCAGGAATCCTTCGTAGTGGTGCTGCTGCAGCTGCGTGTTGATTTCCTTCACCGTCTGCAGGCCGACGCCGATGATGATGAGCAGCGTGGTGCCACCGAAGGGCATCTGCGAGCTCGACAGCTTCAGCGGGATGATCGCCAGAGACGGCAGGAGGGCGATGATCACCAGATAGAGGGCACCCGCCGACGTAATTCGGTTAATCACGTAGCGCAGGTACTCAGCCGTGGGACGACCCGCACGGTAACCGGGGATGAAGCCTCCGTACTTCTTCATATTGTCCGCAACCTCGTCCGGGTTGAACGTGATAGCGGTGTAGAAGAAGGTGAAGAACAGTGTCATGAGGGCGTAGATCGTCAGGTAGAACGTGCTGCCCTGCGTGAAGTGCGCGGAGATCCACTGGACCCACTGATCGTCCGGCTTGCCGAACTGTGCCGCCATCGGAGGCAGGGCAAGAATCGAAGACGCGAAGATGACGGGGATAACGCCCGACATGTTGATCTTCAGCGGGATATACGTGGTGGTGCCGCCGTACTGGCGACGCCCAATCATGCGCTTGGCGTACTGGACCGGGATGCGGCGCTGAGCCTGCTCGACGTAGACGACAGCAATCGCGACGAGGAGAAGCAGGGCGACGATAGCGGCGACCGAACCCCACTTGCCGGCCCGGCCGATCGACAGGAGCTGCTCAGGCAGGCGGGCGGCGATCGACGTGAAGATCAGCAGCGACATACCGTTACCGATGCCGCGCTCCGTGATAAGTTCGCCCAGCCACATGATGACGCCGGTACCGGCCATCATGACGATGATCATCATGATGAAGGTAAGAACCGAGCGATCCTTGATGATGTCGTACTGGCACGACTGGAAGAGCTGGCCGCTGCGTGCGAGAGAGATCGTCGTGGTTGCCTGCAGGATGCCGAGGAAGATCGTCAGGTAACGCGTGTACTGCGTGAGCTTGGCCTGGCCGGTCTGGCCCTCCTTGTGCAGGTCATCAAAACGAGGAATGACGACCCTCAGGAGCTGGATAATGATCGACGCGGTGATGTACGGCATGATGCCTAGCGCGAAGATCGACAGCTGGAGGAGCGCTCCACCCGAGAACAGGTTGACGAGGTCGAGCAGCGACGCCTGCGACTCCTGCGCCATGCAGCGCTGGACAGCCTGCGAATCCACACCGGGCGTCGGGATGAACGACCCTAGCCGGAACGCGGCCATGATGAACAGGGTAAAGAGCAGCTTCCGACGCAAGTCGGGGGTACGGAACGCCTGGGCGAATGCACCGAGCAAGGCTTCCTCCTACGGGTGATGGGCATGCGGGGCGAAGCCCCTAGACTGATCCAGCTTACCCGACACGGGTAGTGGTTGGCGATATCCAATCAATAAACGAGCGCATTTCCGTGTATTTAACGAAACACGGAGCGCGTGATCCCCGATGCGGGAATCAGCCGTATTCGCGACTAAAAGGCCATTTGACAGCCTGTCAGCCGCGATACGACAGACACGTAACGGGGGTGGTCCCTCGCAGGACCACCCCCGTTCACCGTCAGCGAGCCGAGATGGACCCGCCGGCAGCCGTGATCTTCGCCTCGGCGGAGGACGACCAGGAGTCGACCTCGACCTCGAGCTTCACGCTGAGTTCGCCGGTACCGAGCACCTTGACGGGCGCGGAGTCGCGAACGGCGTGCTTGGCGATGAGATCCTCAACCGTGACCTTGCCGCCCTCGGGGAAGAGCTCCCCGAGCTTGCCAACGTTCACGACCTGGTACTCAACGCGGAAGGGGTTCTTGAAGCCGCGAAGCTTCGGCAGACGCATGTGAATCGGCATCTGGCCACCCTCGAAGCCGGCAGCAACCTGGTAACGGGCCTTGGTGCCCTTGGTGCCACGGCCAGCGGTCTTACCCTTCGAACCTTCACCGCGACCCACGCGGGTCTTCGCGGTCTTGGCTCCCGGGGCAGGACGCAGGTGGTGCAGCTTAACGATCTGCGTCTTGTTCGTGGAGTCCGCCATTGTCAGTCGACCTCCTCAGCGGTCACCAGGTGACGCACGGTGCGAACGGCGCCCAGAACGGCGTCCGTCTGCTCACGCACGACACTCTGGCCGATCTTGCGCAGCCCGAGGGTGCGCAGCGTGTCCTTCATGTTCTGCTTCGCGTGAGCAGAGGACTTGACCTGCGTGATCTTGATGTTCTTCGCCATCACTTAGCCTCCCCTGCAGCGGCCTTGTCGGCCTCGGCGGCCTCGGCAGCCGCGCGCTTCTCGGCCTCGCCCTCTGCGCGAGCGCGCAGCATGGACGCGGGAGCAACGCGCTCGAGGGGCAGGCCGCGACGAGCGGCGACAGCCTCGGGCTGCTCGAGCTGCTTGAGTGCGTCAACCGTCGCGTGGACGATGTTGATCGCGTTGGACGAGCCCAGCGACTTGGTGAGCACGTCGTGGACGCCTGCGGCCTCCAGGACGGCGCGCACCGGGCCGCCGGCGATAACGCCGGTACCGGGGGCAGCCGGACGCAGGAGGACGACACCGGCGGTGTCGCGGCCCTGCACCACGTGCGTAATCGTGCGGCGGATCATCGGGACGCGGAAGAAGTTCTTCTTCGCCTCCTCGACGCCCTTGGAAATGGCCTGGGGAACTTCCTTGGCCTTTCCGTAGCCGACGCCCACCGTGCCTTCGCCGTCACCCACGACAACCAGGGCGGTGAAGGAGAAACGACGTCCACCCTTCACAACCTTGGAGACGCGGTTGATCGTCACGACGCGCTCGATGTACTCGTTCTTGTTTTCGTTGTTCCGGCGGTTATCGCGATCGTTGCCGCGGCCGGAGCGGCGCTCACGGCGATCGTTGTTCTCGCCCGCGCCCGAACCGTTCCTGTCTCGCTGCTGTGCAGCCATCAGATGATCTCTCTTTCTTTCGGCTCGTTCACAGCTCGAGTCCGCCCTCACGGGCGGCCTCGGCAACGGCCGCAACGCGACCTGCGTACTTGTTACCACCGCGGTCGAAGACGACAGCGGAGATACCGGCAGCCTTCGCACGCTCGGCGATCAGTGCGCCAACCTTGCGAGCCTTGTCGGTCTTCGTGCCCTCGGAACCAGCGACCTCGGTCTCGATGTCGGAGGCCGACACCAGGGTGTGACCAACCGTATCGTCGATAACCTGAGCCACCATGTGGCGGTTCGAACGGGTGACGACCAGACGGGGACGCTCGGGCGTGCCGTTGATCTTCTTGCGAAGGCGGAGGTGACGGCGCTTGCGAGCGACGAACTTGCCCTTGCCCTTGATCGAGTAAGCCATCACTTACCAGCCTTTCCGACCTTGCGACGGATGGTCTCGCCCACGTAGTGGATGCCCTTGCCCTTGTAGGGCTCCGGCTTCTTCAGCTTGCGGATGCGAGCAGCGGTCTCGCCGACGAGCTGCTTGTCGATTCCGGAGACCGTGAACAGCGTCTGGGACTTCGGAGCGATCGTGAACTCGATGCCCTCGGGCGGGGTGACGGTGATCGTGTGGGAGAAGCCCAGGGAGAACTCGAGGTCCTTGCCCTTGGCGACCACGCGGTAACCGGTACCCGTGATTTCGAGATCCTTCTTGTAGCCTCAGTCACGCCGATGACCATGTTGGCGATCAGCGTGCGGGACAGTCCGTGGAGCGAACGCGAGGTGCGCTCGTCGTTCGGACGCTCAACGACAACCTGGCCGTCTTCGATCTTCGCGACGATGGGCTCGGCAACAACGTGGGAGAGGGTGCCCTTGGGGCCCTTCACGGTCACGTTCTGGCCGTCAATCGTCACGTCGACGCCGGCGGGGATAGCGATGGGGTTCTTACCAATTCGCGACATTGTTCAGCCTCCTCATCACCAGATGTAGGCGAGGACTTCCCCACCCACACCCTTCTCGGCTGCCTGGCGGTCGGTGAGCAGGCCGGAGGACGTGGACAGAATCGCCACGCCGAGGCCGCCGCGGACCTTGGGCAGGTTGGTGGACTTGGCGTACACGCGCAGACCGGGCTTGGACACGCGCTTGAGCCCCTGGATGGCGGCTTCGCGGTGCGAGCCGTACTTCAGGTTGATCGTCAGGGTCTTGCCCACGCGGGCATCCTCGACGGAGGTCGAGGCAATGTAGCCTTCCTCGACCAGGATGTTCGCAATCGCGTTCTTGAGCTTCGAGTACGGCATAGAAACCGCATCGTGGTGCGCACGAGTCGCGTTGCGCAGACGCGTCAGCATATCTGCAATCGGGTCTGTCATTGTCATGGGGGTTTATTCCCCTTCCTCGTCGCGGTTTCTCCGGTTACCCGGGACCTGCGACGTTCGTTTTACCAGCTGCTCTTGGTGACACCGGGGAGCTCGCCACGGTGGGCAAGCTCGCGCAGGCACACGCGGCACAGTCCGAACTTGCGGTACACCGAGTGCGGACGACCGCAACGGTTGCACCGGGTGTAGGCACGCACGCCGAACTTCGGCTTGCGGGCAGCCTTGACCTTCAGGGATGTCTTGGCCATGGGTCAGTCCTCCTTGAACGGGAAGCCGAGGTGACGGAGAAGGGCGCGACCCTCTTCGTCGGTGGTGGCCGAGGTGACAACCGTGATGTCCATGCCGCGCACTCGGTCGATCGAGTCCTGGTCGATCTCGTGGAACATCGACTGTTCCGTGAGACCGAAGGTGTAGTTACCGTGACCGTCGAACTGCTTGGGGGACAGTCCGCGGAAGTCACGGATACGGGGAAGCGCCGTCGAGAGGAGGCGGTCCAGGAACTCCCACATGCGGTCGCCGCGAAGCGTCACGTGCGCACCGATCGCCTGGCCCTCACGCAGCTTGAACTGCGCGATGGACTTCTTGGCGCGGGTGGTCACGGGCTTCTGGCCGGTGATCGCGGTGAGGTCGCGGAGCGCGCCCTCGAGTGCCTTCGAGTCGCGAGCGGCCTCGCCGACACCCATGTTGACGACAATCTTCGTCAGTCCGCCGACTGCATGACGTTCTCGTGCTTGAACTCTGCACGGAGCGCCTCGCGGATCTCGGAGACGTACTTTTCCTTCAGACGCGGGGCCATGCTCAGATCTCCTTGCCCTGCTCAACGCCGCGCTGCGCGCCGCCGCGAGTCACGCGGACTCGGACGGTGCGGGTGCGGCCGCCGCGCTCAACGGTGTCCTCGCGGAAACCGACGCGAACGCGCTTCTTGGTCTCGGGGTCGACCAGAGCGACCTTCGACAGGGCGATGGGGGCTTCGATGGTCTCGATGCCGCCGGCGCTGCCCTGCTGGCCCTGGCGCACGTGGCGCGTCTTCAGGTTGATGCCCTCGACGAGGACCTTGCCCTCGGCCGGGAACACCTGGATGACGCGGCCCTGCTTGCCCTTATCGCCGGGCTTCAAAGGCTCGAGGCCTTCTTCAGCGCGACGGGCGTTGCGCTTGGCCAGCGCCTTCTCGTCGGACGTGCGTCCGCGAACGACCTCCACGAGGTCATTCTTACGAATCTTGGCTGCCATGGATCAGATCACCTCCGGAGCGAGGGAGACGATACGCATGAACTTCTTGTCGCGCAGCTCGCGGCCCACGGGGCCGAAGATACGCGTGCCACGCGGCTCGCCATTGTTGTTGATGATGACGGCCGCATTCTCGTCGAAACGAATGTAGGAACCGTCGGGGCGGCGGGTTTCCTTACGCGTGCGAACGATCACTGCCTTGACGACTTCGCCCTTCTTGACGTTGCCGCCGGGGATGGCGTCCTTCACGGTAGCGACAATGGTGTCGCCGATACCCGCGTAGCGCCGACCCGAGCCACCGAGAACACGGATGGTCAGGATCTCCTTGGCCCCTGTGTTATCGGCGACCTTCAGTCGCGACTCCTGCTGGATCATTTTCTATTGACTCCTGTCGTCGTGCCGGTTCTCTTCCGGATTGTACCGGTCGAGCCTTGCCGAACGGATTTCGGTCTGTGAGCGAAGGTCACTTCGCCTTTTCGAGGATCTCCACAACGCGCCAGCGCTTTGCGTAGCCGACAGCGGGCGGGTCTCCATGATGAGGACGAGATCGCCGACGCCGCACTCGTTGTGCTCGTCGTGAACCTTGACCTTCTTGTTCTTGCGCATGACCTTGCCGTAGAGGGCGTGCTTGACGCGGTCCTCGATCTGGACGACAACGGTCTTGTCCATCTTGTCGCTGACGACGTAGCCGCGACGGACCTTACGCTCGTTACGAGCGGTGGTTTCTGCCATCAGGCTCACTCCTCAGTGCTCGGGGCGGTGCGGTAGCCAAGCTCCCGCTCACGCGCGATGGTGTAGATCCGGGCAATGTCGCGACGCACGGTCTTCATACGACCGTGATCCTCGAGGTTGCCAACGGCCTGCGCGAATCGCAGGTTGAACAGCTCAGCCTTCGCCTTCTCGAGCTCCTTGGACAGCTGCGAGTTGTCCATGGCGTCGAGCTGCTCGGTGGTCAGACCCTTATCTGCCATCAGATGTCACCACCCTCTCGGACCACGAAGCGGGTCTTGATAGGAAGCTTGTGCTGGGCACGGCTGAGGGCCTCGCGAGCGAGCTCCTCGGGGACGCCTGCCAGCTCGAACATGACACGTCCGGGCTTGACGGGGGCAACCCACCACTCCGGAGCACCCTTACCGGAACCCATACGGGTTTCGGCGGGCTTCTTGGTCAGCGGGCGGTCCGGGAAGATGTTGATCCAGACCTTACCGCCACGCTTGATGTGACGGGTCACGGCAATACGAGCCGCCTCAATCTGACGGTTGGTGATGTACGCAGCCTCAAGAGCCTGGATGCCGTAGTCGCCGAACGCCAGTTCGGTGCCACCGGAGGCAAAGCCAGTGCGGTGAGGACGGTGCTGCTTGCGGTACTTAGTCCGACGGGGAATGAGCATTGGGCTCAGGCCTCCGTTCCGGTCGTGGGCGCAGCGGCCTCGGAGGCCGAAGCCTCACGGGGAGCCTGCTGCGCAGCGGTCTCCTGGTTGGGGCGTCCACCGCGGCGGGGGCCACCACGGCGGCCATCGCGACGGCCGCCACGCTGGGCCTGCTCGGCCTGCTGGCGAGCAAACTCGCGCTCGGTGATGTCGCCCTTGTAGATCCACACCTTGACGCCGATGCGACCGAAGGTCGTACGAGCCTCGTGGAATCCGTAGTCGATGTTCGCGCGGAGGGTGTGCAGCGGCACGCGGCCCTCACGGTAGAACTCGGAGCGGGACATTTCAGCGCCACCCAGACGGCCGGACACCTGGACACGAATGCCCTTGGCGCCAGCGCGCTGCGCGGACTGGATGCCTTTACGCATCGCACGACGGAAGGACACGCGGGCAGCGAGCTGCTCAGCGATGCCCTGCGCAACGAGCTGCGCTTCGAGATCGGGGTTCTTCACCTCGAGAATGTTCAGCTGAACCTGCTTGCCCGTCAGCTTCTCGAGCTGCACGCGCAGGCGGTCGGCCTCGGCGCCACGGCGACCGATGACGATGCCGGGGCGCGCGGTGTGCAGGTCGACGCGAACGCGGTCACGCGTACGCTCGATGCTCACCTCGGCGATGCCGGCGCGCTCGAGGTTGTCGGTCAGGAACTTGCGGATCGCGACGTCTTCCGCCACGTAATCCGCGTAGCGCTGTCCCTTGGTGGTGGAGTCGGAGAACCAGCGAGACCGGTGGTCAGTGGTGATTCCCAGACGGAACCCGCGGGGGTTGACCTTCTGACCCATATCAGCGGTCTCCCTTCTTCTTGTCTTCCTTGGTCCCCACCACGATGGTGATGTGGGAGGTGCGCTTCAGGATGCGACCGGCGCGCCCCTGTGCACGGGGACGAATGCGCTTCATGGTCGGACCCTCGTCCACGTATGCCTCCAGGACGAGCAGGTCGGCCTCGTTGAAGGTCTCTCCGGCGTTCTCAGCCTTAACCTTCGAGTTGGCGACGGCGCTCAGGAGCACCTTGCGGACATCGGTGGCGACGGCCTGCGGGGCGAACCGCAGAATGTCGGCGGCCTCCAGAACACGCTTGCCGCGAACTCGTTCACAACACGGCGGGACTTCTGGGGCGTGACGCGGATGAATCGCGCCTGCGCCTTGGCTTCCATGTATCTGCCTCTTCTTCCGTGGGGCCGGCTCAGCGCCGACGTCCCTTACGATCGTCCTTGTCGTGGCTGCGGAAAGTACGCGTGGGAGCGAACTCGCCGAGCTTGTGGCCCACCATCGACTCGGTGACGAAAACGGGCACATGCTTACGGCCGTCGTGGACGGCGATGGTCAGACCCAGGAAGTCCGGGGTGATGACCGAGCGACGCGACCAGGTCTTGATGACGTTCTTAGAGCCGGATTCGTTCGCGGCGTCGACCTTCTTGAGCAGGTGGTCGTCGACGAACGGGCCCTTCTTCAAACTACGCGGCATTTCAATCGACTCCTACTCAGCGGTTCTTGCCGGTCTTGCGACGGCGGACGATCAGACGATCGGACGCCTTCTTCGGACGACGCGTACGGCCCTCGGGCTTGCCCCAAGGCGACACGGGGTGACGACCACCGGACGTGCGGCCTTCACCACCGCCGTGCGGGTGATCGACCGGGTTCATAACGACACCACGGACGTGCGGGCGCTTGCCCTTCCAGCGCATACGGCCGGCCTTGCCCCAGTTGATGTTCGACTGCTCGGCGTTGCCGACCTCGCCGATGGTGGCGCGGCAGGTGACCTCGACGTTGCGGATCTCGCCGGAGGGCATACGCAGCTGGGCGAAGCGGCCTTCCTTAGCGACGAGCTGCACGGAGGTGCCAGCGGAACGAGCGATCTTAGCGCCGCCACCCGGGTAGAGCTCGACGGCGTGCACAACGGTACCCAGGGGGATGTTGCGCAGCTGCAGCGAGTTGCCGGGCTTGATGTCGGCGCCAACGCCAGCCTCGATGTGATCGCCCTGCTTGAGGCCGGTCGGTGCGAGGATGTAGCGCTTCTCGCCATCAGCGTAGTGCAGGAGGGCGATGCGGGCGGTGCGGTTGGGGTCGTACTCGATGTGAGCGACCGTTGCCGGGACGCCGTCCTTGTCGTGACGACGGAAGTCGATCACGCGGTACTGGCGCTTGTGGCCGCCGCCGCGGTGGCGGGAGGTCACGCGGCCGTTGTTGTTACGGCCACCGGTCTTGTGCAGCGGGCGCAGCAGCGACTTCTCGGGGGTGTCGCGGGTGATCTCGACGAAGTCAGAGACGGACGAGAAGCGACGGCCCGGAGTCGTGGGCTTGTACTTGCGAATTCCCATTGTTCAAATGTCCCTTCGGTCCTCAGGCCTGATCGCCGAAGATGTCGATGGTGCCCTCACGCACGGTGACGATGGCACGCTTGACGTCCTTGCGCTTACCGATCCCGTTGCGGGTGCGGTAGGTCTTGCCCTTGCGGTTCTGGGTGGCGATGGAACCGATCTTGACGCCGAAGATACGCTCCAGGGCAATCTTGATCTCGGTCTTGTTCGCGCGGGGGTCAACCTCGAAGGTGTACTTGCCCAGGTCCATGAGGGCAAGCGACTTCTCGGTGGTGACCGGCTTCAGGATGATGTCGCGGGGGTTCTTACCCGCTTCAATCGTGCTCACTTGGTCTCCTCCTTGGTACCGAGGAAGGACTCAAGGGCGGCCTGCGTGAAGACGATGTCATCGGCGTCCAGGACGTCGTACGTGTTCAGCTGGTCGGCCCACAGAACGTGAACCTCGGGAACGTTGCGCAGGGACAGCGCGGTCAGTTCGTTGCCACGCTCGAGGACGACGAGAGCCTGACGGTCCTCGACGATCGCACGCAGAGCGGCGAGAGCAGCCTTGGTCGAGGGCTTGTCGCCTTCGAACAGGGCGGTGACAACGTGGATGCGGTCGGCGCGCGCACGATCGGACAGAGCGGAGCGCAGGGCGCCCTGCTTCATCTTCTTGGGGGTGCGCTGGTCGTAGTCACGCGGCTGAGGGCCGTGGACGATGCCACCGCCGGTGAAGTGAGGCGCGCGGATGGAGCCCTGACGAGCGTTACCGGTGCCCTTCTGGCGGAACGGCTTCTTGCCGCCGCCAGCAACGTCACCACGGGTCTTCGTCGCGTGCGTGCCCTGACGAGCGGCCGCAAGCTGAGCGACGACAACCTGGTGCATCAGCGGAATGTTGGTGGGGACGTCGAAGATGGACCCGGGGAGAACGACGGAACCCGCCTTCTTGCCCTTGAGGTCGATGACGTCAACGTTACGATCGTCAGCCATGATCACGCACCCTTCACGGAGGAGCGAACCAGGACAACGCCGTTCTTGGGGCCGGGGATGGCACCGCTGATGAGCAGCAGGCCCTTCTCGGTGTCGACGGCCTGGATCTTCAGGTTCTCAACAGTACGACGGTTGCCACCCATGCGGCCGGCCATGCGCAGGCCCTTGAAGATGCGACCGGGCGTCGCGCAGGCGCCGATCGAACCGGGCTTGCGGTGGTTGCGGTGCGCGCCGTGGGAGGCGGAAACGCCAGCGAAGCCGTGACGCTTCATGACGCCGGCAAAACCCTTGCCCTTGGTGGTGCCGGAGACGTCGACAGCCTCGCCAGCCTCGAAGGTGGCGGCGTCGAGCTCCTGGCCGAGCTCGTAAGAGTCGTGCTCGGACGTGCGAACCTCAACGAGGTGACGGCGCGGAGCAACTCCGGCCTTCTCGAAGTGGCCCTGCAGGGGCTTGGTGACCTTACGGGAGTCAATCTCACCGAAGCCAAGCTGGATAGCGGAGTAGCCGTCAACCTCTTCGGTACGAACCTGGGTGACGACGTTGGTGCCGACCTGCACGACAGTCAGGGGCACGAGGTGGCCGTCGGCATCCCACACCTGGGTCATGCCGAGCTTGCGGCCGAGCAGCGCCTTGATGGGCGCGCCAGCGTGCTGCTTCTTGTTAGTCATTGCAGATGTCCTCAGAGCTTGATCTCGATGTTGACGTCCGCAGGCAGGTCGAGACGCATGAGCGAATCGACGGCCTTGGGGGTCGGATCGATGATGTCGATGAGCCGCTTGTGCGTGCGCATTTCAAAGTGCTCGCGGCTGTCCTTGTACTTGTGGGGCGACCGAATAACGACGAAAACGTTCTTCTCGGTCGGCAGCGGCACCGGGCCCACGACCGTGGCGCCAGCACGCTGTACGGTGTCCACGATCTTGCGCGCGGAGCTGTCGATGACCTCGTGGTCATACGACTTGAGCCGGATGCGGATCTTCTGTCCCGCCATGCCGTCTTACCTCTTCTCGTACAGATTCGCCGCCGGTCCCCGCACTCGGGCGTGTCGCAGCCGTTGTGCGCGCGATTGCTCGCGCTGGACCGACGTCTTGTCCAAAGATCTTGGGCATATTGCCCGATCCATACGTGATGGCACGCATGGACCACCCCAGAGACGCTGAGGCAACCGTGCCATTCTGTCAGAGTTCCACCCGCGAGCACAAACCCGGAAGAGGGTTCTCGCATGTGAAACCACCGACAGAGTGGCATTGATAATGGCCTGAGCTGCTCGAAACAGTCCAGACCGTCACCAAGAAACTACCGTACCCCGCACTCGGGCGTGTCGCAACCGGGGATCGGTCACATTTCTATGAACGAGGGCGGGGCAGCCTCGCAAATACGCCACCTATGGCCGATACGGAGTACACCGACACCGGCTGACGCCATCAACGTCACAGATAGTCCACCCCTGTGGATCCATATCAGCACAGCGTTGCGCGCGAGCGAGTGGCGTTCGACAGCACGACAGATAGCGAAGGGCCCCGCCTCTATTCAGAGGCGGGGCCCTCAATGCCGCTGGATCAGCAGCGAATCAGATCTGAGAAAGACTCAGAAGTCGATTCACTTGATGATCTTGGTGACACGACCGGAACCAACGGTGCGGCCACCCTCACGGATGGCGAAGCCGAGGCCGGGCTCCATAGCGATCGGCTGGATCAGCTGGACGGAGATCTCGGTGGTGTCGCCAGGCATGACCATGTCGGTGCCCTCGGGGAGGGTGATGACGCCGGTCACGTCCGTGGTACGGAAGTAGAACTGCGGACGGTAGTTCGAGAAGAACGGGTTGTGACGGCCGCCCTCTTCCTTCTTGAGGATGTAGACCTGGCCCTCGAAGTCCGTGTGAGGCGTGATGGAGCCGGGGACGGCCACAACCTGGCCACGCTCGACCTCGTCGCGCTTGGTGCCACGGAGCAGCAGACCACAGTTCTCGCCAGCCCAGGCCTCGTCCATCGACTTGTGGAACATCTCGATGCCGGTAACCGTGGTCTTCTGGGGCTCACGGATACCGAGGATCTCGACCTCGGAGTTGATGGGCAGCTTGCCACGCTCAACACGACCGGTGACGACCGTGCCACGACCGGTGATCGTGAAGACGTCCTCGATCGGCATGAGGAAGGGCTTGTCCATGTCGCGCTCGGGGGTGGGGATGTAGGAATCCACCGCCTCCATGAGCTCCTCGACCTTTGCAACCCACTCCGGGTCGCCCTCGAGGGCCTTCAGAGCGGACACCTGGATGATCGGGGCGTCGCGATCGAAGTCCTGGGACTCGAGCAGGTCGCGGCACTCTTCCTCAACCAGCTCCAGCATCTCCTCGTCGTCGACCATGTCGGCCTTGTTGAGGGCGATGAGGATGGTGGGGACGCCGACCTGACGGGCGAGCAGAACGTGCTCGCGGGTCTGGCCATGGGGCCGTCGGTGGCGGCGACCACGAGGATCGCGCCGTCCATCTGGGCCGCGCCGGTGATCATGTTCTTGACGTAGTCGGCGTGGCCGGGGGCGTCAACGTGCGCGTAGTGACGCGCCTCGGTCTGGTACTCGACGTGGGAGACGTTGATCGTGATACCACGATCGCGCTCCTCGGGAGCGTTGTCGACCTGATCGAAGGGGGTGAACTCGTTCAGATCGGGGTACTTGTCGTGCAGCACCTTGGTGATAGCTGCCGTCAGCGTCGTCTTGCCGTGGTCAACGTGACCAATCGTGCCGATGTTGACGTGCGGCTTGGTGCGCTCAAACTTGGCCTTCGCCACTTGTGTCCTCCTGGACTCGGGTAGATATTCTCAGCCTACGGCTAGGTGCCACTTTAACACCCCTGGGGCTTGAGACCTACTGGGTTTACTTGTGTGTGAGGCGGCTCGCAGGGCAGGTGACCCTGCCCCACGAGCCCCCCGGTGGGACTCAGTTGCCCCGAGACTTGCCGACGATCTCGTCCGCGACGGCGCGCGGAACCTCGGCGTAGCTGTCGAACTCCATGGAGTAGACAGCGCGGCCCTGCGTCTTGGAGCGCAGGTCGCCCACGTATCCGAACATCTCGGACAGCGGGACCTGAGCCTTGACGACGCGCACGCCGTGCTGCTCGTCCATCGAGCTGATCTGGCCACGGCGAGAGTTGAGGTCGCCGATGACATCGCCCATGTACTCCTCGGGAGTACGAACCTCAACGGCCATGATCGGCTCAAGGAGGACGGGGTTAGCCTTCTTAGCAGCTTCCTTCAGCGCCATCGAGCCAGCAACCTTGAACGCCATTTCGGAGGAGTCAACCTCGTGGTAGGCGCCGTCGAGCAGCGTGGCCTTGATGTCGACCATCGGGTAGCCGGCGAGAACGCCGGACTGCATGGCGTCCTTGATGCCCGCGTCGACCGACGGGATGTACTCGCGAGGAACGCGGCCACCGGTGACCTTGTCCTCGAACATGTACTCTTCCTCGGAGTCGGCCGGGAGGGGCTCCAGGGCGATGATGACACGCGCGAACTGGCCGGAACCACCGGTCTGCTTCTTGTGCGTGTATTCGTACTTCTCGACCGCCTTGCGGATGGTCTCACGGTAGGCAACCATCGGGTTACCCACGTTGGCCTCGACCTTGAACTCGCGACGCATACGGTCGACGATGATGTCGAGGTGGAGCTCACCCATACCACCGATGATGGTCTGGCCGGTCTCGGCGTCGAGCTCGACGGTGAACGTCGGGTCCTCTTCCGCGAGCTTCTGGATGGCGACGCCCATCTTCTCCTGGTCGGCCTTCGACTTGGGCTCGACGGCGACCTGGATAACGGGGGCGGGGAACGTCATCGACTCGAGGACGATCGGCTTATCGATCGCGGACAGCGTGTCGCCGGTCGTGGTGTCCTTGAGGCCGATCACCGCGTAGATGTGACCAGCGTGCGCCACGTCGACGGGGTTCTCCTTGTTCGAGTGCATCTGGAAGATCTTGCCGATGCGCTCCTTCTTGCCCTTGGTCGAGTTGAGGACCTGGGCGCCGGACTCGACCTTACCGGAGTACACGCGGATGAAGGTGAGCTTGCCGTAGAAGGGGTGAGCGGCGATCTTGAACGCCAGAGCGGAGAAGGGCTCGTTCTCGTCGGGCTTACGAGTCTCGGTCTCTTCCTCGGTCTCAGAGCCGGGGAGGAAGCCGCGAACGTCGCCGATGTCGAGCGGGGAGGGCAGGAAGTCCACGACGGCGTCGAGGACGGGCTGCACGCCCATGTTGCGCAGAGCGGTACCGCAGTAGACGGGGAACGCGCGCGAGGAGATGGTCAGGAGGCGGATGCCTTCCTTGATCTGCTCGATCGTGAGCTCGCCGTTCTCCAGGTAGGCCTCGGTCAGCTCGTCGGAGCCCTCGGCGGCGGCCTCAACGAGCGCCTCGCGGTACTCTTCAGCCTTTTCCTGGTACTCGGCGGGGATCGGGCCGCGCTCGACGATGGAGCCGTGCGTGTCGTTGCCCTTGTCGTCCTTGGCCGGGTAGGTCAGGGCCTCCATGGTCAGCAGGTCGATGTTGCCGACGAAGTCGTTCTCGGCGCCCATCGGGATCTGCATGACGATCGGGGTCGCGTGCAGGCGATCGCGGATGGTGCCAACCGAGAAGTAGAAGTCGGCGCCCATCTTGTCCATCTTGTTGATGAAGCAGATACGCGGAACGTCGTACTTGTCGGCCTGACGCCACACGGTCTCGGACTGGGGCTCAACGCCCTCCTTGCCGTCGAACACGGCGACAGCGCCGTCGAGGACGCGCAGGGAGCGCTCAACCTCAACGGTGAAGTCAACGTGACCGGGGGTGTCAATGATGTTGATCTGGTTACCGTTCCAGAAAGAGGTAACGGCGGCGGACGTAATCGTGATGCCGCGTTCCTTTTCCTGTTCCATCCAGTCGGTGGTCGAGGCGCCGTCGTGCGTCTCGCCGATCTTGTAGTTGATGCCCGTGTAGAACAGGATTCGTTCGGTCACGGTCGTCTTGCCGGCATCGATGTGAGCCATGATGCCAATGTTGCGGACCTTGTTGAGATCCGTCAGCACCTCTAGTGCCACGAGTGTGGTTCCTTCGTTCGAAGTAATGGGTGTGAAAGCTGCGTGAGACGAGGCCCGGTTGCCCAGGCCTCGTCTTTAAATCACCAGCGGTAGTGCGCGAAGGCGCGGTTGGACTCAGCCATCTTGTGCATGTCCTCACGACGCTTCACAGCGGCACCGAGGCCGTTGGAGGCGTCGAGGATCTCGTTGGCGAGACGCTCGGTCATGGTCTTCTCGCGACGCTGACGCGAGAAGTCGACCAGCCAGCGCAGGGCCAGCGTCGTGGCGCGCGCGGGGCGAACCTCGACGGGGACCTGGTAGGTCGCGCCACCGACACGGCGGGAGCGGACCTCGAGGGCCGGACGGATGTTCTCGAGAGCGCGCTTGAGCACGGAGACGGGCTCCTGCTCGGTGCGCTCGCGAACGGTTTCAAGTGCGCCGTAGACGATGCGCTCGGCGACGGTCTTCTTGCCGTCGAGGAGAACGCGGTTGACCAGCTGGGTCACGACCTTGGAGCCGTAGACCGGGTCATCGACGAGGGGGCGACGGGGAGCGGGGCCCTTACGAGGCATTACTTCTTCTCCTTCTTCGCGCCGTAACGGGAACGAGCCTGCTGACGGCCGCGGACACCCTGGGTGTCGAGCGAGCCGCGGACGATGCGGTAACGCACGCCGGGCAGGTCCTTCACACGACCACCGCGCACGAGCACGATCGAGTGCTCCTGCAGGTTGTGGCCCTCACCGGGAATGTAGGCGGTGACTTCGATGCCGGACGAAAGGCGCACACGAGCGACCTTTCGCAGAGCCGAGTTCGGCTTCTTCGGCGTGGTGGTGTACACACGGGTGCACACGCCGCGACGCTGGGGGGGGAGCCCTTCAGCGCGGGGGTCTTCACCTTTGCGCGCTTCGAGACACGTCCCTTGCGGACGAGCTGCTGAATGGTAGGCACTGGGTCTCCAGTTTCTTTCCGTCGGCGGCCTCCCCTCGCTTCAAGGGGCGGCCCTGATTGTCAGTCTTCCGCGACTGCGTTCACCCCCGTGTGGGCACACGTGTCCGCCTGGGGGCCGGCGCGCCATGATAACCACGAGGGTCAGAGAATGACGCCCGGAGCTCCGACGGACGGAGCCCGCTCCCGGTTTCCCGGGCACAGAGGTTCCACAGAAGCGGGAACCGCCTTTAAGGATAGTGGGAAACGTCGCCATTCGTCAAAGGGGGTGCATTGTGGTTCCCCCCTCATCGACGAGGCCGGGGCCGCAAGCGCTCAGATCGTTTCCTTCGCGCTCCCCTTGTGCATGGTGAAGGGCACGCCATGTTTCATTCGGGCGTGGCCGCTGTTATGTCAGTGCCGCGCAGAGGGGCCCGCAGGCGCTTGCCTGCGGGCCCCTCCCCCCACGGGTGAACGGCACTCAATGCCACCCGGTGATCATGCTCCGTCCGGTTGTTCCCGGATCGGTCACTCCTCCGCCTTGTCAGCCCCGGCCTCGTCGATGGAGGCGGCGGGCTCGACGGTGATCACGGCTTCGTCCTTGCGAGCGCGGTAGCGACGGATCGCCACCAGCTCAAGTCCGAGGAGCGCCAGGATCGCGGCGCCTGCCACCACCCAGGTGATGTACTCCCACGCGTTGCGGGTGACCTCGGGCTGGCCGTTCTCGTACATCCACGAGTTTGCGACCGTGTAGAGGATGTTGTGCGAAGCATTACGCAGCGCGGTCACGCCCGCCGCGTCCTGCACGTTGACCGTCGCGATCGGCATGTCGAGCGTCGCGAGCATCATATCGCCACCACCCCGGGTGATCTGGTCCGCGTTCTGGTACCCCATGCCGGCGAAGTAGTCGGTCAGGACCATGCCGCGGAAGCCCCACTCGTCGCGCAGAACATTCTTCAGCAGCGCCGGATTCGCACCCGCGTACTCGGGGCCGATGTAGTTGAACGCGCTCATGATCGCGTGCGCGCCGCCGTCCTTGACGCCGATCTCGAAGGAACGCAGGTAGATCTCGCGCATTGCCTGTTCGTTCGTCCAGGTCGCCAGCATGTGCGTGCGGTTCGTTTCCTGGTCGTTGAGGGCGAAGTGCTTGAGGAAGGCGTACACGCCCTTGGCCTGCGCGCCCTTGATCTCCTCGGCGACCTGCGAGCCCGCCAGGACCGGGTCCTCCGAGAAGTACTCGAAGTTACGGCCCGCGTAGGCGTAGCGGTGCGTGTTCGTGGCCGGCGCGTACCAGCCGGAGACCTGCATGTCGTGCGCCATCGTGCCGATCGCGTCACCGAAGGAACGTGCAAGCTCCTTGTTGAAGGTGGCCGCAACGGACACCGCGGAGGGCAGGCCAATCGAGCCGACACCCGTGAAGTTGTTGTTCAGCGAGGCGGGGCCGTCCACGTCGGATACGCGCAGCTTGCCGATCGAGGAGATCGCCGGGGAGCCGTAGCCACCCTTGGAGATGAGGGTGTTCATCTCCTTGACGGTCAGCTGGTCGAGGAGCTGGTCCCACTTCGGGTCGTCGTAATCGAGGCCCGCGAGGTCGCCCAGGACGAGGCCGTTCTTGGCACCCGTGGTGGGCATCGTCGCGCTGCTGTCAGCGTCGGCGGCTGCCGCGTCGTAGTTCGAGGTCGCGAGGAACTTCGCCTTGTTTGCCTCGCTCATCTCGAAGTTCGCGGGGGCTGCGGTCGCCTCCGCGAGGTTGGCGAAGCGGCCCGCGCGCGACAGGTAGGTAACGTCGCCCTTCGCATCGTCGAACTGGTTGGTGGCCACAACCTTGTCACCGTCATGCGTGTTGTCGGCGGTATTGAAGGTCTGCGTCGCATCCACCGTGTACGTCTTTTCATCGATGACGTCGTGCGAGTTGGAACGCGCGGAGATCTTGTAGTCGCCGGCCTCGAGCACGTAGGCCTTCGCATTCACCGAGTCGTAGGAGGCGAGCGAGTCGCGGTTCCAGGTGATCGTCAACGTCTGCGACTCACCGGGCTCCAGCAACTTCGTCTTCTCGTAAGACAGCAGGTTCGCGGCAGCCTTTTCGATGCCACCGTCCGTGTAGGGCGGGTTGTCGTAGATCTGGACGATGTCCTTGCCGGCGACCTGCCCCGTGTTCGTGACGGTCACGTCCGCGGACATAGCGCCCGTGGCCTCGTCGACCAAGATGTCGCTCATCGACTGTGAGAAGGTCGTGTAGGACAGGCCGAAACCGAACGGGTAGACGACCTCGTTGCCGTAGTCGATAACGCCCTCAGCGGCGGCCGTCTCGTACCAGCGGTAGCCGACGTAGATCGAGTCGTTGTAGTTGACGAAGGACGGCTGCGTCTGGGTGCCCTTGTTGAAGGGGTCGTCCTGAGCGAACTCCGTCATGTTCGTGTACTGGAAGTCCCCAAAGTTGTTGGCTGCGGGGCCCGCCTTGATGTCACGCGGGAACGTGTCGGGGGTCTTCGCGGAGGGGTTAACCTCGCCATCCAGAATGCGGCCCAGCGCGTTGAATCCAACCTGGCCGCCGGGAATCGCCCACACGATCGCGTCGATCTCCGGGTCGTCCTGGAGGTCGCCCAGCTGGAAGACGTTGGCGGCGTTAATGACGACGATCGTCTTGTCCGAGGTCTTCTTCGCCAGCTCGATCATGTCCTTCTCGGGACGCGTCAGCTCAAGGTAGCCCTGGCCGTCCTCGAAGTCCGTGTACTCCTCGGAGTTGTTCGTGTAGCTGAAGTACGGGTTGTCAGCCATCTCCTGGTTGACGTCGCGGGGCAGGTCGAAGCCCTCGCCACCCGAGCGGGCGATCGTCACGACCGCGGTGTCGCCGAAGGCGGCGGCGTTGGAGAGCAGGTCGTCGGAGTACTTGTCCTGCGTGGGCTCGGGCAGCGACCAGTCAGCCTTGAACATGCCGACCTCGGGGCGCTCAGCGCGGTAGGCGGTGTACAGGTTCGTCAGCTCATCGTTCGTAGTGAAGCCAGCGTTGTGGAGGCCGTCGAGGAGGGTTGTCGTCGGGTTGTCCTTCGACAGCGAGCCGGAGCCGGTGCCGCCGTAGATCGGATTCGTCGAGCCCCAGCCCCACACGTTGATCGCGGAGCCCTTGGCGAGAGGCAGGGCACCGTTCTGATTCTTCAGAAGGACCATGCCTTCGTCGGAAATGTCGTTGCCCAGATCTTCCACCTGGGCCTTCGATGCGTCCGTGAGGGCGCCGGTGCCGGCCGCCAGGTCGAGCACCGTCTTGAAGCCGCCGTACATCATCGACACGACGGCCACGACGACTGCGACGAACGCGGCAACCCAGGCGGTCGAGCGCGTCAGCTTGCGGGCAGGTTTGCCCATCTTGAAAACAGCGAGGGAGACGGTGATGGCGAGCGCCAGCGCCACGCCAATGACGATCAAGGGGACCTTGATCGACTCAACCATCTTCCACACATCAGACCAGTTGATGGAAAGCATTGTTGATGTCCTCTTTCAGTTCCGAAACCCTGCATCCCAGAGCCAGACCAGCTCCCTTTCCATCCCCGTTTGTCTCTCCATAGACGTAGGTCGCCGCAGACCAGAGGGCAGATGGGAACCGCCACCACCTATTCAACCGCACGGTCGGCCCCGCGAGGTGGGACCTCGTACGTTCTGTCGGATTGGGCGCACAATCTGTCGATGGGCGCGCTGGCACCCCGCGAGCTTCGACGCCTACGCGGACAGTGAGTCTTTCCGCCAGCCTCGTTCCCTGTCCGAGGTTGGGGCCAGCAGCGCTTCATGTCCCAACGCCACGTCGGCATCAGCCCCGCCACCGACGAGTGAAGTCACAGGGGATGCGCGAGGGCCCGGCCCCCCTCGCGGGGACCGGGCCCTGTACCGTTGTCGATCGGAGTTACGATCAGCGTGCGCGGCGCCTCGCCACCACGAGGCCGACGCCGACAACGCCTAGCAGGCCAACGATCGCGATGGCGACGCCGGTGTTCGCACCGGTGCTCGCAAGCTTGTTGCCCTCAGGTTTCTTGTCAGCCGCGGGCTGGGGCTGCTCGGGAGTCGGCTGGGCCTGCTCGGCAGTGGGCTGGGGCTGCTCGGGAGTGGCCTGGGGCTGCTCGGGGGTCGGCTGGGGCTGCTCGGGCTTCGGAAGCTCAGGGAAATCGCACGTCGAAGACGCCGAGGTATCGGACTCGACGATGGCCGCGCCACTCGTCGTCGTCCCCGAGATCTTCACGAGCGGAGTAACCTCAGCGCTGCCGGTGATAAGGAACGAGAACTTCACCGATCCGTTGGCGGGAAGCTCGAGATCCTTGAAGGTAAGAACCTTGCCCGCGACCGTCGGCTCGGGGGCTCCACTGGCCGACCGGGGAACGTAGTAGCGTCGTCCGACAGGGTCGCGATGACCGTCTGGACTGACTTGACGTCCGGGTTCGGATTCGTGATCGTCACGCCAATGGTGCGCATCCCGGTGGAGTCGGCGCCCGGCTGGGCGACGGCGCATGTCGCGGAGGACAGCGCGACCTGGCCCTTCGGCGAGAAGGATGTGATGAGGGAGTAGTCGACCGTCGCATTCGGCTCGAGGGTACGAGTCCAGCTCAGAGCCATGCCGTTGTCCCGATTGGAATCTGCGTGCTCGAGCTTGCTGGGCAGCGGCGCACGACTCTTGACCTTCTCCCAGACCTCAACAAAGGAAGCGTAGTAGTAATTCGAACCGGCGGTCGTCGGGACGAACTGCTCGACTCGGCCACGATCCGTATGCTCACCGGTTTCCGGATCCGCCGCTCGACAGATGACCGTCCCCGCGTTGGCGTCGTACTCACCGAAGCCGTAATCGTTGTCCTGGAGGTAGCAATCCGCCGCGTGGTAGAGCGTAAAGTCCTGAGCTGCATCCGAGATGTTCTTCACCGACGAGGTCGTCGCGTAGAATTCATTACCCGTTGAGTAGGTGTCCGTCTGCGTAATCTCGAATCCGCCGCCGCGAACAACAGTCGTGAGGACCCACGGATCGGCTTGAGTGCCCGTTCCTGACTTCGTTTGCGAGACCGGCGTCCATGCGATTGCCTTCGTATTCCTCGCAGAAATCGATGTCAGCTTCTGCGGTCCGAACAACTCAGATCCTACAGCGAGGAACGTTCCACAGTCGGCTGGAGCCGTCGTGGAGTTACTGTTGTAGAACTCGTTGTACCTATCGCCCTTGTAGTTGATCGAGCAGTTGAGCGTGTCAGAGATGGCGATCCGAACGAGCGGGCCGTCCGCATCCTCAATCGCGGGACCATCGGCGAAGGCCGCCAACGGGTTGAGAACGAGGGTCGCGGAGCCGAGCGCAGCAATGACCATTTTCTTGGACAGGCGCATGAGGAGACATCCTTAAGCGTTGATGGATATGGTGCGGCCAATCTAGCATTCGCATGTCAGCTTTCCAAATGGTTAGCTCGTCATCTTCGCCTGTCCAACTGGCGCTCGATATGCTCCGCCGTTTGACATACCCGGTACTGGCAGGGCAAGCAAGCAGATACGACAAGGGGCCCCGGCCTTGTCACGTTCTCACGGACAAGGCCGGGGCCCAAGCGGTCACGAACCGGATTACTCGCGGAAGTTCATGCCAAAGTCGATGGCGCCCAGTGCGTCGAGGAAGTCCTCGGACACGGAGCCGTCACCGAAGTCGGCCTCGGAGTAGTTCGAGTTCGCCATGGCCTCAGCAGTCGGCTCGACGATGACGTCGTTGTAGCGCGACAGGCCGGTGCCAGCCGGGATGAGCTTACCGAGGATGACGTTCTCCTTGAGGCCCACCAGGGAATCCGACTTGCCGTTCATGGCGGCCTCGGTCAGGACCTTGGTGGTCTCCTGGAAGGACGCGGCGCTCAGCCACGAATCCGTGGCCAGCGACGCCTTCGTGATACCCATCAGCATCTGGCGACCGGAGGCGGGCTGGCCGCCCTCGGCTGCAACGCGACGGTTCTGCGTCAGGTACGCCATGCGGTCGACGAGCTCGCCGGGCATGAACGTCGTGTCGCCGGGTTCCAGGATGGTGACGCGGCGCAGCATCTGACGGACGATGACCTCGATGTGCTTGGCGTGAATACCCACGCCCTGGTCGCGGTACACCTTCTGGACCTCGTCCACGAGCATCTTCTGGGACACGTTGCGGCCCATGATGCGCAGGATTTCCTTGGGGTCCAGCTGGCCCTCGGTCAGCGGGGTGCCGGCCTCGATGTGCTGGCCCTCGGAGACGAGGAGCTTCTGGCGACGCGAGACCTCGATGACCAGGTCTTCCTTGCCGTCGTCACGGGTGATGACGACCTTACGCGCGCTCGGGTCTTCGTCGTCGATGTGGACGCGGCCGGCGGCCTCGTTCATCTTCGCCTCGACCTTCGGGCTACGGGCCTCGAAGAGTTCCTGGACACGGGGCAGACCCTGCGTAATATCCGCAGCGGAGGCGGCGCCACCGGTGTGGAACGTACGCATCGTCAGCTGCGTGCCGGGCTCGCCAATCGACTGGGCGGCGATGATGCCGACGGCTTCGCCGATGTCGACCTGCTTGCCGGTGGCCAGCGAGCGACCGTAGCAGGCCGCACAGGTGCCGACCTGCGACTCGCAGGTGAGGACGGAACGGCAGACGATCTGCGCAACGCCGGCTGCGACGAGCTCGGCGAGCTGGTCGTCACCCAGGTCGGTGCCCGCGGGCATGACGACCTCTCCGGCCTCGTTCACCGCATCACGGGCGAGGTTACGGGCGTAGGCGGTCGTCTCGATCGTCTCGGACGCCTCCCACTCACCGAACTCGTTCTTGTGAGCGATGTCGATCTTCAGGCCGGCACGGGTGCCACAGTCGGCCTCGCGGACGATGACGTCCTGCGAGACGTCGACCAGACGACGGGTCAGGTAGCCCGACTCGGCGGTACGCAGAGCCGTATCGACCAGACCCTTACGGGCGCCGTGCGTGGCGATGAAGTACTCGAGAACCGTCAGGCCCTCGCGGTAGTTCGCCTTGATGGGCTGCTCGATCAGCTTCTGCTTCGGGTCGGACACGAGGCCACGCATACCGGCGATCTGCTGAACCTGCGACCAGTTACCACGGGCGCCCGAGTTCACCATGCGGTACACGGTGTTGCGCTCGGAGAAGTTCGCGCGCATGTCCTCGGCGACCTCTTCGGTGCACTGCAGCCACAGCTTCACGAGCTCCTCGTAGCGGGTCTCCTCGAGGATGATACCCGTCTCGAACTGCTCGACGATCTCAGCGGCCTTGGCCTCGTAGCGGGCCAGGATCTCGCGCTTACGCGGCGAGGCCTGAATGTCGGAGAACGCGATCGTGATGCCCGACCAGGTCGACCAGTGGAAGCCGGCCGACTTCAGCGCGTCGAGGCAGTCCGCCACGAGCACGTTCGGGTAACGCTGGGTCAGCGTGTTCACGATGTTGCCGAGCTGCTTCTTGCCGACGACCTCGTTGACGAACGGGTAGTCGGTGGGCAGCTGCTCGTTGAAGATCGCGCGGCCGAGGCTGGTCTCGAGGATCAGCTCGTCGCCACTCTCCCAGCCCTCGGGGGCTTCCCAGCCCTCGGGCGGCACGGTGCCGTCGGCGAAGCGGATGCGCGCGGTCGCGTTCAGGTGCAGGTTGCCGGCGTCGTACGCCATCTGGGCTTCTGCCTGGCTGGAGAAGTACGGAATCACGGGGTTTCCGTCTTCGTCCTTCTCGACGGGCACCGACGGGTCGGGGTTCGAGGTCAGGTGGAACAGACCGATGATCATGTCCTGCGACGGCATGGCCACGGGGCGGCCGTCGGAGGGCTTGAGGATGTTGTTCGTCGACAGCATGAGGATGCGGGCCTCGGCCTGCGCCTCAGCGCCCAGCGGCAGGTGGACAGCCATCTGGTCGCCATCGAAGTCGGCGTTGAAGGCGCCACAGGCGAGGGGGTGCAGCTGGATAGCCTTACCCTCAATCAGCTGGGGCTCGAACGCCTGGATGCCGAGGCGGTGCAGCGTAGGTGCACGGTTCAGCAGCACGGGGTGCTCGCGGATGACGTCGTCGAGGACGTCCCACACCTCGGGACGCTGACGCTCAACCTTGCGCTTGGCGGCCTTGACATTCTGCGCGTAGTTCTTCTCGACCAGGCGCTTCATGACGAAAGGCTTGAACAGCTCCAGGGCCATCTGCTTGGGCAGACCACACTGGTGCAGCTGCAGCTGCGGGCCGACGACGATCACGGAACGACCCGAGTAGTCGACGCGCTTACCGAGCAGGTTCTGACGGAAACGACCCTGCTTGCCCTTGAGCATGTCCGAGATCGACTTCAACGGACGGTTGCCCGGGCCCGCGACGGGGCGGCCACGGCGGCCGTTGTCGAAGAGGGCGTCAACGGACTCCTGAAGCATGCGCTTCTCGTTGTTGACGATGATCTCCGGGGCGCCCAGCTCGAGCAGACGCTTGAGTCGGGTGTTGCGGTTGATGACGCGACGGTACAGGTCGTTGAGGTCGGAGGTCGCGAAGCGGCCACCGTCCAGCTGAACCATCGGGCGCAGGTCCGGCGGGATCACGGGGATCTTGGTGAGGACCATCGAGGCCGGCGAGTTGCCGGTCGCGACGAAGGCGTTGATGACCTTCAGGCGCTTGATGGCGCGAGCCTTGCGCGGGCCGGAGTCAGAGGCGATGGTCTGACGCAGCGCGGCGACCTCGCCCTCCAGGTCGAAGGTCTCCAGGCGCTTCTGGATGGCAGCAGCGCCCATGTCACCCTTGAAGTAGGTGCCGTAGCGGGCCACCATCGCACGGTAGAGGCGCTCGTCGCCCTCGAGGTCGCCGACCTTGAGGTCCTTGAAGCGCTCCCACACGGCCTCGAGGCCTTCGATGTCGCCGTCGAAGCGGCGACGAATCTTTGGCCATCTCGCGCTCGCCCTGCTTGCGAGCGCGCTCGCGCTCAGCCTGCGAGGCGCCGTCCTTTTCCAGGGCGGCCATGTCGGACTCGAGCTGCTCCGCGAAATCGTTGATCGTCGCGTCGCGGTTGTTCTCCATCTGCTTCTTCTGCACCTCGAGTTCGGCGCGCAGTTCAGCCAGATCCTCGTGGCGACCCTTTTCGTCGACCTCGGTGATCATGTAGGCAGCGAAGTAGATGACCTTCTCGAGGTCCTTGGGCGCGAGGTTGAGCACGTAGCCCAGGCGCGAGGGAACACCCTTGAAGTACCAGATGTGCGTGACGGGGGCGGCCAGGTCGATGTGACCCATGCGCTCACGACGAACGCGCGAGCGAGTGACCTCGACACCGCACTTTTCGCACACGATGCCCTTGTAGCGCACGCGCTTGTACTTGCCACACGCGCACTCCCAGTCGCGGGTGGGGCCGAAGATCTGCTCACCGAACAGGCCGTCACGCTCGGGCTTGAGCGTACGGTAGTTGATGGTCTCCGGCTTCTTAACCTCACCGTGGCTCCACTCGGCGATGTTATCGCCGGTGGCCAGGGTGATCTTCAGGCTGTCGAACGTTTTGGCGTCCAGCAAAGTTATCTCTCCCTATCAGATCGCATCGATGGTCGCCGCAGCGTTCGGACGGGCTTCAAGAGTGATGCCCAGATCCTCACGCGCATTGAAGTCTTCGTCCTGCTCACGCAGGTCAATGACGTTGCCGGCCGCGTCGAGAGCTTCGACGTTCAGGCACAGCGAGCGCATTTCCTGGATGAGAACTCGGAAGGACTCGGGGATGCCGGGCTCGGGGATGTCCTCGCCCTTAACGATGGCCTCGTACACCTTGACGCGGCCGGTGGTGTCGTCCGACTTGATGGTCAGCAGCTCCTGGAGGGCGTAGGCGGCGCCGTAGGCTTCCAGGGCCCACACCTCCATCTCGCCGAAGCGCTGGCCGCCGAACTGGGCCTTACCGCCCAGCGGCTGCTGCGTGATCATCGAGTACGGGCCCGTGGAGCGGGCGTGGATCTTGTCGTCGACCAGGTGGTGGAGCTTGAGCATGTAGGTGTAGCCCACCGAGATCGGATACGGGAACGGCTCGCCGGAGCGGCCGTCGAACAGGCGCGCCTTGCCCTCGTAGTTGGTGAGGACGTCGCCGTCGCGGTTCGGGTTCACGTTGCGCAGCAGGCCCGCGAGCTCGTCGGCCTCGAGGCCGTCGAACACGGGGGTAGCAACGGGCGTGCCGGGCTCGGTCTTGATGCCGTCGGCGGGCAGGTGCGCTGCCCACTCTTCGCCAGCCTCGACAGCGGCCGAGGCATCCCAGCCCTGGTGGGCGAGCCAACCGAGGTGGTACTCGAGAACTGGCCGACGTTCATACGGCCGGGAACACCCAGCGGGTTGAGGATGATGTCGACGGGCGTGCCGTCGGCGAGGAAGGGCATGTCTTCGACCGGGAGGATCTTGGACACGACGCCCTTGTTACCGTGGCGGCCGGCCATCTTGTCGCCGATCGTGATCTTGCGTCGCTGGGCAACGTAGACGCGCACGGTCTGGCGGACGCCGGGGTTGAGGTCGTCTTCGTCGTCGTTGAATTCGCGGACGCCGATGACGATGCCCTCTTCGCCGTGGGGGACTCGCAGGGAGGTGTCGCGCACCTCGCGGGCCTTCTCACCGAAGATGGCGCGCAGGAGGCGCTCTTCGGAGGTCAGCTCGGTCTCGCCCTTCGGGGTGACCTTACCGACGAGGATGTCGCCTGCGGTGACCTCGGCGCCGATGCGGATGATGCCACGCTCGTCCAGGTCAGCGAGGGATTCCTCGGAGACGTTGGGGATGTCGCGGGTGATCTCTTCCTCACCGAGCTTGGTCTCGCGGGCGTCGACCTCGTACTCCTCGATGTGGATCGAGGTGAGGATGTCCTCTTCGACGACGCGACGGCTCAGGATGATGGCGTCCTCGTAGTTGAGGCCTTCCCACGACATGTAGGCGACGAGGAGGTTCTTGCCGAGCGCGACCTCACCGTTGGATGTGGCGGGGCCGTCGGCCAGGACGTCGCCGACCTCGACGCGGTCGCCCTCGTCCACGATAACGCGCTGGTTGGTGCAGTTACCGGGGTTGGAGCGCTCGAACTTCTCGAGGCGGTAGGAGTCGCGGCCGCCCTCGTCCGTGGAGACGACGATCAGGTCCGCGGAGACCTCGGAGACGACGCCGGAGTGCGCGGCGAGGATCATTTCGCCGGAGTCGTGCGCGGCGCGCATCTCCATGCCGGTGCCGACCAGCGGAGCTTCCGTGGTGAGCAGCGGCACGGCCTGACGCTGCATGTTCGCGCCCATGAGGGCTCGGTTAGCATCGTCGTGCTCGAGGAAGGGAATGAACGCCGCAGCAACGGACACCATCTGACGTGCGGAGACGTCCATGTAGTCGACGCGATCGCGGGCAATCAGGGTCGGGTCGTCGCCGGCGACACGGCACAGGACGTCGTGCTCGGCGAAGGAACCGTCAGCCTCGAGGGGCGACGAGGCCTGGGCGATGTAGTGGCCCTTCTCGTCGTCCGCGGTGAGGTAGCGGATTTCGTCGGTGACCTTGCCGTCCTTGACGACGCGGTAGGGCGTCTCAATGAAGCCGAAGGGGTTGATGCGCGCGAAGGTCGCGAGCGAGCCGATGAGGCCAATGTTCGGGCCTTCAGGGGACTCGATCGGGCACATACGACCGTAGTGCGAGGGGTGGACGTCTCGAACTTCCATGCCCGCACGGTCACGCGACAGACCACCGGGGCCCAGGGCCGACAGACGGCGCTTGTGGGTCAGGCCGGCGAGGGGGTTGTTCTGGTCCATGAACTGCGAGAGCTGGGAGGTTCCGAAGAACTCCTTGATCGCGGCCACGACGGGGCGGATGTTGATCAGCGTCTGGGGCGTGATCGAGTCCGTCTCCTGGGTGGTCATGCGCTCGCGCACGGTGCGCTCCATGCGGGCGAGGCCGGTGCGGACCTGGCCCTGGATGAGCTCGCCGACGGCGCGGATGCGACGGTTGGCGAAGTTATCGATGTCGTCGACCTCAACGCGAACCTCGACCGGCTCGCCATGGCGGGTGCCGGCGAAGGTCTTGTCGCCCTGGTGCAGGGCGAGCAGGTACTTGACGGTCGCGACGATGTCCTCGAGGGACAGGGTCGAGGCCTTGGGGTCGGCTTCGATGGCCAGCTTCTTGTTGATCTTGTAGCGGCCGACCTTGGCGAGGTCGTAGCGACGAGAGTCGAAGTAGAAGTTGTTGAGCAGCGTCTGGGCGGCGTCAACGTTCGCGGGCTCGCCGGGGCGCAGCTTACGGTAGATGTCGAGCAGGGCCTCTTCCTGCGTGGCGACCGTATCCTTCTCGAGGGTCTCGAGGAGGACGGGGTAGTCGGCGAAGGTGTCGCGAATCTCGGATTCGGTCATGCCGACGGCCTTGAGGAAGTGGGTCACCGACTGCTTACGCTTGCGGTCGATACGCACGCCGACGGCGTCGCGCTTGTCGATCTCGAACTCGAGCCATGCGCCGCGGGAGGGGATGACCTTCGCGCCGAAGGTTTCCTTGTCCGACGAGCGGTCCGAGAGCTTCTCGAAGTACACGCCGGGGGAACGCACGAGCTGGGAGACGACGACACGCTCGGTGCCGTTGATGATGAAGGTACCGCGGGGGGTCATGAGCGGGAAGTCGCCCATGAACACGGTCTGGGACTTGATTTCGCCGGTCTCGTAGTTCATGAACTCGGCGGTCACGTACATCGGTGCGGAGTACGTGTAGTCCTTCGCCTTGGCTTCCTCCATGGAGTACTTGGGGGATTCGAGGCGGTGGTCGTGGAACGACAGGCTCATGGTGCCTGCGACGTCCTCGATGGGGGAAATCTCGTGGAAGATTTCTTCGAGGCCCGAGACGTCCGGAACGTCGTTACGGCCCGATGCCTGAGCGGCTTCGACGCGGGCCTTCCACGCGTCGTTGCCCAGCAGCCAGTCGAAGCTTTCGACCTGCAGGCCCAGCAGATTGGGGGCCTGGAGGGGTTCACGAAGCTTGGCGAACGAGATGCGGTGCTTGGGCTGTTTGGCGGTGCTGTTGGCAGCCAAAGGGGATCCTTCCCTGCATGATCGGTGCGCACGCTGCCTTATCACCCATTATCTGACGCGTCCTGGTCCGTCAAGCGCCTGTTACGACGGCTGGATACGGGTCACCTCGGGCATGATAAGGCGCAAATACTCAGGCTACCGTGAGTCGCATCGCGAGTCAAGGCAGCATGTGATATGTGCAGGGTTTCACGGTACGAGGCCGCGGCCGACTCGTTCGTCAGGCGCGACGGGCGGCGGAACCCAGGCTTGGGTGGCGGTGCCCCAAGTCGGGCTTGAACCGACGACCCACGGATTATGAGTCCGCTGCTCTGACCGACTGAGCTATTGGGGCGCTGCCATCCTACCGGACAGGTTTCGCATCGCTCCACCCGCCACCCCGGAACGATCTATTGCTCACTCCGAAGCGACATAGGACCTCGGTCGCACCTACGCTTATTTTACCAGGTCACAGCCATGGAAAATAAGGAGGCGACATGAACGTCGCAGAACAGATCGTCGGGCAGCTTGTTGACGCGGGCGTCCACCGCATCTACGGCATCGTCGGCGATTCCCTCAACCCGATCGTCGACGCCGTGCGCAAAACCGGCGGTTCCAAGAAGGGTGGCATCGACTGGATTCACGTGCGCCACGAGGAGGCGGCGGCGTTCGCAGCATCGGCGGAAGCACAGCTGACGGGCAAGCTCGCCGTGTGCGCTGGCTCGTGCGGCCCCGGCAACCTCCACCTCATCAACGGCCTGTACGACGCGAACCGCACGGGCGCGCCCGTCCTGGCCATTGCCTCGCACATTCCCAGCGTGCAAATCGGTTCGACGTACTTCCAGGAGACCCACCCGGACCGTATTTTCGAAGAGTGCTCGGTGTACAACGAGCTCATCTCCTCCGCGGCACAGTCGCCCCGCACCGTGAACTCGGCGATCCGTCACGCTGTCGGCCTCGGCGGCGTCTCGGTCATTACACTGCCCGGCGACGTGTCCGACCTCAAGGCTGTCGACCACGTTCCGACCTACGCGCCCGCGCGCCCCGCGACGCTTGCACCCAACGCGACCGACATTGAAGAGGCGGCCGCCCTGCTCAACAAGGCCGACAAGGTCGCTATCTTCGCCGGCGCCGGTGTTGAGGGAGCCCACGACGAGGTCATCGCCCTGGCGGATGCACTCAAGGCACCGATCGGCCACTCGCTGCGCGGCAAGCACTTCATCCAGTACGACAACCCCTTCGACGTGGGCATGACGGGCCTGCTGGGCTACGGCGCGGCCGCCGAGGGCATGAGCGACGCCGACGTGCTGATCCTGCTGGGCACCGACTTCCCCTACGACCAATTCCTGCCGGACACCCCGACCATTCAGGTGGACACGCACGCAGAGAAGCTGGGCCGCCGCACGGACGTCGGCCTCGCGATCCACGCGCAGGTCAAGCCCTTCATTGAGGCGCTGATGCCCCATCTGCATCGGGATCGTTCCGATTCGTTCTTGAAGCGCAAGCTCAAGAAGCATGCAGAGATCATGCACGCGCCGGTTGGCGCCTACACGCGCAACGTGGAGAAGATGCACCCGATTCACCCCGAGTACGCCGCTCACCTGCTCAACGAAACGGCCGCCAAGGACGCGATCGTCACGGCGGACACCGGCATGTGCAACGTGTGGACGGCGCGCTACCTCGATCCGCTGGGGACGCGTCGCCTCATCGGTTCGTTCCTGCACGGCTCCATGGCCAACGCGCTGCCGATGGCGCTGGGTGCGCAGGTTGCGTACCCGGATCGTCAGGTCGTGTCCGTGTCGGGCGACGGCGGCCTGTCCATGCTGCTGGGCGAGCTCATTACCGCGAAGATGTACGACCTGCCGGTCAAGGTGGTCGTCTTCAACAATTCGACGCTGGGCATGGTGAAGTTGGAGATGCTGGTCAACGGCCTCCCAGACTTCCAGACGGATGTCCCTGATACGAATTACGCGGAGATCGCCCGCGCAATTGGCTTCCATGCAGAGCGCGTCGAGGATGCTTCTCGCCTGGAGGACGCGTACCGCGAGGCGTTCGCTGCGCCCGGCCCCGCCCTCGTCGAGGTCATCACCGACCCGAACGCTTTGTCGCTGCCTCCGGCCATCACGGGCGGACAGGTGGTCGGTTTTGCAACGGCGATGAGCAAGATCGTGCTCAACGGCGGCATCGCTGAGGCCTTCTCGATGGCAACCTCGAACATGCGCAACATTCCGCGCCCATAGGACATTCACACCTCCGGAAACGAGGCCGGGGATGGGTCACCACATGACCTGGCCCCGGCCTCGTTTCATGGGCCTACCCCGCATTTTATCAACATTCACTTTTCTAAAAGACTGGCTTTTTCCAACTCAAATGTCGCTTGACAAGTAGGCAACTTGTAGCTCGGTGCGCTAAAACATGATTTGACAGCTATTTATGCGCACATTTCCCCTCTAATATGCGAGGCGTTCTATCATTCACGCCACACAGGAGGAACCGCAATGCACGCGCTCACAGCAATGGCTAGCGCGGCCGGTGCCATCGACCTCGACACTTTTCCCGCTTGGCTGAGGATCACCCACTTCATCAACTTCATCATGATGGGCTTCCTCATCCGCTCCGGCTGGGAGGTCCTCGCATCACACCCACGTCTGTACTGGAACAATCACTGCACACCCGGATCCGAGTGGCTCAAGTTCACGAAGGACAAGGTGTCGACCGTCCCCGGCGAGTTCACGGCGCGCGACGACCAGCGCAACCTCCACCCGCTGATCTCCCTGCCCGGACGCGCACAGATCGGCCTGGGTCGCGCGTGGCACGCGCTCGTCACAGCCATTTGGCTCATTAACGGCCTCGTGTACGTCACCCTCCTCTTTGGGACAGGCCAATGGCGGCGCATCGTCCCCACCTCGTGGTCCATCTTCCCCGAGGCCTGGGAGAGCGCGAAGATCTACATGGGCCTGCAGATTCCCTCCATCGAGCACTTCCAGCCCTATGACGCCCTCCAGAAGCTCATGTACTTCACGGTCGTCTTCATCGTCGCGCCCCTCATGATCGCGACCGGCCCCATCATGTCCCCCACCTTCGCGGGACGCTTCCCGAAGTACGTCAAGCTCTTCCGCAACCGTCAGACGGCGCGCTCTATCCACTTCCTCGGCATGGCGTTCTACTGCGTCTTCGTCGTCATTCACGTCGCGCTGGTCTTCATCGTCCACCCGAAGTACAACATCGCGCACATGATGCTGGGAGAAAACTACAACGACATCACGGCGGCACAATTTGCTCAGGCCGTCACCATGCTGATCATCGGCATCGTCGTCGCCATCGCCCTGTGGATTGGCGCCTCCTACTGGTCGCTGTCGAATCCGCGCCGCACGCAGCGCTGGATATGGGGTGCCACGCAGCCCATTCGCACACTCACGATCGACCGCCTGAAGTCGCGCCAGGTCGCGAAGAAGACCTTCACCGAGGCCGATATTTCCCCGTTCCACTGGGTCAACACCCGCCCGCCGACAAAGGAACAGTCCGAGGAGTACATCGCCCTGCGCGAAGACGACTTTAAGGACTTCCGACTCGAGATCGGCGGCCTGGTTGAGGAGGAGAAGTCCTTCTCCATCGACGAGCTGAAGGCCCTGGGCAAGGTCACGAACATTACGATGCACACCTGCATGCAGGGATGGACGGGCATCGCGAAGTGGGAGGGCATCCGCCTCAAGGATCTCCTCGAGCAGGTCACGCCCACGTCAGGTGCACGCTACCTGATGGCGACCTCTTTCGGACACGTCGGGCACACCTATGACGGGCGCCCGACCGAGCCCTACTACGAGTGCATCGACCCGTCGATGATTGACGACGACGAGTGCATCCTCGCCTGGGGCATGAACGACGAGCCCCTGCCCGAGGTCTACGGCGGACCACTGCGCCTGCGCGCCGATTCCCAGCACGGCTACAAGATGGTCAAGTGGGTGCGCCGCCTGGAGTGGATCCACGACTACCACGACGTGGGCGACGGCCAGGGTGGCTCGCGAGAGGATTCGGGCCTCCAGCACTACGACGCCCGCGCCTGAGGCTCTCAGCCTTCACGCAATACCGCGCCTCCCTCCTCGTCCCTGCGCATGCGCGCGCGGAAACGTGGTGGGAGGCGCGGTCTATGCGTACCTGCGGGCGATCGCCATGGCCTCGGGCACGTAGGAGCGCCCGAAGATGGCGCAGTGGATCATGATGATGTGCATCTGGTGGAGGCGGGCGCGCTCACGCCAGCCGTCTTCCAGGGGTGAGGCCTCGTGATAGGCGGCGACTATGCGTTCGTAGTGCGGGCAGCCGAAGACCGCGAGGGCCGCAAGGTCCTCCTCGGCGTGGCCTCCCTGCGCGGCGGGGTCAATGAGGACGGCCCCCTCGGGCGTCCACATGACGTTGCCGCTCCACAGGTCGCCGTGGGTGCGGGCGGCGCCGATATTGTTCTGGCGCGTCTTCATCTCTTCGACGAGACGCGGCTGGCCGTGGTCGAGCTCTCCCGATTCGAGGCGTTCGCAGAGCTTGTCGATGAACGTTCGTTCCGCGGCCGTGAAGGTGCGGTCGTCGGCGTAGGGGGCGATCCGCTCACGCGCGTAGAAGGCGCCCCAGGATTCACTTTCCGACGAGGCCGGGGCCGGGCTCGGTTGACCGGGCAGCGAGAGGTGGGCCTCTCCCATCCAGCCACCGCCCTCGAATCCGGGCGGCGGCGCACCCAGGTGACTGGCTCCAGCAGCGTGCGTGTGGGCGAGGGCGCGGCCGAACTCCTCCGCCGCCCGAGGGGTTGGCGAGACGGACACCAGGCGCGGCTCCTCGAGCCACGTCGCACCATGATCGAGAATGGGCACGACGGGGGCACCGGGGTCCGAGGCCTCGGCGAGCCACGCAAGGCCCGCAACCTCGTAGGCGATCCGTCCGCGGCGGCTATCCGCTTTCCTGATGGTGTCCATCGGTGTGCCCTCTGTCTGCGGAGAAGCTCCAGCACTCCCCTGCCGTCGACGCCCCTGCGCGACGGGTCAACGATATCAAGGGCTATGCGGGGCGTAGGCAACTCCTACAACACTCAGCATTGCAGCGGGTCGACCAGCCGACAGCGCAGGTGAGCACGCGGAATAGCGGATTCACGTACTAACAACATGCCATGCCTAGTGCCGCTGCGCCCAAAGTGCTGACCACTTCGCCAATATCCGTGTATTTCCAGCACTTTTCGGCGAGGTGGTCTGCGTTTTGGGCACCCCACGTGAGGCACGGCTTGCACACGGTCGATCGGGGGAAATTGCACTACATGGGGGTCCGACACGCCGGTGACACACGCCCAAACAGCTTCGTGTAGTGCAAAACCCCCACGACCGGCGGCGCGGCGAGCGCACGCGGACCGCACCTGGGCCTATGTGGATAGGTTGTCCGGATGCGGATAGGTTATCGGCATGCGGATAGGTTAATAAGCTATCCGCATGCTCATAACCTATCCATATCGCAACAACCTATCCGCGTACGCGGCCGGTTTCGTCGGTCTGGAGGGCAGACATGCATGGAGCGGCCCGACCTCAGCGCCGAGGCCGTCCGCGCCTACCTGGCCCTGCTGTGAGGGGGGGTTCGATGCGCGTCCTCAGGGTGTGCACCGGCAACATCTGCCGGTCGACGATGGCCCACCAGGTGCTCGACGAGGCCGTGGCGGCCGGTGGGCTCTCCGGCGCCGTCCGCGTGGACTCCGCGGGCGTGTCCGACGAGGAGCACGGCAACCCCATCGACCCCCGTGCCGCCCGAGTGCTGCGCGCCCACGGGCACGGCGTCCCCGACCACCGCGCCAGGCAGGTGCGCGCCGACGAGCTGGCCGACTGTGACCTGGTCCTGGCGATGACGTCGTCGCACTACGCGGCGCTGTCGCGGCTGCGCGACCGCGCCCGCCCCGGCGGGAGGGCGCCGGAGATCCGCATGTTCCGCGACTTCGACCCCCAGTGCGCGCACCTGCCCGAGGGGCCCGGCCGGGACAAGGACCTGCCCGACCCCTGGTACGGGGACTACGGGGACTTCGTGGACACCCTGGCCGTTATCGAGCGCTCCACACCTGCCCTGGTCGACTACGTGCGCCCCTAGGGCGTATCGCGTGTGCGGGTGCGGTGGGATCTTTCGGGTATTGTGCCCCCGGCAAGGCCCACTTCCGGCGGGGGTGCCCGCGCCAGGCCTCGCGCCCGCCATGCCGCGGCCTCGGCTCCGACGACCCGACCAGGTGGCCGGTCGGCGAGATGACCCGACCCGGCGGGCTGTTTTGCAAGCGTTGTTCCGCATTGGGGTAGGAAACAGGTCATTCGGGCAGGTTAGTAACCTGCCCCAATGAGGGCTAACCTGCCCCAATGCTTGGTTTCCTGCCCCAGTGTCGTCCGCTGGGCACTGGAGGGCGCGGCTGTGGTGCGGCGGCACGGCTGCGCCTGGCCCAAGGGCACCTGGGTCCGGGTGCGCGCCCGCGTCTGCGCCACTTGGGCATTGCCCGCACCACTTAGACCCCCGACACGCCGGGAGAACCAGGGCCCATTTGGGCCTAAGTGGCGCAGTGGAGCCCTAAGTGGTGTAGCGGTGCGCTAAGTGGTGCAACGGCGGGCTAAGTGGTGAAGCGGCGCACGAAGCCGCGCAACCGCGAGCGAATCCCGCAGCACAGCGTACGAAGCCGCCCAAAGCATCGACAACGAGCCGCACACGCAGCCCCTCCCCACAACCACGCACACAAAAGGACCGGAATCAGACAACACGGCCTAGTCGGGCACGCACGTCAGGGGACTGATTTCCGAAACACACTGCGCATACAACGGCTTGATTCCGCCCTTGTACGCGGTCGCATGTTGCGTAATTCCGATCCTTGTGTGCGTAAAACGGGGCTGCGCGGCGCCGTCTACACTGCGCCCGATTGCCCGTCAGATAATCGTCCCCCCGTCCCAGGTGGGCGCGGTTGAGGGGGAGGGCGCCCCTCCCGGGGCCGGTCCGCTGTCCGCTGTGGGCGCCCCTCCCGGGGTCGGGGGCCGGGTCCGGGGCCCCGACGCGCAGGACCACCAGGGGCTCGCCCGTCGGCTGGGCGGACCCGCCCTGGGGCTCGAAGGTCAAGAAGATCTCACTGCCCGGCTGGGGCATGATGTCCACGAAGGAGTAGTCCCCGCCCCGCCGCTCGTAAACGCCCAAGGATTCGACGGTGTTTCCGTGGCGCGCCCACACCTGCATCACCTGTCCCTCGGGTGCCCGCAGCGCCGAGGGCGTGGTGATCGCGGTCATCCCCATTTCCGGCGACCAGGTGAGGGTGACAACGTGTCCGTCGGGCATGGTGTCGGTGGAGCGCCGTACGTCTTGCGCCTGGTTGAGGGCGGCGTAGTGACTGGTGGACTCCATTGAGGTCATCGTGGTCCACCGGCCCACGCCGATCCCCGCTGTGAAGAGCGCGACCGCCGCAGCCGCCGCGGCGAGGACGCGCGCGAACATGGGGATGGCCCTGCGGTCGCGCGCGGGGGCCTTCCCGTGGGCACCTCCGCGGCTTCCGGATCCGGAGTCCGCCCCGGTCTCGGCCGCCACCCCGGAGCCGGAGCCCGCCTCTGATCCTGCTCCCGCCGCAGTGGGCGCCGCCATGCGGACGAGGCGCGGGCCGGCGCCGGGGCCGTCCTCCGCTGCGGCCTCCTCAGGGGCCCCCGTCCGCCGCTCCTGCTCGACCTCCTCGATCGCAGCCAGGAGGGCGTCGCGCACGCGCGCCGACGGCTCGACGGGGGCGAGGGAGGCGCCGAGGCGGGCAGCGGTCTCGTCGTCGTCGAAGATGTGGTCGCTCATCGTTCCTCCAAGATGGTGCGCAAGCGGGCGAGGGCCTGGCGGATCGTGCTTTTCACGGTGCCGAGCGGCAGTCCCGTCGCGTCGGCGATCCTCGAATGGCTCAGTCCCCCGAAGTACGACAGGAGAATGACGGTCTTGTGCGGCTCCCCCAGGGAGCCGAGCGCGCGGCGGACGTCTCCGCCCGCGATGCGGGACTCCGCCTCCTCCGCCGTCTGGTCCCAGTCCACGTCCGGGGGCGAGGCGAGTTCGCGGTCGCGCGCCGCCTGGGCCGAGCGCACCCGGTCGATGGCCCGCCTGCGGGCGATGGTGGTGAGCCAGGCGCGGACGCTGCCGCGGCCGGGGTCGTAGGAGGGGGCGTGCCTCCACACGTGGAGGAACGTGTCCTGCAGGACCTCTTCTGCTTGGGCGCGGTCCTTGAGGACGCAGCGGATGAGCGCGAAGAGCGTGGGCGCCCAGGCGTCGTAGAGCCTCGCGAACGCCCGTTTGTCCCCTTCGGCGACCAACTGCAGGTCTTCGCGGCCCAGGTCGCGTGCGGCGGTGTCAGTCACGGTGCTCATGATAGAACGCCGTGGCGCCCGGTTCCAGGGGACGCCCGGCGCCGGGCGGGGTCTCCGCCGGGGCGGCGCCGCGAAGGCCACCTGTTCCTCCGCGGCCAAGCCGTCACCCGAAGGTGAAGGAGTAGAGCGCCAAACCCTTGCTGGCCGTGACGGTGAGCAGCCCTGAGGAATCGGTGTCCCCGCTCACCAGCGTCATCGAGTTCGGGGTGCCGCTCACATGCTGGGTGTGGGACTGGCCGTCCATCTCCCAGGTGAGGTCGCCCTCGCCCGAGACCACCAGGTCCACGCGGCGTCCGCGCCACATGAGGCGCAGTTCCGCCTCGTCGTCGGCGGGGCTGATCGACTGGGCGCCGATGGTCCACCGTCCCTGCAGGGCGAAGCGGTCCGCGCCTAACGAGGCCGGGGCCGCGTAGTCGCGCGTCCCGGCGGAGTAGGCCTCCATCCCCGCGAAGCTTGCTGCACGTTCGTGGCCCAAGTAGGTCTCGGGCGTGCGGTGAAAGGACACTCCTTCGACAGCGTCATCGGTGAAGAGCGGGTCGGGCAGCGCGTTGCCCTGGTCGGCCAGGAGCCGACGGATCAGTGACTCCAGGGTCGCCTCGCCGCCCTCTCCGAAGTGCGTGTAGCGCAGTTGCCCGTGCGCGTCCGCCAGGTACTGGGCGGGCCAGTAGTGGTTGTCGAAATCCGTCCAGGTCTCCAGGTCGGAGTCGACGGCGATCGGGTAGGTGATGCCCAGCTTGTCGCCCCCGGATTGGACGTTCGCGGTCTCCTTCTCGAAGGCGTACTCGGGGGAGTGGACGCCGATGACTTGGAGCCCGTAGGGGTGGTACGCCTCGTAAAGCCTTTCGATCCCGGGAATGGAGCGCTGGCAGTTGATGCACGAGTACGCCCAGAAGTCGACCAGGGTCGCTCCACTGCCCTGGGGGGCCGCCCCGCCGTCCGTGTTGAGCCACGCGGTGGGTTTCAAGGAGGGGAGCGCGCCGCAGTCCGCCAGGGTCGTCGCGCCGTCGACGCAGGCTGAGCGCTGGCCTCCGCCCCTGCTCAGGCCCGGATCGGCGCTGCGCTGCAGCGCTGACGTGTAGTCGGGCAGCGCCCTTTGGAGAACGGCGGGCAAGTCGGTGACGATCCCGGCGGCCAACGCCAGGACGGTGGCGCCCGCGGCGATGCGCACGCGCCGCTGGTGGCGGCTGAACGCGGAGACGCGCTCGGTGAGGCGGCGCCCCGATAGGGCGAAGGCCAGGAGGGGGATCGCTGTGCCCGCAGCGAAGGAGAGCGCCAGGGCCACGGTGTCGGCCCCGATGCGGCCGGTGGAGCCGGCGACGCTCACCGCCGCCAGTACGGGTCCCGCGCAGGGCACGTAGGCGGCGCCGAGGACGATGCCCAGGCCGAAGCCGTTGGTCCCCCTGCGCCTACCGGCCTTGGAGAACACGGCGAAGGGCTTCTCCAGGACGTGCATGAACCGTGGGACGATCATGCCCACACCGATGAGGACCAGCAGGACCACCCCGGCCCACCGGATGAAGTCCTGGGGCAGGTGGAGCGCCGTGAGCAGTGTCGAGCCGAGCAGCGTGAATGCTGTGAAGCTGAGGACCAGTCCCGCGACGACCTGGTAGGGCCGCCATTTCGAGGGGGCCCGGGGCACTGGCCGTGTCGCGCGGTGGTCTTCCTGTGCGCCGGAAGTCCCCCCGAGGGAGATGCCGATGCCCGGAGCAACAGCGAAGGAAGGGGAGGGGCGCGCCGAAGCGGCGCCACCCGCCATGAAGATGACGGGGAGGACGGGGAGGATGCACGGGGAGATGCCCGTGATGAGGCCACCGAGGAATCCGATGAGGACCAGGGTTGTCATGATGCTCCTTTCGTGTGGTGCTACTTCTGATTCGTCGCAGTCGCAGTCGTGGATCAGCGGACGTCGTGTGTTGCATGTCACTGATGGCTGGGTGATCCATGGCGCTGTTCGCGCCGAATAGGAGGGTGAAGGCGCTAACGGAGCGCCCGTCAACAGAAGGAATCACGCAATGAGTATTCACCGCGCGGCTCTGGCAGCCGCCCTGTCCGTCGTCTTCGCCGCTGGTTTGGCGGCCTGTGGGAACTCCACCAACGAAAAGATGGAGAACCCGTCGTCGCCGTCGATGACGCAGGACACGAAGATGGAGAACCCGATGTCGGGCGATGGCATGAAGGGGGGGATGGACGACGGCAAGATGGACGACGGCAAGATGGACGACGGGAAGATGGACGACGGGAAGATGGACGACGGGAAGATGGACGACGGGAAGATGGACGACGGCAAGATGGACGACGGGAAGGAGGGGTAGCAGTAGGCCGCGGCTCGGGGCGTCCCAGAATCCCAAGGGCGGCGGGCTGATCCATGTGATGTCCCGCCGCCCAGGGCCTATCGGGTTATAGGACAAAACGTGTTGGTTAAGGGGTTAGTCCCAGGTGTTGTGGTAGGGGGTGGTGTGGTGGAGTTCGTTCCAGCAAATTGCGTCGCCCCAGCCGGGGATGGTGCCGGTGGCTTGGTGGGTTTGGCTGGCTTGGTACCAGGCGTTTTCGAGGGTTGTGTCGGTGGGCATGGTGGCCAGGATTGTCGCTGCTGGCTGGGGGTGCGCAGAGTGGGTGTAGCACCACCAAAACACGGCTTTCATGCGTTGGGTAAGGCGCATGCCGCGGTGGTCGCGCAGCATCTGGCGTAGGCGCGCGTTCGTGCTTTCGATCTGGTTGGTTGTTGCGGGCATCGCCTGGTCCCAGGCGGGGTCCAGGTACGTGAACAACAGGCCTTGCCTGATGAGCTTGTTGAGGCTGTTACGAGCCCGAACGAGCCTGTCGTGGGTGTATTCCCATCCTCCGTCAGGCCTGCGTGTTTTCTCCTCCAGGAAGTCCTTCCAGCGCGTGCACCACCCCTGGTAGGCGCCTATCCATTCCTGAGCATCTTCTCGGTCCTCTACGTGCAGGAGTCGTTGTCCAAGAGCGTATAAGCGTTGTGAGGCCTCCAGTTTGGGGCGCGTTGTGGTGGCTTGGCGAATACGGCAACACGCGTGGAAGGTGCAGCGTTGCACGCGCGTGGTCGGCCAGATTCTCTTGCACGCTGTCGCGAACCCACTGCCCCCGTCAGTGACGACCAGGGCCGGTGGCGCGATCCGGCTCATGAGCGCTTCCCAGGCCCGGGAATTCTCACTCCTCGCCGCGTACCAACCCAGCACATGATCAGGAGTTTGAGCGATGAGAACCACGGCGCCTCGGCCCAAGTGGATACCATCGACGAAGATGACGTCATAAACCTCATCGACGATCGGGCTAAACGGCCATAACTGCCACAACGGCTGACAACGCCTGCGAAACGAGCGGCCCCCGCCAGGCAAATCCACCTGACGGCGCCGGCTGAGCAGCCAGGCCAAGAACTCATCAAGATGCTTGGCCGTGGAATTAATGCGGCTGACCTGGCTGATATTGCACAGGGAGCAGCGCCATCGCTGCGCCCCTGACGCTGAGTGCCCATACCTGGTCATCACTCGCCCGCACGCCGGGCATTTGGGGGTATTCATACCCCACGATGAAACAACCAACTTCAATGCGGATTTTCCCGCACCAAAAAGCCGAAAAGTCGCTACAAAACCAACACGTTTTGTCCTATAGCCCGGCTGCGGTGCCTGTGGGAGGCGGCGGGGCCTGGGCAGGCAACATACAGACACCTCGACCGATTGGAGGCCACCGCGAGGCCTGCGGGGCCTGGCCGGGCTTCGAGACGACGCGCCGAGCGAAGATCGCGGCGCGGACGGCGAGCGGGCGGGCAGGCCGCGCGGCGGCCGGAGATCTGTCGGGGTAATAATCAACAAAAGCAGGAAGACCGCCGCCCACGGGCACACAAAGCAGCCCGGCCCCACAGCCGGGCCCTCCGGTGCCCGGAACACCAGCGGCAACAAAGCGCCCAGGCATACAAAAAACCGACATCCGGATCGGATGTCGGCCTGTGGTGGAGCTAGGGGGATTCGAACCCCCGACCTTCTCATTGCGAACGAGACGCGCTACCAACTGCGCCATAGCCCCAAGGACTCGAACAGCTTAGCACCATGACAATCAGCCGTGCAAGCCGACCGCAGCCGCGTGCGACATGACACGGGAAGGGAACCCAAGAGGGCGACACGCAGGCAGCGCGGCGTTAACGAATGCCCAGCAGCGAACACTCCAAGAAGGAAGACACCCACCGGAATCTCAATACTCGCATCCGAGCCACCCGTGCCAACGATCCCCACATACGACCGCGCCGCGAGCCCGAAGGCTCGCGGCGCGGCATCACAACGATTTGTTAACTACTGGGCGCGTCGCGCGTCCAGGACGGCATCCAGGTCGAGGGCGACGGCCTGATCGGCGACGACCTCGGCGGTGGCGCGGGCACCCACCTGGGCGGTCTGGGCGATCGGGCGGGCCGGGACGGCGGCGGCAATGCGCGGGATCCCGCGCAGGTCGGTGTCGGCGTGGACGATGCGGCCACGGACGCGCTCACGCGACGCGTATGTCGGGGCGGGAACGGGGACGACGGTCCAGGCGCGAGCCGGGGTGTCGGCGACCTCGACGACCTCGGGCACCTCAACGTTGAAGACGAGGGAGGGGACGGAGCCGGTCTGAGGCTCGGAGACCTCGACAGCGGCCTCGTCGGCTTCCTCGGCCGCCGACGCCTGAGGCTCCGCAGGGGCGGCAGCAGTCGCGCGTCCGGCGCCACGCACGTCGCCGCGAAGCTTGGTCAGCAGCTCGAGTTCGCGTTCAGAAGCGCGCTGGGAGCGCACGGCGGCGACGCGGGAGGTAGCCAGGGAAGCGACGAGAGCGGCGGCCGGAACGGCAATCCACGCCCACGCTAGGGAGGTCGCCGCGATGACGATGCCGAGCGCGACGGTTGCGAGCGCGCACACGCCGGTGACGACCATGCGGCGACGGCCTGCGGCGCTTTCGGCGGCGAGACGGGCGGCGCGGCGGGCGCGCAGCTTCGCGATCTCACGGACCGCCTTGTTGTTGCGACGGTCAATAACGGGACGCGTGCGCCCCGTGGTGCCCTGGTGCATGCTGCCTCCGCTCGTCAACGCGCCCCGCGCCAGGATGGTCCCGCTGGCGTGGTCGCATGTGTCTAATTCTGGCTCATTCGTGTGGATCATGCGCAGCCTCGGAGAGAAACGGTCAATTTCTCGAGACTGAACGATTGCTGTCCTGCGTGCAACGAGCGACGGTACCGTCGCGATGAGCGCGACGAATATCGCTGCAATGACGAGTCCACCAATCTCCACCCTCACAAAGTACGGGCGTTTGTGCCACTGCGCTTTGTGCGATGGGCGCGTGTCGAGCTCTCAAACCTTTCGGTAAAAAGAGGAGTAACCACAGGTGTCACACCTGTAACATTTGCCCCACGCGCATCGTCTGGCAGCCACGAAAACCGGTTGGCTCAGTCGATCGCGGATCGACCCCACCGACGCTGCACGAGCCCGCCCTCAGGCAGGGACTCGGTATCAATAAAGAACGCAATATGATCCGCCCACTGCCCACCGATGTGCATGAAGCGCGGACGCAGCCCCTCCTCCACGAGGCCGAGGCCTCGGCACACGCCCAACGACCTCTCGTTTTCGGGACGCACGCACACCTCGACACGGTGCAGTCCGAGCTCGCCGACGACGAGGTCGAGGACGAGCGCCGCGACCAGGGACCCCAGGCCTCGACCCGACCATTCCGAGACGATCCAGTAGCCGAGCATGCCCGTCGACATCGCACCCCAGTGCACGTTGGAGATGGAGAACTGGCCGACGAAGCGCCCGTCGATCTGAACACCGAAGATCAGGCCGGTACCCTCGCGATGGTCCCGATCGGCGCGACGTATGTACTGCGAGAACGTCGGGATGTGTTCGAGCGTGTCCGGGGGCAGGGTCGCCTCCCAGGGGCGCAGCCAATGCCCGTCGGTGCGGCGCACGGCATCGAGCGTGCGATGCTCCTCGCCGCGCACGGGGCGCACGACGAGCTCGCGCGGGCGCGGATTCGACTCGGTGCCGCTGCGCAGGAAGCCGCGGCCGACCGGGTCGACCACGCGCAGCGTAAGCATCTCAATGTCGCGACCCCACACGCACCGGGGGCGACGGAAGAAACATTTCATTCGAGGACCAGGCACTGCAGGCGGTCACCCGCGCGCACCGTCGTCACGTCCTCGGGGACAACCGCGAGAGCGTTGGAATCCGCGAGCGCGGACAGCAGCAACGAGGCCGGGGTGCCCATAACGGCAGCGTTGTAGCCGGAGCGGGGGGGAGCCGGTCAGGCGCACGCGCACGAACTCGCGGCGGCCGCGCGGGGAGTACCAGGAGCGGTCGATGGCGGCGCGCACGACGGGACGGTTGACGGCGGTCCAGCCCTGCATGTGGCGCAGCGCGGGACGGACGAACACCTCGAAGCACACCTGGGCAGAGACCGGGTCACCGGGCAGGCAGACGATGGGCGTACCCGGCTGGCCTTCCTCGGCCCCAACGGTGCCCACACCCATGATGTGGCCAGGCCAGGCGGCGACGTTGTCGAAGCGGACGGTGCCGAGCGCGCCGAGAACCTCGCGCACGGTGTCACCGCTGCCGTAGGAGATGCCGCCGGTCGTCAGGATCAGGTCCGCGCGCACCAGCTGATCCTCGATGGTCTCGCGCAGGCGGGCGCGCTCATCCGGGACGGCGGCGACGCGGAAGGTCTGTGCGCCTGCGTCAGCAACGGCCGTCGACAGGGCGTGACCGTTCGCGTCGAAGACGGTGCCGGGACGGGCCTCGCCACCGGGCTCGACGATCTCATCGCCGATCGAGATGATGACGACGCGCGGGCGCGGGTGAACCAGCACGCGGTCGCGACCCACGCCGGCGAGGAGTGCCATCTGTCGGGCTCCGATACGTGTGCCGGAGCGCAGCACCGTGTCACCCTGCGCAACGTCCTCCGCGCGGCGGCGAATGTTCTCGCCGTTGGCGGGGGCAGTGCGCAGGGCGACCTGGGCGATGCCGTGGTCCGTGAACTCGAGGGAGACGACGGCCTCGGCGCCCGAGGGCATGGGCGCGCCGGACGCGATGCGGATCGCGGTGCCGGGCACGAGGGCGGCCGGGTCGACGGCGCCGGCGCGGATCTCCTCGGTGACGGGAAGCGTCACCGGCGACTCCAGGGTGGCTCCCTCACAATCGCGGATACGAACGGCGTATCCGTCGCACGCCGACAGGTCGGCGACCGGGAGGTTGAAGGGGGCCTGCACGTCCTCTGCGAGTACGCAGCTGACCGCGTCAGCGAGCTGAACGTCGAGCGGCGGCAGCGCGTGGGCAACGGCCATGCAGTCCTGGTAGAAGTCGGCAACGCTTCGCATAGTTGTTAGTCCTCGAGCTTGGAGCGCAGGAACTCCTTGAGTTCCGCTCCAAGCGCCGGGTCCTCAAGGGCGAGCGTGACGTTAGCTTCGAGGTAGCCGAGTTTGTCCCCGGTGTCGAAGCGTCGCTCGTCGATGACTACACCGTACAACCCTCCACCCTCTTCTTCGGGGAGGTCGATCATGCGCGCGTATCCATCTGTGAGCTGATACTCACCGCCGGCGCCCGGTTCGATGTTCTCAAGGGCCGTAAACACGGCCGGGTCGAGCAGGTAGCGGCCAACGACCGCATACTCGGACTTGACCTCTTCGAGCGGGGGCTTCTCGGTGACATCGGTGATGCGCATGAGCTGACCCTCTTCGAGGTCGACGCCCTCGGGGATCGGCAGGACCTCGACGGCGGTCGAGGCGTAGGCGGTGGCCTGCTCGGGGGTGACCTTCAGCAGGGCGACGACGGTGCCGCCCAGGGCTGCGCGCACCTGGATCATCTTGCGCAGCAGCTGCGAGCCGGGCTCCATGAGGTCGTCGGGCAGCAGCACGGCGCATGGGGCGTCGCCCACGTGGGACTTGGCCTGCAGGATCGCGTGGCCGAGGCCGAGGGGGTGGCCCTGTCGCACGGAGTGGACGCGCGCGTACTTCTTGTACTCGTTGACGTACTCGAGAGCCTTCTCCTTGCCGGCCTTCTCCAGGTCGGCCTCGAGGCCGGGTTCGGCGTCGAAGTAGTCTTCGATCGACTGCTTGCCGGCGCGGGTCACGAAGAGGATGTCTTCGATCCCGGCGTCCGTGGCCTCGCGCACGATGTACTCGATCGAGGGACGGTCGACGACGGGCAACATTTCCTTGGGCACGGACTTCGTGATGGGCAGGAAGCGGGTTCCGCGACCGGCCGAGGGAACGACGGCGTGCACTACGGGCTGGTTCTTATCTGACATACTTCACAGCGTAGCGAAAAAACGGCCCGAAAGGGAGACGATGGCCACAAAAACAACTCTCCGCGCGGAGGTGCGTAGCAGGCGCCGCGCTCGGCGCGTCGGCACGCCCGCAGTCGAGGCCCCGTTCACTCCGGAATTCATCCCCTTCCCCATTCCCGTTCGCGACCGCGCCGAAGCGTCAGGGATCGCTCGCCAGATCCACGCCCTGGCCTCGTCGATGGGCGGAGTCGCCCTGCCCGCGCTGTTCGTACCCACCCCCCTCGAACCCGACATGTCCCTCACGCTCGGGCTGTTTGAACGCGCGCTCCTCCCGGTCCTCCTCGACGAGGCCGGGGCTCCCCTCGGCGCACCGCGCTGGGGACTGTGGGAGGCGGGCCGGGCGTTGGTAACGCTTAGGCGCCCTCCCGCTCAGCCGGACGGCGAGGCGCAGGGCGCGGAGTCGCTCAAGGAGGCAGATCTGATTGTTATTCCTGCGCTCGCCGCATCGGCGGATGGGACACGTCTCGGCCAGGGCGGAGGCTGGTACGACCGCGCCCTCATGCACCGCTCCCCCGGCGTGCCGGTCGTTGCTGTGGTTTTCGACGACGAGGTACTCGAGCCCGGAATAATTCTGCGGAGCCTCACGACGTTCCCGTCGACGCGATTGTGACGCCGACACGCACGATCACAACAAGCGTCCGATAGGCCTTTTTGCCATGTTTTTCCTGTTAACGACAACGCCGACAGTCGTTTGTCACACACCTCTCACAACGGACTTTTCGGCGTAAATCCGCAGCTCGCTGACCGAATTACAAAAAGTGCGACGAACATTACCCCCTAATCACTGTCCGTAAGACAAAAGTCCCCACTAGTGTTTTCAACGGTAAACGAGCGCCGACGCGGCGCGCGCTCCCCGGCGGCACAGAGCCGCCACGCCGAGGCACTTCGGCGATCCAGAATTGCCGGCCCGGCCGGCCTCATTCAACACAGGAGAAGCCATGCTCAAGGGATTCAAGGAATTCATCTCTCGCGGTAACGTCGTCGAGCTCGCCGTCGGTGTCATCATCGGTGCCGCCTTCAAGAACATCGTCGACGCCCTGGTCGACGGCATCATCAACCCGCTGATCGCGGCCGTCATCGGCAAGCCCAATTTCTCGGACGCCTTCATCCTCACCCTGAACGGTACCGACGTGAAGTTCGGCCTGCTGATCACCGCCGTCATCAACTTCCTCCTCATGGCCCTCGCGATCTACTTCTGCATCGTTGTGCCCATGAACGCCCTCAACGCTCGCCGCAAGAAGGCTGAGGACGAGGCTCCCGAGGCCGAGGTCTCCGACGAGGTCAAGCTCCTCACCGAGATCCGCGACGCCCTCGCCCAGGGCACGCCGCGCCACTGAGCATTTGTTCCCTCCTCGTGAGGGACACGGTGGGGCCGATGCGATTGCATCGGCCCCACCTTTTTGTATAAACGCACGGGAGCGCCGCTCCGGCGCGAAAACTCGCGCCTACGCCTCTACGCCCGCGCCTGCGCGTGCGGCGGCACGTTCTCAAGCAGGCGCGCGTCGTTGGCACCATCCCCGCGGTCGGGGGCGTCGGCCATGGAGCCAGGGCGCGTGTCCTCGGGTCGCACGCGATCCTCCCAGGAAGGCGGCAGACCCTCCTCGATGAGGCGGCGGTCCACGTCGGACACGTAACGGGCGACGCGGCGACGCTTACGCGGCGTCGGCTCACTCATCGGCGGAATCCTCGGGTGCCGCGTCCTCATCCGACGGCTCGCCCACATCCTGCGAGGCCGAGGGCTTCGTGCGGCGCACGACGTTGCCCAGGACCGCGTCGGACTGGAAACCGCGTCGCGTGATGCCCAAGGCCTCACGCAGCTCTTCGGCGGTCTCCAGGTCGGTGCGCTCGACGCCGTCGGAACGCACCCAGGCGGCCATCTCATCGAGCTGGTCGTCGGAGTAGGCGGCCAGCGGCAGGCCCTTGGCGATCGCGGGGCGCGGACCACGGTTTTCCTCGGAAGCGCGCTCCTTACGCTTGATGGCCAGCAGCATGCCGGTGGTGTCCTCGTCGGCCTTCTTGCGGCGCTTAGATTCCTCGTCGAGGCCGTCGTCCAGCATCGGCATGCGCGGGGCGGCGGGGGTCTCGGAGCCTTCCTCGGACTCACCCGTGACATCGTCCTGCGGCGTTGCCTCGCGAAGTCGTTCCTCGACGGTCTCGTCGTCAACGCGCTCCGGAACGGCCACGACGGGCTCTTCCTCGGTGGCGCGCAGTTTCTCGAGTGCGTCCAGGACGCTGTCCACGATCGCGGATGCTTCCTTCTCCGGGTCGATGAAGAGCGCCATCGACAGAGCCGTGTACACGGCCCAGCCCTGCTCCTCGAGCCAACGGGGACGGGCGCGGTCGCGCACGCGCTGGCTGGGTTCAGACAGGTACTCTTCGTCGTCCGTCAGGACGGCGAGCAGCAGGCGCCCGGGCGAATCGGGGTGTCCGATCGCCAGAGGCACGCGCATGCCTCCGGGGATACCGACGTTGGCGACGACCTCGAGGCCACGCGAGTACAGGTGCTCGGCGAGGTCGACGAGCAAGCGGTCCGGCTCACCGGCCAGGACCGGCCACGCGTCCATCCCCTCACCGGCGTGCCCTTCGGCGATCTCAATGAGATCCACGAGCATGCGCGAGCCCGCGTGAGCGAGGCGATCTCGGTCGATCTCTTCACTGTGGAGCGCGCACACGAGCGTGAGGTCCCCGCGCACCGCGCGCAGGATCTCTGCGAGAGTATCCGCGCCGGCCTCGCTGGAGAGGACACCGAAGTCGTGGATGACGCGCCCGTGCGGGGTCTTCGCAAAGCCCACGGACACGATCAGCGACTCGCGCGTCAGGCCAACGGCCTCGTGGGGGCCGACAACCACAAAGGGCTCGGGCGTCGCCGGGTCAAAGAACGAGGCCAGACCCGGTTCTTCGGCGCGCACGCTCTCCAGGGCGTCGCGGATCCGCCCGGCGTGGCGGTCGGAGAGGGCGACGACGGCGAGCGAGCGCTCGGGGGACTCCACCGCGTGCTCGATGACGGCGTCGACGACGGCGCGCACCTCGGCGGCCGTCGATTCGATCGCGTGGGCGCCCGGCGCGGGCATGCCCGTCGCTTCGACCCAGCGGGCCGATACCGGCGCGTTCGCCGCGGTCCACGGCACGGGAATACCCGCGTGCTCGTAGCCGTAGCGGGCCAGCAGCAGGGCAACCTGGTCGTTGAGGCGACGCGGGCCGGGCTCGACGTGCAGGACCGGCAGGACGCCGGCGAGTTCGCGGGTCGCACCACCCTCAGAGGCAGCAGCCAGATCATCGATGACGATCAGCTGGTGACCTCGCGCGATAATCGGCGCGAGCTCGGCCAGGGACAGACCATCGGCACCGTCGAGGACGACGACGTCGACGGTGCGTCCCGTGGGTGCCAGGGTGGGGACCATGGAGGGAACCGTCATGAGGACGGGCAGCAGGTGCCGCACGAGCGGGTAGGTGACGAGGAGATCGAGATCGCTGGGCGTCTTCCCGTCGGCCAGGAGCTCGCGCAGCTCCTCGTACTGGCTCGGACGCGCGGCAAGGGCATTCGTACGGATACGCCGCACGCCCGTAATGGCCTGCGGGACGAGCGAGGCCACCTGCTCCTCGTCCAGCTCGCGCCCCTCGCGGGCGAGTTCTTCGAGCGCGGCGGGGTCGACGCCGCCCAGGGCGGGCTGAGAGGCGAGCATGGCGCGCAGCAGCGAGGCCCACCACGCGAGGTCGAGCTCGGTGTCAATGGCGCTGTCGTCAACCTCGCGATCGACGAGGTCCTGGGCCAGTTTGTCGAGGCCGCGGGCGGCGAGGCGCTCGCGCATCGCCAGTCGGGCGGGAACCTCGCGCGCTGCCGAGGTGTCGCCCGCCCATCGCTCGATGAGCGTGGTCAGGCGCTGCAGGTGAGTGCCCACCAGGTCCGATTCCTCGGCGGCGAACACGGGCGCGATCGCGTCGAGGTCGTCGCGGACCGCGTCTGTGAGGGCCGAGATCTCGCCGATTTTTGCCGGGAGGATGGGCCACGAGTCCTCGCCGCACACCGCGCACCACGCGTCGCGGCGCTCCTGGACGCGAATGAGCGCGCGGTGCAGGTCGGGGACGTGCACGCCGGGACGCACGAGGTCCTGGGCCTGCTTGACGAGGCGGTTGCGCTCCGACCGCCCCATCGAAATGTCGTGTTCCTTGCGCCACTGCTTGGGGGCGGTCGCAATGACCATGTCGGCTGCGCTGCGTTCGAACACGCGCGGCTGGAAGACGTCGAGGACGTCCGCAATACCGTCGAACATGGCGAGCTGACGGTCCCACTGCGCCAGGGTTCCGGCGGGCTTAATGCCCGCCTCTCCGGCGACAGAAGCGATGTGGACGCGCAGTTCGGGCAGGGACTTGGAGAGTCGGTCGACGCGCAGCAGCACGTCGGAGGCCTGCTCGTCGGAGGTCAGAACCGCCTTGCCCCATGCGGACGACGAGGAACCCGAGAGCGTGCCGGAGGCGATGGCCTCGCGCAGGAGTGCTCGGGCGCTCTCACCCTGGTCCACAGCGATGTCATAGAGGGTCTCTTCGGAGAGACGAACGCGCGTCGTGGGCGCGTCCTCGCCGCTCGTCAGGTCAGTGAGGGCGCGCAGGGCGTCAGCCGCGCAGACACCGAAGCGGCCGTAGGGCTCGTGCAGGCGACGGCGTAGGACGACAGAGCGGAGCGGACCTGGCGCAGGCGGGCACGCATCGTGTCCACACTCTCCTGGTCAACGATCGGGGATGTATCGGCCATGGCACTCGACACGCGAGCCGCCAAAGTGCGCCGGGCATCCGAGTAGCCGTCGATGTTCGCCACGACATCGGCCAGCCCGAGGTCGGACAGGCGCGTGTACGCGGCGATCGAGCGCGAGGGCGACGTCGAGACGTGCAGGACGGAACGGCCCGTCGCGGCCGCATCAGCGAGAATTGCCGCGACCACGGAGGCGTCATCACTGTGGGCAGGAATATCGACGAAGACGCTGCGTCCCTCGGAGGCAGCGTCAACGGCGTCCTGCTGGACGGGGATGAGGTCGCCGACGCCCTTTTCCGCCCACGGGTCACGGTCACAGGGGTTGGGCTCGTGCGCGTCGGCGAGCAGGTCGTTGCGGGCGTCCTGGTCGCCCGCGAGCGCGCGAATGACGGCGGAGTCTTCGAGCGCTGTCGCATCGTCACGGAGGCTGGCCGCAAGCGCGGCTGCGGGGTGACAAAACAGGCCGATGACGAGCTCGTCGCGAATGTCAAAGCGCGGCAGCGCGGAGCACAGCTCGCGCAGAGCATTCATTGCCTGCGAGGAGGAGAAACCGTGGGTTCCACTAGCCTTAGCCAGCACGGTCTCACCGTCCACATCGACTCCGTGCTCACGCAGGGCGTCGCTGAGCTCGGGGGCGAGGATGGCTCCTCGACCCAGGGCGATAAGGACGTCGTCATCGCGGCGCACGAGGCGCACAGGGCGCAGCAGCGCGGGGACGGTGACCGCGTCGATTCCCGCGCCCCACGAGGCGGTGCCGATCCCCAGGTGGATGGGGCCGGTGCCGTGGGCGCTGGCGCGCTGATCGGATCGGGCGATGATCGCTCGCGCCCGATCGAGGGCGCGGCCCAGCGCGATGGGCTCGCGGATGAGCAGGCTCAGGCGGACGGGGTGTTCCGTGTAGAGCTGAGCGAGGCCTCCGGGGTGTGCGCCGGACAGGGACAGCGTCGGCAGCGACGTGGAGTCTGCGGCGATCTCCTGGTCGAGGCGTGAGCGCCACGTCTCGCGCGCAGAGCCGACAAGGGTGGTCGGGTGCGTCGACGTGGACGAGGCCTCGGTAGCCTCGGGCTCGGGTGCGGGACGGCGCGAAAAGATACTAGGAACCACGATTTAACCCTACGGCAGCACCGCCCTATTGTGTGACGCGGCGCGCCCGGAGGAGGTCGACGACGGAAATGGTCACAACGGCTCCCACGATGAGGGTCATGCCGACGATGTCGATGCCCGTGTAGGTCGTTCCCATGAACAGAGCGGAAAAGGCGGTGGCGGCAATAGGTTCGAGGCTGCCGATGAGGGAGGCTTTAATGGGGCCGATACGGTCCACGCCCCACAGGTAGGCGGTGAAGGCAACGGCGGTGCCGAGGACGACAGTGATGACCATGGCGAGGACGACGTCAGGGGCCCACGTGATGTGGAATCGCCAGACCCGGCCGAAGAGGCCGACGCAGGCTCCGGCGATGAGCAGAGCATAAGCGACGACGACGTCAGCTCCGTAGGCCGCGATCAGGCGGGCGGGAAGCAGCGTGTAGGTCGCCAGCGTGAGCGCGGCGACGGCGCCCCAGGCGAGGGCGGTCGGGGTGATGACGAGGGAGTCCAGGGACCCGTGCGTGCACAGCAGGAAGGTACCGGTCACGGCGAGGACAATGGCGATCACCTCAGAAGCCCGCGGCCATCGCCTATGCGTCAGGCACACCCAGACGACGATGAGGATAAGGCCCAGGTACTCAAAGGACGGTTCCCGTCCCCGCGTTCGACGCCCTGATCACTCCCATGTAGGTGATCTGGCAGGCCGCCAAGCCGAAAAGCGCGTAGACCACGAGGCTTTGCCAGTTGCGCGGATTCGACACCAGTTCCCGATGGCGAGCGGACACCCCGCGCGAGCGAGCGAGAACGTAAGCGAGGGTCAGGATCCCCGAGACGAACATGCGGAAAAAGCTAATGAGAGTGAGCTCAATGCCGTGATGTTCCATGAGGTAGTCGGCGGAGACACCGGAGGCGCCCCAACACAGCGCGGCCACGACGGTCACGAGATACCCAAGAGCGTTGCGCATGGTGTCCTTCAACTGTGCCCCCGAGACGATTCGAACGTCCGACACCCGCTTTAGGAGAGCGGTGCTCTATCCCCTGAGCTACGAGGGCGTGACATGTTGTCCGCGCCCACTGTAGCAAAGTGCGCGCACCGCTGCCCTGCGTCGCAGTGCGGAGAGGCTCACCCCGGCGGGCAATCACCCCCGCACGCGCACGAGGCCGGGGCACCCACCCGGGTACCCCGACCTCGTGACCGTATGCGCTTAGCGACGCTCCCATTCGGTGTGCACGGCCGTGCCCGTGTCCCCGAGGTGGGCGGAGGGAACGATCATGACGGGGCAGGTCGAGTGACCGAGCACCGTCTGCGACGTCGACCCGAGCAGCACACCGGCGAGGCCGCCGCGTCCACGCGTGCCGACGACGACGAGGTCGACCGCGGTCGAAAACTCGATCAGCAGCGAGGCAGCGGAGCCGTCGAGGGCGTGGCGCGCGACGTGCACGTCGGCACCGTCGAGGGCAGCCTTAATTGCCGCGTCCATTCCCTCACGCACCTGCGCGAGAAGGGCTGAGTGGTCGACACCGGTGGGAGTCCACGTCATGACGGAGGGGCCGACAGCGATCGGAACCGCGGACACCGCCGTGACGCGAGCATCCCACAGGCGAGCCTCGGAGATCGCACGCTTGAGGGCGCACGAGGGCTGATCGGTACCGTCCACGCCGACAACAATGCGCTCGACCGGCGTAAACTTCTTGCCCGAGGTGTGGCGGGGAACCACGACGACCGGACACTTCGAGTGCGCGGGCAGAGCCGACGAGACGGTACCGAGGAGGCGATCGGCGAAGCCGCCACCCCCGCGCGATCCGACAACGATCATGTCGACCTCTGCAGAGAAGTCAATGAGCACCCCCGCCGGGTCTCCGGGTTCGGTCGACCCGGACACGTGCGTGGCGCCGCGCTCGCGAGCCAGGGCCTTGGCTTCCTCGACGACCTGTTCGGCTCCCGCCTTCAGGGCCTCGTCGTCAAGGACGGCGTATCCGCCATCGAGGGCGGCAGCCGAGTAGGAGGCCAGCGCGTATGTACACAGGCAATGGATGCGCGCTCCGGTGCGCGCGCCGCGATCAGCGGCCCATTTGACGGCGGCAAGGCTCTCCGTCGAGCCATCGACACCGACCAGAATGACTTCGGTAGAACTCATGATGTCCTCCTCGTGGTGGCAGTCACTTATATTGTGCCGTATTTTGACGACCAGCGAAAGCCCAACCCGTCCACAGACAGCGATCCCCGCAGCCCAAGCGGGCTGCGGGGATCATCAGCTATCTAGTGCAGGCTCAGTAGCGCACGTAGGTGGCGCCGGCGCGGACCGGCGAGACCTGGGAGAGACGGCCGGGCACGGTGGCCTCGACCATCTGGCCGCCGCCGATGTAGATGGCGACGTGGCCGGGGTAGGACACGATGTCGCCGGGCTGCGGGTCGGACACGATGGTGCCGCCAGCGGTCTGAGCGGACGAGGAGTGCGGCAGGTTGATGCCGGCAGCCGCGTACGCGTACTTGACCAGGCCGGAGCAGTCGAGGCCACCGAGGGACTCGCCACCGTAGACGTAGGGGATGCCGGTCAGGCCGAGGGCGACGGACACGATGTCGCCGCCAGCTGCGTTCAGGCTGGCCTGGCGAGCGGAGGTGTCGTTCGAGGTGGCGTCGCCGCGGGACTCCGAACGGGAAGCAGCGGAGTCGGACTGGCCAGCCGCAGCGGTGGTGGCCGGAGCCGGGGTGGGCGCAGGGGCCTCGGCGGTGACGGACGCGGTGGCATCCTCTTCGGCGGTCCAGGCGATGTCCGGAACCTCAACCGTGGTGACGTCATCGACGGCAACGGTCGTGGTGTTCAGATCCGCGCTCTGCGGCTCAGACTGGGGGGTTGCCGGGGCGGCGTTCGCAACGCCGGCGGCAATCGCGGTCAGCGCAACACCGGCTGCCGACGCGAAGGCGATCGGACGAGCTGCGGCGGAGGCATTGATGCCCTCGACCATGGTGTCGGTCAGCGGGCGACGTGCCAGGCGGTGACGCGGAGCAGGCTTAATAGTCTTCACTCATGTTCTCCCTGTTTCCCTGCGAGGTTAGCTGTCGGGTTCGGACGGGAGGTCCGGCTCGGCGTGCGAGCTTCACCCCAAGGCTTCGAAGAGCCACGGTTGGGTTCCCCGCGTGAGACGATTTTTCCGCTCCATCCGTCGTCTCACTTCGGGTTCCGAATGGGCGGTTGGTCTGATGACCGATATGAACTATACCTTGACCATCCGGCCAATGTCACGTTCTGGTAACAGTGACCCTCCTCATCGTTATCATTCCGTGACATTTGCGCCCAGGGATCCCAGGAAAAACTCGCCTCTCACACGCGTGTTGCGATTCGAGACACACCCCCGCAAACGACAAAAGCCGGGGCTTGTCGCCCCGGCCTCGTCCTTTCTCAGCGCTCACTCACCCCGCACGAAAAGATGCGCGGCGAGGGCCATCGGGATCGTCAGGTACCCACGGACCTCACCAGCCTCGTCGAGGGAGGCCACGCGCACGACGTCACCGTGCGCCGAGAGGCCCACACGAGCGCCCGGGCGCAGGCCCAGCTCATCGAAGGAGGCCAGCAGTTCCGTGTCCGCCTGAATCGGCTCGCCGATGCGCGCCAGCGTGAGGGTGCCCGCCTCGAGCGAACGCACTGCAAGCTCAGCAGAATGAGCGCCCTCGATCTGCTCGCAGCCGGGCATGGGGTTGCCGTAGGGGTCCACGCAGGTGTTGCTGAGCAGCTCCTCCAGGCGCGCCTCGACGGCGTCGCTCATCACGTGTTCCCAGCGGCAGGCCTCGTCGTGCACCTGCGCCCAGTCCATGCCGATCACGTCGAGAAGCAGGCGCTCCGCCAGCGATGCTTACGCAGCACCTCGGTCGCATGCGCCCGGCCCGTCTCGGTCAGCTCAAGACGGCGATCACCCATGACATGCAGCAGACCGTCACGCTCCATGCGTGCGACCGTCTGCGAAACCGTCGGGCCGGAGTGCCCCAGGCGGTCGACGATGCGCGCACGCAGGGGGGTTACCCCGTCCTCCTCGAGCTCGAGGATGGTCTTGAGGTACATCTCGGTGGTGTCGATCAGGTCTGCCACGTCGGCCTCCTTCATCAGGCAGGTATTAAACACAGAATAGGGTCACCTTCCTTCCAACAAGCGCAACGACGCGTTACTGCGGAAAAACGGGCGCGTCTGCGTGTGCGCGCTCACGATAATTCGATTAATGAACGTGATGGAAATACCCAGCTTGAGGAGACTAGGCTGTTGCCATGGTGGCTTTCCCCGACATCCCCCAGGCCCTCCTTCCCTCAGATGGACGCTTCGGCTGCGGCCCCTCCAAGGTGCGCGCCGCGCAGATCGAGGCACTGTCCTCTCCTCTCCTCATGGGCACCTCCCACCGCGCTGCCCCCGTGCGAGACGTCGTCGCCTCACTGAAGGACGGGCTACGCGCCCTCCTCACTGTCCCCGACGACTACGAGATCGTCCTGGGAAACGGCGGCGCCTCCGCATTCTGGGACGTGGCCTGCGCGAGCCTCATCTCCTCACGCGCGGCCTTCGGTTCCTGGGGTGCATTCGGCGCAAAGTTCGCCTCCGAAGCGGCACACGCCCCGCACCTGGCAACCCCTCTCATTGACGAGGCCACCCACGGTTCTCTCGTCGTCGTGTCCCCGCGCGGAACATCAGAAGGCATCGACGTCTACGCCTACCCCCACAACGAAACCTCGACGGGCGTCACCTCGCCCGTCTACCGAGTCGAGGCACCCGGCGCGCTCACTCTCGTGGACGGCACGTCAATCGCGGGGGCCGCACCCGTCGACCTGACCCGCCTCGACGCCTACTACTTCTCCCTCCAGAAGGCCCTCGGGTCGGACGGCGGCCTGTGGGTCGCGATCCTCTCCCCCGCGGCCATCGAGCGCGCGCGTCGCGTCGAGGAAAGCGTCGACGGGCGATGGGTCCCGCAGTTCCTGTCCTTGTGCACCGCCATCGACAACTCGCGCAAGGACCAGACGCTCAACACTCCCGCGCTCGCGACGATCGTTATGGCGGAGCGCCAGGTGCGCTGGCTCCTTGAGCGCGGCGGCATGGATGAGGTGAGCGCCCACTGCGCCCAGGCCTCGTCCCTCATCTACGACTGGGCCGAGGCCAACCTGGCGGCGCACCCCTTCGTCGAGAATCCGACCTGGCGTTCCCCCGTGACCGCCACGATCGAGATCGACGAGGCCGCGAACGCCTCCGAGCTGGCGGCGCACCTACGCGCGCGCGGCATTGTCGACATCGGCGCCTACCGAGGCGTGGGAGCCAACCAGCTGCGCATTGGCACGTGGCCGAGCGTTGAGATCGAGGACGTGGAGGCGCTCCTCGGCTGCATCGACTACTGCCTGGAGCGCGTGCTCTAGTTCCTCGGCGGGGAGATCAGAGCGTGTCGACCGAGCGGCGCGGCGCATCCACGGAGGAATCCGCCTCGATGCCCACCCACGGGAACGAGGGGCGGCGCACGACGCGTCCCTTCCAGTGGATCATCGCCCATGCCCCGCAGATGAGCGCAATGCCGAGGGAGGCGATACCGCCGACCAGGATCGACCACCGCGCGCCGAACGTCGTGCCCACCCACCCGATGAGCGGCGAGCCGATCGGCGTGGCGCCCAGGAACACCAGAGAGTAGAGGGCCATCACGCGGCCGCGCTTATCCGGATCGGTGCGCGTCTGAACGAGGGCGCTCGCGCTCGTGTTCATCGTCAGCATGCCAAAGCCCGTGGGGATTGACAGGAGCGCGAACCACCAGTAGAGGGCGACAGGGCCAGGAGGATCTCGGCGGTCCCGTAGAAGGCGGCGCCCAGAAGGATGATGCGCAGGCGCGGAGTGCGGCGCGCGGCTCCCGTGGAGCCGAGGATCGAGCCGACCGCCATGAACGTTGAGAGGATGCCAAAGGAGCCGCGGCGGCCTTACCGAAGACCGTCGTCGCCATGAGGGCGCTCGTCATCTGGAAGTTCATGCCCAGGGCGCTCACGACGAAGATCAGCGCGAGGATGATGCGAATGTCGGTACGGCTATGCACGTAGGCGACGGACTCGCGCAGCTGCCCCGGGGCGCGCGGCACGAGGGTGCGCGGGTAGAGCTGGTCGCCGCGCATGAGAGCCAGCGCGATGACGGGGGCCATAAACATGACCGCGTCGATGAGGAACACCGGGCCAATCCCCCACCAGTCGATAAAGAAGCCCGCGGAGGCCGGGCCGATCAGGCGCGCGGTGTGAAAGGCGGTGGCGTTCAGGGCGACGGCGTTCGCCATCTTCTCGTGGGGCACGAGCTCACCCACAAATGCCTGGCGCGCGGGGGTATCGACGGCGGAGATCGTGCCAGAGATGAACGCCAGGATGTATTGGTGCCAGAGCTCGCCCGTCCCCGTCAGGACGACGATGCCGATGATGAGGGACACGAGGCCGACGCCAAGCTGCGTGCACTGCAGGAGTCGGCGCCCCGGGATGCGGTCCGCGATGACCCCCGCCCACGCGGAGAACAGGATGATGGGGAGGAATTGGAGAGCCGTGACGAGGCCGACCTGGGAGGCATCGTGGTCCGTCAGGTCCGTCAGGACGTACCAGTCCTGTGCCACGCGCTGGAGCCACACGCCTGTCGACGCAATGAGGGAGGCGACAAACCAATACCGGTAGTTCATGTAGCGCATGGATGCAAACGTTGCCGACACGCCGTTCCTCCCTCTCTCGCTCCACGCACCGAACGAGGCCGGGGCGGCGCCGACCGGCCCTCATCGGTGCTCTTTCCCAGGATACGACCGCCCCGCCGGAGGAAGGCTCCGGCGGGGCGGGAAGGGCGTGAAGCGTGACGAATCAGCCGACGCCGAGGAGGCGCTGGATCGGGCCCATCAGGAAGTAGATGACGAACAGGCCGGACACCAGCCACATGAGCGGGTGGACCTTGGCGGCCTTGCCCTTGATGAGCTGGATGACCGCGTAGGTCACGAAGCCCACGCCGATGCCGACGGACACGGAGTAACCGAAGGGCATGAAAGCGATCGTCATGAAGGCGGGGATCGCAACTTCCTTGGAATCCCAGTCGATGCCGGTCACCTGGGTCATCATGAGGTAGCCGACGAACACGAGGGCCGTGGAGGCGGCCTCGGTCGGGACCAGCTCGACGAGGGGCGCCAGGAAGGTCGACAGCAGGAACAGGATGCCGGTGACCACGGAGGCCAGGCCGGTGCGAGCACCCTCGGCGACACCCGAAGCGGACTCGACGTAGGAGGTGTTCGAGGAGACACCGCCGACGCCGCCGGCCACCGCGGCCAGCGAGTCGACGATCAGGATCTGGCGGGTCTTGGGCGGGTTGCCGTCCTTGTCAAGCAGATTACCCTCGGCGCCGACGGCCACCATGGTGCCCATCGTGTCGAAGAAGTCAGCGAGCATGAGGGAGAAGACCAGCAGGATCACGGAGACGACGCCGAGCTTGCCGAAGCCGCCGAAGAGATCCACCTTGCCGAGCGTGTCGAACACGGGAACCGCGATCGGGGAGCCCTTGAGCTCGGGGACGGTCTGGCCCCAGCCGGTCGGGTTGGTCTCGGAGATGCGATCGATGTGGGCGAATGCCTGAACGATGACGGCGAGGATCGTGGAGGCGATGATCGAGATCAGGACCGCGCCCTTCACCTTGCGCACGTAGAGGATCATCATGAGGAACAGGCCGAACACGAAGATGAGCGCCGGCCAGCCGTCGAGCGAGCCCGAGATACCGAACTGGACGGGGGTCGCGCCGGTGCGCACGATGCCCGCGTTGACGAGGCCGATGAGGGCCACGAAGAGGCCCAGGCCCACCGTGATGGCGGTCTTGAGGGCGGGGGGGACGGCACGGAAAACGGCCTCACGGAAGCCCGTGAGGACGAGCAGGAAGATGAGGATACCTTCCCAGGCGATGATGCCCATGGCCTCGCCGTAGCTGAGGCCGGCGCCGAGGACCAGGGTGAAGGCGACGACCGCGTTGAGGCCGAGGCCTGCGGCGAGCGCCAGCGGGTAGTTCGCGACAACGCCCATGAGGATCGTCATGATGCCCGCGACGAGCGCGGTACCGGCGGCGATACCCTGGGTCGTAATGGAGCCGTCCTCGGGAACAGCGTTACCCAGGATCGCCGGGTTGACGACCAGGATGTAAGCCATCGCGAAGAAGGTGACAAATCCACCGCGGATTTCGTGACTGATAGTCGAGCCGCGCTTGGAGATCTGGAAGAACGAATCAAGTGACTGTGTGAAGCCGCCGCGGGATGGGGCGGTTTTTTCTTGTGTGCTCACCGGACAATCGTGCCTGCTTGGCCGCCCGCACGCAAACAAAGTCGCCATCTGCCCACTTGCTGAGAAAGCACCCGAGACTCAGTCTCGGGTGCTTTCTGTCAGTTCGTAGCGGAACGATACGTCAGTCGGCCTGCTCGGATCCTTCCGAGGCCTCGACCGTATCGACCTCATCCTTCTGGGGCTCTTCCTTCTTCGCCTCGCTCGACGCGCGCGGCATCGGCTCAGCATCGAGAGCACCCTCGTTGACACGCGAGGGACGCACGGGCCACGCGGTACCGTTCTTGGGGACGTCGGTCTCCGAGTGGGAACCGCACGTGTGGTCCAAGGACACGACAGCACCATCGTCAGTCGCCCACTCGTTCGCACACACGCCAAACATGGTGCGCATGCCGCCGCTCATCTTCATGAGAAAACCGCACGACGAGCAGGTGTTACGCGGGCGGCGACCGGACTTCGGCCCCCGGTCGGACTCGTACCACCGCTTGGCCGCCTGATCGATACCCTCCTGCGACAACACGCGCGGGCGCCCCAGGCCGAGCTCACGCACGACCGGCAGATCAGGGTCCTCACTCGTGTCCTCGAAGCCCTGCTCGAGGCGCTCATCGTCCGCCTTGTAAGGCAGGACATCGTCACGAGAAATATCCGAGGGACGCAGACGCTCTTCCCACGGCACCCACTCCGGGGCCAACAGCGCACCCTCGCGGGGAGTCATGTCGACTTCACACACGGTGGCGACGCGCCCGCGCGGCACGCGAGCGACGGTCACGGCCCAACACCAGCCCACGTAACCTGCATCGGTCGACGCGAAGTAGTGAGTGGCCAGGCGCTCCGAGACCATCTCGAAGCCGACGTGCTCGCCGACGGGGCGCGGGTAAGCTACGGCCTCGGCGCCAGCGCGCGCAACGTCGACGGCGTCCTCAAGGACGGCGTCCTTTTTCACTGCCCGAACACGGGCCTGAGTCTTAGGCATCAAATTCCTCTGCGACGGCGCGCAGCACCTTCGCGATCTTGGTCGCGTTGTCCGGGTAGGAACCGCGGCGCAGCGCGGCGCTCGAAGAGTCGAGGAGCTTGATCAGATCCTCGACGACGGGCACCATCGCCTGCGGCTTGCGGCGCTTGGCTCGGGCAACGGAAGCTGTCTCCTTCAGGAAACGCACGCTGAGAGCCTGCGGTCCCTTTCGCCCGTCGGCCACCGAATACTCCACGCGAGCACCCACTCGGGGGCTGGGGTGGTCGGCCGGAAGCGCGGACGAGTGGAGGAAGACATCAGCGCCGTCATCTCCCGCAATGAAGCCAAAACCGCGATCAGCGTCGAAGAACCTCACTTTACCGGTGGGCATGGTCCCCTCCTTCTATCAATAGTCTGAGAGCCCAATGGGCTCCCCCTATCATAGGGCGCTCTTCCGATGCGCGCGGGAGGCAAGCCGACGCCTGTAGCGAACAGCACCGCACGGCCCAAGCTGAAGCAACTTTCACGTAGACTGACCCTACGGGAACAATCACGCCACGCAGTTTTCATCACATACTCGACAGAATCGAGTGGCGTGCTGTATGTTCATCTGTTCGCCCACTTCGCAGGAGGATCCAGTGTCACGATTCCGCCGCTTCAGCCTCGTCGCTGTTCTCACAGCGATGCTGCTCGCGCTTGGCCTGCCGACGTTCGCAGCGTCGCCGGTCACGGTCAGCGGCTCCGTCACCGATCCTTCGGAGTGGTTGGAGAGCTCCGACCGCGAGTCCGTCGAAGAAGCTGCCCGCAAGGCCGCCGCTTCGGGTGTCAATATTTCCTTCGTTTTCGTCGAGGATCTCTCGGGCGACAGCGCCAGCCAGTGGTGCCAGAGCGCCCTACAGAATTCTTCCCTCGGTTTCTCCGACATCATCTACTTCATCGCTTACACGGAGAGAGTCGACGGCGCATGCACCGAGGACCCTCAGCTGCAGCCTCGCCTCGCGGCCGCTATGGCCGCAGCCGAAAAACGGTTCAATTCTGATCCTCTGGAGTCGCGCGACGCTGCGATTGGGGCGGCTACCTTCGCACAGACACTGACCGCGAACTTGGCATCAAGCACGCCTTCCGCATCCTCCCAGCCCACCAGGAGTTCCTCGTCTTCCTCGTCGACCAACAAGACGAACCTCTACATTCTGTCCTCGCTCTTCCTCGGAGGCCTGGCCCTGATCGGCATCACTGTCGCCGCCTCCTCGCGCCGCAGCAAGAAGAGCGCGGCTCACGCGATGTCCATCGACACAGTCGCCGCCGAGAAGGCGGTCCAGGAGGCGAATCGCCAGCTGCTCGCAGCCGACGAGCAGGTACGCACCGCGACCGACGAGCTGAACTTCGCGCGCGCCCAGTTTGGCTTGACCTCGACGGACGAGTTTGCCCGCGCGATCGAAAATGCGAAGGCAACCGTCACGCGCTGCTTCGATCTTCAGGTGCGCATGAACGACGCGACAGCCACGACCGAGCGCCTGGAGCTCGCGAAGAAGCTCATGCGCGACCTGGGCGCAAACCTGAACCCGCTGAGCCAGATCCAGGCCGCCTTCGCCACCAAGCGCGCGGAAGAGGCGACGCTGCCCGAGCGGATCCGCGAGGCACGTGAGCGCCTGGCCGAGGAACTCACCGACCTCGAGCGCGCGAAGGCCGAGCTAGCCACGATCGCTGGCATCTACCCCGCGCAGATGCTCGCCTCCCTCCAGGACAACCCCGAGCAGGCGGCTGCCCTGCTGACCTCGGCGCGCTCCGCCCTCGACACCGCCGATGAGGTGGTGGACACGGACCGCACCCGCGCGGCCAGCGCCCTGGACACCGCACACCGCGCCTGATGATGGCCAACCACCAGACGGACGCGATCTTCACCGCCAAGTCCGACCTCGACGCGATCCGCGACCGACTGGCCGGCGCCATCGGTTCGATCTCGGCGGATCTGTCGGATGTCGAGCACCTCGACACCGATCCCGCGACCTTCACGCCCCTCGTCGCCGACGCGCGCGCCGCGATCTCCGAGGCCCAGGCAGCCCTGGCAAACAACGGCGACCCTCTCGCTGCGCTCGAGCACCTGCGCACTGCCGAGGCGACCATCGACGCCGCCCTCGCACCCCTGCGCACCAACCAGGAGGCCCGCGACAAGGCATACTCCGCCGCGAAGAGCCAGATCGCCCTCGCGGAATCTGCGGTGGGTCAGGCGCAGCGCTACGTGCAGGGGCGCCGAGGCGCCATCGACCTGCAGGTGCGCGGCACGCTCAACAACGCTGAACAGGCGCTGCGCGCGGCGCACGACTCCCTCGACAAGGATCCTCAGGCAGCTGCCACTCACGCAGCCAACGCCCGCGCGTTCGCCGACCGCGTCATGGCCACCCCCATTCAGCCGGCTACCGGCAGCTGGGGAAGCGGAACGAGCAACAACGGTTCCTTCACCGGTTCATCGCTCGGCGACTTCCTCCTGTGGTCCACGCTCTTCTCGCAGTCGGGCTCCGGATACCAGGGCCGACGTGACCGCGACTACGACCGCTTCGATCATTACGATCGCGGCTCCCGCTCCTCCGGCTCCGGCTGGTCCTTCGCCTCCGGCTCCGGCTCCAACTGGGGCGGCGGCTTCGGCGGCTCCTCCGTCTCTGGCTCCGGCTCCAACTGGGGCGGCGGCTTCGGCGGCTCCTCCGTTTCCGGAAGTTTCTGACCTCCCTACCCACCCATGAGGCCCGCGACGTTCTGCATGTGCGGGCCTCACGATGCCCTGCCCCTCGGAAAACGTGAGTGAGTCCGTCACGGCTCGGCATATTTCCTCGTAAACTAAGAACGATCGCGAACCGGCGCCGCACCAAACAGCGTGTTGTCAGCGCTATCGAGCCACGCACCAGAGGTTTATCGCTTCACCGACGAGCAGGAGGCACCGTGTCACGGATCCGACGCCTGGGCTTCGCAGCCATCGTGATGGCTGCGATGCTGGTCGGCGGCGCGCCCGCGTTCGCGACCGAGCCACTCACCACGAGCGGACACGTCACCGATCCCGACGGCTTCCTGAGCGACGATGAGCGCACCCGACTCGAGACTCAAGCAGAATCTCTACAGTCCACCTACGGCGCGATTATCGACGCAGTCGTTGTCCCCAATTTCTCCGACCAGGAACCATCCGTTTGGTGCCAGAACACCCTCGAGAAATCACGGACTGCGGAAAAGGGCATCCTCTACGTTGTTTCCTACGAGGATGGCACAGACACCTATTGCACAGATGCACAATACGCTCGAAACCTGACAACGGACCCATCCCTCAAGCACACCTTCGACGACGCCCTGGCGAGCGCTCGAAACAACTACACATCGAGCCCATTGACCAGCGACGTGGTGAGCGCCGGCATCAGCTCTTTTATCAGCGATATTGACACCGCCTCCTACATTCACGCGCAAGTGCATCGCCACAACGTCACGATGCAGCAAGGGCAGGACAGTAGAAACGAGGACGACAAGACCCGCATCGCCATCATTTTCGTCATCGCGGGCGGATTACTCATCCTTACCCTTTATCTCGAGCTGCGGGCCAAGCTGCGCGAACAAGAGCAAGACGACGGACGCGACACGAAAGCCGCAGACCTCACCCCTCTCGTCGACCCTGTGAGGCGCGAAGCCTTGAGGTTAGCTGCGGAAGCACGGCGGCGCTTGTCGGAGGCTGAGGAACAGGTGCACGCCGCGGAAGAGGACTGGAACTTCGCTCGCGCCCAGTTCGGTAGTGCCGCGGCTGAACAGTACGGGTGCCGCCTCGAGGCGGCCAAAGAGGCTATCGCACGCGGCCTCGACACACACAAACAGATCGAGCAGACCCCTGATTCTCACGCCAAGCGACGCCTCGCCACAACGATCACGGAGGATCTCGACAAGAACCTGGCGCCTCTGCAGGATGCTCGCAAGGAGTTTGCCGCACAACGCGAGAAGCGCTCATCGCTTCCCGTCCAGCTTGCCGACGCTCGCGAACGTCTCGTCGAGGAGCTCGCCGATCTGGAGCGCTCGAAGGAAGAACTCTCCAGCATCGCGGGCCTCTACCCCGAGTCAATGCTTGCTTCCCTCCAGGACAATCGCAGCGCGCGGCACAACTGCTGGAGTCCGCTCGCGCGGCATTGGAAACGGCCGGTGCACATCTCGAGCGCGACTCCACCCGAGCAGCCTCCGCGCTGGATACCGCCCAGCGCGCACTGACCATGGCCAATGCGCAGACAGGTGCGATCTTCTCTGCGAAGACCGATCTCGACGCGTTCCGCGAGAAGCTCATTTCTTCCATCGGATCCGCATCCGCCGCCCTGTCGGACACGAGGCAGCTCGATTCCTCCGACGCTTTCTCTCTCCCCTTCTGGACGAGGCCGAGGCCGCCATCGCCAGGGGCCAGCGTGCGCTGGTCAGCGACGAGGATCCCCTCGGCGCGCTCGAGAACCTTCGCGACGTGCAACTCCGACTGGAAGAGGTCCTCGCTCCGCTCATGACTCAGGAACGCGCTCAGCGAAACGCACGAGACAATGCCCAGCGCGATATACGTAACGCCGATGCGGCCCTCACTTCTGCGCGCCAACACTTGAAGGACCACGAGGGTTCTTCTCTGTTCGACGTGGGCAAGCTGATGCGCGAAGCCGAACAGGCAATGACCGAAGCGCGCGCGGCCCTCGACAAAGACCCCCTCCAGGCAAGCGCAGCGGCCTCGCGGGCCACCACGCTCGCCCAGCGCGCGCTTGCCGCACCGGGACGACGATAGAGGAGGTTGACGAGGATGCATCACCGCGCGACGCTGACAATCATGACCACGTCGCCCATGACCCCCACCGGGCATCGGCTCACGCCCGGCCGATTTCCACCCGCACCCGACCATCACGTACACTGGTCCCACACCAAGACATTGTGATTCAAAATACATTAGATTGAGGGCGCTGCGCCTCGCAATGATGTATCTTGATCTGTTCGCCACTAACCGAGGAGGATCACATGCCGCGGATTCGAGACTCTCGAAAACGTGCGCGCCACGAGAGTCAGGCCGACGCCACGCTCAATCCGATTCGCGCCGCGTGGCACCACTCGGGAGACACACACTCAGCGTGATCACACCCCACTCCCCCACATACACTGATCCAACAACCGGTTCGGGCGACTCGTAGCCCACCCACCAATCGCGCGAGGCCTCATCTCGCTCACAATCCGCGCGCACGCGCACCAACCCACACCGCGCAGATGCGCACCACCCCACAAAGGAGAACATCATGGCCGAAAAGCAGACGATCATGGGCCGCATCGCCCAGCTCGCCAAGGCGAACATCAACGCGCTCCTCGACAAGGCCGAGGATCCGGAGAAGATGATCGATCAGCTGGTTCGTGACTACACCAACTCGATCATCGAGGCCGAGAACGCAATCGCCCAGACCCTGGGCAACCTGCGCCTGGCAGAAAAGGACTACGAGGAGGACGTCAAGGCCGCCGCCGACTGGGGCCAGAAGGCCGCAGCCGCCTCCGCCAAGGCCGAATCTCTGCGCGCCGCCGGCGACGAAGCTGGCGCCAAGAAGTGGGACGACCTGGCCAAGGTCGCCCTCGGCAAGCAGATTCAGTTCGAGAACGAGATCAAGGCTGAGGAGCCCGCACTCCAGGCTCAGCGTGACGTCGCCGAGCGCCTCAAGCGTGGCCTCGCCCAGATGAAGGACAAGCTCGCTGAGCTCAAGACCCGCCGCGACCAGCTGATCGCCCGCGAGAAGACCGCCAAGGCCCAGGCTCAGGTCACGGACGCCCTCTCCTCCATCAACATCCTGGATCCCACGAGCGAGCTCGGCCGCTTCGAGGACCGTGTCCGCCGCCAGGAGGCCCTCGCCCAGGGCAAGATCGAGCTGGCCGCCTCCTCCCTGGACGCCCAGTTCGCGGAGCTGGAGACCGACTCCTCGCAGATCGAGATCGAGGCTCGCCTGGCCGCCCTCAAGGGCAACAACACGCAGGCGTGAGAACCGCGGCGCACGCCGCACCCATACACAGACCGGGCGGCCCCTGACGGGGCCGCCCGGTTCGTCATGTCGGTGGCAACGCGCCCGCTCGCGGGCGCACGGCCAGGGTTTACAGGAAGGACATCGGGTCGAAGTCGTCGATGTCGATGATGTGGAGCCTGGGCAGGCGCACCTGGAAGGCGTGTACGTCATATTCGAGGTCGATGATTTCCAGGCCTCGTTCCTCCAGCTCGTGGAGCTGGGAAGAGAGGAATTCCTTGAAGCACATGACCGCAACGCGGCGGCCCTGGTCGAGGAGGGTCTCGATCTGGGGCAGGAAGTCGGCGTCGTGGCTGGCCAGGATGACGTCACCTGAGCCAAGATTCGCGATCGCGTCCATCGTGCGCTGGAGGCCGACGTCGACGACCTTCATGTCGGCCGGACCCGACAGGGGGATGACCGAGTAGTCCATGGCCGTGAGCGCCTGGACGAAGCCCATCGGCAGGAAGCCGGAGGAACCATTCAGGAAGAACAGACCCTTGGCCTTCTGACCCCAGCGGCCGTGCGCGCTCTCGAGGACACGATCCCAGCGGGGGCGCTCCTCGGGATTCGGGCGGCGATCAAGGACAGAAAGGCCCAGCGTCGCGTCAATATTCTCGCCGTCTACGACGAGGTATGTCGTTTGATTTTTAGGATTTTCCATGGGAATAGAGTAACTGACGATTGTCTATACCTATGCGGCCTTGAGTCCTATGTACAACCAGATAGAGCGAGGCCGGGACTGCTCAACGCAGCCCCGGCCTCGTCACTTTCTATGGAGCGACAATCACTTCACGTCTTCGTCGACCCAGTCGAGCGTACGCGTGACAGCCTTCTTCCACAGGCGGTAGGTGCGGTCGCGCTCGGCCGGCTCCATGGACGGCGTCCAGCGCTTGCCTTCCTGCCAGTTGGCCACGACGTCCTCGGTGCCCGACCAGAAGCCCACCGCCATGCCGGCGGCGTAAGCGGCACCCAGCGCGGTGGTCTCGATGACCTTCGGGCGAACGACGTCGACGCCGCACAGGTCGGCCTGGAACTGCATGACCAGGTCGTCGTGCGTCATGCCGCCGTCGACCTTGAGCTCCTTGAGCGGCACACCGGAGTCGGCGTTCATCGCGTCGAGGACCTCGGCGCTCTGGAACGCGGTCGACTCCTCGACGGCGCGGGCGATGTGACCCTTGTTGACGTAGCGGGTCAGGCCCACGATCGCGCCGCGAGCGTCCGAACGCCAGTAGGGGGCGAACAGGCCGGAGAAGGCGGGGACGAAGTAGACGCCACCGTTATCCTCGACCGTGCTGGCCAGCTCACCGATGTCCGAGGACTTGACGATCATGCCCAGGTTGTCGCGCAGCCACTGGACCAGCGAACCGGCGACGGCGATCGAACCCTCGAGGGCGTAGACGGCCGGCTGGTCGCCGATCTTGTAGGCCACCGTGGTGAGCAGGCCATTGTCGGAGAAGACGGGCTCGGTGCCGGTGTTCATGAGCATGAAGCAGCCGGTGCCGTAGGTGTTCTTCGCCATGCCCTTCTCGAAGCAGGCCTGGCCGAAGGTGGCGGCCTGCTGATCGCCGAGGATGCCGGCGATCGGGGTGTCGATGAGCAGACCGTTCTTGCGGCCGTAGCCGTAGATCTCGGAGGAGGACTTGATCTCGGGGAGCATCGACATCGGGATGCCGAAGATCTCGCAGACGTCCTCGCGCCACTGCAGCGTGCGGATATCCATGAGCATGGTGCGCGAGGCATTGGTAACGTCGGTGCAGTGCACGCCGCCATTGATGCCGCCCGTCAGGTTCCACAGGACCCAGCAGTCGGTGTTACCGAAGAGCAGGTCGCCGGCCTCGGCGCGCTCACGAGCGCCCTCGACGTTGTCGAGGATCCACTTGATCTTGGAGCCGGAGAAGTAGGGGGACAGGCCCAGGCCGCAGATCTGGCGGAAACGATCCGGACCCTCGTCACCCTCGAGTTCCTTGACGATGTCGGAGGTACGCATGTCCTGCCAGACGATCGCATTGTAGACGGGCTCGCCGGTGTTCTTGTCCCACACGACGGTGGTCTCACGCTGGTTGGTGATGCCGACGGCGGCGAGGTGGTGGCGGTTGATTTCCGCCTTCTGCAGAGCCTCGGCGACGACAGTGCGGGTAGTGTCCCAGATTTCGATGGGGTTGTGCTCCACCCAGCCCGGGTTCGGGAAGATCTGGGTGAATTCCTTCTGCCCGACGGAGACGATCTCGCCGGAGTGGTTGAAGATGATCGCACGGGTCGAGGTAGTGCCCTGATCGATGGCGAGAACGAACTTTTCGGTGGTCATGAGTGTCCTTTCGGAGGCGTTGTCACGTCGTTGTGCATGCCGCGCCTAGCCACCTGCGCGGCGGGTGGGACTTCGTAGTCCCACAAAATGTCACCCCGGTGGTGGGGTGTCACGCGGGCGAGGCCGCGGTGGCCTCGCCCGCGCACTCACTCTCAGGCGAGAATGAGGTAGTAGAGAACGGTGCCGACAATGGCGCCGATGATCGGGCCGACGACGGGGACCCAGGAGTAGCCCCAGTCGGAGCCACCCTTGCCCTTGATCGGCAGGATCGCGTGGGCGATACGGGGGCCGAGGTCACGGGCCGGGTTGATGGCGTAACCGGTGGGGCCACCGAGCGAGTTACCGATGACAACGATAATCAGCGCGACGCCGAGGGGGCCGACGTGGGTCTCGGTGTAGCCGGAGACGAAGATCCACAGGATCAGGACGGCGGTGCCGATGGCCTCAGTGAGGCAGTTCCAACCGTAGGAGCGGATCTCGGGGCCGGTGGAGAAGACGCCGAGCTTGAGGGCGGGGTCACAATCCTCGTCGAAGTGCTTCTTGAAGGTCAGCCAGCACAGAACGGCGCTGGCGAAGGCACCGAGGAACTGGGCGACAATGTAGACCGCAACATTGGTGCCGGTGACGGGAATGTCGCCCGCCAGGGTGACGCTGGAGTCGAACATGTGGGCGACGACCTTGGCGATAGTCACCGCGGGGTTCAGGTGGCCGCCGGTGCGGAACGCGACGTAGACGCCGGCGAAGACCGCCAGGCCCCATCCCCAGTTGATGAGCAGCCAGCCGCCACCCTTGCCCTTGGACTTGGGCAGCAGGTTCGTGGCGACGACGCCGCCACCGAGGAGCAGCAGGATCGTCGTGCCGAGGAACTCAGACCAGAAAATCTGGCCCGTGGTAGGGACAGCCGCATCAGCGGCTGCCGGGAGCAGTGTTGTGAGCATGTTTCCCTATCTTTCTCCGACGCGTCTTCGCGCCGGGTCACCGGTGTTCTTTCACCGCCAACTGTGTACCGTCGAACAATATCCGCTCGGATATGCTTCGCGGGTCACATCACAGTATGACACTTGATGCACGTTAGCCCAAACTGAGTGCACATCCGTGCAGCGCTTTACATGTGACCCTGACCATATGACACGCTTTCTACGTGTCAACCCTCCAGACTCTTTAATTTCCAAAGTCACACATCTGCACGCTTGTGCATGGCACACTAGAAAACGTGACAATACGTGACGAACAGGCGCACGAGGCCGCCTCGATGTACTACCTCCAAGGGCAGACGATGGAGACAATCGCCCGCCACCTGCAGATATCGCGCTCCTCGGTCTCGCGGCTTCTCGCCCACGCGCGAGAGGTCGGCCTGGTGCGCATCTCGGTATCCGCATCCCCCGGGCTCAAGGGCACCCTCGCCGGCCAGATCGCTGACCTGTTCGGCGTCCAGGTCTCCGTCGTCCCCGTTCACGACGTGCACACTGAGGTCAATCGCTGCACAACGTCGCTCTCGTCGCCGCGGAGCACCTCGTCGATATGCTCTTCCCCGGCGTCACCCTCGGCATCGCCTGGGGAAACACGACCGCAGAGGTCACGCGAGCAATGCCGCACGTGACGTTCCCAGGCTCCACCGTCGTCCAGCTCAACGGCGCGGCCACAGCCACCGAGTCGGGAATGCCCTACGCAGAAGCCATCATCGCCCGTGCAGCCAAGGCCATCGGCGGGCGTATCGTCAACTTCCCCGTGCCCGCCTTCTTCGACTATGCGGACACCAAGGAAGCCCTGTGGCGCGAGCGCTCCGTCCAGTCCGTCCTCAACACGATCGACAGCGCCGACGTCGCCCTCTTCGGCGTGGGATCAATGTCCGCGCGACTGCCCTCCCACGTCTACTCGGGCGGATTCCTCGACCCCAATGAAATCGCCGCGGCCCAAAACGACGGGGTCGTCGGCGACGTGTGCACCGTCCTCATCCGCGAGGACGGATCCACGAACATGCACCTCAACGAGCGAGCCTCCGGCCCTAGCCCGGCCACACTCAAGAAGATTCCACGCCGCCTCTGCGTCGTCTCCGGTGCCTCCCAAAGCTCTCCCGCTGCTGGGAGCCCTGCGCGCCGGGGTCGCCACCGACCTCGTTCTCGACGACGGCGCCGCACACGAGCTCCTCGACCTGGTCCACACGCGCATGTCGCCCCGACGTTCCTACGTCTGACCGAGGGAACACCCACGTACGAAAAAGGGCCCTGCCCTCGCTCATGATGAACGAGGCCAGGGCCCTTTACTCGGCTCAGATCAGCCCAGGCGCTTGACCAGCGGGAACGGAATCGTCTCGCGGATGCCCTGGCCGGTGAGGACCATGAGCAGGCGGTCGATGCCCATGCCCATGCCACCGCACGGCGGGAAGCCCTGCTCCATGGCGATGAGGAAGTCCTCGTCCATGACCATGGCCTCGGGGTCGCCGTTGGCAGCCGCGAGGGCCTGCGCCTCGAAGCGCTCGCGCTGGACGACCGGGTCGGCCAGCTCCGAGTAGGCGGTGCCCGTCTCGAAGCCACGCACGTACAGGTCCCACTTTTCGGTGAGACCGGGACGCGAACGGTGGTAGCGGGTCAGCGGGGAGGTGTCCTCCGGGAAATCGTAGACGAAGGTCGGCGCCCACAGCTTGGAGGCGACGAGCTCCTCGAAGATGTCCTCAACGATCTTGCCGGACACGGCGTAGTCGTCGACCTCCAGGCCGATACGCTCCGCGTACTTGACGAGGGTCTCGCGCGGCGTCTCCACCGTGATCTCTTCGCCGAGGGCCTCGGAGGTGGAGCCGTACAGGTCGATGCGATCCCACTGCCCCGACAGGTCGTACTCGGTACCGTCGGCCAGGCGCACGATTTCCTCACCCTCGGACAGGTCGAAGGCGTCGCGGGCGGCCTGCTGGATCAGGTCGCGCGTCAGCTCAGCCATACCGTTGTAGTCCGAGTAGGCCTCGTAGGCCTCCAGGGAGGTGAACTCGGGGCTGTGCGAGGAGTCCATGCCCTCGTTACGGAAGTTACGGTTCATCTCGAAGACGCGATCCACGCCGCCGACGACCGCGCGCTTGAGGTAGATCTCCGTGGCGATGCGCAGGTAGAGATCGGTATCGAGCGCGTTCATGTGCGTGACGAATGGACGCGCGGCAGCACCACCGTGGATCATCTGCAGCATCGGCGTCTCGAGCTCGATGTAGTCGCGGCGGAAGAAGTTCTCGCGGATCGAGCGGTTGACGGCCGCGCGGATGCGGACCATATCGCGCGCGGCGGGGCGCGTGATGAGGTCAAGCTCGCGGCGACGGATGCGCTGGTCCTCGGACAGGGTGATCTCTTCGCCGTCCTCGGTGGTCCACGTCTTGGGCAGGGGGCGCAGCGCCTTGGAGGCGATGGCCCAGGAGGCGTCGGGGGCGGGCAGCGCGGTGGGCGCGGCGTCGTACTCAGCCTGAGCCTCGGGCGTGACCTCGGCGGGGGTCGCGAAGATCGACAGCTCGCCGCGGCGCGAGGAGATCACGCGGCCGTGGACGAAGAGGTGATCGCCCAGGTCGACGTCGTTCTTGTAGGCGGCCAGGGACTCGGCGCCGACGGAGGCGGCGGAGAGCATGACCTGGATCTTGTTGCCCTCACCATCCATGAGGGTCGCGAAGCAGAGCTTGCCGCCGTTGCGCGCGAGGATCATGCGGCCCGCCAGGCCCACGTAATCCTCGGTCTCTTCGCCGGCCTCGAGGTGCGCGTACTTCTCACGCACCTCCTTGATGGTGGTCGTGATCGGCAGGCGCACGGGGTAGGCGGGGATACCGGCCTCCATGAGGCGCGCGCGCTTGGCCGCGCGAACCTTGACCTGCTCGGGGGTGTCGTCTGCGGGTGCTTGCGTGGGCGTAGAAGAATCGGTCATGCGCCTATCGTACCGGGATTTGGCCCCACGACGAGGCAGGGGCCCGGTTGGGCTCCTCACGCACCAGGGAGGTCGGCCGCGTAGGGAGCAGATGCAGACCCACCGATCCCCTGCGTGGAGTGGGCGGCGGCCGCGCAGGCGAGGGCGAGCGCCTCGGGCCACGGCAGGCGCCGCCCTCGGCGCGCCCAGGCCAGGGCCGCCGAAAAAACATCCCCCGCGCCCGTCGTATCCATCGCCCGCACCGCGGGTGCTGGCACGTGCAGGATCTGCCCGTCAACGCACGCAACCGCACCGTTCTTACCGCAGGTGACAACGCAGTCGCACCCAAACGACGCGAACCAACGCGCAGCGTCCTCCACGTTCTCAGTGCGCGCGTAGGCGAGCGCCTCCTCCTCGTTGGGCGTGCACACGTCAGCCACGCGCAATGCCTCCAGGTCGGCCGGGTCCCAGGCCCCGGCCTCGTCCCATGCCGTGTCCGCGAGCACCCACGTCCCGCGCTCGCGCCAGGAGGACACAACCTCACTGTTCGCGCTGATTCCCCGCACGTCCGCGAGCAGGCACACCGGCGCGTCGCCTCCCAGGCGGGGCAACGAGGTCGTCCCGCGCGTGGTCATCGCGCGATCGCCATCGAAGGACAGGGAGACGGTCACGTTTTGATCGCCCACGCGCTCACACGAGGAAGTGTCTACGCCCTCGCGCGCGAGCATCTCATCCACGAACTGACCCATCTGATCGACGCCCACGCGAGCGTGCAGGCGCACGGGCACACCCAGGCGAGCCAGCGCAATCGCCTGATTGGCCGCGCCGCCCGCGCACATGAGCGCTCCGGCCACCCAGGCCTCGCGGCCGGGAACCGGAGGGCCGTCGAGGGGGCCCATGACCACGTCAAGGAAGGTCGGACCGTACACCGCGAACTGAGATGCGGCGGGTACTCGAGATGCCACAGGTCCTCCTAGACGTGAGCGCGACTACAATATGTCAGTGAGCCACCACTATACGTAGTCAGAGAGGATGCCCGCCATGCAGCTCACCATCGTCGGAGGAGGGGGCTTCCGGGTCCCCGCTATGATCGACGTCTTGGCCCGTTCACGCTCGGGTCGCGGCGACTACGCCTCCCTCGACGTCGACCGCGTCATCCTGTACGACACCGACGTGCGCAGGCTCGACGCGATGATGGCTGTGCTGTCCTCGTTGGGCTTCCCGCACTCCCCGACGGTGCGCGCAACGACGGACATCGACGAGGCGCTTGCCGGAGCCGACTTCGTGTTCTCCGCGATGCGCGTGGGCGGGACCTGCGGACGGGTCCTCGACGAACACTGCGGCCTCGATCATGGGCTGCTCGGTCAGGAGACCGTTGGCGTGGGCGGCTACTGCTACGCATTCCGTTCGCTCGGACCGGCACTCGAGCTGGCCCACGCCGCCAAGCGCCTGTGCCCGAACGCCTGGCTCATCAACTTCACGAACCCGGCCGGAATCATCACCCAGGCGATGCGTTCCGTGCTCGGTGAGCGCGTCATCGGCATCTGCGACACCCCCATCGGGCTCGTCAACCGCACGCTGAACGCCCTGGGCGTTCCCGAGGAGGAGCGCGCCGACGTGTCCTTCGACTACGTGGGCCTCAACCACCTCGGCTGGCTGCGTTCGCTGTCGGTCGGCGGCCGCGACATCCTCCCGCGCCTCTTCGCCGACGAGGAAGCCCTGGGATCCATGGAAGAATCCCGCGCCATCGGCACAGACTGGATTCGCGCGCTGGGCGCCCTCCCCAACGAATACCTCTTCTACTACTACTGTCATCGCGAAGCCATGGCCCGCATCCACCAGGACCAAACCCGCGGCGAGTACCTGCGCGATCAGCAGGAAGCCTTCTACAACGCCGTCCTCTCCGACCCCGAGCAGGCCGGGCGGACGTGGATCGACGCCCTCGCCGACCGGGAGGCGACCTACATGGCCGAGGCCCGAGACGTCGACGAGCGTTCCGGCAGGCGCGCCGAAGACATCGCGGGCGGCGGCTACCAGAAGGTGGCTCTCGACCTCATGAACGCACTCGCTACGAACACTCCGGCGCGCATGATCCTCAACGTCGGTAACGGCGACGGCGGCTTCTCCTCGATTCCGACGCTGCGCGACGCGGACGTCGTCGAGGTTCCCTGCGACGTCGACGCCTCCGGCGTCCATCCAATTCCGGTTGCGCCGTTGAGCGGCGCGGCGCTCGGCCTCGTCCAATCCGTGAAGGCCTGCGAGAATCTCGTCATCGACGCCGCCCGCGAGCGCGACCGCACTCTCGCGTGGCAGGCGCTGGCGCTGCACCCTCTCGTCGACTCGGTCAACGTCGCGCGCGACGTGCTCGATCAGGCGATCCGCACAAACCCGCTGGTCGCCGCCGCCTTCGACTGAGGGCTCTCACCCGCGCGTGTCCCAGCGGAAGAACTCTTCACCCCCCGCGTAGCCGTGGGGATGCCCCGCGTCGCGGGTGCTCTGCCGGATCCAGGACTCCATCCGATCGAGGTCCTCGAATTGGGTGACGTGCTCGCGCACCGCCTGACCTTGGCGTCAATGTCCGAGCGGTCCAGCTCGACGACGTGGTTCGTCGACGGGCCACCTTGGAACCACACCTCTTCGACGACATGGGGTTCCAGGCCCTCGTCGAGCAGCTCGGGGAAGGCGAAGGGGTTGCGCGCGGCCGGGTAGACGGCGTCCGTGACTGCGGCTCCCACGGCCCGGTGGTCCGGGTGATTGGCGTAGATGGACGACCAGTTGTATTCGGGCGACAGGGTGAGGATCAGGTTCGGCTTCACGCGCCGAATGAGGGCCACGATATCGCGGACGAGGCCGCGGGAGGGCATCACCATACCGTCGGGATAGCCGTCGAAAAAGACGAGCTCCGTGACGCCCAGCTGCTCACAGGCGCAGCGCTGTTCATCGCGACGCAGCTCCCCCATCCGCTGATGCAGATCCTGGTCGGAGCCCCCCGCATCGCCGTCCGTGACGACTGCAACGACAACCCTCGCCCCTTCGCGGACAAAACGAGCGAGAGTCCCGCCCGCGTCCACGTCCGCATCATCGGGGTGGGCGTAAATTCCGAGCACGGTATCCATTCGTGTACTCCCTATTGAGGCGCCGGCGAGAACATGTCCCGCCGGCGCCTGTCCCACGTCTGTGACGACTACTGATCAACCGCCGCGTTGGCCGCGTCCTGGGCGGCCTGAACGCCCTCATGCACGCCGATGCGTCCCAGGAAGACCTCCTTGAGCACCCCGTTGTACGCGTCCATTGCCGCGCCCAGCTTCGGGCCGAAGGGAGCCATGATCGTGCCCGAGGGGGTCTTCGCCATGACCGAGGTGTCGACGCCCTTGTCCGACCAGTACGAGGTCCACGTCGCCTGTGCCTTCTCATTCGCGGGGAAGCCGGCCCCGGTCTTGCCCAGTGCGGCACCGCCGTCCTTGCCAGCCAGCCACGCCAGCAGCTTGTGCTGAGCCTCGGGGTTCGCGCTCGCCGTCGAACCGGCGGCGACGACGGAGTTACCGACCGTCACGGCACCGGCGGGACCCTTCGGCTGGGGAGCCAGGCCCCACTCGAAGGACGCGCCCTCGGCCACGTTCGCCAGGTTGTAGGCGCCGGACTGGAACAGAGCGATCTTGCCCTGCAGGAACTGGTCACGACTGAAGTCGCCGTTGTCGTTCGTATCGGCCGCCGAGGGGGCCACGTGCTCCTTGTTGATAAGGTCCACCAGGTAGCCGACCGCGGCGTCACCCTCGGGGCTCGCGAACGTGAAGTGCCCGCTCGCGTCCTGCAGCGTGGCACCGGCCGAACCCAGGTAGGGGATGAACATGGCCTGGCCGTCCAGCGCGGCGTTGTATCCGTACTGGACGATGTGGTCCGCATCGAAGGCGGGGTCAGCCGCGTTGCGGCCCGACGAGTCCAGGGTCAGCTTGCGGGTGATCTCGCGCAGAGAGTCGGTGGAGGCGCTCGGGTCCCACGACAGGTTCTGTAGGTCCTCAATGCTCACGCCGGCCGCATCCAGGAGGGACTTGTTGTAGTACACCGCGATCGACGGATCGGTGAGGACCGGAACGCCGTAGAGCGTTCCGTCAACCGTGTACTGATCGATGGCACCCTGAAGCCAGCCGTCGCGCTCGGAGGCCGGGAACTCCTCGTCAATGTTGACAATCTTGCCGCCCCGGGCGTACTCGGTGTAGTTGTTCGTGTTGGACCAGAAGACGTCCGGCCCGGTGCCCGCGGCGAGCTCAGAACGCAGGCCCGTGAAGTAGTCCGACCACGGGACGACCTCGACGTTGACCGTGATCCCCGTTTCCTCGGTGAACGCGGGGAGCGCCGCCTCGTACGCCTGGGCAGCCTGATCATCCCACAGACGCAGGGTCAGGACGTGCCCGCCTCGCTCGACGCGCTGCCACCCTGCGAGCAGGCGGCCATCAGCATCGACGCGGCACCAATCAGAGCGGTAGCGGTAACAAAACGCCTTTTCATGAAGACCTCCAGTTGTGATGGGTTGTGTTGTTACTTGATGCCCGTCAGGGCAATCGATTCAACGATGTGTCGTTGAAAGACAATGAACAGAGCGATCAGCGGCACGAGCGCGATGGTCGTCGCCGCCATGACGTACGTCCAATTCGCGTTGTACTGGCTCTGTAGCGCGGCCGTCGCAACCGTGAGGACGCGCGGCCTGGTCGCGGCAATGATCCGCGGCCACATGAATGAGTTCCACTGACTCACAACCGTGATGAGCACGAGCGTCGAAATGATCGGCTTCGACACGGGAACGACGATTGAGAAGAGGATGCGTATCTGCCCGGCACCGTCCATGGTCGCCGCGTCGATGATTTCCTGGGGGGATCTGACGGAACGACTGACGCAGCAGGAACACCGCGTAGGGCGAGGCGAACACGAAGGGCAGGACGATGCCCCAGAAGGTGTTGTTGAGCCCCATCTTCGCCATCATGAGGTACAGCGGGATGACGAGGACAGACGCCGGAATCATCATGGTGCCCAGGAAGAGCCAGAAGATGACTTCACGTCCCGGGAACTCGATGCGCGCGAACGCGTAGGCGGCCAGCACGGAGGACACCAGCTGCCCGACGACCATCACCACGACCATGAGGAGCGTCGTGATGATCGCGTCGCCGAAGTTGACTCGTCCCGTGAGGATCGCCTGGAACGAGGCCAGGGAGGGCGGCGAGGGCAGCGCGAAGGGTGAGTGCGAGGCGAAGTCCTGCGGCGACTTGAAGGCCGTGACGAAGCTGAAGAGCAGCGGGACGACCATGATGAACGCGGCCAGCGAGAGCCCCGCGTAGATCCCCAGGGTCGACCACCAGGGCCGACGCGAGTGCGACTTAGACGAGCTCATACGTGGTCCTCTTCCGGAAGTACAGGTTCTGGGCCAGCGTCAATCCCATGAGGAGCAGCATCATCACGCACGCCATGACCGCGGCGCGGCCAACGTTTCCGGTCTCGAAGGCCTCCTTGTAGATCAGGTAGGCGAGGACCTCGGTCGAGCCGGATGGCCCGCCCTTGGTCAGGGCGTAGATCTGATCGAAGACGTTGAAGACCGAGATCACCGAGGTGACCGAGACAAAGAAGAAGGTCGGGCGCAGGAGGGGCATCTTGATGTGCCAGAACACCTGCGAGGAGGAGGCGCCGTCCACGGTCGCAGCCTCGGTGAGCTCACGCGGGATCGCAAGCAATCCGGCGATAAAGAAGAGCGCCGTGTACCCCACGTTCGACCAGACGACGACGAAGGCCGCCGCGGGCAGCGCCCAGGTGGGCGACACAAGAATCTCTAGTCGAGTGCCCGCCAGCGCTGAGAGGAGGCCGCCGGTGGGGGCGAAGATCCACGACCACACGACGCCGAGGGCCAGCGGGGGCGCGATCCACGGGATGACGATGAGCGTGCGATAGACGACGGTTCCTCGCACGCCCTTCGTCAGCAGGTTTGCGAGGAGGAGGCCCAGGATGATCTGAATGGGGACCACGAGGAGGACGAAGAGAATCGTCGTGCGCAGGGATGACAGGAAGGCCGGGTCGCTCAGCACATTCGTGACGTTGGCCAGGCCCACGTATCGCGTGTCACCGATCAGATCCCACCGGTACAGGCTCACCCACATGATGACGCCGATGGGCACAACCATGAAGATAAGAACACCGATCAGAGCGGGCGACAGGAACGCGTATCCGACGAGTGCGTGGCGCGTCCGAGACGCTCGCTTGCTCATGTCCCCACCATCCTTTCGTACGGTCCTTCGAGGATAGGTGTGACGGGCACATCAGCGCCGGGCGAAGACAAGGTATGGACAATTGTGAACGGAGCTTGTCATCAAACGAGCAAAAGTGCACGAAATGATGCACCAACAAGGGAGCGCCCACTCGGGTGAGTGGACGCTCCTGCCGGCGCATTCATCAGACGCCAGAGCTCTTCAGCCCCAGCTCGCGGGCACGCGCGGAGTCCTCGGGAACGCTTCCCGCGTGGTCGCCGGCACTCACGATTTTGTTGGAGCCGTCGACGAAGACGACGGACGGCTTCACCTGTCGCACGAGGGATTCGGGCACCTGGGCGTAGGCCATGATGATAACCAGGTCACCGACGGTCACCTTGTGGGCGGCCGCGCCGTTGAGCTGAATCGTACCGCTGCCTCGCTCGCCCGCGATCGTGTAGTCGAGAGGCGCTCGCCGTTGTTGACATCGACGATGTCGACCTTCTGTCCGGGCACGATGTTCGCGGCGTCCAGCAGGTCCTCGTCCACCGTGATCGAGCCGACGTAGTGCAGGTCGGCGCCGGTCACGACGGCGCGGTGGATCTTTCCGATCGCCATCTCGCGCGTCATTTCCATCATGCTTTCTCCCCCGCACGCTCGGCGAGGCGGCCGGCAGGACCTGAGGCGTCGCGCAGCGGCACCTCCATGTTGTCGATGAGGCGGGTCGTGCCCACCTTGGCGGCGATGAGAATACGTCCCTCGCGCGAGCCGTCGGACAGGATCGTGGGCGCGCCATCGCCCTCGCCGACGGGCACGGACTCGGTGCCAGCGAGGATCTCGAAAGTCCCCGCGTCCACGAGCGCGATGTAGTCCAGGTCAATGCCGCCCTCGGCCTCGATAACCGAGCTGCACTCGGCGACGATCTGCGCGGGCGTGGCCCCGGACTCGGCGGCCTCTGCGCCGCGACGAAGCGCGCGCGAGAGGGCACGGGCGCGGATGCGCTCGTCGTCGCTCAGGTACTGGTTGCGGCTGGACAGGGCGACGCCGTCCTCGGCGCGCACGATCGGCACGGGGTGGGCGCGCACGGGGATATCCAGCTGCGAGAAAACGGTGCGCAGGACGGCCAGCTGCTGGGCGTCCTTCTGGCCGTACAGGGCCACGTCCGGGCGCACGAGGTTGACGACCTTGGTGCACACGAGTGCGACGCCCGCGAAGTGCGTGGGGCGCGTCTTGCCCTCGAGGACGCGCGCGATCGGACCCGGGTCGATCGTCACGGTCGCGGGCGTGGGGTACACGTCCTGGGGTGCGGGCGCCCACACGAGGTCCGCCCCCACCGTCTCGAGCGCGTCCATGTCCGCGTCCAGGGTGCGCGGGTAGGCGTCGAAGTCCTCGCCGGGCGCGAACTGCGTCGGGTTGACGAAGATCGTGACGATCACGTGATCGGCCAGTTCGCGGGCTTCGCGCACGAGCTGCAGATGCCCGGAGTGGAGGGCACCCATGGTCATCACGAGGGCCTTCGTGCCGGGCAGGCGCGACAGGGCGTCGGCCAACTCGGCACGCGTGTGGGTCAGGACAGGACGGTGAGTCATAGTTCTATTCTTGCAACTTCGGCCCGCCGGTGCGTCATCGAGTCGCTTTCCTCACGCCCGATGTTCTCACGACGAGGCGGGGGTGGCGGGCACGCTCGATCGCGCGTTCTAGGATCGGCGGGTGTGTCGTCGTCAGGTGCCCGGATCGAGGAGGGCGGCCTCGACGCTGGTGGCGGCCCGTTCATCGAGGAGACGAGCATCGCGCAGCAGGCGAGTGAGAGCGCGGGTCATGTCCGCGTAGGTGTCGCGTTCGCCCGCGAGGCTCTCCCGGGCCCCCAGGCAGCGCGCGTGCGCGGCGATCGTTCCCGCGTCCCCGCGGGCGGCGGGCCCGGAGATGCCCGCGACCCCCTCGGTGAGGGCACGGTCGAGGGCTGCCTCAAGGAGCGGGCGCACGTACAGGGCGGGGTTCTCGATCCCAGCCTGCGCGAGGATACGCGTCGTCTGCACGGTGATGCCGGCGATGAAGTTCGCGCCATGGGCGAGACCCGCGTGGTAGAGGGGTCGGTCCTCCTCGGCGACGACGACGGGTTCGCCGCCCATTTCGACGACGAGAGCCTGAGCGATCGGCAGGAAGGGGGCCGCAGCGGTCACCGCGAAGGGCGTGCCCACGAGGCGCGCCACGTCGACGCTGGTCCCGGTGAAGGTCATCGCCGGGTGGATGGCCAGCGGAATCGCCCCCGCGCCCGAGGCGGCGCCGAGCAGCCCGACTCCCGAGGCACCCGACAGGTGAATAACGATGTGCCCGCTCTGCCAGGCGCCCAGGTCGGCCAGGCCACTCACGAGGGGGCCTATCTGGTCGTCAGGAACGGCCACGATGACCACCTCGGAGCGTCGCACGACCTCCTCGGGCGTGGCGATCGGCACGCCGGGAAGCATCGCGTCGGCGCGCTCTCGCGAGGCGTCCGACGACGCGGAGACGGCAACGATCTGGTGTCCGACCGCGCGCAGCGCAGAGCCGATGACGGGGCCCACGTGACCCATGCCGATGATGCCGATTCCGAGGCGTCCGGGGGTATTCATGGCTCCATTGTCGCCGATCACCCGGCTACTTGTCGCCCTCCGCACGCTGCGAGGTCGCCTCGACGATCTCGGTGACGCGCGAGAGCCAGCGCTCGGGAGCCTCGGCCTCGCGGCGGACCTTCGAGGCCTGCGACAGCTGCGCCCACAGCTCAAGCGATCGGCCCGCCTCGACGTGCTCGGCCATGGATGCCACCGGTCCGGGGACCAGCGCGGCGCGCACGGAGGCGACGCGACGCCAGCGCTGAATGGGTCCTGATGCAGGGACACCGACTGGATGCGTGTCAGCGGGATGATCGAGAAACGCAGGTTGAAGAAGCCGTCGCGGATCGCGAACACGGCATCGGTCAGGCCGAAGGCGCGGCGCTTGTACACCAGAGGATCCAGGATCCTCGCGCTGGGCGGGATCGGTGTCAGCCAACGGTCCTCGCCCGTGCCGGCGCGGAGGGACTCGAGGAAGCCGTCGGGGTCCTCGACCCCCAGGTCGGGGATCGCCATCGCGATCGCCTGGATGACCTCCGCGCGGCTTCCGACGGGAAGCAGCACGTCGGAGGCCACATCCACCTGCATGCCCTTGTTCTTCTCGTCCTTCGTGTGCGCCGAGTTGCCGGCCTGCGTGATCTCCACGCGATACCAGCCGAACAGTCGCCAGATCAGCGGCTGGGTCACCTCGATGGCGTGGATGCGCCCCGGAGGGATCGTCACGTGACGGCGAGCCGTCAGGCCACGGTCGATGCGCACGCCGTCGGCAGCGATCGCCGCGCTAAAGCCGAACTCTCGATCGAAACGCGCCCAGACGCCCACCAGGAGGCTGAACGCGCCCGTCAGGATACCCAGGAAACTCATGATCGACGTCACCCCGACGACACCCACGAGGAAGGCGTTGAGACCCAGGAGGAAGAGGCCGAAGAACAGGGCAATCACATTGTCGATGGTCGCCAGCATGGACACCAGGAGCTTGCCAAAGCCGACCTTGAAAACGGGGCGCGCGGGCGCCTCGAGCGGGGAGGCACCCGTGCGGGTCCCCAGCGTCGCGGCCACAGAATCAGCGGAAGGATCCACGACCTCGTCAATCGCGCCCGAGGCGAGCGCAAGGAGGAGGGCGCGCAGCTCCTCGAGGCGACGAGAATTGAGCAGACCGAGCTTGATGCTCGAATCTCCACCGCCCGCGACCTCAATGTCCAGATAGCCCAGACCCAGGATGCGCCCCACGAGCGAGTAGGACACGTTGATCGTCTGGATGCGCGTCAGCCGCGCGTGACGCTGCGTGCGCTTGAGGATGCCGGCTCGATACCAGATCGCCGTATTACTCACCGCGTAGCGAGTCTTCGTCCACGACAGGTAGCAGTACGAGCCCGCGATGGCGAGAACAACGCCCGCAATAATCAGAAGACCGAGGAAGATACCGGTGGTCGCGAGCCACGCAGGCGTCTCACCGCCCAGCATGCGTTCAATCGCGGACGCATTGCTCAGGGACACCGCGCCGACGACACCCGTGACGCCTCCCGCCACACGGGGAACGTAGGTGAGCGGGTGAAGCGGCTTCCAGTCCTCGGGGGCGATGCCGTCAGAGGAGAGGTCCGTGCTCATAGGCCCATCAGCTCCGCCGAACCACGCTCCGCCAGGACGTCGCGCAGGCGGGCCGCATCCGCGACGGGCACACCGGCGAGCGTCGCGTCGGTCTTCGCGCTCGCGGTCGACAGCTTGATCGTGGAGATGCCAAGCAGGCGCAGCACGGGACCCTGGTAGATGTCGACGTACTGGATGCGACCGTAGGGCACGAGGGTCAGCGAACGATTGAAGACGCCGCGGCGGATGACGAAGTCCGTGTCGGCCAGGGCGTAGCGCAGGGCGCGCACCTGGGCGGGCACGAGCCACAGGCACAACAGTGCGATGGCGGCGGGCACGAGCATGAGCCACCACAGCGCCGGGATGTCGACGATGAGGACGAGGCCGGAGATCACGCCGCACAGGGCGCCGCAGGCCGCGAGCGCGTTACCGAGGCGCAGGGCCGCAAGCTTGGGGGACACGTGCTGGAATTCGACGCCGTCGGGAGACATGACGTCCACTGAGTTCTGGGATGACATGCTTCAATTCTTGCACATCTTTCCGTGCCTTTTCTTGTCCTTTATTCCCACATGGCCACCCGAGGTGGCGAAGCAAACAGAAACAGCACCCATTGCTTCCACCTACCTCACAGGAAACATTCAGACAGATGGGCGACACTGGTTGCATGAGCACCCCGGGAACTGAAGCAAAACTCCTCGTCGTCGACGACGAGCCCAACATCCGCGACCTCCTCGCCTCCTCCCTGCGATTCGCCGGCTTCGATGTCGTCACCGCCGAGGACGGAAGCGGCGCATTTCACGAAGCCCAGGCCTCGCGCCCCGACCTCATCGTCCTCGACGTCATGCTGCCCGACATGGACGGCTTCACCGTGACCAGGCGCCTGCGCGACGCCGGCATCACCACCCCGGTCCTCTTCCTCACCGCGCGCGACGACATGCGCGACAAGATCCAGGGCCTGACCGTCGGCGGCGACGACTACGTCACCAAGCCCTTCGGCCTCGAAGAGGTCGTCGCCCGCATCCGCGCCATCCTGCGCCGCACCATGGGCTCCGAGGAAGACGACGCGTTCCTGCGCGTCGGAGACCTCGTCATCGACGAGGACGCCCACGAAGTCACGCGCGCCGGCATCCCCATCGACCTGTCCCCCACCGAGTTCAAGCTCCTGCGCTACCTCGTCATCAACGCAGGGCGCGTCGTCTCCAAGATGCAGATCCTCGACCACGTGTGGGAATACGACTGGGACGGCGAAGTCGCCATCGTCGAGTCCTACATCTCCTACCTGCGGCGCAAGCTCGCCGTCGAGGGGGCCTCCGGGGAGCTGATCCACACCAAGCGCGGCGTCGGCTACATCCTGCGCGCTGAGGACTGACGTGCGCCCCGGCCTGGCTCAACGCATCGAGGCATGGTGGGACTCCAAGCCGCTGTCCTCACAGCTCGTCACGCTCATCACCCTGCTGCTGGCGATTGGCCTATCCCTCTCCGGAACGGTCATGATCGGCCTGCTGCAACGTCACCTCACATCTCAGATTGACGACCAGCTCGTCGCAACCGCCCACACACTGCAGATCTCCGCATCCGCAGCCACATTCTCCGCCGACGGACAGGGCGGCATCCCCACCCTCTACTACATCCACATCCGCAACGCCGACGGCACCGACCGCTACTTCTACTCCGAAGACACCCTCAAGGCCTCGGGCAAACCCAACCTGCCCGACCTCGTGGACACCTCCTCGGCTCCCGTCTCCTCGTTCCGCACGCTCCCCGTCACCGTCTCCTCATCCAAGGCCGGCCTCGGCTGGCGCGCCCTCGTCGTCCCCGTGTACGAGCAGGAAAGCGGCAAGTTCTCCGGGTACATGACGATCGCCCTGCCCCTGTCCGACCTTCAGCACACGCTACGCACCACGGCCTCGTACTTTGCCGTCGCGGGCTCCATCATCGTCGCCATCGGCGCCTGGACAGGCCGAGTCCTCGTGCGCCGCGCACTCCTGCCCCTGCGCTCCATCGAGTCCACCGCCGGCAAGATCGCCGCCGGCGACCTCACCAAGCGAGTCACCCCCCACCCGGTGACGACCGAGGTCGGCTCCCTCTCGCTCTCCCTCAACACCATGCTCACCCAGGTCGAGCAATCCTTCGAAGCCCGCCAGGCCTCAGAACAAAAGATCAAGCGCTTCGTCTCCGACGCCTCCCACGAGCTGCGTACCCCTCTCGCGGCCATCTCCGGCTACTGCGAGCTCTACGCCATGGGCGGCGTGCCCGCCGAACGCATCGAAGAAGTCATGGGGCGCATCGCCTCCGAATCCTCGCGCATGGCCACGCTCGTCGAAGACCTCCTCACTCTCGCGCGCCTCGACGAAGGCCGCCCCCTCGAAATCACAGAGATTGACCTCGTCAAGCTCGCAGACAACGCGATCTTCGACCTCCAAGCCCTCGACCCCACGCGCACGGTCGGGCTCACCGGCATCAGCGGACGCACTCCCCCCCATGACGCTCATCGTCCCCGGCGACCGCGACCGCCTCTCGCAGGTCTTTACCAACCTCATCGGCAACATCGTGCGATACACCCCCGAAGGCTCCCCCGTCGAAATCGCGCTCGGACGCACCGGCGACACCGCCATCATCGAACTGCGCGACCACGGACCCGGCATCGACGAAACTGACCGCGGACGCGTCTTCGAACGCTTCTACCGCGCGGACACCTCACGCAACCGCAAGTCCGGCGGATCCGGCCTCGGCCTCGCTATCGTCTCCGGCATCCTCGCGGCTCACAAGGGCACAGCATCCCTCAGCAAGACAAAGGGTGGCGGCCTCACCGTCCGCATCGAACTCCCCACGACGTGAAAGACATAACGACCAGAAGTCACACTCATGGGTTTTCCGCTCAGTTTTAGCGATTTCCCGCGTGACAGTTCACGCGAAACGCTAGGGATTTTCCCTGATTTTTTACCAACGAACGTGACCTTCGCTCAAAAGCGCACTAGCATGGCTCGGGTATTCCTCAGCAAGGAGAGTGGCCCATGGGTGCTCAAGCACCTCAGTGGCTGCTGACGTCCTTCGTCGACGCCATGCAGCAAATCGGCGCAACCGCGACCGACACAGACCTCGAACATGAGGGCACGGACCTCATACAGCGGTGGAGCGCGCCCAACCGGCAGTTGCACAACCTGCGTCGGCTCATGAACACGCTCACCCACATTGATGAAATCTCGTCGTCCGCGCACGATCCCGACATCCTGCGCGTCGCCGCGTGGTACCACGGTGCCTTCCTCAACAAGGCGCTCGAGATCAAGCTCGGTGGATTCCAGGCGAACTTCGCCTCCACCCGATGCATCGATCACGCGCACAACCGCCTCACCAAGCTTGGCGTACCCGAGGACGTTGTCGCACGCATCGACGAGCTGATCGCCTTCCTCACGCGCCACCGCGCGCCTCGCACCGACTTCGACGCGCAGGTGCTCGTCGACGCCGACCTGGCGGGCCTGGCCTGCAGCCCGCAGGACTACAAGAAGCTGCGCACATCCCTGCGCGCCGAGCTCAGCGAACTCGACGACCTGCAGTTCACCAAGGCACGCATGGCGCTCGTCAAGAAGCTCCTGAGCTACGAGACGATCTACCAGTCCCCCCTCGGCTCCGCGTGGGAAGACACCGCCCGCGCAAACCTTGAGGTCGAGCTGAGCCGCCTCGAGCGCGAGAAGGCCCAGCTATGCCAGGCCGCCCAGGCCGAGGACACGGACGACACCGAGGACACGGACGACACCGACGAGGTCGTGGAAGACTCCACGACGACGACCGGCACGCTGATCATCAAGCGCCGCTCGATCAAGAAGCGCGTCCCCGTCGCCTCACCGGACGACGAGGCCACGTCCACCGGCGTCTTGCCGCGCAAGATCGAGGAAGACACCGACTCAGACGAGGACGAGGAAGCAACCTCCTCCCTTGAGTCTGCCGTCGAGTCCCTGGATCTGCCCACCTCCGACTGACGAGGCCGAGGCTGCTGTTCGTACCGCAGGGCCCACCCGCTTTGCATACCGCAGGGCCCGCCTCGCCGGACCTGGCCGCTCTGTGTGCCGGTGGGCGGCGGCCCAGCATGATGTCGCATATTGCTCTTGGCTCCACGGGTTTTCCAGGCGCCGGAGGCCCCGGCCGCCCGCGAGACTAGGCGGCCTCGCTTCGCTCGGTGCCGCGTCTCGAAGCCCGCCCGTGCCCTCCGGTCCCTCCGGCGCCCTCCAAACCTGTGGAGCCTGGCCGCTGTGCGTGCCGGTGAGCGGCGGCACCTCACCCGTCAGTCGCACGGGTATACCTTGGGACTATCCACAGGCACCTTCCGGCGCGGGCGGTTATCCACAGGGCGCCAATTCTGCCTCGATCACGCGTCGTCACGCGCGTAACGTCGATGTCGACGGACCCACCCGGGGTCCCACAAAGGAGTGACATCATGACCGCATACGCCGTCGACGCCGAACAAATTTCCGCCGCCTCCGCGCAGGCCTGCACGACCGCATCGACCATCCGCACCGAGGTGGACACGATGATGGCCCAGCTCTTGGCCTTACAGGACTCCTGGACCGGCGGGGCGCAGGTGAACTTCCAGGCGACTATCACCCAGTGGCAAGGCATCCAGGCCCAGACACACGACGCCCTGGACGCGATCTCCTCGCAGATGCAGGTCGCGGCCTCCACCTACGCCGACGCAGAGGCTCATTCCGCGTCCCTGTTCGCGGGGGTCTGACAAGCGCACCATGCGCCCCTGTTCCGCTAGGAGACCACCGGCCTCGTCTCAAGCCTGCGCAGACAGACACAAACGCCTGGGGGCGGGACCCTCACGAGTCCCGCCCCCAGGCGGATCAGCTTAGCGCTGAGCGGCTCAGTACATGCCGCCCATGCCAGCGCCAGCGTCGTCGCCACCGGCGGCCGGAGCCTCGGGCTTGTCGGCGACAACAGCCTCGGTCGTCAGGAACATGCCTGCGATCGACGCAGCGTTCTGCAGCGCGGAACGGGTGACCTTGACCGGGTCGGAGATGCCGGCGGCCATGAGGTCGGTGTACTCGCCGGTCGCGGCGTTCAGGCCGTGGCCGGGCTCCATGTTCGCAACGCGGTCGGCAACCACGCCACCCTCAACGCCCGCGTTCTCAGCGATCTGCTTGAGCGGGGCGGAGATAGCCAGGCGCACGATGTTGACACCGGTCGCCTCATCGCCGGTGAGGGCGTCGAGCTTGGGCAGCGCCACGGTGGCGGCCTGGATCAGGGCGACGCCGCCGCCGGCGACCAGGCCCTCTTCGGAGGCCGCGCGAGCGTTACGAACGGCGTCCTCGATACGGTGCTTGCGCTCCTTGAGCTCGACCTCGGTGGCCGCGCCGGACTTGATGACGGCGACGCCGCCAGCCAGCTTGGCGAGGCGCTCCTGCAGCTTCTCGCGGTCGTAGTCGGAGTCGGTGTTCTCGATCTCCTGGCGGATCTGGCGCACGCGGGCATCCAGCATGTCCTTGTCGCCAGCACCCTCGACGATGGTGGTCTCATCCTTGGAGACGACGATCTTGCGGGCGCGGCCCAGCAGCTCGAGGTCAGCGTTCTCGAGGGAGAGGCCGACGGTCTCGGAGATGACCTGGCCGCCCGTCAGGATGGCCATATCCTGCAGCATAGCCTTGCGGCGCTCGCCGAAGCCGGGGGCCTTGACGGCCACGGACTTGAAGGTGCCGCGGATCTTGTTGACGACCAGCGTGGCGAGGGCTTCGCCCTCGACGTCCTCAGCGATGATCGCCAGGGGCTTGCCGGTCTGCATGACCTTCTCCAGGACGGGGACGATGTCCTTGACGTTGGAGATCTTGGAGTCCATGAGGAGGACGTAGGCGTCCTCGAGGACGGCTTCCTGACGCTCCTGGTCGGTCACGAAGTAGGCCGACAGGTAGCCCTTGTCGAAGCGCATACCCTCGGTGGTCTCCAGGGTGGTGTCGAAGGAGTTGGTCTCCTCGACGGTGACGACGCCCTCGGCACCGACCTTCTCGAAGGCCTCGGCGATGAGCTTGCCGATGGCGGGGTCGTTGGCGGAGATGGAGGCCGTGGCAGCGATCTGCTCGGTGGTCTCGACGGGCTTGGCGTCGGCGTGCAGCTGCTCGACGATGGCCTCGACGGCCTGGTCGATGCCGCGCTTGAGGGCGATCGGGTTGGAGCCGGCGGCAACGTTACGCAGACCCTCGTGGACCAGCGCCTGGGCCAGAACGGTCGCGGTGGTGGTGCCGTCGCCTGCGACGTCGTCCGTCTTCTTGGCAACTTCCTTCACCAGCTCGGCGCCGATGCGCTCGAAGGGATCGTCGAGGTCGATTTCCTTGGCGACGGAGACGCCGTCCTTGGTGATCGTGGGGGCGCCCCACTTCTTGTCGAGCACGACGTTGCGGCCCTTGGGGCCAAGCGTCACCTTGACGGTGTCGGCCAGCAGGTTGAGGCCGTTCTCCATGCCACGACGGGCGTCCTCATCAAACTTGATGATCTTGCTCATTGGAAATGTGTCCTTCCGCGATGCGGATCGGGTTCGATGCCCGCGACGGACGGCCACGTTTTTGAGGTGGCCTCATCGAACCGGTGGTCTTATCACTCTCCATGTCGGAGTGCTAACTACGATTTTGGCACTCGCCACCCCAGAGTGCAAGGCGAGGTAGCGCGACATGAGTCCGATGCGCTCAGGGCGTAACACCTTTTGACGACGCCGGGGGCCCGCTGAGCACGCCTGCACACCAGACGCCGCCGGCGTAGAGGGCGGTGGACGCGCCGTAGGGCCGGCTGCGGCGCCCGTGTGCCGCGGGAGGCCGACAACTGGACACTCAGACTGCGCCACAGCGAAACAACGTCCCCAACAAGAATCACGCCGGGCCACTTCGGTATAAAACTCGCCCTGCTCGCCCAAAAAGGCCCAATTTGGCATGTTTTGCCCATGCATGGCGAACTTTGTACCGCTGCCGCCGTCAACAAGCCGTGCGTGGCGAACTTTGTACCGCTGTCACCGCCAACAAGCCGTGCATGGCGAACTTTGTACCGACTACAAGCTAGATGCGGGGCCAGCAACCACAACAGCACACCAGGCCACACCGACATGAAGATCTCCAGAGGAATCAACGAGTGACAGCACTAACAACTCCAGGAAAAGTTGCACGTAATTCGATTCCATCAACTCTCACCAGGAGCCCAGAAGCATTGAAATTCCAACGACATGAATTCAAGGTTTGAAACAGTCACAGGCGAATTACGTGCGAGATTGCTGAGACGGCGGCGGGGCCTGGCCACGATACCAGTGGCGGCGGGCACTGCACCCGTTACGTGGCACTGCACCCGTTACGTGGCGATACACCCGTTACGTGGCGCTACACCCGATCAGAACGGGTGCAATGCCTACGGATCGGGTGCAATGCCTACGGATCGGGTGCACCGCACAACGCTCGAATACCCCAAAGAAGAGTCTGCCGCCCCGCACGCATCACCCACAGACAGGAACACATGAAGCCACAAGCCCCCCCAAGCACCGCCGGCGTGGAAGGCGCCGGAGGGGCCGGAGGGCCAGGCTGCGGTGCCCGTGGGCGGTGGCGGGGCCTGGCCGGACAACGAGTCGACGCGCCGAGCGAAGCTCGCGGCGCGGACGGCTCGCGGGCGGGCCGCCGCCCACGGGCACACAAAGCAGCCCGGCCCGCAGGACAGCACGCGCGGCACCCGGAACACCAGCGGGGCCACAAGCAGCCCGTGCCACCGGCACACACAGCGGCCGGACCATCCGGCGCCCGGCCGCTCGTGGGCACACAAAACCGCCCGACCCCACAGGGGCCGGGCGGTTCAGACAATCAGCGAGAGAGACTCAGCGCAGGATCACGACGATGTCGGGATCACCGAGACCACTTTCCTGACGGACGCTCGAAATGCCGAGCTTGGATGCGATGTCCTTGGCGGTGCCTTCCATGCGCGGGTCTTCGTAGAAGACGGTGGAAGTCTGGGTGGTCCACCCGTCAGCGTTCGCGGCGCTGGTTCCGGCGTAGCCGGCCTGGTTCAGGATCTGAGCCTGCTGTCCGGCGTACCCCTGGGTGCCGGTGCCATTGAGGACCTGGATGACGGCTCCGTGGTCGGGCTCGGCGGAGGCGGCGGAAGACGAGGAGCTCGCGGAGGGGTGGGCTCGGCGGGTGCGGGTGCATCGGCAGTGGGTGCGGCGGTGGGGCTCGCGGAGGAGCTGGGCGCCGTAGACACCGCGGTGGGCGTCGAGCCAGGCGTCGTGGTCTGTTGGCGCGACAGGGCGGTCGCCGCTGCCCATCCGAGGGCGGGAACGATCACGAGGATGGCCAGGAAAGGCCACACGTTCTTCCACCTGGACGGCTTGGGGCGGTGCATGCCGACGGGCATATCCTCGCCGGCGCGGTCAAATTCATCCCTGGGGTACTGAGAACTCACGCGTTCAGACTATCGGAAAAGAGTGTGTGGGGCGCGGGTGGCGCGCGGGTAATGTGGCGTGGCTTGTGCGGCATTAGGCTGGTGCTATGAGTGAACACAATCCCCGTCCGCTGGCTGAGTTGATTGATCCGGGTTGGGCTCGGGCGCTCGCGCCGGTTGAGGATCGCGTCCACGAGTTGGGCGCGATGTTGGCCGCTGAGGTTGAGGAGGGGCGCGGTTACCTGCCCGCGGGCACGGATGTTCTGCGCGCCTTCACGTACCCATTCGACAAGGTCAAGGTTCTCATCGTTGGGCAGGATCCGTATCCGACGCCGGGGCACGCCATGGGGTTGTCGTTTTCGGTGCACCCGGGTGTGGCGCTGCCGAAGTCGCTCATTAACATCTTCCGCGAGCTGAGCGATGACATGGGTATTCCCGCTCCGACGTCGGGGGATCTGACGCCGTGGAGTGAGCAGGGGGTGTGCCTCCTCAACCGTGTGTTGACGGTGCGGCCGGGCGCTCCCGCATCGCATCGCGGCCGTGGCTGGGAGGAGGTGACCCAGTGTGCGATTGACGCGCTGGTGTCACGGACGAGGCCGGACGGATCGCGCGCTCCCCTCGTCGCAATCCTGTGGGGGAAGGACGCTCAGTCGCTCACGCCGCGCCTCGGTGACACGCCGATTATTGCGTCCGCACACCCGTCGCCGCTCTCTGCGTATCGCGGCTTTCGGGTCGAAGCCGTTTTCGCGCGCAAATCAGCTGCTGGAGGGGCAGGGCGCGTCGGGCGTGGATTGGTCGCTGGGCGCTTCTCGTTGACGAGGCCAGCGCACCTTACGCGTTCGGGTGAGGTGGGGTGCGGCTGCGGTGCCGCGGTGAGGGACTCCGTGGAGCCGGCTATCGGACTCGAACCGATGACCTGCTGTTTACAAGACAGCTGCTCTACCAACTGAGCTAAGCCGGCGGCGGACACTAGTGTGCCACAGGTGCGGGCTGGTGCGCACGGGCGGGCCGATACTGCGCGCGTTTGGACAGGGGTGTTGAGGGACCCCGGCATTGGGTCTGGATGAGCGAGGATGCGTGCCCTTCATGCGTGTGGATGTCTGGTGAGCGCGCCTGAGAAACATGCGTTTCACGGCAAAAAGTGAGGGGTGGGACCGCCACGCGGTCCCACCCCTCACTGATCGAAGGCTCAGTTGGAGCTGGTGGTCGTCTCGGAGCTCTGAGACTCTTCGACGCCGCTCTGAGAGGGCTCGTTGGATTCGGGGGCCGGTGTCTCGGTGGCCCCCTGGGTCGCGGAGGTGATGATGCCGTATTCCTGCGCGATGGTGTCGCGCAGCGCGGCCAGCTGGGTGCCGAGCGGGATCACGGTGGAGTGATCCTTGACGAGCTCGGGCGTGCCGAGACCGTTGCCACGACCGCTGTAGCCGGCGTTCTGCCAGGCGGTGGTCGAGGCCTTGAGGTAGTCCTCAACGGCGTTGACCGGGAAGGTGTCGATAACGTCGGAGGGGACGCCAACCTCGGCGGCGATCACCTTGACCTGCTTCCAGGAGGCGTCGAGGTTTTGGACGACGGTGCCGTCGGAGGCCTGGAACTGGGTGCGGAAGTAGGCGAGCAGTGCGTGGTGGAAGTCCACCCACTTGTCGGGTGCCTTCTGTGCGACGACGAGCGATGCGCTGGTCGCGGGCTTCAGGTAGTCCATGTTGACGGTGATGACCGGCTGGAGCTCAATGTTGTAGTGGCCTTCGGCCGCCCACGTGGTGAGGTCCTTGCCCATGTATGCGTCGAGGTCGGCGCACGCGTGGCAGGTGTAGTCGAAGTATTCGGTGAGGGTGGGCAGGCTCGGATCCGCCTCGGCGACGACGCCGTTTGCGTTGACGATGATCGGACGACCGTCGGCGTAAGGGCCGAGGACCTCGGAGGCATCGACGTTGCGGGCGGCGTTGACCTGCGCCTGCTGCTTCCAGATCACGCCGCCGACGGCTGCGACGACCGCGAGGACGATGGCAGCGACGGCGGAAATGACGATGATGCGGGTGCGGCGGTCAGCACGCTCCTGCGCCTGGCGCATCTGTGCGGCTTTGGCGCGCACGGGGTCGACGGCCGGCTTCTTCTTCTGAGCCATGGACTCACCTTCCGAAAGTAGTTGAATGTTGCAAGAATATCGGGCGCGGTCTGGACGCGCTCAGTGCGACAGCCCACCCGTGACGATGAACCACGCACCCGCAAGGAACGCACCACAGCCTACCGCGAGGAGGCCTCGCCCCCAGGCAGGACGCACGATCGAACGCAGCGATGTCGCTATTCCGACACGCAGGTCCGCGGCGAAGGGCATCAGCCAGGCCACCAGCAGGGTGAGCACCGCGAGCGCCCATGCGATTATCGTCCCGTGCGGGTCGCTGAGCCAGTAATCGCTGCGATCGGGGCTGCTTGCGGTGGCCACATCGACCGGCCAGGACCACAGGACGCGTCCCTCATGAGAATAGGAGAGGCCCGCCCACACGGCGTAGGGGACAAGACCTCCCACGACGAGGCCCAGGGCTGTTGTCAGGATCGAGCGTACGAGCAGGATCGGGGACATGGCGATGACGGCCGCGCCATCGGAGGCCTTGGGACCGCGTAACATACGCCTCCGCTCGACCCACCGGCTCATCGCCCCGACCAACCCGAAGGCTGTCAGGGCAATGCCGACGATCAGAGTGCCGCTCATGCCGAGAAGGAAAGGCAGCGCCGCCAGGAGGGCGAGTAAGGCGGCGCTGGAGAACCAGGCGTTCTTCTTCGTCGGGGACGAGGCCGCGTCGCCTCCCGGGGCAGGGACACCCGCGCCGGTGTTGGGATTCCAGTCGTGGCCCATCCCCATCGGCGAGGCCGCGAAGCCCGCGTGAGGATAGGGCTGTTGCCCGTAACCGGGAGCAACTCCCGGCACGGGAGCGTCAGCGCCGTGCTGACCCGCGTAGGGCGCGTGCGGGTAGGGGGCCATGACCTCGGTGGGATCCGAGTCGTCAACACGCTGCCAGACGTCGGTGGCATCGTCGTGCCAGGCGACTTCCCCGGTGTCATCGGACCAGTCGCCGTAGCCCTCCGCCACGGAGGCGGTGTCCACAACATCGGTGTGATCGTTCGCCGCGGTGAACTCAGAGGCGTCGCGGCGGGCATGCTGCGGGTAGGCGACGGCGCGCGCACCCTCGATGCCCGGACGCTGCCCAGCGTCCTCCCATTCGGGGGGGTGCGGCGATCTCCTGGGGGTCGGAGTTCACCATCTGCGTGCGCATGCCCGTATCGAGCAGCTGCGCCCAGTTCACGGTCACGTAGTCGAGTTCGCCGGGCGCCCAGCCGACGGCACTCATGAGGTCGGCGACAATCAGGGAAGGTGACGGACGATCGTCGGGATCGGGGGCAAGTCCGCCCGCGAGCGCGTCGGCGACCATCGGGTGCAGTCCGGCGAGGTCGGGGTCCCCTTCGAGGACGCGCAGCATCGTGGCCGACACGTCGCCCTTACCGAAAGGCGGTCGACCGGTCGCGCAGGACAGGAGGGTGGCACACCACGCCCACCAGTCCGATTCTTTGGTAGCACCGTGTCCCTGGAGCAGTTCGGGCGCGGTGTACCCGGCCGTCCCCGACACGAGGCCGGTGCTGGTCAGGTGCTGATCGGAGGTCGCCATCGCGATACCGAAGTCGATAAGGACGGGACCCCCGCGGGGAGCAGATGATGTTGGATGGCTTAATGTCGCGGTGGATGATGTTCGCGTGATGAACGGCCGCGATCGTGGACGCCAGGTGATAGGACAGGGCGGCGACGCCGCGCAGAGGAACCGGCCCCGACACGAGGATTTCCGCGAGCGTGGGCCCCTCGACGTATTCGGAGACGACAAAGGGCTGGGAGGCCTCGGTTTCCGCATCGACGATGTGCGCAACAAAGGGCGAGCGCACGGAGTTCACGGTGCGCGTCTCGCGCTCCAGGCGCTGGCGCGACTCCTCCGAGGCGGCCATCGCCGGGTGCATGGCTTTGAGGGCGACACGCGTGCCGCCCCCGTCTTCGGCGAGCCAGACCGTCCCCGCCCCGCCCGTACCGAGCCGACGGATCAGCCTGTAGCCGCCCAGTTCCTCGCCTTCTTCCACGCCCTCAGCCTACCTGGCCCCTCCCCCCATCTGCGGCCACCCGCGCGGGGCAACCCCGGCCTCGGCCCCCGAATTTGTCAGACGCATACACACCCACAATCCACCATGTGGCCCGAACTGTACACTCTCGACCGAGCGTGCTAACTTCACTATCAGTCGCGCGCGCGGAACGATCCGCGTTCGCACTCCGTGGGCGAAGACGCTCCACGGTCACCCCACTACGGATCGTCCGGCACGTACCTGCCGGTGGGAAGGAAAACTCCATGGCAACCGTTACCTTTGACAAGGCCACCCGCGTCTACCCGGGCTCCGACAAGCCCGCCGTCGACCAGCTCGACCTCGAGATCAAGGACGGCGAATTCCTCGTTCTCGTCGGTCCCTCCGGCTGTGGCAAGTCGACCTCGCTGCGCATGCTCGCAGGCCTGGAGGACGTGAACTCCGGCCGCATCCTCATCGGCGACAAGGACGTCACGGACGTTCCGCCGAAGAACCGCGACATCGCGATGGTCTTCCAGAACTACGCCCTCTACCCCCACATGTCGGTGCGCGAGAACATGGGCTTCGCCCTGAAGATCGCCGGCACCCCCAAGGAAGAGATCAACAAGCGCGTCGAAGAGGCCGCTAAGATCCTCGACCTGGAGCCCTACCTGGACCGCAAGCCCAAGGCCCTGTCCGGCGGCCAGCGTCAGCGTGTCGCCATGGGCCGCGCGATCGTCCGTAAGCCCCAGGTGTTCCTCATGGACGAGCCCCTGTCGAACCTGGACGCCAAGCTGCGTGTCCAGACCCGTACGCAGATCGCCTCCCTGCAGCGTGAGCTCGGCGTCACCACCGTGTACGTCACCCACGACCAGACCGAGGCTCTGACGATGGGCGACCGCATTGCGGTTCTCGCCGGCGGCCTGCTCCAGCAGTGCGGCACCCCGCAGGAGATGTACGAGCGTCCCGCCAACGAGTTCGTCGCTGGCTTCATCGGCTCCCCCGCCATGAACCTGGGCACCTTCACGGTCGAGGGCGAGTGGGCCAAGCTCGGCCCCGCACGCGTGCGCGTCTCCGAGGCCGCCCGCGCCGCGATGACCGCTGAGGACGGCGGAAAGATCAAGATCGGCTTCCGTCCCGAGGGTCTGGACGTCGTCACCGACGGCTCCGAGGGCTCCATCCCCGTCGAGGTCGACTTCGTCGAAGAGCTCGGCTCGGACGCCTACGTGTACGGCCACCTGGCCGGCGCAGCCGCGGGCGAGACCCTGGGTTCCGGCTCCGAGGGCACCGGCAAGCAGCTGATCGTGCGCGTTCCCCCGCGCACCGCTCCCGCGCGCGGCGGCGTCCTGCACGTGCGCATCCGCGAGGGCCAGCAGCACAACTTCTCCGCTGCAACGGGTGTTCGCCTGCCCGAGTGACGCCTAGCGCTCACGCACAGCGATAATCGGCCCCGGCCTCGTCCACTCGTACCTCCAGGACGAGGCCGGGGTTCGCTATGCCCATATGTGTTCTTGGCCGCGACTAGCGTCGATACCGAGTCGGGGCTATGCGCACGGCGCTCGAGATGCGACAATGGTTCTCATGGCTTTGGACATTACGGCGGCCGCAATCGACCCCGCCCTTTTGGACCTCCCGTGGGATGTTCCCCTCGAGGAGTGGCCATCCAACCTACTCGCGGCACTCCCCCGCGGCATTTCCCGCCACATCGTGCGCTTCGTGAATCTGTCCGGCCGCGTGCTCGCGGTCAAGGAGATCGGCCCGACCGTCGCCCATCACGAGTACGACCGCCTGCGTGACCTGAAGCGGCTGGACGCCCCATCCGTCCAGCCGGTTGCCGTCATCACGGGCCGCGAAACTCCCGAGGGCGAGGAACTCAACGCGGTTCTCATCACCGAGCACCTGCAGTTCTCCCTCCCCTACCGCGCGCTGTTCTCCCTGTCGATGCGTGAGGATACAGCGACGCGACTCATCGACGCACTCGCCCTTCTCCTCGTTCGCCTGCATCTCCTGGGCTTCTATTGGGGCGATGTCTCCCTGTCGAACACGCTGTTCCGCCGCGACGCGGGCGAGTTCGCCGCCTACCTGGTCGACGCCGAGACCGGCGAGCTGCACCCCAAGCTCACCGACGGCCAGCGCGAGTACGACGTCGACCTGGCCCGCACGAACATCATCGGCGAGCTCATGGACCTCCAGGCCGGCGGGTTCTTCCCCGAAGACTCCGACCCGATCGACGTCGGAGACCGCATCCGCACCCAGTACGACCTGCTGTGGACCGAAGTCACCGCCGAGGAATCCATTCCCAACGATCAGCGCCAGTACCTCGTCAGCGAGCGCATCCGCCGCCTCAACGACCTCGGTTTCGACGTTGCCGAGCTGCATCTGTCCACCGATTCCTCCGGCGAGCGGCTCGTCATTCAGCCCAAGGTGGTCGACGCCGGTCACCATAACCGCAAGTTCATGCGCCTGACCGGCATGGACGTCGGTGAACACCAGGCGGCACGCCTCCTCGCCGACATCGACGTGTGGCGCGCGACGAACGGCCTCCAGGACCTTCCCCTCGATGAGGCTGCCCACGACTGGCTCACCGACGTGTTTGCCCCCGTCGTGCGCGCGATTCCGCGCGAGCTCGCTGGCAAGCTGGAGCCCGCGCAGCTCTACCACGAGTATCTCGAGCACCGCTGGTACATGGCCCAGCAGGCCGGCCACGACGTGTCCCGAGACGAGGCCCTCGCCTCGTACGTGGAGACGATTCTGCCCTCCAAGCGCGACGAGGCCGTCCTCATCGAACCCGCGCCAGGTCGCGCCTCCATGCTCAGCGCCGAGGCGCACCCCGACCTATGGTGAGGGGACAGGTCGTCCCGTCCCATTCACGCTAGGAGCACCCATGTCTGAGTTTCCCCGCATCTTTGCCCACCGGGGCGCGTCTTCCCTGGCTCCCGAGAACACGATCGCCGCGTTCGCCAAGGCCATGGAGGTCGGCGCACGGTGGTTCGAGTTCGACGTGGACATCGCGGGCGACGGCTCACTGATCGTCATTCACGACGACACCCTGGACCGCACGACGACGGGGTCCGGCTCGTACTACCAGCTCGGGTTCTCTGACATCCGGCGACTGGACGCGGGCCGTTGGTTCTCGGACACGTACCGCTTCGAGCGTATTCCCGAGGCCACCGACGTGCTCGCCTTCGCGCACGCTCAGCAGATGGGCGCGAACCTGGAGATCAAGCCCTGCGCGGGCGGTGATCGCCTGCGCGAGCGCCTGATCGAGGCCCTGGCCGTCACGTTGGCCGGCGACAAGGTTCCGTCCCGACTCATCGTGTCTTCCTTCGACCACGACCTTCTCGCGGCCTTCCACGAGGCCTGCCCGTCGGTTGCGCTCGGCTGGCTCATTGAGCGCGCCTCCGAGGAGTGGCGTGAGGGCGCTGCTGCCCTGGGTGCCGCCGCCATCCATCCGGGCGTTGAGGGCCTCACCGCCTCCGACGTGCGCGCGATGCGCGACGCGGGCTTCGAGGTCAACGTGTGGACCGTCAACGACGTCGAGCAGGCCCGCGAGCTGGCCTCGTGGGGTGTCACGGGCATCTTCACGGATCGTCCGCAGGACTTCCCCGCCGAGGCCCTGAGGGCCTGAGGGGACACGAGCGCTTGCGCGCCACCACCAACCTATAGTGCCGACGAATATGCGCGCGGCCTGCGCCCGCGCCACCACCAACGAAACGAGGCAGCCGGGGTCACGAACGACCCCGGCTGCCTCATTCGCACGCGGCGGACGGCTCCTTACGCCTCGCCGGCGCGGCGCGCGAAGCGCTTGGAGACGTGCTTGGCCAAGGACAGCTCGGCGATCGAATCGACGACCATCAGGCCACCCACGATGCCGGCGAAGCGCATCCAGCCCGAGCGCGGCGAGGAGGCGCGCACGGCGGCGACCAGCATGCCGGTACCGACGATGGCTTCGGCGGCGACGGCGGCGTGGATGATCCACGGACGCTCAACGGCCACGGACTCGTAGGAGTTCCACAGGGGCTTCACGACCGACTGCGGCTGACCCATCATGATGTCGACGCTGCGGCCGATCGCGTTGGAGATTCCGCGCGCCAGGTGCACGGAAGCCCCCTCGACGTCCTCGAGGTCAGTGGTGCCCAGGAGGAAGCCGGCGACGGAACCGGGTAGGCCGAGGGCACGCACGACCTTCCACACGGACTCCTCACCGGTCGTGGCCACAGACGCCCACAGGGCGTCGGCGTCGGAGCCGGGGACGGCCTCGGCGATCTCCGCCAGATCGAGACGATCGCCCACCAGGTCGATGACCTCGCCGGGCAGCTCGGCGGTGCGGTCGTGTCCGCCGGGGACGATCGCAGCGTCCATGCCCCAGTTGTGGGAGATGATGTGCTCGAGGTGATCGTCGGTGACCAGGAAGACCTGGAATTCACCGTCCGTCACGGAGAGAGTCACGAGCGGCAGATCTCCGAAGTTCCAGCCTTCCTTCTCGGCGGGCAGCTCGGCGAGAAGCGCGCGGTGCCCCTCGGCGAGCTCAAGGTCGCCCAGATCCACTCCCTCGAGGGCCGCCAGGAGCGGCACGGACGACGCGGGGGTGCGGCCGATTTCGACGATGCGGGTGGGGGTGGGTTCGACGGCCGCATACTCCTCCTCATCGGAGGGCCACACCTTACCCAGCGGCGAGTCGCCCTCGGGCAGGTGGTCGGCCGTCGCGTTACCGATACGCACCTCGGCGTCGAACAGGATGGCGAGTTCGTCGGCCAGTTCGGCGGGAGTGGGGCCGGGAACGACCTCAGTCGAACCGGCGGGCACGGTAGCGACGCGTTCCTTGTCGACCGCGACGTTGAGTCCGAGCAGCTGGGGCGAGGAGGGGAACCACTCGAGCTGGGCGAGAATCGACCGCTCCTTCAGCTCGCCGGCAACCACGCTGGGATCCAGATCGTGGCCGATGATCATGCCTTCAATGCGAGTCCATTCCTGGGCCATGTCGCTACCTTCCTGTTCGTGGTGACATCGTCTCACCACTCTATGGTTCCATTGTGTCGCGTAGGTCGCTATTTCGCTCGCCCGCGCGGTCAGTTACGAGATTTTGTGTCCCTGCGCCCCGCCCCGCTCGACGGCTGTGAAGCCAGTGTGCGTCGGCAGCGGCGCGACAGTCTGCGGTCGGAGACGGTGTCAGCATCCGCCTCGCGAATCGTCATAAGCCCCCTGATGAATGTACCGGGTGTGACCATCGCCCCCGCCTCGTCCGTCAGCGTGACACCGGACGCAGCCGTCACGTTTCGCGAAGCCTGGATCCATTGCACATCATTCTTTCAGCATCCGACGCCCGTCATTGGAGGTCCACACTGCGACCCATTGCGCAGTTGCACCATCATACGGCGCGCAAACAGCCGGTTTCAAGAGGCCTGAATGATATCTACGATCCCAGCACAGGGCCTCTCACGTCTGCATGCGGACAGGTTTGAGTAATGCGTCATACGCTGCTATCCTGACGCGTTACGCGGCCCCACGGGTAAAGGGACCGCACCCCTCTCACGAAAGCAACTATCATGCCTTTCCTCAGCATCGTAGCCATCGCCGTCGCTGCTACTGTCTTTGTTCTCCTGTTCCTCTGGGCGAGCTTCGTCTCCGCTTCGCCGGGCGAAATTAAGGTAATCTCCGGTCCCCGCGGCCAGCGCGTGCTCCACGGCAAGACGGGCTGGAAGGTCCCCCTCCTCGAGCGCGTGGACACCATGACCGCCTCGATGATCTCCGTCGACGCCCAGACCACAGACTTCGTTCCCACGAACGACTACATCAACGTGCGCGTCGACGCTGCCGTCAAAGTCCGTATCGCGACCGATGACCCGACGCTCTTCCGCGCTGCGACGCGTAACTTCCTGTACAAGACGACCTCCGAGATTTCCGAAGAAGTCCGCGACACCCTCGAGGGCCACCTGCGTGCGATCATCGGCCAGATGCGCCTGACCGACATCATCACCGACCGTGCGGCATTCTCTGAGCGTGTTCAGGAGAACGCGAAGCAGGACCTGGAGGAGATGGGTCTTGAGATCGTTGCCTTCAACATCCAGAACGTGACCGACCAGAACGGCGTCATCGATAACCTCGGTATCGACAACACGGAGCAGATCCGTAAGACCGCGGCCATCGCGAAGGCGAACGCGCAGAAGGAGGTCGCGCAGGCGACCGCCGTCGCCCAGAAGGAAGCCAACGACGCGCAGGTCGCGTCGCAGCTCGAGATCGCTCAGAAGCAGACGGACCTCGCCAAGCGCCAGGCCGCCCTGAAGGTCGAGGCCGACACCGAGAAGGCGAAGGCCGACGCCGCCTACGAGATTCAGTCGCAGATTCAGCGCCGCGACATCGAGCGTGAGACCGCGCAGGCCGACATCGTCAAGCAGGAGCAGCAGGCCGTCATCAAGGAGAAGGAAGTCGTCGTCACCAAGCAGGCCCTGCAGGCCGAGGTGAACGCGAAGGCCGACGCCGAGCGCTACGCCGCCGAGAAGAAGGCCGACGCGGCCCTGTACGCGCGTCAGCGCCAGGCCGAGGCCGAGGCGTTCGAGCGCACCAAGAAGGCGGACGCCGACAAGCAGGCCATGCTTGCCGAGGCGCAGGGTATCGAGGCACGAGGCCGCGCCGAGGCCTCCGCGATCGGCGCGAAGCTGACGGCCGAGGCCGAGGGTCTCGAGAAGAAGGCCGAGGCCATGACCAAGATGAACCAGGCGGCCGTTCTGGAAATGTACTTCCGTGCGCTGCCCGAGGTGGCGCGCGCCGTGGCCGAGCCCCTCTCCAAGGTCGACACGATCACCATGTACGGCGAGGGCAACAACGCCCAGATGGTCGGCGACATTACGAAGTCGATCAGCCAGATCAACGCGGGCCTGGGCGATTCGCTGGGTCTGGACCTGCAGCAGTTGTTCACGGCCCTCGTGGGTGCCAAGGTCGTCTCCCCGACGATCTCCGACGCGGTTGCGGAGGGCGTGCGCGACGCCACTTCCCCGATTCCTCCGCAGGAGTGAGCGAGGCTTGAGCGGGGCGCGGGCGCGGCGCGACCGCGTGTGAGGCGTGCCGCTCGTGATACGGGGCGGGATCCTACGGGATCCCGCCCCGTTGCTATGCCTTTTCCTGGCTGTCGGCGCCCGCCCCCTGTTACACCCCACCCCACTGTTACACCCCACCCTCCCACAAAAGTCGCACGTAATTTAATCCGGTAACTTTTTAAGACAGCTCGAAAACGTTGCAATTCCAACGATGCTTTTTCATACCTTTAAGTAGCCACGGGGGAATTACGTGCGAGATTGGAGTGAAATCATCATGCCTCGTGTCCTGGTGTCCCCCGTTGCAGCCACCACGAGAACCTAGCCTCCGCAAAATAGCGACCGAAACGTTCCACGCTACGCCGTCAAGTTATACACTTCAGTATGGAACAAAGAGCAAAAGGATCCCTCCTCGTGAGGGTTGGCGCTGCCCTGAGCACCCTCGTTGTTCTCGGCATGTCAGGACTGGCCTACCTATTAGTCGCCGACGTATATGACATGTATCCGCAGCTCGCCTATCGTGCTGTCTTTACAGTCCTCGGCGTGCTCATCCCACTCCCGCTCGCTTTCTTCTTCGGGTTGGTCGCACTGCGTATCCACACGCTGTCACTACAGCAGCTGATGACATGTGCAGCGAGATGCATGTGGGGCTTCTTCGGTCTCTTCCTGCTCACCTGGTTGCTTGAGGGACTCTTCATCGGCGAGGCACCCGGCCCCTTCATGTACGTATGCGTCGGCACTCTCATCCTATCGGCAACGATCGCTCGCCTCCTCACGCTCGGTGCACACGCCGCGAAGTCCTCATAGGGCCAGGGCAGGCAACACACAGACACCCCGACCGATTGGAGGCCGCCGCGAGGCCTGCGGGGCCTTGCCGCGGTGCCGGTGGGCGATGGTGGCGCCACACCCGTTACGTAGCGCTGCACCCGTTACGTGAAGGTGCACCTGTTACGTGGCGGTGCACCTGTTACGTGGCGGTGCACCCGTTACGTGGCGGTGCACCCGTTATGTGGCGGTGCACCCGTTATGTGGCGGTGCACCCGTTATGTGGCGGTGCACCCGTTATGTGGCGGTGCACCCGTTATGTGGCGGTGCACCCGAACAGAAGGGGTGTAATGCCTACGGATCGGGTGCACCGCCCACACCAACAAGCCTAACCGCGGATACGAACACCTCCCCATGGGCAGGCATTGCACCACTGGCGTGTGCGCACGTTGTTGAGGGTTTGCTTATGCGGCTGTGGTCCAGGTCGCTCATTGTTGCTGGGATTGGCGTAGTGTCACAGGGACCAGAGGAGGGACCTGCCGCGGTGCCGGTGGGCGGTGGCGGGGCCTGGCCGGGCTTCGAGACGACGCGCCGAGCGAAGCTCGCAGCGCGGACGGCTCGCGGGCGGGCCGCCGCCCACCGGCACACACAGCGGCCGGACCCGACGGCGCCCGGAACACCAGCGGGGCAACAAGCAACACGAAGCCGCCCGGCCCCACAGGGGACCGGGCGGCTCACGCATCGGGCCGCTAGGCGGCTCTCAGCGATTGTTTCAGCGCATCTGCGTGCCGGCAGAGCCCAGGCGCTGGCAGGCCTCGACAACGCGGGCGGCCATGCCGGCCTCGGCCGACTTGCCCCACGTACGCGGGTCGTACTGCTTCTTGATGCCGACCTCGCCGTCGATCTTGAGGACGCCGTCGTAGTTGCGCAGCATGTGGTCAACGACCGGGCGGGTGAACGCGTACTGCGTGTCGGTGTCGACGTTCATCTTGATGACGCCGTTGGCGACAGCGGTGGCGATCTCCTCGGCGGTGGAGCCGGAGCCGCCGTGCATGACCAGGTCGAAGGGACGGTGGTCGAGGCCGTAGTGCTCAGCGACCTCCTTCTGGATGGTGCCGAGCAGCTCGGGACGCAGCTTCACGTGGCCGGGCTTGTAGGCGCCGTGCACGTTGCCGAAGGTCAGAGCGGTCAGGTAACGGCCGTTCTCACCCAGGCCCAGGGCCTCGACGGTCTTGATGGCGTCAGCGGTGGTGGTGTACAGCTTCTCGTTGATCTCGCCAACGACGCCGTCTTCCTCGCCGCCGACAGCGCCGACCTCGATCTCGAGGATCGTGTTGGCCTTGACGGACAGGGCGAGCAGTTCCTTAGCGATCTCGAGGTTCTCGTCGAGGTCGATGGCGGAACCGTCCCACATGTGGGACTGGAAGGTGGGCAGCTTGCCTTCGGCAACCTGGCCGGCCTCGATCTCGAGGAGGGGGCGGACCCAGGAGTCGATGTTCTGCTTGGCGCAGTGGTCGGTGTGCAGAGCCACGGTGATGCCGTAGTTCTTGGCAACCTCGGTCGCGTAGGCGGCGAGGGCCAGCGAGCCGGTGACGCGGTTCTTGATGGTGGAGCCGGAGCCGTATTCGGCGCCGCCAACGGACACCTGGAGGATACCGTCGGACTCGGCCTCGGCGAAGCCCTGGAGGGCGGCGGTGATGGTCTGGGACGAGGTCACGTTGATCGCGGGGTAGGCGAACTTGCCATCCCGTGCGCGATTCAGCATCTCTGCGTAGACCTCAGGGGTTGCGATAGGCACTTGGAGCCTCCTAATCGAGTGACAGTTTTGTCGTGATTGATTCTCTCACATTTTGCACGAGCGGGGAGGGGAAGGAAGTCCCGTTTGGACGGTTTCCTTCCAACCCCTCCCCTGCTGTTATGCGTCAGTTGGAGCGGCCGATGCGGACTCCAAGTTCGGCGACGGACATGACGTCGGTGAGAGTCTTCGCGACGTCTCCCTGCGCATTCGTTCCGCGGAATCGGAGGTAGGAGCCGTTGCCTGCAACGGGCAGGTCGACGGTACCGGGGACGTTCTCGAGGGATCTCGTGAGGACGGGGGTGCCCTGTGCCTCAGGCTTGTCCTTGTTGTCGCCCTGCCCCTTGAGGCCATCGAGGCTGCCCGCGAGGTAGACCTGCACGTCCTTGGCGCGACCCGAGGCCTTGGGGCCATTGCCGGCACGCGGCGTGTAGGAGACGGCGCAGACGTCGTATCCGGTGGTGCCGTTGCCGATCTTCAGGTCGATCCAGTGCGGCCACTTGCGGGCGTTGTCGGTGCCGGGCAGCTTGGCGTTGTTGGCATCGATGTACTGGGAGTGCCAGTAGGTCGCGGGGTCACCGTCGGTGGCCTTGGATTCCTCGCCGTACTCCCAGCGGGTTTCGACGGAGTCGGCAGCGACGGCCGCGACCTCGACGCGCGGGCCGCACACGCCGATCAGGCCTTCGCTGGCCACGGTCTTCTCACCGGAGTGCGAGACGGTGACGGTGAAGGTCGCTTCGCCGAATTCGGTGGTGGGGGCGTGCCCAGAACTTCACGACGCGGGTCTCGCCTGGGGCGAGGCGGTCGATCGGCTGGGGTCCGTTGGCGAGCTTCCAGGAGTTGGAGACCGCGGGGGTCAGGTGGATCTTGGTCGCTTCCTTGTTGCTCTTGTTGGTGACGGAGACCTTGAGGACGGTTTCGCCCCAGTTCTCGTCGCCAACGATGGGCAGGTCGGCGCGGTTCATGCCGGACAGGGCGGTCTTCGGGTAGGCCTCGTCACCTTCGCGTTCGATGCTGACATCGAGGGCCGAGGAGGCCTGGGAGGTGAGGGTGAAGACCGAGTGGCTGTCGACGGTGACGTCGAGCGGCAGCTGGGCGACGGTACCTTCGGCGGTCTTCTCGCCACCGTTGGGGCGGCGCGACAGGTAGCCGGAGTCGATGACGCTCAGGTACTGGTTGGTCATGGCGTTACGCAGGCGGAAGCCATCGCCGGCGGGCTCAGCGACCCACTTCTGGGGGTTACGCGTCGCATAGTCGCCCTGGAACGTGGGGGTGAACTCCTGGCTCGTGTCGGCGCACGCGTAGGCGACCGCGGGGTGTCCGGGGGTCGTCGACACGTGGGTCTCGGAGTTAGGCGTTTCCTCGGAGTAGACGGCGAGGCAGCGGTTCGCGTTGATCGAGCGGATCCGGTAGTAGCCGTCGGGGGTGGCGGCCAGCTCCCAGTTATCGGAGGCGGTGCCCGCGGTCGGGGTAGTACCGGACACGCTCAGGGCTCGCCCGTCAGACAGTGCGATCGTGTACTGGCCGGGGGCGAGGGTGTCGCGCGTGGGATCGACGTAAGTGGAGGGCTCCCCCAGAGCCTTGATACGCGCCTTGAAAGCCTCAACGTTGCCGTCGACCTTGGGGGTCTTGGCGTTCCAGAACATCTGGGCGCCGTACCGCAGGCCTTCGGTGACCCAGGCTTCGGTCTCATGGTCGGTGACCATTCCGTGGCCACCCTGCCAGATGGAGACCTTACCTCCGCGGATGGAGGCGTCGGGAACCGTGTACTTATCGTTGTGGTAGAAGGTGTTCATCGTCCACTTTCCGTAGACGCCTTCCAGGCCCTCCACCTGCATGACGTAGGAGGACGGCTGATCACGGTAGTAGTACAGGGCGGAGGATGCATTGACGAGGGTGTAACCCGCATCGACGAGGGTCTTGGCGGGCAGGCCACGGTTGGCGTCCTTCTTGCGGGATTCACCCTTGCCCCAGTATTCGATGATGACGTCCTTGTCGATCGGGATGCGAGAGATGTCTGCAATGCCGTCGTTCCACACGCGCAGCGTGCCGCCGCGAGACTTCACGTGTGCGTTGACCTTGTTGATGAAGTCGTTGAACGCGGCGTCGAAGGTCATCGACTGGTCGCCGTAGTGGCTGCGAATCTGCTCGAGGTACTTCTTGAACTCGCTGGGGTCCTTTTTGAAGAAGAACTCGTCGGCACCCATGTGCCATTCGGTGGAGCCGAAGGTGTCCATGTACTCGTCGATGAGGTCGAAGTAGAACTTCTGGGCGGCGGGGTCGATGAAGTTGAGGTGGTTGGGGCTCTTCTTGCCAGAGTCGTCAGCGACCTGGTACTTCGGGAAGTTGCCGAGGATGCTGCCGGTGTGGCCGGGGGCGTTGAGGAGCGGAACGACGCGAACGCCGACCTCGCGACCGTGCTCGACGATGGCCTTGACCTCATCCTTCGTGTAGTAGGAGAAGGAGGTGGTGGCGGGGTACTTGTCGGACTTGATGCGCAGCTCGAGGGACAGGTAGTTCATCTTCAGGTCGGACATGCGGTCGATCTGTCGGATGATCCAGTCCGTCGTGATGTGGGTGCCGCACGCGCACAGGGTGGCGCCACGGTCTGCGAAGCGCGGGATGTCGGTGACGGAGCCTGCGGGCACGGTTCCGTGACCCGAGCGGACGGCCTGCTCGATGGTGCGGGCGCCCCACAGGAGGCCGGCGCGGGTGGCGGCCACGACCTGGGCGCCGTTTCCGGTGACGGTCAGCTGGTAGCCTTCAGCGCCGAGGTCGGCGCGGGACGCGTTGATCGTCAGGGTGACGGCGTTAGAGGCGGCGGCGCCGGTTCCCTCGGTGATGCCGGTGATACCAGCATCGGTGAGGGCGCGGCTCAGCAGGGCACTGACGCCGGCGGCATCGGCGGAGTCAGCGCGAACGATCTGGAGGCCACTTGCAGGGGTCCAGGCGCCCGAGGCCGGGGCCCACCCCTCGAGGGAGGGGGATCGTCACGGGGACGTTGGAGGCGGCCTGCGCGTGCAGGTGGGAGGTCAGGGGGACGAGGACCGCGGTGACGAGTGCACACACGGAGGCGAGGATCAGTGCGACCTTCGCTCGTGAGCGCGCGAGCCGCGGCGCCCGCGCATGGCTTGGCGATGACTGAGGCATTAATTCTCCTGTTCAACGGTTTGCTTCCACGCAAACTGTCCAAAGCCCGAATTAAAACGGATGCTCCGTATCCATTCCGACTACTTTTTGGCTTGCAAATACTACCAAAGATCGGAGGATAAAAACAATAGAAACGGTAAAAGATCAGTTGGTCAGCGAGAATGCCGGCCAACCGATTTAATTGATACAAATCAGTTTGACACTTTGCCCACAAGTCAGGAGTTTTCCGCGTCCTCCAGACGCGACGCGTGCGCCCACATAACGATCGCGGCGGCGTGACCGACGTTCATGGACCGAGTCGAACCGCGTTGAGTGATGGCGACGACGATCTCGCACGCCCGGATCATCTCGTCGCTCAGTCCGGAGGCCTCCGATCCGAACACAAGGCAGGCGTGCTCGGGCAGCACCGCCCCTTCGAGCGCGACGGATCCCTCGACATTGTCAACACCGACGAGTGCCAAGCCCTCACGAGAGCAATGCTCAACGAGTTCGGCCACCTCGGGACGGTGATCCACCGGCAGGTAACGGTCGGTGACCATCGCGCCGCGACGGTTCCACCGCTTGCGCCCCACGACGTGCACACGGCGCGCGCCCATGGCATTCGCCGTGCGCACAATCGACCCGATATTGAAGTCGTGATCGAGATTCTCCACCGCCACTTCGAAGGGCAGCGAGCGGGCAGCGATGTCCGCTCGAATCGCGTCCATCGTCCAGTAGCGGTATCGGTCTTCGACGTTGCGCCGATCCCCCGCCTTCAGGAGCTCCCGGTCGTAGTGCTCACCGACCGGCCAGGCGGCCTCCCCGCCCGGCCACGGACCGACCCCGACCTGCCCGGACTGCGCGGCCCCGGCCTCGTCGTTCCCGCACGCGCCATCACGCGCGATGTCACACCCGTTTTCGAACTCGTTCACGGATCCCACCCTAGCGGCACCGTAGAATGGAGGCATGACTGCCCTGATGCACGTACCCACACCACTGACCGATCTGCCTCCCGTCACCGCATGGCTCTCCGACATGGACGGCGTCCTGGTCAAGGAGAATCGGGCACTTCCGGGCGCGAACGAGTTCCTCACCGCTCTGCGCGAGAAGAACATCCCCTTCCTGGTCCTCACCAACAATTCGGTGTTCACGAACCGCGACCTGTCCGCGCGCCTGGCGAACTCCGGCCTGGACATCCCCGAGGACAACATCTGGACCTCCGCGAACGCGACTGCCGCGTTCCTGCACCAGCAGTCGCCCGGCTCGACCGCCTACGTGATTGGCGAGGCCGGCCTGACCACCGCGATCCACTCCGCGGGATACGTGATGACGGAGATCGACCCCGAGTTCGTGGTGCTCGGCGAGGTGCGCTCCTACGACTTCCGCGCGTTAACCCACGCGATCCGCCTCATCGAGGGCGGCGCGAAGTTCATCGCGACCAACCCCGACGTGTCGGGCCCCTCCGACGAGGGCACCTGCCCGCGTGCGGCGCCATCGCGGCGATGATCACGGCGGCGACCGGGCAGAAGCCCTACTTCGTGGGCAAGCCGAACCCCGTCATGATCCGCGCCGGCCTGAACAAGATCGGCGCGCACTCGGAGAGCGCCGCGATGGTCGGCGACCGCATGGACACGGATGTGCGCGCGGGCGTCGAGGCCGGCCTGCGCACCCACCTGGTCCTGTCGGGCTCCACGGCCCGCGAGGACATCAGCAATTTCCCGTTCCGCCCCTTCGGCATCCACGAGGGCATCGGCGATCTCATCGAGCTCGTCGAGGCGGCGCACTGACCCACACCGATCCGGAAGGAACACCCATGACCAACGATTCCCACAAGGCGCGCCTGGCTGCCCTCGTCCAGGAACTCTCCGTCATCCACGAAAAGGTGACCCTGGCGTCGGGGCGCGAGTCCGACTTCTACGTCGACATGCGCCGCTCGACCCTGCACCACGAGGCCGCTCCCCCTCATCGGCCACGTCATGCTGGACCTCCTGGAGGAGTCCGGTTTCGCGGTGGGCGAGGAATACGTGGCGGTCGGCGGCCTGACGATGGGCGCGGACCCCGTCGCCACCGCGATGATGCACGCCGCCGCGTCGCGCGGCCTGGACCTGGATGCGTTCGTCGTGCGTAAGGCCGCGAAGGATCACGGCATGAAGCGCCGCATCGAGGGCCCGGATGTCGTGGGCAAGAACGTCGTCGTCCTCGAGGACACATCCACGACCGGCGGCTCCCCACTGGAGGCCGCGCTCACCCTGCGCGAGGCCGGCGCGAACGTCGTCGCCGTCGCGGTGATCGTCGACCGCGCGACGGGCGCGAAGGAGCGCATCGAGGCCGAGGGCTTCCCGTACTTCTACGCGCTGGGCTTGGAGGATATCGGCCTGGCGTGATTCGTCGCTCTGATGAACGAGGCCGGGGCCGGGTTCCGCGTGAACCTGGCCCCGGCCTCGTGTTAGTAGGTGCGCCCTCACATGTGGGGGACGGCGCGCATAGCGCGCGCGGTCACCCAGCGCGGGGCCAGCTTCATTGCTCCCATGGCGACCTTGTAGGGGATGGTGGGGGTGACCTGAACGCGGCCCGCACGCACGGCGTCGAGGGCCGCTGTGACGACCTGTTCGGAGCTGGCCATGAGCCAGGAGGGCGTCGAACGCATGTCGACGCCCGCGCGCTCGAAGAAGGGGGTGTCGACGGGTCCGGGGCACACGACCGTGGCGGTGATGCCGGAGCCCTTGAGCTCGGCGGCGAGGCCCTCGGTGAAGGCGACGACCCAGGCCTTGTGGGCAGAGTAGGTGCCCGCGCCCGTGCGCGAGGCGACGGAGCCAACGTTGAGGATGGCGCCGCGGCCGCGCGAGCGCATAGAGATGCCGGCGTGATGGGCCAGTGTCATGACGGCGCGGACCATGACGTTCAGCCCGTTGATTTCGTTCTCGAGGCTGTTGTCCAGGAATTCGGTTCCCAGTCCGAATCCGGCGTTGTTGACGAGGAGATCGACGGGAGCCAGGTCAGGCTTCTCGCGATCGGCCGGCCCTCCCACGTCGAGGCGGGCGGCGACGCGCGCGCAGCCGGAGTCGGTGGACAGGTCCGCGACGATCACCTCAGCGCGCACGCCGGCAACGTTCGCGAGCGAGTCCGCGAGCGCACGTAGGGCGTCTTCGCTGCGCGCGACGAGCACCAGGTCGTGGCCCGCGGCGGCCAGTTGCCAACAGAATTCTTCACCAATGCCGGAGGTCGCTCCGGTGACCAGCGCTGTTCCCATGGGGGGAAGTCTAGCGCCGCATGGTGCGCGCAGCACGAAGCCGGGGCGGGACGCACGTGCGTCCCGCCCCGGCTTAGGGTGTCATCGGGTCCGGATCAGGTATCCGGCTCCACCACCGGCGAGGGCCGCCGGGATGACGAGGAGGACCAGCCAGTAGGGGCTCCATCCGCCTGTGTGGCCGCTCTCGGCGGCCGCGGCGATCGGCACGGCGCCCGCCACATCGGCCGTCCCATTCTCGGGGGCAGACACGCTACCACTCTGCGCCGCCTCGCCGCTGGACGCGCCACTCTGAGGAGCGGCCGAAGGGCTCGCGGACGGGGTGGCCGCGGGGGCCGCCTTCGGAGCGGTCACGGGTGCCGAGCTGGCCGCGCCGCTCGTCCCACTTGTCGCTCCGTTGCTACGGGCAGCCGGAGCACCGGTCGCACTACCACCGGTCGCCGCTGTTGCCGCGGTGCGAGTTGCTCCAGACGAGGCCGGGGTGCCTGCGTTGGCCGCGGGTGCTGCGGGCACTCGAACCGGGCCACCACTAGGCGCGGGAGCCGGGAAGGGGCGCGGCATGGGTGCCGGGTCAGCACTCGGTGCCGGGTCAGCGCTCGGAGCCGGGGCGGGTGCGGGATCAGAACTCGGCGCAGGGAACGGCGTCGGCATCGGGGAAGGATCGACGCTCGGCGCGGGCGAAGGAGCGGGCTCCTCGGTCGGCGCAGGCGCGGGATCCGTGGTCGGAGCGGGTGCCGGTGCAGGATCCGCAGTGGGCGCGGGGCGGGCTCAGTCGTGGGCGCAGGAGCAGGCTCCGGGTCCACAGTCGGCGCGGGCGCAGGGGTCGGGTCCGGGTGGGGACCGGTTCCGGCACCGGGGACGGTCCGGGCGACGGCGTCGGAACGGGCTCTTCCTCGACCGGCGCGGGCTGCTCATTGTGGCGTCCGGATCGGACGATCACGGTGAAGGACTGAGGCTCGACGAGGCTGCGCTCGCCGCTGCGCGCGCCCACCTCGATGCGGTAGGTACCGGGCGTGCTGAAGACCCAGTTGCCGTGCATGTGCGTCGCCTCGGTCGTGTGGACGACGCCGTCGCCCTTGGTCGAGTCGAAGTGAACCTTCGCGCCCGCACCGAAGGTGCCGCCCTGGAAGAAGGCGACGCGAGCGCCCTCGGGGGCCTGCGCGAGATGCAGGGTCAGGTCGGCGCCCTCGGGCAGGGCCGCGTAGTCGATACCCTCGGTGGACAGGCCGGGCCACACGATGTCGCTGTTCTGCGTCTCGGGCAGCACGTAGGTGGCGGTGCCCACCGGGCCGAGCACGTCGTAGCTCGGGTCGGACAGGGACGCGGGGCGCACGAAGCGAGCGTTGGGTGCGACTGTAAGGGTCGTTGAGCCGACGGTGCGCAGCACGGAGGTACGCGCGTTGGTCAGGGAGTCGTCCTTGACGGCCAGGCCGTAGGTGAGGCCGCCCTCGCCGCTCGCCTGGGTGAGGCGCACGTCCAGGTGTCCGCGCGCGATCTCCACGGGGTCGCTCAGCAGGGACGAGGCGGGGGCCGGGGTTGCGTCGTTTCCGCCGTTATCGGGGGCGGGAGTAGGCGTGGGAGTCGGGTTCGGAGCGGGTTCCGGCTCTTCGGGGGCGGCGATGCCCTCGCGCATCTTGAGCATCGCGGTGAGGCCGACGTGAGATCCGACGGTGACGTCGGAGGCGTCAGCAACGGTCATGACCGCGTCCGAGAGCGGGTGGGGACGCAGCGTGACCCGCATGTACATGGGGTCGGACTGGCACACGCCGAGGTCCTGCGTCTTTGTGTCCATGCCGCCAGCGCCCAGGGTGCCCTCCATGGAACACCAGGGGCTGAAATCCCACTTGGATTCGAAGAACTCGATCTTGTAGGTGGCGCGCAGGTTCGGGTCGTTGGCACGCACCGTGGCGGTGTACTGATCGGTCGAGCCGGGGACGAGGTCGTAGGAGACATCGACGCGGCGCGAGGAGATCGGCAGGTGGTCGGGGTTCCACACGGGCGCGGGGTCCGGGTTGGAGGGGCCGAGGATCGTGTCGGTGCCACCGACGGTGACGGGCTCAGTGTCCTTCTGGGAGTACTGAACGGTCTGGGAGATCCAGCGTGCCGAGGCGGAGTCGCCGGGGATGTAGATCGCCTGGACGGCGGCTGCATCGGCTCCAAGCAGCTCGGAGACGGTCGCACGGCCACCTTCGACGCCGACCTCGGTGAGGAAGTAGCCGTTGACGGTGATCCACGCGCGTCCCGTATCGGTGGCGACACCCGTGTCGAGCGTGATGTCGGTCAGGTGGTTGTCGCCGGGGTGCTCACGCTCGGCGTGGTGGGACAGGGTGAGCGTCGGGGTCGCTGCATTGCCATCGGAACGCTCCACGCGCGCCGCATTGTAGGCGGACACGATGTCCTTGATGGTGCCCTCGGTGGGGTCCGCACCGCCAACCTGCCAGACCAGAGGGGTGATCGGCGAGGAGTAGATAGCTGTACCGTCGGCGCTGCGAGCGGTCATCTTGTAGTTCGCGACGTAGCGACCCGGCTGCGTAAAGGTCGTGTACAGGTGGGTGTGGCGCGGGTTGTAGACGCTTCGGTACGCGGTGTCATGGCTGGAGAGGAAGCGATTGACGCTGTCACCATTGTCGATGAACATCTCCATGCGGCCCGGGCCGTCAACACTGATGAGGTCGAGCGTGTAGGTCTCACCCTCGAACTTGTCGGTGTCTCCGATTTCGCCGGCGCCGAGGCCCGCCCAGATGGGCGTGTTACCGGGGCCGGGATTCTGGGGTGCGGCGTTCAGGACGGTGCCTTCCCCGCCCAAGAAGGCCAGGTCGGGACGCTTTGCCGGGATGACGAGCTGCGACTTCGCCTCGTCTTTCTCGCCGGTGCCGGTCCACGCCTTGGGGATCCACAGAGCGGTCTTCTCCATCGGCATGTTGATGGTGTTCAGAGAGAAGCTGTTGGTGTCGTCATGCCAGACGGGGATGGGTGCATCAACGTGCTGTCTGGTAACGATCCATTCCTTGTCCTGGTCGGGACCGGCCCACGCGGCGGCGGGGGTCAGCGCCAGGAAGAGGGCGAGCGCAGCTGTGCTGATGCGTCGCAGGTGTGACATTCGAGTGCCTTTTCTAGCTATGTTGTAGGTGAGAATCATTATCACTCTAAATAAGCTCTCACACAACTCACACCGACCAAGCATGTTTCACACGCGTTTCACGCAGCCGCCACTGCCCCCCGCCGATAGGCTCAAGCTCATGAGATTTGCGACCTGGAACGTCAACTCCATCCGCACGCGCGTCGACCGTGTCATCGCCTTTCTTGAGCGCTCAGGCACGGACGTGCTAGCCATGCAGGAAATCAAGTGCCGCCCCGACCAATTCCCCACGGAAGCCTTCGAGCAGGCCGGCTACCACGTCGCCATCCACGGTCTCAACCAGTGGAACGGCGTCGCCGTCGCTTCGCGCCTGCCGATCCTGGACGTTCAGGACCACTTCCCTACCCAGCCCGCCTTCGGCGAACCGCCCGTGGTCGAAGCCCGCGCGCTCGGCGTCACCATCGACACGACTGAAGTGCTTCCCTCCGAGGATGGGCAGGCCTCGTCGATGACGATCTGGAGCCTGTACGTCCCCAACGGTCGCGAGCTCACGCACGCACACTACGCATACAAGCTTGAATGGCTCGCCAATCTGGCCGAGCAGGGCCGCGGCTGGCTCGCCGACCCGGGCACGCTCATCGCGCTGGTCGGCGACTGGAACGTCGCCCCCCTCGACGAGGACGTGTGGGACATGAGCGCCTTCGAGGGCGCCACACACGTCTCGGCTCCCGAGCGCGAGGCCTTCGCTGCCTTTGCCACCGACGGCTGGGTCGAAGTCACGCGAGACCGCGTCACGAACTACACCTACTGGGACTACCAAAAGCTGCGCTTCCCGAAGAACGAGGGCATGCGCATCGATTTCGCCTACTGCTCGCCGGCGCTCGCCACGCGTGTGAGCGGCGCACAGATCGACCGCGACGAGCGTAAGGGCAAGGGCGCGTCCGACCACGTGCCCGTCATCGTCGACGTCGACTGAGAGGCCCGCGAGGCCGGAACTCAGCAGCTGACACAGGTCGAGGCCTGGGCACATGCCCAGGCCTCGTTCCATATCGATTACGCATGCTCGCACGCGAGGCGCAGCAACTGCGCGTTCAGGGCCGACCAATTGCCGTGATGCCACGGCCCGAAAGGCTCCGCACCCACGAAGGCCGCGCTCGCCCCGAGGTCACGATCAGCCCACACAAAGGAGCCGGACTGCCCAAAGTGCCCGATCGTGCGCGGGGAGGCGTCAGGCGCAGTCCAGTGCGGGGACTTCTCGCCGCGAATCTCGAGGCCGAGGCCCCACGGGCAGGGGACGAAACGCCCATAGCCGGGCACGACGCCAGCAAGCGCAGGAAACTGCGACAGCGCGGCGAGCGCCGCCAAGGGGCCGTTCACCAAGGTCGGACGCGCAAGCTCGGCGCCGAAGAGGCTCACGTCAGACGCACTGGCGATCCCCGCGTGGGCGGGGCTGCCCGGAATATCCGCGCGCGTCATCCCCAGCGGCTCGAACACCGTCTCGCGCGCCCACTGGGCGACGCCGACGCCGGTTGCGGCCTCAATGACCTCGCCGAGGACGTCGAATCCCTCGTTCGAATAGATCCGACGCTTCTCGGGAGCCGCGACGGGACGGCGCCCCTCGAACGGGAGGCCCGAGGCATGGGCCAGCAGGTGACGCACCGTGGCCCCCTCGGGACCCGCAGGATCGTCGAGGGACATCAGGCCTCGTTCGACCGCGACTAATGCCGACCACGCGACGATCGGCTTGGTCACCGAGGCGAGCGGGAAGACACGATCAACGTCGCCGTGCGAATAGACGACGTCGCCCCCGACACGAAGGACGAGGGCGACATCGAAAGACGGCAGCGGGCCGATCACGCGGTGGCCTCCGGGGCCGCACCAACCTCGGCGGCCGCGGTGGTCTTTTCGCTGATCTTACGCAGTGTGCGGGCGTAGACCTCAGCAACCTCCTCGGGCACCGAAGCGCCGAGCTGGAGGACGTAGTGCGCGGGCAGGTGCAGGAGCTGCACGCACACGGCCAGGAAGTCCGCGACGAACTCGCGGGCATCGATCGGCTCATCGCTGTAGCGGGCCGAGACGACCGAGCCGTACCAGTAGCGAATGAGGATCTTCGCCAGGGTGCGAGGCGTCGTGCCGATATCGGCACCCTCCTCGTCGACGAAGGTCTGGATCATCGCAGTGAGGGCTTCCTCCATCTGCTGGGTGCGATACTTGTAGTGTGCGTGTGCAGGGTGCGACTCAGAGGAAGACTCGGCCCACAGGACGCAGTCCAGGGCGATGGCAGCGTCAGCGCCGGGCTTCATGGCGAAGCGCATCTCGCCGACCGCCCAGTCAACGAACGAGCCGGCGGTGATGCCACCCTCGTCGAAGCCGCCTTCCATCTCCTCGTTAATGGTGACGTCGAAGAGGGCGTTCATCTCCTCGTGACGCTGGATCGCACTGCGCAGGATCGCTTCCTTGGAGGGGAAGTGATAGACGACGGCGGGGTGCGAAATACCGACTCGACGGCCGAGGTCGCGCAGAGAGAAGCCGTTATAGCCTCGCTCTGCAATGAGAACCATCGCTGCCGAGAGGATGGATTCACGTGTCGCCTGTCCTACGGAGTAGGCGCCACGGGCCTTCCTCTGGGTTGTCATATCATCTCCTGCTGTTGCGGGCGCCACATACCGTGCGTCCGAAATACACACTGGTAGTCAGTGTACCGCGCAATCTCAGGGTTTATCAACATTCATGACAAGCCCATCAATGGAGTCATTGATGTCAACTGTCACATTCTGACCATCTTGAACGTCTCCACCCAAGAGCAGAACGGCCAGTCGATCACCGATCTCCCGCTGAATCAAGCGACGCAGAGGACGGGCACCGAATGCGGGATCGTACCCCACACGGGCGAGCCAACCACGGGCCGGCTCGGTTACTGTCAAACCGATGCGACGCTCGCGCAGGCGAGACTCCAGCGACGCGACGAGCAAATCGACGATCTCTCCCAGATTTTCGCGGGTAAGAGCGTCAAACATGACCGTCTCATCCAGCCTATTGAGGAACTCCGGACGGAAGGCCGCCGACACGACCGACATGACAGACTCCCGCTTTTCTTCGGGCGTCAAGTCGGGGTCCGCCAGGAACTGCGATCCGAGGTTCGAGGTGAGGATCAGGATGGTGTTGCGGAAGTCGACCGTCCGCCCCTGTCCGTCAGTGAGACGTCCATCATCCAGAACCTGCAAAAGAATGTCGAAAATCTCAGGATCAGCCTTCTCGACCTCGTCCAGCAGAACCACGGAATAGGGACGACGGCGCACCGCCTCGGTCAGCTGACCGCCCTGCTCGTAGCCCACGTACCCCGGAGGGGCACCAACGAGGCGCGCCACCGAGTGCTTTTCGGAGTACTCGGACATGTCGATACGCACCATCGCACGCTCGTCATCGAAGAGGAACTCCGCGAGCGCCTTGGCCAGTTCCGTCTTACCCACGCCCGTCGGGCCGAGGAAAAGGAACGAACCGGTCGGACGGTTCGGGTCGGACAGGCCCGCGCGAGAGCGGCGGACCGCATCGGACACCGCACGCACGGCATCCTTCTGACCGATAAGGCGCTTTCCGAGCTCGTCCTCCATGTGCAGGAGCTTGTCAGTCTCCGTTTGCAGGAGCTTACCCGTCGGAATTCCGGTCCACGCTTCGATCACCTCTGCGATCTCTGCGGGGCCGACCTTCTCGGCGATCATCGGCTCGTCGTCGCTGCGAGCATCCTGTGCCTCCGCCTGAGCTTCGGCCTCGGCGATCTGGCGCTCGACGGCGGGAATCTCACCGTTCTGGAGGCGACCGGCCTCCTCCCAACGTCCCTCGCGCACAGCCAGTTCAAGCTGGGTGCGCAGCGAGTCGAGCTGGACACGCAGGTCACCAACGCGGTTATGGCCGGCCTTCTCGGCCTCCCAGCGAGCAGTCAGAGCGCGCAGGGTCTCCTCACGGTCGGCGAGGTCGGCGCGCAGCTTGCTCAGGCGCTCCTGGGTAGCCTCATCCAGACCCTCCGGGTCAGATTCGGTCAGGTAGGACTCCTCCATGCGGAGACGGTCCACGCTGCGGCGCAGCTCATCAATCTCAACCGGCGAAGAGTCCAGCTCCATGCGCAGGCGGGACGCGGCCTCGTCAATCAGGTCGATGGCCTTGTCGGGCAGCTGTCGGCCCGTAATGTAGCGGTTCGACAGGGTCGCCGCGGCAACGAGGGCACCGTCGGAGATGGTCACCTTGTGGTGGGCCTCGTACTTGGGGGCAATACCGCGCAGGATCGCGACGGTATCCTCGACAGAGGGCTCACCGACGAACACCTGCTGGAAGCGACGCTCGAGCGCGGGGTCCTTTTCGATGTTCTCGCGGTACTCATCGAGGGTCGTCGCACCAACCATGCGCAGCTCACCACGGGCAAGCATGGGCTTGAGCATGTTGCCCGCATCCATCGCACCCTCGGAGCCGCCACCGGCACCGACGACCGTGTGCAGCTCGTCGATAAAGGTGATGATCTGGCCGTCAGAACGGGAGATCTCAGCGAGGACAGCCTTAAGGCGCTCCTCGAACTCACCGCGATACTTCGCACCGGCGACCATCGACGCCACGTCCAGGGAGACGAGGCGCTTGTCTCGCAGGGACTCCGGAACGTCGCCCGCGACGATGCGCTGGGCGAGGCCTTCAACGACGGCCGTCTTACCGACGCCGGGTTCACCAATGAGGACCGGGTTATTCTTCGTGCGCCGGGACAGGACCTGGACGACGCGACGGATCTCGTTGTCCCGGCCGATGACCGGGTCGAGCTTACCTTCGCGCGCCACCTCGGTCAGGTCGCGGCCGTACTTGGACAGCGCCTCGAAAGACCCTTCGGGGTCGGCCGAAGTGATCGGGTCGGGGCGCAGCCGCGCGAGCGCCTGCGTCAGCGCATCAGCATCGACCCCGGCCTGGGTGAGGATGCGGCCCGCCTCAGTCTGCGACGCGGCCAACGCAATCAGCAGATGCTCGGTCGAGATGTACTGGTCGCCGCCAGCCTCTGCGCGCTCTCCGGCGTCGCGAACAACCGCGAGCAGAGCATTCGAGGGCTGGGCACTGCCAGTCGATGCACCCTGCGCGCTGGGTAGCGCAACGAGGGCGTTGCGGGTACGCGCACCAATCGCGCGCGCATCGGCGCCAACGGCCTCGAGCAGGGAGAGCGCGATACCCTCGCGCTGTTCAATCAGCGCCTCAAGCAGATGAATAGGCTCCACCTGCGGGTTACCAGCTGCACCGGCAGCTTGCAGCGCAGAGGAGACGGCCTCCTGCGCCTTCGTTGTCATTTCACGTGCCATGAAATCACTCCTCCAAAAGTTCTTGTCTAATCGCGTCGATCCCCTCGACGCCTTCTGACAGACACAACGAAGCCAAAGTTGAGTCTATTCCACTCAACTTCAAATTTGCGGAGGATGTGAGTCAGTTCTCTGGAAGCCAGGCGGGACCATCAAAACCGCGCTGATGCCCACCCGTCGGGCCCGGCCCCTCGTCACCGTCAATGCCGTAACGCTCTTCAAGGGCGCGGAAGAGCTGCAAGGTCGTCGCGAGTGCGCACATCACCTGCTGCACGAGCTGCGCATCGGTCGCGCCATACTCGTAATCAGCATTCACTTCGGCGACAACGCGGTCACCGTCATCCTGATCAGCCACGTAGGCCTTGGGCCACAGAAACTCCCCGTGCCACGCCTGCAGGAAGTCACGCAGATCCTCGCCGAATTCAATCGGAACAAGGCTCTTCATGAAAGCAACGATGGACAACACTTCGCGCGAGTCACCGAGGAAGCGGAAGCAGAACAGGTGCCCCTCCCAGAAGCCGCACAGGTCCCCATCATCGTCGATACGCCAGGCCCATCCCTCAGAGTCGAAAAGGAGCCCTAAACGCTCCTGCGTGATGGGACGGACCATATCGAAACGATTGGCCTCAAACTCCGAATTACCCGTGACAATTCCTTCCGGAGGTGCTGCGTTGCTACCCTCCCATTGTTCCATATCAGGGGCGGTATCGTCTGGCAGATCGCGGCGACGAGGCGTCTCCTCGCCGTCGGTTCCACCGTCGGCATCCGCCCGCCATAGCCAGCCCATGATGTTCCCCTATTCGTGCCAATACTCATTGACGCGCCACTGCGTCGCTACCGACGGGGCGAAAGCGCGCCGACCGCCCCTCACAATGGCCTGCACATGCACACCCATTGGCGCCTCCTTCGCTCACCTCATCGTGTTACCAGCACGTGTCTCGTTACCTTCACAGTAGCGTAGAAACCGCGAAAAACCAACGCCCCCAGGGCTTTGCGCCCCCTCTTTAACGAAACAACACCGCACGGGTGACACCATCGTCGCAGCTCACCCGGGACGGTCGAAACAACTCATGCATAGTTGTGCGTTTCGCCATATTTGCATATAGCTCTTGCAGAACACGCAACTTTCTACTAAATAGGGCGATTTTGGTTACCCATGCTTCCACCATTCAGCGAATTCTCGCCGTACCCAGCAGGCGGCGCGGGAACCGGGGCTGCCGGAATCGACGAGGCCGGGGCATCTCCACCGGGAACAAGCGGTGACGCTCCGGGAACGACTGGCGCCGCACCGGGCATGAACGACGGCACAGCGGGGACGGGCGGCAGATCGGGCAGCGGCAGAGTCCTCGCACTCCAAGCCACGAGCCAACGCAGCGCCCACTCCGCGGGACCACGAGAGGACCCCACGCCCTCGGCAATGACGCAACCAATCCCGATCAGCGCCCACACCCCCAAAGCGATCAGTCCGGACACCGCCACGCCCAGCGAACGTACGCCGAACACGCCAAGCACGCTGAAGATGAGGATGAAGAGCAACGTCTGCGAGAGATAGGCCGTCATCGAGCGTCGGCCAATCGCGCTCAGGAACGCGCACACGGTGCCCAGCTTCTCCCGCGGGCCACCACCCACGAGGGCCAGGAGCGCCAGCCAGCCGCAAGCGCCAGCGACACCGGACGCGTGGAAGAGCGGATAGGACCAGGCGGCGGAACCGGAGAACGCCCAGTCGAGCTGCATGAGCGCAAAAGGTGCGCCTCCCAGCGCACCGATCGCCAGGCCGCCGAACGCGATCCCCGCCAGGAGCGCCCCATGCCCACGCGGATCCTGCAGGACGCCCCAGCGCGCAACTCCCACGCCGATCATGACGCAGGGGACCACGAGGGACATCAGAACCGTTCCGATGGTTGCTCCCAACCAGTTCCCCAGGGACATCAGCGGGTAGAACATCGTCAGCGCGAACGGGCCGTGATATTCGAGCACCATGGGCGTGCCACCCATCGAAAAACCCATCCCCCACAAGCCGAAGAGGCTGAGCGCAGCAACAAGGGAGCCCACCAGGACGCGAGGCCACGCGCGCTTCATGACGATAACTTCGGCGAAGATGACCGCGACGAGGCCGTAGGTTCCGATGATGTCACCGGCGAAGACCAGGGCATGCACAGCGCCGAAGACCAGCATCCACCACCCGCGGCGACGGATCAGCCGCGCGGCCGCACGACGGGCTCGGCGCTCGACATTGTCGCGGAAAATCTCCCACTGGATGGGGTTCCAGCCAGCGCTCAGCTCAGCGGGAAGAGCGTCCAACGCGAAGCGGCGCTCGCGCTCCATCGTGCGCGAGGCCATGATCGCCATGCCGAAGCCGAAGAGGATCGAAAACAGCGGGTAGGCACGGCGGTCGACGAACAGGTTCCGCGCCAGGTACCACCACTGGTCGGCGCTATTCATCGCCTCGAGCACTGCGCGTCCAGCCTGGGGAGTCTCCGGGAAGTAGGCGACCCAGAAGGGCACGTTGGCGAGCGCAATGAGGGCAAGCATGAAGCCGCGCGCGACGTCTGGCGCGGGGAAGCGCACCTGGCGTGCGCCCGTAAAAGACAGGGTGTGCATGGCGTCCTTACTCGTCGGGGTGTCGGTGTGACAAAGGGGCGAGGCCGGAGTTCCTCCGGGGCCTCGCCCCTTCATGTGCGCCACGGATCAGCCGATGGCCGACATCATCGCCTGCTGGCGAAGCTCTCGGCGCCTGCCGTTGGCTTTCACTACCAGCACGATGCCGATAATCATGATGATCGTGCCACTGACGCCGACCACCGAAGACCAAATGAGGCCATTCGTGCTGGACTTCGTGATGTCACCAGCACTGGCATCCATGCCCGCAATGTCGGCTCCCGCAGGCAGACCCTCACAGTCGATGCGGTAGGTACCCGCGGGCAGATCCGTGGCCGTGTAGTAGTTGTTAATCCCGGCGAACGAGTGCATGTCGTAGACGTCGCCATCCGTGTCCGTCATCGTGCACGACGTTGCCTCGACGTCGCCGAGGAGGATCGTGTACTGCCCGTTGGCGCCAACCTCGACGGTCCCGCCATTGGTAATGCTGACGGCGTTCACATCCTCGGGCGCCTCCGTGTTGAGGCCTGAGACAGCGACCACGGCAAAGATGACCGGGGCGATGATCAGCATCATGAGCAGGCCCAGAACAATCATGATCGTGCCCGGAGCTCGACTGGGCAGGTTCATGGGTGGCATGACTGCGGGACCGGCGTACGCGGCGCCCGGGTAGCCGCCCTGGGCGGGCATGGTGCCGTCCTGTCCGTACTGCGGCCAGGGCGTGCCCTGCTCGCCGGGGACTCCGTAAGGCCTGGGATTCGACATGAGGAAAGCCTTCCTAGAAATTCTTATGTGTCAGCATAGCAACGCGTGCATACGGCGTGATAACACCGGCAGCGACGTCAGGCCTGGCGGACAATCCGCAGGCGCTCCTCACGCAGCTGCGCGACGCCGGGAACCTCGAGGGGTTCCAGCGTGGTTCCGGTGGCACGCTCAAGCAGCAGGTCCGCCAGCTCGGGGTTACGCGCGAGCGCGGGACCGTGCATGTAGGTCGCGATGATGGAGCCCTGGACAGCGCCGTCGTAGCGGACCTCAGGTGCTTCTTCTCCCTGGGGCGTACCGTTTCCGACGCCCGAGATGACGCGCCCCAGCGGGGAGGCCTCGGGGCCGAGGACGGTGCCTCCACCGTGGTTTTCAAAACCGGTGAGGGTCTGCGTGAGCCCCTCAAGGACGGGCTCGCAGACGAGCTCGCCGATAGCCCGGTGCCCCTGAGGGCGAGTCGTAATGTCGAGGACTCCCATGCCGGGAACGCGTGCGCCGCGCGCATCCTCGTACCAGTGACCGAGCACCTGCAGGGAGGCACAGATCGCCAGGAGTGGGCGGCCCGCGTCAAGGGCACGGGCGAGACCGGAGGTGCCGCGGAACTTGTCGGCCGCAAGCGCCTGGGCGGTGTCTTCACCTCCGCCAAGCGTGTAGATGTCGAGGCTCTCGGGGATCTCCTCGGTCAGGCCGACGTGGACAACCTCGGCGTCGATACCGCGCCTGCGGGCGCGCTCGGCCAGAATCAGTGCGTTGCCGCTGTCGCCGTAGGTCCCCAGGACCTCGGGCATGAGGACGCCGATTCGCAGCGTGGAGGCGCTCATCGGGTGCCTTCCTTTCGATCGAGCAGGACCTTGAAGTCGCGCATGGCCGTGTAGTTGAGGAGCATCTCGACGCGGCCGGGCTCGCACGCGGCCAGGGCGTCCATGGGCAGCGGGACGAGGTCACAGTGGACGCCCGCGTATTCGAGCCGCACAGCAAGGTCGGCGCCACGTTCACCACAGGCGACAACGCGACGGCCGGGCTGCTTAACTGCGGAAAAATCGACATCCCACAGCCAGGAGAGATCCTGGCCGTCGGGCACCTGGCCGTTCACTCCGATGACGACCTGCTCGACGCGCGGGTCGATCATCGTCATGGCCTCTGCCAACCGGCGGGGTTCTTGGCGAGCATGAGGCGCGCGCGTCGACCGTTGACGTTGTGGACGGAGTAGCGTCCGGCGACCTCGGTGACACTACTGACGGCCGCGGCGGCAGCCGCGGGGTCGATGCCCATGGCGACGGCGGCGGCGACGGCCTGCGCGGCGTTGCCAAGGTTGGCGCGCCCGGGAAGCTTCAGCTCGAGGGGAACACTGACACCGTCCGGTCCACGCAGCGTCGCACGCGGGCCCTCGGGGGCCAGCTCGACGTCCTCGAGCCACCACTGAGGCTGAGGACGGCTGCTGAGCTCAGGAAGTTCCTCGCCGTCGAAAGCGGGAATCAGGTGCCAGTCCTCACCGGAGCGGACGACGCGACCGCCACGCGGATACGCCGCGGAGTCACCTCCCCAACCGGCGCCTGCAGCCACCCACACAACGTTCGGATTGTCGGCGGCGGCCGAGACGATGAGGGGGGGTCGTCGCAGTTCGCGACGACGACGGCGTCCGGATGCGCAGATGCCCCGTCACGCAGGCGACGCTCGACCGTGCCGATCTCTCCCACTCGATCGAGCTGATCGCGCGACAGATTCAGGTAGACGAAGACCGCCGGATTGACGTCGGCGGCGACGGCTGGCACGTGCATCTCGTCGACCTCGAGGGCTGCGCGCGTTGCGTTCTTCCCCTGCATGAGGGCCGTCAGGACACCGGAGGTCATATTGTCGCCGTTGATGTTCGAGGCGACGGGCCCAGCGCTTTCCAGCGCCGCGCGCACCATGCGGGTCGTCGTCGACTTGCCGTTCGTGCCGGTCACGATAACGGAGGAGAATGGGGCAGCCAGTTCCTCGAGGAGCTTCGGGGAGATACGCAGGGCAACCTCGCCGCCGATCATGCCCCCGGAGCCGCGTCCAAGGGCTCGCGATGCGAAGCGGGCGGCGCCACCGGCCGCTGTGGCCAGGCGAGAGCGCACCGACAGGTGATGCGAAGAATTCATCATGCATCCACGTTAACGCATGCGGGGCATCGACCGCGTCGCTGACGCATCTCAACCCTTTCTATCAGGACACAGACGAGGAGTGCCGCGGTGGCCACTATCCGCGCGCGACACGCTGATACGCACCTGACCTGCGCAGATAGTTACGCATTGCATATCGACGTTACCCACGCCATTTCTCTGTGACGGCATCGATATATCCCACCGGTTAATACCGGCCAGTCAGACGCCGAACAGCGCCACCCCAACATCTCACAACATGAGCAATCACAAGGAAAACGCCCGCCCATTGGCATAATTGCAGGTCAGAGGGCATTTTCGAAAAAAAGTTGCAAATCTGGCGCACGCATTTCGCGCACCCCCTGCACGTTTGTGCCAAGCGACGGACACCTCAACAATCGACTATCGAAACAGGCCGTGACCTGGTAAAACTATGTTCAGCAGGCGCAAGCCTGTTGCCTGTTCCAGGCTTCGGTCGAGGATCCTGTGTGCCCCCGGATCTTCGATCGAATTACGCTGCGGGACCCATCCATTGGATGGGTCCCGCAGTCCTTTATGTCTCGATGTCCTAGCGGCGAGAGACGATCGTTCCCTCAATCACCGCGCGCGCCTTCGATCGCGGCGCAGCCGGAAGGGCCGAACGCGCCGGGGCCTCGGAGGAGGCGAGCGCCGCGAGCGCCCGCACCGGATTCCACACGGTGAGAGAGCCGCCGGAGCGGCCGTCAGACTTCGAGGAGCTATCCCACGGGCGCTGGCCTCGTCGCATCGGCATGACCTGACCGTCCGCAGACGCAGCGAACACGCGATTGCGCTTGGCCTCGGCCGCGGCGACCGCCCCACGCAGGGCATCCCGCTCCTCCTCCAACGCCTCGACGCGGCGCTCGAGCTCGAGGATGCGTCGGATGCCCGCCAGGTTGATTCCCTCTTCCTGGCTCATGCGCTGCACGTCGCGCAGGCGCTGCACGTCCCGCTTCGTATAGCGGCGACCCCGCCCCTTGGTACGGGCGGGGATCACCAGGCCGAGGCGGTCATACTGGCGCAGGGTCTGCGGATGCATGCCCGCCAGCTCGGCCGCAACCGAGATGACGAACGTAATTGCGTCGTCCGATCCCGTCGTCGCCATGGCTTACTCCTCCACGGCCTCGAACAGGGATGCGCGCACGTCGAGGTCACCCTCGGCCTTCGCTATCTCCTTCGCGAGCTTCTTGAGGTCACGGCTCGGCTTGTCGGGAACCTGGATGGCCACGCGGGCAATCAGGTCACCCGTCGCCTTGGAGGTCTTCACGCCCCCGCCGCGCACGCGGATCTCGGAGCCCGAGGAGGAGCCCGCGGGCACCTTGACCGTGGCCGTGTTGCCATCGATCATCGGTACGTCGACGGCGGCACCGAGGATGGCCTCGGACACGGTCACGGGCAGGGAGACGACCAGGTCGTCGCCTCGCGCGAGAACACGGGATGCGGCTTGACGGTCACGACGACCTCGAGGTCACCAGCCGGACCGCCGTTAATGCCGGGCTTGCCGTGGCCCTTGACGCGGACCTTCTGGCCGTCCTTAATGCCCGCGGGAATACGGACCTTGATCGGAGAGCCACCGACCTTGATGGTCAGGGTCGCACCGTTCAGGGCCTGACGGAAGGAAATGGCCAGCTTTGCGCGCACCGTGCCACCCTTTTCAGGGGTGGGTGCCGCCTGCTGGGCGTGACCAGCGGCGCCGAAGGGCGAACCGTAGGGGTCGCCCCCAAAACGCGCTCCAGCGCCACCACCGCCACCGAAGAGGCCGGAGAGGATGTCCTCGAAACCAGCCCCACCGCCGGGCATGCCGGAGGTCTGGAAGCGCACGTTATGGCCGCCGCCACCGAAGCCGCCGGCGCCGCCGAAGGCCCCGAAGAGGTCCTCGAAGCCGCCCGCGCCGCCCGATCCGGCGGAGAAGCGCGCCCCACCGCTGGCCATCGCGCGGATCGCGTCATAGCGCTTGCGATCCTCATCGTTGGACAGGACGGCGTAGGCCTCGCCGATTTCCTTGAACTTGGCCTCAGCGGCCTCGTCGCCCGGGTTCTGATCCGGGTGCCACTGGCGAGCCAGCTTGCGGTAGGCCTTGGTGATGGCCTTCTTGTCCGCCGTCTTGTCGACTCCGAGGACCTTGTAGAAGTCCTTGGAGAACCATTCCTGTTCACTCACGCGCGTGTCACCTCTCTTTCAGTTGCGAGCGTGTCGATGTCATTCAGGGTTGTTCACCAGCACCTTCGCAGCGCGCACGACGCGTTCGCCACGGCGGTAGCCGCTCGCGAGGACCTGCCCGATGACGGGATGGTCGACGTCCGGGCTGGTGGTCGCCATGAGGGCGTCGTGCAGGGCGGGGTCGAAGTCGTCGCCCTCGGCGCCGTAGCGCTCGAGCTCGAAACGCGTCTTGAGCGTCTCCTCGAGCTTCGTGGCGATCGACGCGAAGGGGCCGTTGTCCAGGTCGCCGTGCGCGCGGGCGGCCGCGATGTCGTCGAGAACGCTGATGAGCGACTCGATGACCTCGTCCTGACCCGCGGTCTTATGACCGGGGATAGCCTCCTTGGAGCGGCGCACGTAGTTGGCGTACTCCTGGCCCTGGTTGTACAGCTCCGCGTTGGCGCGGGCCAGCTGATCCTCGACGCTCGCGATGCGCTCGAGGGCCTTGGCGAGGTCAGAGTCCTCGATCTGCTCCTCGAAGGCACTCATGTCGTCGGACGAGGCCTTGGACGAGGCCTGGGCGGCGTCATTCGCGTCGGGCGCGGTCTCATTGTTCTCGGCCGCCTGGCCGGCCGGGGCCGACTCGAAGGAGTCGGCCCCGGCGACGTTGGCGTCTTCGTTGGGCGCCGAGAAACCGTTGGTTTCTTCGGTGCTCACTTGCCGTCCTCGTCAACGATCTCGGCGTCCACGACGTCGTCCTGTGCGGGCGCGGACTGGGCGCCGGCCTCGTCGGCCTGCTGCTTGGCGTAGATCTCCTGGCCGATCTTCATGCCGGACTCGGACAGGGTCGCCATGGCGGTCTTCACGGCCTCGATGTCGTCACCCTTGAGGGCTTCCTTGACGGCGTCGACATCCTTCTGGACGGCCTCGCGGGTCGCCTCAGAGATCTTGTCGGCCTCGTCCTTGAGCAGCTTCTCCGTCGCGTAGACGGTCTGCTCAGCCTGGTTGCGGGTGTCGGCCTCTTCACGGCGCTTCTTGTCCTCGGCGGCGTGCTCCTCGGCCTCGCGCACCATGCGGTCGATGTCTTCCTTGGGCAGGGAGGAACCGCCGGTGATCGTCACCGACTGCTCCTTGCCGGTGCCACGGTCCTTCGCGGAGACGTGAACGATGCCGTTCGCGTCGATGTCGAAGGTGACCTCGATCTGCGGCACGCCACGGGGAGCCGGGGCGATACCGGACAGCTCGAAGGTGCCAAGCAGCTTGTTGTCACGGGCGAACTCACGCTCGCCCTGGTAGACCTGGATGAGCACGGAGGGCTGGCCGTCCTCGGCGGTGGAGAAGATCTCCGAGGCCTTGGTCGGGATGGCCGTGTTGCGGTCGATGAGCTTGGTCATGACGCCGCCCTTGGTCTCGATGCCGAGCGACAGCGGGGTCACGTCGATGAGCAGGACGTCCTTACGGTCACCCTGGATGACGCCGGCCTGCAGGGCGGCGCCGATGGCGACGACCTCATCGGGGTTGACACCCTTGTTGGGCTCGCGGCCGCCGGTCAGCTCCTTGACGACCTCGGTGACGGCGGGCATACGGGTGGAGCCGCCGACGAGCACGACGTGGTCGATCTCGGAGACGGTCACGCCGGCCTCGGCCATGACATCACGGAAGGGCTTCTTGGTGCGCTCGAGCAGGTCGGAGGTCAGCTCCTCGAACTTGGCGCGCGTCAGGGACTCATCCAGGTGGATGGGGCCATCAGCGGTCATGGACAGGTACTGCAGCGAGATGTTCGTGGAGGTCGCGGAGGACAGCTCCTTCTTGGCCTGCTCAGCGGCTTCCTTGAGGCGCTGGAGAGCGACCGCATCCTTGGACAGGTCGGCGCCGGTCTTGGCCTTGACCTGGTCGATCAGCCAGTTGACGATGCGCTGATCCCAGTCGTCGCCGCCCAGGTTGTTGTCGCCGGAGGTGGCGCGCACCTGGATGGTGGAGAAGCCGTCATCATCCTTGCCCACCTCGAGGAGGGACACGTCGAAGGTGCCGCCACCGAGGTCGAAGACCAGGATGAGCTCGTCTTCCTTACCCTTTTCGAGGCCGTAGGCCAGGGCCGCGGCCGTGGGCTCGTTGACGATGCGCTCGACCTTGAGGCCGGCGATCTGACCGGCATCCTTCGTGGCCTGACGCTGAGCGTCGTTGAAGTAGGCGGGGACGGTGATGACAGCCTCGGTGACGGGCTCACCCAGGTAGGCCTCGGCGTCAGCCTTCAGCTTCATGAGGATGCGCGCGGAGATTTCCTGCGCGGTGTACTTCTTGCCGTCGATCTCCGTGGTCCAGTCAGTGCCCATGTGGCGCTTGACGGAGGAGATGGTGCGGTCAACGTTGGTGACGGCCTGGCGCTTGGCGATCTCGCCAACCAGGACCTCGCCGGTCTTGGAGAAGGCGACGACCGAGGGGGTCGTGCGGGCGCCTTCAGCGTTGGGGATGATGGTGGGCTCGCCGCCTTCGAGGACGGCGATAGCGGAGTTGGTGGTACCGAGGTCGATGCCGACTGCACGTGCCATGGTTGTTGTCCTTTCGTTCGCTCGGCCGTCTCCGCTCCCGGAGCGGCTTGCGTTGGTCTATGTGGTCTTTGTGGTGCCGGGAGGACCCCGACACATCCTTGAGTCTGATGTACTCAACTTTAGGAGCAGGGTTTATTCCGCAACCCGAAGCTCTCAAACCTGAGTCTGATGTACTCAACTTTGCCGGCTTGGCTTTTATTCCATCGCCAAGCCCCTCAAAGCGAGAGTCACTCAAAACCTGAGTCTGATGTACTCAACTCTCTTTTCTCACTTTTATTCCACCCCACCTGGCTAGACGAAACGCGGCCCAGCACTACCAAAAGCTCCACAGTGTCAAGCATGCGTAAGCGAAGCGAAAGCCTGTCGTAAGTTTTTGCAAAATTCGAAAGTGGCGTACTACACCCCTCCTCTGGCAAACTAGTAACGCTCTCAACGACCGAGAGCCCCGTCAATCAATGGAGACTTGATGCGCATCACGAACCGACTGGCTGGCAGCCTCCTCGCCGGCCTACTAACACTAGGAATGGCAGGTCCCGCCTTGGCCGACACGCCAGCAGCCGACGGTGCCCAGTCCGGCACCCCCGCCACCCAGGCCACCTACGACGCGCGCTACGCGATCCCCGCAGCCGTCGACGCCTCGAGCGAGGCGAAGGTCGCGCAGTGGCAGGACATGAAGTACGCCATGTTCATCCACTGGGGCGTCTACTCCTCCTACGCAGGCTGGTACAAGGGCCAGAAGCAGGAAGTGGGCTACCCCGAGCAGATCAAGGCGTGGGGCCACCAGCAGACCTGGGACTCCCGCATCCCGCTGCAGGGCATCCCGCGCGAAGAGTACCTGGCGACCGCCCAGACCTTCGAGGCCCCCAACTTCGACGCGACCGCGTGGTGTCAGCAGGCCAAGGACAGCGGCATGAAGATGCTGCTCATCACCTCCAAGCACCACGACGGCTTCGCCATGTGGGACACGGCCACGACCGACTACAACTTCACGAAGCAGTCCCCCTCGCACCGCGACCCGCTCCTCGAGCTGTCGCAGGCCTGCAAGAAGGTCGGCATCAAGTTCGGCCTCTACTTCTCCAACATCGACTGGGAGAAGCAGCCCGAGAACCCGTGGCGTAACGACAACACGCTGAACGAAGAGGGCTACATGGACTACATCCATGCTCAGCTCAAGGAACTCCTCGGCGGCAAGTACGGCGAGATCGCCGAGCTCTGGTACGACATGGGCAAGCCGAACCCCGAGCAGTCCGACCAGCTGCGCACATGGGCCCACGAGCTCCAGCCGAACATCATGATCAACTCTCGCGTGGGCAACGACCGCGCGGACTTCGAGGTCGGCTGGGACAACGAGATGCAGTCCGAGCAGACCCAGGGTCCCTGGGAGTCGGCCGTGTCGATCTTCCACAAGACGTGGGGCTACGCCAACTGGGACGACGCTGCTCCCAAGTTCAAGGACACCGGCTACCCGGACTACTCCGAGGAAGACTGGGACCACATGATCGACGTCGACAACACGACGGCGCTTCGTAAGGCCCCGGGCGGCGCCCACACCAAGACCACCGAGATCGTGGGCAACATGTTCTCGACCGTGGCCCTGGGCGGCCAGTTCCTCTTCAACGTCGGCCCGAAGTTCGACGGCTCCTACGACCCGTGGGACGCCTCTGTCCTCAAGGGCATCGGCGACTGGAACCGCGCGCACCCCGGCGTCCTTAACAACTCGCGTCCGACCCACTTCCCCATCGAGACCTGGGGCAAGACCATGGTCGATGATTCGCACATCTACCTGGGCATCGAGAAGTGGCCGGCCGACGGCACGATCACGCTGCGTGGCGCCGGCGCCAACGACATCTCCTCGGTGAAGCTCGACGGCTCCGACACGCCCCTGACCTACAAGGTCGAGGGCAACGACCTCGTCATCACGCTGCCCGCGCAGCCCGACGAGATCCTCCCCGTCGTCACGGTCACCACGAACGGCGCGCCCAACTACGTGCCCACCGGCCTGACCACCATCGGCATGGACGCGACCACGATCCCCGCCTCCAGCCTCGAAAAGTTCAAGGCCCCCACCCCCAAGACCGGTGAGACCAGCTTCACGGCCTCCATCACCTCCGGTGACAAGGTCGCCTCGGGCGTGACCGTCTCCTTCGACACCGAAGGCTTCACGGACGCCTACGCGAAGTACAAGGTCACCGTCGCCGGCCAAGTCATCAAGGGCCTGACCGTCGACCAGCTCAAGGAAGGCGTCGGCTCCTTCGCGATCGGCCCGAACCAGACCGCGCGCGTGACCCTTGAGTACGACAACCCGCCCTACGCCCTCAAGGGCTTCGGCAAGGACACGACCGTCAAGTCGGTCACCGTCAAGGCCGAGAAGCTCTCGACCCCCGCAGTGATCGTCGAGCCTTCGAGCGTCGAGGCCGGCAAGACCGTCGCCGTGAAGGGCACGGGCTTCGCTCCCGAGTCCGCCGTGACGATCACGCTGCACTCTGAGCCCGTCGAGGTCGGCACCGCGACCACGGACGCCAACGGCGACTTCACCGCCGAGGTGACGGTCCCCGCCGACACCGAGGCCGGGAACCACACGGTCGTCGCCGAGTCCACTGCGCCGGTCGTCTCCGCGACCGCTCCCCTGACGGTCACCGCTCCCCCGGCACCCGCCGAGGACCCGAGCGCCGCTCCGAGCGAGCAGCCCTCCGCGGCCCCGACGCCCGCCCCCGAACAGGGTGGCAAGGGTGGCCTGGCCCGCACCGGCACCAACGCGCTGATCCTCGTCGCAGCCGCACTGGTCGCCGCGGGAGCCGGCACGGTGTTCATCCGCCGCTCGCGCCTGGCCAAGGCCTAATCATCGCGTGGGCTTAACCACCACAGGTGGGGGCGGGGCGTAGCTGACGCTGCGCCCCGCCCCCACTTACACTGAGGGATGCGCTGCGACCACTTTGATGCCGGGACCTGCCGATCCTGCTCCCTCCTCCCCCAGCCCCTACGAGCGCCAGCTCGCCGGCAAGGTGGAGGCCGTCGCGGCCACCCTCTCCCCCGTCCCCGGAGCCGGCGAGATCGCCTGGCTGACCCCGGCCTCGTCCCCCGAAAAGGGTTTTCGCACGAGCGCGAAACTCGTCGTCGGAGGAACCCGCCGCCGCCCCACCCTGGGCATCCTGGGGCCCGACCGGCGCGGCGTCGACCTGCCCGGCTGCCCCATCCAGCACCCCGCGATCAACCGCGCAACGCCCGGCCTCAAACGCTTCATCCGCTCCCTGGACCTGACTCCCTACGACGTTCCCACCAAGCGCGGGGAACTCAAGAACATCCTCATCACCGTGGGCGAGCGCCAGCGGCTCATGATCCGCTTCGTCCTGCGCACGCGCGACCGCGTCTCCGACATCCGCTCGGCGCTGCCGCTGCTGCGCGACCTCGTGCCGAGTGCACACGTCGTCACGGCGAACATTCACCCCACGCACGAGGCCATCGTGGAGGGCCCCGACGAAATCATCCTGACGCGGGCACGCACCCTCCCGCTGTCCGTGGAAGGCCTCGAGCTGGGCCCTCGTTCCTTCGCGCAGACGAACGCGTCCGTCGCCTCCGCACTGTACGAGCAGGCCTCCGTGTGGGCGTCTCGCCCCTTCGGCGACGGGCGGCTGCCCGAGAGCCTATGGGACCTGTACTGCGGCGTCGGCGGCTTCGCCCTCGCCGCCGCGCGCGCCGGATTCCCGCGCGTCACCGGCGTCGAGGTGTCATCCGGGGCGATCTCCTCGGCCATCAGCGCCGCCCGCCACGCGGGCCTGTCGCGGTCGGCTGCGTCGTTCATCGCGGACGACGCGACCGCGTGGGCTCGTGCCCAGTCGCCCGAGGATGTGCCCGACGTCATCGTCGTGAACCCTCCGCGCCGAGGCATCGGAGCCGACCTGGCCGCCTACCTGAACGAGTGCGACGCGCCCCGCGTCATCTACTCCTCGTGCAACCCCACCTCGCTGGCCACGGACCTGGCGGCCATGCCCACGCTGCGCCCCATTGAGGGCCGCCTCTTCGACATGTTCCCGCACACGACCCACGCCGAGGTCGCCCTCCTCCTCGAGCGCGCGTAGGACGCTCGGATCGCGCGTCCGTCCCGGGCCTCGGCCGGTTACAATTGGACCTAACGTTAGGAGAAACATGACCGTCGAACTTATCACCGCAGCCACGCCCGAGATCCACGAGGCCATGGGACGCCTGATCCCGCAGCTATCCCGCTCCGCCGCCCCCATGAGCGAGGCCGACGTGCAGCGCTTCCTCTCCCAGTCAGGCGTGCACCTCTTCGTGTTCCGCCCCGACGCAGCTGACGCCGACGGCAACCACCCGATCCTCGGCATGCTGTCGCTGGCCACCTTCGAGATCCCCACCGGCGTGCGCGCATGGATTGAGGACGTCGTCGTCGACGAGGCCGCCCGTGGGCAGGGTGCCGGCCAGGCCCTCGTGGTCGCCGCAATCGAGCATGCCCAGAAGATCGGCGCGCGCACCGTCGACCTCACTTCACGCCCCTCGCGCGAGGCCGCGAACCGCCTGTACCAGCGCGCCGGCTTCCAGCTGCGCGAGACCAACGTGTACCGCGTGACCCTCGAGAAGAAGTGAGCGCGCTGCGCTTGCAACACTTGCGGCCTTAGCGTCGTTTGCAGCGATTGCGTTACTTGTTGCTGCTTCGGTCCCTGGCATTCTTTATGTTGCCGCCCGCCCCCGCACGATGCGGAGGCGGGCGCTTCGCTTGGGCCTTGAAAGCGCGACCAGCTTCGACCCTGCTGCGGTCGGTGAGTGGTGACGCCTGAGAACGCCCATTGTGGGCCATTTTTCGTGCGCTGGGCGAACTTTTTCGCGCTCACACCCACATCAAGCCAAGCAGGGCGAACTTTTTCGCGCACGGGCAGCTGTGAGGTGGCGACGTTGAAACCAATGACACCTCTGCAACCGAAAAACGCACCCAAAACGCCCATTTCTCACCCGCAAAGGCGACACCGGTTTCAACCGCACGCACATACGAGCGAGCAAAGGCGACACCGGTTTCAGTTGGGGCTGAGCCTGCGCGAGCAAAGGCGACACCGGTTTCAACCACATGCACATACGAGCGAGCAAAGGCGACACCGGTTTCACGCGAGAGGCTTTAGATGCCCGCGGGCAGCGGCAGAGCCAGAGCTAAACGAAAGTCGCACATAATTTCCCACGGTCACTTTTGGAGACCGCCCACAAACGTTGCAATTACAACGACGTGAATTCATGGTTTGAAATAGCCGCAGGGGAATTACGTGCGACATTCAAGTCGCACCGGTGCGCATGGCACCGGAGGGGTCAGAGATTCAACCTCTTCGGTAACGTTCAACCTCATCGGGAGGATTCAACCCGATCAGAAGGGGTTGAATCCTCCCAATCAGGTGTACGCCTCACCACAACAAGCATTTTCGTGAATGCATGAGCTAAGAAGCCACTCGCAACGCTCACGGGCGGCGGCAGGGCCAGAGCGAAACAAAAGTCGCACCGGTGCGGATGGCACCGGAGGGGCCGGAGGGCACGAGGTGTCTGGCTGCGGTGCCCGTGGGCGGCGGCGGGGCCAGGGCGGGCCAGTCCAAGCGACACAAGCGCCGCCGGTGAGGAGGGCGCCGGAGGGTCCGGAGGGCACGGGCGGGCTTCGAGATCGACCACTCCGAGCCTTTAGGCTCGCGTGTGGCGATCTCGCGGGCGGCCGGGCCCGACGGCGCCCGGAACACCAGCGGGGCCACAAGCACCACCAGTAAGTTAGAACTCCTCGTAGTACTCCGGGTTCTGGTCGGCCTGGCGGCCGTCGGGGCGGCCGAGCGCACTGATCGCCGCCATCTGCTCGGAAGATAACGAGAAGGAGAAGATGTCGAGGTTCTCGCGCTGGCGCTCAGGGTTACCGGACTTGGGCAGGGGCATGGTGCCGAGCTGGTAGTGCCAGCGCAGGATGAGCCGCGACGGGGACACGCCCACTTCGGAGGCCAGGGCGACGATCGCGGGGTCTTCGACGATGCGCCACTTGCGCCCCAGCGGGCTCCAGGATTCGGTGAGCACGCCGACCTGCGCGTGATAGGCCAGCGCGGAGGACTGTGGGAAGTAGGGGTGCAGCTCGATCTGGTTGACGCTCGGGTACTCGCCGGTTTCGGCGTGCACACGGTCGAGGTGTTCGGGCAGGAAGTTGCACACGCCGACGGAGCGGATGAGGCCGCGGTCGCGCGCGTCCAGCAGGGCTTGGAAGGCCTCGACGTACAGGCCGCGCTTGGGGTTGGGCCAGTGGATCAGGTACATGTCCCAGTAGTCCAGGCCGGCGCGCATGAGGGATTCTTCGAGGGTGTAGACGGCCTCGTCGTAGCGCTGGTGGCGCCCGGGGAGTTTGGAGACCAGGCGCAGGTCCTCACGAGGCACGCCGCAGCGGCGCACGGCCGCCCCGAGGGCGCCCTCGTTCTCGTAGTTGAAGGCGCTATCCAGCATGCGATACCCGGCCTCGATGCCGGACACCATGGAAGCCACGCCCGAGGCGCCGCGCAGGTTGTAGGTACCCAACGCGATCGCGGGAACGTCCAGGCCGTCGGACAGGGTGTATGCGGGGATCTCACTCATGTCTCAAGCGTAGGCCACGCCACGCGCGGCGTTCTACCATTGGGGTATGGCACAGCTTGAACTGGACGAGGTCCACGCAAACGCGGTGGACTATCAGCATTTCCTCCTTGATTCTCCTTCCCCCTATCACGCGGCCGAGGTCGTGGCTCAGCGCCTCGTGGACGCCGGCTTTACGCGCGTCGACGAGAAGGGCGCGTGGGATGCCTCCCCGGGCGGTCACGTGATGGTGCGCGGCGGCGCGGTGGCCGCGTGGTTTGTCCCGGAGACGGTGGCCGATGACGCGGGCTTCCGCATCGTGGGTGCACACACGGATTCACCGGCGTTTTCGGTGAAGCCGTCGGTGCAGTCGACGACGCCGGATGGTTGGGGCCAGATCGACGTCGAGGTGTACGGCGGCATGATGTGGAACTCGTGGCTGGATCGCGAGCTGACACTGGCGGGCCGCCTGGTCCTGAATAGCGGCGAGGTCGTCCTGGCCCGTACGGGCCCGATTGCGCGCATCCCGCAGCTGGCGATTCACCTGGATCGCGACGTCAACCCGGGTGGCCTGAAGCTGGATCCGCAGAAGCACCTGCACCCGGTGTGGACGGTGGATAACCCGTACGGCAACGTGTTGGAGTATGTGGCGCGCACGGCGGGCCTGGATGACGCCTCGCAGGTCGCGGCCTTCGACCTGATTCTCACCCCCAGCCAGGGGCCGGGTTTCTTTGGTGACAAGGGCCAGTTCATCGCGGCCTCGCGACAGGACAACCTGTCGAGTGTGCACCCGGGCCTGGTGGCTCTGGAGCGCCTGGCCGCGCAGGGCACGCCTGCGGGCGGCGACATCACGGTGTTCATGTGTTTCGATCACGAGGAGGTGGGCTCGGAGTCGCGCACGGGTGCGGCTGGCCCGATCCTGGAGACGGTGCTGCGCCGCACGGCGAAGGCGCTGGGCCGCGACGAGGACGGCTTCGAGCGCATGCTCGCGGCCTCGTCGTGCGTGAGCGCGGACGCGGCGCATTCGGTGCACCCGAATTACGCGGGCCACCACGATCCGGATAACCGTCCGATGATGGGCCGCGGCCCGATCATCAAGATCAATTCGAAGCAGCGTTACGCGACGGATGGCGAGGGCATCGCACTGTGGAATCGTGCGTGCGCGGCGGCGGGCGTTGCCTCGCAGAACTTCGTCGGCAACAACGCGATGCCGTGTGGGACGACGATCGGTCCGATCACGGCGACCCGCCTGGGGATCCTGACGGTGGACGTGGGCATTGGCCTGCTGTCGATGCACTCGGCGCGCGAGATGAGCCACGTGGATGACCTCCTCGACCTCTCCAGGGTGCTCGAGGCGTACTGGCAGGGCGCCTGACGCCCGGGGCGCCCGCGCACGGTGAGCCCCACGGGCGAAACCGTGCGCGCGGCACCCACAGCGGGCCCTGACGCCCGCACACATGGGAAAACCCCAGCCTCGTCCATCAATCGGCGAGGCTGGGGTTCTTTCGTCTATCGGGTGCGCTCAGAGGTTGGCGACCGCAGTGACGGTGACGGGCACGTTGCCGCGAGTGGCCTTGGAGTAGGGGCACAGCTCGTGGGCGCGCTCGACGAGGGCCTGGGCGCGGTCGAGCTCGACGCCGGGGATGAAGACCGCGATGTCGGCGGTGAGGGCGAAGGAGTCGCCCTCGGGGCCAAGGCCGATGGTGGTGCGCACGACGGAGTCCTTGGTGTCGATGCCCAGTTCCTTGGCGGCCAGGCCCATGGCGCCCTGGAAGCAGGCGCCGTAGCCCATGGCGAAGAGGGCTTCGGGGTTGGCGCCGTCGCCGGGGCCGCCCAGTTCCTTGGGCATGCGCATGATGTGGCTGACGCCGAGCGCGGGGACGGAGGAGGTGCTGGCGCGACCACCGGTGGAGTCGGCGGTGACGGTGTAAACGATCTCGTTAGGTGTATCCATGACCCCATTCCACCACTAGGACTTCAGTCCCGCAAGGGGTTTGACGCAAACACAAGCTTTTTCGCGCAGACGGGGACGAGGCCGGGGCCTGCCCGCGGGTCACGCGCCGTCAGGCGGTGAGAAAGTCCGCGTCGGGGCGGGCGCTCAGGGCCTTGGCGACGGCGCGGCGGAAGCGGTCGTTCATGGGCGGAAGCTGGTCGCCGCGGAAGAACGCGGTCTCGCTGTTTTCGCCGTCGGCGGGACTGGGATCACCACTCACCCACTCGGCGGCGAAGGCAACGTCCAGGTAGGTGGTGACGTCACCGTTGTCGTAAGTGACGGGACCGACGACCTCGACGGACAGGAGGCGGCGCACCTCGATGCGAACGTCGGCCTCCTCCAAGGCCTCGCGCGCGGCGGCGATCGCGGGCTCCTCACCCGGGTCGACGATGCCGGTCACGGGGGTCCATGCTCCGTTATCTGAGCGGCGCACGCACAGGACCTCGACGGCCTCGGGGGCGATAGGACGCTCCCAGTCGATCGGCGCACAGCCCGGGGCGGGGCGCAGGATCACGACGGTCGTGCCGGGCATCCACAGGGGCGCATGACCGACGTGACGGCGCAATTCGAGGACGAAGTCGGGGGTAGCCATGGCCCTAGTCTACGGCGCTCACAGGAACGAGGTGATGACCGGCAGGAGCAGGATCTTGACGATAATCGCGAAGGCGAAGAGTGTCGCGTAGGCGGCCTCGATGCGCTCGTCGGTGACGCGGGCGTCGGCGGCCTGCAGGACGGCCGGCTGGCCGAGGAAGCCAGCGATGCCGCCCGCGGCACGCGCGGAGGACAGGCCGATGAACTTCGCGCCGAGGGCCTGAATAGCGCAACACACAATGACCATGACGGCGGCGAGGAGGGCGGCACGCCAGCCCTCGGGGCTGCCGAGCAGGCTCGCGAACTGCGGGCCTGCGTTCAGGCCCAGGGCGGCGAGGAAGAGCATGAGGCCGATCTGTCGGATCGTCAGGTTCGCGGCAGCGGGCAGGGTCCATACGAGCGGGCCGGTGCGGCGCAGGGCGCCGAGCAGCATGCCCACGATCAGGGGGCTGGCGGCGGCACCCAGCTGGAAGCCCTGGCCGCCGGGCAGCGGGAAGGAGACGATGCCCAGGAGCAGGCCGAGGACGAGGCCGATACCGAAAGCCATACCGTCAACTTCGGCGACGCGGCGCTCGGAGTCGCCGAGCCACTCGGCGATATCGTCGAGTTCGTCCGTGGGAACGACGACGGCAACGTGATCGCCGAGCTGCAGGTCAAGGTCGTCACGGGCCAGGAGGTCCAGGTCACCACGGCGCACGCGCGTGATGACGGCACCGAATCGCTTGGTGACATTGAGTTCGCATACGCTGCGGCCGGCGACGTCGGGGTTGGACACAACGATGCGCTCGAAGGCAAGGTCGGAACGGTCGTCCTCGAGGTTGTGGTCGAGGATCTCGCCGATGAGGGGTGCCGTCTCCTTGATGGACTCGGGGTCCCCGACCATGACGACGTGGTCACCCGGCAACAGGTCCTCGCCGGGAGCGGTGACGCGGGTGCGCCCGTCACGACGCAGGTAGGACAGGCGCACGCGCTGGTCGCGCCACGCGTCGATCTCACGCGTGTTGATGTGCTTGGATACGCGAATACTCACGGCCTCCAGGGAGGACCCCGCGAGGGAAGGCGTGTCCTTTGGGGCCGACCCACCTCCTCGTCACGGTGATTGTGACGATGAGGATGCCGCCGATGACACCCACCGGATAGCCAAAGGCGTATCCGACCGCAGCGTTCGGGTCCCCCGTGAGGCGGGTGGCCGTATCGAGGGCGGGAGCGGCCGTCAGAGCACCCGTGAAGAGACCCGACGTGAGCCCGGGGGACAGGCCGAGGAGGCGGCCTCCCGCGAGCGCGATGAGTGCACCCACGACGCACACGATCGTGGTGAGGGCGAGGAGGTTCGTCTGCTTACGCAAATTCTGGAAGAAGGTCGCGCCCGCGGAAATTCCGACGCAATAGACGAAGAATGCGAGGCCCATTGGCTGGACGATCGACATGTGGGTGCTGACAACCTCGGGATGCAGCGCCGAAACGATGAGGCCGACGAAGAGAGCACCCGCCGCTCCGAAGCGCAGCGGGCCGATCCTAATGGCCCCAATTGCCGCACCCAACGCAACGACGACAAACAGTGCGAGTAGGGGTGAAGACGCGAAAAGAGAGGCCATAGCTTTCAGAGTACCTGTCACGCGTCGGGCGCTCTCCACGACTGTCACATTGCTTGCGTTAAGAACCTCACGGATTGGTTACACTGGTGCCAGAAACTGAAAGGACGGTCATGTCTCAACCTGCACCCGGATGGTACCCGGATCCTGTCGGCAGCCAGCGCCTGCGCTGGTGGAACGGCGGCTCGTGGACGGAACAGTTCCAGCCGATGCCCACACAGCAGCAGCGCATGCCACAGCAGGGGATCCCCCACCAGGGCATGCCACAACATGGCATGCAGACACAGGGGTTTCCCCAGCAGGGGATGGGGCAGCAAGCGCCGATGCAGGCCATGCCGACAGGCGCACCCAATCCCGGCGCTGCCGCCAGCGCGCAGGCCGCCGTCGCACAGGGGTCCAGCGTGCAGCAGACCTCTGCCCCGGTGGGCCCTCACCTGCCCTCGAACAAGCAGGCCCCGACCGTCTCCTCGAATCCGTACGGCTCCGAACCCAAGTTTGATCAGCCGAAGAAGCATGCTCGGGACAGCAAGGCTGCACACACCAAGACGCCGAAGAACACCTCGCGCTGGAACCTCGCGACAGTTGCAGTGTGGGCGGCTGTCGTCATTTTCGGAGTGACGACGATTATCGCGGGCAGCTCCTATTCGCACGCGCGCGCCGAACTCACGCCCGCGGTCCAAGAACGCGACGAGGCTCAAAGGCAGTACGACCAGGCACAAAAGGAGCTTGATCAAGCTAAGAAGGAACTCGAGGAGTTGCAGCAGTGAGTTACGTTCCTACCCCCGCTCCGGTGCCCGCGCAGAATCCCGCAGGTTCCCACAGCGGCCTGAAAGTTCTAACGGCTATTGGCGCCGCCCTCGCCGTTCTCTTCCTCATCCTGTCGGTGGTCCTGGGGCTCACCGCGCGCTCACATTCGGAGTCCGCCCGGCAGGCGCAGAGCGACGCCCAATCCCTGCGCGAGAAGGCCAAGGAGACAGAGACCGAGACTGCGACGACCCGCACCAAGATCGCCGAGGCGACCAATAAGAAGGAAGCCCAGGCGTGGTGCGACGGTCTGACGAGCGCGAATGCGGATTTCGACTCGCTCGACAGGGTTGCGCGAGATTACTCGTCGCTGACGGCGACACGACGCGAGGTCATCGGCCAGATTTGCCCGCAGAAGAAGAGCTTTATCGAGGCATACGCGAAGGATACCGCGCAGGGAGCACTCAAGGCAGAAACTACCGCCTGCTCGGCTGGTGCCTCCTCAGCGACGATCTCGGGATCCATCTCCATTACCGGAGCAAACTTGGCTGGCGCATCGGCGTACGACGTCACCGTCGAGGTCTAACTCGTCCCTGGTTCTACCACCAAGGGTCATCAACCTGTGGACAAGCAGACAATCACTGTTCCCGCGGGAGGAACGGGCACACTGACATCGAACGTTCCACTACCTTCCTTTGACTCGGGATCCTGCGGTATCCGCGCTGTAAGCATCTGGCCCAGCGGGGTCTGAGCGTATAGTTGCCCACCATCCCTCGGGCGACTAGACTCCCTGACCAGACACTCGGCTTTGACATGACACGGGAGAGTGAACCACGATGAGCGAACCTGCGGAAGGCTGGTACGCCGACCCGACCGGCGCCGCACAGCTGCGCTGGTGGGACGGCCACGCCTGGACGGAGTACGTCGAGCCCTACGAGCCGGCTCCCACGCAGGCTGGAGCAGCTCCCGCACAGGCCGAGGGGATCCCGGCCTACGACGGAGCCCCGCAGTACGCTCAGCCCGAACACGTCGTTTCGACCGCGGCGGCCGAGGCCAACGCTGAGTTTCCCCCGATCCCTTCCCCGGACGATCCCGCGCACTGGGAGGCCTCCGACCCCATCCCCTCTCCCGAGGAAACGGGAGCATGGGAGCCTGCCCCCGCCTCGTCCATGAACGAAGCGGACAATGCCCCCATCCCTATGCCCGGAGACACCGAGACCCCCCAAGAGGCACAGGGGCGCTCCGGCACCCTCAAGTGGACGCTCGGCTGCGTCGCCTCCTGGATGCTTGTCGCCGTTTTCATCACGGTCCTCGTAGTCGCATGGTCCCACCTGGGCGCCAGCGGCCGCATCCACGATGAGGCGAAGAGCCGCGCCGAAACCGCGCAGCAGGAACTCGATACCGCGCAGTCCACCCTCGCAGACATCAACCGACAGATCGAGGAGGCCCAGAAGTGAGCGCACCCGCCCCCCTACGCGCCGCGACCGTCGCGGGCGCCGCCCTCGCTGTCATTTTCATCATCCTGTCGGCCGTCGTCGGCGGAATTAACGCCTGGCGCTCGCACACGGCGTCCAGCTACGACACACAGGCCGAGCAGGCTCAGTCCGAGAAGGCTGCGGTCGACCAGCAGATCGCCGACGCGAAGACCCGCCTCGACGCCGCCAACGTTCACAAGGACGCCAAGGCGTGGTGCGATTCCATCACCCGAGAGACGGCGGCATCGATCCGCGACGCCATCAAGTCCTACGATTCGGCGACGCAGGCCGTCAAGGACGCCATTCACGAGGAGTGCGCCCCCAAGGAGACGTACGCCAACGCGCAGCGCGCCGGTGCCGAGGTCGCATTCAGCCCCGGAGTCCCGGAGTGCACGACCGACCAGGTGACCACGACAATCAACGGCACCATCACGCTGAGCTCCACAAGTGCCATCTCCTCGCTCGGCCCCCTTGAGCTCACGATTTCCGGCTACACACTCGACAAAGGAACCACGCTGAGCCCCTCCTCCCCCTACCAGGGGACGACGACGGTGACACTCACGCCGGGGACCCCCGCTACATTCACAATCTCCGTCCCCTACGACCCGGCGATGACCGACAAGACCGAGTGCGGGTTCTCGATGACGTCCTGGTGGCCGACCAGCCTCTGACAAACGCGTGAGGCCAATCACTGAACAGATTCCATCAATTCACGCTGATCTAGAATTGACGGGACACAGTGAAAGGAGCCTCCTCGTGAGCAACCCCGTCCAGGTGCCCACCCCGGCGAATCCCGCGGCGAAGCCCATCGCGCAGCCCCCTGCTTCGCAGCTCATTACCACGGGAATCCTGGTGCTCCTGACGTTCTTCTTCATCGGCGGCGCCGCACTGGCAGGCAGCGCGTATGTGAGTGCCGGTAACGACCTGCAGAACGCACAATCCCTGTACGATCAGGCAGAACAGACGCTCCAGGAAGCGAAGGACGCAGCCAAGTGAGCGAACACTACTCCCGCCCCCTGCCTTTCCCGCAGCACAAGGTCCGTGGCCTGACTATCGTCAACCGGATCTTGGCCCTCATCGTTATCGTCAGCGCGATTACCATGATCACGCTCTTCTCGCAGGCCGTTTCCCGTAACAACGAGGTGAAGAGCCTGACGAGCGCGACTGAAAAGACCAAGCAGCGAACCCTCGAAATCAAGGCGACCAGCTGGTGCGACCAGATCACGTCGGAGAACGCCGACAAGATGTCCACTCTGTTTAGGGACTACGACGCAGCGTCGTCGCAACAAATGCACGAGATCGAACGTCAGTGCAAGCAGAAAGTGACAGTTGCCAAGCTCATTAGCTCGCACGATCCCACTGAGGCATTCATAGTCACGTCCGAGTGCACCATCAACGAGTCGGAAGACACCGCTTCCTGCACCGCTACCGTGGCCACCAATCCATACACGCTGGGGCAGGGACTCAGCTTTTACTCGGCTACGACCGCGACCCTGCGGATGCGTGTCGCCGACACTCCGACGAACTTACTCACCGATCCACACGTGATCGACAACGTCGCGACCATGACGCTTGATTCGAGCGGATCCGGAACGATGTCTTTCGATGTCCCCTTCGACGTCAGCTGGGGCACCGCTTACGACATTCAGGTGACGTCGTACTTCCCAAACGAATAAGCCTGACCATCGTTTTCCTTGCAACGTCGTACCGTTCACCACCGTCCATATGCGACGTGAGGCCCCTCACTGACCGATTCAATGAAATTCGAGTTCCCTTAGAATAGTCGGGACACAGTGAAAGGAGGCTCCTCGTGAGCAACCCCGTCCAGGGCTGGTACGCAGACCCCGCAGGAACTGGCCAGCTGCGCTGGTGGGACGGAACCCAGTGGACCGACCGCTATCAGGCCGCGCCCGCTTCCAGCACCGCCACGGATTCCGAAACCCCGAACGCCGCAGGCGGTGCCGCGGCCACCAGCGAGACCACCGACGCCACCGCCGCGGAGACGTCGCCGCAGCCCGCCAATGCCACGGTGCAGTTCACCCCTGTGGCCCAGGCGCCTGCCACCAAGGCTACCCGCGGACAGATCGTCCTCGCCGTCATCGCCTCGCTCCTCGTCGTCCTCTTCCTGGGCACGAGCATCATTGCGACAGGTATGCACGGAAAGGCACAGGAGGACGTCGAGCATTCTCAGTCCATCCTCAATGACGCGCAGAAGGAACATCAGAAGGTGCAGGAGGCAATGAATGAGTGACCTGAACACGGCCGCAGCCACCGAGGCTCCCACCGCCACCGTAGCCCCGGCGAAGCCCGGTAAGAGCAAGGGCCTGACCCTCTTTAACCGCCTCGCCTTCATCATCGCAGCGCTCCTCGCGCTCATGACCGCCATCATGCTCCTTCTGACCGTGCAGGCCTCCAAGTCCGCTGTCAATATGCGCGACGAGGCCGCAGCGACCCTCAAGCAGGCCGGCGAAGAGTTCGCCCCCTACTGGTGCTCGCAGATCACCCCCGAGAACGTCAAGAAGTTCGACGACCTGCGTACCGAATTGGTGACGATGGACGACGAGATCCAGAGCGCCGTCAAGGAACAGTGCTACAAGAAGACTGTCATCAACGACCTCGTTGCTTCGAACAGCCCGGGCGAGGCTTTCGACACCTCGACGAATGAATGCACCATTAACGGGCCGTCCACGACTATCACGTGCTCCGTGACCGTCAAGGCCAGCGAGGACATGAAGAAGGGCCTCGCGATGCTCTCCTCCGCGACGGTGACGCTCGACATGACCGTGCGCACGACGAACAACGTGCTCACGTCGAAGGGCCACAAGATCGACAACGTCGCAACCCTCACCGTGGACAGCAACGGAAACGGTAGCACGCTGTTCACGATTCCCTACGACCCCACCTGGGGCGAGTACTACAAGATCTCGGCCACGTCGTTCTACCCGAACGAGTGACGCGGCTTCCCTGATCACACTGACCCCGTCGCCCCATGGGCGGCGGGGTCTTTGTGAGTGGTGCGGCTGATGATGAGCCGCAAGGCCACGGAAGGACATCGAGCAACGGGACGACCAGCCCACCATGTCAACGTCCCGCGGAGGGGCGCCCAGGCCTCGTCGATGAGATCAGTAGTGCTCGTGGGAGTCGTAGCCGCGAAGCCGATCGAGCTCTCGGCGCTCCTTCTTCGTCGGTCGCCCGCTGCCCTTCTCTCGCATCGCAACCGGGATGTGCAAACGAGGACGCTCCGGGGTGCGATCATCATAGGCGGTACGAGCCTGCGGGTAGGAGACGCGCTTGCTCAGCAGCAGGACCACCCCAAGGATGCGGTCGAAGCCCTCGATGCGCAGGCGCACCTCGTCCCCCACGCGTACCTTGTACGCCGCTTTGACGGGTTCACCGTTGACGCGCACGTGCCCCGCACGCACGGCGGCCGTGGCTTGGGAGCGTGACTTGAGCTGGCGGGTCGCCCACAGCCAGGTATCCACGCGCACGGATGACGATGCGAGCGCTCCGGCGGGGATAACGACTTCGTCGGGGGTCTGACTCATCGGCATCCCCTAGTTGATGCGACGAATACGCTTCTGGTGGCGGGGCGTCAGGATGATCGCGACGAGCGCACACAGGATCGGCATGCCGATGAGCATGCCCAGGAGTGCACCCCACGGCACTACCGGCCGCAGCGTGGTGAGCGTCGAGAAGATATGCGAGTTGGCGAACGTGATGACGGTGAGGACGCCAACGACGAGGCCGGACAGAACGGCCGTCGGGATGACATTCAGCGCGAGCACGATACCCTGCCACGTGGTGACGTGGCGACGCATCGCGGGGGCCGCGCCGATCGCATCGAGGGTATCGAGATCGGGCCGCATGTCCGAGGCCGACAGGGCGACGACGAGGGCGACCGTGGCCGCCGCGGCAACGATGGCAATAAGCGCTGCGACGTAGGGCAGGACGAGGGAGCGCATCGTCGGCACGATGACCTGAGCCGAGGCGCCGGGCACCTGGCGGGCAATCGTCGCCTGGAACGACGGAGCATCGACGGGACTGACCTGCTTCTCGATGGTCAGGAGCTCGCCCAGAGGCCGCGCTTGCAGGCCCAGGTAGGACGCTGCGGTCGGTGACAGTACGATGACGTTGACACGGGTCAGGGGTGTAGCGACAAAGGTCTGGACGGTCGTCACCTTGGCGTCCGGAAGATTATCGTCCGAGGCACCCGCGGCCTTCGCTTCCGCGATGGCACTCATGTCGAGGCTGCGCAGCGTCACCTGGCCGGCACCGTCGATGTAGTCCGGGTCGGGAATAAGGACGCCGCCGGCGTTGAGGGTGGCGGTTGCACGCACCATGTCGTCTTCGTTGGCGAAGTACCCGGCCTCACGCAGATACGTGCCGTCGTCGACCATGTAGGCCAGGTCCAGCTCCGTCATGGTGCCCATCTTGTCCGACATCGTGAACGTCGAACCGTTGTAGGGGTGCACCACCTCGACCATGGTGGTCGGGCCACCCGGCCCGCTGTTCCACGCCAGGCCGCTCAGCGTCACCTGCGAGGTGACACCGCGCTGGGCGTCAACGGCGTCAACGGCCGACTTCATGAGGTCACGCGACCGCTTGACAGATTCGGTGCGGTCGACGGTCGACACGAAAACCTGACCGCGCTGGCCCACGTGGGGACGAGCGTTCCAGCCGGCCTCATTCGACGAGGACAGGGTGATGAGCAGGCCGCAGGCGACGAACACGGTCGTCAGGATCGAGGCCATGGCGGGGAACGTGCGGTGGCCGTTTCGCACGGCGTCGCGCAGCGCCAGACGCATGCTCATCGAGGCGCGACGATTGGGGGCGCGCCAGCGTGTGAAGATGTATGGAATCGACCCGATGAGGCCGGCCTCGAGCAGGCCGATGCCGATGACGAGGGCAAGTACCGATCCACGCCAGGCGGCGATGCCTAACAGCGGGAGTCCGGCCAGCAGCGCCAGGGGGTAGATCATGCGACGACGCACGAGGCGGGATGGTTCCCACACGCGCCCGCCGATGACCGCGGAGGTGTCGATGTGCGACGAGGTGTGCGCCGGCGACACCGACGCCATCAGGGACAGGAGGACCGGCAGGAGCACCGACAGGGCCAGCGGCCACCACGGCACGATACCGATGCCCAGGCCCGACCACATGCCGATGCCGACCATAGCGGCCGCAGACAAGGCGGCAGAAAAGAGCGCCGAGTAGATGCCGATGATAACGCCGTGGGCAATCGTGAGCCTGCGTCCGTCCGTGCGATCGCCGCCGTTCGCAACAATCATGGCGGCTGTGCGCATCACCGAGCGCTGAGCGACGGTGTACAGCGGCGAGATGAGCAGGATCAACTCCGTGAGGATCAGGAGAATACCTGCAACGAGGAGAAGGTACTGCCCGGGGTTCGTCCGACGAGTGTTCTGGGAATCCTGGTACTGCGCAATCTGCGAGGAGAGCACCGATGCATCGGGCGGGTTCGCAAGCACCTGGCGAGACAGGACAGAGAAACCGTATGCGTTGATTTCGCGGATCTTTTCCCAGGTGACAGGCTCTGGTCCGATCACGTACCAGGCCGTCTGCGTGCGCCCCGCGACAGCCAGGCGATCGATGGGAAGCGTTCCGTCGCCGATAATGGCGCGCTCGGTACCACCGATGATTGCGTCGATAACGACGCTCCCCTTGAGGGTCTGCGTCGCTCGTTCCTTGGCGATCGTCAGGGACAGGTTGACGCTGTCTCCGACCGAGACCGAGAGCGCTCGGGCGACATCCTGAGAGATCACGGCGTGGCCGGCGGCCAGCGGCCCGCTCTTGCCTCCCGCGTTCACGCGCGGGGCCTCGAGCTCGGCGGTCTGCGTACCGTTGTTGACCGTGAAGCCCGCGCCGTCAGCCGTCTCCAGACGCAGCTGGTAGAGGGTATCGACGGCGATCAGCTGATCACCTGCGGGCACCCAGCTGGTGAGAGTCTCCATCGAGACCGTCACCTCGTCGTTCGAGGCTCCCTGCCCGAGACGATCTACCGTAAAGTTCTGCTCGATCGCCGTCGAGGAGCGGTGCAACGTCACCGCCTGCACGTCGCTGCGGTGTCCAAGCCACGACGAGGCCTGGTAGCGCTGCGAGGTCGTGACATCCCAGAAGGTGATCGCCGCGATCGCGATAATGATCGGCAGCGAGATCAGAAACACCGCCGTGAGCGTGCGCCCCAAGCTTTGGCGCGCATCACGAGAGGCGATGCGGAGTACTACTCCCCATCGCCTCATCCGCGTGTTGAGTCGGCTCATTAGATCCTTGGTGCTGTGTCTGCCAGCAGATCCCTCAGCGAATCTCCCCTCGAGCGGTCGACGATGCGACCGTCGCGCAGGAAGACAGTTCGATCTGCCCATGCGGCCATTCTGGCCTCATGAGTCACGAGGATACCGGCTGCACCGGCATCAATGTGATCACGCAACACCAACATGATCTGTTCGCCAGTGTGAGAATCGAGCGCACCCGTCGGTTCATCCGCAAGAATGACCGAGCGGTTACCCACGAGCCCGCGGGCGATCGCGACGCGCTGTCGCTGGCCACCGGAAAGCAGCTCCGGGAAGCGGTCCGCCAGGTCGGCGACGCCCACTTCCTCCAGCGCAGCCATCGCAGCCGCGCGGACCTTCGACGGGCTCACGCCGTCGAGTTGCAGCGGCATCTCAACGTTTTCAAGAGCCGACAGGGACGGGATCAGGTTGTAGTCCTGGAAGACGTATCCAATCGAGCGGCGACGCACCTCGGCACGGTGAACACTGTCCAGCGACGCCAGGTCAACCCCGTTAATGAAGACATTTCCGCGGGTCGGGCGCTCGAGACCACCGGCGATCGACAGTAGCGTGGACTTCCCGGAGCCAGAGGGTCCCATAACAGCGAGAAGCTCGCCGGGTGCGACCTCAAGGTCGATCCCGTCGAGCGCTCTCACTCGGACGCCGTCCGCGCCGAACTCATGTCCGACGCCAACCATCCGGATCGGTAGTGGCACAGGCTGGCTCATCGCACCCCGGCACGCTCCGAAATGCCGACCTCAGCCTGGGCCCAGCTCATCGAACGACCCTTCGCAGCAGCGAAGGCAGCGCGACGCGCGGCCTCGGAGACCGCACCGGACTCGATGTGATCGAGCCAGTTGAGCTCGGCCTCGAGGTCGAAGATGTGGCGCTCCAGGATGAGCTTCCACGCGAGCTCACCCTCATCGGCCGAGGCCTTCAGACGAGTGACATCACGCAGGGAACCCAAGGTCGAGCGACGCTGAGTCTGGATCATGGCCTCGACGTCGACCGTAGGATCGGCGGCGGCCACGGCGAGCTTCATGACAAGCTCATCGCGTTCGGGATGTTCGCGGGGAACGGGGGTGGACCACCAGGCGTTGAGGACTTCGCGGCCGGCATCAGTCAGCTCGAAGACCTCAGAATCACGGCCCGCGTTGGTCTCGGCGTGAGACACAACCTGGCCGTCGCGCTCGAGGCGCTGCATCGTCTGGTAGACCTGGCCGATATTCAGCGGCCATGCTCCGCACGTCTGCTCCTCGAACATCTGCTTCAGGCGGTAGACACCGGCGGGCTGCTGCGCAACAAGCGCCAGCAGGGCATTGCGAACCGACATAACTCTCCGTTCGTTGTCTGGACGTGTAGACGATCGTGGTTGAACAGTATCTATCGTACGCTAAATTCGTTGGCAGAGCGAGGATTTAGCGGTGGGTTACTAACATAATCCCTACCAGCTGGTTAGACACAGGCTCCTGAAATTTCGGGGAATATCAACGAAACCGACCGCGACACCAATAAAAGTGCCAACCGGGTTACAGACACATATTTCAAGTTTTTCAGTCATATTCCAACAAATCATCAGTCACGCGGTCAGACCCCTCAAAAGCACCGACGGAAGTCATCCAAAACCGGGAAAAAACGCGTCGCAGGGGCGACTGACCATCGGGACAGAAATTATTTGTCAGCCGAAGGTCTCAGACTTTGAGATCTATCGCTCACACAACGGACTACTCGGCGAGCATATCGTCAATATCTTCCCAGAGCACCTTCGGCGATGAAGGTGCAGCGACCGCCCAGAACTCGCCATCCGCGCTTGCCAGCAGGGGCACCTCGTCGGGGTACAAGTCAGTGAATTCAACGCCTGCCAGCACCTCGCAGACCTCCTCGCTGGTGGCGAGCAATCGCCAGCTTTCGCCCGACAGGCTCGGGTAGGACGCCGCATCGACGACCCGCACGGCCAGCCCCACCCACGCGTCATCCGCGACGTCCGCCCAGAAGGCCCCCGTCGCCTCGTCGACCTCGGCATCGATCACCTCGGCGATCTCGCGAGCAACCTTGGGCACCTGCACAAGAATCTCCGTGAGATCGCCGCGTTCGAGGGCACCGAAGAGCACCTCCGGCACCGCCGTCGCAACAATCCCCTCGCCCGACGGCTCACCCAAGGCACTGAGCTCAAGGAAGGTCTCCCGCAGCTGCTCGGCATCGATCGACCACACCGTCAACGGGTCATCCTCACCGGCGTACAGTCCCCCGTCGTCGCATCGCAACACCGCAGCAGAGTGCGGGCCAACGAAGAAGGTGACTCGGCGGCATCCCGCGGGGGCAACAACCCAGGCGGTGAGCACCTTCGTCGCCTGCGAAAACACCTGAAGGAGAGCAGCGAGGTGCGGGGCGGGGGCATCACCAACGACAAGGCCCTGGCTGCGCAGCAGCTCAACGAACGGATGCTCGGGGTCAGCGAGGAGTCCATCGGCATACGAGCGCAGCGCCTCGCACTCCAGCTGGCTCATGTCGAAGACGACGCCGTCCTCCGTCTCGTAGGCGTTGATCATGATTCCTCCTGCGCTCTCAAACCGGCACCGCGCGCGCCTTTAAAACGAGGACAACGCTACGACATGTGCACCAACCCCGCCCGCGGACGACGATGACCGCAGCGCGTGCGGAAGGCTACACTGGGAACGACTAGGAGGATTCACCGATGAACACCCCGCTTCCCGCAGGCCCCGCCCCGGCCTCGTCCCCGATTCCGACCCTCATCCTTCCGACGGGCGCCCCCATCCCCGTTCTTGGATTCGGCACCTACAAGGTTGCGCCCGAGGACACGTACGACGCGGTCAGCCGCGCCCTCGAGGTCGGGTACCGGCATATTGACACCGCTCAGATGTACGGCAACGAGGCAGAGGTCGGCGCGGCCCTCGAGGCATCCGGAATCGCGCGCGAGGACCTGTTCGTCACGACGAAGGTCGACAACTCCAACCACGAACCCGAGCGGGCCGCCGCGTCCATCCGGCGCTCCCTCGAGGACCTGCGCACCGACTACGTGGACCTCCTCCTCGTACACTGGCCGCTGCCCACCCTCTACGGGGGCGACGTCGCCCTGCCCTGGCCGGCCCTCGAGGACGCATTCAACTCCGGCGGCGCACGCGCGATCGGCCTGTCGAACTACGAGCGCGAGCACGTCGAGGCCGTCCGTGCGGTCGCAACCGTTCCCCCGCACGCCCTCCAAGTCGAATCCCACCCCTTCTTCCCCAACGCCGACCTGCGCGCCTACGCCCAGGGCCTCGGCATGGTGTTCGAGGCCTGGTCCCCCCTCGCGCGCGGACGCGCGGTCACCGACCCGACACTCGTCGAGATCGGCACGCAACTCGGCGTGGGCCCGACGCAGGTCGCGCTGCGCTGGGCGCTGGATCGCGGCCACATCGTCTTCCCCAAGACCCTGAGCCCAGCGCGCATGGCCGCCAACTTCGACGTGTTCTCCTTCTCGCTGGATGCCGAACAGACCGCGCGCATCGACGCCCTCGACGCGGGCGAAGCCGGTCGCATGGGGTCGCATCCGGCGACGATGGACCGGCTCTGAGGACGGGTACGATACAGGCATGGCATCCAAGCTCACGCGCGCCGACCGCGCCATCGTCCGACTGGCCGACGGCACCGTCAAACAGCAAAACCTACTCACGGGCACAGAGGTGTGGACCGTCCCGGGCCGCGGCAACCGCCCCCTGACCGCCCCGCACGCCGACCACAACCCCATCGACCACGAGGCCGACGGGCACCACTGCGCGTTCTGCTGCGGGCGCTACCTCGAGACCCCTCCCGAGAAGTCGCGCCTCGTGCGCCGCGAGGACGGGTCGTGGGAGCAGCTGGACGCCCTCGGCGCCGATCAGCTCGGTGACACGGTGGCGGAGTTCCGACGCATCCCCAACCTCTTTGAGATCGTCTCCTACAACTACTGGCACCTCAACCACGGGCACCTCCCCTCCGAGGATGACCGCCGCCGCATGGCGCACTACCTCGCTTCGGACGCCGGCTACGAGCACGTCATGAACGTCGTGCGCGCCCGCATGCTGGCCTCGGGCATGAGCGAGGGAGAGTTCGCGGCCACCAGCGAAACCGCGCGCCTGCAGTACGCCAACGGCTTCTTTTCCGGCGGCCACGACCTGATCATCGGCAAGCGCCACTTCGTCGATGGCGCCACCGAGGCCCACCAGCTGGCCGGCTCCGGCACCCTCACCCCCGAGGAGCACGAGCAGTACACGGCCTACACGGCCCGATCCATGCGCGACCTGTACGACCTAGACCCCGCCGTGCGCTACGTGGCGACGTTCCAGAACTGGCTGCGCCCCGCGGGAGCGTCATTCGACCACCTGCACAAGCAGCTCGTCGCGATCGACGAGATGTCCGTGCAGACCGAGGCCGAACTGGAGCGCCTGCGCACCCAGCCCGACATCTACGACCAGATCTTCACTGTCGCGGCCACGCGCAAGCTCCTCATCGCCCAGAACGAGCACGCCGTCGCCCTGGCCGGGTTCGGGCACCGTTTCCCCGGCATCGCGATCTGGCCCCTGGGCGAGCCGAAGAACCCGTGGGAGGTCAGCCCCGAGGCCATGCGCGGCATCTCCGACATCCTCCATGCCGCGCACGCCGCGACAGGCGTGGAGGTGCCCGCCAACGAGGAGTGGTACCACCGCCCGCCCACCGTCTCCACGCCCATGCGCTGGCGCATCCTGCTCAAGTGGCGCATCTCGACCCTCGCAGGCTTCGAGGGCGGCACACGCATCTACCTCAACACGATCGACCCGTGGAAGGTCGTCGAGCACACAGTTCCACGCCTGCTCGAATTACGCGAAGCGGGCCTCATCGCCCCCATGCGCATCGGCGAAGAATGCAAAGTCAGCCCCGCAATGCTGCGAGGCTGACTCGTCACGGCGCGTCCGGCGGGGATTACTCCTCGTCGTCTGAATCGTTAAGGCCGGGATCGGTTGCCGCGTCATCCGCGGGCGCCGCATCCGGTTCGGCGCCCTGCGTGCCCGGGTCGGTCGCGGGGTCCGGCGCACTCGGCTGGGTGGGGGCAGGCGCAGCAAGCGCCGACTCCCACGTGGCCAGGAAGGCATTGAGCGCGTCCAGGGAGCCGATCGTCTCATCAGCAACGACCGCCTCGCCCGTAATCCCCATCAGCCAACCGGCCTTCGTGTCGGCGGCAAGCACACCATCAATCGGGTACGCCGCGCCGGTCGTCGCCAGGGAACGCTGAGCGCTTTCCCCCTGCAGCCAGGCAATCAGTGACTCGGCACCATCGGACGCCGACGAACCCGTCGCGGCGACGTACATGATGCGGGCGATACACGTCGACGAGATCGGCGTGCCGTAGGAATCCGCGCCCGTGTTCGTCGCAGCAGCAGCGGCCAGCGAACGCGGAGCCACAACCAGCGGGTACGCTCCCGACGCGCCCGCGGAGGCCCCCGCAATCTCAGAGAGGTATTCCTCGGACACATGCGCGCCCGCGGTCCACGCGCCAATCGTGACCCCCAGGGAGGCGTCCACGCGCGGGTTCAGAGACTGCGCAAAGGATCCCAGGCCCTCGCCCGTCTGCGAGGCAGCTTCCTGCACAAACGCGCGCCCCACCGACGACGAGGCCGGATCCGGGACCGCGAGCAGCGCACGGATACGCGGAGACGTCAGGTCACCGAACGAGGTCGGCAGCGGGCGGCCGTTCGCGCTCATCCACGACTTGTCGGCAATGACGCAAACATCGTCACGACCGTAGGCGACGGCAGCTGCCGCACCCTCCACCGCCGTGCCCGACAGCGTCACCGTGTCCTGCGGCGCCACGGCCGCAATCGAACCGGCCGCGCTCGCCTGCAACGCATCCGCGCCATCAAGCCCCACAACAACATCCGCGTTCGTCTGTGCCAGGTCCGCGACGCTATCGACGGGCACCGCGGCCACCGTGAAACCCGTCGCCTTCGTGAACTCCTGCGCCGTCACCATCGGTAGCTGCGCACCACCAACCAGAGCGACCGTCACCGTCCCCGACCCGCTGCGCGGCGTCGGAGCGTCAATCGTGCCAGCCACTGTCGCACTCGACGAGGCCCGGGCACTCTGACCCGGCACAATCGGAGAGGCGAAAGGATCCCGGGGCGCGCCGGGCGACACGGACGGCGAACAAGCAGCCACCGACATAGCCACAACAGCGAGGGCCGAGAGCGCAAACAGAGCGGGCGCGAGCCATGAGGAATCCTTCGGACGGGAACACTACCGTTCAAGCATAAGACAGGGCCCCCATGGGCCTCGCGCAAGAGCGCCGCGTGGGGCATCATGGAATCGTGCGCACGCACACAGGGACAACCAACCCCCACGCCAGGAGGCAACCATGGATTCAGCCACCATCGAAAAGGTCGCCACGACCATCGTCATCGCCGGAGCGGCCTTCGCCGCCTCCAAGCTCTTCGAAGCCGGCTGGAAGGTCGCCACCGGAGGCCCCGTCCCCGCCGAAGACTCCGACGACGTCACCATCGCCTCCCTGGTGCTCTTCGCCTCGGCCTCCGCGGCCATCGCCGCCGTCGCCCAGCGCTACGCGTACAAGGGCTCCCAGAAGTGGCTCACCCCCAAGCTCGAGGCACGCTTCGGCGCGCCCCAGCTGGAGGCCTAAGCACCGCAGGCCGACGCCCTCCCCTTGCCGCTCACACGAGCGGCAGGAAGGGCCCCAGGTCGGTGCGCTCACCCGACGCGCTCACGCGTGAGCCAGCCACAGCCTCGTCCCACGTGAGTAGCCCGCACGCGAGCGACAGCCACGTGCGCGCGTCGGTCTCCACGACGGCGGGCGGCGTACCGCGCCGATGAGTCGTACCCGGCAGGATCTGCACGGCCCCGGCGGGAGGCACGCGCACCTCAACCGCACGGCCCGGATGCAACACCCCCAGCTCCTCAAGGGTGAAGCGCACGGCCGTGAGCACAACCGCGCGGGCAGGCTCCTCTCCGCGCTCCACCGCGGCGCGCCACGAACGCAGCGCCGCCATTCCCTCGACCGGGTCAATCCGTCGTTTCGCCATGAGTCGATTCTACGTGGCGCTGATGCTACACCCCCGAGCGTGCATTCCGACCGCCTTGTCAGGCACAATGGATACATCCAACTTCCGACGAGAGGCCATCCGTGACCGACATAGCTTCCCTGATTACGCTACGTTCGATCCTCGACATCGAGATCGCACGCAGCTATCAGTGGGACACGGCCACGATCATCGCCATCTCGGGCGTCGACCGCCCCGGCGACCTCACAACCCGCATCGTCGAAGTCCCCGGCGCCCTGGCAGACATCGCCGCCGAAGGCTTCTCCCCCCACTCCGCCGCAGGACACGCACTCTCCCACGAACTCCACGACGCCATCCAACGCCGCGTGCGCCTGTGGATCGCTGCAATCCCCACCGATCAGCTCCCTCGCCTGCGCGAGGCCCTCGGTGCCGACCTCATTCACGAGGCCGGCGCCCCCTCCGGCGGTTACACGCCCATCGCCCTGTCCCCCCTCGAGCTGCTCGAGCAATGGGCGGCCGGCACCGACGAGCAACGCGAGTTCATGCGCGTCGCCATGGCCGGACTCGACACGCTGACGACCTCGTCGCACGCCACCCGCGCGTCCCGCGCCGTCGGCGCCTCCATCATCGAACGCTCCGCGTTCCTGCGGCTGTGCCGCAACCCCAAGTTCATCGCCTACGTCGTCGTCCTCGTGTACTCGATGGCGCGAGCCGTGCCCGTCATGTACGTCCCCCACTTCCGGGGCGACTGGCGCGTCCTGTGGGCCATCGACATGATCACCGCCATCCCCTACACGTGGGGCCTCATCGAAATGGTCGCCGGGCAGAAACTCTGGCACCGCGTCGTCGGCGCCGCCACCGCCGCCATCACCTTCATCGCACCCTACGTGTACTTCCTCCTGTACGGGCGCCACGCTCCCCCGGGCGTGTGGACCGCCATCGCTTGCATTTTCTTCGGTGGCATCTTCCTCGAAGTGTTCCGCTACCAGCGCGACCGCGCCGTCAAGAAGGGCCTGGCAGAACAGCTGTAGGCACGCTGGGTCGCGGCGGCAGCTTCGCTGCACCCGCGGTCATCGCCGGGCTCTGCCGCACCCGCTGCCTGGCTCAGCCGCGCACCGCTGGTGTTCCGGGCGCCGGAGGGCCCGGCCGCCCGCGAGGCTAGGCGGCCTCACTTCGTTCGGCGCCGCGCCTCGAAGCCCGCCCGTGCCCTCCGGTCCCTCCGGCACCCTCCACACCGGCGGCGCCTGCTTGGCGCGTCGACTCGTTGTCCGGCCAGGCCCCGCCGCCACCCACCGGCACCGCGGCAGGTCCCTCCGGTGCCCTCCACAGCGGCGACGTGCACCCTCCACATACTGCGCGTTCACAGCGCAACGTGCCCCGGCCTCGTTCCTCTGAGGTCCGTCCCTACCCTCACGTGACGTGACTGCGGACTCGTTCCAAGGGCTCACATAACAACGTCCCCCGAGCGCGAGGCCCGGGGGACAATCGTTTTCGTTCGCGACGCTGAGGTTACTTGTCCTCGCCGGTCGCCGTGCGGATGAAGCCGGCGATGAGGAACCAGCCTCCACCAATCCAGAAGAGGACGAGCGCCCACAGCGGCTGTACCGGGTATACGACGACCATGTACGCGCACGCGACGATCCACGCAGCCGCACCGATGATGTTCGGGATCTGGAAACGCTTCACGCGCGCCGGGTGCGTGTAGTGCAACGGGACGAGCGTCATGATCGCCAGGAAAATCGTCGCGGCGATATTGACCCACGCGGGTGTTTGAAGCACGTACATGACGATCGCGACGCAGTTCCACGCCGCCGGGAAGCCCACGAAGTAGTTATCGTTCGACTTCTCTCCATCGTTCGCGTAGCAGAACACGGAGGAAACGATGATGACGACCATCATGATGACGGGGAGCGGCTTGGGCCCAAACGGCAGGTACATCGCCATGAAGAGTGCGGGCAGGAACGTCCACGTCAGGTAGTCGACGAGGTTATCGACGACACGGCCGTCAAACCAGGGGATCACCTGGCGAACGCCGACCTTACGGGCCAGCGTGCCGTCGACACCGTCAACGATGAGGGCGATGACGAACCAGAGCCACATCATGGGGATGTTGTTGTCAAGCATCGCGAACAGAGCGAGCGTCGCCCACGCGAGCCCGGAGATCGTGAACGCGTGCACCGCCCAGGCGGCGATCACGCGGCCTAGGCTCGGTTTGGTGGCACTCTCAGACGAGGCCGGGGCCTGCTCAGTTGTAGTGGGGACGTTTTGCTCAGGCACGGAAGGCTCCTGTGGTGGCGGATAATTTCCGCCCCTCAGTATGCCAAAGAATGGTGGGGTCTTGGTAGTGCCTCGATCACATGGCACGCGTTCGGGGCGTTGTCACGGGCCTGCCGACGTGTCGTCCCGTCCGTTATGGCCATGCTTCATGACGTTTCGCATCGGTACTCATCGGCCACTGGAGTGTTCATGCCCACTCTGGGGGCTGCGCCGACCAGCATGCACGTACCGATTGTCACCGGAGCCAACCTACGCGGACGTTCACCCACCTACTGGAGCGTGGGCGGCCCCGCCCACGTGCAGGTTTAGGGGTTTACGTGCGCTTCGAAGGGTTAACACGCATGTTCAAGGGCCTACGTGCGAACGACGCACCACGACAGACCCCGTTGTGCCCAAAACGCAGACCACCTCGCCCACAACCTCCCGTTTTCAGCACTTTTCTCCGAGGTGGTCTGCACTTTGGGCACCACACCACCTCAAACCGTGATCTCGCCGCCACCAAAAGGAGGGGGAAATGGCGTCATTAGAGATCCGACACGCCGGCGACACGCCGGCAGCCAGCTCCTAATGCTGCAAACCCCCTCTATCACCAGCATGGAAGCCATCCCGAAGCCTGCAGGCCCTGTCCGCAGTGCCCGCGGGCGACGGAATCCCGGCAACAGTGAACAAGGGAGGTGCCACGGCGAGACAAAACTCGCCCGCACGAGTCGCACGGCCCCACTCCCGGTATAAAACTCGCCCTGCACACCCCTTCTCACCGCATGTGCGGTATAAAACTCGCCCTGCTCGCTCGAAATGGCTCTTTTTGGCGTGTTTTGCGCGTGCATGGCGAACTTTCTACCGTTTTCGCCGCCAACAAGCCACGCAAGACGAACTTCTCTCCCACACAAACCCAACACCAGCACAGACTTGAAAGAAACAACACCCCAACACCAGCACACCAAGCCACGCAATGAAACATTTTCCGCCCCAGCACCACATACAAACCCCCGCGGTGAAACATTTATCGCCCCAGCACCCCAAAAACGACCCAAAATCACCCATTTTCACCATGCAGGGGCGAACTTTCTTTCACAACACCCACCACCCACACAACACACACCCACACCCGGGCGACTTTTCTTTCACAACACCCAGAGCAAACCCTCACCAGCCAACAGTCGCATGCAATTCCACACCCGCCCACCCCATTCGAAAGAGTCTCGGGGGAATTGCATGCGAAATTGGGGGAGCCCAGAAGCGATGTACGCCAGGCCAGGCCGCGGTGCCGGTGGGCGGCGGCGGGGCCTCGCCACGCAACACACAGACACCCCAACCGATTGGAGGCCGCCCCGAGGCCTGCGGGGCCTGGCCGGGCTTCGAGGCGCGGCACCGAACGAAGTGAGGCCACCTAGCCTCGCGGGCGGCCGGGCCCTCCGGCACCCGGAACACCAGCGGCACCACACGCAACAACAGCAGGAAGACCGCCGCGAGGCCTGCGGGGTCTGACCGGGCAACACACAGCGACAAGCCGCGCCGGTGTGGAGGGCGCCGGAGGGACCTGCCGCGGTGCCGGTGGGCGGTGGCGGGGCCTGGCCAGACAACACACAGACACCCCGACCGATTGGAGGCCGCCGCGAGGCCTGCGGGGCCTGGCCGGGCTTCGAGACGACGCGCCGAGCGAAGCTCGCGGCGCGGACGGCGAGCGGGCGGGCAGGCCGCGCGGCGGCCGGAAATCTGTCGGGGCAACAAGCAACGCCACAGATCAGGCGGGAATCAGACACAACACAGCACGGGGGCGCGGGCCCGCAGGCCCGCGCCCCCAGCGCTACAACTCAGACGCTCAGAAGTACTTGCGTCCCGTGTCGCTCAACTCGCGCAGCTCGTCGATCGAGGCGATCCAGCCGCAGCCCTCGCCTTCGGCGGCGAGCAGGTCCACGCCGCTGATGGCGAGCATGTCGCCACCCGTGGTGCCGATACGCACGGCATCCACGCCCTCGGCCTCGGCGGCCGCGAACACGGCCTTGACGGCCGCCTCGGGCACCGCGACGAAGGCGCGGGCCTGGGACTCGGACAGGAGCATCTCGTGATCACCGACGCAGTCGCGGCGGGCAGCCCCGGCCACGTCGAAGACGCCGCCGATGCCGAAGCGCAGCGCGGAGTCCACGAGGGACTGCACGAGGCCGCCGTTCGACAGGTCGTGTGCGGCGCGCACGAGGGGTCGGCCATCGGGACCGTCGGCGGCGCTCAGCGCACGCACGACGTTACCGAGGGCGACCTCGGCCTTCAGGTCGACCTCGGGCGGCAGGCCACCGAGGTGCGAGCGGGCGATGCGCGCCCACGCGGACCCGTCGAACTCCTCGCGGGTGGTGCCCAGGAGGATGACGGCGAGGCCCTCTTCGGTGAAGCCGGAGGGGTTGGCGCGCGTGACGTCGGGAAGGATGCCGAGCATGCCGATGACGGGCGTCGGGTTGATCGACGAGTTCGGCAGGCCCTTCTCGGTGCCGGACGAGTTGTACAGCGACACGTTGCCGCCGGTCACGGGGATCTCGAGCTCGATGCAGCCGTCCGCGAGCGCGGTCATGGCGGTCACCAGCTGCCACATGGCGTCCGTGTCTTCGGGGTTGCCGAAGTTCAGGCAGTCCGTGATGGCGACGGGCTCGGCGCCGACGACGGCGACGTTACGGTAGGACTCGGCGAGGGCCTGGCGGGCTCCCGCTGCCGGGTCGAGCTTGGTGTACCAGCCGTTCGCGTCGGTGGACAGGGCCACGCCGAGGCCGCTTTCCTCGTCGATGCGGATGACGCCCGCGTCGTCGGGCTGGGCGAGGGCGGTGTTGCCCTGCACGTAGCGGTCGTACTGGTCGGTGACCCACGCCTTGGAGGCCTGGTTGACGTCGGAGAGCACGGCGCGCACGTCGGCGATGAGTTCCTCGCGCGTTGTGGGACGGGCAAGCGACTCGGAGGTGGCGGCCTGCAGCTCGTCCTGCCACGCGGGGCGCGCGTAGGGGCGGTCGTAGACGGGGCCCTCGTGGGCGACGGTCTTCGGGTCGACGTCGACGATGCGGTGACCGTGGTGGTCGATCGTCAGGCGTCCGTCGCCGGTCAGGTGACCGATGACCGCGGCCTCGACGTCCCACTTGTCGATGATCTCGAAAAAGCGTTCGCGATCCTCGGGTGTCACGATCGCCATCATGCGTTCCTGGGACTCGCTCATGAGGATCTCGCCCGCGGTGAGCGTGGGGTCGCGCAGGAGCACGTTCTCGAGGTCGACGTGCATGCCGGAGTCGCCGTTGGAGGCCAGCTCGGAGGTCGCGCACGAGATGCCCGCGGCGCCGAGGTCCTGGATGCCCTGGACGACGCCGTCCTCGAACAGGTCGAGGCAGCACTCGATGAGGACCTTCTCCATGAAGGGGTCGCCCACCTGGACGGAGGGGCGCTTGGCGGGCATGCCGTCTTCGAAGGTCTCGGAGGCGAGGATGGAGGCGCCGCCGATGCCGTCACCGCCGGTGCGCGCGCCGAAGAGGACGACGAGGTTGCCCTCACCGGTCGCGTTGGCCAGGTGGATGTCGTCGTGGCGCAGCTTGCCGATGCACAGCGCGTTGACGAGGGGGTTGCCCTGGTAGGAGGGGTCGAACTCGGTTTCGCCGCCGATGTTGGGCAGGCCCAGGCAGTTACCGTAGCCGCCGACGCCGGAGACGACGCCGTGGACGACGCGCGCCGTGTCGGGGTGGTCGACCGCGCCGAAGCGCAGCTGGTCCATGACGGCGATCGGGCGCGCGCCCATGGAGATGATGTCGCGGACGATGCCGCCCACGCCGGTGGCCGCGCCCTGGTAGGGCTCGACGAAGGACGGGTGGTTGTGGGACTCCACCTTGAAGGTGACGGCCCAGCCGCCGCCGATGTCGACGACGCCGGCGTTCTGGCCCATGCCGACGAGGAGGTGCTTCCTCATCGCGTCGGTCGTGCGCGCGCCGAACTGCTCGGCGAGGTGCTTCTTGGAGGACTTGTAGGAGCAGTGCTCGGACCACATGACGGAGTACATGGCGAGCTCGGCGTTGGTGGGTCGGCGTCCGAGGATGTCGCAGATGCGCTGGTATTCGTCCTCTTTGAGGCCGAGTTCCTTCCAGGGCATGTCCTGGCCGGGGGTCGCGGCGGCGTTCTCGACGGTGTCGGGCAGCTCGCGGGTGTTTTCGGAGGTCATTCGTGTTTCCATTCGAAAGGTCTGGGACGAGGCCTGGGCTCCCTCACGCGTGAGGGCACGGTGGCGTCGTCAGCCGACGAGGGATGCGAGGACGGAACGGAAGATGCCCAGGCCGTCGGTGCCGCCGTGGTGGCTGGCGCCGTCGGGTCCGAGGGAGAGCGGGCCGAAGCCGGCCTCGGTCGCGTGCTCGGGGTGGGGCATGAGGCCGACGACGTTGCCCGCGGCGTTGGTGACGCCCGCGATGTCGTTGGCGCTTCCGTTGGGGTTGAAGTCGACGTAGCGGAACACGACGCGGCCTTCGCCCTCGAGCCGTTCGAGCTCGGCGGGGGACGCCTGGAAGTTGCCTTCGCCGTTCTTGAGGGGAACGGTGATGGTGTCACCGGCGCTGTAGGCGCGCGTCCACGCGGTGTCCGCGTTCTCGATGCGCAGCACCTGGTCGCGGCACAGGAACTTCTGGTGGTCGTTACGGATGAGCGCTCCGGGCAGCAGGTGCGACTCGCACAGGACCTGGAAGCCGTTGCAGATGCCCAGGACGGGCAGCCTCGTCCGGCTTCGCGCACGATCTCGCTCATGACGGGAGCGGTCGCCGCGATCGCGCCGCAGCGCAGGTAGTCGCCGTAGGAGAAGCCGCCGGGGATGACGACCGCGTCGACACCGTGCAGGTCGGCGTCCTTATGCCACAGGGACACGGCCTGCGCGCCGGCGATCTCAACCGCGCGGGCGGCGTCGCGGTCGTCGAGAGTGCCGGGGAAGGTGACGACTCCGACGCGGGTCACTGCACGCCTCCCGCGTAACGGGCGTCGGCCTCGTCGATGGCCTCGACGCGCACGACGTCCTCGATGATCGGGTTGGACAGGACCTCTTCGGCGGCCTTGCGGGCCTGGTCCAGGAGCTCGTCGGTGACGGGACCGTCCACGCTCAGGTGGAAGCACTTACCCTGGCGCACGGCCGTAAAGCTCGTGATTCCGAGCCTAGGCAGCGCCGAACCGACAGCCTTACCCTGGGGATCCAGGATCTCCGGCTTCGGCATCACTTCCACGATGATTCGCCCCACGGCGTTCCTCCTTGTGTTGTTGGTGAGGATCCCGCCGTGCATCTTGCCCGGCGGGCAAGTCTGTTTACAGGATGGGGTCCGACCCGGTGAGTCGGCGGTAGGCCTCGACGTAGCGCGCGGCGGTCGCAGCTGCCACGGATTCAGGCAGCGCGGGCGGGTTGGCGCCCGAGGAGCGGTCCCAGCCGGACTGCTCGGAGACCAGCCAGTCGCGCACATACTGCTTGTCGAAGCTAGGTGCGACCTGGCCCTCCACCCACTGGTCGGCGGGCCAGAATCGGGAGGAGTCCGGCGTGAGGATCTCGTCCGCGAGCACGAGCGCGCCCGTGGTCACGTCGATGCCGAACTCGAACTTGGTGTCCGCGATGATGATGCCGCGCTGCGCGGCAATGTCGCGGGCGGCCCGGTACAGGGCGATCGACAGGTCGCGGATCGCGGTCGCGAGCTCCTCGCCGATGCGCTCGACGGTCTGCTCGAAGGTGATGTTCTCGTCGTGCTCGCCCAGCTCAGCCTTCGCGGCGGGCGTGAAGATCGGCTCCTCGAGGCGCGAGGCCTCGGTCAGGCCCTCGGGCAGAGCGATGCCACACACGGAGCCGGACTGGCGGTACTCGGCCAGGCCGGAGCCGGTCAGGTAGCCGCGCACGACGCACTCGATGGGGATCATGTGCAAGCTGCGGCACACGACCGCGCGCCCGTCCACCTCGGCGGGCACCGTGAAGCGCGTGGGCTGGGCGCCCTCCAGGGCGCGCGAGGCCTCGGCCGGCGCCTTCGTGCCGACGGCCAGCAGGTGGTTTTCCACGAGGGGACGCAGCTGGCCCATCCACCAAATGGCGAGCTGGTTGAGGACCGCACCCTTGCCGGGGATCAGCGTGGGCAGCACGTAGTCGTAGGCGCTGATGCGATCCGAGGTCACCATGAGGAGCGCCTCCGGTCCCGTCTTCGCGTGGCGCGGGCGGCCCGCCGGGGTGGCGGTCTGCGGCGCGGGGCCGACCACTGCCTCGTCGGGAGCGTAGATGTCGCGAACCTTGCCCGCGCTCAGCGGGGTCCAGCCGTGGAGGGTGGCGGTCATGATGCTCCTCAGGGGTTCTCAGTCGAGGGTGACGACCAGGTCGGCGGGCCACGTCGCGATGTCGCTGCGGTGGTGTTCCCCGTCGAAGTGGATGAGGTCGACGCCCCGGTAGGCCAGGGCACGGGCCTCGTCGAGCGTGGCCGCGCGGGCGACGACGTCGAGGACTCGGCCGCCGGAGTTCACCAGCGCGTAGGTCGGTTCGAAGCCGCAGCATCCGGCCGCGACATCGGTCGGGTCGTCGGTGATCTCCTCGGAGGTGCCGGCATGGATGACGTGGACGCCGTCGAGCTCCTCGGCCGCTTCGATACCGGTGATCTCATGTCCGGTATCCGTGGGGCCCGGGTAGCCGCCCGAGGCCATGACGACCGTGACGGCGGCATCCTCGCTCCACACTGGGGCGGGGACCTTCGCCAGAGTGCCGGTCGCGGCCGCGTACAGGATGGGGGCCAGCGGGGAGTCGAGGCGCTCGAGGACCGCCTGGGTCTCCGGATCGCCGAAACGCACGTTGAACTCGACGACGCGGATGCCCTTCGAGGTCATCGCGAGGCCGCAGTACAGGAGGCCGCGGAAGGGGGTGCCGCGACGCGCCATCTCGGTGATGACGGGCTGTGCCACCTCATCGACGATGCGCTGCGTGGCCTCTTCGGGGAGCCACGGGAGGGGGCTGTAGGCGCCCATGCCGCCCGTGTTCGGGCCCTCGTTGCCGTCGCCTACACGCTTGAAGTCCTGCGCGGGTTGCAGCGGCACGACAGTGGAGCCATCGGCAAAGCAGAAGAGGGAGACCTCGGGGCCGTCAAGGTAGTCCTCGATGACGACCGCTCCCCCGTCGCGCGACAGGCAGGCCCGCGCGTGCTCCGAGGCCTGGGCGCGGTCAGTGGTCACGACGACACCCTGCCGGCGGCAAGCGCATCATCCTTCACGACGTAGGGGGCACCCAGGTCGTCGAACGCGGCCTCGACCTCGTCCATCGTCGTGCACGTGAAGGCGCGAGCCGTGGCCACGCCGGCATCATTCATGACCTGCTTCGCGAAAGACTTGGATGCCTCGAGACGTGCCGCGTCCTTCGTCGGGCCAAAAACGGGGATCCCGTAGTCCAGGACCGCGTCCGCGACGCCCGCGACGAGCGGAGCCTCCGGGCCAACAACCACGAGGTCGACATTCTCGGACGTGGCGCGACGGACGACGTCCTTCGGATCGAGGGGATCCATGGTCAGGGAGCGACCCAGCTGCTCCAGCGCGGGATTACCCGCCTGGACGACCAGCGACACAGGGTGCTCAGGGGTGGACGTTCGTACAAGCGCACGGGCGATCGCGTGTTCGCGACCCCCGTTACCAACGAGAAGAACCTTCACGATTCAAGCCTATCGGTGTTTGGCGGCTTTCCGGGCCACCGTGGAGTTTTATGGGTGCACGTCACAGCAAAAGTGAGACGGGCATGCGGCCTCACCAGGCGCCATTCGGGTTGCCGTCGCGTTTCCCATCCTGGGCATCGCGCTGGTTCTGCTGGCGCTCTTTGTTCTGTTCCTGCAGCTGCTCGCGGCGCTCCTTTTGCTCCTGATCCTCACCCTCGAAGGGATCCTCGGTCGGGCTGGGAGTGGGCGTCGGGTCCGTCTGCTGGTCCTGCTGTTGCTGCTGATCCTGCGAACCGCTCTGCCCCTCAGACTCCTCCTCGGTCTGCTGCTTCTTGTCCTCGACGCGTTCCTTGTTTTGGTCAGCGGGGTTGTTGGATTCGCTGCCGGACTGCTGGCCAGACTGTCCGCCCGACTGGTTCTGGTCGCCGGACTGGCCGGAGCCGCCCGATGCGGTCTGGCACGGCGAGATCGTATCCTGGGCTTCCTGGTAGACGCTCACCGCGTTACTGGTCGAACCCGAGGAGCGCAGCTTATCGCCCTGAATCTCCAGTCCGATGGCGAGGTTGACGCGCACACGGCACTCGTAGGAGAAGGGCTCGAGGCGACCGGGCTGCACTTCACGAGCCTTGGGAACAAGCTCAAACGCGGTGCGCAGTTCCTCCACACCCTCGTCGACGCGGTCCTGACGCACCAGGGTTGTGCCGAGGTTGTAGTGCGCGACCCAGGCCTCAATGCCGATACCCGTCCACGTCCGCTGCCCCTCGTATCCCGCCTGAGCGGACTCGTAGTCGTTGGCCTTCCACTGGTTCAGAGACGACTGCGACCAGAGCGTCAGGCCAATCAGGTACCCGGCGACGACCAGGGCGATCACGAGAATCGGAATGGAGTACCACAGGGGTCGCAGGGCCAGCGGGGAGCGCTGCACCTTCTGCTTGCCGTTCGTGGCCTGCCCCAACTGTTCGCGGACCGAGGCGTCGACCGGACCGCCCTGGAGGGCGCCGAAAGGCAGGAGGTCCTCTTCGGGCAGGTTGTTGTTAGAGGGCATGAGAATTCCTCAGCTGTTGAGCGCGCAGCGCCAGGTTGGCGCCCTCCCACGCGAGGAGTCCCCCGAGCAGGAGCGCAAACGGCCAGATGATGTAGCGGTACGTGTCTTTCATGTTGCGCTGTTCGGCAATCTCCGACGCGCCGTCCAAGATGGTGCGCGCGTGGGATTCGATCGCCGACTTATCGGGCGAGTGCACGTAGTCGACGCCGATGCGCGATGCAACCGCTTGGAGGGCCGCCTCGTCGATCTTTGAGATGGCGATCGGATTGCCGGGCTGGGAGAGGTCGTGAATGTAGCCGTCGTCGCCGCCGCTCTGCGCCTCGCTATTACCCAGGCGCAGCACCTTCATCGGGCCACCCTCGGGGGTGCCGTATCCGATGACGAGGCCGCCGTCAACGTACTCCTTGACGCGATCCCAGTCTTCCTCGGAGCCCGTCGGCGCGGTCTTCCAATGCTCCTGGTTCGAGGTCTCACCGTCGGAGAAGATGAAAACCGCGCGGAGGTTCTGCGGGTGACGTTCCTTGTTCTTCGCGAGGAGGTCGGCCAGCTCCGCCGCCGGTCGGTTCAGCGAGGAGCCCTGGGAGGACGCGGACAGTTCTCGGTTGAAGCTGTCCATGTACGAGGCCACGGCGGAGGCGTCGGTCGTGAGCGGCATGTCCGTGTGCACCGAAGAGTCCCAGGTGAGGATCGAGAAACGCGATCCCGCCAGGGTGTTCATGATGAGCCCGACGTCGTTGCGCACGCCGTCAATGCGAGGCTTGGTGCCATCCCAGTCTTCCGCGGCCATGGAGCCCGTGCGGTCGATGACGAGGTAGACCTCGAGGGCCGATGTGACTTCGAGGGCCTGGCCGGGGATCGACGGACCGGCACCCATGATGATGACGGTAACAACGATAAACGAGCGTCGGATGATGTCCATGACGCGCTTGCGCGCGGCGCGCTTAGCAGACAGGAACACGAAGGTCGCTGCCACGGCCACGATGAGGACCAGCAGCACCGGGTGGACGACGGGACGGAAAATCATGTCAGAGCCTCCCGAAAGCAAGCAGACCGAGCAGGGACAGAACACCGACGATGGTCCAGCCGAGGGCGGCGCCCGGGCGGTCGGTTTCCACGAGCTTGCCCGCGGAATCGAGCTCTTCCTTTTGCTCGGATTCGATCTGTCGGACGACGTCATCGACCGCGGAGGGGGATGAGGCATCGTAGAAGTCGCCGCCGGTGGACTTGATCTGGTCCTGCAGCTCCACGCCCTCATCCTTCAGCGAGTACGAGGAGCCCGGGTACAGAACCGAGACAGTCACGCCCTGGCTCTTCGCAAACTCGATGGCTTCGGCGAGGTTGTAGATGCCCTCGCCGAACACCTCGTTGTCGGTCGCGAGCAGGATCGTGCGGGAGCGCTTCTTATCGGTGTGATCGAAGCCAAGCACGCAGGATGCGAGGCCATCGCCCACGAGGGAGCCTCGGCGGTCGTCCGGTCCGCTGAGCGTCGGCTTTAGGTAGGCCTCGAGCTCGTCACTGAAGTAGATCCGGTTTCCGATCTGGCTGAAGCCACGATCGATCTTGTCGGCCATCTCGGTGAGCACATCGTTGGCCATCTCATAGTCGTCGGTGAGCGGGAACATCGTCATCGAGTAGGCATTCCACAGCTGCAGCGAGATTCGTTCGCCCTCGAAGTGGGAGATGATCTTCTTGAAGGAGTCGCCGATCTCAGAGTCGTAGGGAAGCATCGATCCGGAGGCATCCAGGCACAGGACGATGTCACGACTCGAGGACTTGTCGTGCTTCATGTAGCGGTCGACGGGCGCACCGGCCGACACCGACGTCGCGATGACGGCGATGAGGAAGCAGACGACGGCCATTGCCAGCGACGAACGTGTGCGGCGCACGAGCGCCTGATACTTGGGTAGGTCGCGCAGGAAGCCGGTGTTGGCCACCCAGCCCTTCTTGCCCGAACGCTCACCGGCTCGGCGCGCGAGCATCCACCCGACGATGGTCGCCACCACGACGACCAGCAGGACGACGGGAATAAGCCACCCGTACCTCATACGTTCACCGCCTCCACAGCCATGGTCAGAACGCGGGTGACGGCCTCGTGCGAGGGCTGCCCCTGCGGAATGTTGTCGCCCGTGAAACTGGGGACTTCACACGCCTGAAGAATGTCCGCCAGGCCGGGCCACACCGGGACGAGCTCGCGCACCTCGGACACGGTCGCCACCTCGAGGTCGCGGCCCGTTCGCTCCGTGCCGAGGGCTCGCATGAGGCCGGCGAGGGCGAGGTGCACGCCGCGCGCATCCAGGTTGCCGTCGGCGTAGCGATCAGCGATCTGGTCGATGAAAGTCAGGTACTTCTTACGGCGCGCATCCGTGATCGTCTGCAGCTCCATGACCTCGCCAATACGCGAGGTCCACCAGCGCCACACGCTGTACAGGATCCACCCGATGACACCGACAACGATTGCCAGGCCGAGGACCCACATCCAGTTCGGATAGACAACGGGGTCCAGCAAGTAGTCTTTGAGTTCACCGGACATGTGCGCCCCTTTCGAGAGCGCGCATCAGGGCGCGCGGAACTTCTTCACTGGATGAGACATCCACGTGGATGACCCCTCTCTCTTATCGAGCATCTGGGTCACGGCAGCCCGTCGCATCGCCATCACGTTGGCGGCTTCGCCCGAGAGCTGGTCGTCGCGCAGCAGGAAGTCGGGCAACGGGCCCTCGTTCACGTCAACGACGTCCGTTCCCTTATCGAGAGACGTCGGATCGACATCGGCCACGCAGATCTGCATGACCTGGTGGCGCACCGACAGTGACTTGATGAGGTCGTCAGAGACGCGCGTGGGCTCGGGCTGCGTCGCGTCCGTAACGATGACGATGAGGCTTCGGCGCTGGGTGACGGTGCGGGCACGCGCCAGGAGCTTGGGCACGTCCGAGTGAGGCGAGGACAGGGTGATGTCCTCCTCGATACGACGCATCACGGTCTCGGCGTGCGCGTTGCCCGATCGGGCGGGCATGAAGCGCACGCGCTCGGAATCCCCCGCGACGAGGCCAATCTGGTCTCCTCGGGCGACGCTCAGCCAGGCGATGGCCTCGCACGCCGTCAGAGCCACCTCTTCCTTGGTTTCACCGGAGGGAGCCAACGCGCCCATTTCGCGTCCGGTGTCAACGACGAGCATGACCTGCAGGTTCGCGGTTGCCTCGCGCCGCTTGATGACCGGCGAGCCCGTACGCACGGTTGCCGGCCAGTCGATGGAACGCACGTCGTCGCCCGGCTGATAGGGAGCCAAGTCCAGGAACTCCCATCCGCGACCGTGCCGCAGCGCGGAGTGCTGACCGTCCATGATGGACAGCAGCTTGCGCAAGACGGGCAGCTGGATACGCGAAGAGAGCGAGTGGATCTCACGCGAACGTACAGGCATAGCGTTCCTCTAGAAAGTCGACTGGCGTGTGGGACCGTGGGTGCTTTACGGAACGGGCACCGCGTTGAACACGGCGTCGATGAGGCCCTCGATGGACACGTTGTCGGCGAGAGCATCGAAGGTGCGGATGATGCGGTGGCGCAGGATGCCGTAGCGCATTTCCTTAATGTCATCGGGCATCACGTGGTTACGACCGGCCATCAGGGCAATAGCCTGGGAAATCTGCATGAGCGCGATGCCGCCACGCGGGGAGGCGCCGACGCGCACGTGGTTGTTCCACCCGGGCAGCGGGTTGGGGCCCGCGCCTCGGGTCGTGTTGACGATGTCGACAATGTACGCCTTGAGGGTCTCGTGGACGAACACTCGGCGGCAGGCGTCCTGCAGCGTGAGCACGTCGGCAAGGGTGATCGGCGCGGCCGAGGACTGGGCCTTGATCTGGCCGTTGTCGATGCGCGTGAGAACCTCGAGTTCTTCAACGGGCGTCGGGTAGGTGATGACCTCCTTGAGGAGGAAACGGTCCATCTGCGCCTCGGGCAGCACGTAGGTGCCCTCTTCTTCGATGGGGTTCTGGGTGGCCATCACCATGAAGGGCCGGGGCAGCTTGTGGTTGACGCCGCCAATGGTGGTCTGGCGTTCCTGCATGGCCTCAAGCATGGCGGACTGGGTCTTCGCGGACGAACGGTTGATCTCGTCCATGAGGACCATGTTCGCGTGGACGGGGCCCAGCTGGGTGACCATCTCGCCGCGTTCCTGATTCCAAATCTGGGAGCCGACGATATCGTTCGGCATGAGGTCAGGGGTGCACTGAATGCGGTGGAAGGTGCCGGACACCGCGGACGCGAGGGTCTGCGCGGCCGTCGTCTTCGCCAGGCCAGGCACGGATTCGACCAGCACGTGGCCGCCGGCAAGCAGCGCGGCGGTCAGGGCGCGGCGCAGGCCTTCCTGGCCGACGACGGTGTGCTGGAAAATATCGTTCATACGATCGAGCAGCCCCTTGGCGTGGGCCAGCTCTTCGTTGGTCAAGTAGTTGGGCACGGGCTCTCCTTGCGTGCGCGGTCGGATGCAATCTCAGTGTAGCGGCCTACGCCGCTTCGCACTCAATCCGGTCAGTTTTCACTTCCTCTGTCACGAGGCCTTGGCTGGCTCGGCGCAGATGTATCCACTGTCGCGCTGTCCACGCCCGGCGCACGTGAAAGGGGCGAGCCCCGGAGTTTCCTCCGGGGCTCGCCCTCAGATCCGCGTGGGTCAGGCCTGCTTCGCGGCGGCGATGCGCTCGCGGAACTTGGCCAGCTGCTCGGTGATGGCGGCGGGAACCTTATCGCCGAACTGCGAGAAGTATTCCTCGGTGTCGTCCATCTCGGCGGCCCAAGCATCGGGGTCGATCGCGAAGAGCTTCGCCCAGACGGTCTCGTCGATGTCCAGACCGTCGAGGTTGAAGTCCTCGAACTTCGGGTAGCGGCCGGTCACGCCATCAATGGCCTCGACCTCGCCGGCGGCGCGGCGAACGATCCAGTCCAGGACACGGGCGTTGTCGCCGTAGCCGGGCCACATGAAGTTGCCGTCTTCGTCCTTACGGAACCAGTTGACCTGGTAGACCTTCGGGAACTTCTCGCCCAGCTTGTCCTGCATCTCCAGCCAGTGGCCCCAGTAGTCGGCCATGTTGTAGCCGCAGAAGGGCAGCATGGCGAAGGGGTCGTGGCGCAGCGAGCCGGCCTTGACGTCGGTCGCAGCAGCGGTGACCTCGGAGGCCACGGAGGCGCCGATGAACACGCCGTGGGCGGGCTCGTACTGCTCGGCAACCAGCGGGACGTTGGTGGCGCGGCGGCCACCGAAGAGGATGGCGTCAATGGCGACACCCTCGGGGGCTTCCCAGTCGGGGCAGATGATGGGGCACTGCGAGGCGGGGACGGTGAAGCGGCTGTTCGGGTGAGCAGCCTTCTCGCCGGACTCGGGGGTCCAGTCGTTGCCGTGCCAGTCGATCAGGTGCGCCGGAACGTCACCGTCGATGCCTTCCCACCACACGTCGCCGTCGTCGGTCAGGGCGACGTTCGTGAAGATGGAGTTGGCCTTGGCGGTCTCCATGGCCATGGGGTTGGTCTTGTAGGAGGTGCCGGGGGCAACGCCGAAGAAGCCAGCCTCGGGGTTGATGGCGCGCAGGCGGCCATCCTCACCGGGACGCATCCACGCGATGTCGTCGCCGACGGTCTCGACCTTGTAGCCGGGGATCGTGGGCTGGAGCATGGCGAGGTTGGTCTTGCCACAGGCGCTCGGGAAGGCGGCGGTGACGTGGAACTGCTGGCCGGTGGACTCGCGGGTCAGGCGCAGGACGAGCATGTGCTCGGCCATCCAGCCGTCACGCTTTGCCATGGTCGAGGCGATACGCAGGGCGAAGCACTTCTTGCCGAGCAGGGCGTTGCCGCCGTAGCCCGAACCGAAGGACCAGATCTCGTTGGTCTCGGGGAAGTGGGTGATGTACTTCTCGTCGTTGCAGGGCCAGTTGTCGTCTTCCTGACCGGGCTCGAGGGGAGCGCCGACGGAGTGAACGGCGGGAACCCACACGCGGCCCTCGTTGATGAGGTCCATGGCAGCAGCACCCATGCGGGTCATGATGCGCATGTTGACGACGACGTAGGGGGAGTCGGTGATCTCAATACCGAGCTGGGAGATGGGGCCGCCCAGGGGGCCCATGGAGAAGGGCACCACGTACATGGTGCGGCCCTTCATGGAGCCCGTGAACTTCTCATGCAGGGTGGCCTTCATTTCCTTGGGGTCGGCCCAGTGGTTCGTCGGGCCGGCGTCCTCTTCCTTCTCACAGCAGATGAAGGTACGGGACTCAACACGCGCAACGTCGGACGGCTTGGAGCGAGCCAGGAACGAGTTGGGGCGCTTCTCCTCGTTGAGCTTGGTGAACATGCCGCTCTCGACCATCTGAGAGGTCAGGCGATCCCACTCCTCCTGGGAGCCGTCGGAGAACTCGATGGCGTCAGGCGTGGTCAGCTCAGCAATTTCAGCAACCCACTTGATGACATCTTCGGGAGCGTTCGCCGGAGCGGCTGCACGCACGTCCTGTTCGGTCACGGACATTTTGCCTCCTGAGGCATTCGGATTGTCGAGGCCGCAGTTGCGTCCCCGATTGACAGAATCAATCATGCCGGACCCCTCACCCGCGCTTACGGGCGCTTGGTCCCGGTCACACCTCAATCGTAGTCGAACAAGTCACACACCGCCCGACCGATAGGGACCTTCAACCTACCCACAAGGGGCGCCGTGAACGCCCCACTGCGCCCCGACCTCGTCAATGCGACGGAAGTCGTCCATTCAGCCATCGTCGTGAGATAGAACACCCAATATGGGGTCACAAATCCATATCTGAACTTGAAGTCTCACCGCCCCATGACCGACGATTACAGGTAGCACAACAGTGCTGTTCACCATTGGAAGGACCGAATACACCATGGGACTCCGTTCTAAGACCCAAGGCCCTGACTTTTTTGAAGATCTGACCTCTCAGGCCCGCCAGCTCGTGCAGGCCGTCGAGTTCCTCTCGCACATCTACGCCGCCTCCCCCGAAGAGCGCATCGCCCTGCGCGACCAGCTCCACGAGGTTGAGCACCGCGGCGACGAGCTGAACCACGCGATCGTTCAGCGCATCAACTCCTCGTTCATCACGCCTTTCGACCGCGAGGACCTGCAGTCGCTGGCGTCGCACCTGGACGACTGCCTCGACTTCATCGACGAAGCCGGCGATCTCCTGGTCGTCTACGGCATCGCCGACATCCCCACTTCCCTCGTCTCGCTGCTCAACGAGCAGATCGCGGTCATCGAGCACTGCGCGGCGCTGACCGCCGAGAACATGCCCAAGCTCAAGTCGCCCGTGGACATGCGCGACTACTGGATCGAGGTCAACCGCCTCGAGAACGAGGGCGACCTGGCCTACCGCCGCACCCTGACGGCTCTGTTCGACTCGGGCCTCGACCCGGTCACGATCATCAAGCTCAAGGACATCGTCCAGGGTCTCGAGTCCTGCGCCGACGCGTTCGAGGAGCTGGCCAACGTCATCGAGTCCCTCGCACTGAAGGAATCCTGAGCCGTGGATCTGAATCTGATCCTCGTCTGCGTCGTCATCGCCGTCGCGCTGTTCTTCAGCTACACGAACGGCTTCCACGACGCGGCGAACGCGATCGCGACCTCCGTGTCGACGCGCGCGTGGACTCCTCGCGCAGCGCTCCTCATGGCCGCGACGATGAACGTCATCGGCGCCATGATGGGCACGGCCGTCGCCAAGACGGTCGGCAAGGGCATCATTTCGATCAGCGACTATGCCGAGTCTCCCCTGCCGGAGATGCAGCAAAAGGGCCTGGTCATCATCCTGGCCGCCCTGCTGGGCGCCTGTATCTGGAACCTGATCACCTGGTGGTTCGGACTCCCCTCGTCTTCCTCGCACGCCCTCATCGGCGGCATGGTGGGCGCGGGCCTCATGAGCGGCACGGTCGTGCACTGGTGGGGCATCATGAGCCACGTCGTGATCCCGATGTTCGCCTCCCCCATCATCGGCTTCATCGTCGGCTACATTGCCATGAAGATCGTGCTGTGGGTGCTGCGTCACGCGCAGTATCACCGCACGATGCGCCGTTTCCGCGCCGGGCAGCGCTTCTCCTCGGCGGCCATGGCCCTGGGCCACGGCATCCAGGACGCGCAGAAGACGATGGGCATCATCGTCATGGCGCTGCTGGCCGGCGGCTACGGCGAGCACCACAACATCCTCGATCCCGTCACGGGTGAGATGAACGTTCCCCTGTGGGTGAAGATCTCGGGCGCTCTGGCGATTTCGCTGGGCACGATGGCCGGCGGCGGTCGCATCATGCGTACGATCGGCCGTAAGATCATCGACCTGGATCCGGCTCGCGGCTTCACCGCCGAGGCGGTGTCCTCCTCGATCCTGTACCTGTGCTCCTACGTCATTCACGCCCCCATCTCGACGACGCAGGTCGTGTCGACGGCGATCATGGGCGTGGGGTGCACGAAGCGCTTCTCGGCGGTTCGCTGGGGCGTCGCGGGCAACATCGTCATCGCGTGGTTCCTCACCCTGCCAGCCGCCGCTCTTGTGTCGGGCATCGTGTACCTCGTTGTGGCACTGCCGCTGGGAGTCCACTGATGCGCGGTCGCTTCGTCGCGACGGCTGCGGTCGTCGGTCTTCTCGCCGCCCCGCTCGCGGCATGCTCGGATTCGTCCGTCATGCACATGCGGGTGGGCCAGTGCATTCTCCTGCCGGAGGGTTCAGAGGAGACCACGGCGACCACACTCGAGACGACAAGCTGCACCCGCGAGCACGACGCCGAGGTGTTCCACATCGACTCGATGTCCGACGGAGATTTCCCGGGGGCAGCCGAGCTCAACAAGCAGGCTGAGTCGGTGTGTATCGCCGCTTTCAGCGCGTACGTGGGGTCCGACTACCTGACCTCGTCCCTGGATGCGACGTGGATGATCCCGACGAAGGATTCGTGGGCACAAAACGATCGTTCGATCGTGTGCTTGGCGCGTCCATTGGATCACTCGAAGCTCACCTCGTCGGTGAAGGAGTCGGGCCTGTAGGGTTCGATGAGCGTCCGACTGTCATCGGGTGGTGTGCGGCTTCCTGCCACGCACCACCCGATACTTTTACCGTCCGGTATTGCGATTGTTATAGTTCATACAGTGCCTCGGCGGCGGTCGCACCTACGCACTTCTCCTCCGACCAGCACATACCCCCATCCAACACAGCCCCTCAAGGAGCACCATGTCCCGCACCATGACTCGCGCCCTGGCTCTTGCGACCTCGACTGCCGCGCTGGCCATGACCATGTCGGCCTGCAGCCTGCTCTCCTTCGGCCCGCGCACCTCGGCTTTTAACGTAAAGATCGGGCAGTGCGTCCAGCTTCCCACCGACGAGAGCGTCACCGATCTGGAGACCACCGACTGCTCGGCGCTCCACGATGCTGAGATCTTCTACCTGTCCCAGGTCACCGAGGACGAGCGCCCGACCGACTCCGAGCTCGAGGACATCGGCGGCGACGCCTGCCTGGCGGCCTTCGAGGGATACGTGGGCATCCCCTACGAGGAGTCCGAGCTGGACTACACGATGCTCTACCCGTCCCCGGGCAGCTGGGAACAGGGCGACCGCGAGATCATCTGCTTCATCATTTCCGGTGAGGGCACGGACGTCCAGCTGTCCGGCTCCATGAAGGGCTCCAACAAGTAAGCAGATACTTCATCACGCAAGGAAAATCATGTCCCCTCACTCGTTCACATCCCGCACCGCGCGCCCCGCGCTGGTCCTCGGAGTCTCGGCCGCCATCCTGAGCCTGGGACTGTCCGCATGCAGCGTGTCGATGTCCGGAACCCGCAAGCCTTCAAATGGCTCCCGCACGCCGGCAGCCTCCGCGACGGCCGATACGCAGAAGCAGACACACATCGGGGAGTGTTTCCAGTTCGGACCCAATGAGGACAGTGACGTCACCAGCGTCGACTGCAACCAGCCTCACGACGGGGAATACTTTCATATTTTTGACTTCGCAGGCACGAACATTCCGTCCGACGACGAGTTTGACGAGGAGAGCGACGAGATCTGCGGCCTGATCTTCGAGCACTACGTCGGCAAGCCCGTCGCGGACTCCACCTTGGACTACTACTGGATTCTTCCCAGTTCACAGACTTGGGCAAAGGGTGACCATACGGTGCAATGCTACGTCTTCGACAAGACCGACAGTAAACTCACCGGTTCCGCGAGGAACTCCAACATGTGACACCGTTTCTGCGCGCGCTTGTGGCGGCTCGGCTTGTGCCGGGCCGCCACCGCTTTTACCCCTGCGACCTGCGCCTTGTATAGTGTCATCACGACACCGAAGTCCTACCGGACAGTCAGCGTCGCCATCCCATGTGCATCACATCCCATCGGCCACGGTCCCATCACCCAAGGAGCATCATGTCCCGCGTTTCTACCCGTACTCTTGCGCTCGCGTCGTCCGTCGCGGCCTGTCCATGACTCTGTCCGCCTGCTCCCTGCTGGGCGGCAACACCTCGGCCTTCAACGTCGAGGTCGGTCAGTGCGTGCAGCTGCCGAACGGCAGCACCATCTCGCGCGTCGAGGTCGTCGAGTGCACCGCCGAGCACGACGGCGAGGTCTACCACATCGAAAAGCTCACTGACGGCGAGCGCCCCTCCGACTCCGCGCTCGACGATCGCATGACCGAGGTCTGCACCAGCACCTTCGAGGGATACGTGGGAGCCGCCTACGAGGACTCCGACCTGGAGATCACCACGCTGTTCCCGACGGAGGCGAGCTGGAAGCTGGGCGACCGCGACATCGTATGCATCGCGATTTCGAATGACGGTGAGAAGCTGTCCCAGTCCGTGAAGGACTCCGGCATGTGACCTGCGCTCACGCGCTCTGATGGCGGCTCGGTGACGTCCGGGCCGCCTCAGTGCTTCTTGGAGGCCTTGCGCGCGTGTGCGGTGGGGTCCTTCGTGGTGACGCCGTGGGTTTCGAGGGCGGCGACGACGAGCCCGTCGGGGCTGTGTTCGACGTGGGCAACGAGAACCTGGCCGTGCCTCAGGCGCGGGGCCTCAGCGCCGGCAACGGGAGCCGACGCGTAGGCGCGGATTTCCTCGATGATGGCATCGCGCGCAGGACCGGCGACAGACAGGACCGTGGGGGCCGCGTGCTCGCGCAGGCGCTCGGCCGCGAAGGCACGGACGCGTCCGAGGCGCGCCTCAGAGTCGATCTGAACATCCGAGCCGGAGGCGGTCAGATCGAGGGACTCGACGAGGGTCACCGCCCCTCCCCCCATCGACGCCCACGGGGTGAGGCTCTGGCGCGAGCGTGCTGCCGGCGACGCGAACGCACGCGCCACGCCGAAGCTGGAGAGCAGATCGATGAGGTCGAAGGCCTGGCGCACGCCGAATCGGCTGAGCGGTGGGTCGACGGGTTCCGGCGCGGTCTCGGTCTTCTTCGCCGAGGCCTGCTCCACCTGGGCGGCCCTCCTGGCCGCGGCAGACGCCACCATCGCGGGGGTCGGCGCGGGGCGAGGTTTGGAAGGAGCCGCCGCCTCAGCGGGCGCAGCGGAGCCGCCGGAAGAAGCGGAAGGAGAGGCGGGCGCGTGGGCGTCCCCGGCCTCGTCGAGGCGCGGGGTGAGGCCCTGCCCGGGACGCAGGACGAGGAGCGTGGTCGTCACGAGGCGGCCTTCGCGCGCGCGGGCGACGATGTCGGCGAGGAGGCGGCGGTCGCCTCGGCGCGTGAGCATGTCGGCGGCGCGCTCGGGCGAGGTCCACGCGGTCTGGTCGATTTCGGTGCGCGGGGCGCGCGCGACGGGGGCGCGCAGGCGCTCGGAGGCGTGGCCCGCGGGGACGGGGGTGCCCACCCAGTAGTGGACTTCCTTGGTCTGCCCGCCTCCCAGGCGGTAGCGCTGGGTCGTTAGGGGCGCGCCGAGCGTGATGATCTGGCCGGTTTCCTCCTCGACTTCACGCACGGCGGCGGCGACGAGGGACTCACCGTTTTCGGTCTTGCCCTTGGGCCAGGACCAGTCGTGGTAGCGCGGCCGGTGGACCATGAGGACTTCGATGTCCGCGGGGTCGATGGGCTCGCCGGGGACGGCGACGCGCGCGGGGTCCGTGAAGCGCCAGACGAGTGCACCCGCGGAGCGAACGAGTCGCTGGGGGCGTGGGGCTGGCATCGGACGCATAGGGACAAGGGTAGTCGCCCGCGCGCGCCCGTGCCCTGGTGGGCGCGCCACGTCACCCCGGCTCGGGCCTTGCACGAGGCCTTCCACGAGGCCGTCCAGGGCGTGCCGGGATCAGCCCTGACGCTACGAAAGAGGGGTCAGTCGAGGGTGCCGACGGCCGCCTCGCGGGCGGCGACGTCGAGCTCGTCGGCGGTGACCAGCAGCGCGGAGTGGCGCATCGTGACGCGGTGGGCGAGCGGGTCGGCGGGGTCTTCGATCCACAGGGCCCCGGCCTCGCCGGCGGCGAGTACGCGCATGGCCCGCGAGGCCTCGCTGAGCACGTACTCGAGGTCGTCGTCGGTCAGGTCGCCTCGCAGCAGGGAGTCGACTTCCTCCATGATGAGGCTCAGGGGCCGCAGCTCGACGGGGGCCTCGAGACCCTGGATGATGGGCGCGCGCAACCCTTCGGCGTAGCGCTCGGCCACCAGGAGCGGATCGCGGTGGTACCACTCGTGCAGCAGGTAGACTCGCCACAGCGCACCGGGGAGGGTGAACTCGGGGCTGCGCGACCACACGTGCGCGATCGTGTCGACCCCGCCGGTGCGCACGGTCTCGCGCAGGCGCGCGACGTCGGCGTCGGTGAAGGTCTCGTCGCCCACGCCCATGAGCGCCCAGGCGGCGGTGTGTGCGACGGCGGCGGTGGCCGCGGGGTCTTCGTCGCCGATAATGGCGTCAGCCCTCGCGGCGTCGAGCATGGCGGGGCGTCGCGGCATCTTCGATTGGGCCATGGGGACTTCTTCCTCCTACAATGGGGCTGCTGGGCCTATAGCTCAATGGTAGAGCAGCGGACTTTTAATCCGTAGGTTGGGGGTTCGAGTCCCCCTGGGCCTACTGGTCGCCTCGGAACGTTCCGGGGCGTTCACGCTATCTGCGGGCGCGCGCCCGCGTTCGGAGGTGCATGATGGATCCTCGTTTTTCTTGGGCGTATGGCGCCCTGGCGGGCCTGGCGCTCGGTGACGCACTGGGCATGCCGACGCAGGCGATGTCCCCGGAGCAGATCCGCGCGGTGTACGGGCGCATTACCGGCCTCGTGGACGGGGACGCCTCCCAGCCCTACGCGCCGGGGATGCCGGCGGGGTCGGTCACGGATGACACGGAGCAGGCGCTGCTGGTTGCTTCCCTCCTGGTACGAGGCCGGGGCTCATCCTCGGGTCGCGTGGCCCTGGACGCGGGCGAGTTCGCCCACGCGCTGCTGGCCTGGGAGGATTCGATGGTCGAGCGCGGGTCGCTCGACCTGCTGGGCCCCTCCACGAAGGCGGCCCTCGAGCGCGTGCGCGCGGGCGAGGACCCGCTGAGCGTGGGCGGGGCGGGGACCACGAACGGCGCGGCGATGCGTGTCACCCCGATCGGTATCGCGATGTCGACGGCTGATTCCGAGGCCTTTGCGGATGCCGTCTGGTCGTCCTGTCAGGTCACGCACGCGACGCGCCAGGGTTTCCAGTCGGCTGCCCTCGTGGCGGCGGCCGTGTCCATGGGTATCGACGCCGCGCGTTCAACGACCCCGAATCTGAGGTCCCTGCTGTGGAAGGCCGTGTCCTACGTCGATTCCCTGCCCGAGCGTGGCGCGTGGACCCCCGATCCGGACGTCGTGGCGGCGACGCGCAGGGCCATGCAGCTGGTCGCTAACCCCGCGTCCTCGTCCCTGGAGTGCCTCGTCGAGCAGGTGGGCACGTCCGTGGCTTCGGCGCAGGCGATCCCCATGGCATTTGCGCTGCTCGCGCGAGACCCCTCCCCGCAGGCACTGCTGGACGCCGCCAACATCGGCGGCGATACCGACACGATCGGCGCAATTGCGGGTGCAATCCTGGGCGCTGCCCTCGGCTTTGAGGTCTTTGTCGGCCGCGGCCTCGCCCAGGTCGAACTCGCCTCCCGCCTGGACCTGCCGTCCGTCGCCCTCGAGCTGTTGGAGCTGCGTGCGGCTCACGAACCTACCGCGAGCGCGCCCGCATCATCCAAGACTGAGGACTCTAGCGAGGCCGCTTCTCCCGAGGCACCCACTCCGGCCTCGTCGCCCGATTCCATGGAGGGCCGCGTCGTCCTCATGACCGAGCTGATGCTTCGATACGACCGGACCTCCGAGGAGGACACCATTCCCGCCGGGAACGAGTGGACAACCCGCGAGGATGTCTATCTCTCACTGCCATTCACAGCGATGCGCGCCGCCCGCGCCATGGGTGTCGAGGTCGTCTCCCTCAGCCCGATCGGTGAGGCCCGCGTGCCTCGGTCATCACCGAGGCATTGGCGCGCGAAGGGATCGTCGACGCTGGTCCTCGCATCGCGGGATACGACAACGGCTTCCTGTCCGTTCTCACGACGCGTTTTAACGGGACCAAGAAAGCGGCCATCACGGGGATGCTCGAAGACGCATGGGACGAGGCGATCCGCATGCTGGGCCCCTCCGACGTGCTGTATATCGATGCGAGCATTGCGGAATCACGGGAGATTCTGGCCGCGGCCGAGCACGCGCTTGCTCACCTGCCCCATCACGTGCGCGTCATCCTCGACTCGTCGGGAGGGCACATTGGTCCGCGTAGCCTTCCCAGCGGCAACGTTCTCATGGTTCTGGGCCATGGGGCGGCGGAGCGTCTCTGCCTACAAATCGTGTGCGACCGGTCTTCCCACGATTCCACAAGAAATCCCAACCACGCTGCGTCGTACGTCCTGTCGCTGTTTAAGCGACAGGCGCTGGTCATGTCACAGACCCACGAGTCGTTTCTCGCACGACCGAAGTCCCGGAGGGAGGACGAGGTCATTTACTTCCCTGCCCCGACGGTTATTTCCACCGATCCCGTCGGAACGCTGGACGTGTCGACCGGCGTCCTGGCAGCCGGATTCGTTCTGGGGTGCACCATCGAGCGGAGCATCGTCCTTGCGAACTGCGCGGGGGCCTTGGCCTCGACGATGCCTGGCCCCGCCTCGTGCCCCACGCGAGCCGCGGTCGAGGCCGCGGCGGATACCCTCGCGCACCGCACAGACGCATCGTGGCAACGACGCGGCCGGGCCTACGGGGCGTTGGCCGGGGTCGCCGTAAGTGACGCGGTTGCGCTGCCCGTCCGAGGCATGTCCCCCACACAGATTGAGAGACACTACAAGACGCGATGGATAATGATCGACGCCGATGCCTCGCACCCGACGATGCCGGGCGCGCCCGCCGGGACGCTCACGGAAGTCACGCGCGAAGTTCTGGCGGCATCCTCTCGCCTGCTGGGCAACACCCCCTCCACGAACGAGGTCGGGGCTAAGGACCAGGATCTGCTGGCTGGGTCTTGCTACCCACTTCGAGCTATCCCGGTTGGGATCGCATGCTCAACAGCAGATCCACAAGCCTTCGCCGATGCCGTGTGGCAGGTCTGCGGAAACGACGACCTCAGCAGGCAGGAGTTCCATGCAGCCGCTCTGGTCGCTGCAGCGGTCTCCTTGGGCATCGACCACAAGGCGTTGTGGGTAAGGGGGATGCGCGATGTCCTGGACGAAGCTATCACCTACGTGTCGGAGCTCCCCGCACGGGGTGCTTGGACTCCCGGACCGGATGTGCTGGCCGCGACCCGAGCGGCGATCGACATCGTCACCAACTACCGGAGCGATGCCCTCGAGCGCCTGCGCGATCAGATAGGCACATCGGCCGATCCAGCTCAGTCGGTTCCTGCTGCCTTCGGCCTCGTCGCACACTACTCGGACGGCTTTTCCGCTTTCTTGTCCGTCTCTCTCGGCGGAGAATCCAGCATTATCTCAGCGATTGCAGGATCCATCGTCGGTGCGGCATGGGGGGTCACGCACTTCTCATCGCACAACCTCACCACAATCGAGAAGGTTTCCCGCCCGGCTTTGGCTCCCCTGGCCGAGCAGCTCTTTGAGCGGCGGGAATGTGTCTCTGAGAAAACGAGGGATGACGACTCCACAGAACCGCATAGCTCCAGCGATCACGGCACCACCAACGGCAAGGAGCCTGCGGGCCGAGTCGTCCTCATGGGGCAGATCCTCGTGGACCGCGTGCTCACGATGACGACTGAGTTCTACAGAACCCACACCAAGTGGGTGAACGACAAGGGCCCCCATGTGGGTGGCGGTTTGAACGCGCTCGTGGCGGCACGCCGCATGGGGGCCGAGGCCATCTCCCTCAGTCCAATCGGCGAGGGTCCCAACGCCTCGCTGATCGAGCAGGCCCTCGCGCGCGAAGGAATCGTCGACGCGGGTCCCCGAGTGGAGGGGGTAGACAACGGCTTCTGCGTTGCTCTGATCGATAGCCGAGCCGAACGTACCTTCATCTCCACGAAAGGGGCCGAGACGATGGCACCCGCGAGCGCGTGGGCAGACTTCGTGCGCACGATGCACCCGGGCGATGTGCTCTACGTCGACGGATATCTGATGGATCACCCAGCGAACCGGGAGGCCGCAGAAGCAGCGCTGCACGCCCTGCCCGAGGGCGTGCGTGTCGTCCTGGACGTCTCCCCCGTGATCGGCATCCCGGACGGACTGCCCACCGACGGGGTCATCATGTCGATGAACCATAGGGAGGCCCAGGAGATCGCTCACCAGAGAGGTGAGGCGAGCGTTCGCAAACAGTGCAACCAACCTCGCGAAGCGGCGCGCGCGATGGTCAGCCTGCTGCATCGCCCCATTCTCGTGCGCGCGGGAGCGGCGGGCGCGTATTTTGTGCGCCCCGCCGGGACAGCACCGAATGCCGGCAATGAGGATGCGGCCCACATCCCAACGCCTCACGTCGAGGCGATCGACACGAACGGCGCGGGCGACGCTCACTCCGGCGTCCTGGCCGCTTCCCTCGCGCAGGGTATTCCACTCGATCGGGCGCTTGTACTAGCCAACTGCGCGGGCGCCCTGTCCACGACGCTCGTCGGGCCGGCCTCGTGCCCGACGCGCGACCAGATAGAAGCCGCCGCCAACGCGCTGGCCCAGCAGGAGGACTGAGCAATGGATCCACGTTTTGATCGCGTGCAGGGACCCACAATCGGATTTGCATTCGGCCACGTCCTCGCGATGGATGCCATAGGCGAGAACGGCGACGAGGCAGCGAGCCTCAGCGAGCGCATCCTCGCACTGCTGAGGATCCACAATTCCGCACAAAAGCCCTCGTTCCCATCCATGAAACTAGAATCCCATCGGTTGGCTCGGCTGCTGGTCCACGCTGCCCAGGCTGGCTCATACACATCGACTGGCGGCCGCCAGGCCTTCGCGGATGCTGTGTGGAACAACTGCTCGGACGAGCAACCACATTGCCGCGAGTTTCAAGCGGCCACTCTGATCGCAGCAGCTGTTTCGCTCGGCCTCGACAGCCCGAACCTTCGCGTCGAGGACACCCTGGTCCGCGCTATCGATGTCGCTGCCTCGTTGGAGGCACGCGGAGAGTGGAGCCCAGAGCCTGACGTCGTAGCCGCGACGCGCAGGGCAATGAACATCGTCAGCGACATGAACGTATGCGCCGAGTCGCCCCTTGAGCGTCTCGTCGAGCAGATCGGTGCGGGCGATTCGCTCTCGCAGATCGTTCCCATGGCCTTCGCCCTGGCCTCCCGCTACCAGGACCGCCGCACCCTCACCGCTCCCCTTCGACTTGGGGCACATACAAATACGATCCTCTCGACCGTCGGCATTATCATCGGCGCGGTGCGGGGCGCAGATTTCCTACGCACCTATGGGGCACGCGTGGTCGAGGAATCCCTCCAATTTGATCCGAAGGAGAGCACGAAGAACATTCTCTCGGGCCGCATCCCCTACCCGGGTGACCTCCTCGGCTCAGACGGCCCCTCGCACCCAATCGCACTGTCGGGCCCCTCCTCATTTGAGGACACTGATTCTGGTCAGCGCACGCGCCAGTGCTACTTCGAGCCCGTCGCCCCTCCCGCTCCTCTCGGCGCCCTGCGCGGGAAGACCAAGCCCGGCCGAGTGCTTGTCCTCGGCGAGCTCCTCATGGATCATGCCCTGCGGTCCGAGAAGTATCCGAGCTTCGGCAGCGACGTCTGGGCACGGGACCTGGGCCAGTCCCCGGGAGGCACATCCCGCGCGCTCATCGCGGCACGACGCATGGGGGCACAAGTCGTCTCTCTGTGCCCGCTCGGCCAAGGTCCAATTGCCGGGGCACTCTCACAGACCCTGGAGCGCGAGGGCATCGTTGACGCCGGCCCCCACCTCGCGGAGGGCGACAATCGGTACCGACTGTGTGCCTCCACTGAGGACGGCCGGGGCCTGAACATCTCGACGAACATCGCTCTGCCTGACCATGCAGCCCGCACGTGGGCAGAAGCTATCGCGGCGATGGGACCCTCGGACGTACTGCTCATCGACGGATCTCTCGTCGCACACGAGCGTTACGCACATGCGCTGAGCGAGGCCGTGCGGTGGCTCCCTAACCACGCTCGCGTCGTCTTCGACGCCTCCTCACATGAGGGATTCGTACCAGGTCTCCCCCTCGACAACCTCATCGTCTCGGTGCGCGCCTCGCGGTTACCCCAAGGCAGCGATTTCTTGCAGTATTTCATTGCAGGGCATCCCTACTCCTCCCCCCTCTACGACCACAAAGCTCGGCTCGAGCATCAAGCGTCAGCCTTGGCCCTGTTGACCCAGCGACACGTCGCGGTGCGCGCAGATAGCGGCGAGGTGTGTTTCGCGCGTCCGACGCTTGACGATCAGCGAGTCATCCGTCCTACTGTCACGCGCATTGCGGCACCTTCGTTGACCGAGGAGCAAGCCCTCGAGACCTCAGGGGTCCACTCCGGCACCCTGGCGGCTGCCCTCGCGCTCGGCATACCGGCTGAGCGAGGGATTTTGTTCGCCAATTGCGCGGCCGCCTTGGCAACCCCCGCCTCATTGTCCGCGCGAGACGCCATCGAGGTGGCCGCCGACGAATTGCTGGCACACGACCTGGCCTGAGAAGGAGAGAACACATGGATCCACGACTTCCCTACGCACTCGGGGCACTGGCCGGCATGGTTCGCGCGGACGCGGCGAATGAGGCCGCATCCGGCTCGCCGGATGGCACAGTCTCGGACACAATGAGGTCAGCGCTGACCGTCGCCGACCAGCTGCGACGAGGCCCGGGCGGCGCACACGCCATACGTTCGGGACAATGGAGCGTCCCGGCCGGAAGCGCTCGCGAGCGCCTCCTGTGTGCGGTCCCCATCGGCATCGCGATGTCGACAATCGATCCCGAGGCGTTGGCCGAAACCGTGTGGATCGCCTGCGGGTGTACAAATCAAAACGAGTTTCAGTCTGCGGCGCTGCTCGCCGCAGCGGTGTCCCTGCTTATTAATAATCGAGACAAGTCCCCCGTCACCACCCTGTGTGACGCCGTTGATGTCGTCTCTGCGATGAAGCCACGCGGAGAGAGCCAGGAAGGGCCCGATGTCCTTACGGCGACCCGGCGCGCCCTCAACGTCCAAGCGAACTCGCACTCACCACTTGTCCGGGTACGGACGACTGTCCTCATGGAGAAACTCGCCGAGGTCTCCCCTTCTCACCGGATCATCCCCCTGGCTTTCTTCCAGGTTCTCTATCTCTGGGCGAAGGAACTGCCCTCAGAATGCCGCGAGGTGAGTGGTGACCCCGCGCTGTACGATGCTGTCTCCGCGGCGTTGGCCGGTGTGTGCGATACCCGCAAGACTTTGAGGGATCTCGACGTCATCCCCGTCGAGGGAGTTTCGCACGTTGACGTTCTGGGGATCGCCAACCAGCTCCTCGCGCTGTCCGCGCCCACTCCCCTCGAGTGGATCCGTCGAGCGGCGGGGCTTGCTCCCGATCGTCCGCCGAGGAGCGGGCCGTCCTCTTTCGAGGAACCCGGTTCCGATCTCCTCAACCGATACGCCCCCTTTGAACCCGAAAGCGCGCCGACCCCTCTGGGATCCTCCCGCGGCAACGCTCCCGTGGGCCGGGTCGTCGTCATGAGTGAGCTTTTGCTCCGATTCGACCGTCATTCCAAGGACGACACCGTTCCCGCAGAGGACGAGTGGGCCACCCGCGAGGATGTCCACCTCGCGCTGCCCTTCACGGCGATGTGCGCCGCCCACGCCATGGGGGTCGAGGTCATCTCCCTCAGCCCGATCGGGCAGGGCCCACGCGCGTCGATCATCGCCGAGGCCTTGGCGCGTGAGGGGATCGTCGACGCTGGGCCACGCGTGGAAGGATGCGACAACGGCTTCCTGTCGCCCCCTCTGAAACAGTACGGTGCGAGCGTGAGCTCGGGCATCACAGACATGCCCGAAGATGCGTGGGACGAGGCCATTCGCACGCTGGGCCCTTCAGATGTGCTGTACGTCGATGGCGGCATCGTATCTCAGGCCGTTCTGGCGGCGTGCGAGCATGCACTCGCCCACCTGCCCGATCACGTGCGCGTCGTCCTCGACGCGTCGCAAGGACACGTCCGTCAGTGTTCCCTCCCCAACGACAACGTCCTGATCATGGTGGGGTATGACGCGGCGGAGAGCCTGTGCCGGAGCGTCTCCTACGAGAGGCCGTCCGGCGATTGCACAAAATATCCTCGCTCGGGTGCAGACAAAGTCCGCTCGGATTTCCATCAATACACGCTAAACTGCGGCCAGACACACGAGTCCTACCTTGCACGGGCGGTGTTCGAGGAGTATTCGTCCGACGGAGAGGTGACTCGATTCCCCGCCCCCACGGTTATCTCCACTGATCTGCGCGGCACGCTACATACCTCCATGGGCGTCCTAGCGGCCGGTTTCGCCCTGGGTTATACCCTCGAGCGGAGTATCGTTCTGGCGAATTGCGCGGGTGCTCTGGCCTCGACCATGCCCGGCCCAGCCTCGTGCCCGACGCACAGCCAGATCGAGGCCGCGGCGGACGCCCTCAAGGACCGTGGAGACGACTACATGAGACGACGCGACCGTATCTACGGAGTGTTGGCAGGGGTCGCAGTGGCAGACGCGGTCGCCCTTCCCGTCCGGGGCATGTCCCCCGAAGAAATCACGAAGTTGTACGACGGACGCGACCAGCTGGTGAACGCCAGCTCCTCACACCCCACCATGCCGGGTGCGCCTGCGGGGACGATCACACAGATCACGCGCGAAGTCCTGGCGGCGGCCTCTCGTCTGCTGGGCGAGGCCCCCTCCGAGCCCACGGACGAGGTCAGGGCCGAAGACGGGGATTGGTTGGCGGGCTCTCGCTACGTTCTGCGAGCAATCCCTGTCGGCATCGTGACCTTGACGGCTGATCCGGAAGTCTTCGCCGATGCCGTATGGCGGGCCTGCGGAAGCGACGACCTCACATGCCAGGAGTTCCAGGCGGCAGCACTGGTCGCCGCGGCTGTGTCACTTTGGACTGGACTGGAAGTTTGACTGGCACAACAACGAGCGCTCTCTGCTCCGTGCGGCTTGCGAAGTCGTGGCCTCTCTCCCTCCACGCGGCATCCCGACCCCTGGAGCAGATGTGCTGGACGAAACCCGCAGGGCAATCGGCCTCGTCAAAACCTTCGCGAAAGACACCCTCGAGCAAATACGTCACCACGTTGGTACGTCTGCGGATCCAGTACAGTCGGTCCCGGCCGCCTGCGCCGTCAGCGTTCAGTTCTCCGACAGGTTTTCTGCTTTTCAGTCTGTGGCTCTCGGAGGAGAAGCTGGCATCATCTCGGCGATTGCTGGATCTATTATCGGCGCGCTCTATGGGGTCACAAGCTTCTCTGCGCACAACCTTGCCGCGATTGAGAAGGCTTCCCACCCGGATCTGGCACCTCTTGCCGACCGCCTGACGGACCTGCGCCTCGGTGATCTGACCAGCGCGAACGCAACTGGCGAGGCCGCGGCGGACGTGCTGGAGGCACGAGCGGACGAGGAGTGAGCGCCACCAGGGAGTGAGCGCCGCGCAGACCCGGTTGATCGTCAACGAGCCGACCCCGGCACCGCATCCGCGCAGGTCGGGAGACTTAAACGTGCGAGATGCATCAAAAAATCAACCGATACATCTATTAGGCGCCCTCGCGGGTGCACAATCGCATCATGACGACTAACGACACCCAGGACCGCGGCGGCATCGTCGGAGGGGCCCTCACGGTCGCACTGCTGATCACACTGGCCGTGCAGAACGCCGTGCCGCCGATGGCGACCGACATGTATTCGGCCGCGTTCCCGCAGATCACGGTGGACCTGGCGACGAACTCGACGATGCTCGGCTTCACGCTCACGACCTTCTTCGTCGGCTTCGCGACCGGACAGGTCCTGGGCGGCGCCATCTCGGACCAGATCGGGCGCCGCCGCCCGATCATCGCGGGCGGCATCATCGCCCTCGTCGGCTCCATGATCTGCGTGCTTGCGCCGGGCATCTGGGTGCTCCTCGTGGGCCGAGTCTTCCAGGGCCTCGGCGGCGGCGTCGCCTCCTCGGTGGCGCGCGCGATCCTCGTGGACGTCGCCCGCGGCAAGATGCTGGCGCGCGCGATGAGCCTCATCCAGGCGATCGTCGGCTTTGCGCCGATGCTCGCCCCCGTCATCGGCGCATTCATCATCACGCACGCGACGTGGCGGGTCGTCTTCTGGGCACTCGCCGCCTTCACCCTACTGATGGCGGCCCTCGCGTGGTTCGTCGTGCCCGAGTCCCTGCCCGAGGAACGCCGCCACCCCGGCGGTATTCCGCGGTTCTTCCACGGCCTCGTCCAGGTCGTGCGCATCCGCCCGTTCGTGGGCTTCATGATGACCAACGCCTTCTCGAGCTTCTGCATGTTCGGCTACATTTCGAACGCCACCTACGTGCTGCAGGGGCCGCTGGGCCTGTCCCCCATGGCTTTCGCGTGGGTGTTCGCGTTCAACGCGCTGCTGTCGACCGGCTTCGCGCTGGTCAACGTGCGCCTGATCTCGCGCTTCACGCCGCGCACGCTCATCGTCACGGGCCTCACGATCGCCGCGACCGGCGTGGTGACGCTGGCGGTGTCGACGTTCCTCCTCGACCTGCCGCTCATTCCGACGTGCGTGGGCTTCGCGCTCATCATGACGGCGACCGCCTTCATTTTCGGCAACTCCGGCGCGCAGGCCATGAGCGAGGCGCGCGAGCACGCGGGCACCGCCTCCTCCGTGATGGGCGTGTGCCAGTCAATTGCGAACGGCATCGCCGCTCCCCTGGCGACCTCGGGCGGCGACAGCGCCGTCCCGATGGTGCTCGTCATGATCGTCGGCTCACTCGGCGCTTGGTTCGCGTTCTGGGTGATCGCCCGCGGCGGTAAGCACACGCCGCGCCAACTCAGCCTCGACTGACGAGGCGTCAGCGCGCGGGACACAGGATCACCGCGCCCTGGATACAGATACATCGCGCACATCCGGATAGGTAACGCACATCCGGATAGGTAACGCACATCCGGATAGGTAACGCACATCTGGATAGGTTAATAACCTATCCAGATCGTCACAACCTATCCAGATCGTCACAACCTATCCAGATCGTCACAACCTATCCAGAAAGCGCGCCTCATCGCGAAGAATTCACCAGAGGACACCAGCTTTCATGCCCCGGTCGCGACTATCGGTTGGGACAGCGCCGCACACGCCGCAGAACGGCCTTCACTCGGCGCTCACGCGCGCGAGGCCAGCCACACCGCGACCGACACCAGGACCAGGCCGATCAGCTCGAAGACGCCGGGGATCTGGCGCAGCATGACGGCCCCGACCAGGGCGGACGTGGCCGGCAGGATCGCGGCGAACAGCGCGAAGGTCGACGCCGCCAGGCGCCGCATCGCGAGCGCCTCAAAAGTGTAGGGAATCGCGGTGGACAGCAGGCCCACACCGACGACGATCGCGATGAGTTTCCACGAGGCCGTAGCCGCCATCGCGCCGGGACCGAGGAAAGGCGCGAAAAACAGGGTGCCCCACGCGCATCCGAGCGCTAGGTTCGTGACCCCGTCGCGCGTGGTCGAGGCCTTCTGCCCGACGACGATGTAGGCCGACCAGGCGAGGGCCGCGAGGAGAATCCAGGCGACGCCGACGCGCACGCTCGGCACGCTGAGGTCGAGGGCGAGCCCGCCGATGCACGCCACCCCAGCGAATGCGAGGACGGCGGCGATGCGCGGCCGCCAGCCGCGGCCCGTGATGACGGCGACGGCGACGGGGCCGATGAACTCGATGGACACGGCGGTGCCCAGGGGAATGCGCGCGATCGACTCGTAGAACGAGGAGTTCATCGTCAGGATGATGATGCCGAACAGCGCGGAAATAGCCAGGTCGGAGCGCGTGAGGCCGCCGCGCCACGGGCGCTTCCAGGCGAGGAGGACGACCGCGCCGGTCAGGACGCGCCACCAGGCGACGGAGGCGGGTTCGACGGACGTGAAGGCGATAACCGCGAGCGCAGCGCCCACGTACTGGATGAGGCCGGACCCGACGATGTAGAGCTGGGGCGGGATACGGTCGGTGACGGGGCGCTGGGCGGGCGCGGTCACTGGGCGGGCGCGAAGGTCAATGCCGCCGAGTTCATGCAGTAGCGCATGCCGGTGGGCTGGTCGGGCGCGTCGGGGAAGACGTGGCCGAGGTGGGAGCCGCAGGTCGCGCAGCGCACCTCGGTGCGGATCATGCCGTGGCTGGTGTCGACGCTCTCGACGGTAGCGCCGTCGTGGGCCTGGAAGAAGGAAGGCCACCCGCAGGAGGAGTCAAATTTGGCATCGGAGTCGAAGAGAGCGGACCCACAGGCCGCGCACGAGTAGGTGCCAATGCGGGCTTCGTCGAGGAGCTCGCCGGTGAAGGGGCGCTCGGTGCCGGCCTCGCGCAGCACGTGGTAGCGCATGGGGCTCAGGAGCTTCTTCCACTCGGCGTCGGTGCGGGCAGCGGGATCAGTAGCGTTCATGGATCTATTGTCCCGCGCCGCCCGCGCCCTCGCACGTGTGCGGCCGCTTTCCTCGTGCGGATCCATGGACGAGGCGGGGGCTCAGTCCGCGGTCACCTCTCCGGACCCGCGTTTGCGAAAGAATCGCCGCGGAACGATCGTCACGCCTGACATGATCCAGAGCGCGCCGGTGATGAGCGCGAGCCCGAGAAGGTCGAGGAGGCTGGGAACCTGTCCGAGCAGGACGACGCCGGCAACCATCGCGACCGCGGGAAAGAAAACGTTGTATCGAGCTTGGGTTCGCGCATCTGCCCGTTGATCGACGATGCGGCGCAGCACGGTGGGACTGACAAATATCAAGCAGCTGACAGCGATGATGACCGCGAGAAAGCGTCCATTCATGGCGGGAATCCCATGAATGGTGGCGTCCCGCAGACCGAATCCCAGCGCAGCGATGATGAAGCCAACCCCGGAGACCGCTCCGTAGTCGTAGCCGAGATGCGATGTGACACCCTTCATCATCACCATGGTGAGCAGAAGAACACCAGCCCATAGGCTCACCATCATGCTCGACTGCATCGCCTTGCCATCGAGGGTGCTCGGGGACGCCTGGTATGCAAACGCGACGTGCCCCGCAAGGGCAAGAGCGAGGCTGAGGAAACGACGTTTCCCCTGCCCGTGAATCAGGCCGATCAGCAGGCCGACGGTCATCGAGATCGCCACGGCGTTACCCACCGGCAGGTGGTTGATCGCCGCGAACATGCGACTACCGTACAGATCGCACAAGACCCCCACGATCACTGCGATGCCGAGCCCACGCACGCCGAGGCTCTGCCGCCAGGGCTTCTTGCGTACGATGAGGACGATCGCCGCGGGGACCAAGATCATCCACGCGATGGTGTCGGGAGCAGCGATGCCGAGGATCGTTCCGGCCAGAGCTAGGCCTATGGCAGGGAGAACGAGTCTGGCAGCGAGGGCCGCATGGACCACGCCGCCGACGCGTCCTCCAGGAGAATCCTGCGCGCCACGGGCGGCCTGCGGGCCCGGCGCAGTCTGCTGGCCGGGCGTCTCGCTGTGGGCGGTGGGATCTGGAGCGGTCATGTCTCTATTGTCGCGGACCGCCCGCGCCCGTGCACATATGTGCGTGGGCGCGGGCGGTCCGTTTTTTTCCCTCGCGCTGGCCTCAGTGACGAGGCCATGGCCCGTTCACCTGTCCCCATCACTCATCAGTGGCGGGCCCTGCGCCTGAGGTCTTCTTCGCCGCCGCCTTCTTGGTGGCCGTCTTCTTAGCGGTGCCCTTCTTAGCGGCAGTCTTCTTCGTGGCGGCCTTCTTGGCGGGGGCCTTCGCGTCCTTGGCGGGGGTCGCGTCGGTCGCCTTGTCGGCTCCCTCATCCTTCACGGTCTTGGTGGCCGCGGCGGAGGACTTTTTTCGCCCTTCTTCGCGGTCGACGCCTTCTTGGCGGCCGCCTTCTTCGCGGGAGCCTTCTTCGTGCTTCGGCCTTGGTGGAGGCCGCCTTCTTGGCGGTCTCCTTCTTCGCCGGGGCTTCTTCTTCGGCGGCAGCGACCTCGGACTCGGCGCCTTCGTCAGCCTTCGCGGCCTCAGAAGCCGGCTCGGCGATAGCCGCCGCGGGCATCACGAGGGTCTCGTCCACGGGCTCGTCGACCGAGGGCAGGACCTGCGTTGCCTCGGAGTCGAGCGCACCCACCTCTGCAGCGTCCACGGGATCCATGACGGCTGTCGCCTCGGAATCCGCCTCGGCCTCGGTTTCGGACTCGGCGGCGGCAGGGGTCTCGGCACCCTCGGCAGAGTCGGCAGCGTCCTCCTGCGCAGCCTCGACTTCGGGTGCCACGGCCTCATCCGTCGCGACCTCGTCAGTCGCAGCCTTTTCCGCCACCGCGGACTCGGCATCTTCGGCCTTCGGTTCACGCGGCTCGACGACCGGGATCTGGCCGGTGACGGCGCGCAGGACGTCGGCCTCGGCGCCGGTGGGGGCGACGGCGGGGAAGAAGTCCATGATCGACACACGCGCGGGCTGCACCGTGGGAGTGGGGCGGGTTTCCGCGTCGAGGCGCGCCTCTTCCGCGACCGCGTACCAGCCGGGGTGGACGGCGGGCTCGTCGGGGGTGCCCTCGTCGGCGAGCGACGCGGCCATCTCGGCGGGGGGTCGGCTCCGGCGGCGGCACGAGCGCGGGCGCGATCGCCTGGACAGTGTCGGTCATGACGGGTCGGCCGGTGCGCACGGGCGGGGGCACCTGCACGGGGTGTTTCACGGATGTTTCACGCGCGGGGATCGGTGTGGTTTCCTGCTCGTCCGGGGACAGTTCGACGTCCGACGAGGCCTGGGCCTCCTCCTCACCAATCGTTTCCTCGGGTGCGTCGGGGGCGGGCGCGCCCTCACGCTCAGCGTCCTCGGCGGGGGCGCTGTCCTCCTGCGAATCGGCTGCGCGCGAGTCGCCGGAATCGGCGGATGCGCCAGCGTCGATTGCCGCGTCCGCGGGGTTCTCGCCCTGCGCGAGGTTCTCGTCCTGCGCGGGGGCAGACTGGACGTCGGCTTCCTTGTCCTCGGCGGGCGCGACATCGTCGGACTGTGCGTCAGCCTCGGCCTTCACGCCCTCCGCGTGGTCGTCAGCGAGATCGGAACCGGCGATATCGGATCCGGCGGAATCAGAACCGGCAGCGGATTCGGGCTTCTCGTCGGCGGCCACACCGGCAGAATCGGCCGCAGCCTCCTTCGCGGTCGCCTCGTCGGCGCGCTTCGCGCCGGCACCCGCATCGTCCGCGCGTTCGACGTCGACGCGCGCAACCTCCACAGAATCGTCTGCGGCAGAATCGGCGGCCACATCCTGAGCCGCCTCGGGCGACTCACTGTCGGCAACGACCGGCTCGACGCCGACGGCCGCCAGGGCCAGGGTGGCCTCGGGGTCGAGGGCCTCGGCTTCGCGGCGCTTGTGGGACTCGCGGCGTTCCTGGGCGCGGCGGGCCTCGGCCTCGCGCTCGGCGAAGGCCTCTTCGCCGGGGCCCTCGAGGGCGGCGGCGCGCGCCTCGGCCTCGGCGGAACCGGAGAAGAAGCGCTCGCCTCGGCCGATGGAGGTCGCGGTGAGGGTCTGGGTGAGCTGCGGGTTCGCGTTGCCGGCGGCCTCGATGATCTTGCGCAGAGCGCTCTTGGAGATCACCTGGGTTTCGTCGCGGGAGGCACTGGGGCCGCCCTCGGCGAGTTCGCGCTGGCGGTCGGCCATGGCGCGGCGGCGGGCGCGCTTGGCCTTGCGGCGGGCGGCGACCATGCGCGCGGCGTGGGCGGGGTCCTTTGGGGGCGGCAGCCGCGGCGCCACCCGTCGCGGTGGCGGACTGCTCACCGGCCGACGCGGGCGTACCCGCGTGGGAAGCCGACGTGCCCGTGGCGGCCACGGCCTCGTTCGTGCCGGAGATTCCGGCGAGCTCGGCGGCCAGGCGTGCGATGCGTTCCCGGCTCATGTCCTTTTCGACGGTCACCGTCTCACGGGGCTCGATGCGCTGGGCGGGGCGCGCCCACGGCTCTTCGGTAACGATCCACGAGATGAGCTGCTCGCGCATGTAGGCGCGCAGGTCGGAAAGATATCCGGAGTTTTTCGCGGAGACGAGGACGCGCACGGTGACCGTGTATTCGTCGGAGTCGGTGATCTGCACGCCCCACGTGCGCCCATCCCACAGGTCGGTGGCGGTCAGGAGCTGCTCGACCTTGGCACGGATGAGGGTCATGGGCGCAGACCAGTCGAGCTTGAGTTCGACGGTGCCCAGCTGGGCGGCGATGCGGCGCGTCCAGTTCTCGAAGGGCGTCTGCGTGAAGTAACGGCACGGAATGATGAGGCGGCGCTCATCCCAGATACGCACGACCACGTAGGAGAGCGTGATTTCCTCGACGGAGCCGGTTTCCTTCTTCTCGCCGGCGACGACGACGTCGCCCACTCGGATCGCGTCGGTGAAGGCCAGCTGCAGGCCGGCGAAGACGTTGCCGAGGGTCTGCTGGGCGGCGAGACCGGCGATCACCGAGATGACGCCGGCGGAGGCCAGAACGGTGGTCATAGCCTGGCGGGCGGCCTCGAAGGTGCCGATGATCGCGACGGCGCCCACGACGACGACGATCGACTGGGTGAGCCGGCGCAGCACCTGGGCCTGGGTCTCGAAGCGGCGCGAGCGTCCCTGGTCAGAATCCTGGCGCGCCTTGGCGGCGTCCTCGAAGACCCACGCGGCGGCGTACGCCATCCACGTCAGGCAGGCGAGGGCGACGATCAGCAGCATGTGCATGAGGAACGTCGTGATCGACGTGCCGTTCCAGTCGGACAGATGGGGGTTGACCAGCGCGATGCCGAGCCCCGCCCACGCTCCCCAGGCCGCGAAGGTGAAGTGACCCGGGCGGCGCACGCGCGCCAGGATCGACGAGGCCGTGGCCGCCTTGGAGAGCACCTTGCGCGCCAGGGCAGAGAGGATAACCGAGACGACGATACCCACAAAGGCGCCGACGATCGGGCCGAGGATCAGGAAGGTGAGATCGATGGTCGTGGCCACGGCGGCCTCTGCCCCGGATTGTGGGTCGGCGATCGCCCGGGTGAGGGCGTCCGAGGCCTGGGCGAGGGCACCGAGTGCTGGTGTCATAGTCATGCATCAAGCCTAGTCGCAGAGCTGATGAATTCCTGGGAATTCCGCACAATTGCAACGTTTTTCGGTAATGTGTTAGCTGTCACTTGATTTCGTTTTGACGTGCCGCGCGCGTTCTGCCTAAACTATCTCCCGTCTTCGGACGCCAGTTCGACGGCCAAGCAGGCCCCCATCGTCTAGCGGCTAGGACACCGCCCTTTCACGGCGGCGACACGGGTTCGAATCCCGTTGGGGGTACCACCGGTCGCAATCGTGATTGGAACAATTCAATAGGTCTTACCTGTTGTAAGGCCCCGTAGCGCAGTTGGTTAGCGCGCCGCCCTGTCACGGCGGAGGTCGCGGGTTCAAGTCCCGTCGGGGTCGCCGACCAGACCTTTTGGTTCAGGTCTTGGCTCTGTAGCTCAGTTGGTAGAGCGTTCGACTGAAAATCGAAAGGTCACCGGATCGACGCCGGTCGGAGCCACCAGCAATCCCCGAAGCATTCGCTTCGGGGTTTTTGTTTTGCCCGCGGTTTGTTTTGCCCGCGACGGGGCACTTTCAGCGATGCCCATTCGACAGCTCCACGTGCGCCCCGAGGACCCGCACGCGGACTCTCTCGCGCGCGCATTCACCCACCTGGCGGAGCACCAGCTCACCTGCGCGCACCATAACCGGCGCCGTTTTGCCCAAAACGCAGACCACTTCGCCCACAACACCACGTTTTCAGCCTATTTCGCCGAGGTGGTCTGCACTTTGGCGAGCACACCACCTCGAACCGCGACCTGACCGCCACCAAACGGGGGGAATCGCACCATTAGAGGCACAACACGCCGGCGACACGCCGACAGCCAGCTCCTAATGCTGCCAAACCCCCACCAGCCACACATCAACACTCCGCCCCAGCCCCACAACAGGACGCAGATCATATGAGCTTCACCACTCACACAGCTGGGCGACAAGACACGACAACCCCAGCTAATTAATTACCGAACAACCGGAACGCCGCACAACTACTCACAATTTCAACCAGCTAAATACTCGACGACACACTAGACGACCAAAACGCACCCTCCACGACATGGGCAGATAGGCGAAATTAAACACACAGGCTATTACAGGCAGGCGTACCCTTCTCACTAGCATCATTACTTGCTAACCACAGCGGATGGGCGGCCGCCCCAACACGCACGCCACGGCCTCGGCCCCCATCCATGACGAATGGAGACTCACGTGCACCCACGCAGTATCGGGCGCCTTTTCCCGCTCGCTGTCGGGATGATCGTCGCCGGCCTGCTGGCCGCGTTCATCGCTATCGCGCCCACCTTCGCTGCCTCTGTCGGCGTCGTCACCAACATTTCGCTGGCGCGCGAGGACAAGGAAACCACCGCGCCCACCGTCGGCATCCACGTCATGACCATGTCCTTCGACATCGACACGACCGGCAAGGACGTCGCGCCCGGCGACACGTTCACCATTCAGATTCCCCCCGAGCTCAAGATTATCTCGGACTCGGGCAGCTCGATGCTGAACTTCAGCATGCTCAACGAGGACAAGGTCCCCGTCGTCGACTGCTCCGTCCCCACGGGTGAGGGCGTGTCCATGACCTGCACCTTCGGCGAGTACGCAAGGGACCATCACAGCATCATCGGCCACGGCACCGTGCGCACGAAGGCGGTGCACGCCACGACCTCGTCGACAGTGTCCTTCCCGGTCAACGGCACCGCCGTCATCGTGGACCTGCCCGGCGGCTCGATCTCCGGCACGTACGAGCGCACCCTGCCCAACACCCAGAAGTGGGGCCTGCCCAAGGAAGGCGACTCCTCGCGGATCATCTGGGAGATCGACATCAAGGGATCCCAGCTGCCCGAGGGTGCGACCGAGGTCGAGATCGCTGACACCTTCGATATGAGCTCCGGCGGCTACTCGCTGGTGCCGGGGTCGGAGAAGCTCTACTACTACAACAACGACGCTGAGTATCAGGCCGATCAGGCGCCCGCCCTCAAGGCCGGCGCGTCGATCGGCGACGGCACCTTCACGATGGAGGCCAGCGCCGACGGCACCGGGTTCACCGCGACGTTCCCGCGCCTGACGAACAACGGCACCTACGTCCTGCAGTACGAGGCCACAATCAACAACTTGGCCACGGTTCGGGGTGGCGTGACCTTCCACAATGACGCGCTCATCAACGCGAAGCTGTACACGGGCGGCGTGGACATCCACTCGGACGGCTCGGGTGATGCGAACGGCGACGCGAATCCGACGCCCACGCCGTCGGTGACACCCACGCCGGAGCCAACTCCTTCCACGACTCCCACCCCGGAGCCGAGCCCGACCCCGTCCGAGACCCCGTCTCCGACGCCGACGCCCACCGCAACTCCGACGCCTACCCCCTCGGTGACGCCCAAGCCGACGCCGTCGAACACACCGACCCCGCCGACTACCCCAACTCCTTCGGCCACACCGACCCCGTCGGCACCTTCGACGCCGAGCTCATCCACTCCCCCGGCCACGCCGCCCACTCCTTCGACTCCCGCGCCGAAGCAGCTGGCTCGCACGGGCACCGATATGACTGGCGTCCTCGCTGGCGCCGGCATGCTGGGCCTGCTGGGCGCGCTGGCGGTGGCGGCTCGCCGACGCGGAGCCTGACCGTCCTGCCCTCCGCGTGAGGGAGGCATCTGACGCACCGAGCCCCGGCCTCGTTTTCTCGACGAGGCCGGGGCTGAGTCTTGCGCGAACGCGCCCACGCGCGCTCGTGATCGCCGGGAGATTGAGGTGGAGACCGGCGGCGAGCCGTCGCGTGAGCGCGTTCGTTTACACAGGATGTCCCACAGGAGCGAGAGATAGTGTGATAGAGAACTCCTGAGGAACAGTGATTAGCGTAACAGGCATCGGGTTGTCGCGGGCGCGTTTCGCCGATCGTTTTTCGGCGTCTTCTCGTTTTGCTCGTCGCACCTTTCTCAACAGAAGCAGCCGACCCTTTCGCATGTTCCGGACGTCAACGAGGGACCGCTCATCCTTCGTCGGAGTCGCCCGCGACGCGTCAGGGCTCGAGGATGAACTGCTCCTCGTCCCAGTCATCGTCGTAGATGTACGCACCATCGAGGCGCTCGACCATTTCGGAGGCGCGGGTGCAGGCTTCGACGGCCTCGAGGATGCCGAGGGCGATCAGGGCGCGACCACCTTCGTCGTTCAGGCGGTCCGTGTCGACGACGAGGGTGACATGGGCGAGGGCTGTGGAGAGGTGGAAGGGGTTGATGCGGATCTCCCAGATGTCATTCCACCGGCCGACATGGAGGGTCGGGGTGGTCGTCTGCCACGTGGCGCCGGTGTTGACGTCCGCGAGTTCGAAGGAGATGTCGCGGATGCGGGCGCTCCAGTCGGTGATGCAGAGCTCGCACGTGCCCGAGGTGACGGCCTTGCGGTACTCGCTGCCCACGCGCGTGATGCGCGCGCGAATCTGCGTCTTCGCTGCCCCACGTACGCCCTGCCGCGTCACCTTTGCCTCGCCTGCTTCCTGCTGCATCTCCATCGCCTCACCAGCGCCCGCCTGCGTCACCTTTGCCATGCTCATACCCTCGCCCTCTCTTTATCCGAATTTGGGTAGCCGAGCAGGATACGGCAGGGAGGTCGAAAGACGCAAGGACCTGCCCCATTGGTATGGGCTCAGTCATGCGGGAAAACAAACCATTACCCAAACCTTCTGACGGGCGGTGAGGGGTTCATCCCCGCTCACGCGGGGAAAACGTTCTGCGTGCCAGCGATAAGGGCGTGGACCCGGGCTCATCCCCACTCACGGGGGGGAAACCGCACTCCTGCAGGCAACGGCTTGGCGAGCTCGGGCTCATCCCCACTCACGCAGGGAAAACGACTGTTCCAAGTCGGCGGCGGCGCTCACTGCCGGCTCATCCCCGCTCACGCGGGGAAAACAGCTCGCTGGCCTTGTGCGTGGTCGTCGCGATGGACTCATCCCCGCTCACGCGGGGAAAACGCGTTCATGCCCTCGCCCTCTCTTTCTTCCTCGGGCTCATCCCCCGCTCACGCGGGGAAAACGGCAACAAGGTGGCCACGCCCAAGCAGCCGCGCGTCTCATCCCCGCTCACGCGGGGAAAACCCTGACGCGCCGGGGATGGCGGCGGCGTTTTGGGGATCATCCCCACCCACGTGGGGAAAACAAGCAGCTTCTCGTGGCTGCTGCGTCGCAGCACGGCTCATCCCCACTCACGCGGGGAAAACATCAAGCAGATCGCCCGCGACGTCGAAAAGACGGGCTCATCCCCGCTCATGCAGGGAAAACACAAACTCGCGGTTCAGATGCTTCACGTCATATGGCTCATCCCCGCTCACACGGGGAAAACCTCAAAATCTCGGACGGCCAGGAGGTTGGGCGCGGCTCATCCCCGCTCACGCGGGGAAAACGAGTCCTCCCGCATCAAGGGTAAGAAGCTCGGCGGCTCATCCCCGCTCACGCGGGGAAAACAGGACGACGCCGACGATGATCGCGAACGCGGTCGGCTCATCCCCGCTCATGCGGGGAAAACCGCGCGGAGAAGGCACACCCTGCGTTCCAGAAGGGCTCATCCCCGCTCACGCGAGGAAAACTAACGCACCCAGTCGGCGATCCGGAGGATGCGCGGCTCATCCCCACTCACGCGGGGAAAACGCCTGGGACGCGACCGCGATCGCAGTCAGCGTCGGTTTACCCCCGCACACACACGGGGAAAACCTCTTGTCGGGCTGGCAGCCCTTGAACGGCCCGGGCCCATCCACACTCACGCGGGGAAAACTGCCTGCCCGACCTGCTCCCGGCCCTCTACCTGGGCTCATCCCCGCTCACGCGGGGAAAACTGGAGAATGGCCGGACTTACCGTGTGGTCGTTGGGCTCATCCCCGCTCACACGGGGAAAATGTCGTCACCGTGCCACGCCAGGCCGGTAAGTCCGGCTCATCCCCGCTCATGCGGGGAAAACGCCTCAAGGCTCTGCCCGTTGATCGTCGCGCGGGGCTCATCCCCGCTCACGCGGGGAAAACCTTTGTCCCGCTCGGTTAATTGGGTTCGCGTCGGGCTCATCCCCGCTCACGCGGGGAAAACAACGTCGAACAAGACTGGATCTCGTTCGTTCGGGGCTCATCCCCGCTCACGCGGGGAAAACCACCGTATGAAGTCCGTCGCGGCGTCGTTAATGGGCTCATCCCCGCTCACGCGGGGAAAACCGCACCGTCACCATCTACGCGCGCGGCGACCTGGGCTCATCCCCGCTCACGCGGGGAAAACGACGACACCGGGGGAGAAACCCGCGTTGTCCCGGGCTCATCCCCGCTCACGCGGGGAAAACCGTATTCGCGGGTGGCCAGTGTCGTGATCGGCGGGCTCATCCCCGCTCACGCAGGGAAAGCCCTGTGCGCTTGTAGGTCAGGGCCTCGGCTCCCGGCTCATCCCCGCTCATGCGGGGAAAACTCGCGTGGAAACTAAAGCTCGCAGCCGCACTCAGGCTCATCCCCGCTCATGCGGGGAAAACCTCTTGGGTTCTGGTGTTGTATGCGGTGACCATGGCTCATCCCCGCTCATGCGGGGAAAACTCCTACGCCGCGACCATCGCCGCGATGTTCATGGGCTCATCCCCGCTCATTCGGGGAAAACAGCGGGCTGTGTGTGCGGCGTGTGGCCAGCGGGGGCTCATCCCCGCTCATTCGGGGAAAACGGCGGACGCCCGCACGGTCAACGAGCTGTTCGGGGCTCATCCCCGCTCATGCGGGGAAAACCCAGCATCAACAGGCGGGAAAGGATGCCCGTCGGGCTCATCCCCGCTCATGCAGGGAAAACTTCCAGTCCTGCGTCGCCAGCTTCCCGGCCCCGGGCTCATCCCCGCTCACGCGGGGAAAACGTCTGTCCGTACGATTGGGGCGCGGCTGTGATCGGCCCATCCCCGCTCACGCGGGGAAAACATCTCGCCAATCGAGTGCATGAGCTCACGCATGGGCTCATCCCCGCCGACGCAGGGAAAACAAGCGCAAGCTGCGCCTGTTCACGGACGAGGAGGGCTCATCCCCGCTCACGCGGGGAAAACAAGTACACGCCGTCCGAAGTCGGCTCAGGAGCGGGCTCATCCCCGCTCACGCGGGGAAAACATTTGGGCGTAGGCCGAGGCTCCAGAGGTGTTGGGCTCATCCCCGCTCACGCGGGGAAAACCGAGTGTTTCCCTCACGGAATGAGTGCACCTCGGGCTCATCCCCGCTCACACGGGGAAAACACGATGATCGGCGCGGTGATCGTCACGGTCTCCGGCTCATCCTCGCTCACGCGGGGAAAACTCACCCCTCCATCTCACGCCCTCTGAGGTGCAAGGCTCATCCCCGCTCACGCGGGGAAAACAGCGAGTACTCGTGACCCGGATGCTTGATCGTGGGCTCATCCCCGCTCACGCGGGGAAAACTTGGTGGTGACCGCCGCCGTCAACGCGGTGTGCGGCTCATCCTCGCTCACGCAGGGAAAACAGCCATGCGACCGCGCGCATGCTCAGCGTACCGGGTTCATCCCCGCTCACGCGGGGAAAACCGCCGTCGCCAAAGTCGAAGGCCAGTCGAAGCCGGGCTCATCCCCGCTCACGCGGGGAAAACCGCGCGGAGAAGGCGCACCCTGCGTTCCAGAAGGGCTCATCCCCGCTCACGCGGGGAAAACTAATGTCCTTGGCTAATAATGGCGTCGTGCGGGGGCTCATCCCCACTCACGCGGGGAAAACGGCGGCTTCTCGTAGGCGACCGCGAACGTCTGGGGCTCATCCCCGCTCACGCAGGGAAAACCCGAGCATGCCGGGCGGAACCTACGTCGACGAGGGCTCATCCCCACTCACGCGGGGAAAACAGTCCAGCCGCGAGCGAAGCCCCGCGACCACGGGCTGATCCCCGCTCATACGGGGAAAACTCCGCGATCTCGCGGGGCAACAGCACGGACGTGGGCTCATCCCCGCTCCCGCGGGGAAAACGCGCTCTTGATTTGACGGTTGAAGTCGGCGACGGGCTCATCCCCGCTCACGCGGGGAAAATAGAGCGCGGGACAGGGCGACGCCGCACTCGGCGGGCTCATTCCCGCTCACGCGGGGAAAACAAAACGTGAGGAGCGAGGCCCATTGCCCGGACGGGCTCATCCCCGCTCACGCGGGGAAACCTGAATGATTTGGTCCCATCGCTTGCGCACGTCCGGCTCATCCCCGCCCATGCGGGGAAAACCTCGTGGACAAGCCCAACGTCCTCGCGGGCCTGGGCTCATCCCCGCTCATGCGGGGAAAACGGGCTCAATAACACGAAGCCGATAGCCGTCGCGGGCTCATCCCCGCTCACGCATGGTCGAGCCACTCTCAGAAAGAACAGACACCGCCGAGTGAGTCATCCGAACCCCGGGTCCCAGCAGCAGCACTGACAGCGCCGCCGCTGGGACGTGGGCGATTCCATGACCATCAGCCACAGTGATCGCGTTCGAGTCGCGATTGATCGTGCACCGCTCGACGTAGAGGAACGTCAACCGGTCCCGAACACGCACCAGGTCTTTCGGGTCTGGCGGCTTCGCCCCGGGGATCGGTCTCATGGCCGAGCTAAGGTCATCAAACCGCAGCCGTAGGCTTTGCCTCGGCCGATTCCGTGAGTGAGGACTCGACGTAGGGCCTCGGGGTCCGTCACCTCAAGGACACCCTCGAAGGTGGCGACCCCGAGGGTCACGCGACGCTCCCCGCGTTTAAACTCTGCGATACTGCGTTCAACGCCGTTAATCAGCAGATTCGCCCCGTCGACGCGTTGCCCGTCGCTGTCCTCGAGAACCGGCAGGTCACCACCACGCTCAGCGGAGGTGAGCACCCTGAATCCGCACTTCTCAGCGCGTTCAAGGACCCACCGCGTCTGCTGATCCTGCGTGACGTGTGCGAGAACCTTCTTACGTCCCCGCGCATTGACCTGACTGCCCTCCCGGAACGTCGGATTCACGCAGAGACGGAAACCCCATCGCTGTCCGGCCGACAGCCCATCGAGGAAGGCGCTCATGTCGCGGACGACCACCCCACCCTCGGTCGCGTAGCCGGCCTCCTCAACGATATGCGAGGGATCCGGAGCAACCGGGCTCGAAATGTAGAGCGCGCACGAAGGGCTCCCCTGACGAGGGCCAGCTCCTCGAACGGCCGGCGGACGGTCCAGCCGCCAGAGAACCCGGGGAGCGCCGGAAGCATCCAGCACACCCGGAGGGAAGCAATTCAGTACAGCCGCGTGCAGCATCTGCCGGCTGCGCATGAGCTGCTTCGCCCCACGACGGTGCGGGTTGAGGTAGATGCGTGTCAGATACATCAGAGCACCTCCATCGGATCATGCACGAGGCCGGGGTGGGCCTGCTGCTTCGTCTCCACGTACTGCGGATTCTCCAGGTCGATATAGGTCTCCTCGACGGTACGCAGGGTGTACTTGCGATTCTCCGAGTCGAAACTGATCGGCATATCCTGAAGCGTCTGCTGGGCGACTTTCTCCACCTGAGGCGGAATAATCCCCAAATCCGCAACGACTCGCGTCCGAACGAAATGATCATGACGCTGCTTCTTCTGGTAGTACGCCGAGGCCATCCACGGAGTTTCACACACAGCGTCCCACGCGCGACCCTCGCGAACAGCGAGGCGCAGCGGCAGGGTCGGAGGGCACGAACGGCGACCGAGGTAGAGCGGAAACACCGGGCGAACGATTGCCTGCGCGAGCGCATCAATCATGTCGTCGGGCCCCTCGATGAAGGCTCCGAACGCGGCATCCGCCCGGTAGAAACGGTGGGAGAGAGGCATCGACGTATCACCCCTGTGCGCCGTGTGAAAGTCGTGGAGCAATTGCCCCGGCTGATCAACTCGGACGGCAACGCTCAGCTCGGCCAGGTCCTCGATGGGATCACTGCGCCTGCGCCCCTGTGCCGCACCGAGCAGACCGACCAGCGCGCTTTTCGTAGGAAAAGCCTCCGTCGACCTGCGCGTAAATCGGCTGTCCACGCCCCACGATTGCATGGGACCCGCCAGCCTCAAGACGAGCACCGCACTCATCGCGTGCCTCGCACCGCTTCCGCTGCGGTTTCACCGAGAGATGCCAGGCGCACCTGCTTACCGAGCTCCGAGAATCGCTCACCACGAGGCGTCGTCCACGACACGAGAGACTCAACAGACTCCAGACCCGTGAGCTCGCGCAGCCGCGACTCGAACTCCACGAAGCGCTTAATGGCCGGCTCTGCGAAGCCGCGCTGACCCGCGACGATCGGCTCCTCGAAAGCGCCACTCATATTGATCGGCTGGTCATCTCGAACCTGAACCAGAACGGCATCCGGCAGCGTGCGATTCGCGAAAGTCGTCACCTTTCCGGTCGGCATCGAGCGGACGAAGCTATCCACGAAGAGCTCGACGGCACGATCCGCAACGGCATCGTCACCCAGGTTTTCACGCAGCAGGTCGACGTTGATCGTCGCGTAGCGGTACACCGTCGCGGACGCGAACTCGATCGTGCCGATCATTCCCGCACCCTCGTCGGCCTCGTCGTTGCGCTTCTTCTCATCATCAACGGCCGTGTAGTAGTCGTACTCGTGCTCGACCGCGCCGACACCAATCGCGTGGGCAACCTGGCATGCGGCATCGACGTTCAGCGCATTCGGTTCCGCGACCATGCGACCGAACAGAGCAATATCGATCGAGTGATCCGTATCCACGAGGCTACGCGGCTTCAGTTCCTTGAATGCTGCCGCAGGATCATCCTCGCGAGCGACCGAAATCAACGCGTCCGCGACATGCTCAATCTGCTTGGCCGACAGGAAGACAAGGAATCCCGCTTCCTTCAGTTCCTTGTCACTCTTATTCCCACGCGGCTCAGCAAGCTTGAAACCGATGGCCTTCAGCCCATCTCGGCGAGCTCGATCGATTCGGCCTCCAGGTCGGGACGCTTCTCGGTGATCGTTCGTGCGACCAGCTCGACGATCTTCTTCGTACGCACACCGTAATTTCCGTCGGCAATCTTGCCCTCAAAGTCCTGACGCGTCGCACGCTTGATAGCCTGTGACGAAATGCGCATACGCTGGACTCCACCGAAGGTCGCACTCTTGGGCGCGCCGGTGTCGTCCCTGTTCGGGTTCGAGGGAGGGAGGGTCTGCAGGACGTGGATATCAACAAAGACGGACATTGTCTTTCCTTTCACAAATGAAGCGATTGAGTAGAATGCCCCGACGTCATTCGTCGGAGGCGGGATCGGTGTGGACGGTTTCAACGGAACGAGCGAACTGCCGCCCCCAGTTACGCATGACGGACGTGCGATGACGCGGGTCCTGCCACGTGAAGAGGTCGGCTGCCAGCTGCGCGTAATCGCAGGGAATCTCGGCGGCTTCGAGCTGAGATATGAGCGAACGTAGATGCACGAGAAGTCCCTCGAACGCGGGTGCTTGAACGGCCGCGGAAAAACGCCGATAGATTGGAGTTTCCTCGGCACGCTTGTCTCCGCGTTGCCCCTCGGCTACGACTCGGATCGCCGAAGCGAAGCTGCGCGGACGGTCCGATGTGTCGTGCATGGGTCTCGTGTTCGAGCCCTGATGAAGCGCCCAGAGAGTGAGAGCACCGTGAACGGCTTTCTCACCTCTGGTCGGCTCATCGCCCAGATAGCCCGGGCGGTCATCGAGCGTCAGGTCCCACAGCTCGGGCACCGAGCCTGCCTCCCGAGAGAAAGCGCTCCCCGCAGCTGCGCACGGAGGGCACGAGCCGAAGGTGTCTCCTTCCAGAGCCGATTCACGATCAAGCCACCGACGCGGCCGTACACTGCGCGCCGTGTGGACAAACCTTTCGCTCCGCCATCCGGAGGGGTCTCCGGAGCAGCATCATTGCTGGTCATTTCGTTCCTTCCTGGTTGGTGTTGTGCACCGGGAGACGCTTGTTAAGCACCGCCCGGAAAATGTTTTCGGCGATACCGATGTTCATGAATCCCCTGCCGGTATCCCGGCCGATGATTGCCGACGACGAGGCGCCCCTGACGAGTTCGGCCTGGATGTCCGTAGCGTGCTGCCGCAGAGCGCACTCCCACCGACGCCCGACATCCCGTGCGCTTTCAACCCCATCGACCTGGGTCAGCCAGGCCCTGAAATCGTTGTCGACAGCAGAGAAGAAGAGCTCCTTAGCGCGGTCTCGAGCACCATCACCGGCACCGTCTCCGCTCTCGCCGGCGGCGCGCGCAAGGTTTGCCGCAAGAGTTCCCACATCCCTGGCGACATCTTCTGTCAGGCGAACCTGCCGGTCGATCTCGGCAGACAGATCCTCACGCTCAACGCGCATGACGGCAACCGACAACGTCAGCTCGTCCGAGTAAATATCCTCGAACGTCGATTCCTGCGGACCGTAGGTGACGCCAACAGCCTGAATCCGCATGACCCTGGGATAAGCAGTTTCAATCGAGGCATTGTCGAGCTGGTAATGGAAAGACAGCGTCGCGGAGGGGAGGAACTCCCGCTTGGGCTGCTTGTCCACGCCCTGCACGGTTGTCACCGTGGGAAGGGTGCCGGGCAGGTTACGCCAGAGAGCGCGACCCGCTTCGAATTTACGAGGCATGTAGACGTCGGTCTTAAACTTCTTGGATTGCGGGGTTGAGTACCTCCACAGGCTCTGCGGTTCATAGAGCCGCATCTCCTGCGGAGCAAGCTTGTCTCCCTGCGCCAAGACGACGCCCGTCACACCCGACGAGTCGCCAACCAGCCTGATGCGGCGGGAATGCCAGGTGAGAAGACGAGGGATGCTCAGCTCCTTGGGAGTGCCCGCAGGATCGAGGAGGGAGTAATCCCCACGAAGCGAGGTTTCCGGTTCTGAGGCCTCCCAGCTGCATGCTCCCCATTCGGTCGAGCTGTCAACGCCACGCAACTCCGCCGTGGACGCAGGAATCAGGTTCAGGACCAGCGTCTCGTCGAGGTCCTGACCTTTGAGCCACACGAGTCCTAGGTGTCCGCACCACGCCGGGCCGATTGGATAGCCTTTTCCTCCCTTGACCTGAGAATCGCCAACTGCCCCTGAACGGATGCCGGAGGGGTCATAGGCCTGTGCGTGAACGAGCCAGCGTACAGCGTCTGATGGAGAAAGCTGTGCTATCCCAGAACCTTGTCGCGTCGAGAAAAGTCGTTTCTCCTCTTTCGGTACACAAGCTACAACTGCATCTAGCGTTTTTTCTTCATCTTTCTCCGTGCGCAAATCCGCCACCTGCATGAAGGGGAAGCGGCCTCCGAACAGATAGAAACGATCCCTCCACTGCTCGAGGTACTCGATCATCTGTTCCGTTGGGGCGCCATCACTCCACTGCCTGACCCAGTCGCGAGTATCGCGTGGAGTGGCCACACGATACGCGATTGCCAGGATCAGTCGCTGAATTGCAATGCTCTGCGTGGGCAGCTCGCACGCTAGGTCCGCGATGTCAGTCGTGCGCCGGAGTAGTTCCAGCAGACCAACATCGGTGATAGTCCCATCAACGAGCCGGACGGGTATCCACGGCTCGTCGAGTAGGTTGTACTCAGGGTTCTTCATTGACCCTGCACCTCCATTCCTCTTTCTGCGGAGTATGTGAATGTGTGTCCGTACAGGTCGCGCGTGAGGCGCTCCCCATCGGGAGTTTTGTACATCGCGAGGATCAGTTCTCCCGCCAGGAACGGGTGCTCGCGACACACCCATTCCGCCGTGATGGGATCATCCCAGATAGCACCTGCAACTGCGTCCACCGCCTCGTCGATGCTCTGCCCGCGAGCGCGCAACGCCCGTGGTGGCAGGGAGACGCTCCACGAGCAGATGTCGGTGATACGCCCTCGAGCGTTGTATTCGCCGACTGCGAGAGGCGTGTCGTCTTCTGGCACCCCGCTGATTGGAGGAGCCATTGGCACATTGCCAAGCTCGGGATCGAGGGCGACGATGAGGATGGGGATCTGGTCTTCCCCGTCGCGCACGGCGGCGCGAACAACTGCGGCTCCCGGTCCCTGTGAATCGTCACCGGTTGCAGCATTGCCGAGGAATTTTTCCTCGAGTTCGAGGGCCTGCCAGGAGGGCGTGTTCTCTTCGTAGAGACACCAACTCATCGCTTTCGCTTGTGCTTGTGCACGCGCTTTGTCTCGCTGTTTCAAGGAAGCATCGAGGTCCTCGTGCCATTGCTCAGGACCGACCGAGGCATCATCGTCATACGCCAGGGTTGTCAATTCCGCGTAGTCCAGCGGCTCTCGAACGAGTATTTCTCCTCGATCGGCGGTGATCCCCAGGGTTCTCAGGGTGGCGTAGCGCGCATACACGGAGTCAGTCCCACGTGAGTATGCCCAGGGAACGGAAGCAGTGTCTTCAATAATCAAGAGACACCTGGCACCACGAAGCCCGCTTGGCCGCTCGGCTCTGTCGTGCCTGTGAAGTCGTCCGATACGCTGCAACACGAGGTCCATGGGTGCCGGGTCAGTGAGCATGAGGTCGAAGTCGACATCAAGGCTTTGCTCAATCACCTGCGTCGCCACGACAACGTGCCTGTGCGGACGCTGCGCACTATCTTTCCCAAAAAGTTCGAGCATCCGGCGATCACGAGCCGCCCGTTCGGCGGCTAGGAAACGCGAATGCAGCAGGGTTACCTGCTCACGCCCGAACACAGACTTCACTGCCTCGTATGTTTCCTGGGCCTCGCGAACCGTATTGCGGATGACGACGGCGCATCCACCATCGGCAAGCTCGTGGTTTAGCAGCTCCCCAATCTCACGGGGCGACCCGAGCGAAGTCGGGATGATCCGCTTGGGGACCTCCTCCTCACCCTGAATCTCATGGACGCGCATGCCCGTGGCGGACACGGTGGAAATAGCCGGATAACCGATCATGCCGTCTACCAACTCAGCGCCCATGCCCGACGAACCACGAGCTCGGCGATATGCCTCAAAGGAGCGCAGAACGCCGCGCGGGCGGCAGGGTCGCCGATAACAAAACAACAGGAATCCCGTACATGCCGAGCCACGTCAGCGCGGCTTCCAGGTAGGTCTCCATGTATTCGTCGGCGGCGTGCACCTCATCGATGACGACGACCTTGCCCATAAGTCCGAGGTGACGTACCAGCACATGACGCGACTTGAGCGCAGCAAGCAACACCTGGTCGATCGTTCCGACCACAACGGGCGACAGCGTCGAGCGCCAGCGTTGCCCCACCCACCGGCTCGCGTGAAGGCCGAGGTCCTCCCCGTCGTCTACACTTCGAGAGGGCTCTTGCCACGCTCAAGGAGCTTCACGAAGGACTCATTGAGGCTGTTTTTCCCGTGCGCAAGCTGGATGCCAAGCTTCTGCGGTTCATCGCCCAGGATGCTCGTCAGCCACGCGGTGACGCGCTCAAACATCGCATTCGTCGTCGCCTGAGTGGGCAGCGCGACGAATACTCCCTGCAGCCCCCGAGCACGCATCAGAACCTCGGCGGCAGCGAAGGCCAGCTCGGTCTTCCCTGACCCCGGTGGGGCCTCGACGATCATGAGGTCCGGGTCCTCGCATGTCGCGATTTCAATGGCGGCGCGCTGAGCCTCAGTCGGCCGGTACGAGGCCCGGCCACCCGAAACGGTGACGGTAGAACTCTCCAACCTCACCAGTCGGAGCCTCAGGAATGCGCAGGGGAGACGGGAAAGCCGCTCGCTTCCATGCGCGCTCGACACGATCACGCTGCTGGTCTGCGGTGAGCTCTGGATATCCCTCAATCGACAGCATTCCAGTCTCACCGACCGGCCGAGGCCGAAGCGGGAAGTAATCCTCGTTGGAAGCAAGCCAGTCCGCAATCACGAGGGCCGAGGCATAGGCGGACGCCACCGCGATAGGCAGCTCCGGCAGGGCTGTGCCCGGCGCAATGAGCGGGAACCCACTGCGCGCCGCCATCCATCGAAGAATTTCCGAGCGCACCTGACCCCAACGGGGATCATCCTCACGCGAACCTTCTTGTGTCCTGTACTGCTGTCGTGCGACATACACGGCACCCGCATCCGGGTATCGACCATGATGGACACCAACGAGGATTGCCCATTGGAGAGCACGCGATCCATCACCGTGCCCCGCAGCTACTTCCTCCTGAAATGCAAACTGACTGACGAGGCCATGGGGAAGAAGGGAACGCTCAGGGTAGTCACGCTTACGAAGGACAACAAGGCCCTGGCGCCGGATCAACTCCGCCAGATCTTGGCGCTGACATGTGAAGCGAATGTCCACCTTACCAACGTCATGTATCCCCGCCAGGAATACGAAAGAGGCCCGGGCCTTGGCACGATCTCCTCCCCAAACCGAGGCCATTAGCCGACGGTGATGCTCGCTCAGGTAGTCATCGAACAGGAACCCGGCAATGTCAGCGGCATCCATCAGGTGCTGCACAACAGATAACCAGCTCCCGCCATCTCCGCTTTTGGCCCAGAAACTCCTGGCCAGTTCGGAAAGGTCAGCACATCCCAGAGTGGGCTGGGCTGAAGGAAAATCGGGAGGTCCTGCAATTTCTCGCGCAGGCGTTACTAAGCTTTTCTTGTCTTTTCGGGCCATTTCCTCTTCCTTGAGTCGAAACCATCCTCCGAGCAATTCACGCGCGCTAGCATGAGGGCGTGCGCTTACTCTGAAAATGTTGAGCCCGACAGCCCCTATAGGACCGCCACCACCTCATCAGGGGTGATGGGGTAACTATAACAGAAAAATTTTCTTATGCAATACACGTTCCATTCGTTGTAACAAAAGCTGCCACGCTTGCTCTCCGAAAGAAAAATCCCCGCTTTCGCGGGGAATACGTCCTCCTGATGCACTACCTGATGCACTACACGGGATCATCCCCTGCCGGGGAACACCGCGACCGTGGTCGCGTCGAGCACTCGCAGGACCTCACAAACGTATCACCCCACCCACTTCCGCGCGCCACTGCGACACGAGGGGCGCGATCCTGAAACAATGGGGGCATGTCGAATGACCCGCGTGAAAACCTGCACGGTTCGGAAGGCCAGGACCTGGCCGACGTGACGGCTGCCGTCGAGCACGCCGCCGCCGAGCAAGCTGCCACCGAGCCCACGGCCACCTCGGAGCCCGCCACCCAGTCGATGGCGGACGCCCTGTCCGAGCTGTCCACCCCGCCGGTAGAGGAGACGCTCAGCACCCTCGACGAGGCCGGCGCACCCTCCGCGCAGGAAGCCGCAGCTGCGCTCGCCAACGACGGCGCACAGGACCTGCAGGAGACCCTCGTGTCCCCCACTCCCCTGGTGGTCACCGACGCGGCCGAGGCGACGCCCGCCGCGCTCGCAACCGACGCAACCGCAGCCGCAACGGCAGCCGAGACCGTCAGCGACATCGCACCCGAAACCGCGCCCGCCAAGCAGGCCGAGTCGCAGCAGCCCGCCCAGGAGCTCACGCCCGCCAACACCGCAAGCAACATCGCGGCAACGAACACGAACAGCAACACCCGCAACGAGGTCGCCCTCGCGGCCCCGGTGCACCTGCCCCCGGTTAAGCCTCGCCCCTGGTACCGCTCGCGCCGCTCCTTCTCCGCGAAGGGCCGCGGCGGCCGCGTCCAGGTCGCCGGCCTGGGCATCACCTACACGGACCACGTGACCGGCGCGGTCCTCCTCGCGGACATCGACCTGGGCTTCCGCGCGCGCACGCTGAGCGCGATCCTGGACCCGACGGGCCGCCGCGCCCGCGCCCTCTTCCTGATTCTCGCGGGCCTCGAGGAGCCGCAGGTCGGCCGCATCGTGGCCGCGCCCTCGCGCTCGCTGGCGGCGCGTCTCGCGGGCCGTATCGGCTCGGTCGCGCTGATCCGCGCGGACTCCCCGCTCGACGAGTCCCTGACGATCCGCCAGAACATCCTCGCCCCGCTCTCGGCCACGGGCTCCGTCGCCGACTGGGACAACCTCGTGGGTGCCCTGCAGATCACGGGCCTCGCCCAGCGCGTCGACGTGTACCCCTCCGAGCTCTCCGAGTGGGAGCGCTTCAAGGCCCTCATCGCCCGCGCGATCGTGTCCGGCGCCGAGGTATTCCTCATTGAAGACCCCATCTCCCTGCCCCCGGCCGCCCGCATCGAGCTCGAGCCGCTCCTGCGTTCCCTGGCGAACGCGGGCTGCGCGGTCGTCATCGCAACCCCGTCCGTGGAGGTCGCCGCCGCCTCGGACCGCGCGATCCTGCTGACGAACGGCCGCGTCGCCCTCGACGCGCCCGGCCCCTCCGCCGCGCTCATCGCCGCCTCCCTGGAGGCCAACCCCGAGGATCCGAAGGCCCTCCTCGGCCCGATCCCCTCGGCTCTGCCCGCCTCTTTCGACGAGGTCATCTCCCCCACCCAGGCCACCTCGGCCCCCGCGTGGCACCCGCTCGCCGCCACCGACGAGGCCGGGGCGCAGACCGCGAACGCGCAGCAGGCCCCCGCGGAAACACCCACACCCGAGGAAACCGCCGCGCTGGACCACGCCGAGGCCGCCCTCGACGCGGCGACCACCCGCGTGGAGGCTTCCCCCGCTTCACTCCCCCAGGCCTCGCCCGAGCCCCGCACCGAAACCGCGCTGCGAGGCATCCCCCTCGTCGAAGCCGAGGACCCGGCCCTGGCCGAGCCCGAGGTCTCCGACCTGGTCGTGCGCGCCCGCAAGATCCTCTCCGACCTCCCCGGCTCGATTGCCCCGCAGGAGTAACGCAACGGTCACTGCGAACCAACCTCCTTCATGAGACACTAGGGCGTATCAGGCGAGGCCCAGCCTCGTTCGTCCGTACGCGCAGGAGCACCCATGACTCAGCCCACCCCCCAGCCCGGGCAGTACCCGCCGCCCGCCGACACCGCACAGGCCGCCGGCGAGGCCCGCCCCAGCATCGGCGCCCTCTTCGCGTCCGTGACGGGGCAGCTCTCCGCGATCATCCGAGGCGAGATCGAGCTCAACAAGGCGAAGCTGCGCGCCTTCGCGTCCAAGAGCGGCAAGGGCATCGCCCTCCTCCTGGTCGCCGCGGTCTTCGCCCTGTACCTCCTGGGATGGATCTTCCACACCATCGAGATCGCGCTCGCGCTCGTCGTCCCCGCGTGGGCGGCGTCGCTGATCGTCGTCGGCATCCTGCTCCTGATCGTGCTGATCCTTGCTCTCCTCGGATCCAGCTCTCTCAAGAGCGCCCAGCAGCACCGCCCGGACCCGGCCGCGTCCGTCGCCGCCACCAAGGAAGCCATCGAGAAGGGACTGGGCAAGTGAGCACCAACCTCGACCCGCGCAACGTGACCATCGGCGAGGCCGCCGCCCCCGCCGAGCCCCGCACGGAAGCCCAGATCATGGCCGACCTCGAGCGTCAGCGCGCCGAGCTGGCCGCCACGATCGACCAGCTGTACGCGCGCGTGCAGCCCGCGGCCCTCGCCCAGGAGGCGAAGGACGAGGCCAGCGCCCGTTTCGCCTCCTTCAAGGAGTCCGCGTCGCTGACCCTGCAGGACGCCGCCGGCGGTAACACCGAAGCCATCAAGAAGGTCGGCGTCGTCGCCCTGTCCGCGGTCGGCGCCATCGGCCTGATCGTCCTGCTGGCGACCCGCTCCTCACGTCGCTCGCGTCGCGAGGCCCGCCGCGCCGCCCGCGAGGCTGCCGCGCACACGCTTCAGGCCCTCAAGGCCGACCTGACCGAGGCCCTGTAAGCATCAACTGACGCGAACCGGCGTAACTCCGGCCACACTGGCCACGGGTTGCGCCGGTTCTATTTCCCCGGTTTCGTGGGCATACGCGCCCATCGCAACGCTCCGCTGAGCGCGCAAAACCCAATCCAAGGTGAGGTCAAGGCCTGTCATTAGCTATGATGGTCCCACGAAACATTTTGAACACCCAGGGAACCGCTTCACGCGGACCCGAACGACGCGGAGGGGGTCGACGCCATGGGGCGCGGCCGTCAAAAGGCTAAGCAGATGAAAGTCGCTCGGAAGCTGAAGTATTTCAGCCCCGACACCGACCTAAACGCACTTCAGCGCGAGCTGGCGGATGAGGACTCGTACCTGGCACACGTGCCTGCGGACGAGCCCGAAGAGGACGATGCGATCGACGACGACCTCTACTCGAAATACGCCGACTTCGCCGAGATGCCCGCAGAAGAGGACGACATCGATCCGGAGCAGCTCGATGAGTCCTTCTGGACGGGTGGTTCCTCCACTAAGTAACGGCTCAGCCACACGGCGGACCGAGAACCGGTCCGCCGCTTTGGCGTACCCACACCACTGTTTCTGACGCGCTCGCGCGCACTCGCACAAAGCCCACACGCGACGAGGGGTCGAGGCCCGCAGGCCTCGACCCCTCTCACGCACTCAGAGCAGGCGCGCCGCTCAGCTCAGCCCGGCCCAGCCCAGCCCAGCTCAGCCCACGCGGTACTCGCCGTGCAGCAGCACCGCGCCCGCCTGGACGCCCTTCGTGCCGGAGATGAGGCGCACGCCGGAGGAATCGGCGCCAAGGTCGGCGACCGACCCGAAGCCGGCCACGGTTCCGTCGGCGCCGGCCGACGTGACGGAGCCCAGGACCCACGCGGCCACCCCGGCCTCGTTGATGGCGGACAGGGCCTCGGTGGCCACGGAGGCCGACACGACGGCGACCATGCCGACGCCCAGGTTCAGGGAGTCCTCCATGCCGACCCAGGTGACGTCGCCACCGCGGCGCACCCAGTCGAACACGGCGGGGACGGTCCACGTCGAGCGGTCGACGGTCGCCACCGCGCCGACGGGCAGGACGCGCGACAGGTTCGCGGCCAGGCCGCCGCCGGTCACGTGCGAGTAGGCGTGAATCCCCTCAACGCCGAAGCGCTCGACCAGGTCCAGGCACAGGCGCGTGTAGAGGCGGGTGGGCTCGAGGAGCTCCTCACCGAGGGTGCGGCCGAACTCGGCCACGTGGGACTCCAGGGAGGCGCCGACGCGGGAGACGACCGAGCGCACCAGCGAGTAGCCGTTAGAGTGCAGGCCCGAAGACGCCATGGCGATGACGACGTCGCCGCCCGTCACGCGCTCGGGGCCGAGCAGCTTGGAGGCGTCCACGACGCCGGTCGCCGCCCCCGCGATGTCGTAGTCGTCGGGCTCCATGACGCCGGGGTGCTCGGCGGTCTCGCCGCCGATGAGGGGCGTGCCCGTGGCCTCGCAGGCGCGCGCGATGCCGGTAACAATCGCAGCGATGCGCTCGGGGACCACGTGCCCGCAGGCGATGTAGTCGGTCATGAGGACGGGGCGCGCGCCGATCACGACGATGTCGTCGACGACCATGCCGACCAGGTCCTGGCCGATCGTGTCGTGCACGTCCATGGCCTGCGCGATCGCGATCTTCGTGCCCACGCCGTCCGTGGAGGTCGCGAGCAGCGGCTTCTCCATGCCCAGCAGCGCCGAGGCGTCGACCATGCCGGCGAATCCGCCGGTCGCGCCCAGGACGGTGGAGTCGTGGGTGGCGGCCACCGCGCTCTTCATCAGTTCGACGGCGCGGTCGCCCGCAGCGGTGTCGACGCCAGCGGTCGCGTAGTCCAGGGGGGTGTCGGTCATGGGTGGTGCCTTTCGAAGGTGGCGCTCGACGAGGCCGTGTCTGGGTGGTCGGGTTGTAAGCGACGCCCGCGGCGCCAGGTGGCGTCGCGGGCGTGGAGGTTAGCAGGGGGTGGCTTCGGGGGTTCCGGGCACGGGCGTCCCGGCGGGGATCGTCTCGGGGTATTCGCCGGTGAAGCAGCCGATGCACAGGGACGTGCCCTGTCCGGTGGCCGCGACCATGCCGTCGATCGACAGGTAGGCCAGGGAGTCGGCGCCCAGGTGTTCGCGGACCTGCTCGACGCTCATGGACGAGGCGATGAGCTCGGCGCGCGTCGGAAAATCGATACCGAAGAAGCACGGCCACGCAACCGGCGGGGACGAGATGCGGATGTGCACCTCGGCGGCCCCGGCCTCGCGCAGCATCCTGACGAGCGCGCGCTGCGTGTTACCGCGCACGATCGAGTCGTCGATGACGACCAGGCGCTTGCCTTCGATGACCTCGCGCAGCGGGTTGAGCTTCAGGCGGATACCCAGCTGGCGTAGGGACTGCGTGGGCTGGATGAAGGTGCGGCCCACGTACGCGTTCTTCACGAGGCCCTGGGCGAAGGGAATCCCGGACTCCTGCGCGTAGCCGATCGCGGCGGGCGTGCCCGAGTCGGGCGTGGGGATCACCAGGTCCGCGTCGATGGGGTTCTCGCGCGCCAGGGCAGCGCCCATCTCGTGGCGCGCGGCCACGATCCTGCGCCCGCCGATCGTCGTGTCGGGGCGGGCCAGGTACACGTACTCGAAGACGCAGGTGTTAGAGCGGCGCACGGCGAAGCGGCGCGAGTGCACGCCCGACGCGTCGATGGAGATGAGCTCGCCGGGTTCGACCTCGCGCACGAAGGTCGCGCCGCACAGGTCGAGGGCCGCGGTCTCGGAGGCGACGACCCAGCCGGAGGCCAGGCGGCCGAGCACGAGCGGGCGGTAGCCGTGCGGGTCGCGCGCTGCGTACAGCGTGTGCTCGTCCATGAAGACCAGGGAGAACGCGCCCTTGATGCGCGGCAGGACCTTCAGGGCGGCGCCGACGAGGGGCGCGGGCTCAAGGTCGTCCACCGACGAGGCCGGGGCGGCCTCGTCCCCATCGGCCTTCGAAGGCGTCACGGACGGGGACGCGATGAAGGGGGTCGGCCCGGGGATGCGGTCGGCCATGCCCAGCAGCGCGGTGACGAGGGAGGTGTCGGTGGAGGCGCCGCGTTCAAAGTCTTCGCCGTCGTCGGCGATCTCGACGGCCAGCTCGCGCAGCTCAACCGTGTTGGTGAGGTTGCCGTTGTGGGCCAGGGCGAGCGTGCCCGTGGGGGTGGGGCCGAGCGTCGGCTGGGCGTTGCGCCACACGTCCGCGCCGGTCGTCGCGTAGCGGACGTGGCCCAGGGCGATGTGGCCGCGCAGGCCCTGCAGGGACTGCTCGGAGAACACCTGCGACACGAGGCCCTGATCCTTATACACGAGGATCTGCTTGCCATTCGACGTCGCAATACCGGCGCTCTGTTGGCCGCGGTGTTGCAAGGCATAGAGGGAGAAGTAGGTCAGGCGGGAAACGTCCTCGCCCGGGGCCCACACTCCGAAGACGCCGCAGTGATCATGCGGGTGATCGTCTCCGAAGAGTTCCTGGTCGGACAGTGTCATGTCTGGCTGCGAGACGGGAAGCACGCTCTCACTCTCCCATACTTTTGCCTCCTCGTGGCATATATCCACGTTGTGGCGAGCACACGAGAGCGCGACGGAGCCCGCACGCAGCGCGTAATTGCGCACGCTTTGCGGGGCAGAATCGGTCTCTCCTGGGTCAAGGTGACACAATGGAGTGCAGCAATCTTGAGGAGGAAACGTGGCCAATCCGACGCTGAGCGCCATCATGTGGGGACTTGCCCTGCTGGTGAGCGCCCTAGCCGTCCTGTCGTTCGCGCGAGGCCTGGCACACATGTGGCGCACGGTCTTCGCGGGCACGCCCGACCCGGGGCGCCTGAGCCCCGTCGGCAAGCGAGCGTGGGGCGTCATCTCGGCGGCCCTCACCCACCGCGAGTTCAAGGGACGCCCGTGGATCAGGTGCGCCCACTGGCTGGTCATGGTGTCCTTCCCGATCCTCTTCCTGACCCTCGTCACGGGCTACGCCCAGCTGCGCGTGCAGACCTTCACGCTGCCCCTCCTCGGCCATTTCGCGCCGTGGGAGTGGCTGACCGAGATCTTCGCGTGGGGCGGCCTGGTCGGCATCGTCCTCCTGATGATCGTGCGCCAGCTCGCAGGCCACGGCACCGCTGCGGAGGCAGCCCTGTCGAACGACGATCCGGACGGCGCCGCCGCCGCGGCGGACCCGGAAGGCACCCCGCCCTCGTCCCTGGCCAAGCCCCACCCGCGCGATTCCTCCCCGCGCGGCATGGCCTCCCGTTTCCTGGGCTCGACCCGCTGGCAGGCGCTCTTCGTCGAGTGGGTCATCCTCATCGTCTGCGCGTGCGTCGTGGCCCTGCGCGGCCTCGAATACGCGATCTTCAGCGTGACGCCGGGCCTCGAGGCCCACGCGACCGCCCTGCATTTCCCGCTGACCGCCTGGCTCGGCGCGCTCTTCGTCTCCGCGGCCTCCTCCTCGGCCTCGGCGCTCGCGAACGCGATCGTGCTGGTCAGCGCCCTCAAGGTCCTCACCTCCATAACCTGGCTGACGGTCGTCGGCATCCAGACCGGCATGGGCGTCGCCTGGCACCGCTTCGTCGCGATCCTCAACCTGTACACGCGCCGTAACGCGGACGGCACGAAGTCCCTGGGCCCAGCCGACCACATGCTGATCGACGGCAAGCCCGTCACCAGCGAGGACGACTTCGACGACCTCCCCGAGGACACGGTCCTCGGCGTGGGCACGATCGACGACTTCTCGTGGAAGGCTCGCCTGGACCTGTACTCGTGCACCGAGTGCGGCCGCTGCCAGGAGCTGTGCCCCGCGTGGAACACCCAGAAGCCCCTCTCCCCCAAGCTGCTCATCATGGGCCTGCGCGACCACATGGAGTCCGCCTCCAACGTGCAGATCGTCGAGCAGGAGGAGGGCCACCAGAAGCTGGGCGACGGTGAGGTCCTCCTCGACAAGGGCGTGCCGGCCTCGCCGCACTCCTTCGACCTAGTTTCCGCCCTGTCCCTGTCGGGCGCGACCGGCCCCGAGGGCGTCTCCGCGGTCACCGCTCCCCTGGTCCCCGAGGTCGTCTCCGAAGAGGTCCTGTGGGACTGCACGAACTGCGGCGCCTGCGTCGAGCAGTGCCCCGTCGACATCGAGCACATCGACCACATCCTCGACCTGCGCCGCCACCAGGTCCTCATGGAGGGCGCGTTCCCCCGCGAGCTGGGCCGCGCGTTCCGCGGCATGGAATCCAAGGCGAACCCCTACAACCAGCCGGCCCGCAAGCGCATGGACTGGGCGAAGAAGCTGGACTTCGACATCCCCGTCGTCGGCGAGGACATCGAGGACGCCTCCGAGGTTGACTACCTGTTCTGGGTGGGCTGCGCGGGCGCCTACGATGACACGGCGAAGAAGACCAGCGCCGCCGTCGCCGAGCTGCTGCACACGGCGGGCGTGTCCTTCGCGGTCCTCGGCTCGGGCGAGTCCTGCACGGGCGACCCGGCCCGCCGCGCCGGCAACGAGGCGCTCTTCCAGATGCTGGCCGCCCAGGCGATCGACACGCTGAAGGAAGCCAAGCCCCAGAAGATCGTCGTCTCCTGCGCGCACTGCTTCAACACGATCGCGGGTGAGTACCCGGAGCTGGGCGGCTCCTTCGACGTCGTCCACCACACGCAGCTCCTCAACCGCCTGGTGCGCGACGGCCTGCTCACGCCGGTAGCCCCCACCGCCTCGTCTGCCTCCACGGGCGCGGACACCACGGACGAGGCCGGGGCTAAGCCTGCGGGCAATGCTCCCTCGGTCGGCGCGCCCCTGAAGGTCACCTACCACGACGCGTGCTTCCTGGGCCGCCACAACCGCGTGTACGAGCCGCCGCGCGAGCTCGTGGGCTCCCTGCCGAACGTGGAGCTCGTCGAGATGCCGCGCAACCGCGACCGCGCGATGTGCTGCGGTGCTGGCGGCGCGCACGCCTGGTTCGAGGAGACGCGCGGGACCCGTATCGCGGACGCTCGCATCGTCGAGGCCGCCTCCACGGGCGCGGACGTCGTCGCGACTGCCTGCCCGTTCTGTTCCCAGATGCTCGGCTCGGCCTCGGGCACATCCGCCGGCTTCGTCTCCTCCAACACCGACCAGGGCGGTGCAAACAACGACGCCGCCACGGCCTCGTCCGGTGGAAAGCTCCCCGAGGTGCGGGACGTGGCCGTCATGCTGCTCGAATCCGTCAAGCGCGGGCAGTAACGCGCGCACGGCGCGCACCCCGCAGTGCGCACCGCACACAGACCCCGCAGACAAGAGGGCGGCCCCGCAGGAACACCTGCGGGGCCGCCCCTTCGTCTGAAGAAAATCAGTCCTCGACGCCGACGATGACGTTGGAGGCCTTGATGACGGCGACGGCCTTGGAGCCGACGGTCAGGCCAAGCTCCTCGATGGCGGAGTTCGTGATCGACGAGGAGATGACCAGGCCGGGGGCGACCTCGATCTTGACGATGCCGTTCACGGCGCCCTCGGAGACCTCAACGACGGTGCCGGGGAGCTGGTTGCGTGCGGAGAGCTTCATGGTATGCCCTTTCCTTCGTATGGCTGTGAAAACACAGCCACACTAGCGGCTAACACGCATTCCGTCTACGGCTGGCCTATTCCCCGCCGTCAGGGGAGATTTCCTCGAGGCCGACGAGGAAGCCGTCCTCGTCGATGACGTTGCCGCCCACCAGGGTCGCGATCATGCCGGCAGCCTTCTCCACGTCCTGGGTGGAGCGCAGGCGCTCCAGGCGCGCGGTGCGGCTCATCGCGCCCGCGCCGGACGTTGGGGCGGAGGTGGGCAGCCAGCGGACCTGGTACTCGATGATGGCTCCGGCGGTCCACGGCTCCCAGCGCAGGACGCGCGGCGGCGTGGGCACGGCGTGGACCTCGATCATCATGTCCGAGCGGTGGCCGATCGGACTCATGAGGGCGTAGCCGTCAACGACCTGCGGCTCGTCGCGCTGCGCCTCGTGCTCCTCACGGGCCTTGGCGATCTTGGAGGCGATGTCCTTGCGCACCGGTCCCAGCTCGGCCTTCAGCTTCTCGATCTGGGCAATCTGCGCGGGGCTCAGCGGGACGGGCTTGGGGGCCTCGGGCGTGATGTCGCGCGCGTCCTTCATCTGCTCGAATCCGGCGCGCTCACGCATCGCGGAGAGCAGGTCCTCGGGGTTGATCCAGCGCGGCGAGTACACCGTCAGGTTCACGGCCGAGTCGGCGTCGGGGACCATGACGTAGCCGCTGCCCGCGATGCGCAGGCCGCCGGCGAGGCGTCGGGCCATGCGGCGCAGCGCTTCGAGCACGCGGTACTCCAGGCCAGTGGGCAGGCCGTCGGGGAATGCCTTGTCCCACTCGCCCATGACGCCGTTGTTGTGCTGGCGGGCGGGTGCCTGCGGGCAGCGCAGGACCCACGCGTTGGGTAGCGAGGCAGGGGTGCCCAGCGCCGCACGCGTCGGCTGGTCGAGCGTCCACGGCCCCTCCAGCTCTGCGTCGGAAGACAGGCGCAGGCGACCCGGGGCGATCCAGCCGGCCTCGTCCCACATGGAAATCGCAAGGGCCTCAAGCTCGGCGGGGTCGACGGAGTCGGAGACGAGGAACAGGTGATGCTCGCGCGCGACGTCCAGGTCGATGACACCGGCGGGTTCGCTCACCTCGATGGCGGCGGCGATCGGGATGGCGGCCTCAGCGCTCGTGACCTCACCGTCGGCCGCAATCTGGAAAGCGGCATCCGTCGAGGTCATCGTCGCCAGGCCGACGTTCGTCTGGGTGAGCGGATTATCCGTCGCGCTCATCGGCGTCGGATCCGCGAAAGAATGGGGGGCGGCGGCCATGCGCTCCTTGAGGGAACGCCTCACCGGCGAGGCCTGGGGGGCCTCGTCCCTGTTGGTGACCTGCTCGCGCGGCGTCATGCCGGGCAGCGCGACGCCCTGAATGACACCCGTGCGCGTCGGGGAGGGCGCGACCGGCGGAATGCCAACCACTGCCTCGTCGTTACCGCTGCCCTGCGAGGCACTGCTCGCCTGCGGGATCCCCATGACGGGCGTCGGCTCGGGCGGCTCCGGCGCAGGAGGAGCCTGCAGATCGGAGGGTTCCGGCGGGGGCGGAGCCTGCAGGTCGGCGGGCTCGGGCGCGGGCGGCTCCGGCAGGCCTGCGGGATCCTGCGGCGGCGGATAGCTCACCTCGCGGGCCGCGCGCTCAGCGCGCTCGGCGCGCATGCGTTCAAGCCGGGAGGGCGGTGGAGGAGGGAGAGCCGACATCGGGTATCACCGTTCGATGCGGGTGCGCGTAAAGCGCTCGTGGGTGCGCGAGGGCGTCGGCCCGCGCTGGCCCTGGTAATGAGAGCCGAGGCCGCTGGAACCGTAGGGGTGCTCGGCCGGGGATGACAGGTCGAAGAAGCACAGCTGCCCGATCTTCATGCCGGGGTAGAGCAGGATCGGCATCGTCGCCGTATTCGACAGCTCGAGGGTCACGTGGCCCGAGAAACCCGGGTCGATGAAGCCGGCGGTCGAGTGGGTGAGCAGGCCGAGGCGGCCCAGAGACGACTTGCCTTCCAGGCGCGCAGCGATGTCGTTGCCGAGGGTGACGAGCTCGTAGGTGGCGCCCAGGACGAACTCGCCGGGGTGTAGCACGAAAGGCTGGTCGGGGCCCACGTCCACCAGGTGGGTGAGGTCCGACTGGTCCGCCGCGGGGTCGATCACCGGGTAGCGATGGTTATCGAAGAGGCGGAACAGGCGATCCAGGCGCACGTCAATGCTGGCCGGTTGAACCAAGTCGCGGTCCAGCGGGTCGAGCTGGATACGCCCGGAGTCCCAGGGAGGCTTTGATGTCGCGGTCACTGAGCAGCATGACTCGATTGTCGCATACTCAGCGCCGCGACAACAGCCTCAGCGGATCACTGCAGGGGCTGGCCCTGCGCGTCGTAGCCGTACGAGCCGGAGCGCATGAGGATCATGATGAGCTCGATGAGGACCCAGGGGCCGGAGACGAAGATACCGATGACGGAGATTGTCAGAATCAGCTGAATGATGCCCTTCGTGGTGTAGCCCAGGTAGAAGTTGTGAATACCGAGGGTGCCCAGGCAGAAGGCCAGGAGCACGGCGACGATCCACTGCTTGGGCGCGCCAGCAACGACGGGCTGGCCGTACGCGGGCTGAGCGTAACCGGGCTGGCCGTAGGCCTGCTGTCCCGCCGCGTAGGCGGGCTGCTCGAAGCCGGGCTGCTCGAAGCCGTTCTGCGCACCGCCCTGAGCGCCGTAGGGCACCTGGTTCGCGGCGGCGTCGGGACCGGGCTGGGCGGAGGCGGCATCGTAGGCCGTGCCGTAGGTGGTCGAGCCGGGGGTCGCCATGGCCTCGTCAAAAGAGGGGGCCGAGGCCTGGGGGAAGCTCGGCGCCTCGGGCGCGGGAACCTCGGCAGCAGGTTCAAAGGTAGGAACCTCGGGCGCGGGGACCTCGGCAGCAGGTTCAAAGGAGGGAACTTCGGGCGCGGGAACCTCGGCAGCAGGTTCAAAGGAGGGAACTTCGGGCGCGGGGATCTGCGCGGCATCCTCGACGGCGGGAGCATCGGGAATCGAGAAATCGGCCGAGGGAACCTCGGGGACGGTAACCTTCGCAGGATCCTCAGGGGTGAAGGGGGTGGCCTGCGGGTCGGGCGTCGTCATGGGTGAGCCTTTCGATTGTCGTGGGGGGCCGCGAGCGGCCGTACTGATACAGCCTAGCGTGCACAGGCTCATGCGCGGAAGCTGCATCCACCCCGAAACTCCCCTGATTCATCCCGGACACTCCGCCAGATCGGGACAAAAAGCGCGGGGCCCGGCATGAAGCCGGACCCCGCGCGAGAGAAGCTGTGAGCGTGCGCTGCGTGCGCACACAGGCACAACTCAGACGGTGGGAACGCCGTTGGCGTCCTTCTCGTAGATCCACTTGCCCAGGAAGGTCATGATGGCCACGACGAGCAGAACGACGCCCCAGGCGTAGTAGAGCAGGCTGAAGATGTTCGAGATGAAGCCAAGATCCAGGACGAAGGTCGGCACCGCGATCACGAGGGAGATGACGATCTTGTAAATGGCGTACTGGGTGTAGCCGAGGTAGAAGTCGCCGATGCCGAAGCCACCGAGGAACAGGTTGAGGAGGCCAGCGACGATGCGGGACTTGCCCTGGGCGGGGGCGTTGTAGCCGGGCTGCTGAGGAGCGGACATGTTGTCTCCTATGTGTTGATGGAACCCCACAGGGGGGTGCTTTTCGAAAACATGGTCAGACTAGCGGACGCTTTCGATTTTGTACAACAATCCCCAATTTTTATGTACCAGCTCACAGCTAAATTTCTTCCGTTCGTCACGATGAAGTTTTGTTCCATAGACTGACTGGGTGTTCATAAATCCAACGGCGGAGGCCACACGCGCACTTCACTGCGACCTGCCCCAGTGGTTCGCCGCACACAAGCGCGACCTTCCGATGCGCGCAGCCGACGTCTCCGACTGGGGCACCCTCGTCTTTGAGATCATGAGCCAGCAGACGCCCATTGCACGCGTCCAGCCGATCTGGCTCGAATGGATGGAACGCTGGCCCGCACCGGCCGACCTCGCGGCCGCATCATCGGCAGACATCATTGTTGCCTGGGCAAACCTTGGATACCCGTCGCGCGCCCTACGCCTCAAGGCCTGCGCCGCAACGATCGTCGAGAAGCATGGCGGCAAGGTTCCTCTCACCATGAAGGATCTAACCCTCCTGCCAGGCGTCGGCACCTACACCGCCAGCGCGCTGCTCGCGTTCCGCCACGGAATCCGCGTGCCGGTCCTGGACACAAACGTGCGTCGCGTGCTGGTCAGATTTCTGGACGGACGAGAGTTTCCTCCCCACTCAACCCCTTCAAAAGCAGAAAACACCCGCGCCGAGCAACTTCTTCCAGAAAATGGGCACTCAGCAGCCGAGGTGAGTTTGTCGCTCATGGAATTCGGGGCTCTGGTCTGCACCCAGCTGAGCCCGTCGTGCGACCAGTGCACGATCCGCGACAACTGCGCATGGGCCGCAGTCGGCTACCCCAAGGACGAGAAGCGCCCCACGCCCCAGCCCTACGCGGGCACCGACCGCCAGGCGCGAGGCCGCATCATGAAAGCACTGCGCACCGCACACTTCGAGGGCAAGGAAGGCCTCACCAAGCGCCGCGTGCTCGACGTCGCCCGCATCGACGGCGGGGATCGCTACCAGCCCACCCGCGTCTATCGGGCGCTCCTAAAGGAGGGCATGATCGTCTACGACCAGGACACGAATCGAGTCACCCTCCCTCGATGACTCCGTAGGCAGGAACGAGGCAGGGGCCCCTTCACCCGAGGACCGCGGACCCGGGAGGGAGCCACGGCCTCGTCTGTGAATCAGTAGCGGATCGCGTCGATCGGTTTGATGCGCACGGCCGCGAGCGCCGGGATGATGCCGCACAGGGCGCCGATGCTCGTGGAGATGGCGACGCCCGCGATGGCGGCACCGGCGGGGAATGCCGGGGTGTCGCTGAGCGTGACGCCCAGGGCCTCGAGGGGCAGGAAGCGCACGACGACGACCGCAATGCCCACGCCGATGACGCCCGCGACGAATGTCGCGACGACCGACTCCATGAAGACGGCGAAGAAGACGCGCGCGGCGGAGGCGCCGACGGCTCGGCGGATGCCGATCTCGCGCACGCGCTGGCGCACGGTCACGATGGCGACGTTGAGCAGGCCCAGGGCACCCAGGAACACGATGATGCCGCCGATGACCATGATGACGTTGGAGATGGTGCCCAGCTGCTCCTCGCCGATGTCCTCGTGCTCGCCGCCGGAGACGGAGACCTTCCAGCCCTCGCCGAGGATCGAGGCCAGGGCGCGCGGCAGGTTCTCGCGGGCCTGGTCCGCGTTTTCGGTGCCTACCCACGCGATCATGGACGGGGAGCTCATCCCCGGGAAGGAGACGCGCGCCGCGTCGTAGTGCGCGAACACGGTGGGCATGTCGTAGGAGCTCTTCGACTTGGTGATGCCGACGACGCGCATCGCCGTGCCGTCGCTCGTGTGCAGGACGATCGGGACCTGGTCGATGGGGGCGCGCCCCAGCTGGTTCCACAGAGTTTCGGAGATGACGACGGGGACCAGGCGCTGGTCGGCGTCGCTACTCACGACCCATCGCCCGGCGAGCATGCGCGTGCGGAAGATGACCTCGTAGGAGGGGTCGACGCCCTGGAATGTCACGCCGTCGACCATGTCGCCGATGTTCGTCAGGGGGTATCCGCGGAATTGTCCGCTGGAGCGAGCCTGGCGGGTTTCGACGATATCGCCGCCGCCGCTGGAGAATCGCGACCAGTAGTGAATGTCGGTGCGCTCGGCCAGGGTGCCCATGGCCTCGCCGAGCGTGTCCTTCTCATCGGGTCGCTTGGCGGTCTGCGCGCCAGCCGATGCGGGATCGGAGGCGTCCTGATAGGGGCCGCTTGACGCCGGGCCTTCCGAGGCGTTCGACGAGCTTTCGGGGGTCAGGCGCAGGGTGACGGATCGCCCCTCGTAGAGTTCCGCCAACTCGCGGGAGGACTGCAGGAGCAGGTCGCCGAGCGCGATGACGATCGTCATGGCAGCGACAGCCGCGACCACACCCACGAGGGAGAGGACGACGCGCGCCTTCTGAACCTTGACCTCGCCCCAGGCCTCGATGAGCGCGCCCAGGATCTGACTCACGGCGTTCACTGCTCACCCTCCTGCGACATCTCGGGGGACGAGGCCTGCTCGGCTTCCGGGTCACCCTCGGCGGGCGGACGCGGAGGTTCGGCCACAGCGGGCTCTGTGCCCACCTGCTCGCCCCCGGCCTCGTCGCTGCCGTGCCCAGCCTCCGCGCGGTGCGTGAGAGCGGCAGGATCCTCGACCTCGTGCAGCGTACCGTCGTAGAGCTCGTAGGCGCGCTGCGCCCGAGCGGCCACCGCCATGTCGTGCGTGATGACGATGAGCGCGGCGTTGGACTCGCGGGCGACCTCCTCCAGGAGGGCCATGACGACGCGGCCCGTGTCCGGGTCGAGGGCGCCCGTCGGCTCGTCGGCGAGGATGACGCGCGGGCGGCGCACGAGGGCGCGCGCGATCGCGATGCGCTGCTGCTCGCCGCCACTCATCTCGCCCGGGTAGGAGTCCGCGCGCTCGCCCAGGCCCACGCGCTCAAGCATGTCGATCGCAATCGAGCGCCTACGCAGCAGCTGCGGGCCGGGGGCGTACAGGAGGGGAACCTCGACGTTTTCGGCGGCCGTGCGCGCCGAAAAGATGTTGAATTGCTGGAACACGAAGCCGAAATCTTCTCCGCGCATGCGCGCGCGGCGCCCCTCGCCCAGGCGCGTGGTGTCCACGCCGTCCAGCTCGTACGTGCCCGAGGTGGGGGTATCCAGCAGGCCGATGATGTTGAGCATCGTGGACTTGCCGGTGCCCGAGCGGCCCACGATGGAGACGTGCTCGCCCTGTGCGACGTCCAGGTTGACGCCGCGCAGAATGTGCAGGTCGTCCCCGTCAGGCAGGGTCACCGTGCGGGTCACGTCCCGCAGGCACACGAGACTCATTGCGTGCCCGCCGTGTCGCCCGAGCCCCCGGCCATGCCGGAGTCCATGCCGCCGTAGGGGCCGGTCTGGCCGTCCTGGTTGTCCTTGTTCGAGGTCGGGGTGAACTCGAGGATCTCCTCACCCTCCGTGAGCCCCTCCTTGACCTCGACCATCTTGCCGTCCGTGATGCCCAGGGTGACCGCGCGCTTCTCGGGCTTGGTCGGGTCGGAGGTCGGCAGATACACGGTGCCGGACTGGTAGCGGCCCTCGACCGCGGAGATCGGCACCGCGAGGACACCCGTCGCCGATCCGGCCGTCATCTCGAGGGTCACCTGCAGGCTGGCGAACACCGTCTGATCGGAGGGGATCGCGCAGCGCGCCTTCAGATCCGTCGAGGACGAAGCGCCGTTATCGGACCCGGCATTCGCCTTGGGATCCTGCGCCTTGCCGGTCGGGCTTACCAGCTTGACGCCCGAGCACTCGAAGGGCGCGGGGCCGTTCTTAATGGTGACGGTCGCGGTCGACGGGGCGTCCTGGAGGCGGTACATCTGGTCCGCACTCAGGGAGGCAACCGCGGAGAAGGTCGCGGGCGCGATCGTCGCAACCGTGTCGCCGATCGCGAACTGCTGGCCGACGAGCACGCTCGTCGACACCGTTCCGTCACCGGGAGACACGACGGTCTCGTACTTGTAGGTCGGCTCGGAGGTCTCGACGCTCACGTTGCCTTCCTCGTCGGTGACCTGGCGGGTCTCGCCGGGGATCTCCTTGCGGATCTGCACGATGGCGTCGCCCTTGGAGATCTTGTCGCCGTCGTTGACGAAGGTGCGCACGACGTTGCCGTCCAGGGTCGCGCGGGCGACGACCGGCTCGTCGGCCTGGATCGTCCCCGTGACGCTCACGGTGTTCGTGATGTCGGCGCGGCCCACCTCGATCGTCATCTGCCCGAAGTTGCCGCCCGGGTCCATGCCGTCAGTGCTCTTATCCTCCTGCGCGGCAGGAAAGAACGCGAACTTCACCAAGGCCACGGCAATAACTACCCAGGCAAGAACCTTGACGATGTCGAGCACCTGGGCGGTGCGGGTCTTGTGTGCCACGTGCGTCTCCTTCGATGAACGGCGTCGCCCAATTGTAAGGTGCGCCTCATTCACGCAGCAACGCTATCCCCGTCTTTTCAGGGTTTTCTCAGGGTCTATCCCGCCCGCTGGGCGCAGCGCACCCCCGCCTCTACGATGGGTAAGGAATCGACGAAAGGCAGCCATGATCCGCCGCGCCACCCCCGCAGACGCCGAGGCACTCTCCACCCTTTCCCGCACCTGCTTCACGCAGACCTTCGGACACCTCTACGACCCCGCAGACCTGGCGGCCTTCCTCGACGAGGCCTACGCACCCGACGTCCTGCGCGCCGAACTCGAGGACCCAAACCGGGCGACGTGGCTCCTCTTCGAGGACGAAGCCGACGAGGGCTTCTCACGGCCCGACTCCTCCCCCGCCGACCATCCGAGCGCGCCGGAAGCGTGTGACGAGGCCCCGGCCTCGTCGGCGTCCCATGTCCCAATCGGCTACGTGACCGCATGCCCCGCGCACCTGCCCCACCCCGACGTGGCGCCCGGCGACGGGGAAATCCAGCGCCTCTACATCCTGCAGGGGCACCAGGGCGGCGGGCGCGGCACCCACCTCCTCAAGACGGCGCTCGAGTGGCTCGAGCGCGACGGCCCGCGCACCCTGTGGATCGGCGTGTGGAGCGAAAACTACGGGGCGCAACGCTTCTACGCGCGGCACGGCTTCGAGATCGTCGGCGACTACTCGTTCATGGTGGGCGACCACGCCGACCATGAACTCATCACCCGACGCCTCCCACGAGCGCTCGACGCATAAGTGGCGCACGCGGTACGCGCGGCGCGTCATCACCGCAGGCATTCGCGCCGACACTGGTAGACGAAAGGGCCCCGAGGTGTGATGCCTCGGGGCCCTCTCAGTTAGTGACGAGTCGTCACTTCTGCTCAGACTCGGCGATCTTCTTGCGCACGTCATCCATGTCCAGGTTCTGGATCTGGGAGATCAGGTCCTCCAGGGCAGACAGCGGCAGGGCGCCGGACTGACGGAACACTGCGATGCCATCGCGGAAGGCCATCAGGGTCGGGATCGAGGTGATCTGCGCAGCCATCGCCAGCTGCTGCTGATCGTCAGTGTCGATCTTGCCGAACACGATGTCCGGGTACTTCTCGGAGGCCTCTTCGAAGATGGGGCCGAACTGACGGCACGGGCCGCACCAGGTCGCCCAGAAATCCACCAGGACAATGCCATCGGCGGACACGGTCTGCTCGAAGTTCTCCTGCGTGAGGGTAACGGTAGCCATGATTCTCCTCTTGTCGCCGGCTTATCCGACGGTCGTTGGGGCGGGCCCGTGGGGCCTCGCGTGAACTGTCTTATTCAACGGGCGCGGTGCGCCCTCTATTCCCCCGAAGCGAGAGAGGAAGCGGTGACGTGACGCACATTCTCCTCCGAGGCGCCCAGGCCTCGCAAGATGAAGGTCTCCACCAGGGCGAGCGCCGACTCCCGATGCTCAGGATCCTTCGGGAGACGCTGCCCCTGCAGGGTCGCATGGATCAGATGAACCGCGCCGAGGGTATTCTGCTCGACGATCAGCCCGCGCTCCATGGCCTCGTCGAGAATGCCGATGAGGACCTCACCCACGAGGCCAGCATGATCATGCAGATGCGAGGCGCCCTGGCCGGACATCTGGCGACGCAGGCCCATGCCGGCCTTCACGTGATAGCGGCCGATCATCTGCAGGTGGGAGCGGATATAGACGCGCAGGCGCATGAGGGGATCCGGCTCAGCCTCGAGGCGCTGCGTCAGGACCCGCGCAAACTCACTGGTCACCTCGCGCATGTAGGCAAGCAGAAGCACCTCCTTGTCCGCGAAGTGGTTGTAGACCGCCGTGCGCCCAACGCCCGCACGCTCGGCGATCTGACTCATGGTGATCGACTCGAAGGACTGCTCCCCCATCAGCGATCCCAGGGCCTCAAAGAGGCGCGTACGGGTCAGCTCGCGGTGAGAGGCGAGGGACTCCCCAATAATCTTCGGCATGCGCTTATTCTGACACCTTGCCCCTATGTGTCGTCAAATGGGAGAGCATGCGGGATGAACTGCATGTTCGCGCAACGACACCGGTCGCGACGCTCACAGGCACCCGTTGCTGAGGCCCGCGCCCCGAGCGCGACGCCGGACTGTCAGCGAGTGCAGCGCAGGACTGTCAGTGAGCGCAGCGGGCGAGCACGGCCTCGACAATCGGCAGGTCAGCGACGATCCACGGAAGCGCGGCCAGGTCCGCGAGAGGCACCCACCTGGCCTCGAGGTGCGACGCACCCGCGCGCGGTGCGGGCGAGCCGGCCGCCACCTCGGCGAGCCACACGCCCATGACGCGCCCACCCAGGATCGGCCACCACTGACCATCCTCTGGGCACACGCGCTCGCCGATCGCCAGGCGCGCGCCGAGCTCCTCGGCAACCTCGCGCGTGAGGGCTTCGACTGGATCTTCATTGTCCTCGACCTTTCCGCCGGGCAGCTCGAACTGCCCGCGCAGCTCCTGCGGGTAGGCGCGCGAGCAGGCGAGCAGCATCGCGGGCTCGCTCAGCGAATCAACGATCGCGGCCGCCACCACGGGACGAGGCATGGGAACTCCAATCAGTCAGGCGACCTCAGTGTATCGGGCGCGCGGTAGCGTGCCGGTGGTACGGATGCTGAGTGCCGGGCGGCGCCGGTTGCGCGGCCATCCGGCGTGACGATATGATCGACGGGTCGATTCCTTCGGGACGATGAATTGCGGGCGTAGTTCATCGGTAGAATGGAAGCTTCCCAAGCTTCAGAGGCGGGTTCGATTCCCGTCGCCCGCTCCATTTTGACTCCGGATTTGATAAGTCCGGAGTTTTTTTGTTTGCGGGTGTCTGACCAGTGTTGGTCGGCAGTGTCATGGGGTGTAAGCGATTTGTGTGGTAGTAGCGCTGTTGGAGGGGTTGGTTGTGAGCTGTTGTCGGATGCTGAGTGTTTGGGATCGCGCGGTGATGATAGTGGGGTTGGAGGCAGGCTTGTCCCAGGTGCGTATCGCCGACCGGGTTGGGCGTAGCCCCTCAGTGATGTGCCATAAAATCACTCGCCACCCGAGGCTCTGATGGCGCATACCAGGCCAAGGACGCCAGGAGAGCGGCGCAGGTGGCCAGGCCAGAGCGTACGTGCCCCTGATCGAGCGCACCACCGGCTAGCAAGGACGTTCAGGAACGTATAGTGTCGGATCTGGAAGCGAAATTGAGGCGACTTGACGAAGCTGAAAGTGCTACCAGCGAGGCCCTGGGGAGGCTACTGATCTACGCTATCTATGTATGGAAAACTCGCTATACCCCCGCGAAGGTACTATTGCCTGAACTTGCGTGAACCATCTCGCGCACTTCTGTCGACACTAAGAAAACGACATTCGCGACCACATTTTTCTCCCGATTGGAGGTGTGACAATGGGTTCCCGGTTAGGTGTTTTGCTTAAGACTTACTCTGGTTGGGAGATCTACTACGCCCACTCAGCGGCCCAAACGATCGGACTGGACATTGCGATCGACGGTATGGAAGCCAGCTATAAGCGTGTGCGTTGTATGTCTCCGATGGGTATTGATGATCCGCATGCTTGGAAAGGAGCGACGTGGATTGAGGGCACGCTTCTGATCGATGAGACCAGGAAACTGGTGGTGTGGGCAGAGGAGAGCGAGGCACTCTACATGCCTCGACTTATCAACTACCTCGTTGAGCACACTTGGCCTGGGTGGACGGCCGTCTGGTCAGCCGAAGGAACCAGGGGAACCCTTCGGGCTGCGGGCGTCGATCCGGCCACCATCTTCACACACCGTTCTGATCGTTTGCCGTGTGATCGCGCGCCCTATCTAGAGCCATGGGATGAGTGGCACGGAGTTGATCCCATCACCGTGCGCATGGCAGACGGCACCTTGGTCACCTGGCGCGCCTACGGCTTCCTGGATGATCTTACTGGATGCGGTCCTGAGAATTTCCTGGCTTTGGCTCGCGAGGTCGCCTCCCGGCTACCGGATGAATCGGATGCGTGGGAGCAGACCACGGATGACCATGTTCCGACCACCGGGATATTCGTGGACTACCAAGCACGCTCGTTGCGTTGGTGGTCGCTCCAGGACAGGGACATGCACCTGGAGGATTTCGATGCGCTGTGGCCGGGATGGACACTAACCAGCAGTTCGGACGACTACTCCTGGCACCAAGAACTCACCGGGCAGGTATTCCGTACCTGGGCTGACGATGTCAACGAATGTCGCTCCTGGATCGAGAAAGCTATTGAGGAAGGCACACGAGCCAACCCGCTAGCAAGCTTGGCCAACGCCCTGTCAGGTCAGGGTCATGAGATCAGTCCGTACGCGTCTGCTTTGGAGTTCATTCCCCCCAAGCATCAAGCCGCGATGGAAACCTTCGACCGGCTCCTCAATGCCGTTCGAGACGCGCCATTGAAGCCCGCGCGAATTATCGACCGACACGGAACTATCACACCCCCGTTCGAGGAGGGAGAGGCCGGATTCTAGGGGTGGTTGCAAGACGGGTTATGTCCTGAGCAGCAGTTCGAGGCGTTACTTGGGTGTGCCCCAGTTGAGCGTTTTGCCGGGGCACTCACCCCGATTGTCAGTAATGTCCCGCATAGTGGTGTAACCGTGTGGTAGTCGGCTTGTTTGATATGGGTTCGGTCACCGTGTGATCCTTCGAGAAAGCTCTCTACTTCTGACTCGAAAAATTTTGGAGGCACGACGAGGGCGTGTTCAATTGTCTGTGTATCCGTCTTTTTGTTTGAAAGGATTGATGCATGATGAATGATGATGATGTTGTTGTGTCTGGCGCTAGTGGGCGTGAGGCTGTGGAGGAGCTGCGTCGCTCGGGGGCGTTGGATGCGTTGTTTGAGCGTCTTGATGCTGGCGAGGTCGAGATGACGGGCAGCCAGGGGTTGTTGCCCGCGTTGCTGAAGGAGGCTTTGGAGCGCGGGCTTGCCGCTGAGCTTTCTGAGCACTTGGGGTATGAGAAGGGCCAAGCCAGCACGCAGGCGCGCTCGAACACGAGGAACGGCACGACGAAGAAGACCGTGATGTCGGAGGTGGGAGCCTTTGAGATCGAGGTTCCCCGGGATCGGGCAGGCTCTTTCACCCCACGCCTGGTACGCAAAGGACAGCGGCGCCTTGATGGCTTGGATGCGATGATTATCAGCTTGTATGCCGGGGGAATGACAGTGCGCGATATCCGTCATCACCTGGCTTCCACCATCGGCGTGGAGGTCAGTGCCGGGACGATTTCAACGATCACTGACGCGGTGTGCGACGCCGTGCTGGAGTGGCAGCACCGCCCCCTAGAAGCGTTCTACCCGGTGATCTACCTGGACGCGATCCGCATCAAATCCGACGCGATCACACCGTGGAGAACCGGGCCGCTCACTTGGCGGTGGGAGTGGACATGGAGGGCGTCAAGCATGTGCTGGGCATCTGGGTCCAAGCCGATGAAGGAGCGGCTTTTTGGGCCCACGTATGCGCCGAGCTGGCCAACCGGGGCGTGCGCGATGTCCTGATCGTGTGCTGCGACGGACTTGCTGGCCTGCCCGAAGCCATCGAAGCGACCTGGCCCCAGTCCATGGTCCAAACCTGCGTCGTTCACTTAATCCGCGCGTCCATGCGTTTCGTGTCCTACAAGGACCGCAAGGCCGTCGCAGCCGCTCTCAAGAGCGTGTACAGCGCGCCCAACGAAGAAACCGCCCGAGCGGCGCTGGAAGAGTTTGCGGCCAGCGACCTGGGAGCACGCTACCCCCAAACGGTTGCGACCTGGCAGCGTGCTTGGCAGCGCTTCACGCCATTCCTGGCGTTCCCGCCCATGCTGCGCCGCGTCGTGTACACCACCAACGCTATCGAATCGTTGAACTACCAGCTACGTAAAATCACCAAGAACCGCGGGCATTTCCCCAGCGAAGAAGCCGCCATCAAACTCCTGTGGCTGGGAATTTGCAACATCGAAGACAAACGAGCCACCCAGCGCCTCACAGACGCAGGCAAACCCGCCAACAAACGAACAGCCCCCACACGCCTCATCCAAGGACGCACCACCACCAACTGGAAACAAGCCCTCGCCCAACTCACCACCGCCTACCCCGACCGAATCACCCCCTACCTCTAACCCCCATACACAGAAAAATTGACAGGCTCCACGACGAGGACCGCTCCACAGGACTTGACCCAATTCCCCAACACAACACACAAAGCCACGCGATGAAATATTATCCGCCCCCGCTCCACACACAGCACCACACAATGAAACATTTACCGCCCCTGCACGCCACAAACAACCAAAATTCACTCATTTTCACCATGCAGGGGCGAACTTTCTTTCACAACACACACCACACACCCACACCGGGGCGACATTTCTTTCAACCAACGCCTCTGCCGGCAAAATAGACCCAAACAAGACCTTCATCATTTTCGATAGCGTCATCACTTCCAGGCCAGACCGCAAGGACATCGCCGATGGCGGCCCGGTCACAACACGACGAAGCAGTGCACTAGATACGGCACCAATGCACCAGATAGCACAGCATTGCACTGGCAACTAAGCAGTGCAATGCCTACCCAAGTAGTGCAATACCTCTGAGCAACAAGCTCAACCACGGAAAAGGGGACTCCCTCAATTCCGCATGCAATTCCAACACAACACACCCCCACAGAACGTTAGAATCCGCGGAATTCCAACGATTAAACTTCAAACCATGAAACATGTTCGAGGGAATTGCATGCGAAATTGCGAGGGCGGTGGGGCCAAGCCCCCAGAAAAGTCGCACGTAATTCGATTGGATGAAGTGTCAACAAAGCCAGAAAACGTTGCAATTCCAACGATCTGAATTCAATGTTTGAAATAGTCGCGGGGGAATTACGTGCGAAATTTGGCATGGCCGCGGTGCCCGTGGGCGGCGGCGGGGCCTGGCCAGGCTAGTCACAGCAACCTGGCGCCACTGGTACGGAGGGCACCGGAGAGACCCGTAGGCCTGGATGCAGTGCTGGTGGGCGGCAGCGGGGCCTGGTCGGGCTATTCACAGCGACCTAGCCCCACTGGTATGGAGGGCACCGGAGAGACCCGTGGGCCTGGCTGCGGTGCCGGTGGGCGGCGGCGGGGCCTGGCCGGGCTTCGAGGCGACGCGCCAAGCAACATCAGCGACCTGGCGCCACTGGTGTGGAGGGCGCCGGAGGGACCGGAGTGCACGGGCGGGCTTCGAGATCGACCACTCCGAGCCGCAGGCTCGCGTGTGGCGATCTCGCGGGCGGCCGGGCCCTCCGGCGCCCGGAGCACCCGTGGTGCCGCAAGCAACGCAAACGCGCGGCAGCCCACCGGGCCGCCGCGCGTTCACGCAACTAGTGCAACACTCAGCGCAGTCGCGCAGCCACCACCTCGGCGACCTGGACCGCGTTCAGGGCAGCGCCCTTGCGCAGGTTGTCGCCGGAGACGACCAGGACGAGGCCACGGTTGCCGTCGACGGCCTGGTCGTGACGGATACGGCCGACGAGGACCTCGTCGCGGCCGGCGGCCTCGAGCGGGGTCGGGACGTCGACGACGCGCACGCCGGGGGCCTCGGCCAGCAGGGCACGGGCCTGGTCGGGCGTGATGTCGCCGGCGAACTCGGCGTGGATGGTGAGGGTGTGGCCGGTGTAGACGGGGACGCGCACGCAGGTGCCGGACACGGCGAGGTCCGGGGTGTGCAGGATGCGGCGCGACTCGTTGCGCAGCTTCTGCTCCTCGTCGGTTTCCTCGGAGCCGTCGTCGACGATGGAGCCGGCGAGCGGCACGACGTCGAAGGCGATGGGCGCGACGTATACGCCGGGCTCGGGCAGGGTGACGGCGCGGCCGTCGAGGGCCAGGCCCGCGAGGTCCTGCTTGACGCCGGCCTCGATCTGGCTGGTCAGCTCGGCGACGCCGGCGCGGCCCGACCCGGAGACGGCCTGGTAGGAGGACACGAAGAGGCGCTTGATGCCGCCCGCTGCCTCGACGAGGGGCTTGAGGACGGGCATGGCGGCCATGGTCGTGCAGTTGGGGTTCGCGATGATGCCCTTGGGGCGGTTGTCGACGTCGTCGGGGTTGACCTCGGACACGACGAGCGGGACCTCGGGGTCCTTGCGCCACGCGGAGGAGTTGTCGACGACGACCGCGCCGGCGGCCGCGAACTTGGGGGCGTACTCGCGCGAGGCGGTGGCGCCCGCGGAGAACACGGCGATATCAATGCCGGAGTAGTCGGCCGTCGCAACATCCTCGACGACGATGTCCTGTCCCTTGAAGGTCAGGGTCTGGCCCGCGGAGCGCGCGGACGAGAAGAAGCGAATCGTCTCGACCGGGAAGTCGCGCTCCTCCAGCAGGGTGCGCATGACTCGGCCGACCTGGCCGGTGGCGCCGACGACGGCGACATTGAATCCACTCATGGTGTTCTCCTTGTGTTGGTGCGCGCGCCCATACGACGGGGCGAACGCTGGATGAAATCTATGGGGACGAGGCCGGGGCACACTCACGGGAGCGCCGGAACCGCGCGGATCAGCGGAGCCGGCCCGGGCCTCGTCGATGATTGATCAGCGGCCGGTGCCGCCGTAGACGACGGCCTCGGTCTCGGAGGCGTCGAGGCCGAAGGCGGTGTGGACGGCCTGCACGGCGCGGTCGAGGTCGTCGAGGCGGGTGACGACGGAGATACGGATCTCGGAGGTGGAGATCAGGTCGATGTTGATGCCCGCGTCGGACAGGGCGCTGAAGAGGCGCGCGGAGACGCCGGGGTTGGTGCGCATGCCGACGCCGACGAGGCTGAGCTTGCCGATGTTGGGGTTGTAGCGCAGCTCGTTGAAGCCGATCTCGTCGCGGTGGGCTTCGAGGGCGTCGAGGGCCTTCTGTGCGTCACCTTCCGGCAGGGTGAAGGTGATGTTGGCCTTGGTGGGGTCGGAGATCGGCAGGTTCTGGACGATCATGTCGATGTTGGCGCCGACCTCGGCGACGACGGCGAAGACGCGGGCGGCGACGCCGGGGCTGTTCGGCACGTCGGTGACGGTGATCTTGTCCTGGGAGCGGTCGTGAGCGATACCGGAGATGACGGGCTTTCCATGGCGTTTTCCTCGGGAGACTTCAGGGCTGCGTCGGGCACGAGGCCCTTGAGTTCAGGGTTTGCGGGGGAGTCGGAGATCCAGGTGCCGTTCTTTTCGGAGAACGAGGAGCGCACGTGCAGGGGGACCCCGTAGCGGCGCGCGAATTCGACGGCGCGCAGGTGGAGGATCTTGGCGCCGTGCGCGGCCATTTCCAGGGTTTCTTCCTGGGTGAGGGTGCGCAGGCGGTGGGCCTTGGGGACGATGCGCGGGTCGGCGGAGAAGAGGCCGTCGACGTCCGTGTAGATTTCGCACACGTCGGCGTGGAGGGCGGCGGCGAGGGCGACGGCGGTCGTGTCGGAGCCTCCGCGGCCCAGCGTGGTGACATCGTCGTCCTTGGAGATGCCCTGGAAGCCGGCGACGATGGCGACCTGGCCGTCCTTGACGGCGCGGGCGACGCGCTCGGGGACCATGCCGACGATCTGTGCGGCGCCGAAGCGGCTGTCGGTCTGGATGCCGGCCTGCGCGCCGGTGTAGGCGCGGGCTTCGACGCCGAGTTCGTTGACGGCCATCGCGAGGAGGGCCATCGAGATGCGCTCGCCTGCCGACAGGAGGATGTCCATTTCGCGCTCGGGCGGGTTGTCCGTGAGGGCTGCGGCCGAGTCGAGCAGGTCGTCGGTCGTGTCACCCATCGCCGATACGACGACAACGACGCGGTGTCCCGCGTTGTGCGTGTCCACGATGCGCTGGGCGACGCGCTTCATGGCTTCGGTGTCGGCGACGGAAGAACCGCCGTACTTTTGCACGATCAGTGCCACTAGAGCCTCATTTCTATCGGTACGTGCCGATTCGCACGCCTTCGGGTGGCGTACGCCACCACAACAATCCTACGGCCCACCAGGCATCACGCTGGGTACGACCGGCATGTGGGCGCAGGTGACATGGGACGCGCCGGGGCGACCCAGGACACACGGGCCCCTAACGCCCGGAATTGCAACGATCCTGATCAGCGCGCGAAAACGTCGCCCGCGCAGGCGCGCTCAGGCGGCGGGCAATGTCACGTCGATGACGGTCCCCTTCTCGGAGTCGACCAGCCGCACGGACCCACCCATCGCGCGGGCAAGCGACTCGACGATCGACATTCCCAGGCCCGAGGAGCCGCGGCCGTCGCGCGTACGCGAGGAGTCCCCACGCACGAAGCGGTCGAAGACGCGGTCGCGAATCTCGGCCGGGATGCCAGGACCATCGTCCGCGACGCGCAGCGTCACCATGGACGAGGCCGGGGCCCCCTTGTCGGGTTCAGCCCCCTGAGGGGCACGGGTCAGAGAGACGGTCACGCGGGTACCCGCGGGCGTGTGCACGCGGGCGTTCGCGAGGAGGTTCGTGAGGATCTGGCGCAGGGCAGCCTCGTCGCCGAGGACGGGTGCGTCCACAGCCTCGCCGAGCTCCCACGCGTGGTCGGGGGCGACCACGTGGGCGTCTGACAGGGCGTCCAGTATCAGCGGGATAACGTCGACATTGTCGCGTTTCAAGGCGCGGTCACCGTCCAGGCGCGCCAGGGTCAGCATCTCCTCCACGAGGGACGCCATCCGCGCACCCTCCGAGGAGATCCGCTCAAGCGCCTGGGTCCGGGAGGCCTCGTCAATGTCGCGGCGCGCGAGCTGCGCGTAACCCTGAACGGAGGCCAACGGCGTACGCAGTTCGTGGGAGGCGTCGGCGACGAACTGTCGCAGCTTCGCCTCGCTGCGGGCGCGGCGCTCCATGCCGTCTTCCACCGCGTCGATCATCGAGTTCAGGGCACCCGCGACGTCCGCAACTTCGACGGGGCCGGAGGTGGCCTCCTCGCCGACGCGGGTCAGCTCCTCGGCGTCGTCGGCCAGGTCGCGGTTCGCAATGTCCGCGGCTGCCGCGCGCACAACGCCGAGGGGACGCAGCTCGCGGCGCACCCACGCCCGACCGGCGAACCCGGCAGCAATCGCGACGACGAGGGACAGGCCGACCTCGACCGCGACAAGCATCATGACCACGTCATCGACGCTGTCCATCTGCACGCCGACGAGAACGGTCTTGTCATCGACGACCTGGGAAGTCACTCGGAACGTGCCCAACTCTTTGAGGTGCACGGTGTGCGGCGCACCATCGGTGGGCACATGCGCCAGGATCTCCAACGCGGGCTCATTCAGGTAGGTCACCGAGAAGTTGGAGACAACCGCACCGGCCGACTCGCCGTCCTCGCTCACGTACTGAAGGGTGCCCTCGGAAATGCCGGGCCCGCCAAATCCGGGTCCCGTGGGGCCGCCGGGGACGACCGGTCCGCCGGGGCGCGGCATGCGGCCCCCGGACTGCGGGGGGCCATTCGCGCGCCGTCGTCGGCGTCCTCGCCTCCGTCAGCGTCGTCCCCATCCACTTCCATGTCCGGCGCGTCCTCGATACCCAGGTGTTCACCCGCGCGCTGGGCAAGGCGGTGCAGCTCGGAGTCCATGTTGCCCAGCATCCACGAGCGCATGACCAGGGTGGACGCGGCGACCATGACGATGAGCGCGAGGGCGACGCACGCGGCCAGCGCACGCGACAGGCGCCCGGCGAGGGACCGGCGGCGCGTCACTGGGGCTCCCGCATGATGTATCCGGCACCGCGCACCGTGCGGATGAGGGCCGGGCGATCCGCGTCAATCTTCTTGCGCAGGTAGGAGATGTACAGCTCGACGACGTTCACCTGGCCACCGAAGTCATAGCTCCACACGGCATCCAAAATCTTCTGCTTCGACAGCACGATTCCAACGTTTTCCATGAGATACCGGAGCAATTCGAACTCAGTGTTCGTTAACGTGATTTCTTCCCCGCCACGGCGCACATCGTGAGAGTCCACATCAAGGGTCAGATCCGCGACCTGCAGCACCGTCGACGCCGCCTGCTGGGCACGCCCCGCACGGCGCAGCAGGGCCTCGACCCGGGCCGCCACCTCGTCCAGGTCAAAGGGCTTCGTCACGTAGTCGTCCGCGCCCGCGCGCAGGCCCTGGACGCGATCTGCAACCGCGTCGCGTGCGGTGAGGAAGAGGACCGGCAGCTCCGGGTCGCGAGCGCGCAGGCGCTCCAGCGTCTCCAGGCCATCCATGCGCGGCATCTGCACGTCGAGGATCACGACATCCGTTGGAAGCTCGTCGCCTTCGCCAGCGCGTCCAGCCCGTCCTTCGCCGTGGCCGTCTCCCACCCCTCGTGGCGCAGGGCCTGAGAAAGCAGGTCCGCCAGCATCGCCTCGTCGTCAACAACCAGCACTCGGGGCGCGTCTGAGCTCGCCTGGGTCGCCATCATGGCCTCCTCATGTGAAGCAGCGGTGTCCTTACGATTGTGTCACACGTGCGTCACTGACACGGGGACACGAGGCCCACGGCCTCGTCGATGCAGGCTCAGAGGCGCCGGCGTCCCTCGAGCGCGCGGCCCAGCGTCACAGAGTCCGCGTACTCCAGGTCCCCGCCCATGGGCAGGCCCATCGCCAGGCGCGAGGTCTCGACGCCCATCGTGGAGAGCATGCGCGCGAGGTAGGCGGCCGTCGCCTCGCCTTCGACGTTCGGGTTGGTCGCCAGGATGACCTCGACGACGGTGCCGTCCGCGAGGCGGCTCATGAGCGAGGCGATGTTCAGCTGGTCGGGCCCCACCCCGTGAATCGGGTCGATGACGCCGCCGAGGACGTGGTAGCGGCCGCGGAACACGCGCGCACCCTCGATCGCCTGGATGTCCTTGGGCTCCTGGACGACGCAGATCGCGCTGGGGTCGCGGCGCACGTCGCGGCAGATGGAGCACTCGTCCTCTTCCGTGAGGTTGCCGCAGATGTCGCAGTGGCGCACTCGCCCGCGCACCGCGTTGATCGCGTCGACGAGGCGTGCGACGTCCTCGGGCTCCGCGTCCAGGACGTGCATGGCCATGCGCTGCGCGGACTTCGGGCCGATGCCGGGAAGCTGCCCGAACTGGTCGATGAGGTCGGCCAGGGCGCCGTCGTACATGTCAGTATCCTCCCTCGGTCATCTTCTCTTCGATGACGCGTCCGCCGAGGATCTCCAGGACCGCTGCCAGGCCGATCGTCTGCGAGCTTTCAATGTTTTCGTCGTCGATGCTGGCACTATCGTCGTCGGCCGCGTGGGTGCGGGTCGAGACGGTGGCGGCCTCGCGCTGGGCCTTCTCGCGCAGGGCGGCCTCGGCGGCGGCGCGTCCGGTCAGCGGCCCATCGGACGCGCCTGCGGCGTCACGCCCGGGTTCCGGGGCGCCGAAGCCGGGCGCGGGATCCTGCGCCGGCTCGGGGGCCGCAGCCAGCCAGGCGGGGGCCTGCGTCGGGGCGCTCGGGGCCGCGCTGATCGGGGTCACGTCGGCGGGCGCGGCTGACTCGGGCGGGGTCCACGAGTCGGCACCATCATCGAAGTTTACGGACGCGCCCCCGGAGATGACGACCGGGTCGCCCCATCCCGTCGGGGTCGACGGAGTGTGCGCGGCGGGCTCGATGGGCGCATCGTCGAAAACGGGGGACGAGGCCGGGGCGGGCTGTGCGGGTGCGTCCGCTGGCTCATCGGCGGGCTCCGGGTCGCCCGGGTAGCGGAAGACCGTGAAGGAGCGCTTACGCGGGGCCGCGTCGACTCTCGGGGACGAGGCCTGCTCGGGCTCAGCGTCGGGCGGGCGGCCTGCGAGGGCGCGAGCGGCTCGCTCGGGCAGCGCGGGGCGCTCGGCGGGCTGCGGGTCAGGGGTCTGCGTGATCGGTGCCGGTGCCGGCGCGGCGGGTTCATCGCGTCGGATCGGCGTCACCGTCGCAGGCTCGGGCCACCCGGCATCCTCGGGCTCGGGCGCAGGCTGCAGCTCGGGCGCGCGGGCGGGCTCGGGCCACCCGGTGTCAGCCGGCTCGGGGTCGCCGTGGGATGCCGCCTGCGCGGCGGCCTCATCAAAAGGGGGCGGCTCCGAGACCCAGCCTCCGGGCTGGGACGGCTGCGCGGCAGGACCGGGGTGCGAGGCTTGCGCCGACGGGCCGGTCGTCGCCGGGCCGCCCGAGGCCTGTCCAACCTGCGCGGACACGCTCACGGTCAGGCCGGTGACCTCGTTGATGGCCTTTTCGACATCGGCCGCACGGGGGCCGCGCGAGAAGGCGTTGACCATGGCCTCGACGGGGAAGAGGAGGACCATGCGGGAGCCGTCGACGGCGCCCAGCTGGGCGTTGCCACCGACCATCGACCACGTGACGCGGCTGATGGAGGACAGGCGTTCGACGACCTCGTTCCAGCGACCACGCAGCATGTCAGCATCGCGGCCCGAGGCAGGGGCCTCCGCGCGGGCGGGCACCTCCGAGCGCTGCTGGGCTGCGGATTCGTGGCTCTGCTGCGCAGGAGTGTCAGTGCGCGGCTCGGCCTGCGCGGGCGCGGCCTCGCGGGCGGGCGCGCTCTCGTGGGTGGCCTCGCGACGCGGGGCCTCCTGTCGCGCGTGCTGCGCGGGAGCGGAACTCTGCTCCGGGGCCACAGGCTTCTGAGCGGACCAATCGGGGCCACTCCCCCACGCGGGCATGCCCTGGGGGGCGGGCGCCGAAGGTGACGCGGGCGCCTGAGGAGCGGGGGCCGAGGCCTCGGCGCGCTCCTGCTTCTTGCGGGCCAGGGCCTCGCGCGCCTCGCGGGCGCCGAAACGACCCGAGGAGGCCTCGGACGAGGGAGCGGAGGCCACCTCGCGCGGCGCTCCCCCTCCGGTCATGCCGACCGTGCCCTGCACGGGCGCCTGGGCGGGGCCGGGGGCGGGCACGAGGATGCGGCCGACGAGAAGCTCGAGCTGCAGGCGGGGCGAGGTCGCGCCCGTCATGGCTCGCAGGGCCTCGTCGGTCAGGTCGGCGGCGCGGGACAGGCCGTGCGGACCCCAGTTCTGCGCCTGGCGCTGCATGCGCTCGAACTGGTCGTGCGGGGTGTCCGCCAGGACGTCGCGCGCGCCGTCACCGGCAACCGCGATGATGAGCAGGTCGCGCAGACGCTGAAGCAGATCCTCGACGAAGCGGCGCGGGTCGTGGCCGGACTCAACCATGCGCTCGACGACGCGGAAGGCCGCGGCGCCGTCCCCACCGGCGAGAGCGTCGACAGATTCATCCAGCAGGGCAGAGTCCGTGTAGCCGAGCAGCGCGACGGCCGTCTGGTAGGTGACCTGCCCGTCGATCGCGCCGGCCATCAGCTGGTCGAGCACCGACAGGGTGTCTCGCACCGAGCCGCCGCCCGCGCGCATGACGAGGGTCAGGACGCCCTCACCCACGCCGATGTGCTCCTCGGCGCACAGGGTCGTGAGGTAGGGACCCAGCACGTCCGGCGGCACCAGGCGGAAGGGGTAGTGGTGGGTACGCGAGCGGATCGTGCCGATGACGCGCTCGGGTTCCGTCGTCGCAAAGACGAACTTGACGTGCTCGGGCGGCTCCTCGACGAGCTTGAGCAGCGCATTGAAGCCCTGGTTCGTGACCATGTGGGCCTCGTCGATGATGAAGATCTTGTAGCGGTCACGCACCGGCGCAAAGGTGGCGCGCTCGCGCAGGTCGCGGGCGTCGTCGACGCCGCCGTGCGAGGCCGCGTCGATCTCGACGACGTCGAGCGAACCGGGGCCGCCGGTGGCCAGCTCGCGGCACGATTCGCACTGTCCGCACGGGGTGTCCGTGGGGCCCTGCGCGCAGTTCAGGCAGCGCGCCAGGATGCGCGCCGAGGTGGTCTTGCCGCATCCGCGCGGCCCGGAGAACAGGTACGCGTGCGTCACGCGATTCGCGCGCAGCGCCGCCTTGAGCGGCTCCGTCACGTGTTCCTGGCCGATCACCTGGTCAAAGGTGTCGGGGCGATACCGGCGATACAGAGCTGTGGTCACCCTCCAAGCCTAGTTGCTCCCACCCTCATCTGCGCCCCACGCCGCGCGTTCCACACGCTGCGGTGCTCCTCGTTCATCGACGAGGCCTGGGGCGGGGCACGGGGTCGGGGCTGGGTATGCGGGAGGGGCGCGGGACCAGTAATGGTCTCGCGCCCCCTCCCTCTTGATGGGCTCACCCCCGTGTGGGTGGGGTCAGCGCCGTGTGGGGTTAGGCGTCCTCGCGGTCGCGGCGGCGCTTGCCCGCCAGGGCTGCGATGCCAGCGATGGCTGCCATGGCTGCCATACCACCCAGGACGGAGGCGTCCGAGCCGGTACGAGCCAGCACCTTAGCAACCGTGGTAGCCGGAGTCGGAGCCGGGATCACCGTGAGTGGGAAGTCCACATCCAGGTTCTCCTCACCCTCACCAACCGTCACCGTCATCGAGGTCGTGGCCGCGTTAAACCCGGCGGGAACCTCAATATCGACCGTGTAGGTGCCCGGAACCAGGCCAGTGAAACGGTAGTTACCGTTAGCGTCGGTGGTGGTACGAGCCACCTCCACGCCGTTAGCGTCCTTGAGGATCACGGTCACGTTCGGCACGCCGCTCTCACCGTTATCCGCACCGTTACCATCGGCGTCATTCCACACACGGTCACCGATCGTGGCGGGGGCAACCAGACCGAAGTCCACGCCCTGCACCGACGCGTCAGAGATGGTGACCGACGCCTGGGTCTCGCCCTTGCCCGTGTAGGCCTGGGTCGGGATCAGACCAGCCAGATCACCCTTGTCGGGATCCACGATCACGACGCGGTACGAGGCAGGAGCCAGACCCACAAACTGGTAGGCACCCTTCTCATCCGTGGTCGCAGTCATCGGGTTACCCTCAGCGTCAAGCACCGGGGTGCCGTCCTCCTTCAGCAGAGCAACCGTCACGCCCTTAAAGCGCTGCTCGGAATCACTCTTGGAGTAGGAGGCGTCCGAGTCACGGTAGATAGTGCCACCCAGGTTGTATCCGCCCTTGAACGAGGCCGAGGACTCGTTGTTGGTCGGATCATCGCCTGCCTGATCCTGGTGCGTAATACGAGCAACGTTGGTGACCAGCTTGCCCGCACCATCACCGGTGATCGCAACCGTGATCGCGATCTTCTTGACATCAGCCTTCGCCAGGGTCAGACCAGACAGATCCCACACACCCGTGGCCGGATCATACGAGCCATCACCCTGGGCCTCCACGAAGGAAACACCAGAAGGAAGCTCATCAGAGGCCTTCACACCAGTAGCAGCGCCCGGACCGTTATTGGTCAGCGTCAGCGTGTAGGTCACCTTCGCGCCCGGAATGAACTCGAAGGACTCCTGAGCAGCCTCATCCGGATCGGTGATCGCCTTCATAATCGCAGTGTCAGCCGAGATACCAAAACCCCAATCCTGATCAAGATTCTGGTTCTTCTCACCCGTCAGCGTCACCGACGTATTCAGGTTGAACGCCTGCGCCAGCTTGTCCTTATCGGCCTTCGCATCCTCAGACACAACCTTCTTGGCATCCACATCACCCGCAGGCGAATGCGTCAACACATCCAGCAGCGGCTCCGCCTTCAGCAGAGTCTCGGGATCAACCGACACCTTGTACTCGCCCGGAAGCAGGTTCTCGAACTTGTACTTGCCATCCGCATCGGTCGTGGTCTCGTACGTGCGAGTGATTCCACCCGGACCCGTCCAGGTCAAAGTGACCTTCACACCGGGCAGCACCTTGTCACCAGCATCGGGGGCATTGCCACCGTTCTGGTTGACATCAACAAACAGCTGATCACCAATCACACCAGTACCAACGGCACCGAAGTCAATCGTGTCATCCGTCTGTCCCTGAACCAGGGTGACCGAAGCCGAAGCTCCGTTGGAGTCCGCAGCGCGGTCGTCGCCAGCCTCCGAGGTCGTTGCCTCGTAGCCAGCGGGTGCCTGGAAGGACACCTTGTAGTCGCCGGGCAGCAGGTTCTCGAACACGTACTTACCGTTCGCATCCGTCGTGACAGCAGCAACCGGGTTACCCGAAGCGTCCGTCACGGCAGAGCCGTCGGCGCGGGTCAGGGTCACCGTCACGCCCGGCAGAGCGGGCTCGTCGGCATCCTGGAGACCGTCACGGTTGACGTCCATCCAGGTGTAGTCACCAACAGAGGCGGGCTTGACGAAACCGAAGTTCACGTCGATGACCGAACCGGTCGCCTCAGCGATGGTCACGTCCGCGGTGGTCTTGTAGCGGCCGGTGTAGGCCTCGGTGGGCTTGGTGCCCGCCAGAGGACCGGACGTCGGATCAACGACGCTGACCGTGTACTCGCCCAGCGGCAGACCCACGAAGGAGTACTTACCCTCGGCGTCGGTCACAGCCGTCATCGGGTTGCCGTCCTTGTCGAGGACGGGGGTGCCGTCCTTCTTGAGGAGCGCAACCGTGACGCCCGCGTACGGGGCCTCGGAGTCGCTGGAGTTGAACGACGCGTCCGCATCGTTGTAGAGCTTGCCAGCAATCGTGTAACCGGCGGTCAGCGGCACGGACGAGGTGTTGTCCGGCTTCTTATCACCGATCTGATCCTGCTTCTCGATCGTGGCCGTGTTGGTCACAACCGAGCCGGCGGCGGAAGCGCCGATGGTGACGGTGATGCGCAGGGTGCGCGTCGCGCCCTTCTCGATCACCTCAGTGCTCAGGTCCCACTTGCCGGAGGCGGCATCGTAGGTGCCATCGCCCTCGCGCGGACACGAAGGTCACGCCAGACGGGAGCTTATCCTGCGCGATGACGCCGGTCGCGGGGCTCGGGCCCTCGTTCGTGACGGTCAGCGTGTAGGTGACGGACGTGCCGGGGGTGAAGCCACCCGCCGGAACCTCGGCCGGCTCTGCAATCGCCTTGACGATCGCCGTGTTGGCGACGCCGGTGAACGCCCAGTCCTGGTCGTTGTTCGTCATCTTGCCGGGCTCAGCGTCACCTTGGAGGTGAGGGAGAGCTCCTGGCCCTCCGAGGCCGTCAGGTCGCCCGACGGGAGCGTGGGTCTGAGCGGTGCACTCAGGGGGCACACGGTCGCAAGAGAGGCCTTATCAACAGTCACGACGTAATCGCCGGGAGCCAGATCCTTGAAACGAGTACTTGCCGTTCTCATCCGTGACCGTCGTCAGCGTCTTCTCCACACCCGCAGGCGTCGTGTACGTCAGCTTCACAGTCACGCCAGCCAACGGCTTGTCCGCACCCGAGGGCGCAGAACCACCGTTATTGTCGACATCCCAGAACAGCGTGTCACCAATCGTGCCATCAGCAATCAAACCAAGATCGACGGTCATGTCGTCCTGACCCCTGCTTCAGACGACAGTCCATGTTTGAGCAACCGTCGGAATCGACGGATCGATCATCGCCCGCCGTCCTCACGGTCTCGGAGTAGCCAATCCGGGATGGTGAAGGTCACGCCATAGGAGCTGGGCAGCAGGTTCGTGAAGACGTACTTGCCGTTGGCGTCCGTGGTCACGGGCTTGACGAGGGATTGCCATCGGCATCGACGACCAGATCCATGTCCAGCTGTCCATCCAGGGTGACGGTGACACCGGCAACGCCGACCTCATCCGCATCCTGGATGCCGTCCTTGTTCGCGTCGAACCACACGAAGTTACCCAACGACACAGGCTTCACGAAACGCAAAAGTCGATCTTCGTCGACGTCGGCGCAGCAGTCGGTCAGGGCTCGATCGGCGTCCGGGCGTCACGAGCTTGCCCTGACCAACCTGGGAGCGCGATGTCGAAGAGCCGTAGCCGTAGGTCTGCTTGTAGTCAGCCAGGTTCACGTCGGTGCCGTCAACCTTCGCCTCACCCGGGACGACCTCGACCTTGTACGAGCCCAGGGGCAGACGGGTGAAAGGTGTACTTACCCGTCGGCATCGGTCTTCGTGGTGATGTCGGCGCCGGACGAGTCCTTCACCGGGTTGCCGTCCGCGTCGAGCAGACGGACCGTCACACCCTCGAAAGGCTTTATCTTTGTCGTCATTGAAGGTCCACCAAGCATCGGCATCGTTGTAGATGGTGCCCGACAGGGTGCCACCCACCTTGAAGGTCGCGCTGTCCTTGTTGTTGTCCGGGTTGGAGTCGATCTGATCGAACTCACCCAGCGTCGCCGTGTTCGTGATGGTCGAACCCTCGGTTGCGGGCTTGACCTTCACGAGGACGTACAGCGTCTCGGTACCACCAACGTTGAGGTTGGTGTCGAGAATGCCGGACTCCATCGCGGTCCACTTACCAGCCGCCGCATCGTAGTTGGCGGTCGCATAGACCGGGCCCGTGCACGGGTTCGTCGCACCATCCTGGCAGACACGCGTCTCGGAGGACACGTACTCCACACCAGAAGGCAGAGCGTCAGCAACATTCATGCCCGAGGCGACCGCCGGGCCCTTGGCCTTCAGGTTCACCTTGTACAGCATGTAGTCACCCGGCATGACGACATCATCAGACTCAACCGTCTCGATGACACCGTTGGCGTCACGAACCGGCTCGTCACCGTTCATCTTCGCCCGAGCAACCGTCTTCTTCAGCTCAACGTCGGAGGACACGTTGATGCCAACCTTGGGAGCCTCGTTGGGCAGGAGGTAGGAAACCTTACCGTTCAGCATGGAGCCGCCGGACATTGCAACGGAGTTCCATGCAATGAGGTTGGCGTTAACCGGGGAGGTCATGGTCGCGATGAAGCGGATCTTCTCGCCCGGCTCGATATCGCGGTTCATAACAATACGGAAGCCCGTGATCGTCGTCAGGTCGGCGGGAGCGTCGCCCCACGCGTTGGGGGTACAACCGGCGGGGGCGTCGTTCATGGCGCCACCCGCGGAGAGGACCTCACCGCGGCAGGGGTTGGGAACCGTCGAGTACTGGACCGTGATGTCCGAGGCCGGAACCGGCGTGATCTCGGGATCGCGACCCGGCTTCTCCTTCACCGACTCGAACGCCCACGCCGTGGAGTTCAGGTTCGGCTTCCAACGAGAGTCACGAGCCTGCGAGGAGGCGGGGCCAACACCCACGTCACCCACGTAAGGCAGGATGTCGTAGGCCACGACCTTGGTCAGCGGGGTGTTACCCGCGTTGGAGATCGTGAAACGGTAGGCGCCGTCGGCACCCGGGTCGATCTCGGCGACCTCGCCGGCCGGAACGAAGTCGGGGTTCTTGTTGCCCTTGACTTCCTTCGCGATGGCCATCGAGGGGGTCGTGGCCACGTTGAAGTTGACTGCGGCGTTACACACGTAGTCGGTGGTCGAGCCGTTCTTGTTCACGTCGAAGGTGTCGACCGCGCGGCTACCGATGCAGTAGTTGGTGTTGCGCAGGCTCTTATCCTCGGTGGTCGCCTTCGCACCGTCGCCGGGCATGAACGCCATGGCGTCGTTCGTGTTCTTACCGGCCGGAGCGGTCGCGAGCACGTTGACATTGAAGGTCGAGTACAGGCTGCCCTCGACCGGGTCCGGGACCACCCAGCGGATGAGGGTACGGCCGGTGTTGTTGTAGTTCTTCTCGACCTCGACGGTGACCTTGCTCAGGTCGTAGGGGGTGCCGTCGGGGTTCTTCAGCGTGGAGCGCTTCTCGGGGACGATCCCCGAAGCATCATCGACGTCGAAGCCCTCGGGGAGGAGATCCACGATCGTGAACGGAGTGGGCGTGCCACCCTCGGTGGCCGGCTTGGCGGTGCCGTTGATGAAGAAGGAGGCGGGCTTACCCACGACCACGGGGTTGGTACGCACGGACTTGTAGGCCTGGACGCTCGGGAACTCGTCGCGCACGCGCATCCAGGAGCAGACCTCGTCGTCCGAGGCGACGACGGTGCCGGTGTCCTTATCAGTCAGAGTACCGCTGGCGCAGTTCTGGAAGCGCACGTAATCCGGGGAGGCCACGTAGCTGTAGTACTTCTCCGGAGGGTACACAGGGTTGTAGTGCGAGGCAAAGTCCTCGGGCTCCTTCGTCGGCAGAGCGGGGTTGACAGTGCCGTAGAAGAAGATCGTCGCGTTGGTCTGGGGTGCCACGTCGGTATCGATCGTGAAGCGGGTGATCCACTCGCCCTCGGGCAGGGTCAGGCCGGTCGTCTTCGTGTAGTTGACGGTCTCGTGGTTGCCCTTGTTGGTCCAGTACTCGAAGGTCCAGCCGCCATTTTCCTCGTAGCCGGACTTGCCGAGAATGTTGAACTGGTAGGGGCCGACGAACGTGGGGGTATCGCAGGATGCGCCGGCGGCCTTAGCATCCTGGGAAGACCAGGTGCAGGGCAGAGTATCGTCCCAGTGCATGTGCAGCGTCGTGTTACCGGTGTTGTTGGCGGAGAAACGCCAAGGGGTCCTCACGTTGCGAACCTGGTACTGGTAGTCGTTGCCGGACTTAGCAATACGGCCACCGACCTTACGCTCGGCGAAGCCGTGCGTGATTTCAGAGCTCTTCGTCAGGGTCTTCGTCGGGTCGTTCATGACCTCGGCGCTGATGGTCGCCTTGTTGGTGACCGTGTCATCGAGCGTGACCGTACCCTCGGGGTACTTCACGGTGACGGTCGACTCGATCGGGTTCTGCCAGAACCAGCGATCGTAGGACCACGTGACGGTGTGGGTCGCCGGGTCGTAGACGCCACCGTCGGAGGCCGTGACGAAAACAGCCTTGGCGGGCAGCGGGTCCACGACCTTGATGTTCTGGACACCCACGAAGCCGAGGCCGTTCAGGCTGCCGGACTTCATCGCGGAGCCGTTCCATCGGATACCGACCTTGTTGGGGTTGTCCTGGTCGATCTGCTGATAGCCGTAGCGCAGCTTGTAGGTCGCCTCACCACCAACGGCGGGGTAGTTCGCCTTGTTGGTGGGGCCGCTCTTCTCGATCGCGATGTCGGTATCGGCGGTCCAGGTGGTGGTGAGCTCGTTCTCGAGCTTCTCAGCATTCTGCGCGCTGAAGGTCACCTTCTGGGTGGTCGTCGAGTTGTTCGGCGCGTCGTAGTAGCTGTAGTTCCAGGTGACCTGGATACGGTCGGACGTGCCGGCGGGCAGCGGGTCCTTCAGCGTGAAGCGGTAACGCTGGACGCGCGATCCATCCTCGGGCTTGTCAACATATTGCGCCGTCCTGGCGACGCTGTCACCGGTGACAGGGACGACGTTGTAGCCGCGCTCGGCGAGCTTGAGGCCGTCCGGCGTGATGGGGCCGGGCAACGCCAGCTCGATGACGGCTCCCTTACAGGGGGTGGTCACCGAGGAGCAGGAGAAGTTGATCGTCGTGATCTGCTCGTCGTGGCTACGCAGGGTTTCTGCGTCGTTGACGACGTTGAGAGCGAGGGTCGCGGAGTCATCCGCGACTGCGCGGGCGCGGCGCGTGCGGGGCTGATCCTCGGGGGCAACCTCGGCGGCGGGAGCCTCGGCGCCATCCTCAGCGGCGGGGGCTTCAACCCCGGCCTCGGCGGCAGGCGCGTCTACGGCCTCAGAGTTGGACGAGGCCGTGGCAGCTTCCTGAGAGGTTGCTACGTCGGGCGATTGCGTGCTTTCGTCAGCGGCGCTGGCTCGCATAGCGAGGGGTGTCAGCGACGTGACGAGAAGCGAGAGAGCGGCCAGACTGGCAGCACCCGCAACGCCCACACGGGCGCGGAACGGACGCAGTCGAGACATCGACTTCTCCTTCTATCGTCAGAATGTGGACAGGACTTGCGTCCCAGCCTAGTGAAGGAGCAGACATCACCACCACGCCTAACAACTATCGCCTAAGCCACAACTACAACGGTGTATTTCGTTGACATTCCGGGCATAACGGCAATGTAACAACTTCTCTGAACTCTTGGTCAGCACGCAGTTTTGAGCATCAACAATAGATTTTTCAACAATTAACAAGACCCCATTCTCGGCGTCGTCAAATTATGACCACTGCAATAGGGATTAGATGATAGCCGCTCTCAGATTTTAGTGATGCATTGCACTCAGATCCCGCCAGTAAGATAATTACCCAGTATTCCCAAGGTGTGTGCGATGTCCGCGCACAACACACTTCCCAAACCAACTAGCAAATAAGCTGTGCAAACGCTGGGTTATTGGACGCTACGTGTTGCCGTGTGGCGCTGGTTGTTGCTTGTGGACCCGCGGGTTTTCTGGGCGCCGGGCCCGGCCGTGGGGCCGGGCTGCGCCGTGGGCGGCCCGGCGGCAAGCTGTCCGCGCCACAAGCTTCGATCGACGCTTCGGCTCGTTATCCGGCCAGGCCCTGCCGCCCACGCGCACCGCAGCCCGGTCTTCCGATCTCGCCGGCGCCACGGCCAGGCCCCACGGTTCCTCCAGCACCCTTCATGCCGACGGCGGTGGGGGTTTTGCACTACATGAAGCCCTCTGGCGGCGTATCGTCGGCGTGTCGGACCCTCATGTAGTGCAATTCCCCCCCGTTCGGTGATGGTCAGGCCACAGCTTGAGGTGGTGTGGTGCCCAAAGTGCAGACCACCTCGGCAAAAACGCTGAAAATCGGGGTGTTGTGGGCGAGGTGGTCTACGTTTTGGGCACAACGGTGTCAATCTCGGTGTGCTGCTCACACGCGAACCCCTGAACATGCACGTTAACCCGTTGATGAGCACGTCAACCCCTCAACCTGCACGTGGGCGGCAGTGCCCGCGCGCATGTCATCGGATTAACGCGCGGATGAGAGGGCTCACGTGCGCAGGATGCGTTCACAGAAACAGAAGTGGGGCCTGACGGCTCGTAGGCGTCCCGATGCTCCCCATGCCTCCTCGGATACGACGGAGGCGGCCACGCCGTCGGCGCCGAAAAGTCACGCTACCAGCAACACGTAGTGTCCTATAACTGCAAAAACCGGACGGCTCTCCGCCAAGCGAGCCGGAGAATACGAAAACCCCCGCGCTTCGAGGGAAGCGCGGGGGTTATGCGCGGAGACGGCGGGATTTGAACCCGCGAGGGGCTATGCACCCCTACCTCCTTAGCAGGGAGGCGCACTCGACCGGACTATGCGACGTCTCCAGTGCCGACTACTTTAGGGCATTTTCGCCGCGAGCGCGAACGTGCGCCCGCCGCGACGCCCGTGGGCGGCCGGCTCGGCGGAGGGCGAGGGATTCGAACCCCCGGTGCCATTGCTGACACAACGGTTTTCAAGACCGTCTCTTTCGGCCACTCAGACAGCCCTCCAGACGCGGAACATCCTACAGGACCGGGCCCGGGGATGCGACCCTCGCGTCCCCGGGCCCGGGCCCATCAGACATCCGACGCGTCAGCCGCGCAGCCCGAAGAAGTTCCAGGACTTCTTGTCGGGAGCCGGCTCCTCGGGGTGATCGAGGAGGCCGCGCGACAGCGCGGGGGCCGTCGGCGGCCACAGCGGCAGGCGGATCGCGAGCGTCGCCTGGACGGCATGGTAGACATCCCAGCGCGACGACTTAGCGGGCTGCACGTTCTCGTTGCGGGGGCCGAGGCGACGCACCCACCGGCCGGGCTGGCTGATGAGGTAGTCGTGGATGTAGTCGACGAAGGAGCGGTAGCAGTGCTCGAAGTGTTCGACGTCGGAGACGCGGGAGCCGTCGTCCAGCATGGCGCGGCGCACCGCGACGGTCGCACACACGCCCTCGCAGACGACCCACTGCTGGTGCTCGTCCTCGCCGGGCACGGGGTCACCCTCGTCGTTGACGCCGGTGGAGAAGCCGGGGTTGCCGTCGGTGCGGCGCCAGCCGTCGACGCGAGCGCGCTCGAAGAGCTCGGTGCCCATCTCGAGGAGGTAGTCGGGCACGGTCCAGCCCATCGAGCGCAGGCCCGCGCGCACCTGCAGCGCGAATCGCGCGAGCTGCATGGAGTGGCCGGTCACGTAACCCTCGTAGTAGCGGCGTCCGTCGTTGAGGAGCTTGCCCGCCTCGGGGTCGGCTTCCCACTTCTCGTTGAAGAACTCGGGGACACGCCATCCGTTCTTGGAGGCAACCTTGTACGCGAAGGCGGTCATCTTCTCGGCACGGTCGAGCCATTCGGGCTCGGTGGTGGCCTCGGCCGCGGCCATGTAGGCTCGATCGTGTGGATGAGGGTGCCGAGGGTGTGGACGGGGACGGGCTCATTAAAGGCCTCGTCGTACTGATCCCACACGAGGCCGTAGTCGTCGGCCCACAGTTCCTTCTGCTCCTCGAGCATGCGGTTGAGGAGCTCGTGGGCACCGGGACGGTTGGCGACGGTCGCGGCGGCCACGCCCAGCAGCGCGTACACCGTGTGGTACTGCGACTTGACGCGCGCGTCCTCGTCCCATGGCACGCCTCGTCCCTCGGCGTCGGGCTCGGGCTTGATCGCGAACCACATGCCGCCGTGGACGGGGTCCGTGAAGTAGCTGGTGAGCGCCTTGACGGCATGGTCGGCGTAGCGGCGCGTGCCGGGCAGGCCCATGAGGGCGCCGAGCGAGAACACGTAGGCCATGCGACCCGTGACGGCCAGGTCGATCGATCGAGTCGGGTCGGGCTTTCCATCGGCGTCGAGGTGCGCGAAACCAGTCGCGACGATCGCGCCTTCTGCCTCTTCAATGAGGGCCTGCATGTGGCCGCTCAGCCAACGGTTATGTTCGATGGAATCAAACCATCCCACGATGTTCCTCCTGACAACACAGTCACGGTCTTCGGTGACCGACATCTCATAGGATAGTCGCTCGGTGCCGTTTGGGAAAACGTGCATACACCCCTCTTTCCCCCACGGACGAGGCCGGGACAACACACGCTCTCACCTGGCCTTTTCCGGCCATCCAGCCACGGCCTCGAACAAGAGAAAATAAGGCATTGGTCCACGCCGTGGGACGGTATTACCCACAAGCGGGCGTAACGTGCAACACTGTCTCTATGCATGATCGAGCTGGCACACGTGCCCTTCCAGAAGACCTCATCAACGTCGACGATGTCATCTCCGCCTACTACGACATCATCCCCGACCCGACCGACGTCGGACAGCGCGTCGCGTTCGGCACCTCGGGTCACCGCGGCTCCTCGCTGGACTCCAAGTTCAACGAGGCGCACATCATCGCCATCACCGCGGCGATCATCGAATACCGCGCCTCCCAGGGCTTCAATGGTCCGCTGTTCATCGGCCGCGACACGCACGCCCTGAGCGAGCCCGCGTGGCGCACCGCCCTGGAGGTCCTCGCAGCCGCCGGCATCGACACGCGCATCGACTCGCGCGGCTCCTACACGCCCACCCCCGCCGTGTCCGTCGCCATCCTCGGCGCGAACGGCGCCCCGGGCAACCTGCGCACCGAGGGCGACGGCCTCGCCGACGGCATCGTCGTCACCCCCAGCCACAACCCCCCGCGCGACGGCGGCTTCAAGTACAACCCGCCTCACGGCGGCCCCGCCGACACCGACGCGACCGGCTGGATCGCGGCGCGCGCCAACGAGCTCCTCGACTCGGGCGAATGGAAGAACGTCCCCCGCGTCACCGGCTCGGACCTGCTGCACGACCCGAACATCAAGCCCTTCGACTACCTGGACTACTACGTCTCGCAGCTGGACCAGGTCATCGACATCGAGGCCATCCGCAAGGCGGGCGTGCGCATCGGTGCCGACCCGCTCGGCGGCGCGTCCATCGACTACTGGGCGGCCATCGGCGAGCACTACGGCCTCGACCTGACCGTCGTCAACCCCGAGGTCGACCCGGCATGGCCGTTCATGACCCTGGACTGGGACGGCAAGATCCGCATGGACTGCTCCTCGCCCTACGCGATGGCATCCCTGCGCGAGGCCATGACCCCCGACGCCGAGGGCAACACTCCCTACGACATCGCGACCGGCAACGACGCGGACTCGGACCGTCACGGCATCGTCACCCCCGACGGCCTGATGAACCCGAACCACTTCCTGGCCGTCGCCATCGAGTACCTGTTCACGCACCGCCCCGGCTGGAGCGCCGACGCGGCCGTGGGCAAGACCCTCGTGTCCTCCGCGCTCATCGACCGCGTCGTGGCCGCCATGGGCCGCGAGCTGATCGAGGTGCCCGTGGGCTTCAAGTACTTCGTGCCCGGCCTGCTGTCCGGCACTGTCGGCTTCGGCGGCGAGGAGAGCGCGGGAGCCTCGTTCCTGCGCAAGGACGGCACCGTGTGGTCGACCGACAAGGACGGCATCATCCTGGCGCTGCTCGCGTCGGAGATCCTGGCCGTGACCGGCAAGACCCCCTCACAGCTGCACGAGGAGCAGGTCGAGCGCTTCGGCGCCTCCGCCTACGCTCGCATCGACGCTGCCGCCTCCCGCGAGGAGAAGGCGAAGCTCGCGGCACTGTCTGCGGACGACGTGACCGCGACCGAGCTGGCCGGCGACCCGATCGTCGCGAAGCTGGTGCGCGCGCCCGGCAACGATGCTCCCATCGGCGGCCTGAAGGTGACGACCGAGTCCGCGTGGTTCGCCGCGCGCCCGTCGGGCACCGAGGACGTCTACAAGATCTACGGCGAGTCCTTCAAGGGTGCCGAGCACCTGGCCCAGGTCCAGGAGGCCGCCAAGCAGGTCGTGTCCGATGCCCTGAACGGCTGACGCTCTGACGCTGCCCGCTCACGCGGGTTGCGTAAGGGGGGCGGCGCTCGATTGAGCGCCGCCCCCCCCTTCACTGTCTATCGATGAGCCGAGATGGCTGCCGTCAGAGCTGCGTCCCCTCTGCGACTTCAGCAAACCACTCGGGCTCGCGTCCCGGAATATTCGCTACGACGGCGAACATGAGGAAGCTAGCGCATGACCTCCTCATGTCCATTCATCTCCGCCTGCGCGCCCGGTACGGCGCGCGCCAGCCTGAGCGCCAACCACGGCTCGTCACTTGCGCTTGGCGCGATCCAGCCAGTCAGGGTCCGGCATGAACGGGCCGGCAACCGTCGACGGGTCAAAATTCTCTGCTTGCTCACGCAGACCCTCAACGGCCTCCTTGGCGCCCCTGACCACACTCTCGGCGGCCTCCTGCGCACCCCTGGCTACACCAGATGCAACCTCCTGCGCACCCCTGGCAACATCAGATGCAACCTCCTGCGCACCCCTGACCACACTTTCGGCGGCATCTTTTACGGGGCTAGGATTACCGGATGGGAGATCAGGGTCGTCCAGGCGAATACCCCTCTCGCGCCACCACTCATCACGCGACGTCGCACCTTTGCTGTGCCCCTTTGGCTGCCCGAGGTTCACGACGTCATCGAGCTGTTGAGCACCACGAGACGCGCCGTAGCTGTGGCCGGTGAGGGGCTCGCCACCGATGGTGTTAATATCGCCCTTTCCGCCAATGCTATGGCCCGACAGACCGGAGCCCTTGCTGTGGCCGCCAATGATCTCGCTAGCGCCGGCGGCGGAACCACCGCCGTAGCTGTGGCCCTCGATAATGGAGCCAATGAGCTTCGTGTTCTCTTCCTCGGCGGCGATGAAATCGCGCTCGGCTGCCAGGAGGGATTCGGCATGCTCGTCCAGGCTCGTGCCAGTCTTGGTTGCCTGATCCGCGAATTTATCTTCGACGCCCTGCATCTTCGACGACAGGTTCGTGCCGGGCATCGCCGAAGCGAAAGCACTGGCCCCACCCTCTGGGCGCGCCGAACGGACCGCCTCTGCGGCCTCGCGCGCCGTCGAAGCAAGGCGCGGGAACTCACCGGCAACAAAAGAAAGATCGCTCATCGTCCACTCCTGTGATCATAGATGCGTGACCTTCACAATATTACCGGACGGAAACCTATAGCGCACCCATTCATCCACACAGCATCACCACAAGCCCGTTGTGGCATCACATATTTTTACCGCCCGCACCCCTAGAAAATTGCTGGCAGGGCGGCTACCTTGGCACTGTCGCCCCCATCGGGGCCGACTCACGCCCACCACCTCCAGGAGCCCACATGAGCGAGGCATCCCGCCGACCCGCGCACGACGCGGGACCGGATGCGCCAGCCCAGGCCTCGTCAATAGCAACGACGAGGCCTCCCATCCCCCGGCTGCCCGTCGGCCGCCTCGCGTTCCTGCTCCTCGCGGGCATCGCGCTCCTGGCGGGACTGGACGCCTCCCTCGTGCGCCTGGGAGCCCTCGCCCCCGTGACCTCGACGAGCCTGGGGACCGTGCACGGACTCCTCATGATCTACGGGTTCCTGGGCACCGCGATCTGCCTTGAGCGCGCGGTCGCCCTGCAATCCGACGGGCGTCGCGCGTGGGCGTACGCCGCTCCCCTGCTCACCGGCGCCGGCGGCGTCGCTGCGGTCGTCATCTCCCTGAACGAGGGGGTGCGCGCGGCGCTCGCGAACCTCCCGATCCCACGTTTCCTGGCCGCCCACCTGAGCGGGTTCGCTCCCGAGCGGATGATGCCCGGCTTCCTCATCACCCTCGGTATGGCCCTGCTGACGGCCATCTACTGCTACGTGTGGACCCGTCGGCAGGCCACCCACGCGGTCCTCATCCAGCTCATGGGCGCGCTCATTGGCCTCGGCGGCATCCTCCTGTGGTGGCGAGGCCTCGAGACGCCGCGCGCGGTGCCGTGGTGGCTGGCGTTCCTGATCGTCACGATCGTCGGTGAGCGCGTCGAACTGGCACGCCTCGCCTTCGCGTCCGGCTCCACCGAGCGGCGTATCACCGCCGAGAGCGCCGCACTCATGGTGGGCCTGACCGTCGCGCTCTACTCCCCCGCGATCGGATACCCCCTGATCGGTCTCTCGCTCGGTGTCCTCATGGCCGACACCGCGTGGCACGATGTCGCGCGCGGCACCGTGCGCATGAGTGGCCTGCCGCGCCTGGCGGCCGTGTGCATGCTGAGCGGCTACGCGTGGGCGCTCGTGCCCGCGCTGATGTGGATTATCGCGCCGCCCACCTTCGACGGATACGGCTACGACGCGTCCGTCCACGCAATCACGATCGGCTTCGTCGTCTCGATGCTGCTGGCCCACGCGCCCGTCATCATCCCGGCAGTCGCCCGGCGCGAAGTCCCCTACCACGGCGCCATGTGGGTCCCCTTCGCGTTCCTGCAGGTCTCCCTCCTGCTGCGTCTCCTCGCGGGCGCGCGCGAGGCCGCCTACCCGTGGCGCCTGGGCGGCACCCTCGGGGTCGTCGGCATGCTCCTGTTTGTCGCCACGACGCTGACGGTGACGATTCGCCGAGCGCGCGCGGCCTCTCGGGAGGCCCGATGAACAAGCCCCGCGTTCCCCGTACCGACCGCGCGACCTCCGTCTGGATGTGCGCGGCAGCCGTCGCCGCGGCGGTCACGATCGTCGCCCGAGGCCGCATCCCGCAGAACCTGTGGACGATGATCCACCTGGTGACCCTCGGCGTCCTGTCGAACGGGATCTTCCAGTGGTCCTGGTACTTCACGCGCGCGCTCGCCCACCTGGCCCCGGACGACCGACGCGCGGGACGCGACAACACCGTGCGCATCATTGCTTTCAATCTCTCCCTGCTACTCCTCATCGGCGGCATGTGGTCGAATCTGTGGCACGCAACCGTCACGGGTGCGACGATCGTCGGCGCGATCGCGGCCTGGCACGGGTGGGCGCTGCTCACCGCCTCCCGCGAGCGCCTGGCCTCGCGTTTCGCGGTGATTATCCGCTACTACATTGCGGCGGCGTTCTTCATGGTGGTCGGCGCGACGCTGGCTGGTTTCGTCACGGCGGCCATGTTCGACGCGGACGCTCCCGCGTGGCTGGCCGAGGCCCGGGACCGCCTGACGGTCGCCCACGCGCTGGCGGGGATCGCCGGATGGGTGGGCCTGACGATGGGCGGGACCCTGGTGACGCTGGGGCCGACCGCGATGCGCACGCGCATGGATCCACGAGCCGTATCCTTCGCGACGAGCGCCCTGCCCATGTGGGTGGCCGCGCTTCTCGTCGCCGGCACGGGCGCTGTGGCCGGTTCGATGCGCGTTACCTCCGTGGGTCTCCTCGTCGTCGTGGGTGCGGCCGCCCTGGGCGTGGGCGTTCCGTTGGTCCGCGCGGCGCTGACAAAGGGCCCCGCCGAATACGGCGCATGGTCCCTCATGCTGGGCGCCGCCTGGATTCTCGTCGCCGGCGCCGGGGCTTCCCTGCGCGCCTTCGAGGCGGCGGACGCGACCGGCCTACGCGCGGCGTTCCTCGCGTGGATGCCGATCTTGGGCGCGGCGGGCCTCGGCCAGCTCTTCGTCGGCGCGCTCACCTACCTGATGCCCGTCGTCATCGGCGGCGGCCCGTCCGCGGTGCGCGTCGGCGTCGGCGTGCTCGAGGCCGCAGCCCCCATCCGGGAGGCGGCTCGCAACGTGGCCGCGATCCTTGCGCTCGCCGTCGCGTCCCTGAGCGGAACCTCCGCCGAACGCCTCACTATCGCCGCGTGGGTGGTCCTGTTGGCCACCTACGTCGTCGACATCGTCCTCATGGCCCGCTGCGGCGTGGCCCAGGCGCGCGCCAAGCGCGCCGCCGCTTCATCCCCCACCACACAAGGAGGTCGCCGTGGCTGACCTGAATCTGTCCGCTTCGCCGTCGCCCGGAGGCGTCAATCCGAAGGCATCCGCACCGAAAGCACCCGCGACGGGAACCCCCAAGCTGCGCATGAGCCCGACGGGCGACCACTCGCCCGTGAGCCGCACCGCGGGCGCACTCATCGGCGTCGTCTCCGTCGTGGCGCTCGCTCTCGCTATCTTCCTGTCCAACCCGTCCGCGCCCACCACCCAGGGCACGGGCACGGGGACGGGAACCACTGCCTCGTCCGTGACGCCGACCGGGCACACGACCCGCGTATCCGTAGGTGTCGAGGGCATGGCGTTCACGCCCAACCACATCGAGGTACCGGTCGGCGACCGCCTCATCATCGACTTCACGAACTCGGGGGACCAGCGCCACGACCTGGTGTTCGAGACGGGCGTGACCTCCGGATCGCTCGCCACGGGCGAGACGAAGGAACTCGACCTCGGCGTCATCTCCGGGGACGTCGAGGGCTGGTGTTCCCTGCCGGGTCACCGCGAGATGGGCATGACCCTGCACGTGCAGGCCACGGGCGCATCCTCGTCATCCTCGTCCTCCTCGGGCACCTCGGCCTCGGGCGGTCACGCGCATCACGGGCACGATCACGGCCAGGAGGCCGCCGCGGGACCCGCCACCCCGACAGCCCTGACGGACTACGCGGCGACCATCGACGCGCGCGACCCGGTGCTCCCACCGGCCACGAACGAGACCGAGCGCCACTACACCTTCACGGTCACCGAGCAGACCGTCAACGTCACGAGCTCCCTCACGCGCGAGACGTGGACCTTCAACGGGGACGCTCCCGGCCCGATCCTGCACGGACACATCGGCGACACCTTCCACATCACGCTCGTGAACAACGGGACGATGAGCCACTCGCTGGACTTCCACGCGGGCCTCGTCGCCCCCGACAACGTCATGCGCTCGATCGAGCCCGGGCAGACCCTCGAGTACACGTTCGTCGCGAAGAACGCTGGCATTTGGCTCTACCACTGCTCGACCGCACCCATGTCGATGCACATCGCGAACGGCATGTTCGGGGCCGTCGTCATCGACCCGACCGACCTCGATAAGGTCGACCGCGAGTACGTCATGGTCGCGTCCGAGCTATACCTGGGCGCGGACGGGCAGAGCGCAGATGCCTCGCTCCTGTCGGCCCTGCAGCCCAACGCGATGGCCTTCAACGGCGTGCCCTTCCAGTACAAGGCGCACCCGATCCAGATCAAGACGGGCGAGCGCGTGCGCGTGTGGGTCATGGACGCGGGCCCGAACCTGGCGACCACCTTCCACGTCGTGGGCACCCAGTTTGACACCGTGTGGCGCGAGGGCGCCTACGTGATCCGAGGCGGCGGAAGCGGGGGCGGCTGGGGCCAGGTCCTGTCTCTGGGCGCCGCCGAGGGCGGATTCGTCGAGTTCACGCCGCTCGAGGCCGGCCACTACGCCTTCGTCAACCACGCGCTCTCCCTGGCGGAAAAGGGACAGCTCGGCGTCTTCGAGGTGACCGACTAGACCTTTGCCCGATACCCGCCACGGCCTCGTCCCCTGTCGACGAGGCCGTGGCTATTTTCGCGGTCTCCCCTTCCCTCGCGGAGGGGCCGAATGGTTACGTACGCCCCATTTCGCTTGCCTTTCGGGACACTGCCCCGGTGATAGAATGGATGGATGCTAGGCACCTATCTCGACATTCTGCGTTACCGCCAGTCCTGGAAATTCTCCGCGGCCGCCCTTATTCTGCGCATGCCCATGTCGATGGTGGGACTGTCAACGATCCTCATGGTGCGCGCCGAGTACGGCAACTACACGCTCGCGGGCGCGGTCTCTGCCGTGAGCATCATCGTCATGGCGCTCTGCGCGCCCATCCTCGCGCGCCAGGTCGACCGCCACGGTCAGCTACGCGTCATGGGGCCCGCGTGGATCGTCAGCACACTGTCGATGTTCGGCCTCGTCGCCGCTGTCTTCATGCACGCCCCCGAGTGGTTGCTCTTCATTCCGGCCGCCCTGTCGGGCGCCACGTGGGGGGGCTCCCGGCGCGCTCGTGCGCTCGCGCTGGTCGACGATCCTGCACAAGCCGGGCCAGCTGCAGACCGCCTACGCTCTCGAATCCGCCGTCGACGAGTTCGTGTACATCGTGGGCCCCGTCCTGGCCACCGTCCTGGGCACCGCCCTGCATCCGGCCACCGGCCTCATCATTTCCATCGTCAGCCTGGCGGTGGGTGGCGCGCTCTTCCTGTCGCGCCGCGACTCCGAACCCGCGATCATTCCCTACGACCCCAGCGCCCCGCGCGAGTCCGTCATCCGCAAACCCGTCGTCCTCGTCATGGCCGCGACCTACATCGGCATGGGCATGACGTTTGGCGCGATGGAAGTGTCGATGGTCAGCTTCACCGAGGAGCTGGGCACCCCCGCGCTCGGCGGCATCCTCCTCGCTCTCTTCTCCATCGGGTCGCTGACTGCCGCCCTCGTGTACGGCGCACGCACGTGGAGGCGCCCCACCTGGCAGCTCTTCGTGATCGGCGTGATCGCGATGGCGATCGGCATGAGCCTCTTCCCCCCTGGCCTTCAACGTCTGGACGATGGCCATCGTCATCCTCATCACGGGCCTCACCTGCGCGCCCACAATGACGAACGTCAACGTCATCATCCAACAGTCCGTCTCGCCCGCGAAGCTCACCGAGGGCCTCACCTGGATGTCCACCTCGATCAGCCTGGGTGTCTCCCTGGGAACCGCGGTCGCGGGTCCCGCGATCGACGCTATCGGCGCGCGCGGCGGCCTGTTCACCATGGCCGGGGCAGGGTGGGCGATGGTCCTCCTCATGCTCATCGGCTTGCCCGCGCTGCGTAAGAGCACTGCGGACACCCCGACCCCGCCCCTACCCCTCGACTAATCGGCGCACGACAGTGCCGCCGGCACTCGCACTTCGCGAACACCGGCGGCACCGATGAATCAGAACAACCTTTCGTTCATCGTCGAACCCGAGCCATCGACCGGCAGGGCTCGCTGATAGAGGCCAGACGTGTAGGTAACGTGCACGTCGTCTCCATCGACCACGAAGCGCCACCAGAGGGTAAAGTCTCTCGACGTCCCATCCGCGTAGGCTACCGTCACCTCGGTCTTGTGCATATCAATCGGGGATTTCCAGACGGCGACGTCATCGGATGAATCATCGAAGGACACCCTCATGCCCTCAGCACTGTGCCCACGCAGGCGCTGCAGGCACACGCGAGACTCCTCGCCGCGCACGCACCGCTGAATTTCCTGCTCGGCATCCACGTGAACATCGTTGTAGTCACGCTCCGACAAACAGCGCTCAGCTGATAGTTTCCACCGAGGGAAACGGGGATGCTATCCGATTCCCCGGACCACCACTCATTGCCCTGAGTGTCGCTCAGAACATGGCGCCAGTGATGAGCGAGCGGGAAGACGCGAAGCTCGTACACCCCGGGGTAGGCCGATCGAGTAATACGCCACTGTGACCCCCTGGGGGCCGTGGGACCCACTTGCGCGAACTCGTAGTCGTCTCCGAACGTCGCCGTCGCGAATACCGGGTCGAGAACAACCGTTGACTCTCCGTATAGTGCCCCATCTAGGTGCCACCATCCCGTCACGGGGGATCCCTCGCTCTCATCACGAGTGAGGCTTAACCGGTACTCCTGCTCGACACCTCCCACGAGCAGACGGACCTTCGCAATGCACCTGACGTTCCTCTCCCCGCATTCTTTGCTCACCGTCACATCCAGCAGCTGCGGGGCTTCAACGCGCAGCTCCGAGATGTCGTCGACAACCCTGCACAACCTTCCGTCACACTGCTTGTCCCGGGCGGGAATGACCTTTTCAGCCTCCGAGTACTTCCCGTCGATGATCAGCTGGACGTAGGCTCGCACGGCCTGTTCAGGCGTGATCTGAGAACGCAGAGAGTCCCCATACGCGGTACATCCCAAGACCCCGAGGACCAGCAGGAGTGCCAGCCCCACAAACGCTCCCGGCCCGCGCTTGACATAGCGCATCAGCTTCATCGTCATCCCCTTCTCTCCTTTTCCCACGGGGGGAGATCAGTTTCCAACGTGATGCTCACGGTGCCCGTCGAGTCTTGCGAGTATCGCCACTTCACCCGAACAAGCTCCGTGCGCCCATCGGGGAATGTCACCTCCACCGGGAGGGTGTCCTCCTCGGTCACAGAGTCAAGACTCGGGCGGTTCCGAAGATGGGTAACGACCGTCAGCACAGCCCCTTCCTCACCCTTCCCGGACAGTTGGCGAGTGCACACAGGGGACGGCTCGCCACGCAGACAGGCACGGAGCTCGCGCTCAACCTGGACGTACAGCTCGTCGTAGTCCTCGGGTGCCATGACCGCTTCGATTGACATTTCCTCCCCCCAAAGAGAAGGGGACAGAATCATAATCGCCAAAATCCACCTCCTGATCATTCCGATCGCGCATCAGCACAAGCCACCGGTCGGCAATCTTCGTGACGTTGAGGTCGTACATGGCAGGATATCCTCGCATCGTGATGGACTCCCACGAGTAGCTCCTCCGCCCGGAACCAATACCATGCCCCCGATAGACCTCAAGGTCGCCAACACTCGCGGACGCAAAGGCATGATCGATCCTGATTATTGATTGACTCTGCCAGGGCTTATGAATCATCCATCCGCCCACCGTTCGCACTCCCGGGGTCGGGTAGTGCTGAGGCTGTTTAACGATGGTAAAGCTGCCCCACGATTCCTTTCCCCCAAGGGTGTATCGAACGAGCACCTGATAGCTCTCGTTGTTCCGCTCCGCGCTTCTTGGCTTGACCGTCAGCTCAACCAGCTGCGGATATTCAATGGGCGTGGCGAGCGATGGATCGAGAAAGCAGTCGCCACGAGAACACGTGCGCGACTCGACTTTCGCGTACTCCTCAGCCTCCGCGTAGCGGCCCGTGAAGAGCAGATCAACGTACTCGCGCGCGAGGGTCTCGGGAGTCTGAGGCTCAGTCACAGGCAGGTCTCGATACCAGGATGCCAGGCCGACCCCGCACGCAAGCAGGAGAGCGAGCCCGACAATGGCACCCGGTCCACGTTTAACGAATCGACAGGCGACGGTGCCTAAGTGCAGCAGTAGTCGCATGGTTTCCCCTCCAGTTGCGGCGACGATTCCCCACGCTGGGAAAGACCTGTCACATGCATCTTCGCACCCTTTTATTACGTGGTCAGACTACCATGGGCCACTCGCACCCAAAATCCCCGATTCTTGCGCCACCGGGGGTGCGAGGCCCTATGATTGCCCTCATGCGCCTCCGACCGCCTCTCATCGACGACGAATCTCCTTCGCTCGCGCTCGCCCTGACGGCAGGCGTGGGTGAATTCGCGTCATCTCTGCTGGTCGCCGCCATGTCGCAGGGCTGGTACTACCCCGGAGTGGTCGGATTCGGCGGCATCGGCTCTGAGCGCAGTGCCCGCATCCTCGGCCGCGTCCTCATGGCGCGCGGCGACGACGGCCGTTCCTGGCTGCAGACACGGCGCGGGTGGCGACAGTTCTTCAACGCGCAGGTTCCCCGACAGCCCGTCCTCGTGACGGTTGGCAACGCGCGTCGCCTCGCCTTCGCGGACCGCGGCGGATTCGTCGACATGACGGTCCTGGGCCACGGCCTCGAGCCCGGCTGGCACAACGCGACCATCCAAGTCCTGCACGCGGGCGACGTGCGCGCGCTCGGCATGTCCGAGGAGACGGCCGCCAAGCTCGCATCCACCCTTCGCACCGCGACGCCCCTGCCCGCCCCGGCCTCGGCGATGTACGAGCGCCCCCGCAAGGGCCGCATTCGCGCGGGACGCCCCGCCTGCGTGCGCGTGCGCATCGTGTCCGACTACGAGCGCTTCGGCGTGGTCTCCGACATCGACGACACTGTCATGGTGTCGATGCTGCCGCGCCTGGTCACGGCCGCGAGACATGCCTTCCTGGACCGAGTGTCCTCGCGCGAGGCCGTCCCCGGCATGGCGCACCTGCTGACGACGCTCACCACGTCGTCAGCCACCTCGGAGGGCGTGCCCGAGGGCACCCACTCCCCCATCATGTACCTGTCGACCGGCGCATGGAACGTCGTGCCAACCGTGCGCTCCTTCCTGGAGCGCTCCGGCTACCCGGCCGGCGGCTTCCTCATGACGGACTTCGGCCCCTCGAACACGGGATGGTTCCGTTCTGGACCCGAACACAAGAGGCGCGAACTGCGCCGCCTAGCGCGCATGTTCCCGCAGATACGCTGGCTCCTCGTCGGTGACGACGGCCAGCACGACCCCGAAATCTACGCGGAGTTCGCCCGCGAGTTCCCCCAGTGCGTCGCAGGCATCGCGATCCGGTCCCTGTCCGAGATCGAGCAGTTCATGGCCCACGGCAGCTTCGAGGCCATGGTGCCCGACGCGCTGTGGACCGTCCCCGAGTCCATTCCCGTCTGGTACGGATCGGACGGTGAGGCGCTCCTGGAGAACATTCGAGGCCGGGGTACTGTCGGCCCGCTCCCCAGCCGCTGAGCAGACGCGCCACTCACCCGCGCTCCGCTCGCAGAGCGCCGAAACCGATAGGAAAAGGCCGCTCCGAGGGGCGGCCTTTTCCTGTTATTGCTGCGTGTCAGTCCTGCTTCGAACCCGACATCGGGCGGCACTTCGCGGGCTGTTCGACGGGGTCCGTGGACTTCAGGACTCGCTGCACGTCCTCGGCGCTCATCGCATCGTCGTAGAACGTTCCGAGCTCCACAGTCACGGTGGAATCCTGCGCGTCGGTGAGACGCACGTGAGCACCGGGGAAGAAACGCGCCACCGAGTAGGCATCGTCCACGGCGTTCGGTCCGGCGGTGATACGCACCTTGCCGGTGTATTCAACATCCGAGTTCGCAGGTTCCTGCGTCTGGAATCCGGCGGTTGCGAGCATCTCCGTCGCCTTGGACGCCAGGCCCTGGTGCTGTGTCGTGTTGATGACCGAGACGGACACCTGATCGGGGGCGACAGGCTTCGCGTTCACCGTCGGGCAGGGAATGTCACCGGTCTCGGCGTACTTGATCTTCACCGAGAAGTCGTTGCCGAAAGGAACGGGAATAATGCCCGTGAACACGAGGGAGGCCACCACCGCAGCCGCTAACATCACGACACCAATGACAGCGAACGTCATGTTTTGACGCTGCTGACGCTCGCGCAGGAATCGCTGGCGAGGGGTGAGGGCAGTGCGGGGTGCGTTCGGATTACTCACAGTGTCCAGCCTATCGAATGGGAGCGGCCCGCGGCCAGACAACGCCCCGTCAGGCACATTACATCTAGCCCCTACCTCGCCCTCAGCGCTACAGTAAGGTCACCCTCACCAACGGGGATCATGTCGCGCATCACCACCCCACCACGGGCACCGATACGCGTGAGGCACCCCGGCCTCGTCCCCATGTCCAACCCGAAAGAGGACCGCGATGAGCTTCCTGGACACCGACCTCCTTGCCCGCATCCACGAGCGCGCCGCCGATGCCGACGCCACAAACACCTACCCCGAGCGCGACCTCGCCGACCTGCGTGACGCCGGATACCTCCGCGCATTCGTCCCCACCGAGTTCGGTGGCGCCGGCCTGAGCCTGACCGAGATCGCCGCCGAGCAGACAGCGCTGGCCAAGGCGGCGCCCGGCACCGCGCTGGGCATCAACATGCACCAGATCATCGTCGGCCTCGGCCGCTACCTGGTCGCCCACGGCAACGCGCGCGGTGAGCAGATCCTGCGCGACGCAGCCGCCGGCGAGGTCTTCGGCTTTGGTATTTCTGAGCCGGGCAACGACCTCGTGCTCTTCGGCTCGACGACGCGCGCGACCGCGACGGCAGACGGCGGCTACTCGTTCGAGGGCACCAAGATCTTCACCTCCCTGTCCCCCGTGTGGACGCGCCTGCTCGTCTTCGGACGTGCGGAGACCGACGAGGGCCCCAAGTCCGTGTTCGGCATCGTCCACCGCGACGACGAGGGCTACTCGATCAAGGACGACTGGAACACGCTCGGCATGCGCGCCACCCAGTCCATGACGACCCTCCTTCAGGGTGTCACCGTGCCCGAGGAGCGCATTCTGACGATCACGGACCCGGGACCGAGCGCCGACCCCGTCATCTTCGGTATCTTCTCCCACTTCGAGATCCTGCTGGCCGCCACCTACCAGGGCGTGGGCGAGCGCGCCGTCGAGGTGGCCGCCGAGCACGTGGCGAAGCGCCGCTCCGTGAAGAACCAGACGACCTACTCCAACGACCCGGACATCCGCTGGCGTATCGCCGAGGCAGCCCTCATCATGAACGCGGTCGGTCCGCAGATCCGCGAGCTCGCCCGCGACATCGACGAAGGCGTGGACCGCGGGCGCTCCTGGATGCCGCAGCTGTCCGCCGCGAAGAACGCGGCCGCCGAGGCCACGCTGCGCGCCGTCGAGCAGGCGATGCGCGCCTGCGGCGGCAGCGCCTACTACAACACGCACGAGCTCTCACGCCTGTACCGCGACGCGCTCGCCGGACTGTTCCAGCCCTCCGATCAGGAGTCCCTGCACGCCGCGTGGGCGAACCTGATCCTGGGCCCCATCGAGAAGGCTCAGTAGGCTTCCGCAAACGAAGGGGGCGGGCCCGAGGATATCCTCGGGCCCGCCCCCTTATGCGCATGGGATCAGTCGTTCCACGTGAACTTCTCGGGGCCGATCTCTCCGGTCGTGCCGGTCATCCAGCCGCCGCGAGCCAGCGCGAAAGACTGACCGGTCTTCGTGTTCCAGCAGCTGATGCCGTCCTGCGTGGAGTGGCACGCGAAGTCGCCCTTGGTTGCGGCGGCTCCGTAGGCGAGCGCGTTTCCACCGGAGGGTGCGGCGCTCTCACAGGACTGTCCCGCCTTGTCCTTCGAGGCGCTCAGGACGCCGACCTTGCTGCCGGAGCAGGAGGCGTAGCCGTCCTCGGCCCAATCGGACTCGCCGATGCCGCAGCTGACGCTGTCAGCGGTGAAAGAGCAGGTGATGTTGCCGGACGGGGAGGAGAAGGAGTCCACGGTGATGGCTCCGGCGGGCGCCGGGTACTTCACGGGTTCCTCGGTCGTGGCGCTTGCCGACGGGGTCGGGTCCGACGCGGAGGACGACGAGGAGCTCGGGTTCGATCCGGCTGCGGGTCCCTCGTATCCGCGCGTAAACACATAGATGACGAAGGCGAGGAGGACCGCAGCGGTGATAGCAAGGACGCCGAGGATGACGGCCATGAACGGGAAACCGCGGCGTTCCTTCTCTTCCGTCAGCGCGACTTCCTGCGAGGCAGTGGGCTGCACCTGGTAGGAGGCGCCGGCGCCCCGGTAGGCCTGCGGCGTGGACTGGGGGCGCGCGGGGCTGCCCGACGCGCTGGGGTAGGAGGAGCCTGTGGACGCGCTCGGGTAGACGGCTGTGGCCTCGGGATCCTGCGTTGCCTTGCTGCTCATGATGGACTGACGCTGCACCTGGGCGACAACCTGCTCACGAGCACCCACCTGCGGGACGGAAGCATTCCCGCCGACGACCGCGGAGTAGGGGGTCGTGCGCTCAACCTGCGAGTAGGAGTTCACGCCGCCCTGGCCAAGCACATACATGCCGGACTCGGAGGTGCGGATCGACGAGCCGGCGACCGCACCGGACACGTCTCCGTGCATGACGAGTAGCCGTTGGAGTCGATGTAGCCGTCGTAGTCGTCGCGGGCCTCGAGGGCCGCGTTGACCTGCGGGTCGTTGAACTGGTGCAACCAGTCGAGCAGACCGCGATAGGCGTGCGGATGCGCAGCCACTGCCGGGCGCAGCTCGGGGTAGCGGTACGCCAGCTGGCGCAGCGCTTCAGCGTCGGTCGACGGATCCTGGGCAGCCGCCGCAGGGTCGTCGAAGTGCAGCTCTTCAGCCATCGAAACTCCAGACGTCATGGTCACGAGGTTGTTACACAATACCGCGATCAGGGGTCACAAGTGAAACCTTCCCCATATTTTTTCCCAACATGCGGTGCTGTCACTTGACAAAAGCTCTACGAGTCCGCTCGAAAGATAAACCTGTCAAAGTCCAGCGTTTCGATGTCGCGCGCGAGGGAGCGCACCTGGTCGTCCCACCCCGGCCTCGTCGCGGAAAAGCCGTCGGGTGCACCCATGTCGCGGGCCTGCTGGAGGGCGAAAGAGCGCACCCCCATCTCGCGGGCTTTTCGCGCCACCGCGAGCGCATCGCCTGGCCCGTCCGGGTACACCGTCAGGCGCACCTCGTGATCCACCTCGGGGCGGGCCAGGACAATGCCCAGCGACTCCCACGCCCGCTCGCCCGCGCCGCTGCGCCCGGCCACGGCCTCGTAGTTACCGCGGGTCGCCTTCACGTCGATGCCCACCCAGTCGACGAGGCCCGCGCCGAGCAACTCCTCGAGACGACGCGGGTAGGGGCCCGCGGTGTGCAGGCCGACGCTGAAGCCGAGCTCGCGCACGCGCGCCATCGCCGCCCCGAGCGCGATCTGGCGGGTCGCCTCGCCGCCGGAAAACACGACGCCATCGAGGAGGCCGCGCCTGCGCGCCAGCAGGTCCTCGAGCGCGCTCCACGCGACCACGCCCGGGATGCGCGGGTCGATGATCGCGCTGTTATGGCAGTACGGGCACGCCCACGGGCACCCCTGCAGGAACAGGGATGCCGCGAACTTCCCCGGCCAGTCCACGGTCGACATCGGCACGAGGCCCGCGATCTGCAGGTCGTCCGGCGTCCACTCACGCGCATCCCGCCCCCCCGACGAGGCCGGGGACGCCCAGGCTCAGCGTGCCCTCCCGGGTCGCCCCGGCCTCGTACTGCGGGGGACGGGCGCTCACGTCAGCAGCTCCCCGCGGGAGGGAACGCGCTGACGAGCTCACCGTGCGCATCCGCGGCGCTCTCGGAGAACATCTGACGCTCGTGGTACTCGCCCTTTTTGCCGATGTTGAAGGACTGGACCGGGCGGAAGTAGCCCATGACGCGCGTCCACACCTCGCAGGCCTGCGGCTCCGCGTGGGGGTGGGCGGCCGCGCACTTGTCGCAGGTGAAGTGCTCGCCGGCCAGGTAGCCGTGGACCGGGCAGATCGAGAAGGTCGGCGTGATCGTGATGTAGGGGACCTTGAAGGCGGTGAGCGAGCGGCGCACCATCTCCTTGCAGGCCTCGCCCGAGGAGACGCGCTCACCCATGTACAGGTGCAGGACTGTGCCGCCCGTGTACTTGCCCTGCAGGACCTCCTGATCCTCGAGGGCCTGGAAGGGGTCGTCCGTGTACGCGACTGGCAGCTGCGAGGAGTTCGTGTAGTAGGGCTCGTCCGGTGTGCCCGCCTGGATGATGTCAGCGAAGCGCTTGCGATCCTCCTTCGCGAAGCGGTAGGTCGTGCCCTCCGCGGGGGGTGGCCTCCAGGTTGTACATGTGGCCGGTGGCCTCCTGGAGCTGAACCATGCGCTCGCGCACCCGGTCCAGGACGCGCACGCACATGTCGAAGCCGCGCGGGTCCGTCAGGTCGTAGGCGTCGTCGCTGAAGTTGCGCACCATCTCGTTCATGCCGTTGACGCCGATCGTCGAGAAGTGGTTATCGAGCGTGCCCAGGTAGCGCTGCGAGTAGGGGAAGAGGCCGTGGTCCATGTGGTACTGGATGGTCTCGCGCTTGATTTCGAGGGACTTCGAGGCCAGGTCGATGAGCTCGTCCATGCGCGCGATGAGGCCCTCCTCGTCGCCCTTGTAGAGGTAGCCGAGGCGCGCCATGTTGAGCGTGACCACGCCGATCGAGCCGGTCAGCTCCGCCGACCCAAAGAGGCCGTTGCCGCGCTTGAGGAGCTCGCGCAGGTCCAGCTGGAGGCGGCAGCACATCGAGCGGATCATGTGCGGGTCCAGGTCGGAGTTGATGAAGTTCTGGAAGTAGGGCAGGCCATACTTCGCGGTCATGTCGAAGAGGGCGTCGACGTTGTCGCCCTCCCAATCGAAGTCGGGCGTGATGTTGTAAGTCGGGATCGGGAACGTGAAGACACGCCCGTCCGCGTCGCCGCCCGTCATGACCTCGATGAACGCTCGGTTGATGAGGTTCATTTCCCGCTGCAGGTCGCCGTAGGTGAAGTCGACGACTTCCTCGCCGATAAGGGGGGTGCTCGTCGGCCAGGTCGTCCGGGCACGTCCAGTCGAAGGTCAGGTTCGTGAACGGGCACTGGCTACCCCAGCGCGAGGGCACGTTCAGGTTGTAGATGAGTTCCTGCATGCACTGCACGACGTCCTCGTACTCCATGTTGTCCAGGCGCACAAAGGGTGCCATGTAGGTGTCGAAGGAGGAGAAGGCCTGGGCGCCCGCCCACTCGTTCTGGAGGGTGCCGAGGAAGTTGACGATCTGGCCGCAGGCCGAGGAGAAGTGCTTGGGCGGGGCCGAGGCGATCGCGCCGCCCACGCCGTTGAAGCCCTCCTGGATGAGGCGCTTGAGGGACCAGCCGGCGCAGTATCCGGCGAACATATCGAGGTCGTGGATGTGGTAGTCGCCCTCGCGGTGCGGCGCGCCGATCTCGGGGGTGTAGACGTGTTCGAGCCAGTAGTTGGCGACGATCTTGCCCGCCGAGTTCAGGATGAGGCCGCCGAGCGAATACCCCTGGTTCGCGTTGGCGTTCACCCGCCAATCGGAGCGGTCGAGGTACTCCTGCACGGTTGCGATGGCGTCGACGTCGTAGCGGGGCGAGCTGGTCATGTTCCTTGTCCTGTCTTGATTCCGTTGTGTGCTGGGGGCTACTAAGCCTGGGTGGTGGGAGATATGTGCGATGTCGTGAGACTGTGTGTGATTGTGTGGCGGCGGGCGCCTCTGGCCCTGCGCTTCGGTGGGCGGGCCACTGCTGGACGCGTGATCGACACGTCGCGGTTGCTCTGCCCTCGTGGGGCGAGGCCGTGGCACTGTGGGTGGAGGTGGTTTCCCCCGCCCGGCATAAGGCTCCCCTAGATCTAGGGGAACACGACCATCAATCACTAGATGTAGTGCTTGATGCGAACGGTGACCACAATATCTAGTGTCATACGTGCGTCAGAAGCACGACGCGCGCGGCGAGCAGTTCCGCTCGTCACGCGCGCCCTTTTTCGACATCCATCGGGGACTAACGTCCCGTTGCGAGCCCGAGCATGACAACCCACGCTCCCCACACTCCCCGCACTCCCCGCACTCCCCGCGCCCCCCGCACTCCCCGCACTCCCCGCCCCAGTCCCGCCCAGAAATTTCGCACGTAATTCGTTTTCTTGACGATTCAACAACTTCCACAAACGTTGCAATACCAACGACTGGATTTCAATGTTTGAAAGACGCGCAAGGGAATTACGTGCGAGATTGTTGGGAAACCACGACACGCAGACCTCCACCAACACAGCGAGGCCGCGACCGGAAAACCCGGCCACGGCCTCGTCGAGATAGTCGGACGAATCAGATGAGGAAGGGCAGCTTCTTGACGACCCCCAAGCCCTTCCACCACGCACCCAGACCGAGCGTGTCGCCCGCACTGGTCAGCGGAATCAGGATGAGAACGAGCGCGTAGACCAGGTGCTCGTTGACGACCGGATTGAGGGACCCCCACACCCACGGGGCGACCGCCGCGTACATGAAGCCCAGCATGACGACGCCCGCGACCGCCGCGAGGCGCGTGCCGATCCCCAGCAGGAATGCCAAGCCGATACCCAGAAGACCCAGCATGAACAGCCAATCCATGGCGGGGACGGCCAGCGACTCGAAGAAGGAAGCCAGGGGCTTGCCGGTCGTCGCGCCCGTCAGGTAGCTCTGCGCGGGCGTGCCGCCGTCGATCCACGCGCGCGACGGGCCTGTCGAATAGTGCAGGCCGAACGTCTTGTCCAGGAACGACCACAGGAAAACGAAGCCGACCGCGATGCGCAGCAGGGCCAGGACGAAGCGCGCGGGCTTGGAGGTAACGACGGCTGACGCGGGACGAGGCATGTCAGTCCTTTCGGGACGGATCTGCGGTTCGGGGCGGGCGGGCGTCTGCAGCTCACTGCCTGTGGGTGAATGCCCACAGGAGACTGCCCGCCGAGCGGGCGGCATGACGCCCGTGCTTCATTATCCACTGCTCGAACCCCACAATGCCAGGGGCATTCCACCGAGCGAGGCCAGCTGCAGAACGTCATGAGGCCGTCGGGCCTTCGAGCACACGACTACGCCATACCGGGCACCGCACAGTTTCTGGCGCCAACAAGCCCCGCACACCACCAGTTCCGGTACAAAACTCGCCCTGCACGAGCCGCGCGGTGCCACTTGCGGTACAAAACTCGCCCAGCGCGAGCCGCGCGGCGCCAGTTCCGGTACAAAACTCGCCCTGCACGAGCCGCGCGGTGCCACTTGCGGTACAAAACTCGCCCAGCGCGAGCCGCGCGGCGGCATTTTCGGTATAAAACTCGCCCTGCTCGCCCAAAATGGCTCTATTTGGCACGTTTTCCTCTTGCTGGGAGAGTTTTGTCCCGTTTTTGTCTCCAACAAGCCGAGCAGGGAGAATTTTCTCCCGCACCAGCCGAGGCACCATCACGGGCACGAAAGAAACAACACCCCAACACAACACTCCAAGCCGCGCGGTGAAACATTTACCGCCCCAGCACGCCACAAACAACCCAAAATCACCCATTTTCGCCACGCAGGGGCGAACTTTGTTTCACAACACCCACCACCCACACAACACACACCCACACCAGGGCGAACTTTCTTTCAACTACCGGCGTCAAGACCAAGCCAACCAACAGTCGCATGCAATTCCAACTCAGCCGAACCCGACACCAACGTAGAATCCGCAGAATTCCAACGTTCAGACACCAAACCATGAAACACTTCCAAGGGAATTGCATGCGACATTGCAACATGCCAATCCCACATCACCCACCCGAGACCACCAGCGCGAAGCGCACCGGAGGGACCGGAGGATTCAACCTCATCGGGAAGATTCAACCCGATCAGAAGGGGTTGAATCTTCCCGATCAGGTGTACGCCTCACCGCAACAAGCATTTTCGTGAATGTGGAAGCACGCGTAGCCCAACTACGGCACCCGTAGACGTCGGCGGGACAGGCCGGACAACGAGTCGACGCACCCAGCCACACGCCAGCACACCAGGCACCGCCGGTGCGGAAGGCACCGGAGGGACCTGCCGCGGTGCCGGTGGGCGGTGGCGGGGCCTGGCGACAACACACAGACGCCCCGACCGATTGGAGGCCGCCGCAAGGCCTGCGGGGCCTGGCCGGACAACGAGTCGACGCGCTGGGCCGCACGCCAGCACACCCGGCCCCACTGGTGCGGAGGGCGCCGGAGGGACCGGAGGGCACGGGCGGGCTTCGAGGCGCGGCGCCGAGCGAAGTGAGGTCGCCTAGCCTCGCGGGCGGCCGGGCCCTCCGGCGCCCGGAGCACCCGTGGGGCCACAAGCAGCACCACGCGCGAACAAACGGCTCGCGGGCGGGGATCCGCAGGAATTACTCGCCCGCGAGGCGGTCGACCTCGTGCATGATGAGGCCACACACGGCGCTCACCCATGCGACGGCAGCGACGCCGAGGACGCGCGAACGCCAGGGCCGGATCTGCAGGAAGTCCTCAAAACCATAGCCGGATCCGGGGGATGCGGCGGACATGCTGAAGCCCCACATGGCGGCGCCGGTGGCCAGCAGCGCGATGACAATGAGCCCAAGACTCGCCCACACCATGACGCGTTGGACTTGAGCCCCGTGCCGCGGGCGCCGCTCGATGGGCGACAGGGCGAGGGCCCACGCGCCGGCAATGAGGGCGGCGGTGATGACGTCGGAGGGCCGGTGCCAGCCTTCCATCATGACGGACACGCCCATGAGGGATGTCCACGCCCAGCCGATCCACGCGGATGGGCTGCGGAACCACTGCGGGGCGATGACGATAAGGGCCAGCGACAGGGTGACGGCAACGGTCGTGTGCCCGGAGGGCAGGGAGTTGCCGGCCCCCGTCGTGACTCCGAGGTTGGGGCGGGTGAGGATGTAGTCCTTGAGGATCTGCGTCGTGATGTTCGCGCCGATGACTGCCCCGAGGGCGCGTCCGGCGAGCGTGGGCCGTCGTCGCGCGGCGGCAACCAGGGCGACGACAATGCCGGCCGCGACCATGACGGGCACGGACACAATGCCGGTGATGAGCATGGAGAAGGCCTCGTAGCGGCTCGCCGAGCGCATCGTGCCTTCCATGAGGATGGTGTCGAGGACCTGCCCGGGCGCGGTCGCGAGCGCCACGTGGCTGATGAGCATCGTCAGCAGCAGGCAGATCGTGACGCCCCCGAGCCGTCGGGCGAGCTTGAGCCGGTACCAGGAGTCGGACAGGAGTCGACGAGGCTGGGGCCCGCCCGCCGGTGCCTCGCCGTTAGCCTGGGGTCCGGGGGTGCGCCCTCGGGCGGGCCGTTGGGTGGCGGGGGCGCTGTTCGCTCGGGAGGAGCGGCCGGCGGCGTCGGCGGGTGCCGACGAACGGTTGCGGGGGCGCACGGGGCGCGAGCCTTTGGTGTAGGACTCGTCGACGGTGGGGTCGGAGGGCAGGGCGGCGTTGGGGTCGTCCATGGTGTCCTCCGTTCGTGTCGATGCTGTATTCCGTATCCACTGTAGTGGAGCGGGGCGCGGGCGCGCGTATTGGTTCCGCTTTCTCGCGAATCGAAGGCAAACACACAGCGGATGGGTGTCCCGCGCACCCGCCCTGACCTCGTCACAGAGTGACGGGAGGCTCCGTGTCAAGACTTGTCGGACAAGGTGGGCGCGCGCGGGACAGAGGCCTCGGTTACAGTGGGGGTGTCCGATTCTGTACGTCTCACGCGGGAGTTGTCAGTGGCTGCATCTTCACCTGTCAGCACCGATCGCATTCGGGATTTATTGCGTTCCCGGGACGTGCGTTTCGGCGACTACAACGAGGGCGAGCTGGCGTATTTGACGCCGAACGCCGCTTTTTTCTGGAATGCGACGAACCCTCAGATCCTGCAGTTGCGCGCTCAGTGGCGCGGGATTGCGCGTACGCCTGAGCAGTTCGGCGAGTTGGCGCGCGAGATCGCGACCTGCAATTCGACGCGCACTGGCCCAAAGGCGTACCTGGCTCCCCTGGAGGACGGCACACAGTACGGCCTGATCGCGGAGTGCAACGTGGTGGTCATGTCGGGACTCACGCAGGCTCAGTTGGATAATTTCTTTGAGACGTCCATGTCGATGATCATGGGTTTCTTCGCGGATCTTGAGGTGACGTTGCCCGGGTTCGTGGATTGGGATTCCCAGGGTCGGGAGGTGTCGCAGTGAACGTTCCGTACGTGGTGCCCGAGGATGAGGTGACCCCCTACCCGGCCGATTTTGAGCGGGTTGTGGACGCCGTGCGCGAGATGGGCTACGCGCTGGACGTGATCGAGAAGGGCCGCGCAGCGGGCGCTATTTTTGACGACATTCCGTTCCTGGTGTCTTTCGATACGGCGGGGCGTTTCCTGTCGATTCGCGCGCTGTGGGAGTCGGATCTGCCGGCGGAGAGCGCGGAACCCGCGCTTTTTGCGACGGCCGACAATTGGAACCGCGAGAAGTATTTTCCGACGGTGTACACGTCGACCTCGCCGGAGGGGACGCTGGGCGTGTACGCGGACTTCGTCGTCGACACGGAGGCCGGCCTGTCGGATGTGCAGCTGCGCGACGCCATTTCGTCGGGCATTTCGACGGGTATCGCCGCGATCCAGTACGTGAAGGAGTCCGCCTCCGAGGCGCTGGGGCTCGGTGAATCCGAGCGCGAATGAGCGCTGATCTGCCACCTTCTTCGCAGGCATCTTCGTCGAACGAGGCCGGGGCCTCCTCGCCCGATCGGGCACAGCAGAGCGCGTCCTCGCCGTCTCCCGCGCATCTGCTGGATGTGTTGGAGCGCCTGAGCGCCGGGGATGATCGGCTGCTCGGCCACGTGACGCTGCCGGGACGATCGGGGCAAATCGCGGAGTGGCCGCAGTGGGTCAGCCCCGCGGTCGTGGGCGCGTGGGCGCGCCGGGGCGTGGAGCGCCCGTGGATTCATCAGCGCGAGGCCTTGGATGCGATCCGTCAGAGCCGCGACGTCGTGCTCGCGACGGGCACGGGATCGGGTAAGTCACTGGCCGCGTGGACGCCGATCCTCTCCGACCTGGTGGAGGCCGAGGATTCGTCGCGCATTTCCGCGATTCACCGCCGTCCAACCGCCCTGTACCTGGCTCCGACGAAGGCGCTGGCGGCGGATCAGCTGGCCTCGCTCATGTCGCTGCTCGGCCAGGACGCGGCCCCCGATTCCGCGGACGGCGACGCGAACCCGGAAGGAAACCCCGGCCTCGTCGACGAGCGTCTGCGCCGCGTGCGGGCGACGACCGTGGACGGGGACACGCCGCGCGAAGCGAAGGAGTGGGCGCGCGCGGGCGCTGACCTGATCCTGTCGAACCCTGATTTCCTGCACTACGTGATGCTTCCGTCGCACCAGCGGTGGTCGCGTTTCCTGGCGTCGCTGCGCCTCATCGTCATCGACGAGGCGCACCATTGGCGCGGCGTGACCGGCTCGCACATCGCGCTGGTCGTGCGCCGCCTGCTGCGCGTCGCTCACCACCTGGGGGCGGATCCGCGCGTCGTCATGCTGAGCGCGACCGTGCGCGACGCGGGCGCGGTGGGCCGCGCGCTCACGGGGCGCGGCGCGGTCGCCATCACCGAGGACGGCTCGCCGGCGGGCGCCCACGAGCTGGTCCTGTGGCAGGGCGCGATCATGGCCGACGAGTCCGAGGTGGACATCTCATCCTTCCTGGAGGCCCTCGACGCGCCGCCCGGCACTGCCACCCTCAAGGTCCCGATCGTGCGGCGCAGCGCCGGGGTCGAGGCCGCCAACCTGGCCACCGCCTTCGTCGAGGAGGGAGCGCGTCTCCTCGCCTTCGTGCGATCGCGCGCGGGGGCCGAGGCCGTGGCCGCTCAGGTCCGCGACCGCCTCTCGGCGCGCGGTTCCGCGAACGCGGGCCGGGTCGGCGCATATCGCGGCGGGTACCTGCCCGAGGAGCGTCGGGCGCTCGAGGAGGCGATCCGCACGGGAGACGTGCGGGCGCTCGCCACGACGTCGGCGCTGGAGATGGGCCTGGATATCTCAGGCCTGGATGCGACGATCACGGTTGGCTGGCCGGGCACGCGCGCGTCCCTGCGCCAGCAGATCGGCCGCGCGGGTCGCGCGGGCGCGCCGGGCACGTCCGTGCTCATCGCTTCCGACAACCCGCTGGACGCGTACCTGGTGCGCCACCCAGAGCACATTCTCGGCGAGGTCGAGGCCTCCGTCATCGACCCCTCCAACCCGTGGGTGCTGGCCCCGCACGTCGCCGCCGCGGCCGCTGAAATACCGATCACGTCGTCCGATATCACCTACTTTGGCCCGGAACTGCAAGGCGTCACCGAGCGCCTCGTCGGCGACGGATACCTCAAGCGCAGGCCCACCGGATACTTCTGGGACGCCACTCGCCCCGAGCGCCCCAGCGACCTCACCGACCTGCGCGGAGCCGCCGGCGACGTCCAGATCGTCGACGCCGCCACCGGCACCATCGTCGGCACCATCGACCAGGCCTCAGCCGACGCCCACGTCTTCCCCGGTGCCATCTACATCCACCAGGGGCGCACCTTCCACGTCCTGAGCCTCAGCTCCCTCACCGCGCCCACCGCGCCCACCGCCCAGGGATGGCCGCGCGCACTCCTGCCCGAGGCTCCAGGCGGCACCCGGGGAACCGAGCACCTCGCGGGCGGGGAGCGCGAGGGGGCCCAGGCCTCGTCGATCATCATCCCGCCCGCGCGTATTGACGACGCGCGCGTCGCCCTGGTCGAGGAGGTGCGTACTCCCCTGCGCACGCGCTCGGCGACCCACACGAGCGTCGAGGTGTGCGCCATCGAGGAGACGTACGTGTGCGGGGACGGCACGGTCACGTGGCATCACGGGCCGACGAACGTGTCGACGCGGGTCACCGACTACGACCTGCTGCGCCTGCCCGGGCTCGAGTTCATCCGCAACATCGAGCTGTTCCTGCCCACGCACACGCTGCCCACGAAGTCCACGTGGTTCACCCTCACGCCGGCGGCGCTGGCCGCACTGGAGATCGAGGCCGCGGACCTGGCGGGCACTCTGCACGCCGCCGAGCACGCGATGATCGGAATCCTGCCCATCGTCGCGACCTGCGACCGCTGGGACCTGGGCGGCCTGTCCACCGAGCTGCACGACGACACCGGCGCACCCACCGTCTTCATCCACGACGCGTTCCGAGGCGGCGCCGGGCACGCGCTCGCCGGCTTTCACAGTGCGCGGTCGTGGGTAGCCGCCACCCTCGAGGCCGTCTCCTCTTGCGACTGCGAGTCCGGGTGCCCGCGCTGCGTCCAGTCCCCCAAGTGCGGCAACGGGAACGAGCCCCTGTCTAAGCAGGGAGCGATCACACTGCTTAGCTACCTCCAGGAGCGCGCGCCGGGGGCATGAAGCCCACACTGTAGATACTCGAAGGGGCCGGCCATAAGGCCGACCCCTTCGAGTATCCCATCAACACAGTGCAAGTCTTCCGATGCGCTCCCTTTCTTGGCTCACCCTTTGTGGGTGTCGCCCTTGGCTTGATGACTATTAATGTACGGGCCTCACCTGTGGGAACCATTGAACGAACCTGGCAATTTCCTGAGAATTTTTCACTCTCCCGGTCCGGCGCGCGCCCGAGCGCTCACATTCGTTGAAAAACCAGCAATCTCAACGTGCTGCGTGAGGACCACCCGGCAGTCGGCACCGCGCACCTCGCAGGACTGAACACCCGCGCCATTCGCCGCAGCGACGGCGGAGGCTGCCCCGCAGGGCCTTTCCCCCACGTCCTCCCATGCGGCGGTGGCGGACTGCTCTGCCCCAGCCAGGGCCGCCAGGTCGGCGACAGCCTGCAGGCGCACCCTCTCGCGGTGGGCGACGCCGACCCCGCCGAGGACCACCGCGAGCGCGACGGCCAAGACAATGAGACCCACGGAAGTTGATGGTCCCGGACCCCTCCTCGCTGGAACGTTCGCAGGTACACCCGTCCGCGACCATCTGACCTCGAGACACAGCTGCACGCACAACTGTCGGTCCAAGCATCACGGCAGGTCCCTCTCGTCGATGGTGGTCACCGAGCATCGGGCGATGCCCCCGACCCAGCCAGCCGCCCCTCGGTAGGGGGCGGTGCCGGTGACGCTCACCCACCCGCCGGAGCGCGCGACCGCGTAGGTACCGGGTGGGTAGGCGGCGGAGGCCGCTCCCTGCGGGTCGGTCTGTCCGATGGAGGCGGCCCGCGCGCCCTCGCGCACCGCCTGGCACAGGGACGCTCCGGTCATCCCAGCCTGCGCGGCGGCGACGATCACGCCGACGACGAGGGTGACGGCGACGAAGCCAATCGCGTGTTCGACGGTGACGTATCCGCTCTCATCGCTGTTCATCGGGTGCTGAGCGCCTCCTGGATGATGGACTCCAGGGCTGCTCGCACGGCGTCCGATTTAAGGATCACGATGAGCAAGCCAGCGAACCCCGCGGCGGCGATGGTCCCAATCGCGTACTCGACGGTGGTTGCCCCTTCCTCGGGATCTCGCCCCTCCGCGCTAACCCCACCTGTTCCGGCCCTCATGGAACGTCCGATATCCTGCATGGTCGCCATCGCAATGAGCTGGGCTCGCGTTGCCGCGCAGTCAATTCTGTCGATGATCGTCATTGATCTGTCCTTTCGTCTCTCGCGCCTACCGACGCGTAGGGCCAGTGTGCGCGCCTGGACTTTCGCGATTCCACGCGGATTGGCTGCCCTGTGGATAACTCGCGAGTCCCAGCGACCGCTGTGGATAAGCACTACATGTCGATGCCGCCGGTGAGGGAGGCGAGGAGCGGCGCGATTCCGAGCGTGAGGAACGCGGGGAGGAAACATGCGCCGAGCGGTCCGACGAGTCGGACGCTGAGTTCTTCGGCGCGCGTCTTCGCCTCCGCCAGGCGGGTTCGACGCTCCCAAGAGGCACTGCGAGCAAGCATCGTTTCCGGTGCACTGCCACTAGTCCAGGCGGATTCGAGGGCGTCTCGCAGCGGGTGCGCCCATGACGGGGTCTCTTCCCATGCCTCGTCCCATGTAGCTCCGAGCCGCAATGCGCAGGCCGTCCAGGAGAGGGACTCGCATGAGCTGGCCGCTGCGAGCGCATCGAGGACGCGCGGGATCGCCGCCCCGCACGCAAGCCCGGCGGAGGCAAGGTCGCAGGCCAGAGCCGCATCGGTGTCCTCATCGGTTGTCTGACCCGCGCGAGGATCCTGCGGCACGAGACGATGCCCGCCACCCACGCGAGTAGTCCGAGCAGCGCGCACCCCCTCCCGACCGTCGAGCCCGTGTAGAAATGCCAGGGTGAGGCACCCAGGGCGAGTGCGGACACGATTCCGACCAGGGGAAGGGCGGCGAGGACGCGCGCGGACATGAGGGGCCCGGCGGAGGCAACGCGGCGAGCCTCTTCGACGGCTTGCGCATCATCGATGCTGTCCCCGATGGCATCCAGGATGTCTGCCAGGGGTGCGCCAAGGCCGCGGCTAAATCGGCAGGCCAGGGCGATGGACGCGGCGGCAGACCTGGCGGCGGCTGCGTCCGGGGATCGGGCGCGCAACGGGATGCTCCAGCGAGGAGGCTCGCGCGCCCATTCGTCGAGGATAGGCGGGTAGGTCTCGTCCACACCGGCGCTTCCTCCCACGTCGATGCGCGACAGCGCGAGGCCCCAGGCGGAGGTAGTGGGGACTCCCGCACGCAGACGGGTCGCGACCTCGGCGACGAGAAGGGAGAGCTCACGCGGGGTGGGCGGGCCCTGCGCGCGGCCGCGGTGGCGCGCGGATCGTTCGTTGCCGGAACATAGACGGCCCCACCGCCACCGGGCCTCACGGTCCGGGCTACGCACACCCGTCGGCTGCGCCCACGAGCGCACGATACGCTTCTCGCGCGCTCGCCGATACACGGCGATACAACACTGAAACCACAGCGCTAACACGCATATAACGAACACGCTGACCGCCGCCACCTCGCCGAGGCCCAGGCAATCCACGAACGCATCCCAGCCCGCCCTCATAGCCCGACCCTTCGGGCGAGGGAGGCCCAGGCCTCGTGCGTGGTGACGCAGCCATCGGCGGTGGCGCTGAGCGCGACCACGCACTCGAGTAGACCGCGAGCGCGCGAGAGGACCCCGACCTCGGACACCCATCTGTGCCCGTCTGCGTCGCGCCGCATGTGGAGGACGGCATCGAGGGCGCTGGAAGCCTGGGCAGCAACGGCGCCCTCCCCCATGCCCGCGAGCGCCCCGAGGGCAGCGACCGAGCGGGCACGTCCGGCGCCCCGTTCGCGTGGATGGTCGCCCAGCCCCCGTCATGCCCCGTGTTGAGAGCCGTCAGGACATCGCGGACTTCGGGACCACGACACTCCCCGAGAACGAGGCGGTCGGGGCGCATGCGCATGGCCGCTCGCACGAGGTCGCAGAGGGTGACGGATCCTCGTCCTTCGACGTTTGGCTTGCGTTCGACGAGGTGAACGCAGTGGGGGTGGGCGGGCGCGATCTCAGCGACCTCCTCGATGCACACGATGCGCTCGCCGGAGGGGGACGAGGGAAAGGGCGGCGCTCAGGAGGGTGGTCTTGCCGCTGCCGGTCGCTCCACTCACCAGGACGTTCGCCCGCGAGGCAACGAGCGCCCGCAGGAGCGCACCGACCGCGCCGGGCAACGTCCCGCAGGCCTCGAGATCCGCGACGCCCAGCCGACGGGTACCGAGGACGCGCAGGGAGATGAGGGTGCCCGATCCTGAGACGGGTGGCAGGACCGCGTGCAGGCGCACGCCGCCCGGCAGGGTGCCGTCGGCGACGGGGCTGGCGTCGTCGAGGCGCGTCCCGCAGGCGCTCGCGAGGCGTATCGCGGCGTGGCGAGCGCCCGCCTCGTCCCGGATGCCGACGTCGACACGCACGAGTCCCCCTCCCCTGTCGACCCAGGCATGGGTGCCGTTGATGAGCACGTCGGTGACGGCCGGGTCGTCGAGAAGATCGGCGAGGGTGGGATCCATGCCCTTCTGGCGTGCGCGCAGCATCTTGAGCGTGCGAGAGGCTTCGCGTGCGCCGCACCCGGGTCGCGCCGCGTCGGCGGTCGCGCGGGCGGGCGGTGCACCGCGTGCGAGCAACGTCAAGACGTTAGGCATTGGCCGCCTCCAGATGAGGCGCGTCGCCCTGATCGAGGGGACGAGCGCGAGAGGGGGTCGGGGAGAGGGACGCGAGCGCTCGTCGCAGGGCCCGCAGGTCCCGGCCCGGGCGCGTGGGAGCGCGCAGAATCGGCCGGGGTGCGCACGCATGCAGCCCCGCGCTACGCCTCCCACAACCTGCTGACACAAGTGTGATCGCGGGACAGGGAGGGGGATGGGATGCGAGGCTCGCGGCCATCGCCGACGCGCCATCCAGGTCCGCGCGCGTGAGGAGGACGAGAGCGTTCGCGTGAATGACGGACGCGCAGCCAGCTGCTCGACCGTCCCATCGCCCCGCGTCCACGATGAGGGGCGCGCGCAGTGATCGACAGGCGGCCACCACCCGCGGGTCGTCCGCGCTGGCCCCGCCGCGCGCATCACCGACGAGGGCACGTACTCCGCCCACAGTGGGCAGGTGATCGCGCAGCGACGGCAGGTAGGAGTCCTCGCCCGCATTGAGGTCGGCCCAGCGCACGCCGGGAGCGTCGTGCTCGCGGGCTCGCGCAAACCCGGGCACGGACCCGGACGCATCGACAACGATCACCTCCCCCAAATACCCGCGTTCACGATCGGTGCGCCTGCGCCACAAACCCTCGCGGGCACCTCGACGACGCCCACACTCACGGGCCAGCAGCCGCACAACGCTGGTGACACCGACCCCTCCCGCGGTCCCAGCGACCACCCACACCGCGCCCGACCTGCCCCACCGGTGACCGGCCTCGGCGATGAGGGAGACGAGGAGGGCCGTATCCCCGGGTAAACTCACCTGTCCCCCATCCCCGACGCGCACGCATGGGGCACCCGGGGGTACGGGCGCGCCCGGTGAGGCCAGGACTAACGAGGCGTGCGCCGGGTTCGACGACACGCGCGCCCCGGCGAGCTCCACCGCGTCACGGGCGTACTCCAGGTCCGGCGGGGTCAGGCCAACGAGGGCGACGGGGCTCGGGTCCTCGGTATCGTGGGTAGTCATGCAGCCACGATGCGCCTCGAGTGCCCCACCGGTCCACACCCAGGCGCGCCCCTGTGGACAACGCCAACCCAAGGTGCCACGCTGTGCATAGAGGGATCCGATGGAGGACCCCTGTGGATTGAGCCAACGCTGGAGTAGACGCCATGGTACGCGCGGCCTTTTTCGACCTGGATAAGACGATTCTGGACACGTCCTCGAACGTGGCCCTGTCCGGTCCGTTCATCGAGGCGGGCCTCATGAACCGTCGCACTGCGCTCACCTCCGTCCTCGTGCAGCTGCCATACCTGCTCGCGGGCGCCGACGAGTCGCGCATGGAACAGATGGCGCAGGCACTGGGGCGCATGGGGCGCGGATGGAACGCCGCGTTCCTCGAGGCCACGGTCGAGGACGCGCTCGAGCGCACGATTCAGCCCGTCTGCTACGCGCAGGCGCTCGCGCGCATCGAGGCGCACAAGCGTGTGGGAGACGTCGTCGTCATCGCGTCGGCGTCAGTCGAGCAGGTGGTGCGCCCAATCGCGCAGATGCTGGGGGCTGACGAGGTCCTCGCCTCGCGCGCGGCGGTCGACGACGACGGGTGCTTCACGGGCGAGATCACGCACTTCAACCAGGCACAGGGCAAGGCGGATGCCTGCGAGGCCCTGGCTCGCGCACGCGGATGGGACCTGTCGGAGTGTTCGGCATACTCGGATTCGGTGTCGGACGCACCGCTCCTGCGCCTCGTCGGCCACCCCTACGCAGTCAACCCGGACCGCGCCCTGCGCGAGATGGCGCAGCGCGAGGGCTGGCCAACCCTCACCTTCACATCCACGGTGCGCGTCCTACCGCGCGAGGTTCCCACGCCCGCGAAGGTCGCGGTACCTTTCATCGCCGGCGTCGCCGTGGGCGCGGCGGCCTGCATGCTGCTGCGCCGCTGAGAAACAGCCTTAGGAGAGCCTGCCCGCCTGCACGTGGCGGGCGACGTCACGCCCCACTTGGGCGCCGTAGACGACTCCCGCGCAGTAGTGGATGATCCACCGGGCCAGGCCGGCCTCGTCGGCACTCACCCACCCGGCGAGTTCGCGTCCCGCGCGCGCCGGGTCGAGCGCGTCGTAGGCGGCCGGCACGCATACACCCGTCGGGTCGACACCTCGGGTGACGAGGATCCACCGCGCCAGTCCACCCCCCACGACGGACGAGGCCGGATCGAAGACGCGCCGGAAACGGAAGTGGGCGGTCAGGGCGGCGGCGACGGCGAGGCCGGGCGCATCGGCGCGCGTGTAGGCGAGGGCGGGGGCGAGCAGGGCGGGATCGGTGGGGACTGCAACCGTGCGGGACTCGACGAGGCCTGAGGCGACCAGGCCGGAACAGGCATCCCTATGCAGTCCCGCGATCAGCGCGGGCATGGGCGTGGGAGCGACACGAACGCCCCCTTGAGAACGTGTGTTGAGAGCAGGGAAGCGCGAGGCCAGGTTCCACTGCGAGCGCCAGATCCCCAGCGCCAGCGCGGCTCCCGGGTCCGAGCCCGCTCCCCCATCGTCAGCCATGGACAGGGCACGCACGTCGTCGACGCTCGTGCGGGCACCCTCGATGATGGACAGGGCGGCGGCTTCGCGCACGGCTGCCTCCGCGCGCGCCTCCTCCCAACCTCGGCGCAGCCCCTCACTGAAACGCAGGTCGGCGAGCGCCGCGTGCGCCTCGTTCATGGCGGATGCGACGTCGGGGCGGGCGGCGGCCGCCTGCAGCACGGCGGGCGCGGGGTCGACGAGGGCTTCGATACTCACCCCTCTACACTAGGGGCATGACGCTTTTGCAGCATCGAAACTTCTCCGCGCGCCTGCGCTCGGGGTTGTTCGCTTTTATTTTCGCGCCGGTTGCCCTGGTGTTTCTGGGTTCATCGATGGTCGACGTGCAGGCCTTGGCCTCGGTCGGGCAGCCCCTGGCCTCAGTGGAGGGCCTCATCGGCATGGCCTTGGCGTCGATGCTGATCGCGCTGATCGCCTTGAACTGCGAGGAGTCGAGCGCCGGCATGGTCGTCACATTCGTGTGGTCACTCGTCGTGGGGGCCGCGCAGTTCCTGGGAGTGGCGCGCCTGCCGCTGCTCATGAAGTCCTCGGTGGGCGCCGAGGACATGTTCGCCGGTGTCCTGTGGTGCCTATACCCGGTGTGCCTCTCACTCATGCTGGGCGCGTGCGCGCTGACGATTAAGTCGGTGCGGGTGCGCGCGGGCAAGGACACACGCATACCGCTCGCGCGCGTGCACCGTCACGCGTTTGGCACGACGGTCGCGCTGCCGGCGTCCGTCGCCGCCGGTGTGCTGATGGTGGCCGCCGCGCCTTCTGATTCGACGAACGTTGCCGCGATGGGCCTCGAGGGCGTGCTCGAGGGGCACACACTCATGCCGTTGCTGGCTCTCGGGGCTGGCCTGGCTTTCGCCCTGTTGGTGGTGAGTGCGCGCTGGTCGATCACGGGCACTCAGATCGCCACGTGGACCATCCTCGTGCTGCCGAGCTACGTGGTCCTGCCGGTGTGGGCGTCGCTGACGGGAAACGTAATCGTTCCCGGCCCCTCGATCATCACGAAATTCGCACTCGCCTCTCCGCCCCTGGCTGCCCTCGGGATGGCGACGGGATGCGCGTCGATGGGCGTGCTGTGGGCGCGGGTGCGCGCCCTGAAGAACCTGGATGCGTCGCAGGACGCATTGGCGAATGAGGGGCCTGCCGAGGGCTAATGCGCGCAAGCGCGCATGCGGACCGTAATATGTGGGCAGATATAAGGAGGAAGCATGTCCGAGAACGAGTTTGACGTCCAGCGCGACCGCGCCGAGGAGGACCGCGAGAACGTGGTGCTGACCGGCGAGGAGATCGAGCTGCCGGGTGAAGATTCCGACGCGTCGGCGATCATCGGCGAGTCCAGCGAGCCCATCCACACGGGTGAGATCGAGGCGGTCGCAATCGGCGGACTGACGGGACGCGTTCCGGCTGCTGCCCCGCTCAAGCCCACGATCGAGGACAAGATCTCGACGGGTGAGCTGCCCGTCGTGACTGCCCCGGAGGGTGACCTTCCGGTCGTGTCCCCGAGGGATGAGGCCGACGCCGCTCCCGAGGAAACGCAGGAGCACGCCGATGGCGAGCAGGAAGCCCCCAAGCAGGATTCCTCCGAGGTCGTCGCCGCCACCGATGAGTCGGCGAACGAAGACGAGGCTGCGGACGGTGCCGAGGACACGGCCGAGGTTTCTTCCGATAACTCCGCGGACGCGGTGTCCGAAGAGGTCGCCGATCAGCAGGAGGAGCCCGCCGAGGACAACGCCCCCGCCAACGAAGAGCCCACGTCCGAGCAGGCCGACGAGGAGGACGCGCCATCGCAGGACGCCGCTCCCGAGGCCGAGCAGACCGATGATGCTTCGGACGAGGTGGAGACCGTCGACGATCCCGAGCCCACGCTGGCGCCCGTCATGACGCCCGCGCAGGCTGCCGCGGCGATGGGTCTGAGCACGGACGACGCCGCTGAGAAGGCCGAGGAAGCCGACGATTCCACCGACGAACCGGCTACCGACGATGCTGATGCAGCTCACGAGGCGGAGGAATCAGCCGTCGGCGGCGCCGCTGCCGAGCACACGCTGACCTCGCGTCGCTCAATGATTTCGGCGATGACGACGATGCCACCTCTCCGTCGATCCCGGCGCTCACGCCTGTCGAGCAGGACGAGACGGCCTCCTCGGACGAGACCGAGGATCCCTTCGCCGAGCTCGACCCGCCCACCGAGGAAGCCACCCCCTTCACCGAGCCGACGACCCAGCTGCCCACCCAGGACGCCCAGGCCTCGTACTCCTTTGAGGACCAGGACGCCGCCGAGGAGGCTCGCCCGCGCCGCCGCTCCCTGCTGGGCGAGGGCGACGAGGACAGCGAGGCCGCAACCCTGGCCGCCATCGCGTCGACCGCCGCGCGCGGCGACAAGGCCGAGTCCCCGCGACTGGACGACGAACTCTTCTCCGCCGCCCCCGAGATCACGGAGATGCCCTCGCGCACGGGCGCGCACTGGCTGTCTTTCCTGCTGTTCCTCCTCCTCGTGCCCGCCGGCTGGTACCTGGCCGCCGACGCGGGAGCACGCATGACGCTGGCGGACGCCGCCCCCATGTACACGGGCGTTGCGTCCATCGTGGCGCTGGGCGAGCTCCTGGGAGCGACCCTTGTCTCCGCAATCCTGTTTGTGACGGCGCGCCGCTCCTCGCTGGGTGCGTGGCTGATGGGCCTGGTCACTCTGGTCGTTGGCCTTCCGTGGGTTATGGCCCCCGGTATCACGGCCGCGTCGGCGCTGACCGCGCTGACCGCACTGACGAACACCGGTTCCCTGGGCGCGAACCTGTCGCACCACCTGCAGGCCTCCGGTTACTCGGGTCGCTTCGCCCTGCTGGGCATCGCGCTCCTGGGCCTGGCGTACGTGTCCCACTCGGCGCGCCGCACCGGCCGCGAGGAGGAGGCCCTGCGCACCTCGATTGAAGCTATCAACCCGGCGGGCGCCTTCTACTCCAAGCGCGCCCGCAAGAAGGCAGCAAAGGACGCGGCCCGCAAGTGAAGACCTTGATTCCCGCCAGCGCAATCGAGCTCGAGGGTCCCTGGACCACCGGCACGTGAGCGCTGGCGGCGCCGCATTTCACGTCGCCGACATGGGTGAGGGCATGGATCATGCCCTCGTCCTCCTGCACGGCTTCCCGGAGCACTGGTGGGCATGGCGCGACGTGCTTCCCACCCTCGCCGAGTCCACGTCTCGCGTGTTCGCCCTCGATTTGCGAGGCTTCGGCACCTCCGACCTGACGCGCGGAGACTGCGATCTGCAGCAGATGGCGAACGACGTGATCGGCGTTGTGCGCGCTCTCGGCGTGGCCTCGTTCTCCGTGGCCGGCATCGGGATCGGTGGCACGGTCGCGTGGATGATCGGTGCCCTGGCACCCCTTGAGCTGCGTTCTATCGCGGTCCTGTCCGCTCCCCACCCGCTCGGCGTCCAGCCCGTCATCGGCCGCGCACCCTGGGCGGGTGGCCGCGTCCTGCAGGGGCGCCTCGCTCTGCCCACCGGGCGCGAGCGCGCGCTGCGATCTGGCTCCCTCGTGACGACCGTGTTCCGCGCGTGGGCATCGCCCGGGAACGTGGACGGCCTCGTCTCTCAATCGGGCACGTACCGCGCTGCGCTGCGCCGACCTTTTGCCGCACACACACACGGCCCTGCGCGGCCTGAGCGCCGCCCGCAAGATCTCGCGCGAGGAGCGTCGCCTCCTCGCCGAGCCGGTGCGCGTGCCCGTCCTGTCCCTGGTGGGACGCGACGACGGCGCCTGGTCTGCGCTGGATCACGCGGCGGACGCTCAGTTCGTCGACGCACCCCTCACCCAGATTGTCATTCGCGAGGCCGGACACTTCCTCCCCGAAGAAGCACCGCAGGCGGTTGCTGAGGCTCTGTCAGAGCACGTCGAGGCGCACGCGAAGTAACGCATTTTTCATTAGACAGGTCACACAAAACACAAAATGAAGCCCATTTCACCTGATAGATAGGGCATAATGGTGTGATGCGCGGTACCTCCTCGTGAGTGGTATTACGTATGGGATCCACTGCGCAATCCAAATCGAAACGCCCGAGCAATCGGGCACGAGCGGAAGGAGCTCCGCACCATGATCGGTGACGGAAACTTCATCAGCCAGGTGCCGCTGTTCGGTGGCCTTGATGATGCACAGCAGGTGTCCCTCCAGCAGAAGATGGGTCATACGACCCTGCGTCGCGGAGAGACTCTCTTCGACGAAGGCGATCTCGGCGATCGCCTGTACATCGTGACCGAGGGCAAGGTGAAGCTCGGCCACACGTCCAGCGACGGCCGCGAGTCTCTGCTCGCAGTCCTGGGCCCCGGAGAGATCATCGGTGAGCTCACGCTCTTCGATCCGGGCCCGCGCTCGACCACCGCAACCGCCGTTTCCCCGGCGTCCCTCCTCTACCTCGAGCACGAGGATCTCATGCACGTGCTCGACACCAACCCCACCCTGGCCAAGCACATGCTGCGCGCCCTTGCGCAGCGCCTGCGCCGCACCAACGAGTCCCTCTCGGATCTCGTGTTCTCCGACGTTCCCGGCCGCGTCGCCAAGGCCCTCCTGGACCTTGCAGACCGCTTCGGCACCGCGACCGACAAGGGCGTCCACGTCCCCCACGACCTCACGCAGGAAGAGCTCGCCCAGCTGGTCGGTGCCTCCCGTGAGACCGTGAACAAGTCTCTGGCCGACTTCGTGTCGCGCGGCTGGATCCGTCTGGAAGGTCGCGCCGTGACCCTCCTCGACGTCGATCGCCTGGCGCGTCGCGCTCGCTGACCTCAGCTCGAACAGGGTTGGGCCCGACACCTCACGGTGTCGGGCCCAACCCTTTGCATGACGAAATGAACGAGGCCGTGGCCGCTCGTGCGTTTTCTGCACGTGCCGGCCACGGCCTCGTTGTATGCGCAGCGCTGCCGCGCGTCAGTTCTGAACGGCGGGTGTTTCCTCAATCGGACGCTTGAGGTAGGCCACCAGGTTCTCAGAGCCCGTCGGGCCGGGGATCACCTGGACGAGTTCCCACCCGTCGGCGCCCCACTGGTCGAGGATTGCTTTCGTCGCGTGCGTGAGCAGCGGAATCGTGGAGTATTCCCATTTAGTCATGGGTCTATCCTACCCGCCCGCCATCTGGGGGCGCACGAAAGACAGGACCTTTGGGACGTGTGGGCTGCGCAGCTCGCGGGCGAGCGGCTCGTCAGAGCTGCGTAGCCACTCCAGCCAGTTTTCCGCGTGCGGATAGTGGCGCAGGATCGCGCGGCGTTCCCGTTCAGTCAGGCCACCCCACACGCCGTAGTTCGCCTCGGATTCGAGAGCGTCGGCGAGGCATTCGAGGCGAACCTCGCATTCGTAGCAGCGCATACGAACCTGACGCTGGGACGCACCCTGCACGAACAGCACGTCCGGTTCGATGGACGCGCAGAGCGCGCGGGCGACCCAGCTTTGATCGTCGCCTTGCGTTGACATCGTGGAACTCCACTTCACTGTATTTCGAGCCCTGCCTGTGACCATACACACATACGATTGCGGGCGCAAACGCTGCGACCACTGTCGAAGGCCCCTCAAGGTGACTCATCAGGCAATTCTCACGCGTCGCCAAACGCCAGATGAGCACGCCGCCACGTAAGCTAGGAATATGTCGCACTCTCACTCTCGCGCTGTCCGACCGGCCCAGCTGCTCGCACTGCTGATGGCATTCCTGAGCGTGTCTGCGCTCATGGGTGTCGTCGGGGCAGGCATGCTCGTCCCCATTGCCGGCCCCACCGCGCTCGTCGCTAAGTCGGTTCCCTCCGTCTTCAACGAGCTCCCCGGTGACCTGCAGACGGTCGCTCCGGCTGAGGAGTCGCAGCTGCTGGATTCGTCCGGCGGCGTGATCGCGCACTTCTATGACAAGCAGCGCATCGTGGTACCCAGCGCCAACATCGCTGACGTGATGAAGAAGGCGATCGTCGCGATCGAAGATAAGCGCTTCTATGAGCACAACGGCGTCGATGCCACGGGTATCGCCCGTGCTCTTGTCTCGAACCTGGGTGACAGCGGACGTCAGGGTGCATCCACGATCACCCAGCAGTACGTGCGTAACTCGCTGGCAGAGCGCGGCTACCTTGAGGGCGACGCGGACCAGGTGAGCGCGGCGACCGAGCAGACCACCGAGCGTAAGCTGCGCGAGATGAAGTACGCGCTGGCGTTGGAGAAGACCCAGTCGAAGGACGAAATCCTCACGGGTTACCTCAACATCGCTCCCTTCGGTCCGATCACCTACGGCGTGGAGGCCGCCTCGCAGCGCTACTTCTCCAAGTCGGCGTCGGAGCTGAACTACCTGGAGGCTGCGCTCCTCGCAGGCCTCGTTCAGTCCCCCGTCCAGTACGATCCGCTGACCCACCCGGAAGCCGCCCAGGAACGCCGCGACACGGTCCTGGCCACGATGCTCGATCAGGGTGTCATCACGCAGGAAGAATACGACGAGGGCATCGCCACGTCGGTCGATTCGATGCTGCACCCAACGGTGTCCTCCGAGGGCTGCTCCGGCGCCCCGTCTGAGCAGGCCTACTTCTGCGACTACGTGCTGGCGCAGTTCCTGGAGGATTCAACCTTTGGTTCCACACGCATCGAACGCGAGCGTCTCCTCAAGACTCAGGGCATCACGATCCGCACCACGATGGATCCCGCGAAGCAGAGCGCAGCCTACGCGTCCCTGACGAATGCAATTCCCGTGGGCGACGCATCCGGCCTCAACGATGCGCTCGTCTCCCTGGATCCGCGCACCGGTAAGGTCCTGGCGATGGCCCAGAACACGACATACGGCATCGAGGCCGGCCAGACGATGTCGAACTACTCTGCGGACGGCAACTTCCAGGTCGGCTCGACCTTCAAGGTGTTCACGCTGCTGCAGTGGTTCAAGGAAGGCCACTCGGCGTACGAGACCGTGGGTTCGGCCAACACCTTCTACCCCAACGGCTCCTTCAAGTGCGACGGCCGGCCGATTGTCACCGAGGGCTACCAGGTCAACGACCTCGCAGGTAAGACCGGTTCTATGAACGTCGTGCGCGCGACGGGTCAGTCGGTCAACCAAGCGTTCGTGAACATGGCGTCGCGCGTGGACTTCTGTTCTATCTTCGAGACCGCTTACGACATGGGCATCACGGAGGATGGCGAGGTTCCGGCGCCCTTCCCCGCCAACATTCTTGGTTCCGTGTCCGGCTCCCCCCTGCAGATGGCGTCCGTGTTTGCGACGATCGCAAACTCCGGCCAGCAGTGCAAGCCCCAGTCCATCGAGTCGGTGACCGATCGCAATGAGAACGTCCTCCAGGAGTTCTCGCCAGAGTGCAAGCAGGTTATCCCCGCCGAGGTCGCGAACAAGACGGCCGCGCTGCTGACCGCTTCGGCCGGCCAGTACTACACGTCGACGCGTCTGGGTGACGGTCGCCCGTTCGCCGCGAAGTCGGGTACGACCGACGGCCACGCGAACACGTGGCTGACGGGCTTCACCCCGTCGCTCGCGACCGCCGCTTGGGTGGGCCACGGTGACAACTCCTCGCAGGAAGTCTCCGGTGTGGTCATTAACGGCGTGTACCACTCCGAGATCTTCGGTGAGACCTACGTCGGCCAGAACATTTGGGCGCCTTACATGACGCAGGCGCTGGCGGGCACTCCGGTGGAGGCCGTGTCGAACGCGAACATCGGCGCGTCCATCCCGCAGCGCGGCTCGACGCCGACTCCCAACCCTTCGCAGTCCGCCACTCCATCGCCGTCCCCGACGGGTAACTGAGATGGCGACTGACGCACCGGCGTTGCTTCGGGAGGCCACGGGCTCGTCCGCTCGACGAGGCCGTGGCCTCCTGCGCACCGCCGGTGCACTCGTCGGTGGGCTGGGGCTTGCCGGGCTGGCTGCGGGTGGTGCCGCGCTGGCCTGGGGTTCGATCGAGCGCACCATGCCGGTCCTGCGACGCTACGAGGTTCCGGTCCGCGCACGCGTCCCCGAGGTTCGAATCCTGCAGATTGCGGATCTGCACCTGTTCGCGGGCCAGGAGTTTCTGCTGCGTTTCTTGTCCGAGGTGGCAGCCTCGGAGCGCTTCGACATGGTCGTGGCAACCGGCGATAACTTCGGGTCCGTGGACGCTCTGGACATGGTGATGGAGGCGTATCGCCCGTTCTTGTCCTACCCGGGTGCCTTCGTGCTCGGTTCCAATGACTACTATTCGCCGATCCCAAAGCGGTGGAGCCGCTACCTGTCGCGCTCGAAGCCGCATCCGGCGCGCGTCGTTCCTGATCTTCCCTACCTGCCGATGGTGCGTCGGATGCGCCAGGCCGGCTGGTTGGACCTGTCGAATGCGTCCGGAACACTTCGCCTGCCTACGGGCACGGTCTCGCTTCTGGGCACGGATGACGCGCATATTCACCGTGATCGCCTGGGGGCCCCGGCCTCGTCGTGGGCGGCACCCGATGTCTTGCGCCTGGGGGTGACGCACGCACCGTACACCCGGGTTATCTCCGCGCTGACCTCGACGGGTGCTGACCTGATCCTCGCGGGACATACGCACGGCGGCCAGATTGGCATTCCTGGGGTCGGCGCGATCATCACAAATTGCGACATTTCACGCCCCTACGCGAAGGGTCTGAAGCGCTGGCAGGTACCGGATGGCTCGGCGGCGTGGCTGCACGTGTCCGCGGGTCTGGGCACATCCCCGTACGCCAAGGTGCGCATCGCGACGCGCCCCGAGGCGTCGCTCCTCCACGTGTACCCCGCCTAGCCGCGCCTGTCGCTCCCCGTCGATCCTTCGCGACGCGGCTGTCACCCGGGCAGTTCAATGCGGCGTGGAACACACTTACGATGCTTGCTTGATCTCCGTTTGGGAATATCGGCGAGGTAAGGCTATACTCGAACGGCACCGGGGTGTGGCGCAGCTTGGTAGCGCGCTTCGTTCGGGACGAAGAGGCCGTGGGTTCAAATCCCGCCACCCCGACCGGTAGTCGCCGGGACCGTTTGGTCCCGGCGACTTTTGTATTCACGCACATAGGACCACTGACCACTGGGTCGAATATTGCCTCGGCTACCGATTACACTGGGAATACTTCCATCATCAAATCTTTGAGGAGCAACCCCGTGAAGCGTCGCCTTGCAGCAGCTCTGCTCATCGCCACTCTCCCGCTCGGCCTGGCGGCATGCGCCAACACGAAGTCCGAGAGCGCACCCGCCGCCTCGAGCACGCAGAAGCCCACCCCCTCTGCAAGCGCTTCCTCCAGCGCTACACCCACGCAGAAAGCGGACACTCAGTCAAAGAAGGAAGCCTGCTGGATTATTATGTCCGGCCTCAAGCCCATCCAGGACCTCAACCTGGTGGACCCGGATCAGCGCGAGGAAGGTTTCGCTTACCTGTTCAAGGCATTGAGCTCCGACGAGATCACCAACAGCGAGGTGAAGGCAGCCGCAGACAAAGCCCTTGCGGACGCACAGGCACTCCACGACTTCATTGTCGCCAACAGTGACAGCGAGATCACCGAAGAGATCGAGGCAGAGGGCCAGCAGCTCCAGTCCACCTCCACCACCTCCTACCGTGCGCTGCGAGCGATGTGCGCTGCGAAGGAGTAATCCCATCATGAGAGCGTGACTGGCACGCCATGCGCGCATGAGTGAGGGCGGCTCCGAGGGTCGCCCTCACCCATCCATCCGCCTTGCGACACACCGACGAAGCCCCGTGCCCAGGATCACGGACCACACACTGTAGTGACGCACATCGCCACGATACTCTCAAGAAGCTTGACATCATCAACACATCGAGGAGCACTCCATGAAGCGCCGCATCGTCGCCGCACTCGTCACCGCCCTGCTACCCCTTGGCATGACCGGCTGTTCCATCGCATCGAAGACCTCCGCCTGCGAGGAGCTTTCCGGCCCCCTGAAGGAGGCAGGTGTCGCCCTCCTCAACGCACGCCTGGGCGAGGCGGAGAATCCGGGCGAATCGTTCACGAAGCTCGCCGAAGCCTACGAGACGGCTTCCGCAAAGATCACCAACTCGGAAGTGAAGGCCTCTGTCGATCAGGTCGCAGCTGACTGGCGCACCGTCGCCGAGAAGGCCCAGGCCCTGTCCGAGGATCCAGAGAACGTGGACGAGGAGAAGATCCAGGACCTCCAGGCATCCTTCGAGCAGCTCAACACCCACCAGACCGAGCTCTTCCACACGTGCGGCTACAAGTACTGAGTCGCATTGACAGTCCATGCGCCAGCCAGGTATCTAGCAGTGTCATACACCATTACGAGGCGTCCGATTACCTCCGATTTCCCGCTTTAACTCGACCTCACTGACCGATGTGTTAATTTCATGTTTTTGGGGTTAGACTGAGCGAGAACGTACACTTCACCATTTCAAGGAGCATCCCATGAAGCGTCGTATTGCAGCCGCCCTCCTCATCACTCTGCTGCCCCTCGGCATGTCCGCGTGCCTGCAGGTCAAGACTGACAACCCGACGTCCTCGCAGTCGTCCTCGTCCGCGCCTTCGCAGGAGCCGACCAGCACGCCTACGCAGGCATCGCCCTCTGCGTCGAGCTCTTCGAAGTCGAGCCAGACGAAGGAGGAGGCCTGCGCCATTCTCGACGACAAGGCCAACGCTATCTCCTCGAGCCTGAACGAGAAGGACAAGGCCTCGGTCATCAAGACCCTGTCCAACTTCATTGACATCATGAAGTCTGACGAAATCACCAACCCCGAGGTCAAGGTCGCAGCAAACAGCCTGGCGAACAGCGCGCAGAAGCTCCTCGACGCGACCAAGGCGGCCGACGATCAGCCGACGGCCGAGCAGCGCTCCCGGATTCTGTCAGCGACGTCAGAGTACCTGGAGTCGATGAACAATCTTCAGACGGTGTGCACCGGTAAGTGACGCTCTGACGAGCGCTAACGAGAGGAGGGGCGGCCCATCGGGCCGCCCCTCCAACTCTATATCCGATTCAGAGACGAATCAGTGCTTAAATTCGCACTTGTCGAACAGCTCGTTCTGCTTCGTATTGAGATCCTCCATCTGCTTCTGGTACTCCTCGAGCTTCTGGATGTCCATATTCAGCGGATCCATCTTCAGAACACCCGAGTTGTCGGCGGCAGCGCGCCATGCGGCCGCAACCTGATCGACAGACTCCTTAATTTCCTTGTTGGTGATCTTCTTGCCGGCATCCTCGTAGGCGGTGGCGAACGCGGCGTAAGTATCTCCAACGTTGCTCATGTCACCAGCCTTTGCAGATTCCACCAGGGCGCGGCTCGTTTCCTCAAGAGGCTTCTCGAGCAGCTTGCAGGCATCAGCCTTCGACTGGGACCCACAGGCGGCCAAGCTCAGGGGCAGAAGCGCAACGAGGGCGGCCGTCAGAAGACGCTTTTTCATGAGGGTTACTCCTTCGAGTATTTGTGATGGGTACCAGCGAATCATATCGCATTTTCACATCATTGATTACCTCGTGGTCAACAAACATTCGTACATCATTGACACAATCCACTGCACGAATGACGAGCGAGCTTGATAGCCGCACCACTCGATATGAGAAGAGGGCGCCCCCTACGTACGCACGAGGAGGGGCGGCCCCTCCGGGCCATCCCCTCCTCGTTATCTACACAGTTGGGAACCGGACGCGGGGATCAGCTCGCCTGCGCCCCGGCCTCGTCCATTTAGGCCTGGCCGCCATTCTTCCAACGACGGAAGAACATCGCCAGCAGGGCGCCGGACAGGTTGTGCCACACGGAGAACACAGCGGCCGGGAGCGCGGTTTCCGGGGTGGCGGCGAAGTGGGTCTTTGCCAGCGTCGCGGCCAGCGCCGAGTTCTGCATGCCAACCTCGATTGCGGTCGTGCGCGCCGCCTTGTCGGAGCCGCGTCCAACGCGTCCGGCCACGTAGCCGAAGAGGTATCCCAGCAGGTTGTGGCAGATGACCACCGCGATGATGAGGGCGCCGGAGGTCAGGATCTTGTCGACCGAGCCCGACACGACGACCAGCAGCACGTAGCAGATGCCCAGCACCGAGATCCAGGGCAGAATCGGCAGGATCTTCTCCACAAACTTGCCCGCGACGAAGCGCACGATGAAGCCACCCAGGACGGGGGCGAGAACCATCAGCAGGATATTCTTCGCCATCGCCGCGCCATCAACCGGCATACGACTACCCACCAGCCAGGCGGTGAGCAGCGGCGTCATGAGGGGCGCGAGAAGCGTCGAGATCGAGGTCATGGTGACCGACAAGGCAACGTCCGCCTTCGCCAGGTAGGAGATCACGTTCGAGGCCGTACCACCGGGCGCACAACCGACGAGGATAACGCCGAGCGCCCAGTTCACGCCGGGAGCCAGCGGCTTAAAGGTGTCGGGCGTGATCATGGCGATCGCAAAGGCCGCCAGGATCAGCAGGGAAAGACCGTGACGGCGATGCGCGCGCTGCGATCTTCCGAGGAAAGAGTGGGAGATTGAGTTGTCACTGAGTCAGATGTGGACATAAATCCATAATTCACCCGTTATTCAATTAATCCCTTGCGGGTCTCACGTTGTGACCCTCCCAGTATTGAGTCTCACAGGCGGACTTCACTAAACTAAGGCTATGCACAGTGCAGCGCCGCAGACTCACACAACGCCCGAACGCACCCCGGGCTCATCCCGCGACCGCGCCACAGGTCGCCCACAGAACGGCCCGAAGCCGCGCCACCACAACAGCCCCGCATGCGCAAGCTTGCCCGCGACGGCTGGATCTCCGACCAGCACGGCGCGTGGACGATGATGGCGTTCCCGCCCCTGCTCGGGTGGGCACTATCCTTCACTTTCTCGTGGATGGTCGTCCTCATGCTGGTCGCATGGGCGATGGCATTCCAGATGTTCTCCGCCGTGTGCCTGTGGGTCAAAACCCCCGCCAAGCGCCGCGCTCGGATTGCCCCGGCGGTCATCACCTACGCCGTGCTCGCTGCGCTCCCCGGCGCCACCCTCCTGGCACTGCGCCCGCAGCTGCTGTGGTGGGCGATCGCCTTCGCGCCCCTGGCCTCGTCCGCGCTCTACCTCGTGTGGAAGGGCCGCGAGCGCTCCCTGGGTGCCCGCGCGGCCTCGATCCTGGCCGGTAACATCATGGGCCCCGTCGCGTTCTCGCTGGCGATCGCAGACGGTTCACCTTCTGCGGTGACGCTCCACGCGTGGGCCACGTGCGCCGCGTTCGGCCTGCACTACATCGGCACGGTTCCGCTGGTGCGCTCGATGATCCGCGGCCGCAAGGACCCACGCTGGGCAATGGGTTCCACGCTGCTGCACGCGGTGTTCACGCTGTGTGCGGCCGTGGCGTGGTGGTTCGGCCTGCTGGCGATCTGGCCCGTTCTCATGTGGGCGTGCCTGACTGCGCGCGCGTGGGTGATGCCGACGCTGAACCGGACCCGCGCGCGCCCCTTCTCTCCCAAGTTCATCGGATTCAGTGAGCTGGGCTGGTCGATTCTCCTCATTGTCTCGCTGCTGATTCCTTAATCCGCTGGACCCCGTTGGGTGGTCGTGGGCGCGTCCGATTCGTCGGGCGCGCCCATTCGCATGCAGCCCTATGCGCCGATGCCCGCGGTGCGCGCAAATTCGGCGGCCACCGCGAGGAAGCGGTCGTTCTGCTCGCGCGAGCCGACCGAGACGCGCACGCCCACGCGGAAGGGGCGCACGATGAGGCCAACGCGCGCGCACGCCTCGACGAGGCCGTAGACGTCCCCGCGGATCAGGTAGAAGTTCGACTGGCTGTCGGGGATGTCGTAGCCGAGGTCGTGCAGGGCCGGGATGATGCGCTCACGCTCGGCGATGATCTCGGCAACCGCGCGCTGCACGCCGTCAGCATCCTTCAGGGAGGCGAGGGCCGCTGCGAGGGCGAGTGAGCTGACGCCGAAGGGCACGAGGAGGGCCTGGATCGCGCCGATCACCTCGGGATCGCCGATGGCGTAGCCGACGCGCACGCCGGCCAGGGCGTGGGCCTTGGAGAAGGTGCGCATGACGATGACGTTGGGGTGCTCCTCGATGAGGGGGACCGCGGTGCGCACGCCGGGCTTGGTCGCGAAGTCGATGTAGGCCTCGTCGACGATGATCATGACGTCGTCGGGGACGTCGGCGACGAAGGCGGCGATCTCCTCGTAGGTGAGGGCGGGGCCGGTCGGGTTGTTGGGCGAGCAGACGATGACGGCGACGGTGTCGGGGTTGATCGCTGCACGCATGGCGTCGAGGTCGTGGGCGCCATCCGCGAGCAGCTCGACGGGCACGGGGTCACCGCCCACGGAAGGAACGGCGATCGGGTAGGACTCGAAGGAGCGCCAGGGGTAGACGACCTGGCTGCCGGGCTGGCAGACGGCGGACAGCGCCGCGACGAGGATCGCCGAGGAACCGGTGCCCACGCACACCTGGTCGGCGCCGACGCCGAAGCGCCCCGCGAGGGCCTCGCGCAGGGGCGCTGCCGTCAGGTCCGGGTAGCGGTTGATCGTCTCGAGTTCGCGGGCGATCGCCTCAAGCACCGCGGGGCTGGGCGACGTCGGCATCTCGTTGGAGGAGATTTTGACGGCGTCGGGCGCGGTCTTGCTGGGGACGTAGCGAGGCAGGGAGGCGACGGCGGGACGGATGCGCAGGTTGGTCATGCGTGTAGTCCTATCCCATGGACTTGGACCGTGCAAGCATCATCCCACTGCGCAAGAATGGAGGAATGGAATTCATTGCACGTCTATTGGCCACGATGGCCGGCCTGTGGGTCACGACCCACGTGGTGTCGTCGATTTCGATCGACTCCTCGTCGGCGTCGGAGACCATTATTGTTCTCGCGGTCGTCGCCCTGGTGTTCACTGCGGTGAACTCGATCATCAAGCCGATTGTTAAAACTCTGACGTTCCCCCTGTACCTCCTCACTTTCGGCCTGTTTGCCCTGGTGACAAACTCTCTGCTGTTCTCGCTGACGGGCTGGCTGTCGACGTCTCTTGGCTTCCCCATGACGACGGGCGGCTTCTGGTCGTGCCTGGCGGGCGCGGTCATCACCTCCGTGGTGTCCTCGATCGTCTCTGGCATCCTGCGCGACAAGAAGGACAAGAAGGACTGAGTGTCCCCGGTCTCTTTCTCGAGGCGTATCACCCTTGGGTGATGCGCCTCGTTTGATAGTGGTGGACGGTAGTCTGTGTGTTCTGGGTGAGGCCGAGCGCCTGGGTGCGCCTGGCCTCGGCGGCTGCCAGAGCTCCGAGGCCAGGGTCGGACGAGGTGTGGGCGGCATCCAGGGTGCTTCGGATTTCGTCCACGTACAGGGGCGCGCTGTGCGAGCATGGAACGGGATCGTCGGCGTGGCACGTGGCCTCGTAGTCGCGGAACATGACGGTCGTGACGTTGTCCCCGCGCGTGCCATTTCCATCCAGGCCGGGGACGATGTCGCCAGAGTTTTCGTAGGAGAGGACGGGCACGTCGCCCGGCGCGATCGTCGCCGTGGGAGAACCGGCGGTGACGACGGAGACGACGTTGTAGCGGGCGCGCACGGAAGGGTCCGCGGCCATCTGAGCTGCCATGATGCCTCCCTGCGAGTGGCCCGCGAATTCGACGGCCTCGCCCGGCGCGATGCCCGCCGCACTCATGGCTTCCTTGATGGCGTCGAGCTGGTCCGAGCTCATCCTGCCACGCCCTGCAGGTTGGTGGTCATGTCCTGGGGTCCCGTTTGCCCGATGAAGAAGGACTGAGTACCCCGGATATCGACGGTCCACGAGCGGGTCGTCGTGCCGTCCTCGCCCACCGTCACGTGTTCTTCGATGGCGATCTCGCCGTTGTCGGCGTCTCCCCCCATGCATCTGCGTGATGTGTTCGATGGCGTCGGCGCTGGTGGTGACGCCTGTGTAATGGGTGTCAGGGGCCGCTGCGGGCATTGCCTCGAGCGCGGACCGGGTGCGCGCGTCGAGAGCACGCGAGGGCATGAGGGAGCCGAGTCCATTGGGGCGAATGCGGGCATCGCCGTCCGCCCCTCGCACGATGATCCCACAGCTGACTCCGTGACCGCGATGGAAGTCAACGAGCCCAAGGTACGCGAGGAAGGGCGCGGCGATCGCGGCCACCCCGGACGCTGATTGCGTGGACGTCGAGTCGAGGTCCTGACTGACACCCAGCCCCGACAGAGCAGCTGCGACCCCTCGGTAGACGGGCGAGGAGTTGACGTCCAGGGCAAACCTGCCGAGGTCGCGTTGGAAGCGGGCACCCGCAACCTCGTCCGAGTGGTATTTGAAGAGAAGTCCGTCGATCACGGTGTCATACAGGTCTTTCTCCCCGACCAGCACTGACAGACCGGGCATAAGAACGGTGGGTAGCCAGGGCGCCCCCGCGCGCACCGACACGTCCTGAGCCCCGTGATAGAGCGCTGAGGCACCGGCGAAAACGAGCCCTCCGGGTGCCACCACCATCATTCCGATACCCGACGCGCTCAGCTGCGGGCCCATCGGGCTGCCCGGAACGAGCTCCCACAGGGATGATCCGGATTCGGCATTCGCGTAGGTCAGGGCCACGTCCTGCAGTTTCCATCGCAGGGAGTCGATCTCACCCGCGAGGAAGTTGAGGGCGGACAGGGCGCCCGTGATCGCGGAGGCAAGGTGCGCGGAGGCCTCCGGGACGAGGCCGGATACCGCCTCCGCCTCTCCGAGAGCCGCTTCGAGGGCGAGCCGGGCGGGCACAATCGACAGCGTTTCCTCGCCGGTCATGAGGGTGTGTGCGGCGCACAGTTGGTCAACATCAACGCTGAATGCCCCGGAGCTGACGGTCACGTCGCGGCGCGGGTCGAATGCCATGATCACCACGCTCCCAATGCGAGGAGTTCGGGCTGGGAGACGGCGGCGTCGGCGAGGCTGCGGGCGAAGGCACGGTTGCGCTCCTCGTCAAAAGCGGGGACGAGGCTCAGGGCGGCCTGGATCTGGTCGAGGACGCCCTGCGCGCAGGCGAGGACCTCGCCGTGTTGGTTCCGATAGGAGTCACCCGCGACGCCGGTCCACTGCGGGCACGATGCGGACGCGAGACCCGAGCGTAGTCCCTCGATGAGGCCGTGGGCGGCGTGCAGGGACAGTCCGGGGCTGAGGGGGATCGGGGATCATGAGGGGCTCCCATCGGTGGGCGGTGCGTTGTTGTCCTCGCACGCTACGCCCTCTCACTCCCCCGCTACCAGCCGCGCGGCGCTCCCTGTGGATAACCGCCTGACACCACCCACCCCTGTGGACGACACGCCCGAGACCGTCGCGCGCCCACCCCACCCGGGTCTGGCCTCGTACGTTACCCACGCCACGAATCACCGAGCGGACTCGATGTCCCGAAGGCCCCTCGTTCTGGGAAGATAGGGGTATGAGCGACACGATGACACTGTTCTCCACTGCCCACGGCTATTCGGACCTGGCGGGCGGGGGTGAACCGCTCAGCCCGCTGGACGGCCGCTACCGCGCGGTCGCCGCGCCCCTCGCGAACTACCTGTCCGAGGCGGGCCTGAACCGCGCGCGCGTGCACGTCGAGATCGAGTGGCTGATTTTCCTGCTCGACAACTCGGTCCTGCCGGGCGCCCCCGAGCTGACCGACGCCGAGCGCGACTATCTGCGCGCCCTCACGCGCGACTTCGGCGCCGAGCACATCAAGCGCCTGGGCGAGTTCGAGGCCGTCACCCGCCACGACGTCAAGGCCGTCGAGTACCTGATCGGCGAATACCTGGAGGCTGCCTCCGGCAAGCTGGGCGAGGGCACGAATCTGCCGTCCCTGCGCGAGGTCGTCCACATCTTCTGCACCTCCGAGGACATCAACAACCTGGCGTACGCGCTGACCATCAAGGCGGCGACCGAGCAGGTGTGGCTGCCCGCGATCCGCGCGCTCTTGGATCGCCTGCGCGGCCTCGCCGAGGCCGGGGCGGCCGTCCCGATGCTGGCGCACACGCACGGACAGCCGGCGACCCCCGTGACGGTGGGCAAGGAGATGGCGGTGTTCGCGCACCGTCTGTCGCGCCAGATCAAGCGCGTCGAGGCCACGGAGTACCTGGGCAAGATCAACGGCGCGACGGGCACGTGGGCCGCGCACGTCGTGTCGGTGCCGGGCGCGGATTGGCCGACGCTGGCCCGCTCGTTCGTGGAGGGCCTGGGCCTGACGTGGAACCCGCTGACCACGCAGATCGAGTCGCACGACTGGCAGGCCGAGTTGTACTCGGACGTGGCGCGCGCGGGCCGCATCGCCCACAACCTGGCGACGGACGCGTGGACCTACATTTCAATGGATTACTTCCACCAGAACCTGGCGGCGCAGGGCTCGACGGGTTCGTCGACGATGCCGCACAAGGTCAACCCGATCCGCTTCGAGAACGCGGAGGCGAACCTGGAGGTGTCGAACGCGCTGCTGGATTCCCTGGGCGCGACGCTGGTGACCAGCCGCATGCAGCGCGACCTGACGGATTCGACGACGCAGCGCAACGTGGGCGTCGCGTTTGGTCACGCGGTGCTAGCCTACGACAACCTGGTGCGCGGCCTGGATGGCATCGAGATCAACGCGGCCCGCATGGCGGCCGACCTGGATGCGAATTGGGCGGTGCTCGGCGAGGCCGTCCAGCAGGCGATGCGCGCGGCCGCGATCGCGGGCGCGACCGGCATGGCGAACCCGTACGAGCGCCTCAAGGAGCTGACGCGCGGCCACGAGGTGGGCGCGGAAGACATGCGTGAGTTCATCGCAGGCCTGGGCCTGCCGACCGAGGTGGAGGAGCGCCTCCTCGCGCTGACCCCCGCGACCTACGTCGGCCTGTCCGAGCGCCTGGCGCGCTGGGAGGCCTGAGCTCTATTCGCGAAGGGCGGCGGGTGCGCGGTTGGTCCGCGCCTCGCCGCCCGTGCTGTTTCTTCACCTCCTCAACGAGGACGGGGCGGGGATTACGAGTGCGACTGGGCGCCGCTCTGGTGGCCAGTCTGCGGATCGGACTGTGCGCCGGATTGTGGGGTGACGTGGGCACCCGGTGTCAGCGTCGGGACCGGGTGCAGGTCGGGGTCCGTGTTGTCGCTGACTGTCACGTGCACGCCCGGGAACGCCTCTTCCACCGACGGCAGAACGAACTGACCGGGATCATTCAGGGGGTGAGAGGTGGGCAGGCACGCGGAGTAGGAACTCATTTCGATACCGGTCTCCGTGTACTTGAACAGAGCCGAGTTACCGTCGTTGTCCGTGAAGTAAATCTTTCGACTCCCATCTTCACGGAAGTCATCTTGAACCCACAGACCAGACGTGCCGTCGCGCCGGTGAGTGTTCACGACCTCCTCAAGGCGCTCAAAGGAGATCTGTGGAGCCACCGTGCTGTACCCAATCACCCGATAGCCCTGCGTGTCGTCGATCCCGCACGCCTGCACGTACGGCAGGCCCATCACCGTCAGCTCGCCACCGGTCTCGGCGGCAACCTGCCCGACCAAACGCGATATCTCGGGCAGCTGGCGACTCATGTACTCCTCGAAGCTCACACGCTGAGGGAAAGGAACGAGCTCACCTTGACGCGGCATGACCGCATCCCACCCGTACAATCCGGCCACGACCACAGCCGATGCGAGTCCAACGCGCGCCGGCGTCCACTTCATCGCCCTCAACTCCCCGACTTCTTATCAGAACCCGTCGCCACCTGACGGAAAATCAACGGGTTCCCCTGCTTATTTTCGTCAAACGCGTCAACAATCGTCACGCGTGAAAACAACTCCTCGGGCTCAGGAAAACGAAGACGCTTCAGCATGCCGTCGGGCTGCGCCGCGGGCAGGCACCCAGAATCGAAGAAGACAGTGATTGTGTTGTCCTCCAAGTGGCGGAAACTCAGCATATTGCCATCCTGGTCGCCAACATCAACACTACGCATTTTCAACTTATCCCGGGGAACCGGATCAGTCGAATAGCTGAACCCGTAGCGCTGAGCACCGTCTGCGACAACCCGGCTCAGATCCTCATAATCCATCAACGGGATGTAATAGCGGGCCAAACGAATCTCAAACCCATTTGACGTGGGACCGCAGCCCGATATGTCAGGCTTCGCCCCGACTCCGAGCGTTCCTCCCGCTTCCACCGCAACATCCTCAACAATGTTCATGTATCGAGGCACGGTCTCGTCGATGAATGCCTCCATCGTCTGACGCTCAGAGTTAGACTCGCCCTCGTCACCACGCCCAAAATACTGGCTACCGTCATCCGATAGCCCCGGAATACACGCCGCCAGGAGCAACGAGGCGCAGGCGGCACCCAGCATCGTGACCAGCCGTTTCCGACTCATTGCCTCTCCTTCGTACCCGCGATGACCTTGCCCATGTCTTCGAGGGAATAGTTATGCTTGCCTTCCTTATCCGGTTTATGGAAATACGAGGAGTGATTCCCATCAGGCCTGTGAAATATGCCTTCCTTATATCCTTCTCCCCCACTCGTGTCTCCAGAGAGGTGCCCGATTCCTTCCAGGTGCTCGGGGTTGCGCCCAAAGGTACTATCAGGCCCAATTCCACGAACCGGATCAAGGTGTGGGGTCGCCGAGACCCACGTGTGGTCGGAGTCTACCCCCAGCGTCCCGACAGAGCTCACCCCCGCACCTGGGGAACCCGTGTACACGAGATCATCGACGACGCCCTCTCCGATGTCGCGCATCGCAATACCCGCAGTCGTCGACCCGTAGGAATGCGAAATGACGCTCTGATGAACATCCATCCCCCGCTCTGAACGCCACGCGTGGATTCCCGTCACAAGCCGTTCAGCTTCTCAGCTCCAGCCTCAGCTTTGTCTGTCGACATGACGGACAAGTCCCCCGTCTTCGTTATGTCCGCTGGAGCTTCGTAACCCATCCAGGCTATGGCAGCCACGCTCCCATCTGTCGGAGAACCATATGTGTCTGCCGCCCACTGGAGATTCTTCGCGAACTCGACATTGAGCCTGCCGTTATCGCGACAATTGGAGCCCATGCCCGGCACGAAGGTCGCCACATGCTGAGCGTTGTCGACGTCTCCGATGGCGATTGTGGCACGAACATTCTCGCCAAGCTCCCCCGGTTCAAGGACAAGGAGCGTCGCCCCAGGGTTGCTACCGAGCTGCTCCGAAATTGCGTTCAGGTCCGCCAAGCGATTCTGGAGGTTCTTCTGCTTGTCGAGAACGTCCAATGAGATCCACTGTCCTTTCACGCGCACGCTCTATCTCTTGGTTCAGTTCATCAAGTTCGTTCTGGGTCTTTTCAATCAGCCCTGTTCCCGGAATACGATTCCCCGCAGCGTCGAGGTGCCCGTTCAATGCAAGCTCATTTGCCTTAGCTCGCGAGGCCATGTCGATTCCATTGAGATTGCCATACTTTTCGGGATCCTTGTTGATGAGCGCCTCGCGCTCGGACTCCGACAGGAGCGCCCACCACACGGAAACTTCCTCGGGGGGGCCACGAGGGATCGGCGTCATTGGCCAGCCCGGCGGACTCCGAGTGGCGTCCCTCGGCCATAGCGTACTGCCCCTCTGCCAGAGCCCGATACCTGGGGCCTACGGTTGTTTCCGCCTCGGTTGCCAGGTCAACCGCTGATTTAATGCACGCATTCAGATCCTGATATTTCGCGTACCGGGTGGGATTATTGCTTTTCTCCATCGGAGGTGTCCGGACATCGCCACTCTCCGGAATCGTCTCATGAAGCTCCGCCGCGACCTCGTACGCCGACTCGCGGATGGCCACGACCCGGCTCACGTACCCGTGCAGCTCCGCTGTCGCCAGCGCGTATTCGGTGAGTTCGTTGAGGCGTGAGTCCAGCTTGTCTTGGATCTCGGAGAGTCGCTGGCGCATCCGGTCGGGTGCCTCGCCCTGAGAACGGATGTCGTTCGCAGCGTGCTCGAGGTCGGCGATGATCTCGCGCGCCTCGCGCACCTTTTCCTCGATGAGGTCCTCGGCCTCCTCCACGTAGCTGAGTTCCCAGCTCTGAATGTCCGCCCAGGTTGCCATTACTGTTCCTCCCTCATGCGCAGCAGGTCAGTCATCGTCATCGCCGGGCCGCCATGGGCGGTCTGTTGGAAGGTCACCGCAGCGTCATTTTCGGTCGCGTTGTAGGCGTTGATCGAATCGTTCACAGACTGGGAGAAATCGTCCAGATCGCGCGACACTGCCATGACTGCATCGTCGATCGTGTCGCCGGCGGCGCGTCCCGCCCCCGCGAGCTCGCTCCCCCCAACCGCGGAGGAAATGTAGTCACCCGCCGTCGCAACAGTCACCGATTGGAGCCTAGTTGAGATATCCCTCGTGCGGTCGCGCAGGACTTCGAGGTCCCCTTCTTCGATGACGAGATCGGCGACCATGATGCTCCTTCGACGCCTCTTCGGTACTGATGTACCCGACCCTACCAAACGGTCATAAAGCGAACAAAAGCACCCCCGAAGGGTGGGACACCCCGCCTCATCAAAGGAACGAGGCCGACTCTCGCCGGCCGGTCACGGCCTCCAGGCGGGGTCACACTCGGGCGCACCGTAGCGGTCATAGAGCTCGTCGGGGCGCGCGATTTCGTCGGCGAAGCCAAGGGCGCTCATGTCGACAACGGTGTCGGTCTGCGCGCCGGGGGCCTCGAGGTCGCCGGCCTCGTCGTGGGCGACGAGGACTCGCGCGCGCACGCTGACCGGCGCCATTTCGGGATTGTTCCAGGTCGCACGGGTGATCGCATCGAGGGCGCGCGTGGCAGCCTCATGCTCCGACAGAAAATCGGAGGAGGCTACGACCACGTCAATGGACACGAGGGAGGGGCGCCCGAAGCCCTCGCCGACCTCGACGTGGACGACGCGGCGCGGCGCACGGGCCTCACCCGCACCGGCCTCGTCGGAGCGAAGCGGGAAGTCGGACTCGAGCGCCGCGGTCGCCAGGTCGACGAAGCGCTGGGTGCGCCCGGTGCCGCGCGTGGAGGACAGGGCGCGCCACGCGATGCCCGCACCCAGGGCGCCCACGCCGAGCGCGCCGATCATGAGGGGCCCGGCGATCTGCGGGAGCCGTCCGCGCAGGCCCGCGGAGGCCGCCTTGTTGACGGGGGTTGAGACGCGCATCCATCGGCGCACCTCGCGCAGGGGGGGCGTTGGGGTCGGTCATGACCTGTCCTTTCTGAGGGAGGAGAGGGCGGAAGCGATGCGCGCGGAAAAACCCACGCGACGGGCTCGGGCGACGCGGGGCAGGCGGGGGGCCGTGACCGCGTAGTCGATCGGATAGGTGGCGGGTTCGTAGGAGCTGGCGCGCTCAAGCACGGCGACCGTGTCCCACGTGCCCTCGGCGGAGGGGGTCAGGATGTCCTGCCAGATCTCGTAGTGCATGACGCGCGTGGGTTCATCCGGGGCTGGCAGGAAATCCTGCAGGGCCGACATCGCCGAGGCCAGCCGCCCCCACGGGGTCACGCGGACCTTGCGCTCGAGGAGGCGCACGGTCTCCGTGTACGTCGAGGAGGAGTGCGCGTAGTAGAGGGGGCGGGTACGAGGCCTCACGAGGCTGCGTCCCACGGTGACGCGCCGGTCGGGGGCGCGGTCGGGCGAGCCGTCGAGGCTCGGCATGACGTCCTGGTCGTGGTAGACGGCGACGGTCACCACGTCGGGGCGCACGCGGATGCGCCGGTTCGGGCCGCCCGTGGACAGGATGCCTGCGACGTTGACCCCGGCCTCGTCGGGTGGGACGGAGGCGAGGGCGACGGCGACGATCCCGCCCTGGGAGTGTCCGCAGATGAGGACGGGTTCGCGCACCCGTTGCTCGGCGGGCACGCCGTCGCGTTCCATCGCGGCGTGGAGGGCGCGCACGACGCCGACGCTCATCGCGCTTTCCAGGCCGAGCATGAGTCGGATGTTCGTCTCTATATCGGCTGGGTTGTTTGTTGAACGGAAGGTCATGGACTCGGTGCCGACCAGGCTCAGGAGCCAGCGGCGGGCCTCGCCTTCGCCGACGCGGGTGATCTTGACGGCGGGGCCGATCGTGCGCGACCAGTAGAGCTCGTCGATGTCAGCGCACATGTCGGAGAGCAGCGCGGGCGCGTCGACGCGGCGGATCTGGGCCTCAGGATGGCCGGGCAGCAGGTCCTGGAACGCGGGGTCAGCGTCGGAGTCGCGCAGGAGTGCGACGTGGACCTCGCCGCCGCGCAGGGCGCCCACGGCCGTGCCGATCGTCAGCATGCCGGTCATGAGGGCGTCGTATCCGCGCCTGGGGATGAGGGGCAGCATGCGGGCCATGCGCCCGTCCTTGTCCGCGCCGACGGCGACGACGGCTCGCGTCCAGGCGCGCCCCACTGTCGCGGTGCGCCGGGCGACGTGCGAGAGGGAGCGGATGAGGAGGGTGTCGAGGCCGGGGTTATCGAAGAAGATGCGCTGCGATTTTTCGCTGATCGCGGTACCCATGTCGTCGGAAAGGGAACGAGCGCGGGCGCGAACGTCCTGCGGCAGAGCGGAGATTTCGGCGAGCGCGCCGACGGCGACCGTGGCCGCGAGGGCGGGCACGACGGGGGCGACTTTGAGGCGCAGGTAGAGGCCGGGGTAGGCCTGGGGGACGCGGCGGATCGCGCGGTAGCGCCGACGCGGGCGTCGCTTCATGTCCCCTCCTCACCTGTGTGTTGCCTCCACCCTACGGCGGGCCGGGGCTGGGCGCGCCGCATTGAGGGATGCGTGTCGCCACCCCCACAGCTCTCGTTGACGGCACCCCCTTGACACCCATACCCCCTAGGGGTACCCTCAGCACTATGAGCAACGAACACGGCTACCACGGCAACACCGAGAATCATCTCGCGCGCCTGCGCCGCATCGAAGGCCAGGTCCGCGGCCTGCAGCGCATGATCTCGCAGGGCGAGTACTGCATCGACATCCTCACGCAGGTCTCGGCCGTCCAGTCCGCGCTCGATTCGGTCGCGGTCAACCTGCTCAAAGACCACATGAATCACTGCGTCGTCACGGCGGCGCGCGAATCCGACGAGGCCGCGGAGGCCAAAGTCGACGAGGCGGCCGCGGCCATCGCGCGCCTCATCAAGTCCTAATAACAAGGAGACATCATGACCACCGAGATCGATCGCACCATTGAGCTGTCCGTCGACGGCATGACCTGCGGCCACTGCGTGATGAGCGTCAGCGAAGAGCTGAGCGAGATCCCCGGCGTGAAGAACGTCGACGTGATCCTCAACTCGGGCGCCACCTCCAAGGTGACGGTCCTGACCGACACCCCCCTGGATGACGCGGCGCTGAGCGACGCAGTGTCCGAGGCTGGCTTCAAGCTGGTCGGCATCTCGCGCGACTTCTGAGGTTTTCCACGCCTCACCGACGAGGCCGGGGCACCTTCCCCGGCCTCGTTTCCTTTCGTCTGATACATACCCCCGGAGGGTACCTATGTCCACTGACTCCGTGACGACCGCTCCCCAGGCCGCCTCTTCTTCCCCCGAGGCCACCCCGGCCTCGGACCCGACCCCCCAGGTGGGTGAGGGTACACGCGCCCATGCCGCCGACCTGCGCCGACGCCTCATCGTCTGCGCGCCACTGGGCATCCTCGCGATGATCCTGTCGATGGTGCCCGCGTGGCAGTTTACGGGGTGGCAATGGGTCGTCGCGGTAGCTTCGATCCCGGTCGTCACGTGGGGCGCATGGCCCTTCCACCGGGCGGCCTTCGCGGCGGGTCGCCACGGCTCGACGACGATGGACACGCTGGTCTCGCTCGGCGTCATCTCCTCGACGCTGTGGAGCTGGTGGGCGCTGCTGTGGGGCGGCGCCGGCATGCTCGGCATGCGCATGCACATGAGCCTGATCCCGCGCGCGGCGCACGCCGGCCACGCGGAGATCTACTTCGAGGGCGCGTGCATGATCGTCGTGTTCCTGCTGACGGGGCGCTACCTGGAGGCGCGCGCACGCTACCGCGCTGGCGACGCGCTGCGGTCGCTGCTGCGCATGGGCGCGAAGGAGGCGACGCTCGTGAGCGTCGATCCCGCGACCGGCGAGCGCTCCGAGAGCGTCGTGCCCGCCTCGTCCCTGCAGGTCGGCGACCTGTTCGCGGTGCGCCCGGGCGAGAAGGTGGCCACCGACGGCGTCATCGTCGAGGGCTCCTCCGCCCTGGACACCTCGCTCCTGACGGGCGAGTCCGTGCCCGTGGACGCCGCACCCGGCGACACGGTGACGGGCGCGACCGTCAACACGTGGGGATCCCTGCTGGTGCGCGCCACGCGCGTCGGCTCGGACACGACGCTCGCGCAGATCGGGCGCATGGTCGCCGAGGCCCAGGCAGGTAAGGCCCCCGTCCAGCGACTCGCGGACCAGATCTCCGGCGTGTTCGTGCCGATCGTCATCGTCGTTTCCCTGCTGACACTCGTCGGTTGGCTGCTCGCGGGCGGCGGCGTGCAGGCCGCGTTCACGGCGGCCGTCGCCGTCCTGGTCGTGGCGTGCCCGTGTGCGCTCGGCCTGGCCACGCCCACCGCGATCCTCGTCGGGTCGGGTCGCGCCTCGCAGCTGGGCATCCTCATCAAGAACGCGGAAATCCTCGAGCAGACGCGCTCGATCGACACGATGCTCCTGGATAAGACGGGCACGGTGACCACGGGCGTCATGTCCCTCGAGTCGGTCGCGGTTCCCACCGCAGGGAGGTCTCCCGAGGTGGACGAGGCCTCAGCCCTGTCCCTTGCGGCCTCCGTCGAGGCCCTCTCCGAGCACCCCGTCGCCCGCGCGATCACGTCGGGCGCTACCGAGCGCGGCCTGTCGCTCGTGCCCGTGACGGCGTTCGCGAACCAGCCCGGGCTCGGCGTCGTCGGCATCACCGCCCAGGGCGGCGTGCTGGTCGGCCGCCCGTCGTGGCTGGCTTCCCTGGGCATCGACGTGCCCGATTCCCTTCTCGATGCCGTGCGCGAGGCCGAGGCCTCGGGTGCCTCCGCCGTCGTCGCGGCCATCGCGCCGGGGCTGGGCGCCTCGGCAACCTCGACCTTGGCCATCGCTGCCTCGCCCGAGGCGCCCACGTCCGTCACGCTCCCCGGCCCCGACGCCGAGCTGCCCCTCGCCACCCTCACCATGAGCGTGGGCGGCATGACCTGCGCGTCCTGCGTGCGCCGCGTCGAGCGCAAGCTCGGCAAGCTCGACGGCGTGAGCGCCGAGGTCAACCTCGCCACCGAATCCGCGCGCATCACGCTCACCGCCCCTCACAGCGACGAGGAGCTCGAGGCCGTCGTCAACGCCGCCGGCTACCACGGCACGGTTACCTCCCGTTCTGAGGCCGCAACCTCCGACGACGCACCCGCGGCTGGCGGCAGCGCGGGTGGGGATACCGGTACCCCCACCCAGCCCGGCACCACCCCGGGCGCGGGCGAGCGGGAGGGGGGCCCCGGCCTCGTCCCTGGTGATCCCCGAGCGCGTCGAGGGCCGCGCGATTGCCGCACTCGTCGTGCGCGACACGGTCAAGGAGTCCTCCGCGGATGCGATCGCCCAGCTGCGCGAGCTTGGCATCGAGCCGATCCTGCTGACCGGCGATAACGAGGCGGCGGCACGACACGTCGCGGGTCAGGTGGGCATCGAGCGCGTCATCGCGGGCGTCCTGCCCGACGGCAAGCGCGACACCGTCGCCGATCTACAAGCCGAGGGGCGCACGGTCGCGATGGTGGGCGACGGCGTGAACGACGCGGCCGCCCTCGCGCAGGCGAGCGCGAAGGGCCTGGGCATCGCAATGGGCTCGGGCACGGACGTGGCGATCGAGGTCGCGGACATGACGCTCATGAACTCGTCGCTGACATCGGCGGCGACCGCGATCCGAGTGTCGCGTCGGACGCTGCGCATCATCAAGGAAAACCTGTTCTGGGCGTTCTTCTACAACGTGTTGATGGTGCCCCTCGCGATCATGGGCCTGCTCTCCCCCATGCTGGCCAGCGCCGCGATGGCCTGCTCGTCGGTGTTCGTGGTCCTCAACTCGCTGCGGCTACGCACCGCCAAGTAGCCGCACAAACGGCACGAGTGCCGCGCGGCCGGATTTCCGGCTGCGCGGCACTCAGTATCTCACGACTGATACCCGCCCTATTACCCCACGAGCCTGCGGGATCGGCGAGGCGCGACTGGCATAGGCGTCATCTGGCTACTTCCGGTGGTACGCGGGGCTAGTACCAATATGAGCGGCGACATTTTCATCGTCGGCTGCGTCTTCATCCACCCCGCGATACACATAACTATCATCGAGGACCACGTCCAAGAAGGGGACGAGGCCGTCGAGGTACTGCTGAACCTCAGCCGGAGTAGGTGTGGAGCCGCCGCCCTTGTCGGCCAGCGGGTTCTCATCGGGGTACTGGGAAGGATCACTCCCCAACATCGCATCCAGGCTCAAAGCACCATAGCCGGTGTACTGATTCCACACACCGTTATTCGACCCGCTGTGGGTAACGAGCTGAAGGATCTGGTTAGGGGTGGCCTGGGGCCAACGCTGCCGTGCTAGAGCGATCTGCCCAGCCACAATCGGAGTTGAAATAGAAGTCCCCTGCACATCCTTCACGCCACCAGCCTCATAGTCACGAGCCTTCACAGGGCCGCCCACGCCCGCAGCGACAACACCCTGACCCCACGAGGAATAACTCGCCAACTGACCACTGGCATCAATCGCAGACACACCCACAGTCCCCGACCACCAGCCATAGGACGCATCATTCTCATCCTTCGCATCATTACCCATCGGACCCACAATAATGACACCCTGCACCATGGCCCGAACAATCGCCCACTTCAAGGGATCTTGATGATGGTTATTATCCGACCGCGAGATGGAGATAATCTGCGCCCCATCATTCATGGCCTGTTGAATAGGACCGAAAGATAAACCTTTAACACGAGATTCCCCTTTCTTGCATTCGTCCGTCATCAGGGCGGAATCTGTTGGCGCTGAATAAGCGATGAGGGTGGCATCGGGCGCGACACCGTAGTTTTTTGACACCAGGATCGAGGCAACGACAGTCGCATGAGTCCGAGAAGCATCGGGCTCTTTGTACGTGCACGGTGTCTTCACCGTGATGTTGGCCCCCGCTAGTTCGGGTGCGCTGGTGTCGACCGTTCCGTCGATCATCGCGATGGTCACGCCCTTACCCGTATACCCCTTCGCACGCGCCTGATCCAGCTTGTAGTACGAGAAGTAGTCCTGGGTCGTAATCGTGTCATCAGCCCGAGCGGAAGACGGTGCCACAGCCACAGCACCCACGGCCAAAGCCAGAGCGGAGAAAGCGGTCACCAGGGCACGCGCGGCGCGCCCCGCCACACCCCCAAGCACACGGGGGCGGCGGAGCGCGTCTAACGAGGGCGTCATCTGGCTACTTCCGGTGATAGGCAGGGCTCGTACCAATATGCGCGTTGGTAGTGTACGCACTGCCAGCCGCGTCTTCATCCACCCCGCGATACACGTAACTATCATCGAGGACCAAGTCCCTGAAGGGGACGAGGCCGTCAAGGTATTGCTGAACCTCAGCCGCAGTGGGCGTGGAGCCACCACCCTTATCCGCCAGCGGATTCTCATCGGGATACTGGGAAGGATCACTCCCCAACAACCCATCCATACTCAGAGCCCCGTAACCGGTGTACTGATTCCACGCACCATTATTCGACCCACTACGAATCACCAACTGAAGAAGCTGATTAGAGGACGCCTGAGGCCAACGCGACCGCGCCAACGCAATCTGACCCGCCACAATCGGAGTCGAAATAGACGTCCCCTGCACATCCTTAATCGTGCCCGTCTCGTAGTCGCGGGCCTTCACAGGACCACCAATACCAGTAGCAACGATCCCCTGACCCCACGACGAATAACTCGCCAACTGACCACTGGCATCAATCGCAGACACACCCACAGTCCCCGACCAACGGGCGTAGGAGACCTCGTTTTCGTCCTTCGCATCATTACCCGCCGGACCCACAATAATGACACCCCGGGCCATCGCCCGAGTAATCGCCCACTTTTGGGCCTCAGAATCCTTACTGTTGTCGGACCGCGAAATTGAAATGATCTGTGCACCATCATTGATCGCCATCTCAATAGCACCATATGGAGTACCTTTACGGCCGGACCCATCCTGCTTACACTCGTCTGACTTCGTTGCTTGCTTCGTCGGTACTGAGTACGCAATAAGAGTGGCATCAGGGACCACCCCATAGTTTTTGGACACCAGGATGGACGCGATGGCAGTCGCGTGAGTCTTCGAGGCATTATCCTCTTTATACGCACATGGAGTTTTGACCGTGATGTTGGCCCCCGCCAACTCAGGAGCACTGGTATCGACCGTGCCATCGATCATCGCGATGGTCACACCCTGACCCATGTACCCCTTCGCACGCGCCTGATCCAGCTTGTAATACGAGAAATAATCCTGCGTCGCAATCGCGTCATCAGCCCGAGCCGAAGACGGAGACACAGCCACAGCACCCACACTCAACGCGAGAGCGCACACGGCAGTAGTCAGGACGCGCGCGGAGTTGCCACGGAAAGTCACCATTGGCGCAGGTCCCATCCGTCGTCCTCGCGCTTGACGGGAGTAATCGTGCGGTCTGTCCCGTAGGTCTGGGACAGGGGGTTGACGTAGCCTGCGGGCAGATCATCCTCATCCTCATCCACCGTGAAAGCCACGTACTTGCGCTTGCGGCCCTTCTTATCGTCCTTACCCATGCCAGCACCAGCACCCGCGCCACCGCCGCCCATGAAGCCACCACCAGCACCCGCGCCACCGCGACCGGCAGCACCCGCAGCACCAGCCGCGCCACCACCAGCACCGGTCGTGCCAGTCACGCCGGAAGCGCCCGCACCGGCCGCACCATTAGCACCCGCCATGGAGGCGGGGGGAGTGTAGGAACCAAAACCCGAACCCGAGTAGGTGCCCACGCGCAGGTTCGACGCACTCATGGCGCCCGCCGATCCCGTCGTGCCCGTAATGCCACGCAGCCCGGCCGCACCCAGGCCACCAGCAGAACCAGAAGCACCGCCCAGACCACCAAAGCCCGAGCCCATGCGAGCCGCGCCGCGCATACCCAGCGCGCCCGCGCCCAGCACACCGGCACCGCCCAGACGACCAGCCGTCGCCGCGTCGGCGGCTGCACTGCTGTTCAAGCGCCACAGGGGGTGACCGGAGTCCGCAGCGGGTGCTGGGGTGTGTCCGCCCACGACGCCGTTGCGATACGTCGTGCCATTGACGCGCGTGTGCAACAGATCGGTGTCCATGAGGTCCTGCGGGTCAGTGATCGGGTTCGTACGCGAACCCAGCTCACCGTACGGCAGCTCCTTGGCCGGAACGGCACCGGAGGCGATCACGCGGTTACGAGCCGCGGCCGCATCAGCCTCGCTCCACCACGGCTTATCAAAGCCACCCGGATAACCCTCACCATTACGACCACCCTCGCGACCAAAACCATTCTCCGGCGAAAAACCACCGCCACCATAGCCATGGCCACCACCACCGGTATTACCGGTGCCACCGCCGCCGTGAGTGCCGTCGTCGCCGTCCCCGTGCTTATCCTTGTCTTTGGTGGGGTCTTCAAATCTATTGCCATCGTCAGGATCACCCATGTCACCTAGCTTCCCGTCAAGCTCGCCATTCAGCGTGTCAAGAATGCGCTTGCAGGCCTCCTCGCGTTGGGCGTTGTTTTGTGCCTCGACGCCCTCCACGTACGCGGCACCCGTCGTGAAACGAACCGGGCCGACGGAAATGCCGCCGCCGGGCTTACTGGAGGGGACGGAGACGACGGGCAGGTACCCCATCGCCGCGGTGACCGGATCCACGAGGGTGTCAGAGACGTTTCCCGCCTCCGCGAGGGACCTCGCCATGACCTCACGGCCGGCCTGGTAGGTGTCGTACTTCGCCTCGTAGCGGGCGCGGTAGCCCTCGATGCGATCAATCGACTCGTTCACCCACTTGTCCATGGCCTTAGCGGCCTCCCCCTGGAAGCCGTGGCCATCGCGGTAGGCCTTCAGGCGCTCGACGGCCTGATCGAAGCCCTTGATCGACTTCTCGTGCTCGTCGTTCCACGCGTCGAGATTCTTGTTCTCCTCGGCCGCCTTCATGAATTCCTTCAGGCGCTGATAGTTCGGAGACGAAACCATGAGTGATTCCTTTCTACCTGCCGCGCGGCGGGCGCGGCTGTCGACCCACTCACCGTGGGGATTGTATGTACGGCATTCTGCGTGGAGGGAGACTGCCCGTTGCTTTGTGGGAGGCTGAGACGCCAGCTGTTACGCCTCGTCCTACAGGTAGTTTTTCTTCTTCAACTGCTCCTTGAGCGCTTCCGCTTCGTTAGATCGGGCGACCTTCCCCAGCATGTCGTTGACCTTGCTCAGGGACTGCTCATTGTCCCACTCCGCGTTCTCGGCCTCTTTCATGGTCAACCGCATGTTCGCATCGAAGGTCGAGATGAGGTCGTTTTCTTTGCGCAAGATATCCGAGATTTCCTCGAACATGTTCGCCACAGATTCACGGAACGTTGAGGGACCGTTCTCGCTACCCCACGCGGAACGCGTCTGGGCAGCGCCCTGAGCGTAGGACGCGTTCGCCGTACTGCTCACCGCCGCGGAGCTCTCCGGAACGTTGGAGGCGGCAGCTTCCTGAGCTGACTTGTCGTAGCCGTAGTCCGTAGACCCTGACATGCTGATCTCCTTGTACTGATGGGGTATTGGTGGCGCTGGTGTGCGCCGGGTGCTTACTTACCGGCCTTGAAGCGGCGGACCAGGGGCTGGTCGGTGATGTCGGGATTGTCGATCTTGAGGGTCCACACGTAGACGAGGTCAGAACCACTGCCTTCAATATCGATGGTCCACGAGGAGTAGTACTCGCAGTTCTGCTCCACGCACAGGTCGTAGCTATCCTCACCAAGGCGCCAGTAATCAGCCGCAGACATGAGCCCGTAGACGCTGTCATCCTTGTTGACGGCGACCGTGCCGTTGGTGTCGAGCTTGTACTTTTGCAGGCCCATGATGGCCGGCTCAACGCCAACGAGGTCCCTGCCGACCATGTTGTTCAAGGCGTTGGCCTTGTCGACGATCTTGCTCTTCTCAGCGCCAGAAGCGGAGTTCATCTGGTTGATGAGGTCACGCTTGATGCCTTCGGGAATGTTCTTCATCGAGGCGATGTCCGAGGACTTCGATCCCCCTGCGCCGCCGGGCAGGCTCAGGCAACCGGTCAGGCCGATGGCCGCCAGAAGCAGGGACGAGGCCGCTGCAAGGGTGCGGCGAGACGCGAGAAGGGACATATTTTTCTCCTACTTTCAGACTGGTCAATCATATGTGACTTGTAGGCATGTGTGTCAACAAATGACGACGCCGGGAGACCGAGCGCATCGTCGTCGCGACAGCGCATCGCTGACGGGCACCAACCACCTGATGACACGGGAAAATGGGCCGACTGATAAGTCGCACCGGCGAGTCCATGAGGGTGTCGTGACATGACCGACGCCCACCATGGATTTATGACCCACAGTTAAAATTAGGCAGCCATTCGACACGGAGGCGAGCTGTGAGATGCCGCATCACCGGCGGGCTTCATCACGATGTACGTCGCGCGACGCGGAAGCCCTGCTTGACGTAGACGGTCTCGTACGTGTGGCCGGGGTGAGCGGCGCTCCCCCACGACTCGGCGTCGACCTGCTGGCCGCCCCACGCGTAGGAACGCGCGTCGATGACGACATACTCCGGAGGGGTATCCATCGTGCCGGTCGTCCCCACCCAGTAGACCTGTCGCCCGGGCACGAGACGCGCGAGCAGCGTCGTATCGGTCTCGACGCTCACCCCCTCGGGCACCGCGTCGAGCGCGCCGAGGGCGGCGGCCATCCGCGGGTCTTCCGTGAGGGCGGGGAGGTGCCACAGCGGCAGAGACGAGGCCGTGAGAGCCAGAGACACTGCTGGCACGCACGCGACCGCCCACGCAGCCACGCGCCAGCCGCGCGTCTCTGAGGCCGCGGCAACGTGATCGGCGCGCAGATCGTTGAGCGCATCCTCTCCCACAGCCTCGGCCAGCGCAGAGGCGGACGCCGAACGAGAGGCACGCTTCGGCTCGAGCCACTGGTCGATGACGTCCAGCAGGGAGCACGCAGCGATGGGGACGAGCACGGCGTTGTAGTGCCAGGAGTCCCACACGTAGTAGGTCTCAACGGAGCCCGCGAAGCGCCACGCAAGCGTCGGGAGGACCAGCGCGAACCAGGGGGGAGGCCGTGCCCACGAGGCCGGCGCCGGCCACGAGAACCAGGAGCGTCACGAGCTTGACGGAGGGCGTCGTCAGAATGTCCCACAGGGAGGGGATTGCGCGCGCGGCGGTGGTTCCGCCGGTCGGCGTGCCCGCCCCGGTGGCGGAGCCGTCGAGGGAGTAGGCCCACGTGCCCGCCGGGTTCATCGCCGGGAGCAGCACCTTCACTGTCAGCACAAACGCGACGACACCGAACAGAGCGTACGCCATCGACCACAGAACACTGGAACGCCCTTCGCCTCTGCGGCGCCAGGCGATCACGAGTCCCGCGATGAAAACCGTCAGCCCGAGATCCTCCTTGACAAGGACCAGCGGGGCCAGCCACGCCATGCACGCACCCCAGCGCCGCTCGACGAAGGCGACGCCCCCGAAAGCCAACAGCGGAACGGCCACACAGACCTCGTGAAACTGGGCGCCGACCGCACCCTGCAGCCCCCACCCCAGGCCGTAGGCGAGACCAACGAGGAGGGCACTGCCTCTGCCGAGGAGACGCTGCGCGAGGCGCGCGATCGGCAGGACCGACGCGGCGATCAGCAGGTCCTGGACGACGAGGAGGGTCAGCGCGGAGGGGAAGAGACGAAAGATCGGCCCCAGGAGCGCCAGGATCGGATGGAAGTGATCGCCCAGCAGGTTGTAGCCGGGCCCCTTGATGGGGACGATGGGCGCCTCGAAGCGCGAGTAGGCCTGGACGGCCTCGGCGAAGATGCCCAGGTCCCAGGAGGGGGCGACGAGCGCGCGCCACTGCGCCACCGAGTAGCAGACGTAGAGCGCACCGACGGCGCACGCAATGACGGCGGGCAGCCACCAGGTCGCCACCAGGCGACCGACGGCTAGTCGATCCGGCCCCTTCACCCGACCATCTCCGAACGGCGCGCGTCGGAAGAGTCGGACGCCTCCGCCTCGTCGCGGGCCGAGGCCGGCGCCGGGTAGGGCACGCCGATCCCCTGTTCGTGGTCGGCGCGGCGCTTCGAGCGCGCGTCGGAGTGGAAGAGCTGGCTGACCGTGGCGCGCACGGCGTCGAACATGCGTGCCGGGCGGTTGAGCGACCCGAGCGAGCGGTCCGCGCCCGAGTGCGCGAAGTTGCAGGGGACCTCCATGACGGACAGGCCCGCGCGCAGCACGCTGATGGTCATGGCGGCCTCGAGCACGTAGCGGCCGCTAAACGGCATCGCCGCGTCGATGGCCTCACGCGTCAGGCAGCGCTGGTAGCTGAGGGGGTAGTGGCAGTTCCAGCCGGTCTTACGGCGGATGAGTCGGCGGGCGACGCCCGGCCCGTAGCCGGAGTACTCGCGCCCCGCTGCCGGGACGGCAATCGCCATGTCGGCCTGGTGGGCGAAGACGGCTTCAACGAGGGCGGTGGCCTCGACCGCGGATTCCCCGAGGTCGGGGGAAAGCAGCAGGATGTGGCGGGGCGGCCCGTCGGGTCGGTCGCGCATGGCGGCGACCTTCACGCCGGTCTCGATCGCCGAGGCGCGCCCGCGCTCGACGGAGTGGCGCACGACGACGGCGCCGGCGGCTCGGGCGGCGCGGCCGGTGTCATCCGTGGAACCATCGTCGACGACAATGAGGAGGTCAACGCTGGGTATCGCGCGGCACGCGCGCACGGTGGCCGCGACGGCGCGTCCGACGTTGTGCGCAGCGATGACGGCGGCGACGCGCTGCGGCTGGGAACCTCGAGATCCGGCGGGATAGTTCACGACTAACAGTGTACGGGCGGCGGGGGCGCAATCGCGTCCCCGCCGCCCGTAATGTGAGCGACAAACCTATCTAAACGACAGGTAAAAATGTGCTTAGCGGATCGTCACGGCTCGGGAGACGAGGCCCTGACGTGCGCGGCGTTCCTTGTCATCCAGGCGCTCGGTGACCGCCAACGCCTCCTCGAGAGCCTTGGCAAGGGCCTGCGTACCGGGCGCAACGTCGGCCGCGCTGGCACCCTCGGGCAACTCGAAGACCGGGACGATCAGGCCGCACGCGCGGAAGGAACCCACGTAGCGCGAGCCCTCACCGACGTTGGCCTCGCCGCGCGCGGCCAGGCGGGCGAGCGCATCGAAAAGCTTGGCTTCATCGTTGTCCGTCAGGAAACGAACGAAGTTACGGTTCATCTCGCACCAGTACGCGCCGGGGACGCCGGGGACGGGCTCGGTCGGGATGATCTCGTCGCGGTTCTGTTCGAGGGCGCGACGCGTCGACTCGTCGATCTCCTCGGCCGGGTCGAACCAGAAGGAGAAGTCCTCCTCGAGCTTCATGTCCGTGAAGCTGTCTGCGTCGACGATGTCCTGGAGACGCTCGGAGGGCTCGCGCACGTCGATCGAGATGACGCCCTCGTCGCCCGCTTCCTTCGCGGCGATGGCCGCGAGCAGCGCGGCGCCCGCGTCGTGGCTCAGGTCCGCGGAGTTCGAGCGGGTCTGCAGCGCAACGAGGATGCGGCCGTCGGGACGCACCATCGCGGGGTGGCCTTCGGGCAGGAGAGTGACGAAGTCGAATTCGACGGCGCCGTGGTCGGCGTCGGTGCGTGCGGTCAGCGTGGCCGCCGGGATGAGCTCGCGCATGGCTACCAGCTCGATCTCCTTCGGCAGGCCCTCGTAGGGGCGCGCGACGAAGGGGATCGGCGGGCGATACGCCTTGAGCTTGGCGGGATCGGTGACCTTCTTACGGCGGCTAGCTTTACCCATGGGTGTAATCGTAGCGGGTTTCGCTCAATCGACGAGGTGGGGGCTGGGCGAGCCGGTCCACTCACCCCAACCCCGGCCTCGTCAGCGAGCGGCACCCCGGGCGATGACCTCCACGCCGGGCAGGGCCGCGCGGTAGGCGTCGAGGAAGCGCTCGTACCCGGCCACGCCCTCGGGGGTGGGCTCCAGGGTGGAGACAGATGCACCCGCGAAGACACGCTCGGACAGGTACTCCGGCAGTGCGGGCGCCGCCTCGTCCCCTGCGAGAACGGCGCGGTAGCGCGCGAGGACCGCGATGCCCCACGCGCCGCCCTCGCCCGCGGTGTCTCCCACAGACACCGGGATGTTCAGCGAGTCCGCGAGGATCTGCTGGGCGACGCCCGGAGTCTTGAACAGGCCACCGTGGGCGAAGAGCGAGTCGAGGCGCACACCCTCGCCGCTGAGAATGTCAACGCCGATGCGCACGGCAGCAAAGATGCTCATGAGCTGGGCGCGCATCGCGTTCGCGAGGCTCACGCGCGCGTCAGCGGTGTGCGTGAACACCGGCTGCGCCGCCTCCTGGCCGACGAGCGGCTCGGCGGACAGGGTGTTGTAAGCCATCACGCCGCCCGCGTCGGACTCGCCCGTGAGCGCGTGGTTGTAGAGGGCCTCGTAGATCGCGGGGACGCTCACGTCGGCTCCGACGAGGCGCGCGAAGTCCGCGAACCAGCCGACCCACGCGTCGATCTCGGACGCGCCGTTGTTCGAGTGGACCATGGCGACGGGCGAACCGTCGGGCGTGGTCACCATGTCGATCTCGGTGTGCAGCTCGGTGAGGGAACGCTCGAGGACGGCCATCAGGAAGACGGAGGTGCCGCACGAGATGTTGCCCGTGCGCTGGGCGATCGCGTTGGTCGCGATCATGCCGGTGCCTGCGTCGCCCTCGGGCGGGCACAGCGCGATCCCGGGCTCCAGCGTGCCGGTCGGATCGATGAGCGCGGCCCCCTCGGGGGTCAGCGTGCCCGCGTCCTGCCCCGCGCTGAGCACGGTCGGGAGAACGTCGCGCAGGCGCCACGGGACCCGGTCCTGGACCAGGGCCTCGTACTGATCGAGGTAGGACTCGACGTAGGTGCCGGCCTCGGAGTCGATCGGGAACATGCCCGAGGCGTCGCCGACGCCCAGGACGTGGCGGCCCGTCAGCTGGTGGTGGACCCAACCGGCCAGGGTCGTCAGGCGGGCGACGCGCGGCGCGTGCTCCTCGGAGTCGAGGACCGCCTGGTGCAGGTGCGCGATCGACCAGCGCAGGGGGATGTTGAAACCGAAAAGGCGGGTCAGCTCATCCGCCGCGCGGCCCGTGTTGGTGTTGCGCCACGTGCGGAAGGGCGCGAGCTGGGTGCCGTCGGCGTCGAAGGCGAGGTAGCCGTGCATCATCGCGGAGATGCCGATCGAGCCGTACGAGATTGGGGTAACGTCGTAGCGCTCGCGCACGTCCGCGACCAGGGAGGCGTAGGCGCTTTGCAGGCCAGCGACGACCTCGTCGAGGGTGTAGACCACAGGCCGCCCTCGAGGTGGTTCTCCCACCCGTGGCCGCCGGTGGCGAGCACCTCGTGGTCGGGGCCGATGAGGACGGCCTTAATGCGGGTCGAGCCGAACTCGATGCCGAGCGCGGTGTCGGCGGCGGCGATGGCGGCGCGGGGGTCGGTGCTCACGTGTACTCCTTGGGTCTTCATTGACGAGGCAGTGGTTGCGTTAACGATAACACTTTCGTAGACGCAACAACAACGACCGTTGGTCACTTATCGGACACCCTGTTCGTTATTGGTTTCTTGATCCCAGATTATCAGTCGCGCATCTACCGCTGACCTACCGGGCGCCGAAGCTCTCGATGAAGAGCTCGCGCGCGCGGTCGATCGCGGCGAGTTCCTTTTGTCAGTGAGAGGCTTGGTCGCGCTGCGCTCGATGAAGGTGAGCACCACGGAGGCATACACGTCCGCAGCAAGCGGCAGCACCTCGTCGTCCATGCGGCCTCGCGCCCAATCGGTAAATACCGAACAGCACGTGCGATAAAGCTGCTCGTGCAGGTCGCCCTCTCCCCCCAACTCGGATGGCCAGCAGGGTTGTCAGGGCCTGCCCATTGCGCGCGTACACGTCGGCGAGGTGGCGGGCGACGGCGCGGGCATCACCCTCCTCACCGAACCACAGGCCCTCGAGCGCCGGGGTGATCTCTTCAAGAAGGAACGACACGACCTCGACCAGGAGCGTGTCCTTGTCGGTGTAGTGGTCGTAGAAAGTCGTGCGCGAGACCATCGACGCGGCGCAGATGTCGGTGACGCTCACGTGCGCATACGGCTTGGCCTGGCACGCCTTGACGAGGCCCGAGCGGATCGCCCGACGCGTCTTCCGGACGCGCAGGTCGAGGTTCTTCTCGGCTTCGCGCCCATGCTTATCTGCGCTACGCAGGAACATGTCTCTCCGATCATTTTTCCGCTATTGATAGGCTTATCCTACGCATAGCGGTCGGCCCGTCCGGTATCCAACACTCCGTTTGTTATTGTGCACAACACCGCACGTAAACCGGCGATACGGTCGATGCATGTTCACCGAATACACCGGCAACCGCCAATTCGACCTGCAGCTCAACCGGACCTTCGCGCCGATACTCGACCGCGTCGGCATGGAGACGATCGCGACCGCCACGCTCCCCCACGTTCGATCGACACAGCAGATCACGGCGCTCGCGCAGGGCCTCGCCGAGCGCTTCTCAACCGAGGGGGATGGGGATGCCGCGTGGCGCCTGTACGAGCTCGCCGCCTTCTACCTCGGGGCCGACGACCCCCGTAAGCGGGGCTTCATCGAGGCCATGTCGACCTGCTTCGACGAGGCCCACAAGGGCCTCGCGATCACCCGGCACGCAGTCCCCTATCGCGGCGGGGAACTCACCGCAATGCGTTGGGAGGCCGATCCGACCGACCGCGCGCAAGCCCCCGAGGGCACCCCGCGCACGCTCATCATGATGAACGGCTTCGACGGGTACGCCGAGGAGATCCTCGATTTCGCGTCCCACTTCCCGACCCGCCCATTCGACATCATCGCCTTCGACGGGCCGGGTCAGGGGCACACGGCCCTGGCGGGCATGCCCCTTGAACCAGAGTGGGAGCGTCCGACCGATGCGGTGTTGGACTATTTCGGCGTTGACAGCGCTGCCGCGCTGGGCGTGTCCTTCGGCGGCTACCTGGTGATGCGTGCGGCCGCCTACTGCCCGCGCATCAGCCACGTGATCGCTTTCGACATGATGTACCGGCTCCTCGACGGGCTGACGCTGCCACTGCCTCGTCCCCTGCGCCCCATCGCGGATGCGGTCGTCGGGAACCCGAGGCCCGCATGGCTCATCGACGCCGCGCTGTGTGTCGCGCCGAGGTTCAGCGCGGACCTGGCGTGGAAACTGCAGCAGGCCTCGCACCTGACGGGTTTGAGCAGGCCGAGCGAGGTGCTGCGAGCATTCGGCGACTACACGATGGAACCTCTCGAGGGGCGCATCACCCAGCCATGCCTGATCCTGGCCGGGGACGCCGACCAGTACGTGCCCTTCGAGCGCCTGGGCGACGTGCGCCGAGCGTTGCGGGGCGCGGAGTCACTGGAGGTGCGCGCGTACCGTCACGCGCAGGATCCGGACATGGCTCAGCACTGTCAGATCGGAGACCTCGACCGCGCCTTCGCGATTCAAGGCGAATGGCTCAGCGGCCGGAGACCCCGCAGCGGCGCAGAAGAGCGTGCATGACGGCGGCGGCGCCGTCGTTTTCGACGGCGGCCGTCACGTGATCGGCGTGGCGGCGCACCTCGTCGGATGACCCGCCCATGGCCACACCGAAGGCGGCCCACTCGATCATCGCGATATCGTTCGTGCCGTCGCCGACGGCGACGGTCCCACACGCGGGCAGGCCGAGGCGCTGACGCAGAGACTCCAGGCCACTCGCCTTGGTCACGCCGAGCGGCTCGATGTCCGCCCAGGACGTCCAGCCGACGAAGACCTCGTGGGTACGCGACACGTCCAGGGACGACAGAATCCGGTCGAACTCCTCGCGATCCATGTCGGCGGCGCGCACGACGATCTTCGGCGTAGGCGTGGAGGCGAGCTCCTCCATCGACACGATGCGGTGATCGCTCCCCTCGATCTCATTGTTCGGGAAGGGAGCGGAGAGCAGGATGTCGGGGTGCGGCATCGACGCGAACACCGAACCGGGCACGGCCGAGGCGATCTCCTCCAGGATCGGGCCGGGCACGAAGGTGCGCTCCTCGACGATCTCACACTGCCCGCCGCTGACGCGCACGAGGGTCGCGCCGTTATTACACAGCGCCCACCCATCCGTGAACTCGAGGGCGTCGAGAACGGGAATCACGCCCTCAAGCGCGCGACCCGAGGCGATGAGCACCTGGGCGCCCGCGGCGGCGAGGCCGTGGATCCCCTCGAGGACACGCGGGGTCGCCCCCGCCGGTGTCAAGATCGTGCCGTCAATGTCGAGCGCGACCAGGACCTGGCCCGCCGACGTCGGAAAGTCGGTGGGCAGGGCTGCCGAGGCCTCGTCGAGAAGATCCTCGAAGGGGCGAGCGACTTCCCCGGTGGAGGGGACCGTCAGGAAGCGCTCTTGGCTCATCGAGCGACCGGGCTTAGAACCTCGAGTCCACCCAGGTAGGGACGCAGGGCCTCGGGCACGTAGATCGAGCCGTCCGCCTGCTGGTGATTCTCCAGGAAGGCGACAATCCAGCGGGTCGTGGCCAGCGTGCCGTTGAGGGTGGCGACCGCGGTCATGCCGTCCTCGCGGCGCTCGCGAATGCCGAGGCGGCGCGCCTGGAACGTCGTGCAGTTCGAGGTCGACGTGACCTCCATGTAGCGCTCCTGGGTGGGCAGCCACGCCTCGCAGTCGAACTTGCGGGCGGCGGAGGTGCCCAGGTCGCCGGCGGCCGTATCGATGACGCGGTAGGGCAGCTCAACCTTGGCGAGCATCTCTTCTTCCCACGCGAGGAAACGCTGGTGCTCCTCGGCGGCGTCCTCGGGGCGGCAGTAGCTGAACATCTCAGCCTTGTTGAACTGGTGGACGCGGATGATGCCGCGCGTGTCCTTGCCCGCGGAGCCGGCCTCGCGGCGGTAGCAGGTGGACCAGCCCATGTAGCGCTTGGGGCCATCCGACAGGTCGAGGATCTCGTCGGCATGGTAGCCGGCGAGGGCCACCTCGGACGTGCCCGTCAGGTACAGGTCATCGGCGGGCAGGTAGTAGATCTCGTCGGAGTGCTCGTTGAGGAAGCCGGTACCACCCATGACCTGCGGGGTCACGAGGGTCGGGGTCATCATCGGCACGAAGCCGTTGGCCAGCGCCTGGTCCATGGCCATCGTCATGAGGGCCAGCTCGAGGCGGGCGCCGATGCCCTTGAGGTAGTAGAAGCGGGCGCCGGAGACCTTCGCGCCGCGCTTGGTGTCGATCGCGTCCAGGCCCTCGCCGAGCGCGAGGTGATCCTGGGGCTCGAAGCCCTCGGCCGCGAAGTCGCGGGGGGCGGGTCCCTCGTGGCGCAGAACCACGAAGTCCTCCTCGCCGCCGACGGGCACGCCGTCGAGAACGAGGTTCGGCAGGAGGCGCGCGAGGCGGTCGGCCTCGGCGTCGGCGGCGTTGGCGGCGGCCTCGGCGGCCTTCACCTGCTCGGCGAGCTCCTTGGCCTGAGCCAGGATCGCCGGACGCTCCTCCTTGGAGGCGCGGCCCACGGACTTGGAGACCTCCTTTTGGGTGGCTCGCAGCGTCTCGAAAGCCTGCAGGGCCTCGCGGCGGGCGGCGTCGGCCTCAATAATCTCATCGACGAGGCCGGGGTTCGCTCCGCGGGCACGCTGGGAGGCGCGGGCGGGTTCGGGTTTTCACGCAGGGCACGCACATCAATCATGCGTCCCATCCTATGCCAGGTGGGCGCGCCGTGTCCCCTACCGGAGCCAGTTTGAATTTAACACAGCAGGTCAGAGTTATACACAAACTACATTCCTGAAGTCCTCAAAACTCTGAAAGTTATCCACCTTTGGTGCATAACCGTGTGGACAACATGACACCAGGTACATATCAGGCCAACACATATGACACGAAGTACAACGAAAAGCCACTTAACAACCCGTCCACAGACCACCCACGGGCTACCCTTATTCACATGGACGCTACACCGTGGGTACTCGCCGCCGCCGCCGGAGCCGGAGCGATTGGGGTCGCGCGCCTCGCGACAGCCCTCACCCGCAGACACCGCCGCCGCCAGGCCCTCGCGGTGCCCGCCTCCGTGGACGATCCGACGCGCGGACGGCCACGCCCCTGGATCATCATGAACCCCTCGAAGCACGAGGATCCCCAGGCATTCAAGGACCTCATCAACCGCAAGGCCAAGGAACTGGGCATCGACCACGTGCACTGGCGCGAGACCACGCGCGAAGACCCGGGCACCGGGCAGGCCGTACGCGCCCTCGAGGAGGGGGCCTCCGTCGTCATCGCCGCGGGCGGAGACGGCACCGTGCGGGCCGTCGCAGCCGGCATGGCCGGATCCGGCGTGCGCATGGGCATCATCCCCGTGGGCACCGGCAACGTCCTGGCCGGCAACCTATCCATCCCGGACGACCCCGAAGCGGCCCTCGCCGTCGCACTCGACCGCAACCACCGCGCCGTCGACCTGGCGTGGGTGCGCGTCGAGGATGCCACGCAGGAGTCCGATCAGCCTGCCGAGGGCGGGCTGCGCCTCGCCGCACGCGCCGCACTGCACCCCGAGGTCACTCTTCAGAACGAGGAGGCCCCGGCCTCGTCGATCGAGCCACGCACAGACGAGTACGCGTGCCTCGTCATCGCGGGCATGGGCTACGACGGCGAGACGATGGCCGACACGGATCCCGAGCTGAAGAAGCGGATCGGCTGGATCGCCTACGTGTGGGCGGGCCTGGGCGCGATGGGCGTTCCGCGCATGAAGGCGCGCCTGACCCTGCGCTCCCCCTCCGCCCCCACGCCGGACCCGCTCGGCGTCGGCGACCAGCTTGCGGCACGACCCTCGACGAGGAGGACGCCGCGCCCGAACAATCCCCGCACTCGCCCGCGGATGAGATCACCCGCGTCGAGGCACGCTCCGTCATGTTCGCCAACGCGGGCGAATTGAAGATGCTGGTCCTCGCGCCCGACGCGGAGCTCTCCGATGGGCTTATCGACGTCATCGCGGTCGACGCGCACGCCGGCCTGCTCGGCTGGGCGGACGTGACCTGGAAGATGCTCGGCCAGCTCATTGGCCTGCGCCCCATCAACCTGCCCGTCTCGACCGGCAAGGTCGCGTTCCGCCAGGCGAAGGGCGCCTCCGTCACGTCCGAGGAGGCCCAGGTGTGCCAGGTGGACGGGGACGCGATCGGCGTCGCCCACACCATGCACATCCGCATGCAGCCGGACGCCCTCGACATTGCCGTGCCCGCCGAACGCACGTGGATGGAGCTACTGCCCGCCTAATCCGTGTCCCTGCAAAGCACACATAGGGAAGAATTCTGGGACTGACGAGGAGCAAACCAAGGTGTTTCCTCGGCGGTCTGCAGGATTGCCCGCATCTCAACTTGTTGCCAAGTAGCAGTGCACTACTTAGCGCAGCGTTGCACTAGATAGGAAGCAGTGCAATGCCCTCACAACTAGTGCATCGCTGCTGTATCTAGTGCAGTGCTGCAGGATCTCGCCCATTGAACACTGGCAGGAGGCACTGTCGGCGACAAATTCCACGACGACGCTTGTTACCGATGAGGTGTTACACCCGATCGGGAAGATTCAACCCCTTCTGATCGGGTGGAATCTTCCCGATCAGGTTGAATCTTCCCTAACGGGTTGAATCCCGACGATGGGACGCTAGATTTCTCGTTGCACCTCGACCAGGCATCTCGTTATGCCTCGGCGCGGAGCCTTGAGGTTAGGGCTCGTATATCTCCAACACCAACCCACTGCACATCTCCACGATCCGCCTTGTTTCTAAGTGGTGTTACACCACTTATCGGGGTATTGCACCAGCTCGGAGGTGGTGTAATACCCCCTTACTGGTGTAATGCTCCCTAACTGGTGCAGACCTGCCCGATCTAGCTCGATTGACAGTAAGTTGGAGCGGCAGATGCCGTGACCCGGCTTATCCCTCAGCGCTGCAGACCTACCAAGTGCGAACCCATGGTCCGTGGGGAGACGCGAGCGTCAGACCAGCGGCCAGGACGGCGCGTTGCCCACGGCCTCGCCCGTGCCGTCCCCGCCGTTCAGCAGGTCCGCGACCCACGCGCGACCCGCGCGGAAGGCCTCGTCCGTCGTTCCCGGGGCCACCGACGCGCGCACCCCGTCGACGCGCGGATAGGACCCCATGAAGCGGACCTCCGGCGAGTAGCGGTGCAGGCCGACGAGGGCCGCCTGGACGCGCTCCTCGCGGATGTGGCCGACGATGTCAATGCTGAACGTGTAGTTGCCGAGGCCGTCGCCGCTCGGGCGCGACTCGATGCGGGACAGGTCGACGCCGCGCGCCGAGAACTGCTCGAGGAGCGTCAGCAGAGCACCCGACTCGTTGACCGGCAGGGCCACCTGGATGGTCGTCTTATCCGCACCGGTCGGCGGGGGCACCACGCCGGGGCGGGCCACCAGGACGAAGCGCGTGATCGCACCCGGGTTATCCGCGACGTCGGTGAACAGAGCCTCCAGGCCGTAGGTGTTGACGGACACCGCGTTGCACAGGGCAGCGTCGAAGGATGCGTCGCCGTCCGAGAGAAGCTCAGCGGCTGCGGCAGTCGACGTGGCGGGCACGTGGATCGCGCCAGGGAAGGTCTCCTCAACCCAGCCGCGGCACTGCGCCCACGCGTGCGGGTGGGTGCCGATGCGGCGAATATCCTCGGGGCGCGTACCCGGCAGAACGGCCAGCTGGAAGACCACGTGCACGTGCATCTCGGCGACGATGACGAGGGGGTCGCCGTGCGAGAGGGAATCGAGCGTCGCGTTGACGCCGCCCTCGATGGAGTTTTCGATCGGGACGACGGCACGGTCGGCCTCGCCGCGGCGCACAGCCGCGAGCGCCTGCGGGGCGCTCGTCATCGGCATGAGGATCGCTCCGGCGGGCGCAACCTGGTGGACGGCCTGTTCGGTAAACGTGCCGAAGGGACCGAGGAAGGCGATACGAAGCTTGTCACCGAGGGGCGCGGGGCCGGGAATGTTCGTCGTCATGGTGTCAAGGGTAACGAGAGGGGCAGGCACGACGCGGCCTCGTTTCAGCACACGGGGCGCATTGTGGCCAATCGCGCGGGATCTGGCGAGCGCGGGATCTGGGGAGCGCTGCCGGTTCCACGGGGGCGCGACCCCAGGTCGCAGCGTGCGGATGTCAGTCGCGGTTCGCGCTCACGCCCGTCACGAAGGCCTCGCGTCCTCCGCCCGGGATGACGTCGCCGCACGCGGTGATCTTCCACAGCTTCGCGGTGCCGCCCGCGTCGACCAGTTCAAAGCCGCTGGACGTGTCGACTCCGTACAGGCCGGGGTTGCGGGAAGAGCGCATGAAGTTGTAGTAGGCGCCGTCTTCCTCCTCGTAGAAGTGCGTAATGCCGAGCTTTGCACGACCTCGCACACCTCCGGATCGGTCGCGATGTCATGGAAGCGCTGGGTGAGAACCTTCTGCGAGGCGCCATCCGCGTTGACCGTGCTCAGCTGCGGGAAGACGGCCTTGCGCCCGCCGAGCATCTCGGAGTAGGCGGCGCCCGCAATCGGGTCGCCCAGAATGAGCGCGTCGGGGGTGGTCGTGTACTTCATGCGGCGCAGCATGGCCAGCTCGCCGGTGGTGGCCATGCCGGGCTTACCCAGGTGTTCGGGGTCGTACACGTAGGCGACCGCAGCATGGCGGGCATCAATTGCCCCGAAGGTGGAGAGGACGAGGATGAGCAGGCCGACACCCGCCTGGATCGGCCAACGCGGCGCTTCGACCTCGTCCTCGACGCCTCGTTCAGCGAGGATCCGCTGCAGCGACCTGGTCCAGGCGGCGTGCAGGGCGTGGATGATCGCGGCGGTGCCGACCGCCATGAGGACCGCGAGCGCGATGTCTTCGACGCCCATGATGCGTCGGGCATCCTTGTACCAGGGGGCCAACAGGTACGTGCGCAGCGCCGAGTTGGGCGAGTAAGCGAGGCCCGTCAGGCCCGCGAGAATCAGGTAAGAGATGAGCGGCCAGAACGGCAGGGGCAGCGCCTTGTCCTCGTCGGCCGAGGCCGCGTCTTGCTCATCTGCGTCCGCGCCCTCGACGAGTCCAGCCTGTTCGGCGGCACGTTCGAGCGGGTCGGGGCGGCTCAGGAGAGTGTGCAGGCGGGCGGTCGCGGCGACGCCCGCGATGAGAAGGATCAGCTGGACGAGCGTCCATTGGGTGATGCCCGACGTGCTCGTGAAAGGCGGGTAGGCAGGAAGGCGTGGGCGAAAGCCTCGCTCCAGCCGCTGCCGTTGCGGGGGTACTTGCCCATGGCCTGGATCTTGGGGGAGGCCAACGCGAGGAGGGGCAGGGCGACGACGGCGAGCGCGAGGCCACCCCACGCAAGGACGGCGAGCTGGCCTCGGCCCTCACGATCAAGGGCGCGGCGAGCAAAGGAAGCGATGGAGGCTAGGAGAGGCGCGATCAGGAAGGCGAGCAGGGAGAAGGCGGCGCTCGGGTGCGCGCCGACGAGGCCGAGGGCGCCGATGAGCAGGAAGATGCCTTGAGGGATGCGGCGCGCGAAGGCCCGCAGTCCGTCACCGGCTCGCAGATCGGCGGCGAGTCTACGCCCGACGACGACCGCTGCGGCGGCGAGGCCGGGGACCAGGGCGGTGCCGGTCGAGTTCGGCCACTGGTTGTACATGGTCAGGGCGTCGGCCGGCATGTTGAGCAGCATCCCGCCGATGATGGGCGCCGCCATGATGGCGCTGCGCGACGCGGTGAGGACGGAGACGAGAGCCGCCAGACCGATGACCCACACGGCCATGAGCGCCAGCGAGGACACGTTGGAGGCCTGGACGACGGAGTCGTAGCGCGCGAAGAGCGCGACAAATGCGTGCCAGCCCGTGGGGTAGTAGACGTTCCTGCCGCCGTAGAGCTCGTGGAGGCCCCCGAAGGGGCTCGCGTTCTTTCCGTACAGGATGGCATGCACGCCGTTCTGGTGGAACGTCGGATCCCACTGCTGGACGGGGTTGGCAGGGTTCGCACCAGCGATGAGAGGCCAGGCGGACACGAGGAAACCGAAGATGATCGCCCCCCACGTGGCCGCACGGATCGCGGCCTGGCGCCCACCGATCGGCTGACGCACGCCGATGGCCTCGCGCAGGGGAACTCCCCGCAGCGAGAAACCGCCGTTAGTGCGATGGAAGAAGCTCAGGCTCCACGCGCCGGCGCCTCCGAGCGCACAAAGGCCGAGGATCGGCATGGCGGTGGAGGACTCCCACTCGATGTCGAGGAGCGGGTAGGCCACCGACATGATGGTGACGAGGCCGAACGTGAATGCAGGTGCGGCCGCAACAGCGACGAGCGACGAGCGCCCTCCGGCCCGCAGCCACATGAACCCCGGCAGCACCAGGGCGACCATCATGGCCAGCAGGGTCGGGAGCAGCATCCACCAGGCCAGCACGGATTACTCCTTGTCGGAAGCGGCGCGGCGCTTGCCCACAATCTCAATGATGACGGGCAGGACCGATGCGAGGATGATGACGCCGAGGATGAGCGTCAGGTTGTCGTGCACGAAGGGGACGTTACCCAGGAGCGCACCCACGAGGATGAAGCCCGCGCCCCACACGATGGCACCCAGCGTGTTGAAGGCCAGGAACTTCGGGTAGGGGTAGCGTGCCATGCCCGCGGCGATCGGGATGAAGGTGCGTACGAAGGGGATGAAACGGCCGATGACCAGCGAGCGGCCGCCGTAGTTCGTGAAATAGTGCTCCGCCTTCTCCAGGTGCTCGGTCTTGAGGATGCGGGCATCCGGCTTGAAGAAGCGGCGACCCCACTTGGCTCCCAGGAAGTATCCGATCTGCGCGCCGATGAAGGCCGCGACGACGACGAGGAGGATGAGCGTCGGCAGGTGCAGGCCGAGACGGTCGTGGAGCAGGCCAGCGGTAAACAGCAGGGACTCGCCCGGCAGCACGGGGAACAGGACGCCGGATTCGATGAGGACGATGAGCATCGTTCCCCACAGCACCCACGGCCCCATGGCGACGAGGAGGGTCTCGGGATTTTTAAACCACTCGATAACGGTGTGCAGCACCGACGGATCCGATGCAGTCACGAGTGTCGACCAGGTCACGATAGGGCCCTTTTCTGCCGGGAATGTATCATCCTAACCCTACCTTTGTTGACCTCGAATATAGGATAGGCGGCATGAGGAAGCGCAAGGATTCACACGACGGCTCGCCGGTCGGGGACACGAACATCCTCTTCGTCCCCGATTCCTCCGCCGACCCCTCAGCATCCGGGGTGGATGCCCTCATGGGAATGATCGACGAGGCCGGGGCTCCCCTCAGGCTCCCCCGCCCCCGGAGGTCCCCTCCTCGGAGGCGCGAACCGAGGTCATGGCACCCGTCGTTGCACCCACCCAGCCTCAACCCCACGAGGCCACCCCGGCCTCGTCGACGCAAGCCGACAGCGCCGTCGCCGATGCTTCCCTCCCGCCCGCTCCGCCGACCGACTCCGACGACTCGGCCGATTCCGATGATGCGGCCGACGCAGTCGAGCCCACCCTGGCCTCGTCCACGCACGAGGAAAACGATTCCGAACAGGCCATCGACGCTGAGGAGGCCACCTCCGACGCTTCGGCGGACGAGACCGACCAGACCGATCACAACGCCACGGGCGCGGACACCGAATCCGTCGATTCCCTCACCTCGCCCCCGACCGGTGAAATCGCCGCGAACCTGCCCGCACGCCGCATGCGCCTGCCCCGCCCCGTCTACATCGCGGACCGCATCACGAGCGTGCGCCGCCGCCGCGAAGACCTCGTCGACGTCGTCCTCTCGCTCATCGCGATCCTCATCATCTGGACGATCGGCACGGTGGCCAGCGCGACCACACACGGCGTCACCATGGACGTCCTACAATTCCAGCTCATCCGCAAAATCCTGATCCTGCCCGTCAGCCTGGTCGAGGGCCTCATCATCCTGATCACGCCGATCCTCGTGATCATCTCCCTTGCCTTACGCAAGCGCCTCCAGGCGATCATCCAGGCCCTCGTCACCAGCGTCGTTGCGGCGATCGGCGGATGGATCATTGCCGTCTTGACCGGGCTACTGCCCGCTTACCTCACCGCACCGCTGAGCGTGGACCGCGCGATAGCTACGCAGGGCTCGCAAACCGGCAGTGTGATCGCCATCAACCTGGTCATCGTCACCCTGTGTGCCCTGTTCACCTCCGCCGGCGAGGCCCAGTCGATGAAGGCCATCAAGTGGGGTTGGACCGGCCTGTGGATCATTCTCATCCTCGGCGTGCTGCGCTCGTCCATGACCCTGCCCGTCGCCTTCATCTCCGTGTTCCTGGGTCGCGCATTCGGCTCCGGCTCGCGGTGGGTCATGGGCTACGACGACCAGAGGGCGAAGGGCGCCAAGCTCGTTGAGGGCCTTCTCAGCATCGGCATCACGCCCTCACGGATCGTGCGCACCGACCTCGACACGACCGAGGAACCTCTGGCCACGTGGGCCGTCGCGGAGAACTCGCGCGGTCACCTCACGCAGATGCCCGCCGACCTGGGCGACATGGGCGTCACGGTCACGAAGCGCCCCAGCCAGGACCACCACCGCCATTACCAGGCGTGGAGCGACACGGGCCTGGCCTACGAGATCATCGCCATGGACCCCGGCCAGGAACTGACCGGAACTCTCCTCGAGATGTGGAACAACCTGCGTCTGCGCGGCATCAGCCGATGGGTCTCCCCCTCGCTCAAGGCGCAGGCCGAGCGCTCCTCCTTCACGACGCTGCAGGCGTTGCGCGCCGGCGTGTTCACGCAGGAGCCGATCGGCATCGCTGCCTCCGCGGACTCGATCATCATGGTCATGTCCGCGCTGCCCCCGACGACTCCGCTGACGGAGCTCGGCGAGGACGCGACGGACGAGGTCTTGGACCGCGCGTGGGAGCAGCTGCGATTCGCTCACTCACGTGGAATCTCTCACCGCGCTCTCACCCCCGAGGCGGTCGTCGTCGATGAGTCATCGGACGTGTGGCTGCTCGATTGGGATTCCGGCGAGGTTGCGACCACCGAGCTGAACCAGTCGATCGACATCGCGCAGATGCTGGTCCTGACCGCCCTCGCGGTGGGGCCGGAGCGCGCGCTCGAGGCGGGCCGCCGCAACGTCGGCGAGGCGACGCTCGTCGCGTGCGCGCCCGTCATCCAGAAGCCCGTGCTTCCCGCACAGATCAATCAGCGCCTGCGCCGTTCCGACCTACTGGGCGACCTGCGCGCCGCCCTCGTGGGAGACTCCGAGGCCGAGACCGCGCCCACCGCCGACCTGCAGCGATTCCGCCCGCGCACGATCCTCACGGTCGCGATCGCGTTCATCGCCGTCTTCATCGTCGTCGGTTCGCTCAACTTCAACGACATCGTCACCACGGTCAAGAGCGCGAACCTGTGGTGGATGCTCGCCTCCGCGGTGCTCGCCTGCCTCATTTGGGTCGGTTCCGCGGTCCCCCTTGTTGCTCTGTCGTCCGAGAAGCTGCCCTTCAAGGAGACGTTCATCGCCCAGGTCGCGGCCTCGATCATCACGATCGTGGCGCCCGCCGGCGTGGGTCCCGCTGCCCTCAACCTGCGCTACCTGCGCAAGCGCCGCGTTCCCACCGCAATGGCGGTAACGACGGTGACGCTCATGCAGATCTCTCAGGCTCTCGTCACGATCGTCCTCCTGCTCCTCGTTATGGTCATTGCAGGATCGTCGCTGTCTGTGTCGGTCCCCTACGGCACGATCCTCGGTGTCGTCGCGCTCGTCATGGTCGCGGTCGGCGTCATTGTCGCGGTGCCAAAGGTGCGGCGCTGGATCTGGTCGAAGATTCAGCCGACCTGGCAGCAGGTCTACCCGCGCCTCCTGTGGATCATCGGTCAGCCCCGCCGCCTCGCTGCGGTCCTGGGCGGCAACCTGCTGATGAACATCGGCTACGTGGGCTCGTTCTGGACGGCGCTGCTCGCTATGGGTGGTTCGCTGAACTTCTCCACGGTGTCGCTCACCTACTTGACGGCGAACGCGGCTGGCTCGTTCATCCCCTCGCCGGGTGGTATCGGTACCGTCGAAACGGCGCTGACCTCGGGCCTGACGGTCGCGGGCATCTCTTCGTCGGTTGCCATCGCGACGGCCCTGCTCTACCGTCTCGTCACCTTCTACGGCCGCATCCCACTGGGCTGGCTGGCCATGAAGTACATGGAGAAAAAGGACCTGATCTAGGGAACGCCTCGCTGACGCAATCGGTATCCGGCTGTCACGTGCCCCAGCGCGAGGCAGCCGGATTCCGTCTCACTGGAGGCGGTTGTTGCCGTCCAGGTACACCGCTTGGACGCCACTCACCGAGCGGATCGTGTCCAGCGAACCGGCAGGCACGCGCAGCGCGTAGCCGCGCAGGGCGTTGCGATACTCCCGCTCCACGGAGACGGAGGCGCCCGGGAACGCGGCGACCACGGCCTCGTTGATCGAGGCGAGGGTCGCCTCGCCGTCGGCGCTCTCCTCGAGCTGAACAATGACGACGACCGAGGTATCGGCGTCCTGGGCGCCGGACTGCGCGCTCACTCCGCCCTGCCCGTTCTTCGAGGTCAGCGCCGTGTCGGGGTCAACGGTCGACGACGAGGCCGGGGCACCCGGCGCGGACTGGGCGGAGTCGGCGCGCGTGTTGGACTGCGGCGACGGTGTCGTCGTGGAGCCGGTGGAGCAGCTCGCGACCGCGAGCGCGCACGTGCCCACTCCGGCCAGGAAAACGGCTGGCTTCTTCATGGACTGCACTCCCTTACGTTCGACGCAGATACGAGGCGACATCGAGGCGTGTCGCTACTTCCAACATACCGCAGCGGCCGCCGGGAATGCGACAGTCATGCAGGCATGAGAAGGGGCCCGGGAGCGCTCGCAGTGAGCGGTCCCGGGCCCCGGCCTCGTGAATCAGCGAATCAGTGATTCAGGTGCGATGCGCGTCAGCGCACCCAGACCCCGTTCGCGTCGAACACATAGGTGCGTCCATTGATGACCTGGGTGCCCGTCAGCATGGCTCCCGACGGAGACAGGTAGTACCAGGAGCCGCCCACGTTGAGCCAGCCGGTGGCCATCTGACCGGAGGCATTCAGGTAGTACCAGCTGCCGTCAACCTGCACCCATCCGGTCGCCATCGCACCGGAAGCGGTGAGGTAGTACCACGATCCGCCGTCGGCGACCCATCCGGTCGTCATGACCTTCGTGGCCGGATCCAGGTAGTACCAGGAGCCGCCGTCGCGGACCCAGCCGCCCACGAGGGCGCCCGAGTCGTTTGCGTAGACCCACTGGCCGTCGGCACGCTTGAGGAAGCCGGTCGCCATGTAGCCCGACGGGCCGAACAGGTAGTCCGAGCCGTTGATCGTGTACCAGCCACCCTTGAGGTAGCTCGCACCGTCGGCGCAGGTGTAGAACCAGCCGGCCGCGTCCTTCGTCCAGTGGCCGCCCTCGGTGCTCGCGCACGCGTCGGCGGTGCCGGTGTTGTTGCTGGGCAGGTTGAGGGTCGCGGGCTCGGAGTGGTTGAGGCCGTAGTCCCAGGCCAGTAGGTAGGGGTGGGCGATGACGGTGCCGGAGCCACCCTGATATGCCCACGCGGCGTCGATGTCCTTGAAGGGAACCTCGACGTGGTACGCGTAGGTTCCGTCGGCCCCGACAGTGCCTTCGGCGTCCGTGAAGACGTGGCGGTAGAACCACAAGCCGTCGGCGGGATCGTGCAGGTCGATCGCCGCCAGCGGGGACGCGTCGGCGACGTCGAAGGACAGGACCGTGTCGGCGCCCTCGCCCTTGTACTCCAGGTTGGAGACGACGGGTGCAACGCTGTCGATGCGGAAGTCGTAGGAGATCGACTGCTCGGCCTGCGAGGGGCCGTCATTGTGGGCGGACAGCGTCAGCTTGTACTGGCCATCAGGCAGGTTCTTGAACGCGTCGGAGCGCAGGTCAAGGGCCGTGGACTCGTGGGCCTGTTCCACCCAGGTCATCTTGCCGGTGCTCGGGCTGATGCCCGACTTCCAGTTCTGGTAGCGCGTGAAGGAGGCGACCTTCTCACCCGCGGCGTTCGTGTACACGGTGTTGAGCGTGTGGACGCTGCGCAGCGTGCCCGTGCGCGGTTCGAGGATCGTGGGGGCGCCCGAGGCCTCGGAACGGGAGACGACGTAGCGGTCGGCGCGGGGCAGACCCACGAGGTCGCTCGTCTTGATGACCGGGTTGTAGCCCAGGATGTTGCCGCTCGCTCCGTTGTAGATGCCCGAGGGCAGCGCGTGGCCCCACCCGTCGGAGGCGAGCTGGTCGAAGATCGCGGGCTTGCCCCAGTCACCGTAGAAGCCCAGGTAGGGCACGGTGAGGTCGGGCTGGGACTCGGTGCGCGAGGTGAAGCGCACGAATCCGTCGAGGAAGGTCCCCGAGGGGGTGTTGGCCGTGGCGAAGGCGGCGAACTCACTGCCCGGCTTCACGTCGACGCCAATGGTGGCCTCGCCGTTCGCGGGGACGGTGACGGTCGCACCCTCACCCGAGGTGGACGCGGCGCCCGAGTACGCGATCTCCACGCCCTTGCCTCGCCAATCGGTGGAGCTGCCGGTGAAGTAGCCGCCGTCAACGTTCTCGGACAGGGCCTGGGAGCTGACCTCGTACGTGGCCGGTGTGTCGGAGAGGTTGTGGAGGGTGACTGCGAAGTGCCATCCGGTGGTGCCGTCGCCCAGGTCGGCCTTGGGCCGGGACTGCTCGGCGGCGCCGACGACCGTGGGGTACACGGACGAGGTCGTGGCCGCGACCGCGTCAACGAGGCCCAAGCCCTGCTTGCGCGGCGAGTAGAAGGTACCGGTCGTCTGGGCCGCGTCCGCGAGCGGGCGGGCGGTGCCCATGATGAGGTTCTGAACGACGTCGACCTTCTCGCGCACGCTCATCGAGGTAAAGAGCGGATCGGACTGGACGCGCTGCAGCACGACGGCACTGACGCCGGCCATCTGCGGGGTCGCCATGGACGTGCCAGACAGATGGTCGTACTTGCCATCGAGGACGGCCGAGTAGATGCTGCCGCCGGGGGCGCTGACCTCGGGCTTGAGGCGCAGGTCCGGGGTGACACCCCACGAGGAGAAGTCCGACATCGAGTAGTTCGAGCTCGGGGTGATGGTCTTGCCGTCCACGAGGGTCAGGTGATGATCCGCGGCCGCCAGCATGGCCTGGCCGTTCTCCTGGGAGATAAATGCGGCGGGCACGTCCAGAGTCGTGATGCTCATAAGCATGAGCGAGTCGCCGGCGACGTTGTTGTAGACGAGAATGCCGGCGGGCTTGAGCGCCGCCAGGTTCTCGATCTTCTTCTGGAATGTCAGCTTGCCGCGCGAGACCAGGGCAAACTTGCCGGCCAGGCCATCGGGGTACTTGGCGGTGAGGGCTGCGGCGTCTTCCTCAGTGGCGTATCCGGCGTCGATGTACTCGTAGGACCCGGCGGCCAGCTCGGCGATTTCGGCGACCTTCTCGCCGTTCGCACCGCGCGCACGCTGGTAGGCGATGTCCTTTCCGGCGGCGGTGAAGGCGTTGTAGGACAGGAGGTTGTCGACCGAGGCGACGGCGAGGACCGACGAGTAGGTGGCGGGCTCGCACTGGGTCGAGGAGTCGGGATCCGAGGCGTAGGGCAGGTTGCGTCCGGAAGTGTTGCCGTACCCGGCCGAGTAGTGGTTGCCGGCCGCAGCATTGACCGAAATGCCCTCGTCCTGGAGCTTCTTGAAGACGGAGGCGAACACCGAGTCGGCCTCGTTGTCCATGCCGCCGAGCTGTCCGAGGGACAGGTTCACGACGTCGGGGTGCAGGACCACCATGTCGTCGAGGGAGGCGAGCAGCGCCGAGTCGGGGATTTCTCCGTCTTCACTGCGCGAGACCTTCGCGACGATGATCTGAGCTTCGGGGGCCACACCGATGATCTGGTCGGCGTTGCCTGCGGTGATGCCGGCGACGTGCGTGCCGTGGGAGCCGTAGGATCCCTTGGCCGGCATAGCATCGTTGTCGCCGTCCGCGTAGTCGTAGGCGAAGGGGAACTTCTCAGAGACGTACACTCCCAGCTTTCCGTCGCCCAGCTTCGGGGTCAGGGACGCAACCTTGTCGGCGGTGAGCGAGGGAGTCGAGGCCATGGCGCCGGTGAACGCGGGATGGGTCATCTCGACGCCGGTGTCGATGACGGCGACGACCTTGCCCTCGCCCTTTTGGGTGAGCTGGTCGGCGTGCATCATGATCTGGGCGCTGAGGTTGTCAGGGTTCTGGGTCGACAGTCGGGGCGCCTGGGTGCCGCCCTCGGCATCGACCTCGTCGACGTCGCTGACGCGGGTTTCGCGCTCGAGGAATGCGGCCTTGACGCCGCTCACCGCGCGGATCGCGTCGAGGGAGCCGGCGGGCGCGCTGAGCGCGAATCCTTCGAGGGCCTTGTCGTACTCGCGCTCCACTGGGCGGATGCGCCCGGGAATGCGGCGGCCACGGCCTGGTTGATCGAGGCGAGGGCTGCCGCGCGGTCCGCTCCCTCGTGCAGCTGCACGATGATGCCGACGATCGCGGAGGGGTCTTGCTCGGCGGTCGGCGCGACCTGGTCGGGCTGAGACGTCTGCCCACTCTTCGAGGTGAGCGCGGTATCGACGTCACCGACGGGCAGGGACGAGGCCGTGGTACCGGAAGCGGGGTGGGTGTCCGAGAGCGGCGCTGCGAGAGCCGCGGGCCCTGTCAGGGCGAGCGCGCAGGCGCTGGCGAACGCGAGGAACGCCGCTGGTTTCTTCGTTGTCATGTGCGTACTCCAATGTGTCGACGGGCAACCGTGTCGGCGGGCGGAGGGGACTTCGTCGTGCCGGCCACCACTGTCAAAATACCGCAAAGAATGCAGGTGACAAACTTTGTTTCACATTGGGAAACGATTGGACAATATTTTACTGTCAGAATCATTCCGGGTCCGAGAACGCTTACATAGCAACGTTCCCGGACCCGGAGAAGAGCACCGTCAGGCGCGGATCAGCTCAGCTCAGCCAATCCATGCCCCACTTATGTCAAAGACGTAGGTGCGTCCGTTGATCACGTGCGTGCCGGTGAACATTGCTCCATCGGGTCCCAGGTAGTACCAGGTACCGTCGAGGTTCAACCATCCGGTGTGCATCGCGCCCGAATCCTTCAGGTAGTACCAGGAGCCGCCATCGCGCACCCATCCGGTGGCCATCGCACCACTACCGGTGAGGTAGTACCACGAGCCGCCGTCGGCGACCCACCCGGTCTTCATGACCTTCGTGGCCGGATCCAGGTAGTACCAGTAAGCACCGTCAAAGCTCTCGTCGAACACCCAGCCGCCAACCAGGGCGCCCTCGGAATTTGCGTACATCCACGCACCGTCATCGCGCCGGAGCCAGCCGGTCATCATGTAGCCGTCGGAGCCGAACAGGTAGTCCCTGCCACCGATCGTGAACCAGCCGTTCTTGAGGTACTCCTTCCCGTTGGCGCACTGGTACCACCAGCCACGCAAGTCCTTCGCCCAGTGGCCGCCGTCAGCCGTGACGCACACGCCAGGGTTATCCGACGGCAGGTCAAGGGTCGCTGCCTTGGAGTGGTTCAGTCCGTAATCCCACGCGAGGACGTAGGGGTGGGCGATGACCTCGCCGGAGCCACCCTGATCGGCCCACCCCTGCGAGATGGCCGACATGGGAACCTCGACGTGGTACGTGTAGGTTCCGTCAGCCCCGACCGTTCCTTCGTTGTCCGCGAACACGTGGCGGTAGAACCACAGGCCGTCGGCCGGGTCATGCAGGTCGAACCCGGCCAGCGGGGACGCGTCGGTGACGTCAAAGGACACGACCGTGTCGGCACCCTCACCCTTGTACTCCAGGTTGGAGACAACGGGCGCGGCCGTGTCGATGCGGAACTCGTAGGAGATCGACTGCTCGGCCTGCGAAGGGCCGTCGTTGTGCGCGGACAGCGTCAGCTTGTACACGCCATCGGGCAGGTTCCTGTACTCGGCGTCGCGCAGATCCAGGACCAGCGGCTCACGTCCCCGCTCGACCCACGTCATCCTTCCGGACGAATCCAGCGCGGACTTCCAGTTCTGGTAGCGCGTGAAGGACGCGATCGTCTCTCCTGCAGCGTTCGTGTAGGCGGCGTTGATCGTGTGGACGCTGCGCAGCGTGCCCGTGCGGGGTTCGAGAATCGTGGGAGCGCCCGAGGCCTCCGAGCGGGAGAGGACGTTCTTGCTCGAGGTGGGCAGACCGATACGATCAGCGTCCTTGATCAGGGGGTTGTATCCCAGCTGCTGGCGCTTGGATCCGTTGTAGACCCAGGAGGCGAGCGTGTGAGCCCCGTCCTCGGAGGCGAGGGCGTCGAAAATGGGGGCCTTGCCCCAGTCACCGTAGAAGCCCAGGTAGGGCACGGTCAGGTCGGGCTGGGACGCGGTCTTCGAGGCGAAACGCACGAATCCATCGAGGAAGGTACCGTTGGGCGTGTTATCCGCGACGTAGGAGGCGAACTCGCTGCCAGGCTTGACATCCACGCCCACCGTGGCCTCGCCGTTCGCGGGAACGGTGACGGTCGAACCCTCACCGGTGCCACTCACGGCCGCGCCGGAGTAGGCGATATCCACGCCCTTGCCTCGCCAATCGGCGGAGCTACCGGTGAAGAACCCACCCTCAACGATCTCGGAGAGGGCCTGCGAGCTCAGCGCGTAGGTGGCCTCGGCGCCGGACAGGTTGTGGAGCGTGACATCGAAGTGCCAGCCCTTCGTACCATCCCCCAGGTCCGCCTTGGGACGGGAGCGCTCCGGGGCGCCGACCACGGTCGGGTACACGGACGAAGTCGTGGCCGCCAGGACATTCGTCAGGCCCGATCCCTGCTTGCGCGGGGAGTACGGGGCGCCAGTGTCCTGGAGCGGGTCGACGACGGGAACCGCCGTGCCCATGATGAGGTTCTGGACGACATCGATCTTCTCGCGGGCGCTCATGGACGCGAACAGAGGATCGCTCTCGACGCGCTGCAGGACGACGGCGCTCACACCCGCCATCTGCGGGGTCGCCATCGAGGTACCGGACATGAACTCGTAGATGCCGCCGGGCACGGCCGAGTAGATGTTGCCTCCGGGGGCGCTGACCTCGGGCTTGAGGCGCAGGTCCGGGGTGACGCCCCACGAAGAGAAGCTCGACATGGAGTACTTCGAGCTCGGTGCAACGACCTTGCCGGGGGCGACGCTCAGGTGGTGGTCGGCGGCGGCCAGCATGGCCTCACCGTCAGCCTGCGAGATGAACGCGGCGGGCACGCCGTCCGTCGCCAGGCTCATGACCACGAGCGAGTCACCGGGCACGTTGTTGTAGACGATGAAGCCGGCGGGCTTGGAGCCGGCAATGTTGTTGAACTTGTCCTGGAAGGTGAGAGTACCGCGCTTGACCAGCACGATCTTGCCCGCGAGGCCCTCGGGGTACTTGGCCTTCAGGGCCGCTCCATCCTCAGGCGAACCGATGCCCCCGTCGACGTACTCGAAGGGGCCACCGGTCAGCTCGGACAGGTCGGGCATCTTCTGGCCCTCGGCACCGCCGGCGCGCTGGTAGGCGATGTCGCGATCGCCGACGGTGAAGGCGCTGTGCGACAGCGAGTTGTCGACCGAGGCCACGGACACGACGGAGGAGTAGGACGCCGGTTCGCACAGGACGGAGGAGTCGGGGTCGGAGGCGAAGGGCAGGTTCTTGCCGGAGAGGTTGCCGTATCCGGCCGTGTACTCGTTGCCGGCAGCCGCATTCACGGTGACGCCGGCGTCCTGGAGGCTCTTGAACACGGTCGCATACATGGAGTCGGCCTCGTTATCCATGCCGCCGGTCTGTCCGAGGGACAGGTTCACAACGTCGGGGCGCAGGACGACCATGTCGTCAAGGGCAGCGAGCAGCGCCGAGTCCGGGATGCCGCCGCTGGTACTGCTGGCGACCTTGGCGACGATGATCTGCGCGTCGGGGGCGATGCCCACGATTTCGCCCGCGTTGCCCGCGGTGATGCCGGCGACGTGCGTGCCGTGCGATCCGGCTTTGCCGGTCGGCGAGGCGTCCGGGTCGTTATCCGCGTAGTCGTAGGCGAAGGGGAACTTTTCCGACACGTAGCTGCCGGTCTTGCCGTCGCCAAGATGCGGGGTCAGGCCCCCAACCTTGTCCTCGGAAAGCCCGGGGGTCCCGTGCAGGGCACCCGCGAACGCGGGGTGGGTCATGTCCACGCCCGTGTCGATGATGGCGACGACCTTGCCGTCACCCTTTTGGGTGATCTGGTCGGCGTGCATCATCAGCTGGGCGCTGAGGTTGTCGGGGTTCTGGGTGGAGATGCGCGAGGAGTTCGTCGCGCCCTCTCCGGCGACCTGGTCATCGACTCCATCGACGTGGGTCTCGCGATCGAGGAAGGCGGCCTTGACGCCGCTCACCGCGCGGATCGCGTCGAGGGAGCCGGCGGGGGCGCTGAGCGCGAAGCCCTGCATGGCCTTGTCGTACTGGCGCTCCACCTGGGCGGAAGAGCCGGGGAACGCACCGGCCACGGCCTCGTTGATCGAGGCGAGGGAGGCCGCGCGGTCGGCGCCGTCGTCGAGCTGGACGACGATAGTGACGACCGCGGCGGGGTCGACCTCGTCGGTCGTCGGCGGCTGAGCGTCCTGCGTGGTCTGTCCGCTCTTCGAGGTGAGCGCGGTATCGACGTCACCGACGGGCAGGGACGAGGCCGTGGCGCCCGCGTCGGGTCGGGTGTCCGCCGGGGCTGGCGGGGATGCGAGGGTCGCGGGGCCGGCAACCACCAGAGCGGCGGTGCCAGCCAGCGCGAGGAACGCCGCTGGTTTCTTCGTTGTCATGTGCGTAACTCCAAAATGTGAATGGGGACCTCGAGAGGCACGAAGCGAACGCGCACCTATTGGTCGTTATGTGAGGACAGCGCTGCGACGCATCATTGCGCAGCACGTCGGACAGCAGGGCAGTGCGACGCCGAACGAGGCCCGGGCCGGGTGAGACGCCCTCCCCGGGCCTCGTCGTCGCTGGGCAAGCACTCAGGTCAACCGACCCACGCGCCGCTCCCGTCAAAGACGTAGGTACGCCCGTTAATCACGTGCGTGCCCGTGAACATCGCACCATCGGGTCCCAGGTAGTACCAGGTGCCACCGACCTTGACCCAGCCTGTCGCCATCTTGCCCGAGTCGGACAGGTAGTACCAGGAGCCGCCATCGCGCACCCAGCCGATGGCCATCGCGCCGGAACCCGTGAGGTAGTACCACGAGCCGCCGTCGGCGAGCCACCCGGTCTTCATGACCTTCGTATCCGGATCCAGGTAGTACCAGTAGGGGCCGCCGTATACGCCGTCGAGGACCCACCCGCCGACGGGGACGCCATCGGAATCCACGTACATCCACTCGCCGCTGGGGCGCTTGACGAAACCGGTCATCATGTACCCGGAGGGGCTGAACTGGTAGTCCCTGCCTCCGATCGTGAACCAGCCTCCTCTCAGGTACGCCCACTCATTAGCGCACTGGTACCGCCAGAACCACACTTCCTTGATCCAGTGGCCGCCCGCCGGATCCTTGCACGAGGCCGTCTCGTTGTCGTCGGAGATGGGCAGGTCGAGGGTCACCGGCTCGGAGTGGTTCAGGCCGTAATCCCACGCGAGGACGTAGGGATGGGCAGTGAGTGCACCGGAGCCACCCTGGTCGTCCCACGCGTTGAGGATATCCATCATGGGGATGTCCACGTGGTAGGTCCACCTGCCGTCCGGGCCGACGCTGCCCTCGCTCTCGGTGAAGACGTGGCGGTAGAACCACAGGCCGTCAGCCGGGTCGTGCAGGTCGATGGCCGCCAGGGGCGAGTCATCGGTAACGTCGAAGGACACGGCCATGTCGAACCCGTCTCCGCCGTACGTCACTCCTGAGATGACCGGTGCCGTCGTGTCGAGGCGGAACTTGTAGGAGATCGACTGCTCAGCGCGCGACGGGCCGTCGTTGGAGGCGGCAATCCGCAGCGTGTACGTGCCGTCGGGCAGCTGCGCGAAGGGCTCGGCGTTCGCGTCGAGGACCGTGGACTCGTGGTAGGCCTCGACCCAGGTATTCTCCTCGGTGCTTGTCTGGTAGAGGGACTTCCAGTTCCGATGGTTGGTCACGGAGAAGACCGTCTCCCCGGCCTCGTTCGCGTAGGTACTGGTCAGCGAGTGGACGCTGCGCAGCGTGCCCGTGCGGGGTTCGAGGATCGTCGGGGCGCCCGAGGCCGTGGATCGCGAGATCACGTAGCGCTGCGGGTTGGGTTTTCCGGTGCGGTCGGCCGCCTTGACGAGGGGGTTGTAGCCGAGGGAGTCGCCGGTCTTGCCGTTCACGATGGCCGAGGCCCGGGTGTGTGCGCCGCCGTCCGAGGCGAGGGCGTCGAAGATGGGGGCCTTGCCCCAGTCGCCGTAGAAGCCCAGGTAGGGCACGGCGAGGTCGGGCTGGGACGCGGTCTTCGACGCAAAGCGCACGAAACCGTCGAGGAACGTGCCGTTGGGCGTGTTGTCCGCGACGTAGGAAGCGAACTCGCTGCCGGGCATGATGTCGATACCGACGGTGGCCTCGCCGCTCGCGGGAACCGTCACCGTCGCACCCTCGGCGGACCCGGACGCGGCGCCCGAGTACGCGATCTCCACGCCACGGCCTCGCCAATCGGAGGAGTGCTGCGTGAAGAAGCCGCCGTCGACGATCTCGGAGAGAGCCTGGGAGCTCAGCTCGTAGGTGGCCGGGACACCCGAGAGGTTATGCAGCGTGACATCGAAGTGCCAGCCCTTCGTGCCGTCCCCCAGGTCCGCCTTGGGCCGGGACTGCTCGGGGGCACCGACCACGGTCGGGTACACGGACGAGGTCGTGGCCGCCAGTGCGTCGACGAGGCCCGCGCCCTGCTTACGCGGCGAGTAGAGCGCACCCGTCGTCTGGGCCGCATCGGTGAGCGGATGTGCCGTGCCCATGATGAGGTTCTGAACCACGTCGGCCTTCTGACGAGCACTCATCGAGGCGAACAGCGGGTCGGACTGGACGCGCTGGAGGACGATCGTGCTGACGCCAGCCATCTGAGGCGTGGCCATCGACGTGCCCGAGGATTGCTCGTACGCCCCGCCCGGTATCGATGAGAAAACCTCGCCACCGGGGGCTGCGATCTCAGGCTTGAGGCGCAGGTCCGGGGACACGCCCCACGCGGAGAATTCCGACGCCTCGTAGATGGTGGACTGCGGCAGACCTGGCCCTCGGCGATCGTGAGCTTGTGCTCGGGGGCGTCCAGCATGGCCTGGCCGTCGGCCTGGGAGATGAAGGCCGCGGGCATGTCCTGCGTCGTCAGATTCATAGCGATGAGGGATCCGACCGACACGTTGTTGTAGACCACGATTCCGGCGGGCTTGAGGTCGTAGAGGTTCTCGACCTTCTTCTGGTAGGTCATGTTGCCGCGAGAGACGAGCGCGATCTTGCCGGCGAGGCCGTTCGGATACTTGGCCTTGAGCGCGGCCGCATCCTCCTCGGAGGCGAACCCGGCGTCCACGTACTCGTAGGTGCCGGCGGGCAGGTCGGAGAAGAAAGCGACCTTCTCACCGTTGAGGCCACGCGCGCGCTGATATCCGATGTCTTTCCCATTGACGGTGAAGGCGTTACGAAGCAGGGCGTTTTCGACCGAGGCGACGGCAACCACCGACGAATACGTGGCCGGCTCGTCGAGGACCGAGGAGTCGGGGTCCGAGGCGTAGGGCAGGCCCTTTCCGGAGTTGTTGCCGTACCCGGTGGAGAATGCATTGCCCGAGGCTGCGTTGACGGTGATGCCCGCTTCCTGCAGCTTCTTGTACACGGTCGCGTACACCGAGTCGGCCTCGTTATCCATGCCGGCCGTCCAACCGAGCGACAGGTTGATGACGTCGGGATGCAGGACGAGCATGTCGTCGAGGGAGGCGAGCAGCGCCGAGTCGAGCAGCGCGTCGTCCTCACTGCGCGTCACCTTCGCGACGATCACCTGGGTGTTCGGGGCGGTGCCGACGATCTTGTCGGCGTTACCTGCGGCGATGCCGGCGACGTGCGTTCCGTGGGAACCATACGGGCTCTTCGCCGGCGACGCGTCGTTGTCGCCGTCCGCGTAGTCGTAGGCGAAGGGGAACTTCTGCGAGACGTAGACGCCGGTCTTGCCCTCACCCAGCTGAGAGGTCATCGCGGCGACCTTCTGCGGGGTGAGCGGGGGCGTTCCCGCGAGTTCGCCAGTGAATGCCGGATGCGTCATGTCGACGCCCGTGTCGATGACGGCGATGACCTTCCCTTCGCCCTTCTGGGCGACCTGGTCGATGTGCATCATGAGATGGGCGCTCAGGTTGGCGGGGTCCTGCCCGCCGGTCTGCGTGGACTCGATGCCACCCTCGGCATCGGGCGTGGCCACATCACTGACGCGCCCCTCGCGCTCGAGGAACGCGGCACGCACTCCCGGGGCGCGGCGGATCGCGTCCAGCGCGCCGACGGGGGCCTTGAGGGCGAAGCCCGACATGACGTTGTCGTACTCGCGCTCCACCTGGGCCGAGGCGCCGGGGAAGAGGGAGGTCACGGCCTCGTTAATCGCACTGATCGCACCCTCGCGGGACACGCCATCCTCGAGCTGGACGATGACGCCGACGACGCGCGCCGGGTCCACTTCGGTGTCGGTCGAGGAGGGAGCGGACTGCCCGCTCTTCGAGGTCAGCGCCGTGTCGATGTCGCCCACGGGCAGGGAGGTCGCTGCGCCATCACGGACGCCGGACGGGCCCGGGGGCACGGGCGAGGCCAGGGTGGCCGGCCCGGTGACCGCGAGCGCGCACGCGCCGACGAAGGCGAGGAGGGCAGCCGGTTTCTTCGTTGACATAAGCCTTCTCCGATATGTTGGGGGACGGAGTGCCAGTGGCACCCGGTACGTCGGCGTACCAGCCGTCTCCCACCAACATACCTCATGTGGCCCAGCTGACAATGATCGTGTTACTTACCGAGACATGAAGTGCGGCTGAAGTGTCTAACGCGCCGGACCCGGGAGCGCGTTGCTGCGTTCCCGGGCCCGGCGTATTGCCTGCTGGCAGGCGGATGTCAGATCACGGCATCCACACACCCGAGGCATCGAAGGAGTACATGCGGCCGTTGATCATCTGCGTGCCCGTCACCATGGCCCCCGAGGGAGACAGGTAGTACCAGGCGCCACCCAGGTTGAGCCAGCCGGTGGCCATCGCGCCAGAGCCGTGCAGGTAGTACCAGGTGCCGTCAACCTGCACCCAGCCAACAGCCATCGCGCCGCTGCCCGTGAGGTAGTACCACGAGCCGCCGTCGGCAACCCACCCGGTCTTCATGACCTTGGAGGAGGGATCGAGATAGTACCACTGACCACCGTCACGCACCCAGCCGCCCACGAGTGCGCCATTGTGGTCGGCGAACACCCAGTTACCGTTTGTGCGCTGCAAGAAACCCGTCATCATATAGCCGGAGGGTCCGAACTGGTAGTCGCGTCCGCCGATGGTAAACCAGCCGGCCTTCAGGTAGTTCACGCCGTCGGCACAGGAGTACCACCAGCCAATAGCATCCTTAGCCCAGCGACCCCCTTCACTCTTCGTGCACCCCGCAGCGAGGCTGGGGTTGTCACTCGGTAAATCGAGGGTTGCAGCTTCGGAGTGGTTCAGGCCGTAGTCCCAGGCAAGAACGTACGGGTTAGCCACGACAGACCCATGACCACCTTGGTCGGTCCACGCCCGCGAAATAGCCGACATCGGCACATCCACCTCATAGCGATACTTCCCATCTTTGTCGGCGATCTGATCAGCATCGGAAAGGATATGGCGGTAGAACCACAGCCCGTCGCTCGGGTCGTGCAGATCAAATGCGGCCATCGGAGAGGAGTCAACGAGAGTGAGCGTCACAATCGTATCTTCTGCCTCTCCGGTGTAACGCACTCCTTCGATCGTGGGAGCTGTAGTGTCGATACGGAATTTGTAGTTGATGGACTGATCGGCGGGTGAGGGTCCATCGTTGTGAGCCGAAATCGTCAGCGTGTACTCTCCATCCGGCAGATCTTTGTATTTGTTGGAACGTATATCCAGCGACGTCGGCTCATGCTCACGCTCCACCCACGAGACTGTCGTCGTCATCGGATCGAAACAGACTTCCAATTTTGGTAGCGAGCGAAGGAGGCAATAACGTCCCCTGTCTCATTCGTGTACACCGTATTGAGGGTGTGAACACCACGCAGGGTTCCTGTGCGCGGTTCCAGAACACTCGCCGCTCCGGTGGCTTCGGAGCGAGAGAGCACATACCCGTACGGATCCGGTTTTTCGGGACGATCATTACCCTTCAGCAGAGGATTAAAGCCAAGAAGCTCACCGGTTTCGCCATTGTAAATTCCAGAAGCACGCATATGCCCCTTGCCATCGGATGCGAGCGCATCGAAGATGGCGGGCTTGCCCCAGTCGCCGTAGAAGCCCAGGTAGGGCACGGCGAGGTCGGGCTGGCCGTCGGTGCGTGACGCGAAGCGCACAAAACCGTCGAGGAACGTGCCATTGGGCGTGTTGTCCGCAACGTAGGAGGCGAACTCACTGCCCGGCGCAATGTCGATGCCGACAGTGGCCTCACCCGAAGCAGGAACCGTCACCTGCGCACCTTCCCCTGAGCCACTCACAGCAGTTCCGGAATAGGTGATTTCCACGCCATGACCTCGCCAGTCCGAGGAGTGCTCGGTGAAGAAGCCGCCGTCGACGATCTCGGAGAGGGCCTGGGAGCTCAGCTCGTAGGTGGCCTCGGCACCCGAGAGGTTATGCAGCGTGACATCGAAGTGCCAGCCCTTCGTGCCGTCCCCCAGGTCGGCCTTGGGTCGGGACTGTTCGGGGGCGCCGACCACGGTCGGGTACACGGACGAGGTCGTGGCCGCCAGTGCGTCGACGAGGCCCGCACCCTGCTTACGGGGGGAATACAAAGCACCCGTCTTTTGTTCTGGGTCCGTCAAAGGTCGGGCGGTACCCATGATGAGGTTCTGGACCACGTCGGCCTTCTGACGCGCACTCATCGACGCGAACAGAGGGTCAGATTGCACGCGCTGCAGGACAATCGCACTAATTCCGGCCATCTGGGGAGTTGCCATCGACGTGCCGGAAAAATGGTCATAGTCTCCACCTGGGATCGCCGACAGAATATTGCCACCGGGTGCTGCGATCTCGGGCTTGAGGCGTAGGTCCGGGGACACTCCCCACGATGAGAACTCATTAATCCAATAGGAGCTTGTTGGTTCCAGGACTTTGCCCTCAACAAGAGACAAGTGATGGTCTGCAGCAGCCAACATGGCTTGTCCATTGGCCTGTGAGATGAATGCAGCTGGGAGATCCAGGGTGGACAGATTCATGATGATAAGCGAGTCCCCGGGCTCATTGTCATAGACCAGAATGCCCGCCGGCTTTAGCTCCGCAAGATTGTCAACCTTGTCCTGAAAGTCCAGAGTGCCTCGTGAGACGAGGACAAACTTTCCCTCCAAGCCATTCGGATACTTCGACTTGAGCGCGACAGCATCTTCTGCCGTCCCAAATCCTCCGTCCACATACTCGTAGGAGCCAGGCTCAAGATCTGACAGATCAGCAGCGCTCTCCCCCTCGAAGCCTCGCGCACGCTGATAGGCGACATCCCTTCCAGCCGCAATAAACGCCGCGTATGCAGTTCCATTTTCAATTGAGGCAACAGCCAAAACCGAGGGATACGTCGCTGGCTCACACAGAACCGACGTGTCGGGGTCAGAGGCATAGGACTGGTTCTTCCCCGACAGGTTTCCGTAACCCGCTGAGTATTCGTTACCCGCAGCTGCATTGACGGAGATCCCCGCATTGCGCAGAGCCTTATAAACACTTGCGTACACCGAGTCGGCTTCACTATCCATGCCACCGGTTTGCCCGAGCGAGAGATTCACGACGTCAGGTCGGAGCACGGCCATATCGTCGAGTGCGGCAAGCAGCGCAGAGTCCGGATATTCACCTGTCTGGCTGCGTGATACCTTCGCGACGATGATCTGTGCTTGCGGGGCAGTTCCCATGATCTTGTCGGCATTGCCGGCGGCAATGCCAGCAACGTGTGTTCCATGAGAACCGGAATCGTCAGCAGCCGGCGAAGCGTCCGAATCCCCATCCGCGTAGTCGTAGGCGAAGGGGAACTTCTCAGACACATACGTTCCTCCCTTACCATCTCCCAATCGAGGAGTCAGAGAGGCAACCTTCGCCGCATCAAGCGCTGGAGTGCCCGACAGTGCTCCACTAAAGGCAGGATGAGTCATGTCGACTCCGGTATCAATGATCGCGATAACCTTCCCCTCGCCCTTTTGCGTAACCTGGTCCGTACGCATCATGGCCTGAGAACTCAGGTTGTCAGGATCCTGGCTGGTCAGACGCGCCGCGTGGATACCCTTGTCACCATCGGCACGACTGCTCACACGAACTTCACGGTCCACGAAGGCCGTCTTGACACCTCGTATACCTCGAATTTCTTCGAGGGATCCGGCGGGGGCGCGCAGCGCGTAGCCCTGCAGAACGTTCTGATACTCCCGCTCGATCTCGACAGAGTTCTCCGGGAACACCCGCGACACTGCGGCATTGATTGACGAAAGAACATCCGCACGGTCGATTCCTGCGTCGAGCTGAACGATGATCGTGACGATACGCTCTGGAGCCCGCTCATTCTGTTCAAGAACTGGCTCGAAAGGCGCGCCCTCCCCACTCTTTGAGGTGAGTGCCGTATCGCTGTCACCGACAGGCAGAGCGGTAGCTTTCTCGACGGTCCGAGAGGTCGCCGCCTTCGGAACTATTTGCGCAGTGGCTGGCGGCGCAGCAAAAGACGAGGGGCTCGCAACAGCAAGCGCACACGCGCCGACACACGCCAGGAGGACAGCTGATTTCTTCATTGACATGATGCACTCCTATGCAGTTGTTAGACGATCAACTTGGCACACAGACATTCATTGGCTATGAGGATCGCCACTTTTACCATATCTCAAGTACCTGACTGACAAGAGGTAATTGACTGATTTCTTCAAACAATTTCCCGTTATGTCCATATACCCCACTGTCATTGGACACATGCCGATGCTATGCACAATGGGGCAGGCCCGGGAGCGCGTTGCTGCGTTCCCGGGCCCGGTGTATTGCCTGGTGGCAGGCGGATGTCAGATCACGGCATCCACACACCCGAGGCATCGAAGGAGTACATGCGGCCGTTGATCATCTGCGTGCCCGTCACCATGGCCCCCGAGGGAGACAGGTAGTACCAGGCGCCACCCAGGTTGAGCCAGCCGGTGGCCATCGCGCCAGAGCCGTGCAGGTAGTACCAGGTGCCATCGACCATGACCCAACCGGTACGCATGGCACCGTCCGAGCCAAGGTAGTACCACGAACCACCGATCATCTGCCAGCCGGTGAGCATCGCGCCCGAGCCATGTAGGTAGTACCACGTGCCACCCAGGTTGACCCAGCCGGTGGCCATCGCACCGGAGCCGTGCAGGTAGTACCAGACGCCGTCGACCATGACCCAACCGGTACGCATCAGGCCGTTGTCACCCAGGTAGTACCAGGAGCCGCGGACCATCTGCCAGCCGGTGAGCTGAGCGCCGGAGGCGTCGTGGTAGTACCAGGCGCCGCCGTCCATGACCCAGCCGGTACGCATGTAGCCGCGTCCGTCGAAGCGGTAGGTGTGTCCGTCGATCACCATGGAGGTATTCGTCGGGTAGGTGCCATCAGCGTTGCGGTACCACCAGCCGATCGAGTCCATCATCCATGCGCCCATAGGAGCGGGCGCGGGCTGGGGGTCCGGAGCGGGCTGAGGATCAGGCTGAGGCTGCGGATCCGGCGCAGGCTGGGGATCGGGCGCAGGCTGAGGATCAGGCTGAGGCTGCGGGTCCGGCGCAGGCTGGGGGTCCGGAGCAGGCTGAGGATCAGGCTGAGGCTGCGGGTCCGGCGCAGGCTGGGGGTCCGGAGCGGGCTGAGGATCAGGCTGAGGCTGGGGATCCGGAGCAGGCTGAGGATCAGGCTGAGGCTGCGGGTCCGGAGCAGGCTGGGGGTCCGGAGCAGGCTGAGGATCAGGCTGAGGCTGGGGGTCCGGAGCGGGCTGTGGATCGACCCACGGGGCAGGTGCCTTCACATCCTGCTTCACGGACTTCACAACGGCGATCGTCGTCGCCGTTGCCTCCGTTCCATCGGGCAGGGTGGCGGTCAGGTTCACCTGATCCCAATCAACAACGTTGCCGCCGGTGATCATCGCACTCTTGCCGTCCTCGGCTACCTTCAGGATGACCGCGCCACCGTACTCCAGGCTCCAGGACAGGGTGGCGTCCTTGAACTTCTTGGGAAGCAACGGCTTGAGGGTAACAGTCTCGCCCTCCTCCATGTCCACGCGGAGGTGGTTGACGGCAATCTCGTCCTCGCCCAGCTCGCTGACGCAGACCTGGACGCTGGCCATCACCGGGTCGAAGACCATCGGATCCATGTAGTCGGCGACTGCCCTAACGTCCGAGCAGCCTTCCTTCTGAGCAGTTACGAGGCCCGACTTCTCGTCGACATTGAGGACGTCAATGTCATCACCGGACCAATTGACCTTCGTCATGTTGGCATTTTCCGGCATGTGCGTGACGCCAATGTTCGTCTGCTGGCCAATGTGCAGATCGAGTTTTCCGGACTCAATGCCGAAGTCGAGGGAGGTCATGGCGACGGGTTCGATCGCGACGTCGGCGCGCTTGGACGGCAGGCCGTCGCTGCCCCACGCGACGAGCTTGACGGTCGCGGGAAGGGCGTCGGTGTGGCCAGCCTTGGACCAGGCCGCCTGGATGTCAGAGAACTTGATGGTAAACGTGTAGTGGTGCATCCCGTCAGCGGTGACGTTGCCGGGGAAGTCGACGACGCGACGGTAGAAGATCGCGTCGGTCGCTGGGTCGCGCAGGTCGATGCTGGACAGGCCGGGATTGTCGACGACGGAGAAGGTGGCCTGACCGCCAATGCCTTCGCTGGTGGTGGCGAGGTCGGAGATCACCGGCCCATCCGAGTCGGGCGCGGGGGTTGCTGCCAGGGCCGGAGCCCCGAAGGCGACGCCAGACGCTGTCATTGCGCCGGCCGCCAGGGCAGCGATCAACGCCCTGTGAAATGTGTATGACATGCTCACTCCAATGTTGATTCAGGCGAGCCATACCGTGCGGTTAGGTTTTCTGCTCGCAATTCGCACAATACTGCGCAACCAGATACCTAGCAATGCATTACTCACTTACCATCAGATAGCTACAAGGGCATTTGAGGGAAAATGAGGGGATCCTTCAAGTTCTTTTTCTTGAGATTTACACACAGACCCTGACCAATGAACATATGTTCCTCAACACAAGCACACATGTTCACCAACAATCCGCTTAAAAGACTGAACTTCTGCACGATGCAGAATTCATTTGACGCGGTAAATACCGTAGCGGACTGATATAAACAGACGCGCAACAGGCCCACGACCTTGACAAACATGTCACGGCGCGCCGCAGCTACCCTACTGGCGGTCCGACAGCTCCAGGTTCGCCCGCACGACGATGCCGATGCGCTCGACCATCTCCTCGTCCGCCCATGACCCATCCAGGGCGGCCAAGCGCGGGTGGATCGGGGCCTCGTCGAAGAGGCGATCGAAGCCGAGGATCGCCCTCCACAGGGGAATCAGCTCCTCGTTGTATGTATGGCCGTGTCCGCCGGGGGCGGTGCCCGCGACGGGCAGGTCGGCGAGCACCTGAATGAAGGTGACAAAACGCGTGAACTCGACGAAGGGAGAGACGTCGCGACCAGCGCGCTCGCGCAGCCAGTCCGGCTGTGTCCACAGCAGCTTTCCGTTCCACCACACGACCGGGTCCGAGGGATGCTGGGCGTAGACGAGGCGCGGGAATCCCCACGGGCCCAGCTCGCGCCCGTAGAGGTCGGTACGCAGGTCGGAGGGCTCGTTGACGAAGCGCACGCGCCGACCGTTGTAGACGACGGGTGCCACCTCGGGGCTGCCCTTGTGGCGGGCGGCCGTCAACTCGGCATGCATCGGAGTAAAGGCGGGCGTGCCCACCCACAGGGCGCCGTCCACCTGGGAGAGCACGTCCTCGACCGAGGAGAAGACCGACTGGGAGGCGAAGGCTCCCAGGGACTCACCGCAGACGAAAAGCGCGGGTCGGTCGGCCTCGTCCATCGTGTCGAGCTCAGCGCGCACGGCGCGGAAGAGCGCGGCCGAGGCCTCCTGCGCGGGCTCGAGGCCGGTCAGCCAGTTGAGGGCCGAAGGCACGTAGAGTACTGCAGCGAGGCGGTCGCACAGTTGCCGCGCGTGAGGAACTCGAGGGGCTGGACCTGCCACTCGTCGACCCAGCCGGAGCCGGTCGAGGCGGCGATGAGGATGACGGCGCGGTCGAAGGCGCCCGTGCGATGCAGCTCGGCGACGACGGTGGCCGCGGCCTGCTCAATGCCGGACCCGCCCATCGGCATGCCGGAATAGACGCGGATCGGTTCCATTGCCTCGCCGCCGGTCACCTGCGCGATGTCCAGGCGCGAGGGGCCACGCCCCAGAAACACGCGCCCCTGACCGCCCACCGACTCCCATGTCACGGGCGAGGCCGGGGACGCGGAGCGCTCGGGCACAAAAGGCTTGTAAATACCGCGCGCGGTGCGCGTGTTCATGCGCTCGGCATGATGGCGGAAGAAGCCGATTCCGCCACGCAGGATCACGTTCGATGTCAGGAAGAAGACGATGACAACCAGGATCGCGACGCCCACGAGGATGGCCGCCAGGTGCGGCATGTAGCCGTCGAGCATCGCGACGAGCATGCGACCGAGGCTATTCAGGGCTGCCACGATCGTGATCAGCGTCCACGCAATGACGACGGTACCCGCGGTTCCCAGGAGGTATTCGCCGAAGGTCTCGCCCGGCATGTTGACGAGCCTGGCGGCGACGCGGGCACGGCGGTAGGACTGGATGACGGCGTAGAGCCACCAGATCGCGAAGAGGGCGGCGATGCACACCCGGAAGCCGACCTCGACAGGCTCGGATGCGCGGATCGTCAGGCCGGTCATGGCGATGACACGGGCACCCACGTTCTGGACGATGACGCCGGCGACGTAGCCACTGGAGACGAGGACGCCCGAGGCGACCGCGTGCCACGCCCAGGAGCGCGCCATCAGCGACGGCGCCACGCTCACCGCATACATGGCGAGCGCCGCGATCACTCCCAGAAACGACACACCCATGGCCCCCATTGTGCCAGGCGCGGCCTGCCTGTTCAGGAGAGGCACGAGGCCCGGACCGCCAGGCGCATGAGGCCAACGCTCGCTGTCGCCCCCTTCGCCTCACACCCCGCGCATGCCCCAGCGTGAGCGATCAGCTTCTCAGAGGAGCAACAATCGGATATGTTGGGCACATCATCCCCATACCAATCGGCGCGACAGGAAGGTATGCCCCGGCAGATGAACATCTTTCTCACGGCGAATATGAAGACATTTGAGGACTTCGTCGCCCTCTACTCCGAGGGGGACGAGGCGCGCGCGAACCGGGGGCGTTCCCTGTTCAGTTACGCTCTCGGAAACAGCAAAGCGGAGGAGCGATACAAGATCGTCGACTTCCTGCTCGAACGCAATCCTTCGTTCGCGCACAAATCCGGTGACGGGGCGTCACTCCTGCACATCCTGCTGGGCAGCGTCGACCACGACCCCGCGCGCGACGCCGCCATCGCGCAGGTCCTGGTCGACCACGGGGAGACTTTCAACTGCCTCGACGATCGCAGGCGCCTCCCCCTCCAGTACCTACTCCCCCTCCACCGCTACTCCGACGAGGACCTCACGCCCATCTACGACGTCGTCTTCGCGTCCCCCGACCCGGGTTTTACGACCGTCGTTGACGGGGGAAGGCCCTTCCATGAACTCGTCCGCGCATTCGAGGACCGGCAAGTCCTCGCGGACCGCATCGACAACTACCTGCGCGCGCAGGGTGACACCCACTGACAGGAACACGCATGATCACGTTCATTAACAACGCCGGCGCAGCCATCGTCTCTCGCAAAATTGTCGAACGAACCGGCAACATCAAGTGGCTGACCCGCGAGGAACCCTTCGCCCCTCAGGACTCCGGCTGGCGCGTGCTATCCGACCGCGACACCGCCGAGTACCTGGATGATCCTAAGAACATGACGGTCGTTGACTTTAACGAGCTGTGCAACCTTGAGCCCGCCTGCATCGGCATCTACGACCTGCCGATCGGCTCCGACATCCAATTGGTCGTCGAACCTGACGGGCGCCGGCGCTGGTTCGACAACAAGACCGAAAAAGAGATTTCCTTCCGCTGACTCACGCAGCGGCCACGTACTCACAGGTGGGTGAGCCACACGAGCATCGTGTACGGGATGGTCACCGTCTCCCCCGGCGCATACCCGAAGTGCTCGTAGAGGTACCAGCGCAGGTTCGCCTGCATGCGCGCACGCCCCGCCTTCGAGGACCGGCAGGTCCTCGCAGACCGCATCGACAACTACCTGCGCGCGCAGGGTGACACCCACTGACAGGAGCAATAATGCGCCCCACCTACATTCGCGACGCCGGGTACGCCTTCGTCTCGCGTAAGATCGCCGAACGGACCGGCAACATCAAGTGGCTCATCCGCGAGACACCAATTGCGTTGGATGATTCCGGATGGCGCGTCCTCTCCGACCGCGACACCGCCGAGTACATCCGCGACTCGAAGAATCTCTTCCTGGCAGACTTTAACGACATCTGCAATCTCGAGCCCGCCTGCATCGGCATCTACGACCTGCCCATCGGCTCCAACATCCAACTGGTCGTCGAGCCCGACGGCCGCCGGCGATGGTTCGACAACAAGACCAAGAAGGAGATTCCGTTCCGCTGACTCACGCAGCGGCCCCGCCCTCACAGGTGAGTGAGCCACACGAGGGTCGCGTACGGGATGGTGACCAGCTCCCCCGGCGCGTAGCCGAGGTGCTCATAGAGGTACCAGCGCAGGTTCTCCTGCATGCGCGCACGCCCCGCCTCCGACGAACGGATATACGAGGAGCGGGTCGTCCCCAGGGTGAGGATCTCCTCGGGGGTCATCCGGTCCTCCCAGGCGACCTGCGTGAGGGTCATCGGGGCGAAGCCCCCACCCGGCGTGGGCGGCTTGTCGGGGCGGTGCACGTCGCCCGAGCGCATGATGCGCGTCAGTCGATGCACCCACGGGATCGACACGGCCATCTGGTTCCACACGATGGCGAGCACGCCTCCCGGTGCCAGGATTCGGGCGGCCTCGAGGCCCGCACGCACCTCGTCCATCCAGTGCCAGGACTGAGCAAACACGACAATGTCATACACACCGTTCGGTAACCCCGTCTCTTCCGCAACGCCCTCGTGCCACGTCACCCCCTCGACCGACGAGGCCTGGGCGCGCATCGCCTCGGAGGGTTCGACCGCGTCCACGAGGAGACCGCGGCGGGCCAGGAGCTCGCTCATCTTGCCGGTCCCCGCACCGATGTCGGCGGCGCGCAGCGGGCACCGGCCCGGCGCGTTCACGCCCCGCCCGCGCCGCGCGGCGTCGATCAACGCGGCCACGGCCTCGTCCGGGTAGGCGGGGCGCACCGAGTCGTAGGCGCCGCCCTCCCCGACGAAGGGATTCACGTCGAGCTCATCGGACACACTGTTCGAGATCGTGCCACAATCCCTGTACTGAGGCCACGAAGGAGTGGCGGCCGCACGCCCGGCCACGGCCTCGTTGTCGGAAGCACTCACAGGAGCGAGCTCCCCAGTCGGCACACGTTGTCGATGTAGTGGACGTGCCACGGCTGGCCGCGCCACTCCTCGTAGGTGAGCTCGCGGGAGGCCTCGCGCGTGCGATCGTCGTTGCCGTGCAGCATCTCGACCAGGTGCGAGCTGTCGGCGACGAGGACGATCTCGTAGTTAAGGCCGAAGGAGCGCACGTCCATGTTGGAGGAGCCGATGATGCACAGGCTCCCATCGACGACCATGTACTTCGAGTGCAGCATCCTCGGCTTGCGGTACAGGTGGATCCGCACGCCCGCCTTCAGGAGCGGCCCGTAATAGGAGCGCTGCGCATGGCCGACCAGGAACTGGTCAAACTGCTCCGAGACGAAGAGCTCGACCTCAACGCCCGACAACGCGGCGTTCGTCAGCGCGGTCATAAGGGCCTCGTCCGGGATGAAGTAGGGGCTCGTGATCGACACGTGCGTGCGTGCCGAGGAGATCATGTGGATGAACGCCCGCAGGTTCGGCTCGCCCTTGAACGCGGGGCCCGACGGGATGATCTGCATCGCCGAGGCCTGCTCCTCCTCACGCTCCACCGCAACCTCCGCTGCGGGCGGGGTGAGGACGTCGGGGGTGAGGACCTGCTTGCACGCGTAGTACCAGTCCACGGCGAAGACCGCCTGGATCTGGGCGACGATGGGACCGGTGACGGACACGCTCGTGTCGTCGTAGAGCATGCCGGCCTTCGCGTACGAGGGGGGTGTTGTAGTCGGGGGCCACGAGGTTGTGGGAACCGATGTATGCCTCGCGCCCATCGACGACGAGGATCTTGCGGTGGTTACGCAGATCCGGGCGGCGGATCTGCCCGCGCAGGGGCTCGAAGGGCAGCATCTCGTGCCACTCGATGCCCATCGCGTTCAGGCGGCGGCGGAAGTTCCTGTGGCCCGGGATCGTGCGCATACCGTGGTGGTCGACGAGGAGGCGTACGGTGACGCCGCGGGCGACCGCGCGCTCGAGGGCCTCGTAGAAGGGTGCCGTGTACTCGTCCCAGGAGGTCTGGTAGTACAGGGCGTTCACGTGGTGGGTGGCCGTATCAATGCTGGCCGCCATGGCCCGGAACGTCTCAGCCGTGTCGTTGTAGAGGCGACCAACTTGCCCCGCCGAGGCCGGGAAGCCGCTCAGGTTGCCCGCCAGACGCATGATCGAGGCCGTGTCATCGTCGGAGCCAAAAGGCAGGCCGTCGGGTCCCGTGGGCACCTCGTAGGACTCGGGTTCGGACGCGGTCGAGCCCGCCACGATGTTATCGACGAGTTCGCGCGCCTCCGGGTCGTCGTCGAGGCGTCGGCCCATCGCCCACCAGGACCCAAAAATGAAGTAGAGCGGCACACCCAGCATCGGCCACAGGAAGATCAGCAGCAGCCATGCGGTCGACGTCGAGGCGCGGCGATGCTTGGGCACAACCCCCAAAGCGACAACGCGGATGACGAAATCGATGGCCCCGAAAAGGAGCCACGCCCACAGCGGCGGTTCGGGATGTGGCGGCAGCATACACCTATGGTAGCGAGCGCCCCAGATCCTGGTCGGCCCACCGCTGCCAATGCGGCGCGTAGGTCTGCCCATCGCGTGCAATCGCGCGGTGTCGGCGTTCCTCCTCGCCGGGGTCGGCGATCCACACGGCCAGGTCGGCCTCGGCCTCGATGGCGCCGCAGCCCTCGATGATCGTCGGGGCGAGGGGGGACGCGGACCGTCGCCCCGGTCGTGCCATTCTCCCAGTCCCAGGCTTGATACGAGGAGGGGCGCCCTTCCCGCAGGTCGGCGGCGATTCGCCGCGCGATCTCGGCGCCCGCCGCGAGGCCGTCCCACCCGGGGTACCAGTCGTCGAGGTGCAGCACCTGCCAGCCGTCCACGAGCCGCGCGAGCGCGGCGGCCAGCGTCGACTTCCCGGAGCCGGAGTAGCCGTCGATCGTTACGACGGGGACACCCACGGGCGTGGCCTCGTTCTGCGCCGAGGCCCACTCCCCCGCCAGCGCGCGCAGGTGAGGGACGAGGTCGCGGGCGGCCTCATCGGGCCCAACGGTCAACGGCACGGTGACACTACGGCCGACTCCCGCCCGCGCCTCGTCCCAGTCTAAGAGGCTCATCGGCCCACCAGGGCGAAGGTGCCCGCCCAGATACTCGCAGCCAGCGCGATCGCGGGCACGGCCACGGCGACAACCATGAGGGCCGCGTCGGCAGCATGCAGGCGCGAAACGCGCGCCCACGTGCGCGCACCTTCCGCCCCAAAGCCCCTGGCCTCCATCGTGGTGGCCAGCTTGCCGGAGCGCCGCAGCGCAAACACGAGCAGCGAGAAGGAGCCTCGCAGGAAGGAACGGATACGCGAGGCGTCACCCATGCCTCGGGCGCGCCGAGCCCGCTCGAGGGCCTTCCAGTCGGCCGCCATCAGCGACGTCATGCGAGCGCCCGCGAGCGCGGCCAGGACGGGACGGGCGGGCAGGTGCAGGATCTGCGCGAGGCCGTCGCCCATGTCGGTCGGATCGATGCGGTCAAGCAGGGCGATTGCGGGCATGACGATCGCGCACATGCGCAGGCCGATGCCCAGCGCCAGCCACATCGAGTGGTCCGAAATCGCGGCCGGCCCGAACTGCCAGTACACGGTTCCGCCCGGTGAGGCGTAGAGCAGCATAGACAGCGCGCCGAGCGGCGCGGCCACGAGCAGCGGCGTCGCCTTCAGGAAGAAGCTGCGCGCCGACACGCCCGACAGGGGCATGAGCGCGAGCTCGAGGGCGAGGGCCACGCCCGCACTCACCGGGTCGATCGTGATCAGCAGCGGGGTCGTTGCGACCAGGAGGGCGATCACGCGGGCGACGGGATTCGTGCGCGCGAGAAGGCCTCGGGCGCCGCTTCGTCCAGCGCCGCGCGAGGGCTTGGGGGCCACCTTTTCGTCGGCCTGCGCGCCCTCATCGTGAGCATTCCCGCCGGAGGCAGCCCCGGCCTCGTCCGGTGATTCAACCGGTGTCGCGCCACGCGTCCCAACCTGTCCGAGGTCAACGACGCGCTGGCCCATCGCGGCCACGAACGCGGGGTCGTGCGTGATCGACACCAGGGTGACGCCGCGTTCGAGGGCGGCGCGCAGGAGGCGCACGAGGCCCAGCCACGTGCCACGGTCCTGGCCGAAGGTCGGCTCGTCGAGGATGAGCAGCTCGGGGGCGCTGATGAGAGCGGTCGCCACCGACAGGCGGCGCTTCTCGCCGCCCGACAGCGTCATGGGGTTGGCGCGCGCGAGCTTAGTGAGGCCCAGGGCCTCGAGGTGTTCCTCGACGAGGGGGGCGATCTCCTCCTCGCTCATGCCGGCCGCGCGCGGGCCGATCGCGAGCTCCTCGGCGACGGTGGCGGCCAGGAACTGGTATTCGGGCTCCTGGAAGACCATGGACATGCGGCCCAGGAGCTGCTTGCTGCTCCACTGGTGGGGGTCGCCGCGCGTACCGTCGGAGGTTTCGACCTCGACAGTGCCCTCCAGGGGTGGAAGGAGGCCTGCGAGGGTGAGCGCGAAGGTCGATTTTCCGGCGCCGTTAGCGCCAACGATGCAGGTGGAGACCCCGCGCTCGATCGTCAGGTCGATGCCGGAACGTACCGGGGCGGACGCGTCGTAGCCGATCGTCAGGTCGGCGACGCGGGCGATCGGGGTGGCCTCGGACGAGGTCGGGGCGACCTCGGGGGCAGGGCCGACCTCGGCGGCGACGTCATCGCCGGGAAGCCAGATACCGCGCTCGCGCAGGGCCTCACCCTGCTGCGCGAGGACCTCTCTCAGGGGGCCGTCGGCGGCGATCGCGCCGTCCGCGACCACGATGACGCGGTCCACGAGGGAGGCCCACACGTCGACGCGGTGCTCGACGACGACCATGGTCGCGCCCGTGCTCTCGACGACGGTTTCGACGGCAGCGCGCACCTCGGCGACGCCGCTCGGGTCCAGGTTCGCGGTGGGCTCGTCCAGGAGCAGCAGGCCCGGGCCCATCGCGAGGATCGACGCCAGAGCCAGGCGCTGCTTCTGCCCGCCCGACAGCTCCGTCGTCGAATGATCGAGGGGGACGCTCAGGCCCACGGCCTTGAGCGAATTCTCCACGCGAGGCCAGATCTCGTCGCGCGCAACCCCCAAGTTCTCCATGCCGAAGGCCACGTCGTCGCCCACGCGAGCGAGGACCACCTGGGCCTCAGGATCCTGCATGAGCAGGCCGACTCGGCCCCTGGCATCAGCCGGGGCGACGCCGTCGACGGTGAGCGTGCCGGTGGCCTCGCCCTCCTCGGTGCCGCCCAGCAGGCCGGCCAAGCCGCCCATGAGCGTCGACTTGCCCGACCCAGACGGGCCCAGCACCAGCACGCGCTCGCCCGGCGCGATATCGAGATCAACACCCGACAGCGCGGCGTTCTTGCGCCCAGCGTGACGCCATCCCCAGCCGCGCGCGCACACGCGCGCGCCCGCCCCCTCACCCGGCGCAGCCGAGGCACCGGGAGAAGAAGCGGGGCGGGAGGAGGCGGAGTGGGCCTCGTCCATGGATCGGAAATCAGACAAGCTCACGCGCTCCACGGCCGGAAGCGAAGCGATCCAGGGCGCCCGTCTTCGCGAGCGCATTCGTCAGCGCCCACGCGAGCAGGCCGGCCAGGACGATGCCAGACGCCATGCCGCACACGAGGTAGATCGCGTTGTAGAGCGCGCCCTTCGCGAGGTGACCGGCGAGGAAGAGCTCGAGGACCCACTCGAACGCGAAGGACACGGCACCCGCAGCGCCCACGATCATCGCGTTGAAGCGGCGGTAGGCGACCAGGGCGAAGACGACCTCCGCACCGAGGCCCTGCGCGAGACCCGAGTAGATGGTCTCGACGGCCCACTGGGAACCCAGAGCCATGGAGACGGTCGCGGCCATCAGCTCGACGAAGAACGCGGCGCCGGGCTTGCGGATGACGTAGCCGCCGAGCGTGCCACCCAGCAGCCAGACGCCCGTCACCAGGCCACCGACGCCGGGGCCGATGGTCTTGAGGAACTCGTAGCTAGCACCGCCCACCTGGTTCCAGACGACGAAAATGAGGCCGCACGCGACGCCCAGGACGGCGGCGGTGACGATGTCAATGACCCTCCAGCGGAGGGACGGAGCAGTGGATGCCATGCGAAAATACTCCCTTCGTGTTGCACGGCGGCCACGAGGGAAGAGCCTTCCTACGCCGGTATGATCCGGATCAGGTTCTACGGTCGGGGGTGGTCCCTCTCAGCTCGGTTCGAGCTCCCGTGGCACGCTGGTGAGCATAGTCACTAACTATGGGTTCCGCTACTCATGCAGGTGGGGACCGGTATGCGGACCCTCGCCCGTGCCGCCGTCGCCGAGGACGCCCTGCGACGCGCGACGCAGCAGGAAATGGCGGTTCGCAAAGGCCGCGCCCACGATGAATGCGATCCAAATCAGCGAATAGACGAGGCCCGGGCGAGTGTCGTCCCACATCGCCAAGATGACGCCCATGCAGCCCATGAACGCCAGGACGATCCAGGCGCTGATCGCGCCACCGGGTGCCTTGAACTTGGAGGCAGCGTGCAGCTGCGGGTGCTTGTGGAGGTAGACCAGGTAGGACACGACGATGACGACCCACACGCCCATGAACAGCGTGGCCGACACGGAGGTCACCAAGGTGAAGGCCTCAGAGATCGAGCCGCCCATCCCCATGATGACGATGCCCGACAGCAGGCACACGCACGACAGGAACAGGGCGTTGAGGGGCACGTGGTGCTTGGAGAGGCGGGCGAAGACACCGGGTGCCTGTTCCTGGCGGGCCAGGCCATAGAGCATGCGCGACGTGGAGTAGATGCCCGAGTTCGCGCTCGAGGCGGCCGAGGAGAGAACCACCAGGTTGACGATCGTCGCCGCAGCACCCAGGCCAGTCAGCGAAAACATCGTGACGAAGGGGGACTTCTCGGGGCTCACTTGATCCCAGGGGGTCACCATCATGATGGCCGCGAGCGCCGCCACGTAGAAGAGCATGATGCGAACGGGGATCGAGTTGACGGCCTTGGGCAGGGTATTGTCCGGGTCGTCGGTCTCGGCGACGGTCGTACCGACCATCTCGATGCCGATGAACGCGAAGAGGGCGATCTGGAAGCCGCCGAGGAAGCCGGTGAATCCGGTCGGGAAGAAGCCACCGTGGCTCCACAGGTTCGAGACCGCGGCCACGGTGCCCTCCTCGTCAACCGTGCCCATGGCGACCATGCCGAAACCGACGATGACCAGGGCGACGATCGCGACGATCTTGACGAGCGCGAACCAGAACTCCGTCTCACCGAACGCCTTCACCGTCATCGCGTTGAGGGCAAAAAGCAGCAGAGTCGTCGCACCGATGGGGATCCACGCGGGCAGGTCCGGCCACCAGAAGTGCGTGTAGCCGGTGATCGCGATCATGTCGGCGACGCCGGTGACCACCCAGCACGCCCAGTAGGTCCAGCCCGTCACGAAGCCGGCCCACGGGCCGATGAGGTCGCGGGCGATGTCCGCGAAGGTCGCGTACTTGTGGTCGGAGAGCAGCAGCTCACCGAGGGTGCGCATGAACAGGAACAGGACCGCGCCGATGATCATGTAGACCAGCAGGATCGAGGGGCCCGCGACGGAGATCGTCTTACCCGAGCCCATAAACAGGCCCGTACCGATCGCACCACCGATGGCGATCAGCTGAATGTGGCGGTTTTTCAGCGTGCGCTGAAGCTTTTCGCCACCCTGATGGGGCTCACCGTGTTCAACGTTCTCAACTGTCATCGTTGTTCCTTCCGCCAACTCCCATCCCGGGAGAGTTTTGCGCGGCCTTTGCGCGCTTGCGTGACGCGCTTGACTATCCAACGCTACCGCACGGGTGCACTCATGACCGAATCCAGAGCTACGCATGGCAGTTTGCAAGTATTCAAGTTAGGTTTGCCTTATGACGCAGAATCCGACGCCCCCGACGGGCGAGACCACCACCCCCTCACCGGCCGAGGCCTCGTACCCCCTGATTTCCGTGGCCACCGTTCCCACCGATCGGGCCGCGCGCTACGGCAAGCAGCTCGTCAGCCACATGGCACACAAGATCACGGGCTCGTGGGACGAAGACGCGGGCAGCGGATACCTGCTGTTCGACCGTGAGGGCCCGATCCTGGGGCGTTTCGACGTCATCGCGTCGGCGTCTGATCTGCGGCTCGAGCTGCGCACAGAGCCCGAGCGCGCCGATCGCCTCGAATTCATCGTCGGCATCCACCTGGCGCGCTTCGGCGCACGCGACAGCCTCGCCATTTCGTGGGAGCGCACCGACGGCAGCGAAGGCACCACGCAGGGCCCTCTCACCCCCGAAGAGGTCGAGGCTCACGCCCGCGCCAAGAAGGCAGCCCGCGAGGCGGCGCGAGAGGCCGAGCAGGCGGCGGCCCAGGCGGAGCACTAGAGCGCAGCACTCACGGCGGACTAGGCCGGGCACGCAGCGTAGGCACGGCGGCCTCACCAATTTCGCACGTAATTCCCTGGCGACCACATCTTGCAACACCCTAAAAACCGCAGAATTCCAACGTTCTGATTTCAAAAGTTGAAACACCAAAAAGGGAATTACGTGCGACTTTGAAAAGGGATGCACCAGTTAGGGCGGATTACACCAGTTAGGGAGCATTACACCGTCTCCCAGCTAGTGCAATGCTCCCTAAACGGTGTAACACCACTGAGTAACAAGCCCCGCCGCGGTTCACGCAGCGACTCCCACACCCAGCACTGCACCCGTTACGGGACGCTGCACCTCTTACGGGACGCTGCACCCGATCAGAACGGGTGCACTGCCTACGTATCGGGTGCATCACCCCTAATCACAAGTACAACCGCGGCGAACGGCTCGATACAACCCTCACAATCACCAATTCCGCACGTAATTCCCCACCGACCACACCTTGCAGCACCCTAAAATCCGCAGAATCCCAACGTTCTGACTTCAAAAGTTGAAACACCCGCAGGGGAATTACGTGCGAAATTTCGGGGGCATACCCGGACGGACACTCAGCTCACCACCCGCTACCCCACCATCGCGTTCCCGCGCCGCCAACAAACCCCCGCAGCCATCAGGCTGCGGGGGTCATTCAGCTTGTTTCAGCGCGCAATCCAGGCGCGCTTCCGCAGGGAAACGTCACAGATGCCGCGCCGCATCAAGACGCGCCGACATCAGCGACGAAGCTGCGACGCTCAGCGGCCCTCGAGGTAGTTCTTCGCGGCCAGCAGGACCTGCTCCCACATGCCGATCGCGTCCTCGTACGCCTGGCGGGCCTCGGCCTCGTCGTCGGAGACCGACGCCAGACCCGACTCCTCGACGTGGATGCCGACGCCGCCGCGCTCCTCGGACAGGGAGACCTCGACGCGGGTCGCGTACTCGTCGGGCAGCTCGTCGTCGGCCAGCGGGTACCAGCGGAAGGCGACGACATCCATCGGGTCCTCGTCGGCCTTCTCGATCAGCCAGTCGCCGGCGTCCGGGTCGCTCACGCGATAGATGCCGTCGTCCCCGAGGCTCACCTCGTGGTCACCCAGCGGGCCGTCGTTGACCCACCAGCCCGGCTCCGACACGAGCGCCCACGCGGCCTCAATGTCGCAGTCCACGACCACGTCGGTCTCGACGCGATCCAGGTCATCCTCGACGTCGGCGTCAGAAGTCATGTCAAAGAAGCTCATACACCAACGGTACCGGGTCGGGCGCTCCCAGGCACGCGAATGGACACCCGAACAGGCGCCCATCTTCGCTCGCATACGACGAGGCCGTGGCCAGTCCCGCGGGGAAGCGAGAGTCAGCCACGGCCTCGGCGTGTCAAAGAGCCTCAGGCGAGACGCGTGATGCGGTAGCGCCAATCCACGGGGCCGACCTCGAGGGTCTCCACGCGGTAGTGCTGCTCGGAGTCCTGCAGGTGCGCGAACAGCGGCTCGGGCTGGTGGGGCGCGCAGATCTGGATGTTCTCGCCGACGGGCAGGTTATCGACCGCCGCAAAGAGGACCGCGTGGCGCACGACGCGGGGGATCGAGTGGATGACCAGCTCGTCCGCGCCGGGGCGGTGGATGACGCCGGCGCCGCCAGCGTGGACGTTGCCCGCAGAGGGGGCGCCATCACCACAGCCGCAGCCGCCGGCCGTGGATTCGATGGGCTCGGCGGCCATCTCGTGGGGACGCTCGGCGGGGGCATCGTGGCCACCGCAGCCGCAGCCGGCGTGCTCGGCGGGGGCCTCAGCGGCGGGGGCATCGTGCCCGTGGCCGCCGCAGCCGCAGCCGCCCTGCTCGGCGGGGGCCTGCGCGGGAGCCTGCTCGGCGCGCGCCTTCTTGCCTTCGCCACCGCAGCCACAGCCGCAGCTGCCGTCCTCGGAGGGGACGGTGTTGGCGTCGACCAGCTTGAACATCTGACGGTCAGTCATGTCTTTTCCTTATCCTTCGGCCCGACGGGCCATTTCAGTGAACCTTACCCAGTGTAGGCATGCCTCAGCCGCGTCCGCGCGTTCACTTAATGAGGAACTCGGCCTCGACCTCGACGCTGACGTTGAGGGGCAGCGCGGCGACACCCACGGCGCTGCGCGCATGCTGGCTGCCGAAGATCTCGCCGAACAGCTCGGAGGCGCCGTTGATAACGCCGGCCTGCCCGTAGAAGTCGGGGCGCGAGGACACGAAGCCCACGACCTTCACGACGCCCGCGAGGTTGTCGATGCCGCCCGCAACGGAGGCCGCCGCAGCCAGGGCGTTGAGGGCGCACACGCGCGCCGCGTCCTTGGCGTCCTCGGGGTCCGCGCCGTCCTCGCCGACCGCGCCGATGCACACGGGTTCGCCGTTCACGACGGGGATCTGGCCGGAGGTGCGCACGACGCCACGGTCGATGACGGCGGGCACGTACGCGGCGACGGGCGTGGCGACGGCGGGCAGCTCGAGGCCGAGCTCGGCAAGCTTCTCGGAGGGGAGCATGAGGGGTCCTTTCGTTGTCATCGACGAGGCCGGGGCCTCGTCCTCTGGTTCCAGTTTAGTTGCGCTGATCCCGCAGGTGGCGAGTGACGGCGTGACCGTGAGATCCCGGCCCAGGCCTCGTCGAAGAGGACGTGGCGTAGGCATAAGCGTGCGCCCCGCGTGTCGACAATCACGCGGGGCGCACTATTGGGAGGCCTCAGCCCTGGGGCGCGGCCGGGGGCTGACCGCCCTGACCCGGACCGCCCGCCGGGGGCTGGCCACCCTGACCCGGGCCACCGGCCGGGGGCTGTCCGCCCATCCCCATGCCGCCTTGGCCGGCGGTCGCCTCGGTGGATGTGCCGTCGACGCTCACCGTGTAGGTGGAGCCGTTACTCATGCCGGAGGTCGAGTAGATGACGTTTCCGAAGGCCTTGGGCGAGGTGTAGGTGCCCAGGACGGCGCCGGAGGAGTCCGTGATCGTCACGGTCGACCCCGCGGATCCGGAGGCCGCAGCGGAGACCCAGCCCTGGCCGTCGGTCGTGGTCGGAGTCTCCACCATCTCATTGGTCGCGAAGGCGATGACCGTGCCGCCCGTGATGCTCATGGCTCCGTTGGAGTCGAGGCTGCTGTTCGCGCCGGAGGCCGGGCCGTAGACCGTGGTCGTGCCGCCGCTGATGGTCAGCGAGCCGTTGGAGTCGATGCCGTCGCCGTTCGCGTTGACGGTCACGGTGCCGCCGGTGATGGTGAGCTGCTCGCCGGTGTCCTCCATCGAGCCGCCGCCGTCAGCCATGCCACCGGGGCCCATCTGCTGGGTGGTGGTCGTGGTGGTGTCGGTGGTCGCGTCCTCGGCGGTCTCCGCGGTGGCGGCCAGGCCGGCCTCGACGGTGATCGAGCCCGAGGCGTTGATGCCGTCGTCGCTCGACGTCAGGTCGACGGTGCCGTCGGAGATTGTGATGAGGCCGCCCTCGAGGGCCTCGTTCGACTGCGTGACGGTCACGTTCGCGCCGTCCAGGACGGCCGCGACCTCGGTGTGCACGCCATCGTCGCCGGAGGCAGCGGTGATCGTGCCAGAGCTCAGGCGCAGGGCGCCGTTGGAGTGGATGGCGTCATCCCCGGCGTCGATGGTGGTCGTGCCGCCGTCAACGATGATGTAGGTCTGAGCCTTGATGCCCTTGGTCGAGCCCGTGGAGGGCTTGCCGGCCGAGGCGCCGCCGCCCGAGGTGATCGACAGGGTGCCGCCGGTGACGATCGCGTCGGTGTACGCGTCGATGCCGTCGCCGCCCGAGGTCAGGGTGACGGTGCCGTCCACGATGGACACGTAGCCCTTGGTATCGTCGTTGTCCTGGTCGGACTTGAGGGCGTCGCCGCCGGAGTTCACGGTGACGGTACCGCCGGCAATCGTCAGGGAGTCCTTGCCGCGCAGGCCGTCGTCCGAGGCGGTCGCGTTGATCGTGCCGCTCAGGACGTACAGGTCGTCCTTGGAGGTGATCGCGTCCGAGGCGCCGGAGGTCACGGTGAGCGTGCCCGACCCCGTGATCGTCAGGTCCATGTCGGCGTAGATGGCCGCGTTCGCGTCCTCCGTGCCGGTGTAGGTGCCGTCGGTGATCGTCGAGGTGCCCTCGAGAGACAGGACGAGGTCGTCGCCGCTGGTCGCTCGATCGCGGCGCCCGTGGAGGAAGTGATCGTCGCGTTGTCAAGGATCAGCACAACCCTGTCCTCAGCTCCGGCGGCCACGACGACCTTGCCGGTGAAGGAGCCGCTGAGCTTGTAGACGCCGGACTTGGAGATGGTCAGCACGCCGTTACTCACGCTCACGGCGTCGGAGGAGGAGGTTGCGGTCGTTCCGCTGAGCGTCACGTCGACGGCGTCCGAGGCCTTCCAGTCGCTGTCCTCCACGTGGGAGGCCTTCGCGTTCGAGGCCAGGGCGTCGGCCGCGGTGGGCGGCGCGGTCGTGTCGCCATTGGTTCCCGAGGCCGCGACGGTTGCGGTGGCCGTGGTGGAGCCGGAGCCGGTGGAGGTCACGCCCGAGGAGCTGCAGGCACCCATCGCGAGGGTTCCGACGAGGGCGATCGCGCCGATCGTCCGGGCGGGGGTCCAGATTTTCTGAAGGGCTTTCATTGTGTGTGTCTCTTTCGTGTAGTTAAGGCTTGTGTTTCTTATGCTCAGTGCTTTCGTTTCGTGTGCTGTCGAAACCGCGGGCGCCGGTGTTAGGTCTGTCAGGCCGCGCTCGCGAGGGGCGCGTCGTGCGCAAGCTCGGGGACCTCCACGTATTCGTGAAAGTAACGGTCCAGCGTGCGGTGCCACTTGTTCGCGGGCAGGCGGTGCATGGCGGCCATCGCGGTCCCGTACTTGGAGATCTTCACGGGTCGCACGCCACCCTCCCACAGGAGGTGGTCCACCACGGATGGGGTCGCACCCGACTTCGTTTCGATGATGACCAGGTCGGGGCGAGAAACCTCAGTGCCATCCGTGCGCAGCGAGCGCCACAACAGGTTCGTGTCCACCGTCGCGCGTCCCGCGCCACCGGGCAGGAGCAGGGTGTTGCGCTCGTAGGAACCAGCCAGGACCGGCTCGAGGGCCGGCACCAGGTGGCCGTATCCCGTCTTCTCGACCTTGCCGGCCACCCACTGGCGGCGTTCACCCGCGAGAGGAGCCCCAGCCTCGTCCCAAGAGATCGGCATGCGCTTCTTGACGGTCACGCCGCGCGGGCCGCGGGTCTTGACCTCCAGGAACGACGCACCCGACGAGAGGTAGGAGCGGGTGCGGACCTTGAAGCGACGGCGGCGCTTGAGCGCAGTCAGCAAGTACGAATCCATGTCGGGGGGTGTCGTAGTAGGTGGAGGCGTAGCCCTGGGACACCTGGCCGTCGATCTGGAGGACCCGGGTTTCCCCGGGGGAGGCGGCTCAGAATCGCCGAGGCCGTGGCGGCATCCAGCGCGTACTTGCGGTCCACTCGGGTCAGCATCGCCGCGCGCTTATTCAGTTCATCGAGGCCGATCGAGTCGAGGTCGGCGAGAATCGAGTTCAGGGTGGCGTTCATGAGTCGTGTCCTTGGTAGTGGCGGGCTGTGGTCTGCGGAGTGGTGGGCGGTCGGGCCGTCGGGTCAGGCGACCTTCGAGCGGACGTCCACGAGAGTCAGGTCGTTCACGAGGTCGAGCTTGACGACATTGACCGAGGCGACGGACGCACCGAGGCGCTGCTCGAGGGCTGCCTTCAGCTCGGCTGGGTCGGCGATCGCGCGATCCAGCTGGACGGTCTGCGACGTGTAGCGGCCGAAGATCAGCTTCGAGTCACCAAAGGCCAGGGCCACGAGGATCAGGGCGATCAGTCCTCCCAGCAGCGGGGTGACGCCTGAGGACATGCCCGTCAGCAGGCCGAGGGCCAGCGAGGCGAAGTAGTAGGCGATTTCCGTCTGCGAGATCTGATCCGAACGCAGTCGGATGATCGAGAGAACACCGAAGAGGCCGAGGCCAAGGCCCGCACTCACGGTCGAGTTCGCGAGGATGATAGTGACGGCGAGGACGCCGACATTCACACCGAGGAAGGCTGCGACCAGGTCAGCGCGGCGGTGCCGTGGGAAGTACAGGCCGAACACGAGGGCAGCCATGGCAACCAGGTCAATGGCGATCAGAATCAGGGCGGTCATTGGTGTCTCCTTTTGTCGATGCACCAATTTCCCCACGCGACCCTATGAAGAACCTATGAAGCTCTCATATTTCTCATATGACTTTTTGGCATGTTGCTGTGAAGCTGTGAATGCTGGCGTTTGCATGGGCACTTTTCGTTGGGCTTCTACGGTTTTACTTCCTGTGTGGTGCCGCTGGTGTTCCGGGCGCCGCGTGTTGTGTCAGTCCGGGCTGCGCCGTGGGCGGCGGCCCGCCCGCAGTCCACTGCGCATGATCTGCCTGGCTCGGCCTGGTCGCTCCGTGTGCCGGTGGGCGGCGGCCCGCCCGCGAGATCGCCACACGCGAGCCTGACGGCTCGGAGTGGTCGATCTCGAGGCCCGCCCTGGCCCCTGCCGCCACCCACCGGCACCGCGACCATGCCCCACCACCGCCCACGTGCACCGCAGCCAGGCCCTCCAGCCCCTCCGGCGCCCTCTACACCTGTGGGGCCGGGTCGCTGTTCGGCAGCTCTACGCGTCGGCTTGAAGCCCGGCCAGGCCCCTCCGCCGCCCACGGACAGCGCAGCCAGTCCCCTACTGGGACCCCGTCCCTCGCCCCCAGCCCTCGCTCCCCTCATTCCTGAACCCACACGCAATTTCGCACGTAATTCCCCTACGACTGCTTCAAGTTTTTAACTTAGATCGTTGGAATTGCAACGTTTTCAGACTTCGTTAAAACTTCAGCCAATAGAATTACGTGCGACTTTTCTGGGGCGGGCCCCCGCCACCGCCCACGGGCACCGCGGCCCGTCGACACACTCCACGGATACCACCGCCACTTCCAGCGAGCCTCCATGAAAGAAATACCGCCCCAGCAAGGCAGCCCACCGCTTGGCTCACGCCCTTCGTGAAAGAAATATCGCCCCTGCTCGCTCAAAATGAGCAAAATACAGCACTTTTCAGCGTGCCAGGGCGAAGAATATTTCACGGCACGCCCCCACCCTTCACGCAGGGGCGGTTTTTCTTTCATCCCAGTCACGCGCCTGCCCCACAGGCGGGTCACAACTGGCCCTGCGCGGCTCCATCAGCACCCAAGCGGTACAAAACTCGCCCAGCACGCACCACCCCAAAAACGGCCTTTTTTCGCCAGCAGGGCGAATGTTTTCGCGCCGTTGGGATCCACAGCCGCCTCAAACCACCCACCGACCGTCTCGCCTGAAACCGCTGACACCTCTGCTCGCACAAAACAGCCAAATTCAGGCCATTTTCCACCCGCAAAGGTGTCACGGGTTTCATGCACCCCTCGCCGAGCACCCGCAAAGGCGTCGCCGGTTTCATGAGACACCAAATAGGTCTGCTGGTTCACAGAAAGGCGCTCAGACGCCCATGCTTGCTGCCTCCGCGGTGGCCCTGATAGCGTCGGGGCAGTTCGACAGTAAGGAGATGCCATGAAATCGAAGAAGCACCTGCTCGTTGCCCTCATCGTCGCGATCCTGGCCGCGATCGTCATCTTCCCGATGCTGCCCCTCGAATACCGCGAGGCCATCACCTCTTTCTTCGCGCACCCGCTGTACTACCTGGGCTTGGGTAACTGGTGAGGGGATGCCTCAGCACCCGGATATCGCATACAAACAGGGTGGGGTTCCAACCGGGAAACCCACCCCCTCACCAAAATGACTAAGCCGCAGCCTCGGTGAACGCCGTCGACACAATCAATGTTTCACTGGCATTCAATCTGCTCGAGGACGGCTTCCGCCAGCACCTCGTCAATAATCGCAACGCTAGCGAGCTTTGATTTTAGGGCGACGTAGAGGGGCACTGCCTTCACGGCTCCAGCCGCGACTGCGATGGACATCTTTGCTTTGCGCACGGAATCAAGGGAAATTGCGATCGTCCGCTCTTCGAGTTCGTGCGACACGGGGTTTCCTTCGCGGTCCAGGAAGCGCGAGAAGATATCGGTGACAGCGCCCATCTCTTGGAGGCGGCTGAGGCCTCGTTCGGTGAGGAAGCCTGAACGCACGAGAACCGAACCGACCTCGAGGACACCGGGCGAGAAAACCAGCATGTCCGAGGAGGGTGCCGCCGACAGTGTGTCGGCAACGGAACGCTCACGACGCAGGCGCCGTCCGAGGTCCACGTCGGACACGATCGCGGGTGCGGGCAGCATGTGGCCGACGCCGCGCCCACGCCGTGCCATCAGGCCGATTGAGTCGGCAACGACGTCGTCATTCGAACGAGTGAGCCCACCATAGGTCTGATAGACCTGCAGCCCGTAGGTCCACGACTCCGGCATTGCTCGGGCGACTGCGGTGAGAGTCCTACCCCACGCGATGCCCATCGACTGGGGAATGGGGCGCATCTCGGTCACGTAATCGGCCGCCATCGAGGCGACGAGGTTCAGCGCCCCTTCGGCGCTCGATTGGCGCTTGACGACGATAGCGTCGGTCAGGCCAAACGTTTTGACGAGAGCCTTTCTAGCTTGGGGATACGAGCGCGCGGGTGATTCACGGAGATGGTCACGATGCCGGACTCACGCGCTTCTTCAAGCAGACGCCCGACGGTCCAACGGGTGCAGTTCAGTCGATCCGCAATGGCACCCTGCGTCAAGTTGTCGTAGTAATACAGCTGCGCAGCTCGCAGCATCTGCACTTCACGATCAACGTTCACGTCAGCCTCCATCGGTCAACGAACTTGCGAGTTTCAGATCCTAACAAAAGCGACTGGAACAAGCGCTTGTCGTCCAAAAATAAAACGATTTATCAATAAATAACTGGATGAATTGGTATACGCACGAAGCGGTGATGCGGAGGGGTGGGCTCACGACGCAGGAGTGGGCCCACCCCTCCCGTCTGTCACATCTGCTCGACACGCAGTTCATGCAGGTCATGCATGAACTTGGGGTCACGTCCAAGCGTGTTGTACAGGTGTGCGTACATGGCGAACATGCGGTCGTAGATCGCGCTCGCCTCCTCGTTGGGCGTGTACACCTCGTCGGAGATACCCGCCATCGATGCGCAGGCTTCCTCGACATCGCTGTAGATTCCGGCCGCGAGCGCCGCGAAGATCGCACTGCCGTGGGCGCCGGCCTGCAGCGTGCGGGCGGTCCTCAGTGGACGCTTGGTGACGTCGGCGTACATCTGCATCAGGAAGGGGTTCTTGAGCAGACCGCCGGCGATGCGAATCTCGTTGACGGGCACGCCGTGCTCTTCGAAATTCTCGATGATCATGCGGGCACCGAACGCTGTCGATTCGAGGAGAGCTCGGTAGATTTCCTCCGGGGTCGTCGTCAGTCGCAGGCCGACGATCAGACCCGACAGGTCGGCATCCACCAGGGTGGATCGGTTTCCGTTCCACCAGTCCAGCGCGATCAGGCCGTTTTGCCCGACCTTGAGGGAGCTCGCCTTGGTCGACAGGAGATCGTGCACGGAAACGCCGGAGGCGTCAGCTTCCTCCACGTACGACTGAGGCACCTGCGTGTCAACGAACCACGCGAAGATGTCGCCGACGGCGCTTTGTCCGGCCTCGTATGCCCATGCGCCGGGGGACACGCCACCGTCGACCACGCCGAAGACACCCGGGACGTCTTCGAGCGTCGCAGAGGGGAGAATCCAGCAGGACGAGGTGCCGAGGATTCCGGTTAGCTGACCTGGCTGGGTCGCCCCCACCGACACGCACTGCACGTGCGCGTCGATGTTGCCCGAGGCGACCGCGATTCCCTCGGGAAGGCCAAATTCCTTCGCGTAGAACTCCGTCAGACCTCCAACCGATGCGCCCAGGGGAACAATCGGATGGTTCATCTTCTCATCGAAGACATTGCCGAATCCGGGGGCGACCGCCTCGAGGTACTCGCGCGACGGGTACGCACCGTCCTGGTACATGCGCTTGTATCCCGAGTCGCCCGCAGCGTAGGCGAGGTTGCCCGTGAGCTTCCAGGTCAGCCAATCGACAATATCGAGGATCTCGGCGGTCTCCGCGTACAGGCGCGGAGCGCGTTCGAAGAGCTCGAGGGCCTTCGGCAGCAGCATCTCGGGAGAGAGCACGCCGCCGTAGCGGGACAGCCAGGTCTCGCCACGCTCTCGCGCGACGTCGACGATGCGTCGGGCCTGCGCAGTCGCACCGTGGTGCTTCCACAGCTTGAGGTATGCCTGCGGTTCGCCCGCGAATTCCTCGCGTTCGCACATGGGCACCCCGGCCTCGTCGGTGAGGACGACCGTTGCACTCGTGCAGTCCAGGCCGATGCCCACCACGGCGGAGGGGTCGACGCCCGAGGCCGCGAGCGCTCCTCGTACCGCTTCGGTCATCGACACGAGGTAGTCGCCGGGTACCTGCAGCGCGAAGTCGGCGGGGAGGGGTTCTCCCGTCGTGACGAGCGTGCGGTCCATGACGGGGGTCGCGTACTCGCTGACTTTTTCGCCGAGCGTGCTTCCATCTGCCGTGTTGATGACGGCCGCGCGCACCGAGAGGGTGCCAAAGTCGAGGCCGAGGACGTAGCGATCAGACATTGGAGATCTCCTTGTCTGCGTGGAAGTGCTTGCCCCAGTAGCCGTCGGGCGCAAACAGCTTGTCGACGACGTCGTCGAGCTTTCCGATATCCGTCAGGACGTCGAGGATGGTGTACCTCGAGCGGATCATCTGGGCCTTGAAGTGGGTCTCGCGGAAGCGATCCATGTCGACGCCGATCTGCTCGGGGTGCGAAGGGCCACCGACTGCGTCGAGGCGCTCGGCGGCTTCCTCCGGGCTCATGAGCTGGCTTTCGACGCGCGCTCGCACGGACGGCCAGACGCGCTGGATGTCCTGGATGCGCTGGCGCAGCTCGTCGCCCTGGAGGTTCTTGAAGACGGCGTGTCCCACGGCCTCGTCCGCAATCGTGGGGATGAGGAGCGAGCGAACGCGTTCTTCGATCTGTTCGTCCGTCTTCGCGGCGGCGACGATCGCCTCCACGTCGAGGGCGTCCATGTCGATCTTGAGGGCCTCTTCCCAGATGGCCAGGGAGGCGACGGTTCCGACACCAACCTTCATGCCGTGCGAGAGCGGGGGTTCCCAGTCGAGGCCGTGGCCCTCCATCTCCCAGGTGTGGGAGAACTGGTGTCCAGCACCGGAGGCGGGGCGCGAGGACTGTGCGGCCTGCATCGCGAGGCCACTCATGATGTTGCCTTCGGCGAGACCGGTGATGGCCTCTTCATCGCCGTTGCCGATGGCAGCGGGATTATCGAGGGAGGCGCGCAGCGGACCCTGGACGAGGGACCACACGTAGGGGTCGATGGGTTCAATACCGAGCTCGTCGGCGACGATCCAGTCGGCACCCGCGGGGATCTTCTCGATGAGGTCGCCGTATCCGGTGAAGAGCAGGCGACGGGGAGCAGCGGCGATCACCTCAGTGTCGGCGACGAGGCCGACGGGAGCCGGGCAGTTACGCGTGATCTTGAAGCCGTCCTTGGAGATGGATGCGCCAAAGGCGGCGTATCCATCGACGGAGGGCGCGGTGCACACGTTCATGTAGGGACGTCCGAGCTCACCGGAGGCGAGCTTCGCGATGTCGTTCAGGGTGCCCGAGGCGATAGAGCACACGATCGCGTTCTCGAGAGGTCGGATGTACTCGCGCAGGATTTCGACGTTCTCGTAGCCGGCGTACAGGGTCGGCGTGCCCGGGAAGACGTAGGGTTCCTGAGCGAAGGGCACTCCCGCGTCCTTCAGTGACTGAACGACGCCTTCCCCTGCCGCAGCGAAGGTGTTCTCGTCGGCGACGACGAGCACCTCTTTGCCCGGGAAGAGGCGGGCAAACATCGGGCCCGTCTGGTCGAGAACGCCATGGCCAAAGACGATGTCCTTGGTGTCCGTCGCGCTCTCGAGGGCGGTGCGAATGAGCGAAGTTGACATAGCTTGTGCTTCTTTCGATCGGGAACGACTCAGGCGAGGTGATCGACGAGGTCGTGGCTGAGGTCGGACAGGCGCGGGTAGGTCTCCATGTACTTTTCGAAGTAGAACTGGTAGGCCTCGTGCACGTCCGGGCGAGGTTCGATGCGCTCGGTTTCGTGGACCATGTTGCGGGCTGCGTCCTCGATCGACTGATACTGGCCGGAGCCAACCGCGGCGAGGATGCACGAGCCGAGAACGACCGCGTCGCCGACTTCGGTGAGCGTGATCGGCACGCCCGTGACGTCAGCGTGCATCTGCATCCAGTCGCGGGACTTCGTGGCGCCGCCGCAGGCTACCAGCTCGGTGGTCTCGAAGCCGGCGTCCTTGAAGGCCTTGAGCACGTGGGCGGTGCCGTAGCAGACGGCCTCTTCGATGGCGTGGTAGACCTGCTCCGGGGTGGTGGAGAGGTTGAAGCCCCACATGATGCCGCGCGCCTTGGAGTCGGTGTAGGGGGTGCGGTTGCCCTGGAAGTACTCGTTGATGATGAGGCCACCGGAGCCGGGGGGCATGTCGGAGACGCGCTCGTCGAGGATCTTGTAGGGGTTCATTCCGAGGCGTTCCGCGGCGGAGGTCAGGTCGCGGCAGAAGTTGTCCTTGAACCACTTGAGAACGGAACCCGAGGAGACGAGGCCGCCTTCGCAGGTGTACTGGCCAGGCATGACACCGTCGGTGTAGCCGCCGAAGAAGCCTTCGCCGTGGAGCGGGGTCGCGCTCTGGCCGGTGATGACGTGCGAGGAGCCGGTGATGATGGCGGTCTTTCCGGGCGACACGACGCCGAGGCCGATCTGGCCAGCCCATGCGTCGGGGCAGCCCTGGGCGACCGGGGTGCCCGGGAGGAGGCCGAGTTCCTGCGCGACCGAGGGGAGCAGGCCGCCGACGGGGGTTCCGAGGTCGAGGATCTTCTCCGGGATCTTCTCGAAAACGTCGCCACAGCCGATGTGCTCGTAGAACTCGACGGGCCATCCGCCTTCGTCGCGGTTGTAGTACATGCGCAGAGCGGCGGAGTTGATGTTGAGGGTCCACTCGCCGGTGAGCTTGTAGGTCAGCCAGTCCGGCGCGTCCACAAGGCGGTAGGCGTTCTTGTAGATGTCGGGCTGGTTGGCGCGCAGCCAGGCTGCCTTGAAGGGGTACCACTCAGCGGTCGCGGGCATGGTGCCGCCGCCGTTGTAGTGGCGTGCCCAGTGGTCAATCGTTTCGGCGCGTGCGCTCTGTTCGGTGGCGCGCACGTCCATCCACATGATCGCGTTGCACAGCTCGCGGCCGTTTTCGTCCATCGGGACGACGGTCATTGTCGTCGCGTCGTAGGAGATGCCGGCGATGTGACGGGCGGGGATGCCGGTGTCTCCAATGACGCGCCGCACCGATGCGACGAGGGAGTTCCACCAGTCTTCCGGGCTCTGCTCAGCCCATCCGGGGTGAGGGTGATAGGTCTTGTAGGGCGTTGCAGCGAAGGCGATCGGGGTGCCTCGCAGGTCGAAAATCGCAGCCCTACACGACTCTGTGCCGAAGTCGATTCCCATGAGGAAGGGGCCTTCGTATCCGGGTGCAACCATGATGTTCTCTCTTTCTTGTCTTCCACGCCTTAGTGGAAATAATGAAAATTTGGGGGGCGAGGCCGTAGCGGGGTGAGGGCTACGGCCTCGCCAGTGGGCTCTTATTCGAGAGCCCAGCCGCGCTCTTCCCACACCTGAGGCGGCAGTAGGTGGTCGATTCGATCAACGACGTAGGTGGGACGGCTCTCCTCGGGGCGGGCCATGGCCTCGTCCAGCGTGGATTCACCGGTGAGGGGCATCGCCGAGGCCATGCCAGCGTTCACGGCGAGTTGGATGTCCGTCATCAGACGGTCACCCACCATGAGGCAGTCCTTGAGTTCCAGATCGAGGCCCGCGAGGGCGACGCGCGCCATTTCGGCGTTCGGCTTGCCCAGGACGATCTCGGCCTTCGTGTTCGTGCAGGCTTCGATTGCTGCTACGACGGCCGCGCAGTCGGGCTGGCCTTTGCCTCCCGGGAAGGGGCAGAAACGATCCGGGTTCGTGCCAACGAGGGTCGCGCGACGGTGGAACCAGATGGCGTCGAATGCGATCTGCAGTTTCCTGTAGTCGAAGGTTCGATCGTAGGAAGCAACGACGACGTCGATCTGCTCCGGGTCATCACTCATCGGAATTCCCGCACGTTCGAAGGCCGCGATGAGCGGCTCTTCCGCGATCGGGAACACGACCTGGCCGGGCTTGTGCTCGAGGAGCCAGCTCGTCGTGGTGGCGACCGTTCCAACGATGTCCTCGACGGGTGTCGGCAGCCCCAGAGCGGTGAGTTTGTCCGCGTACTGGTGCAGGTCTTTCGTCGGGTTGTTGGTGAGGAAGCGGACCGGAATGTTGCGCTCACGCAGCTCCTCGATGAGCCTGCGCGCGCCCGGCAGGAGATGGTCACCGAGGTAGATGGTGCCATCCATGTCGAAGACGTAGGCGTCGTAGAGGCGCGTTGCCCAGCGTGTCGGTTCGGCAGTCATAGGATTCTCCGTTGCTTGTCTCGTTGACTCGCTCAGGCGAACAGGCCGGCGCAGACGACGACCAGGGTGTTCATGAACCAGATGATGCCGGCCGGGGGATCAACGTGAGTGTCGCCGTGTGCGTAGACAACTCGTGCGACCAGCTCGCCACCAAAGCCAGCGATGATGCCGAAAACGGTGCCGATCAGGACTGCCATGAGGCCCGATCCGGTGATGGGGAAGAAGAGGACGGCGGCGAGGCCGGCCGTGATCGTCATGTGGTGGGTGACGGGCCAACGCTTGCCCGCGGCCACGAAGAAGATGCACAGCGCGGAGATCGCGAAGGGCACGACCTGGGCGTTGTTGATGACGTCCTGGGGGTCTGTCGAGACAGGGGCGATGTGGCCGACGATGATCGTCGCGATGCCGGCGGCCATGAGGGAGGCGAAGCCGGAGATGGTCAGCAGCTGGAGGGGCTTCTCCTGCCAGTCGAGCCAACGGGTGGAGCCCTCAGGGCGGGTGGGCAGGTGGAAGACAGGGGTCTTGCCGAACATGAGGCGCGCAACGATGCCGGAGGTGACGACCGTGAGGGCCACCGAGTCGGTGTGGGTGCCGAACCAGGGGATCATCACGATCAGCTTGTGCAGCACGTAGCCGCCAGCACCGTAGAGTGCGCCGACGAGGAGGACGTCGGGGCGGTTGAGGCCCGCCAGAGGAGAGTTAATGTCCCTCGCTCCGTCCGGTAGCAGGCCCTTCTTGGCCGCATATGTCGAGGCGCCAACACCACCGGCAAACGCGATATGGGGGCCGAACACGGGTCCGAAGGAGATGTAGTCGAGGAACATCGTGTTGCCCGTCGCCGCAGTCACGGAGAAGCCGACGAGAATCGATACGCCCGTGAACGCGAACGCAAAGTTGGGGCCAATCATGGCTGCGAAGGCTCCGCCTGCGAATGCAAGCAGGAGCCAGAACACGTCCATATTGGCGAAAGTGAAAACTGCATCTGGTGTCATGGTCTTCGTCCTTGAAGAAAGTGGGGTGGAAAGTGACACCGGGGATTGCGCATGCTCACTGACACAATCCCCGGTTGCTCGGGGTGCCTCATCTGTGAGGCTCTGTGTTGAGGATCTGTCGTTCCTCAGGGAGTCAGCAGGCTTCGAGTGCCTCTGGCAGTTCGTGCTTGGGATCCTGGTCGTAGGCCTCGAGCGCGGCGACCTTGGGCGCGGAGTGGCTGGAGGGGTCGAACACGTATCCCAGCCATTCCTTCGCGAGGCGCCTGGCGAGTTCGATGCCAATGACTCGCTGGCCGAAGGTCAGCACCTGGGCATCGTTCGACAGGATCAGACGCTCGACGGAGAAGGAATCGTGCGCGACGGAGGCGCGGATTCCGGGCACCTTGTTGGCTGCCATGGCGACGCCCATGCCGGTACCGCAGACGAACAGGCCACGGTCGGCTTTGCCCTCTGCGATGAGGCGAGCGCCAGCGACGGCGACGTGCGGGTAGTCGATATCCTGACCAGCACTCAAGCCAACATCGATGACTTTGTCGACCCTGGGGTCGGCTTCAAGATCACGTTTGAGGATCTCCTTGTATTCAACGCCAGCGCTGTCCGCGGCGACAACGATTGTAAAACCCACGGTGGTATCCCATCTTCGATCGTTCAGAAGCTGCGATGCTCCTGGTCGCCGAAAGGCGATAGATCCATTGTGGCGAGCGTCGCACACCCACTTACATCCGTGCACGTTCGCGTATTTCCCCCCTTTTGCTGCATTTTTTGTTTGTCTAAACATGCGCACTTTTGTGCACAGGGACACAAATCTACCCAATACGCCCCAACCATGTGGTAAGGGCCTTTCGTTGCGTATCACACACCCACTCCCCCGCTTGCCCACGACCTGTGGCAACGGCTGTTAAACGACAAAAATCTGGGCCCGGATCAAAGATCCGGACCCAGTTTTTTTGAGACGGGCTAGCGGATACCCGCTACGTCACCTCAGTACGCCAACCCCTTCGGCTGCTCCGCCAAGACAGCGAACCCCGGATCAACGACCTCGAATCCGTTGGCCTTGTAGGCCTCGTAGTCGAAGTTTTCGCATTCGTCGTACCCGATGCGGTGGTACTCGTAGAAGCCCTCCCAGTCCTCGTACCCGGACCCCAGCGACGACTCGAGGAACGCGTCGGCCATGGCCATCGCGGTGCGCGGGGCGACGTAGAAGGCGCCCATGGCGAGGAGGTTCGCGTTGTTGGCGGCGGCGCAGCGGCGCGCGGCGGGCACAGATTCGCACACGGCGGCGTGTACGTGGGGGCACTTGGAGGCGGCGATGTGGATGCCCATGCCGGTGCCGCAGAACGCGAGGGCGCGTTCGAACTTGCCTTCGGCGATCTGGGCGCCGAGCGCGAAGCCGACGCGGTGGTACATGGGTGCGGTGTCGGCGTCGGGTGTCAGGTCGGTGACGGTCCAGCCTCGCTCCTCAAGGTGGGCTTTGACGGCTTCCTTGAGGGGGTGCCCGGCGAAGTCGGCGCCGACGACGACGTGCTTGTCTTTAGCTGTCAGCATGCGCGTGTCCTTTCCTGAGTGTGCGCAGTTTGGAGAAGGAGAAGAGACCCTCGTTCATGCAGATGACGAGCAGCAGCACGCCACCCCAGATGAGGGGCCTGTAGAAGTTGGAGATGTCGGGGAACATGTTCAGGCCGGAGGAGAGGACCTGGAGCATGAGGATGGAGAGGAGCACGCCGCTCAGGCGCCCGGACCCGCCGTTGAGGGTTGACACCGCCGAGGACGACGATGAGGACGGTGAGCAGCGTGTAGGGAGGCGCCGTAGTCGGCTTTCGCGGAGTTGTAGTTCGCGAGCATGACGATGCTCGGCCATGGCGGCCATGACGCCGGAGAGCACGTAGGTGCGGATCAGCAGGCTCTTGACTTTCAGGCCCGAGAAGCGCGCCGCGGTGTCGTTCGTGCCGAGCATGAGGATCGTGGTCCCAAAGCCCGTGAAGGCGACGATGGCTCCCGCGACGGCCGCACACACGAGGAACACGACGAGGGGGATGGGGACGAGGCCGGCCACCTTCCCGGTGAACACGGCTCCGAACGCTGCTGGGACGCCGGAGACAGGTTTGCCTTGGGTGAGGATGAGGGCGACGCCGCCGAAGAGCTCGAGGGTGCCGAGGGTGGCGAGGATGGGTGGGATCTTGAGGACCGCGACGAGCGTGCCGTTTATGAGTCCGCACACGACCCCGACCACCAGGGCGACGCCCAGGGCGATGAGGGTGGCCATGGCCATCGCCGAGGGGGTGACGGCCGGGCCGAGCATGGAGCGCAGCGTGAGGGCCGCGCAGATTGAGGTGACGTTGGCGATGGCGACGACGGACAGGTCGATGCCGGCGGTGAACATGGTGAACATGACGCCCAGGCTCATGAGGCCGAATTCGGGGAATTGGACGGCCATCGACTGCCAGGTGCGCACGGCGAAGAAGGGGCCGGGGCGCACGGCGGCGAAGAAGATAAGCAGGAGGAGGAAGACGATGATCAGTCGCGTCATGTAGCTGTCCTTTTTGAGGAAAGCGAGGCGCGGGGAGGCGAGAAGCGTTGACATGTGGTCCTCCTAGTGTGCGTTGCGGCGGGCGCGCATGACCTGAAGCGCGGAGACGCCGGTTCCCACGATGATGAGCAGGCCCAGGGCGAAGCCCTGCCAGAACGTCGGGATTCCCATGAGGATCATGGAGTTTTGGACGATGACGATGAGCAGCGTGCCGAGCATGACGCCCGTCAGCGAGCCCTTGCCGCCGGTGATGGCGGTGCCGCCCAGGACGACGGCTGCGATGACCATCATTTCCATGCCGAGCAGGTTGGTGGGGTGCATCTGTCCCATGGAGCAAGTGCGGACCATGCCGGCCAGGGCGGCGATGACGCCGACGAGGACGTAGAGCCAGAACTTGGTGGCGCGCACCTTGAAGCCGACGCGGGCGGCCGCGGACTCGTCGCCGCCGAGGGCGAAGAGGGAGCGTCCGAACATCGTGTAGCGGGTGACGAAGAAGGCCACCGCGACGACCGCGACGAGGATCAGGAAGGACACGGGCATCGAGGACTGCAGGCCGGAGCTTTCGTTGCGGGCGACGAAGAGGGACGCGGATCCGAAGGAGCGCATGGACTCGGGGATCGTGTTGATCTGAACGGATTTGAGCGCGCCCTGCATGACGCCGTTGAAGACGTTGGCGGTGCCCAGGGTGATGATCAGCGTCGGCACGGTCAGCCTGGAGGTGAAGATGCCGTTGAATGCGCCGAGGACCGCGCCGAGGGCGGCGGCGATCAGGAAGGGCACGATGACGGGTCCGTTCCACCCGTTGTCGACGAGGACTTTCGTGGTCACGTAAACCGCGAGGGAGGCCAGCGCGGGGAAGGACACGTCGATGCCGCCGGAGACGAGCACGAGGTGCGCGGCGACGGCGAAGAGGCCGGGCACCACCATCGCGCCGGCCAGGTCGACGAGGTTGTTAGCCGTGTAGAACTGTCCGGAGCGCGCCTGGATGACGAGGGTGAGCGCCGCAATGACCAGGAACACCCAGAATTCGTTAGCGCGCAGGACTTTCGTGATGAGTCGGGGCATTAGTTCTCTCCCCCTTCGGTCGACGAGGCCGGGGCCTGGTCTTCGGACAGGAGCCGGGTCAGTTCGGCCTCGGTGAGGGTGTCGGGGTTGATCGGGTCGCTCAGGTGCCCGGCTCGCATGATGGCGATGGTCGAGCAGTTGGTGAGCACTTCGGCGATGTCGTCGGAGATGATGATGACGGCCATGCCTTGCGCGGCGAGTTCGCGCAGGATCGAGTGGATCGTGAATTTGGAGCCGATGTCGACGCCGACGGTGGGGCCGTTGAGGATGAGGACGGAGGGCTGGTGGCGAGCCACTTGGCCAGGACGACCTTTTGCTGGTTGCCGCCCGACAGGGTGTTGACGGCGTTGGCGGGGTCGGGGGTGACGACGTCGAGGCGTTTCACCCACTTCTTCTCTTCGTCGCGGATGGCTTTCTTGTCGATGAATCCGAGGGCCTTGGTGAAGGATTCCATTTCGGAGATCGTGATGTTTTCGCCGATTGAGCGCGAGAGGAAGAGGCCTTCGGTGAGTCGGTCTTCGGGGACGTAGGCGATACCGGCTGCGATCGCGTCGCGCACGCCTCGCAGGGTGACGTCGTGGCCTTTGACGCGGATGCGCCCGGAGTCGAGGGGGGAGCATCCCGAAGAGGGACATGGCGAGTTCGGTGCGTCCGGAGCCCAGCAGGCCGGTGATGCCGAGGATTTCGCCGGGTCGCACGCTCAGGGATGCGTCGGCGAAAGCGCCGCTCACGGTCGCGCCCTCGACCTCGAGGATCGGGGCATCGGTGATGTCGCCGGGCTGGTAGCGTTCCTCATCGAAGTCGCGCCCGGTCATGTGGCGGGCGAAGCTGGCGCGGTCGAGCTCTTCCTTCGGGCAGGTGATGACCTTGTGCCCGCTTCTCAGGATGGTGAAGCGCTGCGCGATTTCGAAGACTTCTTCGAGCTTGTGGGACACGAAGAGGATCGCGATGCCGCGCGATTGCAGGTCGGCGACGATGTTGAAGAGGGCGCGCACTTCCTTCTTGGTGAGGGCGGTCGTGGGCTCGTCCATGATGATGAGCTTCGCGTCGCCCATGAGTGCGCGGCTGATGGCGACGAGCTGCTTGTCGGCGACGGAGAGGTTGCCGACGAGTTCGTCGAGGTCGACCTGGAAGCCGATCTTCGCGACGGCTTCGCGGGCGACTTCGCGCATGCGCGAGCGGTTGACGAGGCGGCGTCCGGCGGCGACTTCGCTGCCGAGCGCGATGTTCTCCATGACGGAGAGGTTGGGGAAGATGGAGAAGTCCTGGTAGATGACGCGTACGCCCGCGTCGATGGCGTCGGCGGGTGTCAGTCGCGTGAAGTCGCGGCCCCCGATGGAGACCGTGCCCTGTTCGGGGGTGTGGACTCCGGAGATGACTTTGATGAGGGTGGATTTGCCCGACCCGTTTCTCCGGCGAGGCAGTGGATTTCTCCGGGCGCGATATCGAGGTCGATGTCGACCAGGGCTCGCACGCCTGCGAAGGATTTGCTGACGTGTCGTACCGCCAGCACTGGGGTGTCCATGTGGTGTCCTTTCCGACGCGTGATGCCGACCCGGGGCCACGGCCTCGTTCATTGGGACGAGGCCGTGGCGCGCGGGTGGTCGTGTGCGGTGAATCGGTTAGAAGCCGAGGGAGTCGACGTTGTCCTTGGTGATCTGGATCCAGCCGTTGCCTTCGAGGACCTTGGTGGAGCCCTGCGAGAAGTGCATGGATTCGTATCCCTTGACGCCGAGGTTGACGCCGTCTTCGATCTTTTCACCGTTGAGGATCTTGGTGGCCAGGGATGCCATGGCGTAGCCGGCGTCCGCGGGGTCCCAGAGGGTCAGGGTCGACACGGAGCCGTCCTTGAGGATCTGGGCGTTGGCGGCGGGCATGCCCGTGCCTGCGGTGAAGACTTTGCCCTTGAGGCCGAGTTCTTCGATGGCGCGGGCGGTGCCGGGCGCGTCGAAGGAGGAGGTGCCGAGGATGCCCTTGACTTCGGGGTACTTCTTGAGGACTTCCTTGGCGGTCTGGTAGGCGGTTTCACCGTTGTCCTGGGATTCGACGCGGGGCTCGGCTTCGAGCAGCGTCATCTTGGGGTACTTCTCCTTCTGGTGGGCGACGGCGCCGTCTGCCCATTCGTTGTGGGAGGCGTTGGTGACGTGGCCGACCATGGTGGTGTAGACGCCTTCTTCACCCATGGCTTGGGCGAGGTTGTCCATGATGAACGCGCCGTATTCCGTGTTGTTGAAGGCTTCGATGTCGTACATCGTGTTCTGCTGGGAGGCGCCTTCGTGGGTGACGACGACGATGCCTGCGTCCATGGCCTGCTTGAGGACGGGTTCGATGGCGCCGGGGTCGACGGGGACGACGCAGATGGCGTCGACGCCTTGGGCGATGAGGTCTTGGATGACCTGGGCCTGCATGGTGGCGTCGGTTTCAGCGGGGCCCTTCTGGAAGGCGTTCATGCCGGTGTCTTCGGCGTACTTCTTGACGCCGGTTTCCATGCGGACGAACCAGGGGTTGGTGGCGTCCTTGGGGACGACGGCGATCGTGTAGTTGCCGTCTCCGCCGCCCTTCGCTGCGGGGCTGGACGAGGATTGGGCGGTGTCGCCGGGTGTGCAGGCGCCGAGGGCGAGGGCGCATGCGGATGCGGCGACGAGGGCTGTAGCTGCGAGGCGGGGCTTCATAGGAGTCTCCTCTGTGTGGGTCAACATCGGTGTTGAGGTTGTGGTTGTGCGGCGGCTCTGCTGGCGTGCGGTGGTGCCTGGCGTGTCCGTGCTTCGTTGCTGGACCCACCCTGCGGTGCCGCGTGTGCGGTGCTGCTGCGTGCCGGGCGCTACCGTCCTTGGGGGCGCATCGGCGTGCCCCCAATCCTAGGACACACGGGTGGTGGCGTTCACTTTCCGGGTCCGTCTGGGACGAGGCCAGGGCGGGTTTTTGGGGGACGTGTGGGCTGGTTGTGGGCTGATTTGTCAGACCAGTGAGGCTATAGTCCTCACCAAATTGACACGGACTGAATCCACTGAGTGCGGTCCAATACTCACACAACAAACCCCTTGCACATCCGTTCAGTGAATCGTGTCATATGTGCACATCTGAGCGACTCTGAGCACACCAGACTACCGCTCCCATAACGCGAGTTTCTCCCACACCTCGGGAGCACCAGTTCGCGACATAGGGACAATGTCATTATGCGGGAACGTATCAAGCAACTGAGGTAGGCGACTGGCGGGAGACAGGTCAAGCTGACGATGCAAGTATTGAATGAGCGACAACTGCCCAAAGGAACGGTTGCTCACACCAGCCACTTCTTGTAGCTGCTCGTCATCACTGAGCTTCGGCTTAATGTCAAAAACACGATTAAACATACGCGCATGATGGGCAGCATAATTTCTAACAATATTCAGGCATTTCAGCCACGATGCGAGCTGCGGAGCAGCGAGTCCACACTCATCCGCAATGTCATGACGCACTTCCGTTGGAGAAAAGTCGTATAAGTACGACAACATCCCCCAGTCCATGATTTCAACGGCTGCCCAGATGGGCATGTCACCATGATAGTGTCGTCGATGATGCTCGACAAAGTCTTCTTTCGAAGAGTTTACAGCTCTTTCAAATTTCTCAACCCAACCGCATGTCTACTACGACGACTCCCCTTATTCGATTGACGGGCATACGCACTTAGACGTGTCACATCTTGATAAATGAATGGGTCAACACTTCCCAGTCGATACCCAAGCATGGTACGGATCGCCATTTCAATACGATCCAATTCAGCAAATACGACATGACGCATGCGCTCGTCAAACTCGTATAGGTCGATGACCAAATCAAACGAAGCTCCATCGACAAACTCATCGCACGCCTGACCGGTATCTGGAGAAAAACGGCGCATGGGATACCAATACCCTGACAGTCGATAGTAGTTCAGTCGAGCAAGCTTCTCCTCTGCGCGCTCAACGTTATCGATACGCATCCCACGACTTCGTAGCAGCTCAACCTGTTCGGCGTAGGTTTTAAACACTTTCACGCGAGTCACGACACAGATCGCCTCTCCCGAATAGCAAGGACCGGCCCTGGACTCCCACCGTGAGGCGGGTAGCGGAACCGGTCATGTTGCGTACAACAATACTCCTAAACAACGCGGGCACCACAACAAGCGCTAGTGACCATCGTCACCTGAATAGTCTCCTTGTGCGCACACCACAGCACCCACCTAGCTTGTGTGTCGTAGATTACCCGCTATTCTTGGTCGCATGACTGCTGCGCGCGACGACGACTTCATGGCTCTGCCCGGTATGGAAGCAGATTCCAACGCCCACGACACGGCTCGACACCGCTCGGATGACACGGCCCCGGCCTCCTCCAAGTCCGCTCTCGATGCCCTGCTCGATGAGTACCGTGCGCGTGCGAAGAGCGAGCGCGAGAAGGGCACGCTCTTCGAGGAGCTGACGCGCCAGTTCCTACTCCACGACGCGCGTTTCGCTCACCAGTTCAAGGAAATCTACCTGTGGAGCGAGTGGCCGGAGCGCCGCACGGGCGACACCGGCATTGACCTGGTGGCGATCCCGGTTGACCCAAGCGCAGGCCCGGTGGCCATTCAGTGCAAGTTCTACGCGCTGGGTCACCGCATTCAGAAGGCGGACATCGATTCGTTCCTGTCGGCGTCGGGCAAGGAGCCGTTCGGCCGCCGCATCGTCGTGGACACGTCGGGCGCGCCGTGGGGCAAGAACGCGCAGGATGCGATCGAGGGCCAGCAGATCCCGGTTTCTCGCATCACGCTGGCGGATCTGCGCGATTCGGACATCGATTGGCGCACGTATTCGCTGGGGTCGACGCAGGCGCCGAAGACCCGCGAGCGCAAGGTTCCGCGCGACCATCAGGTGCGTGCGCGCAGCGCGGTGATGGCGGGCTTCGAGGAGCATGACCGCGGCACGATGGTCATGGCGTGCGGTACGGGTAAAACGTTCACGGCGCTGACGATCGCGCGCGAGTTCGTGGAGAAGGAGGGCGGCACCGCCCGAATCCTGTTCGCGGTCCCCTCGCTCGCGCTTCTCAAGCAGACGCTCGACGATTGGGCGGCCGAGGCCGACGGCGCGTTCACGGCGTGGGCGGTGTGTTCGGATACGAAGGTGTCCTCGTCGGCGCGTAATGACACGGCGGAGGAGTCGGCGGTGGACCTGCCGATTCCGGCGACGACGGACGGCCAGCGCCTCGCGGACTCCCTGAACGCGAATAACGCGACGGAGGGCCTGCAGGTCGTCTTCGCGACGTATCAGTCCATCGAGGTCATACACCGCGCGCAGGAGATCGCGGGCGACGAGTGGCGCGATTTCGACCTGATCATCTGCGACGAGGCACACCGCACGACGGGCGCGACGCTGACGGGCGAAGACGAGAGCGCGTTCACGAAGATCCACAGCGACGAGTTCATCCGCCGCGCGAAGACTCTCTACATGACGGCGACGCCGCGTATTTTCGCGGAGAACGCGAAGAGTAGGGCGTCGGAGAAGGACGCAATCCTGACCTCGATGGACGATCAGGAGACCTACGGTCCGGTGTTCTTCCGTCTGGGCTTCGGCCAGGCGGTGAAGGAGAACCTGCTGACGGACTACAAGGTCATCATCTTGACGGTCAGCGAGGATGAGGTGTCGCAGCACTATCAGGCGATTGCGGAGATGGGCGGGGAGCTGAACCTCGACACGGCCGCGAAGTTGACGGGCTGTTGGAACGCGCTGGCGAAGCGCAAGAATCGCGGCTCGGACGTGGACTACGGCGAGGATCGTGCGCCGATGCGCCGCGCGGTGGCCTTCTGCAAGGACATCAAGGCCTCGAAGGCGGTGGCCACGCAGTTCCCGGACCTGGTGAACGGCCCCTTTGGTTTGAGCGACCTGAGCAACGACGACGCGTCGGATAACCTGCAGGTCGAGTGCCGCCACGTGGACGGCACGATGAATGCGGCGGTGCGTGCGCGGGAGATGGATTGGCTGACGGAGGGCGCGGGCACGGACGAGGTCCCGGTGTGCCGGATCCTGACGAACGCGCGCTGCCTGAGCGAGGGCGTGGACGTACCCACGCTGGACGCAGTGCTGTTCCTGTCGCCGCGCAAGTCGCAGGTAGACGTCATCCAGGCGGTGGGCCGCGTCATGCGACGCGCGGAGGGCAAGGATTTCGGGTACATCATCCTGCCCGTGGCCGTGCCGGCGGGCATGGCGCCGGAGCGCGCGCTGGACGACAACAAGCGCTTCCAGGTCGTGTGGCAGGTCCTCAAGGCCCTGCGCGCACACGACGAGCGCCTGGACGCGGCGATCAACTCGATGGAGCTCAACGGCCAGGGGCCGGAAAACATCATCGTCGAGCAGGTCTCCCTCGAGAAGGCGAAGAAGCAGGACGATCCCCTGGCGGGTTCTGCGCCCGATGGGGACGAGGCCGGGGCAGGGTCCTCGGGGTCGGGCACGGACGGGGTGACCCAGGGGATCCAGGGTCAGCTGACGCTGCTGCCCTCGGATTGGAAGGAGTCGGTGTTCGGCCGGATCGTGAAGAAGGTCGGGTCATCCCTGTACTGGGAGGACTGGTCCAAGGACATCGCAACGGTGGCAGACCGCTACATTCACCTCATCGATCGCCTGCTGGAGGATCCGGAGCGCCAGGACGCGTTCCAGGAGTTCGTGAACGCGCTGCGCGCAACGCTGAACCCGGCCGTGGACAACGAGTCCGCGGTGGAGATGCTGGCCCAGCACATCCTGACGGCCCCGCTGTTCGACGCGATGTTCCCGGATCATTCGTTCTCGAAGCAGAACCCGGTGAGCCGCGCGATGAACACGATCGTGGAGATGCTGGCGTCGCACTCGATGTTCGAGAACGAGCGCCGCGAGCTGGATTCCTTCTATCGGGCGATGGTCGAGCGCATCGAGGCGGTGCACACCCTGGCGGGCAAGCAGGAGATCATGCGCACGCTCTACGATCGCTTCTTCTCCCAAGCCTTCCCACGCATGAGCGAGCGCCTGGGCATCGTCTTCACGCCCGTCGAGGTCGTCGACTTCATCATCCGCAGCGCGGATGATGCGATGCGCACGGCGTTTGGCCAGAGCCTGGGGGATCCGGGCGTGGCCATCATCGAGCCCTTCGCGGGGACGGGCACGTTCGTGGCGCGCCTGCTGCAGCTCGGCGTCATCCCACCCGAGGCCCTGGAACGCAAGTATAAGAACGAGATCTTCGCGAACGAGTTCGTGTTGCTCTCCTACTACATCGCATCGATCAACATCGAGCAGGTGTACCACCAGGTGCGCGCCGAACAGGGCGTGGACGAGGGCTACGTCGAGTTCCCAGGCATGACCCTGACAGACACCTTCCAGCTCCACGAGGGCGACGGCACAATCACCGAGGACTTCGAGGGACTGGCCGCCAACAACGAGCGGGCGAAGGCGGAGAAGGACTCGGCAATCACGGTGATCGTCATGAACCCGCCGTACTCAGGTGGCCAAAAGAACGCAAACGACAACAACCAGAACCTGGCGTACCCGCGCCTGGACGAGCGAATCGCAGGTACCTTCGTTCGTCACTCAACCGCAAACCGAAAGGGAAGCCTTTACGACTCCTACTTCCGCGCCCTGCGCTGGGCGTCGGACCGCATCGGGGAGCGGGGCGTCATTGCCTTCGTCTCCAACAGCTCCTTTATCGACGGCAACACCGCAGACGGCGTACGGATCACCCTGCAGGATGAGTTCTCCCAAATCTTCATCTACGACCTGAAGGGAAACCAGCGAACATCGGGCGAGCGGAGCCGACGCGAGGGCGGAAAGATCTTCGGGTCAGGCTCTCGAACAGGCGTTGCGATCACCGTCCTCGTCAAGGACCCCACGCACACGGGTCCCGCCGAGATCTTCTACGCAGAAACGGAGGACTACGCGACGCGCCAGGAGAAGCTCGACCAGATAGCCGCCTACGGATCCATTGAGGGGATCAGCGCCGCCGACGCATTCCAGCCCATCACTCCTAACGAACACTGTGACTGGATTAGTGACCGCAACGAAATCTTCGTAACATTCCAGGAACTCGGACATGGGAGCACAAAGAAAGAGAAAACTACCACAGGAATTTTCCAACTTTTCTCAAACGGACTGAAAACAAGCCGTGATGCATGGTGTTACAACTTCAATGAAGAAAAGGTTGACACAAACATTGATATCCACATCGAATATCTAAACGAGCAAATTTCTGTATTCAAGAACAATGGTGGGACACGGAAAGTCCCTGAGAAACTCGTGCCAAACTATTTGAATATCGATTCAACACGCGGAACCATTGACAGAAAAAATCGAAACGATATTCGCCGCGGTACAACAACCAAAAGGAGCGGATACATTACCACATGTCTATATCGCCCTTTCATGACACAGATGGCATACTTTGACAGTACTCGCCAACTGAATAATGACACATACCAACTCCCGCAACTCTTTCCCACCTCCAAACACCCAAACCTTTCATTCGTTGTTTCACAAGGAGACATTACGAAAGTAGGTCCACTGATGACCGATCTCCTGCCCGACCTTCACTTAGTGGGAGACTCTCAAACATTTACGCTCTACAAGTGGGAACCCCTCTCCCCCACCTCCGGGAGCGAGCCCGACCTGTTCGCCGACCTGGCGACCACCTCGGAAAGCCAGACGGGTGAGGCGGCAACGGCCTCGTCCCTGGATTTCTCGCGGCCGATCGGAGACCAGATCCCAGTGATCCTGGACGGCTACCGCCGCGTCGATAACGTCACGGACGCAACGCTGGCCTCGTACCGGGAGCATTACGGGGATGCGGGGATCACGAAGGAGGACATTTTCTTCTACGTGTACGCGCTGCTGCATCACCCGGAGTACCGGGAGCGCTACGAGGATGATTTGAAGAAGATGCTGCCGCATATTCCTCGTGCAGCGGGTTTCCACACGTATGCGAGCGTGGGCCGCGAGCTGGCGGACCTGCACGTGAACTACGAGCGCGTGGAGCCGTATCCGTCGGTGCAGGAGGAGGCGAGCCTGCACGCACCTGCGGACCCGTGGGAGCGCTACCGGATCAGTGAGCGCAAGATGCGATTCCCAAAACTCGGGCGCCGTGACGAGGACTTCACGCGTTTGGAGTACAACGACTACGTGACCCTGACGGGCATTCCTGCGGAGGCGCAGGGGTATCTAATTTCGGGACGCAGTCCACTCGGATGGGTCATCGACCGCTACCACGTGAAGACGGACAAGGCGTCGGGCATCGTGAACGACCCGAACGACTTCCTGCGCGAGCAGCGCCGCCCCGACGCGGTCGTGGACCTGATCAAGCGCCTGGTCACCGTCTCGATGCGAACCCAGGAGCTCCTGGCGACGCTGCCGGCCCTCGAGATCCCGGAAGGAGCATAGTGGGCGCATCACTCGAGCAGAGCCTTCGAACTAGCAGCTGGGAGCGCCTCGTTAAGCAGCGGACATACAGCTCCAGGGATGGATATGAATATTCTTCGTATGTATTGGTCAAGGAAATAACACTGACACCATTTAACGCGTCAGAATTGCGCCAAGGCAAACGAACTGACTTCGTATACTTCATCCCCGTTGTCGTAGTCGAACCAAATAATGGTGATTGTTTCTCTGCGACTACCAATCTTCGTGAGTTGGGTTTCGTGCCCTACGAAAGTCGTCGCATACCCATGCCACTGGAGGCGACAACGGGGGCAAGCATCAATGTGAATGCCGACGATAAAGTGCAAATTACCATTGATGGCAAGCTGCTGACCCTTGATGACGACGATCAAACGGCAAAGATCATCGCTTCATGCAACAATCTATCCCTCGGCGTCCGGCATCGATCCGGTGACTACTTTCAAGGGTCGGTTCATCCCCGGGCACCATCTTCCCATCATTCCCAGGACGTACAGGCACTCTACTGAACCATAGCCGAGAATCAACCCTCGCCGAGGAGATCAAAAGGTCTCACAAGTACGGTATTGAGATAGCATTCGGTCGCGAGGCATACCTTGGTATGCCACCGTCGTCAGACTACGATTTTTACGTCTCAACAAAACATGAAGTTTCGCTTCCACCAAATGTCAATCTGGGCGGGCGCTGCCTGGCCTGCAACGAACTGAATGTTACACGTGAGCATTGTTCTCCAAAGTGGCTTGCTGACAGGTACTCCGTGGAGCCATTAGTGGCGAGAATTCTATGTAGATCGTGTAACTCATGGTTTGGAAAGATCCTTGAGGAACCAGTAGCAGACATGTTCCAAAAAGGAATACCAATCGATTTCGAAACACTATCGAATGGTCAATAAAAACCGCCATCACAATGTCCACTGCGGCTGGATCCATAGTTGATCCAAACTGGCTGCCCAAACTGCGTGACAATCAAATTCCCCAAGGCTTAAGAGTTTATTTCGATACGCGAATGAAGTTCAATGAGCGCGGATTTGCTTTTGGAATTTCCAAGCTATCTCAGCAGTTGCGCGAGGAATCACAGTTCCTTTTCGGACTAATGACGCCACTGTTTTCAATGCTTGTGATCAACGCGGGCGAAAAACCGATCAACATTCCCCTCAATCAGATTTACCCAGATCAATTGTCCGACGAAAGTGCGCATGTTGTCGATTTCTCGCGACTGTATCAACGTGTGCATGAGGAGCTGACCGACGAAGGAACAGTGGACATTTCAATTCCCATAAGACCGTCGACGCGCTAACATATCCCAAACTTTGTTTGACGCCATGCGAATATGGCTAGAACCAACACCGTAGGACAATCTTCGATTCTGCCGCGAGGCGGCGCCGCCGAAGATCGTTAGAGGAGACCACTCTCACGGAGCATACGAATCTCTCGAATAGTCTCCCTAACCTCAGACTGATAGCCGTTTGTTTGGCCAATGTAGAACGCTTGCAGGCCCCTACTCCACAGCAGATGTGTAACAAAAGCCGCCGTAATTCCGGCCTGCGAGAAGACGAAGCACACTGGCTCGCTCCCATTTTCCTGGGTCTTTGCGAGGAAGGAATCGATGAGCTTATCGACTACTTGTTTGTAGTCATCAGCCTTGATTTGTTTCCCTTCGGACTTCTTTAGAGCCACCTCCCCATCGGTCGCGACACCATGATCGAGAAGCATCTGCACGCGGTCTTCCGTACTCATGAAGGGGACTTGGTAGCGCTCTCGAATGGTTGCATCAAGGAAGATATAGTCTTTATCTTTCTCAACACAGTATTGAATCGAGTCAAGTGGAACCTGCACTACCTGAAATCGAATTAGCTCACTTGTACTTTGCAATCGTCAACGAAACGCCACACCAAAACAATTAACTGCAATGCTAGCACACACAAAATAGCAACAACCCAGAATGACAGCATAATTATTATAGAATTAATGAGTTCCTGTTTTGCGGGCGCAACATTAGTAATTTTTCGTAAAACTGCACTAGCCACAACAATGCCAAGTAGGCCAAACACGCTAAAAACTATGGCCAATTGATCTCTACTACTTCTACTGATGCGACTTACTCGCCTGCCAATACAGTAAGAGTGAATGACATCTTTGGCTATCTCACGCGTTAACTGGTGTCTCACGGAATTTGATATTTCGGTTCGCGAGCCAAGAACACTACGCTTTTGGAATACGGTCAAGTACTTTAACCCTTTTACCTTCCGTCCATAACTGAACCAGATCTTTAAATCACCACCGTTCTTCATTGCTTGATAAAGATCACTTACATATTTTCCCAAAGTAAAGATCGCTACGGCAATACCAACTACCGTGGCAATCAAGTCAAGCCAATTCATAGTTACTCCTTCGTAAGTCAAGTTATGTCTACACTGACAGCCTCAGAGGCACTTTATCACCAGACACTACTCCACCCACATAGGTGTCAAACCATGAACACCCCACGGCAAGCTACTCAATAGCTAAGTGTTTAACATTTCAACCGATGAACTTATCGGTGCTAACACACCGGATACGCACCGACCCCACCGAAGTTCAGTCATGGGTCACTTGGCGCCCGCAGCGTCCTTCTCGAACCCAATCTGCCAAAACCCCATATCCAGCAGCTTCATCTGGGGATAGACCAGGTCCTCGGTCCGCATTCCTCGCCGCGCTTCCTCGAGGCGGTCGTTGTGGGCCTCGTAGAACTTCGCGAGCTTGCGCACAGACTCCAGGCTGTATTCCGCCGTTGTCACCTTGTATGTCGCAACGCCATCCTGAAAGAATCTGTCATACGCGGGCACGCACCCGAGCGTTCCCATCAGGATCTTCGTGATGAGGACCGGTGACACAGAGCTAGTACGCTGACATCCTGCTATCTCTTCGCGGATCGGATGGAAATAGGCGGCGATCTTGTTGTACAGATTCGTGTACTGATCCCAAACGTCATCGTTTCGCAAATCCGCGCACGCGAGCCCAAACAGGCAGTCGTACTCGGGCTTGAGGATCTCCTCGACGATGGGCGTGTGCACCTTGTAGTCCTTCTGAAGGATGAAGCATGAGCCCCGATACATTCCCCAGCTCGCCAGGTAGAAAGCGAGGTGCAGGCTCAAATAGTCATAGTCCGGGGAAGGGTCGGTCCGCGCATCTCGGAAGACGCGATAGCAATGCTCCCACGAGCGGGAGCGCCCATTCTCATTCGCGCGCGCATCGTCGTAGAAGGTCTGTGCAGCGTTGATCAACTCATCGATGAGTTCCATAGTTGTGCTCCTTGTGTCTTCACGGCAGGCCTCTCGTCCTCAAGAGTTCTCGTCGTTTCAGCCGTTCCTCTATGCGGTGTGGATCCCGATGCGAGAGATCGGCCGCCACATCACGCCGACATGCGCCGTTCGTTCCCGCGCGTCGATGAGCCACGCCGCTTCATTTCTCGATAACCATATCGCACGGGGCCGGCATCTGTGTCCACTTGCAAGGCCAATAACTCGGTATCGCCGACCGGTGACAATCTCGGAACACGCCCATACCCACAGGTCACGACGAGGCCGGGACTCAGGTCTGCACATTCGTGCGGTTACGGGAATACGCGTGGGAGGATTTGCGTGATGGTTGCGCAGCATTCTTAGTGTTTCGTGTCGGTTCTGCGCGTACTCTGACAGCTAAGGGTCCGCCCCCAATGGCGGGGGCGGACCAACACGCATCTCACCGTGGAGGGCACACCATGGAGAACTCACCCCTATCCGATGGATCTGTTGCTGAGGAAGAAAACACCTCCTTCCTCGATTCGACGTCGCACCACACGCCCGAGCGTGAGCTGCCCACCAGCCGCACGCGCCCCCAGGCTCCTTCCTGGATGCGCGTCGGCGCTGTCGATTGGGGTATCCGCATCGCCGTTGTGGGGCTGGTGATTGGCGGTTTCTTCGCCCTCTATGTCAACGGTGTCGCCGAAGGCTGGTGGCACGCCTGGGGTGAGACGCCCACCGTCGCGGCCACAGGCCCCACGGCGGCGCCCACACCCGCCCCCACAGTGTCGAGCGAGGCCGCCATGTCGGGCGGCTACCAAATCGGACCCGACGGAGTCCTGGTACGCCCAGCCCAGTTCGCAGCGGACACCTACACCAAACCCGAACTACCCGAAGAAGCCAAAGAACACACCGAACGTGGAGCAGAGCTCACTGCTGAGTATGCTGTCGACACACTCACATATGCGTGGAATACAGGTGATACACAACCTTTTGCTGATATCACCGAGCCTGGAGAAAGTTTTCGGGAGACCTACATCAAGAACATCACCAATCTCTATGCAAATGGGTGGATGTATGACAATAGCTCTACCATCACAGGCATCGTATCGGTGGAACCCGTTACGGATGAGAAATGGGGAGTGCAGGACGGCACTATTGGGGTCGTATTTAAAGCATCGACCAACAATGGAACTGCTTGTATTGGTCAGCGAATCATTAAAAGTGATACGTCATTCGATGTGACTTTAGCGTTCTTTATGACCTGGAAAGACGGGCACTGGATCGTTACTGGAGGAGGTGTATCGCGGGATGGGCAATAAGTTCACATGGATTAGCACCATCGTTCTCACAGCGGCGATATCCAATATCAGTGCTGGCATAGCATTCGCTGACAGCAGCACTATCCCCCCGACCAGTTCCTGCGCTGATGCCTTCGGTTCACAACTTGGATTCTGCGCAGACGGAAGTAATGATGCAGCGAACATATATTTGCAGGAACAACAGAAGTATCACATTCCCGTCGAGCAACCATCACTCGGCTATCCATGGACCCTGGATGATCAGCGAAACCAGCTGACAGCGGAAGGGGCGTTTGATCCTGCTGCTGGAGCATACAGTGGAGCAGCTCGTTGCAAGAACCTGTACGTGAACAAGGCTCCCAACAGCCCCACCGTCTCCGACGATGACACAGTCGACAACTGCCCACTTCCGTCAGACCCTGAGGGAGGATCCAATCAAGATCCAGGCCGGATCCCTACGACGCGCGACATCCTCTACATGGCAGCAACGACCATCCACCCTGACGGCGCCGGTCTGCATAAGCGGCCCGAAGGGGTGTCGTACACGAACAAGTACATACCCACGCTTGTCGCCGCCACTCATCCCACCCAAACCCACACCGTCACTCTTTTGGGTCACGACATCACCATCACTCTGACGGCCACGACCTACACGTGGAGCTGGGGGGGATGGAACACCGGACCTGACCACGACCTCGCCGGGGATGCCCTGGCAAGAAGGCATGGATCCCAACACCGACCCCGCGCTGATCCGCCACTACTACACGCCACCAAACGGCTGGAGATCCCGATTCGACGGCCCCTACCCCGACGCTTCGCGCACCATCACGCTGACCACCACCTGGGCAGGCACGGCCACCAACCCCTTCACCGGAGACACCCAAACCATCAACGGCCTGGTCACCACCACCGAGACAACAGGCCCATTCCCCCTGGGTCACCTCCTCATCAGCAACACCGACACCTGGGAAGAAAAACAAGGACACTAGCGAGTGATGCACCATGACCATCAAACTCTCCACCATCGGCCAGTGGATCGGCGCCGCCATTGCCGCTGTTGTCATAATCGGCGCGTCATTCCTGGGGTTCCACGCCTTCAATGCTCGAGCTCACGCGAACGCCAAACTTGAGTCCGGGGCACAGTCACCCCAGTCTGACAGCATCGAACAATCTGGCCCCCAATCCGGAGACACTCCTCAATCCGCAGAACCAACACCGGCCAAAATAGAGAAGCCCACTCCCCCCCAAAGGGCCTGCAAGAGGGAGGTCAAGTCGGTGCACAGACTACAGCACTATGGTTTGTAGAATTGTGGGAATACGCGTTCAATACGGGTGACACAGAAGAATTCGACAAAATCTGTCAGGATGGCGACTTCTGCATCCGTTTTTCCGACGAGGTGAAATCACTTCGCGAGGAGAGCGTCGTCATCCAACCTCTTGAAGACACCATCATTCCCGATAATATTAGGTCCTATGACTGTTACGTGAGAGATACCGGCATTTTCGGAGTCTGCATAGAGCTCTCAATATCCGAAAAATCAGCAGTTGTTCGCGGCACCAATTCTGAGGACACTTCCCGTGAGTACACAACCGTTCGCACTGAAAAAAGCGATGGGACACAAAAGGAAAACAAATTGTCACTCCACCTATTCATCACGGAGCAAGATGACCACTCATGCGTCGTTAGCGGGTTCTTGCTACGATCAATGGAAAATGCTTGACAAGCAAATTGTCAATAATCTGTTTTCACACTAGAAGGAGTGATCCTGTGTAGCCGAAACACATACTGGCACACAAGTAACACTTCAATTGATTCCCTATCAGGATCAGCACGGAGAGACTCCACACCTTCTTCACTACTGCACGAACGCTAGCTTGTTTCGCGCGAAGCGTTGCCATCGCCACGTCATCACCGTCGATGAGGTGACCATCCACCAGAGGAACACTCCCCCACATCATCGCCGCAGCTGTCCCGGTCACTCTGATGCAACCGGGACAGCGCCACATAATGATCAACGTTTCCATGCGAGCTCGTAACGCACCCAACGGCGCTCACCTGAGGACGTGGCCTAGTCTCACGGACAGACGCCAATTGCTGGGGCACCAGGTGTTGGTGAAGGCCTTGTAGCGAACTGCCGCGCCCATTTCGCACCAGCTATCGGTCGACGATGGCACAGCATGAGCATCTACTCCTCTGATGGCACCATTTCATAGACGCTCACTTCTTTGTCATAGACCCCCACTTCTATGTCATAGAAGCCCATTTCTATCTCATAGAACCCTCAATAGATCCCATAGAAGTTCATTGACAAGGCGGAAAGCACCATAGGGGACTTCAGGAAGCACGAGGCCGGAGCCGAAGCACGCGACGCGGCACGATACCGCCACCTCCGCTCTTACCACGTAGATGTTTCACGTGAAACAATCGGCTTGATCTGCACCCGAGCGAGCTTGAGGCCACCCCGATCTCACTTCTTGTGGTACCGCGGGCTCGTACCCAGGTGCGTCGGGGAGACGTTCAAGCTATCCTCCAGCATCGACTCATCCAAGCCGCGATACGTGTACGAATTGTCGTTCACAATATCCGTCGGATCCACGACACCATCCATATACTGCTGGACCTCCTCCAGAGTCGGACTCGACCCGCCCTGCTTCTCCATCAACGGATTCTCATCAGGGAACTGCGACGGATCCGTATTCAGGATCGCACCCGGATCGATCGCACCAAACCCGGTGTACTGATTCCACCCATGATCCGGATTCAACCCCGTCTTCACCAGCAGCTGCAGCAGCTGGTTACTAGTTGCCTCGGGCCACCGCTGCTTCGCCAAGGCCAAAACGCCGGTTACCACGGGAGTAGAGAAGGATGTCCCAGAACTCTGCTTCACCTCCCCTGAAGCGAGATCACGAAACGAAAACGGACCACCAATCGAGGCTGTTACCACGCCCTGGCCCCAGGATGAATAGTTCTGCCGATTATCGTCCACACCGATGGCGCTGACGCCCACAACCCCAGACCACTTGGACAGCGACGTGTCATCATCATTAGTTGAATCATTGCCAGCGGCATTGACCAGAATCACCTGTTGCGCGATTGCCCGCGCTGTAACCCACTTGAGTTCTTTATATTCATTCGGTGTCGAAGCAGACAGGTTAATGATCTGCGCGCCATCGTTCATTGCCGAGTTCAACAGCCACGGCTGACTATCTTTGTCAACACCACCTGGTTGATCGCAATCACTTGCCCCTCGGTCTCCATTGCCACCAAAACTCCCCTGATACGCAAGAAGAGATACCTTAGGTGCAACACCGTAGTCCGCAGAGACCAGGATCGAGGCAACACCCGTGCCATGACTTTCCACGGAGGGCAATGTGGTGATCGTACACGGAATCTTGACAGTAATATTCGCACCCGCAAGTTCGGGAACGGAGGTGTCCACCTTGCCGTCGATCATCGCGATCGTCACGCCCTTACCCGTGTATCCCTTCGCGCGCGCCCGATCCAGGCCGTAGTAGGAGAAATACGACTGATCGGCCGCAGTGATCGTGTCGGCCGCGTGCGCGGGGGTAGCAGGAATCGATACGATACCCACCGCAAGCGCGCCAACGGCCGCTACCGCAGCAGCGTTCCTCCTCGCGCGCGCCTGGCTGCACTTACGCCGCTTCACCTTCTCCTCACCTCCACCCACAAACATGAGCTACGGAACACTGTGCTACCTGGCCAAGCATATGACCACTTGTTCACATTTACAAGCGTGTTCCAGGAGTGACGAGGCCGGGCACCGGTCCTCGAAGAAGCCCACACACAGACCCACTCACGGCGACGCCGACCTCACCCCCGCCTCTCGCGCAGGGTCCGCGCGAGGAGCCCATGCCTCGGCGCGAAGACCCAGGCGAGCACGAAGCACGCTGTCAGCACCAGGACGATCGTGGCGCCCGTGGGCACGTCCAGCGCCCACGACAGGTACAGGCCCACCAGGCCTCCCGAAGCGCCGAGCGCGGGCGACAGGATCATCATGGTCCCCAGGCGGTCGCACAGGAGCCGCGCGGTGGCCGCGGGGGTGACGAGGAGGGCCAGCACCAGGACGTTGCCGATCGTCTGCACGGAGATAACGACGGCCAGCGCCACGGCGACGTACAAAGACAAGTCAGCCAGCAGCACGTGCACGCCCGCCGCTCGGGCGCTCTCGCGGTCCAGGGTCACCGCGACGATGGGCCGGTGCGCCAGGAACAGCATGAGCAGCACGAACAACGCGCCAGCCAGCACCACGGGCACATCCGACGCCGGAATACCGGTGATCGACCCGAACAGGAAGTCCTGCAGGCTCCCCGCGTACCCGGGCGCCCGCGCGATGATCGCGACGCCCAGCGCAAACGCACCCACGAAGAGCACGCCGATGACAGAGTCCTCCTTGAGCCGCCGATTCTGCGCCAACAAGGCCACAAGCACGGCGGTCACGACGCCCGCGAGCGCGCCGCCCAGCACCAGGGACCCGCCGCACACGAAGGCGATCGCCAGGCCGGGGAACACGGAGTGCGCGACCGCGTCGCCGATGAACGCCATGCCGCGCAGGACGACGTGCACGCCGACACTGCCGCACACGAGCGCGGCGACGACCGCGATGAGCAGCGCGCGCGGCAGGAACGCCAGCGCGGGATTCGTCAGGTCGCGGAAGAAGTCGTAGGGGCTCAGGAAGTCCGCCGCCGGGACGAGGGCACGTCCGGCCGCATGGATCACGGTGCTCATGCGCGCACTCCTAGGGCGTCGAGGATCGGGTTGTCGGGTCGCACGTCGAAGGCGCGGATCCACGGGTCGGCGTCCGCCAGCTCCTCGGGCCGCCCGGAGGCGACGATCGTGCGCCGCAGCAGGTACAGGCGGTCGCACCCGGCGCGCGCGCCGATGAGGTCGTGCGTGGTCATGAGGAGGGCCCGTCCCCCGTCCGCGAGGCTGCGGAACAGGTCCATGAGCATCTCCTGCGTCGGCATGTCGAGGCCGGTGAAAGGCTCGTCGAGGAGCAGCACGGCGGGCCGGATCGCGAGGGCCCGGGCGACGAGGACGCGCTGGCGCTGGCCGCCCGACAGCTCACCGATGGGACGCTTCGCGAGGTCGCGCATCCCCACGAGGGACAGGGCCTCCTCGACCGCGCGGAAGTGCGGGGTCCGCGCGCGCCCGAGCAGCCCGCGCCGCACGGTGACAGCCTGCAGGACGGCGTCACGCACGCTGATCGGGAAGTCCCACGCGAACTCGTGCCGCTGCGGCACGTAGCCGATCGCGCCGTCGGTCTCGACGCGCCCGCTGGAGGGAATCAAGCCCAGGATCGAACGGATCAGCGTGGTCTTCCCGGCGCCGTTGGGTCCAATGAGGCCGACGAGCTCCCCGGCCTCGACCTCCAGGTCGACGCCCTCGAGGACGCTGCGCCCACCCAGGGACGCGCCCAGTCCGGTGACGCGCAGCTGGCTCACTGCTCCCCTCCCCGATCGTCGAGGCCGGGGCCGCGCTCGCCCGAGCCCTCACCGCGGGCGGTGGGCAGGGGCGCGAGGATGGAGTCGGCCTCGGCGATGGCGGCGGCCTGTTCGGCGCGGCTGCGGCGCGAGCGCGCGACGACGAGGGCGCCGATCACGAGGAGCGACGCCGCGGCGACGGCGATGATCGCGAGGAAGGCCCAGTCGGGCAGCCCACCCGACGCGGCCCCCGAAGCAGAGGACGAGCCAGCGGGGTCAGCGGCCCCGGAAGCCGCGGGTGCGGACGCGGAGCCCTGGGAAGCGGGAGCAGACGCAGCCGCGGGCGCGGCCATGGCCAGGGCCTCGGACGCTGACGCCGCGTCACCAACGGCGAAGCGCAGGGTCGTGGAGGCGGAGACGGCCTCGCCGGCGGTGGTCGTGCCCAGGAAGGTCACGGTCGCCGTGTAGTGCCGGGCGCGGAGAACGCCCAGTTGGCGTGCACGTGCGTGCCCGAGTCGATCCACACGTCGCCAGGCGCCGCGCCCGAGTCGGCGAGCAGGAGGGGCTTGCCGAAGGTGCCGGACTGCAGGAACAGCCACGCGCGGCCGGGACCGCTCACGGGGCCGACACGCATGGTGAGGCCGCGGTCGATGGTGGCCGTGACGGCGGGGTCCTGCGTGTTCCAGCCGAGCCACACGACGCCCGGGTTCTGCGTCTGGGGAACGACGTACACGGGCTTGCCCGCGACGTCGGCCAGGAAGGGGTAGTCGGCAGAGTCGGGCGCGGTCATGACGGCCGCATCATTGACCCGCAGGACGGTCTGGTTGGGGTCGCGCCACACACGGCGCCGCTCTCGGCGTCGTGGCGCAGGCCGGCCCGCCACTGCCCGTCAATCAGTCGGGGGCCGAGGTCGACGTGCCCAACGCTGATCTCGCTGGCCTCGTTGGACCATTCTTCGTGCGCGGCAACGCTCTGCGCGAGGTCGGGGTCGGGACTCGGGTCAGCAAAAGAAGAGGGGGCACCCGCAATGACGAGGAAGGCCGACACAAGCAGAGCGCTCAGAGACATGCCGATGCGGGGGAATGGCGACATTAGAGCCGCGACACGCCGACGACACGCCGTAGGAATGCTTCTAGTGCTGCCATTCCCCCCGTGGGCGGCGGCGGGGCCTGGCCGGGCTTCGAGCTGTGATGCCCGCCCGCTCAGTCCCGTGGGCGGAGGCAGGGCCTGGCCGGGCTTGCGGAAAGGCTGCCGGCTAGCCCCGGGGGCGGCGGCGGGGCCTGGCCGGGCTTCGAGATCGACCACTCCGAGCGAAGCTCGCGTGTGGCGATCTCGCGGGCGGGCCGCCGCCCCCGGGGCGCAGAGCCCGGCGGCCGGAAGTGGAGCAGGAATGAGTGTTCATGGCATCTCCTTGCCGCCCAGGCAGCGTGCCAGTGAGCGGGCGTTGTGTTCCATCATGTCGATGTAGGTGGGTGCTTGGTCGTCGAGGGTGTCGCCGTACAGGGGGCAGATGTCCACGCCCGCGTCGGTGGCGGCGGTGCGCAGGGTGGAGCGGGTGCGCGCCAGGTTGGGTTCGAGGAACACCGCGGGGATCGAGGAGTCGGACAGAGTGGCCTGGAGTCTGATGCGGTCGGCGATGGAGGGTTCGACGCTGGGGTTGGGTGCGACGAATCCGGCGACGGTGAGCCCGTAGGCGTTCGCGAGGTACGCGTACGCGTCGTTGGTGGTGACGAGTTTGCGGCGCTCTTCGGGGATGGACGCGATGGTCGAGGCCACGGTGGCGTCGAGCTCATCGAGGCGCGTCAGGTAGGCGGCTGCGTTGGCCCGGTAGGTGGCCTCGCCGTCGGGGTCGACGGAGATCAGCGAGTCACGGATGACGCGCACGTACGCCTGGGCGTTGTGGACGTCGTGCCACAGGTGGGGGTCGATGTCGCCGTGGACGTGCTTGCCGAGGACGGCCTGCGGGAGCATGTACACATTCGCGCCGGGCTCGCCGATGAAGCGGAACGAGGCCTCGCCGGGGATCGTCGTGAGCGCGCGGGTGGGCACTTCGATGACGACCTGGTCGAGGTCGGTGCACTCCATGGTCGAGGCGACGGCCGCGCCCGTCGTTCCCGCGCCCACGCAGGGGGCCGAGGCCTCGTCCCCGCTGAGTGCGCCGGCGTCGGAGGCGAGTTCGACGCGCCTGGTGGTGAGGTTGACGGTGATGTCGGCGTGGCCGGCGGACAGGACGCGGCGGCCCTCACTGGCGGCGATGTCCTCGGGCGGGGTGCCGACGGCGAAGACGGCGGTGCCTTCCCCGACGCCCACCGGCGTGGCGCCGGGCGTGGTGCGCAGGTTGGCGCGGAAGTGGACGCGGTAGACGCCGGGGGCGGTGAACGCCCAGCTCATGTGCTGGTGGGCGTCGGCGGGCAGCTGCGCGGTGTCGGTGTCGTATCCGGTGGCAGCGTTGAAGCCGTCCGAGGTCGCGAAGGCGATCTCGGGCTGCCCAAACGACGTGGTGAGGTAGGCGGCGGCCTGCCCGGGCCCGTCGACGCCGGTGGTCGTCAGGTCGATCTGCGAGGCGCGGGTGGCCCCCATATCGGCGCCGTCCCCCCACACGCGCATGCCGAGCCACGGGGTATCGAGCGCACGGTCTTCGACGAGGGGGAGGATGGTGGCGCCGTTCTTGGCGGCCTCCTCGGCGACGGAGACGGAGCGCGAGCCGGCGGGCAGGTTGGAGTCGAGGGCGCGGATGAGGGCGTGCTCCTCGAGCATGAGGTAGTTGGAGAAGGCGACGTCCGCGTAGGCCACGTCGCGCACGGTGCGCAGGGAGGGCTCCCACGAGTGCGGGTCCGCCCCGTTGGGCACCATCTGCGTGACGTGGACGCGGTCTCCGGCGACGTTGCGCACGAGGTCAGCGAGGATGCCGGTCGTGGCGACGACGCGCAGTTCACCGTCGCTCGCGGGGTCGGGCGCGGGCGCGCACCCGGCCAGGGTCGCCGCAAGCGCTAACGTCGAGGCAGCGAGCACACACCCACTCCCCCGCCACCCACGAAAGGGGAGGCGGGGGATGAGGGAGAGTCGGCCTCGTGAATGAGGGATCACAGCGCCCGGCGCAGGTTGCGGCGACGTCCGATCGCACCCACCCACACGCAGGCCGCGCCCGTGAGCGCCCACGTCAGGGAGACGACGGTCAGCGGGATGGTGTCGGCGCCGGTGGTGGCCAGGGAGAGGTCGCACTCCTTGCCGGACGCGGTGCGGCCGACGACCTGGGAGACCATGGGTCGCCCGCTCGGGCCGGTCTCACCCGTAGCGGTGAGGTCGCCGCCGGAGCCGAAGCCGCTGCCCGCGAGCGCCGCGCCGTTGGGGGTAACGCGCATGGTGATGGTCAGCGTGTAGGTGCCGGGCGCGGTGAACACCCAGTTCTGGTGGGCGTGCGTGTTGGCGCCAAGCGTGTAGCCGGTGCCTGGGCCGTCGAAGACGTGCTCGCCGACGCCGGAGCCGAGCGCGCCCGCGTTGAAGACGGCGACGCGTCCGGGGCCTTCGACGGCGTCGAGGGTGAACTGGACGGGGCCGGTGGTGCCGGTGACGATCTCTTCGCGCTGGGAGTTCAGGCCCAGCCACGGCACGCCAGCGATCTGGGTGGAGGGGATCAGCCAGACGCTGGAGCCGGGGGTGGCGACGAAGCCGAGGTCGGCGGGCGCGGTGATGCGCGCGGCGTCACCGAGGGCGAAGGTCAGGGACGAGGGGTCGACCCACTGGGCGGGCTGGCTGCGGTCGTCCTTGACGCGGGCGACGAGGGTGCCGTTTTCGATGGCGGGGCCCAGGTCGAAGTGGCCGTCGGTGGCGTTGCCGGAGGCGCCGTCGCCGACGCTCACGGTCAGGGTCGTGCGCGCGGTGTTCGCGGGCGCGCTGTTCGAGGCCAGGGTGGCGGCCTCGGCCTCGGTGGCCTCGCGGGTGATACGGGTGGCGACGCAGCGCTCAGCGCCGGTCGTGCCGGAAGTGGTGCGCGCGCCCGAGGAGGGGGCGGGGTTCGCACCGGTCGTCGTGCCGGTGGTGCCGGTCGTTCCCGAGTTCGTGGCGGGGGCCGGGGCGCTGGGCGTTCCCGTGGCGCCGTTGTCAGCCTGGTCCTGCGTCGCCTGGTTGTTGTTGGAGCTCACGGAGCCGGGGCCCACGCCGGGGGCGGGGGCGGGCTGGGCCTGGTCGGTGGAGGGGCCGATCCGGACTCGGCGAGGCACGAGGCCTCGTCGGCGACGTCGATCGTGTAGGTGCGGGTCGCGGACTGGGCGTTGGCGGCGCCGGTGTTGCCGGGGGTCCACGCGCTGGCCTGGACGGTCAGCGTGTAGCGGCCGGCGCGCGTGAACAGCCAGTTGACGTGCTTGTGGGCGGCGTAGGGCTGGTCGATGTCGTCACCCTCGGGGGCCAGGTCGAAGCTGCCGTCATTGGTGACGGCCTTGGTGCCCTCGGTCAAGCTGGAGGTGAAGGCGTAGATGCGGCCGTTCTCCGGGCCCGTGTAGGAGATGTGGAAGCGCGCGGCGTCGTATCCGCCGGCGGCGACGCCCAGGGTGTCCCAGCCGGGCCACAGCACGGTGGCCTGGTTATCACCGGACTGGCCGAGCAGGTACGCGTTGGCGGGAGCGCCGGTCGCCTGGCTGACGGAGGCGGGAATCTTGGTGAGGGTGGACTTCTTGACGGCGAGGAGCGTCTGCTCGGGCTCGCGCATGACGCCGGAGCCGGTCGCGTCCTCCTTGATGCGCAGGGTGAGCGCGCCGGAGGCGTCGGAGGTCAGGTCGAAGATGTCGGCGTGGCCACGGTCCAGGGTGGCCGTGGTGCCGGCGGGGACGGTGCGCATGACGGCGCAGGTACTCGCGTCTGCCTCGGACGAGGCCGTGGCTGCGTTCGCGGTGTCGGCCTCGGCGGTGGTGGCCTCCTCTGTTGCTACCGCGTCCGCGGTGTCGGCGGTGGCCTCGTCGACGGCGTGTGCCGCTCCGGGCACAAGGAAGGAGGTGGCCGCGAGGGCCATGGCGGCGAAAGCCCGGGCAGCTGCGCGGCCCGGGTTCCGGTACTTCGTGGGGTTCATGAGGGGGTCCTCTAGGTGCTTCGCACGTGAATATGAATGAGAATCGTTATCATTCTATGCCTGTGTCCCACGCTGCGCAAAGTTCTAGGACCCGAAACCCTGTCAGCGCGTCGCGGGCCGTCGGCTTGTAGCTTCGATTGCAACACGAACCGTTGCCACCTAGGAATCCCTGGCACCCAGAAACCCCCGGCACCCAGAAACCTCCGGCGCCCAGCAACCCCTGACACCCAGAAACCCCTGGCATCCCTGAACCCCTGGCATCCCGAACCCCTGGCATCCCGAACCCCTGGCACCCAGAAACCTCCGGGATCACCCCTTCCCCAGGGCAATACCCCTCCCCAAATTTCGCATGCAATTCCCCCACCCCTCTTTCAAACTTTGAATCCACATCGTTGAAATTCCGCGGTTTTCTCGACATCGCCAATTGGTCTGACGACCGAATTGCATGCGAAATTGGTGGTGAGCTTCGGTGTCCAACCCCAACGCTTCGACACCTAGCCCGGTCCGCACTCTCGCATCCACAACTCACAAACTCGCACGAACCGACATCGATATTCTTGGAATTTTGTGGTCTGTTGATGAGCGCAGCCGACACGGCAGACGAATTGTGATGGCCTGCGCACGTTTGCGCAGGTGGTGTGCACGTAGCCACTTTGCTTTGCAATTGCTTGGTTTTTGATGCGATCTAAATTACTGGCCGCACGGTTGATTCATCACTTTGGGAGGGATAGGCTATAACCATCAAGCGCCTGACAAAGCTGCCAAGCTGGTCTGGCGCTTTTCTTGTTTGAAACGCAGGGTCGCGCTGACGCTACCCGCGTTGGCACACTCCTCGTTACAGACCGGGTGATCCTCGGCCTCGTCAAGCAGGGAATCAATACACAATACGATCCCACAAGGAGTTCACTCATGTTCTCGACCATCGACGTCATGGTTGCCCAGGCCCACATCGATCAGCTCAACGAGCTCGCCGACGCCAAGCACATCGTGAAGGCCGACCGCCACTGAGCGAATTCCGGCACCGCCGGAGTTTCACGCAAGTCCGCAGACCTGCAGGGGCTGCGGACTTTTTGCATACCCTCACGGGCACGCCGCATCACTCCCCTACTTCGCGCTCGACCAACGCATCGGCACGAGGACATGCCATGGTAGGTGGGCCAGGCCGTGGAGCCCATGGGCAGCGATCGGCGACGTATTCCAGAGGGCACGACGAGGCCTGCCAGCGTTGCCTGGTCTCGGTGCCGGTGAGCGTGACACTGATATGGGTGGAAAATGTCTACTCTTTTGGGTGGAAAATGTATAACTCTCTACATATCCGCGGATCACAGGAGATTCAGAAGCAAGCTGCGCGTTTTGAATAACTTGCGGTGGTGCCGTTGGCGGCGGCAGGGCCAGGGCGGGCCACACGCCAGCACACCAGGTGCCGCCGGTGTGGAGGGCGCCGTAGGGTCCGGGGGTCTTGCCGCGGTGCCGGTGGGCGGTGGCGGGGCCTGGCCGGGCTTCGAGACGACGCGCGGAGCCGAAGGCTCGCAGCGCGGACGGCTCGCGGGCGGGCCGCCGCCCACCGGCACACACAGCGGCCCGGCCCCACAGCCGGGCCCTCCGGCGCCCGGAATACCAGCGGCACCACAACCAATGTTTCACGTGAAACATCTGCCCAACCACCGGCCTCGTTACCCCGTATGTCCTGGAAAGTGGCACACTTGACCTATACGGTTCTACGCAACTTCATGCAAAGGATGGCATGCCTTGACTCAGCCTTCGACTAACGGCGGCACCCCGGCCTCGTCCGGGCGCACGCCCGCGCAGGGAAACCGCCTCGACCCCTGGTACGACGTCTACGCGGACCGCGCTCACAACCTGCGCGCATCGGAGATCCGCGCGCTCTTCTCCGTCGTCTCGCGGCCCGAGGTCGTCTCCCTCGCCGGCGGCATGCCGAACCTCAAGGACCTGCCCCTCGATAAGCTGGCGGCGTCCGCGGAGAAGCTGATCCGCAACCACGGCGCGCAAGCTATGCAGTACGGCAGCGGCCAGGGCTGGGAGGTGCTGCGCGAGCGCATCACCGAGGTGATGAGCTACGACGGCATCGTCGGCGCCGACCCGGACGACGTCGTGGTGACGACGGGCAGCCAGCAGGCCCTCGACCTCGTCACGGAGCTCTTCGTGAACCCGGGCGACGTCATCCTCGCCGAGGCCCCCTCGTACGTGGGCGCGTTGGGCGTCTTCCGCGCGCGACAGGCGGACATCGTGCACGTCCCCATGGATGAGCACGGCATCATTCCCGAGGCCCTGGAGGAGACCATCCGCGACGTGCGCGCCTCGGGCCGCACGATCAAGTTCATCTACATCATCCCGAACTACCACAACCCCGCCGGCGTGACGCTGTCCGCCGAACGTCGGCCGATCATCGCCGAGATCTGCCTGCGCGAGCACGTCCTCATCGTCGAGGACAACCCCTACGGCCTGCTCGGCTTCCACAACGATCCCCTGCCGGCCATCGCCTCGTACAGCCCCGAGGGCGTCGTCTACCTGGGTTCGTTCTCGAAGATGTTCGCCCCCGGCTTCCGCATCGGCTGGGCGTACGCGCCGCACGCGATCCGCGCGAAGCTGGTCTTGGCCCTCGAGTCCGCGATCCTGTGCCCGTCGATGGTGGGCCAGATGGCGATCGCCGACTACCTGAGCAACTACGACTGGTACGGCCAGGTCAAGTCCTTCCGCTCGATGTACGCGGAGCGTTGCCGCGCGATGCTTACTTCTCTCGAGGAGTACATGCCGTCGTGCACGTGGACGGTGCCGGACGGCGGCTTCTACACGTGGGTGACGCTGCCCGAGGGTCTCGACGCGAAGGCCATGCTGCCGCGCGCTGTGCGCGCCCAGGTCGCGTACGTGTCGGGCACGGCGTTCTACTACGACGGCTCGGGCTCGAACCACCTGCGCCTGTCCTTCTGCTACCCCACCCCCGAGGACATCCGCGAGGGCGTGCGTCGCCTCTCGACGGTCGTCAATGCGGAAAAGGAACTCGTCGACATGTTCGGCGCTGCCTCCGGCGACGAGGCCGGAGCCGGGTCGGATCGTTAAGTTACGTTAGGAGAATCCCCTATGGCTACGAAGGTTTTGATCATCGCTGGCGGTCTCACGCACGAGCGTGAGGTGTCGGTGCGTTCCGGCCGCCGCGTCGGCAACATCCTGACGCAGTTCGGGTACGAGGTGCGCATTTCCGACGTGGATGCCTCCCTTGCGGGCGCTATTGAGTCTTTCCATCCCGACGTGGTGTGGCCCCTCGTTCACGGCTCGATCGGCGAGGACGGCTCCCTGCAGTCCTTCCTCGAGTCGCTCGGCATCCCCTTCGTGGGCTCGTCGTCGGTGCAGGCGATGCTCGCCTCCAACAAGCCCACTGCGAAGGCTCTGCTGGGCTCTGCGGGTCTCGCGACGCCCGGCTGGGTGACGCTGCCGCAGGCTATTTTCCGCCAGCTGGGCGCCTCTCACGTGCTCTCTGCTCTCGAGAACTCGGTGTCCTTCCCCGTCGTCATCAAGCCGACGGACGGCGGCTCCGCGCTCGGCATTTCGACCGCTCAGGACGCCAAGGCACTGCGCCGCGCGATGGTGGATGCCTTCGCTTACGGCCAGCGTCTGATGGTCGAGCAGCGCATTAACGGCCGCGATGTGGCCGTTTCCGTTGTCGATCTGTGGGATGGCCCTGTGGCTCTCCCGCCGGTCGAGGTGTCCACGGATCGTGGCCGCTACGACTACGACGCCCGCTACACCACCGATGAGACCGAGTACTTCGTGCCCGCACGCCTTTCCGACGAGATCCTCGCGGACCTGCAGGCCGCAGCCGTCGAGGCCCACACGACGCTGGGTCTGCGCGACCTGTCCCGCATGGACTTCGTGGTCGACGACGAGGGTACCTGCTGGTTTATCGACGCGAACGTCGCACCGGGCATGACTGACACGTCGCTCCTCCCCCAGGCCGCCGACGCGCTCGAGGACTCTTCCTTCGCGCAGCTGTGCGCCGACATCGTCGACTTCGTGGCCGGTGGCCGCGACGTACATAGCTTCGAGTACGTCATCGACAACGAAGGTATCGGTGTCATCATTGACGACGACGAAGGCGTCGCTATCATCATCGACGAGGATGCCGAGGAGACCGAGGAGTAATCACTCATTCAACGCATTGTGGGCCCGGGAGGTAGTCCTCCCGGGCCCACATGTTTCACGTGAAACATTGTTCGTCGTTCATCCACGCGCTTCAGCTGATGACCTTCGCAAGCGACTCATCGTGCGCATGACGCTGCCGAGACACAACATTGGAAGAAATTTCGTTCTCTGTACGCCTCTGTGTCGTTTTGGAGATTCCGCATGAATGGAACTTTCGCCGACACAGAGCCTCTCAGAAAAGGACTCCGAGCTCTTTCAGGCGTGTTTCGGCGTCCTCGACGCCCGTCCAGACGATACCCTGCACGCCCAGGAGCTCGGCGGCACGAACGTTCTCGCGGCGATCATCGATAAAGACGACGTCCTCGTGTGGCACGGCGAGACGCACGAGGACATCACGGTAGATGCCACGCGCCGGCTTGCAGATACCGTAGTCGCACGAAAAGGCAAAGAAGTCGAAGAGGCTTCCCCACTCGGAGCGACGAATCGCCTTCGCGATGGGATACGGCGCGTTGGACAGAATACCGACACGCACAGCCTGGCGGCGGAGCCGGCGCACCAGATCAAGAGTCTCCTCGTTTGCCGTCGCCATACGTGATGCATCGAGCGCGACGAGCTCTTTCAACAGAGCACTGGTAGGTTCGGGCTGACCGCAATCTCCAGCGATGCGGTCCCAAAATTCACGATCGGACATTCCAGCGTCATACTCACCACGATGGGTCCACATCGCCTGATCGACGAGCGTCGTAAGACCTCGAGAGCCGTCGCCGAACAACTCGGCGATAGCGTGCGGGTCCGGGTGGGAATCAACAAGGACGCCACCGACATCGAAAAGCACGGTGCGCGAACTGCCCTGGGCGTTCATGCCTTTCGCTCCTTCTAGTACTGCGAGGGCCCGACGGCGGACCCTTTAGAGGTAGTTTAAGCGTTAATTCATTCGAAGATTAGCTCAGGAAATGTCGCATAGGGAACATACTGCGCGTGATCTGCGAAAAGAGCTATGAAGTTAGATCAGTGGAGAATAAGGTCTGCGATTCGCTGGAGATCGTCGGCTCCTGCGAATTCGATGACGATACGACCCTTCTTACGCCCCTCCGTGATGGTCACGCGCGTATCGTATGTGTCGGAGAGCGCCGATACGACGCTCTCTCCCAGCGGCGACAAAGGACGCTGCTGGCGTGCACGCGGGCGGGGCGTCGCCTTCGCCTTGCCGAGGCGAACGATCTCTTCGGTGGTACGCACGGAGAGACCCTCGGCGACGATGCGCTCGGCCAGTCGTTCCATCTCCTCGGGCGTCGACAGGGACAGCAGCGCACGGGCGTGGCCGGCGGTGATGACCTGAGCGGCAACCTTCTTTTGAACGGACGGCGGGAGCTTCAGGAGACGCAGGGTGTTAGCAATCTGCGGGCGCGAGCGGGCGATTCGCTTGGCGAGCTCCTCCTGAGTCGCCCCGAAATCGGCCATGAGCTGCTGATATGCGCTCGCCTCTTCCAACGGGTTGAGCTGGGCCCGGTGGAGGTTCTCCAAGAGAGCGTCGCGGAGCAGATCCCCGTCCTCGGTCTCTCGGATGATTGCCGGAATCGTGGTTTCGCCGGCGAGCTCGGAGGCGCGCAGGCGGCGCTCACCCATGATCAGTTCGTAGCGCGCCTGAGGCTTTTCTGCGAGGAACTCAGTGAGCTTCTCGGACCGACCTTCCGCGGGAATACTGCGAACGACGACGGGCTGGAGAACTCCGACCTCTTTGATCGAGGCCGACAGTTCCTTCAGATCATCCTCGTCGAAGACCTCACGAGGCTGCTTCGTGTTGGGAACGATCTGATCGATCGCAATTTCAGCGAAGGATGCACCGGGTACCGGAAGAAGCTCGTGATCGACGGATGTTTCACGTGAAACAATCTGTTCTTCACGCTTATCTGCTTCCTTCACGGAACCGCCTTGAGCGGGCACGCGCGGGTCAGCCATCCGGGAATCTGAGCCATTGATTCCACCGCCAAGGGCGCTGCGAGAGCCGCCACCGCGTCGTCCACCAGCCGCCTCGACCGACGGCATCGACGGGCGCTTATTCTTCGACGAGGCAGTGCCTCGCTTGGGCTGCAAAAGGTCCTTTGCAGAACCTCCACGCTTGCCGGCGGAGCTGCCTTCGGGGAAGAACACGTCCAGGGGACGGGAGGGCGCGGAGGGTGCGTTTGCGGCGTCTGCTCACTAGCCTGAGGAATGAGAGCGCCAAGACCACGGCCGAGGCCGGTGTGCTTGCGAGCGCCCTTACGGCCCTCAGACTTCGGTGCTGCATCCGCCATTGCAATACTCCTTCAATTGCGTCGGTTCATTGTTTCACGTGAAACAATGGCATGCGCCCAGCTAGTAAGCGTCTTTGATCACTTTGTTGCACCAATGCTCACGAATGGTGACTAATACGTTCCGATCTGCGGAAACAAGCGGAAAACTCCGAATGTTTCACGTGAAACAATCACTCCTTGGGAGGCTGCGACTCGCTGGCACAGCTCGAGTGCGGCCTTCCGATAAGCGATCGCGCCGACGTTACGGGGATCGTACGTGACGACGGTCTGGCCGTAGCTCGGAGCCTCAGAAATGCGCACGGAACGCGGAATGACGGTCTCAAAAGTCTGGTCCGGGAAGTGCGAACGCACTTCGCTCTCGACCTCCTCAGAGAGCTTCGTACGCTTGTCCGCCATGGTCAGCAGCATGCCCGAGACGCGCAGGCCAGGGTTAAGGTCCACGCCGATACGTTCGACGGTGTTCCACAGCTGGCTGAGACCCTCCAGAGCGTAGTACTCGGCCTGGATCGGGATCATGACCTCGTCGGCAGCGACCATGACGTTGAGCGTGACGAGCCCGAGGGAAGGCGGGCAGTCGATGAGAACGATGTCGATATCGGCGTGCTCGGAGACGTATTCACGCAACGCCTCGCGCAGTCGGTATTCGCGACGCTCGACGTCAACGAGCTCAATCTCGGCGCCGGAGAGGTCGATCGTGGCCGGGCAGACCATAATGCCGTCGATATCGGGGCACGGCTGAACAACGTCGGCAACGCTGGCTCCGCCAATGATGACGTCGTAGGTAGACGGAGTACCGGCGGGGTGAGGAACGCCGAGAGCGCTCGAAGCGTTTCCCTGGGCATCCGCGTCGACAACGAGGACAGACAAGCCGCCCGTCGCGAGCCCGGCCGCGAGGTTAACGGCGGACGTGGTCTTACCGACGCCCCCCTTCTGGTTCGCGACAGCGATGATGCGCGTGTGCTCGGGGCGCGGGAACGTTGCGCGCTCAAGCATGGCCAGATCGCGCATGTTGCGCTCGATCTGATTCGACAAAGGGGTGTTGTTGGTACTCACGTGACACCTTCCTAGATACTGCCCCTAGTTTACGGGCAGACGCACACACTTCCAGCCCGAAAGGCCCGGGATGCATCCAGGCGCACACAAACTTCACGCACCGCCTCGGGACGCTGAAAATTACGTTCTGTAGGATCGATTCTCCCAGCGATGACGCAAGAGGCGACAAACCCTCACTCGAGATAATCGAAATGACAGAACACCACGTCGGTGTGGCCTGCATCACTATATGAGAGGAGCGCCGCAGCAACCGCCACGACGCTCCTCTCCCCCACTGGGGACGCGTTACTTGATGCGCGTACAGACGACCACGTACGTCGACTCGTCCTCCATGATGGAGGGCACCTCGTGGATCTCAGCGCGCAGGTGGTGACGACGCAGCTCGGCCGAGGCCTCGTCCACCTCGATGGGCGCACGGCGACCCTTGAGGGCCACGAGCGAGCCGCCGGGAGCGATGAGCTTCGACGTCATGCGCACGAGCTTGCTCATGTTGGCCACGGCGCGGGCCGTGACCACGTCAGCCTTGCCCTTGCCGCGTAGCTCCTCGGCGCGCGCCTGGTGGATCGTCACGTTGTCGAGGCCCAGGTCCTCCACGACGTCCATCAGCCACTCAACACGGCGCGCCATGGGCTCTGCCAGATGCACGTCGAGCTCAGGGCGGCAGGCCGCGATCACGATGCCGGGCAGCCCGGAACCGGAGCCGACATCGAGGACCTGACGGCCATCCTTACGCGGCATGAAGTCCAGGACGGCGGCGGAGTTAACGATGTGGCGCGACCAGATGCGCTCCATGTCGCGCGGGCCCAGGAGGCCACGAATCTCGCCTTCCTCCTCGAGCATGCGTGCGTATTCGGCGACCTCGGCGAAGGCCGGCCCGAAAAACTCGCGGACGGCCTGCGTGGGCTCTTCTGGGACGAAGGGGTCGCCGACCTGGCGACCCCTTCCGCTCCCGTTCGGGTTCTCACTCACCGTCGGTGTCCTCGGGGAGGATAACCACGCGGCGGTGCGGCTCGGCGCCCTCGGACTCGGAGGTCAGGCCCTCGTCGGCAACCACGTCGTGGCACACTTTGCGCTCAAACGGGTTCATGGCGTCGAGCTTGACGGCCTCCCCCGTGGCGCGCACGCGGGCGATGGCCTCGCGCGTAATATCCTGCAGCTCTTCCTTGCGCTCGGCGCGGAAGCCGGCGATATCGAGCATGAGGCGCGAGCGCTCACCGGTCTCGGTCTGGACGGCCAGACGGGTGAGCTCCTGGAGGGCGTCCAGGACCTCGCCGTCGTCGCCCACGAGGCGGTCGAGGGCGTCGGGATCGTCGGCGACGATCTCGACCGAGGCGCGGCCGTTTTCGACGTCGATCTCGATGTCGCCGTCGAGGTCGGCGATGTCAAGCAGCTCTTCCAGGTAGTCGGCGGCGATTTCGCCTTCTTCTTCGAGGCGGGTGAGCTTGTCTGCGTTGTCGTCACTCATGACGTGTCCTCCGTAGTGGGGAATGGGGTCTTGCTGGTGTCCAGGTTACCGGCTGGGTGCCTCGAACCGTGAATCTATGGTGGTCAGCGCTTGTTGCCGGAGCGGCGGCGGGCCTTGCGGCGCTCGATGCGGCGACGCTCGATCTCCTCGGCGCTCAGCGAGCCGTGGCCCGAGGCAGACTCAGTGGCCTCGGAATCGTCCTTCGACGAGGCCTTGGCGGACTCGCGCTCGAGGGTGCGGCGGTCGCGGACCTGCTTCTGGAGCTCGGCGCGCTGGGCGGAGGCCTCCTGCTTGGCGAGGCGCTTCTCGACGGCGAGAGTAAGGCCGTGCATCCACTGCTCGTCGGGCAGGGTCGTCCACTTCTGGGTAGCCAGGTTGCGGTAGACGGTGACGATCTCGCCCGCGGTCATCTCGGCGGGGAAGTTCGAGGCAACGTGCTGCTTCTTGGCCTTGGAGCGAAGCTCGGCGAGGGTGCGCTCGTTGAGCTCGTCAATGCGAGGATCGGAGCCGGCGACACCCAGGGCGGCGCGCTCACGGTCGTAGTTCTGGAAGAACGGCTTGGCCCATTCCTGGTAGGCGGACTCGCGAGACTCCAGCAGGTCGGCGTACGCCGGGGAACCGGGGGTCGGCATGACCTTGATGGTCCAGAAGGACTGGCCGAGGGCCCAGAAGGAGGCGGTCACGGTGTAGATGACGACGCCCATCTGGAAGAACGCGCCGGAGAAGATGAACATCAGCGGCATCACATACATCATGGAGCGCTGCGACTGAGCCATCGGGTTGTCGCCCATGTCGGGCATGTTGCGCGAGAAGGACAAGCGCATAGAGGCAAACTGCAGGACGACCATGAGGACGATCGCGGCGATGAAGACGGCGACGATCGCGGGCTGATCCCAGGAGTCGCGCAGCGTGTGCGACAGCGGAACACCGAAGACGGTGGAGTTGACGATCTCCGTGGAGACGGACTCGGTGAGCGGACCGAGGTGGTTGGTCGCTCACCGCGGTAGGTGTAGGTGCCGTTGGAGATGGAGGACACCGCGATGATCGCGCGGTACATGCCGAAGAGGACGGGCATCTGGACGAGCATCGGCAGGCAGGAGGCGAAGGGCGAGACCTTGTGCTTGCGCTGCAGGGCCTGGGTCTCTTCCATCATCTTCTGACGGCTGACCTGGTCCTTCTTGCCCTTGTACTTCTCCTGGATCTTGCGCATCTCAGGCTGGATGGCCTGCATGGCGCGCGAGGAGCGGATCTGCTTGAGGAACAGCGGGATGATGGCGATGCGCACGAGGATCGTGAGCAGGACGATGGACAGGACCCACGCCATGCCTGAGCCGGAGGACATTCCGAGCAGCACCAGGAAGTCGTGGATCCACACCCATAGCCACGCGAGAGCCCACGCGAAGGGGTGGAGAATTAGGTCGAACATAGTTTTCGCTTTCGCCGTGGCGCCGAAGCGCCGCTGTTTCGTTGTTCCTTAGTTGTCCGAGGCCGTGACAGGCTGCTCGGTCAAGTAGTGCTCCCGGGTCCAGTCCCATGGGGGCGGGACGTTCCCAGTTATCGTGTCCAGCCCAATCTTCGGGAGGAATCCATGGGTCGGGCTTCCAGCGTCCACGCTCTGGTACGTGATCCACTCCCCCCGTGGCTCCACGGGTTACATCGCAGCAACCGCCAGGTTGCGAGGATGAGTCCCTTGATGGGTCCGTGGACTCGGATGGCTTGGAGTGCATAAGTCGAGCAGCTGGGTGCGTATCGACACCGGGGGCCGAGGGCCGGGGAGATGTAGCGCTGGTAGGCGACGATGGGTGCGGACAGGAGTGCGCGTAGGGCGCGGCCCGCGAGCGTCATCGTGCGTCCCACTTGCGCCACGCTCGCGCCATCGCGCGGTCAAGGTGTTCGCCGAGTTCCTTGGAGGGAACACCGAGGGCTTTGGAAGAGGCCCGTACGACGACCCTGGATCCTTCAGGCAGGTCGGCGATTCGTTCGCGCATGAGGTGGCGCAGCTGCCGCTTGACGCGGTTGCGTCCGTTGGCGCGCTTGATTTCCCGCTTGGGTACGACGAAACCGACGAGGCGACTGTTGCGTTCCTCGTCGGCTCGGACGTGGACGACGACCAGCGGATCTCCTGCACGCGTTCCTTGTCGGATCGCGGCGGTGAAATCCGCTGGGTCAACCATGCGGTGCGCGCGCGGCAGCACCGGTGTGTCTCAGGCGGACAGCTTGGCGCGGCCCTTGCGACGGCGGGCAGCCAGAATGGCGCGGCCGGCGCGGGTCGACATGCGCAGACGGAAGCCGTGCGTCTTGGAACGACGACGGTTGTTGGGCTGGAAGGTCCGCTTGGTGGTCACGGCAATTCTCCTCGGCGGGGAGTGGTTTCCCACTCGTTATCGGTTGGGCTATCGACACACGGGGGCGCGATAGCAGGGACGCACGCCCGAAATGGGCGCAAACAAAGACCAAGACTAAGCGGATTGGGGCCACACGTCAACGCGGCAACGTTACCCACCGCGTCACACACAGTATCCACAGCTGTGCAAATCACTGTGGATCTTATCCGTCCACAGAGGGTGGATGACGAGGGTTATCCACAGGCTGTGCGTATTTTTGCTTTCCGCACGCTGCTGCGGACCCAAAGTTGTAACTACAAAGCTGTGATTCTGTGATAGTTCTCCACAGCTCCATCCCCAGTCTGTGCATAACATGTGCGCGGACTACACTGCGACAATGTACGAGCGTCACGCACATCACCGAGAAGTCGTGACCGAACTCACCAGTATTTGTGACCGGAGGTTGCCGTGGAGTCGGATTCCCTCACACGCGCATGGGCTGCGGCCCTGGACGCAGTCCCCACCGACGAGCTGGGACCCGTCGCCACGTCGATGCTGCGCTCCGCTCGCCCCCTCGGCGACATCGAAGGAACGATTCTGCTCGCCGTCCCCAACGATTTCACCAAGCAGTGGATCGAAGACAAGGCACAGTCGAAGCTGACAACCGCCCTGTCCGTGCACCTGGGCCGCACCGTACGCATCGCCATCACCGTCGATCCCACGCTCGAGGTCATCGCGGACGAAGAGGACGAGGATGAGCCGACCCCCACCGCGCCGGCCGCACCCGCGGCGGCCCCGGCCTCGTCGATCGTTGAGGACGAGGAGCACCGCTCCCCCGCCCTCGTCACCGCGCCCACCGACTCCGGTCCGACCCACCTGAACCCCAAGTTCACCTTCGACACCTTCGTCATCGGCCCGTCGAACCGTTTCGCGCACGCCGCCGCGCTCGCCGCCTCGGAAACCCCGGGCACCGCGTTCAATCCCCTCTTTATCTACGGCGATTCAGGACTGGGCAAGACGCACCTCCTGCAGGCCATCGGCCACAACGCCCTGTCGATGATGCCCCACCTGAAGGTCCGCTACGTCAACTCCGAAGAGTTCACGAACGAGTTCATCAACGCGATTCGCCTCAATAAGACGGACAACTCCCAGGTCGAGGCCTTCCACCGCCGCTACCGCGAGCTCGACATCCTCCTCATCGACGACATCCAGTTCATCGGCGACAAGGAACAGACCGTCGAAGGCTTTCCATACCTTTAATGCGCTGCACAGCGCCAACAAGCAGATCGTCCTCACCTCCGACCTGCCCCCGGCCCAGCTCAAGGGCTTCGAGGACCGCATGCGGTCGCGCTTCTCCTCGGGCCTGCTCGTGGACGTGCAGCCCCCGGACCTGGAGACCCGCATCGCGATCCTGCACAAGAAGGCTGATGCTGAGGGCCTCGAGGTCACCCCTGAGGTGTTTGAGTACGTGGCCTCGCGCATCTCCTCCAACATCCGTGAGCTGGAGGGTGCTCTCGTACGCATCGGCGCGTGGGCGTCGCTGTACCAGGAGCGCATTGACTTGAACCTCGCGCAGATGATGCTCAAGGACTTCGTGTCCAACCCGGACGACAACGAGATCACCGTCAGCCTCATCATGAGCCAGTGCGCCGTTTACTTCGGCGTGACGATCGAGCAGATGGGTTCCTCGGAGCGCAGCCACAACGTCGTCGAGGCCCGTCAGATCGCCATGTATCTGTGCCGCGAGCTCACCGACCTATCGCTACCCAAGATCGGACAAGCATTCGGACGCGACCACACGACGGTCATGCACGCGAACAAGAAGATCTCCAAGCTCATGAAGGAGAAGCGCGAGACCTTCAACCACGTGTCGGAGCTTACAAACAGGATTAAGCAGAAGGCCAGGGAGTCGTGAAAATGGCGCGGGCGCTGAGATAAGTCGGCGCCCGCGCCCCATTCACAGGAGTTGTGCACATCGGGTGCATGAGCGGGCTGGAGCTGTGTAGAAAGAGTGCATGCCTGTGGATCTTAAAAAGTTGTCATTTGCTTCGTGCACAGGACGACGTGACGAATCCACAGCCTCGTCCCATAATGACAGCACAGTTATTTGATTGAAATTCCGCCGAATAAGGGAGTTATCCACAGAACTCACAGCCCTTATGATGGAAGGGAAGTCAAATGACAAAAATTTTTTCACAGGCCTCCGTACAACAGCGGCACCGCCGACGCTACGCGATGGCGTGTGCGAGGCACATTTCCTGCCCCACGTGGGCACACTTGTGGGTAAAGTAGTGTCCGATCCGTTTTGTGTTTTGGAGGCAGCTATGAAGTTCACCGTCGCCCGCGATGTTCTGGCCGAGGCCGTGTCGTGGACCGCCCGCGCGCTCCCCGTGCGTCCGGCATCGCCGATCCTGGCCGGCGTGCGCATCAAGGCTGAAGGCGACGAGCTGACCCTGTCCTCCTTCGACTACGAGGTCTCCGCGAACTCGCATATTCCCGCCACCGTTGACGAGGCCGGCGAGGTCCTGGTGTCCGGTCGTCTGCTGGCCGACATCTCCAAGTCCCTGCCCTCCAAGCCCGTCTCCGTCGAGCTTGATGGCCAGAAGGTGAACCTGGTCTGCGGCTCCTCGCACTTCACGCTCGCGGTCATGCCCCTCGACGAGTACCCGCTCCTGCCCGCGCAGCCCACGGGCGTCGGCGCGATCGATTCCTCGACGCTGTCGCAGGCCGTCTCCCAGGTGTCGATCGCCGCGTCACGCGACGACACCTGCCCCTGCTGACGGGCGTGCGCATTGAGATCAACGGCCCGGCGATCACGCTGCTGGCCACCGACCGCTACCGCCTCGCCATGCGCGAGCTCGATTGGGAGCCCACCGACACCTCCATCGAAGAGGTGGCCCTGGTCAAGGCCCGCATTCTCCAGGACGTCGCCAAGTCAATGACCTCGGGTGCCAAGGTCGAGGTCGGCCTGTCCGGCGAGTCCCAGCCCGGCGCCTCGTCCCTTATTGGCTTCACCGCCCAGGGTCGCCGCACCACCTCGACGCTCATGGACGGCGACTACCCCGCCGTGCGTCGTCTCTTCCCCGACACGACGCCCATCCAGGCCGTCGTCGATCGCCACGCACTGCTCGAGGCCGTCAAGCGTATGTCGCTGGTCGCCGAGCGCAAGACCTCCGTGCGCCTGGCCTTCACTGAGGGCCAGCTGGTCCTCGAGGCCGGCCAGGGCGACAACGCCCAGGCCTCCGAAGCCATCGAGGCGACCCTGAACGGCGACGACATCTCGACCGCGTTCAACCCGCAGTTCCTCATCGACGGCCTGCAGGTCCTGGACACCGACTACGTGCGCTTCGGCTTCACCCACCCCACGAAGCCGGCCGTCATCACCGGCCAGAAGAAGGCCGACGAGGGCGAGGTCACGCAGTTCCGCTACCTGCTGATGCCCATCCGCTTCGGCATCTGACGTGCGCGTCTCCCACCTGGCCCTCGACGACTTCCGCTCCTGGAAGCACGGGGTCGTCGAGCTGCCCGAGGGCCCGACGGTCCTCGTGGGTGCGAACGGCCAGGGAAAGACGAACCTCGTCGAGGCGCTCGCCTACCTGTCCACGTTTTCGTCGCACAGGGTCGGCGCGGAGGGTGCCCTCGTGCGCATCCCCATCGACGAGGACGAGGCCGCCCCGGGTGGTGCCGTCATCCGCGCGCGGGTCGTGGCCTCGGGCCGCGAGCAGGTCATCGAGCTGGAAATCGTGCGCGGTAAAGCCAATCGCGCGCGCATCAACCGCGCGCAGGTGAGGCCCCGCGAGATTCTGGGCATTGTGCGCACGGTCGTGTTCGCACCCGAGGACCTCTCGCTCGTGCGCGGTGACCCGTCGGTGCGCCGCTCCTTCCTGGATGACCTGGCTACGCAGCTCTCCCCCATCCATGCCTCCGTGCGCTCCGACTTCGATCGGGTCGCACGCCAGCGTGCGGCGCTCATGAAGGCCGCCCAGGCCTCGCTCCGCCGCGGCCAGTCCCCCGACCTGTCGACCCTCGAGATCTGGGACCAGCAGTTCGCCGCCCTGTCCGCGCGCATCACGGCAACGCGCGCCTCCATCGCATCGCGCCTGGAGGAGCCGGCCGCGCGTTCATACGACGATGTCGCCGATTCCCCTCGCCACCTGCGCCTCGCCTTCGATGCCTCCGTCGACCGCGTCATCGGCACCGACCCCGATAACCCGGCGAGCGCCGACCTCACCGACGTGGAGGCCCAGACCGAGCGCATGCTCGCCGCCCTGACGTCCGTGCGCGAGAAGGAAACCGAGCGCGGCGTCAACCTCGTCGGCGCACACCGCGACGACCTGACCCTCAGCCTCGGCACGATGCCCGTCAAGGGCTACGCCTCCCACGGCGAATCATGGTCGGTCGCCCTCGCGCTGCGCCTCGGCGCCTTCGAGCTGCTCAGCGACGACGGCGACACCCCGATCCTCATCCTCGACGATGTCTTCGCCGAGCTCGACTCCTCGCGCCGGGAGGGCCTGGCCGCCCTAGCCTCGAAGGCCGAACAGATCATCGTCACCTGCGCGGTCGCCGACGACCTGCCCGCCTCCCTCGACCACCACGCCCTGCACGTGCGCCTCGACCCCGAGCGCGGCACCGTCATCGACGAGGCTGACCATGAGTGAGCACGAGGAGGCGGCCGCCGACGAACTGAGCGGCCAGGAGGCACCGGGCGAAGAAGCCGACGCGGACGAGTTCGTCGTCCGCGCCCTCGAACGAGCCCAGAGCGTCGCCCGCACGCACGGCTACACGAGGTCCACCCTGCCCTCGTGGGGCCTCGACGAAACACGTCCCCGCCGCAGCCTCGACGGATCCAGCGAATACGCGGCCATCGAAACCGACGGCTTTGGCCGCCTTGCCCAGGACGATAGCGTCGCCGCGCGCGCCGCAGCCCGAGCCGCCGCGTACCGCCACGGAGGCGGGATCGAAGCCCCGGCCTCGTCGACAGAGGAGGACCCCGAGGGTGACCTCGCGGCCCTGCGCCAGGCCCTGAAAGGAACCGGCGCCTCGTGGAGCCGCTCCCCCGGCATGGCCGCCATGCGCCCGCGCTACCGCAAGGCCAACTCCCTCGGCGCGATCCTGGCGCGCACAATCAAGACACGCGAATGGGACACCCCCACCAAGATGGGGTCAATCATGGCGAAATGGCGCGACATCGTGGGGCCCGCCAACGCAGAACACACGCGCATCGAAACCTTCGAGGGACACAAGCTCGTCGTGCGCGCCGACTCAACCGCCTGGGCCAAACAGCTCCAGCTGCTCCTGCCCACCATCGAACGGCGCATCGCCGAGGAAGTCGGGTCCGGCGTTGTTGAGCAGGTCATCATCCGAGGCCCCGTCGCCCCCCTCGTGGAAGAAAGGCCCATACGTCGTACGAGGCCGAGGCCCGCGCGCGGACTACGGGTAGGTCAACACTCGAGAAAATAGGTGAGGGGCTCCCCCACGTGGTTGGATTTTGTTAGTCTTCACATTGAATCCCGCACACCAGTGCGAATTTGACGAGGAGTAACGATGAGTAATCCGTACGCGCCGCAGGGCGGTAACGGTTGGGGAAACAACCCCCAGGGGCAGCAGGGCTACGGCCAGGGTCCCTACGGTGCGCAGCCTCAGCAGCAGGGGTATGGGGCAGGCCAGTACGGTGCGCAGCCTCAGCAGCAGAACTACGGGCAGGACGCGTCCAACCCGTACGGTGTTTCAAACTCCCAGAATCCCTACGGCGGACAGAGCTCATCGAACCCCTACGGTGGGCAAAGCGGTGCTAATCCCTACGGAAGCCAGGGTGGCAACGCCTACGGTGCGCAGAACCAGGGCGGCTACCCGCAGGGTTACGGACAGCCCGGAATGACCCCGATGGGCACGCCCCCCGCAGGGCGAGAAATCCAAGGCTCCCCTCCTGATTGGCGTCGTCGCGGGCATCGTCGTCCTCCTGATGATCGGTGGCCTCGTCGTGTGGGGCATGCTCAGCTCCGGCTCGAACAGCGCCTCGGGTCCCTCCTCGGATCGCACCTCGTCCTCGTCGGGCGGCTCAGATTCCGGTTCGGGATCGTCGAATGGAAACAGGGGTTCGGGCTCCTCCAACGGACAGGGGAGTTCCTCCGGACCATACTCTGCGGATTTTTCGAATGGTGTTCATGTCGAAGCCACAAATATTGAAATAGGACCGAATTCCATCAATGGGAAAAAGACCGTTGTCGCAACGTTTGTGATCGAGAATAGGGGAAAAGAATCGGAACTTCCGGCCTTGGTGGTCCCCATGGCGAATCAGGATGGACGAGAGCTTGAGCTCGCGGCGTTCCGGTCTGGAGACATTCCCGAACATTACGACCCCAATGTCGGATTGGAAGCCTTGCCCCCCGGTTACAAGCTGACATGGACGCTCGGATTCGAAATCGAGAAAGAGAATGAACCCATTGTGTTCGTGACTACTGATTTCAAGGACGATAACAACAAGATCCCCGACTATGTCTGGAATCCCAAGTGATCTGACGTCGTCTGCGGCCTGCATCGATAGGCACACGCCGCGCTTCGGACGCGACCGCAACGCACGCGGTCTCTCCGCCTGAACGCATGCAATGGGGCCGCCCTCCCAGCCGGGAGGGCGGCCCCGTGTGTCCCAGCCGCAACCACAATCGGCATGCGACTGGTCACAGTCGAGTTTTCGTTGCAATCACGCAGTTTGTAAAGTAACCCTCCGAGCCTGTCAATCCCTGGAACAAGCGCCACTTTTGGTAGAATCTACAAGGTTAAACATCTATTTTCGCGCACTGCGAGGGGAGCCACGTGGCTGACAACGAGAAGACCGCCGAAGGCGAGCAGTCCTACGGCGCATCGGACATCACCGTCCTCGAGGGTCTGGAAGCCGTCCGCAAGCGCCCGGGCATGTACATCGGATCCACCGGCGAACGCGGCCTGCACCACCTGGTGTACGAGGTCGTTGACAACTCCGTCGACGAGGCCCTGGCCGGCTACGCCGACCACATCGAGGTCACGATCCAGAAAGACGGCGGCATCAAGGTCGTCGACAACGGTCGAGGCATCCCCGTCGACGAGCACCCCACCGAGCACAAGCCCACCGTCGAGGTCGTCATGACGATCCTCCACGCCGGCGGTAAGTTCGGCGGCGGCGGCTACGCCGTCTCGGGCGGCCTGCACGGCGTCGGCATCTCCGTCGTCAACGCCCTGTCCACCCGCGTGAACACCGAGATCCGCCGCCAGGGCTACGTGTGGCGCATGTCGTTCGCCAACGGCGGCACCCCCATCACCCCCCTCGAGCGCGGCGAAAAAACCGATGAGACCGGCACCACCCAGGTCTTCTACCCGGACCCGGAGATCTTCGAAACCGTCGAATTCGACTTTGAAACCCTGCGTCAGCGCTTCCAGCAGATGGCCTTCCTCAACAAGGGCCTGCGCATCACCCTGACCGACGAGCGCGAGTTCGCCACCGACGAAGGCGACGAGATCGCCGGCGGCGAGGAGGCCTCGGACAAGAAGACCAAGGGCCACCGCACCGTCTCCTACTGCTACGAGCACGGCCTGCGCGACTACGTCGAATACCTCGACTCCGCCAAGAAGTCCGACCCGATCAACAACGAGATCATCGACTTCGAAGCCGAAAACGACGAAGGCACCATGAGCGTGGAAATCGCCATGCAGTGGACCACCGCCTACTCCTCGTCCGTCCACACCTTCGCCAACACCATCAACACGACCGAAGGCGGCATGCACGAGGAGGGCTTCCGCACCGCGCTGACCTCCCTCGTCAACCGCTACGGCCGCGACAAGGGCATCATCCGCGACAAGGACGACAACCTCACCGGTGACGACGTCCGCGAAGGCCTGACCGCCGTCATCTCGATCAAGCTCACCGAGCCCCAGTTCGAAGGCCAGACGAAGACCAAGCTCGGCAACACCGAGGCCCGCACCTTCGTCGCCCAGCAGGTCTACTCCAAGCTCACCGACTGGTTCGACGCCCACCCCGCCGACGCCAAGGCCATCATTGCCAAGGGCCAGGCCGCACAGGCTGCCCGCGTCGCCGCCCGCAAGGCCCGTGAGGCCACGCGCCGCAAGGGCGTCCTCGAGTCCGCCTCCATGCCCGGCAAGCTGCGCGACTGCTCCTCGCGCACGCCGTCGGAGTGCGAAATCTTCATCGTCGAGGGCGACTCCGCAGGCGGCTCCGCCGTCGGCGGCCGCGACCCCGAGCGTCAGGCCATCCTGCCGATCCGCGGCAAGATCCTCAACGTCGAAAAGGCGCGCCTGGACCGAGCCCTGTCCTCGGACACCATCCGCTCCCTCATCACCGCCTTCGGAACCGGCATCGGCGAAGACTTCGACATCTCGAAGCTGCGCTACGGCAAGATCGTCATCATGGCGGACGCCGACGTCGACGGCCAGCACATCGCCACGCTGCTGCTGACCCTCCTCTTCCGCTACATGCGACCCCTCATCGAGGACGGTCACGTCTTCATCGCCATGCCCCCGCTGTACCGCATCAAGTGGACCAACGCCGAGCACGAATTCGCGTACTCCGACAAGGAACGTGACCAGCTGCTCGCCGCCGGCGCCGCCGCGAACCGCCGCCTGCCCAAGGAAGGCGGCATCCAGCGCTACAAGGGTCTGGGCGAAATGAACGACCACGAACTGTGGGAGACCACCATGGATCCGGAGCGCCGAATCCTCAAGCAGGTCACCCTCGACGAGGCCGCAGACGCCGACGAGACCTTCACGATCCTCATGGGCGACGACGTCGACCGACGCCGCACGTTCATCCAGCGCAACGCCTCCGACGTGCGCTTCCTCGACATCTGACATAACCCGCGACCAGCCCAGCCCCGGCCTCGAACCGGGCGGGCCTGATCGAGCAGAAACAACGTAAGGAACACTTGTGAGCGACGAGCAGATTACCGACGCGCGGCACATCTCGGACACCGAGCGAATCCGCCAGGTCGACCTGCAAAAGGAGATGCAGCGCTCCTACCTCGACTACGCCATGAGCGTCATCGTCGGGCGCGCCCTGCCCGACGTGCGCGACGGCCTCAAGCCTGTCCACCGTCGCGTCCTGTACGCCATGTACGACGGCGGATACCGCCCCACCTCCTCGTTCTCCAAGTCCTCCCGCGTCGTCGGCGAGGTCATGGGTAACTACCACCCCCACGGTGACGCCGCCATCTACGACGCCCTCGCGCGCCTCGTGCAGCCCTGGTCGCTGCGCTACCCCCTCGTCGCCGGCCAGGGTAACTTCGGCACCCCCGGCAACCTGGGCCCCGCAGCCCCCCGTTACACCGAGTGCAAGATGGCACCCCTGGCCATGGAGATGGTCCGCGACATCGACGAAGAATGCGTCGATTTCCAGGACAACTACGACGGCCGCAACCAGGAACCCACCATCCTGCCCGCGCGCTTCCCGAACCTGCTGGCCAACGGCTCCGAAGGCATCGCCGTCGGCATGGCCACCCGCATCCCGCCGCACAACCTGCGCGAACTTGCGCGCGGCGTCGAATGGGCCCTCGAGCACCCCGAGGCCTCCCGCGAGGAACTCCTCGAAGCGCTCATCAAGCTGATCCCCGGACCCGACTTCCCCACCGGCGCAACAATCCTTGGCCGTAAGGGCATCGAAGACGCGTACCGCACCGGCCGCGGCTCCATCACGCAGCGCGCCGTTGTTAACGTCGAGGAAATCCAGGGCCGCCAGTGCCTCGTCGTCACCGAGCTGCCCTACCAGGTCAACCCCGACAACCTGGCCGACAAGATCGCCCAGCTCGTGCGCGACGGAGCGATCGGCGGCATCGCCGACATCCGGGACGAGACCTCCGGCCGCACCGGCCAGCGCCTCGTCATCGTCCTCAAGCGCGACGCCGTCGCCAAGGTCGTCCTCAACAACCTCTACAAGCGCACCAGCCTGCAGGAGAACTTCTCCGCCAACATGCTCGCGCTCGTCGACGGCGTGCCCCGCACCCTGTCGATCGACGGCTTCATCCGCCACTGGATCAACCACCAGATCGACGTCATCGTGCGCCGCACGAAGTTCCGCCTGCGCAAGGCCCTCGAGCGCCTGCACATCCTCGAAGGCTACCTGAAGGCCCTCGACGCCCTCGACGAGGTCATCGCCCTCATCCGTCGCTCCCCCACGGTCGACGAGGCTCGCGCCGGCCTCATCGAGCTGCTCGACGTGGACGCCATCCAGGCCGACGCCATCCTGGCCCTCCAGCTGCGCCGCCTGGCCGCCCTCGAGCGCCAGAAGATCATGGACGAGCACGGCGAACTCAAGGCCCGCGTCGACGACCTCAACGACATCCTCGCCAAGCCCGAGCGTCAGCGCGCCATCATCTCCGCCGAACTGTCCGAGATCGTCGACAAGTTCGGCGACGAGCGTCGCACCCGCATCCTTCCCTTCGACGGGGAGATGTCGATGGAAGACCTCATCCCCGAAGAGGACGTCGTCGTCACCATCACCCGCGACGGCTTCGCCAAGCGCACCCGCACGGACAACTACCGCTCGCAGAAGCGCGGCGGCAAGGGCGTGCGCGGCACCCAGCTGCGCGGCGACGACGTGGTCGAACACTTCTTCGTCACGACCACGCACAACTGGCTGCTCTTCTTCACCAACCTCGGTCGCGTCTACCGCGCCAAGGCCTACGAGATCCCCGAAGGTGGCCGCGACGCCAAGGGCCAGCACGTCGCCAACCTGCTGGCGTTCCAGCCCGACGAGCACATCGCACAGGTACTCGCGATCCGCACCTACGAGGACGCGGACTTCCTGGTCCTGGCCACCAAGCGCGGCCTCGTCAAGAAGACCCCGCTGAGCCTGTACAACTCGCCCCGATCCGGCGGCATCATCGCCATCAACCTGCGCGAGGACGAGGACGGCAAGCCCGACGAACTCGTGTCCGCTCAGACCATCATGGCCGACGAGGACCTCATCCTCGTCTCCCGCGACGGCCAGGCCGTGCGATTCACCGCCACCGAAGACCAGCTGCGCTCCATGGGCCGCTCAACGTCCGGCGTGCGCGGCATGAAGTTCCGCGGCGACGACGAACTGCTCAGCATGGAGGTCCCGCGTGAGAACACCGACCTGCTGATCGTCACCGAGTCCGGCTACGCCAAGCGCACCCCCGTCGACGAATACCCGACCAAGTCGCGCGGCACCCTCGGCGTGCGCGTCGGCAAGCTCGTCGACGAACGCGGCGGCCTCGTCGGCGCCCTCGTCGTGCGACCCGATGAGGACGTCATGGTCATCACCGAGTCCGGCAAGCTCGTCCAGGTCAACGCCTCCGACGTGCGACCCACTGCCCGCAACACCATGGGCGTCATCTTCGCCCGCCCGGACGACGGCGACCGCATCATCGCGATCACCCGCAACTCCGACTCGGGCGACGAGGACGACACCGACGAGTCCGAGAACACCGAGGCCACCCAAGCACCGGAAGCCGCGGAGGGGACCGACGCCCCCACAGACGAGGCCACGGCCTCTGAAGGCGCCGACACCGCGGACGCGGAGAACTGACGGATGATCACGGGACGAGGCCTGCCTCGTCCCGTGATCAATCTGCCAAGCGGCGCGGAACCAGCGCCGGTGCCAGGCGATGCGGTAGCCTGGCAGGTAGGAAGTGCGACCTGGAAGGAACCCCATGAGCGACCACGTCTCGAGCACCCGCAGCGACGCTCCCCGCCGAGTTGACCTGGCAATCGCGCGCATCGACGCGTGGACCGTCATGAAGGTCTCCTTCCTCCTGTCGGTCGCCCTGGGCATCGCGATGGTCGTCGCCACGATCGTCCTGTGGCTCATGGTCGACGCCATGCACGTCTTCAGCCAGCTCGAGGAATTCCTCCAGACCATCGGTGCCGGCCGCTACGCGGACCTCCTGGACTACGCTCGACTGCCTCGCGTCATCTCCTACGCGACGATCGTCGCCGTCATTAACGTCATCCTGCTCACCGCCATGTCGACGCTGGGAGCCATGCTCTACAACGTCGTCGCCTCGCTGGTGGGCGGCGTCAAGGTGTCCCTCATGGATGAGTGAGGGCACTCGCGCAAGGGGTCGGCTGATGCCGGCCCCTTTTGCTATGCCTGGCGGGTGTTCTTGCGGTGCCTGTGGCCTCGCCTGATCTCCGGCCGCCGCGGGGCCTGCCCGCCCGCTCGCCGTCCGCGCTGCGAGCTTCGCTCGGCGCGTCGGCTCGAAGCCCGGCCAGGCCTGCAGGCCCCGCGGCGGCCTCCAATCGGGCGAGGCTTGGTGCTGTGAGTGGCTCGGCCTGGCGTGGCCTGGCCGCCGCCCACCGGCACCGCGGCCTGGCCCTGCAGGCCCCGCGGCGGCCTTCGGACCAGCAACAGTGGGGGTTTTGCAGCATTAGAAGCTGGCTGTCGGCGTGTCGCCGGCGTGTCACACCTCTAGTGATGCAATTCCCCCCGTTTGGTGGCGGTGAGGCCGCGATGTGAGGCGGTGTGGTGCCCACAGTGCATACCACCTCGAAGAAAAACGCTGAAAACGGGCGGTTGTAGATGAGGTGGTCTGCGTTTTGGCGGATTTGGTGGGCTCACGTGCGAATGCAAGGGCCCGCGTGCGTATGAGCGGACCGATGCATGGCTGCGTCGGGCCGGGAGCGTTGCCAGTGTTACTGCTGGATCGGAATTGTTGGGCAGTGGTGGCCAGGCCCCGCCGCCCACGCTCCGCCGGGTGGGTGAACATGCGCATCAAAGAGCCCAGGTGTCCACCTACGGGGCCGGTTCGTTACTTGGTGTCAATCCGCGTCGGGCGGGCCCGCAGAGCCGCCCGAAGAAGCCGACGCAGCAAGGCGCCCGACCGCGACGGCGGACGATGATCAGAAGCAAGTAAAGGCCCCTCCGCGCGCCACGCATACGGATTGTGGCTGAACGGCCCCGGCCAAGACGACGCGACAACCGTTGCCGAGGCTGGCAGGGGGAGGAGTGGGCTCACCCAGGATCCCGCCGTCACGTAGATGTGCATGAGTCCGCTGATGCACTCGAAAAAACCATCGTCGACAACCGACTCGGGAAAACCCACGGGGTCGAACGCATAGACACCCTCGAGCGCCGGGGGAGTGGCCGCCGCTGCGTACAGCGCGAGATTCGCGCCCTTCGAATGACCGACCACGGTGATTGGCCCATCGGCCCCCGACGCAGCATACGCCAGGTAGTTCGCGGCCCACCGCTGCGAATCCGTCGGAAAATCGAGACCAAAGCGGGTATCTTCCGCCCACCCGACCGCGCTTGCATCCGTCCCGCGGAAAACCACGTAGGTAGCCCCGGCCTCGTCGATAAAGGTGACGGCACCGAACTGTGCGAGCGGCCGCGACGCCAGCCGAGTGACCGCGTCGCGTACGCGCAGGCCCCCGAAACGCGCGCTCGCACCGGCGGCTTCAAGCAGCTGACGGTCCGCATGCGACACTAACGAATAGCGATACAAAGACCGGATAGACGAGGCCTGGGCCACCTCTCGCAGTAGGCACCCGTGCGGGGAACGAGGCCCGGGCAGCGCGTGAAAATCCACGTAAACCAGGCAGGAGAGAGCGAGAGCGTCGGTGGGGGAGAGGTTCGCTCGTAGCGGTGTGAGGGAGTCTCGGACGTGCTCGACGACGGTGGTCACGAGGCCTCCTCCTCTCCATCGAGGGCCGGGCAATCGCGGTCGTGTTGGACGTCACCAACGCTCGATTTTGCCGGATGGCCCTATGCTGTGTACTATATCCGAGTGCCTGAAAGGGCGCCGGTTGGGCCTATAGCTCAGTAGGTTAGAGCGCAGTCCTGATAAGACTGAGGTCGGTGGTTCGAGCCCACCTAGGCCCACCATCCGCAGGCGAGCGAAAGCGGAGGATCATCATGAAGAAATGGGTCACCTGTTGCGTGGCTGTCGGATCCGTCGTGGCCGTGGGCATCGTCGTTCGACAAATTCTCGTTGATCTTTCCGATAACGCTGACCTGTGGACGTCCGTCACGGACGCCGTGGAGGACTAAGTTTCTCCAACGGGGCTATGGCGCAATTGGTAGCGCACCTGCTTTGCAAGCAGGGGGTTACGGGTTCGAGTCCCGTTAGCTCCACGTTTCACCCGCAACCGGATGGTTGCGGGTTTTTTCTATGTGAGCTTCGACAAAATGTGCAGCTCAGCGGCGCCGCTGAGGCCATATTGTGCGCTCGGATAACATTTGTCCGACCATCTGGTTACACGTAGGGAATCAGGGTGCCCCGTCACAAAAAACACGTAAAGTGGCCCATCAACTGCAGCGAAGCGCCGTATTTATCCACAGCGGTATACACAGTTGTGTATAAACCGTGTGGACGGTTGTTTATCGACGCCTCACCATTGTTTGAAAACTGACCTGCAGGGGTGAAGTTAGAAGGCCTCTCACCTCGGAAAACAACCTCTTCACACTTGTTGGGAAACTCGTAGAATTGGCTTGAAATATACACTTTTCGCACATTCAGGAGAAGGCTGTGCACACCAACCACACGTGGTCGAAGGCCTCCAAGCCGGCCCAGCTGCTAGCCATGCTGGTCACGACCGCCCTCGTTATGCTCGGCGTCACGACGCTGCCCACATATGCGGCAGCCCCGACGCTCAAACTCGCTATCACACCCGACGAGACCTCGTACCTCTCCGGTGTCGAGCAGCGCTACGTCGTCGAGTTTTCCTGCGCCTCCACCACGGAGGACTGCCTCGACTCGGTCGTCACCATCACGCTGCCCCACACCGTGACCCCCGCGGGTGACCCCAACCCCGACTCGGCCCCCGACGGCGTCAACGCCACGGCCACCGCCGGTAAGAAGGTCGTCACCCCCACGATCAAGGCTCCGACCGCAAACGCTGACGGCCTCGTCACCTACGACCTCGGAACCGTCGCCGCTGGCTCCTCGTTCCAGACGGTCCTGACCTTCACCGCCCCGCGCGGTGTGACCCCCGGCGGCTCCACCGTCACCCCGGTTGCTACCTTCACCTCGGGCGAGAGCAAGGAAACCTCCCAGGCGACCGTCACGATCAAGTCCGAGCCGACGCCCCTCCTGAGCAAGACCGGCCCGGTCGCGACCCCCAAGAACGTCGACGTGACCTACCAGATCACGCCGAAGTACGACACCAACGTGGACGGCCTCAACGGCAAGTCCAACATGACCGACGTCGTCATCACGGACCCGCTGCCCAAGTGCGCGAAGTACGTGTCCTCCTCGGCCTCGGGCAACACCAAGACGAACACCGCGGCGACCGTGGAAAGCTCCTACGACGCCGCGACCCACACCGTCACCTGGAACGTCGGCGACGTCAACCCCGCATTCATGAACATCGTCCTGTCCGTCACCGTCCACTACGACGACACCTGCACGGACGAGGCCGTCACCAACACCGCGAAGCTCACCGGCAAGGAGATGCACAACGAGACCAACGTTGTCACCGCCGACGCCTCCTTCACGCACCGCTTCGACAGCGAGATCCGCTACGGCGGCGGCTTCCACAAGCGCGCCATGAGCCAGTTCGAGCGCGGCAAGCAGGGCAACTGGCTGTACAGCTACTCCAACAACTCCAACGTCCCGGTCGTCATGGAGTACACCGACTACCTGACCTGTGGCCTCGTGTCCCCGACCGACGGCTCCAAGGACTGCGACAAGCCCCTCATGCGCGTCCACACGATCGACACTCAGACGACGACGCCCATCGAGATCACTACTGGACCAACAAGGGCAACACCGGCACTCAGACCGTCTACCGCGGCAAGGCATTTGACTTCTCCTCCTTCGCCGCCGACGAGTACCTGACCGTCTTCCACTACAAGCAGACGATCCCCGCCGGTGAGTCCTCCATCCTCAACGTCGCCGGCCCCATTGGCGCAGGCACCCCCACGACCGAGGACGGCACAACCTACGTCGAGGCCGACACCAACTCCGCCGCATGGAAGGCCGGCAAGTCCGACCAGTACGTGCGTGTCCAGAACTGTGTCTCCGACTGGTCCATGAAGTCCCTCGACGGCTCCCGATCCATCCAGATCCCCGCCGACGACTACTGCGACATCCTCACCCTGGGCACCGCACTGCCCAAGTACTACAACGCCAAGTCCACCATCAAGGGCAACCTGGCGTCCCCCGGCTCCGAGGTTACCTTCAGCGTCACCGCGAACAACACCTCGACCGTCGTTGACTCCCAGCCCGTCATCTCCGACCTGCTGCCCTGCGGCATGACCTTCGTCGAGGGTTCCGTCACCGGCGGACCCGCAGGTAAGGAAAAGACCGTCACGGTCCGCGACGTCACCGATGCCACCGGCTGCACCCGCCAGCTCGTCCAGGTCACCTGGCCCGGCTACCAGACCAAGGGTGGCACCACCATCCAGCTGCGCGGCAAGGTCGGCCCCTCGATGAGCGCCGGCACGCACAAGAACGAGGCCTACATCTCCGCGGCCGAACCCGAGTACGCGCTGACCTCCAAGAAGACCACGATCTGCTTCTACGGCTCCACCGACGACACCTACGATGTCAACGGTGACGGCAACACGGCCGACCAGGTCTGCCCCGTCTCCTCGACCTTCACGGTCTCCGAGCAGGCTGGCGCTGATGTCGTCCTCGAGGGCCTCGGCTCCGTGGAAGGCTCGACCTACAAGAAGTACGTCGACGGCGTGTCCATGATCCGCCAGGGTGAAGACGGTAAGTACCGCATCACCCCCACCAACTCCGGTAACGCGGACCTGTCCGACATGACCGTGTACGGCATCCTGCCCCACGTGAACGACACCGCCATCCAGGGTTCTGATCCTCGTGGTTCCGAGTGGGCGCCCATCCTCACCGGTCCCCTCCAGGTCGGCGCAGGCACGGGCATCGACCCCTCGCAGGTCACTATCGAGTACTCCACCTCCTACAACCCCTGCCGCGGCGAAGTCATGAAACAGGGCGACGCCATGGCAGCCGGCCCCGCCGGATGCGACAACAACTGGACCACCACCCCGGCCTCGTGGGCCGACGTGAAGTCCTACCGCATCTACATCAACGGCAAGGCCACCCCGATCAAGGCCGGCGCATCGATCCCGATCATCGCGCCCATCAAGGCCCCCGATAACGCGACCGGCATCGCCTACGAGTCCGTCGCCATCGCGGCCACCCAGGCCTCGAACAACCGCGCCATCCTGCCCGCCGAGCCGATCAAGGTCGCCATGGCCCTCGCGCTCGACGTCGCCCTCAACAAGACCGTCGTCTCCGACGCGTCCAACCTGAAGCCCGGCGACCAGGTCACCTACCGCATCGACGCCGGCAACATCGGCCAGGGCAAGGCCCCCGACCTCAAGGTCAAGGAAGCCTTCCCCGCTGGCACCACCTTCGTGTCCGCCGAGACGCATAAGTGCGCCTCCGGCTACACGACCGGCCTGCCGCAGGAATGCAAGGGAACCGACGAGGCCGGCACCTTCGATGGCACCACGTGGACGATTGGCGACATGCTCGCCGGCGAATACGCCTCGCTCTTCGTGACCGTCACGCTGAACGCCGACACCGACGGCAAGACCCTGAACAACACGGCCGCCTTCGTGAACCCGCCCGAGTACGACCTCGTGCCCGGCAACAACTCCTCCTCGGCGTCCATCACCGTCAAGCACCGCCTGGCCGGCAAGGTGTACTACGACGCGAACGAGTCCTCCTCGTTCGACAACGGTGAGGACCCCTTCAAGGACATCACGGTCGAGCTGGTCGGCGCCGACGGGAGTGTCGTCGCGACCACCACGACCGACGCGGACGGCAACTACTCCTTCACCGGCCTCGACGCTGGAACCTACACGGTCAAGGTCACCAAGGCCGGCGAGCTTGCCGAGCTGACCCAGACCGAGGATCCGGACGGCACGAAGGACAACGCCTCCGGCGCGATCGCCCTGAACGCCGACAACCCGGTGCGCGAGAACATCAACTTCGGCTACATCAAGAAGCACGCGATCTCCGGCACCGTCTACCTCGACCAGAACCGCGACAAGATGAAGGACACGGGCGACATCGACTGTCCGGCGTGACCGTGAACCTGCTTGGTAAGGACGGCAACGTCGTGGCCACCACCACGACCGACGCAAACGGCAACTACTCCTTCACCGGCCTGAACGACGGCACCTACACCGTCCAGGTCGACAAGACCGGCTCGCTGGCGGACAAGGAACAGACCGAGGACCCCTCGGGTAAGGCCGACTCGCGCTCGCAGGCGATCACCTTCACGCGCTCCGACCCGGACGTCATCAACGTCAACTTCGGCTACGCCGACGACTACTCGATCCACGGCCTCGTCTACCGCGACGGTGACCGCAACGAGACGCACAGCGCAACCGAGAAGGGCTACGCCAACCAGACCGTCGAGCTGCGCGACAAGGACGGCAAGGTCGTCGCGACCACCACGACGGACGAGAACGGCGCCTACTCCTTCTCCAAGCTGCCCGCCGGCGACTACACCGTCAAGGTCGTCAAGGACGGTGCCCTCACCGACCTCGACCAGACCGAAGACCCGGACTCCACCAAGGACTCCACCTCCGGCGTCATCTCGCTCGGTAACGACCACCGCACCGAGACGGACGTCAACTTCGGCTACATCGCCAACAACTCCATCAACGGCACCATCTACCGCGACGGTAACCGCGACGGAAAGAAGGGCGACACCGAAGGACGCTACTCCGGCGTGACCGTCCAGCTCCTCGACAAGGACGGCAAGGTCATCGGAACCACGACGACCGACAAGGACGGCAAGTACTCCTTCGAGCACCTGCCCGACGGCACCTACTCCGTCAAGGTCGTCAAGGACGGTTCCCTCACCGACACCGACCAGACCGGCGACCCCGACAACAAGCTGGACAACGCGTCCGAGCCGATCACCCTCGATGAGAAGAACCCCACCAAGGGCGATGTCGACTTCGGCTACGTCCCGAACAACACCATCAAGGGCACCGTCTACCGCGACGACAACCGCGACAAGATGATCAACGGTGACGAGCCCGGCCTCGAGCGTGTGAGCGTCCAGCTCCTCGACGAGGACGGCAAGGTCCTCCAGACCCTCGACACCGACGCGGACGGCAACTACGCCTTCCAGCACCTGCCCGACGGCAAGTACACCGTCAAGGTCGTGCGCTCCTCGTCCATCAAGGACTACGACCAGACCGAGGACCCCGACGCCACCGTCGACGACACCTCCGCGGTGTACACGATGGGCCCGGAGCACTCCCTGCAGGAAAAGGTCAACTTCGGCTACGTGCCGGACTACTCGATCGCCGGTCGCGTCTACCGCGACTCCGACAAGTCCGGCTCCTACACCGACGGTGAAGAGACCTTCTCCGGCGTGACCGTCGACCTGCTCGACAAGGACGGCAACGTCGTTGGTACGACGAAGACGGATGCGGATGGCAACTACTCCTTCGAGAAGCTGCCCGCCGGCACCTACCGCGTCAAGGTCCACACGGACGGCGACCTCGCCGGCCTCGACCAGACCGAGGACCCGGACGGCATCGCCGACTCCATGTCCGGTGAGATCACGATCGGCTTTGATAACCAGAAGGTCACCGGCGTGAACTTCGGTTACGTCGCGCCCGACGTCCCGGCCACCAAGCCGAAGCAGGGCCTCGCCCAGGGCCTCGCCCGCACCGGTTTCGACAGCCTGATCGGCGGAGCGGGCCTGGGAGCGGCCGTTGTTGGCGGCATGTTCCTGTGGATGCGTCGCCGTCGCCAGGACTGACGGTCATTCGGCCTTAAGCCTCGACGAGGCAGTGGCTGAGTGAGCCGACAAGGGGCGGGTACTTCGGTACCCGCCCCTTTGGCGTACCCGGGCGGTTGTATGGGTGTTGTGTGTGGCGTCGCTGGCGTTCCAGGCGCCGCGCGCGCTGTCCTGCGGGCCCGGCCGCTGCGTGTGCTGGTGGGTGGCGGTCTTTCTGCTTGTTGTTTGTTGCCCCGACAGATCTCCGGCCGCCGCGTGGCCGTGCCTTGATGGGCCGGGCCGCTGTGTGTGCCGGTGGGCGGCGGCCCGCCCGCGAGATCGCCACACGCGAGCCTGACGGCTCGGAGTGGTCGATCTCGAGGCCCGCCCTGGCCCTGCCGCCGCCCACCGGCACCGCGGCCAGGCCCCGCAGGCCCCGCGGCGACCTCCAATCGGTCGGGGTGTCTGTATGTTGCCTGGCCAGGCCCTGCCGCCGCCCACGGGCGTCGCAGCCTGGCCCCCTCCATCCCGCAGGACTCGTATCCAGCGGTCACTTCCCACATTCCTGAGCCCACACCCAATTCCGCATGCAATTCCCCCACGACCCTTTCAAATCCTGAAATTCAATCGTTGGAATTGCAACGTTTTCAGGCTTCGTTGAAACTTCACCCAATCGAATTGCATGCGAGTTTTCTGAGGGGCGGGCCCTGACGCGGGCATAGGTGCCGCGGCCCCGTCGACACACTCCACGGATGCCACCGCCACTTCCAGCGGGCCTCCATGAAAGAAATACCGCCCCAGCACGGCACCCCACCACTTGGCTCACGTCTTCAGTGAAAGAAATATCGCCCCAGCACGGTGAAAATGGTCGAAAATCAGCCATTTTGGGTGTGCGTGGGCGAATAATGTTTCAACCGGGGTGCCGGAACCCCACGCAGGGGCGAAAAATGTTTCAACCGGGGTGCCGGAACCATGCGAGTAACGTCCCGCATCGTGGTGTAGCCGTGTGGTGGTCGGCCTGTTGCTTGTTATGGGTGTGGTCACCGTGTGATCCTTCGAGAAAGCTCTCTACTTCTGACTCGAAATGATTTGGAGGCACAACGATGACCGCTCCTCAAGTTATCGACCCTGCTGGCATGCTTGGGCAGGCGTTGTCCCATGCATCACTGAACGGTGCGACATACCCCAACGCCACATACGGGAGTGCCCGGGGCCGTGGCCCCGGGCGCTCCCGCAACAAATGAGCTCCGATAACTAGCGGAACAACTTCAGGGCATTAGGCCCAATCATGAACGGTGCCAGGATCATCGACGAGCCCAGACCCACGCTAAAGCCGCCAATCACGTCGGTCACCCAGTGGACGCCCAGGTACAGGCGCGTCACGCAAATGAACACGATGAACGTCAGCGCCGCGGCCCACAGCAGGTAGCGCAGACGGCGACCCATGCGCGTCGTCGTCAGGACCAGGACCAGCGACACGAACAGTGCGGTCACCACCGTCGCGTGACCCGACGGGAACGAGTAGCCGTCCTCGGTGATCAGGCGCAGCGCCTCCTCGGGGCGAGGACGCTCGTACACGTGCTTGATGATGAAGCTGTTTGCGGCCGAGAACACCACGGAACACAGGATGTACAGGGCGTTCATGACCTTCTTGATGAACCACCACACGGCGCCCGCCACGGCCAGCGCCACCACGACAGCACGCTTGGGGTCGAAGAGCCACGAGGCGCCCGTCATGAACGAGTTCATCGCCGGGCTGCGCGACGCGACGAAGTCAGACCACACCGTGGTGTCGATCGACAGGGGACTCGTAATGAATCCGCCCGCGACGGCGACAGCCGCGACGAGGAGGAACCCGATGATCACGGGGGGAGACAGGAGGCGACGAGCAATCATAGTGAAATCCTACCGTAGTGTCAGTCGTTGGCGCCGTACTCGTACATCCAGCGCCCGGCCCGGCGCGAGAAGTGCGAACGCTCGCGCATCTGCCCGGTCTCGCCGGTTTCCGTGTCCCGCCACGAGGCCACGAACGTCACGGTGCCTTCCTCGTCGGAAGGGCCCCCGGCCTCGGCCCCGAGAATCTGCAGACCCGTCCACTGCGTCCCCTCCACCCAGTATGGGGGAGCGGGGCGCGTGCGCGGGTGCCACGTGCGGAACAGGTAGTCCTCGTCGCGCAACGCGAAGGCCGTGTAGCGCGACCGCATGAGCGCCTCGGCGGTCGGAGCCGCCTCGCCGTCCAGGTAGCGCCCGCAGCACTGCGCGAGCATCGCCCCCGACCCGCACGGGCAGGTACGAGGCCGGGGCGCGCCAGCGCTCGCAGGGCCGGGAGCAGCAGGGGAGGAGGTCACGCCTGGTCGCCCAGGGAGGCCAGCCAACGCTCCGCGTCCAGTGCCGCACGGCAGCCGGAGCCGGCCGCCGTGATGGCCTGGCGGTACGTGTGGTCCACGGCGTCGCCGCAGGCGAACACGCCCGCGACGGACGTGCGCGTCGACGGCTCGTCGACCGTGATGTAGCCGGCCTCGTCGAGGGCGACCTGGCCGCGCAGGAAGCCCGTGCGGGGCAGGTGGCCGATCGCGACGAACACGCCGTCTACGGCGATCTCACGCGTGGAACCATCCACCGTGGAGGCCAGGCGCAGGCCGGTCACGGCCTCGTCGCCCAGGACCTCGTCGACGGTCGCGTTCCACTCGAAGGAGATCTTCGGGTTGTTCAGGGCGCGCTCGGCCATGACGCGCGAGGCGCGCAGGGCGTCGCGGCGGTGCACGACGACGACCTCGGATGCGAAGTTCGTGAGGAAGGTGGCCTCCTCCATCGCGGAGTCGCCGCCGCCGATGACGGCCAGGCGACGATCCTTGAAGAAGAAGCCGTCGCAGGTCGCGCAGTAGGAGACGCCGCGGCCGGAGAACTCGTCCTCGCCGGGCACGTTCATGTGACGGTACTCCGAGCCGGTGGCCAGGATGACGGCGCGCGCGTAGAAGACCTCGTCCTCGGTCGCCACGGCCTTGATGTCGCCCTCGAGGTTGACGGCGACGACGTCCTCGTAGCGAATGTCCGCGCCGAACTTCTCGGCCTGCTCGCGCATGTTATCCATGAGCTCGGGGCCCTGAATGCCCTCCGGGAAACCGGGGAAGTTCTCGACCTCGGTCGTGTTCATGAGCGCGCCGCCAGCAGCCAGCTGGCCGGCGAGCACGATGGGCGCGAGGCCGGCGCGGGCCGTGTAGATGGCGGCCGTGTAGCCGGCGGGGCCTGAGCCGACGATGACAACGTCGTGGACGGTGGCGCCCTCGGGGACCTCGGCCGACGGGATCTGAACCTCAACGGCCTCGGGGGTCGAATCGGTGTTATCGGCCGTCACTAGGCCCGGAATCGTCACGAAAGACATGCGTACCCTCCTTGGGGGTTACTGAACGGTGAGTTCGGAGATCCACGCCCAGTTGCGGCCGTCCTGGCCCTTGGGCATGGAGCGGAACTGCAGCGCAATCGAGTCGGTCTCGACAGGGGTGGGGAGCTGAATCGTGGTCGTCGGAGACAACGCAGAAGTGGCCAGCTCTGTTCCCCCGCGCGGGTTCGCCGGGTCCGTGACGTTACGCACGACGACCTCGCCGCCGGACGTCGCCGGATCCATGTTGAGCGTCACCGAGGACACGGTGGCCTTCTGCTGGAGCTTGACGACGATCGTCACGGAAGTCTCGTCGCGGAACTGGTTGTTGTCGAACCAGCGCGAGGACCAGGACGTCGACGGGTTCGAGTCGATCATGTTGATCGCACGGTCCGGGTGGTCGCCGTCGTCGTTGTTCCACGATAGGACCTGAACCGAGGAGATCACGGGGGTCGTGGTCGGTGTCGGCGGGGGCGTCGTGGTAAGCGCGGGGGCGGGCTCCTCGCCGGACTCCTGCGCGGCCACGCCGTTACGCAGGGACTGGCCGAGATCCAGGTCGGTGACCGGTCGCGTCGCCATCCACGGACCCCAGATCGCGCCGAAGAGGAACAGCACGACGCCGAAGATGAGGGCGGGTCGTGTCGGGTCGATCAGCTTAGCGGAACGCTCAGGCTTGGCTTCCTCCTCCTCGGACGAGGCCGGGGCAGGCTGCGCGGGCGCCGCGGGGATCGGGGGAACGGAGTCCATGACCTCGGTCGGATCCTCGACGGGAGGTGCGGGGATCGCGGACTCGACTGCCGACTGCACGCGGGGAATCTGGTGCGTCACGGGCGCGTCAGCGAGAGGTTCGGGGTGCGGGTAGTCCGCGGGGTTGACCTCGCCGTCACGCTCGTAGCCGCTGGCCGCGGGGGCGGGCGGCGGGGAGCCAGCGGGAAGGATGCGGATGCAACCTCGGCGCTGTCCGTGGCATCGGTGACGGGCTCGACGCCCAGGGCTGCGAGGGACTCCGCCATCGACGTGCCGTTGGGTGCGGGGATAGGGTCCTCGTCGGGCGCGGGGATAGGCTCGTCACCGGGTGCGGGGATAGGGTCCTCGTCGGGTGCCGGGATGGGCTCGTCCTCGGGTGCGGGGACCGTGTCCGCGTCGGGCAGGGGGATACCATGCGCCTGGGCGATGGCCTCAACAGCGGGCGCTGCGATGGCCTCGGCAACGATGGGATTCTCGACGGGAGCCTGCGTCGCGGGGCCGAATGCCGGGACCTCGGCGGGGGCAGGAATGGGCGGAGCGTCAACCGATTCGTCGCTCGACGAGGCCGGGGGCGCCGGGGGGGCCGGAATCGGCGAGTCAGCGACGACCTCGTCGAACGACGGCAGTTTCTTCTCGTCGCCGGTGCGTTCGGGCGTGGGAGCCATCGGGTCCTCCGTCTGGTCGGGTGTGTGTCCCGTCATTATCGCAGCTGGGTTGGGGGTCGCAGTGGAAGACGCTGCCAGGATGTTCACCACAGCGGTGGGCACGTGCAGGCGCGTGAGTAGCGGGCGCATCATCACGGCGGACTCACGGGGCGCAGCGAAGCGCAGCACGATGAGGTAGACGAGGCCGGTCACCGCCGAAACGACGGAGAGCTTGACGCCCGCTACCAGCATGCGTCCCAGCGTCGAGGAGATGTCCGTGTGGATACCCATGAGCCACAGGACGCCGAATCCGACGAAGCCAGCGACGATCGCTGCGCCCAGGTAGGCGACGTAGGAGCGCAGCAGTCCGGCACGATCAACGAAGCTATTCTCGCGCGAGACCCAGACGACGGCGATGACGCCTGCGTCAGGCGACAGGCCGTCTCGCCGAGGGCGGCGGCGACGACCCACCAGCGTGCGCCGGTCAGTGCGTACATCGACCAGCCGACGATGACCTGGATGATCGTGGGGCCGATACCCATGAGGAATACGGGCTTGACGTTCTCGTAGGCGAAGAAGACGCGCTGACTCATGAGGACCATGCCGGTGGATGCGACGCCGGGCATGAGAGAGGTCAAGACGAGGGCGTAGCCGGTGACGGCAGCGGGGTCGCCGCCCTTCGCGGCCATCGCAATTTCCATCATCGGTACGGAGCCAGCCATCAGCATGGCCGCCGCGACGAGGGTCAGCGAGGTGATCGTGCGCACGCCCAGGTGGTAGCTGTCGGCCACCGCCCGGTCATCGCCGTCTGCCACGGCGCCCGCCATGCGCGTGAAGATCGCGGTCGTCAGCGACACGGTGATGAGCGACTGGGGCACCATGAAAATCATGAAGGCCGTCGAGTAGGCCAGAATGCCGACAACGCCGCCCTGCGCGCCGCCCTGGCCGATGAATCCGTCAGCCATCGCGGCCAGGTTGTTGGTCGACAGGACGCCGACCTGGGAGACGCCGAGGGTCGCAAACGTCCAGCCTGCAACGCGGGGCATTGAACCGAAGGAGGTGCCTCGGAAGTGGAAGTCGGGCTTGAAGGACACGCCCGCCTTGCGCATCGGCCACAGCAGGCACAGGGCCTGGCAGATGACGCCCAGGGTTGCCGATCCTGCGAGAACCCAGAACTGCGCGCCCGTCAGGTCGCCCGCGGGGATGCCGCCGTCGGGTGCGCCGCCCCAAATCGCGAGGAATACTCCAAGGCCAGCGATGCCGACGACATTGTTGACGACCGGCGCCCACATGTAGGGCCCGAAGATCTCGCGAGCATTGAGGAGCTCGCCCAGCAGGTTGTAGAGCCCGTAGAAGAAGAGCTGCGGCAGGCACAGCAGCGCGAAGAGGATCGCGAGATTGCGAATGTCTTCGGTGTAGCCAGCGGCCGTGATCATCACCAGGACGGGCGCCAGTACCATCGTCACGAAGGTGACGAGGAAGAGGAGTGTCCCGGCGAGGGTCAGCAGGCGGTTCACGTAGGTGTCGCCGTCGTGGCGACGCTTGATTGCGCCCACGATCTGCGGGACCAGGACCGCGTCGAAGATGCCGGAAGCCAGCAGGTTGAACACCGTGTTGGGCAGTGTGTTCGCCGTTTGGAAGGCCGCGCCCACGCCGCCAGCGGTCGCGCCGACCGCGGCGATCAGCATCGCGTTGCGGATAAAGCCGAGGATGCGTGACACCATGGTGCCCGACGCCATGAGCGCCGATGCCCTCAGGATCGATCGGCGAGGCGTATTCGAGCTCATGGGGTCTCCTTCGTCGTTGCTGTCTCTGTTTCGGTGGTGTCGTTCGCGAGGGCCGATGCCTCGTCGATGCCATCGGCAGTGGGGTTGGCCTCGGTGTCTGCCCGCGTCGTTTCCTGTGCGGATCCGTCGGAGGATGCCTGCGCTTTGCGCGCTGCCCTCTTCCGCAGCGATCGCCTGATGCCGGCGAGGAAGAGCAGGCCGAAGAGGGAGGCGATGACCGCGGTGATCGCATCCTCCCACCCGGCGCGCATGCGCACAGTGACGGTACGGGAGTCGTCGAGAATGGTGCCGTCCGGGGTCGTCACCTTGTAGGTGACCTCGATGTCGCCACTGCCGATCGCCCCGACGGGGACCTCGACGGTCGTGGCGCCCTGCGCGGCCAGCGTCTGGGAGAGCGCCGGGGTGGCACGCAGCCGCGGGTCGTCGGGCACGAGGGTGACGTTGACGTGCACCGGCCAGGGCAGGTTGTTGCGCACGAGGACGGGGAAGTTCGCGGACTTGTTGATGAGGTTGACGGCCGAGGAAGGCTCGACGGTCACGGCTGAGAGCATGCCCGTGATCTGGGAGGTCATCGCTGTGGCCGACTCGAGCTGCTCGGAGGGTGTCAGCTGGGCGGACAGAGCGGGCAGAATCCGGGGCGTGACCGAGTCGTACACGGCGTCGGGATCGTCGGTCGCGTTCGCGAGCGGCTCCAGCATGGTCAGGGACGAGGCCATGGCCGTGATCGCGGTGGACGTGTCGGCGTCGAGGGTGCCCGCGTCGACGGTCTGCCGGTCGACGTCAGTTGGTTCACTGGAGGCCATATCCGTAAAGGACAGGGCGGAGACCCACCGCGGCGAGAACAGGGCGTTGACCCGCTGGTGAGCGACTCGTTGACGGTCGTTCCACGCGCGGCCGCCGCGAAAACAGTTCGCGACGAGGAGGGACGCTCCCGCACGATGATCGCCGTGATCGCCGTCAGGGCCTGCTCGGCGTCGAGCTCGTCACTGCCGGACGCGTTCCACGACAGGATCGAGGCCAGGTCGGCCTGCTGGGCGATTGTGCGTGCCCCGGTTCCGTCGGTTGCCGTCTCACCCGTCGAAGGGTTGATATTCACGCGCGCGTAGGAGGTGAAGGTGACCTCTTCGGCGGGGGTGAGCGCCGAGGTTGGGGCGATCGTAATCTGGTCGGCAGAGGCGTAGTTCGACAGGAAAGTCGTACCGAAGGTGGTGTCGGCAGGCCACGCGACGTTGCGCAGGATCGTGGGCCCCGTGTCGGGTGAGGTCGTCGTGGTGCCGCTCTGTCCGGAGGCGCTCGCGGACGGCGAGGGGCTCGGCGTTTCTGTGGCGCCCGCGGACGGCGAGGGGCTCGGTGAGGCGGTGGAGGGTGTGGGGGCCACCCATCCGGCCTCGCGCAGGGACGAGGGGAAGCCCGCGATGGAGTTGGATGCGCGGTCCCAGAAGCTTGCGTTACCCGACAGGGCGAGGGCGCCGAGGTCGGCGTCGCCCTCGGGTAGGGCGATGATTTCGTTCGCGGCTCCCATGAGGGCGGACACGAAGGCCTCCGACTGCAGGTCGCGTGATCGTTGCGCGGGGTCTGTTGCCGTGGGCGCGGGGGTCGGGGTGGGGGAGGCGGACGCGCTCGGCGAGGCCGTGGGTGCGCCGGACTGCTCGGATTCGGCGCCGGACTGATCGGACTGGCCGGATTCGGCGTCGGAGGTTTCGGAATCGGGCGTGGGGCTCGGCGATGCCGTGGGTTGCGGTCCGCGCGGGATGAGCAGCGGGTCGACGGCGAGGGTGACGCCGGAGGATGCGGCCAGGTTGAGGACCGCGGAGCGTTCGGCCTGGTCCTGGGTGGCGTTCGACGATGTCCAGGGCACCACGGTGCTCACGCGCGAGGCGGAGACCTGGGCGCCGGAGTCCCAGACGAGGATTGAGCGGTCCTTGCCGGAGTACTCGCCGGAGTTGGCGGCCACGGTGATGACGCGCGGGCCCCACTCGGTCTCGTCGGTCAGGGGAAGGGAGGAGGTGGGGATACGAATCTCGAAGGAAGTCGTGGCTCCTCGGACGACGTTGGTGAGCGAGGAGGAGGCCACGTGGGTGGCGTCAGGCTCGTCATCGGAGAGGGCGGTCGTCAGCGCGGCCACCGAGATCGGCGTTTCGTTGGCGACAAACACCTCGAGGGAAATGTTTGCGAGCGTCGTGGGCGAATCGTTGCGAACCGTACCGGAAACGATCACTTCGTTTTCGCTGGTGATGATGCGTGGCGACAGCGAATTGATCGAGATGACAAGTCCGGATGCCTCGGCCGCCGCACCCATGACCGCGGGGCGCGATGCGTCGGACTGCGAGGTGACGGCGGGCAGCGGGGCGGCCCCGGCCTCGTTCAGACCGAGGCCGAAGGGAAGAGCCATCGCCGCGCACAGGACGCCGGCCGCGAGCGCGCGCCTAGTCACGGCCATCCCGATACAGCAGATCCAGGGCGATGCGCACGATGCGACGCTCGTTGGGGTAGGCCAGCTGGCGCGACACGTCGCGCAGCGGCACCCACGCGGCCTCCTCGGCCTCGTGATCCGGATCCCCGTCGACGGAGATCGTGCCGGACTCATACCCCATCAGGTAGTGGTGGACGACCTTGTGGACGCGGCGGTCGTTGCCGGAGAACCAGTAGTCGATAGACGCGAGGTGGCGGATGATGCGCCCGTGGATGCCGGTTTCCTCGGCGACCTCGCGCAGCGCGGCCTGCTGGGGGGTCTCGGAACCCTCCAGGTGGCCCTTGGGCAGGCACCACTCGATGCGGCCCGCGCGATTGCGTCGCGCGATCAATGCCGCATAGGGAATTCCGTCACGCACGTCGACGACGATGCCGCCCGCGCTGGTTTCCGCGGAAATCGGCAGGTGAGAGCGGCCAGCGCGCGCAGAAGCGGACCGACGCGGGGGTCGGGGCACCCCGCTTCGGCGGTCAACTGGACGTGCAGGCATGACTCCACTTTAGCCGGTGCGCGGCCCCCGGTAGTCGGCCAGGGCGCTTTCCTGGCATGCTTAGGGGCGATGAGTACCCAGTCAGCTTCCCCGAATAACGGCCCCGTGACCGCGCAAAACGCCGGAACGACGGACATTCCTACCCTCATGGCGAACGCCACGAGGACCTTTGCGGCGCTCCCGCCCGCGATTATGGAACTCGGCACGATTTTTCACGAGGCCGGGGAGGAGCTCGCGCTCGTCGGCGGGCCCGTGCGCGACGCGTTCCTGGGAGTGACTCCGCACGATTTCGATATGACGACCTCCGCGCGCCCCGAGCGCACTGAGGAACTCCTGGCGACGTGGGGTAACGCGACCTGGGACATCGGCAAGGAGTTCGGGACGATCGGCGGGCGCCGCGGCGACCTGGTCGTCGAGGTGACGACCTACCGCACCGACGAGTACGAGATCGGTTCGCGCAAGCCCGAGGTGACCTTCGGCGACACCCTCGAAGGTGACCTGACGCGCCGGGACTTCACGGTCAACGCGATGGCGATGCGCCTGCCGCAGATGGCCCTCGTCGACCCGTGCGGCGGCCTGGCCGACCTCGCTGACGGCAACCTGCGCACCCCGGTGTCTGCCGAGCAGTCCTTTGACGACGACCCGCTGCGCATCATGCGCGCCGCGCGTTTCTCCGCGCAGCTGGGCCTCGACGTCGACATGGACGTCATGAACGCGATGGAGACCATGGCCTCGCGCCTGGAGATCGTCTCCGCCGAGCGGATCCGCGCCGAGCTCGAGCGCCTCATCATTTCGCCCTACCCGCGCCGCGGCATCGAGCTGATGGTACACACGGGCGTCGCCGACATCGTCCTGCCCGAGGTCGCCGGCCTCGTCTCCACGGTGGACGAGCACAAGCGCCACAAGGACGTCTACGAGCACACCCTCACCGTTGTCGAGCAGGCGATGGACCTGGAGACCGGCCCGGATGGTCCGGTTCCCGCCCCCGACTTCATCCTGCGCTTCGCCGCCCTCATGCACGACGTCGGCAAGCCGGCGACCCGCCGCTTCGAGCCGAACGGCACCGTGTCCTTCCACCACCACGAGATCGTGGGCGCGAAGATGACGCGCAAGCGCATGAAGGCCCTGCACTTCGATAAGGCGACGATCGAGGCCGTCTCCACCCTGGTCGCGCTGCACCTGCGCTTCCACGGCTACGGCGAGGCCGCCTGGTCCGACTCGGCGGTGCGCCGCTACGTGGCCGACGCGGGCGACCTCCTCGAGCGGCTCCACCGCCTGACGCGCGCGGACTGCACGACCCGCAACCGCCGCAAGGCCAACTACCTGTCGGCCGCCTACGACGACCTCGAGGCGCGCATCGCAGCCCTGCGCGAGCAGGAGGAACTCGACGCGATCCGCCCCGACCTCGACGGCGACCAGATCATGGAGATCCTGGGCCTGCGCCCCTCGCGCGCCGTGAAGATCGCTCGCGACTACCTGCTCGAGCTGCGCATGGAACGCGGGCCGCTGGGCGAGGAGGCCGCCCGTCAGGCGCTTCTCGACTGGTGGGCATCGGACGACGTGCGAGCCCTCGCCGAGGAGTACCAGGCCCAGCAGGCCCACTGGGAGGCCAAGGTCGCGGAAAAGAAGGCCCGCAAGGCCGCCGCGAAGGCCGCCCGCGAGGCTCAGGAGTAGGCGCGAGCGCCCGCGGGCGACAATCGTCACGCCCGCGCGCGGTGCGGTCCCAGTCATGCCGCCGTACTCTGGGAATAATTCAACTTTTTGTTAGGAGAGTTATCGCATGAGCACGTTCACCCCCGAGAAGGCGTCGGCCGACATCGGCGTGTACGGCCTGGGAGTCATGGGCGCAAACCTCGCCCGCAACCTGGCCCGCAACGGCTACGCGACCGCCGTCTTCAACAGGACCCCGGCTCGCACCGAGAAGCTCATGGCCCAGCACGGCGATGAGGCGACCTTCGTTCCCGCGTCCACGCTGGAGGACTTCGTCGCGTCCCTGCGCGCGCCTCGCGTTGCCATCATGATGGTCCAGGCCCGGCCCCTCGACGGACGCCGTCATGGAGCAGCTCGCCGACCTCATGGAGGAGGGCGACATCATCGTCGACTGCGGTAACTCCCTGTTCACCGACACGATCCGCCGCGAGAAGTGGGCCGCCGAGCGCGGCCTGCACTTCGTGGGCGCGGGCGTCTCCGGCGGCGAGGAGGGTGCGCTGTGGGGTCCCTCCATCATGCCCGGCGGCACCCGGGCCTCGTACGACCGCCTCGGCCCCATGTTCGAGGCCATCGCCGGCACCTACGACGGCGTGCCCTGCTGCACGTACATCGGCCCGAACGGCGCTGGCCACTTCGTGAAGATGGTGCACAACGGCATCGAGTACGCCGACATGCAGGTCATCGCCGAGGCCTACACCCTCCTGCGTGAGGGCCTGGGTGCCAGCCCGGCGCAGATCGCTGATATTTTCGCCGCCTGGAATGAGGGCGAACTCAACTCCTATCTCATGGAGATCACCGTCGAGGTCCTGCGCCAGGTGGACGCCGAGACCGGCAAGCCCCTCGTCGACCTCATCGTGGACGCCGCCTCTCAGAAGGGCACCGGCAAGTGGACGGTGCAGACCGCCCTCGACCTGGCCGTCCCCGTCACTGCGATCGGCGAGGCGACCTTTGCGCGCGCCGCGTCCTCCGAGCCCGCCCAGCGTGCGGCCGGACAAGCGCTCGCGGGCAACGCCACCGCGCTCGTCATCGAGTCGGACGAGGCCCGGGCCGCGTTCATCGAGGACGTACGCCAGGCGCTTTTCGCCTCCAAGATCGTCGCCTACTCGCAGGGCTTCGACGAGATCGAGGCCGGCGCGAAGGAATACGGGTGGGGCATCGACAAGGGCGCCCTGGCTCGCATCTGGCGCGCGGGCTGCATCATCCGCGCGGCTTTCCTCGACGACATCACCCGCGCCTACGAGGCCGACCCCGACCTGCCGCTGCTGCTGGCCGCCGAGCCGTTTGCGACCCGCTTCCAGGAGTGCACGCCCGCGCTGCGTCGCGTCGTGGCCCAGGCGGCCCTCGCTCGGCGTTCCGATCCCCGTGTTCGCCTCGTCCCTGGCCTACTTCGACCAGATTCGCGCGACGCGCTTGCTCGGCCGCCCTCATTCAGGGTCAGCGTGACTTCTTCGGCTCCCCACACCTACCACCGGGTAGACAAGGAGGGCGTCTTCCACACACTGTGGGCTGCCCCGGGTCGTCCCGAGGAACAGTGGTCCTGATCTGAGACTGCGGCGTGCGCCGCGGTAGGGGGGTGGGTGTGCCGGGTGCGCGCCCACCCCCCTGTGTTTGAGCCCATACTTTGGGGTTCTTTCAGGAAACACCGTTACCCTAGGAGTACAACAATCCGCTGAAAGGGCGAATACGTGGCTACTAACAACGGACAGTCCGACTGGAACGACATCATCGAGCCTCGCGGCTCGGGCGCGTCGGGGCGTGACGCCCTGCCCTCGCGCCGTGCGGCGCGCGCCGCTGCTTCGTCGCGCGCTTCCAAGAAGGCTGCCACGGCCTCGTCGGCCGGTAAGAAAGGCCCCGCGAAGAAGAAGTTCCGGTGGGCCAAGCGCATTGGGTTCGGAATTCTGACCATCTTCCTGGGCGCTTTCATTGCCGGCATGGCCGTGTTCCTGTACCTCTACAACACGCTGACCGTGCCCGCGCCGGACGACCTGGCGCTCGCGCAGAAGACCACCGTCTACTACGCCGACGGCACGACCGAGATGGGCACCCTGGGCGACATCAACCGTCAGATCATCGACACGACGACGCTGCCCGACTACGTCTCCAAGACGATCGTGGCCTCCGAGGACCGCACGTTCTACACGAACTCCGGCGTCGACCTCAAGGGCATCTTCCGCGCGCTCATCAACAACCTGCGCGGCGGTGCTCGCCAGGGTGGCTCGACGCTGACCCAGCAGTACGTGGAGCGCTACTACATCGGCGAGACCACGTCCTACACGGGCAAGCTCAAGGAAGCCGTCCTGGCGATCAAGATCAACCGTGAGAAGTCCAAGGACGAGGTCATCGGCGCCTACATGAACACGATCTACTTCGGTCGTGGCGCCTACGGCATCGACGCTGCCGCCCAGGCCTACTTCGGGCACGGCGCCGATCAGCTGACCCTGTCCGAGTCGGCTCTCCTCGCGGCCGTCATTCCCGCGCCCTCCGCGTGGGACCCCGCCGTCAATCCCGACAAGGCGAAGGAGCGCTGGGAGCGCGACCTGAACCTCATGGTCGAGGACGGCTGGATTACGCAGGCCGAGAAGGACGCCGCGGTCTTCCCCGAGACGATCGACCCCGACACGCTCAACAGCGCGTCGATGACCGGAACGACCGGCTACCTGATGGCTCAGGTGAAGTCGGAGCTGCTCGCCTCCGGCCAGTTCGACGAGGACAAGATCAGCCAGGGTGGTCTGCGCATCACCTCGACGATCGTCAAGGAACACCAGGATCAGGCCGTCGCGGCCGCCGAGGGCATGAACGAGGTCGAGGGCTGGGATCCGACGCACCAGCACGTGGCCCTGTCCTCCATGGACCCGGCCACTGGCGAGATCCTCGCCGAGTACGCGGGCGCGGATTACGAGAAGCGTCAGCAGAACGCCGTCACGCAGGATATCGCGATGGCGGGCTCGGCCTTCAAGCCCTTCGCCCTGCTGGCGAACGCGCGCCTGGGTGGCACCGTCTACGACACCTACTCGGGTAAGTCCCCGCAGTATTTCCGAGGCATGGGCACCCCCGTCTCGAACGACGGCGGCTACTCGTTTGGTAACGTCACCCTCGTGAAGGCGACCGCCTACTCGATGAACACGGTGTTCGTGGGCCTGAACGACGACGTCGAGCCGGAGAACACGCTCAAGGCAGCCATCGATGCGGGCATCCCCGAGGACACGGTCGGCCTGAACGATGAGCTCCTCAACGTCCTGGGCCCCTCCTCGCCGCACAACATCGACCTGACGACCGCCTACTCGACGATCGCGAACGGTGGCGAGCGCGTCACCGCCCACATCGTCAAGAAGGTCGAAGACTCGAATAACAAGCTGCTCTACAGCGGCGACGTGGCCCCCAAGCGCGTGTTCGAGGTCGAAGAAATCTCCTCGATCATGCCGGCCCTTGAGGCCGTCACGAAGGGTGACGGTACGGCCAACCGCGTGGACTACTCGATCCCGCGCCTGGTGACCGCCGGTAAGACCGGCACGTCCTCCGATCAGCTCTCCGCACAGTTCGTGGGCTTCGTGCCCGGCATGGTCACCGCCGTGTCGATGTACCAGTCCGACGACGCGGGCAACTCCGTGCCTCTCGACGACGTCGGCGGTGTTGGACAGTTCCACGGCGGCGACTGGCCCGTGGACGTGTGGATCGACTACATGAAGCCCGCGACCGCGAACCTGCCGGGCGACGACTTCCCGTGGAAGGTCGAATCCAACCGCAAGGTGCACAACAACGCGCCGACCCCTGCGCCGAGCGCGACCACCGAGGCCCCGCAGTCCGCTGCCGAGCCCACCGAAACGCCCACGCCTACGGAGACGCCCTCCGCTGAGCCCACCGAGAATTCTCAGAACGGTGGCAACGGTTCCAACAACGGTAACAACGGCAACGGGAACGGTGGCAACGGTTCCAACAACGGGAACGGTGGCAACGGTTCCAACAACGGCAACGGCGGGAACAATAACGGCGGCAACAACAATGGCGGCAACAACAATGGCGGTCGAAGAAACTAGCCGCGCGTCCTAGCGCCGAGCTGCGGGCCCCGAGGAGCATCCTCGGGGCCCGCAGTGCGTTCACTGCGGGAGTATGCGTATGCGGATAGGAAACGACGATGCGGATAGGTTACGAACATCTGGATAGGTTACGAACATCTGGATAGGTTAATAACCTATCCACAAGCGAATAACCTATCCGGATGCGCACAACCTATCCGGATGCGCACAACCTATCCAGATGTCAGCGTCTGCGCTCCCACCATGTGCCCTCCGTTGCCGCGCTCCTGAGGGGACAAGCAATGATGTGTCGTAGACGAACGTCAGATCTTGCAGACACAGCAAAAGGGGTGGCCCCCGCTCGAATGAGCGGGGGCCACCCCTTCAGCATTCAACCGATGCGTGAAGCCTTCACTTCGCGGCGGAAACGCGGACCTTGAGGTTCGCGGACACCTCGGGGTGCAGGCCGACGGTCACCGTGTAGTCGCCAACGGCCTTGATGGGCGAGGCGATGATGACGCGACGACGATCGATGGTCTGGCCCAGCTGCTCCTTGACCGCGTCAGCGATCGCAGCAGCGGAGACGGCGCCGAACAGGCGGCCGGAGTTGCCAACCTTGCCGGAGATCTCGACAACGGCACCCTGGAGGGCGTCGCGCACGGCGCGAGCGTCGTCGATCGTGGCGATCTCGTGGCGGCGACGAGCAGCGGCGATCTGGTCGATCTGCTTCTGCGCGCCGGCGGTCCACTTGGCGGCGAAGCCGCGGGGGACCAGGTAGTTGCGGGCGTAGCCAGCCTTGACCTCGACGACCTCGCCGGCGTGGCCGAGGTTGGGGACGTCGTGGGTGAGGATCAGTTTCGTGGTAGCCATATCAGCTGTGTCCTTCCCTTATCAGCGGCCGGTCGTGGAGTAGGGCAGCAGAGCCATCTCACGCGCGTTCTTGACGGCGCGAGCGATCTTGCGCTGCTCCTGCGTGGAAACACCGGTCACGCGACGGGCGCGGATCTTGCCGCGGTCCGAGATGAACTTACGCAGCAGAGCGGTGTCCTTGTAGTCGATCTTTTCGATCTTGGCCGACTTCAGCGGGTTGGCCTTCTTCTTGATGGGCTTGTTGCGAAGTTGGGGCTTCGCCATGATGGTCTCCTAGTGAATCCGGGCGGACTGTGCCGCCCCAAGCGTGTTGTCTTCGACGTGGCGCTATCCGGCGTAGGTGCCGGGGCGCGCGACTTTAGAACGGGGGCTCGTCGCCGAAGGAGGTGGCGCCGCCAGCGGGGGCGGAGCGCCACGGGTCCTCGGGGGGAGCCGCCGGTCGGTGCGCCGTAGTTGGCGCCACCCTGGCCATATCCACCCTGGCCGCCGCCGTAACCGCCGCCCTGCTGGGGCGCGCCCTGCTGGCCACGGTTGTCGGACTGGTAGCCGCCGCCACCGGAGGGGGCGGTGCGGGTGACCTGCGCGCGTGCGCGGCGCAGGGAGGGGCCGACCTCGTCGACCTGCAGCTCAACGACCGTGCGACGTTCACCCTGCTGGGTGTCGTACGAGCGCTGGGTGAGGCGACCCTGAACGATGACGCGCATGCCCTTACGCAGCGACTCGGCGACGTTCTCAGCGGTCTCGCGCCACACGGAGCAGCGCATGAAGAGGGTGTCGCCATCGCGCCACTCACCGGCGTTACGGTCGTAGGTTCGGGGGGTGGAGGCCACCGTGAAATCGGCGACCGCGGCGCCGGACTGCGTCCAACGCAGTTCGGGGTCAGCGGTCAGGTTACCGATGACAGTGATGACGGTATCTCCGGCCATGTCGGCTCCTCGGGCTTAGAGGGTGTGGTGTCGGCTCAGTGAGCGTCGGGGCGCAGGAGCTTCGTACGGAGAATGGTCTCGTCGATGCCCATGCGGCGGTTGATCTCGAGAGCGACCTCGGGGGTCGTGGTCATGTCGATGACGACGTAGATGCCCTCAGAACGCTTGAGGATGTCGTAAGCAAGGCGGCGCTTGCCCCAGACGTCAACGTTCTCGACGGATCCGCCGTTGGCAGCCACGGGTGCCAGGTACTTCTCCATCATGGGGGCGACGGTGCGCTCGTCGATCGAAGGATCGAGGATCACCATCAGTTCGTAGTTACGCACGTTGGTTCCCACCTCCTATGGTCTTTACGGTCACGGACGGTCCGTGACAGGAGGGCGTTGCGTATGGCCCGTGAGGGCCTGCTGGACCGTCCGCGGGTGCGGATAGTCCAGCTACCCACTTTACACGGGTGGCAGCGTCTTCGCTAGGGCGTTTCCGGTCACGATTGGGCTCCTCGGGACGAGGCCTGGGCCCACCCCGCCGGGAACCCGAACCCACCGCGAAACTGCGGGTGGGGGCGAGGCAGGCCCCGGCCTCGTCGATCGACTACAGAGAGCGGGCGCCGAGCCCGTTGGTGAGGGCCCGCATGCCGGTGTAGACGGCCGAGTAGGCGAGCCAGACCATCGCGAGGGCCAGTGAGGGGCGCGCGGTGAGCGAGGCGGAGTGGGCGATGACCCACAGGAGGGGTGCGTAGACGACCAGGTTGATGATGCCGGCGACGGCCAGGTAGCGCCCTCGGCCCGCGCCGATGAGGACGCCGTCGAGGAGGAAGACGTAGCCGGCGACCGGCTGGAAGAGCGCGCCGACGATGATGGCGACGGTCGCGTAGTCGATGACGGTCTGGTCGGTCGTGAAGATGCGCGTGATCCAGGGCGCGGTGATCGCCAGGACGACGCCGACGGCGACGCCGAAGCCGATGCCCCAGCGCGACAGGGTGCGCAGGAGGGGGCGCATGGCGCCGCGTTCGCCGGTGCCGGTTGTGAATCCGGCGAGCGCCTGGGCGGCGATTGCGAGCGCGTCGAGCACGTAGGCGGCGAAGGACCACAGGGTCCACACGATCTGGTGGGCGGCCAGGGCCTGGGTGGAGATCGCGGTGACCGCGCTCAGGGTCGCAAGCAGCGCGACGCGCAGAGCGAGGGTGCGCACGAGCAGAGGTGCTCCCTCGAGTGCCGCGCCGAACAGGCCGTGCGTGGAGGGGCGCAGGCTCACGCCCTCGCGCCGGGCCGCGCGCACGATCATCCACCCGAGGAAGGCCGCCATGAGGGTTTGCGTGATCGCGGTGCCCAGGCCGGAACCCGCCACCCCCAGGTCAAGGGGGTACATGAGCACCCAGTTGGCCACCGCGTTGAAGGCCGCGCCCGCGGACGCCGCGACCAGGGGAGTGCGCGTGTCCTGCAACCCGCGCAGGGTGCCGGTCGCCGCCAGGACGACGAACATGCCGACGAGGCCGGGCGCGGAGGCGCGCAGATAGGCCAGGGCGTGCGGCATCGTCGCCGCGTCGGCTCCCAGCCAGGCGAGCAGGGGAGAGGCGAAGACGGCCAGGAGGATCGCGGCGAGGGCGCCGAGGCCTCCCGCCAGCCACATGGCCTCGACCCCCGAGCGGATCGCAAGGTCGCGCCGCCCGGCCCCCAGGTGGCGCCCCGCCAGGGACGTCGTCGAGTAGGCCAGGAAGATGAACAGCCCGACCGCCGTGTTCAGGACGGTCGACGCGATGCCCAGGCCCGCCAGCTGCGGGGTGCCCAGATGGCCGACCATCGTGGAGTCGATGACGGTAAACAGAGGCTCCGCGATGAGTGCGCCCAGGGAGGGCAGCGCGAGCGCCAGGATCATCCGCGTGGTGATCGTCGGGGTCGACGAGGCCGGGGCCTCCTCGTGCTTGGCGGGCGAGGTCGGGTCGCCGGGTCCCTGTGTGCTCGTCATGACACTCCGATTCTTTCCACAATGTGTGCACAGGCTTGTGGAAAGCCGTGCACTGGGAAATTCTAGACGGCCCAATGAATGACAATCATGTGACTGTGATAAGCATATCTGCCCTGACAGATCGGTCATTTCACGTTGTGCACAGGCGTTGTCGGCGTTGTGCACAGGTTATCCACAATATGTGCACATGCCCGTGCACAGCGCCGGTCGCGCAATCGCCTATAACGCGTTAGTCTTCGCCTGAAGGCTCTCTATCCACAGGGCCCCGGGTCGCGCTCGCGGCACCAAGCCCAGCCCCGGCCTCGTCCCCGAAAGCCACCGCACCCGAGAGGATCACGATGTCCGACGACCAGTTCGACCGCGTCCCGCCGCAGGACATCGACGCGGAGATGAGCGTCCTCGGATCGATGATGCTGACGACCGAGGCCGCTAACGTCGTCTCCGAGATGCTGCGCGGGCAGGACTTCTACCAGCCCAGCCACGAGACGATCTTCGACACCATCATCGAGCTCATTGGCCGCGCGGAACCCGCCGACGCGATCACCGTCGCCGGCGAACTCAAGCGCGCGGGCGTCCTGTCCAAGGTCGGCGGCGCCGCCTACCTGCACACCCTCATCGCCTCCGTGCCCACCGCCGCGAACGCCGCCTACTACGCGCGCATCGTGCGCGAGCGCGCCATCATGCGCCGCCTCGTCACCGCGGGCACGCGCGTCGTGCAGCTCGGCTACGCGGACGCGGGCGGCGACGTCGACGAGATCGTCGATCAGGCCCAGGCCGAGGTCTACGCCGTCTCCGACGGGCGCGAAACCACCGACTACGTGTCTATGGACACGATGAGCACGGACCTTCTCAATGCGCTCGAAGACATCGAGAAGAACCAGGGCAAGCTCAATGGCGTGCCCACCGGCTTCACCGACCTCGACGAGCTCACCCAGGGCCTGCACGGCGGCCAGATGATCATCGTCGCCGCTCGACCCGCCATGGGTAAGTCCACGCTCGCCCTGGATTTCTGTCGATCCGCGTCTATTAGACACGGCATCACGTCGCTGATCTTCTCCCTGGAAATGAGCTCGCAGGAAATCGCGATGCGCATGCTTTCCGCCGAGTCCGGCGTACGCCTGTCCAAGATGCAGGCCGGCAAAATGACCGACGTCGACTGGGGCAAGGTCGCCGACACCACCTCGCGCATGAGCGCGGCACCCCTGTTTGTCGACGACTCCGCGAACATCACCATCTCTGAGATTCGCTCGAAGTGCCGCCGCCTCAAGCAGCAGGAAAACCTGGGCCTCGTCGTCATCGACTACCTCCAGCTCATGACGAGCGGCCGCCAGGTCGAGTCGCGTCAGCAGGAAGTCTCCGCGATGTCGCGAAACCTCAAGCTCCTGGCCAAGGATCTCGACATTCCGGTCATCGCCGTCGCGCAGCTGAACCGTAACTCGGAAGGGCGCACCGACCGCAAGCCCATGATGAGCGACCTGCGTGAGTCCGGCTCGCTCGAGCAGGACGCCGACATCATCATCCTGCTGCACCGCCCCGACTACTACGACAAGGAAGACCGCCCCGGCGAGGCCGACATCATCGTTGCCAAGCACCGCGCGGGCGCGACCGCGACCGTCACCGCCCTCTTCCAGGGCGACATGGCGCGCTTCGTCAACTACACGGGACGCCCGGAGCCCGGCGGCGGAGAGTAAGGGCGGTTTGCCCGGGGCCTAGCGTTGCTTGTGGCCCCGCTGGTGTTCCGGGCGCCGGAGGGCCCGGCCGCCCGCGAGGCTAGGCGACCTCACTGCGTTCGGCGCCGCGCCTCGAAGCCCGGCCAGGCCCCGCCGCCACCCACGGGCACCGCAGCCAGGCCCTCCGGTCCCTCCCGCGCCCTCCACACCGGCGCCGCCTGGTCGCTGCTTGTACCTAAGTTCTGGCTGTTAACCAGCAACTTCGCACGTAATTCCTCTATGACTCATTGAAACATTGAATTTGCATCGTTGGAATTGCAACGTTTTTCGGGCATCTCGAAAAATGACCAGGATAAATTACGTGCGAAATTTGGCTGGCGGTGGTGTTGTCGCCGCCCACGGGCGTTGCAGCCAGGCCCCCTCCATCCCGCCGGCCTCACATCCAGTGGTCACTTCCCACATTCCTGAGCCCACACCCAATTTCGCATGCAATTCCCCCACGACCCTTTCAAATCCTGAAACTAGATCGTTGGAATTGCAACGTTTTCAGACTTTATTGAATCTTCACCCAATCGAATTGCATGCGACTTTTCTGAGGCCATGCCCCCGACACCACCACGGACACCGCGGCCCGTCGACACACTCCACGGACACGACCGCCACTTCCAGCGAGCCTCCATGAAAGAAATACCGCCCCAGCAAGGCAGCCCACCGCTTGGCTCACGCCCTTCGTGAAAGAAATATCGCCCCTGCTCGCTCAAAATGAGCAAAATACAGCACTTTTCAGCGTGCCAGGGCGAAGAATATTTCACGGCACGCCCCCACCCTTCACGCAGGGGCGGTTTTTCTTTCATCCCAGTCACGCGCCTGCCCCACAGGCGGGTCACAACTGGCCCTGCGCGGCTCCATCAGCACCCAAGCGGTACAAAACTTGCCCAGCACGCACCACCCCAAAATCGGCCTTTTTTCGCCAGCAGGGCGAGTTTTGTCTCGGTCCCACCCAGAATCCACTCCTGCCGGGCAAGTTTCATCTTGCCCACGGCCGCCGCAGCAAGGCCCTCCGGTCCCTCCGGCTCCCTCCACATCGGCGGTGCTTGGTCGCTGGCGTGTGGCTCGGCGCGTCGTCTCGAAGCCCGGCCAGGCCCCGCCATAGCCCGCGGGCATCACAAATCTCTCGCGTGAAACCGGTGTCGCCTTTGCTCGCTCGTGCCCGTGTGGGGTTGAAACCGACATCGCCTTTGCGGGTGAAAAATGGCTGTTTTTGGCGTGTTTTTCGGTTGCAGAGGTGTCACCGGTTTCAACGGTTGCTGTTCGGGGGTGAGCAGAGGTGTCACTGGTTTCAATGGTTGCTGTTTGGGGGCGAGCAGTGGTGATGGCGGTTTCATGCTGGCCTGCATGAGCGGTCGCAGAGGTGTTGTTGATTTCAACGTCGCCACGTCGCCGCGTCCTGTGGGCGAAGAGTTCGCCCTGCGCGGCCTGATGTGGGTGCGGGCGCTCCTCGCGGGCCCACCGTGCCCACCGGGATCGTCGGAATTAGTCCTGGTGCCCGTGCGCGCCAGGCGCTTGGCCCGCACGGAGGAGAGCAGCCAGTCGGCGCTCAGGCAGCTCAGCGCCACCCACACAACGCCCATCGCGATCCAGCGGAACGTCGGAACGGTCTCGTGGAAGATGAACACTGCGACGAGGAGCTGCAGGGTGGGCCCCAGGTACTGCAGGAAGCCCATCGTCCCGAGGGTCAGGCCCCTCGCCGCCGAGGCGAACATGATGAGGGGGATCATCGTCAACGCGCCCGCGCCCACCAGGAGCGCCAGGTGAATCACCCAGGACACCCCAGAGTCGTCGGAAGAAGCGATCGTGTGGAAAGACGTGGAGGATGTGGCCGCCAGGTAGGCGTAGTAGCCGAGTAGGACGGGCGAGACCGCGGCCGTCTCGATCGCCATGCCCGCGAGTGGGTCGACGCGTGCGGCCACGTCCTTCTTGACGAGGGAATACAGGCCGAACGTCAATGCGAGCGTGAGTGAGACGATGGGGACTGAACGCTGGCCGATCACGAGGATGACGACTGCGACGACGCCGAGGGCCAGGGCCACTTTCTGGATCGGGGTGACGCGCTCGCGCAGCACGATGAGGCCCAGCGCGATCGTCACGAGGGGATTGATGAAGTAGCCGACCGCCGCATCAGTTGTGTGGCCGGCGAGGACCGCGTACACGTACACCGACCAGTTGACGACGACGAGCGCGCCCGCGACCGCGAGGCGCCACAGGGCTCCCCGGTCGGCGATCAGCGCGCGGATCTTCCCCAGCGAACCCGTCACAGCGAGTGCGACCAGGCAGAAGAACAGGCCCCACACCGCGCGGTGGACGATCACCTCGACGGCGCCGGCGGGGGAGAGCAGCGAGAAGTACAGGGGGAAGAAACCCCAGATCACGTAGCAGGAAACGCCGAGGGCGAGTGCGCGTGGTTCGTTCTTCTGGGTGCTCATGCACCCAGTGTATGAACATTGTGTGGGCAGACGCCGCCGCGGGAACGGCTGTGATCACCTGGCGAGAAAGCGTGAGGGGTCGCGTCGTCCCCCGAGATCAGGGCGGTCTCGTCGATGCCGAGGACCACGCCGAGTGCCTCCAGGTAGCGTTCCTGCTGGCTCTCCTCTCCGGCCCGGCGCGCCATGACGGTCGGGTTGTGGATGAGGCGCGCGGCCAGGTGACGCAGTGCTCGGGCCGCGTCGTCGGTCGAGAGGGGGGCCTCGCCGAGGCGATCGATTTCCTCCTCAACGATGCGGAAAACGCGTGAGCGCAGGTGCCGCACAACCGGGTCCATGGAGCGCGCGCCGAGGCCGCGCTCGAAAGAGGTGACCTCCTCGTCGATGATGGCGCGGGCGCGTGTCAGCGCGTCAGCATCGGCCGCCGGGACCGAGGCCTGGATGGTCGGCAGGTCGATGAGTGTCACGTTCGACAGTGAAGCGACGGAGCTTTCGGTGTCGCGCATGAGCGCGAGGTCCAGGACCACGGTGGGCCCGGCCTGTGCGGCCATGTCGCGTGTTAGGACGGGGCTTCCCAGCCCGCGGCATGTTACGACGAGGTCGGCGCGCTCCAGAGCAGAGGGAAGATCGGCGGCGCTGACCCAGCCGATGCCTCGTCCCTGGGCGAATTCGCGTGCGCGCCCAGACGTCGAGTAGACGGACACGTCCGATGCACCGAGCGCGTGCAGGGCGCTGACGGTCGCGCCCGCGTAGGCGCCCGTGCCGACGATGAGCACGCGCGCGCCCTCCCACGGTCCCAGGTGAGCCGCAGCCATGTCGAGGCCGACGGCGACGACGGATCGTCCAGCTCCGGCCAGTCCGGTCTCGGTCGTGACGCGGCGAGAGGTGGCCGAGGCCCGCTCGGCGGCGCGCCCCAGGTCGCAGCTGAGGGTCCCGTCCTCCCAGGCCGTGCGCGCGGCGCGGCGCATCTGCCCGGCGATTTCGCGCTCGCCGATGACCATGGACTCCAGTCCCGCCGCCGTCGAAACAGATCGACGAGGCCGTCGCGACCCCACAGGTGCCGCAGCTGCACGTCCTCGCGCGGCGCGTGCGAGGCCTGGGCGAGCTCGCGCTCCACCGCGTCCTTGAGCGCGTGGGGGTCGGCCGAGGCCGGGGCATCGACGTAGATGGTGACGCGATTGCAGGTGCGCAGGACCATGACTCCGCGCGCGTTCGGTAGTGAACGCGTGAGGGTAGGCCCCAGATCGTCCGCGCTGGAGAGCCGGGCGATGTCATCGAGGGGGGGTGTAGCGGTGGTCCGCGGAGAGCACATGAATAGTCACAACGCGTCCATTTAAGGGCACGCGGGTAGCGCGAGCAGAGTAGCGAAGCTATTTATGTTGGTGACGCCGTGTCATTTCGGAATGTCGGTGAAATAAATGGCTCTCTCCCGCGGATAAATGGACATAAAGACACGTAAATTCAAGCATTTGCGACGTGTGAGAAATTGTCTTGAACTAAACTGGAAAACGACGGAAATGCGCGAATTAACGCATGAAAACATCATTAAATTAAGGGAGACACATGACGACGCCCCCGCTGGTCGCCGCCCTGACCGGGCAACGCGGGCCCACCCCCGTGTGGTTCATGCGTCAGGCCGGACGCTCCCTGCCTGAGTACCGCGAGCTGCGCGCCGACGTCGGCCTGCCCATGCTCGAGGCCTGCCTGCGCCCCGACGTGGCCGCCGAGGCAACGGTGCAGCCCGTGCGGCGCCACGGCGTGGACGCGGGCATCTTCTTTTCGGACATCATGGTCCCCCTGCGCCTGGCCGGGGTGGGTGTCGAGATTGAGCCGGGGGTCGGCCCGGTCCTCGATCATCCCTATCGCACGCGCGAGAGTATCGACGAGCTGGTGAGTCATCGTTACGGGGAGGGTTCCTGGACCGATTCCACCGGGCGTGCGCGCGACTGCGCCGAGGGTGCCCAGTCCGTGCGCGACGGCGTCGCGACGGCGGTCCGCGAGTTGGGCTCCACACCGCTCATTGGATTCGGCGGTGCCCCCTTCACCCTGGCCGCGTACATGGTCGAGGGACGCCCCTCCCGCGACCACATGGCTGCGCGCGCGCTCGCGGCGTCGGACCCGGGCGCGTGGGATGCTCTCATGACCTGGTGTGCGCGGGTGAGTGCCGACTTTATCACCGCTCAGATCGAGGCCGGCGCCAGCGCCGCGCAGCTCTTCGACTCGTGGGTGGGGTCTCTCTCGCCTCGTACCTATAGGGAATCCGTCGCGCCGTATTCGCGCATGGTTGCGCAGCGCGTCGCCGGCGCCGTCAGCCCGGTGACCGGCGAGCGCGCTCCGCTCATCCACTTCGGGACGGGCAGTGCGCCGATCCTGGCCGACATGGCCGAGGTCGGTGCCGACTGCGTGGGCGTGGACTGGAAGACGGACCTGTCGTGGGCCATCGCGCAGGTGCCTGGAAAGGCCGTGCAGGGAAATTTGGACCCTGCGCTACTTCAGGCGCCGTGGCACGTTATCGAACAGGCTGTTCGAGATATTCTCGACGCCGGGCGCTCCGCCCCAGGCCACGTCTTCAACCTCGGTCACGGCGTGCCACCCACGACTGACCCCGACGTGCTGACGCGCATCGTGGAGCTGGTGCACGAGCTGGGTGACGAACGATGAACCCCCTGGAGGCCATCCCCACCCACCCCGGCGCGGTCGTCGTCGGCGGAGGTATTGCCGGCCTCGTGAGTGCGTGGGAACTGGCTCGCGCGGGCGTGCGTCCCCTCCTGATCGAGGCGCGCGGCTATCTGGGCGGTCTCATCGCCCGCGGCACGGTCGGCGGAGCGAGCGTGGACCTGGGCGCGGAGACATACGTCGTGCGCGGCACCGACATCTCGTCGATCGTGGAGGCCCTGGGGCTGACCTCGGTTGAGCCCGCCGGATCGGGCGCCCGCCTCTACGCACCCTCCCTGCGCGGAGGCTGGGAGCTGCGCCCATTCCTGCGCGACTCGTTCCTGGGAATCCCGGCTCACCCGGACGCGCCCGACTGCGCCCATGTGCTCGGCGAGGCCGGGGTGAGCCGCGCCCTCGAGGATCGCTCGATGGGTGGCGGCGTCGGCATGGACGAGGCCGGGGACACCCTGGCCGGTTTCGTGGCCGCGCGCATGGGGGAGGCTGTGCTGGAGCGCTCGGTGCGGCCGATCATCGCGGGCATCTACACTGCCGATCCTTCCATGCTGGCGACTGACACGGTCGCCCCCGGCCTGCGCGCCGAGACCGCCCGCCACGGATCCCTGGCCGCTGCGGTCGCGGCACGCCTAGCCGCCGCCGGATCGCGCCGCACCCCCGAAGCCTGCGTTGAGGGCGGTATGTTCGTCCTCGTCGACGCGCTGCGAACCTCCATCGAGGAGGCCGGGGGAACCGTCCTGAGCCGCACGGGCGCGTTCGCGATGGCTCGCTCGGCCTCGGGATGGTCCCTCGAGTGCGGGCCTACCAAGCCCGGGCCCACCCCCGGAGCCGAACCCGTGCCGAGCGGGCCGGGCGTGAGCGTCACGACGGAGCGCCTTGTCCTCGCCTGCAGCGCCAGCGCCGCCCTGCGCCTGTTCACGCAGGCGCGCATCCCCGGCCTCGTGCCCGATGTGAGCGTTCCCGAGGGCGCGCCCATCGCGCGCCTCACCCTGGCCGTCCACGCCCCCGAGCTGGACGACGCGCCCATCTCCCAGGGCCTCCTGGTCGCGCCCGCCCCTGCCGACGAGCGGCCGGTGGCGGCCAAGGCGCTGTCCCACCTGAACGTCAAGTGGCCCTGGCTCGCCGACCAACTCCCGCCCCACACGCACCTGCTGCGCCTGTCCTACGGGCGCCTCGGCGAGGCCGAACCCGCCGTCACCGTCGAGGGGGCCCTGCGCGACATCCGCACGCTCACCGGCGTCACCATCGCCGCCGAGGCCGTCACCGACCACCTGCTCGCCCGCTGGAACGGCACGCTTCCACCCCTGCCGCCCGAGTATCGCAGCCGCGTTGGCGCTCTCGAGGAACAGGTGCGTCCCCTGGGGGGCGTGGCGCTCACGGGCGCCTGGGTCGCTGGAACCGGTATCGCCTCCGTCGTCTCCCACGCCCGCGCGGGCGCGAAAGGACTGCTATGACCACGCGGACATTTGTGCTGGGGACCAGGGGATCGCGCCTGGCGCTCGCCCAATCCACGACCGTCGCGCGGGCGATCGAAGAGGCCGGGGCTCGCCTCGGCGAGGACGTCCGCGTCAATCTGGAGGTCGTGCGCACCCACGGTGACGTGTCTGCGGCACCCCTGGCCGCGCTCGGAGGCGTCGGCGTGTTCGCCGCGCAGCTGCGGCTCGCCCTCCTTGGGGGAGAGTGCGACCTGGCCGTCCACTCCTTCAAGGACCTGCCCACCGCCCCCACGCCGGGGCTGCGCATCGCAGCCGTTCCGCAGCGCGAAGACCCCCGCGACGCCCTGTGCGCGGCCGACGGGGCGACGCTGTCGTCGCTGCCCGCGGGCGCGCTCGTCGGCACGGGCTCGCCCAGGCGCGCCGCCCAGGTGCTCGCCGCGCGCCCCGACCTGCGCGTCTGCGACCTGCGCGGCAACGTCCCCACGAGGCTCTCGCGCGTGCGCGGCATCGACCTGGGCGCCGACGCGGGCACCGCGCCCTCCGCCCTCGGCACGGGTGAGCGCCTCGACGCGGTCGTCCTCGCCCTCGCCGGGCTGCGCCGCATCGGCCTCGACGCCCACGCCACCGACGTGCTCGACCCCACCGTCATGATGCCCGCCCCCCTCGCAGGGAGCCCTCGCCATCGAAACGCGTGATGAGTTGGACCCCCTCCTGTGTGCTCTCCTTGGCGCCCTTCATGATCGGCCGACCGCGCTCGCGGCCAGCGCCGAGCGGGCCGTCCTCTCCGCCCTGGGTGCGGGGTGCGCGGCTCCCGTGGGTGCGTTCGCCCGTGTGGACGAGGCCTCCTCAGCCCTCTTGCTCGACGCGCGCGTGATGAGCGTTGACGGGCGCGAGCGGGTCGAGGCGAGTGGCGCGCTCGCGCTCACGGACTCGGTTGGTCTGGACGAGGCCGCCCGCCTCGGCGAGGACGTGGCGCGCCAGCTGCTCGCGCGTGGCGCCGCCGAGGTCACCGACCTGGGAGCGACGAAAGCGCCGAGGCAATCCTCGTGAACGAGCCCCACGTGAGCGCACCCTCCGTGAACGCGGAGTTGACCGGGCGGCGGATCCTCCTGACCCGCGCCAAGCCCGATGACGCCATCGCGCGCGCCCTGCGGACGGCCGGGGCTCAGGTGGATGCTCTCGCCCTCACGGTCTCGACGCCGCTGGATTCCGCGCAGCTCGACGCGGCGCGCGCCCGGCTCGCTGACGGCGGATACGCGTGGGTTATGTTCTCCTCCTGGAGGGCCGCGCGGGCGGTTGCGGACACCCTGCCACGGGCACGTTCGCTCGGCACGCGCATCGCCGCCGTCGGCCAGGCCACGGCCCAATGGATCAGCGACCACGCGGGGGTCAGCGCGGACATGACCGGCACCGGATCCGCCGCCGCGCTGCTCGAATGTTTCCCCGCCCCGGCCTCCGATGCACGCCCGGTCCTCATCCCCCGGTCCGCGGCAGCGCCCGACACGCTGCCAGACGGGCTACGCGCCCTCGGCTGGAGCGTCGAGGCCGTCGACGCCTACGCCACCACTCCCGCCGACGCCGCCGATATTCCCGACGATATCGCGGGGAATTTCCGCGCGGGGCGCTACGACGCGGCGGTCCTCACCGCCTCCTCCCAGGCGCGCGCCCTCCCCGCTCCTCGGGCCGCCGCCCCCTCAACTCGGGTCGTGACCATCGGCGCGCCCACCGCAGCCACCGCCAGGCGGCAGGGGATTGCCGTCGCGGCCCAGGCCTCGTCCCCCACGCCCGATGCCATCGTCCGCGCCCTCATTGACGCCTCGACCGCCCCACCCAAGCCGACGCACCTGAAGAAAGAGACTCATGACCACCGTCCCCGAATCCGTTACCTCCTACCTCGCCGAGGCAGGGGTGGACTCCTCCCCGATCCCGACGATCCGCCCGCGCCGCCTGCGCTCGACTCCCGCGATGCGTGCGCTCGTGCGCGAAACCCACGTCGACCCCGCAAAGCTCATCTGGCCCGTCTTCGTGCGCGACGACATCGACGAACCCTGCGAAATCGCCGCAATGCCGGGCCAATACCAGCACACGATCGACTCGCTGCGCCGGGCCGCAGCCGAGGCCGCCGAAGCGGGCGTGGGCGCCATCGACCTGTTCGGCGTGCCCGCCCGCCGTGACGCGATCGGCTCCCAGGCGTGGGCGGAGGATGGGATCCTCAACCGTGGCCTCGCCGCCGTGCGCGCCGAGGTCGGCGATGCTCTCGTCGTGTGCGCGGACACCTGCCTGGACGAGTTCACCGACCACGGGCACTGCGGACTCCTCGATTCCGAAGGCGGCGTCGACAACGACGCGACCCTGCCGCTCTACCAGGCGATGGCGATTTCCCAGGCGCGCGCGGGCGCACACATGGTCTCGCCCTCGGGCATGATGGACGGCCAGGTCGCCGCGATCCGCGCCGCCCTCGACCAGGCGGGACACGCGGACGTCGCCATCCTCGCCTACTCCGCAAAGTACGCGTCCGCCTACTTCGGGCCCTTCCGCGAGGCCGTCGGATCCACGCTCAAGGGCGACCGCCGCACCTACCAGCAGGACCCCGCGAACCGACGCGAGGGCCTTTTCGAGGCGCTGCTCGACGCGGCCGAGGGCGCCGACATGCTCATGGTTAAGCCCGCCGACCCCTACCTGGACGTGCTGGCCGACGTGGCCGCCGCCTCCGACATTCCCGTCGCCGCCTACCAGGTGTCCGGCGAGTACGCGATGGTCGAGGCCGCCGCCGCCAACGGGTGGATTGACCGCACCCGCGTTATCGACGAATCCCTGACCGGCATCTTCCGGGCGGGAGCCGACTCCGTCCTCACCTACTGGGCCCTCGAGGTCGCCCGCCGGGCCCGCTGAGCGCGCATACCATACCAACAATCCGTTTTTCTTCTGTGAAGGTAGCCGTGACCACTAACGAAACCGCATTCTCCCAAGCAAAAGCCGTCATCCCCGGCGGCGTCGACTCGCCCGTGCGCGCCTTCGGCGGCGTCGGCGGCACCCCGCGCTTCATCGCGAGCGCGAGTGGCGCGCGCGTCACCGACGTCGAGGGACGTTCCTATGTGGACCTTGTTGGCTCGTGGGGCCCGGCGCTGCTTGGCCACGCACACCCCGAGGTGGTGGCAGCCGTCCAGGAGGCGGCCTCGCGTGGCCTGTCCTTCGGCGCACCCACCGAAACTGAGACGCTGCTGGCCAGCGCCGTGCGCGAGCGCGTGCCCTTCGCGCAGCGCGTCCGCTTCGTGTCCACGGGCACCGAGGCGACGATGACGGCGATCCGCCTGGCGCGCGGCGCCACCGGGCGTGACCTCATCGTGAAATTCGCCGGCAATTACCACGGCCATTCCGACGGCCTGCTCGCTGCCGCCGGGTCGGGCGTCGCCACCGGCGGCCTGCCCGGGTCGGCCGGCGTCCCCGAGGCCATCACCGCCCAGACGATCGTCCTGCCCTACAACGATGTCGATGCCCTGCGCGCGTGCTTCGAGCAGGCGGGTAGCAGTATTGCCGCCGTCATCTTCGAGGGCGCCCCCGCCAACATGGGCACGGTCCCGCCCCACCCCGGGTGGAACCGCGAGATCCGCCGCCTGTGCACCGCGCACGGCGCGCTCATGATCCTCGACGAGGTCCTCACCGGCTTCCGCGTTGACCCCGCCGGCTGGTGGGGCCTCGAGGCCGTGGCCGGGTGGGTCGACGGCGCGCCCTCGGGCCGCTACAGCGCCGGTTTTGTTGACGTGTCCTGCGTGGAGGGCGCCGACTGGGTGCCCGACCTGGTGACCTTCGGCAAGGTCGTGGGCGGCGGTATGCCCCTGGCGGCCGTTGCTGGGCGTGCGGACGTCATGGACCTGCTGGCCCCCCCTGGGCCCCGTCTACCAGGCGGGCACGCTCTCGGGCAATCCCCTGGCCACGGTCGCCGGCCTGCGCACCCTCGAACTCGCTGATCAGGGTGTGTACGACCGCGTGAACGCCTCCGCGCAGGAGATCAGCACGATCGTGTCGGACGCGCTCAGCGCTGCCGGCGTCGCGCACCGCGTCCAGCGCACGGGATCCCTGTTCTCCGTCATGTTCGGCGAGGCCGCGGCCTCCTCGGGCGTGTACGACTACGACCAGGCGCGCGCCCAGGAGGCGTGGCGCTACGCCCCCTTCTTCCACTCGTTCCTGTCCTCGGGTGTGGCCCTGCCGCCCTCGGTGTACGAGGTGTGGTTCGTGTCCGGCGCTCACGGCGAGGCGGAGCTGGAAGCCATTGCCGCCGCCGCTCCGGCGGCCGCGCGGGCTGCCGCTGCGGCTCAGCCCGAGTAATCGACTGCCTCGCGGCGCCTGTGCCGTGACCGGTTGAGGGGGTGGGGATCTGCTGGGTCCCCACCCCTCGTTCGTGGAGTCTGTGATAGCCGGGGGTGCGGTTCCTCGAACGCGGAGCGACGGTGCTCGTGACGCGTATCGAAGACGAGGTGGGGCTGGGGTGGGTGCGGGCAAAGAAAAAGCGCGACACCTTCGTGGTGTCACGCTGGCGGGGGAGGGGCGCGTGTCGTTCACGCGCCCCGCATAGGCTCAGGCGCGCGTGCGAGCGATCGAGAGGATCGCGGGGGAGACGATCAGGGCGGTCAGAGCGATGACGACCGCGAAGACGACCGAGGCGACGGAAGCGACCTGCAGGGCGGCGAAAACGCCGAGGGCCGCGAGGGCGACGATGAGGGCCACGAGCACGGAAGCCGAGGCGGTGGCCTGGGACATGGTGGGGGCGGTTTCAGCCTTGACGATGTTGTTCATGGGGTTCTCCTTGAGAGTGTCTTCGCACGGATGCGCGAAGCGCGCCCCGCACGCCAGCGTGTTTGTGGACCTGTTGGCCCGTGCCGCCCGGGTGGGCGACGGCATCAAAAAAGGGGGCTGACTCGTGGTCGCCCCCCTTGGTGCAGCTCCAATTCTACGCGGATTCCACCGCTCGGTCTATACCGCGCAAGCGCTTGTAAGGCATGGCACAAGCATTGTAAAAGCCTGTTAAAGAGCTGTTTTGCCATGGAAAAAGACATGCGTGAAAATTAGTGGAGAACATGCCAGTTCGTGCAAGTGTGCCCGAGTGGGGACTCCACCCGGGCACACAGTGTCACTCGGCTCGTGCCACATTCATGGCTTGGAGGCCCTTTGGTCCTTCAATCGCCTCATATTCGACCTTCTCGCCCTCTAGAAGAGTGCGGCGCCCAGATTGGCCGACGATGTTTGAATAGTGCACGAAGACGTCGCCGGATTCGTCATCAGGAGTAATGAATCCGAAGCCTTTGGCGTCGTTGAACCATTTGATGGTCCCGGTAGCCATGGGCCCTCCTTCGTGTTCGCCCCAACGCTGGGGCACCGTTCGGCTCCGCCTGTGGAGCCGACATGGTCCCGACGGCCCGGCCCGGCATCGTTGTCCCCCGGACTGGGCGTGCGGAATCACACTTATACGGTACCGCACTCGCGGCAAAAATGTGGCTGACCTGCGTAATCGCGACGAAGAAGTTTTTGGTGTGTTGGCGCTACTTGTCTCCACTCAGACGAACCGGAACGATCGCCTGCACGTCCTCTCCCTCGAAGGCCACGCTCCCGATTGCCACGTCCACCCCGAAGACGCTCGCGAGGGTGTCCGCGTTCATGACGGAGGATGCCGGGCCGACCACGGCCTCGTGCGTGGAGGAGAAAAGTGCGACCTGGTCCGCGACGCGCAGGGCGTGCGCCGGGTAGTGCGTGTTCATGATGACGGCGAGGCCTCGGTCCCTCACGAGGCGCTCCAGGAGTCCCAGGACAATGAGCTGGTTGCGGAAGTCGAGGCCGGTCTCCGGCTCGTCGAGCACGAGGACGCGCGGGTCGGCGACGAGGGCGCGGGCGATGAGGATCATCTGGAATTGGCCGCCCGACATGGTCGCGCAGTGCATCTCGGCCAGGTGGGAGGCGCCCACCTCGTCGAGGACGTCACGGGCCATGCGTTCCTCGCGCGCTCCGGGCTGGGCGAGGGTGCGCATGTGCGGGGCGCGCCCGACCATGACCATCTCGAGGCCGGTGAGCGCCACGTTGGATGCGTTGCGGGCTTGCGGCACGTAGGACAGGACGCGGCCCAGCGCCCGGGTCGACATCGACGAAATCGGGGTGCCGTCGATGAGCGTGCGCCCGCTGTCCCACTTCTGCAGGCCGATCATGGTGCGCAGTAGCGTCGTCTTTCCGGCGCCGTTGGGCCCCAGGATCGCCAGGAGCGAGCGCTCGGGCACCTCGAAGGACACGTTCGTCAGGATTGGGGAAGGGGCTCCCGGGTATGTGAAGGTCGCGTTTTCGACGCTGATCATCGCGCTCCTCCCGTCCGGCGTAGCAGCACGATAAAGAAGGGGGCGCCGATGATGGCCGTCAGGATCGAAATGGGAATTTCCGAGGCCGACAGGGAGCGCGCGAGCGTGTCGATGACGATCATGAGCGCCGACCCGAGCAGCAGCGACACGGGGATAACCGCGCGGTTGTTCTGTCCGCACAGCATGCGCGCGCAGTGCGGCACGAGCAGGCCGACCCAGCCGACCTGGCCGCACATCGAAATGACCGAGGCCGTGATGACCGTCGAGGCGACGATGAGGATCGCGCGCATGAGGGAGACGTTGACACCGGCTGAGCGGGCCTCGTCCTCCGAGAGGGAGAGGATGTTGAGCTGCCAGCGCAGCGCCACGATGACGACGACGCCCGCGATGATGAAGGGGGCTCCCAGCGCGATCTGGTGGTAGGTGACCGCGGCGAGGGAGCCCATCAGCCAGTAGGTGATCTCGGGGAGCTGGCTCGTCGGGTCGGCCGTCAGCTTGAGCAGTGAGAGGACCGCGTTCGCCAGGGCGGAGACGATGACGCCGCCGAGCACGAGCGTGATGACATTGAAAGAACCCGTGCGCGTGCGCGAAATCGCCGTCGTAAAAGCCATTGTTGCCAGTCCCGCGACGAGGGCCGCGGCCTGCACGCCGATCAGGTTCCAGTCCAGCAGCAGTGCGATGACTGCGCCGACGCACGTGCCCGCCGCGACGCCCAGGGTGTCCGGCGTGGCCAGGGGGTTGGAGAAGAGGGACTGGAACGAGGCGCCGGCAACCGACAGGCCTCCGCCGATCAGGATGGCCACGATGATGCGGGGCGCACGCAGGTCAAAAACGACGGAGTTGACGCGTGGGGGCACCGCCGGGCCTCCCCAGAAACGTGCGCGCAGCGCCGCAACCACGTCCTCCAGGGATACGGAGAAACGGCCGATAAGCATGGCTGCTACCGCGCACACGACGATGAGGGCGACCAGCGTGGGGATCACCCACACGCGCAGTCGCCCGTTCCTGGTCAGTACAGACTTCATGATGTCCTCTCCCCGACGCGCGCCGGGTGTCATGCACACAAGGGACCCCGGCCTCGTCGATAGGGAAGACGAGGCCGGGGACAGGTATCAGGACGCGGAGTCCGGGTTGATGATGGTGCGGGCCTGCTCGTCCGTGAGCGTGAAGTTGTACATCTTCTGGTAGTAATCCTTCGTCATCGACACGAGGTCAACGTCGGAGAACTGCTCCGGGTACAGGGAGGCGCCGATCCAGTTCGCCACGATCGGGGAATCTGGGTTGGGGGTGAACCAGTTCCACATGCCCAGGCCGGTGGAGTAGACGCGGCCGGACTTCACGGAGCTGAGGGTGGACAGGTCCACGCCCTCGACCGAGTTCGTCAGGACGGTGTTCGCCGTCATGTTCGACATGCCCTTGCCGGTGACGAGGAGGACCTGGGGGTCCCACGTGAGGACCTGCTCGAAGGTGACGGGCGTGTGCGAGGTGTCGGTATCGCGCGTGACGTTCGTGTAGTTCAGCGAGTCGGCCCATTCGTTGGTGAACCAGCCGTCCTTGCCGCCCGCGACCGCGAGCTGGCCGTCGGCCGCGCCCATGAGCACCATCGTCGAGACCTTCTGGTCCTCGGGAACCTTCGCGGTGCGCGCGCGGGCGTCAGCGACGAGGTCCTTGCCGAGCGCGATCTTGTCGGCCATGTGGCCGTCCTCGTTGAAGACGTCCTCAAGGAGCTCCATCCACTCCGCGTAGGTCTCCGAGGGATTGCCCAGCGTCGTGAAGCCGACGGCCGGGATGCCGGCCTTGCGGAACATTTTGCCGTGTTCCTTGTTGAAGGCGTTGTAGAAGACGACGTCGACGTTCAGATTCAGGAGGGCCTCGGCGTTGAGCTCGCCCTTGTCGTAGTAGCTGGTGTCCACCTGCATCATTTCGGGCGCCATCTCGGCGGCGATTGTCTGGCTCATGGCCTTGACGCGGGCGGCGCTCATGCCCACCAGGTATGGGGCCTTGCCGTCGAAGTAGGCCAGGTAGGTGGATTCGATCGGGATCTGGTCGATGGCGACGCGGGTGATCTTTCGGGCAGGACGACCTCGTTGCCCGCGTGGTCGGTGATCGTGCGCGTCGACGAAGCCGTGGTTTCCTGGGTGGTCTGCTCCGATTGGCTGGTGGTGGAGCCGGAGCCGCCCGCGCAGGCGGTGAGGGCGAGGGTGGCGGTGGCCAGGATTGCGGTCAGGGTGGCGAGGCGGGTTTTCATTGGGTCCTCTCGTGTTTTTGGGATTATGAGGGAGATGCTACATAAAATTAGGTGTTCCTCACAAGGGTGAGTGCGGCATTATGACACGGTGTTTTTTCCCGCCGCGATCCTGTCGGCATGACGGTCGGCTCACACCGGCCGTTGACTGGCTACAAATGACTGGCTACCCTCGTGGGAATGACTCGAGAGACCTCCTCACCCTCACCCGCGATGGTTAGCGCCTCCGGACGCGCCCTGGCGTCGAACTGGTGGCAAGTGGTCGCGATGATCTGGAGTGGCCAGGCGTTTTCGATCATCACCAGCGGCGCGTCGGGATGGGCGATCATCTGGCACGTCACCACGACCGAAGGATCTGCCCTCAAGCTCGCCATGATCATGGCTTCTCTCTCAGCTACCCCTCGGCCTTCTGGCCCCGCTCGGCGGGGTTGCCGCTGACCGCTACAACCGCCGCACCGTCATGATTATCTCGGACCTGGGGGCGGGTGTGATGTCGCTGGTGCTCGGGGCGTTGGCCTGGCTGGGACACGGGAGCTTCGCCCTTATATGCCTCTTCGCTGCTCTACGCAGCTGCTTCCAGGCCTTCCACTTCCCCGCGATGAGCGCGGCCATGCCGATGCTGGTCCCCGAGAAGCACCTCATGCGCGTCAACACCCTCGACCAGGCCGTGGGATCCATCGCCAACATCGGTTCCCCCGCGATCGGCATCGGCCTCTACACGGCTTTCGGGCTCCCCTACGCCTTGGGCCTGGAGTTTGCCGGGGCACTCCTCGCGGTCGCCGGCCTGGCGCTGGCGCGCATCCCCTCCGTTGAGGCCGAGATGCCCCCCACCATCATGGGGCAGATTCGCGAGGGCTGGCGGGCGCTGAGCGCCAACGTGGGCCTCGTGTATCTCATCATCGCCCTCACGGTAGGGATTATGGTCTTCGAGGCGCTCGCGGCGGTCTACCCGCTCATGGCGCAGCAGTACTTCGGGGCCGACGGGGCAATGGTGTCCGTCGCCGAGGCGATCACGGGTACCTGCATGCTGCTCGGTGCGGTCATCATGATGGCCTGGGGCGGGGGCAAGCGCCTGGCGCTGCTCATCAGTGCCACGACCGTCGTCGTCGGCCTCCCCTTCGCCGTCGTCGGCCTGCTGCCCCGCAGTGGCTTCTGGGCGTTCGTCGCCCTCATGGGATTTGGCTGCATCTTCCTGGCGTGGTTCCACGCGCCCCTGATGACCCTTATTCAGCGCCACGTCGGGGAGGAAAAGGTCGGGCGCGCCCTCGGGTTCTTCCAGCTGATGCTCGGGCTGGCGACGCCCGTCGGCGTCGTCCTGGGCGGTGCCTTCGCCGAGAAAATGGGAGGCCCCGTCCTCTTTGCCGCTTCGGGTACCTTCTTCTGTCTTCTTGGTGCGGCAATGTATGTCATCCCGAGCATCCGCGACCTCGACACCCCCGTCCCCGTCACGCTGCCCGCCGACGAGGAGGCGTAGGCCCCGCGCACGTGCGCGTCCCTGTCCCTCAGAGCCGCAGGTGTGCACGGCCAGCTATACCCTGTCTCTCAAGGCAGCGAGCACCTGCGAGCGGAAGGAGAGATGCGATGCCCGGCAATCTTGATCTGGAGCGCGCCCTCGTTATTGGTGTTGCGTCCAGCGCTCTTTTCGACCTGTCGGAGTCGGACGCCGTATTCCGTAACGAGGGCGAGGAGAAGTACCGCGAGTATCAGCGCGAGCACATCGATGATGTGCTGGAACCGGGGGTTGCCTTCCCCTTCATTCGGCGCCTCCTGGCCCTCAACGACCTCTCCGAGGACGAACGCCTGGTCGAAGTAGTCATCCTGTCGCGCAACGACCCCGAAACTGGGCTGCGCGTCATGCGCTCGGTCGAATATCACGGCTTAGACATCACGCGCGCAATCTTCATGCAGGGGCGTGCACCGTACCAGTTTATGGGGCCGCTGAGCATGTCCGTCTTTCTCTCGGCCAACGAAGACGACGTGCGCGAGGCTATCTCCTTGGGGTTCGCTGCCGGACGCGTTGTGGGGCGCGCCGTGGCCGACGATGGGGGCACTGACCTGCGCATCGCCTTCGATTTCGACGGAGTGCTGGCCGATGACTCGGCCGAGCGCGTGTATCAAAGCGGCGGTCTGGCAAGGTATCAGGAAAGCGAGAGTGCCCTGGCTCAGGTGCCGATCCCGCGAGGCCCAATGGCAGATTTCCTGCAGAAGATCAATCGGATTCAAGGGCTAGAGGACGCCAGAAGCGCATGTGATCCGGTGGGCTACAAGCGTCGGGTGCGGGTCGCTGTCGTGACTGCGCGCAGCGCCCCCGCTCACGAGCGCGCGATCAATTCGATCCACCAGTGGGGCCTGCGTGTCAACGACGCCTTCTTCCTGGGAGGCCTCCCGAAAGGGCCCATGCTCGAGGTGCTGCAGCCGCACATCTTCTTCGACGACCAGCGCTGCCACGTCGAAGGCGCGTCGCTCTCAACCCCGAGCGTCCACATCCCCTTCGGAGAGCTCAATCGAGCTTAGGAATCACGGAGCTGTTCTGCTTCCTCGGTTGCCTGTGCAATAGTGATTGATCGGAACAATGCGGATACTGCATTCATGACGATCTTGAGGGAACGTACCTGGGGTGCATTCGTCAGTTCGTTTAATCGGCGGATGTCGAGGCTGTCATTCTTCATTGATTCGAAAAGAATGACGCCGTGTTTCTCGGATCCCTGGTTCCCATCAAGACGTATGCCGATCACGCTTCGAGGCTCCATTGTTAGTGTTAGTGCCTCTGCCTGCTCGCAGGTGAGGGGAGGTTTCCTCTTCAGGCCGTCCCTGTCGGTGCTGGGCTTCCATAGGTTTTCGCGTGCGCCGTTCGATGAGCGGAAACTGCGTTGGACTCGGCCCTCCTCCCAAGCTACACCGAGGTACCCAACCTGGGTGTCTTCGTAGAAGGCTCTTCCTAGCTTTTCGTAACGCGGATTATTGGAGCATCTCGCTAGGGGGAGGAAGCCAGATGCGGTTCCGTCTTCAATGTGGCCATAGATTGTCACGCGTGTGGATTCATCCCACAATGACAACTCAACACACAGCTCGTGGGCAAGGCGCTCAAGGACGCGCCTCATCGCGTTTCGTTCCTCCAGATTATCTGCCTCGAGTTGGGCTACTTTGTCGCGCTCGTGCCTGTAGTCGCGATCTCGCTTTCTCCCGAGAGTTGTCCCGAAAAGAAAGAGGCAGCCTCCCATCGCCAAAAGCAGCCACCGTATGTTCCCGTCTATGAAACCTAGTGCGCCGAGTAGAAGTGTACTCAGCGTGTTCAGGATTTCTGGGATGTAGTGGACAGCGCGGTGCGCAGCCCGTGCGGCACCATCTTCAATATGGTGGTACCGCACGGTCTTCACACCCCTGCGAACATGGAAGAATTCTCGGCGAGGTCAGACTGGCTAAGGTTCACGCCACAATCGCTATCTTCCGTCAGTGTAACCTGTGACGCTTTTGCCGCTGCCTGGAGGAGCTCGCGCGCGACTGTTTCAGCTTGTGTCCAAGAGTCGCATTCAAGTTCGACGAACACGTCAACGCGCTGGAATCCTGCCCATGCTTCAAGTGGGTCATCGGTGATGTAGGCAGCGGCTTTGCAGACTCCGTGCGTAGAAAACTCGCCCTTCGCGTAGCGGAGCAGATTGCGTCGGAAGGTGATAAAGAGTGAGAAAGCCTCAGACGCTTTGAATGTGAGGCATGCTTCCACGCGCTGTGCCATTGTTTGCTCCATTCTCTCTGGGCAAGAGATGCTCACAATCAATACCTCCTCTTCGAGAGTTTTGTCAACTCATTTAATCTAGTGTGTTGAAGATCATAAATGTTTATTCTATGTAGCTCCCAAGTAGTGTTGGCCCGGCGGTCGCAGATGTGGGCGCGGCCTGGGAGACTAGGCACATGAGCTCATCCGCGCGCGATGCCCGCCGCCTCACCCCCGTCGAGGTGGCGACCGCTGGCGCGCTCTCGGGTCTGGCCGTCACCTTCGGCCTTATCGCCGCGGTCACCCCCGTCTTCCAGCTCTTCTTCCAGGTCGCCACGGCCGTTCCCCTCGCGATGGTCTCCCTCAAACTGCGTCCCCGAGCCGCGGTTGCAGCCTTCGCCTCGACGATCCTCCTCGCCATCGCCGTCGGCGGCGTCGCCACGGCAGGCCGTTCCTTCCAGGCAGCCCTCGTCGGCCTCATCATCGGCTTCCTCCACAAGAAACGCGCCTCCTGGCTCCCGTCTCCGGGGTCGCCGCCGGCCTCGGCGTCATCTGGGGCATCGGCACGGGCGTCGCGTTCTGGGTGCTGTCCGATCTGCGCACCCTCGGCCTTGAGAGCATCCAAAAGACCCTCAATGGCTTCCTCAAGCTGGTCGGCCACATCCCCCACTCCGGCGGCTTCGTCGATGCGGGGCATCAGCTCGGCCAATGGTTCGTCGACTGGTGGTGGATCTGGATCCCCGTCACCCGCTTCATTGGCGTGGCCTTCCTGGTCCTCGCGGCCCGGTGGCTCCTCGGCGCCATCCTTAGCCGCATCTCCCTCGACGCGGGCTGGGACCCGCTCCTGGCCGCGACTGCCCGCTCTGCGGACCCGCGTGAAGGGGCCGAGGCCTCGTCCCCCCTGCCCCTCACCCTCACCGACGTCGACTTCACCTACCCGGGCGCCGACCACCCCGCCCTGAGCGGTGTCACCCTCAGCTTCGAGCAGCCTGAATTCACGGTCATCGTCGGGCATAACGGCTCGGGCAAGTCCACCCTGGCCCTCCTCCTCGCGGGTGCTCAACCCGGTTCTGGCGTGCGTGAGGGTGGCGGCGTCCTCGGAGCTGTCGGTGGGACCGCGCTCGTGGGACAGCGCTCCGAACTCCTTGTTCTCGGACAGAGTGTCGCCGAAGATGTCACCTGGGGCATGAGCGCGGAGCATATTGCCGACCTCGACCTCGAGGAGCTGCTCGAGCGCGTCGGCCTCGCGGGCCTCGCCGATGCCGACCCGCGCTCGCTCTCCGGCGGGCAGCTTCAGCGCCTCGCGCTCGCGGGCGCCCTCGCGCGCTCCCCGCGCCTGCTTATCTCCGACGAATCCACCGCCATGATCGACCGCGCGGGCCGCGCCGAGATGCTCGACCTCCTCGCATCCCTGCCCGCGCGCGGCATCGCCGTCGTCCACATCACCCACGACCCCGCCGAAAGCGCGCGCGCCGACCGCGTCGTCACGATTCGTAGCGGTCGCATCGTCTCCGATCGACGCGCGGGGGAAGGCGCTCCCCTCATCGACGAGGCCGGGGATCCTTCCGCTTCCCCCGCCACCGGTGTGTCGACTGTGTCGTCTGTGGCGGGCGCGCCCGCCCTCATTAAGGCCGCCCACCTGTGGGCTGACCGTGTCGCCCACACCTACGACCTCGGCACCCCCTGGGAGAAGCCGGTCCTACGCGACGTCAGCCTCATCCTCGACCCCGGGCAGGCCATGCTCATCACCGGGGACAATGGTTCGGGTAAGACGACGCTCTCGCGCGTCCTCACCGGCCTGCTCGTCCCCACCTGGGGGCGGGTCACCCTCGGCGGGCGTCCCATGGAGCGCTGCGTCGGCGACGTCGCCCTCTCCATGCAATTCGCGCGCCTCCAGCTCCAGCGCCCCTCCGTGCGCTCCGACATTCTCGCCGCCGCCGGTCATGGGCCGCGCATCGGCACCGGATCTGTGCATCGCAAGGGTGCCATCAGCCGTGAGGAAGGCGACCGCATCGTCGCCGAGGCTATGGAACTCGTCGGCCTCGACCCCGCCCTCGCCTCGCGCGGCATCGACGACCTCTCCGGCGGGCAGATGCGCCGCGTCGCCCTCGCTGGGCTGCTCGCCTCCCACCCGAGCGTCCTCATCCTCGACGAGCCCATGGCTGGCCTCGACGCAACCTCGCGCGACCTGCTCATCTCCGTCCTGGACGAGCGCCGGCGCGCCGGCCTGTCCATCCTCGTCATCTCCCACGACCTCGAAGGCATGGACTCCCTGTGCGACACCCATGGACGCCTCGCAGAGGGGGTGCTCTCATGATGGAACCCCATTCCGCCTGCGGGGCGACCGGCCCCGGCGGCGGCGCCAGCGAGGGCCGATTCTCGAGGACCCCACCCGGCCTCGGCGAAGGGCCCCCGCGCCCGAAGCCCCGGCGAAGCGCGGGCTTCCCCCTGCCTCGTCCCCTGCCCTGGTCGACGCCACTGTCGCGCGCCTGGCCCGGCACCCTTATCGCCTGCTGGACGGTGCTCACCACCTGCGTGATCCTGTCGCCGCGGTGGTCGACGCTCGCGATCGTGGGAGGCCTCCTTCTCCTTGCCTCGCTGATCGTTCGCCTCCCCGTCAGCGTCGCCCCGCGTCCGCCCATGTGGTTTGTCTCCGGCTTCATCGGCGGCTGTATTGGCGCGTGGCTGGGGGATGGCCTGGAGCTCTTCCTGCGCGTCTCCACCCTGGCGCTTGTCGTCCTGTGGGGGTCCGGACTCATCGCCTGGGTGACGCCGACCGCCGCGCTCGCGGGCGCACTGCGATTTTTCATGCGGCCCCTGCGGCTCCTGGGTGCTCCGGTCGATCAGTGGTCGCTCGTCATGGCCTCGGCCCTGCGAGGCCTGCCGATGCTGCGCGATCAGGCGCAGGCGGTGCTCGACACCGCCAAGCTGCGCCTCGGTCAGGACATGGCCACGCTGTCGCTGCGCGGGTATGCGCGCCTGTGCGTCGATGTCATCACCGCGATCCTGTCCGCCACCTCGCGTGGGGCAGCTGAAACTGGGCGCGCGATGTCTATGCGCGGGGCTATCGAGTCCCAGGATGGTGCGACTCGTGGAGCGCGTGTGCGGCTTGGGTGGGTTGATGCCGCTGTGATCGCTGTGAGCCTGTTGGGTGTCGCTGGCATCGTTGCGTGCAGGTTGATGCTCTAGTGTGCCGGTTGTATCTTTCGTTGAAATAGTGCCGTTTAATCCATCTTGTGGAGATGCTTGTGCCCTGGGTCATACGGCGCTGATTTGACGTGGGGGGTGTGATGCCCCTATTCTTTCTGGGTACGCGCGAGTGGCGGAATAGGCAGACGCGCACGGTTCAGGTCCGTGTTCCAGTGATGGAGTGGGGGTTCAACTCCCCCCTCGCGCACGATGAAACCGCAGATCCTTTCGGGATCTGCGGTTTTTGTTTTGCCTGCTTGTGGCTGGGGTGTCGCCGCTCCTGTTTTCTCGTGTTGCTTGTGGTCCCACGGGTGTTCCGGGCGCCGGAGGCCCCGGCCGCCCGCGAGGCTAGGGCCTCACTTCGTTCGGCGCCGCGCCTCGAAGCCCGCCCGTGCCCTCCGGTCCCTCCGGCGCCCTTCACACCTGTGGGGCCGGGCTGCGCCATGGGCGGCGGCCCGCCCGCTCGCCGTCCGCGCAGATTCGCCCGCTGGCTCGTGGTCGGCGCTGGCCTCGCCGGGGCCGGCTACGGGCTCTTCGTGTCCGTCCGCTGGGTTGCGGGTCTCGTGGAGACATGGAAGGGCCGCGGGATGCCGAAGTGGCCTCACTGGCGCAAGAGGTGATCATGCCTCGCGAGGGCAAGCGCGCGGAGCACGTGCGGCAGCCCCTGCAACTGGACTATTGGTCAGCTATCACTGTATAGTTCAGTGCATGCTGACTATTGCTTCGCGCCTCGACGTCATGAACCGGCTCGGCCGGGCCATGGCCGACCCGACGCGCTCCCGTATCCTGATGTCCCTGCTTGACGGCCCGAGCCACCCCGCGGTGCTCTCGCGCGAGCTGGGACTGACCCGCTCGAATGTGTCCAACCACCTGACCTGCCTGCGCGACTGCGGGATCGTGGTCGCCGAGCCCGAGGGCCGCCAGACTCGCTACGAGATCGCCGACCCGCACCTGGCCGCGGCGCTGACGGCACTGGTCGATGTGACCCTCGCCGTGGACGAGAGCGCGCCGTGCATCGACCCAGCCTGCTCGGTGCCGGGCTGCTGCGCCGCGAGCAGTTCGGGGGACGCCTCGTGAGCGCCGCCTGCGGCTGCGACGAGCCGACGACCAGTCCCGCGGACGAGGCAGAGGAGGTAGAGCGCCCGTGGTGGCGTGATCCCGGCCTGGTCGTGCCGATCCTCTCCGGCGTCGCGTTCGGTACTGGCCTGGCGCTGGAGTGGTCGGGGCTGCACATCGTGGCGCTGGTCGCGTTCTGGGCGGGCCTGCTGCTGGGCGCGTACACGTTCGTGCCCGGTGCGATCCGGAATCTCGTTGTGAAGCGCAAGCTCGGGATCGCGCTGCTGATGACGATCAGCGCCGTGGGCGCGGTGATCCTCGGCTACGTCGAGGAGGCGGCCGCGCTGGCGTTCCTCTTCTCGATCGCCGAGGCCCTGGAGGACAAGGCGATGGACCGCGCCCGCGGCGGGCTGCGCGCGCTGCTGAAGCTCGTTCCGGAGACCGCGACCGTGCTGCGCGACGGGACCTCCGCCTCGGTCCCGGCCAGGGAGATCGCCGTCGGCGACGTGCTGCTGGTCCGCCTGGCGAGCGGGTCGCGACCGATGGGCTGGTCCGCTCGGGCCGGTCGAGCCTGGACACTTCGGCGATCACGGGTGAATCGATCCCGGTCGAGGTCGCGCCCGGAGAAGCGGTGTCGGCGGGCGCGATCAACAGCGCCGGCGTGCTGGAGGTCGAGGCGACCGCCGCGGGCACCGACAACTCACTGACCACGATCGTGGAGCTGGTGGAGCAGGCCCAGGCCGAGAAGGGCGACCGAGCCCGGATCGCTGACCGGATCGCCCGCCCGCTGGTGCCCGGCGTGATGATCCTCGCCGTCCTCGTCGGCGTGCTAGGGTCCCTGCTCGGTGACCCGGAGACCTGGATCACCCGCGCCCTGGTCGTCCTCGTCGCGGCCAGCCCCTGCGCGCTGGCGATCGCGGTGCCCGTCACCGTGGTCTCCGCGATCGGCGCGGCGACCAAGTTCGGTGTCGTCATCAAGAGCGGGGCCGCCTTCGAGCGCCTCGGTGGCATCCGGCACCTGGCCGTGGACAAAACCGGCACTCTGACCCGCAACCGGCCCGAGGTAACCGCCATCGTCGCCGCCCATGGGTTCGACGATGCACAGGTGCTTGCTTGGGCTGCCGCAGTGGAGCAGCACTCGACGCACCCACTCGCCGCCGCCATCGCCGCCGCGGGCCGGGGAACCCCCGCCGCGCAGGACGTGGCCGAGGAGGCCGGGCACGGCATCGGTGGCCTGGTCGACGGTCGCAGGGTGGCGGTGGGCAGTCCGCGCTGGATCGATGCTGGTCCACTCAAGGCCCGGGTCGAAGACCTGGAGGCCGAGGGGCAGACCTGCGTGCTCGTCACCGTCGACGGCTTCCTGGCCGGGGCGATCGGCGTCCGCGACGAGCTGCGCCCCGAGGTCCCCGAGGTCATGCGGACCCTGCGCGACCAGGGCGTCGAGGTGAGCATGCTCACCGGCGATAACTCCCGCACCGCTGCTGCGCTGGCGAAGCTGGCCGGGATCGGCGACGTGCACGCAGAGCTGCGTCCCGAGGACAAGGCTCGTATCGTCGCCGGGTTCTCGGAGACGTCGCCGACCGCGATGATCGGCGATGGTATCAACGACGCGCCCGCCCTGGCCGGGGCGACCGTGGGCATCGCGATGGGCGCGACCGGCTCCGACGCCGCGATCGAGTCCGCCGACGTCGCCTTCACCGGCCACGACCTCGGCCTTATCCCGCAGGCTCTGCGCCACGCCCGCCGTGGCGGCAGGATCATCAACCAGAACATCGTTCTGTCCTTGGCGATCATCACTGTGCTGCTGCCGCTGGCGATCACCGGCGTGCTCGGCCTGGCAGCGGTCGTCCTCGTGCACGAGGTCGCCGAAGTCGTCGTCATCGCCAACGGACTGCGGGCTGCGCGTGCCCGCAAGCAATAGGTGTTCCGTCCAACGCCATAACTCAGACATGCGCTACGAGAACCCCCTCTATCTCGCCGAGGAGGCCGCAGCCCTGGACCTGATCGCCGACGGCCACACCGCCCTCGACGCTCATCAAGCAGTTGAGCCAGGACCGTGCCATCGCGGAGGCTGACACCCTCCTCCTGACGATCCCCAACCAGCTCGGATTCGAGGAAAACTGGTCGATTATCCGCAACTTCGCGGAGTATGTGGCCCCACGGGCGACCGGGCGCCGGAGGGCCCGGCCGCTGTGTGTGCCCGTGGGCGGCGGCCCGCCCGCGAGATCGCCACACGCGAGCTTCGCTCGGAGTGGTCGATCTCGAGGCCCGCCCTGGCCCTGCCGCCGCCCACGGGCACCGCAGCCTGGCCCCGCCTCGGCCCACGGGTACCGCGGCCTGGCCTTCCGTCGCCACTGTGGTTGGGCCGTGTATGTCTGCATTCCAGACCGACGAAACCGGCCGCTTACGCGGATAGGTTATTGCGATATGGATAGGTTATGAGCATGCGGATAGCTTATTAACCTATCCACATGCCGATAACCTATCCGCATCCGGACAACTATCCGTATAGGCCCAGGTGTGCTCCTCTCGCGCTCACCGCATGAGCGGCGTCGGGATGTGTGCCCCGTGCAACCGTCGTCAATCTGGCGCGATGGGGGGTTTTGCAGCATTAGAGGCTGGCTGGCGGCGTGTCGCCGGCGTGTCGTGGTTCTAATGACGCCATTTCCCCCGTTTGGTGGTGGCGAGATTGGGGTCCGGGGTGGTGTGGTGCCCACAGTGCACACCACCTCGACGAAAAACGCTGAAAACGGGCGGTTGTAGATGAGTTGGTCTGCGTTTTGGAGGATTAGGTGGGCCCACGTGCGCGTGAAAAGGTTCGCGCACTGACGCGAAACGCCGAAATTGGGCCCAGGTGGCCCTGCTGTCTCGCATCCCACACGTCATATAGTTGAAGATTCAATCGAACCCCCGTAGGCTGAACCCATGAAATACTTCGGATTCCTGAGCTTCGGTCACTACTCGAACGGCGGCCGTCACGGCATCACTGCCGCCGAGTCCCTTCACCAGGCGATCGACCTGTCCGTCGCCGCCGATGAGCTCGGCGTCAATGGCGCCTTCTTCCGCGTTCACCACTTCGCCCCGCAGGCGGCCGCGCCGATGCCGCTTCTCTCCGCCATTGCCTCGCGCACGAAGGCCATCGAGGTCGGCACCGGCGTCATCGACATGCGCTACGAGAACCCCCTGTACCTCGCCGAAGAGGCCGCCGCCCTGGACCTGATCGCGGACGGTCGCACCGCCCTCGGCGTCTCCCGCGGCGCCCCCGAGATCGCCAACAAGGGATGGGAATCCTTCGGCTACCACTCCGAGGAGCGAAGCGGCGCCGACCTCGCCCGCGCCCACTACGAGCGCTTCCTCGAGGCCATCGACGGCCGCCCCATGGCCGAGGCCGCGCCCCTGCACGAGCAGTACCCGACGCAGCTGAACCCGGGTACGCCCCTGCCGGTCCTCCCGCACTCACCGGGCCTGCGATCCCGGATCTGGTACGGCGCGGGATCCAACGCCTCGGCGGTCCAGGCGGCCCGCGACGGCGTCAACCTCATGAGCTCGACCCTGGTCTTCGAGCATGGGGACAAGCCTTTCGGTGACATCCAGGCCGAGCAGCTGCGCGCCTACCGCCAGGCGTGGGCCGAGGCCGGCCACGACTGGACGCCGCGCGTGTCCGTGTCGCGCTCGATCTTCCCGCTCCTGTCCGAGCGCGACCGCGGCCTGTATGGCCTGAGCGCATCGGGAGACCAGGTCGGCCACATCGACTCGGGCATCGCGACCTTCGGGCGCACGTACGCGGCCGACCCGTCGACGCTCATCAAGCAGCTGAGCCAGGACCGCGCCCTCGCGGAAGCTGACACCCTCCTCCTGACGATCCCCAACCAGCTCGGATTCGAGGAAAACTGGTCGATTATCCGCAACTTCGCGGAGTATGTGGCTCCCGCGCTCGGATGGGAGCCGGCGCGTCCGGGCACCCTCCCGACGGGCTACGACATCGATGAGGTCGTGGCCGACTAGCCGGTCCCGCGCGGTTCGGCGACTGGGAGTAGGAATCTCGGTTATCGGATCGTCTCGGCGGCGATCGGGATAGAGATGTCAAGAATCGATTAGTGTCTCGGCATCATGCCGGGGTGGGGCATTGGGAAGCCCCACCCCGGTTTCCCTTTTGGTGTGTGCTGGCATACACTGGTCGGACACTATCCAAGCAAGACGATGAGGTCTTCACATAATGGCTCGACGCTCCAAGGGCGCGGTGTCAATCAATCCGCGCTCCGCTCAGAATATGTCCACGCGACCGGCAGATATTGCCAAGAAAAAGCAGGCAATCAGCCCGGTTAAGGTATTCGGCGCCTTGGGGGCGCTGGCGTGTATCGTAACCTGCCTGTTCGTGCAGCTACCCGGACTGGATGTGGCCGGCACGCGCATGTTTGGCATCTTCCTGGCGGCGATTCTGCTGTGGGTGACGGAGGCGGTGCCACTCGCGGGCACGGCCGTCCTCGTCATCTTCTTGGAGGTCCTGTTCATTTCGGACCACGCACTGCTGAGCGTGGGTGAGGGCGCCCCGGCCTACACGAAGTTCTTCGGAGCCCTGGCCAACCCGGTCATCATCCTGTTCCTGGGCGGCTTCATGGTGGCCGACGGCGCCGCTAAGTACAAGCTGGACCGCGCCCTGTCGGCCGTCCTCCTCAAGCCCTTCATGGGCAAGCCGCGCCTGACCGTCATGGGCGTCATGCTGATCACCGCGATCATGAGTATGTTCATGTCGAACACGGCGACCACGGCGACGATGTTCGCCGTCATGATGCCCGTCATCATGGCCCTGCCCGAGGGCAAGGCACGCACCGGCATCGCCCTGTCGATCCCGGTCGCCGCGAACGTCGGCGGCATGGGCACGCCGGTCGGCACGCCCCCGAACGCGATCGCGCTCGGCGCCCTGGAGAACGCGGGTGTCAAGGTGACCTTCCTGCAGTGGATGCTCGCGGCCGTCCCGCTCATGCTCGTGCTCCTGGCCCTGTCCTGGGCGTTCATCGCGTGGCGCTACATCCCCACCGACGCCAAGTTTGACATCGATACGTCGGCGCGCTTCGAGAAGTCGCGCAGCGCGATCATCTTCTACTCGGTGGCGGGTGCGACGATCCTCCTGTGGATGACGGAGTCCCTGCACCACATTTCCGCCAACGTCGTCGGCTTCCTCCCGGTCGTGGTCCTTCTGATGACGAAGGTGATGAGCGGCGACGATCTGCGTGCCCTGGACTGGCCGGTCCTGTGGCTGGTCGCGGGCGGTATTGCGCTGGGCTCGGGCGTGGCCGCCACGGGCCTTGACAAGTGGATGCTCGGCTCCATCCAGTGGGCCTCGATCCCCGGCATCCTCCTGATCTTCGTGCTGGCCCTCGTGGGTTGGGTGACCTCGAACGTCATTTCGCACTCCGCGTCCGCGAACCTGCTGATCCCCATGGGCATGGGCCTGGCGACGACGGTCTCGACGAGCGCCGCGGAGATCGCCATCGTCATCGCCCTGGGCTGCTCGCTCGGCATGTGCCTGCCGATTTCGACCCCGCCGAACGCGATCGCGTACTCGACGGGCACGACCCCGACCCGCGAGATGGCGATCGTCGGCATCGTGGTGGGCGTCATAGGCATCATCCTCCTGGCGTTTATCGCGCCGCTGACCTGGGGATTCATCGGGGTGATGTGACGTGTCCGGGGACGAGGCCATGGTCGGTTCGGGGGCACCGCGCCCCCGGCCGGGGCTGGCCCACGGGTGGACGCAGGGGCTGGCGGCGGAGGACGCCTCGGTGCTGGCCCGCACGGACGTGCGCAGCGGCGGGCACCGTGCCGGCTACCCGATTCACATGCTGGTCGTGGGCGACGATTCGCGCTCGATTGCAGCGCCCGTCACGAGGGACTTGGCCCATGCCTTCCCGTGTCTGTGCCTGGACCGCATCGATGGGATCGATGACCTGGCTGGCTACGAGGCCAGCCTGAAGCCGGGCGACCACGTGCTGATGGGCCTGGTGACCTCCGAGGTCGACGACATTGACGCGCTCATCGACCGCGCGAGGACCTTCCCGGCGCTGCAGCGCATGCAGTGGGTGGTGGTGACGGATAAGTCCGAGCACCGCGACCTGGCCCGGTGCATGCAGTCGTGCGCGCTCTCCTCGGTCCTTAAGTCCCCGTGGACGGTTCCCCTGCTGGCGGGGCAGGCCTATTCGACGATGGTGCGCTACCTGCGCGGATGTGGCTACTCGGACAGGCAGATCCGCTCGCTCATCGCTGATCCTCCTCCTTTCGCCGTGCAGGGCCCGCTCCTGGAGGGCCTGGACCGCGACGAGCGCGAGGTCGTCATGGAGCTCCTCGCCGGCGTCGAGCGCGTGCTTGGCCAGCGGCCTCGACTGATTGTCCCCGAGGGGACGCAGCTGGTGACCCAGGGCGAGCCGGTGGGCGCCGTCTACCTGGTGTTGGATGGCCAAGTGTCGCTGCACAGGGATTCGGTGCGGGGCGAGGTCCTGGCGCACCTGGCTTCGTCCGGTCCGCTCATCGGTCTCGTGTCGCTGGCCCGCGCGGAGGACGCGTTCTTCACGGGCGAGACGGCGACCGAGGCGACGCTCGTGCGCCTGACGACCGAGCAGCTCCAGATCGTCATCTCCGAGGACCCGTCGATCGGCGCGACGCTGACCGCGCTCGCGATCCGTTCGCTGACGCGTCGCCTCATGCGCGCCGAGGACCTCCACCTCGAGAACGCGATGCTCGCCGAGGACCTCGAGGCCCAGAAGGAGGCCCTGGCCGCCACCCTCGAGGACCTGCGCGCCACCCGCGCTGAGCTGGTCGAACGCGCGCGCTTCGCGATGCTCGGTGAGCTGAGCGCCGGCATCGCCCACGAGCTCAACAACCCGGTGACCGCCCTCGTGCGCGCCGCCAAGCACCTGCACGAGGACGTGGACGCGGCGCTCGCGGCTCCGGCCACGGCCTCGTCGAGGGAGGCGATGGCCCGCGCCCTCACCGCGCCCCCGCGCTCCACGTCGGTCGAGCGCGCCCTCATGAAGGAGCTCCTGCCCGTCGTCGGTGACCGCACGCTCGCGCGTCGCCTCGTGCGTGCGGGGATCCAGGGGGCGGACGGTGCGCGCGCTCTCGCGCAGATCCCGGGTGGCATCGACGCGTACGAGGCAGGGGCGCGCCTGGGTGGGTCCCTGCGCTCGGTGCTCGCCGCGGGCGATCGCGTTATCGAGCTGACCCAGTCCCTGAAGGGCTACGCGCGCCCGGACGCCGAGGACCTCAAGCCCGTGGACGTGCGCGAGGGCATCGACGACGTCCTGCGACTGACCGCCCACAGGGTGCGCGGCATCCGCATCGACTGCGACTACGAGGACGTGCCTCCCGTGTGCGCGCACCCGGCGAAGCTGCAGCAGGTGTGGACGAACCTCATCGTGAATGCGGCCGAGGCTATCGAGGACGAGACCGCCGACCTGGTTGCCGCCGCCGAGGCCTCGGGTGGCGTACCCGAGCTGCCCGCCCGCGGCGAGGCCGAGGCCCTCATCCGCATCACCGTGCGTCCCACGCCCGAGGGCGTGAGCGTCACCATCCACGACAACGGCCCGGGCATCGACCCGGGAATCGTCGACAAGATTATGGAGCCCCACTTCACCACCAAGGCGGGGCGCGTTCGATTCGGCCTGGGCATGGGCATGTCCATCGTCCGAAGCATCATTGCCGATCATGGGGGCACCCTCACGATCGACTCTCACCCGGGATCCACGATCATGCGGATCTCGTTGCCCGCCCAATCACACGAGGAGGAATCATGACCCTGACAATCCTGTCCCTTGAGGACGAAGCAGATGTGCGCGACGCTCTCGAGCGCGATCTTGAACAGTTCTGGGACAAGATCCGGCTCGAAGTCGCCGAGGACGTTGACGACGCGTGGTCCGTCATCGACGAGATCGTCGAAGACGGGGACGAGCTCGCGCTGGTCCTATCCGACCACCGCCTGCCCGGAAAGTCGGGCGTGGATTTCCTCGTGGAGCTCATGAAGGATGAGCGTTTCAGCGCGACCCGCACGGTGCTGGTCACGGGCCAGGCGGACCAGTCCGACACGATCCGCGCGGTCAACCAGGCTGGCCTGGACTACTACATCGGCAAGCCCTGGAACCCGGAGGAGCTGCGTGCGGTCGTGCGCGACCAGCTCACCGAGTACGTCCTCGAGTCCGGCGTGAACCCCCTGCCCTACGTGAGCGTGCTCGACGGCGTGCGCGTCATGGAGGCAATCCGCTAAACGGCACACACAGGGCCGCCGCGCTTGCCGATGAAGGCGAGCGCGGCGGCCCTCATGTCAGCGGGGGCGTCTCAAGTTGTCGGCTCGTACGCCCACAGGGGGAGGGATTGCCAGTTATCGGGTGTGCCCGTCGCTCGCAGGGGGACGACGTCGGTAGCGGGGAACGTTGCGAGGACTGAGGGAAGGGCGGTTCCATCTCCCAGGTCCATCGTGCGGGTGAGGTATTGGACGAGTGTGAGCTGGTCGAAACACTTGTTTTTCTTTGGTGACAACTCTCTGATTCCGAGAATTTCAGCGTCTTCTGGAAGCTTCACTTGTCGCAGTGTGCGATTAAAAAGTCGCCCCTGGTGTGCACAAATATTGCGTAGAATTCTCAGATTCTCGAGCCATGAATTGACCTGTGGGCGAGTTAAGTGCAGAGAGTCAGCGATGCTGTCTTGGCAGTGAATGGGTGCCATTTTAAATAGCATGGCAAGCTGTCCCCATTCAAGGATGTGAACCGCTACCCATATGGGTAGTTTACTTGCGTATTCTTTTTTATAGTGTTTGATAAAATCCTCTTGTGATCGACTGAGGTTTATGTTGTAGGACTTGATCCATCTTCTGTATTCATCGGTTTCATGATTGTTTTCCTTGTCGAAACCTGAGGGTCCTAATCGAAGCGATGCAAGGTGGAGATAGGGGTGATCTTTGCCGAGCGTGTAGCCAATGAGCGCTCGTAATCCTACTTCGATCCGCGAGAGTTCTTGAAAAGTTGTTGCACGGAGTCGCTCATCGAATCTGTAGAGCGCTAAGACCTGTTCGAGGTTTGTCTTAGGGAGGAACTGATCGGAGCGTGTTCGGCTTGCCTTATCATATTGGCGAAATGGGTAAGAGTAGCCAGACAATCTGTAGTAGCTGATCTTCTCGAGTGCTTTCCGTGCTGTCTCAATGTCATCGATGACCATTCCGCGTGATCGCAATATATCGATCTGTTCGTCGATAGTTCGAAAAGGCTTTTCCATGGTTATGCGCCCTTGCATAGAAGAAAACCGGCCCTGGACCTTGCGGCGGAACCGGTGTTGATAACAATATTGTACTGTTTATTGGTACCTTATGCCAATCTGGAATAGTTGTGAGGCGCCTCATAGTGGGGTTGAATATGGTCTCACTGCTCATGCCCTTTGCAAAAGAGAAGACCGACTCTGGATCCCCGTTGCAGGGTAAGAGCCGGTTCTGGTGACCCCCATTATAGGCGGCCCTTGTTGCGTCTGTCAGCCCTGGGGTTGGCCCGGGTCGTTGCACATCGTGATGCCCTCGAAGCCGGCGGCGCCCAGCACCTGGAAAATCTCGTCGAGGAGGACCATCGGCTCTGCCGTGCCCGCAGCGAACTCGGGGTGGCGGATCTCGATGGCGGCCATCCCGCGTGGGTCCGTGACCGGCTCGGTGTCGAACTTCTCCGACAGCAGACGGTTCGCCTCCTCCAAGTCGGCGGGGGAGCCGAAGGCCCAGGTCACGGCCTTGTTGCCCGCGCCCGTGGGGGTACGCTGAATGTACATGCGCGTCATGAGGATGTGGCGGCCGTGACGGGGGGAACACGTCGCCGACGCGCATGAACAGGGCGATGTCGGCCAGGTCCCCGCCCAGCGACGAATCCACGAGGGCGTACCCGTATGCGCCGATACCGCGCAGGGTCAGGGCGTCCGCGAGAAGCCCGATGACCTCGTCTCCGAAAGGTTCGGGCTGGAAGTACACGCCCTCGCCGACCTGGGGCGCGTCCGGTCCGAGGAGCGTGATGTCGAAGCCGGCGTCCGCCAGCGCGTCCCGCACGAGCGCCACGTTGTGCTCCGGGAAGGGGTGTAGCGCGGCCGCGTTCGCGGCGATGCGCTCGATAAACACGTAGGTGGAAAAACCAAGCTCAGCCATGCGCTCATTGTAAGCGCCAGGCCAGCCGGTCATGCCACGAGGCCGCGGCGTCCCGGGTGGCTGGGTGACCACGAGGGGAGGCCACGGCCTCGTCAATGACGGAGAGTCAGCGCAGGCACAGACCCTGTTCGCTGAGGACCTCCATGACGGGGGAGACGTGCGCGCCGCCCACGCCAATGTTGGTGGCGACCAGGTGCGTGAAGGACTCGAGGCGCGAGCCCGAGCGCAGGTCGTAGTACTCGGTGACCTCACGGTCATAGTCGGCCAGCGCCTGCGTGTAGGACTCGACGCGCGGGTACGTGTTCTTCGCGGTCGTGACCGACAGGGGCATGCGCGGCTTCTGGCCGGGATCCTGGTCCGCGTGGCCGACGAGCAGGCCGACAACGGGGAAGGTCAGCTCCGGCAGCTCCAGCGCCTTCACGACCGCGCGCGGATCGGCGAGGATCGAGCCGAGGTAGACGGTGCCCAGGCCCATCGACTCGGCGGCCACGACCACGTTCTGAGCCGCCAGCAGTGCGTCCTCGAAGGCCGTGAGGAACAGGTTCATCGAGGACAGGGCCTCTGAGGAGACACCCTGCTCGGCGCGGATGCGGCTGTTGCGGTACAGGTCGGCGACGAAGATGAACAGGTCGCCCTTCGTACCTCCCACGTAGGGCTGGCCGGAGGCCTCCCCGATCGCCTCGCGCACCGCCGGGTCGGTGATGTGCAGGATCGTGCACGACTGCAGGAACGAGGAGGTGGCGGTGTGGCGGGCCACGTCCATGAGCGTGGTGACCTCTTCCTCGGTGAGCGGCTGGTCCTTGTAGGCGCGGATCGTGCGGTGGGCGAGCTGGCTCGCAATCGTCTCGTTTGTCATGCGTTCATTCTACGATTGGGTGCGTGAAACAGATAGATCCTTTCGGTCCTTTTGCGCTGGCAGCAAACGTCATTCCCGTGGCCGTGCCCTCCCCGGCAGGCGAGCTGAGCGGCCTGCTGACCGGCCCGAGCGCCCCCGCCCTCGTCGATGGGACCCCCACGATTTCCGCGGCCTCATCACCGGACGCGGCGGGGGAGAACCGCGCGCTCCTCGTCCCCGGGTACACGGGATCCAAGGAAGACTACGCCCCGGTCCTGCCGTTCCTCGGGGAAGCGGGCTGGGACACACTCGCCTACTCGCAACGAGGCCAGGGCGGGTCTGCCGCGCCTGCCGGCCTGGGCGCGTATGGGATGAGCGACTTTGTCGGTGACCTCATCGCCGTCGCCGAGGCCTGGGCCGGGACCACGGGTCGCGTCCACCTCGTGGGACACTCCTTCGGCGGCATCGTCGCGCGTGCGGCCGTCGTCGCTCGCCCCGACCTCTTCGCCTCCGTCACCCTGTTCTGCTCGGGTCGGGCCGTCTACGACTGGATGAACACCCTGCCGATCCTCGACCCCCTGCCCACGGGTCCCGGCGCGCGTCAGCAGGTGCTGCGCACCTACTTCCCCGACATGAACTTCGACGAGCCCGGCGTCGGATGGGCGGAATTCCAACGTATTCGTGCGCTGGACACGGCCTCGGAAAACCTGGTGGGTATCGCCCGCATCCTCTCCCAGCTGCGCCCTGACACCCCGGCGCTCGCGGCCACGGGCGTGCCCGTGCACGTGCTGTACGGGGATCAGGATGAGATCTGGCCGCCGTCGTGGTACGCGGAGGAGGCTGCCGACCTGGGGGCCCGCGAGAGCATCATCCGAGGGGGCACGCACAGCCCGCAGCTGCAGTTCCCGCGCCAGTGGGCGGAGCTTGCCAGCTCGTACTGGGCGGATGTGGAGTCGGGGGCGCTGGTCTGGTCCATGTGACGTGAGATGGTGTGACATCGTCCCAAAACGGGCCTTGTAATGCGTATCTATGAGGATGGATGCTTAGTATGGTGGTTATGAACAAGCGTTCCATCCTTACTGCAGTGCTGGCTCTCGGCCTGGGCATCACCGCCCTGACCGGCTGCGCCACCGATTCCGATTCCGCTCACTCCTACGTGACCCCGAAGGACGTCAAGACGGTCGAGCGTCCCATCGCTCAGATCGACGATAGCGGCATCAAGGTCCCCGAGAAGCGCGACCTGAAGATCAAGCTGGCCGACTCCGACAAGGCCGCCAAGTGGACGATCGAGGTCTCTGATCCCACCGCCCTTGAGGTCGGCAAGTCCGAGAAGAACATCGTCACCCTGCACCCGCTGCGTGCGCTGGGCGAGGAAGACGACCCGATCACCGTGACCCTGACCGATCCGGACGGCATTAGCACCGAGATCACCGTCGTTATCACGCCGGGCGCCAACTGATTCCATACTGACAACGCTTTGGGCCCAGGATCTGCGGATCCTGGGCCCTGTGCGTTGTGTTCCGGCCGCTGGGTGTTAGAGAGTGTTAATAAATTCCCGCAGTGCCCGCAGCGGTAGCATCAGGTGATTCTCTGCTCCTGGGCAGGGTACAAACTGTGAGCACTGGTTGAGGTAGAAGTCGCGTGCGTGGTCGTCGGCGCAGTGGACCAGGAGGGCAGCGAATCCCACCTCATCGCTGAGCTTGTAGGCTCGCAAGAGTGCATCTTTGAGGAGAGCTGCGCCTATGCCTCGTCCCTGCGCGCGCTGGTCGACGGCGAGTCGCGCGAGTAGAGAACTGGGCATGGCTCCGGGCGCCGACCGGGTTTAAGGGCATCTGGGAGTTTGCTGCGCTGCACTGCTCCCATCGACAGGGCGTAGAAACCAAGCGTCTCTGGTTCCTGTGTTGTAACGAAGACGCGAGCGTTTCCGGCTCGATGGTTCTGCCACGCAAATCGGTGGAACCAATCGTCGATCTCAGTGTTGCCCGATTGGAAGCGCGACCGGTCGTCCCTCCGCTCGAGAGGCCGCGGCTCTTGCAGGAGTGATACGTACATCAGTTTTTGGAGGTGCTCGGTGTGTTCAGGTCGATGTGAGTGCCGAAGGGCGAGGGGCGATCAAAGAGTTTGCGCAGCTTGGGGTCGTCCGCCGGCGAGGCCGCAAGGATTTCTTCGAAGCGGGCGTGCTCCTCTTCGTTCAGAATGAAGAAGCGCTGGTCGGCGAGCCGTCGCTCTGCCTCCAATGTGGCTGCGGAGAGGACGAAATCGCTGATGCTGCGAGATGTGTATGTGGCGGCGCTGCGAATGAGAGTGTTCTGTTCCTCGGTGAGGCGTAGTTCCAGACGCTGTGTCTTTGCAATGCTCATATCAATTCCTCTTTCGCTCGTACGGACATTATCCGTACGTGTAGATACCTTAGCATCTGCGGTGCGAGTGGGCTAGCTCTTTCCCCTGAAAGGATCCCTGCGGGAATGGACCACGTTGCGAGTGGATGAGAAGGGGGGTGGCCAACGATCAGTTGGCCACCCCCCTTCTGGTTTTCCACGTCTCAGTGCAAGATGCGCGCCAGGAAGTCCCTGGTGGCCTGCTCGCGCGGGTTATCGATGACCTGCTCGGGCGGACCCTGCTCGACGATCTGTCCGTTTCGCAGGAACACGACGCGGTCGGCTGCCTGGCGGGCGAAGCTGATCTCGTGCGTCGCCATGAGGATGGTTGAGCCCTGCTCCTTGATCTCACGCACAAGGTCCAGGACCTCACCCACGAGCACCGGGTCCAGTGCCGCCGTGATCTCGTCCAGCAGGAGCAGCTCCGGGTTCGTGGCGAGCGCGCGTGCGATGGCGACGCGCTGCTGCTGGCCACCCGACAGGCGATCCGGGTACTCCTTCGCCTTGTCCTTCAAGCCGATGCGGTCCAACAGCTCCATGCCGCGCTCGTGTGCGCGATCCTTCTCCCAGCCGTGCACCTTGCGGGCCGCGAGCGTCACGTTGTCCAGCACCGACATGTGCGGGAACAGTTGTAGTGCTGGAACACGACGCCAATGCGCGCGCGGATCTGATCCGCGTTCGCGCGGGGATCTGTGATGTCCTCGCCGGCCAGGAAGATCTGGCCGTCATCGACCCGCTCCAGCAGGTTCGCGCAGCGCAGCAGCGTCGACTTACCCGAGCCCGACGCGCCTAGGAGGACCACGACCTCGTGCGCTGCGACGTCCAGGTCCAGGCCGCGCAGGACGACGTTGTCGCCGAAGCGCTTGACGACGCCGACGGCGCGCAGAACCGGGGTGGTGTTGTCCGAGGTGGGGGAGGCCTCGTAATTCGTGGAGACCGACATCAGACGGTGCCTCCCATCTGCTCGCGCTTACGCAGTCGGGCCGTGTACCAGTCCGACAGGCGAATGAAGGGGAACGACAAGATGATGAACAGCAGGCCGGCGACGACGTAGGACGTCATGTTGTAGGTCTTGGCCTGGACCATCTGCGCCGAACGGATCGCATCGACCGCGCCCAGGACCGAGATCAGGCCGACGTCCTTCTGCATGGAAATGAAGTCGTTCATGAGGGCGGGCGTGACCTTGCGGATCGCCTGCGGCACGATGATCATGCGCAGCGTCTGCCCGTGGGACAGACCCAGCGAGCGGGCCGCGTAACGCTGGGAGGGGGTGGACGGAGTCCAGGCCCGCGCGCAGCACCTCGGCGACGTACGAGGAGTACGTGAGGATCAGCGCGACCGTGCCCAGGAACGCGGTCGGGATGCGCGTCGTCGGGTTGAGCGCGGGGATGCCGAAGCCGATCAGGTAGAGGACGACCAGGAAGGGGACGCCTCGGAAAATATCCGTGTACGCGGCCGCCAGGAAGCGGATCGGGAAGAACACGGGACCGGCCAGCGTGCGCGCGGCCGCCAACAGAGTCGCAAAGACGGCGACGCCCAGCACCGAGATCAGCAGGATCCGGATGTTGAGCCACAGGCCGGACAGGACCTGGGGGAAGGCCTCGACGAAGTACTTGCCGTTGAAGAAGGTGTTGCGGGTGGCCTCCCACCCGTCGGAGTTGACGACCACGGCGATGAGGACTCCCGCGACCACGATCGTGGAGGCCAGGGAGATGAGAATCGACCGGACCGTCTGCTTGCGCCGATAAGCGCGGCGGCCACGCTCCACCGCCGAAACGGTGAGCGTGGCCGCCGCGTTACTCGAGTAGTCACTCATGAGTGTGGGAGCCTCACTTGAGGGTGGGCACGTTCTGTGCCTCGTTCAGCCACTTTTCCTGCAGCTCGGCGAGCTTGCCGGATGAGGCCAGGCGATCGACCGCGGCGGAGACCGTGGGGGTCAGCTTGGAGCCCTTGGGCAGGACGATGCCGTACTCCTCGCCGCCCGTCGTGTCGTCGAACTGGCCGATGATGACGCCGTCATCGATCTGCGCGGAGACCATGTAGAACGCGGTCGGCAGGTCGACGACGATCGCGTCCACGCGGCCCGTCTGCAGGGCCAGGACCGTGTCGTCGGAGGAGTTGAACATCTGCAGCTTCTGGGTGAGTCCGGGCTCGAGGTTCTCGGACGCGAACTGCTGAGAGGTGGTGCCGGCCTGGACGCCGATCAGCACGTCCTTGAGGTCCGCGATGGACTTCGCGTCGGCGGCCGGGGTGCCAGCCTTGGTGATGATCGCCGAGGTGGTCGTGTAGTACGGGGAGGTGAAGTCGACGGCGTTCTTGCGCTCGTCGGTGATGGAGAACTGCTGAATGTTCAGGTCCCAGTCCTTGGCGCCGGGGGTGATCGACGAATCGAAGGTGGCGCGCACCCACTGGACGTTGTCGGCGGTGTAGCCGAGTTCTTCGGCCAGGGCGTAGATGACGGCGGACTCGTAGCCTTCGCCCGAGGCCGGGTCGTTGTCCAGGATCCACGGCGAGTAGGCGGGATCGGAGGTGGCGACGGTGAGCTTGCCTTCCGTCACGGTCGGCAGCGCGCCGGGGCCGTAGGTCTGCTCGGCATCGGCGGAAGAAGAGGAGCTCGTGCCGCCCGTGCAGGCGGCCAGGCCGAGGGCCGCGACGGCGGCAACGGCAGCGAGGGAACGGACAGAGCGGCGCATGGGGCCTCCCGGTGACGTGGGGGATTCCGCCTTGTGGGCGGGTCTGACTCGACGAGAGTATCGGTGCGCCGAAAAATGCGCTGGCGTCATTTCGATGCACGAAACAATGGAACGAGGCCTGGGCTGGGAAAACGTTGGAATCGTTGGGGTTTCGTGGGGGTGGGGGATGGGACACAGTGCCGTGTGGGTATGCGAAAGGGCCGGGCCACATCGGCCCGGCCCTCCCGTCAGATCACTTCTGGAACTTGTCCTTCAGATCGGAGACGACCTCGGTCGCCTTGTCCTTGGCAGCCTCGACGGCCTTCTCGACGTTCTCCTCGCCGAAGGTTTCCTTAGCCTTCTCGAGACCCTCTTCAGCCTGCTTCTTCAGATCTTCCAGACCCATGTTTCCTCCTTGGAACGAGCCGCCCGTATTGGTCGAGCGGATGGTCTCACCCTATGCTCGAACCGGGGTGCTCGCGCGTTCAAGGGGTCCCGTGGCGCAATCGTTCTCTGCGCGTCCGCACCGTGGGACAGTGTGCCGTCGGGATCAGAGGCCTTCGGCGAGCTTCCAGTCGTCGAAGGTGAACTCGGGGGAGACGACGCAGGTGGCCAGCGCGTAGTCACCGCGGGCGAAGGTGCGCTGCCAGGTGCCGGCGGGCACGAGGACCTGCACGGGGTTGCTCGCATCGGAGGCCTCGGTGCCCGCCGGAGAGCCCAGGGTGACGATGCGCGGGTCGGCCTCGGGTGCGTCGCCGCTGCCTCCCAGGTGCACCTCGAGGGCGCCGGGCCCCGACCAGATCCACAGTTCGTCGGAGTGGACGAGGTGCCAGCGGGCCTCCTCGTCGCGGTCGAGGAGGAAGATGATCGCGGAGGCGCTGTGGCGGCTCCCGCGCGGCGTGTCCACCTGTGCGGGCGCGGTCCAGGTGCGGTGGTAGTGGCCACCCTCGGGGTGGGGCGCGAGGCCCATGGCATCAATCAGTGGGGATACGTCAGTCATGCGAAGCTCCAAACGAAGGGAAAGGGAGGCTGAGCGAAAGGGAAACGACAGGGTCAGTGCGAGGCCGAGTAACGCACGTGTCCGGACACGACGGTTTCGACGACGCGACCGGCGCCGTGGCGGGCGACGGTGTCGATGGTCTCCACGATCGAGGTCACGGGTACGTCGACGACGCACATGTCGGCGACCGCACCCGACTGGAGCTGACCGAGGCGGTCGGGGCCGGTCGCCAGGCCCATCGCGGTGGCGCCGCCCAGGGTCGCGGCCTGCAGAGGCGGCGCGCCAGGTCCTGGTCCTCGTAGCCCTGGGATCGCGCCAGGTCGAAGAGGAGGGCGACGTCCTCGAGCAGGTCGAGGGACGGGGAGGAGGACAGGGAGTCCGTGCCCACTGCGATCATGTTGCCCTCGGTGAGGTAGGCGCCGACCGGCGGCGCGTCCAGGCCGATCACCCGATTCGAACGCGGGCACAGCGCGACAGCTGTCTGGCGGGCGCGCAGTCGCCGGCGGTCGTCGGCGCGCATGTACACGCCGTGGGCGACGTGGCAGTCGGGCCCGAGGACACCCAGCTGATCGACGAACTGCGTCGAGGAGAAGCCGCCGCCGCGCGAGCGCATCGCCGTGAACGACGAGGAGTGCTCGCTCTTCCACAGGTCGGCCAGGGCGGTCGTGCGCGTTTCGGACCATTCGGCCTCGGAGTGGGACTCGCCCAGGTGGATGTGGATGCGCATGCCGCGTCGCCTGGCCATGTCCGGCAGGTCCAGTAGCGGCTCGGCGTCGAGGGAGTAGGGGGCGTGCGGGGAGATGCCCACGGCCGGAGGGGTCGGCATGGCGTCGAGGGACGCGGAGACCTCGCGTTCGCCTCGGGCCCGCCACTCCTCGTTCGACCAGCTCATGACCTCCCAGTAGGCGACGCCGTGCAGGCCCGCATCGTGCAGTGCCGAGGCCGCGGCTGCGTCCGTCACCACGTCGGCGGCGGCGGTCGTGCCGCTTTCCAGGAGCAGGCGCGCGCCCGCGGCCGCGTCGCCTCCCCAGTCCAGGCCGCCCGCGTCGTAAACCTCGTCGAAGGCACGCGCCCAGTCGTCAAAACCTCGGTACTGCCCCGCGCCCACGGACGCCATGCCCGTGTACTGCAGGTGCGTGTGCGCATTGACGAGGCCGGGGAGCAGCACGCCGTCAAAGTGGCGTTCGGTGAAGGGAAGGCCGCGCTGCGTGAGCGTTTCGATGACCCAGTCGCGCGCTCCCACGTGCTCGATGCGCCCGTCGCGCACGGCAACAGCGCCGTCGAGGATCGAGGGGGGCGGTGATCGGGATGACCATGCCGGCTGACCAGACGACCACGTCGCTCATGGGGGACCTTTCAGTGGGGGACGCTGACTAACAGTGTAGAAGTGGGGCGGGCGCACCCGCCCGCCGGTGGACGTGAGCTGCGACTACGACAGGGACAGAGCGCCCAGCGCGGCCGCGGCCACCGCGTCGTCGGCCTCGCGCGGCAGGTCGTGCAGGCCGGGAGCCAGCTCGCCTTCGTGGGTGAGGAGCTCGCGCAGGGAGGCCAGCTGCACGCCGAAGCTCATGTCCATGATCTCGATGGGGTTTCCCTCGCCCGCCGTGTAGTTGATGCCCTCCCCGCGCTCGAGGACGCGCAGCGTCTTGCCGGATGGGCTGGTCAGGGTCTGCACGTGTGGGTCGCCCGACTTGGACATGACCCAGGAGGCGGCCACTGCCTCGTCGATGGACACCTCCCCGTCGACGCCGCCGGCGACCGTGACGATCGCGCCTTCGGGCGCCGCCTCCAGCGCGCTCAGCGGGATCGTCGAGCGCTCGCCTGTCGCGGAGATCAACATGTCGGCGCTCGGAAGCGGCCTGCTCCAGCGAGGCCACGCCGAACCCATCCATCGACGCCTGGAGGGCGCGCACGGGGTCCAGCTCCACGACGGTCACGGCCGCGCCAAGCGCCGCGCCGAAGCGCGCGCAGCCGCGCCCCACGTCGCCGTAGCCGATGACGACGACGCTCATCCCCGCTACGGGCGCGCCCACGCCGCGCGGGTCGATCAGGTCGAGGATCGTCGTCCAGCACGACTGACCCGTCCCGTAGGCGTTGTCGAACAGTGTCTTGGAGCGCGCGTCGTTCGAGGCCAGGACCGGAATGCGCAGGTCGAAAGAACGCAGGGGGCGCAGCCCCGAGGTGGTCTCCTCCGCCGCGCCGACCAGCGCGTCCAGGACGCCGGGGCAGGTGTCCGTCTCGTGCGCCAGGCGGATCAGGTGGGAGCCATCATCCAGCAGGAATTCGCTGCGCTGGGCCAAAAACTCGCGCGCGAGCTCCCACTCGCGCTCGCGGGAGGCTGCCGAGTCCGCGAAGACGGGGATACCGGCGTCGCGCAGGCGGGCCGCGACGTCCTCGCGGGTCTCGGCCGACCAGCCGAAGACGCTGACGCGCGCCCCGGCCTCGGAGAGCATGAGGGCCAGGGCGGCCGTCTTCGGCTCCAGGACGAGGGACAGCCCCACGCTTCGGCCCGCCACCAGGGGAGCCAGGGCGCGTGCCGCCGCCTCGGTGACCGGCATGTGGGCACGGGCCCACTCGATACGCCCCTCGTCGCCGGGGCCCGTGATGGTGCGCCCGTCGGGGGCGATGACGGCGCGGAAGACGCCGCCGGGCGCCAGGACCGTGATCGCGCCGGGCCTCGGGGCCGCGTCCTCCTCGAGCGAGAAGACGACCGGGGACGAGGACGGGGTCCCCTCGGCGTCCGACAGCGGGCCCACGTGGGCGCCGAAGGCACGCAGCAGGGCGGTGAGCGTCGGGTCGTCCGTCGCGAAGGAACGCCCCGCGATGAGCATGTTCGTGGCCCGCGCGTAGGCGCGTAGCAGCAGCTGGGCGGCGAGGGGATCCAGGGTGCGGCTCATGCGTCAAACGTAGCAACTGCGGCGTCAATGTCGGGGATGAGTCAGGGGGTGACCAGGGCGGCCCCTCATAGAAATGCACGGGGCTGCGGGCCTATCGTTCAAACATGACACACGACACGGCGGGTCTGGTGACCCGAGCACTGACGAAGACATACATGCGCGGGAATACTCCCGTCCACGCCCTGGCAGGTGTCGACCTGACACTCCCGCAGGGTACGCAGGTGGCGATCATGGGTCCCTCGGGCTCCGGTAAGACCACCCTCCTGCACTGCCTGGCGGGCGTGCTGCGCCCCAGCTCAGGGTCCATCACCCTGGACGGCGAAGAGATGACGACCATGTCGGAGCGCGTGCTCTCCGACCTGCGCCTGCGCCGCTTCGGCTTCGTGTTCCAGGACGGCCAGCTTCTGCCCGAGCTGCCTACGGAAGAGAACATCGCAATGCCCCTTATGCTCGCGGGAACGCCGAAATCGCAGGCGATCGCTCGCGCACGCGAGATTCTGACGAACCTCGGCCTCGACGGTGCCGGCCCCTACCGACCCGGCCAGCTCTCGGGCGGCCAGGCCCAGCGCGTCGCGATCGGGCGCGCGCTCGCCACCAATCCATCGGTGATTTTCGCGGATGAGCCCACGGGCGCTCTCGACCAGGCAACTGGCGGCGAGGTCATGTCCCTCCTGACGAGTGCCTGCGCCTCCACCGGTGCATCCCTCGTCCTCGTCACCCACGACCCCGCCGTTGCCGCGCGCCTGCCGCACACGATCCACGTGCGCGATGGCCGCATCTCCCTCGAGGGACGAGGCAGTGGAACCTCCGGCCAGGGGGTGGCCCGATGAGCGCCGTGCGCACAGCCGCCGGGGCACTGCTGCGGTCGCGCGACCGGGCGACGAGTGTCCTCACGGTCGCTGCCTTCGCCCTGCCGCACGCGTTCCTGCTCGCGGTCACCGGCGGCGTCATGGCCTTCGGGGCGAGAGCCGCCGTCGCGGCCACCTCCGCCACGGCCGACGACCCCTCAAGCCTCGACGGGATGGCGTCCTTCTACGTGATCCTCGCGTACTTTGCGGCCACCCTGCTCGTCGTCCCCATCATCTCGATGGGGGCAGCGGCCGCGCGCCTGGGTATGAGTCGGCGTGAGCGCGACCTCGCGGTCCTGCGCCTCGTCGGCCTCGCGCCGGGCAAGACGAAGCTTGCCTGCATCCTCGAAACCTGCGTGTTTGCGGTTGTCGGCGTCGTCGTCGGCTCGATCCTGTACGCCGTGACGCTGCCCGCGTGGGGTGCGCTGTCTTTCCAGGGACGCCCGATGGGGGTCAGCGAGATGTGGGTGGGGGTAGTGGCCCTCCTCGTCGAGGGGCTCGCCATGATCCTCCTGGCCGCCCTGTCCTCGTGGCTGGCCATGCGCAAGGTCGCGATCACACCCCTGGGTGTCGCACGCCGCATGCAGGCGGGCCGCGTGAGCGCGGTCGGCCCCGTCCTTGGACTGGTCCTGCTCGTCCTCTGGCTGAGCGTTGGCACCCTCGCAATGAACCTGGGAACCGCCATCGGCATGGCCGTATTCCTGGGGTTCATGGGCGCGATCTTCCTCATCGTCAACCTGGTGGGTGTCTGGTCGATCAGCCTCATGGGGCGCTTGATGGCTTGGGCCTCGCGCAGCCCCCAGATGATGGTGGCCGGGCGACGCATGGCCGACGACCCGCGCGCCGTGTGGCGCTCCTTCGGGGCGGTGGCCCTCGTCGGGTTCCTCGTGGGCATCATGTATCCGGCGAGTGATGCAATCTCGATGAGCGGGGACAGGACCGACGAGATCGCGCTTATCGTCATCGGCGACATCAACAGGGGCATGCTGCTGACCTTCGCGATTACCCTCGCCCTGGGCGCCGTGTCGACGGCGGTCAACCAGTCGATCCGCGTCCTCGACTCCGCCGACCAGGTGCGCGCCCTGTCCTACATGGGGTCGCCGCGCGGCTTCATGGACCGCAGCCGTCGCCTCGAGGTCGCGATTCCCGCGTTCGCCATGATCGTTGGCTCGATGCTGCTCGGCATGGTGTTCATGTCGCCGATGCTTGCGGCAGGTGCGGGAAAGGGATTCCTCATTGCGCTCGCCTCGGCGATTGTGGGCGTCATTCTCATCGTCGTTGCCTCCGAGGCAACCGTCCCGCTGCGTCGCCGAATCCTCGCGGGCGTGCGCGAGGGGCGGGAGTAGAGCGCTCGTCGCTAGTCGCGTGGGTCCGAGCTACGGGGGAATGTAAAACCGTCGGGGCGTGAGTGTATGGAGAAGGGGGGGCGAACCTCTTGGTTCGCCCCCCCTTCTGGTGACTCACTTCTCGAGCTCGTCCTTGACGTCCTCGACCTTGTCCTTGGCGTCTTCGGCGATCTCCGCTGCCTTGTCCTTGGCGTCTTCGGCGGCCTCCGCTGCCTTGTCCTTGGCGTCTTCTGCCTTGTCCTTGGCGTCGCCAGCGAGCTCGGCGAGCTTGTCCTTGGCTTCTTCAGCCTTCTCCTTGGCCGCGTCAACGACCTTCTCGAAGCCTTCTTCAGCCTTCTTGGCCAGATCTTCCAGACTCATGATTCTCTCCTCAACGTAGGGTCGTTCGATGCTGTGAACGAACATGACCAGCCTAACGCATAGCGCGATAGGCAGCTCATTTTGTAAGGGGATGCAAGCCGTTTGTTGGTTTGCGGCTCCGGTCAAATTGTTTGAAATAAAAGAAATCAAATGCATGTGACGCGCGCCTCATGGGTGCTAGGATTGCGCCATTCACACCGCAATAGTCGATGGAGACATCGTGTACCGCTCGCCTTCCCAGTACTCGCACGCGGAGGGGGTCGGTGGGGCCGCGCGAGGAGCGCAGGTCACCAGGCCAGCCGCGCGTCGCCGGCGCCCCGCGCCGCCCTCATACCCGCCCGCCGTGCGCCCGAGCGTACGAGCGCGAGCCGACCTCGACGAGGAGATCTTTTCCCTATCCACCTCGACCCAATGCCCGCTGTCCGTGGGTACGCGGCGCTTTTCGCGCCTCGTGGCCCTCGTGGCCGCCGTGCTGGCACCCGTTGCCGCTGCGCTATGGTGGTGGTTCTGAGCCAACCCCGGTGGGTAGTGAAAGGATCTGACATGAGTGGCAACGAGGCAGTGACAGCCGCTGACGGCGACTCTGCGCAGGGTAGTGCTCGCATCTCGGCCGACGAGAGTCAGAATCCTCAGCTGCGAGGCGGTGCAACGCGACCGCAGAAGGAGAAAAGCTGGGCTGGGACGTGCGCGAGAGTCGGCCTGGCGTTCACTGTTGGTCCCGTGTTGGTTGTGCTTGGTCTGAATGCAGCACAGAGGGTATTTGATAGCAACTTCATGCCCTGGGAGGGCTTGCTCCTCCCGCTCTACATCCTTCCAGTAGTCGGTATCATTCTGTTGATTCAATCGGCGGCTCTGGCCATCGATAAGAGGATAACGAGGGCCCGCGACGGGAACGTTGCGCGCTTCAGCATCATTCTGGGATTCGTTCTCCTCGGAAGTGTGGTCTACCTGCCGCTGATAGCCGAACTGATAGATGCCGTTAGCGGTGAGCGGGATGGCATGGGAAGCTGGATCGGCCTCTTTGCCATGTTCTTCGTCGCTCCGTTCAGTCTCCTTGCGTTCCTGTACGCCTTCTTTGCGAAGCTCTCCCAGCGGGAAGAGGAGAGAAAGCGGGGACGCTAACGGTTGTTGTTCCCGCGCGTCGGGGCCTTCGTGGCCGCCGTGCTGGCCCCCGTTGCCGCTGCGCTATGGTGGTGGTTCTGAGAGGATCTCGACGTCCCCCGAATGGAACGGGGGTCGTGACGGCCTCGGTTCCATCATCTGGAGGTGTCGTGTTCCTCGTCGGATTTCTTCTGCTTGCTGCCCCCGTCCTATTTGTTGCCTTCCTAGCGCTGGCTGTCGACGTGACGGCAGCAAAAAGTCGTGAAAGAAAGGCCGCCGATGAGGTGACGCGAGCTAATCTAGCCGATGGATCTGCGGACAACGCGGGCGAGTTGGTCCGCGAGAAACAGCGCCGGGGTTCGAGCGTGGTGCGCGTCTGCGTCATCCTGGGTTTCGTCCTCACCGGAAGTATGTTGTACCTGCCGCCGTTGGCCTGGCTTGCCAGCTTTTTTGATCCGGACGGTAACCCGCCCGCAGTCGCCATAAACTTGGCCTTCCTCTCCGCGCTGCTCTTCGTCGCCCCGTTCGGCTTGCTTGCGTTCCTGTGCGCCCTCCTCGTTCGCCTCTTCGAAAAGGGTAAAGACAGGGATCAGGAGCGCTCAGAGTGACCATGCGCGTACCTCACGAGGTCACGTGAGGTTGCCCTGGCCTCGTCGTAGGTCGCAAGCACCCGTGCCTCCCGTCGGGCACAATGGACCCATGATGACCCCCACTGACCCCGCGCTTTACGCGGGCGCCTACCTGCGCCTGGCCGCCGTCGACATGGATGGCACCCTCCTGGACGATGACAAGAACTTTCCGCCCGGTATGGACGAGCTGCTCGACCAGATGGACGCGCGCGGCGTCACCTTCGCGCCCGCGTCCGGTCGCCAGGTGTGGACCCTCATCGACATGTTCCCCGGGCGCCCCGGCATGACCGTCATCGGCGAAAACGGCGGCATCGTCATGCGCGACGGCGTCGAGGTCTCCTCCAGCCCCCTCGATGCCCCCACCATGCGCGAGGCAGTCCGCCTCGTCCGCGAAGCTACCTCGGGTCCGGACGGGATCGACGGCGGCCTGGTCATGTGCGGCAAGCAATTCGCCTACGTCGAGCGCACCGACGACCGCTTCGTCGACGGTGTTCTGCCCTACTACCACCGCACGAAGCGTATCGACGACCAGATTGCCATCATCGACGCGATCGAGGCCGGCGAGATCGACGACGCGATCGTCAAGCTCGCGGTCTACGTCATTGGGCCGGTCCAGACGCTCGCGGAGGCGACGCTCGCGCGATTCGCCGACACACACCAGTACGCGGTGTCGGGTGCGAACTGGGCGGACCTGCAGATCCGAGGCGTCGACAAGGGGAGCGCCGTGCGCGACCTGCAGCGTTTCCTCGGGGTGGATCGTTCCCAGACCGCCGTCTTTGGCGACGCCGGTAACGACCTGTCCATGATGAGCGAGGGCGACCTGTCCTTCGCGATGGCCAACGCCTCCCAGGATGTCATCGAGGCCGCGCGCTTCATCGCCCCCTCCAACAACGAGGCCGGGGTCGCCCAGGTGCTGCACACTCTCCTTGGGTGAGTGCTTTTTGCATGGGGGTTGTCTTGTCGTTAGTCTCCATTCTTGAAAGACTTTTCGGCAAGGAGGGATGTGGGGGTTCTTCACAGTCTCGTTGTCGCATGTCGGTGCAATAAAGGAGGAATCTGATGAGCACGCCTTATCCTCAGCAGCCTGCGGGGCAGCCCGCGGTTCCCGCGCAGCCTGTGCAGCCCGCGCAGCCTGTGGGGCAGGCGCCGCAGGTTGTGCCCCAGGCGGGAGTACCCGCGCAGCCAGCAGCTCCCGCGCAACCGGCGCCGCAGGGGTATTCAGCAGTGCCCCAGGGATTTGCGCCGGGCTATGCGCCCGTGCCTCAGGGGCCTGTGAAAGTGCGGGTTAACTGCGTCTCCCTCGTCTTTGGAATTTGTGTATGGGTGTTCATCGCGCTGTTAGTGCTGGACGCGTGGAGATTGATGCACTCGCCGGATGTGTCCGCGAGCGGGGCGGCTATTGTCGGCTTCTATCCTCTTTTTGTGCTGGGCTTCTGCGGTCCGTTGAACCTCGTCGGTGCCATCGTGGCGTCCTCAAGGGCGAAGGAGAAGCCGGCGAAATGGAAGCTCAATAGGCTGGGAATGATCCTCAACCTGAGCCCGTACGTCATCTTTTTCGTCATCATGTTTGTCGGCATGATTGTGGAGGCGTTTTTGTCGTAGGTCGTGAGCGTGCGCTTCTGGTGTAGCTGTTAGTTGCGCTGGTAGGAACTTACCGTTAGTTTTAATTCTTGAAATATCCGCTGGATGGAGGACCCTGTGAGCGCGCCCGGATACGCGCAATATGGAGACAGGTTGCCGCAGGCGGGCCCCGCACAGCCGTACGCAGCGCAGTATCCGGGGAATCCGACGGGAGGACCCGCCTACCCGGGTGGTATTCCACAGCTCTACGGCGGGGTGGGTCACTGAGGTGTCGTAAGAATGTCGTCGAAAACGATGCGCTTCCGATCGTCCACCTTGCGTGAGCGTCTCCTCTCCATTAATCTCAAGTATTTAAAATACTTGTCGGAGTGAGGGTGTTCATGGAAGCTTCCGACGGCAGCGAGTCTGTCGCCGCTCGGCGGGTGCGTACACGCAGTACGTGGATCCTGTCCATGGCGTGCGGGGTCGGCGGCTGGCTTTTGATTGCCTGTATGATCGTCTTTGGTGTCGTCAACATCCTTATGGCCGCGAACGAAGACAAGGCATCGCCTCGAGACTATGTTTTCGTCGTCGCCATTGTCCTCGTGCTTCTCGTGCTCTTCGTCATCAACGTCATCGGTGCTCTCGTCGGTTTCGTCGAACTCCTTCGGTGTCGCACCCGCAGAGAGGTCATGCAGAGCTGCATCGCGCTCTTTCTCAATGTGTTGCCGTGGATCATTGTCGGCACCTGGACGTGGATGGTGTAGTCGCGTGACGCGAGGAGGCCTCATGCCTCGTGGCGCCCTCCAATAACGAGGCCGGGGTTGCTCAGGTGTTGCGCGCTCTTCTTGGCTGATTGTCCGTTGCGCTGGCAGGAACTTACCATTAGTCTCAATTCTTGAAAGACTTTTCGGTATGGGGGATGTGTGGGTTCTTCACAGTCTCGTTGCCGCATCATGTTGGTGCAATAGAGGAGGAATCTGATGAGCGTCCCTTATCCTCAGCAGCCTGTGGGGCAGCCCGCAGTTCCCGCGCAGCATGCATATCAGGGGACTGCTCCGGGCTATGCGCCCGTGCCTCAGGGGCCTGTGGTTCAGAAGGTGAATCGAGTGTCGATCATCTTGGGTGTTGTCGGGTGGGCCCTCATTGGCCTGACGATACTGGCCATGTGGCTTGCTATCCGAGCCAGCGCATCCGACCCGACCCGAGTGGCAAGGAAGCGATCGGATTCTTGCCGCTCTTTGCGCTGATGTTTATTGGCCCGGTGAACCTCGCCGGCGGTGTTATCGGGATTGTTGGGGCAGTGGGGAAACCGAAGACGAGGAAGCTCAACTGGCTGGGAATCCTCCTGAACGCAAGCCCATACATCGTCTTCACCGCCTTCATGATCGTTCTGATGCTGTTCATGTAGGTCACTGAAGCGTCGGACGGAGAAAACCATGAATGATCACAGCGGTCCCGCACCTGTGCCCAACAAGCGCATGTTGAGAATGATGAACAGGTTGTCCTTTGCCTGCGCACTCGCGGGACTTGCCGTGATCATCGGGGGTTTCATCGTCCTGTCGACCTCGTTTTTTGACGAGATGAACGCCGGCACTCACCCCGTCATCCCCGGGGACTCTGCGGTGATGAGCGACGATGAGTTCATCCGTTCTGTCCTGCCCGTAGCCTGCGCGGCGGGGATCATTCATCTGGCGGGTGTCATCGCCGGGTTCGTGGGGCGAAGGCACGCCGAGGATCGCGCGGAGCTCGGGCGCTGCGCGCTTGGAGTGGGAGCGAATGCCTTCTTCCTTGGCTGCGCCGGCATCATCCCTGCCGCGGGTCTTGCTGACAACCCGGTTGGCCCCGTTGTCCTCCTTGCTGTGTGTGGCGGTGCGGTCCTGTTCGCGTGTTTCTCCCTGTTCGAGCGCTTCTTTAGCAGCGCGGGCGCGAGATCCGTTGGGGTGGGAGTCGCAGGCTTGCTGGTGATGGGTGGAGCGTTGCTTGTCGGCCTGTTCGCGATGCTTGGCGGAATTACTTCGACGCCGGAGGACTCGTTCTTGCTCGGCATGTTTGTTGTGATCGCCTTCATCATCGTGTCCGTCCCGGTGGGCATCGCCCAGCTGACGGGCCTGATCATGGGAATACGGGCGCATCGACGCGCCGACAGTGAGGATGAGCAGGCACTCGCTACGTGGGGAATCGTCCTGAATGGAACCCTGTGCTTGTGTCTTCTGTTTCTTCCCCTGATGGTTCTTGGTTCAGTCGCGTAGGGCGCTTCTTCGACGAACGAGGCCGGGGTTGCCCAGGTGTTGCGCACTTTCCTCGGCTCCTCATTCCTTGCGAAGAACTGCCCTCTCCGATAATCTCAATTCTTGAAATACTTTTTCGGAGGGAGAGTCATGACAGCTCCTGATACGGACAAGGAACTCGAGCAGCCGCGCGACGATATGCGAGGGTGCAGATGAGCGAGCAGCACCCGTTGATTGACGAGCCAGTGTCGGCACGAGACGAACGACGTGAAGGAATGATGATGACGACACCGTATCCGAATTACCCCGAACCGAACTCATACCCGGGGCAGGTGCCCCAGCCTCCTGCCGCCAATTACAACCAGGTGCCCCAGCCTGCTCCTTACGGACAGAATCCGGGTAAATCCCCAGGAAAAGCATCATTCGGTTGCGGTGTTGCCGGCCTTGTCGTCTTCGGAGTAGTCATCGTTATCGGGCTTGTCGCCTGGGTGCGTTTTGCGATGACGTCGACGGATTCCTTGGAAAGAGCGTTGGCACCGCTCGGTTTTATTTTCATCGTCGGCCTTGGATCCATCCCCGTTGGCTTGATCAACCTCATTGGAGCCATCCTTGGTGTCGCCGCGATGGATCAGGTCAGGACTCCCGAAGAAGGCAAATATGTCTCACGTGCGCTTCGGCTGAATGCCATCCCGGTCGTCGTTGTCATGGCCGCGGTGCTTCTGTTCCTCCTGCTCTCGGTAGTGCTTTCATCCGCTTAGGGTTTCTAAACTGCGCATCTCGTTGTCTAAGGAGTGTGACCCACAATGAGTGAGGAACAAATGACGAGCATGGCTGGCGAGAATCTGCTCGAGGCAGCCGCTCTGACCCAGCCTGATGCTCCTGCCATCCAGGGGCAAGAAGTAAGACGCTGGTGGACCGGCCTCGGAGGGACACAGGCCACGTCCCTGATCCTGGGCGTTGGCGGGTGGATTCTCGTTCTCTTTATTGCCTTCGGAAGCCTCCGCGTGTCGATTCGCGAGCACACCACGGAGGAGGGCTACCTCGAAGTTTACGGCTTTGGGTACGCCATTGTATTTTTTCTTATCATTCTCGTCCTCAATGGTCTGCTGGGAATCCTCCTCGCGCTCATCGGCATGTTCACCACGAAAGAGCCGAGAGGGCGCTGGTGGAGCTTCTATGCAATCCTCGTACACGTGAGCCCGTGGCTTCTGTTCACAGCATGGGTGTGGCTGTCAATGCGGTTTGGGAGTTCGTGATCCCGCATTGGATACGTCGTTGTGCCCGGCTGAGGTGGTTGTCATGCTCGTCTCCCGCGGCTCGTCATCATTAAGGATTGTGACGGTTGCGCCCGCGGGCGCACGCCACTGTTGGAAGGACAGATTATGACAACCCCGAATCCAAGTGTTCCGGACCCGAACGTGTATCCCGCTTCGTCTCCTCAGCAGCCGTCCTACCAGTACCAGGGTGGCGTTTCTCCGCAGGGGATGCCGCAGCTGGGGATGCAACAGAACTGGGCGGCGCAGCCTGGGAACGGTGCCCCCGCACAGGCATATGCGCAGCCTGGGTACACGGGCTACGGCTACGCTCCGGCGGCCCCTGTGAAGCGTCGCACGTCGTACAAACTAGCGGGTATTTTGTCCGGAATCGGGGCACTGCTCGCCGTCTCTCCCTTCCTCGCCTGGTTCGTCATTGAGCTCATCCCGGGCAACCATGGAGACGGCGGAGACGGCTTGTACTGGCTCGCGGTCGGGATGATTTTCTACATTCTGCCGATCGGCCTCATCCTCATCGTTGCAGGCATCGTCGCCGCTATCGTCTCAGCAGTGATGAACTCTTCGTCGAGGAGCTGATCCCGAGAGGCGAGAAACCCCGCGTCGAGCACCAACCGGTGGCGGCGCGGGGTATTTCATCTGAGCGGGATACAGTTTTGGGGCCGCGACGCAACGCGTCGCGGCCCCGAAGCACAAGCCTCTCAGAAGGTGTGAATCACTCGCCCGCCTCGAAGGTGGCCTTCTCAGCCTCGGTGTCCGGCACGAAGGAATCCGTGTCCAGATCCGCCCAGTACTCCTCGGCCCACGGATCCTCGATCGGCTGCGAACGCTTCCACAGGATGTAGCCCGCACCGGCCACGGCGCCAACGAGGGCCGTCAGGCCGAAGGCGCGCAGGACGCGGCACTTGCGGCGCTTGCGCACCGGCGTCGCCAGAGCGACAGCCGAAGCCTCGGAGGCGCGACGAGCGCGCTCCGACAGCGAGCCGCGAGCCGACAGGCGGCACCCGCCTGGTCGACGGCGAGAGAAGCGCGAGTCAGGTAGTCATCCACGAGCTGCTCGCGAGCGTTCTCGATCGCCGGAACGGCCTGCGCGGCGGCAGCCTGCGCACGAGCGGCGGCGTTCTCGATCGCGGGGGTCGCGTGCTCGATCGCGGAATGCAGCGCGGCCTGGGCACGAGGCGCGGCCCAGTCAACGCCCTGGCCAGCCAGATCGGCGGCCCGCACGGCAACCTTGCCGGCGTAAATGGCAGCAGCGTCGCGAAGATGCTGAGAGGATGCGCGCAGCTTATCTGCATCGAAAGTCGGCGAAGTAGCCATGATGTCTCCGATTCTGTCCACAATAAACGGGGGCGCGGACGCGCCACTCACTCCTATTGTGCTACAACGGGCTGTGATCTGCAGCCCACCGGCTTGCGTGAGCTGCGTGACGGACAGGAAACACCCAGGAAAAGGTGCGACCATTAGTCTCATGAAAGCTATTCTTCACACCTCCGCCGGCGACATCACCGTCGAACTGTTCCCCAACCACGCTCCCAACACGGTCAATAACTTCGTGACCCTGGCCAAGGGCGAGCGCGAGTGGGTCGACCCCACGACCGGCCAGAAGACCTCCCGCCCTCTCTACGACGGCACCATCTTCCACCGCGTGATCCCCGGCTTCATGATCCAGGGCGGCGACCCCCTCGGCACCGGCACCGGCGGCCCCGGCTACCAGTTCAACGATGAGATTCACCCCGAGCTCAACTTCAACGAGCCCTACCTGCTCGCCATGGCCAACGCTGGCAAGCGCATGGGCAAGGGCACCAACGGCTCGCAGTTCTTCATCACCGTGGCCCCCACCCCGTGGCTGCTCGGCAACCACACCATCTTCGGTAAGGTCGCCGACGAGGAGTCCAAGCGCGTCGTCGACGCCATCGTCAACACCCCCCACGGGCCTCCAGGACCGCCCCGTGACGGAGCAGGTCATCAACTCTATCGAGATCGTCGACTGATCCTCTCCCCTCATCATCGACGAGGCCGGGGCCGCCCCCGCTGCTTAGTGCAGTGACCGGGATGGTGCACCCCGGCCTCGTCCCCTATCCCCCGCCGAAAGGGAAGCTATGAGCATGCCGAGCTACGGCCAGCGCTCGGACCCGCGCGCCGCCCCCGACTGTCCGCGTCACCCGGGCGTGCGCAGCGTCGACTACTGCAAGCGCTGCAACCGGCCGATGTGCGTGGATTGCGCGATCCCCACCGAGGTCCGCTCGATCTGCGTGGACTGCACGTCCTCGAAGAAGCAGTGGATGCGTTCCCCGTCGCGCGCGGCGGCGGCCGGGGCGCCGGTCGTCACCTACGCGATGATGACGACCTGCGTCCTCATGTACGTCCTCACGTGGCTGGCTCCCGCCCTCACGTCCGCGCTAGCGCTCGTGCCCGCGTGGCTAATGGCGCACCCGTGGACGATCCTCACGGGCGCGTTCCTGCACGGGGGCCTGCTGCATATCCTGTTCAACATGCTGTCCCTGTATTGGGTGGGGCGTGCGATCGAGCCGGTCATGGGATGGTGGCGCTTCCTCACCGTCTACCTGGTGAGCGCATTGGGCGGTTCCGCCTTTATCATCGCCTGGTGCCTGATCCAACCCTCCGAGATCTACGTTAGTACGGTGGGTGCGTCTGCAGCGGTGTTTGGCCTCTTCGGGGCGGTGTTCGTCCTCCAGCGTTTGGGCGGCTCCGACACGACAGCCATTCTGACGCTGCTCGGCGTGAACCTCGTGTACGGCTTCATGGTCAGCGGTATCTCCTGGCAGGGGCATATCGGTGGCGCGATCGCCGGTGTGGCCGCAACGTGGGTCCTAGTGCGCATGGCCCGTCCGCGTTCGGGCGTGACCGAGGCGGCGCAGAATCGGCGCCAGGCGCTCGCGGCGTTGGGGATGATCGCGGGCATGGTTGCGCTCAACGCGCTCGCCTTCCGCGTCCTGTACGAGGTCTATGGCGCGTGACGGGTCAACGGCCGACAGGCGCATGGTATCTAAGGATGACCTAATATAGGGAGGGTCCGGCATAGCGTGCCGGACCCTCCCTCATGCGCCCCCACAGGAGACACCATGACCAGCCCCTGGGACCTGTACGACCAGCTCATCGACGAGATTTCCTCCGACGTCACCGTCACGGCGATCCACACCGACGGCAAGTGGCGCCGCGTCGCCACCAGCGAAGACGGCGTCGGCATGGCCTTCGGCATGAACGTCCAGTCCCGCCCGCGCGCCACCGAGGATCCCGCCGACCTCGTCGGTCGTCCGCTGCGAGACGTTGCCGCCCTCGCCAAGTCGTGGAACTTCGAGGACGCCGGCATCGGCATGGCCGCCGTCAACGCCTACCACTCCCACCCCGTACGCGCCCTCGCCCACGGATTCCGCCCCTGCAAGGAAAACAACTGGGCACGCACCTTCCACCCCTACGCCCCCCTCGTCGCCGGCAAGCGTGTCGCCGTCATCGGTCACTTTCCCTTCGCGGCCGCCGCCATGCCCGACGCTGCCGAGCTCAACATCCTCGAACGCAACGTCCTTGAGGGTGACTACCCCGACTCCGCCTGCGAATACCTGCTTCCCGAGATGGACTACGTCTTCATCTCCGGTTCCGCGTTCGTCAACAAGACCATGCCGCGCCTCCTCGAGCTCGCCTCCGACGCCCACACCGTCGTCCTCGGCCCCTCCGCCCCGGCCTCGCCCGCGATCATTCACGCCGGGGCCGCAACCGTCATGTCCTTCGCCAGCGCGCACCCCGCGCGCCTCGAAGACGGGCTGGCCGGACGCTCCCTCCTTGGCATGTACGACGCTGGCATGAGGGTTGAGCTGAGCCGGCCCTGACCCGAGGACGAGGCCGTGACCCGGTAGCCAGCCACGGCCTCGTCCATAGAAATAGTGGGGCGTCCCGGCCGCGGCCGGAACGCCCCACTCATACGTTTGTCGCGATACTACCCGCGCTCAACGCCAACGCAGCGTCATCAGGAAGCCCACCATCATCGTGCCCAGGCCCACCGCGATGTTCCACGCGCCCAGCTTCGGCACCGGGTAGGTGCCCGACGAAATGTAGTAGACGACGACCCACAGCAGGCCCAGAATCATCAGGGCCACGAAAGTGGGGGCCCACCAGGCCGGGCTGAGCGGAATACCGTCAGTCCAGTTCTGGATCTCGGTGTCGTCCTCGACCTCGTGTCCATTCTTCTTACGCTTCTTGGATTCGGCCACGTCGGGTCCTCTCTGCTGGCCCGCGCGGGAAGAAAACCGCCCGGCGGTGATGAATTAGTCGCAACACTAGCGTAGTCTCGGACGTGGAAAGTGCCAAAGCGCAGCGCCATGAGAGGGGGAAACATGCACGGACGCAGACTTCGCCACATCGCAGGCGTCCTCGCCGTGACCGTCGCCTCCGGCCTCCTCTTCTCCGTCTCTGCGCTCAATGAACGCAAAAATCCCGCGGCAACCTCCGACCTGTCCACCCTCGTGCGCAACCGCCAGGAACAGGTCAAAGTCGTCGAAAACGAGGTCGCCGCGCTCGACGCTCAGATTCAGAGCTTCGCTGCCGCCACCCCCCAGTCCGGCACCCCTGACGAAGATGCGTTCACCGCTCGCTCCACCCGCCCCGTCACCGGCCCCGGCGTCCAAATCACTCTCAGCGACGCGCCCCCCGGAGAAATCCCCGAAGGCGCAACGCCCAACGACCTCGTCATTCACCAGCAGGACATCGAGGACACCATGAACGCCCTGTGGAGCGGCGGCGCCGAGGCCATGACCGTCCAGGGCGTGCGCGTCACCTCGCGCACCGTCATCCGCTGCATCGGCAACGTGATCCTCGTGGACGGAACCAGCTACTCGCCGCCCTATGTGATCCAAGCAATTGGTGATCCTGCCACCCTGCGCGCGACGGTTACTGCAAACCCACGTATGGTGAATTATCAGGTCTACGTGACAAAGTACGGCCTCGGGTGGGAGATGCAGACCAAAGACTCCCTGAGCTTTGCTCCCGCCACTACCTCGCTGACAGCCAACTATGCAACCGTGGAGGAAACGAATGGGTGAACACGTCGCCCCCGCCTCGCCGACAAGAAAAAAACGCTCCAACATCTTCTGGAACATCGTCGGTGTCGTCGGCGAACTGCTCATCACCTTCGCGTTCATCGTCGGCCTCTTCTCCGTCTGGCAGCTGTACTGGACGACTACGAGGTCGCCGGACAGGTCTCCCAGACCATCGCCTCGTACGAAGAGAGCCACCAGCCCTCCAAGCGCACCCTCGGTGAAGTCCGCACCGATGACCCGCCCGCCTTCGACCGCGAAGTCGGCGACGGCGAAGTCTACGGCCTCGTCCACGTGCCCACCTGGGACTGGATGAAGATCCCCCTCGCCGAGGGCACCACCTCCTACGTTCTCGACCAGGGATGGGCCGGCCACTACGACATGACCACCCAGCCCGGCGGCGTCGGCAACTTCTCCATCGCCGGCCACCGGCGCACCTACGGCAACAACTTCCGCTGGATCGACCGCCTCACCCAGGGCGACAAGGTCGTCGTGGAAGTCGACGACCACTACCTCGTCTACTCCATGGTCTCCTCCGAGATCATTGACGCCACCGACCCCACGCAGATGCGCGTCGTCGCCCCCGTCATCGACGACGTCTCCTGGTCTGAAACCCCCACCGAACGCTGGATGACCATGACCACCTGCCACCCCGAATATGGCAACTGGCAGCGCTACATCGTTCACCTCAAGTTCGAATCCTGGACCCCCAAGGACACGGGCGTCCCCGCCGAACTCGTCGACGAACCCACGAACTGAAGGACCCAACATGTACGCATGGATCTTCCGCCACCTGCCTGGCCCCACCTGGTTCAAGGTCATTGAATCCCTGGCCCTCATCGGCGCGGCCGTCGCCGCCCTGTTCACCTGGGTCTACCCCTGGGTCCAGTCCTACCTGGAGCTCGGACAGTCCTCCGTCGGCTGAGCCTGAGCCGCCTGCTCGTCGATGACACGAGGCCGGGGAGACCCGGCCTCGTGTCGTATCCGCGGACGTCGGTTGGGTGCCGCCGTACGCGATCGCGCGCCCGGAGAGCGGACAGCGCCCGCGCGCCCACTAGGGGAGCGCCCTACGATGGATGCCGGAGAAGAGGCCACGGCCTCGTACATGAAGGACCCGCGATGGCACGAATCCTCTGCGTCGACAACTACGACTCGTTCGTCTTCACGATCGTGGGCTACCTGCGCCACCTGGGTGCGACCGTGGATGTTGTGCGCAACGACGTCGTGGATCCCGCCTGGTTCGAGGCCGGCTACGACGGCGTCCTCATCTCCCCCGGACCCGGCGACCCCAAGAGCGCCGGCGCCTCATTGCAGACCATCGCCGACTGCGCCGAACGCGGCATCCCGATGCTGGGCGTGTGCCTGGGGCACCAGTCCCTCGGCGAGCTTTTCGGCGCGACCGTCGGGCACGCGCCCGAGCTCATGCACGGTAAGACCTCCGTCATCACGCACGACGGTCGCGGCGTCTTCGAGGGCGTGCCCTCGCCGCTGACCGTCACCCGCTACCACTCGCTGACGATCGACCCCGCGACCATGCCCGACGAGCTCGAAGTCTCCGCGACTACCGAGTCCGGCATCATCATGGGCGTGCGCCACCGCTCCCTGCCCCTCGAGGGCGTCCAGTTCCACCCCGAGTCCGTCATGACCCAGTCCGGGCACCTCATGTTTGCCAACTGGCTAGCCGCCTGCGGCGACGCCGATGCGCGTGAGCGTGCCGTGTCCCTGAAGCCCGTCGTTGCGGAGCGTTTCACGCTGTAGGCTGCGCGGTCTGCGTCGCGGCTTTCGTGTCGCCGTGTGGCGCGTCGTGGCTACCGAATCACGTGGTGCGGCGGTGCTGTCGATCTGCTCGTCGGGAGGTGCTTCCGGACAGGGGCAAGTATCCGGATAGGTTACGAGCATCCGGATAGGTTATGCGCATGTGGATAGGTTATTAACCTATCCGGATCGTCATAACCTATCCAGATCGTTGGGTGCCGCAGCCCGCTCTCTTCACATTCGTGCTCATCAACTGGGGAGCAGTGGGGGGTTTGCACTACTTGGGGCGTTGGGAGTGCGTGTCACCGGCGTGTCGGAGGCTCATGTAGTGCAAAACCCCACGTGACGCTACCGTCGCCGCGAAAGTTCTTGTTCCTTTGTGGTGTTACACCATTTCGGGAGCATTACACCCCTTCCGAGCTGGTGCAATGCTCCCTAAGTGGTGCAATGCTCCCTAATAGGTGTAGCGCGCTGCGAATGTAGGTAGGCGTGGCAGCTACCGTGCCGCAGGTGTGCTTGTGGGCGCGTGCATGCGGATAGGTTACGAGCATCCGGATAGGTTATCGGCATCCGGATAGCTTATTAACCTATCCGGATGCCGATAACCTATCCACATCGTCATAACCTATCCGCGTAAGGGCCCGCTTTCGCCCCGCGCGTGCTGGCCGCGCCCGCATGCAGTGAAGTCCGCGTCGCAGCACAGTACCTATCTGCCAAGTGATTGGTGATCTGATGTGCGTTGTGGCGGCTACCCTGCGCACACCCCGCACACCCCGCACACCCCGCGCACACCCCGCACACCCCGCGCATATGGCGAGGCCCGCGCTCGCCAGGAGAAATCCTGCGGCGCGGGCCTCATCAATCGGCGGGGTCAGTCGCTAGCCAGGTCAGCCGCTAAGCCGATCAGTTACTAACCCGATCAGTTACCGCCCGGCTCAACCATGCCGTGGAAGCAACCCGTGGGAGCCTCAGTGGCCGTTCCCGTTGTTACCGTTGTTGTTGCCGGACTGGCTGCCCTTCGACACCTTCAGCTTCACGCTGGAGTTCTTGTCGACCTTCGAACCCTCGCCGGGCTCGACGGAGAGGACCTGGCCGGCGGGCTGGTTGCCCGCAACTTCCTCGACGGTGACGTTCAGGCCGAGAGCCTTGAGCTGTGCCTCGGCATCCTCGCGGCCCATGCCGACGACGGTGGGAATCTCCACCTGAGCGGCCTTGCCGCTCGACACGGAGACGCCAACGGTGGTGCCCTTCTTGACCTTCGTGCCGGTCGCGGGATCCTGCTCGACGATGCGGTCCTTCTCCTTTTCGGAGTCAACGCTCGTCACGTTGCCCAGCTCCAGACCGACGCCCTTGAGCGTGCTGCGCGCCTGATCCTGGGTCATGCCCGACAGATCGGGGACATCCACCTCATCCGAGCCGGAGGACAGGTAGGCGCGGATCGTCTGTCCTGCCTTGACCTTCGAACCCGGCGACGGGTTGGTCTGAGCGACCTTGCCTTCGGGGACGGTGTCGGAGGCGACCTTGCTGTTATCGAGCTCCCACTTCAGGCCCAGGGCCTCGATCGCCTTGCGGGCGTCGTCGGGGCTCATGCCAACGAGGTTGTCGGGCAGGGTCACCGAATCGGGACCGGAGGAGATGGTGACGCGAACGGTCGCGCCCTTCTCAGCCTGCGTGCCGGCCGTCGGGTCGGTCGAGGCCACGGAGCCTTCGTTGACGGTGTCGGAGGCAACCTTGTCAGGGTTGAGCTCCCAGGTGAAGCCGGCCGCTTCGATCTGCGACTTCGCCTCCGCCTGGGTGAGGCCGACGACGTTGGGAACAGCGATCGTCTCGGGTTCCGCGGCGCCGCGCGTGAGGGCCCACACCGAGCCGCCGATGATGCCAAGCGCAGCGAGAAGCAGGAAGACGATGATCGCCGTGCGGCGCTTGCGGGACTTCGAGGCCTCGTCGTCCGCGTCCGCGGTGGCGACTGCAGGCAGCGACGTGGAGGTTGCGGCCATCGCTGCGGCAGGCGTATGGCTGGGGACCGCGGCCATCGGAGTGGTCGCAGCGGTCTGGGCGCCAGCCAAGCCGGCGGCGGGCAGAACCTCGGTGGCCCACGAGTCGGCGGGCGGAGCGCCCACGTCGAGGCCACGGGCCACACGCTGCAGGTCCGCGAGCATTGCCGCGGCGCTTGGGTAACGGTCCTCGCGGTTCTTCGCCAGGGCCTTCAGCACCACGCGGTCGAGGGAGTCCGGGATGTCGGACAGGATCGACGAGGGAGTGGGCGGGATCTGCTCGACGTGCTGGTATGCGACAGCGACGGCGGAGTCGCCCTTGAAGGGCGGGCGGCCCGTCAGCAGCTCGAAGAGCACGACGCCCGTCGAGTACAGGTCGGAACGCGCGTCCACGGTCTCGCCGCGAGCCTGCTCCGGGGAGAGGTACTGGGCGGTGCCCACGACGGCGTTCGTCTGCGTCATCGTGGCCTGCGAGTCCGTCAGGGCGCGCGCGATGCCAAAGTCCATGACCTTGACCTTGCCGTCCGACGTCAGCATGATGTTGCCGGGCTTGATGTCGCGGTGCACCAGGTGGTTCGCGTGCGAGTACTGGAGGGCGGACAGGACACCCGACACGATCTCGATGGCCTCGTTGATCGGAACGGCCGTGCCGTCGGAGATCAGGTCCTTGACCGTGTGCCCCTCGACGTACTCCATGACGATGTAGGGCACCGCGATCGAGCGGCCGTTCGCATCCTCGATGATCTCCTCGCCCGTGTCGTACACGGCGACGATATTCGGGTGATTCAGCGACGCCGCTGACTGTGCTTCGCGGCGGAAGCGCGCCTGGAAAATCGAATCCTGCGCCAGGTCGCGCCGCAGCATTTTGATAGCGACGACGCGCGACAGACGAGTGTCGAATCCCAGATGGACTTCGGCCATGCCGCCGCGCCCGATGAGCGAGCGGACCTCGTATCGGCCAGCTAGACGGTGGGCCATGGGCTCTGCCATGTCCTAACCTCCTCGATAATGTGTGCCCCCGCACTTGGTTGTATCAGGGAGCCAAGCATGTGTTTGATCGTAATAGCTGTGAGCGCGATCAGCGCAATCACGATGATTGCGATAACTGCCGCGCGAATAATCTGCCTGGATGCTGGGATGGGTGGTGCGACCACGCTGCGCGAGTATGCGGTCTTGGCCGGCGGGCGTGTCCGGGCAGCCGATCGGGCATCGAGGTCGTGCCAGCGCGGTCCGCGCGTGGTCTTGTTGGGTCGAGGCTCGTACACGGATCGACGCGGACGAGACGACGGATTGGTGGCCCGAGGCTGGGGGACAGTCCCGTAGACGCGGGGCGTCGAGCCGGTCGTGGCGCGCGGCGACGAGGCCGTGGCTGCCTTTTCCCGGCGAGGCTGCTCGGAGCGGGGTTGGGGGATCGTGGGAGCGCTGCGCTGGGCGGCCTTGCGCTGTGCCTGTTCGGCTTCGCGTCGGGCGCGCGCTTCTTCGAGCTCGCGCTGACGCTGCTCTTCTTCGCGGGCGACGCGCGCTCGGCGTTCGGCCTCGGCTGCGTCTTCGGCCTGGCGGTGTGCTGCGCGCTGGCGCAGGCGTTCGGCGAGGGCGGCGCGGCGGTCGTCCGAGGCGGGGGCTGCGGCAGGAGAAGTCTGCGCGGCTGCGGGTGTGGTGGGTGGCGCGGGAATGGGTGCCTGGCGCGGCGTAGGTGCCGAGGCCCGGGCGGGCTGTGCGCTCTGCGTGGGCTGGGGAACCTGCGTCGGCTGAGCGGGCGCGGCGTGACGCGGGGTGGAAGCCGTGGTTGGGGCCGCCGGTGCCGCTGCGGGAGCAGCAGGCGTTGTCGTGCGGTCCACCGTAGATGTGGAACGAGTCGGGATCGGCGCGGAGACTGGTGCCTGAGGGGCGGGGGCCGGAGCTGGCACGGCCGCATGGCGCCCGGTCGAGGTCAGCGATTGGACGGCGCCTGAGACGGCGGGAGTGTGCTCGCCGGTGGTCTCGGGGTGTAGGCGGCGTACCCGGGTGGGTGCGGAAATGGGATGGGAGGTCGGAAGGACCTCGGCCTCGTCGAGGACGCGGGGGACGGCGGCGTGACGGCCCGTGACGGGAATCGCCGAGGAGGAGGGCGCGATCGTCGTCGCCTCGTCCAGGACGGGGACGGCGGCATGTCGGCCAGTCGCGGTGCGCGCCTTGGGGGTGAGGCCCGACGGCGGCTGCAGCATGTCCTCGGGCAGCGTGCGGCGCGTCAGGTGGCGAACCGGCGCGACGATCGGGACCGAGGGCTGGACGGGCGTGCGGACCTCTGCCGGGCGCTGGGCGGCCTTCGGCAGGGGAAGGGGACGAGGAGTCACGGAGATGCCCATGGCCTTGGCGGCTGCGGCGATCTCGCGCACGGCGGCCGACCCGGACTCGGGGCGCTTCGAGGGGTCTTTTTCTAGCAGGTGCAGGATGACGTCGGCGAGAGGCTCGGGAACGAAGTCGGGGAGCGGTGGCACGGGGTCGTTGACGTGTGCGAACGCGATGTCGACCTGCGTTTCGCCGGTGAATGGGCGTTTCCCGGCCGCGGCCTCGTAGGCGATGACGCCGAGGGCGTAGAGGTCGCCGATGGGGGTGGCGACCTCGCCCATAGCCTGTTCGGGCGGCAGGTACTGGGCGGTGCCCATGACCATGCCCGCGGCGGTCAGGTTCACCTGTCCGGTGGCTCGCGAGATCCCGAAGTCCGTTAGCTTCACCATGCCGTCAGGACGAACAATAATGTTCGCGGGCTTGATGTCGCGGTGCACGACGCCCGCGCGCGCGGCAGCGCCCAGCGCCATCGCGACCTGAACGAGGATCGGCATGAGGTACTCGGGCTCGATGCGGGAGCCGCCGCGCAGGTAATCCGTCAGCGGGTATCCGTCGACGAGCTCCATGATGATCCAGCCGATGCCGTCTTCTTCGCCTGAATCCTGCGTGTTTGCGATATTCGGGTGCGAGATCGACATCGAGTTACGGGCTTCGAGGCGCAGGCGCGACAGGGAGAGCTCCTCGCCGGCCAGCTCGGGACGAAGGACCTTCGCGGCGACGATGTGTCCGCTGACCCGGTCTCGGGCTTTCCAGACCTCGCCCATGCCGCCCTGTGCGATCGGGGTGAGCAGCGTGTAGCGGCCGCCGAGCACTCGCCCGGCGCCTGACGTCATGCGTGGAACACTCACTTGAGCCCCGCTTCCAGGACAGCCCGAGCAATCGGACCGGCCACGTCGCCGCCGTGCGGGGGTGGGGTTCGTATCGTCGCCCTCGACGAGGACAGCAAAGGCGATGCGCGGGTTATCCGCGGGGGCAAAACCGACGGCCCAGGCGTTCGCGCGGTCGCCCTCGCCCGTCTCAGCGGTACCGGTCTTGGCGGCCACGGACACGTTCGGCAGGGCCATCGTCGTACCCGTGCCGTAGGGCTGGGACACGACGGCTTCCATCATCGCGCGCAGCTTCGAGGCCGTTTCGGAGGAGATCGGTCGTCCGGCGTCGGTGGGGGTGGTCGTACGCACGACCTGGTTGTCGGCATCCACGATCGAGCCGATGAGGTAGGGGGTCATCATCTGGCCGTCGTTCGCGATGGTCTGGGCGACCTGCGCCATCTGCAGGGGCGTCGTCTGGACCGTGTACTGGCCGATCGAGCTCATCGCGAGCTGTGCAGCATCCGCGTCGGCGGGGAACACGGAGGGGGGTCACGGACAGAGGAATCTGCGTCTCGCGTCCAAATCCGAACCGGTTCGTCACGTCGACAAGCTGTTGGTTCGTCAGCTGCTCGGAAGCCAGTACGAAGGTCGTGTTGCACGAACGGGCGAAGGCCTCGGTGAGCGTCGGGTTGCCGTCGCCGCAGGTGGAGGACTCGATGTTGGAGACCTCGGTGGCCGTGCCGGGCAGGGTCGTCGACACGGGGGAGGGCATGTGCATGTCCGGGTCGGCGAGGTGGTTTTCGATGAGGGCGATCGTTGTGAGGATCTTGAACGTCGAGCCGGGGGCGTAGCGCTCAGAGATCGTGCGGTTGAGCAGAGGGTTGCTGGGGTCCGAGGAGAGCGCGGAGAATGCGTCGGACACCGCGCCCGCGTCGGAGGAAGCGAGCTGGTTCGGGTCGAAGGTCGGCGCCGAATACATCGCTAGGACCGCGCCAGTGCGCGCGTCGAGGGCCACGACGGCACCCTTGCGGTTACCAAGAGCCGCAGCCGCGGCCTTTTGCATGTCCGGGTTCAGCGTGAGTTCCACGCCGCCGCCCTGGCGGTTCTGTCCCGTCAGGAGGTTACGCAGGCGCTGGCCGAGCAGCGTCTGCGACTGGCCGTCCAGCACGTCCTCCTCGGCGGCTTCGATACCCGTCGACGCGTTGCCGACGGACGAGAAGTAGCCGGTGACCGAGGCGTATAGGGGCCCCTCGGCGTAAGAGCGCGCGTAGCGCTTGGAATCGGCCTCGCGTTTGGACGAGGCGATCGCCGTCTTGTCGACGATGATTGGGCCGCGGTCGGTTTCGGCCGCGTGCAGGATCGTGCGCTGGTTGCGCGCGTCGGCGTTGAGGGAGGATGCGGAGATGAACTGCGTGTTCGTCACGCCCACACCCAGCAGGGCGAACATGAGCAGGACGATGATGAAATCTTGCGAATCTGATTGTTCACGACTTACTCACCCACTCCCACGGCAGGCTGGATGCCCGAGTTCCACGGCGCGGGGGTCGACGCGGGGCGGCGAGCAGCGTCCGACACGCGGATCAGCAGGGCGACGGTGATCCACGAGGACACCATTGACGAGCCGCCGGCCGCCAGGAACGGGGCCGTCAGGCCGGTCAGCGGAATAATGCGAGTGATGCCGCCGAGCACCACGAACAGCTGAATGGCCAGCGAGAAGCTCAGGCCGGTCGCCAGTAGCTTGCCGAAACCGTCGCGCACCGTCAGCGCCGCACGCAGGCCGCGCTGAATAAGAATCAGGTACAGGACCAGGATCGCGGCCATGCCGGTCAGGCCCAGTTCCTCCGCGAAGGAGGACAGGATGAAGTCCGAGTTCGCCAGCGGCACCAGCTGCGGGTATCCGCGGCCCCACCCAGTACCCATGAGACCACCGGAAGCCTGGCCGAACAGACCCTGGACGAGCTGGTAGGACCCGCGGTCGTACACCTCGGGGTCGAGGGCGTTAAGCCAGATGTTGAAGCGCGTCTGCACGTGGCTGAAAGACTTGACAGCCACGAGGACGGCGGGCACGAAGAGCGTGAAGCCGATGACCAGCCACGACACGCGGTTCGTGGCAACGTACAGCATCGCGACGAAGAGACCGAAGAACAGCAGCGAGGTGCCGAGGTCGCGCTGCAGGACGAGGATTGCGATGCCGATCAGCCACACGACCATGATCGGGCCGAGGTCGCGGGCGCGCGGCAGGCGCATGCCGAGGAACTTGCGGCCACCGATCGCCAGGTTGTCGCGGTTCGTCACCAGGTATCCGGCGAAGAAGATCGCCAGGGTGATCTTCACGAGCTCGCCGGGCTGGACGGATATGGGGCCCAGGTGGATCCAGACGCGCGCGCCGAAGGTTTCCTGGCCGAGGCCCGGGATCATCGGCAGGAGCAGGAGGAATAGCGACAGTGCGCCGAAGGTGTAGGTGTAGCGGCGCAGCATGCGGTGGTCGCGCAGCATGATCAGGATGATGGCCGCGATAACGATCGCGATGCCCACGAAGAGGGCCTGGCGGAATCCGACCACGGCCTCGTCCCTGCGGGCGTACGACAGGTCCAACCGGTAGATCATCGCCAGTCCGAGGCCCGTCAGCGCTACCGCGACCGGGAGGATCACAGGGTCTGCGTAGGGCGCCAGGAAGTGCACGCCGATCTCGGCGATGATGGCGATGGCCACCAGGACGCCAACCTGCGTGAGCAGGTTCGCGGGAATCTCCCCCGTGTAGTTCAGCGACGTGAGCACGTATCCGGCGATGCCGACCGCCAGGGCCAACCCCATGAGGGTCAGCTCCAGGAAGCGGCGAGGCCGGGCGGGCGCGATCGATACGGTTGCCATTACGAGGCGCCCCCACTCTGCGCCCCGGACTGGGGCGTGCCGGACTGCGGTGTGCCCGACTGGGTCGTTGAGGATGAGGGGGCCGACGCGTTGTCGGCCGCGGAGCGCCTGAGACCCTCGATATAGGAGTCAATGTCGGCCCGCGACGAGCGCAGCACCGGCGTGTCGAGGCGCTGGCGGTCGACGGGGGGCAGGTCGGCGAGGGCCACGTTCGAGACCTCGACCGCGTGCGACAGCTGCCAGGGTCCAATCGACTGAGGAATGCCCTGGTAGATGACGACGTAGCCGTCCTGGCCGATCGCGTAGTACTGGGTCTGCGTCCACTTCCACGACATCCACGAGGCCGCGACGACGAGGACCGTCACCAGCGAGACGAACACGGGGGTCCACCAGGAGGAACGCGGCTTGAGTTCGAGGGGGGCCTCGTCCTCGTCGGAGAGGATGTCGGAGGAGGCTGACCCGAGGGCGGCCGCGCGAGCAGCCGCGCCGTCGCCTCCGCGGGACTTGGCGTTGCGGTCGATGGCCGCGGCGCCCACGATCTGCGGGGGCGCGGGCGGGAACGTGCCGGCGGGAACGATGTCCGCGATGACGCACGTGATGTTGTCGGGGCCGCCGCCCAGGAGGGCCAGGCGGATGAGCTCTTCGGCGCACTCGCCCGGGTCCTTGATGTCGGCCATGACCTGGCCGATCGTCTCGGGGGAGACGACGCCGGATAGGCCGTCGGAGCACAGCATCCAGCGGTCGCCGACGACGGCCTCGCGGATCGTCTCGTCGGGGGCCACATCGGCCTGCGCGTCGCCGAGGATCTTCAGGACGACGTTGCGATTGGGGTGGTGCTCGGCTTCCTCAGGCGTGATCTGGCCGGTGTCGACCAGGTACTGCACGAAGGAGTGGTCGGTCGTGACCTGCGTGAGTGTGTCGCCGCGCAGCACATAGGCGCGCGAGTCGCCGATGTGGACCATGGCGAGGCGGTTGCCGCTGCGCATGAGCGCGATGCAGGTGGTACCCAGGCCCTCGAGGTCGCGGTCGCGGCTCGAGCGTTCGGTGAGTTCCTCGTGTGCGTCGAGGAGTGCCTCACGCAGGAGGGGCAGCATCGAGTCGGCCGGGTGCGAGTCCGTGTCGAGGGGCACGAGGTGCGCGATGGCCACCGAGGAGGCGATGTCGCCGCCCGCGGGGCCGCCCATGCCGTCGGCGAGGACGAGCAGGTTCGCGCCGGCGTAGCCGGAGTCCTGGTTGTTGGAACGTACGAGGCCCACGTCGGAGCGGGCGGCGTAGTGGAATTGAACCGCGTTTCCTGACATATCAACCCACCAATTCGAGAGTCGTCTGACCGATACGGATGACGTCACCGATCTTGAGCTGGCGCGGGGCGCTCAGGCGCTCGTCGTCGATGAAGGTGCCGTTTCGGCTGGAGAGGTCTTCGATCCACCAGCCGTCGGACTGGGGGGTGAGCGCTGCGTGGCGGCTGGAGGCGTACTCGTCTTCGAGCACGAGGGTGCAGGCCGGGGAGCGGCCGATGACGATGGGGGCTTCGCCGAGGGGCAGCATGGTGCCCACGAGCGGGCCGCCGGTCACCAGGAGATCCTTGGGGGCCAGCGGGTTGGAGGAGGTGCGCTTCTTGTCCTTGCGCTTCTCTCGGGAGGCTTTGCGGCGTGACGTGGCCTTGTCGCGTCCCTTGCCGCGCGGGGTCACGACGGTGCCGAAGATGTCGCGTCGCAGCGTGTTGACGGCCGCGAGCACGAGGAGCCACAGCAGCACCAGGAACCCGATGCGGAAGACGGTGAATGCGAGGTCGGTGGTCACTTCGTTAAACTCCGCTCTGGTCTGGGTGGGTCCAGAAGAGGATCTTGGTGCGTCCGATGACGATCTGGTTGCCGTCGAGCAGGGTCGCTGCGTCGATGCGGTGGCCTTCAACGAAGGTGCCGTTGGTGGATCCCAGGTCGGTTGCGATGACGCCGGTGGGGGTGATGCGCAGTTCGAGGTGGCGGCGCGAGACGCCCGAGTCGTTGACGACGATGTCGGCTTCGGAGCCGCGCCCGATGACGGTGACGGGCTCGGTGAGGAGCCACTTTTCGCCGTCGACGTCGATGATCGGGTGCTCGGGGGGATGCGGACGAGGCGGTGGCGGGGGCCGCGGGTCCCCGGCGGTTTTCGGCGTCGACCTTCAGGGTGCCGCTGGGCTCGGAGGCGTCGGCGATGAACTCGATTGTGACGGGGCCGAGGAGGGAGTATCCGTTCGCGGAGGCATGCTCGGTGGCCTGCTGGGCGAACTCGTCGGCGAGGACGTCGAGGGACGCCTCGAGGGAGGTGAGGTCGGTGCGCGAGGCGTAGACCGAGAAGTGGTTCGCGGCAATGATGCGCGAGGCGGAGACTTCCTGGACGGACTCGTCCATGGCGCGGCGGATCGCCGTGGTGATGTCCACGGGCTTGATCCCCGACCGGAACACGCGCGAGAAGGCGCCGTTGACGCCTTCTCTCGACGGCGCTCTCGAAGCGGTCGAAGATACTCATAGTCGTGCTCTCCTCATTCCCCCGCGCTGTGTGCGCGACGTACGGTGTGGGTGGAAGCGAGGCCGCTCCCAGTCACAGTTTAGCCGCCGTGCGAAGTGGTGTGGCCCCATCTGTCGGGATGTTCCCGATGAGCAAAGGCCCGCCCGCTCGCGTCGAAGGCCCGTCATGGCAGGGAATACCTTGTGATGATGCGCCTGTGACATTTGATGCACATGTTACACGCGTGACGATAAGTGTGTCGGAGCAAACAGAGTGTGGACAGGTTGTGCCGGATGTTTCGGTCTTGCCTGGTTGCGATCTGCGTCCTGTGCTTCCGTTTGGGAGGGATTGTGTCGGGGCGTGTTCTGACACTGCGCATGTTGTCGGCTGTTATGCAGTGCACAGTCGAAATCTCCGACCGTTCGGTCGATGGTTCTGGTATCTCGCGCTGGGTGGCTGGGAGTTGGATGAGATCTTCAAAAAGTGGGGCCGGTCGCCATTTGGGGTGGATGCGCTCGGCTTGGCCGTCAGTGCCTATGGGGTCCACGCGGCGAGAATGTGGTGGTCTATGTGTGGGGGTGCAGATAAATACTGACCTGCAGGGTTATGCGGGAACTAAGTCCCATTGTTATGGTGAGTCAGTAACCATATCGATGTGGGAGCAGTATGAAACTCGCTGACATGCGGCGCAGCGCCCAGAATCGTGGCGACGCCTACCGAGACGACCATCAACCGGCGGCTGGCCATGCGATCTGCCGAGCGGTGGGCGCATCGCGCCCGCGTCGCTTCTTCGCGCGCGGCCTCATCGCGCTCGCTCTGTCCGGACTCGCTGCGTCCGGCCTCGTCATGGTGCCCGGCGCAGCACGTGCGGAGGCTCCCCTTGAGACCCCCGGCGCTGAGAGCATCACCTTCAATCGATCCGAAGGTCGCATCGGTAAGGCCGTCCTCAATGACTCCCGCACGGATCGCACCACCGTCGTCGCGGACAACTCCTACTTCGGCATCGTGCCCGGCATGACGAAGTACAACTCCGCCGATCCGAACCAGCGTTCCGTCGCCTATCGCTCGGGGTATGCCCAGGACTGGCTCGATGCGAATACGGCGAAGGGCGGCGACTATTGGTCCTACGTCACCCGAGGCGTCGCCTGGGACTACCACATGGCCGCCTACTACCGGTACCCCTACTACGGCGAATACACGCCGAGCGCGATTTCGACATCGACGACGAGCGCGCTCGGGTACAAGCCGAACAACCCCGGGACGGTCCCGCTCAACAGCACCTTCCTCATCGGGGCGGTGCGCCACAACAACTTCCCGATCTACTCCCGGATTCACTGGGTGCACTCGTCCTTCGACATTCGCATCGGCGACCTCGAAGAATCCTTCCCCTTCGACCAGCAGGAAACCGACAACGACACGGACACGACGGCCGTGCGGCGCAAGGTGGCCCCTACGAGTGGGTCTCCCGCGCTTCTGCTCCGCGCACCTGCCCATCGACTGCCCCTTACTATGCGCTTGCCCGATCTGATCGAAACTGGCATTGCTTCAAAAAAGTCGGTGAAGGAAATGGGAATTACGACATCTATACGGACCAGCCTCAGTACTACCCGGGATCGGCGGGTGTTCCTGACCATACGCCTGACTCGGATGACGTCCTGACGATCACGAAGACCACCTCGGACCGAACGATCACCGTCAACGGGATCCCCTATCGCCTTGTCCTCTACGGATTTGTGCCCAACGCGGACGGCAACTGCCCCGCCACCCCTCCCGCGGGTTCGACCCCGGTCTCCACCTTTACGACCAAGGAAAATCAGACCTCCTTCGGCTGCCTCTACGGCTCCTTCAGTCAGGAGCGCTACGTACGCGTCGCGAAAGCTCTCACCGAGGACTCCGAGCAGGTGGGCGATGCGATCCCCCCGTTCACCTTCACGACGATGGGCCTGGGTGACTGGGCCGCGCCCACCGGAACCCCGCTCACCACGAGCGTGACGGCCGACGGCTTCGTCGGATGGAACTCCTTCGAGGACGCGAACCTGACCCCGACCGCATACGGCGAGGCCGGGGCGGTGACCTCCGGATACAGGGCCTTCATGCCGGGCTTCTCTCAGTTCATCATCGCCGAGACGGGGCCGCGCATCGCCGGCAGGTTCCCCCTGAAGTTTGGCGCGCAGGGCCGTTTCGGCCCCTGGAAGACCAGTGATGACCCGAACTCCGCTCAGTGGAGCCTCGTCGATGTGACCTGTCTGAACGGCGTGGGTGAGCGGGTGAACGTCACCCGCGATGCTGACACGGGCGGCGTGGACTTCTCCCAGGTTGGCCCGGCCTCGTCGCCTGCGGCCCTGCCGATCACCTGTACCTTCACCAACCGCGAGCAGGTGCCCAAGCTGCGCATCCAGAAGGACCTCGAATCCGTCGAAGGCGCCACGACGGACGACATCACCGTCACCTACCGCATCACCGCCACGAACGACGGTACCCTCGCGGGTACGACCGGCCGCCTGACGGACACGCCGAACTTCGCGCCTGGCCTGACCGTTCGCTCCGCGACTGTTGCGACCAGCCTCGACGCGCTTGCCAGCGCGACCGACCAGGGGGCCACCGCCTCGTACGTCCTCACCGAGGGCGCGACCATCGAGCCGGGCGCGTCCTCCACGTGGTACATCCGCATGAAGGTCTCGCGCGACAGTGCGGCCCCCCGGGTACTCCGAAGCGCTGCTCGAGTGCGCCTCGTCGAACGATCGCCTGACCCCGGGCCGCGGCCTCTACAACGCGGTGACGGGTGCCTACGATCACGATGGCGAGGCCAATAACGAGGCCTGCGCGCCCGCGCGCCCCCGCCCGATCCGCATCGAAAAGGCCGGTACGCAGCCGGTCGGAACACAAAACGACGATGGCACGTATCCGCTCGACGGCGCGGCCTTCGCGATCTACGACAACGAGGCCTTGGCTGGGGACCCGGTCTCCGTCCTCGATGGCGGGTCGCGCTTCGTGACTGCGCCGCTGGAGACGGGGAAGACCTACTGGCTCGTGGAGACCCGCGCGCCCGTCGGGCACGCGCTGCTGCCTCGTCCCGTTGCCTTCCATATCGAGGCTGGCACGGATGCCGACGCCACGACCGTCATTAAGACGGACTTCGGCGCCGACGAGGGCTTCAGCTCCGTGCGCGTCCTGCCCGCATCAGTGAGCCTGCCCGGCGCGGATCGCACCCCCCCGGCATCCGCGTCGTCGACACGCAGGTCGGTGTGCTCCCCAAGGCCGGATCCACCGGCGTCTACCCGCAGATCGCGGGAGGAGCCGCCCTGCTCGGCCTCGCCGGAGCATGCGCGTGGCTGCGACGCCGAGAGCAGGCGCAGGCCTCGTAAGGTATGCGACGAGGCATGACGAGGTAGAGGCGCGGAGTGGTTCCTCAACAATGTCGCACGTAATTCCCTCGCGACTATTTCAAACATTGAAATCGAGTCGTTGGAATTGCAGCGTTTGTGGGCTATGTCCAAAAATGACCGTGTTAAATTACGTGCGACATTTGGGTGGGTGCCGCAGAAAAGGGGATGCGCACAGACGACGAGGCCGGGCACACAGACAATGTGCCCGGCCTCGTGAGGATCAGAAGTCCCAGTCCTCGTCCTCGGTGTCCACGACCTCGCCCATCACGTAGGACGAGCCGGAACCCGAGAAGAAGTCGTGGTTCTCGTCCGCGTTGGGGCTCAGGGCCGCCAGGATCGCGGGGTTCACGTCGGTCGCATCGTGCGGGAACAGGGCCTCGTAACCCAGGTTCATGAGCGCCTTGTTCGCGTTGTAACGCAGGAACTTCTTGACGTCCTCGGTCAGGCCGAGCGGATCGTACAGGTCCTCCGTGTACTGCTCCTCGTTCTCGTAGAGCTCGTACAGCAGCGAGTACGTGTAGTCGTGCAGGTCATCCTGGCGCTCCTGGCTCGACTCATTGACGGCCAGCTGGTACTTGTAGCCGATGTAGTAGCCGTGGACGGCCTCGTCGCGGATGATGAGGCGGATCAGGTCAGCCGTGTTGGTGAGCTTGGCGTGCGAGCTCCAGTACATGGGCGCGTAGAAGCCCGAGTAGAACAGGAAAGACTCGAGCATCGTCGAGGCGACCTTGCGCTTCTCCGGGTCGTTGCCGTCGTAGTAGGACTTGACGATCTCGGCCTTCTTCTGCAGGGCCTCGTTCTCGTTCGACCAGCGGAAGGACTCGTTGATTTCCTCCGTGGACAGCAGGGTGGAGAAGATCGACGAGTAGGACTTGGCGTGCACCGACTCCATAAACGCGATGTTCGTGTAGACGGCCTCCTCGTGCGGGGTGCGCGCGTCCGGGATCAGCGACACCGCGCCGACCGTGCCCTGCAGCGTGTCCAGCAGGGTCAGGCCCGTGAACACGCGGTTCGTCATGAGCTGCTCGTCCTTGGTGAGGGTCTTCCAGCTCGGCAGGTCGTTGGAGAGCGGAATCTTCTCAGGCAGCCAGAAGTTGCCCGTCAGGCGATCCCAGACCTCAAGGTCCTTGTCGTCTTGGATCTTGTTCCAGTTGATGGCCTCGAACACGGGCTCGGTCGCCATGGGGGCTCCTCTACGTACAGTGCCGGACGGACGAGGCCGGGGCAGCCTCGCGTATAGGCTCCAGGATAGTGGGTGCTTGGCTCCCGACGATGCTGGTGGCCCGTGTTTCGTGGACGAGGTCACCTCGGTGGGGCGGATCCTTCTTCGTCGACGTCGATGGGATCGCCGTTCTTGTCCAGCATGCCGTGGCGCTTCATGTACTGGTACCGAGCGTCGGCCCAGCGGGGAACTGGTAAGGGGAAGAAATGGTAGATAGCGGCAATTAGAAAACAGAGTAGGCCGGTGACTGTGAGGATCCCCGTGATGATGTAATGGGAACCAAGTGCGTAGCTGGCGTTTCCGATGCTGCAGATGAAGAAGCCAAGGCCGACAAGTGGGCGTGTTGTTGCTTTGGCTTCTCGCGCTGCTGCTCATCCGCGAGGTAATAATGCGGGAGTTGCTCGAGAACGTGGTATCGAGATAGGTCTCCATGTACCAGGCGCCAATAATCATGAGCCCGAAAATTGCGCCACAGACTTCCCAGAAAATCATGACTGTGCTCCTCCGCCGCTGGTGACTGCGGTGTTGCGAGGTGGGGTGCATGCTCTCATTGTTGAGGTTTTGGTGAGTTGGCTGCTCATGAATCTTCTTCCTCCGAAAGGTCGAACTGCGGGAGGGGATCACCGTTCTCATCCAGCATGCCGTGGCGCTTCATGTACTGGTACTCCATATTGACGAAGTGCGGGGCGCGAAATGGGAACAAGCAGATAACTGCGAGTGGTAGGCAAAGGAAACCGAGAGCAGCAGGAATCAGGTACAGCTGCGGAGGTAAGCCGATTTGTCCAATAGCATTCCCACTCCCATGAGAGTGAAGAGCAGACTAAGCAATGGTTTGACGAGAGTGCGGCTCTTCCCCAACGCCTGCGGGGAGGTTGACATACGTCTCCATAGTGAGGCACTTGATGAGTCTGTGTAGGTCTGTGTGTACCACGAGTACAGGCCAAAGGGTCCGATGAGAATTAGTCCCACTATCGCAATCATGTTGTGTGCTCAGAAGTCAACTGTGACATGCCGTGTTTCGTGGACGAGGTCACCTCGGTGGGGTCGCCGAGGTGTCGGCCTGTGTGTGCCCGATCGGGGGACGGACCGGATACCTATGGGCGTACGCGTCGTTGTAGCGCTGGATCTCCCGCATGACGTCCGCCACCGCGTTGTCTGTGCACTTGAAGTCTTCTGTCGCTGCGCCCAGGCCCAGGGCGACGCCGTTTGCGATCCACGCCATCTGGCTGATGGTTGTGTCAAGAGCCGTGAGGTGTTTCATCAGGGTCGCATGGTGGGTGCTGCCTGTGTTCGTAGTGCTCGGTGTGGGCACTTTCTTCAGGGAGGTGGAGGCACGGTCGAGGGCCGACATGATGGATTGAACTTCGTTGTAGTTCCATTCGATGTTGACGTAGGTCATGGCTGATTCCTCTCGGGTGACAGGGCGAAGAAGTGTGTGATAAGGCCCCACAACTGCGTGTTGTAGATGGGGTGGATGGGAATGTGAGGCCCGGTGCTGGGTGCGAAAAGCGGAGCCTCGACCCTGTAGGCGGCGGCTGGCGTGATGAAGGTGGAGAGGGTGGAGGTCGGAACAAAGGATCCCTTGTCCGTGCGCTCTTCCCGGATCCAGGTGGTGTATGCCCAGCGTTGGGCCACGAGAGCCTGCGCGAAGGCGGAATCTGAGGGGCCGTAGGAGGAATAGTTCTCGAGGAGCTGGGCCGTCTGATCGACGAAGCCTTGCTGTGCGGCGTAGACGATGGCCGTCGGTAGCACGGGAGGTCCGTCAAAGACGGCGGGATTAGGCGTGAGCGGAGATATTGCCGCCGCAACGTGCGGAATTTCCTCGTTATCGATCTGATAAATGTGGGTCTCAGTGTCGCCGTCTGGGGTGGTGGCGGTGCGGGCGACGACGCAGGGCCCCGGCTGCATCCAGATGAGAGCCTGGCGGCACTGGGAAGTATCCGGAGACGTGGTGGCGATGACCAATCGCGAGCGAGCAGTGTGCATGAGAGTCGTGAGATGAGCCGCGTCGCCGGTGAGTCCCTCTGAAGTGGCGAAGCTTGAGGTGACGTCACCCGGAATGACGATGTGAGGACGGTCAGGCATTGCGCACCTCCAGGCTCATGATGATCGCGAGAACGTCATCGTTCAGGTCGCCGAAAGTGGGTGTCGTCATCGTCGCAGTCGCCGTGAGGAGGAAGTCATTCCCGCCGTCGGAATGAATCCAAGCCCACTGGCAGGCGGTGAGGGGGAACGCTGCCCTGAATGTAGATCCCCGTGCGCAGCTGCGACGATTCGGGTCGCGCCGGCCACTCGCAATCCTCCAGCATGCGAAAGCCGGGAACCTGATCGGACATGGACCGTGCCGAATCGGCAAGCGCCTGCGCGGGCGTCGTGCTCGCGGGGATAGGGGATGCGAGCACGAGGAGGGTGGGGGTGAAATCGTAATCGGCATCGATGGGACCGACGGCGAGGGCGATGATGCCCCCTTCGGCCGGATGCTGATCGCTGTCTGGAGTTCGATCCTGTGTGTCGTCGGCGCTCCCGAATGCCTGGTTGAGGATCGAGGAGATCTCCTCCTTCGGGCACGACAACCAGCGCGGAGGCATCAGCCAATAGGTTGACAGACTCATGGCGTGCCCCAGCCCTGATCGTTGTCAGCGGGCTCCTCGCCGTCCTCCGAAAGCTCGAACTGCGGGAGGGGGGTCACCGTTCTCGTCCAGCATGCCGTGGCGCTTCATGTACTGGTACCGAGCGTCGGCCCAGCGGGGTACGGGGAAAGGGAAGAAGCAAATGAAACCAGCGACACAAAGCGCCAGTCCTGAGATGCCGATGATGAAGAGAGGTAGCAGTGCGACGCTTCCCTTAGGAAGGGGCGTGGATAGAAGTGTTGCTAATGCAAACAATGAAAATCCTGTTGAAATGAATAGAGGAGATAGAGAAGAACCACTTGTGGCCTTATTATTTCTTCCGCCCATGTGTCGCCATAGTGAGGCAATAGGTGAGTCTGTGTAAGTTTCCAAATACCATGAATATGCGCCAAATAGACCGATGGTGAGGCCCGCTAAGCACCATAGATATCTCATCTTGTCCTCCTACTTCCTGATTTAGCTGAGGAAGGTCTCGTTAAATCCGCTTGCCATGGTTGAACCAATCTTGCTGCCGATGAGACCCCCAACGACTCCGCCGATCACTCCTCCGGCGAGAATGCCGACGGGGCCTCCGAATGAGCCAATGGCTGCGCCGATCTTAGCCCCGACAACAGCGCCTCCGTAACCGCCTGCAGCGCTGGCAGTACCCATTACGCCGGCTCTTGCTATCTTTTCGCCCTGACCCATCTCCGGGTGGTGGTAGGAGTCCGACTGGTAGCTGTCGTAGGCGCTGACGACTCCGTCGAGGACCGCGCAGGCGCGGCCCGCGACTTTGCCGCCCGTTCGCAAAACGTCGGCGGTCTTGACCGCTCGACTACCGCCCTTGACGGCGTCCACCCCCGGGACTTTCCAGTTCTTGAGGTTCCCTCGCTCGGTGATCTGCTTCCAGGGGGATGCATCCTTGAGTCCGGCCGGTGCCTGGTACTTGGCGCCCTTCGCCTGTAGGTAGACCGACTCGATCCCGTCTGCGAGGGTATTGCGCATGGTGTCAGCCCAGCCGGGTAAGCGAGCTGTCGCATTCAATCCCGTGGGGAATCCGTATGTTTCGACGAATTTGTTGAACACGGGGAGGAGCGTCGACTCCCAGACAGTGGGGTCGATGCCCGCGAGGTTGTCGCCGAACAGCTTTTCCGCGTAGGCGAACTTCCTCTGATTGATCTCGTAGCGTGAGCGCAGTGACGCGAAGAAGGCGCCAACGCCGCCCGAGACATTCGCTGGGTGGCTGATGGTCACTTTCGTTCCGTTACGCGAAACTGTCAGCCCGGCGCTGCTGGCGTCGGTGACAATGGCCCGAAACTCTGTCCTGACGGGCTGCATGGCACCCCCGTAGTCCTCCAGGGCGGATTGCAGCGAGCGGAAACATGACAGTGCGTGCTCGCTCGCGGAGATGACATTCGTCAGGTGCTCGACGACGGTCTCCACCAGCCTGGCTCTCTGATGTTCGACCATCCCTCGGGCGGCCGTCGCGTCGCCAATGGCCTCGTCGAGTGCCGCGATCGGTTTGTCGCATTGGTCCTTCAGCGACAGGATCGCGTCCACCTTAACCGGAAAGTCCCACGAAAAGGACTCGGCGAATTCTACGGTTCCTGCTGATTCGGGAACCGTTGAGGTGGCTGGAAGGGGGGGGCATTGCTTCACTCCGTTGGAACAATCGAGCGGCGCGCGTGTTGCGCATCACTTATTGGTCAGCGTACTCCGGTTGTTTAACAATCTGCAGCGAAACCTGGCCGAAGAGCGCCGACGAATAATGTTGTCCGAGGTTGCGAGCGGTTTTCCCATACCGTGACGTGGCGGGAGTTTGCATGTCGTGGACGAGGTCACCTCTGGCGCGTGCGGGGCGGTATCGTGTTCGCCATGACGACGCCCACCTTCGCCGACGTTGACGAGGCCCTCGCCCGCCACGACTACCGCGCGGCCCTATCCATCCTCGAATCTCTCGAGGTCGTGGGTGAAGACGCCTGTTACCGCCGCGACGTCCAGGCCGCGGCCTGCGCCGACCGCCTCGGCCTGTACCCCCTGTGTGAGGAGTACGCGACGCGCGCACGCGCCTACGGGGACGACATGGCCGACCCCTTCGCGCTCATTGCGCGCGCCCGGCGCCACCAAGGCCTCGTCGAGGACGCGGAGGCCACGGCCTCGGCCGGCATGCGCCTGCACCCCCAATCCGCCGAGATCGCCCGCGAGCTGACCCTCTGCCTCGTCGACCTCGGACGCTACGACGAAGCGCGCCCGGTCTCCGAGATCGCCACCGACGGCCTTCCCAACGACGTCGAGCTCCTCATGGCATACGGGCGCCTGTGGGCATCCGTCGAACCCAACGGCGCCCAGTGGGCCTTCGGGCGCGCCACCGCGAACGCCCCGGACCTGGCCGAAGCGAAGTTCGCATACGACTCCCTGGCCCACCCGCTCAGGGGAGCGGGGCGCTCGTCGTACGCCATCGAGATGGAGCCGACCGTCGCCGAGGCCTACGGGCAGATGCTCAAGCGCGTGACCTTCGCCCTCGACAAAGCCTGGATTTTCGCCATTTTCGCGGGCTTTGGCTGCGGAATCGGCTACGTCGCGACCCTGCGCGTCATGACGGATGAGCTCGCGCTGTTCTTCTTCCTCCTGTACGCCGTCATGTCGCTGAGCGGCTACCTCATGACGTTCGCGCAGATCGCGCTCTTCAATCGCGTCCTCCCGAGAGGTGTGCGCCTGACCTTCAGGATCCTGCGCAAGCGCTTCCCGGACCTGGGAAGCTCCGTCATGGACTTCATTCGGATGATCGTGCTGGCGGGGCTTATCCTCTTCGGGCTGATGGCGCTCACCCGCTGATCCCCGTCGCCGCGCAGTTTCAGTGATTACGGCGAAAAATGCTCATATCCTGACCAGCGAAAAAGTGTCCAACTGGGCATCGCACAGTTGCTTTGTAAGGCGCGAAAAATTAACGGACAGCGCTATTGTGAGGGCGTGACCTATCAGCCCTTGCAATTTGATGCCGCGCCCCGGCCCTACCGCCTGGGGAATGACCAGCTGCGCCGCTACAACCGCGTGCGCGCCGGCCAGCGAACGCAGGGCCGCGTCAACATCGCCATCGACGTCGTCACCATCCTCCTGATCGTCTCCGTCAGCGCCATCGTCGCCATCGTCGAACTTTCCTCCATGCCCGACACGATCCTCGAAAAGCTCGCCGGCCTCGCCCTGACCCTCATCCTCGGAGGAGGGCTCATCCTCCTCGCACTCCTCGCCGCACTTCTTATCGCCGCCCGTCGCTGGCACCGCGAATGGGACGGCAATGAAGACCTCGTCATCTTCTCCGAGTCCCACGCAGCCCTGCACGCCGCCCGGCAAGACGGCGCCGTCATGACCGCCTGCGCGCGCATGCAGCTGGCCTGGTTCATCGGCTTCCTCGCCGTCGGCTCCATCGCCGTCGCCACCGAATCCGCTCTCCTCGCCGCCCTCGTCTCCCTGCCCCTCGCCATGGGGCTCCTCAACTCCTGGCGCTCCTGCCAAGCCCTGCGCCGCATCACCGGACGCACCCTCTGACGCACGTCGGGCCCGCACGCTCACGCGCACGGACCCGATCACCGAGCCCCGGCCTCGTTGGCGCGGGACGGAAGGTCAGCCCTTCGAAAGCTTCTCGCGCACAGCCCCCGCGCCAAACGTCAGCGCGGTCAGGCCCGCTTCCAGAGCACCCAGGGCCAGCCCCTGCCTCGTGTGGGCAAAACGAACGCCCTGCGCACGGCGACCCTCGCCGCGGCGGAACAGCCAGCGCTCCACGCCGACCGTGATCATCGCCGAACCCAGCGCCGCGCCCGCGAGAACCGCCAGCTCCGCCGGATCCGCCTCGGTGACACCCTCGAGCGGATCCTCGCCCGCGACGGGGGACGACTTCGAGCAATCCACGTCCTCGTCATCGTAGGGCGGAAGCTCCGAGGGCTCCGGCAACTGCGCCACCATCGACCAGCCGAGCACCCCCAGCAGGCCTGCCTTCACGAGACCGCGCAACGGGCGTGAGCGCACGTAATCAGGCAGGGCGTACCACGCGACGGTCGCACCCACGCCCGCCGCAAACCCCGCGACCCGAGTTGGGTCCACCGAGCCAGCGCACGGACAAGAACAGCTAGATGAGGCGGCCATGGCCAGTCCTTTCAATCGGGAGCGCGCGGATCAGTCCGCGAGCAGGTCAAGCAGGTGAGAAACGACCTTTCCGCCGGAATATGCGGATCCGTCGTGCTGGTACTCATTCGTGATGTAGTGGCGGGCGCCGATCAGCTCGCCCGTCTCCACGGACAGCTCACGCGGCACGAACATGTCGTCGTAGTACACGGCCGCAGCCACTGGCACCGTGTTCTCAGCCAGCACATCCGGCAGGTACACGGGGGCCGCCTCCGTCGTCGACGCGAGGATCTCCGCGACGCCCTTCAACGGCGCCAAGCCCGGGTCCTCGTCGTAGACGCGGCGCATGAAGTGCTCGCCCGTCAGGTAGAACGGCTCGCTCTCATCCAGCGGGTTCGCGTCCTTTGCGAAGCCCGGGATCTCCTCGGCCAGGCGATCTGCCGCCCAGCCGGTCGCCGTGCCCACCAGGTCCGGCGTCGCGCATGCGTAGATGTACTCCTGGAACACGGCGTAGATCGGCGCGACGTCCACCTGCGAACCGATCGCCGCCAGGAACTGCGACGAGAGCCTGCGCTGGCCTCGCACCGACGTCCACGGGCCCTCCAGCAGGTAGTGCAGCTGATCCGTGTTGCCCTGGCCGCCCAGCATCATGCCGATCATGCGCAGACGCGCCGGGGAGAGACACTCGCCCGTCGGCAGCGTTTCCTCCGTGTCCGCCAGGTGCGCGCACAGCTCGCGCACCGTGCGCTCATCGCCCGGGTGGCGCTGGAAATACACGCGGTTGCGGGCCGCCGTGCGCTCATACGTCAGGCGGTAGATGTCGTCCACATGGACGAGGCCGGGCAGGCCTCCCGTGATCAGGCTGGCCTTCAGGCCCTGGGGAGCCAACGACAGGTACGAGGTCGTGATAAAGCCGCCGAAAGACTGGCCGAGCGTCGTCCACGGGTCATCCCCCGCACAGCTCGCGGCGCAACGCCTCCGCGTCGTACACGATCTGGTCCTGGCGGAAGTGGCGCAGGTACGCGGCCTTCTCCTCGTCCGTGTCCAAGTGGGAGAGCGCCTGTGCGTCCATGCGTGTCGACTGGCCCGTGCCTCGCTGATCGAGGAGCACCACGCGGTAATCCTGCAGGAGACGATTCATCCACCCGCCGGTAAACGTGCCGAAACGCGGGCTCGGGTAGCCGGGGCCGCCCTGCAGGAACACCGCGTAGGGCGCGTCCTCGCGGCCCTTACGCACGACCTCGCGCGCGAAAACCTGGATCGTCGGATTGTCCTCGCCGGTGGGGCGCAGGTGATCAAGCGGAACGTCCAGGCGGTGTTCGTAAACGGTGTGACCGTGGTGCAGGTACGACTCTGTGTGCATGGACACAATGGTAGCGGTTTTGTGGCGGTGCCGTTGTGCCCGTTTGCTGTCCCGTCTGTTTTCCGGGCGCTGCTTGTGGCCCCACGGGTGTTCCGGGCGCCGTCGGATCCTGCTGCGGGGCCGGGCCGCTGTGTGTGCCGGTGGGCGGCGGCCCGCCCGCGTGATCGCCACACGCGAGCCTGCGGCTCGGAGTGGTCGATCTCGAGGCCCGCCCTGGCCCTGCCGCCGCCCTCCGGCACCGCGGCCTGACCCTCCGGTCCCTCCGGTGCCCTCCACACCAGTGGGGCCGGGTCTCTGATCGGTGGCTCGACGCGTTTTGTTACAAACGTCGTCAATCCGAGGAGTTTTTCGTGTGGATTCTTGTGTGGTTGTTACAAACGTCGTCAATCCGACGTCTTTTTTGTTGAAAATAGTGGTTTTTTGGCTCAGATTGACGACGTTTGTAACAGAGGTCCGTGAAGGGCGTTTCAAAATGCTCCAGTTTGACGACGTTTGTAACGCGTGGCTGCCGTGAGTGGTGAGTCCTCGCCCAGCAAGCCATGCGGTGGCCTCCGATTGGGGTGGTAATGGGGGTTTTGCACCATTAGGAGCTCGCTGGCGGCGTGTCGCCGGCGTGTCGGGGTTCTAATGATGCAATTCCCCCCCCAGATAGGTGGCGGCGAGGCCGAGCTGTTTGATGTGCGCCCAGCCAGCTGGTCGGAGTCGTTCGGCGGAGCTCGTCAGAGCCAGTTCAGCAACGCGACGTAGCAGACCGTTCCGATGCCAACGCTCCACAGGAGCTTGCGGCCGCTCAGCAGATGCACCGCGACCGTCACACCCGTTGCCACCAGCGCCGCCCACCAGCGGCCACCGGCCTCCTGCGCGCCCTGCGTCAGCGTCGAGAGCACCAGAATCAGCATGATGCCCGGCGGCATCCACACCGCCATGTCGGAGACGAAACGCGAATCGCGCAGCGGCTCCAGGATCTTGAACGGCAGAGCGCGCAACGTGAAGTCGATGACGAAGGTGATCGCCAGGAGTGCCAGCAGGTAGCCCAGCGTCGGAGTCACTGTGCACCCCCTTCGGCCAGCTCATCCGCGGAGCGCAGGATGCCTCGGCGATGAAGAATGTGGCGAACCACCAGGCATGCGACGAACAGCAGAAGCGCCACCAGGAGGCGCTGGCCCGGCGCCACCACCATGGCCACCGCGAAGGACGCACCAGCCAGGAGGATCGAGGGCAGCTCGCGCCTCGTGCGCGCCGCGTCCAGGGTCAGCGTGAGGAACAAAGCCGTGAGCGCGAAGTCGAGCCCTCGATCTGCGTGGGGATCAACGATCCCGCGGACACGCCCACGAGGCTCGAGATCAGCCACGTCAGGTTAAAGAGGACCTGCATCGCCAGCAGACGAGGCTTCGTCCACCCGTTCGGGCGGGCGGCGGTCAGCGCGTAGGCCTCGTCCACGAGGGCGTACATCGAGAAGAGGCGCGCGAAGCGACCCTCGATGACGTGCAGCGGGAACGAGAAAGCGAAAAACAGGAGGCGGAAGTTCACCAGCAGCATCGTCACCGCGATGACTGCCAGCGGCGTATTCTGCGCGGCAAGGGTCACGACGAGTAGCTCGGCCGACCCCGAGTAGGCGGTCAGGGACAGCGCCGGAGCCAACCACCACGGCAGGCCCAGCTGGATGACGAGAACGCCGTACGCCAGGCCCAGAGGGATGTAACCCGCGGCCACGGGCGCCGTCAAGCGCAGACCTTCGAGGATCTCGCGGCGGGTAGGGCTAGCCGGCACGGGGAGGTTCACGGTGCGCGGTAGCTTGGGCATGGGTGCAATTGTGGCGTGTGAGGCGGTGGGAGTGCGCGCTGGCGCGGCCGTGCGTGACGACTTGCACGCTCTCGCGTCGATGGCGTTCCACGAAGTGGGAAGGAGCCTCGTCACGTACCTGTCACATAGTTTCAAAACGGGAAATAGCTCTCGCGCAATAGACCGTACGGTGGAAATATCGTTCTCGTCGCCGAGGAACATCGCCTCGGCGCTTCCATAAAAACGCAGATCAGGAGCCCTCATGAGCGCCACTCACGCACGCAAGAAGCCATTCCTTCGACTCGCCACGGCCGCCGTCGCCATGGTCGCAGCCCTCGGCATGGCCGCATGCTCCGGTGGCGCGTCCACCTCCTCGTCCTCCTCGTCGAGCGCGCAGGTCGGCGACCGCAGCCCTGAGCAGATCAAGGAAGCCGGTGAGATTGTCATCGGCATCTTCTCTGACAAGGCCCCCTTCGGCTACATCGACGCCGACGGCAAGCCCGCCGGATACGACGTCGTATACGGCGACCGCATCGCCGCCGACCTGGGCGTCACCGCCAAGTACGTCCCCGTCGACGCCGCCGCCCGCACCGAGGTCCTCGCCTCCAACAAGGTCGACATCACCCTCGCGAACTTCACCGTCACGCCCGAGCGCGCCGAAAAGGTCGACTTCGCGAACCCCTACTTCAAGGTCTCCCTCGGCGTCGTCTCGCCCACCTCGGCTGAAATCACCGACGTGAGCCAGCTGGCCGGCAAGACCCTCATCGTCACCAAGGGCACGACCGCCGAAGCCTACTTCGAGGCCAACCACCCCGAGGTCAAGCTCCAGAAGTACGACCAGTACTCCGACGCCTACCAGGCCCTCGAGGACGGCCGAGGCGACGCCTTCTCGACCGACAACACCGAGGTCATCGCCTGGGCGATCCAGCACCCCGGCTTCAGCGTCGGCATCAAGAGCCTGGGCGAGACCAGCTACATCGCGGCCGCCGTCAAGAAGGGCAACACCGCCCTCCTCGACTGGCTGAACAACCAGCTCGTCGAGCTCGGCAAGGAAATTTCTTCCACAAGGACTACGAGCAGACCCTCGCCCCCGTCTACGGTGACGCAGCGACTCCCGACGACCTCGTCGTCGAAGGCGGCGTGGACACCACCTCCACCAACTGACAGGCACGAGGCCGTGGCCCCCACCGGGGAAAGCGCCCACCGCGGGTGATCGCCCGGACCGGCCACGGCCTCGTCCCAGATTTTTCCTATGAATCTCGATATCCTGGCGCGATACGCGCCCCTGTACGTCGACGCCGCCATCCTCACCCTGCGGATTGCGGCTATCGGCATCGTCGGCTCCCTCGCGGTGGGCCTGCTCGTGGCCGCGATCCGGCAGTACCGGATCCCCGTGGCCACCCAGATCGCGGCCGCCTACGTCGAACTGTCGCGTAACACGCCGCTGCTCGTGCAGCTCTTCTTCATCTACTTCGGCCTGCCGCGCGTGGGTCTCAAATGGAGCGGCGAGACCTGCGCGATCGTCGGCCTCATCTTCCTGGGCGGCGCCTACATGGCCGAGGCCCTGCGCTCCGGCCTCGACTCGATCGCCACGATCCAGTGGGAGTCGGCGTCCGCGCTCGGCCTCACGCGCACCCAGACGCTGCGCCACGTCGCCCTCCCGCAGGCCATCGCGACCTCCGTGCCGCCGCTCGCCGCCAACGTCATCTTCCTCATCAAGGAAACCTCCGTCGTCTCCGTCGTCGCCTTGCCCGACCTCGTGTACGTCGCGAAAGACCTCATCGGCATGTCCTACAACACCTCCGAAGCGCTGGTCCTCCTGGTCATCGCCTACCTGGTGATCCTCCTGCCCGTGTCCATCGCGGCCCGACTCATCGAAAAGAAGGTGCGCCGTGGCGGATTTGGGAATTAACGTCATCTTCGAGGGGCGCAACCTCGTGCGCATCCTCGAGGGCCTGGGCGTCACCGTCGGCATCTCCGCGCTGTCCGTCGTGTTGTCGCTGGTGCTCGGTGTGTTCGTCGGCCTCGGAATGCGCTCTCGCTGGCGCCCCCTGCGCTGGCTCATGCAGATCTACCTCGAGTTCGTGCGCATCATGCCCCAGCTCGTCCTCCTGTTCGTGGCCTACTTCGGGCTCACGCGCGTCGCGGGGATCAACCTGGACGGCATCACCGCGTCCGTCCTCGTCTTCACCCTGTGGGGCGGCGCCGAAATGGGCGACCTCGTGCGAGGCGCGCTCATCGCGATCCCGCGCCACCAGTACGAATCCGCCTACGCTCTGGGACTCTCCCCGGGGCAGACCATGCGCCGCGTCATCCTGCCGCAAACCCTGCGCAGGCTCGCGCCCCCGGCCGTCAACCTCATCACCCGCATGATCAAGACGACCTCCCTCGTCGTCTCATCGGCGTCGTCGAAGTCCTCAAAGTCGGACAGCAGATCATCGACGCCAACCGCTTCAACTACCCGACCGCCTCGCTGTGGATCTACGGCCTGATCTTTGTGCTGTACTTCCTCATCTGCTGGCCCATCTCGCTCCTCTCACGCCACATGGAGAAAACATGGCAGAACTGACCTCCGACCCGCAGCTGCGCCTCGTCGACCTCGACAAGACCTACCCCGGCGGCCACCACGCCCTGCGCGGCGTCTCCCTCGACGTCGCCGACGGTGAAGTCGTCGTCATTATCGGCCCCTCCGGCTGCGGCAAGTCCACGCTCCTGCGCACCATCAACGGCCTCGAGCCCATCAACTCCGGGCAGATCCTCTTCGACGGCGAGGACCTGGCGGCCCCCGGCGTCTCCTGGCCCGAGGTGCGCCGCCGCATCGGCATGGTCTTCCAGTCCTACGAGCTCTTCCCCCACCTGACCGTCATGGGGAACCTGACGCTCGCCCCCGGCCTTGTCGCGGGAGAATCGCGCGCTGACGCGAGCGCGCGGGCGCTGAAACTGCTCGAGCGCGTCGGCCTGGCGGACCGCGCCGACGACTACCCGCGCCAGCTCTCGGGCGGCCAGCGTCAGCGAGTCGCCATCGTGCGCGCCCTCATGATGGATCCTGAGATCCTCCTCCTCGACGAGGTCACCGCCTCCCTTGACCCGGAGATGGTGCGCGAGGTCCTCGACGTCGTCCTCGAACTGGCGCGCACCGGCATGACGATGCTCATCGTCACGCACGAGATGGGCTTCGCCCGCGCGATCGCCGACCGCATCGTCTTCATGGACGAGGGGCGCATCGTCGAGGTCGACCCGCCGCGCAAGTTCTTCGCCGATCCTTCCTCGGATCGCGCGCGTCGTTTCCTTGACATCTTCAGCTTCGAGGGTGCCAAGCTGTAGTGGGTTGCAGGGGCGCTCTGGCGAGCTTGCGCCCCCGTTGTTGTGCTTGTTGCTGTGCGCCCCGGCTGTTTTCCGGGCACCGGAGGGGTTGGCCTTGCTGGGCCCGGCTGCTGGTGCGCCCGGCTGCTTGGTGCACCCGGCTGCTTGGTGCGCCCGGCTGCTTGGTGCGCCCGTGGGCGGCGGCCCGCCCGCTCGAAAAGCCACACGCGAGCCTGACGGCTCGGAGTGATCGATCTCGAAGCCCGGCCAGGCCTTGCCGCCGCCCACGGGCGCCGCAGCCTGGATCAGCAGTCGCGCGGCGCCCTCCACACGGCAGGGGCTCGGTGTGTCGGGAAATTTCCCGATTCAGCTCGACCCGGCGGCGTCCTGCGTGCAATTTGCTTGCGGCGGTGGCATCGATTGACCTGTCGATGCCGCGTTTGTTCTTGTTGATTGGGGCGCTGCACCCGATCCGTAGGCATTGCACCTCTTCTGATCGGGTGCACTGCCACTGATCGGGTGCACTGCCACTGATCGGGTGCAGTGTCGCACAGCTGCCGTTGGGGCTCGTGGATAGGAAACGGCTACGCGGATAGGTTACGAGGATACGGATAGGTTACGAGGATACGGATAGGTTATGAGGATCCGGATACCTTAATAACCTATCCGCATGCGCATAACCTATCCGCATGTGCGCAACCTATCCGCGTAAGGGGCTGGGGTGGACTGGGGTACGTGCACCCGGCCGCGGGGGTGCCTATTCGCGCAGCGGCTCGGTGCCCGCATGATCATCTGACGCATCTGGAGCTCGCCCGCCGAGCTCACCCACGACATGACGCCCCGGCTCAGGAGATCAGCGTCGACTGGTGGTGCACCATGATCAGGCGAGCCTCGCCGGAGGTCGCCGGCGCCCACACGCTGGATTCCAGCGAAGCGCCGCCCTCCCAGCGCACCCGGTAGCGGGTCAGGAACGCCCCACCCAGGTCGTGCGCGTCGATGCGGCCGATCGCCGGGGAAGCGGGTGAGGGTCCCGCCAGCGTCGTCGTCGCGCTGCCGCCCGGCCAGATGCGCGTCGTGCGGTCGTCGGTCATGGCCGCCAGCGCCTCCTCGTCACCGCCGGTCCACGCCAGGATGAACTCGCGCTCGCGGGCGATCGCATCCTCGGTGGTCGCCGCGCTCACGGACGAGGCCGGGGCCGCCTCCGTGGGTTCGCTCACCTCGGTGGGTGCGGAGAAAACGCTGGGATGAGAACGAAAAGTCGATGTGGTGGCCTCATCTGCGGCGGCGTTGGGTGAAACGGGCGTAGCAGTGGCAGTGTCGGCCTCGGCGTGTTCCTGCCCAACAGGTGTGCTCGCGTCGGACTCCACAGCGTTGTGCGGTTCAACGGCCGCGGACGCGGAGGCAGCGTCCCCGGACGCCTGGCCCGCGGACGTAGCACCGCGCGACGAGCCGCCCCCGAACCCGGGGCCCGGCTCGGGCGTGTGCCCGGCCTGGTAGGCCTCGGCGCACGCGCGCGCGAGGTCGTCGGCGCGCTCGTTCATGCGGTGGCCAGCGTGGCCCTTGACCCATTCGAAGGTGACGCGGCGCCCTTCCATGGCGCGGTCGATCTCCTGGATGAGCTCCAGGTTCTTGATGGGCTTCTTGTCGGCCTTCGTCCAGCCGCGTTTCTTCCAGCCGAGCCGCCACTTGGACACGACGTTGATCGCGTACTGCGAGTCGGCGAGGATGTGTAGCTCCTCGCCGGTCTCGGCCGTGGCCTCAAGCAGGCGCAGGATGGCGGTCAGCTCACCCAGGTTGTTGGTGCCCTGCGGCCAGCCGCCCGCGTCCCACGTGTCCTCGTCCACGTACCAGGCCCACCCCGCGGGCCCGGGATTGCCGAGGGAAGAACCGTCCGCCGCCGCCGTAATCGTCATGACCTCATCCTATCGGCATTGAGCTTCCCTGATCGGAAAGGGGACGAGGCCGGGGCCGCCTCGGCCTCGTGCCCTAGACTCTGGGGTGGGCGTGGTTGCGCGCCCTGCCGTGATGAAAGGGATGAGACGCGTGGCGGACCGCCTCGAGGAGCGCAAGGAAACGGCTGCCGACGAACAAGAGAACGGTCGTTCGAAGAAGTCGAGGCACGCCCGCCGATGGGCGCTTCTCGTCGTCGTACTCTCGGTTGCCGCGCTGGCGTGGAGCTGCGTTTTTCATGGGACATTAACCCGAAAGCCGGTCGGTTTCCTCACGACGAACGATGCGGTGATCGCGCTGAGGCTCGGGCGAGGCTGGACGACGGTGGCTGAGGACAAACCGTACTATGACCGCTGGATCGTGCTCCTCGACGCCCAGGGCCGAGGCCAGGTGGCGTCCGTCGACGAGGTCCTCGGCGGGGACGTGCTCTGGAGTGATCGCGGCGTCTTCTTCGGTTCGCCGAGCCATGACTACGTGACGACGGACAGCGCAACTCAGGAGATTGCGCGCAAATATGTGCGTGACGAGGACGTTTCGCGCTACGAGCTTTCCGGCGGAACGCTCGCGGTCGTGAAAGAGGAAGGCACGGGGTATCGGGTTGATTCCGTGCACCCCGATGGAACCACGTCGAGTGTCGAAAGTTCTGGGGTGCGGGGGAACGTCGGTCAGTGTGGGTCGCGGATCTTGGCGATCACGGACACCGAGCGCTCCGAGAGTATGAGGACGGCGGCTTTCGAGGCATACGCTGCCCAGTTCGGCGGTGGTGATATGCCGGAGGCTCTGGAGGTGGTTGTTCAGCTGACGGATCATGACGGTGACGTTGCACCGATCCTCGCGGTTGCGCCGATGGCAGAGGGCTTGTCCTCGAACCAGCATATGTTCGACTGCGAAGGGGACGTCATCACGGTCCCGAGCAGGAAGACGGAGAGCGAGCGGGAATGGTTCGTCCTCCAGCGGTGGGACCTGTCTGCGGGGCAGCGCACGATTGTTCCCGTGGTTGATGAGGATGGGAGCTCTATAGAGCTGGGTGAAGACCTGGGTGTTGCTGACAGTGAAGCGATTCACGTAGATAACGAGTACAGGTTCGTGTCCTCGGGCGGGGACGCTTTCGCTGTTGACCTGACGAGCGGTCGGGGGCGTCACCTGTTCTCTCTGGAAAAGTCGACGTATGGGCCGGACGGATACTTGGCGACCTTCCAGGTGACCGAGAGCGGCGTCTACGCGCTGAAGGATCGTCGCTCTGACCGCGTCGTGACCCTCTCGTACAGGTCCTGGGAAGATGGCGAGTGGCGTGACATCTTCACGACCCGTGATCTGGCTTATTACCTCAACGAAGGCTATATCTCCAGTGCCTCGGACATTCAGTCCTTCGCCCTGCGCCCGGGATGGAACGGCGGCGCGCAGTAACGTCGTCTGTCGTTGCGGGCCGCGCGCCTCTTGGGATGTGGCTCCGTCTGTTGAGTCGATGGGACGAGGCCGGGGCCGCGCGCCCCTCGTGCCCTAGACTCTGGTGGTAGGCGCGGCCGCGCCCTTCGCCGCACAGACGAGGATGAATCGATGATGAACGCTAACGCCACCGACTCACAGCTGACAGAGATGCAGGCGCGACGATGTGGCCCCCTGTTGAGTTCTAGGGGCGCACGTCGAGGTGCCATTGTGGCGGCCGTGCTGTCAGCTGCTGTGCTCCTGTCGAGCTGCGAGGCGTATGTTGCGCCGACGAGCACGCCGGTCGACAAGCTGAGCACGGGGGACGCTGTGTTGGCTGTGTGGATGCGTGAGGGTCGGTCGGTGTCGGGCCTCGGAAAGCCAACCTACGACAGTGGGATCGGGCTCCTTGATGAGGAAGGCAACGTTGATCTGAGTTTTATCGATGAGAGGACTGTGGGGGACTTGGCGTGGACTCAGCGTGGCCTCTCCTACAGCGAAGAGAACAATGAGTTTCTGACAACGGCGAGTGGAACGCAACGTATCCCGCGCCCGGCTGATCGATCATTGGAATATAGGCGTTATGAGCTCCCCGATGGGCGAATCGCGGTTCTCAGCGCGTCGAGGCACTGGGGGTATCGAATCGACACTATCGAGCTTGATGGAACGATGACGAGTGCGGAAACACGGGACACAGGAGGGGATGTTGGACTGTGTGGTTCGCGGTTTGGCGATCACCGACACTGAGGCATCCGAAAGCATCGAGACCTCTGCCCACGAGGCCTATACGCCTCAGTCGGGTGACCCCGTAACGCCGGAGAAACTCGCGGCTGTCGTGCAATTGGATGATCCCGTCGGCGATGTGCCCAGAGTCCTCGCCACCGCACCGATGATTGATGGATTGAAATCAGGGCAGTTCATGTTTGCCTGCGAGGGGGATGTCATTACGATGCCGAGTATGCTGCAGGATGATCCTGTCGCTGCACGTGACTTTGGCATGATGGCAACGACTGGCCCCATGGTTCTGCAGCGCTGGGACCTGTCGACAGGGCAGCGCACGGTGATCCCTGTCCTCGATGAGAATGGCGACGAGATTACGCTGAGCAAAGATCTGACGATCTTCGGCTATCAGGCGATTCAGGTTGGAGACGAGTACAGGTTCATCAGTAGTAGGGGTCATGCCTTCACGGTCGACCTCAGGAGTGGTCAGACCCGTCACCTCTTCACCATCCCCGCGGAGAGCGTGTCGCATCCGACTTTATTCCAGGTGACCGAAACCGGTGTCTACGTGCTCGAGGACCGCTACCGTGAGCACGTCGTCACGCTCTCCTACCGACTGTGGGATGGGGGAGAACTCCGCGAGGTCTTCACGACGAACAAGCTGGAGAAATATCTGCGGACGCCGGGCGGATTCCTGTCGTCGGGCCATGAGCGAGAGATCGAATCCTTCGCCCTGCGCCCCGGCTGGGACGGCGGCGCGCAGTAGCGCGCGCAGCTGGATGGTGCGCCGACCTTGGGTGTTGGCGCGCGAGGCCGGGGCACGGTGTTGCTGCATTGCGCGGTAGGTGGGGCCTGGGATCGGGTGATCGGGTGTCGTGGCCTAGACTCGGGTGCGGGCGCATGATGCGCTCGTTAGCGCAGTGACGAGAATGGATCAGGACGATGAAGCCGCATACTGACGAGCGACTCAGCGATAGCACCCGTGCGAGGAACCGCAAGGGGTTGCTCAGCCGTAAGGGCGCGCGCCGGTCCGGCACCGTCGCGGCCGCACTGTCGATCGTCATGCTGCTGTCGAGCTGCATGCCTCAGGGGGATGTGACGGAGACGCGGGCCGATCAGCTGAGTCTGGGGGATGCGGTGATTGCTGTGCGGCTGAGCGAGGGAAAGTTCTCGCCGGGGCTTCCGACCCCGCCGGAAGACAACTGGATCGTGCTGCTGGACGAGCAGGGGCGGGGGCAAGCGACCCGTATCAAGGCGAAAAGCTACGGCAATGTCGCTTTCTTGTGGACTGATCGTGGTCTCTCCTTTGGGGCGCCGGATAAGGAATACGTGACGACCGATCAGGGAACGCAGGAGATCGATGTTAAAGAACCGTCGCGCGCTGAGGATCAACGCTTCTCGCTCTCGGACGGGAGAACTGTTGTCGTAGATTCGGGCGAGGAGATTAGGGTCGACGTGATCCACCCTAATGGGCGCATTGTGACGGCGGAAATCCCCGATACTAGTGGGTCGGTTGGGCAGTGTGGGCAGCGCATCGTTGGGATCACTGATACTGAGGATTCTGAGAGCATCAGGTCGGCGGCGTTCGAGGCCTATGCAGCCCAGTCGGGCGGTGATATGCCGGAGAATGTTGCTGCTGTGATTCAGATCGATGAACTCAATGGTGGTGTTCCCCGAGTCCTTGCGGTGGCACCTGCGATTGGTGGCCTGCTGACGGGTTGGATGAGTGTTCCGTGCGACGGGAACGTCATCACGGTGCTGAGTATTCAGCAGGACGACCCAGCCGCTGTGCGTAGTGGCACAAGGCACCAATGGGATGGGGTTTTGGTCCTGCAGCGATGGGATCTGACTACAGGGCAGCGCACGATCATTCCTGTACTCGATGAAGCAGGACAGCCCATTGAAACGGATCAGGATAATTTCCTCTACTATTCTCGAGCGATCCGGGTGGGGGATGAGTACCGGTTCGTGACGGAGAAAGGGAACGCCTACGCGGTTGACGTGACGAGCGGCAACGCCAGGCACCTTTTCTCGATTCCATCGGAGAATACTCGCAACCCAGCGGTATTCCAGGTGAGTGAGACCGGCGTGTATGCGCTCGAGCAAAATGACGATGAGGACGTCCTCACTCTCTCCTACCAGCCGTGGGATGGGGGCGGCAAGCGGGTGCTCTTGACGACGGGCACAATGTCGCGCTACCTCGTGGCGCGAAATCTGCTGATGGGGTACAGGCGCAGCATCCAATCCTTCGCCCTGCGCCCCGGCTGGAACGGCGGCGCGCAGTAGCGCGCGCAGCTGGATGGTGCGCCGACCTTGGGTGTTGGCGCGCGAGGCCGGGGCTCGGTGTCGCTGCATTGCGCGGTAGGTGGGGCCTGGGATCGGGTGATCGGGTGTCGTGGCCTAGACTCGGATGCGGGCGCATGATGCGCCCGTTAGTGCAGTGATGAGAATGGATCAGGACGATGAAGCCGCATACTGACGAGCCACTCAGTGATGGCACCCGCGCGAGGAACCGCAGGGGATCGCTCAGCCGCAAGGGCGCGCGTCGGTGCGGCGTCGGTGCGGCAGCACTGTCGATCGTCATGCTGCTGTCGGGCTGTCTTTCCCTTGCATCTCTCGATGAAAAGCTATCGACAAGCTGACGACGGGTGAGGCGGTCATCGCCCTGCGGCTGGGTGGTGCAGAGGCGTCTGCGGCCCTGCCGGGTGGAACGGGTGACAACTGGATTGTGCTCCTCGACTCCCAAGGGCGGGGGCAAGCCGGGCATGTCGAACGCGGGGAGCGTGGTGACATCGCATGGACTGAACTCGGGGTGTCGTACGGCGTCCAGGCGGAGGATTTTTTGACGACGCAGGAGGGGACGCAGCGGATCCCCCGCGTGGGTGATCGTTCCGTTGAATATTTCCGTTTTGCGCTCCCCGATGGGCGAATCGAAGTCATCAGTGCTGCGAGAGGCTCTGGTATTCGTGCGGACATCATCGAGCGTGATGGAACGATGACGAGCGTGGAGACCGACGACAAGTCGGGCGGCTTTGGGCTGTGTGGGTCGCGGGTTTTAGCGATTATGAATACGGAGGTGTCCCAGAGCATGAAGTCCGCGGCGCTCGAGGTCTATGCCGCTCAGTCGGGCGGCGACGGAAGTGAACCGGAAGATTTCTCGGTTGTCGTGCAGTTGGACGATCCTGCCGGAGCTACCCCGCGGATCCTCGCGGCAGCGCCGATGATTCCGGGCTTAAGGTCAGTGCAGCACTTGTACGCCTGCGAAGGGAATTTGCTGACGGCACCGAGCATCCAAGTGGATGATCCCATCGGCGCGAGAGGGAGCAGCGTCGTTGCGGCGAGGGGGACCCTCGTTCTCCAGCGCTGGGATCTGTCGACGGGGCAGCGCTCGGTGAGCCCCGTGCTCGATGAGGCAGGAAACGCTATCCACCTCAATGAGGATTTGGATATCTATGGTGACAAGGCGATCCTGGTGGGCGACGAATACAGGCTCATCAGTCGACATGGTCACGCCTTCTCGATCAATCTGAAGAGCGGACAGGGCCATCACTTGTTTTCCATCCCCGAGCAGGTCGGACAAGGGGACATGGTGTTCCAGGTGACCGAGAGCGGCGTTTATTTCTTGACGGATAGCTCCCGCGAGCACGCAGTCACTCTTTCCTATCATCCATGGGACGGTGACGATTCTCGCGTGGTTCTTTCGACAGGCAGCTTGGAGGGCTACCTGAGGGTGCGCAAGCTGTTCTCGGGTGGTCAGCGCGCCATTGAGTCCTTCGCGCTGCGCCCCGGCTGGGATGGTGGTGCGCAGTAGCGCGCACAGACGAGGACGGAGACGACCATGAGTGCACACAACGATGAGCGACGCGAGGCAGGTGCCGACGAACAGGAGCAAGGCAGCTCGAAGAAACCGAAGCGTTCCCGGCGATGGGCGTTCCTGACGCTCGCTCTTCCGATTGCGCTGCTCGCGTGGAGTTGCGCTCCGAAGGCTCCCCTGCCAGTGACGCCGACCAGCAAACTGGCCATTGGGGATGCCGTCATTGCTGTGCGCCTGAGTGGAGGACAGTCGCGGTCGGGCTTGGCGGCGCCGCTTGATGACAACTGGATCATGCTTCTTGACGAGCAAGCGCGGCAAAAAGCATCTCTCGTTGGAGAGAAGACGGGAGGGGACATTCTGTGGACGAAGAACGGGATTTCCTACGGTGGGCCAGAAGAAAATTACTTGACGACGGATGTCGGAACGAGCGTCATTAAAAGCAAAACCTGGGACAGATACGAGATTCAGCGCTACGGGCTCCCGGACGGACGAACCGTCGTGGTGACTTCCTCAGCGGCGAGCGGGCACCGCCTTGAAAGCATTGAACTCGATGGAAGCGTTGAGTACGCGGAAACGACCAGCACTAAAGGTGATATCGGGCTGTGTGGATCACGCATCCTACTGATCACCGAAACGGAAGAATCTCCGCGCATCAAGTCGGCAGCATTCGCGATGTACGCCGCCCAATCGGGAGGCGACAGCGATCAGCCGGAAGCGCTAGCGGCAGTTGCCCAGTTGGACGAGATTAATGACTATGAGCCTCGGGTTCTTGCAGTGGCACCGAAGATTGATGGCCTCTATTCGGGGCAGACGATGTTCGCCTGTGACGGAGATGTGATCACGATGCCGACCATTCAGGCGGCCGACCCTGAGTCCGCGAAGAAGACGAATTTGCGTGATCTGAAGGGAACCATGGTTCTCCAGCGGTGGGATCTAGCGACGGGGCAGCGCACTATTATTCCCGTGCGTGATGAGCAAGGAAATCCCATTGAATTGAATAGAGACCTCAATATCTTTCTCTACAAGGGAGTCCAGGTGGGTCGCGAATACAGGTTCATCAGTGAGGAGGGTCATGCATTTTCGGTTGACTTGGACAGTGGCCAGGGCCGTTACCTGTTTAAGTATGCCGGTCCAGGTACCAGCCAACGAACGGTGTACCAGGTGAGCGATACTGGCGTCTATGCGCTTGAGGATCGCGGGGATGATCACCGTGTCACCCTTGCCTACCGGCCGTGGGATGGGGGAGAGCGCCGAGAGGTCTTCTCTACGGACAAGATGGCGGGCTACATCGCGCCGCGAGGTGGCATTATGTCGGCGGGCTATTTGCGCGAGATTGAGTCCTTTGCGCTGCGCCCCGGCTGGGATGGCGGCGCGCAGCAGTAAGGCACGCTATCGTGCCGCAACGTGCGCGGCGCGATAGTGGGGGCGGCCTTCCAACGAAGACCGCCCCCACCTGTTACAGCGTGACGCCCACCTGGCCCAGCGCGAAGGCGAACTCCTCGCAGCGCGCCGCCCAACGGCCCTCGCGTCCGGACGGGCCGGCGTGCCCGGCGACCATCTCGGTGCGCAGGATGATCGGACGCTCAAGCGGGTTACGCGCGGCGACGAGGCCTCCTCTGGCCTCCCCGCTCACGCTCGCCTCGCCAACCTAGAATCGCAGCAATTGCAGCGCTGTCCAGCCCCGGCCTCGTCAGTGAAGGGCACCTGGCCGGTGGCCTCGCGCAGGCGCTGCACCCACTTGGTGGGCTCGACGAACTCGACGCGTGTGTCGTTGACCGATGTCGTCGCCATGATCGCGGGCAGGAGCGCGCCGTCGGGCACGTTCTCGTACGGGGTGTAGCGGCTCATCACATCGAACACGGCGCGCGAGGTCAGGGGGTTGCCCCACTCCTCCCACTCGCCGACGGTGAGCGGCAGGGACGGGTCCAGGATCGTCGTGAGCGCGTCCACGAAGGGCACGCCCGCCAGGATCGCGCGGAAGCGGTCGGGGGCGGCGTTGATGACCGCGCCCATGAGCAGGCCTCCGGCGCTGCGGCCCTCCGCGACCAGGCGGCCGGGCGCCACCCACCCGGAGTCGACCAGCCAGTCGGCCACGTCGATGAAGTCCGTGAAGGTGTGCTCCTTGACCAGCTCCTTGCCGTCCTCGTACCAGGCGCGGCCCATCTCGCCGCCGCCGCGAATGTGCGCGATCGCGTAGACGGCGCGGCGCAGGATCGGCAGGCGCAGGGTCTCGAACTCGGGGTCGTAGCTGACCTCGTAGGACCCGTACCCGATCTCCCAGCCTGCGTGCGTGCCGTCCGGGCGCGCGTCGCGGTGGTGGATGAGGGTGACGGGGATGCGGGTCGCACCGTCGCGCGCGAGCACCCACACGCGCTCCTCGACGTACTCGGTGGGGTCCCAGCCGGGCGCCTCGCGGGTGCGCAGGTTTCGCACGCTCAGGGTCGCGCCTTCGGGGTTCTCGGGGGACGAGGCCGGGGCGGGGGCGGGCAGGGAAACCTCCGCTACTGTGGGTGGCACGGTCTGCGACTGGAACTCGACGCGCAGCGGATCGGTCCACGGGGTCGGCACCGTCGCGATCGTGCGCACCGGGGCGTCGACCTCCACGCGCCGCCACGTGGGCGCCTGTTCGTGGCGGTCCCACACGTCGACCTGCGTCAGGGAGTCCGAACGAAGCGAGAGCGCCACGTAGTCCGCGTGAGCCTCGACGTCGGTGATGCGCTCGCCGGGGCCGGGGCTACGCAGCGGCTCCCAGGACTCAAACGGCGTGAGGGGTGCGGGCTCGTCCTCCGGCAGGGGAGTGCCCGGCGTGCGATCCGCCAGGGAATCCCGCGAGAACGCGGAGGAGGACGTGACGCCGAGGCGCGCCAAGGCCTCGGGCGACCCCCCTGCGGGCAGCATCGCCTGCGCGAGCGAGCCCTCCTGCGTCAACCCCGTATGCACGATGAACAGGCGGTCGCCCGCCGAATCCGCCGACACCAGCGTGCGCGGGCGCACCGGCATGAGCGGTAGCGGGCGCACGGACGGGTGGGCGGGCAGCCACAGCCACGCGCGGCCCGCCGTCGACGACGAGGCATGAATGACGACGTGCCCCGGGAAACCCGAGGGAGCGAACCCCATCTCGAAGCCCTCGTCCGGCTCGACCAGCAGCAGCTCGTCGGCCTCGCGCGGCGTGCCCACGCGGTGCAGCCACACGTCGCACGCGCGCCACGCGTCGTCCACGCCCATGTAGATAAAGGAATCGGAATCATCCGCCCACGCGAAGCCATACCCTGCGTCCACCACGGCCTCGTCGATGACGCGCCCCGAGGCCTCCTGCACGACCCACGTGTAGCGCTCATCCCCGCTCGTGTCCCGCGCCCATGCGATCAGGCGCCCATCCGGGGACGGGTATATGTCCGCCAGGCGGAAAAACTCCTGCCCGCGCGCCCACTCGTTCTCATCGACGAGGAGCTCCTCGCCCGGCGCTGGCACGCCCGGTTGGGGGACGAGCGGAATCGGGACGCCTGCCTCGTCGCGCTCCACCGGCGCGCGGTGATGCGTCGCGTACGACTGACCCTCCGCGAAACGCCGGAAATACCAGAACTTGCCCTCGCGGATCGGAACCGTCACGTCGGTGAGCGCCGTGGAGGACTTGACCTCCTCCACGAGGCGCACGGCCGCCTCGCGCGTCGGCGCCGTCACCGTGTCCGCCCATGCGTTCTCCGCCTCCAAATGAGCCCTGACCTCGGGATTGTCTGCGTCGCGCAGCCAATCCCACGGGTCATCAAAATGCTGCCCGAACTGGTCGCGCACCCGGTACCCGTAACGCTTCGGGGCAACCGGGGGAGTGTTCGACGAGGCCTGGGGTGTGTGGTGCGGGGTCGTCTCAGTCATGGGAACCATCTTAGAGGTGGGGCAACTGGTGGGGATCCACGAAACAGCGGCGCGAGCGTGCGAGACTATACGAGTGAACGACGAACAAGCTCCCTCGCGCGGATCCGCTGCCGCGCTCGAACCCACAGCCCCTGTCCGCGAACCTGTGGCGCTCGCGGACCCGCCGTCCGCTTCTCGTCCCCAGCCCGGCACCCGCGGACAGGTTGACGGGGGAGCGGCCCCGGCCTCGTCCCTGAGCCTCACTCAGCGACTCCTCGCCTGGGTGCGCGAATTCATCCAATTCGGCATGGTCGGAGCCACCGCCTACGTCGTCGACGCCGGCCTGTTCAACCTGCTCCAGCACGGGCCGCTCGGCTTCCTCGCCGGCCACCCCAACACCGCGCAATTTCTCGCCGCCGCGACCGCGACCCTGTACTCGTGGATCGCCAACCGCCTGTGGACCTACCGCGGCCGCACCCGGGAGAACGCCACGCGCGAGGCCATCCTCTTCTTCTTCGCCAACGCCTGCGGCATCGGCATCTCCCAGTTCTGCCTGCTGTTCACCCACCACATCCTCGGGTTCACCTCGGCGCTGGCCGACAACATCGCCGTCTACGTCGTCGGCTTCGCCCTGGGCACCGCGTTCCGCTTCTTCTTTTACCACTACGTGGTCTTCACCGGGCATACGCGCGCGTAGGTTCGAGGCGCGGCGGTAGGGTCGAAACGTGAAGGAAACGGCAGAGTACTACCCGACCCCCGAAGAGTCCATCGCCACGATGGTCACCATCGACGACACCGCCCTCGTCTTCGAAGGCGGCGGCATGCGCAACGCCTACACGGCCGCGCTCGTGAGCCGACTGATCGCCGAAGGCATCAACTTCCCCCACATCTCCGGGGTTTCCGCGGGGTCCAGCCACCTGTGCAACTTCACTTCCCGCGACGCTCAGCGTTCTCACGATACCTTCGTCGACCTCGTCGAGGACCCCGAATTCGGCGGACTCAAGCACTTTCGCAAGGGGCACGGCTACTTCAACGCCGAGTACATCTACCAGCAGATCTGCTACCCCGACGGCGCCCTGCCCTTCAACATGGACACCTTCCTGGCGAACCCGGCGACCACTCGCGTCGCCACCTTCAACGCGTCGCGCGGGCAGGTCCGCTGGTTCTCCAAGGAAGAAATGAGCACCCTGGACACGCTCGGCCCCATCATCCGAGCCTCCTCCACGCTGCCGATCCTCATGCCGCCCGTCGACATCGACGGCGATATCTACGTCGATGGCGCGCTCGGCCCCAACGGCGGCCTGCCCTTCGACCAGCCCCTGCGCGAGGGCTACCGCAAGCTCCTCGTCGTCCTCACTCGCCCCCGCGACTACGTCAAGGGCCCCATGCCCGCCAGCGTCGGTGCCCTCCTGCGTACCGCCTACCGCCAGTTCCCCTCCGTGTTCGAGGGCGTGGCCCGGCGCCCCAACCGCTACAACGCGGGACGCCGCCTCCTCTTTGAGCTCGAGGAACGATGCCAGGCCTACGTCTTCGCCCCCGACAACCTGTGGATCAACAACACCGAGTCGCGACGCGAGCGCCTCGAGGCCACCTACCGTGCCGGCCTGGTGCAGGCCGTGCGTGAAATGCCCGCGATCAAGGCATTCCTGGGGCTGTAGGGGATTCTTTCTGCGCATGTTCTGGCGGCGCTTGCGGCGCCGCTGGTGTTCCGCGCGCCGGAGGGCCCGGCCGCTGTGTGTGCCGGTGGGCGGCGGCCCGCCCGCGAGCCGTCCGCGCCGCGAGCTCCGCTCGGCGCGTCGTCTCGAAGCCCGACCAGGCCCCGCCACCGCCCACCGGCACCGCGGCAGGTCCCTCCGGCGCCCTCCACACCAGTGGCGCCTGGTTGCTGTGTGTGGCTGGATGCGTCGCCACGAAGCCGGCCAGGCACCGCAGGCCTCGTGGCGGCCTCACTTCGTTCGGCGCCGCGCCTCGAAGCCCGCCCGTGCCCTCCGGACCCTCCGGTGCCCTCCGCACCGGCGTCGTCCGGTCGTCTCGTTCTGTCTGAAAGAAACATCGCCCCAGCGGATTGCTCCAGTGCCTGACATGCTTCCTCAGTGAAAGAAACATCGCCCCTGCTCAGTCGAAATGGGCCAAAAATGGCTCTTGTGGGCGTGCGTGGGCGAAAAAAGTTTCACGATGGCCCCCAATACCTCGTGCAGGGGCGATTTGTCTTTCAAGCTGCTTGTGTTGACGTGCCATGTGCGTGACAAAATTCGCCCTGCGTCGGTTGGTTGTGCCGTGAGCGTGAATATTTTCGCCCAGCACGCTGAAATAGGCCCAAAATAGGCGTCTTTTGGTGTGCTGGGCGAGTTTTGTGCCGGACATGCCGCTGCAGGTGTTGTGTGGGGCGAGTTTTGTGCCGATGGGGACTTGGGGGCGTAGTACTGGGGGTCGTTGTGCGTTGGCCGCGGCGCCCAATGAGGCCGCAACAAGGTCGACGAGCCACGCGGATCCGTCCGCAGCGGTCGTGCGCGGCGTTTCTGGTCGCTGTTCAGTAATTTCGCATGCAATTCCCTTCAAGTTTCATGCTTCTTTGTTCCAGTTCGTTACAACGTGTCACTTGTGTTGTGGAATTCCATGCGACTTGCGTGAGGGGCTGGGGCTGCGTGGGGCGTGCGATGTCTTAGGAGCGGCATATGGATGTTGAGTGAGCGGTGTGCCCCTAGATCTAGGTCGCGCCTTATCTCAGGTGTGGGTCGTGCCCCTAGATCTAGGGTGCACTCCTGATCGTTGGGCTGGGTGGCGTGGTCGCTCTGGTCGTGCCCCTAGATCTAGGGTCCACTCCGGCACCTAGAACTAGGGTGTGCTGGCCGTCGGGGGCCGTCTGAAGTGGTCTGTTCGGACCCCCTTCAACCGACTTTCCGCGTGATTCCGCCGATTTTGTTGAAATGGTGGCCAACCCCTATATCTAGGGGCGCTTAGTCGCCAACGACCCCTAGATGTATGGGTGCGACACGCCCAAGAGCCCTGCCAGAGAGTGTGACGCTCAACATCTTTTAGGTGGTTGGCAAGTGGTTATACACAGGGTGGTGATGTGCTCGTCCACAGGGTGCGCAGGGGTGTGTTGGGGTGTTGGAGGGCCCTAGATGTGCCCGTAGGTTAACCGCAAACCCCAATGTTTGCGCGCATCTTTGCGCACCCGTGCGCAGGGGGCGACAAACCTTGAAGACTCCTCCCTGATCCTGACCGCCCGCTCCGTCCACAGGCGCTGTCGGCCTCATCCACAGTCGGGGCGGTACACACAACATCTAGGGGTCGCTTGCGTGGGCGGCCACGAGGTGTAGTGTTGTCGTGTTCGCGGCGAACGAGCCGCTAGAAAGCCAACACAGGATGCCAACGTCCGGCCTCGAGCCGCAAGGAGACACGAACATGTCGATCACCGTCTACTCCAAGCCCCGCTGCCCCCAGTGCGACGCGACCTACCGCGCCCTCGACAAGCAGGGCGTCTCCTACGAGAAGATCGACGTCACCCAGGACGCGGAATCCCTCGCCTTCATTAAGGGCCTCGGCTACCAGCAGGCCCCCGTCGTCGTGGCCGGCGAGGACCACTGGTCCGGCTTCCGCCCCGACCGCATCAAGGCCGTCGCCGCCGCAGTCGCCCCCCCTGGCGCTGCAGGCCTGAGTTGCGCCGATAAGTCCCGGCCGCGAGGCCGGGGCTTTCGCATATCTGGGCGGGGACGAGGCCGGGGCGTAGCCTGCGGAAACGGCGCGGATGTGCTCGAATGAGCGGCGCGCGAACCCGTGGTGGAAATAAGGAAAAGAGCGGCTCACCGGCTGTCAGGGCCCGCCGCCCACGACTGCGTAGGCACGCCACCAACGACCTTGTCCGCCCGCCGAGCCGGGCGCGTCGATCATCCCACATGGGACACGCGTGCGAGGCACCCCCGAGCGGGCCTCGGGGGTGAGACACTAGAGATTCAGCATCCCGCCAAGCAGGAAGGATCACCATGGGCAGCGTCGTCTATTTCTCGTCGGCGACGGGTAACACCCGCCGTTTTGTCGAAAAGCTCGGCCTCCCGGCGGCGCGAATCCCGTTGCTTCCCAAGGATGAACCCCTGCGCGTGACCGACGAGTACGTGCTCGTTGTCCCCACCTACGGCGGCGGCAATCTCAAGGGAGCGGTGCCCAAACAGGTCATCAAGTTCCTCAATGACCCCGACAATCGTGCCCTGTGTAGGGGCGTCATCTCGTCGGGAAACACTAACTTCGGCAAGGCCTACTGCATCGCGGGCGACATCATCGCGGCCAAGCTGGGGGTCCCCCACATGTATAAGTTCGAGCTCCTCGGTACGCCCGAGGACGTCTCCAGAGTTCGCGAAGGACTGGAACAGTTTTGGCAGAAAACTACACCGACACAGGCGTAGAGGAAGCTCCCTCCCCGGAGCTGGACTACCACGCGCTGAACGCGCAGCTTAACCTGTACGACGCGAACGGACACATCCAGTTCGACGCGGACCGTGCGGCGGCTCGCCAGTACTTCCTCCAGCACGTCAACCAGAACACGGTGTTCTTCCACGACCTGGAAGAGAAGCTGAAGTACCTGGTGGACGAGGGCTACTACGAGAAGCACGTCCTGGATCAGTACGACTTCGCGGACATCAAGGAGCTGTACAAGCAGGCCTACGCCCACAAGTTCCGCTTCCCGACGTTCCTGGGCGCGTTCAAGTACTACACGTCGTACACGCTCAAGACCTTCGACGGGAAGCGCTACCTGGAGCGCTTCGAGGATCGTGTTGCCATGGTGTCCCTGTACCTGGCGCGCGGCGATATTGAGCTGGCTCGTAGCTTCGTCGATGAGATCATGACGGGCCGCTTCCAGCCCGCCACCCCGACCTTCCTTAACGCCGGCAAGGCGGCGCGCGGCGAGCTGGTCTCTGCTTCCTGCTGCGCATCGAGGACAACATGGAGTCGATCGCGCGCGGCATCAACTCCGCGCTGCAGCTGTCCAAGCGCGGCGGCGGCGTCGCCCTGCAGCTGACGAACCTGCGTGAGTCGGGCGCCCCCATTAAGAAGATTCAGAACCAGTCCAGCGGCGTCGTGCCCGTCATGAAGCTGCTCGAGGACTCCTTCTCCTACGCGAACCAGCTGGGCGCGCGTCAGGGCGCGGGCGCTGTGTACCTGCACGCGCACCACCCGGACATCATGCAGTTCCTGGACACCAAGCGTGAGAACGCGGACGAGAAGATCCGCATCAAGACGCTGTCCCTGGGCGTTGTCATCCCGGACATCACGTTCGAGCTGGCCCGCAAGAACGAGGACATGTACCTGTTCAGCCCCTACGACGTGGAGCGCGTGTACGGCGTGCCCTTCTCCGAGATTTCGGTGACGGAGAAGTACCACGAGATGGTGGATGACGGCCGTATCCACAAGCGCAAGATCAACGCGCGTCGCTTCTTCCAGACGATCGCTGAGATTCAGTTCGAATCCGGCTATCCCTACATCGTCTTCGAGGACACGGTGAATAAGGCGAACCCGATCAAGGGCCGCATCACCATGTCGAACCTGTGCTCGGAGATCCTGCAGGTGTCCGAGGCTTCGACCTACAACGATGACCTGTCCTACGACCACGTCGGCAAGGACATCTCCTGCAACCTGGGTTCGCTCAACATCGCGAAGACCATGGATTCCCCGGACTTCTCCAAGACGATTGAGATGGCGATCCGCGGCCTGACGGCCGTCTCGGACCTGTCGGATATCGGCTCGGTGCCGTCGATCGCTCGCGGTAACGCGATGAGCCACGCGATCGGCCTGGGTCAGATGAACCTGCACGGTTACCTGGCGCGCGAGCACGTGCACTACGGGTCCGAGGAGGCCCTGGACTTCACGAACATGTACTTCATGACGGTCCTGTTCGAGGCCATCAAGGCCTCGTGCAAGATCGCGCGCGAGCGCGGCGAGACCTTTGAGGGCTTCGAGGAGTCGAAGTACGCGTCGGGCGAGTTCTTCCGCAAGTACATTGACGAGGAGTGGGCCCCCACCACGGACAAGTGCCGTGAGCTGCTCGCCGCCTCGTCGATCAAGGTTCCGACCCAGGCGGACTGGGAGGCCCTGGCGGCCGACGTCGCCAAGTACGGCATGTACAACCAGAACCTGCAGGCCGTGCCTCCGACGGGTTCCATCTCGTACATCAACAACTCGACGTCGTCGATCCACCCGATCGTGTCCCGCGTGGAGATCCGCAAGGAAGGCAAGATCGGCCGCGTCTACTACCCGGCGCCCTACATGTCGAACGAGAACCTGGAGTACTACCAGGACGCGTACGAGATCGGTCCGGAGAAGATTATCGACACCTACGCGGTGGCCACCCAGCACGTGGATCAGGGCCTGTCGCTCACGCTGTTCTACCCGGATACGGTGACGACTCGTGACCTGAACAAGTCCTACATCTACGCGTGGAAGAAGGGCATTAAGACCCTGTACTACATGCGCCTGCGCCAGATGGCCCTGGAGGGCACGGAGGTCGAGGGCTGCGTGTCCTGCATGCTGTGACGTGACGCCCGTTTGTCGGGTGGTGCGGGGGTCGGGAAACCGGCCCCCGCACCGTTTTATCAGGGACGAGGTCGGGGCGCAGCCCGCGGGAAACTCGCAGGTTTCGTGTGTGAACCTCGCCGTCTATTCGGATTTTCGGAAAGCTACTCGTATGATGTGGGAGGTAAATCCCCTCACATCTTCCCGGAGTAAGCGATGAGCGATCCCATGAATCCCTACGGCGCTGGTGGCGTCGGGGGCCAAGGTGGCTACGACCAGCAGGGCATGTACGGCACTCAGCCGGCGTACGGTTCCCAGCCTGCGTATGGCGCGGGTCAGCCCCCGTACGGAGGTCAGCCGGACATGCCGGCCTATGGCCAGCCGCAGGGTGGGTACGGTCAGCCTGGCTACGGCAACGTGGGGTACGGCCTGAATCCCGCGGTTGAGCGCGTGCGTTCGAACGCATCGATGGTTCGGATCATGGCGTTCGTTAGTTTCGTGACCATTGGGCCGATCCTGTCGATCGGTGCGTGGATCTGGGGTGGGATGCTCGTGACCGAGGCGCAGGGCCTCAACGCCCCCATGGATGTGATCAACGACGTGGAAGGCGCCAAGAAGATCGCGATGATCTGCAGCATCATTCAGATCGTCGGCATCGTCCTTTTGATCCTTCTTTCTGTTGTTTTACCCTTCCTTATTCTGCTCATTGCAGGTGGAACGTCGGGGTACTGACGAGATCGAGCGACGGATATCGGATGCGCGCCCCTTGTGGGGCGCGCATCCCTCTTATTGAAGTGGTACAGCGCTCATCCCTCCTCGTTCTTTCCGTGCAGCGCGATGTGTGCGCTAGGATGAGCCGCGTAACTGATGACCTATTCCATTTGGAGTATCCCATGAGCGATCCCATCAACCAGTACCCCACCGCCGACCAGCCCGCCTACGGCCAGGCCCCCCAGGGCGCCCCGCAGCCCGCGTATGGCCAGGCCCCCCAGGGCGCGTACGGCCAGGCCGGCTACGCCGTGAACCCGGCCCTCGAGAAGATCCGTTCGAACGCCTCGACCGTTCGTATCGCCTCCTTCCTGAGCTTCATCTTCGGCGGCCTGTTCCTGTCCGGCGGCATGTGGTACTGGGCGAACAAGATGACGGCTGAGGCCCAGGCTCTCGGCGCCCCCCTCGATATCATGACGGACCTGCAGAGCGCACGTAACACTGCGAAGATCTGCTCGATCATCCACATCGTCGTCCTCGTGGCGGTCGTGCTGATCTACGTCATCGCCTTCATTGCTATCCTCGCGGGTGGCTCGAGCTACTGAGTTCTTTACCGTGTGAGGCCCGGATCGATTCTTGATCCGGGCCTCACATTTTTCCGTCGAACAGTGCTGATAGGATTCCTTACGGAATTAAACGGATAGATGAATTGGAGTCTCCAGTGAGCGACCCCCTGAACCCGACCCCCGCGGATGCCGCCGCGCAGCCCTACGCGCCGGAAGGTGCCGGTGCCGCTTCGTACGCCCCTCAGCAGGATGCTTACGGGGCTTCCGCCCAGGCCCAGCAGCCCTACGCACCTGAGGGTGTCGGCGCTTCCTCGGCTGCTGTGCAGCCCTACGCGCCCGAAGGTGCCGGCACGGCCTCGGCGCTCCCGCAGCAGGATGCTTTTGCCGCTCCCGGCCAGCCCCAGTTCACCCAGCCCGGTACGAACCAGTACGCGCAGTACGGTCAGGCCCCCCAGGGTGCCCCGCAGGGCATGCCTCAGGGTGCGTACGGCCAGCCTCAGGGTGCGTACGGCCAGCCTCAGGGTGCGTACGGCCAGCCTCAGGGTGCGTACGGCCAGCCTCAGGGTGCGTACGGCCAGCCTCAGCAGGCCTACGGGCAGCCCATGTACGGCCAGCCGATGTACGCTCCCTCGGCGGGCAAGGACTTCTCGTACATCCAGATTGGCTCGTTCGTGGCCATCGGCGTCTCGGTCTTCAGCTGGCTCCTTTTCCAGATTTTCCTGTCGGTCCCCGCGATGATCGGTGCAATCATCCTGAACGTGAAGGCGAAGCGTGAAGGCGCCCCGCAGAACTTCGTCAACATCTCGAAGATCGCGATGATCGTCACGATCGTGATGGCCAGCCTCCAGCTGCTGCTCGGCGTCCTGTTCGTTGTTTTCGCCGTGATGAGCGAACTATAACAACCGGCGAGAAGACGCGTCAGCGTCGCCCAACGCCACAGAAGCCTGCGAGAACGCCACCCCCGTTCTCGCAGGCTTCGCCTGTATTCTTGAAAGCATGACTCCCCGATACGAAGCCCCCTCGCGCGCCATCTCCGGAACCGACGCAGACCTCCTCGACCAGCTGCGATACGCGGACGGGCGCCCCTACGGCTTCTACAAGAACGCCCTCGGTGCCTGGGATTACGGGGACTTCACCCTCGCGATCGACCACGTGCAGGCCGACCCCTACGCCCCGCCCTCGTCCCTGCGCGCCTGGTCGACGCCCGAGGCCATGGGACTGCCCGAGGCTGCCCTGGCCTCGTCCGACGCGCGCCTGGCGGCCGCCGACTTCATCGCACGCTCTTTCGACGAGGCCATCCGAGCCCGCGGAGCGCGCGACGTGTCCATCGCCCGCGCCGGCGCCCTCATCCTGCAGCGTTCCTACGCGACCGTGCTGCCCGACCGCGTCGAGGTCCGCTTCCAGGTCAAGCTCCCCGCGCGCGGACGCACGATCCTCGGCAAGAGCGCCGCCCGCCTCTTTGACGTCGACGTGCCCAACATCGTCATGGACTGCTTCGACTTCGTATCCGAGGACCCGGACACGACACGCAAGCGCTCCCGCCTCCTCGGCCACGTCGCCGCCTACGAGGACTACCGCGCGCTCCAGGGGATCCTCGAGGAACGCGGCTGGGTGTCTTTTGTTGCCGACGAGGCGCTGTTGGCGCGCCGCTCCGGCGTGTCCGAAACACCCCTGACCGGTGACGGCGTCGTCGCCTTCAGCGCCCCCGAAACCCTGCGTGCCACCGTCACCTGCCGCACGCCGGCGAGGTTTCCGGCATGGCGATCCCCCCGGGCCTGACCCTCATCGTGGGCGGCGGCTACCACGGCAAGTCCACGCTCCTCGAGGCCATCGCCCAGGGCGTCTACGCGCACATCCCCGGGGACGGCCGCGAGCTCGTCGCCACCGACCCCACCGCCACGAAGGTGCGCGCCGCCGATGGCCGAGCCGTCACCTGCGTTGATATCTCGCCGTTCATCACCCACCTGCCCGGCGGCGCCGACACCACGTCGTTTTCCACCGAAAACGCGTCCGGCTCCACCTCGCAGGCCGCCTCCATCATCGAATCCCTCGAGTTGGGCGCGCGCACGCTCCTCATCGACGAGGACACCTCCGCGACCAACCTCCTCATCCGCGACACGCGCATGCGCGACCTCGTCGCCGCCGAGAAGGAACCCATCACGCCCCTCGTCGACCGCGTCACCTCCCTCACCGAGGCCGGGGTCTCCCTCATCATGGTCGTCGGTGGCTCCGGTGCGTTCCTCGACGCCGCCGACCGGGTCCTCATGATGGACAACTACCGCTGCCTCGACGTCACCTCCCGCGCGCGCGAGGTCGTGGCCGACCTGCCGCGCCCCCGCACCGATGCGCCCACCAGCTGGGAGGCCGCGCCCCGCGTGCCGTCCGCGAAGGCCCGCGTGGACCGCCCGCGCACCAAGGCCTCGGGCACCTCTGTGCTGACGATCGACCGTTCGACCGTCGACATTTCCGACGTCGCCGCCGTCGTTGACCCCGGGCAGGCCGCGGCCATCGCCTGGTGCGTGCGCGGCGTCCTCGAGGAGATGGCCGGCAAGCAGTCGATGCCCGACCTCATGGCCAAGCTCGGCCGACGCCTCGCCTCCGAGGGCCTGGACGCCGTCTGCAAGTTCGGCGCCCGCTCCTACCCGGCGTTCCTGGCGCGCCCGCGCCTCATCGACGTGGGCGCGGCCATCAACCGCTACCGCGGACTGTCCCTGCGCGAGCCGCGCGGCGAGGTCTCCGAGTCCTAGTCGTTGTTGGGCGCCACGGGTGTTCCGGGCGCCGGATGTGCTTTGTTGGGCCGTGCTGCGCCGTGGGCGGCGGCCCGCCCGCGAGCCGTCCGCACTGCGAGCTTCGCTCGGCGCGCCGGCTCGAAGCCCGGCCAGGCCCCGCCACCGCCCACCGGCACCGCGGCCAGGCCCTCTTGTGCCCTCCGGCGCCCTCCACACCTGTAGGGCCTGGTGTGCTGATGTGCGCACAGCAATTTCGCACGTAATTCCTCGATGACTCATTCAAACATTGAATTTGCATCGTTGGAATTGCAATGTTTTTGGGGTGTCTCGAAAAATGACCACGATAAATTACGTGCGAAATTTGGCTGGCGGTGGTGTCGCCACCGCCCACGGGCACCGCAGTCAGGCCCCGCCGCCGCCCACGGGCGGCGTGGTCAGCACCAACAACCCCGCAGGCGCATCACACGGGAATTTCAACGGGTGCGCCCCTGGGGTAGGGCGACCGAGCGTCCCCGAGAACCCCCCGGGTGGTCTCGGGGATGAATCAGGGGAAACCTCCGTAGCGGTGACGCGCACCGCAGGTGCACGATGGATGCATGAACACGAACACGACAATCGCGCAGGCCCCCGTGGCCGACCAGGGGGCCCCGGCCTCGTCCATCGTCCGACTTCAGGGCGTCTCCAAGATCTACGGAAGCGGCGACGCGCAGGTGCGCGCCCTCGACGACGTGAGCGTCGGCTTCGGCTCCGGCGAATTCACCGCCATCATGGGCCCCTCCGGATCGGGCAAGTCCACGATGATGCACATCCTCGCCGGCCTCGACGCCCCCACCTCCGGGCATGTCTTCGTCGAAGACACCGATATCACCGCCCTCAAAGACACCGCGCTGACCAAGCTGCGCCGCGACCGCATCGGCTTCGTGTTCCAGTCCTTCAACCTGGTGCCAACCCTGGATGCGCGCGCCAACATCCTCCTGCCCATGCGCCTGGCCGGAAAGGCCCCCGAAAAGGAATGGTTCGACCTCATCGTCAACTCCCTGGGCATCGCGGACCGACTCAGCCACCGCCCCTCCGAAATGTCCGGCGGCCAGCAGCAGCGCGTCGCCGTCGCCCGCGCCCTCATGAGCCGCCCCGCCGTCATCGTCGCGGACGAGCCCACCGGCAACCTCGACTCGCACTCGACCACCGAGGTCATGGACCTGCTGCGCCGCGCCGTCGACGAACTCAGCCAGAGCGTCATCATGGTCACCCACGACACCGCCACCGCCGCCTACGCGGACCGCGTCCTCGTGTGCCGCGACGGACGCATCGTCTCCGACCTGCGCGACGTTACCGCCGACTCCCTGACCGCGGCGCTGCGCTGAACGCGCACGCCCACTCCCCAAGGCTCATCTCATGTCTGCAACACACTCACTCCTACGCGCTAACCAGCGCTCCCACGGCCGCCGCTATATCTCCACCGGCCTGGCCGTCGCCATCTCCACGGCCTTCATCGTCATCACCCTCATCGTCATGACGGCGATGACCTCGGGCCTGACCTCCAGCGTCTACGACCAGTACAGGGGCGGCACGATCGTCGTCTCCCAAGACAAGGACGCTCCTGAGGGCGCCATCGAAAGCGCCGAAAAAGCCCTGACAGCAACCAGCGGCGTCACCGCCATCAAGCACATGGCCCAGTGGCCCGCCGACGCCCAGACCGACGCGACGCGCGGTCAACTCTACGTCTCGCCGCTGGCCCCCAAGCCCTTCGCCGACCTCGACCTGAGCGCCGGAACCAAGCCAACTGCCGACGACCAGATCACCATCCCCGAGCACACGGCCTCGGCCCTCTCGCTGAAGGTCGGCGACACCGTCCGCGTGCGCGCAGGATTCACCGAGGGCGACTACCGCACCCTCACCATCGTCGGCACCACGCGCTCGAACACCATCAGCATGGGTGTCCCCGCCAGCTACGTGACTGACGGCGGCTTCTCCTCGATCTTCGGGACGACCGCGTCCGGCCAGTTCATCGTCGCGACCTCCGGAGCGGATGCGGACAGCAACGCAAACCCTCCCAGCGCCACCCAGGACGAGTGGGTGGCGAGAGCAAACTCCGCGCTCAGCGGCATCTCGGGCGTGACCGTCACCAGCGTGCACGAGGCGATCACGAAGGACCTCGACCAGGCGCGCCTGGGAGCAACCATGACGATCGGAATCATGCTGATCTTCCCGGCGATCGCGGCGCTCGTGGCCTCTATCGTCGTCTCCTCGACATTCCGAGTGGTGCTCACCCAACGCACCCGCGAACTGGCGCTGCTGCGTACGCTGGGAGCAACCAGGCGACAGGTCCGCTCGCTCGTGACCCGCGAGGCCCTCGCGATCGGAGTGATCTCGTCCGCGATTGGCGTCGCACTCGGCTGGCTGATTGGCGCGCTCGCGGAGGCGGGAACCGGCCTGGCCTCTAGCGTCGTCGCTGCGCTGGCGGGGGCCTCCGTCTGGCAGCTTGCCCTCACGTGGCTGGGCGCCACCCTGTTCACGACCCTGGTCGGCGTCTTCCCGGCCCGCGCGGCCTCCCGCGTGGCACCCGTCGCCGCCTCGCCCCCGTGAACGAGGCCGGGGCCGCCGCCCGCAAGAAGCACACCGTCCGCTTCATCATCGGCGCGCTCATCGCGGTGGCCGGGTGCGCTGCCGTTGTGGCCGCGTGGCGTTCGGATAGCGGCGGCACGAAATTCCTCGGGGCTTTCGGCGGGTCGCTCCTGGCGCTCCTCGGCGTGCTGCTGGTCGCCTCCGTGCTGCTGCCCGCCCTCACCCGCGCGTTCGGCGCGGCCTTCCCGGGCACCCTGTCCGCCATGGCCCGCGAGAACACGATGCGCAACCCCGGCCGCACCTCCGCGACCGGCACCGCGATCATCATCGGCGTGACCCTCGTCGTCACGATCATGGTCGGCGCCGCATCCGTGCGCACCACCCTGACCAACGCCGTCAACGACGCGCGCCCCTTTGACCTCATGGCCGTGTCTACCTCCGGAGCGCTCACCGACGACCAGCAGGCCGCCATCGCGGCCACCGACGGCGTCGCCGCCACCGTCGCCCAGTACGCCGCCCCCGGCACCCTGACGACCACCTCGGGCGCGCCCGCCTACGCTCCCGGTCAGGGAACCGATGCGCAGGACGAGGCCCAGGCCTCGTCGGTCATGATCACCGGAGAACCCGACTACACGGGCGTCACCCACTCGACCGTCACCCAGTTGGGCGATAACCAGGTGCGCGTCGGCGACGAGGCCCTGGCCGGGCAGACGCTGCGCCTGTGTGCCGACACGTGCGTGGACCTGAGCGCCACCTACGACAAGAACGGCAGCATCGGGGAGGCCCAGGTCTCCGAGAAGACCCTGCGCTCCATCGCGACCTCGCTCGAGCGCCAGGCGATCATCATCAAGATGGCCGACGGAGCAGACGCTGAGACTGTGCAGGCCGCGCTGCTCAAGGACTCGAACCTGAGCGTCAACGGCTCCGCCCTGGAACGCCAGATGTACACGAAGATCATCGATCGACTGATGCTCGTCCTCGTCGGACTGCTCGGCGTGTCCGTCCTCGTGTCCCTGGTGGGCGTGGCCAACACGCTGTCCCTGTCGGTCGCCGAACGCACCCGCGAGAACGGCCTGCTGCGGGCCCTCGGCCTGACGCGACGCCAAATGAAGAGCCTCCTCGCCCTCGAGGCGCTGTTCCTGTCGATGACCGGTGCGCTGATTGGCGTCGGCATGGGCGTCGCCTTCGGGTGGGTGGGCGTTATGTCCCTGCCGATCGAGGGCGCTACCCCGGTGCTGAGCGTGCCGTGGCTGCAGCTGGTCGGCGTGTGCGTCGTGGCCATCGTGTCCGCACTGATCGCGTCCTGGCTGCCCGGTCGCCGGGCCGCCAAGGTCAGCCCGTCGGAGGCGCTAGCGACGGAGTGATCACCACTGGTTGACAGACCGGATGTTGATGGGCGGGGGTGTCGCGGGTCTATCCCACGGCGCCCCGCCCGTTGGCGTGTGTTGCTTGTGGCCGGGCTGCTTGGTGCGCCCGTGGGCGGCGGCCCGCCCGCGCCGCGAGCTTCGCTCGGCGCGTCGCCCCGAAGCTCGGCCAGGCCCCGCCACCGCCCACCGGCACGGCGGCAGATCCCTCCGGTGCCCTCCACACCGGTGGGGCCGAGTCGCTGCTTGTACCTCAGCTCTGGCTGTTAACCAGCAACTTCGCACGTAATTCCTCTATGACTCATTCAAACATTGAATTTGCATCGTTGGAATTGCAACGTTTTTCAGGTATCTCGAAAAATGACCACGATAAATTACGTGCGAAATTTGGCTGGTGGTGGTGTCGTCGCCGCCCGCGGGTGCCGCAGCCTGGCCCCGCCTCGGCCCACAGGCACCGCAGCCTGGCCCTCCGCCGCCACTGTGGCTGGGCCGTGCATGTCTGCCCTCCAGACCGACGAAACCGGCCGCGTACGCGGATAGGTTATTGCGATATGGATAGGTTATGAGCATGCGGATAGCTTATTAACCTATCCGCATGCCGATAACCTATCCGCATCCGGACAACCTATCCACATAGGCCAAGGTGTGCTCCTCGCGCGCTCGCCCCGCCCCAGGCAGGCCACGCTGCGCCTCAGCACTCCACGACGTTGACGGCCAGGCCGCCCTCCGACGTCTCCTTGTACTTCGAGAGCATGTCGTTGCCGGTCTGGCGCATCGTCTCGATGACCACGTCCAGGCTCACCGTGTGACGGCCGTCGCCCCACAGGGCCATGCGCGCCGCGTTGATTGCCTTGACGGCCGCGATCGCGTTGCGTTCGATGCACGGCACCTGCACGAGGCCCGCCACCGGGTCGCACGTCAGGCCCAGCGAGTGCTCCATCGCGATCTCCGCCGCGTTCTCCACCTGCTGCGGGGTACCGCCGAGGGCCTGCGCCAGGCCGGCGGCCGCCATCGCCGAGGCCGACCCAACCTCGCCCTGGCAGCCGACCTCCGCGCCCGCGATGGACGCATTCGTCTTAATAAGGGCACCGATCGCCGTCGCCGCCAGCAGGAAGTCGTGCACGAGAGTGCGGCGGCGGGCCGCGCAGGCCTCGGGCGACGCGGGATCGTCCGAAGAAGTCTCCGAGGAGTCCTCCGCCGTCATGCGAATGTGTGCCAGCGGGGTGACCGCGCCGTCCTGGGTCGCAGGCCCCGCCGCCACGCCGGGCGTCGACCCCGTCTCCGGGCAGTGCGTCACCAGGTAGCCGAGCACCGCGGGGATCACGCCCGCCGCGCCGTTCGTCGGCGCCGTCACGACGCGGTGGCCCGCCGCGTTCTCCTCGTTGACGGCCAGAGCAAAGAGGTTCACCCAGTCCATCGCCCGCATCGGGTCGGCCACGGTCGACACCCAGGCGCGAGCAGCGGGGGGAGTGCACGCCGTCCGCGGGAGATGCGCCCGAGGAGGCCCCGGCCTCGTCCGTGGAAGACTGAGGGATGCCCGTCAGGCGCTCCGCCAGCTGGCCGGCGAGCGCGCGGGCGCGGCGCGGCACGTCCAGGCCGCCCGGCAGGATGCCCGCCGCCGAGGTGCCCGCGTCCACGCAGTCGAACATCGTGTCGGCGATGCGATCCAGGTAGGCGTTGACGGTCTCGCGCGGGCGCACCGCCTCCTCGTTCCTGCGCACGAGGTCCGCGATGCTCAGGCCGGACGCGTCGCACGCGGCGAGCAGCTGCGCACCCGACGCAAACGGGTGCGGCGCGGGAACGTCGATGCCGACACCCGCCTGGCTCGTCGCGAGCGACGACACCTCCGGATTCTGCGGGTCGTCATTCGTCTGAATCATGACGAAGCCGCCGCCCACCGAATAATAGGTGCGCTCCAGGATGACGGTGCCGTCCTCGTCGGACGCCGTGATCGTCAGCGCGTTCACGTGATACGGCAGGACCGTGCGCGGCACGAAACGCACGTCCTCGGCGATGTCGAGGGGAACCTGCGTGCCGCTCGGCAGCGTCAGCATGCTCGACGAGGCCAGGGTCGGCAAGATGGACTCCACCGTCTCGATATCCACCGTCTCCGGGTCGTAACCCGCCAGCCCGAGGAGAACCGCGCGGTCCGTCGAGTGACCACGGCCCGTCGCACCCAGCGACCCGAACAGGTCAATCGTGATGTGCGACGGCGGCTTCAGCGTCGTCAGCTCCGTCGTAAACGCCAAGCCCGCGCGCATCGGACCCACCGTGTGCGACGAGGACGGCCCGATACCAATGCGGAACATGTCGAAGACCGACAGAGGGTGCGGCGCATCGTGCGCGGCCACCTCACCCGAGACGATAGCTGCAGGCGTGGGGCGCGACGGGTCGTACGTCGTAACAGATGCGCCGAGGGCGACGGGGCGAAGATCCATGGGGACTATTGTGCAGCAGACGCCCGGGGCGCTGCCTGTTGTGGCAGCCCGCCGGGCCTCCGGCGTTGCTGTGCCCCGCCTGATCTCCGGCCGTTGCGTGGCCGTGCCTTGATGGGCCGGGCCGCTGTGTGTGCCGGTGGGCGGCGGCCCGCCCGCGAGATCGCCACACGCGAGCCTGACGGCTCGGAGTGGTCGATCTCGAGGCCCGCCCTGGCCCTACCGCCGCCCACCGGCACCGCGGCCAGGCCCCGCAGGCCCTGCGGCGGCCTCCAATCGGGCGGGGCTTGTGGCTGTGAATGGCCCGGCCTGGCCCTGCCGCCGCATTCCGCGTGGGGGTATGCGGAGAGTGTGGGCGCATCCGGATAGGTTGCCGCTATCTGGATAGGTTATGCGCATTCGGATAGGTTATTAAGCTATCCGGATGTTTGTTACCTATCCGGATGTGTTGCAGCCTGGGCGCATTGGTCTCCGGGCGGGCTTGGGTGGCCACTGGTCCTGATAGCGGCCTCAGGTGCTGCAATTTCGCACGTAATTCCCTTGAGGATGTTTCTGGTTTTGAAATGGGATCGTTGGTATTCCGCGGTTTTTGAGCTGTTGGTGAATGAGGTCCTAGGGGAATTACGTGCGACTTGTCGGGGGGCACAGTGCGGTGCCCGGCAGTTTCGCATGCAATTCCCCCTGGGCATGTTGTTCGTCCGTATCACTTCATGTCGCTGAGTCACTCCTGTTCGGGAATTGCATGCGACTTTGGGGAGGGAGGGTCGTAACTCGGGCAGGCGGGGTGAAAGTGGGGTGTGCAGATGGGACTGAAGTCCCATGTATTCGCAGGTGGGAAGAAGTTTGGGTGAAAGTGGATGACAGGATAAAGGGTTTTCGTTGCGATGCTTGACGCTTTGGGGATGACACCGGCTTGAGAATAGGACTAACGGTTGATTATCGAGGATGTGTCAAGCGCTGCAAAGTTCCACATTATGATTTGTTGCCAGCCGTTAAAAAAGATGAAAATTGGCGAAAAGGCCCGTTTTCATAGATTGAAACCAGTAGGTCAAACGTTGATGTTCTGCGGAAATGTAGCTTTACTATTATTCTGTAAGCTACACCACTCACAAAGCTGTGCAAAATAGGTTGCTTTTTTCGGTAACTGCATCGTACGCTGAGTGTCATCAAGGTTGTGGAAAAACCTCTCGGGACATCCCCCCGAGTACGACACAGCGAAGCAACAGTCTTCAAGGAGTGCGATTAATGGCAACGAGTCGAGCGCGCGCAGGCCACGCGCGGACCAAGCGAGCAGGAGTCGCGTCCCGCGCCCTGGCCGCCCTGGCCGTCGTGGCTACTGCGGCCAGTACGCTGGTCGTCTCCCAGGTCGCCGCCCCTGAGGCCGCGCACGCCGCCCAGGAGCAGCCCTCCGCCGGTATTAACGTTGGCCCCGTTCGCGCCAACATGGGAACGGGTTTCGTCAACGCGTCCGCGACGGACATGACCACCAGCCTTCCCGACAACTTCATCCGCTACGGCATCGTCAAGGGCATGAGCGACAAGCCTGCTGACAGGATCAGGACGGGCGCCGCCCCGACGACGACGTTCCTTGGCGGCGAGTACGCGAAGAATAACGATGCCTGGACCTACATCGCCCGCGGCTGGCCCTGGAAGTGGGATGAGAACCCCGCAAAGGCCAACGATAGTGAAAAGTGGATGCAGGCCCACTATGAACAGTGGAAGAATGGTGGCGACGGCACGATCTGGGTGAATGGCCAGTCCGCTATCGGCTTTAAGCCGAACGACCCGGGCACCGTCCAGCCCGGTCAGACCTTCCTGCTCGGCGCCATCCGTCACAACAACCTGCCGATCCGCGGCGGCGCAAATGTCAAGCAGTTCCTGCACTCGAGCCTGAATCTCACGCTCCCGGACCTGGTCGGCAGCACGCCTGAGAACTTCCCCTTCGTCAACCAGGAGACGTCCAACACCCTGGCGACGACGATCATCTACCGCAAGGGCGGTGCCTACGTGAAGACGGCCGGCGAGCCTGGCACGGGCACCTGCTCCTCCAGCTTCGGCCTTAACGGCTGGCCCGCGACCCAGCAGATCGAGGGTAAGTGGCCCCGCGACTGGCTCCTCGAAGGTGGCAAGTACGGTACCCCCGGCTACACGCCCTCCGGTTCCTTCATCGGTCCCGCCTACGAGCCCGACCCGGTGAACGCGGCGGATCGCTCGCAGGGCTACGTCAACAAGCCCGAAACTCAGTCCGGACGCATGTACTGCGTCAAGTACGTGGGCGAGGGCAACGGCGAGTACGACCTGTACAGCCAGTACTACAACAAGGGTGCCGAGCAGCCCGCCAGCACTCTGGGTACTAATCATCCCGAGGTTCTGCCGCGTACGTGGCCGGCGCCAAGGGCAATGTCAACGAGAACCCCTACGTGTGGGACAACGTGAAGCTGACGAAGACGACCTCGGACCAGACCTTCACGAAGAACGGTCGCACCTACCGCCTGCAGCTGTGGGGCTTCGTTCCCGCGGACAACCCCAGGACGCTGATCACCCCGGAGAATATTCAGAGCATTCCGACGGCCCAGTGCCCGGAGACCCCCGCTCCGGACGCCAAGCGCACCGACACCTTCATCACGCAGGAGCTCTCGGTCAACTACGGCTGCCTCTACGGCGTCATCACTGAGGAGCGAAGCGTGCGCATCGCGAAGGCCGTCGAGGACCCGGCGGGTGCCAACCCGACGATCCCTGCTGCCAACTTCGCGGTGGAGACCGGCGCGACCTGGCACGATAACACTGACCGTACCCCGGCAACCACCGGGACCGTGTCCGTCACGGCCCCCACGGCCTCGTCCGCCCCGGCGCGCGCCACCTACATGTCCGCCACCGACTCGCTCGCGTCGCTGACCCCCACCGCCTTTGGTACGGGCCAGGCGAAGTACGACTCGACGTTCATCCCCTTCGAGGTCGGCAACTCCGACTTCACCATCACGGAGAAGGAGATCAACACCGGCGGCGAGGACAAGTGGAACCTCAAGGACATCAAGTGTGTCAACGGCATCGGTGAAGACGTTGCCGTGACCAAGACCGAGCGCGGCGTCAGCTTCAAGAACGTCGGAGGCGCCGCCACCAACGAGGCAGCCCCCATCACCTGTACGTTCGTGAACGAATACCAGGCTCCCAAGCTGCGCGTCCAGAAGTCCATCGAGCGAACGGCGGCGCCAATGGCGCCATGAGCTTCAACGTGGACTACAAGATCGTCGCCACAAACGACGGCTCGCTGGCCGCCAACACCGGCAAGCTCACCGACAAGCCCGACTTCGCCAAGGGCCTGGAAATCCAGTCCGCGAAGATTGCCGAGACTCAGGCCGGCCTGGACTCCGCGTCCAACGCCACCGCCACCGGCGGCGTCTACACGCTGACCGACGGTGTCGAGCTGGCCCCGGGAGCCACCAAGGAATACTGGATCCGCTTCGCGGTCGTCCGTAACCCCGCGGCCGCCGGCTACAACGAGGCCGACCTGGCCTGCTCGACTCCGAGGGGGGAACGTCCCCGCCGCCGGCTACGGCCTCTTCAACGAGGTCCTGGCGCAGAACGGCAAGGACTGGGACGGCACGGATAACAACAAGGCCTGTGGCCCCACCGTTCCCCACGACTTCGTGGTGGTGAAGGCCGGTACGCAGAACACGGGCAAGACCTTCGCGGATGCCTCGAACCAGTACACGGGCCCCAACAACATGCCGCTCTACCCGCTGTCTGGCGCTGAGTTCGCGATCTACAACGCCAACCCGAATACCGACGCAAACGCCACCGTGGTCAAGACCCTGACCCAGGCGACCGCGACCGACGGCTACTACTGGTCCGTCAGCGACCTGAACCTCGACACCGCCTACTGGCTGGTCGAGACCAAGGCCCCCGCGGGACACTCCCTGCTGCCCCAGCCTCTCGAGTTCAAGCTGACGTCCCGACCCAGCGGCTCCGGCACCACGGTTGAGCTTGCGGCCGACCTGAGGGACCAGGCTAAGTGGGCCACGAGCGCCGTCCAAGCGTTCTCCTCCGAGGCCTCCTCCCTCCCCGGCCCCCAGGGCTTCCTGGCCGCCGGAACCCGCAAGGCCACCATCGTTGTCAAGGACACCGAGGTTGGCGAGCTGCCCAAGGCCGGCAGCACCGGAATCTACCCCTACATCGGCGCCGCAGCTGTGCTGATGACCGGGGCGATGGTGATGACTGTGGTCACCACCAAGAGGCGCAAGGCAATCGCCTGAGCCACCCATGAGGTCCCGTGACCACGAGACCCACCATCAGGAAAAACTCCCGAAATCACACACACAGGAGAAAGAAAACCCATGAGCACCACGAAGACCCGCCGCAGCCTGAGCCTGCTCGCAGCCTTCGCCGTCGCCGCCGGCGCGCTGGCCCTGCCCGCCGCCACCTCCGCGACCCAGGCTGCCCCCGCCTTCGGCCTCGCTGCCACCGTCGAGCGCGCCCCCTCGCTGGTCGACCTCGACACGTCCAAGACCGGCTCCATCACCATCCACAAGCTGGTCAAGGACGCCACCAACGGCACCGCCGCTGGCAACGGCCTCGAGGACGCCAACGCTTCCGGCGACCCCCTCGACGGTGCGACCTTCACCGTCGAGAAGCTGACCAACGTCGACCTCACCACGCAGGCCGGCTGGGAGAAGCTCGCTGGCTTCAACGGTGACGTCACTGCCGCGAAGGCTGACGGCGTTGACGCTGCCGTTACCAAGACCACCGCCGGCGGCGGCCTGGCCACCTTCTCCGGCCTCCCCCTCGGCGCCTACGTCGTGACCGAGACCGTGACCCCCGCCGGCTACGTCGGCTCCAAGCCCTTCATCATCACGGTGCCCATGACGCACCCGACCGAGCTCAACAAGTGGGTCTACGACGTCCACGCCTACCCGAAGAACTCGAAGGCCGGCATCGAGAAGACCGTCGCCGACATGGACACCCCCGCCGTTGGTTCGGATATCTCCTACACCATCAAGTCGGACATCCCCGCCGCTGAGGCCCTCGACTTCTACGACGTTGTCGACCAGTACGACAAGCGCGTTGAGCTGCCCGAGGCCGGCATCACGCTGAAGATCATCGACGGCAAGAACGGCGAGGTCGCCCTGGCCAAGGGCACCGACTACACGCTGGTCGCCGCTGACGGCACCGACGGCAAGACCAAGTTCTGGACCGCCGAGTTCACCGCTGATGGCCGCGCCAAGCTGATCGCCAACCGCAAGGACGACAACACCAAGGTCCAGATGGACCTGGCCGGCAAGGTCAAGGAGAAGGTTGAGGCTGACGGCCTGTTCAAGAACAAGGCCATCCTGCTCCCCAACGCCCCCTCCAACGGCTGGAAGCCCAACTCGGGCGAGGTTCCCCCGCCGGATTACCCGAACTCCGAGGTCGTCTCCAAGTTCGGCAAGGTGAAGATCACGAAGGTTTCCGCTAAGGATGCCACCGCCAAGCTGAAGGACGCCGAGTTCGAGGTCTACAAGTGCACGCCTGCGACCAAGCCCACCGAGAACTTCCAGTCCGTTGACGCGACGCTCGACACCAAGCTCGCGCCCGCCGGCATCGAAACCTACAAGACCGATGCCAACGGTGAGGTCACCATCGACGGCCTGCGCAACAACGACTGGGCGAACAACGCTGCTGTCGCCGAGGCTGACCGCGGCTGGTACTGCCTCGTTGAGACCAAGGCCCCCGAGGGCTTCGAGCTCCAGACCCGCCCGATCGCCTTCCAGATCCTGGAGTCCAACTCCAAGGCTGACAACGAGTACACCCTCAACACCACGGTGAAGGATGTTCCGAAGAACGGTGGCTTCAACCTGCCGCTGACCGGTGCTGCCGGTGTTGGCGTCCTGATCGGCGCTGGCGCCCTCCTCGTGGGCGGCTCCGGTGCGATCGCGCTGGCCAACAAGCGCCGCAAGGAGCAGGCTGACGCCTGAGCCTAGCTAGCGACACACGGGGGTGTGGACCCGCGGGTCCACACCCCCCTTGCGTTACCCGCAACCGCCCCCAGCGGTACTACCCTGTAACCAGACAAACTTCCACGGCCTCGGCAATGAACGGAGAAAGCGTGAGCACCCAAGCGCCCGACAAGAAGAAGACACCCCTCAAGTGGCGTCTCCTCACCATCGCGCCCCCGATCCTGCTGCTGGCCGGCATCCTGGTCCTCCTGTACCCCGTCTTCGCGACCCAGTACAACAACGCGCGCCAGGAACGCATCGCCTCCGAATTCAGCGCTGTCGCCGAAAACGCAGGCCCCGACGCCGTCGCCGAATCCCTGCGCCGCGCCGACGAATACAACCTCAAGGCCTCCGAGTCGCCCATCCTCGACCCCTGGCTGGACGCCCAGCGCCCCGGCACCGCGCAGTACCAGGACTACCTGAGCCAACTCAACCTCAACGACGTCATGGCGACCATCAAGATCCCCTCGATCGACGTCAACCTGCCGATCTACCACGGCACCGACACCGCGACGCTCGACAAGGGCATCGGCCACCTCTTCGGCACCGCCCTGCCCGTCGGCGGCGAGTCCACGCACACAGTCCTCACCGGCCACACCGGCCTGGGCAACGCGACCATGTTCGACCAGCTCACCAGCGTCAAGATGGGCGACTACTTCTACATCGAGACCGCCGGGCGACACCTCAAGTACCAGGTCACCGACATCCGCGTCGTCCTGCCCCACGAGACCGAGTCCCTCAACAAGGTCGAGGGCAAGGACCTCGCCACCCTCATCACCTGTACGCCCTACGGCGTCAACACTCACCGCCTCCTCGTGACCGGCGAGCGCGTCCCCATGGACGAAGAGGCTGTCGCCGCCGAAGCCGCGCAGGTCAAGGGCTCCGTCATGAAGCCGTGGATGATCGCAGTCCTCGCATCCGTCGCCGTCATCCTGCTCGTCGCCGGCATCATCTGGCTGCGCTCCCGCAAGCGCAAGGACGAGGAGCCGCAGGCGCTCGACGGCGCCGCCACTGGCGCGCTTGCCTCCGCCGGGGACGAGGCCGGGGCTGAGCCCGTCGAGGCCGCCCCGTCCGGCGTGGTCGCGTCCGCCTCCGCGGAGGCCGAGGCCGCCGCCCCCGAGGCGCACGCCGCCCCCGACCTGCTGACGGACGCCGAGCAGATCTCCGAGGAGGAGATCGCCGCCGGCCGCACCGCCGCCCTGAGGAAGATGCTTGAGGAGCGCGGCAAACAGTAAGCAACACTGTCGCGTGGCCTTCGTGGGCCACCTGAGACGCGGAAACGGGCGGGTATGAGCGAGCAAGCTCACCCGCGCGTTTCTGCGCATTTACGCTAAAGTCAGTGAGTAACTGTCAAACAATCTGGAGGGCACGTGGAGCATCACCCCAGCGGCGCACGCTCCCGCCGCGCCACGCACGCGAGGGCCGAGTCCCGGCTTCGTCGCGCCGTCGCGCGTGCCCTGGCTGCCCTCCTCGTCGCGGGTGCTGCCCTCCCCGGCCTCGTCGTCCCCGATCGCGCCGACGCAGACCCCGCGCTCGAGCCTCCTGGCGGCGGCACCGTCCCCGTCACCTCATCCGCTGGCCGCCTCGGTGCGACCACCATCAACGGCTCCGGCTTCGACCGCACGACCAACGTTCCCGACAACGCATACGTCGGGACCGTGCGCGGCGCGGGCCCCTATGATCCCGCAGACCCAGCCCAGTCCTCGGCCCCCCCTCCAGCCCGGAATCGCCCAGCCCATGCTGGACGCCGCCGTCGCCTCGGGCGACTACTGGACCTACATCGCGCGCGGCCTGCCCGCCACCAACCCCGTCGCCACCGGCGTCATCTCGCCGCAGAACACCAACGCCCTGGGCTACAAGCCCAACAACCCGGGCAACGTCCCCATCGGCAAGCCCTTCCTGCTGGGCACCGTGCGACACAACAACTTCCAGGTCCACTCGGCCAGCCAGTGGGTCCACTCGTCGATCGACGTCACCATCGGCGGCATCGAGGACTCCTTCCCCCCTTTGACCAGGAGGAGACCGAGGACGACACCGACACCACCGCGGCCCTGAGCGACGAGGGCGCCTACATGCTCGCCTCGCGCGCCAGCGGACCGAACTCCTGCCCCGCCAACGCGCCCTACGCCGCCCTCAACCGCGACGCCGGACCGGGCGTCTGGTACTGCTACCGCCACGTCGGCAAGGGCCGCGGTAACCGAGATATCTACACGAACAACCCGGCCGCCTATCCCGACGCCGCGGGCACGCCCGACCAGAGCCCGGGCTCCGAGGACGTCCTGACGATCTCGCGGACCACCTCGAACAAGACCGTCACGATCGACGGAATCCCGTACCGCCTCGTCATCGCCGGCTTCACCCCCAGTGGCGATGGCGTCTGCCCGGACACGCCGCCCGAGGGGGTCACCCCCGTCTCCACCTTCAGCTCGAAGGAAAACAAGACCTCCTACGGGTGCCTGTACGCCACCTTTAGCCAGGAGCGCTACATCCGCATCGCGAAGACCATCACCCCGGAATCTGAGGTTATCGGCGGCAAGATCCCCTCCTTCAACTTCACGACCCTGGGCATCGGCGACTTCGTCTCGCCCACGGGCGAGCCCCTCAAGACCGCTGAGAACGCTGGCGGCTTCGTCGACTGGTCCTCCTTCGCGGACAGCCCCCTGACCCCCACGGGCTACGGCAAGGACGGTACCGTGACGTCCGGGTATCAGGCCTTCATCCCCGGCTACTCCCAGTTCGTCATCGCCGAGACCGGCCCGCGCATCCCCGGGCGCCGCCCCCTGCGCTTCGGCGAACCCGGCTACTTTGGCCCCTGGAAGGTCTCCGACGACCCGAATTCGGCACGCTGGGAGCTCACCGACATCAGCTGCGTCAATGGCATCGGCGAGCCCGTCAACGTCACGCGCGACCCCATGACCGGCGGCATCGACTTCTCGGACGTGCCCCCGGCCAAGACCGCGGCCGCCGTGCCGATCACCTGCAACTTCACGATCCAGCAGCAGGCCCCCAAGCTGCGCATCGACAAGACCGTCGAAAGCGTCGAGGGCGCCTCCGGTGACACGATCACCGTCACCTACCGCGTGACCGCCACGAACGACGGTACGATTGCGGGCACAACGGGCCGCCTCGTCGATACTCCGGCCTTCGCGCCCGGCCTCACCCTGCGCTCCGCGGCGATCGCCACCTCTCTCGAGGGCCTGGGTAGCGCCCGCGAACAGAACCGTGCCGCCACCTACGTCCTCACCCAGGGCACCAACGTCGCCCCCGGGGAGAGTGCGACCTGGTTCATCCGCATGAAGGTCACCCGCGACAAGGCGGCCGCCGGATACAGCGAGTCCGCCCTCGAGTGCGTCTCCTCGAACGGGCGCATGACCCCCAAGCGCGGCCTCTACAACTCCGTCGCCGGCCCCTACGACCACGACGGCGCCGCCAACAACGAGGCCTGCGCCCCCGCCCGCCCGCGCACCATCCGCATCGAAAAGGCTGGCACCCAGCCCGTCGGCACCGCCAACGAGGACGGCACCTACCCGCTCGAGGGCGCCGCCTTCGCGATCTACGACAACGAGGCCCTGACCGGCACCCCCGTGTCCACCTCCGACGGCGACTCGCAGTTCGTCACCGCGCCGCTCGAGACCGGCAAGACCTACTGGCTCGTCGAGACCCGCGCCCCCGCCGGGCACGTCCTCCTGCCCCGCGCCGTGCCCTTCCACATCGAGGTGGGCGCCGACGCCTCGGCCTCCACGGTGATCACCACCGACTTCGGCGCCGACGAGGGGTTCACCTCCGTGCGCGTCATCCCCGCCTCCGCGGGCACCGGCACCGCCGCGTTGCCCGCGATCCGCGTCGTCGACACCCAGGTCGGCGTGCTGCCCAACTCCGGTGCCGCCGGCATCTACCCCCACCTCGGTGTCGGCGCCGCCCTCCTCGGCCTCGCCGGCGCGTGCGCGTGGGTACGCCGCCGCGCCGCCTGACCGGAACGAGTCCGGGGCTCGGACCCGCTTCGTGTCCCCTGTGGTGTGTGCCCCGTGCCGCCCCCGCGCGAGGCGAGCGCGACCGCGGCGGGCCTCGTCCCCTACGATGGGAACCATGAACCTCAGCTTCCCCGAGCGCATCCGCGTCGACGCCATCATCCAAGCCGCCATGGACATGGAGGCCGCGCCCCTCCTGCACGAGCTCGCGCCCATCGGCGACGACGAGACGCCCCAGGCCATCCTCGCGGGCAGTCACAAGACCCAGCGCTTCGTGCTCGGCATCCTCGACGGACGCACCGTCCTGGTCGTCACCTCCGGCATCGGCCTGGCCAACGCCGCCTCCGCGACCGCGCGCGCCCTCACCCTCGCCGAGGCGCCCATCGTCATCGCGGCCGGCACCACCGGCGGCCTCGCCCGCGACATCAACGTCGGCGACATCGCCGCCGGCACCCGCGCGATCTACGGGCAGGCCGACGCGACCGCCTTCGGCTACGCCATGGGCCAGGTCCCCCAGATGCCCGTCGACTACACCACCTCCGAAGCCGCCGAGGAACGCCTGCCCATCCTGCGCGGCCTCATCGAGCACCCCGTGCGCGCCGGCCGCATCATCTCCTCCGACTCCTTCTGCACCGAGGCCAACGTCGGCCCCATGCGCGAGCGCTTCCCCGACGCCATCGGCACCGACATGGAAACCTGCGCGATGGCCCAGGTCTGCTGGTCCTCCGACGTCGACTGGATCTCACTTCGAGCCGTCTCCGACCTGTGCGGCCCCACCGCCGACCAGGCCTTCCACATGGACGGCGCCCGCGCCGCCGCGCACAGCGCCCAGGCCGTGCGCGCCTACCTGACGCTGCTCTGAGCGCCCCGGCTATACCCTGCGGCCCCCACTGAACCGCGCCCCGGCCTCGTCGCCCCGGCCTCGTCGCCCCGAACGAACGGAAACGATCATGACCCGTCCCGCCCGCGTCCTCATGGTGTGCACCGGCAACATCTGCCGATCCACGATGGCCCACACGATCCTCGAACAGGCCGCCGCGCGCGTCGGCGTGGACGTCGTCGTCGATAGTGCCGGCGTCTCCGACGAGGAAGCCGGTAACCCGATTGATCGCCGCGCCGCCCGCGTCCTGCGCGATGCCGGGTACACCGTGCCCGACCACCGTGCGCGCCAGATCAGCGCCGGCGAGCTGGGGGAGTGGGACCTCATCCTGGCCATGACCTCGCGCCACCTGAGCGTCCTGGAGCGCCTCGCCGACCGCGCGGGGGTTGAGCATGAGGGCGCGCCCGCGTCCTCGGCCGACCTGGGCCAGGGGCCGCGCGTGTGCCTGTACCGCGACCTCGACCCCGAGGGCAGCGGCGACGTGCCCGACCCATGGTACGGAGGTCACCAGGACTTCCTGGACACCCTTGAGGTCATTGAGCGGGTCACCCCGCAGATCCTCGCCTTGGCGCGCTGAGCGGGCTTTCTCCCAATGTTGCACGTAATTCCAAAACGGTAAGTTTTGGAGTCCTCTGAAAACCGTGGAATTTCAACGATGTGAATTCAAAAGTTGAAATAGCGGTGGAGGAATTACGTGCGACATTTTTGGGTAAGCGTGGTGTGTGGCGTCAAGATGCCCGTCCGAGGCCGTGGTGCGGCAGGTAGAGACCGCCCAAGGTCTGCAGGAAACCGATGTTCTTGGCAGCCGCGCGAGCTCCCTCAGCTTCCGCGTGCGACACGAGGCCTCGGATCGCCTTGACCGATTCGGGGACCTCTCGCGCAAAGTCGCCATTCATGACGTCGTCATACGCGAATCGAAGGACGACGTATCCGCGCCGTAGAAGTTTACGGTCGCGCTTGAGGTCCTTCTCGCGCTGTTCCTTTGACGAGTGGAAGGCCCACCCATCCACCTCGATGACGATGAAGCCGAGGATGATCATGTCGACCTCGCCGACTCCTTCGATCCAGACTCCGACCTGCGGCGTCAGTCCCATGTCGACGAGCTGCAAGCGGGCAACGGTTTCGAGGATCGAGCGGGCACGCTTCGACGAGAGGGAAAGCGCCTCTCTGAGGTGAGGAAGCCGACTGCCGGTTGGTGGGATAGTGAGTGTCGAGACGTCGTAGAGGCCACGGTTGCGCGCTGCATCGAGCATCGGGAGTGAGACCTTGAGTGGCATGCAGACGAGCACTCGCTCCAAGACTGTCCCGATGCTGGCTACGTGAGTGCGTCTTTCTTCGTCGCTTATGATCTGTTCCCGATGGATGCACACGTCATCGAAGCGGCGTAGCTTTGACGGGTGCATTCCTCTGTTATACGCAACTGACAGGTGGGTCTTTTGGGGGCGTTCCTCCATGAGAACCGGAAGCTCGTATATTTGCGCAGCGCTCACGCAGGAGATGCACGCGTTGTATACAAAAGCTCGAACCTGATCGAGAGTGAAGCTGTTTTTGTCATAGATCCAGCCTCGGTAGTGTCCGATGGACTGGGGGAGCATTGTAGGAGTGAGCTCTGCGTGGCGCAGGCCCGATAGTTTGGTGATGCCGTGGCGTTTACGTAGCTCTTCGTTGAGATCCATACATAGATCGTGCTACTTCGTGGCGCTTTGTGTGAGCTGTTTGAAAAATCTGTGGATAACTAAGAAATTTCGCACGTAATTCCCTCCCGAGGTATTTTAAAACCTCGTGAAAACCGCATGATTTCAACGATCTGATTTCAAATCTTGAAAGAGTCGCGGGGGAATTGCGTGCGAAATTGATGGGGGGAGCCAGTAGCTCCGCCGGATACAGGCGAGCGGCCACCCCGTGGTAGCCGCTCGCTGCGTTAAAGCGTGACGCCTCAGTCTGGCAGGGATGCTCCTGCCTCGGTGAGGAGGGTGCGGATCTGCTCCTCGACGCCCTTCGTGCCGCGGCCCATCGCGACCAGCTTGCCGTCCGCGCCCGCGATGAAGTGCGTCGGCCACGCCGTCGCGCCGTAGGCCTTGAAGGCCTCGAGGTCGGGGTCCAGGGCGACCGGGTAGGTGATGCCCAGCTTCTCGATCGACGCGTTCACGACCGAAGCGTCGCGCTCAAAAGCCTGCTGGGGCGAGTGCACGCCCACCACGACCAGGCCGTAGTCCTTGTACTTCTCGTAGATGGCCTCAAGCTCGGGGATCTCACGCTGGCAGTTCGTGCACGAGCTCGACCAGAAGTCCACGAGCGTCACCGTGCCGGACGGCTGGCCAAGGGTGTTGAGCCACTCCGAGGCCTGGATCGTCGGCATGACGCCGCAATCCTTCGCACCATTACGCGCGCACTGCGCGAAGTCGGTGCTCGCCTCGACTTCCTTCTCGGGCTCGCACGCGCCGTCCTCGCAGGCGCTCCCTGTGGTCGCCTCGAGCGCGGCCGTGTATTCGGGGATCATGCGCTGTAGGCCATCGGCGCGTCCGTCGCGATACCCAGCGCGAGCGCGATCATGGCGACGCCCGCAGCGATGCGCAGGGGGCGCTGGCGGGTCTTCAGGAAGCGGGCGGCGACGCCCGAACCCGCGATCGCGACGATCATCAGCGGGATCGACACGCCAATCGCGAAGGAAATGGCCAGGCCGATGATGTGCCAGGTGATCTCCCCGGAGCTCGAGGCCACGATGATCGAGGTCAGCACGGGACCCGCGCACGGCACGAACGCCGCGCCCAGGACGAGGCCAAGGCCGAAGCCCGCGCTGTCGCCCGTCGTGCGGGGTGCCAGGCGCGCGAAGGGGCGCTCGAGCACTTCCATGATCTTCGGGACGATCATGCCGATGCCGACGGCCAGCAGCAGGACGATGCCGGTCCAGCGGATCAGTGCCTGCGGCAGGTGCAGCAGGCTCAGCAGCGCCGAACCTGCGACGGTGATGAGCATGAACGAGGTGACCAGGCCCAGGACGATGAGCACGGGGCGACGCGTCACCGAGTCGCTGCCGTCGGCCTTGACGGCCTTCTTCGGAGCTTCCCCGCCCAGGTTCACGCCCGGAGCGACGCGGAAGAGAGACGGGTCCACGCCCGCCTTTCCGTCCTCGGAGGGCCGGGCCTCGTTCGAGGTGCGGGTGCCAGCGGCGCCGAGGAAGAGTGCGGGCAGGACGGGAAGGATGCACGGGGAGATGCCCGTGATGAAGCCTCCAAGAAGGCCAAGCAAGAGGAACATAGGTTCACCTTACTTGGAAGTGATTGAAAATGCACGCTACTTATCGACTGCACGCATGGAAACCGGACGGCTTGGCTGGCCCCTGAAAAGTCGCACGTAATTCTCCCCCTGGCATTTCAAATATTGAAATCAGATCGTTGAAATCATGCGGTTTTCTGCCGCACTCTAAAACTGACCCGGGGGAATTACGTGCGACATTTTGGGTGCGCGGGGGTGTTAGTGGGAGAGGATCAGATCCGCGCGTTCCTTCGTGCGATCAACGAGGGCCATGTTCGCCGCGTCCACCGTGCGCACCCAGTGCGCGGCGTCCGCGCGGTCGCGGCCAAAGCTCATGTGTCGGTCGATCAGGCGCGAGGCGAGCTCTTCGAAGGGGGTGTCGATAAAAACGAGCAGATCGATGAGGCCGCGCACGTCCGCCCAACCGGGCAGCTCGAGGCCCAGGTAGTTGCCCTCCGTGATGACGACGCCGTCGACCTCGACGGGCAGGGAAGCGGCGACCGGCTCGTGCAGGTCGCGCCGGTAGTCGGGGGCGAGGACCACGCCGTCCGCGCGGCGCACGCGCCCCAGGAGAGCGACGTATCCGCCCACGTCAAAGGTATCGGGCGCGCCCTTGTGGTCGGCGATCCCTCGCGCGGCCAGCACCGCGTTGGACATGTGGAAGCCATCCATGGGCGCCAGGCCCGCAACCGGGATGCCGGCCTCGGGCAGGGCGCGAGCCAGCTCGGCGGCGATCGTCGTCTTGCCGGTCCCGGGAGGACCGGTCAGGCCCAGCACGCGCACGGGGTCACCGAGGCGGGCGCGCTCGGCCACGGCCTCGACGATGCGCCCAGTGGTCGACGAGGTCTGGGCGCGCTCAGGGGAGGCGGCCTGCCGTCCCGAGCCCGCCCGTACGGAAGTCACGGCTTGATGACGGGCAGTGTCGACCAGGGGAAGTTGATCCACTTGTCGGTGTACGCCCACACGTAGTCGGGATCGATGATGGACACGGGCTTCTTGTAGATGACCGCGCTGCGCGCCTCGACGCGCACGGCGGCGGAGCCGTCGAGAGTGAGGCCGTGCTCGTCGATGAGGTCCATGACCATCTTGAGGGTCTTGCCGGAGTCGGCGACGTCGTCGACGACGAGGACGCGCTTGCCGTCCATCGCGGAGACGTCCATGAGCGGGGGGAAGCAGCTGGGGCTCTTCGAGGGTTTCACCGATGCCGGAGTAGAACTCGACGTTCATGGTGCCGATGGCCTTGACGTCCATCGCGTAGGCGATGGCGCCGGCGGGAATGAGGCCGCCGCGCGCGATGGCGACGATCAGGTCCGGGATCCAGCCGGAGTCGATGATCTGCTGAGTGAGCTCACGGGACGCGTCGCCGAAACCCTCCCAGGTGAGGACCTCGCGGTCGGGAGCAGTGGTGGCGTCGGGGCTGGCGGTGGTACCCATGGCTTCCTTCTCTCGGGGGTGTTGGGTTCAAGGGTATCGCCGTCGGGCGGGTGTGTGCTCGCCTGTAGGGGTAATAAAACTGTGACGTGGGCAGATGCACGCCGCGGATGCCGTTTCGGGTCCCCGAGGTCGGGGTCGAGGAAGGCCCCGGGAGGCCCCTCCCCAAAACTCGCACGTAATTTAACTAGGTCAGTTTTTGAGTATGACTTAAAACGTTGCAATCCCAATGGCCTGATTTCAAAGTTTGAAAGAGTAAGGGGGGAATTACGTGCGACATTGTTGGGTAACCGGCACCATGCTCGGACTCCGTTGGTGTCGGTAACGCTAACGACGACGGCGGATCGAGGCGAGCTCGCGCTCGTAGGCGCGCCCGGGCGAGGCGGCCTGCCCGCGGTGCTCCCACGTGAGGATCAACGCCGGGTTGAAGGCGCGCGAGCACACCCCGCACGAGGAGACGCGCCGCGGCGCCCGGTACAGGCGGCGGGTGGCCCCGCAGCGCGGGCACGTGCCTACCCAGGGCGCTTCGGGGGAGGGCAGGGATGAGGGCAGGCGCGCGGAATCCGGGGCGCCGAGGGCGCGTGCGGTCCGCTTCCACGCGGCGTCGTGCCCGTGCTCAGGTCCGACGAGGGCGTGGGCGATCTCGTGCAGGATGATGCCCCGGATCGTGCCTTCGTCGTACAGGTCGGTGAGCGGGCCGGACAGGCTGATCGTGCGCGAGGTGTGCGTGCACGCGCCCGCCCGGCGCTTGGCGTGGTCGAAGCGGAAACGCCAGTCGGCCAGCCCCGCAGCGTCCATGAGGGAACGCGCGAGGGCGCGGGCGTCCTCGCGCTTCACCGGGCCCCCGCGAGCACGCCGAGCAGGCGCTTCATGGACACCTTGTTGGGCGTGCCCAGGGTCTGGGCGAACATCGAGACGCGCAGCTCTTCGGCCATCCATCGCGCCTGGGTGAGGGCGGCGTCGCGTCGGGCGTCGTAGGGGCGGCGCTCCAGGGCCTCGCGCGTGGCGGCGATCTCGGCCTCGGCCTGGTGGATGCGGTCCATGTCCTCCAGGTCGCGAGCCAGCGCCCCGGGCGACGAGGCGGCGCGCTCGATGCGCACGGCCCCGGCGCGCAGGTAGCGTGCCAGGTGCGGCAGCGCGAAGGCGGGCGTCGCCGACACGAAGCCCTCGTAGAGCAGGGTCTTGCCGTGCCTCGCGACGTCGCGCGTCGTCTCCTTGAGCGAGGCCTGGGGGTGGGAGCGCACGGCGGCGTCGGCCTCGGCGCTGGCCTCCAGGGCCCGCACGACGTGGGAGAGGATCTGGTAGACGCGGTCCTCGTGCGCGTCGCGCGCGGCCGCCACGAGGGTCTCGAACGCCTCGGGGTCGCGCACGTCGGCGGGGGTGCTCAGTTCGTCCACGAGGGCGAGGGCCGAGGCCAGCTGCGCGTCCGCGACCAGGGCCGCCGTGTCCGCGTAGGGGGAGGCCGCCAGCATGAGGGCCTCGCGGCCCGTCCAGCGCGTGGTCACACGGTTCGTCGCCAGGGCGATGCGGGAGAGCAGCAGGCGGGCGAGGCCGGCGCGATGCTCGCGGTCCGCCTCGGCGGCACTGGCCATGACGCGCACGCCCGCAGCCGGGGCCGCGGCGGTGCCCTGGGGGACCAGCGCGGGGAAGGCCCGCAGTGTCATCGAGCCCGAGGTCTGGGTGATCGAGCGCGGCAGCGTCGGCATCTGCGTGACGCCGTCCGCGTGGAACGCCGGGTCCGGCGTGGGGGCCGAGGTCTGGGCATCCTTGGATGCGTGCGCGCCCCCGGGTGCGGGCTGCGCACCCCCGGAGGCGGAGGTGTGGGTGGAGGAATCTTCCCCACCGCGTGTGGAGGCCTTCTCCGAGGCCCCGCGCCCGCGCTTGTTCCTGCGCGCCTGCTTCTCGCCGGCCTCCTCGAGGGCCGCGCGCACGGCCGTGCGCACCGCCTTGTTTGCGTCGCTGGCGAGGGATCGCTGCAGGTAGGCCAGGTCCTTGCCCGCGCCCAGCTCCTTGCCCGACGCGTCGGTGACGACGAAGGTCATGCGCAGGTGATCGGGCAGGTGGGCGCGCGCGTGCGCCAGGTCCGCCTCGCTGAGGTCCACGCCGCGCAGGACGCGCACCGCGTGGGCGAGGGCGTCCAGGACGGAGCCCTCGGTGAGGGGGCGGGACTTGGGGGCCTCGTCGGTCGCTTCGGGGCCCTGGGCGGCCTGTGCCTGTTCGGGGGCCTCCTTCTGCGAGGCCTTCTTCGGTGCCTTTGCAGGGGAATTACGCGTCGAGAGACGGCCCGAGGTCGCGCCCCACGCGGCCAGGCGGCCCATCGCGGCGTCCAGGCTCAGCGGGTCCGGCTCGTCGGGGCCGTCGGCCTTGGCCTTGTCGGCGGACTTGTCCGCTGACGCCACGGCCTCGACCGGCTCATCGCCAGCCTGCTCGATCCAGCGAGCCACCGACGCGGCCACGTCCGGCGCGGGGGCCAGGAGGCGGCGCACGCCCTTGGGCAGAGCGCGGATCGCCTCGGTCAGCAGGTCCTCGCGCATGCCGGGCACCAGCCAGTCCGTGCCCGCATCGCTGACGCGCTCGAGCACCTCGATCGGGATGTGCATCGACACGCCGTCGCGCGGGCTGCCCGGGGCGAACTCGTAGCTCAAGGGCAGCGACAGCTCGCCGCACTGCCAATGATCCGGGAAGCCCTCGCCCGAGGTCGCCTCGCGCGGCATCAGCAGGGATGCCGGGTAAATCAGCAGATCCGGGTGAGAGCGGCGCTCGTCCTTCCACCAGCGGTTGAACGCCGCCGCGCTGGTCACGTGCTCGGGAATCAGGTCGTCGAAGAAGCGGAAGCGCGCCTGCTCGTCCGCGACGAGGCCGTGGGTGCGGCTACGGCGCTCAACCTCGCGAGCCTGCTCCACCAGGGCCTCGTTTCGGCGTTGGAAAGCATGCCTATCCCTCCACTGGCCATCCACCAGGGCGTTGCGAATGAACATCTCGCGGGCCAGCTCGCGGGCCGTCGTCCCCTCGCGCGTGGCCGCCAGCTCCTCGAAATGACGCGGCTCAAACGACCCCGACGACAGTGGATCCTTCGACGCCGACACCAACCCGGCCGCCAGCGCCTCCAGCGACCCCGCGCGCGGAGCGTGAGAGCGCGAGGCGGCCACGGCCTCGTCGATGACGAGGTCACCCAGGCGACCCAGCAGCACCTCGCGGTCCGCCGCCAGCGTCAACCCGTAGAGGGTCACGCGCTCGCGGACCATCGCCGCGCCCTTTGCGACCGACCAGAACGGCTCCGAATACGAGCGCTTGAGCAGGCCGCGCGCCGCCGGCTCCACCCACTCCGGGCGGATGCGGGCCACCGTGCGCGCAAACAGGCGCGAGGTCTCCACGAGCTCCGCGGTCATCACCCAGGCGGGGTGCCCGCTCACGCCCGAGCCCGGCCAGATCGTGAAGTGCGTGCCGCGCGCGCCCTCGTAGTCGCGCCTCGTTTCGTCCCACGACCCCAGATAGGACAGCAGGCCGACCAGCAGCGAGCGGTGCACCTGGTCCGCGTCCACGGAAGCCGGCCCCTGCCCGTAGGCCAGGACCGCGCGAACGGCCGCGTCCTGCGCGCCGCCGAACTGGGCAGCCTCCACGACGTCGCCCGTCGACGGCTCGCCCACCGGCCCCGCGGCGATCCCGAGCGCCCGGGCCATCTGGCGCAGCTGGCCGACGACGTCGCGCCACTCGCGCCACCGCAGGTAGTGGAAGAACTCCGCGCGGCACATGCGCCGGAACGCCGAGCCCGATAGGTCGCGTGCCTGCACCGCCAGGTAGCGCCACAGGTTCAGGTAGGTGATGAAGTCCGAATGAGGGTCCGCCAGGCGCGCGTGCGACGCGTCCGCCGTGCCTGATGCTCCGCCGGGCGCTCGCGCACGTCCTGGATCGACAGCGCTGCCACAATGACGAGCACCTCCGAGGCGCAGCCCAGTCGCTCGGCCTCCAGCAGCATGCGCCCCAGGCGCGGGTCGATCGGCAGGCGCGCCAGGTCCCGTCCGATGCCTGTGAGCCTGTACTGGGACGAGGTAGGGGCCGCGTCCGCGGTCTCGCGATCCTGCGCGAGCGCGCCGATCTCCACGAGGAGGGCCACGCCGTCGCGCACCGCCCGGCGATCCGGGGCGTCCAGGAAGGGGGAAGTCCTCGACCGCGCCGAGGCCCAGGGACGCCATCTGCAAGATGACGCTGGCGAGCGACGTGCGCAGGATTTCGGGCTCCGTGAAGCGCGGACGCGAGAGGTAGTCGGCCTGGGAGAACAGGCGGATCGCCACGCCCTCCGCGACTCGGCCGCATCGGCCCGCGCGCTGGTTCGCGCTGGCCTGGCTGACCGGCTCGATCGGCAGGCGCTGCACCTTCGTCTTGTTGGAATAGCGGGAAATACGCGCCAAACCCGGGTCGATGACGTAGCGGATGCCCGGCACCGTCAGCGACGTCTCCGCAACGTTCGTCGCCAGGACCACGCGGCGCAGCCGGTGCGGCTCGAACACGCGATGCTGCTCGGCCGCCGTCAGCCGCGCGTACAGGGGCAGGATCTCGATGTCTGTCGGGCGGGCACCCTTGTCGTCTCCCGTGCGCCGGCCTCGTCCCTTCAGGTGATCGAGGAGGGCCGCCTCCGTGTCGCGGATGTCGCGCTCGCCGGGCAGGAAGACCAGGATGTCGCCGTCGCCCTCCGCGCTCAGCTCGTCCACCGCGTGGCAGATCGCGGTCTCCACGTCGATGTCCTCGCCCATGCCGTAGCCCAGCGTCGCCAGCTCGTCGTCCGGGTCCTCCAGGACCAGCTGCATCGGGCCGGACTCGGTGACGTCAGTGGTCTCGATGACCTCGATGGGCTTCTCCGCCTGCGCGGATGCCTCGGACGTGTACGACGAGGGCGTCGTCGGGCCGAGGGGACGGTAGCGGATCTCCACCGGGTACGTGCGGCCCGACACCTCGATGACCGGCGCCGGCTCGATCAGTCGGCCCGAGCCGGGAGTGCCCTCCCACGTGCCGAAATGGCGCGCGAAACGCTCCGAATCGATCGTCGCCGACGTGATGATGACCTTCAGGTCCGGGCGCGCGGGCAGCAGGCGCGCCACGTAACCCAAGATGAAGTCGATGTTCAGGCTGCGCTCGTGGGCCTCGTCGATGATGAGCGTGTCGTAGCGGCGCAGCATCGGATCCGACTGGATTTCCGCCAGCAGAATGCCGTCCGTCATGAGCTTGACGAGGGTCGTGGGGCCGACCTCGTCCGTGAAACGCACCTGGTAGCCGACCACCTGGCCGCTCTCGCGACCCACGGTCTGGCCCAGCTCGGCGGCGATGCGATCCGCGACGGAGCGCGCCGCGAGCCTGCGCGGCTGGGTGTGCCCGATCATGCCGGCCACGCCGCGGCCCAGCTGCATGCAGATCTTCGGCAGCTGCGTAGTCTTACCCGAGCCGGTCTCGCCTGACACGATGACCACCTGGTGGTCGCGGATAGCGCGAGCGATCTCGTCGCGGCGCTCGCTCACCGGCAGGTCCGGGAAGGAAATCACCGGGATTGCCGCCGCGCGCTCGGCGAGCTGCTCCGGCGTGAAAGGCTTGAAGGGGCGCGCGTGCTCGCGCTGGGGGCGGTGGCCCTCGCGGTTGCGGTTCTCTCGACCTTCCCGGCCTCGGCTGCCCCGGCCTCGTCCTTCGTGGCCCTGGCCTCGGCGGCGCCCGCCGCGCCCGTCGGCGGGGCGGCCCGCGTTGCGAGAACGAGAGTCGCGCGCGTTGGGCTCGGACGAAGGCGTGGGGTGAGAGTCAGGCATGATAGCGCCAGTCTAGTCGCTGGCCAGAGGCGGACGCCGGTCAGGCGGAGGGCGCCTCGCCCTGCAGGTCCTCGTCGAAGCGAGTCACGGGAGGCTCCAGGCGCAGATCCACGAGGTCGCGCGCCAGCTGGTCGATCTCATCGCCCAAGTACACGCGCTCCCTCCACGAGGCCGGGATGCCCTCGATCCCATAGAAAGCGCCGCCCAGCTGCCCGTAGATCGCGGCGTTCGTGTCCGAGTCGCCGCCCATGTTGGCGATCGCCAGGGTCGCATCCTTGAAGGACGGGAAATCCAGGAGGCCGTGCACCGCCAGGCGCAGGCCGTTCACGATGTAGCCGCTGGTTTCCGCCTCCCACGAGGCGCGAACCTGCGGATCCGGGCTGATCACCCGCGCGGCCATCTCGTCGAAAGCCGCACCCGTCGACGCCCACGACACATCCATGAGCTGCTCCGGGGACCAGCCCAGCAGAGCGCCAACCAGCAGGGCGGCGAAAACCTCTGTGGCGGCCTCGGCCTCGACCGAGAAGTGCGTCTCGCGCGCGCTCAAGCGAGCGGTCGCGACCACCTCGCGCGGGGAACGCGAGCGGAAACCCGCAATCACCATGGGTGCCAGGCGCATAATCGCGCCGTTACCCGCGCTGTTCGTGCGCTCGGCGGTCACCGGCACGCGCTGTTCGTGCTCGAAATCGAACAGGGCGGCGCGCACCTGGCCACCGATATCGAAACACCTATCCGTCGACGAACGGTAACCCTTCGAAAACCAGCGCTGGTAGCGCTCCATCACGTCGAAAGAGTCGTAGCGGCCCTTCGCCAGCAGGGAATCCGCGATGCACAGGGCCATCGACGTGTCATCCGTCCACTGCCCGGGCTTCAGCAGGAACGGGCCACCGCCCACCATGTCCGTGATCGGCTCGAAGGTGCCCGCCCACTTGAACTCATTCGTGGTGCCCACCGCGTCGCCGACGGCCAGGCCCATGAGGGCGCCGCGCGCCCGAGAAAGAAATCCGTCATGCCCCTAGTGTGGCACAGGGACACCGCATCTGGGCCCCGGCCTCCGGCCCGCGGGCAGTTGAGGCCAGGGGAACGCGCGGGTCAGCCCCGGCCTCGTCCCCAGGGAGGAAACGTCAGGCGATTGACGTCCCGAACAGCCAGCCCAGCAGGTAGGTGACGCCCGCCGCGCCGTAACCCACGACGAGCTGGCGCAGCGCGCGAGGCGCGGGGGACTGGCCGGACAGGATGCCGACCACGCCGCCCGTGAACAGCAGGGCGACGCCGACGATCACGGCGGCGACGACGATCGCGGTCGTGCCGGTCATGCCCAGCAGGTAGGGAATCAGCGGGAAGAACGCGCCCACCGCGAAGAAACAGAACGACGATAGCGCCGCCTTCATGGGCGTGCCCACCTGGTCGCCCGCACCGTCCGACTCGGGGCTTCCACCCAGCGCGGCTCGCACGGCGATCGCGCCGGACTCACCGTTCGCAGGCTTGGCGACGCGCGCGAAGACCTGCTTCGCGTGCCGCTCAGCCTCCTCCTCGCTCTCGCCGCGTGCGCGGAACACGAGGGCCAGCTCGTTCGCGTCCACGTCCAAGTCCGGCACCGCCTGATGCGCGTCCGGGTCGGGAATCGAGGCATCGAGCAGCTCGCGCTGACTGCGCACGCTCACCCACTCGCCGGCCGCCATCGACAGGGCGCCCGCGAGCAGGCCCGAAATGCCCGTCAGGAGAACGACATGAGGCTCCATGCCTGTGGCCGCCACGCCCAGCACGAGGGCCAGGTTTGAGACGAGACCGTCGTTCGCTCCGAACACCGCCGCGCGGAATGTGCCCGCCAGGGTCTCGCGGGACTTCGCAGCCAGGGAGCGGATGACCTCTGCGTGAATGTGTTCATCCGCCTGCATGTGTGCGGGCACGTCGTCATCCACGTCGCGCGCGGAACGCTGCTCTGCGCGCTGGGCCATGGCCAGAATGAAAATCGTGCCGAAAGGTGTGCGAGGACGGACGCAGCGCGCGTGCGCAGCGGCGGCTTGGGGGCGGGCAGAGCGTGGTCGCCCAGGCGCGCCAGCCAATACTCCTCGTGGCGGCGCTCCGCCTCCTCAAGCTGCAAAAGGACTGCGCGCTCCTCGCCCGTTCGGCGCTCGGACAGGTCGCGGTAGGTGCGAGCCTCCATGCGCTCCTCGGCCAGGTGCTTGCGCCAGCGCTTGATCTGCGCGCGCGTGGGTTCCTGGGTGTCGAGCTGTGGGTCTGCGCTCACGGCCTCGTTCCCTCGCGCGCTCAACGGTGCGTCGTGGAGGAAGTGGCCTGCGCGTCGACCGTCGTCGGCTGGGAGGCGGGGGCGCCGAACAGGCGTTCCTTCACGGCGTCGGCAACCTTATCGGTCACTTGCTCGCCACCCGCACGCACGAGGTCGGACATCTTCTGACCCGCCGCATCGAGGGGGCGGGCAACGATCGGAAAACGGCGCAGTTTCGAGGCGTTCGCACGGATCTGCTCGTAGCGCTCGCGGCCTGCTCGGGTGCCCAGGACGTATCCGATGCCAACTCCGATGAGGATTCCAGTCTTGGTTCCCATGAATGTCCTTCTCTTGCTGCAAGTAGTGGGGCGTCCCGTCGTGGCGGGTGTTTCGCAATCCCCGTGGGCGCTGCTCCCACCGGCGCGTATGCGTCCCATCTTAGTGGCGCTGCCCGCCGCGCCGCACGATCCTCGTCCTGAGTGGGGATTATTTACGGATACCTCACTGTCGTGGTGGCCTCTTGTCACATTCGTGCACAGTGTGGGCCCCTCTTTCCGTGAGTGGTCCTCACACGCTATGTTTATAGCGTGAGCCAGATAACGATTGAGACGCCCCGGGGAGTATCCCTCTCCGGTACATTCACGCGTCCCGTGGACTGCCGCGACGCCGCGGTGATCTTTTCTCACACCTTTTTGTCGGATCGTCACGCATCGGGCATGTTCGACTCACTCGGGCGTGCACTGCGTCGTGCCGGGTACGCGACGCTCACCTTCGACTACTCAGGCCACGGCGCCTCGGGCGACGAAATCATTACCTTTGACCCCCTCATCGAAGACTTCCGCTCCGCGTCAGGGTGGCTCGCCGACCAAGGATTCGCGCGCCAAATCTGCGTCGGCCACGAGTTCGGCGCCGCCGTCGCGCTGCACTCCCGCCCGCCCGCCGTGCAGACGTACGTGCTGGTCTCCCCGGTCCTCGGCCCCCTATCCTACGACTGGAACCTCGTGTTCTCCGACGTGCAGCTCTCCGACCTCGAGCACCACGGGGTCACGACCGTGCCCGACGACTCCGAGTCCGTGCGCCAGCAGTTCACGATCTCCAAGCGCACCCTCGCCGACATGTCCATGGTCTCCGGCGAGAAAGCCCTGCGTGGCCTCAGCGTCCCCGTGCTCATCACGCACGATTCCTTCGATGAGGAAACAGGCCTGCTCGACCGCACGCGCGAAGTCTTCCACCTGCTGCCCGACGGCTCCCTCGTCGAGATGACCGCCGCCCCCGATGGCATCGCGGGCGAGTACACCCCGGTCGACGGCGTGCCCGTCATTGACGAGGCCGTGGACCGCGCGCTCGCCGCGTCCGGTTCGGCGCACCTGCCCGTGCTGACGGATGTTGCTGCCAAGTGGGCGAGCCGCTGGGTGCCTGTGAGCCGCTGATCGCCTGATTTCCGGCGTTGCTGCTGGCCCGCCTGATCTCCGGCCGCCGCGTGGCCGTGCCTTGATGGGCCGGGCCGCTGTGTGTGCCGGTGGGCGGCGGTCTTCCTGTTGTTGTTGCTTGTTGCCCCGACAGATCTCCGGCCGCCGCGTGGCCTACCCGCCCGCTCGCCGTCCGCGCTGCGAGCTTCGCTCGGCGCGTCGACTCGTTGTCCGGCCAGGCCCCGCAGGCCTCGTGGCGGCCTCCAATCGGTCGGGGCGTCTGTTTGTTGCCCGGCCAGGCCCCGCCACCGCCCACCGGCACCGCGGCCAGGACCCACGCCGCGCGGCGGCCTCCACACCGGCGGGCTCTCGGTGTCGTCCCGAGGGGCTGCATGAAAGAAAGATCGCCCCTGCGTATCACCGGGCGCTCGTTCGGGGTGCCTCTGTGAAAGAAATATCGCCCCAGCACGGTGAAAATGGTCGAAAATTAGCCATTTTGGGTGTGCGTGGGCGAATAATGTTTCATTCGTGGTGCTGGATCCGCAGGCAGGGGCGAAAAATGTTTCAACCGGGGTGCTGGATCCCCGCGCGTGGGCGAAAAATATTTCAACCGGGGTGCTGGACCCCCGCGCGCGGGGGCGGCTTTTCTTTCTCGCGCTGGGGCGGGGCCGCGTGGGAGGGTGCTGGATCCCCACGCGGGGGGCGGCTTTTCTTTCAGTCCTCGGCTCGTTGAGGCGTCACTGATGCCCGCCATGCGCCGCGTGGTGCGGGAGAGGCGACGGCGCGAGAAAACTCGCCCAGCGCAGTGAGGGCGAGTGTTGGTGTGGATACTTTTCGCCCTGCTCGCCCTGTTGCTGGCCCAAGCGTGAAAAAATTCGCCCAGCACGCGCAAAATGGCCCCAAATGAGTGTTTTATGGCGAGCAGGGCGAGTTTTGTACCGGTTAGGCCTGTAAGTGGTGTGAGCAGGGCGAGTTTTGTACCGGGGTACCCCAGAAGCGGGCGAGCAGGGCGAATTTTGTCCCGGCGTGCCCCCGCCGCCAACCGGGTCGAGACCTGCGAGACGTGAGCAGGGCAAGTTTTATCCCGCCGCCGGCCACCTACCAGCCGCGCACCAGCTCCGCGAGCGCCGGGGACGTCAGCCACTGCCTCGTACCAAAAGAGGACACCGACACCGCGGCGACGGCCGACGCGAAGCGGATGAGGCGCTCCGGATCCGCGTCCCCGCCGCGCTCGATCGCCCACGTGAAAGCCCCGTGGAAGGCATCGCCCGCCCCCAGCGTAGACGCGTCCGGGACGGCTTCGACGGGAACCTCGCCGCTCGCGCCGTCCCACCAGTACTGCACGGAGCGATCCCCGCGCGTGCGCACCGTGCGCGTGATGCCGAAGCCTCGCAGGAACTCGGCGACCTGCGCCCCGTCAGGGCGCGCCATCAGCGGAGGCGCGAAATCCTCCGACACGACCGCGATGTCGACGAAGCCCAGCAGGGGAGTGAGCCAGTCCTTCCACGAGCCGCCGTCTAGGATACGCGGGTGCGGCGGGCGCGCCTCGAGCAGGGCGAACGGGTCCTCCCCGTCAACCTCGGGCACACCCAGGGTGAGGGCGGCATGCGCGAGCGCCGGGTTGTGCCCGTCGATGAGGACCGCGCCGACGCGCTCGGGCAGGTCGCCCGCGATCCGCTCCGCGTCCGCGTCGAGCCGCGCGTTCGTAGAAGCCACCATTCGACCGCTCGGGTGCTCGATGATCGAGGACACGGCGGGCTCGCGCGACACTGGGGACGAGGCCGGGGCCAGGCCGCCCGCAACGGTGGCGCGCTCGCCCGCGTCGGGAGCGGGGGACACGGCAGGCGCCGTCGCATCCACGACGCGCACGCCCACGGCCTCCAGGTCGGCCGCGAGGAAGGCTGACACCGGGCCCTCGCCGAGCGCCGTCAACAGAGTCGGCTCATCCACCGAGGGAAGGGGAGCGCCCGAGACGACCCCGGCCTCGTCGACAGGGCCAGAAGAAACGCGCGAGGCCGCGCACAGCGCCGCGTACGTGACGGCCGCGTTCGTCGCGGGACCGCCTGCGGCCATCGTGAAGTCCGTCGACGTGACCTTCAGTGAAGGGTCCGGCACGTGGTCGAGTCGGTGCAGGACGTCCAGGGTCGTGAGCCCGGCGAAGAGAGCAGTCATGGGGACATTGTCGCACCCTGTGGCCGCGTGAGACAGGCTGGTCGCGGCCCTCGCTGACGGGCCGACAAACCCTGTAGCATATGAACAACGACACTCATCGACTCTTTCGGATCGCCATGCACCTGCTCGACGCGCTGAATAACTCCCTGCCCGAGGTCTTCCGAGCCATTGACCTCATGGGCGTTCTCCTCAATGGCATCCTCGGCGGCAAGGTCGCCCGAGAACGGAACTTTGATGCCGTCGGCTTCTGCATTCTCGCGATCATGACAGCGCTCGCGGGCGGCATGATCCGTGACCTGCTCCTGACGACTCGAGCCGGTGCGCCCGTTGCCATCACGGACCCCTACTACCTGGGGTTCGCTATCGTCGGCGCCCTCATCGCGATGGCCTTCCGCATGGATTCGCGTACCTGGTCGGTCCTCCTCGTCATCGCCGACGGCATGGTGCTGGGATGTTGGAGCGCGACCGGCGCGATCAAGACTCTCGATGCGGGCTTCGCGATCATGCCGGCAATCCTCCTGGGCATCATGACGGCGATCGGCGGCGGCATGGTCCGCGACATTTCCGCCGGCCTGGTCCCGCGCGTCTTTGGCGGCAACAACCTGTACGCCACCCCCGCGTTCGCGTGCTCGCTGGTCACGGTCATCTTCTGGCACATGGGGCAGCCGGTTCTCGGCATGGGCGCCTCCATCATCGTGGGCCTCGTGTTCACGGGAATGGCGCATTGGCGCCGCTGGAAGCTCCCGCAGACCCGCGAGTGGACCATCACTCTCACATACTCGCAGCTGAAAGCTCTGCGTAGAGGCAGGCGTTAGTATGGCGGTGTGACTCCCAAATCAACACCCGATTCTTCAACTCCCGCAGCGGCGCCCGCCTCGGAGCGTAAGCGTTTTAAAACATGGCACCTGTCCATGATGGCCCTGGGCCTCGCCATCGGCGCGGGCTTCTTCCTGGGCACGGGTTCCGCGATCCATCAGGCCGGACCCGCCGTCATCGTGTCCTATGCGCTGGCAGCCGGCATCGTCGTGTCGGTCATGCTGGCGCTCGCGGAACTGGCCTCCTCCTTGCCGTCGACGGGTTCTTTCTCGTCCTACGCCGAGGCCGGGATCGGTCGGTGGGCCGGGTTCACGATCGGGTGGCTGTATTGGGTCATGCTCATCATGGTGTCGGGCCTGGAAGTGACGGGCGCGGCGACGTTCTTCGTCGGCTGGTTCCCCGCGGTTCCGCAGTGGGTGGTTGCCCTCGTTATTGTCGTTGTTATTGGCGGAATTAACCTGCTGGCGGCCGGGCAGTACGGCGAAATCGAGGCCTGGCTGTCGATGGTGAAGATCGTCGCGATCATCGCCTTCCTGGGCGTTGGCGTCTACCTGGTTGCGCGCACGGCGATCGTCGGCCCGCTGCCGGGCCATGAGGGCGTCCTACAGAATGTGCTGGGACACAATGGATTCATGCCGAACGGGCTGTCCGGCGTTGCCGTGGCTCTTCTGGCGGTTATCACGTCCTTCGGTGGCCTTGAGATCGTCACGATTGCCGCCGCCGAGGCCGAGGATCCCCAGGCCGCCATGAGCAGCGCCATCCGCTCGGTCGTCACCCGCATCCTCGTGTTCTACGTCGGCTCCGTCATCTGCTGATCGCGCTGCTGCCGTGGGACAGCGAGGCGATGAACACGAACGCCTTCGCCGCCGTTCTTGAGATGGCGGGCGTGCCCGCGGTCGGGACTCTCATGAACGTCATCATCTTCATGGCGCTCATCTCCGCGTTCTCCGCGAATATCTACGCCTCCTCCCGCATGGCCTACTCCCTGTCGGCCCGAGACATGGGTCCGCGCTGGCTGCTGGGCGCGTCCGCGTCCAACAAGGCCCGCGCACGCTCCGTCGTCGAGGCCGCCCTCGAGGATGATGAGGCCGTCCTGGCCGCCGAGATCCAAAGGGGACATCGAGGCGGGTCGTACCCCGAAGCGTGCGGTTGGCCTCGTCGTGGTCCTGGCGCTGCTGGCGGTTCTGGGCAACTGGTACCTGCCCGGTGAAATCCTGACGATGCTCATCAACGCGATCGGTATGGTTCTGCTGATCGTGTGGACGTTCATCATCATCTCGCTGATGCGCCTGCATCCCTCGCTGGAGCGCTCGGGTTCCCTCGTGATCCGTATGCCCGGATGGCCGTGGCTGCCGTGGCTGGTTCTCGCTGGCCTGGGTGGTATCGGTGTCCTCATGCTCATGAGCGACGAGGGCCGGGCTCAGCTGATCTCGATGGGGGCTCTCACGCTCATCATCATCGCGATTTACTTCGTGCGCCAGCTGGTGCTTTCGCGTAAGCGCGCCTAGTTATCCACAGGCACTAGCCGCCGGGACGCAGATGCCGGTGGGTCGGTGCATGATGGGGGCACTCCGGACGGTCGGGGTGCCCTCATTACGTGGGCGGTGTGAGAGACAGGAGAGGGAGATGGCGCGCAAGCGGCGCAGGAGCATCGGGGACACGATTGTCCTGCTGGCGATCGTCGCCGCCCTCGTGTGGGCCTTTGCGCCCGGCGTGGGCTGGGATCTGCTGGGCCTGCGCTCGCGCCTGGGGTGGCCGCCGCTGCGCAGCGGGCAGGCCCTGTCCTCCCTGCCCGATAGCGAGGCGGCCCGCCAGCTGCGCGAGCTCACGGTCCGAGAGTCGGTCGACGACCCCGCAGCGCCGGCGTATGACCGCGAGGCCTTTGGGCAGCGCTGGGCTGATACCGACCACAACGGCTGCGACACCCGAAACGACATCCTTGCCCGCGACCTGGCGCGCCCGACGTTCAAGCCGGGGACGCATGACTGCGTGGTTCTGTCGGGCATGCTTGCCGAGCCCTACACGGGGGCTACGATCGAGTTTCAGAGGGGGGATAAGACCTCGGCCCTGGTGCAGATCGACCATGTCGTGGCCCTCGCGGACGCGTGGCGGTCGGGGGCCTGGCAGTGGGATGCTCAGCGCCGCCAGGAGTTCGCCAACGACCCGGAAAACCTGCTCGCGGTGGATGGCCAGGCGAATGAGGACAAGTCGGCCTCGTCCGCGGACCAGTGGCTGCCGCCCAATACCTCGTTCCGCTGCGACTACGTGAAGCGCCAGATCGCCGTCAAGAACGCGTACGGGCTGAGTGTCACGCGCGCCGAGCAGGACGCGCTCGCCGAGCAGCTGTCAATCTGTTCTGGGTGATGCGCGGAAGCTAGCCCTGCGCGATGCGCTGTTGCAACGCGCAATTCTGACCAACAATTTCCAGCGGATTCCCAGCCGTTTTCTCACATTGTGTCCACCGCGTGTGGAACTGGGCGCACGTCCGCAACATTGCCCGATAACGCCGGTAATGTTCCCCTCAAGGGGAAGGGTGACATGTACACGGCGATTAACTGGGCGCTTGATCTGGGGCTTTACGCTGCCGTCTGCGCGGTCACGTGTGCGCTGTGGTGGCTGCTCGGGCGCCGCGGGAACCCCAGTGTCACCGCGGGGCGTGCCGAGGCCTCGACCGACTCCGCCCAGAGCGACGGGCGGGTGAGCCGCGCTGACCTGACCGTTGCTCAAGCACTGCCTCTCATCTACCGTCGCTCGAAGCGCACGGGTGCGCTCCTGCCGCGCGAGGAGAACCCGGACACCCCGACGACGGCCGAGATCCCAGTGGTGGCGGCCCCTGCCTCGTCGAAGTGGAGGCTCCCGCGCGCCCTGCCGCTCATCTGGATCCTGTATCTCGCGGGCCTGCTGATTTTCACGCTGCTGCCGCTGCCCTCAGACCCGGTGGCTGCGTGCGCCGCGATCATCCACTGGGACAACTACGTGCCTTTCGGATCGTTCGTGGCCGTCGCCGACCAGTTCCGCGACGGGGAGAACCTGCGAGGCACCCTGTACGCGCTGTCGATCCTGCTGAATATCGCGTTGTTCGTGCCGCTGGGTGCCCTCGCGGAGACCACCTGGCGCATCCGGCGCATGCGCCGCGTACCCGAGGGTGTGCCCGCCGACGGGTCTCGCCTGGCCCGCTCGATCCCGCACCGCCGCGTCCTGGCGTGGGTAGTGATCGGCTGTGCCGTCTCCTGCCTCATCGAGCTGACCCAGTACACGGGCCTCTTCGGCGTCGTTCCCTGCACCTACCGCGTCGTCGACATCGACGACGTCATCATGAACACGCTGGGCACCTACGCTGGCGTGCGCCTGCTGCCCTTCATGGCGCGCAACTCGCGCTTCATGGGCGCGTAGCTGTCCATTCCGATAGCGTGGCGCAAACTTGCTCAAACGTCACGTGAGAGGAGGCGACGGCGATAACAAGCTCGTACACGTCATCGTTGGAGACTGACTCGTTGATGACGGCTGCGTTGAGGGACAAGAAGACGCTACATGCGGCCCAGGCCAGGCGCTTGTTTCCGTCGATCAGCGCGTCGTTTTTCGTGAGCGATTCGAGTAAAGCTGCGGCCTTGGCGGCGGTGGACGGATAGGCGTCCTGGCCCATCAGCGTTGTTTGGGGGCGTAGTGCTGCCGCATTGAGGAGGCCGAGATCCCGGACGGGACCGATTTTCAGTGCGGAGACGATATCCAGGAGGTCCTCAAGTGAGAGAAACTCCCGCGGCATGGTGTTACTGACCGAGTCGCTCAAGTGCGTCCCCCCAGCGCTCAACGGTTTGGTTGAGTGCGTCGGTGACGCGCTGGCGGTGGGTCATGCGGTTGAATTCCTCATCGATGGCGCGCAGCACTGCGTCGTGTTTTGACGTGCCGGAACGCTGAGCGAGCTCGTCGAGCTTGCGTGCGTGTTCCTCGTCGAGTCGAAGTGTCATAGCCATATCGACATGGTATCACTCTGATACCACTCGCGTGCCCTGGCTACAGCCAGCCGGCTGCGCGGGCCAGGGTGGCCGCCTCGGCGCGCGTGCGCGCGTCCATCTTCAACATCGCCGAGGACACGTGGTTGCGCACAGTCCCCTGGCTGAGCCCCAGCGAGTGGGCAATGTCGGCGATCGTGCCGCCGCCCTCAACCTCGCGCAACACGTCGGCCTCGCGGTCGGTCAGCGGCGAGGATCCAGTCGACAGGGCCTCTAAGGCCAGGGATTGGTCAATGGCACGGCCTCCCGCGGCCACCGTGCGCACACCGTGCGCCAAAGCCTCGACCGGCGCGTCCTTGACCATGAAGCCCGTAGCGCCCGCGTCGAGAGCGCGCTGCAGGTATCCCGGGCGTCCGAAAGTCGACACGATGAGCACGCGCACGCTCGGGAAGCGCGAGCAAATCGCCTGCGTGGCCGTGATGCCGTCCATGTGAGGCATCTCGACGTCGATGATGGCGACGTCGACGGGGGCGCTTGCGTGGTCCGGGCCGCCCGCTGATGCCAGGCGCGCCAGTTCCTCGAGGGCGCGGGCTCCGTCGGAAGCCTGGGCGACGACCTCAATGTCACTCTCCAGGTCTAGCAGCCCCGCCAGGGCGCCGCGAATCATCGCCTGGTCGTCGGCCACGAGTACCCGTATCGCCACGCTACCCTCCTGTCTACCTGCGCTTGGGGTACCAGGCTAGCGCAGGTCGCAGGATCATCTCTCGGGTGTGCTCGCCCTTCAGGACGAGGCGGGCTCCCCCTTCCGGGACCGCGCAAGACCGGGGAAGGGAGCGCGGCCTCGTCGAGGGGCAGCGGGACAGTCAGGATGAGTGGGCGTCGGGTGTGGCCTCGAAGGCCAAGGCGAGCGTCCACGTGGAGCCCGACGCGCCCCAGGTGAGCGTGCCCTCGTCGCCGACCAGCTCGGACAGGCCCGCCAGGCCCGATCCCGAGCCCGCGCTCGACGCGGCGTAGGCGGCCGTGTATCCGTCGTTCGTGACGGTCACGCCGCCAGGGGAGAGACGAATGCGAACCCACGAGGGGGCGCGCGTGCAGGAGCGCGTTCGTGACCCCCTCGCGGATCACGTGGGCGGCCGCGGCCGAACGAGGCCCTGACGGCGGCTCGCCCTCGTTCGTGATGTCAGCGTCGATGCGCGCGAGCTCTAGCAGTGAGCGCGCCTCGTCGAGCTCCTCGATGGGGGACAGGGCCCGCGTGGCTGCCACGATGCGGCGGACGTCAGCCAAGGCCTCGTTCGACTGCGCGGTGACCGCGCGCAGCTGCTCGCGCGCCTCCTCCACGCGCCCCGCGTCCAGGAGACGGCCCGCCAGCTCGGACACCATCGTGACGCCCGTTAGCGAATGCCCGAGGATGTCGTGCAGGTCCGTGCTCAGACGCGCCCGCTCCGCGGCCTTCGCCCGCTGAATCGCGTCCTGGCGGCGCAGGCGCTCGCGGGCCGAGCGCTCCATGCCCCAGCGGGCCATACCGACGAAACCGATGAGGAGGGCTAGATACCAGATCATCCACAGCGGCTCCCCCTCCGCGTAAGCCGCCACGCCCGCAATCGCAACGATCGGCACAACGCCCGCGACAATGTATCTGCTTGGCGCCTGAAAGATCCACGCGACCAGCAGATACGACGTCAGCATGAACGCGTAGGGAAAGCCGACGGAGGTCGCGTAGGCGAGGTAGATGGCCGTCGTCGCCGCCAGCGCCGCGTGGGAGAGAATGAACGGCCTCGTGAAGGAGTTGCGCGCGGGCAGGGGATTGGTCAGCCACACCGCCGAGTTAGCGACCGCGAGGAGGGTGCACAGCCCGATGATGCCCGCGCGCTGGGACGAGTCCGTCAACTCCAGGGCGTAGGCCAGGGGGAAGCCCATGAACAGCATCCACGGGGCCGCCCACGCCAGGGAGATTAAGCGCTCCTTCATAGCACCAGCCTATCGACCCGTGTCGTGGGACGCGCCCCACCAGGCGATGCCCGCCGTGATAACCGCCCACCCAGCGATGTTGAGCCACGCGGCGGTCGGCATCGTCACGGTTCCGGCGACCGCGTAGATTGCCTGGACTGCGCCGTACAGGGGAGTAAACGGCGCGATCTGCGCGACGAAGGGCGGCAGCTGGTCCAGCGGGATGAACATGCCGGACACGAATGCGCCCATCAGCATGACGAACGCGGAGGCGCTGTAGGCGTTCTCACCCTTGATCGTGTATCCACAGGCTAGTCCGATGAGCGCACCCAGAGCCGAGAGCGCGACGACGACCGCTGCGCTGGCCACCCATGCGCCCGGCGTCATCTGCGCGCCGGTGGCCAGGCCAAAGCTGAAAGTGATGAGGGTGATGAACGCGCTCAGCGCCACAAGCGCGCTCAGGCGTACGAGGAGGATCACCCACGGCTGGATGGGGGTCAGCGCGTACATGCGCGAGATACCGGTCGTACGCTCGACGGACAGCGTCGCGCCGAGCGAGCCTCCGACCAGGATGACGCCGTACGTGGTCATCATCGCGATCATCGCGGCTGCCAAGTTCCCGCGCCCGGTCTGGGTCGCGCGCGCAACATCGGTCATGCCGAACATCGCGTACATGAACATGGGGAGCAGCAGGGCAAACGCCATGTTCCACGGGTTAAGGATGTGCGACTTGAACGTCGAGAGCCACAGCTTTCCCGCTCCCGTGAAGGGGGAAGGGATCGGTCGGTCGGCGGCTCGCGTAGGTGCGTGGGTGGTCATGATGCCTTCTTCGTGTGTCGTGTCTGCGTTCGTGGGGCGGGGGCCTCGGGACGAGGCTGGGGCCGACTCGTCGGGGCGGGTGTGCGTCGCGCTCACTCGGCGTCGGCGTGGGAGGTGATGCGCTCGAAGACGTCCTCGAGGTCCTCGTTGTCGGCGACGACCTGCTCGGTGGGAGCGTCCAGGAGGACCTTCCCGGCGTCGATGATGACGATGCGGTCGGCGTCCTTGCGGGCTTCGGTCAGGTAGTGCGTGGCGAAGAGGAGCGTGCGGCCCTCCGCGGCCTCGGTGCGCATCGTCTCCCAGAATGCGCGGCGGGCCAGCGCGTCCATGCCGGCGGTCGGCTCGTCGAGGATCAGGAAGTCAGGGTTGCCGGCCAGCGCGAGGGCGAGGCGCACGCGTTGGCGTTCGCCGCCGGAGAGCTTGTCGAGGGGACGCTTCGCGAGCTTGGTGAGGTTCGTGCGCTCCAGGAGCTCGTCGGTGGGAATCGGGTTGGCGTGCATCGAGGCGACCAGGTCGATTGTGTTGCGGACCTTCCCGTCGCGCGGCATCGATCCGGTCTGAAGCATCGCGCTCACGAGGGAGCGGCGCACGGCCTCGCGCGGGCTCATGCCGTAGACGCTGATGTCGCCCTGCGTGGGGGTGGCCAGGCCGAGGACGATGTCCAGGAAGGTGCTCTTGCCCGCACCGTTAACGCCGAGGAGCGCCACGATCTCGCCGGGCATGAGGGTCAGGTTCACGCCGCGCAGGGCGTCGACGTGGCCGAAAGACTGGTGAATGTTCGTCGCCTGGAGGGCGGGCGTTGCTTGTGCGTTCATGGCTCCCAGTTTGCTCTCGCATTAATGGGGTCGGAAGTGCCCTTTGATGCAGGAGGTGCCATGACAAATGTCAGGGATGGCATCCCCCGAAAGTCGCACATAATTCCCAACGGTCATTTTTTAAGAGCATCCAAAAACGTTGCAATTCCAATGACCTGTATTCATAGTTTGAAACACTCTCGTGGGAATTACGTGCGAAATTGCTTCGATTGGTGGCTGTCGTCACCCGCGCGCCCACCGATTCCGCCGAAGTGCCGACCCATTGACTCAAAATGACCGATTTTCGGAGTTTTTGCACAATGGGTCTGCAGTTTGGCGACTACACCGCCTCACGTCGGGGCCTCACCACAGCCAATCGGGGGGAATTGCACTACATGAGGCTCCGACACGCCGACGACACGCCCCCAGAGGGCTTCATGTAGTGCAAAACCCCCCCATTGCCGGCGCGGAGAGCGCCGGAGGGACTTGATGGGCCGGAGCACGGTACCCGTGGGTGGCGGTGGGGCCTGGCCGGGCAACACGCAGACACCCCGACCGATTGGAGGCCGACGCGAGGCCTGCAGGGCCTGGCCGGGCTTCGAGCCGACGCTCCGAGCGAAGCTCGCGGCGCGGACGGCGAGCGGGCGGGCAGGCCGCGCGGCGGCCGGAGATCTGTCGGGGCAACAAGCAGCAACTCGCAGGGCGGACGGATCGCGGGCGGGCCGTCGCCCACGGCGCAGCACGGCCCACAGGACAGAACGTGCGGCGCCCGGAACACCGGCGGGGCCACAAGCAAAGCCCGGAATAAAGACACAGCAAACAGCGAGGGGCCCGAAGCGCCGCAGCGCCTCGGGCCCCTCGCGTGTCAGTGGCTCACAGGTTGAGCTGGATGTGACGTCCGGGGACGGCGTCGATCAGCTCGCGCGTGTAGTCCTGGACCGGGTTGTTGAACAGCTCGTCCGTCGAGTTGGCCTCGACGAGCTTGCCCTTCTCCATGACGATCACGTCGTCGGCGATCTGGCGGACAACGGCCAGGTCGTGCGTGATGAACAGGTAGGACAGGCCCAGCTGCGCCTGCAGGTCGTTGAGCAGGTACAGGATCTGGTTCTGCACGAGCACGTCCAGGGCGGACACGGCCTCGTCCAGGACGATGACCTCCGGGTTGAGCGCGAGGGCGCGGGCCACGGCCACGCGCTGGCGCTGGCCACCAGAGAGCTCGTTCGGGTAGCGGCGCATGGCGCTACGGGGCAGAGCCACCATGTCGAGCAGTTCGGAAGCGCGAGCGATGCGCAGCTTCTTCGGGTTGAACTCGCGCTTCTCGGCGGCGGTCAGCGAACGCTTCGCGTCGGCGGCCTCGACGAGGACGCGCATCCACTCCTCGGGCTCGCGGCCCGTGGCCTCGGCGCGCTTGATTTCGGCGCGCGCGTACTCCAGGGTGCCGTAGCCGTGGATCTTCAGCGGTTCCTCGATCAGGCGGTAGATCGAGAACATGGGATCCAGCGAACCGTAGGGGTTCTGGAACACGGCCTGGAGGCGGCGGCGCAGGCGGAAGAGCTCTGCCTCGCTCATCTGCGAGGTGTCCTCACCGTCAAAGTAGACCTTGCCCTTGGTGGGCTTGAGGAGCTGGAGCACCATGTTCGCGGCGGTGGACTTGCCGGAGCCGGACTCGCCGACGACCGCGAGGGTCGTGCCGCGGCGCAGCTCGAAGGACACGTCGTCGACGGCCAGGAAGGTGTCCTGGCCCTTCTTGGCGCCGCGGATGTCGAATTCCTTGGTGAGGTTTTCGACGCGGATGATGGCGTCCGTGGAGGTCGAACCCTTGCCGGCGCCGACGAGCTCCTCGTCGGTGACCTTGATGCCCTGCTTGTGGGCGGACTCGATGCGCGCCGAGGCCAGGGAGGGCGCGGCGGACACGAGGCGCTTCGTGTAGGGGTGCTGGGGGTGCTGGAGGATCTCCAGGGCGGGGCCGGATTCGACGATGCGGCCGCGGTGCATGACGACGAGCTGCTCGGCGCGCTCGGCGGCCAGGCCGAGGTCGTGCGTAATGAACAGGACGGCGGTGCCCATCTCGGAGGTGAGCTTGCCGAGGTGGTCGAGGATGCGGCGCTGGACGGTGACGTCCAGGGCGGAGGTCGGCTCGTCGGCGATCAGCAGCTTGGGGTGCGCGGCCATGCCGATGGCGATGAGGGCGCGCTGGCGCATGCCGCCGGAGAACTCGTGCGGGTACTGCTTGGCGCGGCGTTCCGCGTCGGGCAGGCCGGCTTCCTCGAGGAGGGCGGTGACGCGCTGGCCGGCCTCGGAGCGGGGCACGACGTTGTTCGCGAGGAGGGCCTCCTTGACCTGCTTGCCCACGCGGAGCACGGGGTTGAGGTTACTCATCGGGTCCTGGGGGACGAGGCCGATGCCGGATCCGCGCAGCTCCACCCACTGCTTGTTGGTCAGGTGGGTGATGTCGCGGCCGTCGAACTCGATCTTTCCGCCCGCGACCTTGCCGGTGCCGGGCAGCAGGCCGATGACGGCGGCGGCGGTCGTGGACTTACCGGAGCCGGACTCGCCGACGATGGCGACGGTCTGGCCGGGGTAGATCGTCAGGTTCGCGCCGCGCACGGCGGGGACGACGCCGGTCGAGGAGGTAAAGGTTACCTCCAGGTCCGTGATCTTGAGCAGGGGCTGCGCGTCGTCCGGGTGGATGTCGGACGAGGCCGGGGCCGCGCTGGGGGCGACGGCTCGTTCGACGATCTCTTCCATCTCCTTCTCGGAGAGCTGGGGGGTGTTCGTTTCGCTCACTTGCGTGCCTTCGGGTCGAGGGCTTCGCGCACGGCGTCGCCCATCATGATGAAGCTGAGGACGGTTAGGGCCAGGGCCGCGCCCGGGTAGAACAGGACCATGGGGTTGGTGCGCAGGGACGTCTGAGCGGACGAGATGTCAGCACCCCAGGAGACGACCGACGTCGGCAGGCCGATGCCCATGAAGGACAGGGAGGCCTCGGACACGATGAAGGTGCCCAGCGCGACGGTCGCGTACACGATGATCGGGGCCATCGAGTTCGGGATGATGTGGCTCAGCAGGATGCGCGCGCGGGAAGCGCCGGTCGCGCGGGCCGCGGTTACGAACTCTTCGTTCTTGGCGGACAGGACCGAACCGCGGGTGATGCGCGCGATGGAGGTCCAGCCGAACATGGACAGGACGATGACGACCATCATGATGGAGCGCGAGCCCTTGAACATCTGCATGAACACGATCGCGGCGAGGAGCAGCGGGATCGCGAAGAATACGTCGGTGACGCGCGAGAGGAGGGCGTCGAACCAGCCGCCGAAGTAGCCGGCGAGTGCGCCGACGGTGCCGCCGATTAGCACGACCGCGATGGTCGTGAGGATGCCGACGGACACGGATGCGCGGGCGCCGTAGACGACGCGGGCGTAGATGTCGCAGCCTGCTTGTCGAAGCCGAAGGGGTGTCCGGCGGAGGGGCCAGCCAGCGACGAGGAGAGCTCGCAGAACTTCGGGTCGGTCGCGGTGAAGAGTGACGGGAAGAGCGCGAGGAGCGCGGCGAGCGTGATAATGAACGCGGCGATCCAGAAGGTCGGGCGGCGGCGCAGGCGCTTCCAGGCCTCGCCCCACATGGACGAGGGGGCACCCTCGTCGGCGACCGCGTCGACGGCGCCGAGGCCGGTTTCGTCGATGTCGGAGACGTAGTGGTCCTGGCCCGCGCGGGTGCGGGTGATGTTGGCGGAAGGAATCTGGTCACTCATAGCGGATCCTCGGGTCGAGCACGGCGTACAGGAGGTCGACGATTAGGTTCGCGATGATGTAGACCAGCACGAGCACTGTTGTCACCGACACGACGGTCTGGGGTTCGCCCTTGATGATGGCGTTCCACAGGGTGCCGCCGACGCCGTGGATGTTGAAGATGCCCTCGGTGATGATCGCGCCGCCCATGAGCGCCGAGGTCGCCGCCGATGAACGTGGCGACGGGGATGAGGGAGTTGCGCAGGATGTGGCGCGTCATGACGACGCCGCCGGAGAGGCCCTTGGCGCGCGCGGTGCGCACGTAGTCCGCAGAGACGTTCTCGGAGACGGACTGGCGGGTCAGTCGGATGACGTAGGCCAGGGAGACACCGCCGAGCACCATGGCTGGCATGGTGAGGCTCTTAATGTCGACGGAGGCCGAGGCCGTGGTCGGCAGGATCGCGAGCTGGACACCCAGGACGTACTGGAGGACGAAGCCGAGCACGAAGGTGGGGACCGAGATCAGCAGGAGGGAGACCACGAGGATGGTGGAGTCAAACCACTTGCCGCGGCGCATGCCCGCGATGACGCCCAGGCTGATGCCCAGGATGGTCTCGATGGCGAGGGCGTAGATGGCGAGCTTCGCGGTCGTCGGGAAGGCGGTCGCCATGATGGACGTAACCTTCTGGCCGTTGAACGCGGTGCCGAAGTCGAGTGTGAAGACTCCCTTGAGGTACAGCAGGTACTGCATCCAGAAGGGCTTGTCCAGGTTGTACTGGGCGCGGATCTGCGCGGCGGCGGCCTCGGAGAGGCCGCGGTCGCCACCGAGTGCGGCGACGGGGTCACCTGGCATCAGGTAGACCATCGCGAAGATCAGAAAGGTGGCTCCGAAGAAGACCGGGATGGTCTGGAGGAGTCGCCGTCCGATGTAGCGGAGCATGGACAATCCTTTAGTGTTCGTGTCGTGGGAGGGGAGGTTCCGATCCCTGGCGGTGCCTCGCGGGCGAGGCCGACTATGGTCCCATCATAGGGTAAGAATGGGCAAATGGCGCATCGGTCTCTGAATTTGTCTGCCGGATCAAACCCGCGGTGCTGTTTTGAGATGAAAGTGTGTGCCGCGTCAATGCGGGTGCGCAGTGCGTCGCTGAGCTGCGTTGATCTGTGTGGGGCTGCCGAAAAGAGATGTGCGCGGGGCGGGCGGCTTGCGCCGCCCGCCCCGCGGGAGAGGTTAACCTCGTGCGATCACTTCTTGGTGACCTTGTACAGCACGGGCTGGCCCTTCCAGTCGAACTGGACGTTGTCGACGTTCTTCGACCAACCGCCGCTGACGTTGGGGTACCACAGCGGGACGGCCGGCAGGTCCTGGAGCAGGATCGTCTGGGCCTTCTGGAGGGTCTTGACGGCGTCCGCGGTGGTGGTGGCGGAGGACGCCTGGACCATCAGGGAGTCGAACTCGCTGTTGGAGTAGCCGCCCTTGTTGGCGTCGGCACCGGTGGCGAACTGGGGCTGCAGGAAGTTGTACAGCGCCGGGTAGTCGCCCTGCCAGCCGTTACGGAACGCGCCGGTCATCTCGCCCTTGTCCTCAGCATCGAGCAGCGACTTGAAGTCGGCGAAGGGGTTGCCTTCAGCGGCGATGCCCAGGGTGTTCTTGATGGAGTTAGCGGTCGCGTCGACCCATTCCTTGTGGCCACCGTCGGAGTTGTAGCCGATGGTGAAGGTACCGTCCCACGGGGAGATGGCGTCGGCCTGTGCCCACAGTTCCTTGGCCTTGTCGGGGTTGTAGGTCAGGACGTCGTTGCCGGAGATGTTGGCGTCGTAGCCCTCGAGGGTTGGAGCAGTGAAGTCCTTGGCGGGGGTACGGGTGCCGTTGAAGATGGTCTTCGTGATGGTGTCACGATCGACGGCCAGGGAGATGGCCTGGCGGCGCAGGCGGCCTTCCTCACCGGAGAAGTGGGGCAGGTACTGCGGGATCGTGAAGTACTGGACGCCAGCGTAGGGCTGGTTCACGGTGCGGCCGGGCAGCTCGGACTCGAAGGTCTTGAAGACGGAGGCCGGGACGCCGTCGAGGATGTCGAGGGAGTCGGAAGACAGGTCCTGGTAGCCAGCGTCGAGGCTCGTGTAGAAGACGAAGGTCACGCCGTCGTTCTGAGCCTTGGTGTCACCCACGTAGTTCTCGTTGGGAACGGTGCTGAACTTGACGTTGTGCTCCCACGCGTCGGCCGAGGCCATCTTGTAGGGGCCGTTGCCCACGGGGTTCTGGCCGCCGGCGTCGGGGTCAGCGAGGGTCGAGTCCGGGAGCGGCGCGTAGGCGACGTAGCCCAGGCGCGACATGAAGTCCGAGGTGGGGTTCTTCAGCTTCGCGGTGAAGGTGTAGTCGTCGATCTCGGTCAGGCCGGTGATCTCACCGTTGCCCTCATCGTCGGTGCCCTCGAAGATGCTGAAGAACGCAGCCTGCTGCTGCTGCTTCGACGTGATGAGGTTCCAAGCCTTGATGAAGTTGTGGGCCTGGACGGGGGTGCCGTCGGAGAACTTGCGGTCGTTGTGGAGCTTGATGGTCCACTCGGACGCGTCCTCGTTGGGCTCGATGGACTCGGCGACGTCGAGGACGGCCGTGCCGTCGGTCTCGTAGCGGACGAGCTGGCTGAACAGGACGGTCAGGATCCTGCCGCCGCCGTTTCGTTGGTCAGGCCCGGCAGGAGCGGGTTCTGGGGCTCGTTTCCGTTGGCCGTGATGACCTTGTCGCCGGAGCCGGACGAGGCGGTGTTGCCGCCGCCGGCGCAGGCGGTCAGAGCGAGCGCGGCAGCCGCGGGGATGACGAGCCATGCCTTCTTCAGGTTCATGGATTCTTCCTCCTGGTTGATGGGTGGAACTGGGGGCGGTGCCCTCAGGTATGGTCTGAGATTAACCCGTGGCGCGTGGAATTCATGAAAGATGTCCATCATGTGCGCATTACATTTTGGTTACAAACGTAAAAAGTAGGTCAAATGATGGTGTGGGTCACATAAAAGGGGGCGGGATGTGACCGACTAGGCGTACGACGAGGCCGGGGCTGAGCGTGCGCGCACACCCAGCCCCAGCCTCGTCGAGTTGATACGTGGGAATTAGGGGAGCAAACCCTCGGAAATGAGCCACTCGCGGGCGATCTGCGAAGCGGACTTCTGGTCCGCCGTCGACGCCCGATTCATCTCCACCAGGTCCTCGGCATCCATCGCGGCGCTCACCCGGTTGATGACCGCGGCGGCATCGTCGTTCACGCGCGACGAGGCCAGGGGCACCACGTGCGAGGCCAGGAACAGGCCCTTCGGGTCATCCAAGACCGTCAGCGTTCCGTCAGCCAGCGCGGGGTCCGAGGAGTAGATGTTCGCCAGCTGGATGTCGCCGTCCTTCAGTGCCTTGACGGTGAGCGGGCCGCCTGAGTCCTCAATCGGGGTGAATCCGACGGTCACGCCGTAGGTCTGCGACAGCCCCGTCGGGCCATAGGGGCGCGTCTGCAACTCGGAGTTGCCGCCTAGCGTGAGCGTGCCCGCGCCCGCGAGGTCGCCGATCGACGTCAGTGAGTGGGCTTGCGCGAAGTCGGCCGTCACCACGTAGGAATCCTGGTCGGTCGCAGGTGCTTGCTCGAGGGCGCGCAGGTCCGAGGGGAGCGCGGTCTGCAGGGCCGAATACACCTCGTCCGTGGATCGCGCGGTCGCGTCAGCATCCAGATATTGCAGCAGGTTGCCCGTGTACTCGGGGAACACGTCGATCGACCCGGCCTCGAGTTCGGGCATGTAGACCTCGCGCTGGCCGATCCGCAGCTGGCGGTCGACCGTGAAGCCTGCCCCTTCGAGAGCCTGGGCGTACGCCTCTGCGATGATCTCGTTCGAGTAGTAGTCCTGCGAGCCGACGACGAGCGTCGTCGAGCCGTTCTCTGAACTTCCGGTGCTCGCGTTGCCGCCGACCGACTCCGCCGAACCGCAGGCGGCCAAGGCCAGGGCAGAAGCCGCGACGGCAGCCATTGTGATCATCGTGCGTTTCATAGTGACTCCTTGAGTGAGTTGTTCTCATCGTCTGCAAAAGAGTGGGTGCGGGCCCGAATGCGTCGCGCCACCAGGGCCAGGAGCGCGTCGGTCGCCAGTGCGAGGGCGACGACGATGATCGCGCCGCCGATCATCTCCGCGTAGTCGCGGGTCTTCAGGCCCTCGTAGAGGAAACGGCCGAGGCCGTAGTTTGCTGTGTAGGCCGCCAGCGTCGTCGTCGCAATGACCTGGAGGGTCGCCGAGCGCACCCCGGCAGCCACGAGGCCGGCCGCGTGCGGGGCCTCGACCTGCGCGAGGACCTGTTTTTCAGTGAGCCCAATCGCTCGCGCCGCGTCCACGGTCGCGCGCGGCGTCGAGGCGATCCCTGAGTAGGTCGCCGACAGGAGCGGCGGAATCGCCAGGATGAGGAGAGCCAGCGTGGGCGCCGCCAGTCCAATACCCAGCCATAGGCCCGCCAGCGTCAGGACGCCGAGCGTCGGAACCGCACGGGCCGCGCCCGTCGCGCTCACCAGCCATCGGCCCCTGCCCGTGTGCCCGATCCAGGTGCCTAGCGGCAGCGCGATGAGGGCCGCGAGCGCCACGATCAGGAGGGTGAGGCCCAAGTGCTCGGTGGCCCTCACGAGGATCCCGGACTCACCCAGCCAGTGGGCGGGGACCGCCAACCAATTCAGGGCGTCGAGGAGAATGTTCATGCCCGCCCCCTCCTCGTCCACGGAGTGAGCGCCCAGCCGATTCCCTGGATCAGCGCATCGATGACGAGCGCAAGGAGAACCGTCGCGACCAAGCCGGCCACGACCTCGGCGATGAGTCCACGCTGAAAACCGTCAGTGAACAGCGTTCCCAGCGAGCGCACCCCAATGAACGCGCCCACCGTCACGAGCGACACCGTCGACGTGGCAACAACGCGCGTGCCCGCGACGATGACGGGCGTCGCCAGGGGAAGCTCCACCTCGACGAAGCGTCGAAAGAGTGGGTAGCCGCACGCGTTCGCGGCCTGCAGGGTCGCGCGAGGAATCGCGCGGAAGCCCTCCGCGGCCTGGCGCACCAGCACCGCCACGCCGTACAGAGTCAGGACGATGATCATGTTGGCGGGAGAGCGCAGCGCCACCCCGACGATCACGGGAATGACAATCAGGAGCGGCAGCGACGGTACCGCGTACAGCGCCGACAGGACGGACAGGACCCAGCCGCCGCGGCGCGAAACGCCGCCCAGCGCGCGATCGGCACGGAGAGCAGCACCGACAGTGCGATCGCTGGGAGGGCGATCCACAGGTGAGCAAGAGTCAGGGAGCCAATGAGCCCCCAGTTGGAGGACAGCCAGGTCACGGACGCTCCCCGGCCTCGTCGGTCGTCAGCGTGCCCACGGGGGTGCCGGCGTCGTCGACAACCAGGCCGCCCGGCCCGGCGACGCGCACCGGGCGTGCCGCGCGCGAGGCTCCGACGAACTCCGCAACGAAGGGCGAGGCGGGAGAGGAGAGCAGCTCGGTGGGCGTCCCCACCTGCTCGATGTGGCCACCCGTCGAGAGGACGGCAACCTGGTCGCCCAACGTGAACGCCTCGTCCACGTCGTGCGTCACGAAGAGGATCGTCGTGCCCAGGGCCCGCTGAATCTCCTTCAGCTCGCACTGCAGCTCTGTGCGCACGATCGGATCCAGCGCGCCAAAGGGCTCGTCCATCAGCAGGATGTCCGCGCGATTGGCCAGCGCCCGAGCCACGCCCACGCGCTGACGCTGGCCGCCCGACAGCTGGGCGGGGTAGCGATCAGCCATCTCGCGATCCAGGCCCACCAGCTCGAGGAGCTCGAGCGCGCGCTCGCGGGAAGCCTGCTTCGTGGCGCCCTCCAGGCGTGGGACGGTCGCGATATTGTCTGCGATGCTTCGGTGGGGGAAGAGGCCGCCCTCCTGTAGGACGTAGCCGATCGAGCGGCGCAGGCGCACGGGGTCCTCGCCTGCGACGTCCTGGTCTCGTACGAATACCCTGCCCGAGGTTGGGGTGACCATCGCGTTCACCATCCGCATGAGCGTCGTCTTGCCGCAGCCCGAGGTGCCCAGGAAGACGGTCGTGGAACCCTGCTCGACGGTGAGGGAGAAGTCCTCGACGGCGCGTGTGCCGCCCGGGTAGGTCTTGGAGACGTGGTCGAAGCGAATCATGCGCGCTCCTTGGCAGCCTCGGCGATGAGCGCGAGGCAGCGCGTCAGCTCCTCGCGCTGGGCTGTGGAGAGTGGGGCGAAGAGGCGCTCCTGCTCCTTCTCGACGACCGCGCAGGCCTCCTCGAGGTGTGCCAGGCCCCGGTCCGTCACCGTCAGGATGGTCGCGCGCCGGTCGTGCTCGCACGGGGTGCGGTGCAGCAGTCCGTCGCGGTGGAGGCGATCGACGAGGCGCGAGGCCGCTCCCAGGGTGATCCCCTGGCTCGCCGCGACCTCCTGGATGCGACACGCGGGGGTGTCTCGGACCGTGCGCAGGACGAGGAAGCGGCCGAGTGTCAGCGCGTTTCCGGCCTCGGAGAGGGCGGATTCAACGGCGCTCCCAAGCGCGAACTTCCGTGTCGATCAGTGTCGCGAACAGCGTGCATGTATCTGTTGCCATGCCCACTACCTTACGCGTAAATAATTGATATGTATGGTGTTTGTGAGGGGAAACTCGTTGAGTTTTTGACGAGATAGGCGTTCTTGTGCTGTTTGTGAGCGGCCCACAACTGTGTGTGGGGCGTGGTCGGCGGGACTCGGCGCGGTGCTACAGTGCGTGGTATCGGCGAGTGGCAAGCTCCGGGGCCCTCGCTCGACGCAAGTCAGTGCCCAGTCGTGGGTGCGTTTTTCCGGCGCGTGACGCGCATATCGATGAGGAGTGTTAAAGGTGCGGAAACGTCTCTACTCTCTGCTGGACGGTGATGGTGGAGCGGCAATGTGGTGCGGGCACGTCATGACCGTGCTCATTATCGCCAGCCTGCTCCCCCCTGTGCTTCAAGGAATCCAGCCCCGTCCTCGAGACAATCGAGTACGCCTGCGTCCTCGTGTTCATCGCCGACTATCTGGCACGATGGGCGACGGCGGATCTGAAGCTCGGCAAGGGCGCATTGTCGTTCCTGATCTATCCCTTCACCCCCATGGCGATTATCGACCTGCTGTCGATCCTGCCAGTCTTCAATGCCCTCAACGACGCGCCGCGCACGCTGCGAGTCCTCCGCCTGTTTCGGGCCCTGCGGCTGTTCAAGCTCATTCGCTACTCGAAGAGCGCCTCCGTCATCGCCGCCGTGTTCGAGAAAGAGAGGGAGGCGCTGCTCGCCGTCCTCGGCCTGGCCATCGGCTACATCCTCGTCAGCGCCCTCGCCATCTTTAACGTCGAGCCGGAAACCTTCAACACCTTCTTCGATGCCGTGTACTGGGCGGTCGTCTCCCTGACGACCGTCGGCTACGGCGACCTCTACCCCACCTCCGACGTGGGGCGTGCCATCGCCATGATCTCCTCGCTCATGGGCGTCGCCGTCGTTGCCCTGCCCTCGGGCATCATCACGGCGGGCATGCTCGAGGAGCTGCGCGGCGGCGGAGACGTCGGCGACTGATGTGCATGGACTTTTGTGGCTGCGTGCATCCGTGCTGCCTGCGCCCTCCTCTGAAAACTCGCACGTAATTCTCACCCGGTCACTTTGTGGGTGAGCCTACAAGCGTTGGAAATCCGGGCATTGCGCTGACGATGATTGCGGTGCGCTGGGGGAATTACGTGCGGAATTATGGGGACAAACGAGGCCGGGGCCCGACCCACCCCTCACCGAGCGGTGAGCGAGTGGCCGAGCCCCGGCCTCGTCAATGAACGCGTCAGATCAGGCGTCAGCCTGCGGCGCGGGGGAGCGGTGGCGCTTCGAGTACGCCTCGCCCTCCAGCTCCGAACCAGACGGCGCGGACGCGGGCGATGCCGCCTCCAGGTTCGTGCCACGCAGCTTCGAGATCAGGCGCATGCCGTGGTAGATCAGCAGAGCGGCGGCCGTGCCCAGCGCGATACCGCCGAAGGTCATGTCGCCGACAACCCACGTGAAGTTTGCGATCGCGACGATCAGTGAGACTGCGGCGGTGTTCAGGTTCACCGGGTTGGAGAAGTCCACGCGGTTCTGCACCCAGATGCGAACACCCAGCATGCCGATCATGCCGTACAGGACCGTGCCCGCACCGCCGAGGACGGCGTGGGGGATCGCCTCGATGAGGGCGCCGAACTTCGGCAGCATCGACAGGGCGAACGCAACGCATGCGGCGATCACGTAGGCTGCCGTCGAGTAGACGCGGGTTGCCGCCATGACGCCGATGTTCTCGGCGTAGGTGGTCGTGCCCGAGCCGCCGCCGCTACCGGCCAGCATCGTGGAGATGCCGTCCGCCATGAGCGCGCGGCCCGTGATGTCATCCAGGTTCTCGCCCGTCATCGCGGACACGGACTTCACGTGGCCGACGTTCTCGGCGACCAGGACGAACACGACCGGCAGGAACAGGCCGAGGGTCGAGAAGGAGAAGGCGGGGGTGTGGAACTCGGGGAAACCGAACCAAGCGGCCTCGCCGACGCCGGAGAAGTCGACCTGACCCTGGATGATCGCGGCCACGTAGCCGATCAGCACGCCGATCAGGATGGAGAGGCGGCCGAGGATGCCCTTGAAGAGGACCGTCACGAGGCAGATCGACACGATCGTCACGACTGCGGTGATCGGGCCTTCCTTGACCCAGTCCCACGCAGCCGGCGCCAGGTTGAGGCCGATGAGTGCCACGATCGCGCCCGTCACCACGGGCGGCATGGCAGCGTCAATCCAGCGCACGCCCGCGAAGTGGACGATCAGACCGACGAGGGCGAGCGTCGCGCCCACCGCAATGATGCCGCCGAGCGCGTAAGGAGCGCCCAGAGATGCTGTCACTGCCTGGATCGGCGCGATCAGCGCGAACGAGGAACCCAGGTACGAGGGCAGACGGCCCGCCGTAATCAGGAAGAACAGCAGGGTGCCGATCGCGGTGAAAAAAAGCGTTGTTGACGGGGGGAAACCTGTCAACAACGGAACGAGGAACGTGGCGCCGCACATTGCGACCACGTGCTGGGCACCAATGCCAATAGTGCGAGGCCACGAGAGTCGTTCATTCGGGAGGACGACGTCGCCGGGGTTAATGGACGTGCCGTTACCGTGAAGCTTCCAACGGAACAGCGAGGTCTTCGTTTCGCTCATGAGCGTAAAAATCCGATCAGTTGATGGGCGGGATGGCCGTACCGGTCGGAATAACAGGGTAGCGCGTTCGCCCCCGTGCCCGCAGGTTTCGCCACGCGTAAACCCCTCCAGCGGGCAAAGTGTGGTGCATGCCCCTCCCGTTATGGAATAGTGGAGCACATGAGCCAGCCATCCCCGAACGTCGCCCCCACCGTCTCTGGCATGCCGTGGGCGAACCCGGACCTGGCCTCGCAGGCCAACCCGGCCGATGCCTCGTCCATGAACGTCGCTGGCGACCGCTATGGCTATGCGCCCGAGAGTGTGACGCGGGGGAGCGCGCCGGTCTCGTATGGTGATTTTCCGGGGACGGAGTACGTCAACGTCAGAGAGGTCTTCGCCGACGGCGGCTACACCTCCCCCGTGCCCATCACGAACCCCGTAGCCAAAGCCTCTCTCTGGTTCGCTGTCTTTGGTTTCTTTGGCTTCCCCATCATCGTCAGCATTGTGCTTGCGGTCATCGCCCTCATTCAGGCGCAATCTCTGCCCGATCGCATCGGTGCGCGGGAGGCTACCGCCGCCCTCGTGTTCGATGGGATTCTTGTCGGTATCGCTGCCTACATCTACGTGCTGGGGCTCGGTTAATCGACGAGGCCGGGGTGCCCCGCGTGCGTGTGGCTGACTATGCGGTGGCTGAGTCCGCGCGCCGCGTTGGTGTGCTCTACTGCTTTGGCTGCCTGAGATTCAGCGGGTTCGGCTCGCCTGTCTGTGCCCGCTTCGTTGCTGTTTTTCGTGAAATCTCAGGCCTGTGACCTGCTCCATTGGCCAGAATTGGCGCGGGGAGACATTTTTCGCTTATGATTGTCCGGCACGATGTGCACGGAGGATTCGCCTAGTGGCCTATGGCGCACGCTTGGAAAGCGTGTTGGGTGCAAGCCCTCGGGGGTTCGAATCCCCCATCCTCCGCCACCGGACCCCGGGACCGCTTCAGGTTCCGGGGTTTTTGTTGCGTATGGCGCCGCTGGTGTTCCGGGCGCCGTCGGGCCCGGCCGCCCGCGAGATCGCCACACGCGAGCCTGTGGCTCGGAGTGGTCGATCTCGAAGCCCGCCCGTGCCCTCCGGACCCTCCGGCGCCCTCTACACCGGCGGCACTTGTGGTGCTTGGACTAGCCCGGCCAGGCCCCGCCGCACACCGGCACTGCGGCAGATCCCTCTGACGCCCTCCACACCGGCGGCGCCCGCTCGACGTGTGGTTCGGCGCGTCGTCTCGATGCCCTGCCAGGCCCTGCCGCCGCCCACGAGCACCGCAGCCAGGCCCTGCCTTGATACTGCGCACCGGCGCCGTGGCAAGTTGTAGGTGGGCAGTCCTGTGGTGATGTGCTGCGCTTCGCCGCAGCTGCGCGCGCGGGGTGAAAACGTGTATGCTGGGGGCCGGTCCTCCGCGTGACGGTATCATCCGAACCTCCCCAGGGCAGGAATGCAGCAAGGATAAGGGTGCGCTGCCGGGTGCGCGGAGGATCTTTGTATATGCTGCTCGATCTTGGTCGACTGCAGGATGCATTTCTTCGATGTGGTTCAGGCCATAGCTCTTGATTTTGCATCCCGGCGAGGAGCGTGTAAGCTTATACCCAGCCAAACGGCAAGCGCCCGTAGCTCAATGGATAGAGCATCTGATTACGGTTCAGAAGGTTGGGGGTTCGAGTCCCTCCGGGCGCGCAGCGGCCCCCCTCGGTGCGATCCACCGGTGGGGGTTCTGCATTTCTACCGAGCACTCCTTCGGGAGTGCTTTTTTCATGCCCATCTGCTTGTGGTGGGCCCATCTGTGTGACGCAGGGCCGTTGTGTGTGGTCGTGGCCTAGATGGTGTATCGCAGGCGAGCCTTCGCAGGGGCTTGGAAGCGGATGATGGGCTGAAAGAAAAACCGCCCCCGCTTCATGGGACATGGGCTGTCATGAAACTTTCATCGCCCCAGCACGCTCACAATCGCCTATTTCCGATGAGTGGGGGCGATTTTTCTTTCAAGTGGCCCTTGTCGGTACGTTTTCGTGCAGTGCTGGGGCGATATTTCTTTCGCTCAGATCACTCGACGCGTCCTGTTGTGAAACAGGAAGTGCCAGTACTGGGTTTCCACGGCCCGTTGAAGAAACCGACGACACATTTGCTGGGGGTGGGTGGTTAGGTGAAACCAATAATCCCTTTGTCAGTGGCACATGCCCGGTTTCGGCGGTTTGTGAGTGCTCGGTGGGCCATTGGTGTCAGATGGTGTGTATGGCGGGCGTAGTTGGGCTTCGAGACGATGCGTCGAACCGCCGAACAGCGAGGCCGCCCCATTGGTGTGGGGGCGCCGGAGGGAATTGAAGGGCCTGGCTGCGGTGCCCATGAGTGACGACGACACCGCCGCCAGCCAAATTTCGCACGTAATTTATCGTGGTCATTTTTCGAGACGCCCCAAAAACGTTGCAATTCCAACGATTCAAATTCAATGTTTGAAGGAGTCGTAGAGGAATTACGTGCGAAGTTGCTGATTGACAGCCATAGCTGAACTTCAGGGCGACGCACCGAACCACACGTCAGCACACCAGGCGTCGCTGGTGTGGAGGGCGCTGGAGGGAATTGAAGGGCCTGGCTGCGGTGCCCGTGGGCGGTAGCGGGGCTTGGTCGCGGTGCCAGTGGGTGGCGGCGGGGCCTGGCCGGGCTTCGAGACGACGTGGATCGCCTCAGTACACCAGGCACCACTGGTGTGGAGGGTGCCGGAGGGACCGGAGGGCACGGGCGGGCTTCGAGGCGCGGCGCCGAACGAAGTGAGGCCGCCTAGCCTCGCGGGCGGCCGGGCCCTCCGGCGCCCGGAACACCCGTGGGGCCACAAGCAGCCCGGCCCAGCAGGGCATACGAAGCAAAACCTCAGGAACTGGGAGGAGTCACGATCCACGGCTCGGTCGGCAGGGAACGCAATCCTGAAATCCCCAGGGCCTCCGCAATGTCGGAGGCACAACGCGCCCCGGGCACTCCCAGGGACGACCCGATAAACGAAACGACGTCGTCGGTGGACCAGCCCAGGCCTCGTAGGTCAGAGAGGGTGACGGCGCCGTCGCGCTTGGCCAGCCGGGCCCCTGAAGGCGCGAGTGCGAGGGGCACGTGCGCGTAGGTCGGCTCGGGCGCCCCGAGCAGGTGGGCGAGCTGCGCCTGCGCGGGCGCCTGGGAGAGCAGGTCGAAGCCGCGCACGACCTGGTCGACGTCCTGGAACGCGTCGTCGACGACGGCCGCCAGGTTGTAGGCGGGCACGCCGTCTGCGCGGCGCACGACGAAGTGGTCGACGGGCCCGGTGTAGGAGCCGTGCAGCTCGTCGAACACCGTCCACTCGGGCGAGGGGGCGGCCAGGCGCAGCGCGGGGGCGCGCCCAGCGGCGGCCAAAGCCTCGCGCTTCGCCTCGCGCTCGGATTCGCTGAGCGTCAGGCAGGTGCCCGGGTAGTGGCCGGGCGGCACGTGCGGGGCGGAGGCGGCCTCGCGGATGTCGCGGCGGGTGCAGTAGCACTCGAAGATGAGGCCGCGCGCGGCCAGCGACGCCAGGGCGGCCTCGTGCGCGTCGGCCCGAGCGGTCTGGATGAGGGGCTCGCCGTCCCAATCCACGCCGATCGCCGCCAGGTCCTCGATCTGACGCTTGGCGGACCCGGCGCGCTCCCGGTCGATGTCCTCGATGCGCAGGACGAATCGCCGCCCGGTTGTGCGCGCCCACGCCCACGCGAGGATCGCGGTGCGCAGGTTGCCCAGGTGGAAGTCGCCCGTGGGGGAGGGCGCGAATCGTCCGGTGTTCGTCATGCGCCCAGTGTACGAGGCCGTGGCCGCCTCCCGGGATCCGCCTCCCTGGGGTGCAGTGTGCGGAGGGCGTACAGTGGGGTGCATGGCGAGAATGCGGGTGCCCGACTGGTTGGCGGTCTTTGTGGGCGGGGTCGTGGGGACGGCTGCGCGCGCTGGCCTGGACGAGGTCGCGAAGGCCTTGCCCGTGCGCGGCCTCTTCCTGTCCTGGTCGACGCTGACGGTCAACGCCGTGGGCGCCTTCCTCCTCGGCGCTCTGGCCGCGTGGGTGGCGGGTCGCCTGGCGCGCGGAGTGGGGGATGCGTCGTCGCTGAAAACACTGAAGCTCCTGATCGGCACGGGTTTTGCGGGCGCCTTCACGACGTACGGGACGTACATCGTCGCGTCGGTGGGCTACGCGTCGCCCAATGGAATTGTTGAGGCCGTCTCTCAGTCCCTCGGTCTCCTGGCCCTGGGTGGGGCCTGCGCCTGGGCGGGTATGCGCGTGGGGGAGTGGCTGTGTGGCGGCTCGGGCCCGCGCTCCGTTACCGATGAGGGGGAGCGAGCATGAGCGCAGCGACCTTCCTGTGTGTGGCCCTGGCCGGCGGCGTGGGCGCGTGCGCGCGCTTCTGGCTGGACCGTGGAACTCAACGCGCCCTGTCCACATGGGGCGACCCGGGGGGAGCGAAGCTCGGCATCCTGGTCGTCAACGTCATCGGGTGTTTCCTGGCCGGTGCGGCCACCCAGCTGGTGCCCGCTGATGTCATGCCGATTGTCTCGACCGGCTTCCTAGGTGGTTTTACGACGTTCTCGACCGCGCTCGTGGACGCGGTGACCCTGTGGGCCGACGGATTCCGTGGTCGCAGCCTCGCCCTCGCGCTCGGCACGTGGGCGGCCTCGTGGGGCGCGGCGCTCGCGGGCATCGCCGTTGCCGGATAGGGGTTTGTCGCGCAACTAGCCACTATACGGGCTGTTCGGTGAGGGTTTAGCCACGATACGGAGTTTTGTAACGGCATTCCGAGCGCTCGCCCACGTGGCCCTCATATGCTGATGGTGCGGGCCGTGTGGCCCAGTAACGGAGATGCACATGATTGACCTCACCGGGGTGTCCAAGGTCTACCCCGTGAAAAACGGCGGCGAAGTCGTCGCGCTTGATGGGGTGAACCTGCACGTCGATCGCGGCTCGATCCACGGGATCGTCGGCCGTTCCGGTGCGGGTAAGTCCACGCTCATCAGGTGTCTGACGGCCCTGGAGAAGCCCACCGAGGGCCATATTGTCGTCGACGGCCTCGATCTGTCGACGCTGTCGGGTTCTGCGCTGCGCGCCGCACGTCGCCGTATCGGAATGGTGTTTCAGGCCGCGAATCTCCTGGATGCTCGTACCGCCGCCGACAACATTGGCTACCCGCTCAAGCTCGCGGGCGTGCCTCGTGCGCAGCGCCGCGAACGCGTCGAGGAACTCCTTGAGCTCGTCGGCCTCGAAGGCCGCGGCGACTCCTACCCATCCCAGCTGTCGGGCGGCCAGCGTCAGCGCGTCGGCATCGCCCGCGCCCTGGCCGACAACCCCGCCGTGCTCCTGTGCGACGAGCCAACCAGCGCACTCGACACCGAGTCGACCGCTCAGATCCTTTCCCTGCTGCGCCACGTGCGCGATGTCGCCGGGGTCACCGTCGTCATCATCACCCATGAGATGGCCGTTGTCCGCGAGATCTGTGACTCCGTGACCCTCCTCGGCCACGGACAGGTCCTGCAGACCGGCCCCCTCGACGAGGTCGTGGCAGACCCCTCGACCCCGCTTGCCCGCGAACTGGTCCCCATGCCGGTCGTCGAATCGGTCCCCGCCCCCACGGCCGCCAGCCTTGACGGCCTGACGAAGAGCACCGTTCTCCTCGATGTCGTCTTCACCTCGCACCCGGGCGTGCCCACGGGCGCCACGGTCCTGCACCTGGCCTCGTCGATGGGCGCGGACGTGACCGCGGGAACCTTCGAGTCCCTCGGCAGCGTGCAGGTGGGCCGCCTGGCCCTCACCGTCCCCGCGTACCACGCTGACAAGATCATCGAGCAGCTGCGCAAGAACAACGTCCACGCGGAAGTGAGGACCCAATGACCACCGCATACCTCGCCGCCGCGACCGCCGCGCAGGTGGTCGTGCCCACAGGTAAGGGCGATCCCACGTGGTTCGATAACCCGGCCCTCACCGACAAGTTTGTGCCCGCGATCTTCGAGACCCTCATGATGACGGGCCTGTCGACCGTTTTTGCGGTCATCATCGGCACTCTCCTGGGTCTCGTCCTGGTTCAGACCGGTAAGGGCGGCCTCACCCCGAACAAGGGCGTGTACCAGGCCGTGTCCTTCGTCGTGAACATCGTGCGCTCCCTGCCCTTCATCATCGGCATCATCATGCTGATTCCGGTCACGAAGATGATCGTCGGCAAGTCCACTGGTTCGCTCGCGACCGTCGTGCCGCTCGTCATCCTCTCCGCGCCCTTCTTCGCGCGCCTCGTGGAGACGAACCTGTTGGCCGTCGACCCCGGAAAGATCGAGGCCGCCCAGATGATGGGTGCCTCCAACCGTCAGATCCGCTGGGGTGTCCTCATTCGCGAGGCCATGCCCGCCCTCATTCAGTCCATCACGACCCTGGCGATCACCCTCATCGGCTACTCCGCGATGGCGGGCGCAGTCGGCGGCGGCGGCCTGGGCCAGATGGCCATCAACTACGGATACAACCGCTGGCAGGACGACGTCATGATCTCCACCGTCGTCGCCATCATCGTCATCGTCCAGATCATCCAGCTGATCGGCGATATCCTCTCGCGCCTGGTCGACCACCGCGCGCGCTGACCGATCCGGTCAGGCCACCCCGGCCTCGATCATTCATCCCATCCAGTACGCAGAAGAAAAGAGAAACACCATGCGTCATCGCTCTCTCGCAGCTATCGGCCTGGCGGCCGTTGCCACCCTGGGCCTGGCGGCCTGCGGCGGCGGCTCCTCCTCCTCGGATGCTTCCGGCTCCTCCTCGGACGTCGTCACCCTGACCGTGGGCGCGACCCCCTCGCCCCACGCGAAGATCCTCACCTACATCAACGACAACCTGGCCGCGGACGCGGGCATCAAGCTCGACATCGTTGAGTACACCGACTACGTCCAGCCCAACACCGCGCTGAACGATGGCGACCTGGACGCCAACTTCTACCAGACCGTTCCCTACCTGGAGAACGCGGAGAAGCAGTTCGGCTACGACTTCGAGGCTGGCGAGGGCATCCACCTTGAGCCCCTCGGCGTGTTCTCCAACAAGCACAAGTCCCTCGACGAGCTGCCCGACGGCGGTACGATCGGTATCATCTCCGACACCGCGAACCAGTCCCGCGCGCTCGAGCTCCTGGCCACCCAGGGCCTCGTCTCGATCCCCGAGGGCGACGGCGACGTCAACATCAACACCGTCACCAAGCTGAAGAACTTCGACTTCCGCGAGGTCGAGGGCCCGCAGCTGGTCCGCTCGCTCGATGACTTCGACTACGCGGTCATCAACGGCAACTTCGCCCAGGAGGGTGGTAAGTCCATCTCCGGTGATGCTCTCGTCGTCGAGTCCCCCGTGGACAACCCGGCCGTTAACGTCCTCGTGTGGAAGGCCGGCTCCAAGAAGGCTGACGCCATCGCGAAGCTCGAGAAGCTCCTGCACTCCGATGAGGTCAAGCAGTACATCGAGCAGACCTGGTCGGACGGCTCGGTTATCCCGGCGTTCTGACCTGCGAGGCCGGGGCGCGCTGGCGCTCGTGCTGACAGATCGTAAGGGCTGCGGCTCTCGCATAGATAACGGGTGGGCCCCGGAACCCTACGGTTCCGGGGCCCACCCGTTCGTTCGCGCAAGCGGTGCGATCAGTTGGTGCGAGACTCGAGCGGGAACTCGGCGTCCGGCTCGTGCGTGATGCGGTTACGCATGTCGCGGCGGAAGACTTCGATGACCCACAGCCAGATGATGTGGCCGAAGAACTCGGAGAAGTGCTCCGCGAAGGGCTGGTTCCAGGGCGCCGGGACCGTACCCATCAGAGGCATGAGGACGACGTGGAAGGCCACGTACACGAAGATGCCGAAGGCGGCACCCTGCCAGAGCTTGATCTGCGGGAAGCGCTCGGCCAGCACGCAGTAGATGACCGCGAAGCCGATCGAGAACGCGAAGTGAACGATGAAGGAGACCCAGGGGAGCCCCTCGTTCCCGTTGTAGGTGTAGGACAGGTGGGTGACGCTCTCCGGGATGCCCAGCTGCTGGAGCAGTTCCTGGGGCGGGTTGGTGGCGTTGCGCTCGGGCGTACGCGGAGGCAGCGGCACCTCCCAACCGAACTTCACGATGGCGGAGACGATTCCGCCGAGAACACCTGCGAGTGCTGCGACGCCGTAGCGGCGGCGCTTCGGATTGGTCTGAATCAGTGCCATGTGACAAGCATGAAACGCACGTAGGGCATTTTCGAGGCTTCGGGGTGCTTAGCGCTCAAGGTCACACAAGGGTGTAATGAGGGAAAATGGGCTAAAAATAGCCAAGGAGGTTAATTTATGCCTTGATTTAACGAGTAAATATGAGGGGCGGGTGCGGGATGAAAGTCCCGCACCCGCCCCTCATGTGGCGTTAAGTGCGTCGCACCCCGGCGCTGTGATGCGCGAGGGGCGCGTGCCTCGTCAGTCGACGATGCCGTACAGACGGTCGCCCGCGTCGCCCAGGCCGGGGACGATGTAAGACTTCTCGTTGAGGTGATCGTCGACGGCAGCGACGACGACGTTCACGTCGGCGCGATCGCCGATCGCGTCCTCAAGGGTCTTGATGCCTTCCGGAGCGGCCAGGATGCACACGCAGGTGACGTCCTTGGCGCCGCGCTCGAAGAGGTAGTTGGTGGCGGCAACCATGGTGTGACCGGTGGCCAGCATGGGGTCGAGGATGAAGCACTGGCGGCCCGACAGGTCGTCCGGCAGGCGGTTCGCGTAGGTCTCGATCTCCAGGGTGTCGTCGTCGCGACGCATGCCCAGGAAGCCAACCTCGGCTGTGGGCAGCATGCGGGTCATGCCCTCGAGCATGCCCAGGCCTGCGCGCAGGACGGGCACGACGATCGGGCGAGGCTCGGAGAGCTTCAGTCCGACCGTGGGAGCGACGGGGGTCTCGATGGGGGTCTCGGTGACGGCCACCTCGCGTGTCGCCTCGTAGGCGAGCAGGGTAACCAGTTCGTCCACGAGCTGGCGGAACGTCGCCGACGGCGTTTCGCGATCCCGCAGGACGGTGAGCTTGTGGGTGATCAGGGGGTGATGAGCAACGTGGAGGCGCATGGTTATAGGCTACCTCGTTCGCATGCGGAAACGCACTCCGGTGTGCCGAAGCCGAGGTGAGTGCCTCTTGTGTGCCCCGTCGCGCAGGTTGGTGGCCGCCGTTGCGGTCGTATCGTCAGTGCATGTCAAACTCATTGGTCACATTAGCACCACGAGTCACGATGGACTCCAACTACCCCAACAGTCGTTTGGCCGGTAAGCTAGGAGGGTGACCGTGAATGAGCAGTACCGCGAAGCAATGGGCAAGGCCCTCTTCCTGGCCAACCGCGCCCGCGAGACGGGAGACGTTCCCGTCGGAGCCGTCGTCGTCGACGAGGACGGCCGCATCATCGGACGCGGGTGGAACTGCCGCGAGGCCAACCATGACCCTGCAGGCCACGCCGAAATCGTCGCCCTGCGCGAGGCGGGCCACGCCCGAGGAACGTGGCGCCTGACCGGCTGCACGCTGATCGTCACCCTCGAGCCCTGCACGATGTGCGCGGGCGCCATCCTTGCCTCTCGCATCGACCGCGTCGTCTTCGGCGCCTGGGACCCCAAGGCTGGCGCTGCCGGATCCCTGCGCGACGTCCTGCGCGATGCTCGCATGCCGCACCCGACCGAGGTCGTCGGCGGTGTCCTCGCACAAGAGGCCGCCATGCAGCTGCGCTCCTTCTTCCTCGGCTGCCGCACGCCCGACGAAATGCCCGTCGTCCAGGCCCCCGTTCATGAACCCGGCGACATCGTCGCGCCCATCGTCGTCCCCTACGAGGAGGACGAGGCGCCCGAGCCGATTCGCGAGGAAGCGGCCCGCGAGGAACTCCCCCATGACGAGGGTGTTCCCGCCCAGCTCGTTACCCCCGAGGCTCCCGCAGCTCCGGCAGCTCCCGCTGAGCCCACGAATGCCCCTGCCCACGCCGCGCGCGTCCCCAGCCGCCACCGCGGCACCGAGGCGTCGCCCCTGCCTCGTCGAGTGGGCCGCCCCTTCTCCGAGCGCGTCTCCGGCAATGCCGACAACCCTGCCGACATCCCCGCGGGCGAATCGATCGAACCCGGCGCGCCAGTGTCCGCCACGCCGTCGCAGCCGCCCTATCGCAGCGCCGCGCCGGTCATGCCCGCCGTGTCGCCCGACGTGACGCGCGGTCCCATTACGCGCTCCGTTCCCCAGATTCGACCCGTCCACGTACGCCCCTCCGCGTCCGTGCCCGAAGGCCTCTACACGCCCGCTCAGCCCGGCCGTCCCGTGTCTCAGCCGCTGCGCGATAGCGCGCCCCGTCCTCCGGCTCCCGCGCCCGAACAGCCTGCCCAGGTCGTGGAAGAGCCGATCCCCGCGCCGCCCGCGTTCCCGCAGCGCGCCACGTCGCGCCAGAGCGCGCGCCCGCAGCGCCCCCTCCCGCAGGCTTTCGAACCCGAGCCCGCGCGCCGCGTCGACTACGAACTGTCCCCTCGGCAGTTCAACGACGTCGACCCCATTACCTCCGGGATTCGCGTGCGCCGCTCTGCGCGCCGCCGCGGCAATGCTCGTCACTGACATGATCCCCGCGCGCGTTATCACGGTCTCGGACCGCTGCTCTGCCGGCCTCGCCGAGGACCTCTCCGGTCCCCTCGCCGCACGCCTCCTCGCGGATCACGGCGTTGACGCCTCGGTCGTGATCGTTCCCGACGAGGTCGACGCCATCCGCGCTGCGATCACCACGGCCGTGGAGGACGGCGCCCGCTTCGTGTTCACGACCGGTGGGACCGGTCTCGCGCCCCGCGACGTCACCCCCGAGGCCACCGAGCCCCTCCTCGTCACCCGCATCGACGGCCTCGCCGACGCGATTCGGCGCCGAGGCGAGGAAAAGGTCGCCTCCGCAGCCCTGTCGCGAGGCCTCGTCGGCGTGACCGCGCGATCCCCCGAGGGTGCCCTCGTCGTCAACGCACCCGGCTCGCGCGGCGGCGTCACCGACGCCGTGGCCGTCATCGGCCCGCTCGTCGCCCACATCATCGACCAGCTCGCGGGCGGCGACCACCCGCGCGCATAAAAGCCTGAAATTACAACGAAAAGGCCGCCCGGCGTACACGCTGCGGGCGGCCTCCTCGTACGTCGGGGCGTCAGTCCTGCGGATCCTCCGGGCGCACCCAGTCGCCGCTGCGGCCACCCGACTTCGCCACGATCTTCGCCTCGCGGATGCGGGCGGAGCGGTCCACGCCCTTGACCATGTCGACGATCGCGAGAGCCGCAACCGTCACCGAGGTCAGCGCCTCCATCTCCACGCCCGTGCGGTCAGCCGTGCGCACGGTCGCGCGGATCGCCACGTGATCGTCCTCCAGGCTGAGGTCCACCGCGCAGCCGTGCACGCCAATCGTGTGCGCGAGGGGCAGCAGCTCGGGGACGCGCTTCGCCGCCGAAATGCCGGCCACGCGCGCCACCGCCAGAACGTCGCCCTTCGGCACGGTACCGTCACGCAGTGCCTGCATGACCTCGGGCGAGCAATCCACGCGGCACACGGCGCTCGCCTGGCGCACCGTCGGATTCTTCGCGGTCACGTCCACCATGTAGGCGGCGCCGTCCTCGTTGAGATGCGTAAATTTCACGGTTTCCTCTCGTTAATTCTCAGTAGTAGCGTCAGCCCACGAGCGGGACGACCGCCAGCTCCTGGCCGGCCTCGACCGCCTCGACGTCCGGCGCGACCACGCCGATCGCCTCCGCGTTCGCGAGCGAGGCCACCAGGTGCGACTTCGACCCCAGGGGGGTGCACCGGTTCCACCCAGCGGGTCCCGGCCTCGTCCCCGGGCGCATCCACGAAGCGAAGCGGGATGAACTGCGTCTTTTCAGGCGGGCAGTCCCAGCCCACGTGCGCGCGGGCGATGATGCCGCTCGGGACCGTTGCGCCGTGCTCGGGGGCGACGAGGCCGGACATGACCGCCAGCGCGCCCGCGACGTACATGTGGAACGTCGTAAAGACCGAGACCGGGTTGCCGGGCAGGCAGATCACCGGCGTCTCGCGACCGCCTGCGCCCACCCGCGTCGAACCGACGCCCTGCGGGCCGCCGGGCTGCTGTGCGACGTGGTGGAAGCCCGCGTCCGTGCCAAGTGTCAGGCGCACGACCTCGAAGGCGCCCGCCGAAATGCCCCCGGCCGTGAGAACCAGGTCGGCCTCCGGAGCCTCATCGAGGGCCGCGCGCAGCTCGGCCGGGGTGTCCCCCGTGCGCAGGTGCGCGACGACCTGCCCGCCGGCCTCCTCGACGAGGCCGCGCAGCAGGATGCCGTTCGAATCGGGGATCTGTCCGCGCTCGAGGGCCTCGCCGGCGCGCTTGAGCTCGGTGCCCGTGGAGACGACGATCACGCGCGGGCGGGGCAGGACCGTGAGGGTACCGTGCCCGACCGAGGCGGCGGCCGACAGGGCTGTCCCGTCCAGGATGCGGCCCGCCTCCAGGACCGGGGAGCCGGCCTCGAGGGCCTCGCCCGCCACGCGCACATTCGTGCCCAGCTTCGGGGCAACGCGGATCTCGACGGTGTCGGGCGCCTGCGCGATGCCCGCCGCGTGGTCCGTGTGCTCGACCTTCACGACGGTGTCCGCGCCCTGTGGGATCGGCGCGCCCGTCATGATGCGCCAGGCCTGCCCCTTCTCGAGGCGGTTCTCACGGGTGTCGCCTGCCGGAATATCGCCCGCGACGGGCAGAGTCCACGGGCCCTCGCCCTCCAGGTCCTCGCGGCGTACCGCGAACCCGTCCATCGCGGAGTTCGTAAAGGGCGGCAGAGGAATCAGAGAAAAGACGTCGACCGCCAGGCGGCGACCCAGGCATTCCTCGATGGGAAGCGTGTCGTGGGGGAGGACGTGGCTGAGCGCCAGCGCCTCGATCAGCTCGCGATGCTGCGCGGTAGACAGGGCGGGATCGTGCATGCCACCAGTGTAGGGCCAGGTGGGGTGGGCGAGGCGTGTGGGGCGGATTCGCTCATGGTGTTGTGGGGCTGCTTTTTGGGCAGCTGGGCGCGGCGTCTGCCTCGCGCCCGCTGCACGAGGCGTGGGCCGGGTTGTGCGGTTGTGGCGCGTTTTAGCGACCTGGATATGGGACGCAAGGGGGGAATTGCAGCATTAGGGGTGCGACACGCCGGCGACACGCCGCTGGAAGGCTTCGTGTAGTGCAAAACCCCCGTTGGGTCGACAGTCCTCATGTTGTCTCATCCCCAGGCGCGCGTCTAGCGCCGCGCGGACCTGCGCAACGAACTCGTCCGGATGATCGAGGTCGTGCCAGCCAATGCGGATGATGTGCCAGCCCTCGGCTTCGAGGTGGCGTTGGCGCTCGCGCTCGCGGGAGAGTGACGCGTGGATGCTGCGGGCGTCGTCCCCGTATTTGGCGCGGCCGTCGAACTCGATGCCGACTTTTTCGGCTGCGAACGCGCAATCGATGAAATAGCGACGACCCCGTGTGTGCACCTCGACCTGTGTGCGCATGCCTGTCAGGCCGGCGGCGCACAGCTCGTACAGTACGCGCGCTTCTCCGGGGGAGGCGCATCCGGCATCTGCATGGGTGATGATCCACTGTGCTTGAGAGCGTCCTCTTGCCCGATTACCCAGCTGTTTCAGCTCTCGCTCAAGAAAGAACTTCCATGACTCCTCGTTGTTGCGCGACGCTTTCATGTGGAAGTTGTCGAAGTGCGTGTAGGCGTGGGCGTTCATGCACATCTGCGTGAAAGCATCACGTCGATTGCGTGACGTGCGGGCCGCAGTAATCTGCGCAGATTCAAGGTTCTCAATGAGGAGCCCGCGTGTGTCGCTGATAGCAGGGAGGTGACGGACGTGCCTGGGCTTGACCTTTATGGGAGCAAAGGTGTGAGTGCCGATTGCTATGGCGGGCAGGACGATGGGGTGGATAGTGAATGATGCGGCAACCGTGATGGGTGGAAGCGGGGGGATTACTTCCATAGCCGTGCGCCCATAGTGCACATTGTCCGGTAGTAACGAGAGTTTGATGCGTGTGCGCAAGGTGGTAGAGGCGCGCGGCGAGCACGACCTCTGGTAGGTGTTCGACGCCGATATTTCGCAGCTTCGCCAGGTCAAGGTAGGTCCTACCCGCAATTTTTACTGCCGTCGGCACCCTCGTCAGACCGTGATGACTCGAGCGAGGGACTCGAATAATTGCACGTTCAACAATTCCTAGGATGTAGGGGGCTCCGATGCCCCCATCTTCTGGGCTCATGCATGAATTCTAGTGCATTGAAGATCGGTTTGTGACAGTTCGAGCGAGTTGAGTTGGTCTGATTTCGTTTCGACTGAATAGCGGGTGGAGTCCAAAGTTTCCACCGGTGGCGGCGGGCGACTGACTGGCCCGAGGCCGTGGCCGGGGAGTGGAGCCGCTGCGCGGGTGGAGCGTCGGATGTGCCTGCCAGCGCTGAAGGCGGCGCCGACGGCGGTGCGGCAGTCGTTCCTTCCCGGGTGAGTGGGGGGGGAATTGCAGCATTAGGGGCGCGACACGCCGGCGACACGCCGTGGCGGAACTTCTAGTGCTGCCAAACCCCCGGTTGGGTGGCCTGATGGGCTGTTGTTGGTGGGTCGGTGGGTACGACTTGGCGAGGTGCAGACTGGGGCGGGCGGTTGTGGCGCGATCGGGTGGTCTGGCGGTGGGCTGTAAAAGGGGGAATTGCAGCATTAGGGGTGCGACACGCCGGCGACACGCCGTGGCGGAACTTCTAGTGCTGCCAAACCCCCATTCGGTTCGATGTGTCGCGGTGTCAGGTGTCCCGAAGGGTGTGGCGCGTCGCGGAGAGGGGGTGAGTGCCGACGATCTCCCCTCGTGTTGCGCGGGAGTCGCAATATCTGCCCAATGGTGGGGTGGGTGGTGCAGGTGCCTGTCGCTTTTGTCTCAGCGACGAGGCAGGGGCCGCGTCTTGCCGTTCGCGCTTGTTTTTTCAAGGGGCGAGCACCGGGTAAAACGCGGTAGGGTTGCGCCATGTCTGTCGAGTTCGTTTCCGCCTCTCAGGCGGCAGATGCGGCGGCGTGTGACGCGCCGCTGCGGCTCGTCGACACCTTCGGGCGAGTGGCCCGCGACCTGCGTGTGTCGCTCACCGACCGCTGCAACCTGCGCTGCTCCTACTGCATGCCCCCCGAAGGCCTGGACTGGCTGCCCACCGAGGAAACCCTGACGGACGATGAGGTCGTGCGCCTCGTGCGCGTTGGCGTCGAGCGGCTCGGGATCCGCCAGGTCCGCTTCACCGGCGGGGAGCCCGCTGCTGCGCCGAGGCCTTGAGGGGATCATCGAAGAGTGCTCCCACCTGCGCACCGACGAGGGGAATCGCCTGGACTTGGCCCTCACGACGAACGCGCTCGGTCTGGCCAAGCGCGCACAGGGCCTGAAGGATGCGGGCCTGAACCGCGTCAACATTTCGCTTGATTCCCTGGACCCCGAGCACTTCGCTGCGATCACCCGCCGCGACCGCCTCGGCGACGTCCTGGAGGGCATCGAGGCTGCCGCCCGCGCCGGGCTGAGCCCCATCAAGGTCAACGCCCTGGTGCTGCGCGGCATGAACGAGGCCGACCTGCCCGACCTGGTCGACTACTGCCTGGACCGGGGCATCGAGCTGCGCGTCATCGAGCAGATGCCGATCGGCCCGCCGGACACGTGGGATCGCCAAAACATCATGACGGCCGACGAGATCCTGCACATCATGGGCACTCGCCACACGCTGACCCCCGCGCCTCGCGAGGATCCGCATTCGCCCGGCGGGACGCTGGATCGTCGACGGTGACCCGACGAAGCGCCTCGGAGTCATTGCCTCCGTGTCCGACCCCTTCTGTAGCGCGTGCGACCGCACCCGCCTGACCTCGGACGGCATGGTGCGCTCCTGCCTGTTCTCCACCGAGGAGACATCCCTGCGTGACCTGCTGCGGGGCGGCGGGGACGACGCGCAGATCGCCGCCCGATGGGCCGACGCGATGTGGGCGAAGCCGGCCGCACACGGGCTCAATATCGACACTTTTGCTCGCGCGTCGCGCACCATGAGCCGTATTGGTGGGTAGCCTCCCATTAATTTCGTGACGCCGATGTTTTCTAACAGCGGTCAATTGCTCGTTTGTCGCTGGGGAAAACATCTCTGGCAGGCGCACTTTTCCCTGTACTCACAAGGGTGATGTACGTCCCAACACGTTCCTGTGGGTTACGTCATTTCAATTGGTAGCCTCCGTGTTAAAGAATGTCCGGCGTGCGCCTGCGCCCGGACATCCCTTCCAACACGAGGAGAGCCATGAGCGCGACCGACCCCGCGGCCAAGAAGAGCCGCTACCTGCTCACTGACTGGAACCCCAACGACGAATCCAAGTGGGACTCGAAACTCGCGTGGCGCACGCTGTGGATCACGACGTACTCGCTGATCCTGGCCTTCTGCGTGTGGTTCCTGCCCAGCGCGATCGCGCCCAAGCTGACGCTTCTCGGCTTCAACCTGGACAAGTCGCAGCTCTACTGGCTGACCGCCCTCCCCGGCCTCGCCGCCGGCATCCTGCGCCTCATCTACATGTTCCTGCCCCCGCTCATCGGCACCCGCAAGCTCGTGGGCATCACCTCCCTGCTGTGCATCATCCCCATGGCCGGCTGGTTCTACGTCGTCCAGGACAACACGACCCCCTACTGGGTCCTGCTGACCCTCGCCTTCATGTGTGGAATCGGCGGTGGCGCGTTCTCCGGCTACATGCCCTCCACCGGCTACTTCTTCCCCAAGCGCCTCGCCGGCACGGCGCTCGGCCTGCAGGGCGGCATCGGCAACCTCGGCATATCCGTCATCCAGCTGGTCGGCCCCATCCTCATGGGCTTTGGCCTTTTTGGTCTGACCTGGCTGGCGCCCCAGAAGCAGGTTGCTGGCGACGGCGCCGGCCAGGAGATCTGGGTCTACAACGCCGCGGCCTTCTTCATCCCGTGGTGCATCCTCGCGGCGGTCCTCGCCTTCATCTGGCTGCGCGACGTTCCCGTCAAGGCCAACATCAAGCAGCAGCTGGACATCTTCTCCAACCCCAACACCTGGTACATGACCATCCTCTACGTCATGACCTTCGGCCTGTTCTCCGGCTTCTCCGCCGTCTTCGCTCTCCTGATCAACAACCAGTTCGGTGACCAGTCGGCCCTCAACCTGGGCGTCAAGGGCGCGACCTTCGCCTTCCTCGGCCCCCTCATTGGCTCGATCATCCGCATGTCCTGGGGCATCTTCTGCGACCGCATGGGTGGCGCCATCTGGACCTTCATCTCCGGCGTCGGCATGGCCATCACCCTGGGCGGTATCGCCTGGGTTCTGCGCAACCCCACAGGCTGGACCGACTTCTACATCTTCATGGCGCTCATGCTCACCATGTTCCTGTTCTCCGGCTTTGGTAACGCCGGTACCTTCAAGCAGATGCCGATGATCATGTCGGCCCGCCAGGCCGGCGGCGCCATCGGCTTCACCTCCGCCATCGCATCCCTCGGCCCCTTCCTCGTCGGCGTCGCTCTCTCCGCGGTCGGCACTGGCGGTGCATGGGCCTTCTTCCTGGGCTGCGCCATCTTCTGCGCCCTGTGCTCGGTCCTGTGCTGGATCATGTACGCGCGCAAGAACGCCCCGTTCCCCGGCTGATCCACCCGGCACTGCGTGGTGCCAACGGACCTGCCACTGCCTCGTCAATCGACTCTTAGGAGCACCCCATGACGAATCTCGAATCCGATATGACCTTCCCGACCTACGGCGGCGAGGTCAAGCCCGCGACCGGCGCGACCCTGTTCGCGCTCGGCTCGTGGCTGCGTCGCGGCAAGGCGTCCGCCGACGCGCGCCAGCTCTTCCTCGAGGGCGGCCGCGAGGGCGACTCCTTCTACCGCGACCGCTGGAGCTACGACAAGATCGTGCGCTCCACCCATGGCGTGAACTGCACGGGCTCGTGCTCGTGGAAGATCTACGTCAAGGACGGCGTCATCACCTGGGAAACCCAGCAGACTGACTACCCGACCACCGGCGCGGACATGCCCGAGTACGAGCCCCGCGGCTGCCCGCGTGGCGCGGCGTTCTCGTGGTACGAGTACTCGCCGACCCGTATCAAGTACCCCTACGTGCGCGGCGTCCTGCTCGACATGTTCCGCGAGGCCAAGAAGCGCCTCGGGGATCCCGTCCACGCGTGGGCCGCGGTCGTCGAGGACCCGGAAAAGGCGCGCGCCTACAAGTCGCAGCGTGGTCGCGGCGGCATGGTCCGCGTGTCCTGGGAAGAGGCGATGGAGATCGTCGCCGCTGCCTACGTGCACACGATCAAGCAGTACGGCCCCGACCGCATCGCCGGCTTCTCGGTCATCCCCGCCATGTCGATGATCTCCTACGGTGCGGGCGCCCGCTTCCACGAGCTCATCGGCGCCACCATGCTGTCCTTCTACGACTGGTACGCGGACCTGCCCCCGGCCTCCCCGCAGGTGTTCGGCGATCAGACCGACGTGCCCGAGGCCGGCGACTGGTTCAACTCGCAGTACCTCATCATGTGGGGCACGAACCTGCCGCTGACCCGTACCCCTGACGCCCACTTCATGGCCGAGGCCCGCTACCACGGCCAGAAGGTCATCGTCGTGTCCCCGGACTTCGCGGACAACACGAAGTTCGCGGACGACTGGTTGCGCGTCCAGCCCGGCACGGACGGCGCCCTGGCGCAGGCCATGGGTCACGTCATCCTCAAGGAATTCCACGTCGGCAAGCGCGAGCCCATGTTCCTTGATTACATGAAGCGCTACACCGACTCCCCGTTCCTCGTGGAGATCGGCGAGGTCGGCGAGGGCGCCCACGAGGGAATCGACCCGACGACCCTGGTCCCCGGCAAGTTCCTGACGGCCGCCAAGATGCCCGCAGGCACGACCGAGCGCACTGAGAACAACCAGTTCCGTCCCCTCGTCATCGAGGCCGACGGCACGGTCAAGGATCCGGGTGGCACGCTTGCCGATCGCTTCGGCGAGGAGGGCGCCGGCCACTGGAACCTCAACCTGGATGGCGTCGAGCCCGTCATGTCCATCATGGACACGGACGAGTGGGAGCCCGTCGAGATCGCCCTGCCGCGCTTCGACCTGCCCGCGGCCCCCGGCCAGGCCTCGGTCGGTGGCGGCTACGTCCTGCGTGGCGTGCCCGCGCGCCGCGTCAACGGCCGCCTCGTGACGACCGTGTTCGACATCCTGCTCGCCCAGTACGCCGTTGAGCGTGAGGGCCTGCCGGGCCAGTGGCCCACCGACTACATGGACGCCTCCACGCCGGGCACGCCCGCGTGGCAGGAGGAGTTCACCTCGGTTCCCGCCGGAGCCGCCATCAAGATCGGTCGCGAGTTCGCGCAGAACGCGGTGGAGACCGAGGGCCGTTCCATGATCCTCATGGGCGCCGGCACGAACCACTACTACCACTCCGACCAGATGTACCGTACGTTCCTGGCGCTCACGGAAATGTGTGGCACCCAGGGCCGCAACGGTGGCGGCTGGGCCCACTACGTGGGTCAGGAGAAGGTCCGCCCGATCATGGGTTGGGGCTCCTTCACCTTCGCCCTGGACTGGGCGCGCCCGCCGCGCCAGATGATCTCCACCGGGTGGTACTACATGACCACCGACCAGTGGCGCTACGACGGGGCCCCGGCCTCGGCGATGGCGAACCCGATCAGGTCCTCGCACCTGGACGGCAAACAGCTGGTCGACACGCTCGTCGAGTCGGTTCAGCGCGGCTGGATGCCCTGCTACCCGACGTTCTCCAAGGGCTCGACCCAGCTGGGGCGTGAGGCCGCCGAGGCCGGCATGGCCCCCGCGGAATACGTGTCCCAGGAGCTGCGTGAGGGTCGCCTCCAGTTCGCGATCGAGGACCCGGACGCCCATCACAACGTCCCGAAGATCCTCGCGAACTGGCGTACGAACCTGCTCGGCTCGTCCGCGAAGGGCACCGAGTTCTTCCTGCGCCACATGCTGGGTACCGGCAACGAGGTCAACGCGCAGGAGCTGGAAGAGGGCAACCGCCCCGCGTCCGTCAACTGGCGTGAGGCTCACCCCGGCAAGCTCGACCTCATGTGGGTCGCGGACTTCCGTAACACCTCGACGACGCTGCACTCCGACGTCGTGCTGCCCGCCGCCACCTGGTACGAGAAGCACGACCTGTCCTCCACGGACATGCACCCCTTCATGCACTGCTTCGACGAGGCCGTGAACCCGCCGTGGGAGGCACGCACCGACTTTGAGGTGTTCCAGACCCTGGCTCACCTCGTCGGCCGCATGGCCCCCGGCCACCTGGACATCCAGACGGACGTCGTCGCCGTCCCGCTGGGGCACGACTCCCCGGACGCCATGACCATGGCGGATGGCGTCGTCCCCGAGCAGACGTGGACGCCCGGCAAGACCATGCCGAAGCTGGTCCCGATCGAGCGCGACTACAGGCAGGTCGGATACAAGTTCGACCGCATGGGACCGCTCCTGCCCAAGGCCGGCCTGGCCTCGAAGGGCGTGGCGTACAACGTGCAGGAGGCGTACGAGCAGCTCGGCGACCTCAACGGCCGCGCCCCCATGGACGGCAACGCCGGCGAGGGCATGCCGCTGTGCGACACCGCCATCAAGGCGGCGAACATGGCGCTGCGCTTCTCGGGCACCACGAACGGCTCGCTGGCCGTTCAGGGCTTCCGCACGCTGGAAAAGCGCGTCGGCAACGAGATGGCGTTCCTGGCCGAAGGTGACGAAGAAAAGAAGATCACCTACCAGGACACCGTCCTGCAGCCGCGCAGCGTCATCACCAGCCCCGAGTGGTCGGGCTCCGAGCACGGCGGTCGCCGCTACAGCGCCTTCGTGCAGAACGTCGAGTGCCGCAAGCCGTGGCACACGCTGACGGGCCGCCCGCAGTTCTATGTCGACCACGACTGGATGATGGACATGGGCGAGTCCCTGCCGATCTTCCGTCCCCCGCTCGACCTGGCGCACATCTACGGTGAGCGCCCCGTCGGCGACCACCGTCCCGGTCAGCCGGGTCAGGCCGAGGTCGCGGTTCGCTACCTGACGATCCACAACAAGTGGGCCATCCACTCCCAGTACTACGACAACCCGTACATGCTGACGCTGGGTCGTGGTGGCCAGACGGTGTGGATGAGCCCGCAGGACGCCGAGAAGATCGGTGTGCGCGACAACGAGTGGATCGAGGCGAAGAACCGTAACGGCACCGTGTCGGCTCGCGCCGTTGTCTCCCACCGTATCCCGGAGGGCACGGTGTTCATGCACCACGCCCAGGATCGCCAGATCAACACCCCGCTGAACGAGGAATCCGGCAAGCGCGGCGGTACGCACAACTCGCTGACGCGAATCTTCATTAAGCCGACCCACCTGGCCGGCGGATACGCGCAGTTCGCCTACGCGTTCAACTACTACGGTCCCACCGGCAATAACCGCGACGAGGTCACGGTTATCCGCCGCCGCTCCCAGGAGGTGCAGTTCTGATGAAGGTCATGGCTCAGATCGCGATGGTGATGAACCTCGACAAGTGCATCGGCTGCCACACCTGTTCGGTCACTTGTAAGCAGGTGTGGACCAACCGCGAGGGCACCGAGTACATCTGGTTCAACAACGTCGAAACCCGTCCCGGCGTGGGCTACCCCCGCGGCTGGGAGGACCAGAAGAAGTGGAAGGGCGGCTGGAAGCGTACCGCCACCGGCCGCCTCGTTCCCCGTCAGGGCGGACGCGTCGCCTCGCTCGCGAAGATCTTCGCGAACCCGACGCAGCCGACCATGAAGGACTACTACGAGCCGTGGACGTACGAGTACGACAAGCTGCTCCAGGCGCCCGCGAACTCCCGCGCGATCCCGACGGCCCGCGCGAAGTCCTCAATCACGGGCGAGCACATCGACAAGCCCGAGTGGGGCCCGAACTGGGACGATGACCTCGGTGGCTCCATGGAGACCCTGGATCAGGACCCGGTCCTGCACCAGATGAACCTCCAGGTCGCCAAGACCATCGAGGACGCGTACATGTTCTACCTGCCTCGCATTTGCGAGCACTGCCTGAACCCGACCTGCGTGTCGGCGTGCCCCTCGGGCGCGATGTACAAGCGCACCGAGGACGGCATCGTCCTGGTCGACCAGGATCAGTGCCGCGGCTGGCGCATGTGCGTGTCCGCCTGCCCCTACAAGAAGGTCTACTTCAACCACAACACGGGCAAGGCCGAGAAGTGCACGCTGTGCTACCCGCGCCTCGAGGTCGGCCAGCCGACCATCTGCTCGGAGACCTGCGTGGGCCGCCTGCGCTACATGGGCGTGCTGCTCTACGACGCGGACCGCGTCACCTGGGCCGCCTCCCAGGAGGACGAGCGCGACCTGTACCGCGCCCAGCGCGAGATCCTGCTCGACCCGAACGACCCGCAGGTGGTCGCCCAGGCTCAGGCCAACGGCGTTCCCCACTCGTGGATCAAGGCCGCCCAGCAGTCCCCGATCTGGAAGCTCATCACCGAGTACGAGGTCGCCCTGCCGCTGCACCCCGAGTTCCGCACCCTGCCGATGGTCTGGTATGTGCCGCCGCTGTCCCCGGTCGTCGACCAGGTGACCGCGTCCGGCAGCGACGGCGAGGACCACAAGGTCCTGCTGTCCGCCATCTCGCAGATGCGTATCCCGCTGGAGTACCTGGCCGGCCTGTTCACGGCCGGAGACACGGCTCCCGTGGAGCTGGCGCTGCGTCGCCTCGCCGCGATGCGCTCCTACATGCGCGACGTCTTCGTCGACAACCCGACGAACGAGGAGATCCCGGCCTCCGTGGGCATGACCCCGGAGAAGGTCAAGGAGATGTACCGACTGCTGTCGATCGCCAAGTACGACGACCGCTTCGTCATCCCGACCGCCCACCCCGAGATGCCGCGCGGCATCAAGGAGCTCGAGGGCTGCCCGGTGTCCTACGACGTCGAGGCCTTCCACGGCCTGGCCCCCGCCACGTCGAACCGCCCGATGGGTGGCTCGTCGCCGGAGGGACGCCAGATGCTCCCCCTTGAGGTCGTTCGATGAGCACTTTCGTCGGCATTCCGCGCATTCCTACGGCCGCTCCGGAAACGGAGATGGATCCGCAGGACGCGCGCGGTGTGCGCATGGCGGTCTCGGTCCTCCTGGACTACCCGGGAGATGACTTCGAGACCAAGCTGGACGCGGTCGAGGAGGCTCTGGCGGACCTGCCGGAGCCGGCCTCGTCGTCCCTGGCCGCGTTCGTGAGCTACGCTCGCGCCGCTGGCCTGCGCGCCATGCAGACCACCTACGTGGAGACGTTCGACCAGCGCCGCCGCTGTGCGCTCGGCCTGACGTACTACACGCACGGCGACACCCGCGGACGCGGCCAGGCCATCTTGGCCTTCAAGGAGATCCTGCGCCGCGCCGGTTTCGAGATGGAACGCGAGGAGCTTCCCGATCACTGCCGGTGGTCCTGGAGTTCGCGGCCTTCGACGAGACCGGCACGGCCGAGGGCCTGCTGCGCTCCAACCGCGAGGGCATCGAGGTGATCCGCACGGCCCTGCGCGCCGCGGACTCCCCGTACGCGCCGCTGCTGGATGCGCTGGTCGCGACGCTGCCCGAGCCGGACGAAAAGACCATTGAGGGCTTCCGTAAGCTCATTAGCCAGGGGCCGCCCACCGAGCTGGTGGGTGTGGGCGATCTGTCTGCGACGCCCTTCCCGACTTCCGATTCAACGATGGGACGGTAACGTTCATGGAATCCGCACTTTTGCATGCCGCGTCGGCATCTGCGACGCAGTCGCTGTCCTTCCTGGACATCGCCCTGTGGGTGGTCCTGCCGTACGTGTCCTTCGCGATCCTCATCGTGGGCCTCGCGTGGCGCTACAAGACCGACCAGTACGGGTGGACGTCTCGTTCCTCGCAGTGGAATGAGCCGGCCATCCTGCGCTGGGCCTCGCCGCTGTTCCACTTCGGCGTCCTCTTCGTGTTCATGGGCCACATCCTCGGCCTCGTGATCCCGAAGACTTGGACCGAGGCGGCCGGTGTACCCCAGCACGTCTACCACCTGATGGCAACGATCCCCGGTACGATCGCCGGAATCATGACGATTGTTGGCCTCGCGCTGCTGATCTACCGTCGCCTGGTGGTCAAGTCGGTCCGCGTGGCGACGACCCGTATGGACATCGTCACCTACGTGATGCTCAGCATTCCGGTGCTCCTGGGCGGCGCGGCGACGCTGCTGAACCAGGTGCTCGGTGGGCACGAGGGCTACGACTATCGCGAGACGATCTCCGTCTGGTTCCGCTCGATCTTCTATCTCCACCCGCAGGCGCACCTGATGGTGGATGTGCCCCTCAGCTTTAAGCTGCACATCATCGCGGGCCTGCTGCTCTTCTGCATCTGGCCGTTCACGCGCCTCGTGCACGCGGTGAGCGCGCCGGTCGGCTACGTGGCGCGTCCCCCGGTGATCTACCGGTCGCGCGACGAGCGCCGCACGCACGAGATCACGCGCGGCGGTATGTCGGACTGATCCTCGTCTGTCTGCGGTGTCGCCTCACGAGGTGGCGCAGGCAGCGAGAGAGTTACGGGGGCGGGCGTCAGCTCGCCCCCGTCTCTTTATCGGGGGTTCCCGCGTTCTCACCTGTATGAATGAACCGGTAGACCCCGCGTAATGCGACCGACTGTTGGTATTGGCCGTGCGGGGGGCTGTCTGTGATGGGTAGAATAAAGCGCACTTTGTAAGTAACGTAACAGCTTTAATGCCGTATGGAGATGCCTATGAAGGGTATTTCCACTGATTATGAGGGAGAGAGAGGACTATCAATGAATGACACCTCCCGTTCTCGGCCTCTGGCTGAAACACTCGCCGCGATGGCGGCCCTGACTCCCGCGCAGCACGCCCTTCTTGAGCGTATCTCGCACCATGCGAGCCCCGTGACCGTTGCTGAGCTGGCCCAGGAGGCCGGCCTGCACGTGTCGAGCGTCCGCGAGACCCTCGAGGGCTTGTTCGCGCTTGGTCTGGTCGAGAAACAGCAGCTTCCCTCGTCGGGTCGAGGCCGTCCCGCACTCGGGTATTCGACGACGACCCCGGTGGATCCGTCGTTTGCGGCGCAGATGCTGCACCAGCTGACCTCATCCCTGCTGGCATGGCTGCGCGTTGATGCGGCTGACCCGGCGGCCTCGGTGCGTGAGATCGGCTCGCGCTGGGCGGACGCCGCCCTCGAGACGATGGCGGTGCCTGATCATAGCCACAACGCGAACCGTCGCTCCATGCGCGACACTTTCAACGTCGCGGCGCACCTGGGTAAGGTCCGGCTGTTTATGAACGCCATGGGTTTCGCGTCTGTCCCGCACGACACCGATCCGATGGCTGTCGTGCTGACTGCCTGCCCGTTCACCGAGCCGGGCACCCCCGATGACCTGGCCCTCGAGCTGCGCCGAGGCATCGTTGAGCGCGTGTTCGAACGGACGGCGACCGGATTTGCCACCTGGTCACTGGAGACGGATCCTTCCGACCCTCTGCGCCTGACCGTCTATATTCGACGGCTCGATGAGGCGAACCCGAAGCCGCTGTCGACGACTCTTCACTTCTTTGGTGGCGCGGCCGAGGCGGCCGGTGGGTACATGCGTGAACTGCCCTCCGCTGAGACTCCCGCGACTCTGGGTGAACTCATCGATCAGCTCAGCTCAGAGAGCCCTGAGCTGGAGCGAATCCTCGCTGTGTCGAGCTACCTGGTTAACGAGCGCTCGGCTCGTCTGGACGCCGAGCTCGCGCCCGGCGCGCGCGTCGACGTGCTGCCTCCGTTCGCTGGCGGGTGAGATTTTCTAGTCATTTCTGTGGGGTGGTCAGGGTTGTAGAATAATCCTGACCGCTCCCGCGTAAGATGGAGGGGAAGGCACTCCCGTCCCTGGAGGATCCCATGTCAGCTGAGATTGCAACCGGCATCACCGATGAGCCGCTGGATACTGGCGCGCTGATAGATAGCGCGCGTCGGGATACGTGTGGTGCTGTGGCGTCATTTATTGGGGTGGTGCGTAACCATGACGGCGGAGAGAGCGTGGATGCGATCGAGTATTCTTCGCACCCCTCGTCGCAGCAGATTCTGCGGGACATCGTCGTGGAATTCAAGGATCGTCCGGGTGTGCATCGCATTGTCGCGTGGCACCGCGTGGGGCATCTGGAGATCGGCGAGGACGCGATGGTCGTCGCCGTCGCCGCGGAGCATCGTGCGCAGGCATTCCGCGCGGTTGAGGCCATTGTCGAGGACGTGAAGGCGAAGCTCCCGATCTGGAAGAAGCAGGAATTGACTGACGGTTCTCACAACTGGTCGGGTCTGTGAGATGACGATCGGCGATCCTTTTTTTCCCGTGATGCGGCCGTCTCCAGGCGCACCGTCGCGCTTCCGCTGATCAATCAGCCCGTCCCGTACGAGGCCGGGGATCCCGCGCTGGAGCGTTTCCGTCGCAATTGGCTGGTGTCCGGCATTGGCGAGGCTCGGCCAGGCGCGCCTGGCAGCCGCGCGCGTGCTCGTGGTGGGCGCGGGCGGCCTCGGCTCTCCCGTTCTCCTGTACCTGACGGCGGCGGGCGTCGGCACGATCGGCATCTGCGATTCTGACGTGGTTGAGGTGTCGAACCTTCAGCGTCAGCTCCTGCACGGCGAGGGCGACATGGGGGATCCGAAGCCGGACTCCGCGGTGCGTCATCTGAGCGGCCTGAACTCTTCGGTGCATTTTGAGCGCTACGGGCACGTGACCCGCGAGTGGTTGGATGAGCATGGTCGCGAGTGGGACCTGATCGTCGAGTGCACGGATAACTTTGACGCGAAGTACCTGGTGGCGGACTACTGTGCGGATTCTGGCGTTCCGCTGGTGTGGGGCACGGTCGTGTCGATGGCCTTCCAGGTGAGCGTGTTCTGGTCCCAAGCACCGGCCCCCGTTCCGTCGCTGACGCTGCGGAACCTGCACCCGGTCAAGCCCGCCCCCGGGACGACGCCGGCCTCGCCGAAGGTGGGTGTGCTGGGTCCCGTCGTCGGCCAGGCGGGTACCGCGATGGCGACGGAGGCTATCAAGGTGCTCGTGGGCTTCGGTGAGCCGCTGATTGGGCGCGTTCTGATGATGGACGCGGCGACGCAGCGCGCCGACGTGCTGACCTTTGCGCCGTGGGACTGAGTCCCGTCGCCGCCCGGCGCGCTGACGTTGCTGCGATCGTCGTCGGCGGCGGTGGGGGGAGAGCGCCTGGGTGGCGTCTCGAAGCCGGATCTGACGCTGGGTGGCGTGCGCCTCATTGATCGTGTATGTAGGGCTCTCCTGGAGGCGTGCGGCGCGGGCTGCGTGGCCGTCGTGCCGCCCGCTGTATGCGTCCCAGACAGTGTCCAGCGCACCCTCGAGGACCCGCCGAACGGCGGTCCCCTTGCCGGTATTGATGCCGGTCTGCGCACGCTGAGTGTCGGCGACGATGTCCTCGTCGTCGTCGTTTCCGTCGACGCTCCCGGGGTGGGGGCTTTTCTGCCCGCCCTCCTCGAACCTGCGTTGGGTGAGGGTAGTGATGGGCGTATCGTGCGCGGCGGCGATCCGGAGCCTTTCGATCAGTACCTCATGGGCGTCTATCGCGCGGGCGCGCTGCGCCGCGTCCTCGACGAGGCCGAGGCCTCCCTCGGGTCAGTGCGCGGAGTGGGGGTGCGCCGGGTGCTGCGCGCCCTCGAGGTCGAGCGAGTGAACGTGAACGCCGACGTGTGCCGGGACATCGACACCCCCGCGGATGTGGCCTGGTGGGAGGACTTTCTTCGCCGATGATATGTCGGTGATAGCGTCATCCTCACAAAGCGCCGTCCGCTCGAAAAGCCACACTCAAGCGTGCCCCCACGCGCCTCCCGCATGGTTCCCCACAAATGTCGCACGTAATTCCCATGTAAACCTTTCAAACCTTGAAATCGCATCGTTGAGATTCTGCGGTTTTCTAGATGCCTTACAAAAGTGAGGTGATCCAAATTACGTGCGACTATGAGGTGGAGGGGAGGGGGAAGGGGGATCAGCGCTGTTCGTCGAGCTGGTGGAAGATCGCCGTGAGCAGGGGCGTGACCACCTCGAGGGTGTCGAGCGCGCCTCCCCGCGAGCCGGGGGAGGAGATGATGAGGGCGCCCGAGGAGTCGCGCGCGGTCACGCCGACGACCTCGCGGGACAGGCCCGACAGGGGGGTGTTGGTCAGGCCGTGGGTGCGGATCTGCTCGGCGATGCCGGGGATCTCGACCTCGATGATCGAGCGGACGACCTCGGGCGCGTAGTTGCCCACGCCGAAACCCGAGCCGCCCAGGACCAGGATGAAGCGGGTGCCGGCCTCGAGCGCGTCGCGGATCTCCGTCTCGAGGATGTCGGCGCTCTCGGGGATCGCTGCGACCGACACGGGGCCCAGGCCGGCCTCGGCCAGCGCTGCCGTGCAGGCGGGGGTCGCCCGATCCTCCTTCGTGCCGCGCTGGATGCGGTCCGAGTAGGTGATGATGTGGGCGCTGATCTGGCTGAGGTCGTAGTCGACGGGCTTGGGCATGGTGTCCTCCGAGAGTAATGCGTACGAATGTGATCCTAGTCCCTTCTTCGCGGTGAGGTGGGTCTGGGAGTCGAGCGTGGTCGCGAGTTGATTTTGTGCGCGTGTGAGCCGAGGTAAAAGATGACTGTGGGCGTTGGTGCGTGTTGAGAGATGGTCGTAGCAACTCGCAAGTAGCAGAATATTCCGTTTTATGATGGATTGAACCATGTTTAATGCGTGCGTATATTTCCCTAATATCGCAAGCAAAAGTAACGATTTGGGTGCGCGTGAGCAAATCGTTGCGCGTTCGCATCTCGAGTTGTTAGATTTAATACGTTCCATTCCCTCTCAAAAGGAGACACGAGTGCGTTCCCTTCGTATCCTCCCCGCCATCGGCGCCGCCGCCCTGGCGCTCGCCGCCTGCACGGGCGGCTCCACCCCCGCCGACTCCACGGCCTCGCCCGAGGCGACGCCTGCCGAGACCACCGTCCTCAACGTCTACGCTGCCGCCTCCCTCACCGAGACTTTCGGCGAGCTCGAAGAGATCTTCGAGGAAGCCAACCCCGGCGTGGACGTGCGCTTCAACTTCGCGGGTTCCCAGGACCTCGTGACCCAGCTTGGCGAAGGCGCGGACGTCGACGTCCTGGCCACCGCCAACGAATCCACCATGAAGAAGGCCGCCGACGCCTCGCAGGTCGACGCGCAGACCATCTTCGTCACCAACACCCTCACCCTCATCACGACGCCCGGCAACCCGGCGGGCGTGACCGGCCTCGACTCCTCGCTCGACGGCGTCAAGCTGGTGATCTGCGCGCCCGAGGTTCCCTGCGGCAAGCTCACCAAGACCCTCACGGAGAAGCTCGGCGTGACCCTGAACCCCGTCTCCGAGGAGCAGGCCGTCACCGACGTGCGCGGCAAGGTCTCGTCCGGCCAGGCCGATGCCGGCATCGTCTACAAGACCGACGCCCTGGCCGAGGGTGACGCCGTCGACACCATCGCCATCCAGGGCGCCGACGAGGCCGTCAACAAGTACCCGATCGCCCTCGTGACCGCCTCGACCAAGAAGGACCTGGGCCAGAAGTGGATCGACCTGGTCCTCTCCGCCGACGGTCAGAAGATCCTCGAAGGCGCCGGCTTCACGCCCGCCGCGAAGTAATATCGACGCGTGAAGTCACGCAGGACGCCCGCCGTCAGCCCCCTGCCCGTCTGGGCGGGGGGGCCTCGGCGCGCTCGCCCTGTGCTTCCTGGTCCTGCCCCTGGCCTTCATGCTGGGGCGCGTCAACTGGGCCACCCTCGGCTCGACCCTCGCGACCCCGGAGGCTACCTCGGCCCTCGGCCTATCGCTGCGCACGTGTGCCATCGCGCTCGGCGTGGACCTCCTCCTCGGCGTCCCCGCCGCCCTCGTGCTGTCACGCTCCTGGCGGGGCGTGCGCGCCGCCCGCATCCTCGTTGCCCTGCCGCTCTCGCTGCCTCCCGTCGTCGCCGGCATCGCGCTGCTTGCGGCCTTCGGCAGGCGCTCGACCCTCGGGGCGCTCCTCAGCGGCGCCGGCCTTGACATCGCCTTCACGACGACCGCCGTCGTCATCGCGCAGGTCTTCGTCTCCCTGCCCTTCCTCATCGTCACCCTCGAGTCCGCGCTGCGCGCCCGCGAGCAGGGACTCGACGAGATGGCCTCCTCCCTGGGTGCCTCTCCCTCACGTGTCTTCTGGCAGATCACGCTGCCCACGGTCCTGCCCGGCCTCGGACGCGGCACCGCCCTAGCGCTGGCCCGCTGCCTCGGCGAGTTCGGGGCGACCCTCACCTTCGCCGGATCCATGCAGGGTGTCACCCGCACGATGCCGCTCCAGATCTACCTGGCCCGCGAGTCCGACGCGGATCTTGCCCTCGCGCTCGGCGTGGTCCTGCTCGGCGTCGCGGCCGTCGTCGTCGCGCTCACGGAAACCCCGTGGGGACGGCTCTCCTTCTTCCTTCGATTGACGAGGCCGGGGCGTGCCTCCGCTCCGACTGCTCCTTCCGCTCGTTCCACCGCCACCTCCGCGCTCGCGGGCGAGGTAGGCGAGGGGGTGGCCGTGCGCGTCGCCGGAACCGTGGACGCGCGCGGATGGGACGTGGACGCGAAGCTTCGCCCCGGCCTCGTCACCGCCGTCGTCGGCCACAACGGCGCCGGAAAGTCGACGCTCGCCCAGGTGATCGCCGGGACCCTGCGCGTGGATAGCGGGACCGTCAGCATCGGCGAGCGAGTCGTCGACGATGCCGCCACGTTCGTGCCCGCCCGCCGGCGCGGCGTCGCCATGGTCTCTCAGGCGCCCCGCATCTTCACCCACATGAGCGTCCTGTCCAACGTCGCCTTCCCCCTGCGCGTGCGCGGGGTGGGGCGCGCGCAGGCCCGGGCCGCTGCCCTCGAACAGCTGCGCGCCGTGGGGATCGCGGACCTCGCTTTCAAGCGCGCCTCCGACTTGTCCGGCGGCCAGGCCGCCCGCGTGGCGATCGCGCGCGCCCTCGTCTTCCGCCCCGAGGTCCTCATCCTCGACGAGCCCACGGCCGCCCTCGACGTCGAGGCCACCGCCCAGGTCTCCGCCGTCCTGCGCGAGCGCCTGGCGGGTGCGGGAATCACGACCCTGCTGGTCTCCCACGATATCGCCGAAGTCCTGTCCCTCGCCTCCCACATGATCGTCATGGGGGAGGGGCGCATCGTCGAGGAGGGCGAACCCGCCCGCGTGCTCGCCTCTCCCGCGTCGGTGTTCGCGGCCCGCCTGGCCGGCCTCAACATCGTGAGTGGGGCTCCTGTGGTGCGTCCCGGCATGGTCGGCGTGCGCGTCGGTGACGGGGCGCTGTGGGCGGCTTCCGACAGCGTTGGCCCCGAGGAGGAGTCGGCGCGCGTCGCCCTCACCTTCCCGCCCGAGGCCGTGGCCCTGTCCCGCGAGGAGGCCCACGCCTCGCCGCGAAGCGTCCTGCCCGGCGTCGTTGCGGGCATCGACGTCGACGGCTCTCTCGTGAGCGTGCGCGTCGCACTCGCGGAGGGCGTGTCGGTGACTGCTCGCGTCACAGCCGCCGCCTGGTCCGAGCTGGGCCTTGGCGTTGACGAGGGGTTGTGGGTGAGCGTGAAGGCCACCCAGGTCCGAGCGATCCGCGTCGCGCCCGGCTCCTGATCGCTTCACTGTTTCCTCGTGGAGCGAATTTTGTCACGCTTCATATGTTGTAATTCTTGGTTTTCGCATGAGCGGGATCTGTCCCTCCAAAACGCAAAACGCACCCTATTTTCGCGGTTATTCTGCGGTTTTAGTCAGCGCGTACCGGCAGTCGGTGGACAGCTTTGACTCTGCGAAAGGTGTTTCCTAAGTTGTGGTGAGAACCCAGGAGGTACCTCATGACAACACAGGGTCACCACGAGGCAACGCGCCCCTACCAGCTCGGCATCGACGTCGGCTCGACGACGGTCAAGGCCGTCGTTTTGGACGGGAATCGCCGCCTTTTCTCCGACTACCGCCGCCACAACGCAGACGTGCGCGCATCCCTGGGGGCCCTCCTCGCTGACGTCGAGCGCGCCCTGCCCGGCGCCCGCGTCCACGCTGCCATCACCGGATCCGGCGGCCTGACGACCGCCCGCGCCATGGGCATCCCCTTCGTTCAGGAGGTCATCGCGGGCACCGAGGCCACCCAGCGCCTCCACCCGGAGGTCGATGTCGTCATCGAGCTGGGCGGCGAGGACGCGAAGCTCACCTACCTGCACCCCACCCCCGAGCAGCGCATGAACGGCACCTGCGCGGGCGGCACCGGCGCCTTCATCGACCAGATGGCGACCCTCCTGCACACGGACGCCGCGGGCCTGGGCGAGATGGCGACCCGCCACACCCAGCTCTACCCGATCGCCTCGCGCTGCGGCGTCTTCGCCAAGTCCGACATCCAGCCCCTCATCAACCAGGGCGCCGCCCACGAGGACCTGGCCGCCTCCATCTTCAACGCCGTCGCCACCCAGACCATCGCCGGCCTGGCGTGCGGGCGTCCGATCCGCGGAACCGTCATGTTCCTCGGCGGCCCCCTGCACTTCCTGCCCGCCCTGCGCGAGGCCTACAAGGCCCTCCTGCCCAAGGCCGACTCCTTCGTCACCCCCGACGACGCCCAGCTCTACGTCGCGATCGGCGCGGCCCTCCTCGCCGAGAAGGAAGCCGCCAAGAAGGCACGCCAGGCCGAGGAATCGGGCGCCACCTCGTTTGATACGCGCGGCGACAAGCTCACGACCCTCATGGAGCGCCTCGCCGCCGCCCCCGTGCAGGTCGAGTCCCCGCGCATGGACCCGCTCTTCGCCACCCCCGAGGACCGCGAGGAATTCATAGCCCGCCACAGCCTCGACGTCATCCCCAAGGCCAGCCTCGACGAGGCCGAGGGCCGCTGCTGGCTCGGCATCGACGCCGGCTCAACGACGATCAAGGCGGTCGTCATCGACTCCCAGGACCGCATCGTCTTCACCCACTACGCCTCCAACGAGGGCGATCCCGTGGCCGCCGCCGTCGACATCGTGCGAGCCGTGCGAGGCGCGCTGCCCGAGGGATGCGAGATCGGCCGCTCGTGCGCGACCGGCTACGGCGAAGGCCTCGTCAAGGCCGCCCTCACCATGGACGAGGGCGAGATCGAGACGATGGCGCACTACCGCGCCGCCGAGTTCATCTGCCCCGGCGTCACCTCCGTCATCGATATCGGTGGCCAGGACATGAAGTACCTGCGCATCCGCGACCACGCGGTGGACTCGATTTCCGTCAACGAGGCCTGCTCCTCGGGCTGCGGCTCCTTCCTGCAGACCTTTGCGCAGACGATGGGCACCGACGTGCGTTCCTTCGCGCGCATGGCCATGGAGTCTGAATCCCCCGTGGACCTGGGCACCCGCTGCACGGTGTTCATGAACTCCTCCGTCAAGCAGGCGCAGAAGGAAGGCGCGGACGTGCGCGACATCAGCGCCGGCCTGTCCTACTCCGTCGTGCGCAACGCCCTCTACAAGGTCATCAAGCTCAAGGAGCCCTCGGACCTCGGTGAGCGCGTCGTCGTCCAGGGCGGTACCTTCCTCAACGACTCCGTGCTGCGCGCCTTCGAGCTGCTCACCGGCCGCGAGGTCGTGCGCCCCGACATCGCCGGCCTCATGGGCGCGTACGGCGCCGCCCTGACCGCGCGCATGCACGACACGGGGGAGGGGACCTCGTCCCTCGCCACGATCGAGGCCCTTGAGGGCTTCGGCGTCGACACCACGCGCAAGACCTGCCGCCTGTGCCAGAACCACTGCCAGATGACCATCTCAACGTTCTCCAACGGCGAGCGCCACGTGTCGGGTAACCGCTGCGAGCGCGGTGCGTCGCTGGAGCGCGTCCCCAAGAAGTCGGACCTGCCCAACCTCTACGACTGGAAGTACAAGCGGATCTTCGGATACCGCCGACTCACCGAGAAAAAGGCGTTCCGCGGCGACATCGGCATCCCGCGCGTGCTCGGAATGTATGAGAACTACCCGTTCTGGTTCACGATGCTCACCGCTCTGGGCTTCCGCGTCATGATCTCGGGCCGCTCCAACCACGACCTCTTCGAGACCGGCATGGAGTCCATCCCCTCGGAGAACGTGTGCTACCCGGCCAAGCTGGTCCACGGACACATCGAGTCCCTGCTGGACAAGGGCATCACGACGATCTTCTACCCCTGCGTCGACTTCGAGCAGAAGCTCACCGAATCCGAAAACTCCTTCAACTGCCCCATCGTGGCGACCTACCCCGAGGTTATCCGCAACAACATGGAGCGCCTCCTTGAGCCGGGCACGCAGTTCATCAGTCCCTTCGTCAACTTCGGCAACCGTGAGTACCTGCCCGCCCACCTGTCCAAGACCTTCAAGCAATACGGCTACGACATCCCCGTCGAAGAGATGAAGGCCGCCCTGGATAAGGCGTGGGAGGAAGACGCCGCCGTCAAGGCCGAGATCCGCGCGAAGGGCGTCGAAACCATCGAGTGGATGCGGGAGCACGGCGTGCGCGGCATCGTGCTCGCGGGCCGCCCCTACCACCTCGACCCCGAGATCAACCACGGCATCCCCGAGGTCATCGTGGGCCTGGGAATGGCCGTCCTCACCGAGGACTCCATCATCGACGCGCGCCTCGAGCGCCCACTGCGCGTCCTCGACCAGTGGTCCTACCACTCGCGCCTCTACGAGGCCGCCGCCCGCGTCGGCGACGAGCCCGACCTCGAGATGGTCCAGCTCAACTCCTTCGGCTGCGGCGTCGACGCGATCACCGCCGACCAGGTCCAGGAGATCCTCGAAGGCCGCGGCGACGTGCACACCGTCCTCAAGATCGACGAGGTCTCCAACCTGGGCGCCGCCAAGATCCGCCTGCGCTCCCTCGACGCGGCGATCGCCGAGCGAGCATCCCTGGCCTCGACAATCGACGAGGCCGGGGCCGGGGACGGCGAAAACGGCGCGGATCGGGCGCAGCTGGCCCCCGCCTCGTCCGTGGGCCTGGTGTCGGGCTCCGTCGACACCGCGACCCTGCGCGACCCCTCCGGCGACGCCGCCCGCGAGGAGGAGGCCGGGCACGTCCAGCCCCGCGCCGCCTTCACCGAGGAGATGCGCGAGGCCGGATACGAGATCCTCGCGCCCCAGATGTCGCCGATCCACTTCCGCTTCCTCACCCCGCTGTTCGCAACCGCGGGCCTGAAGGTGCGCGTCCTGGAGCATACGAGCCGCACCTCCATGGAGGTCGGCCTGAAATACGTCAACAACGACTCGTGCTACCCGGCGATCGTCGTCATCGGCCAGCTCCTCGACGAGTTCATCTCCGGGCGTGCCGACCCCGACCGCACGGCCGTAGGCATCACCCAGACGGGCGGCATGTGCCGTGCCTCCAACTACGCGGCCCTGCTGCGCAAAGGCCTGCGCGACGCCGGATACCCGCAGGTGCCCGTCATCGCCCTGTCCGTCCAGGGCATCGAGGACAATCCCGGCTTCCACCTCGGCGTCCCGCATATCCACAAGGCCATCCAGGCCTTCGTCATCGGCGACGCCATCCAGTCGATGCTGCTGCGCGTGCGCCCCTACGAGGCCACCCCCGGCTCCGCGATGGACCTGTACCGCACGTGGGACGGCTACGTCCAGGAGTGGATCACCAGCGGGCGCGTGGCCGCCCTCGGCGGACGCGTCTCCTACGGGAAGATCATCCGCGAGTGCGTGCGCGCCTTCGACGCCCTGCCCCTGCGCGACATCCCGCGTAAGCCGCGCGTCGGCCTCGTCGGCGAGATCCTCGTGAAGTTCCACCCCGACGCCAACAACCACGCCGTCGACGTCATCGAGGCCGAGGGCTGCGAGGCCGAACTGCCCGGCCTCATGCAGTTCTTCCACAACTCCGTGGCCACCGCTGCGTGGGACAAGGAGAACCTGGGTATCGAGGGCAAGCAGCGCTACATCATGCCGATCGTTTTGTGGGCGCTCAAGAAGTACGAGAAGCCCGTGCATCGCGCGTTTGCTGCAACGAACGGCAAGTTCGAGGCGCACCGGCCCATCGAAGAGATGATCTCTCGCTCCCAGGACATCGCCCGCCTGGGCAACCAGGCCGGCGAAGGCTGGTACCTGACCGCCGAAATGGTCGACATGATCGAACATGGCTGCCCGAACATCATCTGCGCCCAGCCCTTCGCGTGCCTGCCCAACCATGTCGTCGGCAAGGGCATGTTCCGGGCGCTGCGTACCCGCTACCCCGAGGCCAACATCGTGGCCGTCGACTACGACCCGGGCGCCTCCGAGGTCAACCAGCTCAACCGCATCAAGCTCATGCTGGCCACCGCCTTGCAGGACCCGCAGGCGCGCGACGGCGACGTCCTGCAGCTCGTCGACGTCGAAGAGCCCGCGTCGTGCGGCGGGTCCAGCTCGGTCATGCTCGGCATGCCGACGATCCCGAGCAGGCGGGCAGCCTTCCGCTGACCCAGCCGTGACACCGAGAGGGGGACGGAGCTCGCTGGCTCCGTCCCCCTTCGCGTGCGCACCCCCTCGTGCGCACTGTCCTTGGCCTCGTCTTCGGTGCCCTACGGCGTGGGCATGACCCCGCGACCGATCTCGAAGCCGGCCGGTGCCCAGCCCGTCCCATACGACAGGCGCACCGACACCTCGCGCATGCCCGAGGCCGGCCACTCCACCGGGAGGAACCCCGTCTCGCCGGGCGCGACGTCCAGGAAAGCCGGGTACTCCCACGTGACGGCACCATCCTCGACGACGCGGCACAGGAACTCCAGGTCGGCCGTCGACGTGAACGTCATGTGGTTGCGAACCGTCACCCCCGTGTACGAGGGCGCCACCGTCACCGGCGCGTAGTGAAGCTCCTCGGCGCGCACCTCGCTCAAGAGCGGAAAGTCCGTATCCGCATACTCCGGGCGCGTCGGATCGAGCGCGCGGGCGGCGCGGATATCCTCGTCCTCCTCGCCCACGTTCCACGCAACGACGCTCGGGTGCGCGCGGTCCCTGCGGATCATTGCCTCGATCGCCTCGTCGCGAGCGATTCCAGGCTCGTATAACGTGGAGGCCCGGCCAATGATGTACAGGCCGTACAGGTCGGCCAATTCGTAGAAACGCGCGTGCGCGGGCCCCTGCTCGATCACAACCGCGTTCACGCCGTGGCGCTTACACCACACGATGTCCTCAACCATGTCCTGCAGGCCCACCGCGAGGCCGGTGCGCCCATCGCACTCGTTGCGGCGCACCCCGCGCAGCGTCAGCGGGCGGCCCGCCAGGCGCAAGCCCTCGGGGGTTACCGTCAGATCGCGGAAGCCCACCTGCAGGGCGATCGTGTCCTGCGTGCCCGATTCCTCGTCGCTCAACGTCACGACGAGCGTGTACAGCACCGGCTCCTCGGCGCTCCACGGGAGCACGTCCACGCCGCTTGCCTCGAAGTCCTCGCCGGCGGGGGCGCTCGCGGACCAGATCTCCTCCTGCTGGCCCTCGCCCAGCAGTGCGGCGCGGATTGTCGCGGTGTTCGAGGCCTCGGAGCACTCGACGCGCAGGCGCAGGGACCCGCTCGTGCCGTCGTGCGAGGCCTGCGGGATCACGTCGACGACGTGCGCGGGCGGGCGAGCCTCGAGCGAGACCTCGCGGAACAGGCCGTGGCAGCACGCCGGCGAATCCATCAGAAGCACGGCGATCGCGTGGGTGTGCGTCGGCTGCAGCGTGTCCGTCACGTCGAAAGCCGCCGGGATGAATCCATCCGCACAAAAACCGATGAAAATGCCGTCCAGCCACACGTAGAGAGGGCCGGTGAAGCCGCCGAACGTCAGCGTCATCGTCCACCCGCGCTCTGCCGCGTCCTTCAAAGGCGCGTCGAGGATGAACTCGCGGCGCAGGATCGAGGCGCGAACCAGATCCGCGGTGGTTTCTCCCCGGGCTTCGTCCGCCCTGCGGGCCTCCTCCTCGCGGCGCACCCACAGGCCGTCGAGCTCAAGAATGCCGGGGATGGACGTGGCCTCAAAGTCGCGTTGGTGGGGCGTACGCTCGATCAGCTCGGCAACAGTGCCCGACACACCTGTGACCTGCCAGGTGCTGGACAGCATTTGGAGTGGCCTGCGCGACCTCCACGTCGAGTGCACCGTCAGGCGGTTCACCGACGCCCCCGGGTCCCGCAGCCATGCAACGTCTGGTTCCCGGGATGTGTTTCATGTAATAAAAGTACCATTTAGTTATTAGTCATGAAACGGTATTGTTTCCTGAAATGCAGGTAAATGTGCCTTGACATGCGGAATAACTACGGGTGGCAAGTGGGACGGCGACCACATTCTGGGATTTTTGCTCACTGCGATGGGCACAATTGCCGTTCCTGGGGGCGTTCGGGCATAACGAACCCCGGCCTCGTGCTGTACGGGCGTGCGCATAAGGCACCCCGGCCTCGTCCCTGAGAGTAGGAACGAGGCCGGGGCTGATGTGTGACGCGAGGCGTACCCCGCGCAGACGTCGCGCTTACTTTGCGGCGGACTCACGATCCGAGTCGCGCGTGATCTTACGGGCGAAGCCGTAGAGCAGCCACGTCGCGCCCGCAAAGAACAGGAGGCCCAGCACGTTCGCGAAGGGGGGTGAAACCATCGCCGATGAACGGCAGCGCCAGCGGCGACTCCGAACCCGTCGCGCCCGCGATACCCGCGTAGACGACGCCGAACAGGGACTCGCCGACAATCAGGCCGGTCGCAGCCAGCGTGCCGAAACGCTTCGCGCGCTCCACGTCCGCCTGCTTGTCAGCCCACCTGTTGTACAGGAAGCCCACGAGCGCACCGATCGGGATCAGGACCGTCAGGGAGGCGGGCAGGTAAATGCCCATGCCGACAGCCAGCGGAGGCAGGGCCAGCTTGCCCTTCGACGCGGGGCGCAGGACCTCGTCAATGATGATGACGACGACGCCGATCGCGGCACCGATGCCCAGGAGCTTCCAGTCGATGCCGCCGCCGAGCACGCCCTTCGCGAGCGAGGAAATCAGCGAGGCCTGCGGGGCCGCCAGCGCGTCCGGGCCAGCGCCGGGCGCACCCTGGAAGCCGAAGGAGTTCTGCATGAGCTCCAGGACCGGGGGAATGATCAGAGCGCCGAAGACGACGCCGATGATCAGGGCGACCTGCTGCTTCCACGGGGTCGCGCCCACCAGCTGGCCCGTCTTGAGGTCCTGCAGGTTATCGTTCGCGATCGTCGCAATGCAGAAGACGATCGCGGAGGTGAAGAGCGTGTAGGCGATGAGCGCCGTGTTCTCTTCCGTGGTCGAGCCGCGGCCGTGCACCGCCAGGATGACGACCGCCGTGATGACGACGACCAGCAGGCCGACGCCCGACACGGGCGAGTTCGACGAGCCGATCAGGCCTGCCATGTAACCGCACACCGCCGCGACCAGCAGGCCGACGGCCAGAATGAAGAGGACCGAAATGGCGATAAGAACAGCCGTGTTGTGCTCGATCTGCGTGCCGCGCATGAACCACCACAGCAGGCCGGCGATCGGAATCATGGCCACGAAGATGGAGACGATGACCCACTTGCCGGGGATATCCTGCTCGGTGCGGTCGATCTGAGCACCGTCCTCCTTGGTGCCACGCGAGGCGCGCAGCGACTCGGACATGCCGCGGGCGATCGGGCCCATGATCTTGATGAGCGTCCAGATGGCGGCAACCGCCATGACGCCCGCGCCGATGAAACGCACATCCGACTTGAAGACCGTGGACAGGGCCGAGGTCAGGTCCTCCGCGCCTTCCAGCTGGCCGTTCGCGTACAGGGGCAGCAGAACGCCGTAGGAGGTGACCATGCCGATCAGCATCGCGATACCGACCGTCATGCCGACCAGGTGGCCCACGCCGATCAGGGCGAGGGACAGGGGAGGTGGAGATCATCGTGCCCGTCGAGCCGATCTTGAAAGCTGTTCCGACCTCGGAGGCCGTGACCTTCATGTATCCCAGAAGCGCCATCACGGCCGAGGCCAGCGCGCCCCAGGTGATTGCCAGGAGGCCGCGCTTGTTGTCCTCACCCGCATCCTGTGCGTCGCCGACCTTCAGAATCTCAGCGCCTGCCACGCCCTCCGGGTAGGGCAGGTCCGAGCCGGTCACGAGCGCACGGCGCAGGGGGATTGAGTACATGACGCCCAGCGCACCGCCGACCGCGCACACGAACATGGTCTCCCAGTAGGGGAAGCCGCTCCACCAGCCGACAATCACGAGGCCGGGGAGGACGAAGATGACCGCCGACAGGGTGCCGGCCGCCGAGGCGATGGTCTGGACGATGTTGTTCTCCTGGACCGTGTGGTCGCCCCAGAAGCGCAGAACCGCCATCGAGATGACGGCTGCCGGGATCGACGTCGCAAACGTCAAGCCGACCTTCAGACCCAGGTAGACGTTCGCGGCCGTGAACAGCAGCGTAATAATGCCGCCGAGGATGATGCCGCGGAGGGTCAGTTCTTTGAGCGACGTTTGCTTCGTCGCGTTTGGCGCAGACACGAAAAATCCTTTCGCTGCCTTGAATAGATACCCTGCAAGAGTAGTGCATTTATGAGTGGGCGTGAATCCTATGCGGTCACTTAATCTCATTTTCAATCGATCTAAATGCTGAGGTCGATCCCGTTTTGGGTGCTGCGTGTGCTGCGTGTGGTCGTGTGGCTGTGCGGCCATGTTCCCAGGCTGCGGTGTGGCCCTGCTCCCAGCCCGCCCGGTCGATTTGCGTGCGCAGGGGGGAGGGTGTAGTAGAGTATCCGGGTAAGGTAGCGTGTCCGAGCGGCCGAAGGTGCAGCACTCGAAATGCTGTGTGGTGTCACAGCCACCCTGGGTTCAAATCCCAGCGCTACCGCCACTGCCGCCCGGCCCCATTGGGGCCGGGCGGTTTTGTTATGCCTACGTGGCGTGTTGTGTTGCCGTGCGCTGTGTGGCCCCGCTGGTGTTCCGGGCGCCGGAGGGCCCGGCCGCCCGCGAGGCTAGGCGGCCTCACGTCGTTCGGCGCCGCGCCTCGAAGCCCGCCCGTGCCCTCCGGACCCTCCGGCGCCCTCCACACCAGTGGGGCTTGTCGCTGTGAGTGGTCAGCCTGGCCAGGCCTCGCCACCGCCCACCGGCACCGCAGCCTGGCCCTCCGGTCCCTCCGGCGCCCTCCACACCAGTGGTGCCAGGTCTCTGATGTTGCTCGGTGCGTTGGCTTGTTGTTTGGCCAGGCCCCGCCGCCTCCTGTGGGCGTCACGGGGGTCTCGTGTGTTGAGTTTGGGGTGGTCTGGTGTGTGTTGTTACAAACGTCGTCAATCTGATGGCTTTTTGGCTGAAAATGGTCGTTACCGGTCAGTTCGCGCGATGACGTCCAGGAAGTCCCGTATGTGAGGGGGGCGGAGTCGTCCCGGCCCAGATGGCGGTGAGCGGGCGGGTGATCTGGAGATTGTTGATCCGAACTCGCACGAGTCGGCCGGCGCGGGCGTCCTCGGACATGGCGAGGGAGCTCAACGCGCCGGGGGCTATGCCGGCCATAATCGCGCTGCGAACGCCGAGCGTGGTCGTCAGCACGGCTGCGGGCTCGGCTGCGAGGGGAAAGCCCGCCTCGGTGAGGGCGTTCTCGAGCGCTTGTCGGGTGCCGCTGCCGGTCTCGCGGAGCACCAACCCAGTGCCCGCCAGTTCACGGACGGACACCCGGCGGGTCTTCGCCCATCGGTGACCGTGCTGCACAACGACTTCGATGGTGTCGTAAGCGACGGTGACCGACCGGAGGCCGGCGGGAACGACAGGGGTCTCGACGAGCCCGAGGTCTGCGGTTCCCTCGCGTATGGCCTCGACGACCGTGCTGCTGTTGGCGGCTGTGACTTGAACGACCGGGCCGTCATTGCCGTGAGAGATGCGCCACCGGGCGATCCAATCCGGTAGGAGGTGTTCTGCGATCGTGAGGCTCGCGGCGATGCGCATCATCTTCCCGCGATCCGTGCGGAGCGAGTTGACAGCATCCGAGAACTCGTCGGCCGCTGTCAGCAGCGTTGTTCCCCAGCCAACAACCAGCTCGCCTGCCGGAGTCAGTCGGGAGCCCCGTGCGGAACGCACCAGCAGTCGCATGCGCAGATCTTTTTCCAGGTTCCGGATGCGCAGAGATATCGCCTGCTGACTCACGCCCAACTGCGCGCTTGCCGCCGACATGCTGCCTTCCTTCGCGACGAGCGCCAAGACTCTCAGTGCCTCCAAGTCCGGCTCGTAGTGCATCTTCCGCCTCCCAGCCACAAGCATAACTTGTATAGCGGACCGTATCTGCCTCTACCCGCGCAAGCGAGTCCCAGGAAACAATGGATGCATGACACAGACCCAGAACATTGCCACTGCCCGACCGGAACACACGCTGCTTGCCCGAGTCCGCGCGCTCCTGCCCGGGCTTGTCCTCTGCCTGGCCGCGGCCGGAGCATCGTACGGGGTCAGCCTGCTGCTGCCGGGAGTCAGCCCGCTCATTATCGCGATCGTGCTTGGCGTACTCCTGGCCAACGTCGTCCGGCTGCCAGCAGCGGCCTCCGACGGCATCGACTTCTCCGCGAAAAAAGCTCCTGCGCGCCGGCATCGTCTTCCTCGGACTCCAGCTGGTACTGACCGACATCCTCGACCTCGGAGCCCCAATGCTGGTCGTCGTCGTGTGCATTGTCGCCGGCGGTCTGCTCGGCACCGTTCTCCTGGGGAGGCTGCTGCGGGTTCCATCCGGGCTTCTCGCTGCTCATTGCCTGCGGATTCTCCATCTGCGGCGCGGCAGCCGTGGCGGGCGCGGCAGGGGTCACCGACCCGGACGACGAGGCAGAGGAAGACACCATCACCGCGGTCGCCCTCGTGGTGATCTTCGGAACGCTGATGATTCCCCTCGTCCCACTGCTCACGAACCTGCTTGGCCTGGACTCCGAGACGGCCGGGATGTGGGCCGGGGGTTCCATCCATGAAATCGCGCAAGTCGTCGCGGCCGGAGGCATCATCGGCGGCGGAGCGCTCACGGTCGCGGTCATCGTCAAACTCGCCCGAGTGCTGCTGCTCGCCCCGGTCGTGGCCATCCTCAGCATCCGGGAGCGCCGTCTCAGCCGTACGGCAGGCGAACCCAGTCAACAGAGGTCGAGTTCGAAGCTGCCGCCCATCGTCCCGCTGTTCATCATCGGGTTCATCGCCATGGTGCTCCTGCGTTCCTTTATCCCTCTGCCGGACTTCGTGCTGACGACCGGCGGGCTGCTGCAGACAGGGTTGCTGGCTGCAGCGATGTTCGGACTCGGCTGCGGCGTCAAGATTCGGAACCTCATCAAGGTGGGCCTCAAGCCCTTCGCCCTGGCCGCGCTCTCCACCCTCCTCGTCGCCACCATCGCCTATTGCGGAGTCGCCCTCGCCGGCTGAACATGGCTGGCACCAGGGCGTCACTACGCGCCGCAAACGGTGGTTTTTTGGCTTAGATTGACGACGTTTGTAATAGAAGTCCTCGCAAGGCTCTTCAAATTGCTCCGGTTTGACGACGTTTGTAACGCGGTTGCCCGCCGGTCGCTCAGTCAGGCAGGCATGCCTCCTCCACATTCATGAAAGTCCTTGTTACGGCGAGACCTACACCCGATCGGGAGGATTCAACCCCTTCTGATCGGGTTGAATCCTCCCGATGAGGTTGAATCTTCCGAACCTCTGCTCATTTCGACGTCAGCGGTGGGGGTTTGGCAGCATTAGAAGCTGGCTGTCGGCGTGTCGCCGGCGTGTCGGATCTCTAATGACGTCATTTCCCCCGTTTGGTGGTGGTGAGGGTGCGGTTAGAGGTGGCGAGGCGCCCAAAGCGCAGACCACCTCGGTGAAAAACGCTGAAAATCGGGGTGTTGTGGGCGAGGTGGTCTGCGTTTTGGGCACAACGGTGTCTGTCGTGGAGTGTTGTTTGTACGCGAACCTCTGACCATGCGCGTTGACCCCTTGGTGCGCACGTAAACCCCTAGACCTGCACGTGGGCGGGGCTGCCCACGCTCATCTCATTGGGTCCACGTGCGGGTTGTAGGGCCCAGGTGCAGGTCATCGGGCCCACGTGCGGGTGAGAGAGCCCAGGTGTGAAATGGCGGGGCCGGACATGGCTTCAGGGCCCGCGTGCGTATAGTGGGCCGATGCGCGGTCAGCCAGATGGCCCGGTGGTCTGAAACCGCCATCGCCTTTGCTCGCTTGTGCCTGTGTGGGTTTGAAACCACCGTCGCCTTTGCGGGCGAGAAATGGGCGTTTTTGGTGCGTTTTTCGGGCGCAGAGGTGTCGTCGGTTTCAGCGGTGCCTTGTTTGGGGTGAGCAGTGGTGTTGTTGGTTTCAACGTCGCCATGTTTCTGCGTCCTGTGCGCGAAATTTGTCGCCTGCTCGGTCTGATTGAGTGCGAGCGCGAAAAAGTTCGCCCCGTAAGCCCAATATGGACGAAAAACGCTGTTTTCAGGCGTGTTGGGCGAACTTTGTCGCGGAGCAGCAGTCGTGGGATCCCGCCGGGCGAGTTGTGTTGTGCCGCGGTCCTGGCAGCCGGGCCTTCCATATCTCCAGGGATACGACAGAGGCGGGACCCCGAAGGGTCCCGCCTCTCGTTGCGTGCGGTGGCCGCGCAGTCAGCGCCCGAGCCTCAGCTCAGAAACAACGGCCGCGGCGTCGGTGCGAACGCTCAGTTCTTCCACCAGCCCTTGACGGTGTCGACCGCGTGGGCGCCCAGGTCGGTCAGTGCGGAGTGGGCGTTGACCAGGCCGGAGGACAGGCGGGCGGCCTGGAAGCGGGAGGCGACGTTCTCCCAGTTCACCAGGTTCCACCAGGCCTTGACGTAGTCAGCCTTGACGTTGAGGTAATCCAGGTAGAAGGCGTGCTCCCACATGTCGATCATGAGCAGCGGCACGGTCGCGACCGGGATGTTGCCCTGCTGGTCGGTCATCTGGTAGGTCACGAGGCGCTTGCCGACGGTGTCCCACGCGAGGACGGCCCAGCCGGAGCCCTGCAGGCCCAGGGCGGCGGCGGCGAACTGAGCCTGGAAGGACTCGAAGGAGCCGAAGAACTCGTCGATGGCGGCGCCGAGCTCGCCCTCGGGACGCGAGGCGCCCTCGCCGGTCATGTTGGTCCAGAAGATGGAGTGGTTGGTGTGACCGCCCAGGTTGAAGGCCAGGTTCTTCTCCCACAGGTTGATCGCGGCGAAGTCGCCGGACTCGCGGGCGGCGGCCAGCTTCTCGAGGGCGGCGTTCGCGCCGGCCACGTAGTTGGCGTGGTGCTTATCGTGGTGCAGCTCCATGATGCGGCCGGAGATGTGGGGCTCGAGAGCGGCGTAATCGTAGGGAAGTTCGGGCAGGGTGTAGACGGTCATGATGCTCCTCCTGGGCGTCGTCGTCGTTTGTCTGTTGACTCCAAGGGTAGTACTTAAGTCCCGCCTTGCGTAGGGGTTATGAGTCACCTTTCGCGCAGTGCGATCAACGACGAGGCCGGGGCTGGTCCTCGCGACCACGCCCCGGCCTCGTGAAACGACAGACGATCAGGCCTTCGTGCGCGCCCGACGCACGAGAGCGGAAGTGCCGACGACGATCCACGCGATGGCGGCACCGAGGATGACGCCGAAGATGCCGGACAGGAGAGTTTCGACCAGCCAGGTGACGAAGCCGCCGGCCGACGCGACCGCGTGCTCGGCAGCCTCGAGGATGTGATGGAAGACGGGGACGCCGACCTCGGCGAGGTTGGCGATGACCAGGTGGCCGCCGACCCACAGCATCGCGACCGTGCCGACGACGCCGATCACGTTGAAGACGTGCGGCATGACGCGCACGATCGTGCGGCCCACGTTGTCGACAGGGCCGGGGCGGTTGTCCTCGGGCTTGATGGCATCCTTGGCCAGGTGGAGGCCGAAATCGTCAGCCTTGACCAGCAGCGCGACGAGTCCGTACACGAAGAACGTCATGAAGAACGCGACCGCGATGAGGACGGCGACGCGCATGATGCCGGTCTCGTTGGACAAGCCCGCCATGGAGACGAGCATGATTTCGGCGCTGAGGATCAGGTCGGTGCGGGTCGCAGAAGCGACGATGCCCTTCTCGAGCTCCTCGGCGCTGGTCGCGCCGGCCTCCTCGTGGTCCTCGTGGTGGCCGGGCAGCCAGCCGAGCTTCTCGAGGACCTTCTCCCCGCCCTCGAAGCACAGGTACGCGCCGCCCACGACCAGCAGGAATGGCAGAACCTGCGGGGCCAGCCACGTCAACAGCAGTGCGATCGGCAGGATGATGAAGAGCTTGTTGATGAGGGAGCCGCGGGCGATCTTGCCGATGATCGGCAGCTCGCGCGCCGGGCTCAGGCCCGACACGTACTGAGGCGTCACCGCCGTGTCGTCGATGACGACGCCCACCGCCTTCGAGGAGGCCTTGACGGCGTTCGCCGCGACGTCGTCGATCGACGAGGCCGTGACCTTCGCGAGGGTCGCGATATCGTCGAGCAGCGCGACAAGTCCACCGGACATGGGTTTCCTCCTCTGAGCCTGACGTCAGGCTTCTGGTTGGGTACCCGCGCATTGTACGCGTGGGGATAGGCTTGAGTCATGACGACTTCCGTACCCGTTCCCGCCCTCGACCGCGACCTGATCGGGCGCCTGCGCGCCGACGTGATCGCGTCGGAGTGGACCGTTGAGAATCTTCAGACCCTGATCAGCGAGGGGGCGCTGTCCGCCCTCATGCGCGACTCGCGACTGCCCGCCCTCGTCGAGCTCGCGGGTGCTACCGACCCCGCCGCGGTCCTCACGCGCTTCTTCATCCTGGGCCTGCCCGAGCGCGCCTCGGCCCTGAACGAGGCCCTCCCGACGCTGGGCGCACGCGGGCTGGAGTCCCTCGGCCTCGCGGCCACCATCGACGAGGCCGAGGCCGCCTCGGCGCTCGTCATGCCCCGTGTGGGCGGTGCGCCCAAGCGTGAACCCAAGGAGGAGCGTGAGGAGGCCTCGTCCCCGAAGGCCCAGAGCCTGCCGACAATGCGCGACCCCGACGAGGAGTCCCCCGAGCCCGAGGTCGAGGCGGACCCGTGGATGCGCGCCCTCTTCGACCTGCGACCCCACGCGGCCTCGCTGCCGGACGGCGACCACGAGTGGTGGGTGGCCTCGGACCTGGCGGAGGTGCAGACCGGCAAGCCGCTGTCGGATGACCATGTGCTCGGCATTGGTGGCGCGACCCTGACGCTGCTGGAGATGACGGTGCGCGAGCACGTTGATTCGGCCCTGGACGTGGGTTGCGGCTGCGGCATCCAGGCCCTCTACCTGGCCACGCACGCCGACCGCGTGGTAGCGACCGACCTGTCGTCGCGTGCGTGCGCGCTCACCCAGTTCAACGCGGCCCTCAACGAGGCTGTCATCGACGTGCGCGAGGGCTCCCTCTTCGAGCCCGTCGAGGGTGAGACCTTCGACCTCATCGTCACCAACCCGCCCTTCGTCATCACCCCGGACTCGGTGCGCGGCGCGGCCGACCTGCTCGAGTATCGTGATGGTGGCATGGATCGGGACAACCTGATCCGCGCGGTCCTGCGCGGCGCGCCCGCGCGTATGAACGAGGGTGGCACCCTGCAGATGCTCGCCAACTGGGAGATCCCCGCGGACCGCAACCCGGACACGCAGTGGTCGTGGCGCGTGGACTCGTGGCTCGACGGGTTGCCGGTGGACGCGTGGGTCGTCCAGCGCGACGTCCTCGACCCCGCGCGCTACGTGGACATGTGGATCCGCGACTCGGGCGGCCAGCTCATGGCCCGCGCCGACTACGAGCGCGCCTTCACCTCATGGCTGGCGGACTTCCGCCGCGCGGGCACGGGCGCGATCGGCATGGGCTTCGTGGCGCTGCGCAAGCTCAACGAGGCCGAGGCCGCCTCGGGCGGCAAGCGCGCCTACGACCTGTCCCTCGATGGGCATGCCCCGCGCGGGCGCGACGTGGCGTGGGCGCTGGCCTCCCTGCGCGCCCCGGAGCTGTGGGATACCGCGCTGACGCGGGCCTCCGACGTTCGCGAGGAGCGCCACTACGTGCCGGGCAGCCCCGACCCGGAGCTGCTCATCATGCACCAGGGTGGGGGACTGGGCCGTTCTGTGCCCGTCTCCTCGTCCGTGTCCGCGGTCGTGGGCGCTTCCGACGGTGAGCTGACGGTCGGCCAGATCGCTGCGGCCGTCGCGATGCTCACGTCGGTTGAGGTTGATGATGTGCGCGCCGAGATCGAGGTGCCCCTGCGCGACCTGATCCGGTGGGGATTCTTGACATTCTGAGCGTTGTTGCGTGCGTGGGCGCCGCGGCTGCAGGGGCAGTCGCGGCGCCTCGCTGTATCAGGTTGACTTTGTGGCGTCATTCCGGGCGTGTTGTCAGCGCGGGCTTGGGGTGCGTGAGGCCGACTCCAGATGTGGGACCCCTGTGTTAGCCTGGCGCCACGATTCAGCGAAGGAGCGACATGGATTTCGAGCTCGCATACCGCTACGCGGCTGCCTCGCGCCTGGATGAGGGTGCGGGGCTCGCGTTGGCCACTTCGGGAGGGTCCACCCCCGAGGGAGAGGCTGCGCATCCCTATTTCTTCTCGGGCTTTATGGAGCGTCCCGACGTGGTGGCCGCGGGTCTGCTCGCTGTCGCACGAGTGGCCCGCACCCGCTTCTACGTGCCGCCCGGCATGGTTGTCGCGCCCGGCGGAGGCCTGACTCGTATTGGCATGCTTGACCCGGTTGTCACCAGCACGGCCGAGGGGCTGCGCTTTGAGTCTTTTAGCGTCTGCTGCGGCGTGTACGCGCGGCTCGACGTGGAGGCCTCGGCCCTGGACGCCACCCACCGCGCGGTCGGCGTGACCAACGTGGATGCTAATCAGCCGCTGCGTGCCGCCCTGGCGTCGCTGCGCGCCGGGGAGCCCCTGCACCTGGATGTGGGTGAGGAGGGACTGACGGCCACGACCTTGGACGAGGAGGTCACGGAGGAGAAGGTGCCGCTGTCCCTGCGCTGGCTCAAGGGTTTCGCGGAGACGCAGATGCTCTCCTCTGCGATGATGCCGCTCCACGTGTTGAATACTGCGCAGGCGCGCGCCTTTGTTCGAGGCCTGCCCAGGTCCAGCGCGACGGGCACGGTCATGTGGGCGGGTCGGGCTGTGCGCGGGTTGCGCTTGGGCACCAGGCCCGCGCCGGGGGCCGCGTGCGTCGCTGGACCCGAGCGCCTGCGCGTGTTCGAGCCCCTTCTTCACCTCATCACTTCGCTTGAGGCCTACGGTCCTCCCGTGGACGCGGGCAGCGAGCCGGTCGCCTCCCTGTGGGTTGCCCGCATGCCCGGCGCGCGTCTGAGCGTGGGGCTGAGCCCTGCTAAGTCGCGCGGCTTTTCCGGGGAGGGTGCGGTTCTGGCATCCCTGGGTGATCCGCGCGTCGAGGAGGACGCCGACATGCTCTCCGCTCTGCTGTCCTTCGAGCCTCGCATCGACACTGAGCTCATGGCCGTTCGCGCAGGCCTGGCCCCGGATCGGGTTGCCGGGGGTCTGGCGCTGCTGGCCTCGAGCGGGCAGGTGGGCTTCGACGTGACTGAGGGGGCCTATTTCCACCGGCCCCTGCCCGTCCAGCCAGACGCCTTAACGGCCATGCATCCGCGTCTGGTCGGGGCGCGCACGCTCATTGAGCGCGGTGCGGTTACACGGGAGGAGGGCGCGCGATTCCGAGTGTCGTCGGGTGCGAACCGCTACCGGGTGGAGGTGTCCGCTGACCCTTACGCCATCGGCGAGTACCGCTGCACCTGCCCGTGGTGGATGAAACACAGGGGTGGGCGAGGCCCCTGCAAGCACGTCCTCGCCGTCTCCATCATGCTCAAGGAGGAATCATGAGTGCCAGGCAATGGCTGCCCGACACCCTGGACGAGTGCACTGACTTTTGGCGGCTGCACCTGTGGGTCCGGCAGCATCCGGGCCAGTGGAGCCTGGAGCAGGTCTACGCGCGCATGGTCGAGCTCAACGAGGGGCCGCCCACGGACGACGACCTGGCTATGAGTGCTCGGCTGTCCGACCCCTGGCTCAAGGGGATCGGATTCTTGCGACTGGCCGAACTGAACGGCGACCTGACTCTCGACCATGATGAGCAGTACCTAACGGCGCTGATCGGCCTTGAACCCGGGCTGCAGTTACCCCTCATGCGCGCCGATAGGAGCTGCGCGAGGAGCTGGTGTGGGGGATGCTGCGCCAGGAAGGCAACCGCGGCGTGTCTCTGTCTGCCTCCGACCGTTCTGCCACCATGGGTTCGGAGTCGACGCCCGGCTGGTCGCGCACGCTCGCCGCCAGCATCGACGAGGGGCTTATCGAGCGCGACCGCTTGCTCGACGCCCTCCTCGACATGCTTGCCGCAGACCTACCGTCGGGGCGCGCCGGTTGGTATTCGCGCACCCTGCGGATGCTGTCCATGACCCTCGACGAGGCCGAGGCGCGTCAGGGGGCCCTGTGTGCCCTCATGTCCGCGCCCGTCGGGGCGACCGTGACCGTGGGGGTTCGTCAGCTGAGCGCCCTCTCGAAGGCCGGGCGACTCGACCTTGAGCTCTTTGCTCGCAGCTGCGAGGGTGCGCTCATGGGTTCGAAGGCCAACGCACTCGCAGCCTTGACAATCCTGCGCGGTGGCCTCGAGGCTTTGAGTCCCGGCGGCCTCGAACCCCTGTTGGCGATCGCGCTGTCTTTCCCGCACGCGCAGGTGCAGGCTCTGGCCATTGAGCTGGCGAGTGATGCGCTGCGATCAGGCCTCCTCGACCCCGCAGCGCTCGGCCGCCTCCTGTCGGACGCGGAGTTGGACCCGCTCGTCGTTGCCACGCTTGACCTCCTCGACCCCGGGCATGCGGCGACCGACCAGGCCGACCCTGGCCTCGTCCCCGAGGAAGACACTGGCGAGCCGGCTTCCCGCCGCCTTCCTGCCGCCTCCTCGGGAGGTGACGGACCTGGTTCCCATGAGCGCCGACGACGTGGTTGGTCGGGTCGGTGTCCTGGCGCAGGGCGCGCAGATGGGGCGCGAATATGAGCTGCTGCTTGCCTTCCTCGCTTCCCCAGAATTCGACCCGGCCGTGCTGGAATCGTTGCGCCCGCTTGTGCGGCGCCTGACCGGGGGCGTGCCGGGGCCACAGCAGATGCTGGGTGTGTTCCTGCGCCTCGCACTCGATGGGGGAGCGGCCGAGGCGAGCGACCCCCTGGAGTCGGCTCGGGAATGGTTCGGGATTGAGAACGTGCCCACCCACGTCAGCCAGCGCATCAGAGAGGTGACGGAGCTGCTCGCGCGTGGGCAGCGCTACCGCCTCCTGGCCACGCCCACCGATGATCGGGGGGCCGTGAACCCGCTTGTCCTCGTGCGCCGCGCCCTGGACAACGGGGACGCCCCGCCGCTTCCAGCCGACCTTAGCCAGGCGCTGCTGCGAGTGGACGTCAAGCATCCTGACTGCGCCGCCGCGCTTGCGCTTGTGGAGGAGTGGGAGGCGGAGCTGCCCGCCGCGGCCCGCATCCGCCTCGCCCTGGAAGGGGCGGTACGCAAGAGGGCCGAGAGCTACCTGTCTTCCCTCTCCGTGACGTGGGAAGGGCGCCCCGCCTATGAGCCGCGCAGCGGGAAACCGAAGGTCGCGCGTGACGGCTCGCCCGTCTATGCGTTCTTTACCCCGCGAATCGTCGGCCTACAGACGGGCGCGACGGGAGCGGAGCTGAGCGTGCTCGCACAGGTCACGGGTGGAGCGGGAAACTATTCGTTCCACCGCTACACGTACCCCGCCTCAGTGCGTCACTTCGCGGTGTGTCTGCTCGCCTCGCGGTGGAACTTCCTCGATTCGAGCGGGCTAACCGCCGACTGCTATCGGGCCCTGTGTGAACACGGCGGATGCTGGGATTCGCTCTCTGCCCAGCTCCTCGGCCAGGCGATGGGCGAACGCGAGGTTGAGTCGCGCGCGCTCGGTGTCGAGACCCTCGCCTCCCTGGTGGCGCGTGGGGATCTCACCTTCGACGAGGCCGTCGCTGGCCTGCGGGACGTGCAACAGACCGTGAAACTGAATCGGTGGGCGCAGGCTTTCGAGGACCTGGGGGACATCGATCCCCGCCTCGCGCTGGATCTGGCGCTCGCTTTGCTTCCTGGGCTTGAGCGTGGGCGTACGGGCATCGGCCAGCTGCTGGGCGTTGTCACGGCGCAGTACTCGCGGGCGTGCGAGCAGGGCTGGGCGCCGCCCCTCGGAGAGGAGCTTATCGGCTGGCTTGGCCTTTTCCGAGGTTCCTCGCAGGCGACCAAGTATGCGCGCACACTGAAGGAGATGAGCCAATGAGTTCACCGATGACGCTTCCCGCCCGCAGGGCGGCCCTCAAGCGCCTCCTCGCGTCTGGGGAGACCTCCATCGACGCCTACGAGGAAGTACTCCTCGGGGCCTCGGAGAAGGACCGGCGCTCCCTCTTCAAGTCCGTGCCCTTCGCTCGCTCGTCCCACCAGCCGTTGAGCGGGATGAGGCCGTCCCCGAGGACACGGTGTGCATGTGCGCGTTCCTGCGCGCCGCCCTGGCCGGGAGTGATGATGCCGGCGACGACTACGGAGCCCGTTGGTCCGGCCGTAGCGGCGGTGACCCGCGCGAGGGAACGGACCTGGAACGGCTGCTCGCCGCCCACAGGCGCGGGGCGTCCCAGCGTTCAAACGAGTGGCTCGAGGAGGCAGCCGGGAGTCCCGGCGGCGTTGGCTTCTGGCACACCTACCGCTCCCTCCTGGCTGAGCGTGGAGCGTACCTGGCCTCCGCGCCCTCCCTGGAGTACTTCGCGCGCAGGATCATTCCCGCGCCCTACCCCACCTCGGATGAGACGCGACTCTTCTTCGAGGAGAATCCGACCTTCCTCGACCACGAGTTCTGGCAGCTCTTCCGCGTCGAAGGAGCCCTGCCCGGCTCAGCCCTCTTCGTGTGGATGTACCGCGAGGACCCCTCCGCGCCAGGCGGCGACTTCGAGCGCCTGCACAGCCAGGATCTCATCTGCTACGTGGCGACGCACCTCCCGCATCTGCGGCCCCGCATCCTCTCCGAGTGCCTGGCCGCCCAACGGCGAGACTTCTCCGCGTACAACGCCCGCGCTTTCTCGCTGGCCTGGGAGGCGCTCGAACCCACGCGCGAGGAAACACTTGAGGCCGTGGCGGATCTGATCGCCCTGCTCGCGGTCGAGCCCTCGCCGAGCGTGTCCCTGGCCCAGAAATCGCTTCTGGGTATCGCCCGGGAGCTGACGGATGAGCAGGCGGACGCCCTCGTGCAGGCCAGCGCCCAGGTCCTGGCGCGCAGCGAAAAGAAGCTGCTGCGCGCGCACCTGCGCCTGCTCGCCGCCCTCGTCAAGGCCCACCCCGAGTGCGCCCCCGTCGTCAGTGACGTGGTTGCTGAGGCTGAGTTCCCCCTCGACCTGCAAGACCGGGCCGCCGCGCTCATCGTGGCCGCGGCGGGCTCTCACGGCTCGGACGATGCCGGGTCCTCGGGTGCTGCCTCGATGGGAGTGAGCGCCCGGGGAGGAGGACCCGAGGAGGGGGCACAGGCCTCGTGGATCTTCCCCGACGCGCCCGCCGCCGATTTGCCGCGAGCCGAGTGTGTCACCGAGCTGCCCGCCGATAATGACGCGGTCGTTGCGGCTCTACACGCCCTCTTCGAGGACGCGGCCGCGGGCGCCGCCCTGCCCGCGCTCTTGACACGCATTAGCGGCGGGGGCATCGAGCTGGTGGAGGCCGACAAGAAGCTGCTTGCTGCGTACTGGAAGAGCGCGCCCAACTGGAAGGGCGCCAACCAGCTGTCCTACCTGGCCTCGCGGCTCCTGGACGGAGTCGAGGTGAAGGACGCACCCGAGGCGGGGCACTTCCGCGGCTACCGGCGCAAGGGCAGCGAGTGGGACCAGCACAGAGGCCCCGTTGCGCTCCTCCACGAGCAGCTGCGTGTCGCCTGCGGTGACAAGCCCTACGACAGGCCGAACGGTCAGGACATGTACCGCTTCGACCCCATCCTGACCGCACCGCTGGAACCGATCCACCCGCAGTGGGAACGTCAGATCATTCGAGCCGCCTACCAGAAGCCCGTCAGGGTCGTGCGCGGCGAGTACACGAAGACCGACGACATGCACGAGACGTGGGTGATCCCCGGTCAAACCCCGGCAACCGGCGAGGACTTGCTGGCGGGTGCTCTCGCCAACGTCGCTGGGGTGGCTCCTGAGTTCACCGGGCGTCTTCTGGAATCCGGGGACTACCGGTCGAGCGGTGTCGCCTACGCGTGGGCTGCCTGGGCCCTCCAGCACAACCCGGACATTCTGGCCGCCCACGCAATGCCTGTCCTCCAGGGGGCGTTCTTCAAGTTCCCGCAGGTCATCACACCCGTCGAGGTTATTGTGCCCGCCCTGGGCGCAGGCTGGCGGGCGCCGGGTGCGCCCACCTACTCGGCACTGGCGTGGGCGTCGACCGCCGCCCAGGCCAACTACCGTGCGATCACCGCCGAGGCTATCGCGGGCCTCGCCGACACAGGCCGCTTCGACCCCGCCGCCATGGCCGAGGCCCTCGGCTACCTCCTGCGTAACGGGTGGTTCGGTCCCGGGCGAGTCGCTCAGACGCTGACCGACTGTGCGTCCATCTCCGCCCTGGCTGGGTACCGTGTCGCGCAGGTGATCGCGGCGCTGCTGCCCTCCCTGGCGGGGGTGCGGGCCTCCAACAGTTTGATCGAGGCCCTGGTGGCGCTCGCGGGAGATTACGGCATGGGTGTGCCCGCGCCCGAGGAGCTGCGCCCGAAGATGAAAGGAACGAGTGCGATGGCCAAGGCCCTGCGCGCACTCGACGCTCTGCCGGATGCGCCGACGGGTCTCGCACGCGAGGCGGCGGAGGCGCTCGATGCGGTCCGAGCGCGCCGAGAGTGAGGCGCCCCTGCGTGACCTGATCCGGTGGGGATTCTTGACGTTCTGAGCGTTGTTGTGTGCGCGGGCGCCGCGGCTGCAAGGGCAGTCGCGGCGCCTGGTGTCACAGTGTTGTGCCTCGTCCGTCGGGGCACAATCGGCCCGGGCCTCGTGAATGTTTACTGGCTGTAGTGGAAGCGGCAGGAAATGATCCAGAGGGCTTTGCCGTCGTCGCTGATCTGGTAGATCAGGCGGTGCCGTGAGTCGATCCGGCGTGACCAGTACCCCGAGAACTCGTAGCGGAGAGGCTCAGGCTTGCCGATCCCCTCGTTCCCATTGCGCTGGATATCCGCAACGAGAGCGTTGATGCGCTTGAGGGTCTTGCGATCCTCGAACTGCCACCAGACATAGTCGTTCCAGGCCTCCTCATCCCATGTGATGTGCATGGTCAGTCCTCGTCGAGCTCAATGAGGTCGTGAGCGACGCCCTCGCCAGCGCGGTGACGTGCGATCGATTCGCGCAGGTGGCGGGCGTTCGCGGGGGACTGCATGAGGTAGACGGTCTCCATGAGGGACTCGTACTCGTCAAGGGCGATGATGACAACGCTCTCGTGCCCCTGTCGGGTGATGACGATTTCCTCGCGGTCGTTGACGACCTGGTCGAGGACCTCGGCGTAGCGTGCGCGCGACTCGGTGTAGGTCATGATCTTCATGGCGTCCTCCTATGTCGTTCATGTACAGAACATTGTACAGGAAGTGAGGGTGTGTGTATCCAGTCTGCTGGCGATGTGCGGGGGGCAATGCCTCCGCACGGGGACCGGCTACTGCGGGACTGCTGGCGCGGGACTGCTGGCATGGGGTCTGCATCGCGGTGTCCTTCACCCGGGAGGGAGAGGGCTGTGCGTTCTGGATAGGAAGCGCTGATCTGGATAGGAAAAGCCGTTCTGGATAGGTTATTTTCCTATCCAGAACGTCATAACCTATCCAGTTCGTGGTTTCCTATCCACTTTGTTGCCGCACGTGCCCGCACGCGTCCGCACGGGGGCCCGATGATGTGCACGTGGGCCCTTTCATCCGCACGGGGGCAGCGCCGCCTACGCGCAGGTTATGGGGTTTACGTGTGTGTCAAGGGGTTAACGTGCAGCCCTTAGTGGCCGCGGTGGCGAGCTTTCGCTTTCAGGCGGGCGAGGCGGCGTTTCTCTTCAGCTTTCTCACGTTTCTTCTGCTTGGTCGTGGAAGCTCGTTCTCGTGCCGTACGTTCGCGTTCTGCTTGAATTGCCGCCTGTGATGCAGTGGAAGGAAGCGCACGGCGAGCGAGGCGAGACGCTTGGCGCTGTGCGCGCTTAGGGTTGTGGTGTGTCGCCTGGCGTTGGGCCATATTGGAAGCCCAAGCGGCCTCGTCGAGGCGGCACAGGAGAGCGTTAGCGTGAGCGAGAAGGAACTCGTAGAACTCCGCGTCTGAGGGCTGCACGCCGAACACGATTCGAACGGCACGAACACGGTCGGCCTCGTGGCGCTCAATGACACCGACCCAGAACTGACCATCGAAATATAGTGTGGACTCCGTCTTCATTACTCGTCTCCAGGTACACCAAGGTGGACCCGATGACGCTGGATTCTGCTCGGGGCAGCGACGGATGCGAGGCATCGCCCAGACTTCCTACTGGACTGTGCGGTTCGCGTATCAGGACTGATGACTCATTATACGTCCCGTGTTCCAGGGTGTTGCTACTGGACGATCGGATTGTCGCCGATGGACATGGGGGCGCGGGTGCGGGGGCTGCCCTCAGCGCTATCGTCTCTCGTCGAGCCGATGGAGGCGACCCCACCAGCGGGTGATCAGCCACTCGTCGTGCGTTGAGATAACCAGGGTTCCCTCCCACTCGCGCATTGTCTCTTCGAGGGACTCCAGGGCGTTCAGGTCCAGGTAGTTCGTGGGCTCGTCGATCACGAGGATCTGAGCGTCGGCCCGCGCAGCGAACGCCAGCTGTGCCCTGCGCTGGTTTCCCGCGGAGAGCTCACCGAGCGGCCGGTTCCACGCCGCTGGGGGAACGAATCCCTTCCCGGCCTCTCCGATGCCCAGGTGCCACGCGTCTTCGGGGATGAGGGGGTCGCCGGGCCGCGGGAGCACCTGGGGTACGAGGACGACCCCGGAGGCGGCGTCGATGCTTCCGTGCGCCCTGCTGGGGGCCCCGCGTGCGATCCACTCCAGCAGGGTGGTCTTGCCCGACCCGTTGGGCCCCGCGACGAGGAGGTGCTCGCCGTAGCGCACCTCGAAGGAGGTCGGCTCGAGGCGTCCCTCCACCGACGCGCCGCGGACGGCCAGGGCGATACCCATTGCGCGTGAGTGCGGTGACCTCCCTCCCGTGGTGGTCCTCATGACGCTGGGGAAAGAGAATGCACCCTCGTCATAACGGGGCTTGGGGACTTCGCGTGCCGCGAGAACTGACAGCCTCTGGGAGTCATCGTTGATGCGCCTCGTCGAGGCGGCCTGGCTGCGGTCGGCGTAGTACTTCTGCGCCATCCTCGTCTCGGTGCGGGGTTTGAAGCGCGCGTGCCCCACCACCGTCGAATCCCGCTGGTGAGATACGAGTCGGCGTTTCTCGGCCTGCTGATCCGCATGGATCGCGGTGTGCCGCGAGCGTGCGGCTGCCTTGTCGCGCAGGTAATCCGAGTAGGATCCACCCACCCTGTACGCCCCGAAGTCCGCGGGCTCTCCCTTGGAGATTGCCACAGCCCGCCATGGCGTCGGATCCAGGTCGAGCAGCGCCGTCGCCGTGCGCTCAATGAAGGCCCGGTCGTGGCTGGTCATGAGCACTGGCCCCTGCCAGTCGTCGATTGTGTGTGCCAGGTGCTCGCGCCCGTCATTGTCCAGGTGGTTCGTCGGTTCGTCCAGGACGAGGGCCTCCGGTCGCTCGACGAGGGTGAGGGCGAGGCGCAGGCGGGCGCGCTGCCCCGGGGAGAGGGAAGAGAGGGCACGGGAGCGGTCGACGCCGCCCAGGCCGAGGGCCTCCAGGGTCTGCTCGAGGCGCGTATCGATGGTCCACGCGTCCCGCGTGATCATCGCCGCTAGGACGCGGTCGTACTCCGCTTCGTCGCGCGGAGAGGGGTCCCGGGCGAGGTGCTCGGTGAGGAAGTCGAAGCGCGCCGCCAGCTCGCGGGTGCCCGACGTGGCGGCATCGATGAGCTGTGCGACGGTGTGGGACTCTCTGTCCCCCGCGAGTGGAGGGCGAGACGCCAGAGGGACTCCCGGTGCTGACCGCGTGGCCGCGGGCCGATGAATTGGGGGAACTAGCTGGGTCGCGGAGAGTGCCGGGCCAGTGATCGTTCCGGAGTCCGGCTGGAGTCGGCCCGCTGCAAGGGCCAGCAGCGTTGACTTGCCGATCCCGTTCGGGCCGACGACGACGAGGCGGTCGGCGGGCCCACACGTGAAGGAGACGTTAGTGAGGACGGGCAGCGTGCCGTAGGAAAGAAGACGTGGGAAAAGACAATCGTGGACATGACGCACCGATGACAGAAGGAGTGGGGCAGGGGCGTGATGTCAGGAGTCCATGGGGACATTGTACCGTCAACGGCGCGCAGGCGCGGTAGTTCTGCACGGAAATGGGGGCGTCCTCCCGGGGCTGTCTGACAAGACTAACGGCTTGCCGACGGACGGCATGAGCATGCGGGAGGACACCCGGACAAAATACTCCCCCGCGAGCCCTCGATGGGGCCCGCGGGGGAGGAAACAGCGACTACTGAGAGACCCTCAGAACAGCAGCGGCGCGAAGCCGGCCACCGGGGCGACGACCGCGGCGCCACCCAGCAGAGCAGCCTTGATGTACGGAAAGGCAACAAAGAGAGCAATAATGCCGAGAACCATGATGGCCATGAGGATCAGGTTGTTGCGCTGGCGCTTGTACTGCTCGGGCGTCAGCTCCTCCTTCTTGCGGATGAGCGGGGCCTCGCCGTGGACGGAACCGGTGTTGCCGCCGGGCTTTGCGCCCTCGTTCTCGGTCGGGAAGTGCTGGTCGGACATGGTGGTCTCCTATTGATTGGCAGGGGATCAGTTGACGATCGGCTTGCCGCCGATGGACAGGGGGAGCGCGGGTGCGCGCCTGGGAATCAAGATCCTTCTCCCACGCAGACGCGGAATGCCAGCTCGAGGGCTGCAGCAGACGCAGCGCGCCCATGTCGGCGAGCGCATCGAGCAGGAGGAAGCGGGGCGTCGGGTAGGGGGCGTCCCACGGGATCGCGGTCCACAGTCCGTTCTTCCCGACGAGGAACTCGCCGCGGTTACGGTCGTGCAGGTCGTTGGCCGCGGTCTGCGCGTCCCCCCTCCGCGGCCCACAGCCAGCGGGTCGTGCGGAAGGCCTCCCAGGCCTCGTCCCACGACGAATAGGAGTGCTGCAGAGCCCGGTTGATCAGCGCGAGGGTATCCCAGGCCTCGTCCTCACTGAGCCATCCGATGCCCGCGCCCGCGCGCGTCAGGTTCGCCGCACGAAAGAAATCCCACGCGGCGAAATCGAGGTCCTGGATGCCGCGGTCGTTCGCCAAAAACGGCGGATACGCCAGCGGCTCTCCCAATCCTCCGTGGACGAGTCAGCGGTCTTGTTCAGGCGCGCGATCTCAGACTCCGCCCAGGACTTCTTCTGGCAGCGTTCGCGCAGGGCCGCGAAATCCTCGCGATGCCCCGCGCGCAGAAGCGAATACAGCTGGCGAATGAGCCCCTCGCGGTCCGTGATGCCCCAGTCGCGCTCCAGCATCGCCTTCATCGCGCCCGGCTGCGCGAGCTTCAGCTGGTTAACGATCTCATCGTTGCACAGCGCGTACACCATGGCCGGGGCCAGCAGGCGCGCCTGCGGGTCGGTGGCCATCGCCTCGCGTGTGCCGCGCAGACGCGGGGTGTGGTGCTCGTTGAGCCTGTTCCAGTCCTTTTCCTTGCCCGCCTTGCGCACATCGCGCGGCGCTGGAACGGCGCCTTTCGAGCGGGCGATCGCCTGCTTGACGTAGTAATTCAGCAAAGCCACGACGACGCAGCCGATGGCGAACCATACGGGGAAGGGAATGTCGGACAGGAAACTCGCAATCACGCCCCCGATTCTGCCCGATGAAGCACCCGTCACACAAGCGATGGACACGATGGGAACACGGGACGAGGCCGGGGCAGGGGGCGCGGCACTCGCGCCGCCAGCGCTCGGGCGCGTCGCCGCGCCAGCCCGGACCCTACGGGAGCGTGAAGCCCAGCCGTGCCTGCGTCTGGCCGTCGAGCTCGAGGTCCCAGCGCGAGGAGCATTCGCGCCTCTGGCGCGACAGCGTACGTAGCTGGTTCCTGGGCGCGAGCGTGTCGAGGATGAGGAAACGGGGCGCAGGGTAGGGGGCATCCCAGGGGATCGCGGTCCACAGGCCGTTTTTTCCGACGAGGAACTCCCCGCGGTTGCGGTCGTGCAGGTCGTTGATGGCCTCCTGCGCCTGTCCTTCGGCGGCCCACAGCCAGCGGGTTGTGCGGAAAGCCTCCCAGACCTCGTCCCACGAGGAGTAGCTCAGCTGCAGCGCGTGGTTGATGACCGCGAGGGTATCCCAGGCCTCGTCTGCGCTGAGCATCCCGAGGACGGCGCCGGCGCGCGTGAGCATGGCGGCGCGGATGAGGTCCCACGCGGCGAAGTCGATGCTTTGGATGCGCCGGTCGTTGTTGAGGAGGCGGTGGATGCGCCAACGCTTCTCCCACGCGTAGGTGTCCTCGTTGGCCTTCTTATCGAGGCGCGCGAGCGTCGAGGACACCCAGGCGGGGTCGGTGCAACGCCTGCGCAGGTTCTCGAAGTCCTTTCGGTGACCTTCCCGCAGGAGGGAATACACCTGGCCGAGCAGGCCGTTTCGGTCGGAGATCCCCCAGTCTCGCGCCAGCATCTGCGTGGTGGCGTCCGGATCAGACAGCGACAGCGAGTCGACTGGGTTGCCGTGGCACAGCGCGTAGGGGGTGGACGGGGCCAGCAGGCGGGCCGGTGTGCTGGTCGCCAGCTCCTTGCGCGATCCTGAGAGTACGGGGGTGTGATGCTCGTTGAGCTTGTCCCACTTCTCCCCCTTTCCAGCCGCGCGCACGTCCTTGGGTGCCGGCATGATGCCCCGCGAGCGGTCTTTCGCGTCCTTGAGGAAGACGAAGGCGAGCAAGATCGCCAGCACGGGGATCGCGAAGAGAAGCGGGGTCGGCACGTGGGAGAAGAGCGAGGCGAGCATGGACACGATTGTGCCTGATCGTGTCGCGTCCAACAAGCCTGCAGTTTCACGGACGAGGCCGGGGCTTCCCCTATGTAATAGGTATCGCCTTGCGGGACCCCGATGCGTCGCCCGGGCGCGCACGCGCGCGAGAATCCGCCATGGCCTCGTCAATGTCAAACACACGGGGCGTGAGACGCGCGGAAGCGTCCCCGGTACCCAGATGCGGGTGGGACGCGGTAAGGTCCTCCCAGATGCCTCGGCGCGTAGACCCGCCGGTGAGGTGCTACAAATACTGGGGAAGCGACGGAAGGGACCGGCAATGTCAGCGACGAAGCTCGTGATCGTGGAGTCTCCTGCGAAGGCAGCCACCATCGAGGGGTACCTGGGTCCCGACTATCACGTGACCGCCTCCATCGGCCACATTCGCGACCTCCCGCAGCCCTCCGAGCTGCCCAAGGACATGAAGAAGGGGCCCTTCGGCCGCTTCGCCGTCAACGTGGATGACGGTTTTGCGCCCTACTACGTGGTGAATCCGGACAAGAAGAAAAAGGTCACCGAACTCAAGAAGCTCCTCAAGGAGTGCGACGAACTCTATCTGGCAACTGATGAGGACCGCGAGGGTGAGGCCATCGCGTGGCACCTCCTGCAGGTCTTGAAGCCGAAGGTTCCCGTGCGCCGCATGGTGTTCCACGAAATCACGAAGGAAGCGATCCAGCGTGCCCTGGAGAACACGCGCGACCTGGATACGAACCTCGTGGACGCGCAGGAGACCCGCCGCATCCTCGACCGCCTCTACGGCTACGAGGTCTCGCCCCTCCTGTGGCGCAAGATCCGCCCCTCCCTGTCCGCCGGCCGTGTGCAGTCGGTGGCCACGCGCCTCGTGGTCGCCCGGGAGCGTGACCGCATGGCGCACGTGAGCGCCCAGTACTGGTCGATCGACACGGCTTTCACGTCGGCGGGCCAGGCCTTCGGCGCGCGCGTGGCCTCCGTGGACGGTCATTCGATCGCGACCGGCTCCGACTTTTCCGAGAAGGGCGAGCTGAGCGCGAAGGCCGCCAAGGCCGGCGTCCTCCACCTGGACGAGGCCACCGCCCGCGCCTACGCCCGCGCGCTGGAGGACGCCCCGGCCTCGGTCATCGACTCGGTGACCCGCAAGCCCTACCGCCGTCGCCCGGCCGCCCCCTTCACGACGTCGACCCTCCAGCAGGAGGCGTCGCGCAAGCTGCACTGGAACGCGTCCTCGACGATGCGCACCGCCCAGTCCCTCTACGAGTCCGGTTACATCACCTACATGCGTACCGACTCCACGGCCCTGTCCAGCCAGGCGATTCACGCCGCCCGCGAGCAGGCCACCCAGCTCTACGGGGCCGAGGCCGTGGCCGAGTCTCCGCGCCTGTACGGCACCACCTCGAAGGGCGCCCAGGAGGCGCACGAGGCGATCCGTCCCGCGGGCGATCACTTCCGCACGCCGGGCGAGGTGGCTGGTTCCCTGTCGAAGCAGCAGCTGGCCCTGTACGACCTGATCTGGAAGCGCACGGTTGCCTCGCAGATGGCCGACGCCCTCGGCTACACGGCGACGATCCGCGTGCTTACCGGCATCGAGGTCGACGGCAAGCGTCACGACGTGATCTCCTCGGCTTCGGGCACGGTCATCACCTCTCCGGGCTTCCGCCTGGCCTACCAGGAGGGCCGCGACCAGGGGCGTTACGACGCGGAAAAGAACGACGCGGAGAAGACCCTGCCAGATGTTGCCGAGGGGGATCCCGCGACGCTGACCGAGGCCACCCCGGACGGCCACGAGACCCAGCCCCCGGGGCGCTACACGGAGGCCACGCTGGTCAAGACCATGGAGGAGCTCGGCATCGGCCGTCCCTCCACCTACGCGGCCACCATCCAGACGATCGGGGACCGCGGGTATGTGACGCATCGCGGCCAGTACCTGGTGCCCACGTGGCTGGCGTTCTCCGTGACGCGCCTGCTCGAGGAGAACCTGGCGAACCTGGTCGACTACGACTTCACGGCCTCGATGGAGGGCGACCTGGACCGTATCGCCGCTGGCGAGGAGAACGGCACGGAGTTCCTGACCGGCTTCTTCTTTGGTCCCGACGGTACGGGCGAGACGGGCGGCCTGCGCCACGACGTTGCCTCCCTGGGCGACGACATCGACGCGCGCGCCGTTAACTCGATCGACCTGGGTCGCGGCGTGACGCTGCGCGTGGGCCGCTACGGTCCCTACATGGAAAAGGCCGACGGGACGCGCGCGAACGTTCCGCCGGAGGTCGCTCCCGATGAGCTGACGGACGAGCTCATTGACCAGCTCTTCTCCCGCGCCGCCGACGATGGCCGCGAGCTGGGCGTCGACCCCGCGACCGGTCATACGATCATCGTCAAGGACGGCCGCTACGGCCCCTACGTCACCGAGGTCCTGCCCGAGGCGGCCGAGGGCGGCGAGGACGGGGCGAAGAAGGCGAAGAAGAGCGCCGCGAAGCCTCGCACCGCCTCGCTGTTCAAGACCATGGACATCGCCACGGTCACCCTCGAGGACGCCCTGGCGCTGCTGTCCCTGCCGCGCGAGGTGGGCACGGACCCGGCCTCGGGCGAGGTCATCACCGCGCAGAACGGCCGCTACGGCCCCTACCTGAAGAAGGGCACGGACTCGCGCACGCTGGCCTCCGAGGACCAGCTGCTCACCATCACCCTGGACGAGGCCCTGGCCATCTACGCGCAGCCCAAGACGCGCGGTCGTGGCACGGCCCGCCCGCCGCTGCGCGAGTTCGGCGAAGACCCGATCTCGGGTAAGAAGGTCACCGTCAAGGACGGCCGCTTCGGCCCCTATGTGACGGACGGCGAGACCAACGTGACGGTTCCGCGCGCTGAGACGGTCGAAGACCTGACGGCCGAGCGCGCCTACGAACTGCTCGCCGACAAGCGCGCCAAGGGCCCCGCCCCCAAGCGCACGCGTAAGACGGCCGCGAAGAAGACGACGACCAAGAAGACGGCCGCGAAGAAGACCACCGCGAAGAAGACGGCCACCAAGAAGGCCGCGACGAAGAAGGACAGCTGATGGCAGCGCGAGGAGTGTTCATCACCTTCGAAGGTGGCGACGGTTCGGGGAAGTCCACGCAGATCCAGTCCGTGCGCGACTGGTTCGAGAGTCGTGGCCGCGAGGTCGTCGTCACCCGCGAGCCGGGTGGTACCGAGCTGGGCACGGAGATCCGCCGTCTCGTGCAAAATGGCCCCGAGGACGTCGACGCGCGCACGGAGGCCCTCCTGTACGCGGCCGACCGCGCCTACCACGTCGCCACGGTCATCGCCCCTGCCCTCGAGCGCGGGGCTGTCGTGCTGGGGGACCGCTACATCGACTCCTCCCTGGCCTACCAGGGCGCGGCCCGCTCCCTCGGCGTGGACGAGATCGCCTCCCTGTCCGCGTGGGCGACCCGCGGCCTCTACCCGTCCCTGACATTCCTCCTCGACCTGCCCCCGGAGGTCGGCGCGCGCCGCCGCACCGACGCCCCGGACCGCATGGAGCGCGAGTCCATGGACTTCCACGAGCGCGTGCGCCACGAGTACCTGCGCCTCGCGGACGCCGAACCCGACCGCATCGTCGTCATCGACGCGGTGGGAACGGTCGACGAGGTCTTCTCCGAGATCCGCGGCGTCCTCGTCGAGCGCTTCGAGGGCGGCTCCGTCACGATCGACGAGGCCGACGACGCTCCCGCGCCCGGTCAGGGGGCCCCGGCCTCGTCTTCGTTCGAGGTTCCCGAGGCCGCTGTGGCCGACGAGAAGAGCCCGAACAAGGGCTCGTCCCGTAAGCCCGCCACCATGGTGGGAGCCCTGGGTGAATCCCAGGGCGCGCTCTGGGATGAATGATGAGCGTCTGGTCCTCGCTCGTCGGACAGGACGCGGCGGTCGCTAAGCTCAGTGAGGCCGCTGCCTCCGCCCGCGCGATCGTCGCCTCCCGCGGCGGCGCACGCGCCTCCGACGACGCGCGTTCCATGAGCCACGCTTGGCTCATCACCGGCCCGCCCGGGTCGGGGCGATCCGTCGCCGCCCGCGCCTTCGCGGCCGCCCTCCAGTGCACGGGCGAGGCCGTCGGGTGCGGCGAGTGCGCCGGATGTCGCACGACGATGGGCCGCACGAACGCCGACGTCGTCTTCGCGGCCACTGAGACCTCGATCATCAACGTGGAAACCGCCCGTTCCCTCGTGCTGCAGGCCCAGTCCTCGCCCTCCCAGGGACTGTGGCGAGTCATCGTCGTCGAGGACGCGGACCGCCTCGGCGAATCCGGCGCGAACGCCCTGCTCAAGGCCATCGAGGAGCCGCCCGAGCACACCGTGTGGCTGCTGTGCGCCCCCAGCCCCGAGGACATGATCGCCACGATCCGCTCGCGCTGCCGCCACCTCGGCCTGCGTATCCCCACCGCCAGCGCGGTCGCCGACCTGCTCGTGCGCGAGGGCGTCGCCACCCCCGAGGTCGCCCTGGAAGCCGCGCGCGCCGCCCAGTCGCACATCGGCCTGGCCCGCGCGCTCGCCCGCGACCCCCAGATGCGCGAACGCCGCCGAGCCATCATCACCGCGCCCGCGTCCGTGCGCAGCGTCGGCGAAGCCGTCATGGCCGCCGACCGCCTCCTCGAGACCGCGAAAGCCCAGGCCGACGCGCAGGTGAGCGAACGAAACGCCCACGAAAAGGCCGAACTGATGCGCCAGCTCGGCATGGACGAGGGCGAGAGCGCCACCAAGGCCTCGCGCACGATGATCCGCCAGCTCGAGGAGGACCAGAAGCGCCGCTCCAAGCGTGCCCTCACCGACGCGATCGACCGGGCCCTCATCGACCTGCTCGCGATCTACCGCGACGTCTCATGGTCCAGGTGGGTGGGGACGGCGAGCTTATCAACACGGACCTGTCCGATCTGGTGCACGAGATTGCGCAGGATTCCACGCCTCGCCAGACCCTCGCGCGCGTCGACCACATCGAGACCGCGCGCAAGCGCCTCGTGTCGAACGGAAACCCCCTGCTGGTCCTGGAGGACATGGCGATTTCGTTGCGCCCCCAGGCGTGAAAACTGACCCAGCGTTTCTCCGTTACAATCGGGGCCATGAAGACTCGCTCCATCGCGGCCGGCGCCGTTGCTATCCTCGCTGTCGTCGCGATCGTCCTGACCATCATCGGCTATTACGGAACCCAACGTAAAGGGCCGGTACCCCAGGCGACGGCCACCTCCTCGGCCGCGCCCATCCCGGTTCAGTCGGGCTCCACCCAGTCCTACTACGAGCAGACGATCGAATGGGGAGTGTGCGCGGAGGGAACCTTCGACTCCTTCCAGGGCATCAACTCTTCCAACGCGAGCGAGTACCAGTGCGCGTTCCTCAAGGCGCCCCTCGACTGGTCGAACCCTGACGGCGACCAGATCACACTCGCGCTCGCCATCCACCGCTCCGGCGTGGAGAATGCGCCCGCCCTCTTCGTCAACCCGGGTGGCCCCGGCGGCGCCGTCGTCTCCTCGCTGCCCTACTACGCGGCGCAGGGAATCGGCGAGGCCGTCGTCAAGGCCTACGACATCGTGGCCCTCGACCCGCGCGGCGTGGGCGACTCGACCCCCGTCTTTTGCATGACCGACGCGGAGAAGGACGAGCGTAACGCCGGCGAAGATGAGGACACCACCCCCGGTGACGAGTCCCCGCAGTCTGCGGTTGCCGAAGCGCAGCAGGACTCACGAGAGGTCGCGGCAGGATGCCGCGAACACTCGGGCAGCCTGTTTGAGCACATCGACACCGTCAGCGCCGCCCGCGACTTCGACATGGTGCGCGCCGTCCTCGGGCAGGACACCCTGAACCTGCTCGGCTACTCCTACGGCACCTTCCTCGGCGCCACCTACGCCGGGCTCTTCCCCGAGCGCGTCGGTCGCTTCGTGCTCGACGGCGCCCTCGACCCGACCCTCAGCGTCAACGAGGTCTCGGCACTCCAGATGCGCGGCCTCGACGCCTCGCTCCAGCACTGGATCTCCGACTGCGCGACCCAGGCCTCGTGCCCGATGGGCCGCAGCCTCGACGAGGGAATCCAGACCGTGCGCTCGTTCCTCGACTCTCTCGAGGATAGCCCGATGCGGACCAACGACCCGGCGCGCCCGCTCACCGAAAATCTAGCCGTGACCGCGCTGACCGGCGCCATGTACAACACCCAGTGGTGGCCTCAGCTCACGCAGGCGTTCGGAATGGCGTGGCAGAAGGGCGACGGTAGTGGCCTGCTTGCCATCGCTGACACTCTCAACTCGCGTAACCCCGACGGCACCTACCAGGACAATTCCTTCGACGCGATCAACGCGATCAACAACCTCGACTACTCGCCCGAAGGCACCATCGAGCAGTGGGCCGCCCAGGTGGAGACGCTCAAGAACGAACTGCCGATCCTCGGCAAGTATGTGGGCTACCCGTCAGCCGCCCTTGAGGCCTGGCCGACCAAGCACGCCAAGCGCTCTCGCATCACCGCTCAGGGCGCTGCTCCCATCGTCGTCATCGGCACCACCCACGACCCGGCGACGCCTTACTCCATGGCGCAGGGCCTGTCGGGCCAGCTCGCCAGCGGCGTCCTCGTCACCGTCGAAGGCTGGAACCACACCGCGTACCGTCGCGGCGCAAGCCAATGCGTCACGCGGGCCGTCGAGGACTACTTCGTGAAGGGAACCGTCCCCGCCGACGGCCTCATGTGCCAGTAGGGACGTGACTTACGACATCCCCTCGGTGGGTGTCTTGGTTTGCGTTCGGCGCGATTCGTCCAGTAGAGTTGTGCCGTTGCCTGCACGCCCCGGAGACGGTGGAACGGCAGGCGCGGCCGCCTTAGCTCAGTCGGCAGAGCGATTCACTCGTAATGAATAGGTCGTGGGTTCGATTCCCACAGGCGGCTCAGATACGCCCACCCGGTTCCGGGTGGGCGTTTGTATGCGTTGCTTGTTGTTTGTTGCCCCGACAGATCTCCGGCCGCCGCGCGGCCTGCCCGCCCGCTCGCCGTCCGCGCTGCGAGCTTCGCTCGGCGCGTCGGCTCGAAGCTCGGCCAGGCCCCGCAGGCCTCGCGGCGGCCTCCAATCGGTCGGGGTCTCTGTGTGTTGTCCGGCCATGCCCCGCCACCACCCACGGGTACCGCAGCCTGGCCCTCCGTCGCCACTGTGGCTGGGCCGTGTATGTCTGCCCTACAGACCGACGAAACCGGCCGCGTACGCGGATAGGTTATTGCGATATGGATAGGTTATGAGCATGCGGATAGCTTATTAACCTATCCGCATGCTCATAACCTATCCGCATCCGGACAACCTATCCGTATAGGCCCAGGTGTGCTCCTCTCGCGCTCACCGCATGAGCGGCGTCGGGATGTGTGCCCCCGTGCAACCGTCGTCAATCTGGCGCGATGGGGGTTTTGCAGCATTAGAGGCTGGCTGTCGGCGTGTCGCCGGCGTGTCGTGGTTCTAATGACGTCATTTCCCCCGTTTGGTGGCGGTGAGGCCGCCTCTTGGACTGCTGTCGTGCCCAAAGTGCAGACCACCTCGGTGAAATGCTGAAAACAGGCAGTTATTGGCGAGGTGGTCTGCGTTTTGGGCACAAGTATGTCTGTTGTGGGTCGCTGCTCGCGCACAAACCCGCTATTGCAAGCATTAACCTGCTATGTTGCACGCAAATCCGCTGTCTGGAGTGTCGGTGTGGCTGACCACGCTCGCATGAGCGGGTTAACGTGCGGATGAGCGGGCCCACATGCCACTAGGTGGACCCGCGCGCATCTCATCGGGCCCGCGTGCGCGTAAGAGGTGTTTGATGAAGCTCCGGTTGCATATCGGTGTGTCGCGCCGTCGCGCTCCTGCCGATCCCGCGGCCCACATGCCGGCAGGCTAGCTCATGAGGCAAGGTGCCCTCGGGCAAGATTGGTTAGGCGAACCTTGCTCGAAAAATAAAAGCGTCAATGATTTTAAAACGCTGAAATCCAAGGATTATTCCCACGCGGCTACAGGATAGTGAAACATTTGACTAAAGGGCTGTTAGCACTAGAAATCGCGGGACTAAAGGACCAAGATAGATGTGTCTGAAGGGCATGGCCCCACAAGGGTGAGCCCCGTACCGAATACACATGCATAGGAGAAACAACATGACCGTTGAGTCCACCGGCTTCAAGGCTTCCGACGTTCTCGCAGGCAACCTGCAGAAGGTCCTCACCGACGTGACCGCTCTGTCCCTCGTGGGCAAGCAGCTGCACTGGAACATCACCGGCGAGGGCTTCCGCTCGCTGCACCTCTACCTCGACGAGGTTGTGGACATCGCCCGCGAGGCCTCCGATGAGATCGCCGAGCGCATGCGCGCCCTCCAGGTCGTCCCCAACGGCCTGCCCGAGGTCGTTGCCCAGCGCAACACCCTGCCGACCGTCCCCGAGACGATCATCAAGACCACTGACGCCGAGGAGCTCGCCGTCGCCGCCATCAACGCGACCGTCGGCACCATGCGCGACGTGCACGAGAAGGTCGACGCCGAGGACTCCGCCTCCGCCGACATCCTCAACGACTACATCCGCCGCTTTGAGCAGCAGGCGTGGTTCATCCGTTCGCAGAACGGCCAGGCCTGAGCCTGACTCCTCCGTGAGGAGGGAGCGAGCTGCGTAGGCTCGCATCAACAACGTGGGGTGCCCCGCCTGTCGCAGGCGGGGCACTCTTTGTATCCCTGATACGGGAATAGGCGTTGTGTGTACGGGTGTGGCGATCCCGGAAACTTGTCGAGGTCTCGTCAGCGTCCCGGGAGGTGACACCGCGTCAGCGACACGGGGGAGAGTCAACATTAGGCTGGTGGCGTGACGAACTCCCAGGACGCAGCAGCTACCACTTCGACGTCTATCCATGCGCACCATGGCGAGGCGCAGCCCGCCCTCGTCCTCGTCAACCTGGGGACGCCGACCGCCCCCGAGCCCGGCCCGGTGCGCGCCTTCCTCCGCGAGTTCCTCTCCGATCGCCGCGTCATCGAGATGAGCCCGCTCCTGTGGAAACCCATCCTGGAGGGCATCATCCTGCGAGTCCGACCGCGCGAGGTCGCCGGCAAGTACCGCAGCATCTGGATGGATGAGGGCTCGCCGCTCATGCACTACACCCGCGAGCAGGCTCGCCTCCTGGGCGAGCGCCTGCCGGGCGCGCGTGTTGAGGTCGCGATGCGCTACGGGCAGCCCTCGATTGGCTCGGTCCTGGACCGCCTGTATGCCGAGGGTGTGCGCCGTGTGGCGATCCTGCCCGCCTACCCGCAGTACGCGGCCTCGACGGTGACGACGATCAACGACGCGGTCGCGCAGTGGATCGGCCGCAACCGCGACGGCTTCGAGCTGCGCCTGCATCGGTCCTTCCCCGCCGCCCCCGCGTACATCGAGGCGCTCGCGACCGCCCTCGAACGCCATTGGGAGCGCGTGGGTCGCCCGAACTTCCTGACGGGGGACCGCGTCGTCGTGTCCTTCCACTCGATCCCGGTCGCCATGGACGAGGCCGGGGACCCCTACCGCGCCGAGTGCCGTCACACGGTCGCAGCCCTCGAGTCGCGCCTGGGCCTGGCGATGGGATCCCTGACGGCCACCTTCCAGTCCGTGTTTGGCCGAGCCGAGTGGCTGGGCCCGCAGACGATCGAGGAAATGGCTGAGCTGGGCGCGGCGAAGTGCCCGCGCGTGGACGTCATCTGCCCGGGCTTCATGGCGGATTGCCTGGAGACGCTCGAGGAGATCGACCAGCTCAACCGCGAGACCTTCGTCGAGGCCGGGGGGAGGGGACTTCCACTACGTGCCGTGGGGCAATGACTCGGAGGGCGCGGTCGCGTCCCTGGAGGAGCAGGCGCGCATCGCGCTGGCCGGCTGGGTGTAGGCGCGCTGTCACAATCGAGCTGTCACAATCGCGCTGTCACAATCGCGCTGTCACAATCGACCGGCGGACGAAACCCTCCGGCGGATGCGGCCCCGGCCTCGTAACGTGGAGGCATGAGCACGCCTGACTGTACGACCTTCTCCACGCTGGCCATCCACGCCGGGTTTGACCCCGACCCCATCACGGGTGACGTGGTGCCTCCGATTCACGTCGCATCGACGTTCGTACAGGACCGGCCCGGCGAGCTGCGAGAAGGGTACGAGTACGGGCGCTGCGGCAACCCGACGACCAACGCGTTCGCGGGCGCGCTCGCGGCCCTGGAGGGGGGCGACGCACGGCTTCGCTTTCCCGTCGGGCATGAGCGCCGAGGACACGGTGATCCGCCTGCTGGCGCGCCCCGGCGACCACGTCGTGCACTCGACCGACGTGTACGGCGGCACCCACAAGCTCCTGAGCGTCATCAAGCCCGCCGAGGGCATTACGTCCGAGGCCGTCGACCTCACCGACCTGGCCGAGGCCGAGCGCGTGATCCGAAGCCAGCGTCCGCAGATCGTGTGGGTGGAGACGCCCTCGAACCCGTTCCTGCTGGTCACGGATATCGCTGCCATCGCGGCCCTCACGCACGAGGTGGGAGGCCTGCTGGTCGTGGACAATACCTTCGCGACGCCGGTTTTGCAGCGCCCCCTCGAGCTGGGTGCGGACGTTGTCGTGCACTCGACGACCAAGTATGTGGGCGGCCACTCCGATGTGATCGGCGGTGCCTTCATCCTGCGCGATGGCCTGGAGTTGCCCGCGCACGTCGAGCCCTTCTTCGGTGAGCGTGACGCGGCCGCCGAGGCCGTGAAGCTGCAGATGGCCCTCGGGCACGTGCCCTCTCCGCGCGACACGTACCTGGCCCACCGCGGCCTCAAGACGCTGGCGCTGCGCGTGGAGCGCCACTGCGCCAACGCGCAGAAGGTCGCCGAGTTCCTGGCCGCCCACCCCAAGGTGAGCGCGGTCCACTATCCGGGGCTGGCCTCGGACCCGGGCTACGAGCTGGCGCGCACGCAAAACCTGCTGGCGTGGGCGGCGTGCTCTCCTTCCAGGTCGCCACCGAGGAGGCTGCGATCGAGCTGACGACGCGCACGCGCATCTTCGCTCTGGCCGCGTCCCTGGGAGCGCCCGAGTCCCTCATCGAGCACCCGGCGATCATGACCCACTCGACGCGCGTCGGCGGCGTGGGTGGAGTGCCCGGCACGCTCCTGCGCCTCGCGGTCGGCCTGGAGGATGCAGGCGATCTGATCGCGGACCTGGATCAGGCGCTCGCGCAGATCTGACGTCAGTCCTGCCGGGTGGCCGCGCGCCTCGGCGTACCCACAAATTTCGCACGTAATTTAACAGGGTCAGTTTTTAGCTGTGCTCAGAAACGTTGCAATTCCGGGCATGAGATTTCAAAAGTCGAAGCATTGGTCGACGAATTACGTGCGACTTTTGGGGGACGGGGACGAGGCCGGGGTGCCCCGGACGCCGAACGAGTGCCCACGCGGATAGGTAACAAACATCCGGATAGGTAACAAACATCCGGATAGCTTAATAACCTATCCGGATGCGCTTAAGCTATCCGGATGCGAACAACCTATCCGGATGTGCACAGCGACTGTCAGAGGCGGCTATGGTTGATGGCCCAGTGAAGCCCGGCGGCTCAGCCAGGTCGCGGCCGCCGTGGCGCCGCCGACGGCGAGGACCGCGGGCACGAGGATTGTGGGGCCCTGCGCAGTGAACTCGATGACCAGGATGAGGCCCGTGAAGGGAGCGTTCATGGACGCGCCCAGGAACGCTGCAGCGCCGAGGAAGGCGAAGGCCGCCACCTGCGACCCCGGCCACGCGGTCGCCCACGGTAGGCCTATGAGAGCACCGAGGCCCGCGCCGAGCGCGACGGCGGGGGTGAGGACGCCGCCCCAGCCTCCCGCGCGGATCGTCAGGAGCGTCGTCGCGGTCTTCGCCAGGAGCACCAGCAGAGCGAACGCGAGCCCCGCGCCGGCAGCCCACGTCGCATCGAATTGCGTCTGCGCGCTGGCCTGCCCGTTGCCCACGACGGACGGTACCCACACGGATGTCACGCCGACGAGGAGAGAGGCGACGGGAAGTGCTACGAGTACGCGCCAGTCGCGCGGACGATCGGCGCTGATCCGCGCCACGGCCTTCTTGAACGCCCAGCCGGCGGCGCCGAAGAGTGGTCCGGCGATCGCGGCGAAGACGGTCAGGGACAGGGACGGCGTGAGGGTGGGAACCGCATAGAAGGCCTCCGGCCTCGTGAATCCCGTGGAGATGAGGACGGCGAGGCCCGAGGTGAGAAACGCGGGGGCAACGGCCCGCCCCGAGCGGGAGACGAGGAGGATCTCGAGCGTGTAGATCGCGCCCGACAGGGGGATCGAGTAGACCGCGGCCAGGCCCGCGCCCGCCGCGCAGGCGACGATGATGCGGCGATCCTCGGGGGTGAGGCCGAGCCGGTCGGCGACGGCCGCGCTGAAGGCGGCGGCCATTTCGCGCGGTGCGACCTCGCGTCCGACGGATGCTCCCAGGCTCACGATGATGATCTGAGTGAGGGCGTGCCAGGTGGCCCGCAGGGGAGGCATGGGGGTGCCGTCCACCGCGGCCGTCACGGAGGTGATGGCCCTGTTGCGCCGGAAGAGGGCGAACCAGGACAGGGCGCCGATCAGCCCGCCGAGGGTGAGGACGAGGATGCGTCGGGTGGGAGAGGCGGCGCTCGCGGCTTCGAGCAGCGTGCCTGCGTGCATGTTCCAGGCGAGAGCTTGGATCCAGTGGAGGATGTGCTTACACACGAGGCCAACGAGGCCGGCAACCGCCCCTGTGAGGAGTGTTGCGACCGCGAAGCGGCGCGTGCTCACGGACATGGTGTCTCGGAGTCGAGGCGCTCGCTCACCCGCATGAACAGGCCGGTGAGCATGTCGATCTCCTCGGGCGTGATGTCGTCGAGGAAGAGGCGGCGGATGACGTCGCGCTGGACCAGGGCGGCCTCGTCAAAGAGGGTCTTGCCGGCCTGCGTCAGGGTGACGAGGCCTCCGCGGCCATCCCCCTCGCACGGGCGGCGCTCGATGAGGCCTCGGGATTCGAGGCGCTTCATCGTGTGGGTGAGGCGCGAGCGCGAGAAGACGACCTGGTGGGCCAGTCGGGAGGGGCGGATGCCGTCTTCGCCGGCGCGGTCGGTCATGAGCAGCACGGAGTATTCGGGCATCGACAGGCCGGCCTCGCACTTGAGGGAGGCTTCGATGCGTTCGGTGAGGCGAGCCGTCGTGGTGAAGTAGAGCTCCCAGGCCGCCGCTCGGGGGTGGTGTGCTCTGCTCACGGTTTCTCCTCGTTCGGTACTGTTTCTTGGTGAGGTCGAAACGGCCTCGGGCTGCCTACGAGTATAACTTTCAATTAGACCCAGGTATAAATCGGTGCTGCGCACGTCACGTTCTCAGAATGAATGATCAAATGATCTAAATTGTTTGAATTGAGTTACTCTAATTGCAGTGCAATAAGCATCTGAACTCGTCAGAGAATCCAAATACTTCGAGAGGAATGAATACATGAAAAAGACGAAGAAGATTGTTGAAGTTGTCGACGACTTCGATGGCACCCCCGCCGATCAGACCGTTCGCTTCGCCTTCAATGGCGCGTCGTACGAAATTGATCTGAACCGCGAGCACTTCGAGGAATTCGCTGAGGCCATTCAGCCCTACATTAAGGCTGGCCGCAAGACGGGGTCGACCCGCCGCCGTGGCAACGCCGGAAATCCCACGCAGCGCCTGGAGAACGCGAAGATTCGCGCCTGGGCGAAGGAAGAGGGACACGACCTGTCCGACCGTGGTCGTATTCCCGCTCCGATCGTTGAGGCCTACCGCAAGGCCCACGCCTGATTCGCGACGCAATTGTGGGCGCGCTGAAAGGCGCGCCCACAATTCTTTATTCATACGCCTGAGGGGTGGCGCGCATCATGCGCGCCACCCCTCACTCGTACAGAGTGTCAGCCCTTGGTGACGGTGTTATTCGCACCCGAGTCAGAGCCGGTCTGCGGGGCGTTTCCGTTCTCGTACTGAACCACGTTGTTGGAGCCCGTGAAGGAGACCTTGTCGACGGAATCCACAGCGATGGAATTCGCGGAGCCGTTGATCGTGATCTCGGAGACGGCCTCGCCCTCGATGTGGTTGTTCGACCCGTTGACCACGACGTTCGTGGTGCCGTCGGGGATGTCGACGTGCGAGTTGGACACCTCAATGGTGTAGGTCTTCGCGTCGGACTTCTCCGAAGAGCCGGACTTGTCGGAGTGGTCGTGGCCGGAGTGGTCCGTGCCCTCGGAGGAAGAGGAAGCGGGGGTGGAGGAGTCGCCGCCGGACACGTTGGTGGTCATGGAGCAGCCGGTGAGGGCCAGGGTGGCGACGGCGATGGCGGCCGCGGCGGGAAGGAAGGACTTCAGGGACATGGTGTCTCCCTTTCGTTGATCGGTCGTAGGTAAGCGCTAGTCAGGGTGCTAGAACGCGGGGATGAAGATCTCGACGCGGCGGTTGAGCGCGCGGCCCGAGGGGTTGTCCGAACCGTCTGCGTTCTCGTTGGGGGCCACCGGCTTCGACTCGCCGTAGCCGGTCGCGTCCAGGGTGGAGCTCACGCCGTCCTTCTTCAGCTCGGCCATCACGGCATCCGCGCGCTCCTGGGAGAGCTGCAGGTTGAAGGCCTCGTCCGAGATGGAGTCGGTGTGTCCGTAGATGTGGGCAGCGGGAACCTTGTTGCTGGAGAGAACGGTCGCGAGCGACTTGATGCTCTGTGCGGCCTCGGGGCGGATGTCGGACTTGCCGAAGTCGAAGAGGACGCCGTCCTCCAGGGTGATGACGGTGCCGCAGGATTCCACGGGCTTGAGGTTTGCGACGGGCGGGAACTTGCCGAGCTTGCCGATCTTCTCGACCTTCGGCGCGTCCTTGACGTCCTTGCCGTTGATGGTTGCGGTGCCGTCGCCGTTGTTCTGAATCGTCAGCTTCTCGTCGGTGTAGCTGCCGGTGCCGTCACCGTTGTTGATGATCGTGGCGCTTCCCTTGGTGTAGATGCCGGAGCCGTCGCTCGTGATGGTGATCATCTCCATATCCGTGGAGTTGGAGTAGTTGCCGCCGCCATGGCCGTCCAGGACGATGTTCGTGGTGGGAGTGGAGTAGGTGCCGGAGCCGTCTGCGCTCACGACGAGGGACACCGTCGTGTCGGCGTTGGAGTAGGTGCCGGAGCCGTCGCCGCCGTAGATGATCGAGATCGGGCCCTCGGTGATGGTGCCGCCGCCCTGGCCGTCGTTGACGACGGTGCCATTGTCGGAGGAGGAGACTGCCGAGCCGTCGCCGCCGAAGACGGTCGTGCCGGACACCAGGGAGGTGCCGTCGCACTTGGCGGGCGAGATGGTCACGCCGGGGACCGTGTTGAGGGTCTTCGAGGCGGAATCGATGATGGCCTTGTCAGCGTTGGAGGCGAAGACGTCGATGGAGGGACGGCGAACAGGGGGATCGGGGGATTTCGCCGGGGCGGTATCCGGGGACGGTCGGAACGGACGAGGCCGTGGCCGACTGGGTGGCCGCCGGGGTCGTCGGGTCCGCGGCGGGGGAAGCATCGGTGGCCTGGGGCTTCGAGGGAGCCGCAGGCGCCAAGGGCGAGAGCGGTCGCAGCGATGAGAGTGGAGGCTGCCAGAGTGCGTCGTGTGATGTTCATGTTCTTAACCGTACGGGAAATAGAACGACGCGCACACTGTTCTGGTAATCATGTAAAACCGCGGAAAAATCAGGGCTATCAGGGGTGAATGATGTGCCGGTCAGGGGACAATCAGGGTATGTCCGGGGTCTTTGTCTGAATAAGGTCTCACGTCCTCGGGTGGGGTTCGAGGGGCGGTGGGCGTGGTGGGCTGGAGGGGATGTCCAAGCTGTGGCGTGATCAACGCCACGGGGTGTGGGAGGTGGCCTCTACCTGTGGGAGAATGGAGACATGAGCTACAAACTGGTGCTGCTCCGCCACGGCGAGAGCGAATGGAATGCAAAGAATCTCTTCACCGGTTGGGTGGATGTTCCGCTGTCGGACAAGGGCCGCGCGGAGGCTACCCACGGTGGCGAGCTCCTCAAGGAAGCGGGTGTGAAGCCTGACCTCCTGTTCACGTCGATGCTGCGTCGCGCCATCATGACTGCGAACCTGGCCCTCGACGCTGCCGATCGCCACTGGATCCCCGTTGAGCGCAACTGGCGCCTCAACGAGCGTCACTACGGTGCGCTCCAGGGTAAGAACAAGAAGGAAATTCGCGACGAGTACGGCGAGGACCAGTTCATGCTGTGGCGTCGTTCCTTCGACGTGGCTCCGCCCGCCATCGAGGCCGGCTCGGAGTTCTCGCAGGACGCCGACCCGCGTTACGCCGGCGAGCCCGTCCCCATGAGCGAATGCCTCAAGGACGTCATCGCGCGTCTGCTGCCCTACTGGGATGAGACCATCGTTCCCGCGATCAAGACCGGCAAGACCGTCATGATCGCCGCGCACGGCAACTCGCTGCGCGCCATCGTCAAGCACCTGGATGAGATCTCCGACGAGGACATCGCCGGCGTTAACATCCCCACCGGCATTCCGCTGGTGTACGAGCTCGACGAAGAGACCCTCAAGCCCATCAAGAAGGGTGGCACCTACCTGGATCCCGAGGCCGAGGCGAAGATCGCCGCGGTCGCCAACCAGGGCAAGTGACCTGACGCGTTGCCCCGGCCTCGTTATGAACGAGGCCGGGGCTTCGTTATATCGAGAATCCCGCGCGTTTTGGGGTGTGATGCCCATCCTTATGGCGCACGTTTGATCGTGAGCAGGGTCGCATGCTGGGATGAATGGCGGTCGTGCTTGAAGTTGGTTTGTGTCGATCCCTGTATGCGTGTAACGTTGAGCTTTCACACTGTATGGGTCGGTTTTGCTCGCCAGCTGGTAGAATAGTTGTGCTATCCACGCAAGCACCCAGGAGTCCATCCATGTCGTTTGAAATCGGTCAGACGGTCGTCTACCCGCACCACGGCGCAGCCACGATCGAAGAGGTCATGACGCGCACCATTCGTGGTGAGGAACGGACGTACCTGAAGCTGCGCGTGAACCAGGGCGATCTCGAGATTCAGGTCCCCGCCGAAAACGTCGACATGGTCGGCGTGCGCGACATTGTTGACGAGGACGGCCTCGAAGAGGTCCTCTCCGTCCTGCGCGCCCCCTACATCGAGGAACCCACCAACTGGTCGCGCCGCTTCAAAGCGAACCAGGAGAAGATCGCCACCGGCGACATCGTCAAGGTCGCAGAGGTCGTGCGTGACCTGACCCGCCGCGATGACCTCAAGAAGCTGTCCACGGGTGAGAAGCGCATGCTGACGAAGGCCCGCGGAATCCTCACCTCCGAGCTGGCTCTGGCTCGCAACATCGAAAAGTCTGCTGCCGCCGAGCGCCTCGACGCCGTCCTGGCTGAGGGTCGCATCGAGATCGAAGAAGATGCCGTCGAAGAGTGAGTCCTGCGCGGTCCTGACGGCCGCGGGCTCCGGTTCTCGCCTCGGTTGCGAGTGTCCGAAGGCCCTCGTTGAACTCTCGGGTCGCCCCCTTGTTTGGTGGGCGGCCCGCGGCCTACGTGCCGGGGGAGTGGGGGCGATCATCGTGACGGCCCCGGCCTCGTCGATCGAAGACTTTCAGCGCGCCCTGACCGATATCGACGACCTCACCGTCGTCGCCGGCTCCGATCGTTCGCGCCAGGAGTCGGTGGCCCTGGGCCTGGCTGCCCTCGGCGAGCGCGAGGCGGACACGATCGTCCTCGTCCACGACGCGGCGCGGCCCCTGACGCCCCCCGCAGGTCACCGAGCGCGTTATCGACGCGGTTGCCGCCGGCGCGGGTGCCGTCATTCCCGTCCTGCCCGTCACCGACACCCTCAAGACCGTGGACGCGTCCGGCGTGGTCACGGGCACCCCCCGTCGCTCCGACATGGTGGCCGTGCAGACCCCGCAGGGCTTCCGTTGGGACGTCCTCATGCGCGCGCACGAGGCGGGCGCCTCCCTGGGTGCGAATGAGGCAGCCGCCGCCACCGACGATGCCGGCCTCGTCGAGGCGATCGGGGGCTCCGTCCAGACCGTCGCGGGTGCCGAGCGCTCCATGAAGGTCACGCGCCCCCTCGACCTGGCCCTCGCGCAGATCCTCGTGGGCGAGGAGACGAGCGCCTAAATTTCCGAGCCGCTCGTGTGCCGTTAGTGCGCTCGTTCGTCGCGCCTCAGCGCGGCCAGAGCTCGGGGTTGTCTGAGGTGAGCCCTCGCACGAGCTCGATCCCGCCCTCAGTGGCGAGTGCCTCTCGATACTGGGGACGGCAGGCGAAACAGCCGATGACGCGCTGGAGCTGTTCTGCCGTGAGATCCAGGCATGTGATGTCGATCGTCGTAGGCGTCTGGCTGTCCACCGTCGTGATGTGTGCCCGCTTGGTGGTGTCCCTCTCCACGACTGGGTAGTCGATGTTCGCAAGGAAGGGCGCCCGATCCCAGGGGAAGCGAACAGGTGTCGTTTCCAGCAGTGGGTGGAACTCCAGGTGGGTCGGAGAGAGGGTCAGGATGGGGGCGCGGTGGATCGTATTCGTGCGGTAGGCAGCACTGCGCCGCAACAGGAATGCAGATACGGTCCCTACGAGGCCGATAACGATGGTGAATATATCCATCGCATCGGTCACTGCACGGATGGCGTTGGGAATCTGGGGGAACGCAATAGGAAGGATCGAGCTGCGTGTCAGCCAGCATGCGACAAGGGAGACAGGGAACAATGACGCCACCAGAATGAAGTCCGCAGTGGCTAGCTTGATGGGGGCAGTAAACGGAAAGAGGCTAACTGCCTCGTTGGACAGAGTGAGATCTGGGCCAAGGCGCCGCCTTCGAGACATCGCCCTAGCGTAGAAGAAACGCGTAAGTGCTTGGCCGAACGCGAAATATATGAGGAGCACAAACGTGCTGAATGGTATGAGCCACAGGAGGAAGCTGTAGATCAGCGCCGAGAAGCATTGGAGGAACACATTAACGGTCAGAGAAGTCGTGGAAGCCCCATCCAGGGATGCTTCGTATTTGTTGGTTAGTTGCATGAAGGGGCTTCCCTGTGTTGATTGGTGTCGGAGGGGTCGTTGGTAGGGTAGCTTCTAGCTAATCAAAACCCCAAATACCGACGCGCGTCAGGGGGCCGTCAGGATCGCGCGTGCCACCCTGGATCCCTCCGGGGATGTCAGCTTTGCCAGCTTCTCCGGTCGATTGTTGAAGTAGGTGACCAGGTTGTCCACCCGGGAAAACGGTATGGGAGTTCCCGTCATATCGAACACCATGTCGCGGTCAGTTCCGTCGGCGGACACATGCATGAGCGGGAGCTGATAGGTGCTGTTGGTGATTGGATCGAAGCCCCTAATGGTTGGATGGCATTGCCACGGAATTTGTGTCGCAGACTTGTCGATGAGAGACCGGAACGCGACATGTTCAGGCGTGAACTCGATGATTGGGCCCTGATGGATTAACCAGAGCCGGTGGGGAGACGACATGAACATGAAGTAGAACATCGTTGACAACAGGAGGCCCGTGACCAAGCTGAGGACAGTGCCGACGGCTGAGTGGGTCACCAGCACTTCGATGATGATTGCTATCGGTGCGCAGGCGATGCCGATACCGAAGGCGATGTGTTGCGTGCGAACAATGGCAAGGGTGGGACGTATCGACAATCCTTTACCCTCCACGTGCACAACCCACCCATCGTTTCGGCGAAACATCTGAGCGACTGCGAGAAATGCGGATGCGATGCCTAAGAGCAAGCAGTAGCCGGAGAAAAAGAGCGCGATGCCACCCGGCATGTATCCCGACAGTAAGAGGAAGATGACCGCGGCCACCGGGAAGAAGACGGCGGGGCGAACTAAGTTGTTCGTCTTGGCGTACTGCTTGTCGGCTTCCGAGGGGCTCACCAGCGTGCTGTGTGCCATCGTCTTCTCCTTCCTGGGTGACATACCAGCATATGGCATGTGGTCAGGTCGCGCTGGCGGCTGCCCGGCCTCGTTCCTGGGGTGGCCCGAAGAGAGCGTGAGCTACGAAACGTGGTAGTTTCACCCTGGACGCATACGCGCCGCCGAGCACTCCCCGTCGAAGGAGCCCGATCCTATGAGCACAACGCCCACCACCCGCCATCGCGTCATCACGCGCAAAGTCGTCGACTGGGCGGCCTGGGACTGGGGCAGCGCAGCCTTCAACGCGGTCGCCACGACCTTCGTGTTCACGACCTACCTGACCAGCGATGGCGTCTTCACCGACTCGGGCACGGCCTCGACGTGGCTCAGCAACGGCATGACGATCGCCGGCCTGTTCATTGCACTGCTCGCCCCCATCACCGGCCAGCGCGCCGATCGACGAGGCCGGGGCGGAGTCTGGCTCGGATGGTTCACCGGGCTGGTCGTCGCCTGCATGCTCGCCATGTACTTCGTCCACCCCGAGTCGGTCCTTGGGCCCCGCGGCGCCCTCATGCTGGGTATTGCACTGCTCGGACTGGGTAACGTGTTCTTCGAGTTTGCGTCCGTCAACTACAACGCGATGCTCAACCACCTAGGTGAGAAGGAAGACCGCGGCAAGATCTCCGGCTTCGGCTGGGCGGCCGGCTACATCGGCGGTATCGTCCTGCTGCTCATCCTCTACGTCGGCCTCATCGGCGTGAACCTGCTGAACGTGCCCACGGACGAGTACCTGCCGATCCGTATTTCCATGGTGATCGCAGCCCTGTGGCTCGGCGGCTTCGCGATCCCCGTCATCGTCAACCCTCCGCTGCCGAAGAAGGTCCACACCGGCGACGAAGGTGAGTCGATCATCGACTCCTACAAGCTCCTGTGGCGCACCGTGCGCACCCTCAAGAACGAGGCCCCGCACACTCTCTTCTTCCTTATCGCCTCCGCCGTCTTCCGCGACGGCCTCGCCGGCGTCTTCACCTTCGGCGCGGTGCTGGCCAAGACCGCCTTCGGCTTCACCGCCGGACAGGTCATGATCTTTGCGATCGCCGCGAATATCGTCGCCGGCCTTGCGACCGTGGCTTTCGGTTGGGTCGACGACAAGATCGGCCCGAAGAAGGTCATTATCCTGTCCCTGTGCGCGATGGTCGTCGCCGGCTTCGGTGTCTTCTTCCTCCACGCGCGTGGCCCCATCGTCTTCTGGAGCCTCGGCCTGGTCCTGTGCGTCTTCGTCGGCCCCACCCAGTCCGCGTCGCGTTCCTTCCTGTCGCGCATCATCCCCGTTGGTCGCGAGGGCGAGGTCTTCGGCCTCTACGCGACGACCGGCCGCGCCGTGTCCTTCATGGCACCCGCCATGTACAGCCTCTTCCTCATGCTCGGCAAGCGCATGACACCCGCCGGCGAGGACTACACCTACTGGGGCATCCTCGGCATCATGCTGATCCTCGGCGTCGGTCTGGCCCTCACGATCCCTGTGAAGGCGGACCGCGCGACGCTGGCCCACATGGAGGACTGAGCTCCTCGACGAGGCGCCCGCACACGATACGTCCCCGACGCAACTGAGTGAGTCTCGGCGTCGGGGACGATCCTTTGTCGATCCGCTTACTTGCGGTCGGGCGTGAAAGCGATAATCGTTCCGCTGCGAGCTCCGACGAGCAGGTCATCGTAGATCCACACGAGGTTCGTGGCCTCGTTGAGGTCCTGCGACACGTACGTCATCGGGTCCTCGGCGTTGAAGAAGAACGAGTCCGTTAGGCCCCTGATGTACAGTGCCTTGCCGTCGGAGCTGGCGCGCACCTCAGCGACGGACCATCCCTCGTCCCCTCGCGCTTCACGGAATGACTCGCCTGGGTTGAGCGTGAGATTCTTCCCGTTGCGGAGAGTGAGTGACAGGAGATAACCGTTGTCATCCTTGGAATAGGGGCGCTCCAGAGCGCCAGATGTCCACCGGGTGGTGCCCTTCGTCAAGAAGGCTCCGACGTCGGACACGCTCGGGAGATCGCCGTCCGTCGTTGGGGCCTTGTCGAGCTCCCAACCGGCGTCGAATGTGCCGACAACCTGGCCCGCGGTGTTGTAGGCGGTAGTTTCATTCTTTCCGGCCACGAGGACTCCATCGCTCGCCAGGGTGACCCTTGAGGCGAGCGGGACGCTCGTCGAAGGGGCGTCCCCGAGCGTCGTGAGTGCGCCCGTGGCCGGGTTGATGACCTGCGGGGCGTAGTGGGCCTCGTCGACGGGGACGACCACGGCGGCGCCCGTGCCGGTGCCGATGACGGCCGTCGTGGGCTGTGTCAGTGGCGTGTGGGCAATCCCCGCGCGGCGCTGGGGCGATGTCTGAGTGGTCCAGATCGTCGTCCACTCTCCCGAGTCGTGGGACCATCCGGAGCACGAGCTGAAGGTGTCACACGTGACGAGGACTCCTCCTGCTACACCCATCGGGAGGTCGACGCCCCAGGGGGCTTGCGACTGCTGGCCGGTTGAGCGATCGACGATGATGTCACTGAGAAGGATCTCGTCCTGGGTCACGACGGAGGTGGGGAATGCCTCGGCGCGCATCCGAGACGGCAGCGGTCCGGTCGTGCTCCACTGAGCGACCGGTTCGGTGCCCGAGACGTCGTATGCGGACACGGTGGCCACGGCCTCGGCGCCGCTTCCGAAGGACACCGCGTACAGTGTCGAACCGTCGCCGATCAGCTGCGCGGGCAGGAAGGAGTCGTCTTGAGCGGGGAGCGTCCACGCCGTCGCAAAACCCGATGCCCACGCGCTCGACAGCGTGTTCGTGCGGGTGGCCTGTCCGTGGTAGCCGATCACGTCCGTCCGTGCGCTCTGTTCAGGGCCCGTGTAGTGCGGAGGGGGGAGTCGCCGCCGGGCCGGGGAGCTGGAGGGCGCTCGTGCTCAGTGAGAACGAGGCGGAAGTACCGAGGATCGAGACGAAAACGACGCCGAGTAGACAGATGCGCGTCTTTCGTGAGGGTGCAGATGTTGGGAAGGAGGTCCCGACCTGGGGATCGTTGGTGCTCACAAGCTGTGCCTTTTCTGTCGTTACCCGATACGAGATAGTCACGAGGCCTTGGACGTGAATGCCACGATGCCGTCGATCGTCACACCGATGGCCAGGTCGTCGAAGGCCCACGAGAGGTTTTCCGCGTCGTGGAACTCCTCCGATCCGTGCCCCACACCGCTCGCCGTGTCGAAGAAGAATCTGTCGCCCGTGTTGGCGTGATCGACGGACTCGACGTACACGACTGACGTGTCGGCGCTGGCGCGAACCTCGGAGGGCCAAAAAGTGCTGACGTAGTGATGCTGGTCGTTGTTCCCGGGATCAAGAGTGAAGGGTGGGCGCCCGTCGCTCGGCGTCACCGTGAGGCTGAAGGTGGTGCCGGCCGGGGCCTGTGCCGGGGCCGTGACCGACGCGTTCGTCCACGCCGGACGGGCGCCGCTCAGGAACTCTGTAAGCTCAGCCGTGGTAGGTACGCGTCCGTCGCGCGTCGGCATTCTCTTCATCTGCCTGTACGCCTGGGTCCCCGTGATGAAGCCATCGGCGTCGTAGGTGACGAAGCGGTCATTGTTGAAAACCAGGAGCCCATCGCTGGTAATAGCAAACGACACAACATTGTTCTGCCTGTCCCTGAAGGGGCTCTCGGAGCCAACGTCCGTGAGCTGCCCGGTTCGCGGATCGAGGAGCTGGGCCACATGCGTGCTCGAATTGACGGGCAGGACGACCGCCTGGTGCTCTCCGGTGCCGATCACGGGTGTGTCGGGGTAGGTGAACTTATCTGACGAGGACGAGGCCCCCTGTTGGCTGGCGGTGGTTGTCTCCCACTGGCGCACCCACGAGGAGGACTCCTGCGTCCAGCCCGAGCAGGCCCGTTTGTGATCGCAGGCCACGACGATGCCATCAACGGCCGCGAGTGCCTCCGACCCCTCCCAGGGCGCCGCGGACTGCGCTCCCGATGCCTTGTCGATGACGATGCTGCCGACGATGAACTGATCTGCGTAGGGCACGAAGCTAGGGCGTCCGAACGACTTGGGGCGGGGGCCCGTCGTGCGCCACAGCTCGCGCGGCTGCTCGGAAGAGATGTCGAAGGCCGCGGCGGTGACCTGGTGGGCGGTGGGATTGGGGTCTTCGAAGAGGGCGTACAGGGTGGTGCCTTCAACGGTCGTCAGCGCCCGGGGGCCGTACTTCGAGGACGGGAAGGGGATCCTCCACGCCGTCTCGACGCCCGAGGCCCAGGCGGGGGAGAGCGATCCCGTGCTCGTCGCGTCCCCGGAGTACCCGACGGTGGGCATCGAGGCAAATGAACGCTGCTTGTCCGGTGTGGAGGGTGACGACATGAGCCAGTTGATGCCGAAGACTGCGGTCATGGCGACGGCAGACAGAAGCACTGCGAGAAGGACCGTCGTCGCGCGGCTCTTCGGGCGAGGCTGGGGCGGGCCGGGCAGGGGAACGGCGCGCGCCGCGCTCAGTGAGTCGGCGCCTCCCTCGTGGGCGGGTACACCGGTGCCCGTGTGATCGTCATTGGTCATGAGTCGTTTCTACCACACCGCAATGTTGGTGTGGTAACCGGGTGGTGACCTCAGGAGGACGCCGGAACGAAGGCCTTGAGGCCGTCCTCGGTCATACCGATGAGCATGTCGTCGAAGACCCACATGGTCTGTTTTGGCATGTTGAGTTCGTTCGACGTGTAGGTGTATCCGTTGATGGTATCGATGAAGTACCGCTTCTTATCCTGGTAGGTGAAGGTGTCGGCGTAGAGAACCGAAGCATCCGCGCTGACGCGGACCTCCTTCGGGCTGAAGATGCACGTGCTGGTCATGTGCTGGCTCAGTACACCGGGGACGGGGGTCGTGTGCGTCGACCCATCGGAGGTGAGGGTTACCTCGATGGAACAGTCGTCCTTGCCCACGAGGCCCACCGTGCCCGTCGCCCAATTCGCTTTTCTCTCCGTCATGAAGGTTTTGAGGCCTGAGATGCTCGGGTACATGTCATCATTACTGACCGACGGTAGAGCAAACACGTCTCTCGCGACGAATGTGGACTGCAAGGATCCGTCACTGTTGAAGAGGTGACCCCTCGACCGATCGTTTTCGAAGACGAGGTAGCCATCGGATGCGACCTCGACGCTTCGAGACTTGCTGTCGTTGTCTGGGCCGCTCAGGTCGGTCAGCTCACCGGTATGGATGTGAATAATCTGGGGGATTGACGAGGGCTCCGTCGGGACCAGAACGGAGGCGTGTTCCCCGCTGCCGGAGAGTACGAACTGTGAGGGTGCGTAATCCCAGAGATGTTGCCTCGATTGGGATGAGCTCAGCTTTGCCGTTGCTGTTGTCCACAGGTTCGTCCACTCGCCGGATGCCTGCGTCCACCCGTTGCAGGTGGACGGCGGCGTGCAGGTTACGAGGATGCCATCGGCATATGCGAGGGGCAATGCCTTACCCCATGGGGCCTGGGTCTGCTCGCCGGTCGCCTTGTCGATGACCACGTCGTGGAAAAAGAGCTCGGTATCGCTCGACACGAATGCGGGTATGTGCGTCATGATGGCTGAGTCTTCTATGGGCCCGATCGTGTTCCATAGAAGAGCTGGTTCCTCCCCGGACAGGTCGTAGGCCATAGTCCTGACGGCGGAACCGCGCTGGCCTTCGATTGTGTCGTAGCCTGCGACGTAGAGGACCTGGCCCTCGACGAACATCTGCGGCCCGAACTGAGTCATTTCTGGCGGCAGCTCGAGCGTCCACGCGGTGGCCACGCCCGATGCCCACTGAGCAGAGATGGAATGCGTGTTCGTGGCGCTCCCGCGGTACCCGGGGGCGCGGGTCGGCAGGTTCGCCGCGTGTTCGCGCACCTCGGAGTTCGCCTGTGCGGCGGAATGCGACGAGGTCTGATGGGACGAAGGCGTCGAGGACGATCCGCTCCGACTGGGAGAGAAGAGGGAAACCGCGGCATTGATTGCGAGGATACAGCCGAGCACGATCATGACGACAGACGGCTTGCGCTTCACGGCTGTCTTGTCCACCCACGTCCGCGAGGGCTCGGGAACCGCGTCCGGTAGGGGAAGGGAGGCAGCGGTCGGAACATCTTCCACCTGCGGCCAGTCATCGCCGCCCTCTACCTGCGCAGCCTCATCGCCCGGCGAGGACACGGAATCTGGAGCAGTTCCGTGACGGTGGGTAGCGGCGCGAGCTCAGGAAGAACGTCACCGGGAAAAAGGTCTGTGGCTGGAGAGCTTTCGCTGTCCGCCTGACCGTCGAGCGCCGCGTCCACAGTGATGGGCGGAGTGTCGTTCAGGAAATCACTGAAATCCGGCAGCGGCGCCAACTCCGGCAAAGGGGCGAGCTCAGGCAGCGAAGTAAAGTCCGGAAGGTCCCCAAACTCGGGGAAATCCGGGATACCGGCCAACGGCTCTCCATCCCGTCCATCAGAGGGGCGAGATGGCGCCTCGTCGTCGGGACTGCGGTGGAGGTCGTCGTTGCTCATAAGACGTTTCTACCATGCAACCGCGCCCGGAGTGCGCTCGCGGCAGTGAATGGGGATGCGGGCAGGCCTCACGCTCGGCAGCCTCGACGGTGCCGAGCAGCCGAGAACGGGGGACCTACTCGGCGCGCACCATGAGGGCGCTGGCCAGCGCGGCCACGCCCTCGCCTCGTCCCGTGAAACCCAGGCGATCCGAGGTCGTCGCCGACACGGTGACCGTGCCCCCGGCGATCTCGCTCATGACCGCGCAGGCCTCGGGCAGTCGCGCGGCCATACGAGGCCGATTCCCCACCACCTGCACGGTCGCGTTGCCGAGCACCCAGCCCGGCCTCGGCCGCCATGCGGCGAACCTCCTCGAGGAGCGCACGCCCCGACGCCCCCGCCCACTCCGGGCGATCCACGCCGAAGACCGTGCCCAGCTCACCCAGGCCCGTCGCCAGCAGCATCGCGTCGCACAGGGCGTGCGCGGCCACGTCCGCGTCCGAATGCCCCTCAAGAGGGCGCTCTCCCGGCCACTCCAGGCACGCGACCATCAGCGGGCGCGGCGAGTCGGGAGCAGCGAACGCATGGACGTCGACCGCTTGGCCGATGCGGAAAGGCAGATCAGTCATGGCACCAGGGTAGCGTCACGCGGAAGCCGGAGTAAAGGCCGTGACCTGGCCCTTCGAGACCACAATGACGAGGTCGTCAAACGCCCACGTAAGCTGATCCGCCTTCACCATGTCCGTCGCCGCGTGGACGACATCCCCGTCCGTGTCGAGGAAGTAAGCGTGCTCGATCTCCGTGCTGTTGCCATTCGACACGTACACCGCGGCGCCGTCGGGGCTCATACGCACCTCGTCAATATCCGTGTAGCAGGGATCGCTGGAACTGACCGTCAGGCCCTTGGCTTTGTGTACGATGCGCGAGCTTCCGGCCGAAGTCGGAGAGACGGTCACGTCCTCGCACTTGGGGCCCGACGCCTCGATCATGCCCGTCGCCCACGGGGCCTTCCCGGACTTCAGGTATGCCTGCAGCTCCTCGAGGGTCGGGGCCTGGCCGCCGTCCGCGATCGCACTCAGGTAGCGCGTCACCTCGAAAGAATTGACGAGCGTCCCGGAAACGTCATAGAAACGCACCTCGTCGTTGTTATCCCTAATGGCGACTCCATCGCTGGCGACGAGGACATCGCGTCGGTAGCCGGATTGCTCCATTCGAACGCTGTCACTGAGCGTCGCGACCGTTCCCGTGTGCACGTTGATCAGCTGCAGGGATCGCCTGCCCTGCACGGGGGCCAGGACCGACGCGTCGTCTCCGGAGCCGACGACCAGGCTGTCGCGCATATCCCAGATCTTGTTGCTCGTGTCCTGCAGTGCCGTGATCGACTTCCACTGCTGCTTCCACTCGGAGGTCTCCCACGTCCACCCGGCGCAGGTCTCGGCACCCGAGCACGTCACGAGGACGTCACCGACAGCCGTCAGGGGCGAGTCATCGATCCAGGGGGCCTCCTGAACCTCACCCGTCGCCTTGTCCACCGTGTAGTTGCCGACGATAAGCTTGTCGCCGACGGACACCATGCGCAGCGGCAAACGGTAGGAATCGCGCCTGACCTGCGGGTCACTCGAATCCCAGATGACCTGCGGCTGCGAGCCCGAAATATCGACGGCAGCAACGTCGATCCCCTCGTGGCTGCTAGGGGTACCAGCCACGTACAGGGTCGTGCCGTCCACCAGGGTCACCACGTCCTGGTGCTCTCCCCGGACAGCTGAGACGCTGTCGAGGGTCCACGCGGTGCTGACGCCCGCCGCCCAGGCGCTGGAGAGGTTACCGGTGTTCGTCGCGGACCCGCTGTAGCCCTGGGAGCTGCTCTTCTCATCGCGCGGAGCGGAGCCCCACGGCCGGAAGAAGTAGCCGAGGACCAGGAGGATGACGATGAGGAACGCGAGGATCGACAAGACGATAAACCACCCGCGCTTCGAGGAAACCTCCGAGGCGGCTCCCGGATCGTTCGGGCGCGCAATGGGGTTGGGGACCGACGATGGCGCGGTAAACACGTTCGTCGATGGGCCGGGAACGCCCGTGACTGGCGCACCCGTCGGCGGCTGGGGAATCGGGGCACTCGAGGAATCGAAAGCGGAAGGCTGCGTCCACGGGGAATCGTTCGTACTCACCCGTCGTTTGTACCACAGGCGGGCGTGAGACTTCCCGGGCTCACATGGCCCCGGCCTCGTCCCGCGCATGTGACGAGGAACGGGCGCCCTCGCAGGCCACGCCCCCTCTCCGATAGGATCGACCCGTGCGCTACATTTCGACCCGACGCGGCCCCAACACGCCCACCCGCTCCTTCAGTGACATCCTCCTGGAAGGCCTCGCCCCCGACGGCGGCCTCTACCTGCCCGAGGAATACCCGACGCTGTCTCGCTCCGATCTGGACGAGCTGCGCATCGTCCTGCGTGAGGACGGCTACGCGGCCATGGCCGCCGGCATCATCTCGCTTTTCGTCGACGACATCCCCGCCGACGACCTGAGCGCGATCACCGCCCGCGCCTACCGCACCCCCGCATTCTCCGACCCCCAGATCGTCCCCGTCGACGCCCTGGAAGGCACCGACCTGCACCTCGCCCACCTCTCGAACGGCCCCACGGCGGCCTTCAAGGACATGGCGATGCAGCTCCTCGGCGAGCTCTTCGAATACGAACTCACCCGCCGCGGCGACTGGCTCACCATCGTCGGCGCCACCTCCGGCGACACCGGCTCCTCCGCCGAGTACGCACTGCGAGGCCGACGCGGCCTCTCCGTCGTCATGCTCACCCCCGCCGGGCGCATGACCGCCTTCCAGCGCGCACAAATGTTCTCCCTCCTCGACTCCAACATCGTCAACGTCGCCGTCGACGGCGTCTTCGATGACTGCCAGGACCTCGTCAAGGCCGTCAACATGGACGCCGACTTCAAGGCCACCTGGCACGTGGGTGCCGTCAACTCCATCAACTGGGCGCGCCTGCTCGCCCAGGTCTGCTACTACGTGGCCACCTGGCTGCGCGTCACCGAGGAAGGGGCCGACACCTCGTCCAAGGTCAGCGTCGTCGTGCCGTCGGGCAACTTCGGCAACGTGTGCGCCGCCCACATCGCCCGCCAGATGGGCGTGCCGCTGGGCACCCTCGTCGTCGCCACAAACGAGAACGACGTCCTCGACGAGTTCTTCCGCACCGGCGTCTACCGCCCCCGCTCCTCCGCAGACACGCTGGCCACCTCCAGCCCGTCCATGGACATCTCCAAGGCCTCGAACTTCGAGCGCTTCATCTTCGACCTGCTGGGACGCGACGGCGACGCCACCCGCGCCCTCTTCGATGAGGCCCTCGCCCGCGACGGCTACTTCGACCTGTCCGGCACGCCCGAGTTCGCCGCCCTGCGCGACACCTACGGATTCATCTCCGGCACCTCCACGCACGCCGACCGCCTCGCCGAGATCGCGCGCACGGAAAAGGAAAGCGGCTACCTCCTCGACCCGCACACGGCCGACGGCGTCCACGTCGCCCGCGCGGTGCGCCCGCAGATCGAGGGGCCGCTCGTCGTCATGGAGACCGCGCTGCCCGTCAAGTTCGCCGACACGATCCTCGAGGCCACCGGCCACCTCCCGCCCGTGCCCGAGCGCTTCGAAGGCATCGAAGGCCGCGAAGAGCGCGTCACGGCGCTGGCCAACTCCGCCGAGGACCTCAAGGCGCTCATCCGCGAGCGCGTGCGCCCCGGCGCCTGAGTTTTCTTTCACTCGACGAGGCCCGAGCCCCCACCTGCGAAGCCGCACCGTTTCGCCTGAGGGGGCCCGGGCCTCGTTACATACTCCCGTGGAGCGCGCGTTTCCTTCGCCCCCTCTGCGCGCCAGGTAGGATTGGTGCCATGCTGCACCTGTACGACTCCAAGAGCGCCCGCATCCAGCCCCTCAACCCGGTCACCCCCGGCAAGGTCGGCATCTACCTGTGTGGCGCCACCGTGCAGGGATCCCCGCACGTCGGCCACCTGCGCGCCGCCGTCTCCTTCGACACCCTGATCCGCTGGCTGCGCCGCAGCGGCTACGAGGTCACCTACGTCCGCAACGTCACCGACATCGACGACAAGATCCTGAACAAGTCGGCCGAGGCCGGCTGGGACTGGTGGGCCTGGGCCTACCGCTTCGAGCGCGAGTTCACGCAGGCGTACGAGACCCTCGGCGTGGAGGCCCCGACCTACGAGCCGCGCGCCACCGGCCACATCCCCGAGCAGCTCGACCTCGTCCAGCGCCTCATCGACGCCGGCCACGCCTATTCGGATGGGCGCGGCAACGTCTACTTCGACGTCCATTCCCAGGCCGACTACGGCTCGCTCACGCGCCAGCGCCTGGTCGACATGCGCACCACCGAGGACGACGCCCAGATCGACGAGGCCGTCGAGGCCGGCAAGCGCGACCCCCGCGACTTCGCCCTCTGGAAGGCCAGTAAGCCGTCTGAGCCGGCCACGGCCTCGTGGGATAGCCCCTGGGGACGAGGCCGCCCCGGCTGGCACCTCGAGTGCTCCGCCATGTCGCGGCGCTACCTCGGTGACGAATTCGACATCCACGGCGGCGGCATCGACCTGCGCTTCCCGCACCACGAGAACGAGCAGGCCCAGTCCCACGGCGCCGGCTGGTCGTTCGCGCGCCTGTGGGTCCACAACGCCTGGGTGACTACCAAGGGCGAGAAGATGTCCAAGTCGCTCGGCAACGTCCTGTCGATCGGCGCGCTCACCGAGGAGTATCCGGCCGTCGCCGTGCGCTGGGCCCTGTCCACGGTCCACCACCGCTCCGCCATCGAATGGGGCGCCGAGACGCTGCCCGCCGCGCACGCCGCCTGGGAGAAGTTCTCCACCTTCGTGGCCCGCTCCATCGAGGCGGCTGGGGAAGCGCCGGCCTCTGAGATTGCGCTTGCGCCCGCCGACCTGCCCGAGGCCTTCGTCGCCGCCATGGACGACGACCTCAACGTCGCCGGCGCGCTCGCGGTCCTGCACGAGCACCTGAAGGCCGGCAATGCGTCTCTTGCTTCCGGTGACGTGTCCGCCGTGTACCGCGAGCAGGTCCTGGTCCGCTCCATGCTGGACGTGCTGGGCCTCGATCCCGCTTCCGAGCAGTGGCGCGGACAGGCCGGCATCGGCGCTGGCGCTTCCGGCGCGGCTGCCGCCGAGCACTCGGCGCTGGACGCGCTGGTTCGGGCCGTTCTGGAGGAGCGGGCCGCCGCGCGCGCCGCCAAGGACTGGGCGCGCGCCGACGAGCTGCGCGACCGCCTGGCCGCCGCCGGTGTGACCGTCGCGGATGGCCGCGACGGCGCCACGTGGAGCGTTGGCTGATCGCTGAATACTGACTGCGGAGGGGCTGCTGGCTGATGAGCTGGCGGCCCTTCCTGTTGTTGCTTGTTGCCCCGGCAGATCTCCGGCCGCCGCGCGGCCTGCCTTGATGGGCCGGGCCGCTGTGTGTGCCGGTGGGCGGCGGCCCGCCCGCGAGATCGCCACACGCGAGCCTGACGGCTCGGAGTGGTCGATCTCGAGGCCCGCCCTGGCCCTGCCGCCGCCCACCCGCACCGCGGTCAGGCCCTGTGTTTCGAGGCCCGCCTGTGTCCTCCGGCGCCCTCCACGCCTGTGGGGCGTGTTGTGTTGATGAGGACCCACATCATTGCTGAGCTCCCCCAATTTCGCATGCAATTCCCCCGAAACTCTTTCGAATCATGAATTAACAACGTTGGAATTGCAACGTTTTCAGGCATTGTTGAAACTTCTTCCAATCGAATTGCATGCGAGATTTGGCTGGTGGTGGTGTCGTCGCTGACCACGGGCACCGCAGCCGGGCCTCGCGTCTCACAACCCCCGCGCTCTCCGCTGCCCTCCGCAGTGCGGGCCGCCCGACAACCGCGTTTTCGCTTGTTGTTTAGGGATCTTGCACTACTTGGGGAGGCATTGCACTGGCTAGTTGCTAGTGCAATGCTGCGCTATCTAGTGCAGTGCTTCCTTCATCAGCGCAGTCCCGCTCATGCTAGTTGCGTACGCGGACAGGTTGTTATTTCACGGATAGGTTATGAGCATGCGGATAGCTTATTAACCTATCCGCATCGCCGTAACTATCCGCATCGTCACAACCTATCCAGATCGACGGTTCGTATCCAGTTTGCTGATGCTCGCCCCAACCCACAGGACCACGGACAGGATCTTCGGCCCTTCGTGATCCCGTATCGTGTGGTGCCCGTGGGGGGTTTTGCAGCATTAGGAGCTGGCTGCCGGCGTGTCGTCGGAGTGTCGGAGCCTCATGTCGTGCAATTCCCCCGTTTGGTGGTCGTGAGTTCGTGGCTTGGAGGGCCCACGTGCGGGTTAGCGGGTTAACGTGCGCGATCAGCCCGATGCGAGTCGAGGCCGTACCCTGATAACCAGACGACGTCACGAGGCGTCACCACAGATGGGGAGGAACGCATGGAGTACGTGGCGCTGCTGCGCGGAATCAACGTCGGTGGCAACAACAAGGTCGTCATGAGCGAGCTGCGCGCACAAATCGCCGCCGCAGGCTTCGGACATGTGCGCACCTACATCAACAGCGGCAACCTCCTCTTCGAGGCCGAGGACGACGCCCCGTGCGAGGACGTCGCGCAGGCCGTCGAGGACGTCCTGGCACGCCACTACGACTTCCCGATCCGACTGGCCCTCCTGACGGGGCAGGACTACCTCGCCCAGCTCGATCAACTACCCGACTGGTGGCACGGTGGGGTCGCCCGCCGCGACGCGCTCTTCTACACGCGAGGCCTGGACCGCGACCACGTGCGCGAGCGCATCGAGGCGATGGAGCTGGGGGATGAGGCCGTTTACTTCGGCGAGCAAGCCGTTTCTGGGGAAAGTTCGACGAGAAGAGCTTCCTGAAGACCGCGTATCACAAGCGTTTGCTGCGCGAGGACTTCTACCGCCAGGTGACGATCCGTTCCGGCTCGACGGTCGAGAAAATCGGCTCGATGCTCGCGCAGGAGTGAGACGACGCGCGGTCGGCGGCATCGGCGAGGCCCCAGCGAGTGTGCGCGCGGTGTGTGTGAGGGGAGTGTCGTGCTGCCAGGCGCCGTAATGGCATGGTTTCCCAGAAATGTCGCACGTAATTCCCCTTCGCGTATTTCAAGATTTGAAATCGGATCGTTCGAATTCCACGGTTTTCTAGATGCCTATAAAAAGTAAGGGTGTCCAAATTACGTGCGACTTGTGTGGGGGGGGGGTGCCTAATCGTGATTTTGGCCCCCGCGCGCGCCCCTGCGGCCCCGATGCGGCCTAAAACCCGTACGCTTGTGTCAGTTCACGAGAAAACGAGGAGACACCATGGCCTCACACAGCGGGCGCCCCGGCGCCATCCGTAAGAAGGGCACCAAGAAGGGCGCGCAGGTCGGCACCGGCGGTCACTCGCGTCGCCGCCTCGAAGGCAAGGGCCCGACCCCTAAGGCCGAGGACCGCACCTACCATCCCGCCCACAAGCGCAAGGTGAAGCGCGAGGCCCGTGAGGCTCAGGAGGCCGCGATCGCTCGCGCCCGCGCGAAGTCCTCGATCCGCATCAAGCCCGGCCACGAGCTGATCGCTGGCCGCAACCCGGTCGCCGAGGCCGCCCGCGCCTCGGTCCCGATTGAGCGCGTCTTCATCCTTGACAATGTGAAGGATGATCGCGTGGAGGAGGTCGTGCGCCTCGCCTCCGCCATGGGTGCTCCCGTTTACGAGGTCACCCGCCGCGACCTGGATGTCGCGACCGATGGCGCCGTCCACCAGGGCGTCGCCATCGAGGTGCGCGGCTACGAGTACGCCGACGCCTCGGATCTGATCGCTGGCTCCCTGCAGCAGCTGGGCCACCCGCTCCTCGTCGCCCTCGACCAGGTCACCGACCCCCACAACCTGGGCGCGGTCCTGCGCAGCGCGGGCGCGTTTGGCGCGGACGGCGTCATCATCCCCGAGCGCCGTAGCGCGGGCGTGAACACTACTGCCTGGAAGGTGTCGGCCGGTGCGGCGGCGCGCGTGCCCGTGGCTCGTGCGACGAACCTCGTGCGCGCCCTCGAAGAGGCCAAGGCGGCCGGCTACTTCGTGGTCGGACTGGACGGTGGCGGCGACGCGCCCCTGCGCGGCCTGTCGCTGGCGGACGGCCCCCTCGTGGTCGTGACCGGTGCCGAGGGCGCGGGCCTGTCCCGCCTCGTGCGCGAGACCTGCGACCAGATCGTGTCGATCCCGATCGCGTCGACCGTCGAGTCCCTCAACGCGGCCGTCGCTACGGGCATTGCCCTGTACGAGGTCGCCTCCCTGCGCGCGCAGAGCTGAGTCTCCTGGACTTTCTGTTGTCTCGCCGTGGGCGCGTTAGCGTCCGCGGCGAGATTGCTTTTATTGCTAGATGGATGACGAGGGTGTCTGTGCGCTTGCCGCCTGGCGCATCGCGGCGAGGGCATCTGCCCTGAGGGCGCTGTCGTCGGGGAGGTCCTTCTGGCTGACGTAGTGCGGAACATCGAGCAGGACATTCTGTTCGGTGAGCTTACGTTCAACCCATTGGAAGGCCTCGTCGATCTGGTCGTCAGAACCCAAGGATCGCTTCGGTGAATCATCGCTGAGGAAACACCACAGCTGCGCAGCCTCCTTCTCCTGATCGGGAAGCGCGCGGGCCGCGACCACGATGCGGCATTTGCCGGGTTTTGGCAGGCGTTCCTTGCGCCATGTTTTGGCCGCGAAGCCCGACACGAATCCACCGACCTTGTTTGCGGCGCTGGCAGCACCCTCGTACGCGGCGCTACCAGCGAAGCTGAGGACCCCGCCGACTGTTCCAGCAACTTCGCCGACCGTATCGGTGACCGCACGAAGGCCTCAGGTGCGGTTGCTTCGTATGCCATGTGGAGAAGCATCCCAGTGCCGGTAACTGCGCCGCTAACTACGCCGCTAACTGCGCCGCTAACCGCGCCCATCAGCTCGGGAAGCTCGAGGGAGGGCATCTTGGCTGATGTGTTCTCCGCATCGACCGTGATCTCTGTGCCGACCCAGCCGCGGCGTGCAAACTGCTGGGGCATGCCGTGTGTTTGCTCGCGTACACCAATCGTCACCCACAGGTCGAGGCACCGCATGACCGCGTCCTCGGGGGATCCGGTGACCGTGTACACACCCAGTGGTGGACGGCGAAAGAGGTTCCCGGTCCAAGAGGCCGGGGGAGTCGTTGTCATCTTCATGTGCGGCTCTACTGTCCGTTCATTCACGTCTGCGGTCCGCCGTATTGTGCGGGTGTTGTGGATCGTGAAGAGGTATTTTCTGCGGGAGTTGGCGAGTCTCAGTTTTCTCAGAAACGCCGGGGTTTGCGGCCGTACTTCTTTTTGGCGGCACGCCGCATCGTGAGGATGCCATCCATGGTGAAGAGGTGGTCTTTCGGCAGGTCTCCGCCGTGGAAGAATCGGGGGGGCTTCCAGGAGGAGTCCTTGGCGCTCTAGCGCGCCCGCAAGCTCGCCGAGCGACATGTCCATGAACGCGTCTGTGCCCCAGCGGTCATCGTGCAGAAGGCGAGCCTCGCAGCACCAGAGTTCGGACGCTGGGCGTCCCCCAACCGAGCAGGATCGTGCCGCGACGAGGATCTCTGTCCTTTCTTGGCTGGTGCGTTTGATCGACGTGGGCGCTGTGGATGGAACGATATTAACCCCGGGGATGGCATCGAGGAGGGGCTTTATCGCGAGGCTGCGCAGGTCGCTGCCGATAATGACCTCCGTGCCGACCCACCCGTGCTGGGCGAGCTGCTCACCCATGCCGTTCGTCTCTCCCCAGGCCCCTTTGGACACCCAGTAGTTGACAGCGTGTGTGACCGTCTGATGTGGGTCGGCCGCGACGAGCGCGTAGAAGTACCTGCGTCGGTTGATGACCCGACGGAGAGAGAAACCTGAATTACCCGCTCCCATGAAAATCCTCCTCGAGGAAAGACAAGTGTCAAGAACAAGAGTCTGCGCTCTGTCGCAGCGCGTTGCTGCTGAGAGCCGATGCATCACCAGGATACTATCCGCAGGGATTAATTGGGATTGACGAGGCATGGGAATGCGTGCGGAGACCAAACGGAAAGAGGAAGCTAGCGTTGGCGCTTCTTTGCAGCCTTGCGCATGGACACGAGTGTGGGGAGCGAGAGGGGACTGTCCAGCTCAATGTCCCTGCGATCGAGGTGTTGGACGGGGGCGGACAGGATGCCCTGCGCGTTGAAGGACTCTTCGAGCCAGCGCATCGACGATTCGATGTAACTGTTCTCGAAGCCGCTGAGGTTGATCCGCGTCGCCCAATCCGTGAGGCACCACAGTTCGGTCATCGGCCCCGCTTCGGTTTCGATCATGCGTGCGATGATGTCCACGTCAATCTTGGTGATGGCGGCTCTCTTGACACGGTTGGGCAGGAAAGAGTTTGCCTGTGATAACAGGAGGGTGAGCCCTCGCGTGTTGAACAAAAAATCAGTGAGGAGTGCGCGCCCGCTGTGTCCGATGACCAGCTCCGTTCCCGACCACCCTCGCTGCTTGAATTGTTCGCGCATGCCGACTCTCTCGGAGCGGATGCCTTTCATCTTCCACAGACCGACGCAGCGAGACACGGCGTCGTCGGGGGTTACCGCCAGGCGAAAAACGGTGATCGGGCTGAAAGACGCGTCGTAGTCTCGTTGCATCGCTGAGATCAGAGAGTTCATCGTTTATCTTCCGTGTGGTGTCAGTAGTGCCTGTTCATCTTCGCGTTACTGCGCATGGTCGCGATGTTCTGGAAGTAGAACAGGTGGTCTTTGGGTAGATCGCCACCGAAGAAGCGTTTGGGCGTGCCCAGCAGTGTGCCCTGCTTGTGGAGCGCGATCGCGAGATCGCGCAGGGCGGTGTCCATGAAGGCATTGGCGACCATCGGGTCCATCGAGGGTGATGTCGCCGTCGAAGCACCACAGCTCGCTCGCGGGGCGGCCGGCTACCTGGCAGGCGCGAGCGGCGATGATGATGCGCTTGGGCGCCTGCTGTGCGCTTGAGTGACCTGGGAGCGAGGGAGGGAAAGAACCCGATGACAGGGATGCTCTCGAAGAACGAGGATATGGCGCAGTGACGCGCGTAGCTGCCGGTGACGAGCTCGGTGCCGATCCAGCCGTGGCTGGCGAGCTGCTCGCGCATCCCCGGCGTTCCGTTGCGTGCTCCTGTGGGCACCCAGTAGTCGGCACAGCTTGCCGCCGCCTGGTGTGGCTCGGTCGCCAGCTGCGCGTAAAAGTAGCGGTTTCGGTTGAGGAATCGCCCCTTCGACGACGAGGTCGGTGGTGCTGTGTTCATCGCTGGCCTTCCCGGGAAAAGACGGAGGAGAGAGAAGAGAAGGTGCCCCCGCGCGGTGCACGGTCGCGGGGCTGCGTGGCGCTGAGGGAGGCTTGCGGGTGGTTCACTGGCGGCCTGATTGGTCACGGACGAAAGCTACGGCGTCCCTCCGCAACGCGAGGAGACCCATGTCGGAGAAGACGTGATCGCGGGGGAGATCTCCACCTTGGAAGAATTGTGGGGTGCCCAACAAGATGCCCTGTTGGGTGAAGGACTCACTTATGCCCTCTAGAGCAGACTTCATGAAAGCGTCCGTGATGACGGGTTCCCTGAGGGCATCTTTCGCGAGGAAACACCACAGCTCCGATGCCGGGCGCCCACCTACCGAATGTGGGCGAGCGGCGACCATGATGCTGGTCGGCTCCTGGATGGAGTCCCTGATTTTTTTGGGCATGAGCTTCGGGAAGACGCTCATCAGCGGAAACATATTGTCGAGGGAGCGGAAGGCATAGTACCGACCGGTTCCACCGATCGTGAACTGGGTACCGACGAAACCGCGGCGCGCGAGCTGCTCGCGTACCCCAGTCTGCTCGGCGAACCCTCCGATTGAGCGCCAGAAACCCAGACAGCAGTCGACTGCCTGCTGTGGGTTCAGCGCGACGAGGTACGTCGCGTACTGGCGCTTGTCCCAGCGGTTGCGGGACTGTCTTCGTGAGGCTTTGTTGACCATAATGATGAGCTAACGCGCGCGTCACCAGACGAAGCGTCCCTCCCACAACGGCGACTGCTCTTGGTTGTCGCCATTGTGGGTAGGAGGTGATCGTCTAAATTGAACGTGCTGCGTGCCTCAGAGGGACCAGAGCGCGCCGACGGCCTCCTCAGTCTCGTTGTATGTAGCCACGGCTGAATCGACGAGGTCCTTCGCGTTTGCAAGTGCCTCTGCCGTCTCAGTGAGCTGCTGTAGCGTTTGCATAGCGCTCTCGTAGGCGGCGCGCTCAGCCTCGCCTTCCCAGCGGCTGGCGAGCAACTGGAGCGCTCGAGAAAACTGCTCGATGTACATCTCCATAGTGGTTACGCGCTGGCTGAGCGTGGCGGACAAATTCAGGAGTTCGTCCGCATTAACGTAGAGATCTGCCATTGATGTCTCCTTGTGAAACGGGCTGTCACATTTCCCGGAAATTACGTGCCCGGCGTTCATTCTCTTCGCGTATTGCGGCAAGCTCCTCCTGAAGGACGGAGAGAGGATCTTCCGCATCACCTGCCGCTTGACGGGTCTTTTCTATCGACTTGGTGATGTTACGCTCGGCGGTCTGTCGTAATGCCGCAGCAGCGTCGGAGGTGTCTTTTCCGGAGAAGACGTCGCGCAGCGTCGTCTCGCCGGAGTCGATGCGTTCCTGGATTTTGCGCCAGTCATCTCCGAGCTCTCCGCGACGGGCGGCTTCCTCGCGCTTCTCAGTCGACTCGCGGTGAGCCTCTCGGTCGGCCTCGATTGTCTTTTTGAGAGCCTCAGATTTCGCTGCGATAGAACGGCGGATTTCTTCGAGCCGTTCGAGGGGGTTATTGGTGCTCATAGTTGTGCTGCAATTCGTCGTGCGGCTGCTTCTTCAATGTTGGAAAGAGTGTACTGCACCTCGATCAGGGTGCTCTTTGCCTCTGCGTACTCTTCGATAGCGGTGTAGATATCGTTGTACATGTCGTAGATCTTGCGGATTGCGTCAACAAGCTCGGCGACAGCATCAACGGCCTCAAGGCCTGCGGCAATCCAGCCAGCGATCGGAATCGATGACTCTGCAAGCATGCGCAGGCACTTGTCTGCCAGCCAATCCAGCACTTGACCGATGAAATCGGCGGCAGCCTTGACGATCTCTGAAAAAGCGGTGAGCAGTTCGGAGGCTAGGTATGCGCCACTGTAGAGCACCGTTGTACCTTCGGCGAGTGCTGTAAGGAAAAGAAAAGCAGCATCTGATCCTTTTCCGATCCATTCGGCGAGGGCCGGGAGGAGCTCCGAGTCGTTCTGGCCGACGGCTATGAGTGCGTCGCCGATCTCGGACCATGTGGTCGAGGCGCGGTCGATAACGCGCCAGTCACCGACGATGTTCTTGTAGATGACATCGTTGAGAACGGAGACTCCGGTGAGCTGCTCGATGAACCAGTCAACGCTGCCGATGATGAGTCCTGCAGACCAGCGGAGATTTTCCATCTCCGTTTCCGGGGCCTCGGGTGTAACGAGGTAGGAACTTGCGTCTTGCGATTCCACGATGGAGCGGTCGGATGAGAGGAACCTGTCCATTCGATCCTGATACCTACCCGGTGCGTTCGAGAAGTACTCCTTTAGCTTCTTGATCCCGTCCTTGGTGTTTTCAAACGCATTCTTGTCGGCGCCACCGTACAACTCGGATGCGCGGTTCAATGCTGGAGGGAGCCCTGGCTTCGAGTCGTGCGGATTGTTGAAGGGGAGTGGCGAGCCGCCGAGAGCTGAGGTGGCTGCAGAAAGCGCCTGATGGATCTTCTGATCTGCCTGGATGTATGCGTTAACGGTCTCCTCCATGTGGCCGGCTGAGCCTTCATGTGCTTGTTGGAGGAGGCCAAGCACGGTGTCACCCACCCCAACTACGAGAAGGTTGACCGGAGAGAATGCCATCAGGAGTAGGCCGGCGCCTTCGCCTCCATCGGAGTAATCCCCCCACTGCTTGAGGAAGTCACGCATCTTCGTCAGGTGCTTTCCCTGGCGGTCGAGTAAGTCCTTGGCGAGAAACAAGTCCGCGTAATCGACAGATAAAGGCATATTCCCTCGCTAGGTGTGGAATCTTGATGGTGGATCCTCGTCGACCTGCAGCGCGTGTGCGCTCAACGACGAGCAATTGTGTTGTCCACCAAAAATAACACAGGTTGTTAAAGTTCGTAGCGGCCTTCTTGATGGTGGTCAGTCCCGCACGTATGATCGCCCCATGAGCGTCCTTGGAACCGTCATCGTTGGCATCGTCATCCTTATCGGAGTGATCGGCGCGGTCGTGCAGATCTGGCCCTCCGCGCCCGTCGTCGGGGGTGCGATTCTCGTGTGGGCGTGGATGACCGGCACCCGCGCCGCGTGGATCATCTTCGCCATTGTGGCCGCTGTCCTGATCCTCGGCACGGTCCTCAAGTACGTGATCCCGGCTCGCGGTATGAACAAGGCGGGAATCCCCCCAATCGACGCTCGTGTGGGGAGCCGTCGGCGGCGTCGTCGGCTGGTTCATTGGCCTGCCCCTCGGCCTCGTCCTCGGCATGATTGTCGCCATCTTCGGCGTCGAGTACCTGCGCAGCAACGACACTGCGACCGCCTGGAAAGCCACGGTCGAGGCCCTCAAGGCCTTCGGGTGGACGATCGCCATCGAGCTGATCGCCGCGCTGACGAGCGCCACCCTGTGGGGCGTGGGTGTCGCCCTGGTCGCCGCCGGAAACTAGCGTGACCAGCCGGTGCCCCGGCCCCGTCGTTCCTCCGGTAGGATGGGTCTGCTACGCGCGCCCGCGTGGCTCACCCAACTAAACGGAGATACTCATGCCCGCCGTCATCGTGCTCGGCGCCCAGTGGGGCGACGAAGGCAAAGGCAAGGCCACTGACCAGCTCGGCCAGCACACCGACCTCGTCGTGAAGTTCAACGGAGGCAACAACGCCGGACACACCGTCGTCATCGACGGCGAAAAGTACGCGCTGCACCTCCTGCCCGCCGGAATCCTCTCCGAAGGCGTCACCCCCATTATCGGCAACGGCGTCGTTGTCGACCTGGACGTGCTCTTCGAGGAGCTCGCGGAAATCACCGAGCGCGGCGTCGACTGCTCGCGCCTGCGCATCTCCTCCAACGCGCACATCATCCCGCCGTACAACCGCCTCATGGACCAGGCGAACGAGCGCGCGCGCGGCAACAACCTCATCGGCACGACGGGTCGAGGCATCGGCCCCACCTACGCCGACAAGATGAACCGTATCGGCCTGCGCATCCAGGACCTCTTCCACCCCGAGGAGCTGCGCGCCAAGGTCGAGGCCGCCCTGGCCCCCAAGAACACCATTTTCGAGGCCGTGGACATTCCCACCCTCGACCCCGCCGAGGTGTCGGATCACCTGCTGTCCTTCGCGGAGCGCATCAAGCCGATGCTGTGCGACGTGTCCCTCGTTGTTAACGACGCGCTGGACCGCGGCGACACCGTCCTCTTCGAGGGCGGCCAGGCCACGATGCTCGACATCGACCACGGCACCTACCCCTTCGTGACCTCCTCGAACCCGACCGCGGGCGGCGCGCTCACCGGCTCCGGCGTGGGCCCGACCCGCATCGACCGCGTCGTCGGCGTCGCCAAGGCGTACACGACGCGCGTCGGCGAGGGCCCGTTCCCCACGGAGCTGGACGACGAGGTCGGCGAGGCCCTGCGCACCAAGGGCGGCGAGTTCGGCGTGACCACCGGTCGCCCGCGCCGCACCGGCTGGTTCGACGCCGTCATCATGCGCTACTCGACGCGCATCAACGGCCTGACCGACATCTGCCTGACCAAGCTCGACGTGCTCTCCGGCTACGAGACGATCCCCGTGTGTGTGGCCTACGAGGTCGACGGCGTTGTCACCGAGGAGATGCCCCTCGACCAGGCCGGCTTCGAGGCCGCCGTGCCCGTCTACGAGGAGCTGCCCGGCTGGAGCGAGGACATCTCGCAGTGCCGTTCCTTCGAGGAGCTGCCGCAGGCCGCCCAGGACTACATCACGCGCCTGGAAGAGCTGTCGCGCTGCCGCATCCAGTCCATCGGCGTGGGCCCGGGCCGCGAGGCTACGATCGTGCGCTACCCGCTGATGTGACGGTTTTTGAACGACAGTGGGGGCCGGTGCTGCGATGCAGCACCGGCCCCCACTTGTTTCACGCGCCATCGTCGGCGTGCATATACGACAAAGCACGCCGAACCGAATGCGCCTGTCGGCGCGAAGGCCGCTCGTAGCGGCAGAGTTTGGAGCCCGGGGCATACCGGTCCGGCGTGCCCCTAAACCTTACGGCCGCACCCGGCTGCGCGCATCCCGTGGCGGCGTGCATCAACCCACACGGGGCGTGCGCCACAGCGCACATCATCGCCGAGGCCGTGGTGCCCTTACGCTGGCTCCCCGCCTCCGCTCGGCGACGCCGACCCGCGAGGGCAGCCCCGGCCTCGTCGAGTGCCCACATGTGGGACCATGGAAGCGTGATGACATCAACCCCGCCCACGCGCCCCCGAACCAACCGCGGGCGCCGCCGCGACACCCTGGCCACCCGGCACGTGCCCAACAGCATCGGTACCCTCACCGTTACCCTGCTGGCGGCGGCGACCATCGTCGCGTGGTGGCTGCCCGGGTCGCGTTGGAGCGTCGGCCCATCGTCGCGCTCGCCTCCTTCCTCCTGGCCCTCGGCTGGCCGACGCTGGCGCGCCTGCACATGCCGTGGCTCGCGCAGGCGGTCCTCGCCCTGGGTGGGGCTCTCACCCCCATGGCTGTTGCCTACTGGAAGAACCTCGACATCGCCGTGCCGCTGACGGGCATCACCCTGGTTTTGCTGGTCGCGGCCACGATCCTGGACGCGCCCGCGCCCCGCGATCACTCCGTGGGGCACACGAGCGAGCACTGGGGATCCACGGCCCTGAGTGCGGCGCTCGCCTCGTCGGTCACCGGCCTCCTGATCGTCACCTCCGGGTCTATGTGGGTCTCTCTGACCGTCCACGAGCGGTGGTCCGTCATCGTTCCCATGGCGGCCCTCATCGCGATTATCGCGGCGGCGTCGGCGCGCTCGGGACGCAGCGCAAAGGCAGGCGTCGTCTACGCGATGCTTGCCGGCATCATCGCGGGTCTTGTTGCAGCGTCGATCGCCTGGTTCCTCGGGCAGACCTCGGACCTGCTGCCCGTTGTCTTCCCCTTCATCGCTAAGCGTTTCGGTGAATTCGCCGCCTTCCTGACGCTCGGCGGTGTCACCGGCTTCGGCGTCGGCTTCGCCGTGTCGGTCGTCGACGCGCTCCTGGGTGAGCGCGCTTCCTCCGCGCAGTTCGCCAACGTCCTGGGCCGCGGAGCCGCGAAGTTCCTGGTCGCCGCCCTGCCCGTCTACGCGATGATCCGCATCGGCGGCATCTGAGACCCCACGACGGCTGGGCGACTGCCTGGCCGCACCCCGGCCTCGTCCCGTTCGCTGCCAGCTGCGCGCGCCCCGCTCGCGCGCTCACGTCCACCCGAGGCGTTAGGCTGGAGTCATGATGGTGATACCTGCTGACCTGCCCGCACTCGTCGCTCCCGTCGCGTGGATGCTTGGAACCTGGGAGGGCTGGGGCATGTACGCCGCCCCCGCCGCCCCCGGCCAGGATGAACCCGCCGAGGATTCCCCCGTCATCGAGGAGATCCGCGGTGACGTCGTCGGCGAGCAGATGCGCCTGGTGACCCGCGTGTACGCGGGCGTCGCCTCCGAGCCGATCGACCCCACGTGGGACGCGGCGAAGGGCCTGTCCGCTATTCGTAAGGGCGACCTGATCAGCGAAGAGACTGTGTACGTCTCCGTCGCCCCCTCCGACGCGCCGCTGCCCCCGCCCGGCCAGTACAACTCGCGCGAGTTCACGGCGACCTCCGCGTCCACCGAGGGCCACAGCGCCGTGTGGGACGGCGTGAGCGTCGGCCCGCGCGTGCAGATGGTCTCCGATGCGATCGCTCTCGGCGTGGGCGCTACCCGCGTGACGCACCTGGGCCGCATGTTCGGCCTGGTCGCGGGCGAGCTCATGTGGACGCAGGAGCGCACGCTCGACGGCGAGGATGAGGCCGACGTCGAGATCTCCGGCCGCCTGCACCGCACCGAGCAGGCCTCCACTGAGTCCGGCGAGGTCATCGAAGGCATCGACGACTCCCAGGACGGCTTCCTTGTCTGAGTCCGCGCTCGACTCCGAGTTCGTCGACGAGGCCGTGGCCTCCTTCGGCGCTACCCCGCACTTCGGGGATCCGTCGGGGGAACAGTGGGCCCTCGAGGGCGGCCGTGCGCTGGTGCGCCGCCCGGACCTGGCCGTGATCTCGGTGTCGGGGGCCGATCGGCTGACATGGCTGACGTCGCTGGCCTCCCAGATCGTCACCGACCTCGTGCCCGGCGCGAGCCGCGAGCTGCTGATCCTCTCGCCCGAGGGGCGCGTCGAGCACTGGGCGGGCGCGAGCGACGACGGGGAGGTGCTGCACCTGATCGTGGAGCGCTCGGACCTTTCGGGGTTCGTGGCATTCCTGGACTCGATGCGTTTCGCGCTGCGCGTGAGCGCCCAGGAGCGCGATGTCGCCGTGTTCTCCTCGGTCCGCGCGGGCGCCAATACGCCCGAGTCCGTGGCCGGCCTGCCCGGACACCTGTGGACCTGGGAGGACCCGTGGCCCGGCGTCGTGGAGGGCGGAGCCGCCTACTTCCAGGGCGAGTGCCACCCCGGCGCGCGCACCCCGATGATGTTTCACGCTGTTTCACGCGATGCTGCGGACGAGTTCGAGGCCGCGTGGCTGTCTGCTGCCCCGAGGCCGGCTCGCGCCGCCGCGCCGGGTACCTGGCATGGGAGGCGATGCGTATCGCCGCGTGGAAGCCGCGCCTGGGCCGCGAAACCGACGCCCGCGCGATCCCGCCCGAGGTGGACTGGCTGCGCAGCGCCGTCCACACGACGAAGGGCTGCTACCGCGGGCAGGAAACCATCGCCCGCGTCCTGAACCTGGGACGGCCCCCGCGCCGCCTCACCTACCTGCAGCTGGACGGTTCGCGCGGCGACCTGCCCGCGCCCGGCACGCCCATCGAGGTGGGTGGGCGTCAGGTCGGCGTCATTACCTCCTCGGCCCGCCACGCAGACGAGGGGCCGATCGCCCTGGCACTCATCGCCCGCGCAGTGCCCGTGACGACCGTCTTCGATATTGATGGCGTCGCCGCCGCGCAGGAGGAGATCGTGCCCGTTCACGGCAAGTCCTCCGTGTCACCCGAGACGCGCCCGGGCGCCGACCTCTCGCGTGAGGCCGGCCAGCGCGGCGGTTCCACGGGCTTCGGCGGCCTCGGCTCTGCCCTGGGGTCGCGCTGATGCGCGCCGTCATCCAGCGCGCCACCTCGGGCGAGGTCCGCGTTGAGGGAGCGGTCGTCGGTTGCCTCGCCCTCGACACGCCCGCCGAGGCGGGGGGAGAGGCGCCAGGGCCTCGTCGTCCTCCTGGGCGTCCAGCGCGGCGATGGGCCCGAGCAGGTGGCCACGGTTGCCCGCAAGATCGCCGAGCTGCGCATCCTCGACCACGAACGCTCCGCGCTCGATGCGGGCGCCCCGATCCTCGTGATCTCGCAGTTCACCCTGTACGGGGACACCCGCAAGGGCCGCCGTCCCTCGTGGGCGCACGCCGCCCCCGGCGAGGAAGCCGAGCCCCTTGTCGACGCGGTCGTCGCCGACCTGCGCGGCCGTGGCCTGCACGTCGAAACCGGCCAGTTCGGCGCGATGATGGAGGTCTGCCTGGTCAACGACGGGCCCTTCACGGTCCTCGTCGAGGCGTAGTTTCGCGGGTTCTGCCGCGACTGTGCTTGTTTCGGGTGAGAAGGTCGTGCAGAACCATGCTCGGGCTTGTTACCGATGGGGTGTTACACCGGATCGGTAAGGTTCAACCCCTTCTGATCGGGTGGAATGTTCCCGATCGGGTTGAATCGTCCCGATCGGGTTGAACGCTCCGGGGTGCCGCGTTTGGACTTGTTCCTAAGCAGTGTTACACCACTTAGGTGAGCATTACACCAGCTGGGAACTGGTGTATTGCTCCCTAACTGGTGCAGCGCTTCTTCGGGGTCCGACTCCCCGGCCTTTCGGCGTCGCCGCTTTGTGTGGTTTCTCGATAATGTCGCATGCAATTCCCATGGCAACCTTTCATGCATTGAAAAATGGTCGTTGCAATTCCAACGTTTCTGGGATTTGGTGACATCTGACGTGGGGGAATTGCATGCGGCTGTTGGGGGAATTGCAGCATTAGCGGCTCGACACGCCAGCGACACGCCGTCGCGACACTTCTAGTGACGCCAAACCCCCCCCGCTGCGACCGCCGGACCTCAGTAGTCCCGCCCAGTGGCCCCGGATTTGCCTGTCGCTGTCGTGCACGCCCCGCCCCAGCCTCGGCGCCCCCGGTCCGTTGCCCCGTGTGCCAGCCCCGGCCTCGTCCCTGCGCCCAGGGCGAAAGCGCGCGCACGGAGCGGGAGCTTTCCGTAGGCTGTAACCAGTCAACTGGGACGGGTGTACGCCGAGCTCGGCGAAGTGCCTGTCCTGTGAAATGAGGAGAGGCATGTTCGAACGCTTTACCGACCGCGCTCGCCGGGTCGTCGTGCTCGCGCAGGACGAGGCTCGCGGTCTCAAGCACAACTACATCGGCACGGAGCACCTGCTGCTCGGCCTGATCTCCGAGGGTGAGGGCGTCGCCGCCAAGGCCCTGGAGACGATGGATATCAAGGGCGAGGCCGTCCGTGCCTCCGTCATCGAGATCATCGGCGAGGGTGAGAAGCCGGTTGAGGGCCACATCCCCTTCACCCCGCGCGCCAAGCGCGTCTTCGAGCTGAGCCTGCGCGAGGCCTGCAGCTGGGCCACAACTACATCGGCACGGAGCACCTGCTGCTCGGCCTCCTCAAGGAGGGCGAGGGCGTGGCCGCCCAGGTCCTCACAAAGCAGGGCGCGGACCTGGCGCAGGTGCGTCAGACCGTCATCCAGATGCTCAGCGGCTACCAGCGCGGCGACGACGAGGGTCGCGAGTCCGTGGGTGCGGGCGTGGGCGGCTCGGGCGGTCCCGAGCGTTCCAACTCCGCGATCCTCGAGCAGTTCGGCCGCAACCTGACGCAGGCCGCGCGTGAGAACAAGCTGGACCCTGTCATCGGCCGCCGCGTTGAGATGGAGCGCGTCATGCAGGTCCTCTCGCGCCGCACGAAGAACAACCCGGTCCTGATCGGTGAGCCCGGCGTCGGTAAGACCGCGGTCGTCGAGGGCCTCGCCCAGGCGATCGTGCACGGCGACGTGCCCGAGACCATCAAGGACAAGCAGATCTACAGCCTCGACATGGGGTCGCTGGTCGCCGGCTCGCGCTACCGCGGCGACTTCGAGGAGCGCCTGAAGAAGGTCCTCAAGGAGATCCGTACGCGCGGTGACATCATCCTGTTCATCGACGAGATCCACACCCTCGTGGGTGCGGGCGCCGCAGAGGGCTCGATCGACGCCGCCCAGATGCTCAAGCCCATGCTGGCGCGCGGCGAGCTCCAGACGATCGGCGCCACCACGAACGACGAGTACCGCAAGTACATCGAGAAGGACGCGGCCCTCGAGCGCCGCTTCCAGCCGGTGAAGGTCGAGGAACCCAGCGTCGACGAGACGGTGGAGATCCTCAAGGGTCTGCGCGACCGCTACGAGGCGCACCACCGTGTCATCATCACGGACGCCGCGATCCAGGCCGCCGCCGAGCTGGCGGACCGCTACATCTCGGATCGTTTCCTCCCCGACAAGGCGATCGACCTCGTCGACGAGGCCGGCGCGCGCCTGCGCATCCGCCGCATGACCGCGCCGCCGGAGCTGCGCGAGCTGGACGAGAAGATCGCCGAGGTGCGCCGCAACAAGGAGGCGGCCATCGACGATCAGGACTTCGAGAAGGCCGCGTCGCTGCGCGCGACGAGGAGTCGAAGCTCTCAGAGGAACGCAAGGCGAAGGAAGAGGCCTGGAAGGGCGGCGAATCCGACGAGATCGCCGAGGTCGGGGATCAGGAGATCGCCGAGGTCCTGGCCATGTCGACCGGCATCCCGGTCGTGCGCCTCACTCAGACTGAGACCGCGAAGCTGCTCAAGATGGAAGATGAGCTGCACAAGCGTGTCATCGGCCAGGACGAGGCCGTCAAGGCTCTCGCCCAGTCGATCCGTCGTACGCGCTCGGGTCTGAAGGATCCGAACCGTCCCGGTGGCTCGTTCATCTTCGCCGGCCCGACCGGCGTGGGTAAGACCGAGCTGGCCAAGGCCCTCGCCGAGTTCCTCTTCGGCGACGAGGACGCCCTCATCCAGCTGGATATGTCCGAGTTCTCTGAGAAGCACACGGCCTCGCGTCTCTTCGGTGCCCCTCCCGGCTACGTCGGCTACGACGAGGGCGGCCAGCTCACGGAGAAGGTCCGTCGCAAGCCGTTCTCGGTCGTCCTCTTCGACGAGGTCGAGAAGGCTCACCCGGACATCTTCAACTCGCTGCTCCAGATCCTGGAAGAGGGTCGCCTGACGGACTCGCAGGGTCGCAAGGTGGACTTCAAGAACACCGTCATCATCATGACGACGAACCTGGGTACCCGCGACATCAACAAGGGTGTCCTTACGGGCTTCCAGACCGCGGACAACTCGACGCACGACTACAGCCGTATGAAGGCGAAGGTCGCGGAGGAGCTCAAGCAGCACTTCCGTCCCGAGTTCCTCAACCGCGTCGACGACACGATCGTGTTCCCGCCGCTGACCAAGCCCGAGATTGCTCGCATCGTCGACCTGATGATCGCCAAGCTGGCCAAGCGTATGGAGGCTCAGGACATGCGCCTGCAGCTGACGGACGAGGCTCGCGAGCTGCTCGCGGACGTGGGCTTCGACCCGGTCCTGGGCGCGCGTCCGCTGCGTCGCGCGATCCAGCGCGAGATCGAGGATGCGCTGTCTGAGCGCATCCTGTTCGGAGAACTGCAACCCGGTCAGGTTGTCACCGTTGGTGTCACTGGAGAGGGTAAGGACCGCACGTTCACCTTCAACGGAGAGTGATTTACTCGCCAATTATCTTCGACTGACAAACCAGTCACTGGGAGGGTGGCCCGTCGCACAGCGATGGGCCACCCTCTAGTTGTCAAGTAATCGCACATCTGATAGATTCTCGTTAACTATTAGTATGCGGTGTAGTCGTGCCACACTATTTCTGGGGTACTGCTCATCGATCGAGAGAGGCCATATGTCCGCGAAAACGCGACACAATCGGATCAGTGCGAGGCGCCGTCTGCCGGCGTTCATCCTCGTGCTGCTCGTTGTTGCGCTCTGCATCGCGGGTGTCATCTACAAGGGCGCGGAGGTGACCCAGGTCAACGTCAACGACGGTGGCATCTGGGTGACTAACAAGTCCAAGCAGATGGTCGGCCATCTCGACTACGAGGCCCGCATCCTCGACGGCGCACTGCGCACCGAGGCCACCAACTTCGACGTCGGCCAGGCGGGCGAGACCGTCACTGTCTCCGACCTCACCTCTCTGACCGTCGCCCCAGTCAACGTGACCCAGGTGTCCCTCGGCTCTCCGACGGCCTTGCCCGCCGGTTCAAGCGCCATGCAGGGCGGTGACGTCCTCGGTGTCCTCAACGCTGCCGACGGCACGCTGTGGACCACCTCGGCCACCGCCCCCAGCCCCGCGAGCCTCTCTGAGGGAGCGGCCCTGGCCTCGAACATGGGGGCGAGCGCCTTCGTGACGGGCCTCGACGGTTCCGTCTACTCGCTGTCCGCATCGGGCACGCTGACCACCGTGATGCACCAGGGAACGGTCGACCAGACCTCGACCAGTCAGATCGAGGGGATCCCCGCCGACGCGCGCCTGAGCGTGACCGTTGTCGGCAACCAGGTCGTCGCCCTTGACTCGCAATCCAATACCCTCTTCCTCCCGGGCAACAAGCAGCTCAACCTGAGCGCGGCCGGTGTCGATGAAGGTGGCATCCTCCAGCAGGCCGGCCCCAAGGCGGATTCAGTTCTGCTCGCCACACCCTCGGCCCTCGTGTCGATTCCGCTGGCGGGCGGCACCCCGACGATCACGCCCTCCTCCGAGGGCGGCGTCAGCGGTACCCCCGCCGCCCCCGTTCGCCACGAAGGCTGCGCGTACGGTGCGTGGACCGGTAGCGGTGCGTACATGCGTGCCTGCGACGATCCTTCGGCAAACAAGCAGATGGTCGTCGACACCCTCACGACCGCGCGCGAGATCGTCTTCCGCACCAACCGCAAGGCCATCGTCCTCAACGACGTTGCGCAGGGCAGCGTGTGGCTGCCCGACTCGAACATGGTCCTCATGGACAACTGGGACGAGGTCGAAAACGAGCTCGAGGAAACCGAAGAAGAGCAGGACAGCCCGGAGCTCACGAACGAGGTCGCCGACCCACAGCAGCGTGAGGAAAACACTCCGCCCGAGGCCGTGGATGATGAATTCGGTATCCGTCCCGGACGCTCGACGATCCTTCCCGTCCTCGACAACGACTCCGACCTGGACGGAGACGTCCTGACGGCCTCCCCGACCAGCGCCCCCGACTGGGGGACGATCACCGTCGCGCGCAGCGGTCGCGCCCTGCAGATCACCGGGGTCGAGGACAGCCAGACCGGCTCGACGTCCTTCTCCTACGAGGCCTCCGACGGCCAGGCCTCCGCGGCTGCCCGCGTGCAGGTGACGATTCACCCCTACAGCCAGAATGCGGCACCGACTCAGGTGCGTGCATCGACCGTCAAGATCGGCGCGGGTGCGCAGATCCAGTACCAGGCGCTGAGCGACTGGCGCGACCCCGACGGCGACCCGATCTACCTGAAGAACGCGGAGTCCCCGGAGGGCCTGAGCGTGTCCTTCAGCGAGGACGGTTCCCTGACGCTCACCGATGAAGGTAGTGCGCCCGGCCCGAAGACTGTCGTCCTGACCGTTGCGGACGATCAGGGCGCGGAGACTCGTGGAGAGCTCATCGTGACCGTCCAGGAGGCCGGAAACCTGCCTCCCTCGGCGAACGGCGACCTCTTCCAGGCACACCCCGGCGAGACCGTCACCCTTGATCCCCTCAAGAACGACACCGATCCCAACGGCGATCCGCTGAGCCTCGCCGCCGTCTCGGGTGCCCCGGCGGGTGCGACGATCTCGCCGGACCTGGACCGCGGCACGATTGACTTCCGTGCGAGCGCAGAGGGCTCCTACTCCTTCGCCTACACCGTCTCCGACGGCATCGCAACGACGCTGGGTATCATCCGCGTCGAGGTCGTGGCTGCGTCCACTCTGCCGCCGGTTGCAGAGAACGACACGGCTGTTCTGCCCCAGGGTGGTTCCGTCCTGGTGGCGCCGCTCGGCAATGACTACGATCCCGCGGGCGGCCTGCTGTCCATCACGTCGGTCAACGCTGAGAACGCTCCCGGCCTCGAGGTCGCCCTCATCGACCGTCACCTGCTGCGCGTGACCGCGCCTTCTGGTCTTGACCGCACCGCGACCTTCTCCTACACGGTGTCGAATGGCCAGGGCGAGGCGAGTGCCGACGTCATGGTGATTCCCGGCGCCGCCGATCGCTCCGACCTGCCGCCCGTCCTCAAGCCCGACCGCGCCAAGGTGCGCGTCGGCGACGTGGGCACCGTGTCGGTCTTGTCGAACGATCGTTCCCCCGCCGGCCTGAACCTGCAGGTCGAGCCGACGCTCGGTTACGACCCGACGGGCGCCCTCGGCACCCCCTTCGTGACCGGAAACCAGGTGCGCCTCGAGGCCGGGGCGACCCCCGGCATCATGGAGGTCACCTACTCGGTCATCGACTCCGCGGGCAACCGCGCGTCGAGCACGGTCACCTTCGAGGTGCTCGCCGCTTCCGATCAGAACCAGCCTCCGCGCCCCCGCGACATCAGTGCATGGGCTGCCGCAGGTCAGACGACACGCATCCCGGTCACCCTCGACGGCATCGACCCCGACGGCGATTCCGTGAACCTCACGGGCCTCGACTCCTCGCCGCAGAAGGGCAGCGCCACCGCGAAGTCGACCTGGATCGAATACACGCCGAACCAGAATGCGATTGGCACGGACTCCTTCACCTACACGGTCGTCGACCGTCAGGGAGGCCGAGCCACCGCTCGCGTGCGCGTTGCGATCTCCGCGGCTCCCTCGCTCAACCAGAACCCGGTGGCTGTGCCCGACACCGTTCTCACGCGCCCGGATCGCATGGTGACCGTCAACGTCCTGTCCAACGACGTTGATCCCGACGGCGACTCCCTCACCCTGGAGGAAAACGGCTTCGAGACGGCCACGCCCGAGCTCGACCCACAGGTCCGTTCCTCCTCGACGCTGCAGATCCGCACGCCCTCGCAGGCCGGAACCTACTTGGTCTCCTACACGGTGACCGATGGCCGCGGCGGTTCCGCACGCGGCACCGTGACGGTGTACGTGCAGGACGATGCGCCCCTGAAGGCTCCGATCGCGCGCGACGACTACGTCGCCTACGAAGACCTGCCCGCCGATGGCTCCGCCGTGCGCGTTAAGGTTCTGGAAAACGATGAGGACCCCGACGGCAGCATTGACGAGCTGTCCGTGACGACCGCAGAATCGGGCGTCTCCGTGGATGGGTCCGACCTGCTGATCCCGGTCACCGACACCCTGCGCCTCGTCGTCTACACGATCACCGACCGCGATGGTCAGACCAACTCTGCCGTCGTGAACGTGCCCGGACGCGACACGACCGCGCCGTTCCTCCGCGCCGCTGGCCTACCCATCGAGATGGACGCGGGCACCTCGCGCACGATCGACCTGTCGGACTACGTCGTCACCCGCGCGGGCCGCAGCCCCCGCCTCGTCGATGGAACGTCCCCGGTTATCCAGACCGGTCTGGACTCCGTCGTGGCCGACTCGTCGACGCAGCTGACCCTGACCGCCACCGCCACTTTCGGCGGCAACTCCGCCTTCCTCATTCAGGTCGCGGACGGCGATGGTGACGACGCGGGTGCGCTGAGCGCCTCGCTGTCGCTGCCCGTGCGCATCAAGGCCACGACGAACCAGCCGCCCACCTTCGCCCCGACTGCGATTCGTGTCGAGGCCGGTGGCAGCGCCGTCACCCAGAACCTCGCGCTCGCTGTGCGTGACCCCGAGGGAACTGATGCCTCGACCTTCACCTACGCGATGGGCTCCGCGCCCAGTTCCGTGAGCGCAAGCCTCGACGGCACCGTTCTGACAGTCTCCGCCCCCGAGGGTGCGACCGCCGGATCTGCCGGTTCCATCGCCGTGAGCGTCACCGACGAGCAGGGCAACACCGTCAACGCCTCGATCCCCGTCGAGATCGTGACGACGACGAAGCCGCGCATCCAGGTGCCCCCCCTATTCCGTGAACGCGAAGGTGGGGGAGACCGTTGTTGTTGACGTTGCCTCGCGCGCCACCAACCCCTTCCCGGATACACCGATCTCCCTTGTCGGAGCCGCAGTCTCCCTCGGCGATGCGGACATCGCATCCTCTGGGACGTCGGTCATGGTCACTCCGCGCTCTGCGGGCACGATCTCCGTGGGCTACCAGGTCAACGACAAGCTCGGCGATCCCTCTCGCGTCGTGCAGGGCACCATTACGGTGACCGTGACGGGTAAGCCGGACGCGCCGACGAACGTCCAGGCCGAGGCCGTGGGCACCAGCGCCGCGCGGGTGACGTTCAGTGCACCGACCTCGAACGGCTCTCCGATCACCGGTTACCGCCTCTACGATGCTACCGGCACGAAGGTCGCCGACTGCGGGTCCACCGTGTGCGTCGTGAGTGGCCTGACTGTGGGACGCTCCTACACCTACACCGTGACCGCCGTGAATACCGTCGGTGAGTCCGCGCATTCCGCGTCCAGCTCGGTGACCATCTCCGGGGCGCCGAGCCAGCCTGCCAGGCCCTCGGTGACGGCCGGAAACACCACGATTGACGTGTCCTGGAGCGCTCCCGCAGACAATGGCTCTCCGATCACCGGCTACACGGTCACCGCGTCGACCGCTAACGGTCCGGCCGGCAGCTGCAGCACGACCGGTGCGACGTCGTGCACCATCTCGGGCCTGCGCAACGGCCAGGACTACACGGTGACGGTCGTCGCGCGCAACGCCAACGGTGACTCCCCGGCATCGTCCGGCGCTCAGGCAACCCCGACGGCCCCGCGCGTCGGCCCCGATCAGCCGGCTATCACGAGCGGCAATACGATTCAGCAGCGCGACGGCAACGGAGCTCTGCTGACGATCACCTGGTCCCTGGGTAGCTCCGGCAGCGCCGGATGGGGCGAGACGATCGTGTCGGTTAATGGCATGACGAAGAAGGTTCCGGGGGGGCCAGACCAGCACCCAGATTGCTGTTCCCTACGGCATCGCCCTCACCGCCTACGTGACCGTCAGCAACACGAACGGCGACACAGCGACCTCTCCTGGCTACGTCATCCCGGCCCTTGTGCACGAGGATCTCACTCCTCCCAAGACGATTCCGGTTGCTCCCGATGCTCCCAACGTGCGCACGCCCATCAACAATGAGTGGGGCAAGCTCAGCGTCTATGGCGCGAGGGTGAAGGAAGGCAACGGCTTTAAGGCCGCCGACCTGACCCTGTTCTACACGCATGACCCCAATGGGTGTAACGCGAGTGCGAACGAAGTGGGTTTGGAGGACTTCAATATCGGTACTCTCACGGCCGGTGCCACGATGACCTACTACTTCTGCCAGCGCGGCAAGAAGGACGATGGCTCCTACGTGTGGGGTCCCACTGTGGCAGCCTCCGGCGTCGTCGGCAACGGCCAGCGCGACGGCGGCGGTGGTGACGCCGGGGACCAGATCCCGACCTTCGTGGTTCAGACTAGCGTCAGTGGCACGTCGGTGAGTGCAAAATTGAATACCCCTAGCGGCGTGACGATCGCCAAGACCGAGATCTGGATCGCGGAATTGGAAGGAAAGACCAAGCAGACCGTGGTCGGTCCGCTTACCGATTGGTGGGCCGGTGACCTCCCGCCCGGCCGTGACCTCACGCTAGTCGTCCAGGTCACCGGTACTAAGGGGCAGCATCGCGAGGGTAAGGACCACGTTCAGGACCGCCGAACATCCCGCCAACATTGACGCGACCTTCGAAGGGAAGATGGCCTGCGGAAACGGGCAGGAGTGTGGCTCTATGACGCTGCGCGCCGTCAACGCCCAGAAGTTCCAATCCGACGTCACCATCGTGTGCAGCGTCAAGACCGGACGCCCCACGACCATCACCGAGTTTCGCTTCTCGCGGGATAACCCCCAAGTTACGGGTATCCTGACCGAGGCCACGACGGCAGCTGAGCTTCTCGCCAAGCCCCCCGTCACCGCCTGTCACGCCGAATAGACCACCCCCGCCACACAACAAAGGTAGAAACATGACACTTTCCATCGAGGATGCAACCAGGTTCGCCCAGGTCTTCAAGGGCCTCGTCGACGGCGTGTCCGTGGCGGTCCTGGACAAGCGCCAGGCCGTGCGACTCGCTCTGACGACGATGTTCGCCGGCGGCCACCTCCTACTCGAGGACGCCCCCGGTACCGGTAAGACCGCCCTCGCGCGCGCGATCAGTGCCGTCATCGACGGCACGCACTCGCGCATCCAGTTCACCCCCCGACCTGCTCCCCTCGGACATCACCGGCGTGAACATGTTCAACCAGAAGACGGGCGAGTGGGTCTTCCACGCAGGCCCCGTCTTCGCGGAGATCGTCCTGGCCGACGAGATCAACCGAGCCTCGCCCAAGACCCAGTCCGCCCTCCTGGAGGTCATGGAAGAGGCCCAGGTGACGGTCGACGGCGTGCGCCGACCCGCCCCCCAGCCCTTCATGGTCATCGCGACCCAGAACCCCGTCGAGCAGGCCGGCACCTACCCGCTGCCCGAGGCCCAGCTGGACCGCTTCCTCATGAAGACCTCGATCGGCTACCCCTCGCGTAGCGCCATGATCGACGTCCTCGACGGCTCCGCCTCCCCGGACCGTTCGAAGAACCTGCGCCCCATCGTCAGCGGTCAGGACATCGTCGCGTGGGCCGCCCTGGCCTCGGCCAACCACACGGACCGCGCCGTCCTCGACTACGTGGCCGCGCTGGCGGAAGCCACCCGTGAAGACGAGTCCTCGCTGCTGGGCGTGTCCACCCGTGGCGCCATCGGCATGGTGCGCTGCGCCCGCGTGTGGGCGGCCGCGCAGGGACGTAACTTCGTCCTGCCCGACGACATCAAGGCCCTCGCGGTGCCCGTGTGGGCCCACCGCGTCATCGTCGACCCCGACGCCGCGTTCTCCGGCGCGACCGCGGAGGGCGTCATCCAGCGCGCCCTGACCTCCGTGCCCGCTCCCGCGGTCGGCGCGTAAGGATCCGTCCGGACACAACGATGACAGGGACGCGTACGGACACCCCCACGATGGTCTCGCCCCGCAGGGCGAAGGCCGGTCCTTCGCATCCCCTGAAAGCCCTCGCCTCGGCGGTCACGCCGATCGGCTGGGCGGTCGTCATCTTCATCATTGCGGGGCTGGCGATTGCGGTCACGCTCGAATGGGTCGAGGCCCTGGCCTGCGCGCTCGCGGGTGCCGTCGCGCTGTTGCTCGCAGCCCTGCGCGTCGCCTGGCGTCCCCCGCACCTCGTGTCGATCCGCGTGCCGAACGAGCGCATCGTCGCAGGACAGACGGCCGTCGGCGAGATCTCGGTGCGCAACGAGCGCTCTCGGTCGGTGCGCTCGGGCATCATTGAGCTGCCGATCGGCTCGGGTACCGGTGAATTCGTCGTGCCGCCGCTGGGCGCGCATGAGACCTGGGACGAGATGTTCCTGATCTCCTCACGTCACCGCGGACTCATCAACATCGGGCCCGCACGCGCCGTCCGCTCGGACGCGCTGGGCCTGCTGCGTCGTGTGCGTATGTGGGACGAGCCCGTCGTCCTGCACGTGCATCCGCGTACCGTGCGCGTCCCCTTCGATGCGACCGGTTTCCAGCTGGATGTTGAGGGCGTGTCCACCGGCAAGCTGTCAAGCTCCGACGTGTCCTTCCATGCCTGCGCGACTACGAGCCGGGCGATGATCGACGTGCCGTGCACTGGCAGTCCAGCGCGCGCCTGGGCAAGCTCATCGTTCGCCAGTACGAGGAGACGCACCGCTCCCACCACGTCATCGTCCTGGACACGTCCCGCGACGCATGGGATCACGATTCCTTCGAGACCGCGGTGTCGGTCGCGGGATCGCTGGGCTTGGCGAACCTGCGTGAGTCGCGTCCCGTGTCGCTGACGACGACGGAGTCGTGGCTTCCGTCCGGTCACGCCATGCGGATGCTCGACGCACTGTCCGAGGTCTCGTCGCGCTCCTTTGGGGATCTTCCCCGGCGCGTCCGCGAGGCCGTGGCGCAGCGCCCCGGCGTCTCCGCGCTCACGCTCATCGTCGGCCCGCAGGTGAGCGACAGCGAGGCGGCGCACCTGGCCCGCCTGGCACCCATTGACGTGCCCGTGTCTATCATCCGTATCGGTGCCGAGGGCAAGCGAGCCCGCCGCGACCTGGGCCGAGGTATCCTGCTTGACTGCTCCGTGCTAGACGACCTGCCGCGCATCATCGTTGCCGGGGGGGCTGGCATGAGCAAGAGCGTTAACACCAAGCCGCGAGCCCAGCGCATTGATCCCCAGGCTCAGCCCGAGGAGGCCTCGACTCAGGTGCGCGAGGTCCGCGGGAGCGCGGACGTGACCGAGATCCGCGAGAGCGGGGGCGAGCAGCCTGCGCCCGCGCCCGTGTCCGAGGGCCCCAAGCCCAGGACCACGCGCAACCGCCTGCTGACGATCACGCAGCGCTTCGCGACCTACCGCACCCGCCTGCCGATCTGGTCCCTCCTGGTCCTTGCGCTGCTCTTCGCAGGCCCCGTCTGGGCCTTCGAGCCCGTGTTTGGCGGGGGAGTGGGGGCCATCGCCGCCGGTGCAGGAGTCGCCTGCGGCCTGGCGCTGGCCGCCGCCGCGACGCGCTGGCGCTGGGACGGCGTGATGAGTGCGCTTGGCGTTCTCACCACCTACTTCCTGCTGGGAAGCGCCGCAGCGCTGCGCTCCGAGGCACTCTTCGGTGTCCTGCCCACCGGCAAGACACTGCAGGTCATGGTCCTGGGCTCCTTCCGCGCGTGGAAAGACCTCCTCACGCTGACGGCACCCGTGTCGGTATACTCCGGCCCCGCCCTCGTGCCGTGGATGAGCGGTCTGCTCCTCGCTTTCCTCGCCGGCGTTATCACCGCGCGATTTGGCCGCGCGGTCCTGGGCTCCATCCCCCTCGTCCTCATGGGCGTCATCGCCGTCTTCTTCGGCCTCGCGAAAAACCCGCTGCCCCTGTGGGCGGTCCTGATCTGGTGGGCCCTCTTGGCCGCCTGGTGGGCGGGTGCCGCGCAGTACCAGCGCATTACCCTGGGCCAGGACGTCCTCGTGGGTCGCTCGAGCGCCCCCGGTATGGACAACACCCTCGGACGCGAGTCCCGCTCGACCGTCTATGTGTGGACCCGCCTCGTGGGTGCGCTCGCGGTACTCGCGGTCTCCGTGGGCGTCGCCCTGCCCGCCGCCTCCTACCTGGGAAAGTCCGGCACGCGCATCGTGGGCCGCGACCTGGTCCAGCCGCCCCTCGACATCCAGGCATACCCCTCGCCGATGTCTTCGTTCCGCCATTACACGACGGACCTGAAGGACGAGACCCTCCTGACCGTCTCCGACCTGCCGGAGAATCAGCGCGTGCGCATCGCTGCCATGGACGTGTACGACGGCACGACCTTCGGCATGTCCACCAAGCGCGACGACTCGCACACGGGGTACATCCCGGTCGAAACCACGATCCCCGGCCGCGTCGAAGGACAGTCCGTCGTCACGGTGGAGACCCGCGGAATGTCCGGGCCGTGGGTGCCGGTGCTGGGTGAGCCCTCGCAGATCACCTTCACGGGCAGCGCCGCCACTGCCCAGAAGGAAGGCCTGTTTGTCGACACGTGGGCGAACGCCGCGCTGACGACTGGCCCCGCTGGGACGATGAGCTACAACGTGACGACCACCTTTGCGGCCCCCGTGCGCGACGAGGACCTGGCTTCCCTCGCGGTCATACCGTTGACCATGTCCGATACCAATGTGCCCGACGCTGTAGCCACGAAGGCCGCGGAGATTACGCAGAACGCGTCGACCGCGTTGGCGGCCCGCGCGCGCGATCGAGCACTACCTGTCGACGAACGGCTTCTACCTCAACGAGAACACGCAGTTCTCCCGCCCGGGCGTGCGAGCGGACCGCCTCGAGCGCATGCTCTCCGAGGACGGCGACCTCATCGGTGACGACCAGCAGTATTCGGCGCTGATGGCACTCATGCTGCATCAGCTGGGCATCAACGCCCGCGTGGTCATGGGTGCCTATCCGGAGGGCGGCTCCCAGGGTGGCGCCGCGAGCCTGCGCGGTTCCGATATTCGCGCATGGGTCGAGGTCGAGTTCGCGGGTGGCAACTGGGCGGTCTTCGACCCGACGCCGCCGCGCGACCACACGCCGCAGACGCAGGTCCCCAAGCCTCGTAGTGTGCCGCGCCCGCAGGTGCTGCAGCCGCCGGAGCCCCCGGAGGCTCCCGCCGAGCTGCCGCCGACGACGCGAGACCAGAACGCTGATCCGATGGCGCCGCCGGAGGAGCCTTTCCCGTGGGGAATCGTCGCCGGTATTTCGGGTGGCATCCTGCTCCTACTGCTGCCGCCACTGATGATCCTGCTCTTCAAGGCGGGGCGTCGTAGGCGTCGTCGCCGCGCTGCCGCCGCGGATGCGCTTGTTGGATCCTGGGACGAGGTCGTGGACCTCGCCGCGGACTCCGGCCTGCGCATCGACATGGGACGGACGCGTCAGGAGACCGCCTGGTCGCTGGCCTCGCAGTGGGACCTCGGCGAAGATCCAGGCGACCCCTTCACGCTGGTGACGGGCGAGGTTCGCCACGGCGATGACGGATCGACGGATTCCGTTGAGGCGGACGAGCCTGAGGACGGCAAGGGCCGCTACGTGATCGACGGCTGGAGCCGCTTCGGTGACGACGTGCCCGCCCCGGTCGTGATCGCCCGCTACGCGGACGTCGCGAACTTTGCGTCCAACGGTGCCTCCCGTGACCGCGCGCGTGACGCGTGGGAGCAGGTGGGTGCGCTGCGCTCCCAGGTGGGTAAGCGCGCCGGATTCTTTGTGCGCGTTCGTCGCGCGCTGTCCCTGCGCAGCCTGCGCATGCGCCGCAAGCTGCGCCTGAGTGCGTCTATCGCGCGCACGATGAACGAGGAGGAGAATCAGTGACCCCTCCGGTTGCGGGCATGAAGGGCCCGGATATTCCCGGCTTCCAGTGGGTGCGCCCGTTGGGGCAGGGAGGCTTCGCCGACGTGTTCCTCTACCGTCAGGAGCTGCCCAGTCGCGAGGTGGCCATTAAGGTCGTGCGCACGCAGGGCGATGAGCGGGGCACGAAGGAACTGCACCGCGAGGCCGACGCGATGACCCTGCTGGCAGGTCACCCCTCGGTCGTGGAGCTGCATGGCGTCGGCACGACGGCCGACGGCCGCGCCTACCTGATCATGGAGTACTGCCCGGTGGCGGATCTGCTCACGCAGGTGCGTGCGCGCCCGATGTCGCTCGAGAAGGCCCTCGAGACCATGATCAAGATCAGTGGCGGCGTGGAGATGTTCCATCGCCAGGGCTACGTGCACCGCGACATTAAGCCGTCGAACATCATGCTGGATGCCTACGGCAAGCCTGTGCTCGCGGACTTCGGTGTGGCCTCTAAGATCGGGCAGCTGGAGGTCGGTGCCTTCGATGGTTTTTCGGTGCTGTGGGCGCCCCCGGAGCAGCAGGACGTGAATTCCCCGGCCTCGCCCCTGCAGGACGTGTGGGCTCTGGCCGCGACGACGTGGACCTTTGTGACGGGGCGCAGCCCCTTCGAGGATCCGATCGGCGACAACTCTGCCGCGTCGATCGCGAACCGCGTGCAGCGCGGACGCATGCGTGGCCTGGGCCGCGCGGATGCACCGGCGGAGCTGGAGCGCGTGCTGCGCGCCGCGATGACGATCGACCCGCAGGAGCGCACGCCCTCCGCGATGGAGTTTGGCCAGGGTTTGCAGCGCGTTCAGGCGGAGCTGGGCCTGCCGCGCACCGAGATGGAGATCAAGGAGAAGCGTTCCAAGGCCGCCGCTCCCGTCGCGGGCGATCAAAAGACGCGCCTGCGCGGCGCGCCGGTTATCGACCCGGATGCGACGCGCCTGCGCTCTTCGGCCTCGTACTCCTTTGAGGGTGGGGCTGGCTCCGGCGGTGTCGAGGCAGTGGCGGACTCGTGGAAGATCGAGCGTTCCGCGGACGTGGACGAGGTTTCGGCTCGTCGCGTCGTCGAAGGATCTGCGGCGGCCAAGAAGGGCTTGTCGCCGGTGGCGGGTGTTCTCCTGGCGCTGCTGGCTGCGGTGATCGCGGCCGGCCTCGTGGTGGGGATGCTCCGCGGCCAGGGGTCGTTCACGCGAATCTCTCCCGCGCCGGAGACGACGAGCGCCTCCGCGGCGCCGGGTGACGCGTTGGGCGCGGCTCCCCCGAAGGTGTCTGGCCTGGTCGGAGAGTACTCTGACGGAATGGTGACCTGGACGTGGACAGCGCCCGAGGGGCCCGCTCCCTCGGATATCCTGTACGCCTACGAGGGGTCTGGTGCAGCCGGCACATCGCGGGGGCGCGTGGAGACGACGAGCGTGACTGTCGACGGTGCGAGCGGCGAAAACTGCATCGAGATTACGACGGTGTCTCGTTCGTCCGGACGCATGTCGGACCCGGCGCAGTCCTGCGTGGAGGTTCCGTGACGCACAGCATTCAAGGGTTTCGCTTTTCTTGTCCGCAGTCCATCGTCATCGGACGAGACGCCGGTCACTCCGGGTGTAAAATGGTCAGTATCGCGCGTAGTCCCTCGCGCTCAACGCAGCTAAAGGATGAAGGCACATGTCTCTAGAAGAACATGCGGAACGGCCCGCAGTTCGATGGGGCGCCTCGACCGACATCGGTCCGGTCCGCTCCGAAAACGAGGATTCATGGCTGGCGGTCCCTCCTGTTTTCGCCGTCGCAGACGGGATGGGTGGCCACATGGGTGGTGCCCAGGCCTCGTCGAGCGCGGTCATCACCCTCCAGGCGTTTCTGAGTACCGATCGTCTGGGCAATCGCCCCGTCGACTTGGTGGACCTGTCCGTCGCGATCGACGCGGCGGCCACGGCGGTCGCCTCATTGGCGCCGGCTGACAATCCGATGAGCGCGCCCGGCACGACGCTGTCGGGTCTCATGGTGCTGCGCACCGCGGAAGGACCCTACTGGCTGTCGTTTAATGTGGGCGACTCTCGCGCTTATGTTGTGGGCGGCGGAGGCATCCGACAGCTCACTCACGACCACTCAGCGCTGCAGGAGGCGCGTGACCTCGCGGCCACCTCTGGAGCTCCTCGTGTGATCCCTCCCGCAAACGTTGTGACAAAGGCGCTGGGTGCCGGCCAGACCGGAAGTGTGAAAGCCGACTACACAATCATGCCGCTGGAAGAGGGCGATCGGGCCGTCATCTGTACAGATGGCGTGCACGGCGTCCTCAGCGATTCGCAGATTCATGCGGTTGTTGCGGCCGGCGACGGTCCGCAGGGCACCGCCGACAGACTCGTTCGAGCGTCGCTGGAGGCGGGCACTCGGGACAATGCGAGCGCCGTTGTAGTTTACGCAGGAACCAAATCACGAGTAACATTGACAACGAATGTCATGAATCGGATGATTCAACCAGTACGTCCGGCGTCGATTGAGACCGCTCGCCGGGTTCCTCGTAGAGAAGGCAGTAACTGATGCTTCAGATTGGACGCTTCCTGTGTCGCGGGCAGGGCGCGATGCTCGTCACGGGCCCCCTCGGTGCGGCACTGGTTCCGCTCGACTTCGCGGACTCCGCCGCCGACGTGGTGTGGGGACGCGCCGACACCCAGGCGTGGCTGGCCCACGTCCAGGCTGAAAAGGGTGACGTCCTCCTGCTGGACTGCGCGGGCGAGCAGCCTACCTGACCGTGCTGGGCAACATTCAGCTGCGCATGCGCGCCGCCGGCCAGATCACCGAGCAGGTGTGGACCGACCCGATCTGGGCCTGGCCCTTCAACCCCGGCGAGTGGCAGACTTTCGAGGCCACTATCATCGACGGCGACGAGGTCACCTGGATGGTCCCCGCCGCCGACCGCGTTGAGGCAGGCGAGATCCGCATCGGTCGCGCGCTCGACGAGGTTGAGGCCCTCGCCTCGATGCCCGTCGACACCATGGGCTTCCTCATCAACCCCGACATCCCGGACCACGAGCGCCGTGCCCGCCGCGAGGCGCGCGAGGAACTGCCGGAGCCGTCCGTGCACACCGCTTCCGTGGATCTGGCTGCCGTCGAGGCCCAGTTCCTCGCCGCGACCAGCAATGGTCCCGTCTCGCTGGCCCCCGCGTCGCGTCACCCCGACACCGACGAGGCGCCTGAGGCCCCCGAGGTTTCGGACGGGCAGGTCGAGGAAGAGGCGACCGCGAAGGAAGCCGAGCAGCCCTCCGGTGAGCTCTACGTCGTCGCCGACGCCGAGGAGCCGCCGGTCGACACCGCTGAGTCCGCCGAGCGTGCGGGCGGTTTCGGTGAGTCCGGCACCCCGGCCTCGTCGGAGTCCGCCCCCGAGGCTGCCCCGGAGGCTCCCGCCATCCCCGAAGCCATGAGCGCCGAGGGCCTGGCTGACCTGGGCGCCGAGACCGACACGGAGGCGACCATCCTGCGTCTCTCCCCCGCGAACTCCGGCCCCGCTGCCCCCGTTGCATTCCTGATCCACGGCGGCACCGTGCCCGTCGAGGTCTCCCGCGACGTCGTCATCGGCCGCGACCCCGACGCGCGTGCGCTGACCGGTCGCCCCGTGGCCACGGTCCTGCGTGTGCCCAGCCCCGAGACCGAGATTTCTCGCTCGCACTGCGCCGTCATGATGACGACGCCCGGCTCCTGGGCCCTCATGGACCTGGGCAGCGCGAACGGCACCGTCCTGCGTCACGCCGACGGCTCGTTCCAGGACGTCACCCCCATGGTGACGATCGCCCTGAACGATGGCGACCTCATCGACGTCGGCGAGGGAACCACGATCGAGTTCCGCGTGCGCTGATCGATTTAAACGCTGCAGGTGGGGCAGGCCCTCGGGCCTGCCCCACCTGCTTGTGTGGTGGTTTCTCGCGAGCGAGCGATACTGGGAAAGGAACCCCTGCCTCGTCTATGTAAGGACAATCATGCTTGTGAGTGTCTTGAGGTGACCTTGGTCCCTTGATACGTGTATCCTTACCCCTGGTAGCGACCCGCTGGTGGGTCGATCATCGCAAACACGGAAGTTGAGGACCACGATGGTCAAGTACGTATACGACTTCTCCGAGGGTGACAAGTCCATGAAGGACCTGCTCGGAGGAAAGGGAGCCAACCTCGCCGAGATGACGAAGCTCGGTCTGCCCGTTCCCCCCGGCTTCACGATCACCACCGAGGCGTGCCGCGCATACCTCAAGGACTCCACGGTTCCCGAGTCGCTTGCCACCGAGGTTACCGCCGCCCTGCGCGGCGTCGAAGACAAGATGGGCCGCCACCTGGGCGACCCCTCCGACCCGCTCCTCGTCTCCGTGCGAAGCGGCGCGAAGTTCTCCATGCCCGGCATGATGGAAACCGTCCTGAACATCGGCCTCAACGATGAGTCGGTCCTCGGCCTCGCAGCCGTTAGCGGTAACGAGCGCTTCGCGTGGGACTCCTACCGCCGCCTCATCCAGATGTTCGGTAAGACCGTCCTCGACATCGACGGCGACCTGTTCTCCGACGCCCTCGACAACCTCAAGGCCGAGCGCGGCGTTGCGGGCGACACCGAGCTGACCGCCGAGGACCTCAAGGGCCTCGTCGACACCTTCAAGGGCATCGTCAAGGAACAGACCGGCAACGACTTCCCGCAGGACCCGCGCACCCAGATGGACATGGGCATCGAGGCCGTCTTCCGCTCCTGGAACACCGAGCGCGCCCGCATCTACCGCCGCCGTGAGCGCATCCCCCACGACCTGGGCACCGCCGTCAACATCTGCACCATGGTGTTCGGCAACATGGGTGAAAACTCCGGCACCGGCGTGTGCTTCACCCGCGACCCCTCCTCCGGCCACTCCGGCGTTTACGGCGACTACCTCGAGAACGCGCAGGGCGAGGACGTCGTTGCGGGTATCCGCAACACCCTGCCCCTGTCCGCCCTCGAGGAAATCAACAAGCCCGTCTACGACGAGCTGCGCGCCATCATGCGCAAGCTCGAGACCCACTACCGCGACATGTGTGACATCGAGTTCACCGTCGAGCGCGGCAAGCTGTGGATGCTCCAGACCCGCGTCGGCAAGCGCACCGCCGCCGCCGCGTTCCGTATCGCCACCCAGCTCCTGGGCGAGAAGCTCATCACCCGCGACGAGGCCCTGGGCCGCGTCACCGGCGACCAGCTCACCCAGCTGATGTTCCCGCAGTTCGACGCGAAGGCCGACAAGGAGCTCATCGCTCGCGGCATGGCCGCCTCCCCGGGTGCCGCCGTCGGCAAGATCGCCTTCAACAACGCACAGGCCGTCGAGGCCGCCAGCGAAGGCGTCAAGACCGTCCTCGTGCGCCGCGAGACCAACCCCGACGACCTGCCCGGCATGGTCGCCGCCGAAGGCGTCCTGACCGCCCGCGGTGGAAAGACCTCGCACGCCGCCGTCGTCGCCCGCGGCATGGGCAAGACCTGCGTGTGTGGCGCCGAATCCCTCGTCATCGACGAAGCTGCCGGCACCGTTACCATCGGTGACCTCGTCCTGACCGCCGACGACACCATCGCCATCGACGGCCAGACCGGCGAAATCTTCCGCGGCGAGGTCCCCGTCGCCGACTCGCCCGTCACCACCTACCTGGCAGACGGCCTCGAGGCCGGCATCGCCGCCGCCGGTGACGACCAGGGCACCCGCGAGCTCGTCGAGGCCGTCGACAAGCTCCTGTCCCACGCCGACAAGGTCCGCCGCCTGCACGTGCGCGCCAACGCCGACACCCCCCTCGACTCCAAGCGCGCCATCGCCTTCGGCGCCGAGGGCATCGGCCTGTGCCGCACCGAGCACATGTTCCTGGGTGAGCGCCGCCCGCTCGTGGAGCGCGCGATCCTCTCCGCCCCCGAATCCGCCGAGCGTCAGGCCGCTTTCAACGAGCTCGAGAAGCTGCAGAAGCAGGACTTCCTGGAGATGCTCGAGGTCATGGACGGCAAGTCGATGACCGTGCGCCTCATTGACCCGCCGCTCCACGAGTTCATGCCCGCCCTCATCGAGCTCGAGACCAAGGTCGCCGTCGGCAAGGCCACCGGCACCCTCGACCCCGCCGACGAGGCCATGCTCGTCGAGGTCCGTCGCATGCACGAGCAGAACCCCATGCTGGGCCTGCGCGGCGTGCGCCTGGGCATCTACCTGCCCGGCCTGTTCGCCCTGCAGATGCGCGCCCTGTGCGAGGCGGCCGCCGAACTCGTGGGCCGCGGCCTCGACCCGCGTCCCGAGATCATGGTCCCGCTCGTCGGCTCCGTGCGTGAGCTCCAGCTCGTGCGCGAAGAGGCCGAAGACATCATCGCCTCCGTCGCCGCCGCCCATGGCGTCGACCTGTCCGGTGTCTCCATCGGCGCCATGATCGAGCTGCCGCGCGCCGCCATGACGGCCGAGGACCTGGCCGAGGAAGCCGACTTCTTCTCCTTCGGCACCAACGACCTGACTCAGACCGTGTGGGGCTTCTCGCGCGACGACGTCGAGGGCGTGTTCTTCCCGCAGTACATCGAGGCCGGCATCTTCGGTGTCTCCCCCTTCGAGTCCATCGACGTCCACGGCGTGGGCACCCTGGTCTCCGAGGGCGTGCGCCGCGCCCGCTCCACCAAGCCGAACATCAAGCTCGGCGTGTGTGGCGAGCACGGTGGCGACCCGCTGTCGATCCACTTCTTCCACAATGTGGGCCTGGACTACGTGTCCTGCTCCCCGTTCCGCGTCCCCGTCGCCCGCCTCGAGGCTGGCCGCGCCGCGGTTGAGGATCACGTGGACATGACCGCCTGATCGCTGGTGGCGCCGTTGTGAACGGCGCTGCGTGAGCGTGACGAGGCCGTGGCCGGGAAACCGGTCGCGGCCTCGTGTCGTTGTGGGTGCCTTTGTGGTGTTGCTTGTTGCCCCACGGGTGTTCCGGGCGCCGGAGGCCCCGGCCGCCCGCGAGGCTAGGCGACCTCACTGCGTTCGGCGCCGCGCCTCGAAGCCCGCCCGTGCCCACCGGTCCCTCCGGCGCCCTTCACACCGGTGGGGCCTTGTGTGTCGATGTGCGATTCGGCGTGTCGTCTCGGAGCCCATCTATGGCTGTCAATCAGCAACTTCGCACGTAATTCTTCGATGACTCATTCAAACATTGCATTTGTGTCGTTGGAATTGCAACGTTTTTGGGGCATCTCGAAAAATGACCGCGATAAATTACGTGCGACATTTGGCTGGTGGTGTCGTCGCCGACTCTCGAAGCCAGCCCCCGCAGCCCACGGGCGCCGCAGCCGGGCCCTCTTGTACCCTCAGGTTCCTCCGGTGCCCCCATACCGGTATGCCTCCACATTCATGAAAGTTCTTGTTATGGCGAGGCCTACACCTGATCGGGAGGATTCAACCCCTTCTGATCGGGTTGAATCCTCCCGATGAGGTTGAACCTTCCGAACCTCTGCCGATCTCGAAGCCAGTGGTGGGGGTTTTGCAGCATTAGAAGCTGGCTGTCGGCGTGTCGCCGGCGTGTCGCACCTCTAATGATGCAATTCCCCCCGTTTGGAAGCGGTGAGGCTACGACGTGAGTCGGTGTGCTCGCCAAACTTCATACCCAGTGGGTGAAAACAGCCAAAAATAGGTGCTTTCGGCGGAATGGGTCTGCACTTTGGCGGAATCGATGGGTGCGCGTGCGTCGACTGATTGATACGGCGCTGCGAGGTGTCGTGCTCGCTGAGGTCAGGCCAGCCGGACCCTCCTCTTGGTAGTGTCAACCCTTCAATGCGCAGCTAAACCCTATTGGTGGCATGGTGGGCAGCCTGCCCAGGCTACCGCCGAGCGGGTTAACGTGCGCGTGAATGGGCGCAGACTGCCACCTATCGGGTTAACGTGCGCATGAAGGGGCCCAGGCTGCCACCTGTCGGCTTTCGCGTACTCGGTTGTGGTCGTGTGTATCCGGGTCGGCCGCCCGCAGCCGGCTGGCCGAAACGCGTGAACCGTCGGCTTTCGTGCGAGTACAGTAGCGCCCCGCCCGAGGTCGGGCGGGGCGCTACCGCAAACAACAATCAGGCGTTCTGCAGTGCTCCCTGCATCGCGAACATGAGGACCACCATGATCGTGTTGTTCAGCGCGTGGAACAGCCACGAGTAGGCGACGTTCTTCCCAGACTTCACGTACACGAGCGTCAGGACGATGCTGAGCGGCAGGTATGAGAAGAAATCCTGCCACTGGTGAGAGTGCATGTAGGCAAACAGCGCCGCGGAAATCGATGCGACAAGCCACGTGGGCGCGTAGGCGCTGAGCTTGCCGATGAGGATGTGGCGGTAGAAGACCTCCTCAATCACGGGCACGCCAACGGTCACGAAGAAGGAGAACACGAGGCCAAGGGTCCCGTCGAACAGTGCATCCATGACGCCCTGTTGGTTCGTAGCAATCGGCGCATTGCCTCCGTAGAGGGCGAGACGGACGGAGGCCTGGACAATGACGACCAGGAACCATAGGCCGAACAGGATCGCGATCTTGCGGACGGGGCGCGTGCGCAGGTAGGTGAAAGCGGGGAAAAACTCGCGTGCAAAGAACGCGAGGACAACGATCAGCAAGACCGTGTCGATTGCGAGGTTGATGGCCGTCAGGCTCCACGATGCGGGGACCAGTGATGTTGGTACTCCCACGAGGAAGAACGCGGCGTAGGGGATCCCGAAGATCGCGATCCGCACCCACTCGGCGCGGGTGGGGCGCGCGGGGGACGAGGTCGGTGCTGACTCGGTCGATACCGTCGCGTTGGGCTCGGGCTGTGTAGCTGGGTCGGTGGTCATGAGTAGGGTTAGCTTTCTGTCGTTAATAGTACCGCCCGAATATTATGACAGAATTTGAAATACATTGACATGTGCGTGTGTGTGGGGTGTACAGCGTCCGCGGCTGCATGAGCCTCAGTGTTTTTCCTGATGGCACAGCATTTTTATGGCACCGTGTCAGCAAGTGACCAGCCTGGGCCCTTGGTCCCTCATGGTGGGTATGTGTGCGCGCTAAACACGGTCACGGCATGGTCACAATTTAGGGCGACCTAAACGGACTACTTTCCACCTGGGGGAGATGTGGCTACGCTCAATGCTTAGGAATTCCATCATCCCGGCGTCGCCTAATCGCCGGATCCACAGGAGGCAAGCGGTGACAGAGCTTCGCGCTCACGCGCATAGTATTCGCGCTCACGTACACAACGTCGGTCAGCGGCTCAGTCGCGTCCTCGTCGTCGCGGTCATGGCGGCTCTGGCTGTGGCGATGTTCGCCGCGCCCTCGCGCGCCGCGGATCAGACGTGGAGCGATGTCTCGACCACGATCAACGGCCTCATCGACGAAGGCGTGTCCACCTACAAGGCGGGCGACGCCAAGGGCGGCAAGACAAGGTCAACGACGCCTACTACAAGCACTACGAGATTACCGGCATGGAGAAGCAGGTTATGGCCCGCATTTCCGGTGCGCGTGTCTCGCAGGTGGAGATGGAGTTCTCCCTCCTCAAGAAGGCCATGACCGATGGCGATAACGCCGGCGTCGATAGCCACGCGACGACACTCAAGCAGTACATGGTCGAGGACGGCGCGTCCCTGGACGGTGTCGCGCCCGGCTCCGCCCAGGCCGCCTCGGATGACTACAGCCCCGGCGCGTGGGGCGAGGTCGCCAAGACCATCAACGGCATCCTCGAGGACGGTGCCAACGCCTACAAGGGTGGCGACGCCAAGGCCGGTAAGGACAAGGTCAACGAGGCCTACTACAAGCACTACGAGATCACCGGCATGGAGAAGCAGGTGATGAGCCGCATTTCCGGTTCGCGCGTCTCCGCCGTCGAGATGGAGTTCTCCCTCCTCAAGAAGGCCATGACCGACGACGATTCGGCCGCCGTCGACCAGCACCTCTCGACGCTGACGAACTACATCCGCGAGGACGCCAACAGCCTCGACGGCTACACCGGTAAGGCCGCTGAGAAGACCAGCGAGGGTTCGACCACCTCCCCGTGGATCGCCCAGTTCCTGCCCTCCCTCCTCGTGATCCTGCGCGAGGGCATGGAGGCGATCCTGGTCGTCGCCGCGGTCCTCGCCTACCTGGCCAAGGCCGGTCACAAGAACAAGGCCCCGATCGTGTGGGGCGGCGTGGCCCTCGCCCTTGGACTGTCAGTGGGCCTGGCATTCCTCTTCAGCTACGTGACCTCCCTGGCGGGCGCCAACCAGGAGCTCCTCGAAGGCTTTGCCGCGCTCTTCGCGGTCGTCATGCTGATCTGGGTCTCCAACTGGATGATCAACAAGTCCTCCAACAAGGCCTGGGATGACTACATCAAGAAGCAGACGGACGCCTCGCTGACCAGCGGCTCCCTGCTGGGCCTGGCGTTCATCTCCTTCCTCGCGGTGCTGCGCGAGGGCGCCGAGACGATGCTCTTCTACGTGCCGATCGTCGCGGCCGCGGGGGACAACGTCCGCTACGTGTGGATCGGCCTGGCGGTCGGCCTCGTGGCCCTGGTCATCATCTACCTGCTCATCCAGTTCGCGGCGGTCCGTATCCCGCTGCGCCCCTTCTTCACCATTACCTCGCTGCTGATGGCCTTCATGGCCTTCACGTTCACGGGTTCTGGTATCGGGGAACTCCAGGAGGCGGACGTCGTGCCGTTGACGCCCATCTCCGGCTTCCCCACCATTGACCTCTTGGGGATCTACCCCCGAGTGGAGAACCTGGCCGCGCAAGCCATCGTTCTCGCCATCATCGTCGGACTCTATTTCTTCGGAAAAGCTCGCCTCGCCCGCGAGGCCGCCGCCCAGTCGCGGGCCGAGGACTGACTCCTCTCGAGCGACACCGACGTTTCATCCAACCAACACGCACAGGAGATCATCACTATGAAGCGCTCTCTGTTCCGCGTCGGCGCGGCCCTGGCCACGCTGGCCCTCGCAGGCACCCTGGCTGCCTGCTCCAACAACTCCTCCTCGTCCTCCAGCGAGACGCCCGCGGGCCGGCCGCGGCTGACCCTGCCGCTCCCGCCCCCGGCGAGGACGCTGGCTTCGAAGAGCAGCCCCTCGGCGACGAGGTCCACGTCGGCCCCCTCGTCGTGGGTGGCGTCTACTTCCAGCCTGTCGAGATGGAGCCCCAGGTGGGCACCCCCGCCGCAGATTCCTCGATGCACATTGAGGCCGACATCGCCGCCGCCGCCGACAACAAGCTCGGCTACGGCGCGGGCGACTTCGTGCCCGGTCTGACCGTGGACTACGCGATTAAGGACAAGTCCGGCAACGTCGTGCAGGAGGGCACGCTCATGCCGATGAACGCGTCCGACGGCCCGCACTACGGCCTGAACCTGCCCAAGCTGGACGCTGGCACCTACGACGTGTCCTTCATGATCAAGCCCCCCAGCGTGTGGCTGCTGCACACCGATAAGACCACGGGTGTCGAGGGCCGCTTCTGGACTGAGCCGCTCGTCGCCGAGTTCCCGGATTGGCAGTGGGATCCCACGGCCGTCTCCTGGTGATCGACGCGCACTCTTTGCGGGGCCGAGGCGGTGGTTCTTTTTTGGGACCGCTGGCCTCGGCCCTCGCCCCGTGAGGGGACTAGAATCGACACCGTAGCTACGACTTCGGTGAACCTTTATTTCGGGAGGAAAGCCAATGCTTCAGCAGATGAGTGAAGCAACCCTGACGCTGCTGTTGACGATGCTCGCGCTCGGTGCCGTCATCCGCTTCATGCCCGCCGCCGGGCGTGGTCGCCGCGGTAAGAAGGCGCGCTCGGTCGCCGTGTGGGCCGGCATCGGCCTAGGCATGGTCTCCTCCCTCGCCCTGACGATCATTAACGTTGAGGCCCCCAAGTCCGTGAACCGCCAGACCGTCGGCCTGTTCACCCTCCCAGTCGCGATCGTCCTCGCGGTTCTCTTCCTCGCGCTCATCGCGGTGCGCTCGCGCCGCGTGCGTTCCCTCCTGCCCGGCGACGCTGACGACGAGGCCCGGGCGGCCTTGTCGGTGGAGACCGCGGTGAGCGGGGATAACCTCGTGCGCATCGTCGGTGCCCTCTACATCGCTACCGCCCTGTTCCGCGCCGTGCCGACGGCCATGAACCAGGCCGTCATGATGCTCTCGGGCGGCGTCGAGATCTACTCGACCCCGGTCGTGCTCGCCCTGGTCGGCTACGTTCTGGCCTGGGTGCTCGTCTGCTTCGTCGCCTGGGTGTCCTACCGCCTGTGCTCGTGGAACAACCGCGTGTGGCCGGCTGCCTTCATCCTGATCGCCCTGCTGGCCAACCACTCTCTGATGGTCGTGCGTATCCTCAAGGCCAAGCGCTGGATCTCAACCAGCAAGGAAACATGGGCGGTCATGTCGTGGTTCATCAACAACGAGGCCGTCTTCACGATCGCCGCTGGCCTGGCCCTGTGCGCCGTCGTGGTCCTGACCTGGCTGGCCTCGCGCTCGATTCCGACCGTGGGCGCCAACCCCGCCGAGGGACGCCTGGGCCGCGCGCGCTCCCGCCTCTACAAGTCCATGGCGGGCACCGCCGCCCTCGGCTACCTGTGCGGCGCGCTGCTGATCACCGTCGGCGTCGCCTACGGCAGCCAGGAGATCGAGCTGTCCCCGCCCGAGTCCTTCAGCGTCGTCGACGACCAGGTGAGCGTCAACCTCGCCGATATCTCCGACGGCCACCTGCACCGCTTCGAATACACGACCTCGGGCGGCGTGAAGGTGCGCTTCATCGTCATCCAGAAGTCCGGCTCATCCTTCGGCGTGGGCCTGGACGCGTGCGAGATCTGCGGCCCGTCTGGCTACTACGAGAAGGACGGCAAGGTCATCTGCAAGCTGTGTGAAGTGGCGATGAACATCGCGACCATCGGCTTTAAGGGCGGCTGCAACCCGATCCCCATCGACTACAGGTCTCTAACGGCACGCTGACCGTGCCGATCTCGGCCCTCGAGGCCTCGGCCTCCATCTTCGCGAAGTAAGGCTCACGCGTGTTTTTCCGAATGCTCCGCGGTGCCCTCACGAGACGCGGTAACCGCCACTTCATGATCGCCCTGACCGTCGCGCTGGGCGCCTGCGTCGCCACCTCCATGCTCTCCGTCATGTTCAACGTGGGCGACAAGGTCAACCAGGAACTCAAGTCCTACGGCGCGAACATCGTGGTGCGCCCGCAGGGCGCGGCCGTCCTCGACGACCTCTACAGCACGGGCGAAGCCACCGAGGCGCGCTCCTACCTGCGCGAGGACGAGCTCGGCAACATCAAGACGATCTTCTGGACATACAACATCCTCGACTTCGCCCCCCCTGCTGAACGTGTCCGCCACCGACGCGAGCGGCGAGCATGTGCCCACGACCGGCACGTGGTTTGGCCACCACCTCGAGCTGGCCACCGGCGAGAGCGTCGAGACCGGCCTCGACAAGCTGCGCGGCTGGTGGGGCATCGAGGGCTCCTGGCCTGCGGACGATGACGAGGACGGCGCCCTCGTCGGCTCCACCTACGCGGCCGCCCACGGCCTGAAGGTCGGAGACACTGTCACCCTCACGCGCGAAGGCATCACCCGCGACTTTACGGTGCGCGGCATCCTCACCAGTGGTGACGACGCCGACCGCGGCGTGTTCATCCAGCTTCCGCAGGCCCAGGCGCTCCTGAACCGCGAGGGCGTCGTCGGCAGCGTCGAGGTCTCTGCCCTGACCACGCCCGACAACGACCTGGCCCGTAAGGCCGCGAAGAACCCGAACTCGCTGAGCGTGTCCGAGAAGGAAACCTGGTACTGCACCGCCTACGTCTCCTCCATCGCCTTCCAGATCGAGGAAGTCATGACGGACTCCGTGGCCCGCCCGGTCCGCCAGGTCGCCCAGTCCGAAGGCGTCATCCTGGAAAAGACCCAGCTGCTCATGGTCCTCGTGACCGTCCTGGCGCTCATCGCCTCGGCCCTGGCCATCGCGAACCTCGTGACCGCCGGTGTCATGGAGCGCTCGAACGAGATCGGCCTCATGAAGGCCGTGGGTGCCAAAGACAAGCAGATCATTGCGCTGTTCCTGACGGAGACGATCATCGTCGGCCTGGTGGGCGGCGTCCTCGGCTACGGCGGAGGCCTCGCGCTGGCACAGGCGATCGGCTACATGGTCTTCCACTCGTCGATCTCCTTCGTGCCCGTTGTCGTCGGCCTCGTCGCCGTCCTCGTCATCCTCGTCGTCCTGGGAGCCTCCATCCCGGCGATCCGCTACCTGCTGCGCCTCAACGCGGCGGAAGTCCTGCACGGAAGGTGATGCCCATGTCCAGACGAGCAATGTTCTGGCGGATGGTCACCTCCTCCATCCTGCGCCGCCGCTCCCGCGTCCTCATCGCGATCCTCGCCGTCGCCATCGGTGCGACCACACTGTCCGGCCTCGTCACGATCGCCGTCGACGTGCCGGCCCAGCTGGCCCGTGAGATCCGCTCCTACGGCGCCAACCTCGTCGTCACCCCCGCCGGCGACGTGCCCATCACGGACGAGGCCGTGGCCGTCGCGACCACCCAGGTGCCCGCGAGCGCTCTGGTCGGATCCGCCGCTTTCGACTACGAGACCGTCACCATCAACGACCAGCCCTACGTCGCGGGCGGCGCCGACCTGGAGGCAGTGCACGCCATGAACCCGTACTGGTTCGTGGACGGTGAGTGGCCCGCTGCGACGGGACAGGTCCTCGTGGGCGAGCAGGTCGCCTCGACGATTGACGTGAAGGCCGGGGACACGATCACGGTGAGCCAGCTGGACGCCGGCGCGTCCTCGAAGGGCGCGCAGGTGCAGTCCGGCGCCCCGGCCTTGGGCCTGAAGGTCGACCCGCGCACCGTCACCCTGACCGTGTCCGGCATCCTCAAGACCGGCGGCAACGAAGACGGCTACGTGTACATGTCCGCCCAGGACATGAGCGCCCTGACGGGCCAGAGCGGCACCGTGTCGCTCGCCGAGTACTCGATCGCGCTGGAGGGTGAGCAGCTGAGCGCCATCGCCGACGCGATGAACGCCGCGAACCCCGAGATTCACGCCCAGACCGTGCGCCGACTCGCCCAGTCCGACACGGGCGTCCTCGCGATGCTGCGCTCCCTCCTCGTCGTCATTACCGTCATCGTGCTGGCGCTGACCATGATCGGCGTGTCCACGACGATGATCGCGGTCGTCACCGAGCGCCGCAACGAGATCGGCCTGCGCAAGGCCCTGGGCGCGACCGGCCGATCCATCACCCGCGAGTTCATGGGTGAAGGCGTCATGCTCGGGCTCATCGGAGGCATCCTGGGGGCGGGAGCCGGCTACGGCCTCGCCGTCCTCATCTCCACCTCCGTGTTCCACCGATCCATCTCGCTGCACCCCGTCATCCTCCTCGGCACGGTCGCCTGCTCGATCCTCATTGCCGTCCTCGCCTGCCTCCCGCCCGTGCGCCGCGCACTGGCCGTCGACCCCGCGCTCGTCCTGCGCGGAGAATGAGAGTCACCATGACCACCTCCACCGCCACCCCGGCCTTGTCGGCCCCCACGGACGCGCTGCTGAGCCTCGAGGGCGTCTCCAAGATCTACGGCGACCTGCACGCCCTCGACAACGTGTCCCTCGAGATCCCGCGCGGCCAGTGGGTCTCCATCGTCGGCCCCTCCGGATCCGGCAAGACCACGCTCATGAACATCGTCGGCGCCATGGACACCGCCACCAAGGGCACCGTCATGCTGGACGGGCACGACATCTCCGACCTGACCGCCGACGAACTCACCGAGGTGCGCTGCCGCACCATCGGCCTCGTCTTCCAGCAGTTCCACCTCATCGGCCACCTGACGGCCCTCGAAAACGTCATGGTCGCCCAGTACTACCACTCAATGCCCGACGAGAAGGAAGCCCTCGAGGCCCTCGACCGCGTCGGCCTCGCCGACCGCGCCACCCACCTGCCGCGCCAGCTCTCCGGTGGCGAGCAGCAGCGCGTGTGCGTGGCCCGCGCCCTCATCAACTACCCCAAGCTGCTGCTGGCCGACGAGCCCACCGGCAACCTGGACGAGACCAACGAGGAGATCGTCCTCGACCTGTTCAACCAGCTCCACCAGGACGGTACGACCCTCATGGTCGTCACCCACGACGCGCTCGTCGCCGAACAGGGCCAGCGCGAAATCCGACTCGACCACGGCAAGGTCGTCAAAGGAAACCTGGCACGACCACGACTTCGAACAGCGCGCCTCCGGCCTGGTCCTGCCCGGCCGCGACGGCGACGCGCGCAGCGGAAAGGACAAGGTGCGATGACCACGCCCACCACTGTTGAGAGCCGATCCCGCTGGGTCACCCCGGCCTCGTACGCGGTCCTCGGCGCCCTCGGCGCGACCATCCTGGCCGCGTGCACGCCCAATACCGGCCTGGACATGACCAAGCCCATGAGCGACGGCACCTGGACCGCGCAGTCCAACCCCGACGACCAGGGCTCCATCGGCACCATCACGATCACCGTCGAGGGCGGGCGCATCACCGCCACCTCCTACGAGACGATGCTGGCCGACGGCACCGACAAGGGCGCCGAATACGGCAAGAGCTCCTCGGGCGAGGTCTTCAACGAGGACTACTACAAGAAGGCGCAGGCCGCCGTCGCCTCCTACCAGGAGTACTCCGACAACCTCACCAAGGTCGGCGACCCCGCCAAGGTCGACGTCATCACCGGCGCCACCGTCGCCCACCAGCAGTTCGTGCAGGCCGCCATCCGCGCCATCGCCGCCGCCCAGGGCGTATCGCCCGACGGCGCCGACGACATCAACATCCCCGGCCTGAACGACGCCACCAAGGACGGCGACCTCGACAAGGACCTCGGAGGCTCCGACGGCTGAGACCGCGCGCTTCGCCGGCACCCCGGTTGACGAGGCCGTGGGCGACTCCGCGGAGAATGCGCCCATGTGGCGCTCCTCCTTCCCTGCGATGGGCACCCGCGTCGACATCATCGGCTGGGGCGGGGACGGCATGGCGATCGTCAACGCTGTTGTCGAGGTCGTGGCGCGCCACGAGAACATGTGGAGCGTGTTCCGGCCGTCGTCTGAGGTGTCGCGACTCAATGCCGCTGTCCGTGATGCCGCGTGCGGTAACGGTGCGTCCCGGTGTGTGTCCGATTCCACGCAAGGCGGCCCCGGCCTCGTCGTGAGCGAAGAAACCGACCGACTGCTGCGTGACGCGCTGGCGCTCGCGGAGGCGACCGGAGGAGCGTTCAACCCGCTGATCGGGCCGCTCGTTGCCGCCTGGGATGTTAAGGCGATGCGGGCCGCGTACGTTGCGGGTGTGCCGTTGCCTCCCGCGCCCGCTGCTGATGTTGTCGAGGCGGCGTTGCGCGCGTCGTCGTGGGGATTGTTGTCGCGTGTTGGTCAGCGACGTTGGGCGATGGGGGTCCCCGGTGAGTCCGTGGGCGGTGTGGATGCGCCCAGCCCACGCCTCGACCTGGGTGGGATCGCGAAGGGGTACACCGCCGACGCGTGCCGCGACCTGGCGGTGGCCATGGGCGCGCGCGGCGTCCTCGTGTCGGTGGGGACCTCGTCGGTGTCGGTGTTCGGGACTCGCGCCGACGGTTCTTCGTGGCGCGCTGGCCTGCGCGACCCTCATGGAGGGCCCACGTCAGTTGCGGGTGTTGTTGAGCTGCCTGCAGGCGACATGGCGTCGCTGTCGACGTCCGGCGACAACCTGGGGCCGCTGGGCGGGGTTCGCGCGGATTCTGTGGCGGCGCGTTCGGCTGAGGTTCGCGCGGGGCGTGAGGCCGAGCGTGCGGCTGGGCGTGCGGCTGGGGCTGTGTCGGATCGTCGCGCGCGTGAAACATCGCGTGAAACACCTGTGGGTTGTGGTACTGCCCGACATGGTCGTGGCCTCGCACCGCTCAGCGGTGATGTGCGTGGTTCCGGGCCCTCCAACGATGATGCGCCCGTTCACGTCGATGCATCTGCCAACGCCGTTTCCTGGCCAGGCTGCACGCTTGCTGGACCACCACATCATCGACCCGCGCACGGGGTATCCCGCTCATGCAGGTGTACGACAAGTTAGCGTCGTGGCCTCGTCGGGTGTGCTGGCAGAAGCCCTGTCGACGGCTCTGCTCGTCGATCCGTCCATCGATGTTTCTGATGTCGTGGCTCGCTGGACCCGCGTGACGGGTGCCCCGGCCTCGGCGAAGGTTGTGGGCCTGGTGTGGGCGGGGTTCTGAGCGACCTCGCACCAGATACGGAGGCATTGCACTAGTTAGGGTGGCATTGCACTACGTAGTAGGTGGTGCATTACGTTCCTAAGTAGTGCAGTGTCACGTTGGAACAAGCTAGTGTGCGGGCTCGGCGTGTGTGACATTCCGTGTACTCATCGATTCGTGCCGCCCTGTAGAGATACTCCTGATCGAGTTATCCACAGGGGTTTTCCTGAGGGCGAGTTATCCACAGGGGACGAGCGTGTGGCTGACGATGAGTGCATGTTTGTGGATCATCGATGCATGAGCATTCGGGCGATGACAGTGGTGACAACCTCTTCAAGGGAGAGGGGGGTCTTCAAGGGCATGAACGATGGGCCGTGCATACGTGTAAGAAAAGGGTGCTACGTTCGCGTCGATAGTGCAGATGCGTTCTCAACGTTGTGGAACGCGTGGATGACGGTCGCTCAAGCAAGAATTCTCGCTGTGTGTGCCAGCGCGCATCGTGATCCTGTGCTCGTGGGTATCAGCTCGCTTGTTGCGCGTTCGATTCCGCTCTGGGAAGCAAATCCGGATGTCGTTGCATGGTTCGGGGCCCGGCGACCCAAGAGAAACTCCCTCCTGTGAAGATACCGGTAGCAACTGTCCCGGCAGTCAATGTTTGTGCCACGACGAGCCGGCCGAGAGAAGAAGAAATAGAAGTTGTCGATGGTCTTCAATGTGAATCAACTGTCGATGCTGTTGTGCGAATGGCTTGCTACTCGGAGCCTTTGAGTGCTTTTGTCGCTACTTGCATGGTGTTGTGCCATGAATCGGGTTTCTCACGATTCGCTCAGGACGAGGCTCGATGCCTCGCGGAGATGGTCAGGGATCGTATGAAAGCTCGTTTGTCGCAGAGACGACAGGAAATTAGCTGCTTGCCATACAAACGCGCGGTGCTTTTGATCGATGCCGCTGATCCGGGGTGTGAGAACCCAGCCGAGGCTGCGCTGCTGTGGGTTCTCAAGTCGGTGAGTGCCTTCGAGGTTGTGACCCAGTTCGAGATCGTCATCAACGGGCATCGCTACTTTGCGGACATAGCGATTCCTGCGCTCATGATCATCTTCGAGTTCGATGGCATTGGGAAGCTTGGTAAGGATGATGCAGAGTTTGCCCGCGCGAAACGGGAGTGGATGCAGCGAGAGAATGACTTGCGAAAAGCTGGATGGACGATTCATCGAGTCTCGTGGACAGACTATGAAGATTTCAATGCGTTGCGAGCATGGGCTATCAGCGTCCTGCGCCCCTATCAGATGCGCATATCTGCGCAATCGGAGATGCTCTGGGTACTTCCGACAGAAGAATGCGATGGTCCGCAACGGCGTTTTCATGTGCGTCGCCGGTAATGCTGCTCGAGACGGGAAGGCATTGCACTACTTAGCGCAGCATTGCACTAGATAGTACGTAGTGCATAGCTTCCCTAAGTGGTGCAATGTCGCAGATAAACAAGGTTAATCGCGGAGTGGGAGGACCTCACTCGATCAATCAGGAGCGTGATGCGATGTCAGGACTACTGGTCGCTGGGCATTAAGGCGTCGGGGCCTGGCAGGGCTTTGGGATGACGTGCCGAGCAACATCAGCCGCAAAGGCCCCACTGGTGTGGAGGTCGCTGGAGAGACTGGAGGGCCTGGCTGTGGCGCCCGTGGGCGGTTACGGGCCCTGGCCGGGCTTTGGGATGACGCGCCGAGCGAAGCTCGCAGTGCGGACGGCTCGCGGGCGGGCCGCCGCCCACGGCGCAGTACGGCCCAGCAGGGCACGCCAAGCATGCCTGCCCCACAGAGCGGCACGACGACGCCCGGAATACCGTGGGACCCACAGCAACACCAGAATTCAGCCGGAATGTCCCGCAAGCAGGGTTGCCAGGTGGACGCCCCCGCGGCCCGCCAGCTGGGCGGCCTGGGTGCGGCACGAGAAGCCGTCCGCCAGGTACACGGCATCGGGCTGCGCCGACAGGACGGCAGTAGCGAATGCGACGCGACGGCCACAGACAGGTCGTAGTGGCCCGCCTCCATGCCGAAATTCCCGGCCAGGCCGCAGCAGCCCTCGAGCCTCCTCACGCGCGCCCCCAGCGATTCGAGCAGCGCCTGATCCGCATCCCAGCCCATGACGGAATAGTGGTGGCAGTGCGGCTGCGCGACGATCTCGACGCCCTCCAGGCTCGGCAGGCGCCGCGCGGACGTGGGCAGAGCCGACAGAACCTCGGCGAGGGTGTGCGTCACGGAAGACACCAGCGCCGAACGCGGGTCCTCGGGCAGCAGGTCCAGCAGGTCGTCGCGCAGCACCGCCGTGCACGACGGCTCGACGCCGACGATCGGGATCCCCGATGCCGCGAAAGGCGCAAGAACGCCCAGCAACGACGCCAAGTGCTTCTTCGCACCCGTCAGCTGACCTGTCGTAATCCACGTCAGGCCGCAGCACGCGTCCGGCGCGACGATCGGCGCGAACCCGTTCGCCTCGAGCACGTCAACAACCGCGCGCGCCCCCGCATCATCCAGGGTCTGGCTAAACGAGTCCGCCCACACGAGCGCATACGGCCGCCCGCCGGGGTCGCGCGGCCCGCTCAGGATCGGGGAATCCGCCATCGACGAGGCAGTGGCCCCCTCGCGCTCGCGGGCGGAGTCGGACGAGGCCTGGGCGCCTCCGCGCTTGCGGGCACGGGTGGCGGCCTCGGACGTCGCAGTGTCGGAGGATGCGGCATCGTCAGGCGTGAGCGTCGGGACAGAGCCTGCCAGCAGCGAACGCTTGCGAGCCCACGCGGTGAAGGTGCCGGACTGGAGGGCGGGCATGCCTCGGCGAGGGTCGAGGCCGATGATGCGGAAGGCGAGCGAGCGCAGGGGGGCCACCGACATGATGGCGTTCGCGACGGTCGCCAGGCCGGGCACGCGCGCGGTGACGCGGGTGAGGCGCGGTAGCCAGCCGAGCGTGTAGTGGCTGAGGGGGCGCACGCGTCCCCGGTAGGTGCGGAAGAGCGCTTCGGAGCGGTAGCGGGCCATGTCGACGCCGGCGGGGCAGTCGGCGGAGCAGGCCTTGCAGGCGAGGCACAGGTCGAGGGCCTCCAGGACCTCGGGGGAGTCGATCGCCTTGACGAGCTGCGAGTTTGCGGCCTCCTGGAGGATACGGGCGCGCCCTCGGGTCACGTCCTTCTCCTCGCGCGTGGCCAGGTAGAGGGGCACATGAAGGTGCCGGACACTCCCGCGCGGCACTTGCCCACACCGGTGCAGCGGTGGACGGCGGCCGTGAAGTCGCCGCCGTCGTGGGTGAAGGCGAAGCCGCCGTCTGCCGGCATGGGGCGCGCAGCCACGCGGCGCAGGTTCGCGTCGAGGGGGTCGACGCCCGGCTGGAGCTCGGGTGCGCCTCCCGAATCGCCGGCAACACCGGCAGCCCCGGCAGCCACGCCCCCGCGCGCAGCAAGAGCCCGCGCCCGGGCGCGGGAGGCGGCCTCGGCCTCGTCCATGGGGGCGGCGAGCACCCCGGGGTTGAGGAGGTTGTCCGGGTCGAAGACGTGCTTGACGCGCGCGAACAGGTCGAGCATGTCGGGGGGAGTACATGAAGCGCAGGAGTTCGCCGCGGGCGCGCCCGTCGCCGTGTTCGCCGGAGACGGAGCCGCCGTGGGCGGCGCAGATGCGGGCCGCGGACTGCAGGAAGGCACGCGAGTGGGCCACGCCCTCGGGGGTCTCGAGCGGCATGGCGAGGCGCACGTGCACGCAGCCGTCGCCGAAGTGCCCGTACAGGAGCCCGTCGATGTCGAACTCCTCCATGAGGGCGGTGAAGTCGCGCAGGTACGTGCCGAGGTTCTCGGGCGGGACGGCCGCGTCCTCGAAGCCGGGCCAGGCCTGCTTGTCGCCGCCGCCCTCGCCGTCGGGTGGGGTGCGTCCGCCCAGGCCCGCACCGTCGGCGCGGATCCTCCACAGAGCCGAGGCCTGGGCCCCCGGCGGATACACGACCGTGTCGATGGCGGCCGAGTCGGCGCACAGGGCGCGTGCGCGCTCCAGGGAGGCGGTGACGTCTTCGCCGGGGGCGCCGACTTCGACGAGGAGCCAGCCTTCGCCGTCGGGCAGGGCGGGGACGGCGCCGGGGCCCTTGTGGGCGCGCACGACGTCGACGAGGCGACGGTCCATGCCCTCCACCGCGAGGGGGGAGTGGGCGAGCAGCGCGGGCACGTCGTCGGCGGCCTCGATCATGGAGCGGTAGCCGAGGGCGGCGAGCACGGGCGCGTCGGGCAGGGGCACGAGGCGCACGGTGATGGACAGGATGAGGACGAGGGTGCCTTCTGTGCCTGCGAGCATGGCGGCGAGGTTGCGTCCGCCCTCGGGGGTGAGGTGCTCGAGGGAGTAGCCGGAGACCTGGCGCTTGAAGCGGCCGAGCCCTGTTCGGATGGGCGCCAGATGAGAGTCGATGAGGGAGGCGAGGCCCGGCACGTCGCTGAGGGCTGCGTCGTGGCCGGTCGTGGCCGTGAAACGGCGCCCCTGCCCGTCCACGCAGTCAAGGGAGACGATGTTGTCGGAGGTTCGCCCCCAGGCGGTCGCGTGCGGGCCGCACGCGTTGTTGGCGACCATGCCGGCGATCGTCGCGCGGTTCTGGGAGGAGGGGTCGGGGCCAAAACGCAGCCCGTGCTTCGCGGCGGTGGCCTGGAGGGTGGAGCCGACGCAGCCGGGTTCGACGGTGGCGGTGCGGGCCTCGGGGTCGATGGAGATGACGCGGTTCATGTGCCGCGAGAAATCGAGGACGAGGCCGGGGCCGATCGCGTTGGACGCGCACGAGGTGCCGCCGCCTCGGGCGGTGAGGGGGACCCCGTGGGCGCGGGCGAGGTCGAAGGCTGCGATCGCCTGCTCGGACGTGCGCGGGAAAGCGACGGCCAGGGGCGGGATGCGCGTGAGGCCGGCATCGGAGGAGTAGCGCGCTCGCGTGCCGCTCGAGGCGTCGACGTCGATGAGTGCGCGCAGGTCCGTCAGGAAGCTCTCGCTCATGGTGCCAGTGTGTCACGCGGGCGCGCGATGGGCGGTGGATATCCGGTGTGCGGATGGTCGCGCGAGGCCGTGGCCGGTTGGGCGCGCGTGGGGGCCGCGGCGCTTTGGACAAAAGGAGAGGGCCGAGGCAGCGGGTGCCTGCGGCCCTGACGATTACGCGGGTTCCGGGTCGTCGCGGAAGAGCTTGGGGAAGGGTGTCACGGGGACGGGCATGCGCTCCACGGGCGGCAGATGAGGGCTGACCACCTGTTCGGACTTTGGGTACAGTCGGGGCGACGACTCCGTGTTCAGGCAGTAGGGGGACAGTTCGCGGCGCGTCTCGTCGGACGCCGGAACCTGCGGTTCTGGCGCCGAATATTCAACGATGCGCAGCTTATCTCTGTCCATTGAGTACCACCCTGTTCTCTCTCACAAGCCATGCCGCGCAGTAGTCTAACCGGGTGGAAGATGCTGCGCCATCCGGATTCCGAGCGACATCTGTCATCGTACACGACATTGGTCCTAAGTCGTCGGACAATTGAGGATAGTTGCTCAGAATGTGTCAGTTGCTGACGTTTCGCGGCGCTGCGCCGCTGTGGGGACTGTGGGTGTGCGCGTGCGACGGTGCTCCCAGCCTGGGGCTGGGAGCGCCACTCAGCATGAATTAGCGGTCGGAGGCCTTGTTTGCTCGTGCATCCTCGAGCGCTGCCCGTCCTTCATTGCGTGTTTGGGTTAGGCCTGGTTGCGCGAGACACTCCAGTTATCGGTCAACCCCAACTCGTGAGCCTTGTCGAGCATTTCCCATTCCTCGTCCGTCGTCTGGTCTGCGCCAGCGACGATGTTTGCGAAGTCCTGCGAGGTGCGTGTGCCTTCGTCAAAGTAGTCCATGTGATGCTCGAGGCTGTGCCAGACGTCTGTCAACCAGCGTGAAATGCCGGGGACCTTCTTGTTGACCCAATAATCTGCCGAGTCTGTTGCATCCCCGCTGAGGTGAGTAATTCCATCGAGATTGCGGGGATCCTTCCCGTATCCACTCGAGGCTAGTAGGTTGAGATCCTGGACTGAATCGTGTGTTGGGATGGATGAGACGTAGACGTGGTCCTTGGGGACGTTGTACTCATCGATGCTCTGAACGCCGGAACCGGGGGAGCCGCACATGATGAAGCGGTCGACGGTGCCCGGGGCGACGAGGGTCATCGACTTGCCGGAGGTGGTGGAACCGTAGGAGTGGCCGATGAGGGTGTTGACGAAATTGTGATTGTTCGCCTCGGCGCTTGCGCGCAGCCCCCTCCTCGAAGCGCGCGAGCTTGGGGGCCGCGCGATCCGCGTAGCGAATGTCCGTTGCCTGAATGAGATCAACCCCCTCGTTTTTGGGGGCGACGTAGCCGAGGTAGGAGATGGTGGCGACGTTGTTAGGGTCAATCCCCGCGTAAGCGGTCTGCTTCCGGAGTCGTTCGTTGATCTCCATGTAGTCCCCGAGGTCGCCGCGCACGTTCGTGCCGATACCGGGGACGAGTGTCGACACGTGCGTGGCGGTGTCGGGATTGCCCGACGAGACGATGGCGGTTGTGCGCTGGCGATCCTTGTCGTAGTCGAAATCGAGCAGGTAGGCGGGGGGAAGTCCGCTCTTGGCACGTTCGGTGTCGTTGGTTTGTCGTCGGATCGCAGCCAAGTCATCGTAATGCTCCTGGGCCACTCTCATTCGCTCAGTTGCTTTTCGGTATTTTTCTCGCAGGTCGGCGGGGATGTGGTTCGTGCTGGTTTCGCTTGCGGCCTTGAGGTATTCCTTCCTGGCTTTGTCGTATTCCTCCGTGGCAGCGGATAGTTCTTCCTTGGATTCCTCGAAGGCTCCTGCTCGATAGGTTCCGTCGGCGTGGAGATAGCCGTCAAGTGCGTGCTTGTTGGCCCTGTCGCGTGCCACTGCGGGGAGTCCGTCGAGGTGGCGGATGTCGTCCGGGCGTCGATTGATGAGGAATTGTTGCTGCTCGTATGACAGTGATTTCCACCAGGCTGCGTTCTGGGAGGGAGTCCAGTTTGGCTGCGGGAAGTCGGGGACGCCGATGACCTTGTTGTTTGCCCCGTCGCCGTCCGTGTAGCGATCGTTATTGATATTGCTAAGAGCCTCGCAGAGGTTTCTGTCAACCTGGTTGGCCTGTTTGACAATTTCCTTGATTTGTCGACGATATCGAGGTATTCCTGAGAAGGGGCGTCTTCTCGCCTTGATAAACTATGGTCGATGACGGTGCCATTGGTGAGGATCGTGCATTCGACAGCGGATGCGTACGCTAGCAAGCTGTGGACGTTTGCCACGACGGTCGCAACCCCGTCGCGTGCGCCCTCGATGGCCATGAGGGCTCCGTTGACGTTGGTGAGCGCGTGCTCAAGCGAGGCGAGGTTCGTGAGGGTCGTTGCGCGCATCGCTGTGACGGCTTCGCCTTCGGACCGGACGGCGTTCAGGGCGTCCTCGCCGGTCTCGTAGGCCTCGCGCAGGACTTGGTTCGCTTCGAGCAGGTCCTTTGCGATGGACTCGAGAGATCCGCTTTCCCAGTTGAGAATGTTTGCCCATGTGATCGCCATGGTTCACTCTCCCTTCGAGGGGCCGACGGGTGGGCAGGGTTCGGGGACGCTCGCCATGACCTGTTGGATTGACTGCTGGTTGATGTCTTCTGTTGCCCAATACTCGGTGGCCGAGGCCTGAACGTTGTCGGCCAGGGTTGAGAAGGAGGTCTTCAGTGCCAGCAGCTGGTCCTCCATGTGTTCGCCTGAGTATGTCGCCTGTGCGGGGGCGGAGCCGCCTTCCATGGCCAGCTGAACATAGGAAAGGTTGCGGGGAAGGGATGCGATTTTGTTGATCGTCGCCGAGAGATCGCTCAGTTTCTGGGAGAATGTCTCGAGGTCGTTCTCGCGGATGTCGAGATCGGGCATCGTTGTCCTGTCCTGCCGTCAAAGATCTGTTGTGCTAGCTCACTATTCTACCGGATTGAAGAACTGTGGGTGCGGCGTGGGGCGTGGGTGAGACGGCTCGTCGGCCGGGGCTCTATGGGTAGATGCTTACGTGGTATCTATCCCAATGTCCCTGTGTCATCCGTGTTTCTTTTGGAACGTATGAAACAATGGCCCCGAGCGCCCCATACACGTGAAGGGAAGAGCGATGGCCCTGTTTGAGTTCGAGGATGGACACCTCGTCCCCGCTCAATTCGGATATCCGGTCGCCCAGGACCTGGGACCCGACCTTGTCGACGCTATCTGCCAGCAGGTCCTGCAGATCGTCTCGCGCCCGCTATTCCCGGTGACCTGGCGTGATATGACCGGCCAGGGTGACGAGGAGACGCCGCGCCTGACCGCCCTCGACGTGTCGGGTCAGATCGTCTCCGTCGAAATTCTTAAAGAGCTCGACTCCGAGACCCTCATTACTTCCCTGTCGCGACTGGCCGAGGTCGCCTCGATTTCGTGGTCGGACTAGCGGCCGAGTACCCCTCGGGCCCCGAGGGCTTCCGCGGTGGTTGGGCGCAGTTCCGCGACTCGATGCCCCCGGCGGTGGGGCCGGGCCCGCGACTCATCATCGTGGCGGGCGAGATCGACCCCTCGGTGCGCCCCGCTCTGTCCATCTTGGCGACGTCCGGCGTCGAGGTGCACCTCATGAACCTGCGCCAGATGTCGAATGGGCGCCTGTTCCTGGACGTGAACGCGGTGGGTCCGCGCCTCTACGGCCATGCCCCGCAGCTCCTCGCCTCCGCCACCGCGCCCGCCCCCGAGATCGCGGCGCCCGCGGAAGAACCCATCGAAGAGAGCGTTGCTGAAGCCTCCGGGGAGAGCGATTCGGAGACCCCAACGACGCGACCCACCCCGAAGGTGGCGCCTCACCTGCGCGACGTGTTCACGTACCCGATCGATGAGGAGCCCCCGGCTCCCTGGCAGCCTGCCGCCGAGGAAGGCGTCCAGGACGAGGCCGAGGCTGAGTTGGCCGACGCGCTCGAGGACGCCGAAGCCCCGCAGCAGGGTGAGACCGCCGATCAGGCTGACATCATCGAAGGCGACGACATCGAGGAGCCCGCGGATGAGTGGGCGCCGACCGACGAGACAGGCGAGGCCGATGCCCGTGACGCTCTCGCCGCTGACGAGCAGCACGTCGCCGACGATCACGTCGAGGCGGTTGACAGCTCCGACCTGAACGAAGCAGCCGAGGATGCCGCAGACGAGCGCGACGCCTTCGCGCACGAGGCCAACCCGGCCGAGGCCGACAGCGTCGAGGCCGCGCAGCTCGCCGAGACGCACCCCGGTGAGGAGCGCAAGCAGGTCGACGAACTCATCGATCACGAAGAGATTGGCGCGGAAGAATCAGCCCGCGCTGACGAGGTCGAAGCCGCGGAAGAACCCATCGAAGAGAGCGTCGCCATGCCCGAGCAGGCCGATGAGCAGCAGGAGTCCGAGGAGGACAAGCCCCGCTGGGAGCGTCCCGCCCACATGAGCCGCCGTGCGAAGCGCCGCGCTCGCGAGGAGGCGCACGAGCTTAACGACGGCGGAGCGACCGAGGCTGCCACGGCCTCGTCCGTGGACCGTTCCGATGAATCCCCCCGAGGTCGCCGCGGCCCGTGCAGAAGGCCTGCCGGTCCTCGGCCGCGACGAGGCTGGGCTGCGCACCCTCGCGCAGATCCTCGGTCAGGACACGCCCCTCGTTGCCCGCAGCGAGCTCGGCCTGCCCACCGACCTTGTGCTCGCTGCCAGCGGCGCGGTGTTCGGCGCAGGTCTGACCTACCCGTCGCTCGATACCCTCCTGACAGCGCGCGGCCTCGGCCACCTCGACGCCTGGAGGCAGGTGCGCATCGGCGATCGCCTGGGCCCGACCTTGGCCGAAGCGCTCGACGAGGTCAACCGCGAGATCGTGCGCGAATATGCGCAGGCTCCGCGCGGCCACCGCTCCGCCAAGCACTAACGCGACCGCGGTGAGCGCCCGCAAAGCGCGACGCTGACACAACGAAGGAGGCCCGGGATCGTGCGATCCCGGGCCTCCTCGCTGCCTGATGCTCAGCGTACGAAAGCGTCCAGCCAGCCTCGCATCGTCGCGTACACGGCCTCGCGCACGGGAGCGTCCGACAGAACCAGATCGTGCTTGCCGGGGAAACGCGCGATCGTCACCAGGTCCGACAGGCCCAGGCTCCGCTGGGCGATGACCGTGGGGTCCAGGACGGTGTCGGAGGTGAAGACGCGCTCGGACCACTCCTCGTCGAAATAGGCGGACGTGGACACCATTGACAGGACCGGGCACTCCAAATGCACGTCCTTTTCGATCGTCTCGTGCCCGGCCATAATCGCCTCGAGCCACGAGGCCGGCACCGGGTAGGACTCGGGGCGCTTCCAGTCCTGAATAATCGGCCAGCCCGCGACCGACGGGTCGCGTGGGTCTAGCCCCTCGGGGATTGGCAGCTCCGATGAAGCCCGGCCCGCGAGCGAGCGGCCGTAGTGCCCCGCCCCTCCCGTGGGCACCTCCCACATCGGACTGCGCGACGCGATGCGCCCGATGACGGGAGCCATCGCCCCGCGCCAGGCAGCCATCGACTGCATCTCCAGCCAGCCCGAGTTCAGGATGAGGCCGGCCAACACGCCCGGGTGGCGATGCGCCCACAGGGTTGCGATCAGGCCGCCCGTCGAGTGGCCCATGAGGACGATCGGCTCGTCGTCGCGCTCCTCGCGGATGATCTCGATGGCCTCGCCGATCTCCTCGTCGTACACGGACAAGTCGTCGGTGTACCCGATCGTCTGATGGGGACGCAGGGAGCGCCCGTACTTGCGCATATCCAGCGCGTAGAACGCGGCGCCCGCCTCGCGCAGCCGATCCGCCATCTCGGTTTGGAAGAAATAGTCGTTGCGTCCGTGCAGGTACAGGACCGTCAAGCGGGCGCTCGCGGGCGGGGTCGCGCGCACGAGGGTCGCCACGCAGGGGCCCTCCGCGTCGTCGAGCAGCTCGATCGTACGAGACTCGTATCCGTCGCCGAGGATGTCGGCGCGCCACGAAAGCCCGGGAGGGCCGGCCTCGCCCCAGGGGGCCATGACGTCGCGCTCGGGGATCCCCTCGGGCGACAAGGCCGGGGTGTCCACCCCGGACAGGTCGGGCAGGCCGCTCGTGTCGGGCATCAGCTCGCCGCCGGGCGTGGGATTGCTGGTAACGCTCATGTGGTCAGCATAACGCGCGAGGCCGCCCTGGCCTCGTTGATGAGGAGAAGAAACCGGGGCGGCCTCGACGACTTTGAACGCCGATCAGGCGAAGGAGGATGCGCGCGAGGGGATGCGCTCGTTGAGGAACTCGTCGAGGAGGGCCGTCAGCTGGTCGTGCTCGATGAGGAAGCCGTCGTGGCCATGGTCGGAGTGGATCTCGCGGTAGAACGCGCCCGAGATGCCGGCCGCCATCTGCCAGACCTGCTCGGGGAAGAACAGGCGGTCGGAGTCAACCGCGACGACGAGAGTGCGGGCGGTGACGGCCTTCAGCGCCTCGAGGACACCGCCGCGGTCGCGGCCCACGTCGTGGGAGAGCATCGTGCGGCACAGCGTCACGTAGGAGCCCGCGTCGAAGCGGCGCACGATCTTCTCGCCGTGGTAGTCCAGGTAGGATTCCACCGCCAGACGCCCGCCGTGCAGGGGGTCCTCGTCGTTCTGGGGGATGCGGCCGAAGCGCTCGTCCAGCTCCGAGGGGGAGCGGTAGGTCGTGTGCGCGATCTGGCGGGCGAGCGCCAAGCCCGCGGTGGGGCCGGGACCCGCGTAGTAGTCGCCTCCGCGCCAGGCCGGATCCAGCTGGATCGCGCGGATCTGCGTGTGGGTCCAGGCCGCCTGGTCGGCGGTCGTCTGCGCGCCCGAGGCCACGACCACGAGGCGGCGCACGCGCTCGGGGTAGCTGACCGCCCACTCGATCGCCCGCTGGCCGCCCAGCGATGCGCCCACGACGAGGCTCCACTCATCGATGCCGAGCAGGTCGGCCAGACGGGACTCGGCGTAGACCTGGTCGCGCGTGGAAATGACGGGGAAGCGCGAGCCCCACGGCGCGCCGTCGGGAGCGAGGGACGCCGGGCCCGTCGACCCCTGACAGCCGCCCAGCACATTCGCGGCCACCACGTAGTAGCGTTCCGTGTCGATGATGCGCCCCGGGCCCACGATCTGGTCCCACCAGCCGGGGGTCGGCTGGCCGGGCGCCGCGTCGCCGTACACGTGCGCGTCGCCGGTCAGTGCGTGCAGGATGAGGACCGCGTTTGAGCCGGCCTCGTCCAGCTCGCCCCACGTTTCGTATGCGAGCGTCACGCTGGGCAGGATCTCGCCGTTCTCCAGGCGCTGGGCGCCCAGGTTCGCGAACTTGCGGAAGGCGACCGGGTCGCCCTCGCGCCACGCGCCGGAGACGGGGGCGGGGGGCAGGTTGTGACGGCTCATGATGTCCTTCTTTCGCAGGGGCGGTTCGCTCTCGCGGGAGGCAGGGGAGGGGCAGCGGCGGCCTCGGAGCCTCAGGAGTGTGCGTATCCCCGAGGCCGCCGACGGGTCTGTTAGGCCGTGGCCGCGCGGGCCGCGTCGAAGCCGAGCTGCAGGTCGGCGAGGATGTCCTTGATGTTCTCCAGGCCGATCGACAGGCGCACGGTACCGGGCGCGACGCCAGCCTTGACCAGCTCCTCCTCGGTCAGCTGCGAGTGCGTCGTCGAGGCCGGGTGGATGACGAGGGACTTCGCGTCGCCGATATTGGCGACCACGGGCAGGAGCTGCACGCCGTCCGCGAAGGCCCGGCCGACCTCGTACCCGCCCTTGATGACGAAGGAGAGCAGGCCGCCCGTGCCCAGCGGCGCGTACTTCTTGCCCAGCTCGTAGTAGGGGGAGGACTCCAGGCCTGCGTAGTTGACGGACTCGACGTCCGGGTGGGCCTCCAGGAAGTGGGCGACCGCCAGCGCGTTGGAGACGTGGCGCTCGATGCGTAGGGACAGGGTCTCGATGCCCTGCGAAATGAGGAACGCGTTGAAGGGGGAGGTGACGGCGCCCAGGTCGCGGTTGATGAGCGTCTGGATGCGCAGCAGGAACGCCAGGTTCGCGCCGAGCGCGCCGCCCACGCCCAGGTCACGGGCGTAGACGAGGCCGTGGTAGGACTCGTCGGGAGTGTTGTACAGGGGGAAGCGCTCGGGCTGGGAGGCGAAGTCGAAGTTGCCCGAGTCGACGATCGCGCCCGCGATCGAGGTTCCGTGACCGCCCAGGTACTTGGTGGCCGAGTGGACGACGATGTCGGCGCCCCACTCGATCGGTCGGATCAGGTAGGGGGTGGCGACCGTGTTGTCGACGATGAGGGGCACGCCGACCTCGTGGGCGACCGTTGCGATCGGCTCGATGTCGAGGATGTCGCCCTGCGGGTTGGGGATGGTCTCGCCGTAGAAGGCGACCGTCTTGTCGTCGGCGAGGGCGCGCCAGGCCTCGGGGTCGAGGGGGTCTGCGACGAAGCGTGTCTCGATGCCTAGGCGTCCGAGCGTGTTCTTCAGCAGGGTGACGCTGCCGCCGTACAGGGAGGGGGAGGCGACCACGTTGTTGCCGGCGACGGCCAGGGCGAGGATCGACAGGGCGGTCGCAGACTGGCCGGAGGAGACGAGGAGGCCGCCGACGCCGCCCTCGAGGGCCGCGATGCGCGCGGCGACGCCGTCGGTCGTCGGGTTGGTCAGGCGCGTGTAGATGGGACCGAGCTCCTGCAGGGCGAAGCGGCTCGCGGCCTGCGCGGTGTCCTCAAAGGCGTAGGAGGAGGTCTGGTAGATGGGCAGCGCGGTCGCGCCGGTGGCGGGGTCGAGGTTGTATCCGGCGTGAATCTGCTTGGTTTCGAAGGACCAGTCGTTGGCGGTCATTGTGCGGCTCCTTAGGTGAGGGGTGGTTCGTCTCTGATTCCCCTCCGGCGGGCCGCAGATGCGGTGAAGTGAACATGCGTCGAGGCGCGTCCCGCTGTTGGGGGACTGCGCGGCAGTCGCTTGTGCTGACGCGCAGTCAGCGGCACATTCGACGGTTCATGTCTCCAATTGTTTGTCATCGACGAGGCCGGGGCGCGGTGGTCCCGGATGGTGGACTTTTGTGACAGTCGATGTTTGCTGGCCGGGTATGTGAGTAGGCTCACGGTGATGGTTGAAAATGTTATGAAAGTGCAGGTGTTTGTGCGGTAATCATGGTGTTGGTGTTACTAATGTTGCGATTGTTGCATGTGCGAAAGTTGAGTTTTGTGGTGTGTTTGTTGCCAAGCGTGACGAAAGTGGATAGGCTCTTTCCCAGTACGCGCGCTCCGGCGCACCTAATTGGACGAGATGAGACAACGATGAGACGACGCGGAACCATTCGCACGGGCCTGACGGCTATCGCCGCCTGCGCCCTCCTCGTGCTGCCCCAGATGGCGCAAGCCGCCCCCTCTGAGGAAGAGATCGCTGCCGCCAAGGCTGCCGAAGAGGCTGCGAAGATGAGCGTCGCCCAGATCGAGGTCAAGCTCGCCGAGGTCAGCGCCAGCGCCGCAACAGCGGTGCAGAACGCGCAGATCGCTGGTGAAAACCTCAACGAGGCGAACATCGCCCTGTCCGAGGCCACCGCGACCGCCACCCAGGCCTCGGCCGAAGCCGATGCTGCTGAGGCCGCGTTCCAGGAAGGCAAGCAGCAGATCGCCTCCGTCGCGCAGGCCGCCTACCGCAATGGCGGTGGCACGCTCGACTCGCTCGCCCCCTACCTTGACTCCGACGGGCTGCGCAGCGTCGAGACGAAGCAGGCAGGCATCAACTCCTTCTCCGCCTCCGCCGAGGCGAAGATGCAGAACGTCGCCGCCCTCGAGCAGGTCGCCAAGGTGACCCGCGACGCCGCAAACGCCGCGCTCGCGAACCAGCAGGCCGCTACCAATGAGGTCCAGGCTCGCACCGACGCCGCCAACCAGGCCGCGACTGCCGCCCAGAATGAGGCCGCAATCGTCGCCGCCCAGCGCAGCGCCTACGTGCAGGAGCTGGCCACCAAGCAGAACACGACCGTCGATCTCATCAACCAGCGCGAGGCCGCCCTCGAGGCCGAGCGTCAGGAAGCCGCGCGCATCGCCGCCGAGCAGGCCGCCGCAGCCGCGGAGGCCCAGCGTCAGGCCGAGGCCGCAGCCGCCGCCGAGCGCGCTGCCGCCGCTGCCGCTGCCCAGGCCTCGTCCTCCTCGGACGACGAGGACGATGACGACTACTCGTACTCCGCACCCTCCTACTCTGCGCCTTCCTACTCCTACGAGGAGCCCTCGTACTCGGCGCCCTCTTACTCTGGCGGCGGCGCCGACACGGCTATTGCGACCGCGAAGAGCTACCTCGGCGTGCCCTACGTGTGGGGCGGCGAATCCTATGGCGGCGTGGACTGCTCCGGCCTGACCATGCTCGCGTGGGAGAGCGCAGGCGTTGATCTGCCGCACCTGTCGCGCGCGCAGTACAGCTACGGCACGCACGTGCCGATCGGCTCCATGGAGGCCGGCGACCTGATCTTCTGGTCCTCCAACGGCACCCAGTCCGGCATCTACCACGTCGCCATCTACCTGGGCGGCGGCCAGATGATCGAGGCTCCCACCTTTGGCGTGCCCGTGCGCATCACCGGCGTGTACAGCTGGGGCTCGATCATGCCCTACGCCGTGAGGCTCTGAGCTGCATCGCCACTTGGCGATCCGGGGCCGCGCAGATACACAGTCTGCGCGGCCCCGGCCTTATGTGTTGTGTGCGTGCGTGTGGCTCTGGTGTGTGGCGTGCGCACGCTACTGACGGGCCGAGGCCTCGGTGATGAGTCCCGTCCGAGGATAGATCGACGCGTCGAGGGTGGTGCCCGGGGTGGAGCATGCGTCGAGGATGGTCGCGTAGGGGGAGCCCGCGCGGCCTGCAGCAGACAGTAGGTCGCTACGGAGAACCGTGAAAGACCGCGCGGCACCGTCGGGGCCAACAAGCTCAAAGCGGCTGGTGGCGGGCCGTGACCCGTGTCTTTCGTCCAAGTTCTGGCAGGTCAGGCCCTCGTGGTGCGTGGGCCCCTCCCACCAGTCCTGGAGCGCCGGGAGGTAGCCTGCCCCGAGCTCCACGTAGACGAATGCGAATGCGGAGGCGGAGAGCACGAACGCGGCAGTGGCGACCGCTGGATGCGGGGCGCGCGCGTGGCGCCCGCGCGCAGGCGGCAGGAAAAGACGAAGGGTGTCACGGACCATCCAGCGCACAGCCGCCCACATGATCGGCACCCACCCGATGCACAGCAGGGCGAACAACGGAATGGTCGCCAACGTGGCGCGCATCGTCAGCGGCCCCAGCATTGGCTTGCCGACGGAAACCCAGAAGAAAACGCCGACGAGAATCAGGAGGTAAACGACGATGAGGCGCGCGAGGCGTCGCTCCGACGGCTTCAAGGTAGGCGCCGCGATCAAGCCAGAGCGTCCGGTTTCTCCCCGCGGGGAAGCCTGAGCGGGAGTCGACGTGTGCATGCGCCCATGCTAATGGCGAAGGCCGGGAAGCGCGGGCGCAGTGGGGCAGCGAGGGAGGCGGGAATGCGAAGGGGGCCGCGCAGACGCAAGTCCGCGCGGCCCCGGCCTCGTACCTGGTGGTGAATACGGGCAGTTGGGCCCACCAACTGGCAGTGTCAACCCGTTCCTGCGCACGTTAACCCTTGAGGTGGCAGTGTGGGCAGCCTGCCCGTGCCACCACCTATAGGGTTTACGTGCGCATTGGCGGGTTGAGGTGGCCACCGGTGGTGAGGCGCGACCCCGTCGCGGATCCCGCGAGCGCGCTTGTTGGGGCATGTGGCTACCATGAACGGCATGAGTGCCTCAGACGCCGACACCGATGCCCACCGAATGGTCGCGACCACCACGGTCCCGCAGGTCGTCAAGCCGTGGCCTGCGTACGGGTACACCCTGTTCCTCTGGTTCTGCGTGGTGTCTCCTGCGTGGGGCTTCATTGGTTTCCTCAGTAGGGATAACTGGACGCAGTGGGCGTTCCAATTGAGCCAGGCGCGAGTGATCATCGCGGCCATAGCAGTCCTCGCATTCCTCCCCATCGTCCGGGCGGCGTTCGGTCGTTTCATCCTCGACCTGATTCGCAGGATCAAGCCGATGCCCAGCGGCAAGCACGCTCCGGAAGCCCACCCCGGCACCATGTTCCTGGGGGTCGTGGCCTCGCTCGTGGTGCTCGGACTGGTTGGTCTGGTCGCGTGGGGCATGTGTGGTCAGGCTGCCCTCGACTGGCGCGATGGTCCGGTGACCCGCGAGGGAGTCACGTGCACGGCCATGAATCCCGAGGAGCGTGACGATAGGCCGGCCGTGCACATCGAGCTGACTGAGGAAGGTGGGGTCGTGCGCGCCTACGACCTGCTCCAATACGAGCTCGATCGCCACGCGGAGAAGGGCACGCCCCTGTACGCCACGATCGTCGAGGCCTGCCAGGCGCCCGGCACCCAGATCGGAATTTCTATCTACGACCGCACGGGCATCATTGTCGACGCCTGGAAGAACTAGCGCGCAAAGCGAGGTTATAGGGCACTACGTGTTGCTGTGTGGCGCTGGTTGTTGCTTGTGGACCCGCAGGTTTTCTGGGCGCAGGGCCCGGCGGTTCCTCCGGTGCCCTTCATGCCGGTGGCGGTGGGGGGTTTTGCAGCATTAGAAGCTGGCTGGCGGCGTGTCGCCGGCGTGTCGTGGTTCTAATGACGTCATTTCCCCCCGTTTGGTGACAGAGCGAGCGTCGCTTTTGTCGGTGTGGTGCCCACAGTGCAGACCACCTCGGTGAAAAGTTCTGAAAATGGGCGGTTGTGGGCGAGGTGGTCTGCGTTTTGGGCACAAGTGTCTCTCGCGGTGTGTGTTGTTCGCACGTAAGCCCTTGAGCATGCGCGTTGACCCCTCGATGCGCACGTTAACCTCTAGATGTTCATGTGGGTGGCGCTGCCCACGCGCATGCCATCGGGTTAACGTGCGGGTTGTAGGGCCCAGGTGCAGGTCATTGGGCCCACGTGCGAGTGAGAGGGACCAGGTGTGAAATCGCGGGGCTGGACATGGCTTCAGGGCCCGCGGGCGCCGCAGCCTGGCCCTGTCGACCAGGTGGCCCGGTTGTCTGAAACCATCGTCGCCTTTGCTTTCTGGTACCCGTGTGGGATTGAAACTGCCATCGCCTTTGCGGGTGAGAAATGAGCGTTTTTAGTGCGGTTTTCGGGTACAGAGGTGATGGCGGTTTCAACGGTCCCTTGTTGGGGGTGTGCAGAGGTGTCGTCGGTTTCAATGTCGCTATGTTGTCGCGCCTCGTGCGCGATATTCTTCACGGAAATGCGGCTGGAGGGGCCGTGCTGGGCGAGTTTTTCGCGGACCAGCAGTCGTGGGATTCCGCCGAGCGAGTGTGTTGCGCCGTGTGCCTGGCAGTCGGGCCCTTTTGCTGACAGTGTTAACCCTTCAATGCGCAGCTAAACCCTACTGGTGGCATGGTGGGCAGCCCGCCCAGGCCACCACCTATCGGGTTAACGTGCGAATTGAAGGGGACCGCGCAGACGCAAGTCCGCGCGGCCCCCTGTCGAAAGCTATGAGCTCAGTGCTCGCCCTCGTGCTCCTTCAAGCGCTCGTAGGAGCGGCGAATCTCGGCCTCGGCCTCTTCGCGGCCCACCCAGTGGGCGCCCTCGACGCTCTTGCCGGGCTCGAGGTCCTTGTAGACCTCGAAGAAGTGCTGGATTTCCAGGCGGTGGAACTCCGACACGTCGTCGATCTCGGTACGCCAGGAGGCGCGCTGGTCCGAGGCGGGAACGCACAGGACCTTGTCGTCGCCGCCCTTCTCGTCACGCATGCGGAACATGCCGAGCGCGCGGCAGCGGATCACGCAGCCAGGGAACGTGGGCTCTTCGAGAAGCACCAGTGCGTCCAGCGGATCCCCGTCCTCGCCCAGGGTGTCGTCGATGAAGCCGTAGTCATCCGGGTAGCGGGTCGACGTGAAGAGCATGCGGTCCAGGCGGATGCGGCCCGTCACGTGGTCGATCTCGTACTTGTTTCGGTTCCCCTTGGGGATCTCGATGGTCACGTCAAATTCCATGGCCGCGCCTTCCGCTTCAGCCCCGAAACTCGGGGGTCCAGTTGGTTGTGTCGGCGCATGGACGGGTACTGTAGGTACCGAAGTAACCACGAAGGGAAATCCATGCATCGCACGTCTATGGGGGCCATTGTAAGCGCTAGCGCCGCACTCGTGGCGACGGTCGCGCTGGTGGGTGCCGGTTGTTCGACGCAGACGGCCACTCCGGCGGACGCGCCCACGGCCTCGACCCTTGAAGCTGCGCCGATTTCCGGTGATGCGAAGGGTGGCGGGAACCCGGTTTCCGCAGAGGATGTTCAGGCGCTGTGGGCGCCGGTCGCGGCCGCCGCGGCGGAGGGTGGGTACACGGCGTGGGGCACGGTCGTGGATGCCCAGACCGGTGAGGTGCTGCTGGACGCGGATGCGTCGACGGCGCACACGCCCGCCTCGACGACGAAGACCCTCGCGGCTTTTTCGGCGCTCACCCACCTGGATCCGACGGCGACGCTGACGACGAGCGTGCTCCTGGGCGCCGATAACCAGACGCTCTACCTGGACTCCGAAGGCGATCTGCTCCTCGGCATCGGCACCTCCGACGAGGTCGAGGTGTCCGGACGCGCCGGCCTGCAGACGCTCGCCAACGATGCGGCGGCTGCCCTGAGCGAACGCGGCATCGCCTCGGTGACCCTGAACTGGCGCGGCACTCTCTTCGAGGGCGCCTCGCACCTGGCGTCGTGGGACGCGCAGGAGGTCGGCGCCTACGAGGGCCATGTCGGCCCCATGGCGATTGACGCCGGACGCACCTACGAGGGCGCCAACGCCTTCTACTCGGACGCCCCTGGCCGCGTCGCCGAGGTCTTCTCGCAGGCCCTCGGCGCAGCCGGCATCAGTGCGACGCTCGGCGAGGCCGGGGACGCCCCGGCGGGCGCGAGCGCTATCGCCTCAGTGTCCTCCGCGACGATGGGGGAGCAGCTGCGCTGGATGCTCGCGCACTCCGACAACACGCTCGCCGACCAGTACTGCCGTTTCGCCGCGCGCGCGGCGGGCGCCCCCGCCACCTACGAGGGGGCGACCGACACGGTGCGCAGCGCTCTGATCGCGGCGGGTGTGCCCACGGACGGCCTCACCCTCGAGGACTGCTCGGGCCTGTCGAGCAACGACAAGATCAGCGCCGATACGCTTGTCGGCGTTCTCAAAGCGTCCTACGCGGGGCAGGGGACCGGTGCGAATACGATGCGTCTGCTCCCGTGGGCGGGGCTCGTGGGCACGCTCTCGAAGCGCATGACCGAGGAACCCGCGGCCGGAAACGTGCAGGCCAAGACGGGTGCCCTTCAGGAGGTCACCTCCCTGTCCGGGTCTGTCATGACGATGAGCGGGCGCGTCCTCCTCGTGTCGATCGGGCACGACCGCGTGACCGAGGGCGCCTACGCCACGCGCGGCCGCCTGGACGCCTTTGAGGAAGGCCTGGCCGGGCTAAACTAGGGACATGGATATGCCGTTTGGCCCGCGCGACGTCGCGGGAGTTCTCGCCTCGCTGTCTTATGCGGGACCGTCGGCCTCTCGCGTCGGCGCCTCCGCCGTGGTGGCGCGTCTGCGTCGCTCGGTCGCTTGGTCGGATCGCCGACTCGCCGAGCTCTCTACTCTGCCCGAGGCCTCGGAGAAGGTTGCTGCCTCCTCGACCCTCGTCGTGGACCGGCGCGGCCTGATTCGTTCGGTGGGCTCCCTGCTGGAGCGTTTCGAGGACAAGCGCACCCCCCTCGTGTTGGCCGCCGAGGCCATCATCTTGCGCGCCCTGTCGAAGGATGCGACGGGCATCTGGGACATTAACGCTGGCCGCCGCGTCCTCGTGGCCCCCAACGTGCTCGCCGACGCCCAGCGCTACGCCCTCGATCAGACGGATTGGTGCCGCTGGGTGTCCCTGTGCACGGGTCTGCGCGGTGTGCACCTGACGTACGCGCCTCACCTGGTTCCCTACATTGCGGACCTGATTCACGCGCTGCCCGAGCGCAGTGATGAGCTTGTGCGCATCGTCCTGCTCCTGGATGCGCTGCCCACGGCCGAAATGGAGGTCCTCACGCCCCGCGACCTGCCCTCGATCCAGTGGCTGCGCACCCACCGCGCGCACGCCGGTGGGGTGGCACTGGTGCGCGCGTGCGCGGCGGCCGGGATGCCGTTGGCCGGGGTCGAGGCCATGCAGGCACAAACCGAGGGTTTCGCGCGCACCGTCGTGCGCGAGGGCGCGATTGCCCGCCTCCTGTCGGGCGTCGAGGCCCTGCCCGACGCTCGCGAGTACGCGGAACCTTCCGCGTGGCTGGCGCGTGTGCGCTGACGCCTCGAGCCGCGTGGGGGCGAACCCGCGCGGCCCCTTGCGCGCCTGCTCCCTGGCGGTGCGCGCTCAGGTGACCTCGTTTATTGACGAGGCCGGGGCCCCTCCCGCGCTCGTCGTTGGCTTGTCGGGTGGCGCGGATTCGTTGGCGTTGGCGCTGACGACGATTGATGTGGCCGCGCGAGTGGGAATCCCTGTCGTTACGGTGACTGTCGATCATGGCGTGCGCGCGGGTAGTGGCGAGGAGGCTCGCGAGGTCGCTGACCTGGCGGCCTCCCTGGGCGCGCGAGCCCTCGTCGAGACCGTGGCCGTCGATGGCCGGGGAGGCCCGGAGGGTGCGGCCCGGGACGCCCGGCGAGCCGCCCTGCGAGCGGTCGGGCTGCGAGAAAACGCTCCGATCCTCCTCGGGCACACGATGGACGACCAGGCTGAGACGGTGCTGCTGCGCCTGGCGCGTGGCTCCGGCCCCTCGTCCCTGCGCGCTATCGCCCCGATCTCGCGCGACGACGACGGGGTGACATGGCTGCGCCCGCTGCTCGGGTTGCGGCGAGCGGACACGGAGGCGGCGTGCGAACAGGCGGGCCTTGTCCCGGTAGAGGACCCGACGAACGATGTTGAGGGCCCGTGGCGGGCCGCCGACGGGACTCCGCTGCGCCGCTCGGCCCTGCGCCACCGCGCGATCCCGGCCCTGGCCTCGGCCCTCGGGGTGGACCCGGTTCCCGCGCTGGCCCGCACGGCCGCCCTGTGCGCGCAAGACGACGACGCCCTGACCGCCTGGGCGCGCGAGCTCACCGGAGCCGCCCGGGTCGCCGACGAACGAGATTCCGGCGACGGGGGCGCATCTGTGGCGCTCGCGGTGTCACTCCTGCGAGGTGCTCCCCGCGCGGTGCGCACGCGCACCCTGCGCGAGGCCGCCCGAGCCGCCGGCCTGCGGGCGCTGTCGAGTACCCATATCGACGACCTTGACGACCTCGTCGTCGCGTGGCGAGGACAGGGCCCCATCCACCTGCCCGGAGGGTTCGCCTCCCGCGTCGGGCGCGGCGAACACGCCCAGATCCTTCTGTGGGCACACCTCGCGGGTGAGGATGGACGCCACTCGTGACGGCGGTCGGCGTGCCACTCGCCGGGCCGCGGGGCGCCCAGCGTGGCGCGAATGCTCTCACAAGATGTTGCGCTGACAGTGAGAATCTATGCCTTCCTGGTACAGTCGCGCGGTTTTGTGGCACGCTTATAGTGGAACCGCTCGCGTTACAACCCAACGAAAAGAGGCCACGGTGGATGCCACCGACATGGGAAACGACCTGAAGGAAATCCTCGTCACCGCCGAGGACATGGACCGTCGGCTCGGTGAAATGGCCGAGCAGATCGACCGCGACTACGCGGGCGAAGAACTGCTGATCGTCGGTGTTTTGCGCGGCGCCGTCATGGTGATGGCGGATCTGTCGCGCAAGCTGCACACTCCCCTCGAGATGGATTGGATGGCCGTTTCCTCCTACGGGTCGGGCACCAAGACCTCGGGCGTCGTGCGCATCCTGAAGGACCTCGACCAGGACGTGGCCGGTCGTCACGTGCTGATCGTCGAGGACATCATCGACTCGGGCCTGACCCTGTCCTGGCTGCAGGCCAACCTGCTGGGACGTGGCGCAGCCTCGGTCAAGATCGCGACCGCCCTGCGCAAGCCGGAGGCTGCCAAGGTTGACGTCGATGTGGCCTATGTGGGCTTCGATATTCCCGATGAGTTCGTCGTCGGTTACGGCCTGGATTACGCTGAAAAGTACCGCAACCTGCCCTTCGTTGGCACGCTGCAGCAGCACGTGTACAACAACTGAGAACACTGACCTGTAGGGGACGTTTTTGAACGAGAAGATTAAGAATAAGCGCCCCAGCCTGGGCTGGGTGCTGGTTCCGCTCATCATCTTGCTGGTGGGTGGCTGGTTCCTGTGGCAGACGAACCAGCCGCGCTCGGTCACGACCTCGGAGGGCCTGGCGCTCATCTCGGGTGACACGGTGGAGCAGGTGGTCCTCAACGAGGGCACCCAGCAGGTGAACCTGACGCTCACGGAAAGCTACGTGCACCAGAGCACCGGCGATGACGACAAGACCGTGGATCTGGGCAAGCGCGTCTACTTCACGTACTCGTACGTGCAGACGAAGGACATCCTGGACACCGTGGCCGCCAAGGCACCGGCCAAGGGGTGGAATGCGGTCCGTCCCCAGGCCGGTGCCCTCGGCGCTCTCTTCCAGCTGCTGGTTCCGCTGCTGATCCTCATGGGCGCGTTCTACTTCGTCATGCGCTCCATGTCGGGCTCGCGCATGATGGGCGGCTTCACCCAGTCTCGCGCCAAGGAATTCAACCAGGAGCGCCCCGACGTCACCTTCGCGGACGTCGCCGGTGAGGACGAGGCCGTGGAGGAGCTCGAGGAGATCCGCGAGTTCCTGGCCTCCCCGGATAAGTTCCACAAGGTGGGTGCGCGCATCCCGCGCGGCGTCCTGCTCTACGGTCCTCCCGGAACGGGTAAGACCCTCCTCGCCAAGGCCGTGGCCGGCGAGGCGAATGCTCCCTTCTTCTCGATTTCTGGCTCGGAGTTCATGGAGCTCTACGTCGGCGTGGGCGCGTCCCGCGTGCGCGAGCTCTTCGAGCGCGCCAAGAAGAACGCGCCGGCCATCATCTTCGTTGACGAGATCGACGCCGTGGGTCGCCACCGCGGCTCCGGCATCGGTGGCGGCAACGACGAGCGCGAGCAGACGCTCAACCAGCTCCTCGTCGAGATGGACGGCTTCGACGAGCGCGCCAACATCATCCTGATCGCGGCGACCAACCGCCCCGACATCCTCGACCCCGCGCTGCTGCGCCCGGGGCGTTTCGACCGTCAGATCGCCGTCGAGGCCCCCGACCTGAAGGGCCGCGAGGCCATCCTCAAGGTCCACGCGCAGGGCAAGCCGCTCACCGCGCAGGTCGACCTGCGCCAGATCGCCAAGCGCACGCCCGGCTTCACGGGCGCCGACCTGGCGAACGTCCTCAACGAGGCCGCGCTGCTCACCGCGCGTTCGAACATGCAGTTCATCGATGAGCGCGCCATCGACGAGGCCATCGACCGCGTGATCGCGGGCCCGCAGAAGCGCACCCGCGTCATGAACGACCACGATAAGGCCGTCACCGCCTACCACGAGGCCGGCCACGCCCTGGCCGCCGCCGCCCTGAACTACACGGATCCGGTCACGAAGGTGACGATCCTGCCGCGCGGCCGCGCCCTGGGCTACACGATGGTCATGCCCACCGAGGACCGCTTCAACAAGACGCGTAACCAGCTCCTCGACGACCTGGTCTACGGCATGGGTGGCCGCGTCGCCGAAGAGATCGTGTTCCGCGATCCGTCGACCGGCCCCGCCAACGACATCCAGCAGGCCACGAAGACGGCCCGCGCGATGGTCACCGACTACGGCATGAGCGACCGCATCGGCATGGTGAAGCTCGGCGACGCCGACACCGAGGCCTTCGGCCACGGCAGCGGCGAGGGCCCGCGCTCCTTCTCCGACGAGACGGCCGCGATCATCGACGAGGAGGTGCGTCGCCTCCTCGACAACGCGATGCGCGAAGCGTGGCGCATCCTGTCGGAGAACCGCGGTGTTCTCGACACGCTGGCCTCCCGCCTGCTCGAGGAGGAGACCCTCGACGAGGCGCAGCTCGCCGAGATCTTCAAGGATGTCGTGAAGGCCCCCGAGCGTCCCGTGTGGAACTACCAGTCCGACGCGGCGGTGCCCGGCGCGGTCCTGGGCCATCCGGTCGGTATCAAGTCTGAGGACGAGTGGACGTCCGTTCCCGTGCAGGGAATCGACGTGTCGCCGATCGACGTCATCGGCACCTCGGGTGTGGAAGAGGAGCAGGAATGACCTACGATCCCGCTGGCGTCGAGAAGGCGTCGCGCGACCTGCTCGTCGCAATCGGTGAGGACCCCGAGCGCGAGGGCTTGGTCGGCACCCCCGACCGCATGGCGCGCGCGTGGCGCGAGATGTGCAAGGGCCTGACCGAGGACCCGCGCGAGCACCTGCGCACCCAGTTCCACGCGGGCACCGACGAGCTGGTCCTCGTCCGCGACATCACCTTCTTCTCGGTGTGTGAGCACCACCTGCTGCCCTTCTACGGCCGCGCCCACGTGGGCTACATCCCGCGTGGCGGCGTCGTGACGGGCCTGTCCAAGCTGGCCCGCGTGGTCGAAGGCTACGCGCGCCGCCCCCAGGTCCAGGAGCGCTTGACCGCTCAGGTTGCCGACGCGATCGACGAGATCCTGAACCCCCAGGGCGTCATCGTCGTCATTGAGGCCGAGCACATGTGCATGTCGATGCGCGGCATCTCCAAGCCGGGCTCCTCGACCGTGACCAGCGCGCTGCGCGGCATCATGAACGACGGCGCGACCCGCGCCGAGATGATGGCCCTCGTCCTGTCCGGGAGCCGATGACGTGAGTGCCCCTGCCCCTGCCCGCCGCCCCGGCCTCGTCCCCGGTCCCGCCCCCGGCGCTGCCCGGTGGCCTGACCCCTGCCTGCCGGGCGGACGGCGATCATGGGCATCCTCAACGTCACCCCCGATTCCTTCTCGGACGGGGGACGATACACGGACGTCGCGGCCGCGCTGCGCCACGCGCGCGAGATGGTGGCTGCCGGTGCGGACCTCATCGACGTGGGCGGGGAGTCGACCCGCCCGAACTCGACGCGTATCAGCGCGGACGAGGAGTGGGCGCGCATCTGCGCCGTCGTCGAGTCCCTGGCCGCCGACGGCGTCATCGTGTCGGTGGATACGCTGCACGCGTCCACGGCCCGCGAGGCCGCGCGCGCGGGTGCGGCGATCATCAATGATGTGAGCGGCGGGCGCTGGGATCCGCAGATGAACGCGGCGGTTGCGCAGTCGGGCTGCGCGTACGTCGTCCAGCACTACCGCGCGCTGCCGGGCATGCCGGGGGAGCACTTCGACTACGGGGATGACCTCGTGGGTACGCTCATTGAGCGCGTGGGTTCTCAGGTTCAAGACGCTATTGATGCTGGTGTGACAGCTGATAAAATTGTGGTTGACCCGGGCCTCGGCTTCTCGCTGACGGGCGACCAGTGCTGGCAGATCCTGCGCGAACTGCCGCGCTTCGCGCAGGTCGGATACCCCGTCCTCGTCGGTGCGTCTCGCAAGCGTTTCGTCAAGGCCCTCGAGGGCGACGTGGACGCGAACAGCGCGAACATTGCCGCCTACTGCGCGGCAGCTGGCGCGTGGGCCGTGCGGGTCCACGACGTAGCAGCCACCGTAGCGGCCATCGCCCGAAAGGAGAACGACGTTGACTAACCGACGCGTCATCATCGCCCTGAAAGGACTGGGGGCGCTCGCCAACCACGGCGTCTACGAGTTCGAGCGTGACCGCAACCAGCGCTTCAGCGCCGACATCGTCATGTGGGTCGAGACCGCCGGCACCACCGACGACATCACCGCCACCGTGTCCTACGCCGACATCGCCGACGAGGCCATGGCCGTCCTCACCGGCACCGCCGTCGACCTCATCGAAACCCTCGCCGAAACCATCGCCTCGCGCGTCATGAGCCACGAGGGCGTCGTCGGCACCGAGGTCACCGTCCACAAGCCCGACGCCCCCATCGACCACCCCTTCGCGGACGTGTCCGTGACCGTGCGCGCGGGCCAGACCGACGCGATGCCCCTGTCGCTGTCCCTCAAGGGCATTTACGAGGCCGAGGACGGCTCCGTCCTCACCGGCGAAATCGAGGCGTACGGCCACGCCCAGGCCCCCAGCCCGGCCGAGCAAGAGCAGCGTGAGGCCCTGCCCTCGCGCCGCGGCGCGCACGCCGCGCAGGACCGCCGCGAGGAGGACGCCTCCCGTCCGGCGCACCTGCGCTCGCGGCGCGTTGTCCTGGCGATTGGCGGCAACCTCGGGGACGTTCCCGTCACCCTCATGCACACGGTCGAGGCCCTGTCCTACATGGAAGGCTTCCAGATTGAGGACGTCTCGCCGATCATGCGCACCAAGCCGGTGCTCGCCCCCGGCCAGGCGCCCCAGCCGGATTACTGGAACGCCGTCGTCATCGGCTCCGCGATTGCGAGCCCCGACGAGCTGTTCGCCCAGACCAGCCGCATCGAGCGCGAGCTCGGACGCGAGCGCCACGAGCGCTGGGGTGCTCGCACCGTCGACATCGACATCATCCAGATCGAGGGCCTGGCCTCCTCCGACCCGGTGCTGACCCTGCCGCACCCGCGCGCCAAGGAACGCGCCTTCGTCCTGGCGCCCTGGCTCCTGTGTGAGCCCGACGCGATCCTCGAGGGCGTGGGCCGCGTGTCCGACCTGCTGGCCAACACCCCCGACCGCGAGGGCATCATCGACGCCGTCGACGACTGGCTCGAAGATCCGGCGGCCGTCATGTCCGACTCCGACCAGCTCCTCGCCCAGCGCGCCGAGCAGGCCAGCGCCGACATGCGCGAGCTCATCGAGGCCCTGACCGGTGAAATCAGCCAGGTCAGCAACCTCGTGACTCGCCCGGGAGTGCTCGCCGCCGAGGTGCCGGCGCCGACCGTCGATACGCCCGAGGCCTCCGTCGAAGCGACGCCCGCCCCCGAGATCGTTCCCGCCCCCGATGCGGTGCCCGCCCCCGCGGTCGTTCCTGCCCCCGAGGTCACGCTCAGCTCCCGCAGTCGTTCCTGCCCCCTGAGGTCGCGCATGCCGAGGCCTCGTCCGTCCCTCAGCCGCAGACCCCCGCTCAGGCTGCCCCCGAGGCCTCCGCGACCCCGCCCGAGGTGCCCGCACCCGACGCGTCGCGCTTCGCTCCCGCCGAGGAGGCGGCGCCCGCCGCGCAGGGACCCCGCGGCTCCTGCCGGAGCCCCCGAGGCCTCGTCCGAGGCACCCGCGCCCGCTCACAATGCGCCCTCCTACGCGGCCCCGCCTCAGCGTGAGCGTCGCCACCGCGGGGAACGAGCCTCGTCTCGCCCCTCCTGGCACCCGGTTTCCTCCGTGCCCGCGGACTCCGCGGCCGGTCGCATGACCCGCAAGATCGGCACGGGCACCTACAAGCCGAGCGGCAGCGAAAAGCCCCGCTGGGTACCCGTCTTCGAATCCAAGCGCGAGGAATCCCGTTCCGAGATCGCGCTGCCGGACTGGAACTTCTCCGTCAGCTCCGCGCACGACGTGCGCGTCGTCGACGACCGTTCCGGCCTCGGCCACGACGACGAGCCGCCCAAGGCCACGGTCCATGCTGACGGGCGCTCGACCATCCTCGCCCCCGGGCTGCCCGACAACACCCCCGTCGGCCCCATCCCCGAGGACGAGGCCACCCAGACCGGAATCCTGCGCCGCGTCGTTGTGCGGCCCACGATGACCGGCGCGATCCCGATCGTCAAGAGGCGCTAAATGAAACCCGTGTCGATCGTGTGGGTGCTGGCGGTGGGCCTCGTGGCCGCCGGCCTGAGCTTCCTCGGCTTCTTCGCGCACATGCGCGAGGGCGGTACCCCGATGATCGTCACCCCGGGTCCCGCAGTCATCTTTGCCATCGCCACCGCGTGCCTCATTTGGTCCGGCTTGGCGGTGCGTCGCCTGCGCGCCGGCAAAGAGACGTGGATCGACGCGATCGGCGCGATGCGCGTCGCCGTCTTTGCGCGGGCCAGTGCCATCGTCGGCTCGGGCCTGACGGGGATCCTGATCGGCGTTATGGCTGTGTCTCTCATGCAGCTCGAAGCCCCCGCGATGCTCTCCAACGCGATCGGCTCGGGCCTCAGCGGCCTCGTCGGTATCGTGTGGTGCGTGATTGCGATCGTCGTCGAACGATGGTGCGTCATCGATCCCGAGGATGAGGGCTCGACGTCCTCCAAGCGCAGCGCCGCCGCCTGATCGCCTCCTCACTCGGGCGTGACGACGGGCGCTCAACGTGTGAAAGTCGCCCCCGACCCGAGCGTTAACCACTTGCCGCGCCCCGCGCCTGGTATCGTGGATGCGTGGCTGACCAGCGTAAGAATTCTCCCAGGCGACCCACCTCCAGGCGTAGCACGTCGGGAGGCGCGACCGGTCGCACCGGCGATCGAGCATCCCGCGCCGCAGCCGGCAGCCGCGCCTCGACGGGGCGCACGGCCTCGTCGAAGGCCTCACCGTCCACGAAGCGGGGCAGTGCCAGCTCGCCCAAGGCACAGCGCGGCGGAGCCGCACAGGCACCCGCGAAGAAGAAGGGCGGCGGCCGTCCGCCGGTCAACCTGTGGCCGCGGCGCATCATCACGGGCCTCGGGCTGATCCTCATCCTGGCCCTCATCGTGTGGGGCATCGTCGCCGCCGTGCGCGCGATCGCGGGTGCATTCGCCGCCGATCCTGCGCCCCAGTCAACCCCGCAGTCCGCTGTCCAGTCCGGAGCCCTCGACGCATCCGGTTACACGCTCAAGGGCGGCCAGGAGGCCACCGCCGACGGCCTGCTCACCGACGGCACGACAATCGACATCCCCGCCTGCCTGGATCGAGACATTACGGCCACCGCGAGAGCATCCGCGATCTCCTCCGGGTCGGCGATGCCCGTGACCCTCACGCTCGAAAACCGCGGCAGCGTCGCGTGCTCGACATCCCTGTCGCGCTTCGCCCTGCAGATTTCGACCGGTGACCTGCAGGTCTACAATTCGGCGAAGTGCGGCGAGGACCAGCAGTCGTCGGCGACCCTGCTGCTGCGCCCGGGCTCCACGTGGAGCGGCGCGCTGCGCTGGGATGGTTACGTGTACACGAACGGCTGCACGACCCCGGCGGGCGGCGCGAGTGCCGCGTCGGCCGGAACCTACAAGGTTGCGGTCACAATGGGCACCCGCGAGGTCGGCTCGACCGTCGTCGACGTGACTCCCGCGCCGACGCCCGCCCCGCAGTCCGGCGCTCAGTCGGGGGCCCAGTCGGGCCGCTAAGGCCTACCAGCCGACCAGGCCGGAGCTGACCGCCTGCGCCTGGTGGGCCAGGTTCTCGGTGATGAGCTTGGCGCGGTAGGGGCCGATGCCCTCGATGGCTTCCAGGTCCTCGGTGGTGGCGGCGCGCAGCTGAGGCAGCGTCGTGATGTGCGAGGATACCTCCTTGATGGCGCTCCACGACAGGTGCGGAACCAGGGAGAGGGCGCGCACGCCCCGCGGCGTAATCTCGCGGTCCAGGTCCGCGACCTCGTACACGTCCAGCCCGAGGATGTTCGCGATCGCGGTGAGGTCCACGATGCGCTCCGACCCCAGGGAGGTGAGCTCGGCCTCGACGCGGGCGACGTCCTCGGGGTTGTGGATGTAGTCGCGCATGACGAGGGCGCGCTCGGACGCGGAGCCGCGCACGAGGTCCTCGACCTGCAGGGCCAGCAGACGGCCCTCGGAGCCCAGCTCCTCCAGGTATTCGGTGATCTCGGAGGTGATGCGGCGGATCATCTCCATGCGCTGCATGACGGTGGCGACGTCGCGTACGGTCGCGCTGTCGCGCATCTCTAGGATGGTGAGGGTCTGCAGGACCTCGTCGAGGCGCTGGCTGTAACGGTCGAGCGTGTCCACGGCCAGGTTGGCGCGCGAGAGCAGGGCCTCGGGCTCTTCGACGAGGCGGTGCTCGGAGCCCACGTAAATGGAGATCATGCGCATCGACGCGGACAGGGACAGAACCGGCAGGTGGGTCTGGCGGGCGGTGCGCTGGGCGGTGCGGTGGCGCATGCCGGACTCGTCGGTGGGAATCGTGGGGTCCGGGAAGAGCTGCACGTTGGCCTTGCGGATGCGCCACAGGTCGGGGTCGATGATGACGGCGCCGTCCATCTTGCACAGCTCGCGCAGGCGCGCGGCCGTGAAGGCGACGTCGAGGTCGAAGCCGCCCGAGCAGATCGCCTGCACTTCGGGGGTGTATCCCAGGACGATGAGTGCACCCGTGTGGGAGCGCTGGATTCGTTCCAGTCCTTCACGCAGTGGCGTACCGGGCGCGACTGCGCGTAGTGCGTCACGAAGGATCGCTGCATCGGACGTCAATGTGATTCCCTCCCAGAACAGTAGGTTCGATTCCTATTATTGCGAGTCCCTCGGAAAGCGACACGAATAGCCGTCGCCAGATCCGACACAGTAAAGACGGTGATGCCGTCGACGCCCGCGAGGTCCTCGCTGCCCTGAGCGGGCACGATGGCCGCGGAGAAGCCCAGGCGCGCGGCCTCGGCGAGGCGGCGCTGGGTGCCCGTGCAGGCCCGTACTTCGCCCGTCAGGGAGATCTCTCCGACCGCGACGAGGTCTGCGCGAGGGGGGAAGGCCCTTGAGAGACGACACGATCGAGATAGCCATCGCCAGGTCGATCGCGGGCTCGACTGTGCGCGCCCCGCCGACCGTGGAGACGTAGACGTCCGCCCCCGACGTGTCTGCACCGATGCGGGCCTGTAGGACCGCCAGGATCATGGCGACGCGGGCGTGGTCCACGCCCGACGTGGTGCGCCGAGGCGAGCCGCCCGAGGAGGGCGCGACGAGCGACTGGATTTCCGTGGGCAGCGGGCGACGCCCCTCGAGGGAGACGGCCGCGCACGTGCCGGGCACGCCGCGCGTCGTGCGCGACAGGAATAGGCCGGAGGGGTCGGCGAGGCCGTAGATCCCCGAGTCCGTCAGCTCGAAGCAGCCGACCTCGTCGGTGGGGCCGTAACGATTCTTCACCGCGCGCAGCAGGCGCAGGCGCGAATGTCGGTCCCCCTCGAACTGGCAGACGACGTCCACGAGGTGTTCGAGGACGCGCGGACCCGCGATGCCGCCGTCCTTCGTCACGTGACCGACGAGGAGGGTGGGCAGGTCGGATTCCTTGGCGACCCGGATGAGGGAGGCAGCAACCGCGCGCACCTGCGCGACGCCACCCGCCCCGCCCTCGACCTGGGCGGAAGAGATGGTCTGGACGGAGTCGACGATGAGCAGGGAGGGGGGAGGCCTCCTGCACGTGCCCGAGGACGACTCCAAGCTCCGTCTCATCCGCGATGAGCAGGTTCGGCTCGAGCGCGCCGATGCGTTCCGCGCGCCCGCGTACCTGTGCCGCCGACTCTTCGCCCGTGATGTACAGGACGGGCCCGCGCCCGCCAGCGGCGGCCGTGCGCGCGGCCTTCGCGGCCACGTCCAGCAGCAGCGTCGACTTGCCGACGCCAGGCTCGCCGGCCAGGAGGATCACCGCACCGGGGACGATGCCGCCGCCGAGCACACGGTCCAGCTCGCCCACGCCCGTGGAGCGCGACGAGGCGCGTTCCCCGTCGACCTCTCCGATGGGCAGGGCGGGGCGCCGCGGGGTCGTGGCCGCCGTCCGCACGCCCCCCGTCACCTCGCCCGCCTGGTCGACCGTGCCCCACGCCCCGCACTCGCGGCACTGGCCCACCCACTTCGGGGAGGTCCAGCCGCAGTCGGAGCAGCGGTAGGTGATCTTTTCTTTCGCCATGCACTCACCGTAACCCGACCCGCCCTCATCTGCGGTTCGCGCGCGCGAGGAAGCGGGCAGGTGTGCTCGCCCAGGGGCTTCGAGCGCCGCTGCGAGAGGGGGGGAGCGGTGGAGGTGGGACCCCGGCCTCGGCCTCGTTGAATGAGACAGACCATCCAATTGCGTCACTGTGGTCAGGTTCTCGCGCGCGCAATTTGCGCGAAAACGCCGCACGAATGAGCCCTCGAGCGAGCGCACTTATTCAGTACCTGTTGTTGTCTTGGACGTTTATCCATAGGGTTGGTCGGTGTGTATCCTTGGACTGGCTCACTATGCCACCCACGGATACAGATGCCGTCCCACAACAGTGCACAGATGAAGACTGAGGAAGCCCCATGAACAAGGCGCGTCAATCGCGAAACACCTGGTCGAAGCGGATGCCCGCGATCGCCGTTCTCGTGGTGTCCGCGATGCTCTGCGTCCTCGCGGTGGTCTACCGCGGCGTCGAGGTCACGCAGGTCAGCGTCGATGACGGCGGTATCTGGGTGACGAACCAGGACCGCAAGCTCCTGGGCCACCTCAACTACGACTCGCTGATGCTCGACGGCACCGTGTCCGTCAAGTCCGCGTCCTTCGACATCGGTCAGGCCGGCGGCGACGTGACGCTGGGGGAGACGGTGACGCGCACGGTGTCGCCCGTCAAGCCCACCTCCTTCTCAATCGGCCAGGCTGTGACCCTGCCCGAGGGCGCCACCCAGGTGCAGGGCGGTTCCGTTCTGGCGGTCCTCGACCCGGCCGCCGGCCTCCTGTGGGTCGGTAACGCGGGCGAACCCGCCTCCATTTCTTTCGCCGCCGAAGACGCGGTCGCCAAGGACCTGAGCGACGGCGTCGTTACGGTGTCGCGCACGGGCATGGTGTTCGCCTACTCGGCCGGTTCCTCGTCGCTGGTCACCGTCGTCAAGGAAGGCCAGACGTGGCGCGCGAAGACGAGCGTGATCAAGGATTTCCAGCCCTCCGGCCCCCTGTCGATGACGGCGGTCGGCGACAAGCCCGTCATCTACGACCAGTCCGGTAATACTCTCGTCCTGCCCGGTGGGAAGCTCCGCAACCTCGCCGAGGAACACGTGACCGGCGCGGTCCTGCAGGACCCGGGTGACGAGGCCGCATCTGTGCTGCTCGCGACCGATTCGGAGCTCGTGGCCGTCTCCCTCAACGGCAAGTCCGTCGAGCGTCAGCCCGCCTCCGACGCGGGTGCAAAGGGCAACCCGGCTGCCCCCGTCTTCCACAACGGCTGCTCCTACGGCGCGTGGGCCGGCTCGGGCGCGTTCGTGCGCACGTGCACGGATAAGTCGCGCAACCAGGCGCAGACGGTTCCGACGCTCGCCGAGGCCACATCCGCCGTCTTCCGTACGAACCGCACGCGCATCGTCCTCAATGATGTCTCGACGGGCACGCTGTGGCTGCCGGACAAGAACATGGTCCTCGTCAACAACTGGGATCAGATTCCCACCGAGGAGGAGGAAGAAGAGGACACCCCGACCCCGGACCAGCGCGAGCAGGTTTCGGAGCCGGAGCACAACGACAAGAACACGCCGCCCGAGGCCGTGGACGACGACTTCGGCATCCGCCCGGGGCGTTCGACGCTGCTGCCGGTCCTGGATAACGACTCGGATGACGACGGCGACGTGCTGACGGCGCGCGCCGTGACGAACCCGGAGTTCGGGACGGTCGTGCGCACGAGGGGCGGTCGCGCCCTGCAGATCACGGAGGTTCCCGAGAACCTGACGAGCGGGGCCACGTCCTTCACGTACGAGGCCTCGGATGGCCTCGCGGGCGCCACCGCGACCGTGCGCGTGACGATTCACCCGTGGACGCAGAACGAGGGGCCGCGCCAGGTCAAGCGCCCGGTCATCAAGGTCGGCGCGAACGCTCAGGTGGAGTACAACCTGCTGTCGGATTGGATTGATCCGGACGGCGACCAGTTCTTCCTCAAGTCCGTGGTCGCTCCCGAGGGTATCGCCGTGCAGTTCACGGAGGATGGGACGGTGCAGGTCCGCGACCTCGGTTCGGGCGCGGGCGTGAAGATGCTGAGCGTGACCCTGTCGGACGGCCACGCGGAGACGACGGGCGAGCTTCAGGTGAGCGTCCAGGAGGCGGGCAACGTTCCGCCGGTGGCGCGCGCTGACTTCTACGTGGCCCGCGTGGGCGAGGCCCTGGCGATTGACCCGATCGCGAACGATACGGATCCGAACGGCGACGCGATCTCGCTCGTCGCGGCGGGCACGCCCCCGGCTGGCACGTCCGTGTCTGCGGACCTGTCTCGAGGCATCCTGACCTTCACGGGATCGGTGCCGGGTTCCTTCCAGTTCACGTACACGGTCTCGGATGGTCCGTCGACGACGGTGGGCGTCATCCGCGTGGACGTGGTCGCTGATGACACGCATGCGCTCCCGATTGCCGAGGACGACCTGGCGGTGCTGCCCAGTGGCGGCGCTTCGCTGATCGCTCCGCTGGCCAACGACACGGACCCGTCGGGCGGCGTGCTCGTCGTCCAGTCGATTGACGTGCCCGCGAGCTCGGGCCTCGAGGTGACCCTCATTGAGCGTCACCTGCTGCGCATTACCGCGCCCGGCGGCCTCAGCGATGTCACCTCTTTTACGTACACGGTCTCCAACGGCGCGGGTTCCGCGACCGCTCAGGTGAGCGTCATTCCCACGGACGCGCAGAGCGAGGAAACTCCGCCCGAGGCCTCGCCGGACACCACGAAGGTGCGCGCCGAAGACATTGGTTCGGTGAGCGTCCTGAGCAACGATCGCTCGCCGATTGGCCTGTCGCTGAGCCTGGATCCCGACGTGACGGTCCTGTCGGGGGCGGAGCTGGGCACGGTCTTCGTCACCGGTAACCAGGTGCGCCTGGCCGCCGGAGCCGAGGCCGGGGTCGTCCGCGTGGCGTACACGGTCGTGGATTCGGTGGGTAACCGAGCGACGTCGACCGTCACCTTCGAGGTCGTGGCGGCCTCCTCCGCGAACAGCGCGCCCGTTCCCAAGGCGCTGAGCGCCTGGGCCGTGCAGGGCCAGATGACGCGTATCCCCGTGCCGCTGACGGGTATCGACCCGGACGGCGACTCGGTGGCCCTCGTCGGTATCGATCAGCCGCCCGCCAAGGGCAGCGTCGTGCTGGGCACGGAGTGGCTGGAGTACACGCCTTCGGACGATGCGACCGGCACGGACACGTTCTCCTACATCGTCGAGGACCGCCTCGGTGTGCAGGGGCGTGCACGCGTGCGCGTCGGCATCGCGCCGCCTGGATCGCAGAACCATAACCCGACCGCCGTCCCGGACTCGGTGACGGTGCGGCCGGGCCGTGAGGTGAGCATCAACGTCCTGAGCAATGACCTGGACGCGGACGGCGACGCGCTTTCCGTCGATACGGATCCGTCGACCGTGTCGGTGTCGGATGCCTCGGTAACCGTGTCGGTGACCGAGGATGCGGTCACGGTCAAGGCTCCCCAGACGAACGGCGTGTTCGTCGTCGCCTACCAGATTCAGGACGGCCGAGGAGGCCGCGCCCAGGGGCAGCTGACCGTGACGGTTGACGCTGAGGCGCCGCTGCGCGCACCGATCGCCCGCGATGACGTTGTGTCGGTCGCGGATCTGCCCGCCGACTCCAAACCCGTGAGCGTTCCCGTCCTCGTCAACGACGAAGACCCGGACGGCACGACGGGTGCTCTGACGATCTCGTCGGATGCCTCGGGCGTGAGCGTGTCCGGCCAGAACCTGTCGATTAGCCCGGACGGGCGCCGTCGCCTCGTCGTCTACACGGTGACGGACCCCGACGGGCTCAAGGCGAGCGCCGTCGTGACGGTCCCGGGCACGGACCTGCTGGCTCCGCGCCTCGATATGACGCGCATCCCGGTGGCGATGCGCGCGGGGTCCGCGCTGACTCTCGACATCAACGACTACGTGCTCGTGCGCGATAACTCGCGTTCCCCGGTCATCACCGACTCGGCGACGGTCAAGTCCAGCGGTGGCATCGACTCGGCGACGCTGCAGGATTCCTCGCACATCGTGTTGACGGCCCCTGACACGGCCTCGGGCCGCGCGTCGGTGTCGTTCACGGTGCGCGACGGTTCTGTCGATGATGAGTCGGCTCTGTCCTCGACGCTGACGATCCCGATCACGATTCAGCCCGCGAGGAATATGCCCCCGCGCCTGACTCCGACCCCGATTCTCGTGGGTCAGGGCGAGAACGTGACCGTGGACCTCACCCAGATGGTCGACGACCCGGACGACCAGGCGAAGAGCTCCTTCGACTATCGCGTGGCGAAGGTCCCCGGCGGCATCGACGTGTCCCTGGACGGCTACACGCTGACCGTGGCGGGCAAGAAGGACCAGCCCAAGGGGCCGGTCGGCGCGATCACGGTGAGCGTGGACGACGGCTCGGGCGCCGTCACCGCGGATATCCCGGTGACGATCGTGAAGTCCTCGAAGCCCCTCGTGACGACGACGGACGCGCGTATCAAGGTCAACGCCGGTCAGACGGCGACCGTGAACCTGTCGGAGTACACGACGAACCCGTTCCCGGATCCCCTCGTCGTCCTGGACGCGTCCGTGCACGTGGGTCAGGGCACCGCGGCGGGTGACGGCAACGTGCTGACGGTGACCCCCAAGGCGGGCTTCCACGGCGAGATGATCGTCGTCTACCGCGTCATGGACGCGACGAACGACCCGGACCGCGTTGTGCAGGGCCGCGTCATCGTCAAGGTCCTGGACCGCCCCGATCCTCCGCAGAACGTGACCGCGGCCGCGACCGGCCCGGGCAGCGCTTTCGTGAGCTTCCAGGCGGCCGCTCCGAACGGCGGAACCATTTCGGGGTACACGATCATCGACTCGGTGAGCGGGGAGCCCAAACACACGACCAACCCGGGCATGGAAGTGACAGGCCTGCAAAACGGCGTCGAACACTCCTTCACGGTCATCGCCCACAACGAGGCCGGGGATTCGGACCCGTCGGCGCCCTCCGCGCCTGTGCATGTTGACGCGGTGCCCGATCAGATGGCCGCGCCCACGGTCGAGGGCACGGATGGTGGCCTGATCGTCTCGTGGACACACGCGACCACCAGGGGATCGAAGGTCCACACGTACACGGTCTTCGTCGCGCCGCAGGCGGGCGGCCAGCCGATCGTGCAGTCCGTGTCCGGCACGGAGACCACCACGACCATTCGCGGCCTGCAGAACGGCGCCAGCTACTCGGTGTCCATCCAGGCGCAGAATGATGCGAAGTCCCCCTCGCCCGTGTCTAATTCGACGCAGGGTAGCCCGCACGGGCCGCCGTCCATTCCGGGCAATGTTTCGCCTCCGCGTCGGCTATGGCACCCGACGCGTCAACTGCGACGGTGCGAGTGTCCTGGACACCCGGTCAGTCGAATGGAAGTGGCTGGGGCCGGGCGGAGGTCACGGTGAATAATAAAGAGCCAGTTACTGCCAACGCGACTGATCCCTACGTTGACGTTCCCGGCGTGCCGGCGGACACCGACGTGCCCGTGAAGGTGGTGCTGTACAACGCTGACGGCGACAAGTCGGATCCCGCGACCACGACGGTAAATGTCGCCACGGTCCCCGTTGAGATCGCGGCCCCGACCCTGTCTGGTATCGGAGAAGAAGGCAAGGTGCGCGTGGACGGTCTGGTGCGCGTTCCGGGCCGAGGCTTCGACGCGTCGCGCCTGACGCTGCGTTATGCCGGTTCGCGGGACGCGTGTGCCACTGGGACGCCGGTCGAGAACGGTCAGACTCTGACGGTGACCGGTTGGGAGGCGCAGACGTTCTACTTCTGCCAGACGGGCGTGGGCGTGAGTAGCCCGAACGCGGCCTCCACGCCGGTGCCGGCGGTCGGTCAGGCGACGGGTGTGCCCTCGGATGTGGGTGTGCAGATCACAGGCGTCAACTCGACGAGCGTGACGGTGCAGTGGGATCCGGTGGGTGCAAACCCGGCGGTGACTGAGATCCGCGTGTCGCTGGGCGGGGAAACGAAGACCTTGTCCGAGAGTGCCACCTCGGCGACGTTCTCGGATCTGGCGCAGGGAACGCGCTACCAGGCGACGGTCACCGCTGTGAACTCGCAGGGGTCCAGAACGATGACTAAGCACCCCGAGACCTTCACGAAGCTCGATGTGAGCGCCCAGTGGGTGGAGACCTGCAGCGGCGAGGAGCGCGGATTCTCCGCGGGCTCGTGCCATACGTTCACGCTGAGCGCTCCGGGTTGGTCGGGTTCGTCGAGTAACCACATGTGCACGGTCCGTAACGAAAAGACGGGCGGTACGCAGACGGTGCACATCAATGGTGCGGGCCCGTTCCAGACGCATGCGATCACCCTCGCAGGCAGTGAGGATGAATTCAGGCAACGCGGCCCGTACCTGCTCGAATGTCATCCGGAGTAGTGAGCACGTGAAGAAACTTCGTCGAATCATCAAGGCTGCGTGGCGCAACGCGCGCGCCCGCCTGGAGACGGTTCCCGCCTTCGTGTGGCTGGCGCGCTGGCTCGGCGCGCTCACGCCGGTCGGCTGGGCGGTGAGCGTCGCGCTTATCGCGGGTTCGATCGCCGCGGGTGCCTTCGGTTGGATCGAGGGCTTCGTGGTGGCCGTCATGGGCCTCGTGGCCCTCGTGGTGGCGATCGCGTCGGTGGCGTCCCCGTCTCCGCTGGCGGTGTCGCTGCGCATGCAGAACGACCGTATCGTCGCCGGCCAGGTGGCGGTGGGCCGCGTGCGCGTCGTTAACGAGTCGGCTCGCCGCTCGGGTTCGACCCTCGTGGAGGTCACGATCGGACGAGGCAGTGGCGAGTTCCTGGTCCCCCCCCAATTAGCGGGAACGGGACGTGGAACGAGGCATTCTCGGTGATGACGAAGCGTCGCGGCGTGATCAACGTGGGTCCGGCGCGCACGGTGCGTATGGACGGCTTGGGCCTGCTGCGCCGCGTGCGTCAGTGGGATGACCCGATCCTCGTGCACGTGCATCCTCCGACGGTGCGTTTTTCCTTTGATGCGACGGGCATGCAGATGGATGTCGAGGGCGTGGCCAGCGAGAAGCTGACGAGCTCGGATGTGTCCTTCCACGCCCTGCGAGACTACGAGCCGGGCGATGACCGTCGCGCGGTGCACTGGCCGTCGACGGCCCGTTACGGGCGCCTGATCGTTCGCCAGTTTGAGGAGACGCACCGCTCGCATCACATGGTGCTGTTGGATACGCGGATTGACTCGTGGGGTCGCCGCGCCTTCGAGACGGGCGTGTCCGTTGCGGCGTCGCTGGCGATCGCCGGGTCGGGCGAGGCGCGCACGGTGTCGATGCATACGGCGGATGAGTGGATTCCCACGGGCACGCCGATGGCGATGCTGGATGCTCTGTCGGAGATGGAGACGTCGACTCGTTCGGAGTTCGCGGGTGTCGTTCGGCGCTGCATTATGGAGCGCGGCGGGATTTCGGTCCTGTCGATCGTGGTGAGCGAGTCCGTGGATGACGAGGAGGCGGCTCGCCTGGCCAATATTGCGCCGGTCGACGTGGTCGTGTCCGTCATTCGTGTGGCTCCGGGGCGCGCGAGGCGCCGCCGCAAGATTAGCCGAGGCGTCATCATTGACTGCCCGTCGCTGGAAGATCTGCCGATGCTGGTGTCGAGGGGGGTGTCTGCGTGAGCGCTCCTGTTCGTCCTGCGGCCCATCAGGCCCCGCCGCGTCGTTCGCGTCGCTCGGATACGACCGAGACGACGATGGGCGGCTCGATGCGTCGCGCGGCAATGCCCGCGTGGTCGCTGCTGGTGCTGGGCGTCCTCTTCGTGGGCCCCATCGTCATGTTCGAGTCCGTCTTCGGCGGGGGGAGAGGGTGCGATTGCCGCGGGCCTGGGTGTCCTCGTCGGTCTGCTCGTCTCGTGGGCGGCGTCAAAGTGGCGCTGGGACCTGCTGTCGATCGTGGCCTCCGTCGTGGCCGCTTACTTCCTGCTCGGCGGGCCTGCGGCCCTGCGTGAGACGACCCGCTGGGTCGTGGTGCCCACGTCCCGGACCCTCCAGACGCTTGTCATCGGCGCGGTCGAGGCCTGGAAGGACCTCCTGACGCTGACGCCTCCTGCTGGCTCCTATGTGGGTCCGGCGATGGTGCCGTGGATGGCGTGCCTCGTGTGCTCGGTCGCCGCGGGCGTCGTGACGGTGCGCTACGGGCGCCCGATGTGGGGCTCGGCGGCCCTCATCCTGTGCGGCGTGATTGCGATCGTGTGGGGCCCGACGAACCACACTTCCGAACCTCATTCTCGTCATCGTCTGGTGGGTTGCCCTCATCGCATGGTGGTCGTGGGCCTCGGCGATTGGCCGGGCGCGCTCGGGTGCGGACATCGTCATTGGCATGTCGGCGTCGACGACGTCGGCGTCCACGACGATGGGTGGGTCCTCGCGGCAGATCGTGCACGTGTGGTGGCGCGTGGGTATGGCCTCGCTGATGGTTGGCATCATGGTCGCGGCCGCGATTCCTGCGGCGTCCGTGCTGGGTCCCACGGCCTCGGACCGTGTCGTGGGGCGCGACGTCGTGGAGCCGCCCGTGGACGCGCGCGAGTACCCCTCGCCGCTGTCGAGCTACCGCCACTACAACAAGGACCTCGAGGATTCGTCCCTGATTCACGTGACCAACATGCCCAAGGAGGCGCGCGTGCGCCTGGGCGCGATGGACGTGTACGACGGGACGACCTTCGGCATGGGTGTGTCGAACGCGGATGGCACGGCGGGATACCGCCGCGTCGGTTCGACGATCCCGGGCCGTAACGCGAACGAGGCCGAGGTTGAGACGACCGTGTCGACGTCGCAGCTGCTGGGACCGTGGGTGCCCACGATCGGTCAGGTGCACGTCCTGGAGTTCGACCCGAGTGACCCTCTCGCGGCGGATCAGCAGAAGGGCTTGAACTACGACCTGTGGGCTGAGACCGCGCTGACGACGGGCCCCGCCGGGGAGATGGGCTACACGATGAGCCTGACGATGCCTCGTGATCACGCGGACTCGGAGTTCGCTAGCGTCGAGGCCGCCCACTACGCCGGGGGAGACACGAACGTCCCGAAGGACGTTGACACGCTGGCAGCCGAGCACACGACGACGGCGCGTTCGGACCTGGAGAAGGCCCGCGCGATTGAGGACTTCCTGCACACGGACGGCTACTACTCGAACGAGGACACGATCAACTCGCGTCCGGGTTCCTCTCAGGACCGCATTCAGCGCATGATCGGCGCGGACATGCTGGTGGGCGATGATGAGCAGTACGCGACCCTGATGGCGCTCATGCTGCACTCGCAGGGGATCAACGCCCGCGTCGTGATGGGTGCGTACCGCGAGGGAACGTCGGGGAACGTGGACCTGACGGGCGCCGACATGCACGCGTGGGTCGAGGTCGAATTCCCCGGTGTTGGATGGGCGACCTTCGACCCGACGCCGCCGCGAGACCAGCAGCCCACGACGCAGGTCAACAAGCCGAAGTCCGTGCCTAAGCCGCAGGTTCTGCAGCCGCCGGAGCCCCCGGAGCAGCCGGTTGAGCTGCCTCCGGCCACCCGCGACCAGGCGACGGATCCGCACGATCCGAACGGCCTGCATATCCCGTGGATGGCGATCGGTACGGTGACGCTGTCACTGCTGGTGTTCCTCGGCCCGGTGCTGCTCGTGCTCCTGGCGAAGTCTCGCCGCCGCAAGGCCCGCCGCAAGGCGCAGGCCGCCGAAGCGGTGCGCGGCTCGTGGGATGAGCTGGTGGACACTGCGATCGACTCCGGCCTGGTGGTGGAGCCGCACCTGACGCGCCAGGAGGTTGCGTGGGCGCTCGCCTCGCAGTGGGCCCCCGAATCCTCCGAGGGCGGCGAGGTCTCCTCGCGCAAGTCCCGCAAGGCGCGCTCGCGCTCGGCGGCGGATGTGCGTGTGCCCGGCTGGTCGCTGTTCTCTGGGGCCGTGCCCCGCGCGGTCACGGTGGCGCGCCGAGCTGACGTCGCGGACTTCGCGATGACCGGTGCGCGCGAGCAGGATGCCGAGCAGGCGTGGAACGACGTGGATGAGCTGCGCCGCGAGTGGGCCTCGTCGGTGTCGGTGTTCGCGCGCGTGCGCCACGCCCTGTCGCTGAAGTCGCTGCGTTGGCGCCGACGCGCACGCCGCCAGGCGGCAGCAGCTTCCGGTGAGGGGCGTCGTTCGCTGATTGGGCGCGTGAGCGGCCGTGGGAAAGGGAAACGTTGATGGATAGTGACGCTCGCGTCGGAATGGTCCCGGAGATACCGGGATACCAGTGGATTCGTCCCCTGGGGGCGGGCGGTTTCGCGGACGTGTTTTTGTGCCGTCAGGAGCTGCCCAGCCGCGAGGTGGCCGTCAAGGTCGCCCGTCGGGACCGCGGGGCGGACGGTGAGGCGGGGATCGCCCGCGAGGCGGACGTCATGGCCCTCGTGTCGGGTCACCCGGCCGTCGCCCAGCTGTACGGTGCGGGGCGTACGGCGGATGGTCGCCCCTATCTGGTGATGGAGTATTGCCCGGTCGCGAATATCCTCGATCAGGTGCGCGCGAACCCGATGGCGACGGATCGGGCCCTGTCGATGGTGATCCGCATGTGCGGTGGTGCGGAGATGCTGCACCGCGCGGGCTACGTGCACCGCGACATTAAGCCGAGCAACATCATGATCAACGCTTACGGCTCGCCGGTGCTGACGGACTTTGGTGTCGCGGAGCCGGTGGGTGCGGATCCGCGCAGTGGCCGGGATGCGTTTTCGGTGATGTGGGCGCCCCCGGAGCAGATCGCGGGCACGGCGCGCGCTCACCCGACGCAGGACGTGTGGGCCCTGGGTGCGACGCTGTGGACGCTGCTGATGGGTCGTTCGCCCTTCGAGGTGGTTGACGGTGATAATTCCGCGAAGACGGTTGCTCAGCGCGTGGCGCGCGGCCGCGTGTCGCGCATCGACCGTCCGGGCGTGCCCGAGGCCGTGACTGCCATCGTGCGCCGCGCGATGAGCCTGGATCCGGAGCAGCGCTTCGGGTCGGCGGCGGCGCTGGGGTACGCGCTGCAGACGATCGAGCGCGAGATGCACCGCCCGGTCACGGAGATGAAGCTGAGCGTCGTCGCCTCCTCGAGTGCGCCAGCTTCGGCCCTGTCGTCCCCCTCCTGGGCGGCCCTGGATGCGGAGCGTACGCGCGCGCGCCGCGGGAGTTTCGCGGACGGTGCCAATGCCTCGTTGAACGAGGCGTGGGCTGGGAATTCGACGACGAATCGTACCGGGTTGGGCGAGGGTGAGTCGAAGCGTCCCGCGTGGGTGCTGCCGGTGCTTGCGCTCGTCACGGTGCTCGCGACGGCCGGCCTGGTCGTGGCGATGCTGACCGGGGGCGGACACAGCATCCACCTGGGCGGCGCCTCGTCTGATCCCACGTCTGGGCCGACGAGCGAGTCCCCGGGTGGCGGTGGGGGTGGCGGCGTGAATGACGCGGGCGGCGCTCCGCCCGCTCCCGTCGCCGAGGTCATTGCGACCCCGAAGGGCACGGAGATCCTGTGGAACTGGGACATCCCCCCAGCAGGGTCAGGCTAAAGCCGACCAGTTCGTCTTCAAGTACGTCCTGGAGCGTCCGGGCGAGGCCGTGGTCGCTGAGACCATGCGCCGCAACTCTCTGACGACGACGGCTGTGAGTGGCGAGAATTGTCTGACGGTCAGCGTCGTCGCGGAGCTGAGTGGACGCGAGTCTGCGCCCGTCACGCAGTGCGTGACGATGCCGTAGTGCGCATACCTGCGAGGCGAAAGGACACTGTGATGAGACGTGAGAAGGCCCGACTGTTGCGCCGGTGCGCCGGCGCGGGGGTGGCTGCGGCGCTCGCGGTGGGCGCGTTGGCGCTTCCCGCGGCCCCGGCCTCGGCGGATTCGACGATCACGGCGGGGGAGCAGCCTTTCTATTCCCACTATCGCCTGAATTCGATTCATTCGGCTGGGTATACGGGCGAGGGCATTACGATTGCGCTGATCGATGGCCCAATTAACGCGGGCATCCCTGAGCTGCAGGGCGCGCACATCGAGTCCTATGCGCCGTGCTCGGTGAGCTCGTTGGATGCGCATTGGGATCATGGGACGGTGATCGCGCAGATCCTGGTGTCCCCGCAGTTCGGTGTGGCCCCCGGTGCGCGGCTGAAGTCTTACACGGTGTCGTTTATAGGTGATTCGACGGGCTCGGATTGCGCGATTGGTCAATGGGACCGTGGGTATTCCGACCTGGCGCTCCTCATCGAGACGGCGCTGAACGACGGGGTTGACGTCATCACGACCTCGTCGGGCTATCCGAACACCACCTACGAGGGGATGCGGTGGGCTCTCGCTCGAGCCATCTCGCAGCAGGTCCCGGTCGTGGCCTGTGCGGGCAACGATTCGACCCGGGACTCGACGACGTGGTTGCCCGCGTGGAGTGGTGTCGTGGGTGTGGCCGCGATCGAGTCGAACGGACACGCGTCCGATTACACGAATTGGGGGAATCCCATCTCGACCGCTGCGCTGGGGCGTCCGATTGCGCGGTCGAGCACGTCGTTGCAGCGTGGCGAGTGGTGGGGTACCTCGTTTGCGACCCCCATCGTCGCGGGCGCTCTGGCGTTGTCGATGGAGCGGTGGCCGCGTGCGACGGGCAACCAGATCATGCAGGGCTTGGCGCGCACGGGCGTGGGAGGCAACGGCGGGCAGTGGAATCCGTACACGGGTTTCGGGGCGCTGGATACCTATGCGCTGCTGACGACGAACCCGAGGGAGTTCCCGGACGAGAATCCTTTTATGGACAAGGGGAATGAGTCGATTCCTACTCGCCAGGACGTGGCGGACTATTCCGATGGTGTGGTGGATCCTCGCCTGATCCTCAATGACAGTTCGTACTCCTACAGGGGGTTGGATGAGCGCATGGCGCGTGGTGATCAGCACGATTACCCCGTTCATCTGGGGACCAGCCCGCGCTATCACAAGAAGGTGACGGGTAAGAAGAAGTAGCTGGCAGACGACGAGCTCCTGCCCCACGGTTGGGGGCAGGAGCTCTCGTATGTCCGCTTCCGGGCGCTCGTGCCTCAGTCTGAACGAGGCCGGGGCCCGGGCGCGGGGGTGTGGTTACTTCCGGTGATACGCGGGGCTGGTGCCGAGGTGAATATGCAGATCTTCGGTGAAGCCGAAGAGGACCTCCTCGTCGGTGCCCCGGTAGACGTAGGCCTTGGGCATCTCGTTCATGATGGTGTCGAGAGGGATGATCCCGTCCATGTAATCCTGGAACTCCTGCACAGTGGGGGAGGAACCGCCCGGCTTTTGAAGAAGCGGATTCTCGTCCGGGTACTGTGAGGGATCCGTGTTGATCATTGCATGAATGTCAATCGGGCCATAGCCCGTGTACTGGTTCCAGTCATGGTTCGGATTCTGGCCCGTGTGAACGAGGAGCTGGAGGATCTGGTTCGTGGTAGCCTCGGGCCACTTCTGGCGCGCGAGCGCCAGCATACCGGCCACCATAGCGGCTGAGGTTGAAGTGCCGTGTGTACTGCCGGGTGCATTCGTGTTCGGATCGAGCGAAATGAAGGGGCCGCCGATAGCGGCAGTGACTACGCCGTTGCCCCAGGAGGAGTACGACGCGAAGTTGCCAGTGGTGTCGATAGCGGAAACGCCGACAACGCCTGAATACTGTCCCATGTGTTTGGAATTGTCGTCGATCGACTTGTTTCCAGACGAAGCCACGATAATGACGCCGTGCGCGGTGGCGTTGGTGATCGCCCACTTGAGCTCGTCGCTGGCATGGATGCTCTGTGAGATGGAAATGATCTGGGCGCCGTCCTCGACAGCCTGGTTGATGAGCTTGCCGATGGTGTCGCGTTGCTCGCCACCGGATGCGCACGTGCCGGATGAACGCTTACTTGTGCTCGAGGTCTGATAGGCATACAGAGTTGCGTCGGGTGCAACCCCGAAATATGGGGACACTAAAACGGACGCCATGTCGATCGCGTGCCGGGCGCTGTCGGGAGTGATTTCGACCTGGCACGTGCTCTTGTCGGTGACGTTTGCCCCCCTAATCTCGGCGGCATTGGTGTCCAGGGGGCCGTCGATGAGGGCGATGGTCACGCCCTTACCGGTGTAGCCCTGGGCCCGCAGGGAATCAAGCTGATAGTAGGAGACGTACTCCTGCGTAGTAGGGGGATCATACGCCTGCGCCGGGGCTGGTGTGACCGCAAGAGCGCCGATGGCCAGAGCGAGTGCGGAGATAGCGGTGGTGAGGGCGCGCGCGGCGCGCCCCGCCACGCCCGCGAAAGTGCGGGGGTGACGGGGCGTGTCTGACGAGCGAGTCATGCGGTTACTTCCGGTGATACGCGGGGCTGGTGCCGAGGTGAATATGCAGATCTTCGGTGAAGCCGAAGAGGACCTCCTCGTCGGTGCCCCGGTAGACGTAGGCCTTGGGCATCTCGTTCATGATGGTGTCGAGAGGGATGATCCCGTCCATGTAATCCTGGAACTCCTGCACAGTGGGGGAGGAACCGCCCGGCTTTTGAAGAAGCGGATTCTCGTCCGGGTACTGTGAGGGATCCGTGTTGATCATTGCATGAATGTCAATCGGGCCATAGCCCGTGTACTGGTTCCAGTCATGGTTCGGATTCTGGCCCGTGTGAACGAGGAGCTGGAGGATCTGGTTCGTGGTAGCCTCGGGCCACTTCTGGCGCGCGAGCGCCAGCATACCGGCCACCATAGCGGCTGAGGTTGAAGTGCCGTGTACTGCCGGGTGCATTCGTGTTCGGATCGAGCGAAATGAAGGGGCCGCCGATAGCGGCAGTGACTACGCCGTTGCCCCAGGAGGAGTACGACGCGAAGTTGCCAGTGGTGTCGATAGCGGAAACGCCGACAACGCCTGAATACTGTCCCATGTGTTTGGAATTGTCGTCGATCGACTTGTTTCCAGACGAAGCCACGATAATGACGCCGTGCGCGGTGGCGTTGGTGATCGCCCACTTGAGCTCGTCGCTGGCATGGATGCTCTGTGAGATGGAAATGATCTGGGCGCCGTCCTCGACAGCCTGGTTGATGAGCTTGCCGATGGTGTCGCGTTGCTCGCCACCGGATGCGCACGTGCCGGATGAACGCTTACTTGTGCTCGAGGTCTGATAGGCATACAGAGTTGCGTCGGGTGCAACCCCGAAATATGGGGACACTAAAACGGACGCCATGTCGATCGCGTGCCGGGCGCTGTCGGGAGTGATTTCGACCTGGCACGTGCTCTTGTCGGTGACGTTTGCCCCCCTAATCTCGGCGGCATTGGTGTCCAGGGGGCCGTCGATGAGGGCGATGGTCACGCCCTTACCGGTGTAGCCCTGGGCCCGCAGGGAATCAAGCTGATAGTAGGAGACGTACTCCTGCGTAGTAGGGGGATCATACGCCTGCGCCGGGGCTGGTGTGACCGCAAGAGCGCCGATGGCCAGAGCGAGTGCGGAGATAGCGGTGGTGAGGGCGCGCGCGGGCGCGCCCCGCCACGCCCGCGAAAGTGCGGGGGTGACGGGGAGCGGCTGACGAGCGAGTCATGCGGTTACTTCCGGTGGTAGGCGGGGCTGGTGCCCAGGTGCGGGGTCTGGACCAGGTACTCCGGGTGTATGTAGATGTCGTCCGTGCCCCGGTACACGTACGTGTCATCGTACTGGCCCAATGGAGCATCGGTACGCCCGTCCTTGTACTCGAGGATCATCTCGGCGGTGGGGAAGGCGTCGTCGGATTTGTGAATGACGGGATTCTCGTCGGGGTACTGAGAAGGATCCGTGTTCACGAGCGCGCCGATATCGATGGGTCCGTAGCCCGTGTATTGGTTCCATTCATGTTGGGGACTCAAGCCGGTGTGAATAAGCGACTGGAGAAGCTGATTCGAAGACGCATCAGGCCACTTTTGGCGCGCCAACGCGAGAGATGCGGCGACGATGGGCGTCGCAATGGAAGTACCCCTCGTATCGCCAATATTCCCCTTTTCGTAGTCGCGGACCTTGATGGGGCCTCCAAACGCAGCGGTGGTGACGCTGTCGCCGTAGGAGGAATAGTCTAATGCGAATGACCCATCCAAGTTGACGGCGGAGACACCGACAAGCCGTTGCGGCTGGCGAAGCTCGCGCCATCGTTATCAGTCTTGGTGTTGCCCATGCCGGTCACAACAATAACGCCCTGGTTGATGGCGCGGCTCAGCGCGGCATTGAATGGGGCTTCGAATTCAGCGTTGATCTGGGGCGCTGCAATGGAGATCGTAATGATCTGCGCTCCGTCGTTGATTGCGAAGTTGATCAATTCCCCCAAACCATCAAGGTGAATGTGCGGCTCGGGGCGGCACTCCGCGGAGGGCTCCTGATCCCGGAAACTGGTTTGGTAGGTGTGCAGGGTCGCGTCGGGCAAGAATCCATAATCCTTGGACACCAACAGGGAAGCGATTGCAGTCCCGTGGGTCCTCGATTCGTTGTCGGTGTTCACCGTGCAGCGGCTTTTGTCGGTGATATTGGCTCCGGCCAGCTCGGGTGCGCTGGTGTCGACGGGGCCGTCGATCATCGCGATGGTCACGCCCTTACCCGTATACCCCTTCGCACGCGCCTGATCAAGCTTGTAATACGAGAAATAATCCTGGCTCGTAATCGTGTCATCAGCCTGGGCAGGAGCCGGGGTCGCCACCAGTGCGCCGATGGTGAACGCCAGGGCGGAGATAGCGGTGGTCAGGGTGCGTGCGGCGCGTCTCGCCACCCCCGCGAACGAGCGGGGGCGGCGGGGGCGTTGCGTTGTGAGAGGTGGTCACCATTGGCGCAGGTCCCATCCGTCGTCCTCCCGCTTGGCGGGAGTGATGGTGCGGTCTGTTCCGTAGGTCTGGGACAGGGGGTTGACGTAGCCTGCGGGCAGATCGTCCTCGTCCTCATCCACTGTGAAAGCCACGTACTTGCGCTTGCGGCCCTTCTTATCGTCCTTGCCCATGCCGGCACCAGCGCCCGCGCCACCGCCGCCCATGAAGCCGCCGCCAGCACCCGCGCCGCCGCGACCGGCAGCACCAGCCGCGCCGGCCGCGCCACCACCGGTGCCGGTCGTGCCAGTCATGCCGGAAGCGCCCGCACCGGCCGCGCCGTTCGCGCCAGTCATGGAGGCGGGGGGAGTGTAGGAACCAAAACCCGAACCCGAGTAGGTGCCTACGCGCAGGTTGGATGCACTCATGGCGCCAGCCGAACCGGTCGTGCCGGTGATGCCACGCAGGCCACCCATGCCGCCTGCGCCCATACCGCCAGCAGAACCAGAAGCGCCGCCCAGGCCACCAAAGCCCGAGCCCATGCGGGCCGCGCTGCCCAGGCCGCCAAAGCCCGAACCAGCACCCATGCGAGCCGCGCCGCGCATGCCCAGCGCACCCGCGCCCAGCACGCCAGCGCCACCCAGACGCCCAGCCGTGGCAGCGTCAGATGCAGCGCCGCCGTTGAGGCGCCACAGCGGATGCTGCGCATCAGCAGCGGGAGCCGGAGTGTGCCCGTCCGCCACGCCGTTGCGATACGTGGTGCCGTTGACGCGCGTGTGCAACAGGTCGGTATCCATGAGGTCCTGCGGGTCGGTGATCGGGTTCGTGCGCGACCCCAACTCACCGTAGGGCAGCTCCTTGGTCGGAACAGTGCCCGAGGCGATCACGCGGTTGCGAGCAGCGGCCGCATCGGCCTCGCTCCACCACGGCTTATCAAAGCCACCAGGGTAGCCCTCACCATTACGGCCAGCCTCACGACCAAAACCATTCTCGGGCGAATAACCACCACCGTAGCCGCCACCGCCGTAGCCGTGGCCACCGTAGCCGCTGCCACCATGGGTAGTGCCGTTGTCGGGCACCGGCGGGGGAGCCGGCGGTAAACGGTGATCTTCATACTCAGTCGGCGCTTTGATCTCAATGCCCCCCAGCTGGTCAACAAGGAAATGAGTTTTGTTGTTGATTGCGTTGAGCACGCGCAGTGCAGAGGCCTCTCGCTGGGCGTTGTTCTGCGCCTCCACGGCGCTCACGTAGGCCTCACCGGTCGTGTACTTCTTGTTGATGATGGGAACCTTGAGGCCTTCAACGGATGAGTTTTCCGGAATTTCGACGACCCAATCGTCTCGCATGGCAGCGGTCTTGGCATCGAGAAGGTCCGGTGAGACGGCCTGCGCCTCTTGGAGGGCTTTTGCCATCTCGTCGCGTGCAGCCTTGTAGGTCTCGTAGCCCTGCGTGTAGTAGGCGCGGTATCCTTCGATACGATCAATGGACCGCTTCACCCAGGCATCCATGGCTTTGCCAGCTGCGCCCGTGAAACCATGGTTGTCGCGATAGAAAGCTAGTCGATCAATGGCATCCTGGAACCCCTGCATGGTCTTTGCGTGATCGCTCTCCCAGGCTTTGAGGCCGCCGTTAACCTCTGCCGCCGACATGAATTCCTTGAGGCGCTCGTAGTTCGGTGACTGCACCATATCGATGTACCTTTCGAGTGTTTGTGACGGGCTTAGAAGTCGCTCTGAGGGCCGGCGGTGGGTGCGTTCTGCGCTGCTTCAGCTGCTTCTTGCGCCCGGGACTTCCACTCGCCATCCACGAAGTGGTATTCCGTGGTTTCGCCGGTCTGTGGATCGTAAACAATGCGGCTTGGATTGAAGCCTACTTCCCTCATCTTGTTGACCAAGTCAACCGAGGTCTGTGAGCGGTCAAGGGCTCCAAGCTGTTCCTTTACCGCTGCGAGGGTAACCGTGGCGTCATTTTCGGCCGCTATGGCAGCTTCTGTTGCCTGCGTCACTGCGATCTCGAAATCGCGAATGAGCTCATTCTCCGCAGACAGGAACTCTGAAGCCCGTCCGAACATTTTGATAATAGCCTCGCGGAAGCGCTGGGGGCCGTTTTCGTTGCCCCATGCAGCTTGTGTCTGTGCTGCTTCCTGCGCATCGGTGCCCTGCCGCGTTGTTTGGACCGCGTCAATGCTCTGCTCGACACTTGGAGCAGCGACGTTCTGCCTGCCTTCATCCAAGCCGGTGCTGACTTCTCCTGCCACGGTTTTCTCCTTGCGTTGATGGGGTATTGGTGGCGCTGGTGTGCGCCGGTTGCTTACTTGCCGGCCTTGAAGCGGCGGACCAGGGGCTGGTCGGTGATGTCGGGGTTGTCGATCTTGAGGGTCCACACGTAGACGAGGTCGGAACCGCTGCCTTCAATATCGATGGTCCACGAGGAGTAGTACTCGCAGTTCTGCTCCACGCACAGGTCGTAGCTATCCTCCCCAAGACGCCAGTAGTCGGCCGCCGACATGAGCCCGTAGACACTGTCATCCTTGTTCACAGCGACGGTGCCGTTGGCGTCGAGCTTGTACTTTTGCAGGCCCATGATGGCCGGCTCGACACCAACCAGCTGCGCGCCAACCATGTTGTTCAAGGCGTTGGCTTTCGACGATTTTGTTCTTCTCGGCGCCAGAAGCGGAGTTCATCTGGTTGATGAGGTCGCGCTTGATGCCTTCGGGAATGTTCTTCATCGAGGAGATGTCCGAGGACTTCGATCCTCCTGCGCCGCCGGGCAGGTTCAGGCAGCCGGTCAGGCCGATGGCCGCCAGAAGCAGGGACGAGGCCGCTGCGAGGGTGCGGCGAGACGCGAGAAGGGACATATTTTTCTCCTACTGTCAGACTGGTCAATCTTATGTGACTTGTAGGCCTGCTTGTCAACAAATGATCAAGCTGATTGGCGTAAGATGCTTTGCCTTCGTCGGAGGTACGCCGATGATGTGTGTGGGCCGCTCTTGTCTACGTAATCACTTAAGCGGCTGTCTATCCCACTGGTGGCGTTTGTGTGGGAGTCAGTGCGCCCGTTGGTCGACGTCAATTTATGCCCGCTATTTAAATTTGATTGGGTGTTCGGGGTCGAAGTCTACTGTCGTATGCGGCGTGCCCCGTCACTCACGCAAAAATGCGGGGGTGACGGGGCACGTTTGACGAGTTCGTGATCTGGTTACTTCCGGTGGTAGGCGGGGCTGGTGCCGATGTGTACTGGTGATTTGATGAGCGGGTGTGAGATGACGCCCTCATCCGTGCCACGGTACGTGTAAGCGTCGCCCATATGGTTGGTGGTGGGGTCGACGAGGCCGTCGCTGTACTGTTGTACTTCTGCGACGGTGGGCGAGGACCCTCCCTGCTTTTGCGCGATGGGGTTCTCGTCAGGGTACTGTGAGGGATCGGTGTTCACCAGATCGCCGAGGCTGATCGCTCCGTAACCGGTCTTATCGTTCCACTGCTTATCGGGGTTCAGAGCCGTCTTGACCATGAGCTGGAGCAGCTGGTTGGCGGTCGCGTCAGGCCACTTTTGGCGTGCCAACGCCATCAATCCGGATGCGATTGCCGTCGAGACAGAGGTGCCCTTGGTCGTGTCGACCTTACCTGTGTCGAATGCACGAACGTTGACCGGGCCACCCACTGCTGTGACTGTGACGCCTCGGCCCCAGGAGGAGTAGTCGGAGGCGTACCCGCCTTCGTTGTTAACTGCGGCGACGCCCACGACACCGGACCACCAGCTCAGGTGCGAGTCGTTTTCATCTTGCCCCGTGTTGCCAGTGGAGGCCATGATGATGACGCCTTCGCTCATGGCTCGGGCGATCGCCCACTTGAGTTCGTCGCTGTGATCGTTTGAGCTTTGGGAAATCGAAATGATCTGTGCGCCGTCATCGATCGCCTGGTTGATGAGGATCGCGAAAGTGTCCTGAATTTTCCCGCCATCAGCGCATGTTCCAAGGTCGTCATCGTTTGAGGACGTCTGGTAGGTGTACAAGGTCGCGTCCGGGGCGATTCCGTACTTTTGCGAGACAATGAGCGCAGCCATGTGGTTCGCATGGTACTTGCCAGCCTCGGATGACTTGATGGTGCAGCGGCTCTTGTCGGTGATGTTGGCGCCAGCCAGTTCGGGGTCGCTGAGGTTGACGGGGCCATCGATGAGGGCGATGGTCACGCCCTTGCCCGTGTAGCCTTTCGCGTGCGCGGTATCGAGGTGGTAGTAGGAGACGTATTCCTGCGAGGTGATCTCGTCGGCGTGCGCGGGGGCCGGTGTGACCGCAAGAGCGCCGACGGCCAGAGCCAGGGCGGAGATAGCGGTGGTCAGGGTGCGTGCGGCGCGCCCCGCCACGCCCACGAAAGCGCGGGGGTGACGGGGCGTTGCGTTGTGAGAGGTGGTCACCATTGGCGTAGGTCCCATCCGTCGTCCTCCCGCTTGGCGGGAGTGATGGTGCGGTCTGTTCCGTAGGTCTGGGACAGGGGGTTGACGTAGCCTGCGGGCAGATCGTCCTCGTCCTCATCCACTGTGAAAGCCACGTACTTGCGCTTGCGGCCCTTCTTATCGTCCTTGCCCATGCCGGCACCAGCGCCCGCGCCACCGCCGCCCATGAAGCCACCACCAGCACCAGCACCGCCGCGACCGGCAGCACCCGCAGCACCAGCAGCACCGCCACCAGCACCGGTCGTACCAGTCATGCCGGAAGCGCCCGCACCGGCCGCGCCGTTCGCGCCAGTCATGGAGGCGGGGGGGAGTGTAGGAACCAAAACCAGAACCCGAGTAGGTGCCTACGCGCAGGTTGGATGCACTCATGGCGCCAGCCGAACCGGTCGTGCCGGTGATGCCACGCAGGCCACCCATGCCGCCTGCGCCCATACCGCCAGCAGAACCAGAAGCGCCGCCCAGGCCACCAAAGCCCGAGCCCATGCGGGCCGCGCCGCGCATGCCCAGCGCACCCGCGCCCAGCACACCAGCGCCACCCAAGCGACCAGCAGCAGCCGCTTCAGAGGCTCCGCCACCGTTGAGTCGCCACAACGGGTGCTGAGCGTCGGCGGGAGGAGCGGGGGTATGTCCGCCCACGACGCCGTTGCGATACGTGGTGCCGTTGACGCGCGTGTGCAGCAGATCGGTGTCCATGAGGTCCTGCGGGTCAGTGATCGGGTTCGTGCGCGAACCCAGCTCACCGTACGGCAGCTCCTGACGGGGGACGGCACCGGAGGCGATCACGCGGTTACGAGCCGCGGCCGCATCAGCCTCACTCCACCACGGCTTATCAAAGCCACCAGGGTAGCCCTCACCATTACGACCACCCGCGCGACCAAAATCATTCTCCGGCGTGTAGCCTCCGCCACCGCCACCACTACGGCTGGCGCCGCCGCCACCGCCGCCACCGGGACGCCAACCGCCGCCGCCACCGCCGCCGCCACCGGTAGTGTCGGATTTGCTGACTTCTTCGTCTACGCCCTTCGGGTCCATTACGGACAGAGGATCATAATTCTCCATTATCTTCGAAACGTCGGAGGTACGGTCGTTTACGGTAGAGAGGATGCGGGCACAAGCCTCTTCGCGCTGGGCGTTTGCTTGTGCTTCGACGGCGTCGACGTATGCGGAACCGGTGGTGACACGCACCGGACCAACGGAGAAACCGCCGCCGGGATCGCTGGCCGGGACAAAAACAACCGGGTTGTATCGCATCGCTGCCGTGGACGCATCGAGGAGCTCATCTTTGATCGATTGGCCTTCTGAGTAGGCAGCGGCCATGGCGCTGCGTCCAGCCTCGTAGGCTTCATAGCCGCGAGTGTACTGGTCGCGGTAGCCGTTGATGCGACGAATAGAACTATTCACCCAATTGTCCATTGCGTCCGCGGCTTTACCCGTGAAACCGTGGCTATCGCGGTACTGCTTGAGGCGCTCGATGGCATCTTGAAAGCCCTTTCGGCTTCCTTATGATCTTTTTCCCAATTCGATAGGTTTTCATTTGCCTTCGCGTACTGTAGGAAAACCTTGAGTTTTTCGTAGTTTGGTGAATCAACCATTGGCTTTATCTCCTTGGAGAGTGGAAGTTATAGACGTTATAGCTGGTGGGGATTAGGAAGGCTTCTGGGTCTGGTTACCAGAGGGAGCGCCGCTGCTGTAGTCCCTGTCCGTTGCACCAATGGCGGACTGATCCATCTCGGAAGAGATATCCATCTGTTTAGTCGTCGCCTGACGCTGGTCAGTCTCGATCTTGTATTTGTCCTTCTGAAGCTCTTCGGTTAGTGCATGTGCCTCGTCCGAACGTGAAACAGACTTCAGGGCTGCGGCAACTTGCGCAAAGGAATATTCTGCATCCCACTCTGCCTGCTTAGCTGCTTCCATTGCATGCTCGGTTTCCACGATGAAGCGTGCAATCAGGGCATTTCCTTGGCGAGGACATCAGAGACGCCAGTAAATAGCTTGACAGAGCTCGAGCGCACAGATGCAGGGCCGTTTTCATCACCCCACACGTCATGCTTCTGAGCATCGCTTAGTGCGCTGGTATGCGTGCGGGACTGGTTGACAGCGTCCTGTCCATCGCGCACGTGAGGGATAGCCGCGCGCTGGGTTTCGTCGTTATACGCCTGATCTACCACAGTTTTCTCCTTGCGTTGATGGGGTATTGGTGGCGCTGGTGTGCGCCGGTTGCTTACTTGCCGGCCTTGAAGCGGCGGACCAGGGGCTGGTCGGTGATGTCGGGGTTGTCGATCTTGAGGGTCCACACGTAGACGAGGTCGGAACCGCTGCCTTCAATATCGATGGTCCACGAGGAGTAGTACTCGCAGTTCTGCTCCACGCACAGGTCGTAGCTATCCTCACCAAGGCGCCAGTAATCGGCCGCAGACATGAGCCCGTAGACACTGTCATCCTTGTTCACGGAGACTGTGCCGTTGGTGTCGAGCTTGTACTTTTGCAGGCCCATGATGGCCGGCTTCAACGCCAATGAGGTCCCTGCCGACCATATTGTTCAAGGCGTTGGCCTTGTCGACGATCTTGCTCTTCTCGGCGCCAGAAGCGGAGTTCATCTGGTTGATGAGGTCGCGCTTGATGCCTTCGGGAATGTTCTTCATCGAGGAGATGTCCGAGGACTTCGATCCTCCTGCGCCGCCGGGCAGGCTCAGGCAACCGGTCAGGCCGATGGCCGCCAGAAGCAGGGACGAGGCCGCTGCAAGGGTGCGGCGCGACGCGAGACGGGACATATTTTCTCCTACTGTCAGACTGGTCAATCATATGCGATGACGGGGCTGCCTCGTCAAGAAACGGCTACCCACGATGCTGCGGGGTCGATGCCATCTGTGCGGCGACCACCCCGAGGTCGCGGTGAACGACCTGCGCGCGGCCGGGGATCGCGCGCTTCGGCTTGACTCCGTTGATGATCGCGCCCTCGCTTGGGTTACCGGACAGCAGGATTCCGGTGACCGCCAGGTCGCCCATCATCTGCAGGACCTTCTCGAAGGTCGCGCGAGCCGCGCCGCCCATGCGGCGCGTAAGGACCACGTGCAGGCCGATGTCGCTCGCCTGCGGCAGCAGGTCGACGAGTTCCGCAAGCGGGTTGCCCGACATCGTGACCGCCAGGTCGTAGTCATCGACCAGGACCCAGAACTCGGGGCCGCTCCACCAGCTGCGCTCACGGATCTGCTCCGCCGTGACATCCGATCCGGGCAGGCGAGCCCGCAGGAAGTTGGCCACATCGCGCAGGTCCTTCATGGCGGCATCGTGGTTTGTGATGTAGCGGAGCGTGTATTCCTTCGGGACGTCGCTCATGATGGAGCGGCGCATATCGATAGCGATGATCTTCGCCTGGTCCGGCGTGTACAGGCGTGTGATTTCCTGCATGATCGAACGCAGGAAGGTACTCTTGCCCGTCTTCGAATCGCCGAAGAGGTACAGGTGGGACTCCGCACGCGTGTTGAACACGAGGGGACCGAGGCGCGACTCTTCCACGCCCAGGATCATGTCGCCGCCACCGCTCGGCAGGATCTGCTGCTCGGGCAGCTGCGCGAGGATCTCCTCGACCGTGATCTTCTCCGGCAGCAGACGCAGCTTCGGGCCCTCGCCCGCCACCAGGTGCTCGCGAATCTTCTTGATCGTGTAGGCCACACCCTGCGACACGGTCGTCGGATCCTGCTCCGCGTCTGCGCGCGGCAGGCCAATCATCATTTCGTGACCAGCCATGTCGATGCCTCGACCCGGGCGGCCCTTCGGAATGCGCGAGGCACCCTCGCGGTTGACGATCGACTCCTTCGGGTTCGCCGTGTGCAGCTCCAGGCGCGAGCCGAATAGATCCTGCGCCTCGGAACGGAAGTCCATCCAGCGAGAAGCGGACACGATGAGGTGAACACCGAGGGACAGGCCTCGGCTCATCATCGTCGCCACCTGGCGATCCAGGCTGTCGAACTCGGAGCGTAGCGCGCCCCAGCCGTCGATGACCAGGAACACGTCGCCGTAGCCGTCGTCGTAGCGCCCTTCCAGGCGGCCGCGGCGGTACGTGTCCATCGAATCGATGCCGTTTTGGCCGAAGTAACGCTCGCGGTCGTCCATGATCGCCGCGATCTCGGCGAGCATACGCGTGCGCACCTCCTCGGTGTCGCGCGTCGCCACGCCCGCCACGTGCGGTGCGCCCGCGAAACCGGCGAAGGTACCGCCACCGAAGTCCATCACGTAGAACTGGACTTCCTGCGGCGTGTACGTCAGCGACAGTGCCTGCACGATCGTGCGCAGCGCCGTCGACTTACCGGTCTGGGGGCCGCCGACGATCGCGAAGTTACCGCCCGCACCCGACAGATCGAGGACGAGGGTTTCGCGACGCTGCTCGAGCGGCAGGTCGACCGTGCCCAGGGGTACGCGCAGCGTGCCCGACTCGCGCCAGGCGCGCGACACGAAGCCCAGCTCCGGGTCCGGACGCAGGTCCGGCATGAGGGTCGCGAAGGTATCCGGGGTCTCCAGGGGCGGCAGCCACACCTGGTGGGCCGGGTAGCCCTTGCCCTTCATCTTCGCCACGGCGATGTCCATCTCGGACATGTCCGCCCACACCTCGTCGCCCGCAAGGACGATCTCCTGGTTCTGATCGACCTCTTCTCCCTTGTCTCCCAGCGTGTCCTCGCGCGTGATGACGGGAGCGACCGTGAAAGGCAGGATCTCGATCGGAGCGCTCGGAGCGCCAGCCGTCGAGGCCTCGGAAATCGACGCGAGAGTACGCGCCGGCGGGGGAGCGGCGACGTAGGACGCGCGGAAACGAACGAGGCCGTCGCCGCCCGCCTTCAGGAAGCCCGAACCGGGCAGCGGGGGCAGCTTCGCGGCGTCGGGGATACCCAGGACCTCGCGAGAGTCGTTCTCCGTGAAGGTCTTCAGGGCGATGCGGTACGACAGATGCGATTCCAGGCCGCGTGCCTTACCGAGGTCCATCTTCTGCGAGGCGAGCAGCAGGTGCACCGACAGCGAACGACCCAGACGGCCGATCATGATGAAGACCTCGCCGAACTCAGGCTTGGCCATGAGCATTTCCGTGAACTCGTCCAGGACGATGAACAGGGCGGGCAACGGCGGGAACTCGTGCTTGCCGGCGATGCGGTCCGCCTCGTATTCGGAGACGTTCGCGTAGTTGCCCGCCTCGCGCAGGACCTCCTGGCGGCGCACCATTTCGCCCTGCAGGGCGTCCTGCATACGGTCGACGAGGGAGAGCTCCGACTCCAGGTTCGAGATCATGGCCGACACGTGCGGCAGGTCCGACATGCCGGCGAAGGTCGCGCCACCCTTGAAGTCGACGAGAACCAGGTTCAGCTGCTCCGGGGAGTGGGTGAGAGCCAGGGCCAGCACGAGGGTACGCAACACCTCGGACTTACCCGAACCGGTCGCGCCGATCAGCAGGCCGTGGGGACCCATACCATGATGGGCGGATTCCTTGATGTCCAGGACGACCGGCGCTCCCTCGGGCGTGACGCCGAAGGGGGCGGCGAGGCGTTCGCGGCCCTCGCGGCGACGCCACTGCTTCTCCGGATCGAAGTCGCGGATGTCGCCGATGCCGACGAGCTCCATGAGGTCCTTCTGGCGGGACTCGTCCGAGCGACCCACCGGGGTGTCCGCCTCTTCCAGGTTCTGCTGCGTGGCGAACGGCGTCATTCGGCGCGCGATGGCCTCCGCCTGCACGGCGCTCAGGCGATCCGCGAAAGCCTGCTCGGGCATGGAGTCCATGGCGATCACGTCGACCACGTCCGCACCCTTGTGATCCGGGTTCGGGTGGATGAGCAGACGCAGCGTCGTGTGTGACTTCATCGGGGTCCACTCGCGGGCGCGGCTCATGATGGTCACGCCCTTGATGCCCGAGAAGGAACCGAAGGGGGACGAGGCCGGGAACTCAGCCCCGTCGCACACCAGCAGCAGGTGCGGGTACGCGGGGATTTCATCGCCGTACTGGAAGGGGCCACGCATCGCGATGTCCGTGCCGATCATTTCCGCGAGCTCCGCGGGGGTCGGTGGAGATCATGCGGGCCGGGCCCACCGCGTCGCGCACGATGGAAGAGCGGGCCTGGGGCATCCACTTGACCCATTCCCACTCGCCCAGGCGATCCGCCGAGCATAGGACGGCGATCTTGAGCTTCGAGGGGTCGATGAAGCACGCCAGGTGCATCATGATCGCGCGCATCTCGTCGTAGACGGCCTCGCCCTCGCCCGCGAGCTCAATGTGGCTGAAGTCGCCGAGGAAGAGGAACTTACCCACGTTATCCGTGTGGTCGTGTACGTTGATGAAACGCTCCATCGCCGACAGGCAGACGACGTCCATCTCCGTCATCGGGTCGATCGGGGGGCGCTCAAACACCAGGCCGAGGGGCTGTGTGCCCGACCCGTAGCGGAACGCGAAGAGGTCGTAGGTGCCGCCCTCGCGTGACCACAGGCGCGAGCCGTTGGCTGCCAGCGTCACCAGCGCGTTGGGGTCGGGGTACACCCAGTTGTAGTAGGCGCGCTGCTTCTTCGCGACCTTGCGCACCGCGTCGCGGGTCTCTGCCAGGTAGGACAGGTACTCGCGGCGCTGCGTCACCACACGCGTGCGGTACTGGGAGAACTGGCGATACATGTTGAAGCCGACCATGCCCAGCATGGCCACCAGCATGCCGCCGCCCATGAGCAACGAGCGGTTGTTGTTGCCGCCGCTGTTTTGTATGGCCATGAAGACCATGACGCCCGTGGAACCCAGCATGGGCACGACCATCATGAGGACGTTACCCATCGATGCGGGCTCGGCCTTCTCCGGCGGCATCTGGATAGCGAGGCTGCCGGAGGGCTGCTCCGGAACCGCGGCACTCCGCCGTTTTCTGCGTGTAACCATGAGTCTCCTCGCGCTGTGCGCGTATGTGTTCGATGCGACTGCACCCAGTGTAGCTGAGTGGACTTCCAAGTTTTAACCGGCGGTTAGCGTCGGTGCATTACACTGGGCACTGTTGTTTACCTGAGAACGGAGGTTACATGAGCGCCACCATGGTGTCAGTGACTGTTATTGACTCCGATGGCACCTCCGATTTCGCGGCTCCCGAAGGGACGACGGTCGCGGGCCTGTGTGCCATGCTGGAGATCGATCTGTCCCTCCCCTCCGTGCGCGTCTCCTATGCGGACGGCCGGCCCCTCGAGGGGTCCGCTGTCCTCGGACGCGACCTCCCTGCCGGTTCGACGATTGCTTTGTCCAGCCGAGTTCTGTCCGCTCAGCAACTCAACGAGGCCTCGGCCCGCCAGGAAAACCAGTGGCTCGCGCCCACCCTGGCGCTCGTCGGCTTCTGCTTCCTCATTCTTGGCGCCGTTTCTTCGCTGTGCCTCCTGCCCCTCTTGGGCGATGCCGCCCTGGCCGGATACGAGCACGTCGAAGATGGGCCTTCGTGGGCCAGGACCATCTCCTCGATTCCCGTGTGGGTGCGTGCTGCCTGTGCGCTCCTGTGCTGCATCAGTGCGATCATTCCCCTGTTCGCCTCGCGCAAGGTGCGCTCGCGCCCCACGATGCTGCTTCTGTTGCCCGCCCTCGCCGGATACAGCGCGATCGGCTTTGTGTCCGTCGCGGACGTCCACGCGCTGACGATCGCCCCCGTTGTCGGTGTCTGGGTCGCTCTCATCGTTTCCCTGGCGGTCGTGTCATTGACCGTGACCCCCTCGGCCTCAGTGCCCTGCTCGCCTGGGTGTGTGCCACGGCGCTCGTCACCATTGGCGCCCTTCCTGCCTTTTCTCTCATTCGCATCGCGCCTCTGTCCGTCGCGATCGGCATCTATCTCCTCCTCATGGCTCCTCGCCTGGCGCTGCGCGTCCCCGATAGCCAACTCGTCGACGCCTCCGCCGTGCAGACAATCGCTTCGCGCATTCGCCAGCCTCCCGTCCAAAAACCCAGTCCCGTCACCGGCGGACGCATGGCGGTCGTCCTCGGACATACCGAAGCACGCAACACCCTGCTGATCGTCGCCTCGACCGTGTTCGTCCTCGTCGGCGGCACCCAGCTGCCGCCCCTGGCGAAGCCTGCCGAGGACATGGGACAGGGGGTCGCGAGCCTCGTCCTCCTGATCGCCGCGATCATCGTGCTGCTCACCGCGCCGCGCGCCACCCGCTCCCACCTCGGGCATATCCTCCCGCGCCTGGCTGCATGCGTACTCCTATGCACCCTGCTCCTCGGTGACTGGCTGAGGCTCCCCAGGGACAATGGCTGGCTCTATCCGCTCGTTCCCCTGTGCGTCCTCATCATCGTGGGCATCGTCACGGTCGTCATGACCAGCCTCGTGGAGCCCAAGGGGCATGCCGCCCTCGTCGGCACAATCCTCGACTTCATTCAAACCTTCTGCACCTTCGCACTTCTACCCGCGGCGGTTTTGTCTTCGGGTCTCTTCCTGTTCGCTTGGAGGGCGGTCCTGTAATGCCTGACACCACAAAGACTCCGTTCGCGCCCGCAGCTCCCTCGCGGCTCGTCGGCGCTTACGTCATCGACATGCTCGTCCTCGGGGCACTCCTCGCAGCGACGTGGTTCGTCTACTTCACGCCCCTGACGATTACGCTCATCACTATCGAGGCCGTGATCGCCGCTGGAATCATGCTGGGTGCCACCGGCCGTACCCCCGGCATGGCGGCCATGCACGTGTGCCTCATTCGCGATGACGACGACACGCAGACCCCCTCCCTCGGTGCTGCGATGGGCTACACGGCCCTCACCGCACTGCTTCAGATCACGATCGTCGGACCCCTCGCGTGCTTCGCGATGGCCCGCGACGGCCGCACCTGGCTGACCGGCCCCACCCGCACCCGCTTCGTCGACCTGCGTAAGCACGCCGCGCTCGCGGCAGGCCCCGGCGAGGCGGGGATGGCAGGCTACTACGAGCGGCCGCGACCCGGCCAGGCACCCAACGGATTCGATGGCGTTCACCCGGCCGGTTCCCCGGGCCAGTGGGGGGCGCCGAGCGCTCCTCTCACCCCCGTGCCGCAGGCCGCGCGCGATTATGCGGCGCCCGGACAGCGCGCCAACGACCCCTACGGGCCCGATTACAGCGCACCGCAGGCGGCGCCGTCCGTCCCCTCGGTGCCTTCCACGCCGTCCATTCCCGCAGCGCCGCCGCAGGGCATGCCCGACACGCACCGACCCGCGCCCCAACAGCCCGCAGTGCCGTCTCCGGCGGCCCCTTCTCCCGCGCCCCAGGCCCCGGCGGTCCCGTCGGTGCCCACCTTCTCCTCCCCGGAGTCCGGCGTACCCACGTTCTCGGCTCAGGCGTCCGGCGCGCCCGCAGCCCCCGTGCACAGTGCGCAGGATCCCTGGGGTGCTCCCGCCCAGCAGGCGCCCGCCCAGCCCGGCTATTCGCAGGCGGCCCCGGCCTCGTACTCCGAGCCGTCGTTCGAAACCATGCCCTATCACGCCGCCAACGGCACCACTGCGGGCGTCCCCGCCCCGCCGCCGAGCCGCCGTGCGGTCCAGGCCGGTCAGGCCGCCCAGCAGGCATTTGCAGCCCAGCAGGCGCATGACGCGCCCGGCGGTGCTCAGTGGGGCGACGCTGGTAGGTCGCAGTGGGGTGCTCCCGCTACCTTCGCCCGTCCTCAGCTGCTGTGGATCATCTTCGATTCCGGACAGCGCGAGCTGATCGACGAGCCGCTCACCATCGGGCGCAGGCCCGCGCCCGTCGAAGGCACCCGTTCCATCATCGTGCCGGATAACTCCCTGTCGCTGTCGCGCACGCACATGCGCATCGGGCCCACTGCCACGGGCGCGTGGATCGAGGACGCCTTCTCCGCTAACGGTACGGAGATCCGCACGCCAGACGGCCGTATCGCGGCTCTTGCGGGCGGGCAGGCCGTCGAGGTTCCTCCCGGGACCGAGATCATCATTGCTGATCGTCGTGCCACGATCGTTCTCGCGGACGCCGATTCCGTGCACTGACGCGTTTTCTGCTCGATGATCCCGCTGCGGCCAAGCTGCGGCGGGATCTCGCTTCTACGGGGCTGCAGGAGTTATTCCGCAGGTGTGAGGGCGGTGGTGGGGCGATGCAGCGGTGAGGCCTTGCAGCGGCGAGCCCGTGGGCGCTGTGGTGCTCGCGCAGGCGTAAATCTGCGAGCGGGGCACGCCACGAGAAGACGGATGCTCAAACGGCCATGCAGCACCTTCGACAGTTACACACAGTGATGAACGGCCATCAACAAAATTATGAATGAGAGACACGCCACAATGTCTGTTTTGGGCCTCTGTGTGGGCAGATATGGGCCCCGCAGTGAGCAACTTTCTGTCATTCGGTTAATTTCGAAAAATGCTGTCGTTGTACGAGGCAGTTGCCCTCACGATGGGCGTTTCGCACCCCGGCGGCGCCCGGCAGATAAACGAAGGAGGGGCCGCCCCAACGATGGGGCGACCCCTCCTTCTGCGCGTCTGCGCGGTGCTATCAGAAGCGGGCGGCGCTAGCCTGGTCCGTCTGCTGGTAGTTGGAACGAGCGGAGTCCACGGCCGCGGAGGTGCGGGACAGGACGTCCTTCAGGCCCTCGAGGCCCTGGTTCCACTTGATCTGAGCGGCGTTGTAGGCTTCCTGAGCCTGGCCTTCCCACGAGGAACGCAGCTGGTTCAGCGTGTTCTCGAGGTCATCGAGGCAGCCCTGCAGGTTGGCGGCGCCGGACTTGATGTCGGCAGCGGCGCCATCGAGAGCGCCGTAATTTACCTGGAAATCCATCTTCAGTCTCCTGTCTTAATCTCTCACAGTCCGCCGAGGATCTGCGCGAACGAGCCCTCGGTGTCTGCCTCGTTGGCCTGCATTGCCTTGTCGGTGCCACGCAGGTTATCCGCGAGCTCCTGAAGAGCCTGGTTAACCTTCGCCGCGTTGTCTGCCACTGCTGCATCAGCTGGGTGAACTGAACCGACGCGCTGCCCTGCCACGAGCTGCCGATGGTCGACAGGTCGCCCTCGAGGCGACGGAAGTGGCCCTGCAGGTCGTTGTAGGTGGACTCGATCGCGGAGACGCCCTGTGCAAGGGCGCCATCTACGGCCCGCTGGTCTGCCATGTGAACCTCCATTTGTATGAGTGAACCCTCTCGCGGGGATGCGTGAGAGCATGGGGACACATGAATACTAACCATGTTTTCATCTCTTTTTTTGATGTTACGCAAAAATCATGACAAAACCTGACCGACAATCTAGACTTACAGGGTTGTGTCGTGTAGCCACAGACCCCATCACGCGGCAACTGGGAGGATCCAATGGCATCGAAAACATCTCGTGGAGTGGCGCTGATTCCACTCACGATCACTTTTGGCGTGGATCGGACCGATGTGACGATCCCGCAGTCGATTCCACTGGTGGAGCTCCTGCCTGGGCTCGTTGAATCCGTTGGCGCTTTCAGTGATCAGCCCACAAACGACGGTTTCGCCGTGCGTACCGCGTCGGGTCGCCTCCTCGATCAGTCGCAGTCCCTGGCCGCGCAGGGAGTGCGTGCTGGTGCTGCCCTGATACTCGAGCCTCTCGGTGAAGGTGCCGCCGATATGGTCTACGACGATCTCACAGAAGCCGTCGGCCAAGTTGTCGAAAGAGTGTCCACCCCTTGGACGCGTGACGACGCTCGCACCTTTGCCGCGTTGGCCGCTGCCGCTCTGATCTTTGTTGCCGCCGTCCTCCTGGCAACCACGCCGCAGGACGCCATCTCCTCGATGCAGTCCGCGAACGTTTCGTTCTTCAACTACGTCTACGGTGCGATCGGTGTGGTGTCCGCGCTCCTCGTCACCGGTACCTCCGCGGTCGTGACCCGCAAGTACGCCGGGCCCTCCGGCATTGCTCTCGCGCACACCGTCCCCTTCCTGACCGCCGCATCGGCGTTGCGCTTGATGCAGGGCCAGTGGGATACCGGTGGCTGGATTGCCATTGGCGTCGGCCTGCTCATTGGGTCCCTCGCCGCGCTGACCCTCCCGAAGCAGTACCGGATCTCGATCGCCGCTCCTCTCGTGCTCGGAACGATGATGGCCGCCACTGGACTCCTGGTGAAGGTCGGATCCCTGTCCCAGGTCGGCGTGTCCGCCATTCTCTTTGCCCTCGTGATCGTGCTGCTGCAGATCGCACCATGGATCGCTCTCGCGCACATTCCGGTGAGAATCCTGGACGCAAACACCAGTGAACAGATCCCCGCCCAGGGCGTCACCGACCAGGTGAACACGTCCTTTGTGTTCGTCGTGGCGCTGCGCGCGGGCGGAGGCCTCGCCGCGATCTTCCTGACGGTCTCGATGCTGAGCGCGCCGGGCCTGCGTTCCGTGTCCACGCCCCTCGCGCTGGCAATCCTCGGTTCGGTCTCTCTCATCCTGCAGACTCGCTCGATTCGCTCACGCGTCGAGGTCCTCCTCGGCTCCCTGACCGGCCTAGCCACGATCCTGGTCGCCGCGACGCTCGTGACGCGAATCGACCCGTCGACCCTGCCGTGGATCACCCTGTCCGCAATCGCCGCCGCCCTCGTCCTCGTGGTGACGAACGTCGTCGGGCCTCGTGCGCGTCCGCACCTGACGCGCATTGCGGACACGATCGCGGTGCTCTCGCTCTTTGTCCTGATCCCTCTCGCCGTCTACATGTGGGGCTGAGCCATGCCGTCGAGTAAAGACATTCTGGAAGCCCAGCGTTTCAACCGCAATCGCCTGATCACCGCGTTCACGTCGGGTACCCCCGGCGGCCGCGAGGTCGATCCTCCCTCGCCCGTGCGCCCCCTGCTCGTGGGCGTGCTCGTCGCAGTCGTCATGTGTGTCGTCGGCGTGGGTATGCGTTTCTTCAACACGAATCCGGACTGTCTGGAATGAACTTCGTGCTGGTCGATGTGAAGTCGACGGGCGCGCGCTACTTCCTCGCGAACGGTGTCCTGCATCCGATCTCGAACGTGACGACGGCGCGTCTACTGGCCCAGGAGTCCGGCCTAACTGTGGTGTCAGCCAGCGCCACGTCCCTGGATGACATTCCGCGCGGCGCGCAGATCGGCCTGAGCGGTGTGCCCGACGACGTGCCGGGCATGGATCAGCTCGCGAATGTGTGGCTCTCCTGCGTCATCGAGGACAGCCACCACACGTGGATTGGGCAGAAGCTTCCGGAGCAGAACTTCCCTCTCACTCCCGCCACGTCCGCTCTCGTCACCCCGGATCACGGCAAGACAACCTACTTCGTGGATACCAAGACCCAGAAGAAGTACCTCATCGACGAGACGGATTCCCGCCTGAGCGACTGGACCCTCGCGTTCCAGAACCGCATCGGTTACCCCGTCGAGTCCGACCCGCAATGGGTGGACCTCTTCCCCTCCGGCACGCCGCTGAAATCGTGGAGCTACAGCGACATTCCGAACGCGGGCGCGCCCGCCACGGACCTGCCCGGCCCCCCTCAAAGACGCGAACCTGACAATCGGCACAGTCATTGAGCAGACCGATACGAAGGGCGAGGTCCAGAACTCCTACCTGGTCGTCAATTCCTCGCAGCTGGCGGTCTTCAACTCCACCGCCGCGCGCCTGTACCGTGACGCCCCGGCCACGAGGCAGTTCGATACAGACATGTTCAAGGACGTGACTCCCGTCCACGCTGACTTCATCGGCGAGGACTGGCCGGACTACGAGGACTTCTCCGATCCGGTGTGGGACGACCAGAAGGCCGATGCCTCGAACCGCACGGCCCTGTGCGCGCAGATGACGACGTCCGCTCAAGCGCCCAAGCTCGGCCTGTACACGATGCCGCACCAGCGCGCCGTGGAGGCCTCGTACGACCCTGAGTCCGTGGGCTCCCCCTCGCCGACCACGAACCGTTCCGTGACGGTGGCCGGCGGTACTGGCGCGCTCGTTGCAATCACGTCCGCGGGCAGCCAGGCGGCAGCCTACGCCTTCGTGTCGGACCAGGGGTACATCCATTCGCTTGGACCGACTCCCATGGTCCCCATTAAGGCGCTGGGATGGACCCAGGACAAGGTCTCGACGATCCCCGAAGCCTGGGCGAACATCATCCCGCCGGGTTCCGACCTCACTCCGCAGGCCGCGGCTTCATCAGTGGGGCTCTCGTGAGCTGGGACCGCGCGCGCGTTCGGGCGCTCCGCCACGGCCTCGTCGGCGCTGCTCTGGTGACGGGGCTCGCGCTTGCGCCGGTCGTCGCTCCCGCCTCTTCCTCGGACGAGGCCGGGGTTGGCTCCGCGTTCAGCCCGACGATCGCGCACGCGGACCCGGCGCCCACGCCGAGCGTGCGTCCCACCCCCACGGCGCCGCCTTCGGACGCGCCGACGCAGGCCCCGGAGCAGCGTCAAGAAGAGACCTGTCCGGTGGACTCTCCCCGGTACATCAAGCAGCAGCCCATCATTCTCGATCAGGTGGGTGTTCGGCGCGCCTGGGAAATCAGTCGCGGCGCGGGCGTGACGGTCGCGGTCGTGGACTCGGGCGTTGCTGCGGGCAACGAACACTTCAACTCGGGAGATCCGTCCGTGGTCCTGCCCGGCATTGACCTGAGTGGCGAAGGTACCGACGGCCGCGTCGACGTCGGCGAGCACGGCACGGCAATCGCCGGCGCCATCGCTGCCCGCCAGCTGCCCGAGTCAAAGGGGTCGGGCCTCGTCGGCGTCGCTCCCGAGGCAAAGATCCTGCCGGTGCGTATCGAAACCGGCCTCGAGCAGGGAAACACCGACAAGCCGGGGCAGGAGCCCTTCATGTCGCGCGTGGCCCGCGCGATCCGATGGGCCGCCGACAACGGCGCGCAGATCATCGTCGTCGCCCAGTCCTCGAAGGACCCGAATTCCGACCTGGAGGCCGCGGTTGCGGCGGTGCGCGGGCGTGCGCTCGTTGTCGCGTCGACCGGCAACACCTACCAGGATCAGAAGAACAACGAGGTCGTGTATCCGGCCGCCTACGAGGGGGTCCTCGCGGTGACGGCCTCGGATGCCTACGGGTTCGCGTCGGACCAGCAGGTGCACGGCGCGCACGTGGACCTTGCGGTGCCCGCCGCCGTCATTCACACGACCTGGTTCGATCAGGCCGACTGCCTGGTCGGTGGGTACTCGGGCGACACTCCGCTGCCCTCCTCTTCGTATGCGACGGCCTACGCCGGGGGTTTCGCGGCCCTCGTGGCCTCGCAGTTCCCCAACGAGTCCCCGGACATGTGGAAGTACCGCCTCGAGGTGACTGCGCTGCGTGGTTCGTCCGATCAGCGTACGAATGAGCTCGGTTGGGGTATCGTGGCGCCCTACGAGGCGCTTACCTTTGACGATATCGGCACGAGGTACGGGCCTCCTCACCCGGACCAGGCCGCGCACCCCGTTCCGAATCGCCCCGCAGAGGTATCCCCGCACCTGACGAGCCGAGACAACATCATGACGATGCGCACCTACATCGTCTGCGGGATTGTTGTGCTCGGAGCGGCTATCCTCGGCGGACTCGTGATCCTGTCGCACCTGCGCGGCAGGCCGGTTGCCGTCAAAAAGGACGACGACGAGGACATCTCATGACAGTCCTCGGCCAGCGGCGCTGTCGGCGCGCGTGTGCCCTCGGGGCGGCTGTCCTTACCCTCGTTGTCGGTTCTGCCGTTGTGCCGGCCGCACCTGCGAACGCCGTCGACCGCGAGGTCACTGGCGCCGACCAGGAGTACTACCCCTACTACCAATTGGCCTCGTTGCATAGCCAGGGCTACACGGGCGAGGGTGCGATCATCGCGATGATCGACGGGCACGTCAACCCGAACATTCCTGAGCTGGCCGGCGCGACGATCGAAAATAAGAGCCCGTGCACGGTCCGGTCCCTGCCCGAGAATGCGGATCACGGCACGGCTGTTGCCCAGGTCCTCGTAGCTCCGAAGTTCGGCGTAGCCCCCGGCGCGACCCTGTACACCTACGACCTCGGATACAGCGAGGAGGAAGTGGGCGCCGACTGTGCGACCGCCGGCGTGTATGCGCGGGGCGAGGCCGACACGTCGCTGCTGATCGAGCAAGCGATCAACGATGGCGCTCACATCATCTCGATCTCGAGTAATTACCCGCTGTACAACGAAGACCTGCGGTGGGCCATGGCGCGGGCCATTTCGCAGGGCGTTATCGTCGTTGCGGCGATGGGCAATGAATCCACCGAAGATCCCGCGGATACGCTGCCCATGTGGTCCGGGATCTGCGGAGTGGGTGCCATCAATGCGGACGGATCGCTGACCGAATACAGCAACTGGGGAAACGGCGTCGAAACCGTCGCGCTGGGGAAGATCATCGTGCGTAGCGGCAGCCGCGGAGAAGTGCTCACGATGGAAGGAACGTCCTTCGCGACTCCTATCGTCGCGGGTTTCCTCGCGATTGCGTGGCAGCGCTTTGACGAGCGGATCACCGCGAATCAGATCCTGCAGGCCATGACGACGACCGGTACCGGGAGTAACGGCGACTGGAACTACTACACGGGCTTCGGACCGGCAGACCCGTGGGGACTGCTCAACGCGGATGCCGCGTCACTGCCTGACGTCAATCCGTGCGAATCGAAGACCTATTCGTTGAAACCGAGCTGGCAGGATGTCGAGGACTACATCGACGGCACTGTCAATCCGCTATTGATGAGGAACGACGACGACTACGTGTACCGCGGCGTGAACGAGGATGCGGCTTTTAGCGCGGATAATGAATACCCCGTTTACCTGGGGACGAGCCCGCGCTATCACCGGCACTGACGAGGCATCAGGGTTGTGCGTGTTGATCTGTCAATCCTGAACGACCGTCCGGTCGGTGGATTTGCGTAGGAATAGAGGTTGTCTCGCAGGTTGAAGCTTGCTTCGGGAGTCTGTCGAGTCGGTTAGTATAACCGTATGGTAGATGTGATGGGGCAGACGCCCGAAGAATTTGAACAGATGCTGAAGGATCAGATTGCCGCCGCCGAGAAGAAGGCGAAAGCGATCCAGGAACTCGTTGAGCGACTGACCTCCGCTCGAGTTTCCGGCATGGATGCCAACCGTGACGTTGAGGTTGAGGTGAACTCCGACGGTCGTCTCACCAAGATTTCCATCGACGATAACGCGATGCGCGGCAGCGCCGAGGAACTTGAGCGTTCGATCATGGAAGCCTACGCCGCGGCCGGCCGTAACATGGCAACCTTCGTCCGCGAGAACGTCTCGAAGGACTTCAAGGACGATGGTGGCGCGATCGAGGCATACGCCGCCACCGTCGAGCCGGTGCTGAACTCGCTCGGGCGCTGATACCGATGTCAGACTACGATCTCGCAATCGACCTGGAGCGGCTCACCAGCCACGCGGGCGAGGTGGATGACTGCGCCAACACCCTCGACAACTGCTATGACACCGCCACCCAGACCCTGGGACAGGTCATCACGAACGCATTCGGCCTGATGTTCATGCAGTACACCGCCGTGTGTACCTACCAGTTCGCGAACATCGCGGCCATGATCAATGACGCCGCCGAAGCTGAACACCGACTGAGCAACTGCCTGATCGACCTCGAGCAGCGGATGCGCGAAGCCGAGCGTGACAATACAAAGCTTGTGAGGGGACCCGGAAAACAACTTGACCCGGCGCCCGCCCCTCCCAGCGGTGAAACTCCCGAGGCACCGGGCTATCCCAGCACTCCTCCGAGCGGCGGCGTGCCCCCGAGCGGCGGTGTGCCCCCGAGCGGTGGCGTGCCCCCGAGCGGCGGTGTGCCCCCGAGCGGCGGCGTGCCCCCGAGCGGTGGGCTGCCTCCCACTGGCGGCACCACCGTCCCGAATGGGCCCGTTAGCGGCACCCCCACCATGCCCAAGCCGACCAAGCCCGAGGATCTCGTCCCCGGCCTCGACAAGGATAAAAAGGACGGCGAGAACTCCTTCGCGAGCGTGCTCGCCGGCCTCGGCAAGGTCTGCGTGGGCGAGGACGAACTCCGTGCCTTCCTCGAGAAGCAGCGCGAGGACGAAAACACCGACCTGAAGACCTTCTACGACCGTCAGAAGGAAGACCAGGCGAAGGCCCTCGAGCGCTACGCCGAGGCGCACCCGGGTGAGGACATCTCCGAGGTCAAGACCCTCATCGAGGACAACCAGAAGCGCCAGCAGGACGCGATGACGGACTTCCTGGCGAAACAGCGCACCGAGGAAGAATCCCAGATCCGCGAGTTCGTCAAGGACAACCCGAAGGCAACCCCCCAGCAGTTCGACACCTTCATGTCCAAGCAGCGCAACGACCAGCAGACCAGCTTCCGCGCCTTCGTCGACGAACAGCAGAAGACCCAGAACGCGCGTATCGACGAGTTCTCGAAGGCTCACTCTGATTCGAAGCCTGAGGAGGTCCGCTCTCTCTTTGAGAAGCAGGACAAGCATGGTGACCAGGACATCGAGACCTTCCTGACCCGCCAGCGTCAAGACGAAGAACGCACGCTGCGTCGCTTCATTTTTGAAGGAGTGAAGAAGTGAGCCCGCAACAGCCGGTATACACCCACAGCGAGTGGATGGATGGATCCGACGAGGCCCTGGGGCCCATCGGAGACATCCGCGACGCTGTTATCCAGCTCGAGTCCGGTGAGTGGATGGGGGGTGCTGAGTCGGCCATCAGCGCTCTCGGCGGCATCGCCGAGCTCACCTTGGGTGGACTCAGCAGCTGGGTCAGCTATGGCGTCGAGATGCTCCTCAGCTACGTTGATCCTCTGAAGTTCTGGATGGACCAGCTCGCAGGAGACTCCGCGCAGGTCAACGGCATGGCCATGACCTGGGCATCCATCGGAGATTCGCTGCGCTCGACCGCATCCGAACTCGCCTCCGGATCGTCCAGCGCCATGCAGAACATGAAGGGTGAATCGGTCTCCCGTTACCTGGGGCGTCAGGGGCAGGTTATTGGTTCGATCAACACCCTGGCCGACGCATCCGCCACCGTTGGGCGCGCAGTAGCGAAAGCCGCCGAGTTGGTGCAAAAGGTGCACGATTACGTGTGCAAGCTGATCTCGGAGATTATCGGCGAGGCCGTTGAAGGAGTAGCGCTCGCTGGATTCACCCTTGGTTTTTCGCTCCTCAAGGCAGGGGCTGCTGTCAGCGCCCGGGCTATCGTTGAGGGGGCGAACGTTCAGAACTTGGTGAGCCTGCTGAAGATGGCATTCGACGAACTGAAGTCGCTCTTCGACATCATCACGGCTGCTGCCCCCGCCTTCCTGAGCGCGATCCGCGAGGTGGGTAAGGAATGCGGTACCCCCGGCGGCGGTTGCTGCGGTGAGGGCTCCTCCTCGAGCAGCGACAAGCCGAAGCGCTCCCCCCTGGACGAGCCCGTTCGTGAGTGCCCGCCAGAGGAAAAAGAAGAGAAACACCTCATCGATTACCTCGCGGACCCGTTCCTCGAGCCCTTCCGCGTAGCTGAGGACGTTGTGAAGCCGCTCGTCAAGCCGATTGGTGACGCGGTCAAGAAGGTCGTCGAGGATCCCGAAGGATACGGCCTCACCCGTCCCTTCACACCTAAGGTCCACGTCCCCCCGTCGACCGTGGAGCGACAAATGGAGCGCGAACAGCAGAACGGCAGCGGTTCTGGCTTCAAGGGGTCGAGTGTTTCGGGCTCCGGTGAAAACTGGGGCAAGGGTTCCGGTGGTGCGAGTGTTTCGGGCTCCGGTGAAAACTGGGGCAAGGGTTCCAGTGGTGCGAGTGTTTCGGGCTCCGGTGAAAACTGGGGCAAAGATACGAATACTGTCAACAATGGTTGGGCGTTTGCGTCCGGTGATTTTGGCAGTGACTCGAATGAAACCAACAATGGTTGGGCGTTTGCGTCCGGTGATTTTGGCAGTGACTCGAATGAAACCAACAATGGTTGGTCGAGTGCGTCGGGCGACTTCGGCAGTGACTCGAATGAAACCAACAATGGTTGGGCGTTTGCGTCCGGTGATTTTGGCAGTGACTCGAATAAAACCACCAATGGTGGGTCGGGTTCTTCCAGTGGCTTCTAGGAGCTTGAAGAGTCGCGTGAGCGACCTCGAGTGATAAGGGGGCCCCGCACAGATTCTGTGCGGGGCCCCCTTATGGTCATGCATCTGAGCGCCAGGGCGACGCGTCGTGAACCGATGGTCTCCTTGTTGCCGTAGTTCCCAATGGCCCGGGCCCGCGCGTGCGCATGCCCGCCCCGGCCTCGTCTCAACCCCGCCGCATCGGCCTACGTGGTGGCCGGGCGCATCCGGCGCCGACGAAGCGCTACGGGCGGTTCGCGAAGTACTCCAGCAGGTGCGAGTCGCCCGACACGATGATCTCGTCGTCAGCGTTGATGCGGGTGGTCGCATCCGCGTACTCGAAGCGCTGCTTCGGGTGGCGCACCGCGAGCACGTTGACGCCGTATCGGCCTCGCAGGTCCAGCTCTTCGAGCGAAAAACCGTGGACCTCCTGCGGGGGGCGCAGCTTCATGATGGAGAAGCCGTCCTTCTCCATTTCGATGTAGTCAACCATGCGGCCACCCACAAGGTGAGCGGTGCGCTTTCCCGCGTCCAAGTCGGGGTAAACGACGTGGTGGGCACCCACGCGACGGAGGATGCGACCGTGCTGGGAAGACGTGGCCTTCACCCAGATCGACGAAATGCCCATGTCAACGAGATTCGCGGTGATGAGCACCGCTGCTTCAAGGGAAGAACCCACACCGACGACGGCGCTGCGGAACTCGCGCGCGCCCAGCTGTTCGAGGGCATCCTTGGAGGTTGCGTCGGCCTCGACGAGAGGGAAACGACCGGCGAACGCCTGCACGCGTGCGGGGTTCTTTTCGACGGCCAAGATCTCGTACCCCAGCTGGTCCTGTGTCACCGCGACAGCGGAGCCGAAACGGCCCAGCCCGATGACGAGTGTTCCCGACTGGAGTTCCTTTGACTCGCGTTCATCTGCCATGCCCCCATTCTTCCTTGCGGGCGCGCCCTCCGCGAGTGGTGCGGGTGGGTGAGGTATGCGTCGCGGCGGGTGGGTGTGGGGCTGCTCGAGTGCGGCGTCTGTTGCGGCAGCAGGGAGCGGTGCCTGTGTGCCTCGAATTGGGCGCGCGTCTTGGGCGGGGTGTGCGGGTGCAGGCATGCGAGACGCTTGTGAGGGGGCAGTAGTCGAGGAACGCGTCACGAGCTGGAGGCGTGAAACACGCGTGAAACACTCCGTAAGTGACTGTGGTGCAGTGGTGACACCGCTCCGAGTTGAGGCGTAGAAACTGTGCCTCAGACAGATGGCCGGTCCTCAAGTCTCGGTGGGGTGAATGCGTGATGTGGCGCCGAAATAGTACGGTACTGTGGCGCGATGAAGCGCCAAACAAGCGTGTAGCGTGTAGCGTGCTGCGCTGCCATGTCAGCGTTCTGCTCCGTGACGCTGACGTTCTGCTCCGTGATGCGGGCGTGCTGTGCTGCGACGCCATCGTGCTGTGCTGCTATCTATCGCGCCGCACGACTGTGGATTGTGACCAGGACCTGGGCTACGACCTCGTCGATGAGTTTCAGATCCGACCAACGAACCCGAATCACTTTCCAGCCCGCGCGTTCGAGGTCTCTTTGGCGACGCTGCTCGGCCTCAATGCTGTCGTGGACTTGATCGACGGTCTCCCCGTACTTGATGCGCCCATCGAACTCGATGGCGATCATCAAGTCGGGCAGTGCGATATCGATGAAGTACGTTCGGCCGTCAACGTGGACTTCTTCCTGTGTCGCTAACCCATTGATGCCCGCGCGCAGCAAAGCTAGGAGGACCAGGGCTTCGCCTGGAGACTCGCATCCAGCATTAGCATGGTCGATGATCCAGCGGGCTTGCCTGCGTCCTCTGGCGTTACGAGGAGTGTCATCCAAGGCCTCGTGGAACTCCCTGCGTGCCTCCTCCTGCCGGGCGCGCGACTCCTCCTGACGGAAACGATCAAAATGGCATGCCCTGGCTAAGCCTGCGCAGGCGATGGGGAACCCACGCTTATCACTCAATAGGCGCGAGCAATCAACGAGAACACGTGCCGGTGTCGCGATACGGAAACCCAAGTATTCGATGGAGGAAACCGGACGACTTGGACGGCACGTACGAATGTGCGCGGACGGGATGCGGATGTTGTCATTAATGACAATTTCAGGGAAATGAACGAGACGGGAACAGCTTCGGGAAGGGACGTAGATGACGAGCTTCTCGATGCTGCTCGTGCCTGGTAGACCGAGCAAAGATGCAATGGTTGGTCCGCTCAACGTGTAGGACGGGTGGCGTACACTCAGCGCACACAGACGTGCAGCGAACACGAGTGCTTGGCAGTCGCGAGGGTTTAGGCCCGCAAACGCCTCTGATTCGATATAAACGCCCGCCGTAATGCGCAGAATCCCACCGGTCTTATGCCTTCTGTGTAGGCGGACAGCGGTGTTGTTCTCATCGGCGATGAGAAGGGCGGAACGTAAAGACGCAATGCGATCAGGTGTCATTTCAGGACCTCCAGCTGGAAACCATCGTTGCTTTGCTGGTTCCACTGTCGATGGCGCATCCTTCATGGCGCAAGCCTGCGAATCATGCCTGTGGATAACTGAACCGGTCGAGGTGCCTGTGGAAAACTCACTTATGTCCGGTGCGTCGTCGGTTTTCCTGGCCTTGTCAAGCGGGTTGTTCCGCAAGGATGGTGTCGCGAAGCGGTGTCGATATGTTGTCGAGACGGTGAATGAAACTTTTATCGCCCCTGCTCTGCAGGCTATCGAGGTGCTGATGGGAAAATGAAATCTTTTTCGCCCACACGCGCTGAAAATGGCTGATTTTGCTCGGTTTTCTCGCTGCGTGGGTGATTTTTCTTTCAGGTGGGTGTGAGTTGGGGTGGGTGTGGGTGGTTTTTCTTTCAATGAGGGGGTTCCCCGGCCAAAGTTATGCGCTATGCCGGTGATGGTGCCTGTGGAAAACTCACTTATGTCCGGTGCGTCGTCGGTTTTCCTGGCCTTGTCAAGCGGGTTGTTCCGCAAGGATGGTGCTGCGAAGCAGTGTCGATGTGATGTCGAGACGGTGAATGAAACTTTTATCGCCCCTGCTCTGCAGGTTGTCGGGGTTCCGACGGGAAAATGAAATATTTCGCCCACACGCGCTGAAAATGGCTGGTTTTGCTCGGTTTTCTCGCTGCGTGGGTGGTTTTTCTTTCAGGTGGGTGTGAGTTGGGGTGTGTGTGGGTGGTTTTTCTTTCAATGAGGGGGTTCCCGGCCAAAGTTATGCGCTATGCCGGTGATGGTGCCTGTGTCGCAGCCCAGTGGCAGGGGGAGGGGGGGAAGACAGTTGAGTTTGTGAACCAATGTCTTTGTCACAAGATGCTTCAGTGGATGGTGCCAGGACGGGGCAAGCGGCGTATCCCGCGTTAGTGTTAAGGGCCTTCAATTTGGAGAGGCGAGCACAGCAGCGGTGCAGTTCGTTTGAGGTGTTGGTTGGTTTCTGCTGTGGTTGTAAACGGTGGGGCCGTTGCTGGGTGATGCTGGGCGAGTTTTGTACCGGTTGGGGGCTGGGTGTACGGGTGTGCTGCATTGAGTGGCGTCAGGTGCGAGAGAAAATTCGCCCTGCATGTCCAAAATGGCCAAATTGTGCCGATTTTGTGTGTGCTGGGCGAATTTTGTACCGGTGGATGGCCCGACGGGGTGTTGTTGGGCGAGCTTTGTACCGGCGAAAGCCAAGCGGTCAGCCGATGATGGGCTGTTCTTCGGGCATGCGGATGACGCGGGAGCGCTGGCGCAGGGCCAGTGCTGCGGCCACGGTCATGGAGCCTGTGCGGCCAGCGAACATGAGGAAGATGAGCACGTATTTGGCGCCGGTGGGCAGAATGGGGGTGATGCCCGTGGAGAGGCCGACGGTCGCGAACGCGGATACGGTCTCAAACAGGATGATGTCGAGCGTGTACTCCGTCATCGACAGGAGTAGGACAACGGAGACGGCGACAAGTGCCAGGCCCAGCAGGGACACGGCAACCGACAGGCGGATCGTGGAGGTGGGGATGCGGCGGCCGAAGGTCTCGATGTCGCGGTCGCCTCGCGCCTCCGCGATGACGGCCAGGACAAGGACAGCGAAGGTCGTAACCTTGACGCCACCCGCGGTCGACGCGGAGCCGCCGCCGATCATCATGAGGATGTCCTGAACGAAGTGGGTCTGTGAGTGCATGGCACCCACGTCGAGGGCGGACAGCCCGGATGAACGGGAGTTCACGCCGGCGAGCATGGCGTTGAGGATCTTCGACGGCGTGTCGATCGCGCCGAGCGTCGTCGGATTGTGCCATTCGGTGAGGGCCAGTGCGAGGGCACCGACGAAAGCCAGGATCAGGTAGGTGGACAGCGTCAGCTTCGTGTGGAGTCGCCAGCGTCGGGGTGTGCGCAGGTTCTTGGCGACATCCATGATGACGGGGAAGCCGATGGCGCCCACGGTCGTGCCCAAGATGATGGGGACCAGCATCCACCAGTCGGTGACGTGGGGTGCGAGCCCGTCGGGGAGGATTACGAAACCGGCGTTGTTAAACACGGAGATTGCCATGAACAGGGCGTCCCAGAGGGCGTGCGCCGGGTCGAAGCCCATGGCGAGGAATCGGGGCAGGAACATGGCGGCCAGGAGGGCCTGCATGGTCAGTGATGTGGCGATGACGGCTTTGAGGAGCGTGGAGATCTGGCCCATGGCGCCCGTCCCGGTTTCCTGCGTGGCGAGCATGCGTTGGGTGAGGCCGAGGTGGCGGGAGACGGCGAAGCCGAGGATCGATGCCAGCGTCATGACGCCCAGGCCGCCGACGACGATGCCAGCGGCGATGACGGCTTGGCCGAAGGGGGACCAGTAGGTCGCGGTGTCGACGGTGGTCAGGCCGGTGACGCAGACGGCGGACACGGCGGTGAAGAGAACGTCGACGAAGGGGGCGGGCGTGTCTGACGAGGAGGAGATCGGCAACATCAGGAGTGCCGTGATGACGCCGATGATGAGCGCGAAGGTGCCGAGTGCGAGGCGTGCGGGCGAGTAGCGGGCCTGCTTGGATAGCCAGGCGCGCACGCGCTGAACGACTGTGGTGGGCACCTCGCCGTGCGGGTTTTGGGGGCCTCCGGGAACGCGGCGGACGACGGGGGGAGGGCTGCGGGCTCAGTGGTTCCTCAGAGAGCACGGGGGACGAGGCCGTGGCTTGCGCGCGCACCAGTGAGCGTGTTGCGCCGGGTTCGGGACGTAAGCGAGGGGTCTTCCCCCGCTGTTGACGACCCTTGCGTGCCGGTGCCATCGTTGCTCCTTAACGACTCTGCAACAAAAGTGGACAAAGTTGCAGTTTCCATGTGGTTGGGCAGTAGTATATTTCGTGAGGCTACGTAAGCGGTGAACGAATCGGGTTTAGCGCGCCTCGCGAGCATATCTGGGAGTCATTAATGGAACAGCAGTCGGCGCCGCGCTTTATGACTGTCACGGAAGTGGCGGACATCATGCGCGTCTCTAAGATGACTGTGTACCGCTTGATTCACAGTGGTGAAATGCCCGCGATTCGCGTCGGAAAGAGCTTCCGAGTCCCGGAGGCCGCGGTCGCCCAGATGATCCAGGCCGGTATGGCGGATCACTCTGGTGACCAGGCTCGCGTCATTGGCGGGTAGTATAGGCACGATGTGCCCGGCTCGGGCACCCATCATCCATCAGCGGTAGTACCTCTGCCGCACACACTACGAGGGAGGAACCCCATGGGCTCCGTCATCAAGAAGCGCCGCAAGCGCATGGCGAAGAAGAAGCACCGCAAGCTCCTGCGCAAGACGCGTCACCAGCGTCGCAACAAGAAGTGAGCGAGCGGAGGCCCGGCCATTTGGTCGGGCCTCTCGTGTATCCGGGGCCCTATACTTAGGTGTCATGGAACGCACCATTATTCACGTTATGCGCCACGGCGAAGTGGACAATCCGAACGGTGTTTTGTACGGGCGTCTGCCCGGTTTCGGGCTGACGGAGCTGGGGCATTCGATGGCTGCCCGCGCTGCGGAGTACCTGGTGGATTCGGGTGCGGATATTACGCGCGTGATTTCTTCGCCGCTGCTGCGCGCGCAGCTGACGGCGGCGCCGACGGCGGCGGCGTACGGGTTGACGATTGAGTCGGACCCGCGTCTGATCGAGTCCGATAACGTGTTCGAGGGTATGCCGGTGAACTCGAATCGCGCGTTGTTGGCAAACCCGAAGTACTACAAGTACTACTGCAACCCGCTGCGTCCCTCGTGGGGTGAGCCGTACCGAGATATTGCGTCGCGCATGAGCGCTGCCCTCTCCTCGGCCCTGCGGGCGGCCCGCGGGCACGAGGCTCTCGTCGTGTCGCACCAGAATCCGATTGTGACGCTGACGCGCTTTGTGAACGGTCAGCCGCTCGCCCATGCGCCGAAGTCGCGTCACTGTGCGCTTGCGTCCATCACGTCGTTCATTTTCTCGGGCGCGACGCTCGTGGGGACGTCGTATGCGGAGCCTGCGGCGGACCTCGTTGCGATTGCGAAGGATATGACGCCGGGGGACTCGCAGGCGGATCTGCGCCGCTGATGTGATCGTTGTGGGCGGCGTGCGTGCCTCCGTGGGGGCGCCGCGTCCGTTTGAGGGGGCGCAACAGGGGTGCAACGCGTCCGTTTCGCGGGCTGCGTGAGGGGGCGCCGACGCAGCCGGTGCGGTAGCGCTCGCCACGCCTCGTCACGCGAGGTGTGCGGTGACAGCGTCCCCTAGTTGGCCTCGTCGCCCGAGGCCTCGGCGGGGTCGGTCCCCTCATCCTCGGAGTGCTTGCGGCGTTCCTGCTCGCGGCGCTCTTCCTCACGGCGCTTGCGCTGAATGTCGCGCTCGAGGCGGAACAGGAATTCCGGGTCGTCGTCGGGCGCGGAGGGGCGCTTCGGGGCCTCGGCCTGCTTCTGCTGGGCCTTTTCCGCGCGGGACACCCAGCGCAGGACGAGCCAGGCGATGGGGCCGATGACGGCGATTGTCGCGGTGAACAGGATGATCATGAGCCAGATCGGCTTGGCGATCTTGCCGGGCATCTCGTCTTCGGGCGTGCGGTGCCAGTCCGCGGCCGCGTATATGGTGACGGCGAGCATTGCGACGACAAGGGCGATCCTGAGCATGCCCCTAGTCTACGGGGGTGTGCCTGCTCACGCTGGGGCGTTCACTCCGGGAGCAAACCGGGGAGTTAGGAGCGTGTGACGCGAGGGAGTGACGTGTACGAGGGCGCGGCCCCCGGCGCGAGGACCGCTGTCGATCCGGCCCGGATTCCGTCGGCCACGGCCTCGTCGAAGGGCTTGCCGAGGGTCATCGCGGCCGCCAGCGCGCCCACGCAGGCGTCCCCGGCCCCGGTGGTGTCCACGGCCTCGCCGAGGGTGAGGGCGGGGCAGTGCCCGGCCTCGCTGCCCGACGCCCACGCCGCGCCGTCCGCTCCCAGGGTGACCATGACGTGCTTGGGGCCGAGCCTCGCAGCGCCCGCGCGACGCCGATCGCCTCGGTGGGGCTGGCGGGGGCGGGCATGCCGAGCGTCAGGCCTGCCTCCGTTTCGTTGACGACGAGGATGTCGACGCGGGCCATGAAGTCGGCGTTGGTGGGGCGTGCGGGAGCCAGGTTGAGCAGGACGCGCGCGCCGAAGGAGTGAGCCCACGCGAGGGCGGCGGCGTTCGCCTCGGCGGGGATCTCGGCCTGTAGGACGACGATGTCGGCGGGGGGAGGGGAACAACGAGGCCTTGGCTGGCTCGACCGTCACGGCGGCGTTCGCGCCGGCGTCCAGGATGATCGTATTCTCCCCGGAGGCGGCGACGGTGATGAGGGCGGTCCCGGAAGGGCCATCGACCTCGTGCAGGTGCGTCACATCGACGCCGTGGGAAGCCAGGTCGGAGCGCAGGCGTTGGCCCGAGGGGTCGGAGCCGACGGCGCCCACGAAGAAGACGGCGACGCCCGAGTGTGCGGCGGCGGCAGCCTGGTTCGCGCCCTTGCCGCCCAGGCTGTAGGTCAGGGACGAGCCGGAGAGTGTTTCGCCGGGGTGGGGGAAGCGGTCGACCGTGACCGTGACGTCCTGGTTGATAGAACCGACGACGATGACGCGTTCCATGAGGGCTCCTTTGCGAGTGGTTGCTCCATTGTGCCACGTCACGGGGCTGATGATGTGCGCTTCGACACCTTGTGGGCGGGGCGTGTGGTGGGCTGCGGGTGATGTCGCTGGTTAAGCGTTGCTTTATTTGGATGCTAGTTTCTGCAATACTGCTAAATCTTTGATTTGTGGTGAACTAATCGCCGTGCGCACGCTTCGGTTCTTCATCTCATCACGCGCGGTAGGCCCGACCTACCGCGTCAACACTGTTCCCTCGCAGGTGATCCGCGAGGCAGCCTCGGCCCCTGCGGTTAATGTGCGCACCATCGCGACCGACGGTGAACTGGCCGACGGACCCGCGCGCGTGCTCCTGCCGCTTCTCGGCATCTACGCTCTTGGGACGGTCTCCCTCCAGGGATTCAACCTCGTCTACCTGCGCGTTGCTCAGGATATTGGCGCGGGGGGACGCCTCCGGCCTCATTACCGCGATCCCGGGCATCGTCCTCGGCGTCGCCTGCTTCGTGTACGGAACCCTCGGAGACTTCATTCCGCTGCGTCGCATCGTCGACGTGGGCGTTGGCCTCATTGTCGCAGGGTCCCTACTTGGCTTCGCTTTCTCCTCGTCCCTGGTCGGTGTCATCGTCGCCCGTGCCCTCCAGACACTGGGGTACCAGGCCGCGGCATCCGCGTACATGATCCTGGCGACCGCCATTCGTGACCCGAAGAAACGAGGACTCTACGTCGGCCTCATGTGCGCCGCATTCCAGGGCGGCACTGCGATCGGCATGCTCTCGGGCGGCATTCTCGCCGACATCAACTGGGCGCTTCTCCTCCTCATTCCCCTCGCTGGCCTCGCTTTCCTGCCCATCATGGGGCGCCGAGTCCCCGCGCGCACCCGCGCCGGGCGCGTCGACGTCGTCGGCCTCGCGATCTTCTCCTCCCTGGCCCTGCTGCTCACCCTGGTCGCCGCGAACCCGCGCTGGTGGCTCATCGCGGGCCTCGTCCTCGGCGGCGTCATCTTCTGGCGATACATCGGGCGTGCGCGCACACCCTTCATCACGCGCTCCTTCTTCACGAACGTGCCGTGGGCGCGCTCGATCAGCCTCATCCTGATCGTCTACTGCATGAACTTCACGGTCGCGCCCCTCATGAACGGCATCGGCGCCGCCAACTACGGGCTCACGCCCGCCCAGGTGTCCGTGCGCCTCCTGCCCGCCTACTGCGTCGCCCTGGCCACCGCCATGACGTCGGGTGCCGTCATGGCTCGCATCGGACGCGGGCGGACCGTGCGCGCGTGCGTCAGCCTGATCCTGACGGGCACCGTCCTCATCGCGCTGTGCATGAGCATGGGGCCGTGGGTCATCACCGCCGCCATGTGCTTCATCTACGCCGGCTTCGGCGCCCTGTTTACGCCCATCTACGACACCGTGTTCGCGACCGTCGCCCCCGGGCAGAACGGGCGCGCCGTCGCCATGAATGACCTCGCCATGCAGGGCAGCGCCGCGATCGGCATCGGTGTGTTCACGCCCATGCTTGCGTCGGGCGCCTTCCGGGTCATCGCCCTCGTCTGTGTCGTCGCAGCAGCGACCGGCATTGCGGGCGACTGGCTGCACGAATACCTGTACCGCCGCGGGCGCTAACCCGCTCACTTACCCTCGGCGCACGAGGCCGTGCTCCGCGCCACCGTGAGCGGTAGGAGGGGTGCAGGCGAGGACGGTGAGGGGCTTTGTGGGTCGCAGGGGTGTCTTATTTGGGGGGAGTGAGGACCATCCAGTCGGGTCTACGGTCGGGAATGTCAGCGACTTGCATGGGATCCTGTGTCGAGCCGTCAGATTTCAGAGGTTGTGTCTCGTAGCCGAAGGACGCGCGCGTGGATTCGCGGACGTATACGTTGACGGTGACCCCATAGGTTGGATTCTCCGCAACGATCCGTGTTTCATTTCCGTCCTCTACTGTTTTCTTGTCTTTGCCCGTATTGTGAATCCGATGGGTGCCAGATGGGATTCGACGACGGCCTGCACTTTGTGCGCATCGTTCTCGACAAACAAAATCGTTGGGGACGTGAGGGTATAGAGTTGCGTGTCGCGTACCGGCTGGCTGGAGATAAAGTCCCAGCTTTGGCGTTGGCTGAAGTTACTCTCGTTGATGAGTTCGTTGCGCACCTGGATGAGGGTGGGTTCAATGTCGCGGCCGACGGCCTCGATTGATTTCATCCGCGCAGCCTTTTGAAGCGCCTCATCTGCCCATGACTGTCTCTCCGGAAGCACGGGGAAAAACGGAGCGCATGAGGCCGTGCACAGCGCCAGAAGGGCGCAGGCGAGGAACGCGAGTGGTCGCGCTCCCTGGCGTGCGGTTGCTCGTTGCGTCATCCCTGTCCTGAGGGCGGGAGGTTGGGGTCGAACCAGTCGGGGATGCGTCCGGGCTGGTCGATCAGTTGTGTGGGATCACCGTTGGATCCATCTGAGGGGTTGCCTACCGTGTAGTAGTAGGTGGAGGTTTGCTCGCCCAGTCGCGTCGTCGCCGAGACCACGGCGTGGTACTCCTCGTGGGTCCACAGGTAGTCAACGATCTCAACTCCGCCGGAGGTCCAGCGATCTTCGGAGAGCTCGAATCCGAGGGGCAGTAAGTGCTTGTTGTAAGTATCGCGGATGAGGTCGGTGTCCAGCTCGGTGAAGAAGAACATGCGTGAATGGAAGGAATATAAGGTCTTTCCGTCCTCCATGTAGCGAGCGATGGAGTAGTTGTTCTTGTACGCCATGAAGTTCTCGGCGGTGACGAGCTCATTACGTGCCGTGATGATGGTGGGCTCGAGGTCGCGCTGGAACGCTTCGATGGATTTCACCGGGGGGGCGCTCGGGGTCATGGATCCTCCAAAAAACGGTGCGCATGCGGCGCAAGCGATAACTGAAAAAAGTGTGAGAAGGGCGGTGAAGAACTTCCTCATGAGGGCGGATTCCCTCCAATGACCCTGCCGATGTCCCGGTTCGCCCGGGTGTCCTTCTGGAAGTAGCCACTATGTTGATCCCACGGTCGATAGGAGCTCGGAGCGGGACCGACGTCCCCTGAGAGGTGCTTGTAGCCATCCATCGTGTCGGGGTTCTTCCCGAACGTGTCATCCGGACCGACGCCCTGGACCATATCGTGAAAGTAGGGAGCAGCGCTCACATAGAGGTGTCCTTCGGGAACGTGGAATTCGCCCACGTCCTGGACACCCGATCCGGGCGATCCGAACTGGACAAGGTCGTCGATAACGCCGTCGCCGACCTTTGTGGCGGCGATGCCGGCTGTGGTCGATCCATAGGAGTGGCTGGCGACGGTGATGTGGGCATCGCCAGCACCGTGCTCGCGCACCGCATCGATGCCGTTCAGGAATCCTGCAAGGCGATCTGCGCCCTTATGTGCCTTACTCGTCGAGATTACGTCAGCGCCTTGCGGTGCGTCGTATCCGAAGAACTCGACCATCGCGACTTTTTCGCCGGGCTTTGCTGCTTTTTCTGCGGATTCGCGCATGACTGTGGCGTGAACGTCGTAATCGAGGATGGAACCATCCTTGCCGTTGCCTGCGACGCTTGTCGTCATGCCGGGAACGATGACGCCGATGTGCTGAGAGTCGTCGGGGTTATTCTGCGAGACGGCCGCGAGGATATTTGGTCCGCTCGGGTCAAGCTGCATCAGGTAGCGGGGAACACCGTCGGACTCCTTCTTGAGGGTTGCCTCGATCTTATCGAGCGCTGTGACGCGGTCTTTCAGTCGCTCTTCTTCAGCGAGTAACCAGGCATTCTCAGGCGTCACGGGGATGGGCATGCCGTAAGTATCGTAGAACTGCTGGAGTTCATCCCCTGCCTGCTTCTGAAGGCGCGGAAGCATGATGCGGTTCGCCTGGTTGCGTGACGTGTAGTCGACGCCCTCAAGGTTGCCGATGACGTCAGGATGCTGCTCGATCATCCACTGCTTGTCCTTGTCGGACAGAGCGTTCCACCAGGAAGCCACTTGTTCAGGAGAAGCGCTCTTCGGGCAGTGTCGGGCGCGTTGTGCCCGTGGCTGAGTAGTGCACGCCGTTGTCGAACGTCCCTTTATCGAGCGCTGCGATCATCGTCGCAAGCTCGAGGGCGAGAGCGTCAGCCTCGACAATAATTGCGGCGATACGCTGAGTGATACGCGCCAGGAGCCTAGTGCGTTGAAGGGGATCCTTCAGGAAATCGATGAACTCGTCGGCGATAGAACGAAGGAAAGAGGCAACTCCGCTCGTATCAATGTGGATACTGTATGAGTCCGCTAACTGCTTGACGTCCTCGATATCAGCCTTGATCTTGCTGATGCCCTGCACACCTTCTGATGCGATTTCACTGGTGCTGATGAAGTAGTTAACCAGGTCCTCGATCGCTTTGATGCGCTTGCGAAGCTTGTCCTGGGCGGCCGTGACGGTGTGTCCAGTGCCGGTCAGGCTATTGAGCTCAGTGACGAGATCATCAGCGACAGTCTGCAACTGCTGCTGCATGGTGGTGCACTTAGAGGAGTACTCCCGAAGGGGAGCCGGATCCCAATCTAGAACACTTGCCCAGTTCACGGCTTCATCACCTGGCCCAGGGCGTCCGTGCCCATCGGGGCGTGCGCGCCCGGCGTGTAGGAATCATTGCTCATCGTGGCCTCCGCTTGAACGGTGAGTAGTGCTGTCAGTCATCCTATCTGACAGATGGTCGTTTTTCATCGCACGAGGAGCCCTGCGAGCGCAAGGAGCCCCGGCCTCGTCCATGAAAACCTAGGAAATCACGAGGGCAACGGCCGCGAGAATACTCCAGGAGAGCGTAAAAAACCCGTGTTGCGCAGCACCGTGATGAGCTCGCGGCCCGAGGCTCCGGTAAGGACCGGCAAACTCAGGCCGACCGCCCGGGAGAGGGCGCTCCTCGGCGTGCTGCTGTTCCTTGTGTCATCCCTGTCCTGCGGGTGGAAGGTTGGGGTCGAACCAGTCGGGGATGCGTCCGGGCTGGTCGATCAGCTGTGTGGGATCGCCGTTGGATCCATCTGAGGGGTTGCCTACCGTGTAGTAGTAGGTGGCGGTTTGCTCGCCCAGTCGCGTCGTCGACGACACGACTGCTTGGTATTCGTCGTTGGTCCATAGGAAGTTCACGAGTTCGACGCCGTTGGATGTCCAGCGTTTTTCGGATAGTTCGAATCCGAGGGGGAGAAGGTGCTTGTTGTAGGTGTCGCGGATGTGGTCTGTGTCCAGCTCGGTAAAGAAGAACATGCGTGATTGGAAGGAATATACGGTCTTTCCGTCCTCCATGTAGGTAGCAATGAAGTAGTTGTCCTTGTATGCCATGAAGTTCTCGGCGGTGACGAGCTCATTACGTGCCGTGATGATGGTGGGCTCGATGTCGCGTTGGAATGCTTCGATGGATTTCACCGGGGGAGCGCTCTGGTTGCCGGCCCCGCCCGGGATAAATGCGCACGAGGCCGTGCACAGCGCCAGGAGGGCGCACACGAGGAGCGCGAGTGGTCGCGCTCCTCGCCTGCGTTGGACGCTTGTGATCATTTCTGGTCTGCTGGTGGGAGGCTGGGGTCGAACCAGTCGGGGATGCGTCCGGGTTGGTCGATGAGCTGCTTGGGGTCGGAGGTTGATCCGTCCGAGGGGTTTCCCTGTGTGTAGTAGTAGGTGGAGGTTTGCTCGCCCAGTCGCGTCGTCGCTGATACGACGGCGTGGTATTCCTCGTTAATCCACATGTAATCGACGATCTCGACTCCGCCGGAGGTCCAGTGGTCTTCGGTCAGTTTGAATCCGAGGGGGATGAGGCGTTCGCTGTAGATCTCACGGATGTGGTCCGTGTCCAGCTCGGTGAAGAAGAACATGCGCGAATGGAGAGAATAAAGGTCCTTCCCATCATCCATGTACTTGGAGATGGAGTAATTGTCTTTGTACGCCATGAAGTTCTCGGCGGTGACGAGCTCGTTGCGCGCGGCAATGATGGTGGGCTCAAGGTCGCGCTGGAAGGCCTCGATTGATTTGACCTGGGGACTAAACGGGTTCATGGATCCTCCGAAAAACGGTGCGCACGCGGCACATGCGATAACTGAAAAAAATGCGAGAAGGGCGGCGAAAAGCTTTCTCATGAGGGAGGATTTCCTCCGATGACGCGGCCGATGTCGCGGTTTGCCTGTGTGCCCTCTGTGAAGTAGCCGCTGTGAGATCCGAAAGGATCCGGGACAGGGACCAGTGTGGGGGGCAGTGTCCATTTGATTCCCCCTACGTCACCCGACAGGTGCTTGTATCCGTCCATTGTGTCGGGGTTCTTTCCAAACGAGGAGTCTGGGCCTACCCCCTGGACCATGTCGTTCACGTACGGGGCGGCGCTGACGTAGGTGTGTCCCTCGGGGACGTGGAACTCGCCCACGTCCTGGACACCCGAGCCGGGCGAGCCGAATTGCACCAGGTCGTCGATGACGCCATCTCCCACGAGTGTTGCAGCGATGCCAGCCGTGGTCGAGCCGTAGGAGTGGCTGGCGACGGTAATATGCGCGTCGCCAGCGCCATGCTCGCGAGCCGCGTCGATGCCGGTCAGGAAGCTGGAGAGCTTCTTCGCGCCAGCCTGAGCCATGTCGGTGTTTGACGCTGCGAGGACACCGGGAGGCGCGTCGTAACCGAAGAACGAGACCATCGCGACCTTTTCTCCGGGAGCTGCTGCCTTTTGTGCTGATTGACGCATAACTGTGGCGTGCGTGTCGTAATCGAGGATGGAACCATCCTTGCCGTTACCTGCGACGCTCGTCGTCATGCCGGGCACGATGACGCCGATGTGCTGAGAGTCGTCGGGGTTATTCTGCGAGACCGCAGCAAGGATATTCGGTCCGCTCGGGTCAAGCTGCATCAGGTAGCGAGGAACGCCGTCGACCTCCTGCTTGAGAGTCTCTTCAATTTGATCCAAAGCCTTGACGCGAGCTGATAGGCGAGCGAATTCCTCAAATTCTGGGCCGTTCATGTGGGGGCCCACCTTCGCGATGTACGCGTCCAGCTCCTCCTTTGCTTGCTTCTGGAGCCGTGGCAGCATGATCCGGTTCGCCTGGTTGCGCGACGTGTAGTCGATGCCCTCAAGGTTGCCGATGACGTCGGGATGCTCGCGGATCATCCACTGCTTGTCCTCTTCCGACAGGGAATTCCACCAAGACGCGTTTTCCTGTGCAGAGGCTCCGGCGGGAGGTAAGGTGGGGCGACTCTTGATCTTCGTGGAGTAGTGTACGTGGTTATCGAAACTACCTGCCTCAAGGGAGGCTAGCTTCTGTGAGAGAGAATCGACGAGTTTCTGGGCCTGCTCGAGGGCAGTGTTGATACGCTTCTGTGCGGTGTCGACCATGTACTTGATATCGAGGACATTCTTTCCGGCCTTTCGGAGCGCCTTCACCTGCGCTGCGTCCATTGACACGTTCCCACTCGAGTCAATAGTCATATTCCAGGACTGTGCCAGCTGCTTTGCGTCGTCTGCGTTCGCGCGAACTTCGTTAATTCCCTGAGCGCCCTCAGAGGCGATCTCGGCTGAGCTGATGAGGAAGTTGACTTCCTTCTCGATAGCCGTAATCTGCTTGCGTAGTGCCGCCTTGGCAGCCTTGTCTGTTTGGCCCGAACCAGTGAGGCTATCCAATCGTGCCGCAAGGGCGTCGCCAACGGGCTGCAGCCTGCGCTGCTTGTTTTCACACTCCACTGCATACTTCTGCAACGATGCGGATTCCCATTGCTGAATGTCGGTCCAGTTCACGGCTTCATCACCTGGCCCTGGGCGTCGTACCCATCGGGGCGTGCACGCCCGGCGTGTAGGAATCATTGCTCATCGTGGCCTCCGCTGAAACGGTGAGTAGTGCTGTAGGTCATCCTATCTGACAGGTGGTCGTTTTTCATTGCCCGAGGAGGCACTGCGAGCGTAAGGAGCCCCGGCCTCGTCCATGAAAACCTAGGAAATCACGAGGGCAAGGGCTGCGAGAACACTCCAGGAGAGCGTAAAAAAAAACCCGTGTTGCGCAGGACCGTGATGAGCTCGCGGCCCGAGGCTCCGGTAAGGACCGGCAGACTCACGCCGACCGCCCAAGCGGCCGCTCCCACGCCCAGCGCGCACGTCGCCAGCGGGTGCAAACCGACCGCGGCGCCGAGGGCCATGATCATCGCGACCGGAAGCCACGCGCACGCCGCAAACACCCAGCGCGACGGGCGATCACCCAGGCGGACGGCCGCCGTCATCTTGCCGGACTCGCGGTCCGTCGGAATGTCACGAATGTTATTGGCCATCAGCAGCGCCACCGACAGCAGGCCCAGCGCCGACGCGCTCATCCACAGCCACCACGGAGCCGACTGCACCTGCGTCCACGTCGTGCCCACGCACGCCAGCAGGCCGAAGAACGCGAACACCATCAGCTCGGACAGGCCGATGCCCATGTACGCGTACGGATGCTTGCCACCCGTGTAGAACCACGCGGCTACGACCGCCGCGGCGCCCGCAGCAATCAGCCACCACGTGCCAGAAATCACGACCAGGGCGAGGCCCGCCACGCCGGCCAACGCAAACGACCCCAGCGCGGCCGCCAGGACCGTCTTCGGCTTGGCGAGGCCGCCGCCCGTCAGGCGTGCGGGCCCCTTGCGATTGTCATCCGTCCCGCGAATGCCATCCGAATAATCATTCGCGTAATTGACCCCCACCTGCAGCGCCAGCGCCACCAGCAGCGCCAGGGCAGCGCGCGCCGCGCTGAAACCCCCCAGGTAGTGCGCGGCCGCCGAGCCCACGATCACGGGTGCGGCGGCGGCAGGGAGGGTGCGCAGGCGTGCGCCTTCAATCCAGTCAGAAACGGAAGCCATGCCCACCAGTGTAGTTGGAGCGGGCCCGGGTCCGGGCAGCGGGTTAGCGCACCCACTCCCGCTCGGTGCCCGAGGCCTCGGCCGCAGCCTGTGCTGCAGCGGCTCGGTCGATCTTGTCGAAACCAAGATAGGGGAGAGCCTCGACGGCCACGACCCGGCGAGGAGCCTGCGCGCGCCCGATGCACGCCGCAGTGTGCTCGCGGATCGCCGAGCCAAGCTCCGCCATCTCCAACGAATCCGACGGCATCGAACCGACAACCACGAGCGCGGTCACCACGTGGCCCCACTTCTCATCCGGAGTGCCCAAAATCCACGCGTCCGACACGCCCTCGAAGGAACGCACCGCGCGGCGCACCGGACCCGGTGCGATCGACAGGCCACCCGACACGATCACGTCGTCCGCGCGGCCGCGCACCTCCACCGTCCCCGAAGCCCGGATAATGCCCAGGTCCCCGGTGAGCAGCCAACGGTGGCCGCCCTCGTCGAAGAAGGGGCTCTCCGCGTCCAGGTAGCGAGTCATGAGCGTCGGGCCGTGGATCGCCAGACGCGTGCGCCCGTCCCAATCCACCGCGCGTACCGACGTGCCCGGCAGGGGCTTGCCGTCGTACACGCAGCCGCCCGCCGTCTCCGTCATGCCGTAGGTGAGGTGCACCTTCAGGCCAGCCTCCGTGGCGCGTGCGAGCAGATGCTGGTTGGTCGCCGCCCCGCCCACGAGGATCGCCGCCAGCGAGCGCATCGGCCCCACGACCTCCTCGCCAGCGTCGAGGCACTGGGCGAGCTGGGTCGGCACGAGCGACAGGTAGCCGGGCATCTCATCCTGCGTGGCGCCCTGAATCGCGGGCAAGAGTGCGCGGGGGTCGAAACCTTCGGAGATGTCGACGATCTGCGGGTTCGTTTCCGCGACCGCCGCGCGCAGCAGGATCATCGCGCCCGCGATGTGGTGCGCCGGCATCGCCAAGATCCAACGGCCCGGGCCCTCCAAGGCCAGCTCGGTCGCCTTCGCCGAGGCCATGAGCGCCTCAATCGACAGGCCGACGAGGCGGGGGGTGCCCGCGCTCGACCCCGACGTCGGGACGACCAGGTCAATACCGTCGAAGAAATGCGGGTCCGCGTTGATCGCCTCGGCGAGGCCGGGGTAGCGATCCTCGGGGAAAGCCTCCTCAGGCGTCACCGCAGAACCGCGCAGCGTCGCCGGGGGCACATCCTCCGGGGCGCGCAGGACGACGACCGTGTGCGGCGCCGGATGATTCGGGTCTGCCTGGCGCTCCTCGTAGAGCTCCACGAGCTTATGAATCGACGCGTTCGCCAGAGCAACCGCGCCGATAGCGGTGCCTCCGGGCACAACGAGAAGTCGCGGCGCAGCCATGATGAGCCTCCCAAAGTCGACGGCGAACGCATATACAACCAGGATAAGCTCTTGCGTTCTCGCAGGTGGTAAGGGGCCTCGCGGCAATAATCACGTTTGTCGGTCGAAATGGCCAGATTGTGCCTAATTCCTTGTGGCAGATAACGCAGCTGAAAATTCAACGGGATTGACCCACAAGTGCACGCGAGGTTATAGGATGGCAGACGATGCTTAAAAAACTATCCCTGAAAACCAGATGGGCGATCGGCGTTGTGAGCGCCCTCGTCCTCCTCGTCGTATGCGCCGGCGTCGTCTACGCCGCCAACTACTCCGGACGCGCCCTGCCCGGCACCACCGTCGCCGGGGCCTCCGTGGCGGGCATGACCCGCGACCAGGTCGTCTCCGCGGTGAACCAGCGTGCCGACGCGACGAGCGTGACCCTGACCGTCGAAGGCAAGAACACCGAGGCCTCGCTCAACGAAGCGGGCATCACGGTCGACGCCGATGAGACCGCCGACGCCGCGATGAAGGGCTCCACGTCCCTGCCCGCGTTCGTCAGCGCCCTCTTCTCCGAGCGCGACGTTGAACCCGTCGTCACCGTCAGCGAAGAGTCGATCAAGAAGCTCGCGGCGACCGCGAACTCGACCCTCACCTCGGAAATGAAGGACGCCTCGGTGATCGTCGCCGACGACGGCGAATCCTTCACCGTCACCCCCGCGCAGAACGGCAACGGCGTATCCACCGAGGACGTGGCATCCGCCGTCAAGCAGGCGGGCGCCACCCTCACCTCCGTCACCCAGGACGTGAGCGTGCGCCAGATGGAACCCTCCATCACCACGGAGAACGCACAGGAAGCCGCCGAGAAGGCCAACGGCCTCCTCGAGACGACCATCGAAATCTCCGACGGCATCGACACCTTCACCGCCGAGCGCTCCGACAAGGTCAAGTGGGTCGAATTCCTCACGAAGGACGACGGCAGCCTCGACGCGCCCTCCATCAGCACCGTCAAAGTCGCTGACTGGGTCAACGCCCTGGCCGCCAAGACCGACGTCAAGCCCGAGAACCGCGTCGACAACGTCGACTCCTCCGGCAACGTCCTGACCGTCGCCCGCGAAGGCAAGAAGGGCCTCAAGACCAACAACACCGAGCAGATCACCAAGGACATCGTCGCCGCCATGACCGACGGCAAGGCGTACGAGGGTCTGTTCCACTACGACGACGTCGAGCCCGGCTCTGAGACCAAGCAGGTCGCCGAAGGCACCGAGAACCTGGTCTACCAGGCAGCCGAAGGCGAAAAGTGGGTTGATATCAACCTCTCCGACAACTCCGTCACCGCCTACGTCGGCGGCAAGGTCGCCGGCGGCCCCTTCTACATGGTTCCCGGCGCTCCCGAGACGCCCACCATCGTCGGCACCTTCCACGTGTACCTCAAGTACGACGTGCAGACCATGCGCGGCGAGAACGCCGACGGCACCAAGTACGAGACGGAAGGCGTCCCGTGGGTCACCTACTTCTCCGGCGGGTATGCAATGCACGGCGCCCCCTGGCGCTCCTCCTTCGGCTGGAGCGGCTACGGCGGCTCCCACGGCTGCGTGAATATGCCCGTCGACGCGGCGAAGTTCATCTACGACTGGACCGACATGGGCGACACGGTAGTCGTGCACTACTGAGGCGCGTCGCGCGCTGATCGCTGCTGAGCATTGAGGGCGGGCCGGAACCGAGGGGTTCCGGCCCGCTTTGTCGTGTCTGTGTCTGTTTCTGTGTCTGTTGCTCCGCTGGTGTTCCGGGTGCCGCTGGTGTTCCGGGCGCCGGAGGGCCCGGCCGCCCGCGAGGCTAGGCGGCCTCACTTTGTTCGGCGCCGCGCCTCGAAGCCCGCCCGTGCCCTCCGGTCCCTCCGGCGCCCTCCACACCGGCGGTGCCTGTGGTTCTGGTGTGCCCGGCCAGGTCCCGCCGCCCACGGGCACCGCAGCCAGGCCCTCCGGTCCCTCCGGCGGCCTCCAATCGGTCGGGGTGTCTGTGTGTTGCCTGGGCCTGCCGCCACCCACCGGCACGGCGGCCAGGCCCTGCGGACCCTCCGGCGCCCACCACGCCGACCGTGCCGAGCTGCTGATGTGTGGCTGGGCGTGTCGGCTCAATGTCTGGCCCGGCCCCGCCTGATCTCCGGTCGCCGCAGTTGACACTCACCAATTTCGCACGTAATTCCCCTGCGACTATTTCAAATCTTGAATGCGCATCGTTGGAATTGCAACGTTTTCTGTGTTTGTTGAAAGATCTCGTCATCGAATTACGTGCAACTTTTCAGGGTCTGTCTCCGATGCAGGCCAGTGGGCCCCGGCCGCAGGAAACGGCTACTAGCCTCGTGCTATGGGCTACTGGACTTGGATCACTGGCCCAGTCGGGTTCTGGTGAAAGAAATACCGCCCCAGTCGGGTTCCGGTGAAAGAAATATCGCCCCAGCATGGTGCTCTAGTTCGTGGCATGACGCCTCGTTGAAACAAAAACCGCCCACGCGCGCTCAAAACTGTCGAAAAGTGGTCTCTTTGAGCGTGCCGGGGCGAATAATATTTCACGGTGCCCCGGAACAACTCACGCGTGGGCGTATTTTCTTTCATCCCGGTCCTGTCTGTGGCCACCGGATTCATCAACAGTCGTCGGATTGGGGGGCGGGAAGGTCGGCGGCCGTATGTCGGGCTTCGCCTGCTGATGAGGGGCGCTGCCATGTTGGGCTGTGGAGGTCGGGGCCGGATGCCGAGACTCAAAGGAGGCCGCGTGTGCAAGAGAAATCCTCATGCTCGGCTTGTTCGATCCGCATGCGTGAATAAATTCGCCCTGCACGCGAAAAAGTGCCCAAATTGGGCGTTTTATGGCGTGCAGGGCGAGTTTTGTACCGGGTGCGGTGTTGGTGGGGGCGTGCAGGGCGAGTTTTGTACCGGTGGTGGTGTTGGTGGGGGGTGTGTTGGGTGAGTTTTGTACCGGGGTGGTGTTGGTGGGGGTGTGTTGGGTGAGTTTTGTACCGGGTGTGCCGTGGTGGACAGGTGAGTTGTGCCGCGGAGGCGCTGCTGAAGGCCCTCATGGTGCGCGTGTGGCGTGTCCGCAGTCCGTGTGGGCACTACTCGTCAGCGGGGAGAAATTTCGCATGCAATTCCCTACAAGGCATTTCAAATCATGAACATGAACCGTTGAAATTCTGTCGTTTATGGCTTGTCGGGGATGCGGGCTCTGCGGGAATTGCATGCGAGATTGTGAAAGTGATTCCGGGGCCCGCGGTGAGGGCGCAGCATGGCTTGTGATGGGTGACAGATGCACAACCGTCAGGCCGGTAGCGTGAAGCAGAAATGCGCCAGTTGGGGCACAGGCTCGCCCGGGTCTACCTGGCAGACTCGATGCAGCGCCGCAAGCGTTCGCGCTACGCAGCTCGGGATGCGATGAAGCCCTGCAAGGCGATGACGCCGGCGCCGCGCGACCAGGCCTCGTTGGAGCCGTCGGAGAGGGTGATGCGAATCGATGAGGCGCGGGGATCGCGCACCTCCGCGATGCCGGCCCGCAGGGCTTCGCCGCTCAAAGATGCGAGTGCGACGCCCTCGCCGCCGACGATCACCAGTTCCGGAGCCGTGAGCGACGCGACCAGTCCGATGAGCCTGCCGAGGGCACGTCCCGAGGCCGCCAAAATGGCGGTCACTGCGGGGTGTTTGTCGGAGGCGAGAGCGATGACATCGCTCCACTCGAGCGGGCGTCCGACAGCGGTTGACGCATCCCGGCAGATCGCGGGGGTCGTTAACATGGCCTCGGCGCAGCCCCGGTGTCCCTGTGAGCAGATGGGGCCCAGTGGGTCGAGTGGCCAGTGGCCGACGAGGCCAATGCCTGAGTCCTCGTTCTCCAGGCGTGCCCCGTTGGCGACGCACCCGTATCCCACGCCCACGCCGACCGTGATGACCGCGAAGTTGGAATGTCCGGTGCCCGACCCGAACCAGTGCTGGATCTGCGTGTAGGCGGACAGGTCGTTCGCGACGAAAGTTGGCAGGTGGGTGGCCTCGGAGACGAGGGAGGCGAGGGGGACGTTGTTCCACTTGAGGAAGGGGGCCGACTCGACGGTGCCGTCGCCGTTGACGATACCGCCGACGGCGATGCCGATCGCGTCGAGGTGGTAGGAGGAGCGCGCCCGGTGCGCAAGGTCGGCGATCGCGCGGATGACACGGACGGGGGTGAGGGATTCGAGGGGGACGCGGTAGGAGTCGCGAGGTGTCGCCTTCAAGTCGATGACGGTGGCATCGAGGGCGCTGTCCGTCAGCTTGATACCGAGGAAATAGTGCGAGGAGGGAACGACATCGAGGGGGATCGTGGGGCGGCCGGAGGTTCGCTGGGTGGCCTCGGGGACTTCGGCGAGGAGGCCGGAAGCGATGAGTTCCGTCGAGATGCGCGTCAGCGTCGCGGGGGCCAGGCCGAGGCGTCGTGCCAGCTCAGCGCGGCCGAGCGGGCCGTGGATGAGGACTTCGAGAGCGACCGCGGAAGCGAGCTCGTCTTTGGGCTGCCAGGTCATGACCATTCCTTTCTGGTGAAAGAAAGATTACATGCAAATTTCAATTTTGCCTAGCTTGTTGACAACACTAATTTTGCGTGGTGAAATTAGTGGCAAGCGGCCAATGGTGGCCGCGATCACGAGAAAGTGCACAGTGCAATGAAGCAGAAGCGTCTCCTTACCGTCGGTGTCACCCTTTTCGCTGCGGCCTCGATGCTTGCAGCCTGTGGCGGCAACACAGCCGACCAGTCATCGTCTTCCGGATCCGGCTCCTCGACCGTCGAACTCACCCTGTGGGGCACGTACGGCGCGGGCTCCAACAGCGCCCAGAAGGACGCGCTGGAGAAGGAAATCATCCCCGCGTTCGAGAAGGCGAACCCAGGAATCACCATCAAGTACGTCGACATGCCCTACGACGGCCTCAAGCAGAAGCTCACGACCGGCGCCGCGGCCGGGGAACTGCCCGACCTGATCCGTACCGACCTCGGTTGGAATGCGCAGTTCGCGAAGCTGGGTGTCCTCAAGCAGCTCGACGGCAACATGCCGAACTACGACGCGCTCGCGTCCAAGGTCTACCCCGGGCCTGCTCGGCACGACCCTGTACAACGGCCACCACTACGGCCTGCCCCTGGACACGAACACGCGCGTGCTCATCTCCAACCCCGATGCCCTCGCTAAGCTCGGCGTCGATAAGGCCCCCGAGACCTTCGAAGAGCTCAAGGACCTCGCCGCCAAGGCGAAGGACGCGGGTGGCTCGGTCTACGCCTTCGCCGATGGGGACATCTCGCAGTGGAACATCATGCCGTGGATCTGGAGCGCGGGCGGCGACATTTCCGACCCCGAGCAGACAAAGGCCTCGGGCTACCTGGACTCCGATAAGTCCGTGGCCGGTGTCCAGTTCCTCGTGGACCTGTACCAGCAGGGGCAGATTCCCAACGCGATCATCGGCAACGAGGGCGCGACCAAGACCCAGGACGGCATGCCGAACGGCGAGTACGTGACGATCCTCGACGGCCCGTGGATGGATCAGATCTGGGCGGGCTCGTACCCGGACTTCAAGCCCAACTACTCCAAGGTTCCCGCCGGAGAGGGTGGATCGATCTCGGTCGTTGGCGGCGAGTCCATCGTCATCACGGAACAGACCAAGGATCTTGAGGCCTCGTACAAGTTCCTCGAGTTCACGCAGTCGCGCGAGTTCCAGCTGCCAATGAGCAAGGCCGGCCAGATGACGGTCGTCGCCGAGTACGCGGCCGAGGAGGCCAAGGCGACGCCGGGCACCAAGATCTTCTCCGAGCAGCTCAAGACCGCGAAGTCTCGCCTCTCCATCCCCGACGCCGGGAAGGTCGACGAGATCCTCAAGACCGAGCTGACCCCCGCCTTCGAAGGCAAGGTGACCGTCAAGGAAGCCTTGACCAAGGCCGCGCAGCAGATCGACCCGCTCCTGAGCGCCGCCAAGTAACCCGGCGCCGCTCCACTCACCGGGCCCGGCCCCCACGCGCGGGGCTGGGCCCGGGAAAGGACAACTCATGAGCACCCCCACCGCGCACGAGGCCGCGGAGCCTCTGGCGCGTCGGCGTTCCTCCCGGAGGAACCCGGTGGCCCCCTACCTCTTCTTGGCCCCGGGCATGATCCTGTTCGCCCTGTGCATCCTGTACCCCATGGTGCGTTCGGGGCAGATGAGCTTTTACGACTGGAACATCGTGAAGGGCTCGAACTCGGACTTCGTCGGCCTGGACAACTATGTCAAGGCCTTCCACGACCCATCCTTTTGGACCGGTCTGGGTAACTCCGGGATCTACATGGCTCTGACGGTGCCCCCGCAGATCATCCTCGGCCTTGCCGTGGCGATGCTTTTGCGCTCGAAGGCGCCCCTCCAGCCCCTGTTCCGGGTGCTCTACTACCTGCCCGTGGTCACGTCCTGGGTGGTCGTGTCCCTGCTTTTCAAGTACCTGTTCGCCGACCAGGGGCTCATCAACTACATGCTGGGCAGCGCGCACCTCGGCGCGGGGGACACCTCGTGGCTGTCGAACCGCTGGACCGCCATGATCGCGATCTGCGCGCTGGGCGTGTGGAAGGGGATCGGCTGGTCGATGATGATCTTCCTCGCCGCCCTCCAGGGGGTGCCGAAGGAGCTGGAGGAGGCCGCCCTCGTCGATGGGCGAACTGGTGGCAGCGCTTCAAGGCCGTGACCGTTCCGGCGATCTGGCCGGCCACCGTCTTCGTCATCGTCATGCTGGTCATTGGTGGGCTCAACGTCTTCACGTCGGTGCTGCTCATGACGAAGGGTGGTCCCAATGGCCAAACCGAGGTGCTGCTGACCTACATGTACCGCCTGGCGTTCTCCGACCTCAACTTCGGGTATGGCTCGGCGATCGCCGTCGTCCTGACGATCCTCGTGTTCATCATTTCGATTGTTCAGCTCAAGGTGCTGAACCGTGACGATGAGAGGGCGGGAGCATGAGCACGCCACGCAAGACCATGCGCGCTGCGGGTTCGTCCCTGCGCTTCGTCGTCCTGACGGTGGGCGCGATCGTCATGATCCTGCCCTTCGCCTACATGGTGTCGACGGCCTTCAAGCCGCAGGCTTACGTCCTGGAGACGCCCCCGAAGTTCATCCCCGACCCGGGCACGGTCGACAACTTCGTGCAGGCGTGGACGACGCAGGATTTTTCCCGCTACGCCCTGAACTCGGCGTTCGTGTCCGTGACCTCGACGGTGCTGGCCGTGTGGCTCTCATCCATGATGGCCTACGCGTTCGCGCGCTTCGACTTCCCGGGCAAGGAGTGGTTCTTCCGCGCCCTGCTCCTCGGCCTCATGATCCCCTCGATGATGCTGATCATTCCGCAGTTCGTGCTCACCAAGCAGCTGCACCTCATCGATAACCTGTGGGCTCTCGTGCTCTTCTACGTCTCGGGGAACCTGGCGCTCAACACGTTCCTGCTGCGCAGTTTCTTCGAGGGGATCCCGCGCGAGCTTGACGAGGCCATGGAAGTCGATGGCGCAAACGTGTGGACCCGCTACTGGCGCCTCGCGATGCCGCTGGCCAAGCCCGCGCTCGCGACGACAGTGATCTTCACCTTCCTGGCGACCTGGGACGAGTTCGCGTGGGCCCTCACGGTCATTTCGACGGAAACGAAACGCACCCTCCCGATCGCCATTCAGCTGTTCCATGGGCAAAACTCCACCCAGTGGGGGCTCGTGTTTGCCGCGTCCCTCATCGCGATCCTTCCCGTCATCGTCGTGTACCTGATCTTCCAGCGTCACTTCGTCGCGGGCCTGACCGCAGGAGCCGTGAAAGGATGACTCCCTTGCTCCTCCCCACTCAATCCATCTATCTGCCCGGCCAGGCGATCCTTGTCGAGGCCTCCCACCCGGGCGACCTCGTCGTCACCCACCTGGGCGAGCGCGTGCGCGTGGTTCCCTGCGCAGGCCCCGGCCTCGTCGATCTGGGAGAGCTGAGCGTCGGCGGGTACGGCGTTGCCCAGCCGTCGACGGGCGCGTCGAGCGCCGTGCAGTGTGCGCGTCGGCGTCGGACCGACTGCGCTACGGTTTCGTCGCCTCCTTCCGCCCGGGAAAGGACGTCGAGGCCGTGGCCCGTTTTGCGCGTCGCCTGCACCTGACCGGCATCCAGTTCTACGACTGGGCGTATCGGCACGCCGACCTGCTGGGCGGGGGAGAGGAATACCTCGACGCGCTGGACCAGCCGATTTCCCTGGCGACCGTGCGCGCCCTCATCGAGGCGCTGCGGGCGGTGGGCACGCGGTCGATCGGATACGCGGCCGTGTACGGTGTCGGAAATGACGAATGGGAGCAGTGGGAGGACGCGGCCCTGCTGGATGCGACGGGGGGAGCCCTACTCGCTCGCCGACTTCCTGCGCATCGTCGACCCCGCCCACCCGCGCTGGCTTGAGCACTTCGCGGCAGACGTCGCGGCCAGCGCGCGCGAGGTCGGCTTCGACGGCTTCCACCTCGACCAGTACGGCTACCCGAAGACGGCCGTCCGCCCCGACGGCGAGATCGTCGACGTGGCCACCTCCTTCGACACCCTCATTCGAAGGGTGCGCGAGGCGGTGCCGGACGCGACGCTCGTGTTCAACAACGTCAACGATTTCCCCACGTGGTCTTCGCCGGCGGCCCCTCAGGATGCGGTCTACATCGAGCCCTGGAAGCCCGTCACCACGTACGAGGCCCTGGCCCGCGTTGCGACGAGGGCGCGCCTCGTCGCGGGTGGTAAACCCGTCGTCCTGGCGGCCTATCAGTCCATCTACGACACGGCCGCCCGGGACGTGGCCGACGCGTCGACACGCCTGACGATGGCGACGCTCTTCTCGCACGGTGCCACCCAGCTCCTCGCTGGAGAGGATGGCCGCCTCCTCGTTGACCCGTACTACGTGCGCAACATGCCCGCCGAGGACGAGACCCTCGACATGCTCGCGAACTGGTACGACTTCCTCGTCGCGAACGACGAGATCCTCGTGGACCCCGGTATCGTTGACGTGACGGCCTCGTACGTGGGCGAGTACAACGGGGATATCGACGTGTCCTTCGATGCGGCGCCCGTGTGCTGGGAGGCCGCCCCGGGATGCGTGTGGCGGCGCGTCACCCGCGCGGGCGACGCCCTGGTTGTCCACCTCATCAACCTGGTGGGTCAGTCCGACACGGTGTGGGATGGCCCCCACCGCCCGGTGATCGCGCTGCGAGGCGGTACGCTGCGTCCCAAACCCCTGTTCGGGCGCGTGCCGCGGGTGTGCGCAGCGGATCCCGACGCGGGCTCGACCCTCATCCCCCTGGACGTGCGCATCGTGGACGGCCAGGCACTCGTTTCCCTCCCCGACCTCAACGTATGGCAGGTGCTCCATGTTCTTCTGTAACGACGCGCTGAACCCCACAGGCAACGGCCTGTGCCCCGACGAGTGGTGGAAGGGCGCGGTCGTCTACCAGATCTACCCGCGCTCCTTCAAGGACTCCAACGGCGACGGCTTCGGTGACCTTGAGGGCATCCGTTCCAAGCTCGACTACCTGAAGTCCCTGGGCGTGGACGTCCTGTGGCTGTCGCCGATCTACGCCTCCCCGCAGGCGGACAACGGCTACGACATCGCCGACTACTACGACATCGACCCCATGTTCGGCACGCTGTCGGACTTCGACCGCCTGCTGGAGAGCGTCCACGAGAGGGGCATGCGCCTCGTCATGGACCTGGTCGTCAACCACTCTTCCGACGAGAACCCGTGGTTCGTCGAGTCGCGCTCCTCGCGGGAAAATCCGAAGCGCGACTGGTACATCTGGCGCGATCCGCGGCCCGGGTTCGTGGGCGGCGAGGCCGGGGCTGAGCCCAACAACTGGGAGTCCTTCTTCTCCGGCTCGGCCTGGGCGTGGGACGAGGCCACGGGCCAGTACTACCTGCACCTGTTCCACAAGAAGCAGCCCGACCTGAACTGGGACAATCCCGAGGTGCGTGCCGCCGTCTACGAGATGATGAACTGGTGGCTCGACCGCGGCGTCGACGGCTTCCGCATGGACGTCATCAACCTGATCTCGAAGGAGCCGGGCCTGCCCGACGGCGTCGTCTACCCCGGGCGCGCGTGGGGTGAGGGCTTCCCGCACTTCTCCGAAGGCCCGCACCTGCATGAATACCTCGCCGAGATGCGTCGAGAGGTGTTCGATGGACGCAGCGGCACGATGACGGTCGGCGAGTGCCCCGGCGTGCGCCGCGACAACGTCTTGCTGTACACGGACCCGGCCCGGCGCGAGCTTGACATGGTGTTCCAGTTCGACCACGTCGACCTCGGCCTCGAAGCGGGGAAGTTCCACCCGCGCCCGCTGCGTCCCGGCGAACTCGCCGACTGCTTGAGTGCCTGGCAGGAGGCCCAGGGCGAGGTCGGTTGGAACAGCCTCTACCTGGACAATCACGACCAGCCGCGCGCCGTCAGCCGCTTCGGCGATGAGGCCCACCGGTACGAGTCGGCGACGGCCCTGGCCACGGCCCTGCACATGCTGCGTGGCACGCCCTACGTGTACCAGGGCGAGGAACTCGGCATGACGAACGGCGTCTTTGGTGGCATTGAGGACTACCGCGACGTCGAGGCCCTGCGCTACTACAACGAGGCAGTGGCAGCGGGGGAGAGCCCCGAGTCAGTCCTGGCGGGCCTGGCGCTCACCGGCCGCGACAACGCGCGCACCCCCGTCCAGTGGGACGCGGGGCCGAACGCCGGCTTCACGGAGGGCACCCCGTGGATCGGCGTCACCCCGAACTACACGGAGATCAACGCCGCCTCCCAGGTTGACGACTCGTCCTCCGTGTACGCCTACTACCGCGCGCTCGCGGACATCCGCCACGGCCTGCCCGTCATCGCGGTTGGCGCATACGAGCGCATCGCGACCCCCTCGCCCGCTGTTTTCGCCTACCGGCGCACTCTCGGCGAGGCCGTGGCAACCATCCTCGTCAACCTCTCCTCCGAGCCCGCATCCCTCGGTGACGCGGCGCGCGGGGTGAGCGGGGATCTCCTCCTGGCCAACCGCGACCTGCCCGAGGAGGACCGGGGAGTCCCGGAAACCCTGGACCCGTGGGAGGCGCGTGTCTATCTCGCGTGAGACTGGCGGAACCCCGGGATCGGTGATTCCCGGGGCTCCGTGTGGGGGCTGCCTGACGAGCACAGCTGCCTGATGAGCAGCTGCTGATAGGCGAGGCCTCAGTAGTAGTAGGGGTAATCCTCCCAGCGGGGGGCGCGGTGCTCGAGGAAGGCGTCGCGCCCCTCTTGGGCCTCGGCCGTCATGTAGGCCATGCGCGTGGCCTCGCCCGCGAAGACCTGCTGGCCGGCCAGGCCGTCGTCGGCCAGGTTGAAGGCGAACTTGAGCATGCGGACGGCCTGCGGGGACTTCGTCGCGATGGTCGCGGCCCACTCAAGGGCGGTCTCCTCGAGCTGGGCGTGCGGGACGGCGCGGTTGATGATGCCCCAACGTTCGGCGGTGAGAGCGTCGTAGCGCTCGGCGAGGAAGAAGATCTCGCGCGCACGCTTATCCCCGGCCTGGCGGGCCAGCAGCGCCGAGCCGTAACCCGCGTCAAAAGACCCCACGTTCGCGTCCGTCTGCATGAAGGCCGCGTGCTCGATGGAAGCCACCGACAGGTCAGCGACCACGTTGAGGGAGTGACCGCCGCCGGCCGCCCATCCGGGGACGGCCGCGATGACGACCTTCGGCATCGTGCGGATGAGGCGCTGGACCTCCAGGATGTGCAGGCGCCCGGCGCGCGCGGGGTCGATCTGCTCGCGGCGCTGGGCGGTGGCCGCCTCGGGGTCCGCGCCCTCGACCTCGTAACGGTAGCCGTCGCGGCCTCGGACCCTCTGGTCGCCGCCCGAACAGAAGGAGTATCCGCCGTCGCGCGCCGAGGGGCCGTTGCCCGTCAGGATGACGGCCGCGACCGAGGAGGTCTGGCGCGCGTGGTCGAGCGCGCGGTACAGCTCGTCGACCGTGCCGGGGCGGAAGGCGTTGCGGATGTCGGGGCGATCAAAGGCGATGCGCACGACCGGCATGTCGGCCCCCCTCGGGGCGGCCGTCGGCCTCGGGGCCGCGCGAGATGCCGCGGTGGTAGGTGATGTCTGTGAAGTCGAAGCCCTCGACCTCACGCCAGCGGGTCGGGTCGAAGGTGTCGGACACGAAGGGGAGAGCGCTCATGTGTCGGATTCTAATCGACGAGGCAGTGTCGGGCGCCGGGGTGTGCGCGCTCGAGAGGGATGGCGGCGTTGTCGGCGCACCTGGGACGAAGGGCATGCGTGGGGACATGGGGCGCGCAACCTAACCAAACGGAACAAAGTCTGCTGTGCAGTAACCGTTCTATATGCCGTCTAGACAGTCGGGAGTGTGCGCTGTGAGACGTGCCCACTTTCCATGCGTTCAACCACCCTGGAGAGTCTGTCACTTTGTGGGACTTACTGCGCAATTGGTTACAAGTTGAAGTGTGTAAGATTTGTCGATAGTGCGAGGTTGCGCGATAATATTACCGGTAAGTAAGGAGAGTTCTCGTGAATGCAGCGCAGCAACCGACGCTCATGCGTATCCCCATGCGCACCTTGAGTCGCCAAACGCGTTACGCCCTCGAAGGCGTCGACGACATATTGGTCTATAAGGTAGCGATGACGACGCGTTTCCGCGGCGTGACGCGCCGCGAGGGCCTGCTTCTGCACGGTCATGCCGGGTGGGGAGAGGCCGCGCCCTTCTGGAACTATGACGATCTGGAGTCCTCGCGCTGGCTGGCAGCCGCTCTCGAGTCCGCTCGACGTTTCCCGCCCGTGCCGCGCCGCAAATTCGTGCCCGTCAACGTCACTGTCCCCGTCATCTCTCCCGAAGAGGCCTACGAGCGCGTCAAGGCGTCGGGTGGATGCGCCACCGCCAAGATCAAGGTCGCGGAACCCGGCGTGAGCCTGAGCCGTGATTGTGCGCGTATCGCTGCCGTCGCCGACGCCCTGCGCGAGACGGTCGGCGGGCAGGCCATGATTCGCCTCGACGCCAACGGCGCGTGGGAGGTCGACGAGGCCCGAACAGCTATTCCCGCGATGGCAGCCGCCGCCGGTGTGGTGCCCATCGAGTATGTGGAGCAGCCCTGCCTGACGGTCGACGAGCTGGCGGAGGTCCGCCGCTCGGTGGACGTTCCCATCGCCGCCGACGAGTCGATCCGCCGCGCGGAAGACCCCCTCGAGGTCGCCCGCAAGGAGGCTGCCGACGTGGTCATCATCAAGGTGGCACCTCTCGGAGGCGTGCGCGCCGCGCTGCGAGTGGCCCGTAAGAGCGGGCTCGGAGTAGTGGTCTCCTCCGCCCTCGAGACGTCCGTCGGCTTGTCTGTCGGCGTCGCCGCGGCTGCCGCTGTGCCCGGTGTGCCCCGGGCGGCTGGCCTGGCCACGGCCTCGTTACTGGTGGGAGACGTGACCGAGCCTCTGATTCCTGACCGTGGCCGCCTGCCGGTGGGGCGCCTCGAGCCCGACCAGGAGCTCATCGATCGCACTCCGGTCGACGGCGACCTCGTCTCCCGCTGGGGCATGCGCCTCGAAGGCATGGCTGAGCATCTGGGGGCGGGCTCCCGGTAGGCTGGGCCTATGCCCTCCGTCGATACCGCCAGCGCCATCCTTTCGTCTCTGGATGCCCTTGGCGTCACGCACATCCTGTACTGCCCAGGTTCGCGCTCCGCGCCTTTCGCCTACGCCCTCGAGGCGGGCTCTTTCGGCGGGGACGCGCGCGCCGTCCTGGATGAGCGCGGCGCTGGATTCGCTGCCGTCGGCCTGGCTCGGACCGGGGCCCTGCCCGCCATCGTCGTCACCTCGGGAACCGCCGTCGCCGAACTCGCGCCCGCGGTCCTCGAGGCCTCCCACGCGCGCCTGCCGCTCCTCCTCCTGACGGCCGACCGCCCCGGCGAGCTGCGAGGCGTCGGAGCGTCCCAGGCGACCGACCAGTCCGGCTTGTTCGGCGGACACGTGCGCGCGAGCGTGGACCTGGAGCCGCAGGAGGCCTCCCGTGCCCTCGTCGGGCAGCTGACCCGCGCGGTTGCCGCCGCGTGCGGAGCGCCCGCCGGAGCCCCGGGACCCGTGCAGATCAACGTCGCCTTCCGTGACCCGCTCACGCCCGTTCGCCCCGCATCGGACTCTGGAGACGAGGCCTTGGCTTCGTTCATCCCTCGCCCGACCCGGGTGCTGCGCGCCCACGCGGAACCCGAGTGCTGGGAGGACATGGTTGGCTCTGCCAGTGCCGGGCTGATCGTTGCGGGCGAGGGTGCGTCGTCGCGCGCCCGCGAGTGGTCCCGCGCCTCGGGCTTCCCGCTGCTCGCGGAACCGGCGTCGGGTGCGTGGAAGAACGGGGGAGTGGTTCCCTTCGAGCAATCCCTCGTGGCTTCGTCGCTGGGACGTGAGGTCGACACGGTCGTCGTCACCGGGCGCCCGACCCTGTCGCGCCCGATTCAGGCCCTGCTCGCGCGCCCCGACGTGCGCGTCGTCGTCGTTGACCCGCACAGCCCGTGGGTGGACCTCTCGGGCAACGCCTCGGTCGTTGTTGCCGACCTCGAGCCTGCCCGCGAGCCGATCAGTGCTGCTCAGGCCGAGTGGGCCGCTCGCGTGCGCGACGCCGCTCGCGACGCAGGCGAGCGCATCGACTCCCTGCTTGCGTCTGGCTCCGGACGGACGATGATCGACCTCGCACGAGCCGTCGCCTTGTCCACGAGCGGGCCCCTCGTCCTCGGCGCTTCGAATCCCGTGCGCGCCTTCGACCTGGGTATTTCCTCGCTGGAGGGGCGCGTCGTCCACTCCAACCGGGGCCAGGCCGGCATCGACGGCACCATCGCGACCGCCGTCGGCATCGCCCTGGGCTCCGGGTGCGCGGGCGAGGCATCGGCCCCCACGGGCGAGCGCGTCACCGCCGTCATGGGTGACCTCACGGCCTGCCACGACGCCTCCTCCCTCGCCATGGCTTCGAGCGTGGGAGTGAATCTTGACATCGTCGTCGCCGACGATCAGGGAGGCGGCATCTTCGCCACCCTCGAACACGGGCGCGCCGCCAGCCCTGAGGCCTACGACCGGTGGTTCGGCGTCGCCCAGGCGGTGGACTACGAGGCGCTCGCAGTCGCGTACGGTGTGGCCTTCGCGCGAGCCGAAACACCCGCGCAGCTCGCTCAACTGCTGGCGACCGGCGAGGCCGGCCCACGCCTCGTCCATGCCCCCGTCGAGCGCGCCGCGCACCTGTACCCGGCGCTCCGCGACGTGCTCTCCTGAGGAGGGAGCGCGTTCGCTGTGAGGTTAACGGTTTGCAGGAAACTTCCAGGACGCTTTCAGTAGCCCTTTGAGGAAACGGCCCATACTGGTGGACAGATAACGAACTGACACCAGAGGAAACCATGACTCAGCCTGATATTCCGGCCCGCGACGCCGACTCGTCGCGCGACGCCGACGCGGCCTCGACCCCCAGCTACCCGCAGCGCTCGACGGCTCAGGACTACTCGGCCACCCAGGAGCTTCCCTTCGCGCAGGACGCCACGCGCGAGATGCCTTCTGCCGCGACGATCCCCGCGCCGCCCGCAGGTGCGGTTCCGCCGGCCTCTGCACCGGCGGCCCCCGCCCCTCTGCCCAGGAAGCACCCGAGGCCTCCGCCCAGCAAGCCCCCGCCTCCGGCGGCACGTACTCCGCTCCCACTGGGGAGCCCTACGGCGGATACGCGGCCCCGGCCTCGCCGGAGACGCACGCGACGCCCACCGTCATCGTGACGAAGAAGGGCCCGGGCTGGGTCGCCCTCCTCGGCGCGATGCTCCTAACCATCGGGCTGACGCTTGGCGCCGTCTTCTACGCACGCCCGGCGATGCTGCGCGCGTCCACACCCACGAACCTCAACGGGGGAACGGTGGCCACCGTGCCCGCCTCGAACAGCTCCGGGACGGACTGGACGGACGTTGCCGCCGCCGTGTCACCCGCCGTCGTGACCATTCAGGCGCAGGGCGCTTCCTCGGGCGGCACCGGCTCCGGCGTCGTCTACGACGCGCAGGGCGACATCGTCACCAACTACCACGTCATCGCGTCCGCCCTCGGCGGTGGACAGATCCAGGTGACCCTCGCCGATGGGCGCCTCTACGCCGCTTCGATTGTCGGCCACGATAAGACCACCGACCTGGCCGTCATCCGCCTGGAGAACCCGCCATCGGACCTCACCGTCGCGCGTTTCGCCTCCTCCGCGAACCTCGAGGTCGGCGCCCCCGTCATGGCGATCGGCGCGCCCCTGGGCCTGTCGAACACGGTGACGACCGGCATCGTCTCCGCGCTCAACCGCCCCGTTGAGGTTTCCGTGGACGAGGACTCCTCGTCGCAGGATTCGACCCAGGCGTCCTCGGACCTCGTGGTCACGAACGCGATCCAGATCGACGCGTCGATCAACCCCGGTAACTCGGGCGGCCCGCTTTTCGACGCGACCGGCGCGGTCATCGGCATTAACTCCTCGATCAAGTCGCTCTCCTCGTCCTCCGACGGGCAGGCGGGTTCGATCGGCCTGGGCTTCGCGATCCCCTCCGACCTGGTCGTGTCCATCGCGGATCAGCTCATCGCCTCCGGCAGTGCCTCGCACGGCATGCTCGGCGTGACCGTCAAGGCGGCGACCACGACCGTCGGCTCCGACACCTACGTGGGTGCCGAGGTCCAGGACGTCTCCGCAGGTTCCGGCGCCTCCGCGGCGGGCATCCGCGCCGGCGACGTCATCGTCAAGGTCGAAGGCCAGGAAGTGACCAGCCCCAAGCAGCTGATCGGCTACGTGCGCCGCTACAAGGCTGGCGACACCGTCACCATGACGATCGTGCGCGACGGGCAGACGCAGGACGTGTCCGTGCGGATTCAGTGAGCTGCGTGTGTTGCGCGTGCGCTGACGAGGCCCGCTGTCCCTGTCAGGGGCGGCGGGCCTTTGCGTGTCGACGAGTCGTTCAGACCCCGAGGGCGTCCAGGAGCGGGCGCATCTTCGCTTCGGTCTCGGCCAACTCGGCGTCCGGGTCGGAGTCCGGCATGATGCCGGCACCAGCGAAAAGGCGCAGGCGCGTGCCCGACGTGAGCCCACAGCGCAGCGCGATCGCAAACTCGCCGTCCCCGGCCGTATCCACCCATCCCACGGGCCCCGAGTAGCGGCCGCGCTCGGTGTCTTCCAGCTCCTCGATGAGGCGCATCGCCGCGTCGCGTGGAGTGCCGCACACGGCGGCCGTCGGATGCAAGGCGGCCACCAGATCGAGCAGATGCGCCGACCCCAAGCGCGCGTGAACGTCCGTCGCCAGGTGGACGACGTTGGGCAGCGACAGGAGGAACGGCCCCTGAGTCATCACCGAGGTACACAGCTGCGTCAGGATTGACGACACGGACTCGGAAGCCAGGTCGTGCTCGCGCAGATCCTTCGCGCTCGACGCGAGCATCTCGCCCTCGCCGGGCTTGCACGTGCCCGCCAGGACACGCGAACTCGCCGTGCCGCCCGAGGCCGCGATCAGCATCTCCGGGGACGCGCCCACCAGCGAATCCACGCAGAAACGCCACGTCGACGGATACAGGTTGCTCAGGCGCTCAAGCAGGAAACGATCGTCGAATCCGTGGGCGCACCGCACCGTCATATCGCGCGCCATGACGGCCTTGTCGGCGGCGCCATCGCGCAGGCGCTGCGCCATCGCTCGCACGGAGTCTCGCCACTGGCCCCGCGACATCGACCCGTGTCCAAACGTCAGGGATTCCGGCACGCGCGGGGCGGGCCTCGCCTCGGCCAGGGCCTCATCAACAGCCGCCAGCGGATCCGGGGCGTCCCCGATGCCCGCGGTGATCGCCCAGCGGGCCCCGGCCTCGTCGATGAGAGTCAGCGCGGGCACGAAGGCGACCGAGCGGGCGGGGGAGCGGAACGCGAAGGACGCAAAGAGAACGGGGGAAGGCGCGCCGTCGGTGGACGAGGCCGGGGCGGCCTCCCACGCGCGGCGCACGTCGGCGATCGCACCCGGGGTCGCGGACTCGATCGTGAGCGCCCGTCCCTGGCCGATCATCTGGCGACGCTCACCCAGCCAGGCGGCGCCGCCGGAGTCGGGAAGCAGGGACGTCAGTGAGCAAGTAGACCCCGGGTGCTGCGGGGGTAGGACCAACGCCCGAAAGGCGAGGCGCGAGCATCCGAAGTCGTTGTGCATGGGTTCCATGGTAGGAGCAGGGGCGGCGGCGCGCTGGAAGACGTGCGAGTATTGACGCATGACTGAATCCCCGCGCGCGCGGACCTGAACAAGGATCCCGAAGAGATCGCCTCGATGTTTGACTCCCTCGCCTCGCGATACGACGTGATGGATGCGCTGATGACGGGCGGTTTGGACAGGGTGTGGATGACCGCCCTGCGTAAGGCCGTCGCCCCGCACCCCGGCGAACGCATCCTCGACCTGGCGGCCGGCACCGGCGCGTCGTCGGCCGCGCTGGCCAAGGGCGGCGCCGAGGTCGTCGCCTGCGACCTGTCCGAAGGCATGATCGAGGTTGGCCGTGAGCGCCACCCCGAGATCGAGTTCGTGCATGGCAACGCCATGGACCTGGACTTCGAGGACGGCTCCTTCGACGCGGTCACCATCTCCTGGGGCCTGCGCAACATCCCGGATCCGCAGCTCGCGCTGCGCGAGATGGCGCGCGTCGTGCGCCCCCGCGGCCGCCTCGTGGTCCTGGAGTTCTCCACCCCGCCCTCGCGCGTCTTCCGCGGCATGTACAACGTCTACCAGTCGACCGTCATGCCGGCGATCGCCCGCCTGGCCTCCACGAACGATGGTGCCTACGACTACCTGGTCGAGTCGATTCGCGCGTGGCCTGCCCAGGAGGAGCTCGGCCGCATGATCGCCGCGAACGGCTGGAGCGAGGTCGAGTACCGCAACCTCACCGGCGGCATCGCCTGCATGCACCGCGCGGTCAAGCCGCTGCCGTAAAGCGTGAACGACGAGGCCGGGGCCCCTTGTGTGGGGTCCCGGCCTCTCGTGTTGGCCGCGGAAGACGTCGGCGCGCTCGCGGGTGGTGCGTGGGCGTGCGCCCACGTGCGGGTGACGCAGCCGCCCCGCCCCGGCCTCGTTGTTAGTCCTTCGGCGCGCGGCCCCGGGCCAACTTCCCCAGGCCCAGGTAGCCGGGCAGCGGCTTGTCCATAGTCTCGTTCGCGAAGGCGACCGACGGCCCCTTCGGTAGGGGATTGACGACCCGGATCGCGGCGGTGAGCTTCTGCGCGGAGTTGTTCGACCGGTACTGTGCGGGCAGCGGTAGCCGCGCGGTCACCCTCCCCGTCTGTCCCGGGAGTATCGAAGGCAGGGTGGACTCGATGCTCTGGCTGGCCACGACCTTATTGTTCTCATCGACCAGGACGACCTCGAGCGGCCACGTCGCATAGAACGGGGCGGATCCCGTGTTCGCGATGTCGACGGCCACGGTGGCCTTCGCTCCGTGATACGTCGCCGACGTGCGGGTGGCCTGCAGCGTGTAGCCCATGGCGGCGCTCGCGGCCTTGGCGCGCGTCAGATCGTCGCCCGTGTAGCCGGCCGTGAAAGCCTTCTGGTTGATCAGCCACGTGGCGTGCGCGCCCTGAATCGATTCGAGAGCCTTGTAGTCGCCTTCAGGGTCCATGTTTGGGCAGTTGATCGGCTGGGAGAAAATGCATGTCTGAATGGGCGGGTAGAGCTCGCCACCGATCGGAGCGTGCTGCCAGGCGTCCGCTTCGCCTGCTTTTTCAGCTTGGGAATGAAGTGCCAGCTGACCCCCTCAAGGGTCGCGTATCCGAAGGAATCATCGTGGTAGCCCATGCCGTGAGCCTTCGTGGCCTCGGTGGGGTAGCGGTTCTGGATGAAGGTCTCGTCGAAGGCGTCGTCCCAGGCCTCGACGAGCTGGGCGCGGAACGCGTCGGAGGGCATCCAGTTGATGCCCGTCGGGTTTTGGGAGCTAACCGCGCCATTGTAGGGGTAGGTGTGCTCCTCGCCCCAGAAACCGTACAGGCCGGCGGTGATGTAGCCGAGGCGCGGATCCCCGTCGTACTTATCGCCCAGGGCTGCGACGAAGTGCAGGAACATCTGCTGGACGTTCGGGTCGTCGTAGTTGGGGGAGAAAGACTTCTTCTTGTTGCCGTCGAAGTCGTACGTGCGGCTCGTGTTCGTACCGCCGTCGATGAGGTATTGGGGCAGCGCTGAGGATTCGCCCGGGTTATCGACGTAGAAACGAATGATGGCCTGGTGTCCGCGCGCCGCGATGGAATCGAGCATGGCGTCGACGGAGCTGAAGTCGTAGGTGTCGGGGCCGGTGACGACATCCTTGAGCGGGAAGACCGCCCATTCGAGCGTGTAGGGCAGCGCGCCCTGTGCGAGCACGGGGTTACCGCCGGGGGCTGGCGCCCACGGCATGAAGCCCTTCATCGGGTTCGACACGGGGGCAGGGGCTTCCTTGAGGGTGGTCCACTGGGCGGTGGCGGCCGACGAGGCCGTGGCCGGCAGGGTGGCACACGCCAGTCCTGCGGTCGCCGCGAGAGCGATGGTGATGCGAGTAAAAGTTCTCATCGCGAGGTCCTTTCAGTCTGTACTGCGGCTGGGGACAGGAGCGGCGTGGGCGCGTCGCGTGGAGCCTGTGTGTGCGACGGTGCAGTGACGTGCGAGCTAGAGCTCCACAGGTGTCAAGTGAATCATTATCTCGATGAAGCTCGCAAGATTACGGCAAAGTGTGCGAGTAAGTGATTATGTGACAAATGATTAGTTGTAAATTCTGTGCATCTTTGCAGTGTTGGTGCCGTGGTCCTGGGGGCGCTGCCGCGGTGTGGCCTGATATGACCGAGGCCGGGGCCCTGGGTAGGGTCCCGGCCTCGAGTGCCTGGCGCGCTCGTCACCGCGTGCGTCTAATTAATTCCGTGGCGTTCAACGGCCCACGTGCCATCGTCCTGCAGTCGCAGGAAGACGACCTCGCGCCCCTTTACGGGCTCCAACGAGTCGTCGGAGTAGTTGCGCAAGTAGTAGACGTTTCCGTACCAGCGCGTCGGGTCAGTGTTCGGCTGCTGCCCATGGTTGTTGCTGCCCGTGATGGTGACAGTCGTGTGGGCGCGGTTGGCCAGGAGCGGCAGGAACTCGCCCTGTCCGTGTTCCTCATCCGGTGTCTTCGTGTGGTTGCTTGCCAGTTCTGGCACCTCGTACACGCTCGCCCGGATGTATGCGTAGGCGTTGGTCTTGTCGCGCGAGGCGTCCCAGACGTTGCGCGTGATGACGTAGGCCCTGGCGACGGCCTCGGGATCGGTGCGGTCCACCTCGCGCGGGTCGGGGAGGAGGTCGGGGAGCCACTGGACCGATCCGGGATATAGGCACGTGCCGAGCGGCGTGGGGGAACCGTCCTCGCACGCAGGCGTGGTCGGTGTTGCTTCGGTCGGTGTCGGGGTGGCTGCGGAGGCTCCAGCTTCTTGGGTTGGGGCCTGGTCCGAGGAGGATTGCGCGGGCGATTGTGCGGACTGTGCCTGGTTATCTGCGTTGGGCTGGCGCGAGCCACAGGCTGTACCCGTGATCGTGAGGGTAAGGACCGCTACTGAAGCGATGCTGATGAGGGTGCGTCGTGGATACCTGCGGGTATGAGTCTGTTCTTCTGAGCCCATGCATGCTCCCCTTCAGTGTGTATGTGTCGAGGTTCGTCGCGCGTGTTCTGTGTTGGATGCGTGAGTATTCTCCACCATTGCCGTTCGCTGTGGCGCTGGTCATCGTATCGGATTGTGTGAGGGTGTCGCGCGGGCTCGTCTCGGTGTGCGTGACGCCCGGTGTGACGAGGCTACGGCCACCATTTACGACAAAGTTCCCTTGCGCAAATGGGTGCTATGAGCGTGGCTTGTCCGGGCCTCGTTCGTTGAGATTCCGGGAAAGTGCGCTCGGTCGCCGAGGTGAGGGTGACCTAGCTAAGGTTGCTTGCGGAATGAAGTGATGTGCACGCTTCATCCACCTTGCACACTCGCGCGGATGCACCCGCGCACCACACGACGGAGGAATGCCGTGGCATCCACCATGCCTAGCGACATGAGCGCTGACGTTGTCGTCGTCGGCGCAGGCCCGGGCGGGTCCTCCACCGCCTACCACCTGGCCAGAGCAGGCCTCGACGTCGTCCTCCTGGAGAAAAGCCCGTTCCCGCGCGACAAAATCTGCGGCGATGGGCTCACCCCGGCCGCCGTCCACGAGCTCATCGCGATGGGCGTGGACACCACCGGCTGGATGCGAAACCGCGGCCTGACCGTCATCGGCGGCGGCCACACCGTTCACATGGATTGGCCCGATCAGAAGTCCCTGCCCGGCTACGGCATGACCCGCGCCCGCATGGACCTCGACCACGCGCTCGCGCAGCGTGCCGTCGAGGCCGGCGCCCGCCTCTACGAGGGCGTCACCGTCGTCGGCGCCATCCAGGATGGCTCCGGCCGCGTCGTCGGCGTGCAGGCCAAGAGCGGGCGCGGCAAGGACGCGACCACCTTCGACGTGCGCGCCTCCATCGTCGTCGACGCCGGGGGGAGTGGCTGCTCGACTGGCCACCAGCCTCGGCCTCGAAAAGAAGATGAACCGCCCCATGGGCGTCGCAGCGCGCGCGTACTTCCACAGCCCCCGCGGCGACGAGGAGTGGATGGAATCCCACCTCGAACTGTGGAGCGGCACCCCCGGCGCCTCCGACCTGCTGCCCGGCTACGGCTGGATCTTCCCGATGGGCGACGGCATCGTTAACGTCGGCCTGGGATCCGTCGCCTCGCGCGCCGGCGCCACCAACCTGCCCTACCGCGAGGTCTTCAAGACCTGGACCGCGAACCTGCCCGAGGAATGGGGCTTCACCCCCGAGAACCAGATCGGTCAGCTCCGCTCCGCCGCCTGCCCATGAGCTTCAACCGCAAGCCTCACTACGTTCAGGGCCTCGTCCTCGTCGGCGACGCCGGCGGCATGGTCTCCCCCTACAACGGCGAAGGCATCGCCCCCGCCATGAAGGCCGGACGCTACGCCGCCTCGTGCATTGCGCAGGCCCTGTCCCGCTCCCACCGCGCCGGCATCGACCGCGCCATGAGCGAATACCCCCACATGCTTCGCGATGAATACGGCGGCTACTACCAGCTGGGCCGCATCTTCGTCGCGCTCATCGAAAACCCGACGATCATGCGCACCTGCACGAACGTCGGGCTGCCCATCCCGCGCCTCATGACGCTCGTCCACAAACTCCTGTCGGACGGGTACGAGAGGACCGGGGGCGACTTCGACGACCAACTCATCACAATGCTGACCAAGGTGGTGCGCCCCGCATGACCACCACCATCGATAACCGGGAGGAACGATGACGAATCCCTACGTGCCGCTGCTCATCATGTCGGCAGCTGCCCTCGTACTAGCCTTCGGGAGGCCTGGGCGCCTCCGCGATCTTGGGCCCCACCAAGAAGTCCAAGACCAAGGCCGACAACTACGAGTGCGGTATCCAGCCGACCAGCGCTCACCTCACCGAGGGTCGCTTCCCGGTGCGCTACTACCTGGTCGCCATGACGTTCATCATCTTCGACATCGAAGTTGTGTTCATGTACCCGTGGGCCGTCAGCTTCAACCAGCTGGGCCTGTTCGGACTGGTCGTCATGATGAGCTTCCTGGTCACGCTCTGCGTCCCCTACGCCTACGAATGGCGACGCGGCGGCCTGGACTACTGAGATATAAGTAAGGAAAAGACAAGTGGGACTTGAAGAATCCTTGCCCGCGGGTATCGCGCTCACCAGCGTCGAAAGTCCTCGGGCTCGCACGCAAGTACAGCCAGTGGCCCGTCACCATGGGTCTGGCGTGCTGCGCCATCGAGATGATGGCCGCCGGCACCCCCCGTTTCGACATGTCGCGCTTCGGCCTCGAGGTCTTCCGTGCCTCGCCGCGTCACGCCGACATGATGATCGTGTCGGGCCGTGTCTCGCACAAGATGGCGCCCATCATCCGCCGCGTCTACGACTCCATGCCCGAACCCAAGTGGGTCATCTCCATGGGTGCATGTGCGTCCTCGGGCGGCGTGTTCAACAACTACGCCGTCGTCCAGGGCTGCGACCACATCGTCCCCGTCGACGTCTACCTGCCCGGCTGCCCGCCCCGCCCCGAGGCCCTCATCCACGCGGTCCTCGTCCTGCGTGAGCAGATCGGCAAGGAACCCCTCGGCGCCCACCGCCGCGAGATCGCGCGCCGCGCCGAGCAGGCCGCCCTCGAGGCGACCCCCACCCACCAGATGAAGGGACTCCTCGCATGAGCGACCTTTCCATCCCCGAGGACAACACGCCCGCCGAGGTCGCCCAGGCCTCGTCGCAGCGCGGTTTCGCCCTCCCCGAGCCCATCGCCCACCGCGAGGGCCTCTTTGGCGCGGGCACCGACTCCTCCACCTCCGGCTTCTCCGGACTGGTCTCCGACTCCTTCCTGCCCGGCGAGGCCTCCCGCCCGTACGGCGGCTGGTTCGACCAGGTCGTTGACGTCCTTGAAGAACTCATCGTCGCCGATGGCCTCAAGGTCGCCGACGTCATCGAGAAGGTGACCGTCGACCGCGGACAGCTCGGCATCTTCATCGCCCGCGAGCACATCGTGCGCGTCGCCAAGTACCTGCGCGACGACGCGGACCTGCGCTTCGAAATGTGCCTGGGGACCAACGGCGCGCACTACCCCCTGGATAAGGGCCGCGAGCTGCACGCCATCTACCCCCTGTACTCGATCACGCACAACCGCATGATCCGCCTCGAGGTCACGTGCCCCGACGAGGACCCCCGCATCCCCTCCATCGTCTCCGTCTACCCCGGAAACGACTGGCAGGAGCGCGAGACCTGGGACCTCATCGGCATCGTCTTCACCGGGCACCCCTCGCTCACGCGCACCGCGATGCCCGACGACTGGGTCGGACACCCCCAGCGCAAGGACTACCCGCTGGGCGGCATCCCCGTCGAATTCAAGGGAGCCGTCACTGCCTCCGCCGACGTTCGTAGGAGTGTGAACTGATGACCACCGCCTTCCACGCGCCCGCCGGCGCGACCGACCTGCCCATCGAGGACATCCCCGAGGTCCTCACCCAGGGCGGCGACTGGGACGACGTCCTGCACGAGATCGAGGCCATCACCTCCGAGCGCATCGTCGTCAACCTGGGCCCGGTTCACCCCGCGACCCACGGCGTTCTGCGCCTGATCCTCGAGCTCGACGGCGAGAAGGTCCGCGAGACCCGCGTCGACACCGGTTACCTGCACACCGGCATCGAGAAGAACATGGAGTACCGCACGTGGGCCCAGGGCGTCGCATACTGCACGCGCATGGACTACGTCGCCCCCTTCTTCCAGGAGGCCGCGTACTGCCTCGGCGTCGAGAAGCTCCTCGGTATCGAAGAGGACATTCCCGAGCGCGCCTCCCTCATCCGCATCCTCATGATGGAGCTGTGCCGCATCGCCTCGCACCTGGTCGCCATCGGCTCGACCGGTAACGAAATGGGCGCCACGACGATCATGACGATCGGCTTCCGTGCCCGCGAGGAAATCCTGCGCATCTTCGAGCGCATCACCGGCCTGCGCATGAACCACGAGTACATCCGCCCCGGCGGCGTCGTGCAGGACATCGGCGAGGGCACCACGGACTACATCCGTGACCGCCTGCGCCGGGCCCGCAAGGACATCGGTGAGCTCCAGGACATCCTTGTGGAGAACCCGATCTTCAAGAAGCGCCTGTGCGACGTGGCCGTCATGCCGCTGAGCGGCCTCATGGCCCTCGGCACCACCGGCCCCGGCGTCCGCGCCGCCGGTCTGCCCCTCGACCTGCGCAAGAGCCAGCCCTACTGCGGCTACGAGAACTTCGAGTTCGACGTTCCCACCCGCGACAAGTCGGACGTCTACAACCGCACGATGGTCCGCTTTTCGACGAGTGCTACGAGTCGATGCGCATCATCTGGCAGGTCCTCGCCAAGCTGGAGCAGTGCGAGGGCGCGCCCACCATGGTCGCCGATCCCGAAATCGCCTGGCCCGCGCGCCTGGCGGTCGGCACCGACGGCCAGGGCAACTCGGCCGAGCACGTCCGCGAGATCATGGGGGAGTCCATGGAGTCCCTCATTCACCACTTCAAGCTCGTCACGGAGGGCTTCCACGTGCCCGCCGGCCAGGTCTACCAGACCGTCGAGCACGCGAAGGGCATCCTGGGCGTTCACCTCGTCTCCGACGGTGGCACGCGCCCGTTCCGCGCGCACTTCCGCGACCCCTCCTACGCCAACCTGCAAGCGCTGGCCATGATGACCGAAGGCGGCCAGCTGGCCGACGTGGTCGTCGCACTGGCCGCTATCGACCCCGTTCTCGGAGGCGTTGACCGATGAGCTACACACCCGACACCCTGGCACGCCTGCAGGCGGATGCCGCGCAGATCATCGCCCGCTACCCGGACGGTCACTCGCGCTCCGCGCTGCTGCCGATGCTGCACCTGATCCAGTCCGTCGACGGCTACGTCAGCCCGGACGGCATCGACTTCATCTCGGCCACGCTGGACCTGCCCCGCGCAGAGATCAGCGCCGTCGCGACCTTCTACACGCAGTACAAGCGTCACCCCACCGGTGAGTACCTGGTGGGCGTGTGCACGAACGCGCTGTGCGCCGTCATGGGCGGCGACGAGATCTGGGAAAAGGTCTCCGAGAAGGTCGGCGTCGGCAGCGACGAGACCAGCGAAGACGGCAAGATCACGCTCGAGCGCATCGAGTGCAACGCGGCGTGCGACTACGCGCCCGTCGTCATGGTCAACTGGGAATTCTTCGACAACCAGAGCCCTGAGTCGGCGCTGGCGATGATCGACGACATCCAGGCCGGCCGCGACATCCACCCGACGCGCGGACCCATCGTGGCCCCCACGTTCAAGGAGAACGAGCGCGTCCTGGCCGGCTTCCTGGACGGCCACGAGAACGAAGGCCCCTCCGCGGGCCGCGCCACCCTGCTGGGCCGCGAGATTGCCGCGGCGAACGGCTGGACTGAGCCGGTTGCCGTCGAGGTTGCCGACGAGGCCACTGACACGAAGGGAGAAGAGGCGAAGTGAGCACCGCATACGTTGCGCCCGGACCGCTGACCCCGATCCTCACCAACGGGTGGGGAGAGGAGCGTTCCTGGACGCTGGACTCCTACCGGAGCCGCGGAGGCTACCAGGGCCTCGAAAAGGCCCGCACCATGGAGCCCGCCGACATCGTGCAGGTCGTCAAGGACTCCGGTCTGCGAGGCCGTGGTGGCGCAGGCTTCCCGTCCGGCCTCAAGTGGTCCTTCCTGCCCCCGGCCGACGGCGGCCCCCGCTACCTCGTGGTGAACGCCGACGAGTCCGAGCCGGGCACCTGCAAGGACATCCCGCTCATCATGGGCAACCCGCACGTCCTCATTGAGGCATCGCGATCACGTCGCGCGCCATTGGCTGCGACCACGCGTTCGTCTACCTGCGCGGCGAGGTCACCCACGTGTACCGCCGCCTGCTGGAGGCCGTGCGTGAGGCGACCGAGGCCGGCGTGCTCGGCGACCTGCGCATCACCGCTCACGCGGGCGCCGGCGCCTACATCTGCGGCGAGGAGACGGCCCTGCTGGACTCCCTCGAGGGACGCCGAGGCCACCCGCGCCTCAAGCCCCCGTTCCCCGCGGTCGCCGGTCTGTACGCCCGTCCCACGGTCGTCAACAACGTCGAGACCATCGCTCAGGTGGCGGGCATCTTCCGCAACTCGCCCGAGTGGTTCGCCTCGATGGGCACCGAAAAGTCCAAGGGCCACGGCATCTTCTCCGTGTCGGGTCACGTGAACAACCCCGGCCAGTTCGAGGCCCCCTTCGGCATCACGATGCGCGAGCTCATCGAGATGGCGGGCGGCATCCGCGACGGCCACAAGCTGAAGTTCTGGACCCCCGGCGGTTCCTCCACCCCGATCTTCACCGAAGACGAGCTGGACACGCCCCTCGACTACGAGTCCGTGGGTGCGGCCGGTTCGATGCTGGGTACGCGTGCCCTGCAGGTGTTCGACGAGACCGTCTCGGTGGTCCGCGTCATCACCCGCTGGTCCGAGTTCTACCAGCACGAGTCCTGCGGTAAGTGCACGCCCTGTCGCGAAGGCACCTACTGGATGAAGCAAATCATGCTGCGCCTCGAGCGAGGCGAGGGCCGCCCCGGCGATGTCGACCTGCTCGACGAGATCGCACACAACATCGCGGGCCGTAGCTTCTGCCCGCTCGGCGACGCCGCAGCAACCCCGATCATGTCGGGCATCAAGCGCTTCCGCGACGAGTTCGAGGCCGGCCTCACCACGCCCGCCCGCGAGCTTTTCCCCTACGAGGCGTCCGCTAACTACGCGCGAGGAGGTGGCCGATGAGCGACGCGCCCAACATGATCGACGTCACCATCGACGACGTTCAGATTTCTGTCCCCCAGGGCACGCTCGTGATCCGCGCGGCCGAGCAGGCCGGCATCCGGATCCCGCGTTTCTGTGACCACCCGCTGCTGGCCCCGGTGGCCGCATGCCGCCAGTGCCTCGTGGAGGTCGGCATGCCCGACCGCAACACGGGCGAGCTGCGCTTCATGCCCAAGCCCCAGCCCTCGTGTGCGCAGACCGTCACCCCGGGCATGGTCGTCAAGACGCAGCACACCTCCGAGGTTGTCGACCGCGCCCAGCGCGGCGTCATGGAGTTCCTGCTCATCAACCACCCGCTGGATTGCCCGGTCTGCGACAAGGGCGGCGAGTGCCCCCTGCAGAACCAGGCGCTGACGGAGGGCCGCGGCAAGTCCCGCTTCACCGATGCCAAGCGCACGTTCAAGAAGCCGCTGCGCCTGACCTCGCAGATTCTGCTGGATCGCGAGCGCTGCATCCTGTGCCAGCGCTGCGTGCGCTTCGGCAAGGAGATCTCGGGCGACGTGTTCATGGACCTGCAGGGTCGTGGCGGCGGTACCGCCCCCACGGAGCACCACTACTTCATGGGCGAGCAGGTCGGCGGCTTCGACTCGACCACGCTCGACTTCTTCGACCCGAAGGCCAAGGAGGCCTCGACCTCGTCCCTGTCGTCCCCGTACGGCACGGACGCGATCGTCGGCTCGATCAACGAGGGTGAGCTCTCCGTCGCCGAGCGCGACGTGTCGGGCCGTGCCTTCGCGTCCTACTTCTCGGGCAACATCATCCAGATCTGCCCGGTCGGCGCCCTGACCGCCGCGTCCTACCGCTTCCGCGCGCGTCCCTTCGACCTCGTGTCGACGGCGGCCGTGACCGAGCACGACGCGTCGGGCAGTGCGATCCGCCAGGACGTGCGCCGCGGCGAGGTCGTGCGTCGTATGAGCGGCAACGACCCCGAGGTCAACGAAGAGTGGATCACCGACAAGGACCGCTTCGCCTTCGAATGGGACAAGGTTGATCGCCTGACCACCCCGCTCGTTCGCGAGGACGGCGAGCTGGTTCCGACCTCCTGGTCCGACGCGCTTGACCGCGTCCGCGAGGGCCTCGAGCAGGCGGGTTCGTCCGTGGGCTTCCTGCCCGGCGGCCACCTCACTTTCGAGGATGCCTGGGCCTGGTCCAAGTTCGCGCGCACCGTCGTCGGCTCCGACTCGATCGACTTCCGTTCGCGTCGCTCCAGCGAAGAAGAGCGTTCCTTCCTGGCCTCGCACGTGGCCGGCTCCGGCCTCGAGACCACGTACGCGGATCTGGAGAGTGCTGGTCAGGTGCTGCTGGTCGCCCTCGAGCCCGAGGACGAGTGCGGCGCCATGTTCCTGCGCCTGCGTAAGGCCACGCGCAAGTCGGGCCTGAAGGTCGCCACCGTCGCGCCCTTCACCTCGGCTGGTTCGCGCAAGATGAAGGCCCAGGTCCTGCGCGCCGCCCCCGGCTCCGAGCCGGGCGTCGTCGACGCCATCGCCGCTGGCGGTGCCTACGCCGACCTGGCCGAAGCCCTGTCCGGTGGCATCATCCTCGTGGGTGAGCGCGCCGCGCAGACCCCCGGCCTGCTCTCCGCTGTCGTCGCTCTGGCCGAGCGCACGGGCGCCCGCCTCGCATGGGTCCCGCGCCGCGCCGGTGACCGCGCCGCGATCGAGGCCGGCCTCCTCCCGGGTCTGCTTCCCTTCGGCCGCACTCTCGACGAGGCCGGGGTGCAGTCCCTGGGCTGGGGCGAGCTGCCCGCCCGCGGCCTCGACGCCGAGCAGATCATCGAGGCCGCTGCCTCCGGTGAGCTCCAGGCTCTCGTCGTCGGCGGCGTTGACGTCCGCGACTTCGACGAGCCCGCCGCCGTGCGCGAGGCCCTCGACACGGTTCCCTTCCTCGTGTCCCTCGAGGTTCGCGCCTCGGAGATCACCGAGCGCGCGGACGTCGTCCTGCCGGTGGCTCCCGCGGTCGAGAAGAACGGCACGTACATCAACTGGGAAGGCCGTCTGCGTCCCTTCGGCCAGGCCCGTTCGGCAACGTCCCTCACGGACCGCGACGTGCTCGTGCGCCTCACCGAGGAGTTCGATCTCGATCTGGGTATCACCGCCCTGTCCGACCTCTACGAGGAAGTCAACCCCCTCATGGAGTTCGGCGGCGCCCCGCAGGAGTTCGCCCCGGCGAAAGCGCAGGCTCCCGCCTCCGTCGGCAAGGCGAGGTCGTCCTGGCCTCCCACAAGCCGATGATCGACGCCGGTCGCCTCCAGGATGGCGCCCCGTGGCTGGCCGGTTCGGCCCGCCGCCCCGTCCTCCTGGCCTCGGCCGCGACGCTGGCCGCCGCGGGCATCACCCCCGGCGCCGACGCGACGCTCGAGACTGAGCGCGGAAGCGTCACCCTCCCGGCCGCCATCGCGGACCTGCCCGACTCCGTCGCGTGGGTGCCCGAGTGCTCGACCGGCTCCGTTATTCACGAAAACCTCGGCGGTGCCGGCACCGTCGCGACCCTGCGCGCCACGCAGGAGGTGGCACGATGACACTCGCACCCTTCGCAGTCCCGGAGTACACCGCCGCGGACTTCAGCCAGGAAACCTGGTGGCTCAGCCTCATCAAGGCCGTGTTCATCATCGTCTTCCTGATCGCCAACGTGCTCCTGGCCCTGTGGGTCGAGCGCCGAGGCCTGGGCCGCATGCAGACGCGTCCCGGTCCGAACGTGGCGGGCCCCCTCGGCCTGTTCCAGGCGTTCGCCGACGCCGGTAAGCTCCTCTTCAAGGAGGACATGTGGACCCGCCGGGCTGAGAGGTTCCTGTACTTCCTGGCCCCCGCGATCGCGGCATTCGCGGCGTTCAGCGTCTACGCGGTCATCCCGATGGGCCCGAACGTCACGATCTTCGGCCACTCCACGCCGCTGCAGCTGGCCGACATGCCCGTCGCCTCCCTGTACATCCTGGCGATCGCCTCGCTGGGCCTGTACGGCATCGTCCTGGGTGGCTGGTCGACCCGCTCGACCCTGCCGCTGTACGGCGCCGTGCGTTCCTCCGCGCAGGTCATCTCCTACGAACTGGCCATGGGCCTGTCCCTTGTGAGCGTGTTCCTCATGTCGGGCTCCATGTCCACCTCGCAGATCGTGGCAGCCCAGGGGCAGTTCTGGTGGGCATTCACCCTGTTCCCGGCGTTCGTCATCTACTGCATCAGCGCCGTCGGTGAAGTCAACCGTCTTCCCTTCGACCTCCCCGAGGCCGAAGGCGAGATCGTCGCCGGCCACATGACCGAGTACTCGTCGATGAAGTTCGGCTGGTACTACCTGTCCGAGTACGTCAACATGCTCAACGTCTCGGCCGTGGCCACCACGATGTTCTTCGGCGGCTGGCACGCCCCGTGGCCGCTCTCCCACGTCGAGTTCCTCAACTCTGGCTGGTGGGGCCTGCTGTGGTTCTTCCTGAAGATCTGGTTCTTCATGTTCCTGATGATCTGGACGCGCGCCACGCTGCTGCGTTTCCGCTACGACCAGTTCATGAACCTTGGCTGGAAGCGCCTTATGCCCATCGCGCTGGGCTGGCTCGTGCTCGTCGCCCTGGTGCGCGGCATCACCCAGTTCGTGGTGCTGCCCAACCACGTTCTCTTCGGCGGCGTCGGCGTCCTTTTCCTGATCGCCCTGGCGATCATCTGGCTCACCGACAAGCCTGAGCCCGAGGAGATCCCCGCGTCCGAGCGCGAATACACCGGATTCGAGGACGGATTCCCCGTCCCGCCGCTGCCCGGACAGACCCCCGTTGCCTCGCCGCGAGGCCTCGCCACCATCGAGGGCGAGCTGGCCCCGGCCGCGGCAATCGACAGCCCGAAGGAGTCCACCGATGAGTGAGAAGACCACCGACGAGGAAATGCTCTTCGAGCATGACCCCAAGGGTGCGTTCGCCCAGTTCGTCGCGCCCATGGCCGGCTACGGAGTCACCATGGCTTCCTTCTTCCGGCCTACCGTCACCGAGCAGTACCCGCGCGAACCCGCGCGCGTCATGCCCCGCTTCCACGGTCGTCACCAGCTCAACCGCTACGACGACGGCCTGGAAAAGTGCGTCGGCTGCGAGCTGTGCGCCTGGGCGTGCCCCGCTGACGCGATCTTCGTCGAGGCCGCATCCAATACGCCCGAGGAGCAGTACTCTGCGGGCGAGCGTTACGGCCGCGTCTACCAGATCAACTACCTGCGCTGCATCTTCTGCGGTATGTGCATCGAGGCGTGCCCCACGCGCGCCCTGACGATGACGAACGACTTCGAAATCGCCAAGTACACCCGCGAGGACGACATCTACGAGAAGGAAGACCTCCTGGTCCCGCTCTCCGATGGCATGCTCGCAGCGCCCCACCCCATGGTCGAGGGTAAGAACGACATCGACTACTACCGCGGGGAAGTCACCGGCCCCACCGCCGCCCAGGTCGACTGGGTGGCGAGCCGCCGCCCCGACGACCCCTCCCTCAAGACGGTACGAGTCGCCGAGGAGGCACACTGATGAACCTGTCCAATGGTTGGCCCATGATGGGGTCAACGGGGGAGATCATCCTCTTCGCATGCACGGCCATCGTCATGGTCGCCTGCGCTCTGGGTGTCCTCTTCTTCAAGAAGGCCGCGCACTCGGTCATCTGCATGGTCGGCGTCATGCTCGGCCTGGCGGTCCTGTACATCGCGAATAGCGCCCCCTTCCTGGGTGTCGCGCAGATCGTCGTGTACACCGGCGCGATCATGATGCTCTTCCTCTTCGTCATCATGCTGATCGGTATCGGCACCTCCGACGACTACGCCCGCCAGGCCCGCGGTGCGATCGTCTCGGCAGTGCTTGGTGGCCTCGGACTGATCGTCATCGTCACGACGGCGATCCTGAAGTCCGTGCCCGCCCCGCACAAGCCCGTCGAGGTTGACCCCTACTCCAATCAGCCGATCACCGACCTGGCGATCACGCTGTTCCAGCAGCACTGGCTGAGCATGGAGCTCGCTGGCGGCCTGCTGATCACGGCCGCCGTCGGCGCGATGCTGCTGACCCACTCTGATCGCCTCGCCCCGAAGGCCGACCAGTTCGAGACGGCCCGCAACAAGATGCGCGCGTTCGCCGAGAAGGGAGCTCGCATCGGCCAGCTGCCCGCCCCCGGTGTTTACGCCCAGTCGAACGCGGCCGACGTGCCCGCCGTCTCCGGCGAGACCCTCGGCCCGGTCGAGGAGTCGGTGCCCCGAGTCCTGCGCGTGCGTGGCCTTGCCCGCACGATCGGCGAGGTCACCCCCGAGGTCTCCGAGCAGCTTGCCCTCGCGCGCACCGAGACCGCGGCGACCGACGCGATCGACGAGTCGCCCTACACCATCGGGCGCACGCCCGACGTTCCCCGCTCCGGCGCCTTCGGCATGCCCGGTGCGGACGCGCCCACCGGTCTGGCCCAGCCCCGGGCCCGCAAGGCGCGCACCACCACCCCGACTGAGAAGAAGGAGGAGAGCAAGTGAGCCTCGCCTGGTACCTCATCCTTGCGGGTGTGCTGTTCGCCATCGGTGCGACCACGGTCCTCGTGCGCCGCAGCGCGGTCATCGCGCTCATGGGCGTCGAAATGATGCTCAACGCCGCGAATCTCGTCCTCGTGACGTTCTCGCGCATTAACTCCAACGTTGACGGCGAGATCATGGCGTTCTTCGTCATGGTCGTCGCGGCGGCTGAAGTCGTCGTCGGCCTGTCGATCATCGTGTCCATCTATCGTTCCCGCTCGACCACGAGCATGGACGATCTCAACCTGCTGAAGAACTGAGGGAGGACGTAACTCATGACCACCTTCATTTCCACACAGGCTACCGGCGTCCCCGACACGGTCGCCGCCACCGGAGCCGCCGCCTACGCGTGGCTGCTCATCCTCATCCCGCTGGCCAGCGCGGGCCTGCTCCTGCTGCTGGGTCGCGCCTCGGACAAGTGGGGCCACCTGCTGGCGACCCTCGCGTCCTGGTCGACCTTCGCGGTTGGTGCGGCGATCGCCGCCCAGATGTGGAACGCTCCCGTAGGCGAGCGCCGCTTCGCCGAGACGCTGTTCACCTGGATCCCCGCCGGTGACTTCACCGTCGACTTCGGTCTCCTCGTGGACCCGCTGTCGATCACGTTCGTCATCCTGGTGACCTTCGTCGGTTCGCTCATCCACGTGTACGCGATCGCCTACATGGAGCACGATGCGGCCCGCCGCCGCTTCTTCGCCTACCTGAACTTCTTCATCGCGGCGATGCTGACCCTGGTCCTCGCGGACTCCTACGCCGACCTGTTCGCCGGTTGGGAAGGCGTGGGCCTGGCGTCCTACCTGCTGATCGGCTTCTGGAACCACGTCCCCGCCTACGCGGTCGCCGCCAAGAAGGCGTTCGTCATGAACCGTGTCGGCGACATGGGCATGCTGATCGCCATGATGGCGATGGTCGCCTCCTTCCACTCGGTGTCCTTCTCCGTCGTCTCTACCCAGGTCGAGTCGATCCCCGCTGCCTCCGCGACGGTTATCGGTATCTTCCTGCTGGTTGCCGCCTGCGGTAAGTCTGCTCAGTTCCCGCTGCAGGCGTGGCTGGGCGACGCCATGGCCGGCCCGACCCCCGTCTCCGCGCTCATCCACGCGGCCACGATGGTCACCGCCGGCGTCTACCTGATCGTCCGTTCCGGCGACGTCTTCATCGCCGCCCCCATCGCGGCGACCGCCGTCGCCATCATCGGCGCGATCACGCTCCTCTTCGGCGCGATCGTCGGTTGCGCGAAGGACGACATGAAGAAGGTCCTCGCTGCCTCCACCATGAGCCAGATCGGCTACATGATGCTGGGCGCGGGCCTGGGCCCCATCGGCTGGGCGTTCTCGATCTTCCACCTCTTCACCCACGGCTTCTTCAAGGCCCTCATGTTCCTCGGAGCCGGTTCCGTCATGCACGGCATGGGCGACCAGGTCAACATGCGTCGCTTCGGCGCCCTGCGCGGCGCCATGAAGGTCACGTGGCTGACGTTCATGATGGGCTGGCTCGCCATCCTCGGCGTTCCGCCGTTCTCCGGCTACTGGTCGAAGGACAAGATCATCGAGGCCGCCTTCAGCGCCGACAGCTTCGGCGGCAACATTGCTCTGTGGGCCGGCTGGGTCTACGGCCCCGTCGCGATGATCGGCGCGGGCGTGACCGCGTTCTACATGTCGCGTCTCTTCTTCATGACGTTCCACGGCAAGGCCCGCTGGACCACCGAGGCCGAGGGCGCGCCCGTGCACCCGCACGAGTCCGGCCCGCTCATGACGATCCCGATGATCATCCTCGCCATCGGCGCGGTCGCCCTCGGCGGCGCCCTCTCCGTGGGGAACACCTTCACCGAGTGGCTCGTCCCCTCGATCGGCCACGTCATGCACGGTGACCCCGTCCTCAACGAGTACGTCATTCAGGGAGCCACCCTCGCCCTCGTCATCCTCGGCGCGGTCATCGCGTGGATGAAGTACGGGCGCGACGAGGTTCCCACCTCCGTCCCCGCAGGCAACGCCCTGACCGAGGCCGCACGCCGCGACCTCTACCAGGACACCGTCAACGAGACCCTGTTCATGATGCCCGCCAAGGGCCTCGTCACCGTCGCGACCGTCGGCGATGCGAGCGCCATCGACGGTGCCCTGAACGGCCTCGGCGCCGGCTCGCAGCTGCTCGGACGCATCGTCGGCATCACCCAGAACGGCCTCGTGCGCACGTACGCCGCCTACATCCTGGGTGGCGTCATCCTCGCCCTGGCCATCGTCCTCGGATTCAGGCTGTAAGGGGTACACGACAATGGAAAGTGCAATGGTTGCTGCTAACTTCCCGTGGCTGTCCGTCCTCGTGGCCATTCCGGCTGCGGGCGCGGCCCTCCTCGGTTTCGTCCCGCCCCTGAGGCGCGCCGCCGGGCGCGTTATCGCCCTGGTGGTCTCCCTCGTTGAGCTCGCGCTCGGCGTGTACGTGGCCGCCTCCGTCTTCGACTGGTCTGCCCCGGCCTCGTACCAGGTGTACGAGTCCCACCTGTGGATCCCCCAGATCGGCATCACCTGGTCCCTCGGCGTCACTGCGCTGGGCCTGGTCATGATCCTCCTGGCGATCGGTCTCGTGCCGCTCGTGCTCATTGCGGGCTGGGACGAGGACGATGCCGCGGATCGCGGCGCCTACCCGGCGCTGGTCCTGGCCCTCCAGGCGTTCATGGTCGTTATTTTCGCGGCCTACGACCTGACGGTCTTCTACTTCGCCTTCGAAGCGATGCTCGTGCCGCTCTACCTCATGATCGGACGCTACGGCGTCGGTGACGAGGTGGCGCGTCACAAGGCCGCGATGAAGTTCCTGCTGTACTCGCTGTTCGGCGGACTGGTGATGCTCGGTGGCATCCTCTACCTGTGGGCGATGGGTTCGCAGGCGGCGCAGGACGTGTCGACGTTCTTCCGCATTGACACGCTCGCCCACATCCTGCCGGGCGCCCCGCTCGTCATTCAGATGGTCATCTTTGTGACCTTCATGGTTGCCTTCGCGATCAAGGCTCCCATGGTCCCGGTGCACACGTGGCTGCCCGACACAGCCGCCGTCGCCCGCCCCGGCACCTCGGTGCTGCTCGTCGGCGTCCTGGACAAGATCGGCACCTTCGGCATGATCGCCCTGTGCCTGCAGCTCACCCCCGGAGCGGCCGCGTCCGCGAAGTGGGTTATGTGCGTGCTCGCCGTCATCTCCATCCTGTGGGGTGGCCTGGCGGCGAACGGCCAGAACGACATCATGCGCCTCGTGTCCTACACCTCCGTGTCGCACTTCGGCTTCATGGTCCTGGGCATCTTCATCGGCTCGCAGATCGCTCTCGTTGGCGCCATGTTCTACATGGTCGCCCACGGCGTCTCGATCGCCGCGATGTTCCTGCTCTCCGGCTGGCTTTCGCGCCGCGGTGGCACGCAGGACATGCGTGAGTACGTGGGCATGCAGCGCGTGACCCCGGTTCTCGCGGGCCTGTGGCTCGTGTCCGGCCTCGCGTCTATCGCGCTGCCCGGCCTGTCCGGCTTCGTCCCCGAGTACCTCGTGCTCATGGGCACCTGGTCGGTGAGCGCGGCGCTCGCGATCTTCGCGGTCCTGGGCGTCGTCATCGCCGCCCTCTACGTGCTCATGCCCTACCAGCGCGTCTTCACCGGCGCTCCGGGCAAGGGCAAGGAGGAGCTGGCTGACCTGACGGGCCGTGAACGCGGTGTCATGGTGCCGCTCGTGGCCGCAATGCTCATCCTTGGTATCTGGTCGGCGCCGCTCGTGAGCGCCCTGACCCCGGTTGCTTCAGACCTCGACCTGACCAACTCGCAGGTCGGCGCCACCGTTGAAGGGAGCGCACAGTGAACGTTCTACCCATGGATAACTTCCAGGCACCCGAGGTTCAGTGGCTGAGCCTCGCGCCGATCCTTATCGTGCTCGGCGGCGCGGTCCTCGGCATCCTCGTCGAGGCCTTCGCCCCGGCCAAGGCGCGCCGTCCCATCGTGATCGGCCTGTCGATTCTGGCGACCGCCGGTGCGTGCGTCATGCTCGCGCTGCGGTGGGCGCCTGTCGTGGCTGCCCCGGCCTCGCTGGGTGAGTACATCGAGGATCCGCTGACGATCGGCGCCCAGTCGGTACTCGTCATCATCGGCTTCCTCGCGGTCCTCGTGATGGCCGACCGCACGACCGTCGGTGACGGCGCGTTTGCCGGTCAGCCCTCGGATCGCCCGGACTCGGCCGCCGAGGAACTCTCGGAGCGTAAGGGCTACCAGCGCTCCGAAATGTTCCCGCTGACCCTGTTCTCGCTGGGCGGCATGATGATTTCCCCGCGGCGGATAACTTCGTGACGCTCTTCGTGGCCCTCGAGGTCATGTCGCTGCCGCTGTACATCATGGCTGCGACCGCGCGTCGTCGCCGTCAGCTCTCCTACGAAGCCGCCCTCAAGTACTTCGTGCTGGGTGCGTTCTCCTCGGGCTTCATGCTGATGGGCTCGGCATTCCTCTTCGGTTTCTCCAACTCGCTGCGCATCTCGGCGCTGGGCGAGGCGATCTCGACGAACACCGCCATGGACTGGATGGTCCTCATCGGCGTGTTCTGTGTGATGGTCGGCCTGCTGTTCAAGGTGGGTGCCGCCCCCTTCCACGCGTGGACCCCGGACGTCTACACGGGCGCCCCGACCCCGGTCACTGGCTTCATGGCCGCGGCCGTCAAGGTCGCCGCGTTTGCCGCGATGGCTCGCTTCTACCAGGCTGTCGCCGCCTACCTGCAGTGGGACTTCCTCTACATCTTCGCGGCGGTTGCGGTTCTGACGATCCTCGTCGGTACCTTCGCTGGTCTCGTGCAGGATGACGTCAAGCGCATGCTGGCCTACTCGTCGATCGCTCACGCGGGCTTCATCCTCATGGGTATCCTCGCGATCCAGAAGGGCGGCACGGGTCATGTGTTGTTCTACACGCTTGGTTACGGCCTGGCGACGGTCGGTGCCTTCGGTGTGGTCTCGCTCGTGCGCGGCCGCGACGCGGACGGCAACGTCCTGGGCGAGGCGACGAGCCTGCGTAAGTGGGCGGGTATTGGCCGCACCAACCCGTGGATCGCGGGCGCGATGCTGGTCTTCCTGCTGTCGTTTGCGGGTATCCCGCTGACGGGCGGTTTCATCGGGAAGTTCGTGATTTTCTCCGACGCGATCAAGGGTGGCATCGGCTGGCTCGCGATCGTGGGCCTCGTGGCCTCGGCGATCACCGCGTTCTACTACTTCCGCCTCGTGCGTCTGATGTTCTTCACCGAGCCCGGTGAAGAGTCCGTCGTGGTGAAGTCGGAGGGCCTGTCCGCTCTGGCGATCATCGTGTGCGCGCTCGGGACGCTCGCCCTGGGCGTCTTCCCCGGTCCCGTGTTGAGTCTGCTCGAAAAGATCGTCATACTGATTCCGTGAGCGCTCAAACACCCGATCTTCATGTTCCCGACCTCGAGTCCCGTATTACCCCGGGGCTCGAGGTCGTCGAGCGTCGTCTCCTCGACGCCGTGTCTTCGTCGCGTGACCTGACAGACGAGCTGACTCGTCATCTCGCGGTCGCGGGCGGCAAGCGGATGCGTCCGCTGCTCACGCTCGTGTGCGCGCAGCTGGGCGAGCCCGAGCGTGCGCTCGACGAGCAGGTCATCACGGCGGCGACGGCTGTGGAGCTGACGCACCTGGCGTCCCTGTATCACGACGACGTCATGGATTCCGCGCCCACGCGTCGCGGTGTGCCCTCGGCTCAGCACCTGTGGGGTAATAACCGCGCGATTCTGGCGGGTGACATCCTGTTCGCTCGCGCGTCGCTGCTTGTTGCCTCTCTGGGCCCTGAGATGGTCGCCCACCATGCGCGCACGTTCGAGCGCCTGTGTGAGGGCCAGCTCAACGAGACCTTCGGTCCGACGGACGGCGCGGATCGCGTGGACTTCTACCTGCAGGTCCTGGCGGACAAGACGGGTTCGCTCGTGTCCACCGCCGCCTCCTTCGGTGCGCTGCTGTCGGGTGCTGGCCAGCTCATGGCGGACGTGGTCAGCGATTTCGGCGAAAAGGTGGGCGTCGCCTTCCAGATCGCCGACGATGTGCTCGACCTGGCGTCCTCGGGTGAGCAGTCGGGCAAAACCCCCGGCACGGATCTGCGCGAGGGCGTCGACACGCTGCCCGTGCTTCTCCTGCGTCGCCGCGAGGCAGCCGGAACGATTGACGAGGCCGGTGCGCGTATCCTGCGCGAGCTGACGGGGGATCTGTCCTCTGACGAGGCCCTCGCCTCGGTCGTCGAGCAGCTGCGTGGTCACGACGTCCTCGAGGAGACGCGCGAGCTCGCGCGCACGTGGGCGAACGACGCGGTCGCCGCGCTGGCGCCGCTGCCCAAGGGCGAGGCGAAGACCGCGCTGGAGGCCTTCGCGAATCTCATGGTGGATCGCCTGGTCTGATTGTCGAAAACGAGGCCGGGGCTCGGCTGCGCGGGATTGCGTGGCTGGCCCCGGCCTCGTCGTATGCGCACCCTTGAGGTGTGTGAGCCGTCTCAGCTAAGGTTGCCCTTGGCAACGGGGCGCTAGACTTAGTGCCCAGGTGCGCGCACACGCGCGCGGTCACGAAGAAGGAGAAATCGGTTGGCACCGCTCAACGTCGCCGTCATCGGCGCTGGTCCCGCTGGCATTTACGCGTCGGACATCCTGTCCAAGTCGGGGCTCGAGGTGAATATCGACCTGTTTGAGCGTCTTCCCGCGCCTTACGGTCTCGTGCGCTACGGCGTCGCGCCGGATCATCCGCGTATCAAGCAGATCATTGTGGCGCTGTACAAGATCCTGCAGCGTGGCGACATCCGCCTGCTCGGCAACGTCGAGGTCGGTCGTGACGTGACGATCGATGACCTGCGTGACCACTACGACGCGATCATCATCGCGACGGGCGCGGACCGTGATCACCCGCTCGACATTCCGGGCGTGGACCTGCCCGAGTCTTACGGCGCCGCCGACTTCGTGTCCTGGTATGACGGCAACCCGGATTACCCGCGCACGTGGCCGCTGAAGGCTCGCGAGGTGGCGGTCCTGGGCGTCGGTAACGTGGCGCTGGACGTGGCTCGTGTGCTGGCCAAGCATGCCGAGGACATGCTCAAGACCGAGGTTCCGGCCAACGTGGCCGAGGCCCTCGCGCAGAACCCGATTACCGACGTGCACGTGTTCGGTCGTCGCGGCCCGGCGCAGGTGAAGTTCACGCCGCTGGAGCTGCGCGAGCTGGGCAAGGTGCCGGACGTGGACGTCATCGTCTCGGAGGAGGACTTTGACTTCGACGAGGGGTCGGAGGAGGCGCTGCGCGCGTCGAACCAGCAGCGTCAGGTCGTCAAGACGCTGACGAGCTACGCGATGGTGGACCCGGAGGAGCACACGGCCTCGCGTCGCATTCACATTCACCTGTTCCAGGCCCCGGTCGAGGTCGTTGCGGACGAGAACGGCCACGTGAAGGCTCTGCGCACGGAGCGCACCGCCCTGAACGGCGACGGCAGCGTGTCGGGCACGGGCGTCATCACGACGTGGCCCGTGCAGGCCGTATACCGCGCGGTGGGCTACTACTCCTCGCCGATCCCGGGCCTGCCCTTTGACGAGCGCGCCGGCGTCGTGCCGAACGTCGAGGGCCGCGTCATCGAGGGTGACACCACGAAGGACGAATCCGCCCCCGTTATCCCGGGCGTGTACGCGACCGGCTGGATCAAACGTGGCCCCGTCGGCCTCATCGGCTCGACGAAGTCGGACGCCCAGCAGACGATCTCCCACCTCGTGGAGGACGCCTCGGAGGGCCGCCTGCACGCGAACACCGCTGAGGTGGGTCACGAGGCCATGGTGGCGCTCCTGGAGTCCCGTGGCGTTGAGTTCACGACGTGGGAGGGCTGGGAGCTCCTCGACGCCTACGAGCAGGCTCTGGGCGAGGACTACGGCGAGCTTCCGGGCGGCCGTGGCACGCGCGAGCGCATCAAGGTCGTCTCGCGTCGCGCGATGACGGATATTTCGCGTGGCGCGCAGGTGGATCCGAAGGAAACGGATCTGATCGGCGACATGGGCGAGATGGGCGTGCCGAGCGCCCCGGAGCGCTTCGATGACTACACGGGTCCGGGGCGTCGCAACTAACGCGTCCTGCATCCTCGACGAGGCCGTGGCCGGGTTTTCCGGTCGCGGCCTCGTTCGTCTGTGCGACGGGATTGTTGGCCGGGGGCGACTTTCTGGGTGGGCGGAGGAGTGTGCCCCTGCCTCGTTACTGAGCCAGTGAGTGGCGAATCGGTTCCCATCTGGCCTCCGGCTGGCTCCCAGGGGCTTCTCAGGTAACCCCCATAGGATCGCCTGTATGGTTCACCGCAACTATCACAACGGTCTGAAGACGACGCTCCTGCTGGGAGGCATGTGGGCGCTGCTGCTCGCTATTGGTGCGCTCATCGCGTCGGGTACGGGCCGTATGGGGTGGATCATTGTGTTTGGGGGTATTGGGCTCCTGCAGACCGCCTACTCCTACTGGAATTCCGCGACGATTGCGCTGCGGTCGATGGGTGCGTATCAGGTCAGTGAGTTGGAACAGCCCGTGCTCTACGCCATCGTTCGCGAGCTGTCGGATCGCGCGCAGCAGCCGATGCCGACGATCTGGGTGGCGCCCACGCTGACCCCCAACGCATTCGCGACGGGGCGTAACCCGAACAATGCGGCCGTGTGCTGCACGGAAGGCATCCTGGCGATTCTCAACGAACGTGAGCTGCGCGGGGTGCTCGGGCATGAGCTGATGCATGTCTACAATCGCGACATCCTGACGACGTCTGTCGCCGCGGCCATGGGCGGCGTGATTACTATGGTCGCGCACGGCTTGCTGTTCTTTGGTGGCGGTAACCGTCGCGAGAATGGGGGCGTGGGCATCATTGGTCTGCTCGCGATGAGCCTCCTGGCCCCGATTGCGTCGACGCTCATTCAGTTCTCGCTGTCGCGCACCCGCGAGTTCGATGCGGATGAAGACGGTGCGATGCTCACGCAGGATCCGCTCGCGCTGGCCTCGGCCCTGCGCAAGCTCGAGATCGCGACGGATCGACGTCCGATGGAGGATACTCCGCGCACGCGCAACGTCGCGGCGATGATGATTGCGAACCCTTTCCGTGGGGAGTCTCTCACGCGCATGTTCTCGACCCACCCTCCGATGGAGGAGCGGATCGCCCGGCTGGAGAAGATCGCTGGATATTAGGCGGACAAGCGAAGGGCGGGTGGCCGGTCGTTCCGGTCACCCGCCCCGTTGTATCGCTGTGATCAGCGGTAGTTCACGAACTGGAGTGCGACGTCCAGCTCCTCGCCCTTGGGGCCCTTCAGGAGGGCAATGACGGCCTGGAGATCGTCGCGGGACTTCGAGGAAACGCGAAGTTCGTCACCCTGGATCTGGGCCTTGACGCCCTTGGGGCCTTCCTCGCGGATGAGCTTCGAGATCTTCTTTGCGGTGTCCTGGGGGATGCCTTCCTTGAGGGGGCAGACGAGCTTGAAGAGCTTGCCGGAAGCCTTGGGCTCGCGGTCCTTGTAGTCCAGAACCTTCAGTGACAGGCCGCGGCGGATCAGCTTGGACTGCAGGACGTCAAGGATCGCCATGACGCGGGAGGCGGAGTTTGCCTCCATCGCGATCGTGTCGCCGCTGAGGGAGATGGCGGCGTCCACGCCGCGGAAGTCGTAGCGGTTGGCGATCTCCTTGGCGGTCTGGTTGACAGCGTTGTCGACCTCCTGGCGGTCGAGCTTGGAGACAACGTCGAAGGAGGAGTCTGCCATGGGTGCACCTTTCGTTGGAACTGCGCCAATCGTCGTTCCGATTGGCGCTCGGCATCATTTTAATGCTATTCTTTCACGGCACCGCGAGAGCGGCGCACGGCAGGTTACCAAAGCGGCCAAATGGATCTGACTGTAAATCAGACGCTTCGTGCTTCGGGGGTTCGAATCCCTCACCTGCCACCACTCGCTGGTTCCAGTGAGTAACGCCTGTGATGTCATTCTCAGGCTCCGGGATTGCTTCGGCGCTCGGAGATGAGATAGGCTTTCCGGCGTTGCCCCGATAGCTCAGTAGGCAGAGCGTCTCCATGGTAAGGAGAAGGTCAAGGGTTCGATTCCCTTTCGGGGCTCCGGTTGCGGATTCATCCGCTTCCGGCGGCGGGGTAGCTCAGCTGGTCAGAGCGCACGACTCATAATCGTGAGGTCGCGGGTTCGAGCCCCGCCCCCGCTACCAATTCTTTGATCCGACAGGTCGCGCGAGCGACGAAACTAAGCGAGGGAAACAACCGTGGCAAGCAAGTCCCAGGACGTTCGCCCAAGATCACTCTGGCCTGCTCGGAGTGCAAGGAGCGCAACTACATCACCAAGAAGAACCGTCGTAACACGCCGGATCGTCTCGAGCTGGCGAAGTACTGCCCGCGCTGCCACAAGTCGACGGCGCACCGCGAGACCCGCTGACGGTTTCCGTTTCAAGGCCCCGAGGAACACTCGTTCCCCGGGGTTCTTTGTATCTGCGTGCGAGCGCCTCTGTTATCCTGGACACATGACTGACTCCGTTGATTTCTGCTGCATTGTCGCCCCGAAGGGCGCGGGTGAGGCGCGCATCCCCGCCCTCGTGACGCTCGCGGACGAGCGCACCGTCCTGTTTTTCGATGAGCGGCCGGCCCCGGCCTCGGGCACGGGGTCTGACTTCAACGGGCTAACGATGGCCTCGGACCTGCCGAATCCGAACCGCATCCAGTGGATGGTGCGCGAGGGGGTGGGGCGGTGGAGTGAGCCGCGCCCGCTTCCGCCCGGTGGCCCGTCCGTGTCGTCGGATGCGTGCGTCTGCGTGGACGGTGACGGTCTCCTGCATCTGGCGTTCGCCTCCACGGATGGGCGCGTGGGCTATATGGACTCGCGAGCCGACGGCGAGCGCCTGCGCGCCTGGTGGGCGTGGGGGGAGTGGCCCCGAAGACCTCGCCTATGCGGACATGACGGACGAGCTGTACGAGCTCACGGGTGCCGACGCGCTGTTTGCGACGTCCGGGGGCACTGCGACCGTCGACGGGGCTGTGGCCCTGCCCTACGTCGTGCGTGTGGGGGATGAGACCCACGTGCGCGTCGTCTACGCGCGCGGAGGATGTCTGGTCGGCGCGGCGGATCCGCTCGCGGGTGACGGGGGAGTGCTCCTCGACGAGACGACGCTGAGCGTATGGGACGGTCGCCTCGTCGCGAACTGCCGTATTCAGGGCTTTGAAGGGCGAGGCTCCGGTGCGCGCTACCTCGCGTGGGGGGACGGGCGCACCTGGGAGGGTGGGCGCCTGTGGGAGTGTGATGACCCGGGCTGCAACGCGCGCATGATCGGTTCGCTTCTCGTACACCCTGGGAGGGTGGATGCGAGGGTCAGCGGTGAGATCGTTCGCCTGACGCCACCGTGGGAGGGCGAGGTGCGCGCCGAGGTGGTCGCCTCCTTTGGACAGGGCGCCTTCGGGTACAGCGACGCGACGGTCGACGGGGACGAGGTCGTGGTGGTCTTCGAGCGCGACCGCGGCCTCTGGGAGGCTGAGGTGCGCCTCTAAGCGGATACAGAAAACCCGGTGCGCGTGCCCCCACAACGCTCCGGGTTTTTCTGTGTGCTCTAGCGACCTTCGATGATCGCGAGGAGTGGGGCGTAGTGCGCCTCGACGGCCGCGGTGTATGCCTCGACGTCTCCGGCTTCACACGCCCGCAGGATGGCCGCGTGGGCCTCGGCGGTGTCTTCCATTTCCTGGCGCGACGCTGCGGCCAGCTGGGGAGTCACACTCTGGTGGACCAGCCACATGGCGGCCACGAGCTGGTGCATGAGCTCGTTCTCGACGTAGGCGAGGAGGCCGGAGTGGAACGCGATGTCCTGCTCGAGGTAGTCGAACCCGAGTGCGCGTACTGAGTCATGGCCTCGACGAGCTCCCACAGGTGCGGGTTCGTCGTTCCCTTCATGGCGCGGGTGAGCGGAACCGCGATCCCGAGGTCGAGGGCGCGGCGCGTGTCGATGATCGCGTGGAGGGACTGCGCGCCGTTGATCTCGTCGAGGGCGGCACGCAGAACGAGCGTCTCGACGAGCGGCTGCATGGACATCTCTCCCACGTAGGAACCCGAGCCCTGACGGACCGTTACGATGTCGAGAGCCTGAAGGCGACGTAATGCTTCTCTCACAGAGGAGCGTGAAACACCAAGGTCGGTGCATAGTGCTGATTCTGTGGGGAGGCGGTCACCAGGATGTAATCCATGTCGCAAAATGTAGGATTTGATTGCATCCATCGTTACCGAGGATCTCGAGTCAATCGATGTCGGTGCGGGTTGGTTCAGATTGGTTCCTGAGGTCGATGAGGGTGATATCGCTTGCATTAATTTGTCAGACAACATAGACTAAGTATAGCGAGCGGAACAACAGAACCGCACGTCCCAATTCTCGAAGATGAGGAGCGAGAACATGCGAATGCGTAAACACTTCGCAACTGGCGCTGCACTGACCGCAGCTGCCGCGATGATCCTGACCGCGTGCGGTGGCGGCGGCGAGGCCGGTTCGACCGGTAGCGCAGCTGGCGGCAACGGCGAGCTGAACGTCGGCCCCGCATACACCACCACCGACTACGGGCCCCTGACCAGCTCCGCGCTGGCCATGGGTAGCAACTGGCAGGTCCTCGAGGGCCTGTACCGTCTGGATCGCACCAACTACTCGGTCAGCCCCGCCCTGGCCGCCGGTGACCCCGTGAAGGTGTCCGACACCGAATACGAGATCAGCCTGCGTGATGGCGCGAAGTTCTCTGACGGCACCGATGTGACGGCTGCGGACGTCGTGGCTGCCTACGGCAAGGCCACCGCGGAGGGCTCCCTCTTCGCGCAGTTCTACACCTTCGTTGACTCCGTCGAAGCCAAGGATGACAAGACCGTCACCATCCACCTGAAGTACCCCTTCGCCGCCCTGAAGGAGCGCTTCGCGATCCTCATGGTGACCCCGGCCTCGGCCGACCCGGACGCCATGAAGTCCATGCCGATCGGCTCGGGCCCCTACAAGTACTCCGAGGTCTCCGAGCTTAAGATCAGCGCGGTTCCCAACGAGCACTACAACGGCAACATCCCCGCGACCGTTGACACGATCAACTGGAACCCCCTGAAGGACGAGACGGCGCGCGTCACCGCCGCCATCGACGGCACGATCGACATCGTCGAGTCCGTCCCCGCCTCCTCGCAGCAGGACCTCAAGGATGCCGGCTGGAACGTCGAGTCCAAGCCCGGCTACGGCAACGCCTTCATGATGTTCAACACCCAGAAGGCTCCCTTCGATAAGCCCGAGGTTCGCCGCGCGTTCCTCAAGGCCATCAACAAGAAGTCCCTGATCGACACCGTGCTCGATGGCGAGGCCGTTGAGGCGACCTCCTTCCTGCCCGAGGCCAACCCCGCTTACAAGAAGCCCACGACCGATCTGTCCTACGACAAGGACGCGGCCACCAAGCTCCTGAGCGACAACGGCGCTGCCGGCATGACGGTCAACCTGCTCACCACGGACCACTCGTGGATCGTGGCCATGGTTCCCCAGATCACGGCCGACCTCGAGGCCCTCGGCCTGAAGGTCAACCACACGAGCCAGGCGACCGGCGACCTCTACAACAACGTCACCGACGTGAAGGACGCTGTGCCGGACTACGACGTCATCATCGCCCCCGGCGACCCCTCGGTCTTCGGCACCGACCCCGGCATCATCATCTCCTGGTGGAACGGCAACAACAACTGGACCAAGCAGCGCGACGGCTGGCAGGTCTCCGACCCCGAGTCCTTCAACAAGCTGCAGACCATCATTGAGGAAGCTGGTCAGCTCGAGGGCGATGCCGCCAAGGCGAAGTGGGGCGAGGCTCAGGATCTTCTCGCTGAGAAGACCGTCCTGTTCCCGATCGTGTTCCGTAACGTGATCACCGGATCCAACCCCCAGAAGGTGGAAGGATTCCACGCGATTCCCACGACCGGCCTGCAGCTGCTCGGTGTGAGCACCAAGTAGGTTCCTTCGGGGATACATCGAAAGGAGGGGGTGGAGCGCCCGCCCTGAGGCAGACGCCACAGTTGGGCGCCACCCCTCCCTTTCTATTGCCAAAATTCGTTGAAATGGAGGTCTAGAAGTGAATAATCTTCTGCGACTCATCGGACGACGTTTGGTGGCCCTGCCGATCATGGTGGTCGGCGTGTCCTTCCTCGTCTTCTTCATCATGTCGCTGTCTCCCGTGGACCCCGCCTACTCGGCGCTCGGTGAGTCGGCGACCCCGGAGGCTCTCGAAGCCTACCGGAACCAACACGGTCTCAACGACCCGTTCTTCGTCCAGTACGGCCGCTACCTGTGGAACATGCTCCACGGCAACCTCGGTACGTACGGTGCTGGTTCCTCCAGCGTGACGGACCTGGTGGCTAAGGCTCTGCCCGTCACCCTGCAGCTGACCTTCCTCGGTCTGTTCTTCGCCGTCATCATCTCCTTCCCGCTCGGTGTCCTCGCCGCCCTCCACCGCGACCGTTGGCCCGACCAGATCATCCGCGTGTTCTCCGTCATCGGCATCGGCACCCCCTCCTTCTGGCTGGCAACGCTGCTGGTCATGGCCTTCGTGAAGACCCTCCCGGTCTCCGGCCCGCTGCCCGCGTTCTCGGTGAACCCCACCGGTTGGTTCCTGCGCATGCTGCTTCCCGCAATCGCCCTGGCAGTTCCCGTTATCGGTCAGATGACCCGAGTCGTGCGTACCTCAATGGTTGAGGAACTGGACCGCGACTACGTCCGTACCGCTGTGGGCGCCGGTATCCCGAAGAACATCGTCGTCGCCCGCAACGTCCTGCGTAACGCGCTTATCACCCCCGTGACGGTCCTCGGTCTGCGCGTCGGCTACCTGATGGGTGGCGCGGTCGTCATCGAAATCATCTTCTCTCTCAACGGCATGGGCACGGTGGTCCTGCTCAAGGGCATCCAGGAGAACTGGGTGACCCTGGTCCAGGGTGGCGCTCTCGTCGTCGCGATTGCCTTCATCGTCGTCAACATCATCGTTGACATGCTCTACCTGCTCATCAACCCGCGTATTAGGTCGGTGTGAGGCATGAACCAGAAAGAAAAGCTCAACAAGGTCACCGCGAAGGGCGCACGTTTCTCGCGCATCGGCGCGATGTCGCTCGGCTCGAAGATCGCGATGGTCATCCTGGCCCTCATCGTTCTCGTGTCGATCCTGGCCCCCTTCATTTCGCCCTACGGCCCCGGCGAGATCAGCACCAAGTGGCAGGCCCCGTCCGCCGAGCACTTCTTCGGCACCGACCACGTCGGTCGTGACATCTTTGCTCGCGTTCTCTACGGCGGTCGCTACTCGCTGGTCATCGGCCTGTGCTCCACGCTGGTGGCGCTCTTCTTCGGTGCGATCATCGGTTCGATCGCAGCTGTCGTGCGCAAGAGCATCTCCGAGACGATCATGCGCATCCTCGACATCATCATGGCGGTGCCCGGCATCGCGATGGCGGCCGTGACGGTCCTCGTTTTTGGGCGAACCCTCACCAAGTCGGGTAACACGGCAGGCCTCGTGGTGATCATCATCTGTTCGATCGCCTTCGTCTACATCCCGCAGCTGTCGCGTATCGTTCGCGCGAACGTCATGGCCGCGTACGGCGAGGACTACGTCCGTGCGGTGATCGTTTCCGGTGCCCGCGCCCCGTGGATTCTCACCAAGCACGTCCTGCGTAACACCGCCGCCCCGGTCCTCGTGTTCGCGACCGTCCTCGTCGCCGACGCGATCATCCTCGAGGCCTCCCTGACCTTCATCGGTTCGGGCCTCCAGGCGACCACCGTGGCCACGTGGGGCAACGTCCTGTCTGAGGCCTCGACGAACCGTTCGGTCCTGCAGGGCATGTGGTGGACGGCCACCTTCCCCGGCCTCTTCATCATGACGACCGTGCTGTGCCTGAACCTCCTGTCCGAAGGCATCACGGACGCCATGGTCGCGGCGCCCTCCTCGGCGGCAGTCGCCCAGGTCGATAAGGAGACCGACCGCGAGGCCGACAAGCTCCTGCTCGACCCGCGTCGCGCATACGCCGAGCAGGCCGAGTCGCTGCAGGCCCGCCTCGACGACCTCGAGGCCGTCGAAGAAAAGCGCACCGACCGCTTCGAGGCACACCTGGAGAAGACCCCGTTGCTCGAGGTCAAGGACCTGTGCATCAAGTTCGAACGTCACGGCGACGTCAACGTCGTCGATCACGTGTCCTTCAAGGTCCGCCCCGGTGAGACCATGGGCCTCGTGGGCGAGTCCGGCTGCGGTAAGTCGATCACGGCCCTGACCATCATGGGCCTCATCGACCCCAAGGCCGAGATCACCGGCGAAATCCTCTACCAGGGCGAGAACCTGCTCGAGAAGTCGGCCGAGGAGCGCCGCGCGCTGCTCGGTCACGAGATGGCCATGATCTACCAGGACGCCCTGTCGTCCCTGAACCCCGCCATGCTGATCAAGGCTCAGATGAAGCAGCTGACCAGCCGCGGCGGAACGCGCAGCGCCTGGGAACTCCTCGAGCTCGTGGGCCTGGATCCCAAGCGCACCCTCGAGTCCTACCCGCACGAGCTCTCGGGCGGCCAGCGCCAGCGCGTTCTCATCGCCATGGCCCTGACCCGCGACCCGAAGCTCATCATCGCGGACGAGCCGACCACCGCCCTGGATGTCACCGTCCAGAAGCAGGTCATCGACCTGCTCAACGAGCTGCGCGAGAAGCTCGGTTTCGCCATGATCTTCGTGTCCCACGACCTGGCACTCGTCGCCGAGGTGGCACACCACATCACCGTCATGTACGCCGGCCAGGTCATCGAGCAGGCCCCCACCAAGGAACTGCTCACGCACCCGACCCACGAGTACACACGCGGCCTGCTGGGCGCCGTCCTCTCGATCGAGTCCGGCTCCGGCCGACTCCACCAGGTCCCCGGCACGGTGCCCTCGCCTCGCGACTTCCCCGTGGGCGACCGCTTCGCCCCCAGGTCCTCGCACCCCGATTACGGACTGGACATCCGCCCGGTCCTCACCGAGGTCGGTCCCGAGCACGTGTACGCGGCTCTGCCGCCCCGCGACGAGGCTGACGCCTTCTCGCAGGAAACGAACGGTCAGGAGGAAACGCGATGAGCGACAACACCCCGATCATCGAACTGAAGGACGTCGAGGTGACCTTCACCTCGCGTACCGGCTCCCTGTTCAAGCCCAACAAGGTCCACGCGGTGCGTGGCGTCAACATGCGCATCGAGCGCGGACAGACGCTCGGCATCGTCGGCGAGTCCGGCTGTGGCAAGTCCACGACCGCGAACGTCATGTGTGGCCTGCAGATGGCGACGAAGGGACAGGTGTTCTTCAACGGCAAAGAGGTCACGAAGCGTAGCGCTGCCGCCCGCCGGGAGATCGGCCGCGTCGTCTCCGTGGTCTTCCAGGACCCCGCAACGGCCCTGAACCCCCGCATGCACGTCCAGGATCAGCTCGCTGACCCGCTGCGCGTGCACGGCATCGGCGACGAGGCCTCGCGAGCCAAGCGCGTGCGCGAACTGATCTCGCTCGTCGGCCTGCCTTCGAGCGCGCTCGACGCGCTTCCCGGGCAGCTCTCGGGTGGCCAGCGCCAGCGTGTGGCCATCGCCCGAGCCCTGTCCATCGGCCCGGATGCGATCATCGCAGACGAGCCCACCTCCGCACTCGACGTGTCGGTGCGAGCGCAGATCCTGAACCTGCTCACGGACCTCAAGGAGGAACTGGGCCTGGCGATGGTCTTTATCTCGCACGACATTCAGACCGTGCGCTACATCTCTGACCGCATTGCTGTCATGAACGGCGGAAAGGTCGTCGAAGAAGGGCCGGCCGCACAGCTGCTCGCCGCCCCGGAGGACCCCTACACCCGCAAGCTCCTGGGCGCCGCGCCCTCGCTGCTGCACCCCAACCTCCAAGGAGAGAAGTAATTATGTCGTCGAAGATCCGTGGCGTCGTCCCGCCCCTGGCCATTCCGCTCAAGGACGGCGAGCTCGACGTCCCCTCGCTCGAGCGTCACATCAACCGCCTGATCGAGGCGGGCCTCGACGGCCTGTTCGTGTCTGGCTCCACCGGTGAGGTCGCCTTCTCGACCGCCGAGCGCCGTGCCCAGATCCAGCGCGAAGCCGTGCGCATCGTCGACGGCCGCATCCCGCTCCTCGTCGGCGTCATCGACACCGAGACCGAGCGCGTCATCGAGAACATCAAGGCCGTGGAAGAGATCGGCGGCGCCACCGGCGTCGTCGCGACCGCCCCGTTCTACGCCCTCGGCGGCGAGACCGAGGTCGAGCGTCACTTCCGCATCCTCAAGGAGAACACCAGCCTCGAGCTGTGGGCCTACGACATCCCCGTGTGCGTGCACACGAAGCTGTCGCCCGACCTGCTCATGCGCCTGGGCCGCGATGGCGTCATCGACGGCGTCAAGGACTCCTCCGGCGACGACGTCGCGTTCCGCTGGCTGTGCCTGGCGAACGAGGCCGCCGGCCACCCGATGCAGCTGCTCACCGGCCACGAGGTCGTCGTCGACGGCGCCTACATGTCTGGTGCGGACGGCTCCGTGCCCGGCCTGGCCAACGTGGCCCCCGAGGGCTACGTGCGCCAGTGGCAGGCCTACGAGCGCCGCGACTGGGAGGCCGTGCGCACCGAGCAGGACCGCCTCGCGGAGCTCATGCGCATCGTCCAGGTGAAGGGCGTGCAGGGCTTCGGTGCGGGCGTCGGCGCCTTCAAGGCCGCCCTGCACCTGCTCGGCGTCTTCGATTCGCCTGAGATGCCGCGCCCGGTCGCCGCCATCGAGGGCGACAACATGGAGCATGTCGCGTCCGTGCTGCGCGCGGTCGACTGCTCTCCTGATACGTCGACGAGGCCGGGGCACTTCCGTTCCGCATATTGCGCGCCTTCGGGCGCGCGCCCCGGCCTCGTCGATTTTCTTATACCCCTGACTTTTCGTAAGGATCCTCATGACTACGCTCCTTGCCCTCGACATCGGTGGAACCAAGGTCGGGTGGGGCATCGTCGAGGTCGGTGACACCTACGCGGTCACCGAGCGCGGATCGATCCCAACCGACGCGATGCGCGGCGGAGCGGACGTGGCGGCTCGTATCTGCGACCTCGCCTCGTCCCTGGTTGCTTCTCACCCTGCCGTGTCGGGTGTTGCCGTCGCCAGCGCTGGCGTCGTCGATCCCTCTACCGGCGATATCGTCTCCGCGACCGGCACGATGCCCGGATGGGGAGGCACACCCCTGGGCGCCCTGCTTCAGGAGGCGACGGGCCTGAAGGTGCGCGTCCTCAACGACGTGCACGCGCACGGCCTGGGCGAGGCCACGCTCGGCGCCGGCCAGCCTTACCGATCGGTCCTGTCGATCGCCGTCGGCACCGGCATCGGCGGCGCCCTCGTCGAAGACCGCCAGGTCTCCTTCGGGTCGCGCGGCATCGCCGGACACGTGGGCCACATCCACCACCACTTCGCTCCCGACCTGACGTGCTCGTGCGGCCGCAAGGGACACATCGAGTCCTTCTGCTCCGGCTCGGGCATCACGACCTGGTACAACTCGCTGCGCGGCGAGTCCGACCCCGAGGTCGATGGCGGGCGCGCCCTGCAGGAGCTTGCCGAATCCGGCAACACCCTGGCCGCCGCCTGCTTCTCTCGCTCCGCGTTCGCGCTCGGCGAGGCCACGGCCTCGTTGGTCAACTGCGTGGACCCGGCCGTCGTCATTCTGTCCGGGTCCATGACCCGCTCCGGGGACATCTGGTGGGACGCCCTGCGCGAAGGCTTCGCGGCCTCCGCGATGACGCCCGTCGCCGACACCCCCATCCTCGTTGGTTCCCTCGGTGGTGATGCGCCGCTGCTCGGAGCCGTTTCCTTCTTCCTGCACGCATAGGAGTTCACCATGCACCCGCTCATTGCTTCCCTGAAGGGCAAGCTCATCGTCTCCGTCCAGGCGTACCCGGGCGAGCCCATGCGCCACCCCGAGACGATGGCGCAGATCGCCCGCGCCGCAGAGATCGGTGGCGCCGCCGCCATCCGCTGCCAGGGACTGTCCGACATTTCCGCGATCAAGGGCCGCGTCGACGTGCCCGTGATCGGCCTGTGGAAGGAAGGCCACGAGGGCGTGTACATCACCCCCTCGCTGCGCCACGCCCGCGCCTGCGTCATGGCCGGCTCCGACATCGTCGCCCTGGACGCGACGGGCCGCCCGCGCCTCGACGGCCTGAGCTTTGCGCAGACCGTTGCGGCCCTGCGCGAGGATGGCACCCTCGTCATGGCTGACTGCGGCTCCTTCGAGGACGCCCAGCGCGCCGTCGATGCCGGTGTGGACATCGTGTCCACGACCCTGGCTGGCTACACGGGCGACCGCGTCAAGACCGATGGGCCCGACCTGGAGCTGCTGCGCGAGGTCGTCGCCGCGTTCCCGGACGTGCCCGTCATCTGCGAGGGCCGCGTCCACACGCCCGAGCAGGCCGCCGCCGCCATGGAGGCGGGCGCGTTCGCCGTGATCGTCGGCACCTCCATCACGCACCCCACCTCGATCACGACGTGGTTCAAGGCGGCCGTGGAAGGCTGATCCTGTCGCTGTTGGACAGTGCGCGGGCGGGTGACCAACACCCGCCCGCGCACTGCGTTTTTCTGGCGTGAAGGCGCGTATATTACCCAGCATGTCTGTCCCGTCCTCTCGCGCTCGCGCCGCCCTCCGTGCCACCTGCGTCGTCTACGTGTGCCTTGGTTTTGGCACCTCCGCGTGGCTCTCGCGACTGCCCGACGTGCGCGACGACCTCGGGCTGACACCGGCGACCATCGGCACGATGCTCCTGATCGCCTCCCTTGGCTCTCTGCTCACCTGCCGACCTCCGGACCGATCGTGACCAAGATCGGCGCGCGGGCCTCGGGCCGCATCGGCGTGCTGATCTGGGCTCTCGGCATCGTCTGCGCGGGCCTCGGAGCGCAGGGCGCCTCGATCCCGCTGGCCACCGCCGGCCTCGTCCTGCTCGCCGCGGGCAACGGCCTGTGGGGCGCGACCATGAACATCGAGGCCGGGCTCGTGCAGGCGGCCGTGCGTCGCACCGTCGTGCCCGTCATCCAGGCGATGTACGCGGTCGGCATGCTGGGAGGCGCCCTCCTCGGTGCACTTGCCGCTCAGATGGGTCTGTCCCTCGGTGCCCACCTCTTCGGGCTCGCGGCCCTCGAACTCCTCGCCTGCGGCACTGCCGTGGGCTTCTACCTGACGAAGGACGAGGTCGCGGCCCTCGCGCCCGCTCAGAACAAGGGTGATGGGGGAGAGGCCTCGTCGAACAAGGCGAAGGGCCTGACCCGCGTCGCCTGGCGCGAGAAGCAGACCGTGCTCATCGCCCTCATGGTCATGAGCGCGGGCCTCATGGAGGGCGCGGCGAACGACTGGCTCAACCTGTCGATGGTCGACGGCTACGGCTACTCGACCGCGGCGGCGTCAGCGGCGTTTGCGTTCTTCCTGCTCATGATGACGATCGTGCGCTTCGCCTCCCCGCGCCTCGAGGCCCGCCTGGGATCGCCCAAGCTGCTGCGCATCACCTTCACGGGCGCGGTCGTCGGCCTGCTGCTCGTGGCCTTCGCGCCGCACCACCTGTTCGCCGTCGCGGGTATCGCCCTGTGGGGCATCGGATCGGCCCTCGGCTTCCCCTGGGCATCTCCGCCCCTGTCCGTCGACCCCGTCATGACGCCCGCGCGCGTCTCGGTGCTCTCGACCGTCAACTACGGCGCGGCCCTCATCGGCCCGCCGCTCCTGGGCCTCATCGCCGACCACATCGGCTACCACCGCGCGCTGGCCTTCGTGGCCCTGCCGGTCCTCCTCGCGATCGTGCTCGCCGGGCAGGTGCCCGACCGCCGCGGGACGAAGCGCACGGACCTCGCCTTCGGCGACTAGGCTTAGGGCATGACGACCCTTGCTGATCTGACGACCCTGCGCGTGGGCGGCCCCATCGCCAACTACGTGCGCGTTTCTACGACCGACGCTCTCGTCGAGGCCGTCGCCGCGGCCGATGCCGCCGGAGGCCCGCTCCTCGTCGTCGGCGGCGGGTCGAACCTGCTGGCGTCGGACGCCCCCTTCGAGGGCACGGTCGTCGACGTGCAGCCTTTCGATGAGGTCGCCTCCATCATCCACGAGGACCCCGCCGGATCTGTCGTCGTGCGCGCCGGCGCGGGCACGGTCTGGGACGCTTTCGTCTCTTGGACGCTGTCCGCGGGCCTGTCCGGCCTCGAGGCGCTCTCCGGCATTCCCGGCACCGTCGGCGCCTCCCCGGTGCAGAACGTGGGCGCCTACGGCCACGAGGTCTCCGAGACCATCGAGAGCGTCGAGGCCTACGACCGACTGACGGGCATCGTCGTGCGCCTGCTGCCCTCCGACCTCGGCTTTGCGTACCGATCCTCGGCGATCAAGCGCAGCGTCGGCGAGCCCGGCCTGGGTGACCACCCCTGGGGGCCGACCGGCCGCTGGGTGGTCCTCTCCGTGGACTTCCGCCTCGAGCGCTCGCCCCTGAGCGCCCCCGTCATGTACGCCGAGCTGGCGCGCCGCCTCGGCGTCGAGGCCGGGGAGCGCGCCGATGCGTCCCTGGTGCGCTCGACCGTCCTGGAGCTGCGTCGCGGCAAGGGCATGGTCCTGGATCCCGCCGACCACGACACGTGGAGCGCCGGTTCTTTCTTCACCAACCCGATCCTGCCCGAGGCCGTGGCCGCCACCCTGCCCGAGGATGCGCCTCGTTTTGGCGCGGGGGGAGGGCCTCGTGAAGACGAGCGCCGCCTGGCTCATCGATCACGCGGGCTGCTCCAAGGGCTTCCACCTGCCCGAGGCCGGGGACCCACCGCGCGCGTCCCTGTCCACCAAGCACGTCCTCGCCCTCACGAACCGCGGCGGTGCGAGCGGCGCCGACATCGAAGCCCTGGCCCGCGCCGTGCGCGAGCGCGTGCGTGAGGCGTTCGGCGTGACCCTGGTGCCCGAGCCGGTGACGGTCGGCATCGCCTGGTAGCGGCTTACCTGATCCGGTGACGGCTGGCATCGCCTGGTAGCGGCTTGGTCGTCGCCCCGCCCGTAGTTGTGGCTGGCTGGTTTTGGCCGGTTTGAGCACATCGGTGTGCCTGGCGGCCCTTTGAGGCGTGCTTGGTGGTTCAGAAGTGAGGGCGGTGCGCGTGTCTGCGTCGCTCGTGGATAGGTTGTCACGATCCGGATAGGTTATTCGCATCCGGATAGGTTAATAACCTATCCATATCTTCATAACCTATCCGCGTGTTCGTAACCTATCCGCATGCGAGCCGTCTGTCGCCGAGGTGGTCTGCGTTTTGGGCGTCTCTGTGGGGGCTGCGGTGGGTGCGGGCCGCTGTGGGCGTCCGCTCGACGATTGCGTGCCCCGATAGAACCCGTCGACCCCGTCGACACCGTCGACACCATCGATCCCGCAGGTTCCGCTGAGACCTCCCCAAATTTCGCACGTAATTCCCGAACATGTTTTCTGAATCACGCCTTGAAAACCGCGGAATACCAACGATCCAACTTCAACGTTTAAAAGGTTGACATGGGAATTACGTGCGAGATTTATGGGTAAACGCGCCGAATCGTGAGGGTGTATCGTGAGGGCGCTGAGAAACAGCTGCTGCGCGGATGCAGGCTCGCGTGACAACCGTCGTTGCTCGCGCTTGCAGCACCTCACAGAACAGGCGCGCGCCCCACACAGGCACTACGCCACGGGAGCCGCGAGCCACGCGTCGATGTCGGCCTTCCAAGCCGCCTTGCGCGAGGGCGAGGCCAGCGACGCGTCGATAGAAGACCGCGCCAGGTCTGCCAGGGCCTCGTCGGACAGCCCGAACACGTCGCGCGCGACCTCGTACTGGGCGACCAGGCGCGAGCGGAACAGCAGCGGGTCGTCGGCCGCCAGTGCGACGGTAGCACCGGCCGAAAGAAGCGTCGGCAGCGGCACCTGCGAAAAGTCCGTGTACACGCCCAGGTGCACGTTCGACGTGGGGCACACCTCCAGGGCGATGCCCGCATCCACGACAGCGCGTAGCAACGCAGGATCCTCGCTGGTGCGCACCCCGTGCCCGAGGCGGGCGGGCGCCAAAGCGGACACGACCTCGCGCACGGAGGACGGGCCCAGGAGCTCGCCGCCGTGCGGAACACCCACGAGCCCGGCGCGGCGCGCGATGCGGAACGCAGGAGCAAAAGAAGCCGTCGAACCCACGCGTTCGTCGTTCGACAGGCCAAAAGCCACGACGTCGCCGGGACCGTCGCCCGCGAACGACGCGGCCAGGCGCGCGAGCGTACGCGCGTCCAGCGGATGCTTCATGCGCGACGCCGCAACGATCACGCCGATATCGACGCCGGTATCGCGCGAGGCCGCGCGGGCCTCGTCGACGATGATCTCAAGCGCCGGGGTGATGCCGCCGACGTAGGGCGCGTAGGACGTGGGATCGGCCTGAATCTCCATGCGCACGGAGCCCTCGGCGGCGTCGTCCTCGGCGGCCTCGCGGATGAGGCGGCGCATCGCGGCCTCGGAACGCACGAGGTGACGCGCGGAATCGTAGGCGCGCTGGAAACGGAACCACCCGCGCCCGTCGGCCGGCATGGACGCCGCGTCGATGTGCAGCAGATGAGGGGGCAGGCGCACGCCCTGCGTACGCGCCATATCGATCATCGTCGAGGGGCGCATCGCTCCCGTGAAATGCAGGTGCAGGTGGGCCTTTGGGGAGGGCGGCGAGGTCACGCCTGCCCGGTGGGGTGGGGCGCGGGGCCGTCAGGTTAGGGACAGCGGGCGCTTCCACGGCCTAGTGCTCCCCGAGCCAGATGATGATGTCGCGAATCAGGCCGGGGCCCTCGGGCTCGTTGAGGAGCTCGTGGTAGGCGCCGTCGACGATGCGCAGGTGGATGTCGGCGTCCGGGTGCGCCGCGCGTGCCCCGCGCACGAGCTCGCGCGATCCGCGCAGGTCCGCCATCAGATCGTTCGAGCCGTGCATGACGAGCGTCGGAGTGCGCAGGCGGTCGGCGCGCGCGATGACCTCATCGCCCTGGAGGATCGAGGTCAGGCCCGTCAGAATCGGCACGCCGCCCTTGTAGGTGAGCGGGTCCGCGTCGAAGTCGCGCTGGACCTGCGGGTCGCGCGACAGGGGAGACACCTCCATGTCAGACGCGCCCTTCGCCACGACGAGGCCGGGGCGCAGCCGAGCGATCGGCAGCAACATGCGCGCCTGGGAGGGGGAGACGTGGGGGAGGGGACGCAGCGCGGGCGCGGACAGGACGGTGCCGCGCAGCCGCGTCGGGTCGAGGATCGTGGAGGCGGCCGCGATGATGCCGCCCATCGAGTGTCCGAACAGGAACAGGTCCGGGGTGCGCGCGTGGGCGAGGGCCGCCCGGCGTGCGTCACCGAAGTCGCGGATGAGCGCGCCCACGTCCACGCGGGCGCGGGGACCCTCGGAGGTCCCGTGGCCCGCGTGGTCGTAGTAGGCGACGTCGTAACCGGCGCGGGTGAGCGCGGAGCGCAGGTGAGCGTAGCGCCCACAGTGTTCCGCGTACCCGTGGGCGAGGAGGACCGTCCCGAGGGGGGGCCTCCTCGCCTGTCCGTTCGAATGAGACGTGCATCAGGCGAAGAGCTCCTGCACGCGGGTGATGCCCTCGACGAGGTCGTCGTCGGCCAGGGCGTAGGAGAAGCGCAGGAAGCCGGAGGGGCCGAAGGCCTCGCCCGGGACCGCCGCGACCTCGACCTCGTCGAGAATCAGGTCGGCGAGCTCGCCCGACGTGTTGGCGACGCGGCCGCGGATTTCGCGACCCAGCAGGCGCTCGACGGAGGGGTAGACGTAGAACGCGCCCTTGGGGGTGGGAACGTCGAAGCCGTCGATCTGGCGCAGCATGTCAACGATGAGGCGGCGGCGACGGTCAAAGGCGACGCGCATCTCGTCCACGGCGTCCAGGGACCCCGACACGGCGGCGCGCGCAGCCTCCTGGGCGACGTTGTTGACGTTGGAGGTCAGGTGCGACTGGAAGGACAGTGCGGCCTTGATGACGTCGGAGGGGCCGATCATCCAGCCCACTCGCCAGCCGGTCATCGCGTAGGTCTTGGCCACGCCGTTGAGGATGACGGCCTGGTCGGCCAGCTCGGGCACCAGCTTGACGATGTGCGCGGTCTGTGCGTCCTCGTACAGCAGGTGCTCGTAGATCTCGTCCGAGATGACCCAGATGCCATGCTCGAGGGCCCACTGGCCGATCGCGGTCAGCTCCTCGGGCGTGTAGACGCTGCCCGTCGGGTTGGACGGCGAGCACATGAGCAGGACCTTCGTGCGAGGGGTGCGCGCGGCCTCGAGCTGCTCGACGGTCACCTTGTAGTCCTGGTCGGCACCCGCGAATACCTCGACGGGGGTCGCGCCAGCAAGCTTGACGACCTCGGGGTACGTGGTCCAGTACGGCGTCGGCAGATCGCCTCGTCGCCGGGGCCCAGCAGCGCGGCGAAGGCCTGGAACACGGCCTGCTTGCCACCGTTGGTGACGACGATGTCGGCGGGGGAGACCTCGTAGCCGGAGTCGCGCAGGGTCTTGGCAGCGATGGCCTCGCGCAGTGCGGGAAGGCCGGCGGCGGGCGTGTAGCGGTGCATCGCGGGGTTGCGCGCGGCCTTGACGGCGGCCTCGACAATGTAGTCGGGCGTGGCGAAGTCGGGTTCGCCGGCGCCGAAGCCGATCACCGGACGGCCGGCGGCCTTGAGGGCCTTGGCCTTCGCGTCCACGGCCAGGGTCGCGGACGGCGTGATGGCGTTGAAACGATCAGAGACACGGGTGCGAGGAGTATTGGTCACCCCTCCATGGTCCCACGTCGCGCGCGCGTGTGGCGGGGAGCGCACGCGATGCGTGCGTGGGCTACCTCTCATTTACGAGGTCGGGGCCGGTATTACGCGGCATGTGACCCGCCGACGCGCATCTCGGTTGGACAAAGCGCCGCCTTATCCACTAATGTTCGTCAGGCAGGTTTTCCTGCGTAGGGCAGTGGCGCAATTGGTAGCGCACCGGTCTCCAAAACCGGCGGTTGTGGGTTCGAGTCCCGCCTGCCCTGCGGATTAGGCTGATCATTTTCGTAGGAGGATTCCCATGGCCGATCGTGTTGCCTCGGACGCTGAATCCTCGCGCCGAGATCGCACTAAGAATGCGGCGACCCGCAAGCGTAGCGAGGCTGCCAAGGAGCAGAACAAGCGCCCCGGTTTCTTCGGTGGCATCTGGCTCTTCTTCAAGCAGGTCATTGACGAAATGAAGAAGGTCACCTACCCCACGGCATCCGAAACCTGGACGTACTTCCTCGTCGTCGTTGTGTTTGTCGCCGCAATCATGCTTTTCGCTGGCCTACTCGACTTCGGATTCGGTAAACTAAGCGCATTGATCTTCGGCTGAGACCGACGAACCCGCCCGCAGGACACTGCAGGCGGGTTTCTTCTACGGTCCGGCCCCATTCGCAGGAGGGAAACACCGTGAGCGATGAACAGTACACCGAGGACCAGGCTTTCGAGGAGCGCCAGGAAGAGGTTCAGCAGGAGACCGCCGACGCCCTTGTCGACGGAGCTGCCCAGGAAGTCGTCGATGAGGTGACCGAGGAGGTCGCCACCGAGGAGACCGCGTCCGAGGAAGAGGCCCCGGCCTCGGTCGAAGAAGAAGCGATCGCCAAGCTGCGCCGCAAGCTCTACATGTCTCCCGGCGACTGGTACGTCATCCACACCTACTCCGGCCACGAGCGCAAGGTGAAGGCGAACCTCGAGCAGCGCATCACCACGCAGAACATGGAAGACTACATCTTCGCCGTCGAGGTCCCGGACGAGTACGTCATGGAGTACCGCGGTAACGCCAAGAAGCGCGTGCGCCACGTGCGTATCCCCGGCTACGTGATCGTCTGCATGGACTTCAACGAGGCCTCGTACCGTGTCGTCAAGGAAACCCCCGCCGTCACCGGCTTCGTGGGCGACCAGCACAACCCCGTGCCGCTCTCGATCGACGAGGTCGTCATGCTCCTGACGCCCAACGTCCTCGAGGAAGCCGCCGAGGCCGCTAAGGATCAGCCCGCCCCCGTCCAGGTCGTCCAGACCCAGTTCGAGGTCGGCGAGATCGTCACCGTCACCGACGGACCTTTCGAGACCATGTCGGCCACGATCTCCGAGATCATGCCCGAGACCCAGAAGCTCAAGGTCCTCGTCACCATCTTCGAGCGCGAGACGCCGCTCGAGCTCGGCTTCGACCAGGTGGAGAAGCTCGAGCAGTGACATCACGCACCCGGACTTGGGATCAAGCCCGGAATCGCGTTATGATTCACTTTTGTGTGCGTAGGGCGCACTATGCCCACTGAAACCCAGTGAGCAGCGCCAAACGCTCCGCCCTGACCGGCACCCGTCGGCCAGAACTTCAGAAGAAAGACCCGCATTCATGGCACCGAAGAAGAAGGTCACCGGCCTGATCAAGCTTCAGATCGCAGCCGGCGCCGCTACCCCCGCACCGCCCGTCGGCCCCGCTCTGGGCCAGCACGGCGTGAACATCGTCGAGTTCACCAAGGCTTACAACGCGGCCACCGAGTCGCAGCGTGGAAACATCATCCCCGTCGAGATCACCGTCTACGAGGATCGTTCCTTCACGTTCGTCCTCAAGACGCCGCCTGCCGCTGAGCTCATCAAGAAGGCTGCTGGCATCCAGAAGGGTTCCGGCACCCCCAACACCGTCAAGGTTGGTTCGATCACGATGGATCAGGCTCGCGAAATCGGCGAGTCCAAGATGGCTGACCTCAACGCCAACGATGTCGAGGCTGCGGCCAAGATCATCGCCGGCACCGCCCGCTCCATGGGCATCAACGTCGAGGGCTGACCTCAACCAACCCCCCGTGGTAGGGCAGGCGCTGCCCGACACCCACGACTGCAAGGAGAAGAAGCAGAATGACCAAGCGCTCCAAGAGCTACCGCGCAGCGGCCGAAAAGGTCCACGCGGACGTGCTGTACACCCCCTTCGAGGCCATGAAGCTGGCCAAGGAGACCACCGTCACCAAGTTCGACTCGACCGTTGAGGTCGTCCTCCGACTGGGTGTCGACCCCCGCCAGGCGGACCAGATGGTCCGTGGCACCGTTTCCCTGCCGCACGGCACCGGCAAGACCGCCCGGGTCTTGGTCTTCGCCGTTGGTCCGCGCGCTCAGGAAGCGATCGACGCAGGCGCCGACGAGGTCGGCGGCGACGAGCTCATCGAGAAGGTTGCCAAGGGCTACACCGACTTCGATGTCGCCGTTGCTACCCCCGACCTCATGGGCAAGGTTGGCCGCCTCGGCCGCGTCCTCGGCCCCCGTGGCCTCATGCCGAACCCCAAGACGGGCACCGTGACCATGGACGTCGCGAAGGCCGTCAAGGAGATCAAGGGTGGTCGTATCGAGTTCCGCGTCGACAAGCACGCCAACCTGGCGTTCATCGTCGGCAAGGCTTCCTTCACCGCCGAGCAGCTGACCGAGAACTACGCCGCCGTCCTGGACGAGGTGCTGCGTCTCAAGCCGACCTCCTCGAAGGGCCGCTACCTGCTCAAGGGCGCCGTCGCCACGACGATGGGCCCCGGCATCCCGCTGGATGTCACCAAGGTCAAGGACCTCATCGAGAAGTGAGCCTCGCTCGCTGATCAAGCATCCGGGCCCCGCGCAGCACTGCTGCGCGGGGCCTCGCCTTTTGTATCTGACCTTCATCCTTTCCCAAAAATGTCGCACGTAATTCCCTTGCGAGTCCTTCAGGTTTTGAAATCAGATTGGCAGGATCAGGCGGTTATTCGGGTGTCTATAAGAATTTAGGGTGCCCAAATTGCGTGCGACTTGGTGTTGTGACTGATCTTTCCGGTGTTAGTGAGGGGGATCGCAA